>Ga0164241_10000001_pt1:152500-1317355 | contig 1317355 bp, 1198 predicted proteins | sample OricomyardsoilBY_FD_108780 | JGI IMG/M metagenome (GOLD analysis project Ga0164241, IMG submission 108780) | Backyard soil microbial communities from Emeryville, California, USA - Original compost - Back yard soil (BY) | ecosystem: Environmental > Terrestrial > Soil >...
TTTTTTTGTTTATCCGATTTACAGGAGGCAGACAGTGAAATTTTTCTCTTCGTTGCATCGTTCTAATTTTTTGGTATTTACGGGAGCATGTGTGGCTGTGTTATTCCTAAGTCTTGCGGCATTTTCTCAATCCGACCGAAACAGCGGCAGGAAAAGCTCCGGTCAACAGGGCGTTGAAATGCCGCAATATCAGATCTTTGATATCGGCCTTGTTCAGCCGACCGACGATGCATCTCAGGGTGTTCGAGTTTCCCCTGGCGGGATCGCGGTTGGACGGTCTATGCGTTCGGGCGGATCTCAGGCCTTTACTTGGACAGGATCGGGCGGCATCGTCGGCTTGGGAGAACTTAGCGGTTTTTCGTACTGTGTTTCAAATTCCGCGAATGATTTCGGTTTCGTTGTCGGAACCTGTGCACAGACTTTTTTTGGATCGAACCGCCAGCCGGTCATTTGGCAGAACGGCATCGCAACGGTGCTTCCGTTTCCGGCTGGGCAAACGATCGGTGATGCGAACCAGATAAATTCGTCTGGTGTCGCCGTCGGTTCAGCAGGCGGCGGATCGCTGCAGTTCGGCGTCATATACAGCGGCGGGACAGCAACGGCGATCACACAAACCACATCCGGCGGCAGCTTTTTCGTGACGGCTTTCGGCATCAATGATTCGGGCCGCGTCGTCGGTCAAGGCATCGATCCTAATAACGCCGCGCGAAATGTCGGTATTGTATATGACATCGGCTCCGACCAGGCGTTCGAGGTCACAGGGCTTTCCGGCACGAACGGAGCTTTGGCATTTGGCGTAAGCAATGCCGGACATGTGGTCGGTTCGGCAATGATGAATCAGGGTTCCGGAACGCCGTTCATTTGGACGGAAGCCGGCGGAATGACGGCGATACCGCTTCCGGTCGGCACGTCACAGGGTTCCGCGAGAGGAGTAAATTCGAACGGTTGGACAGTCGGAATCGCGTCGTCTGCATTCGCGATCCCGTTCCTTTATGACGGCACCGCGACGTATCGTGTTGCCGATCTGATCCCGCCGGGAACAGGCTGGGATCTTTCGACAAATACTTCGTCGTCCGCGATGGGCATCAGCGAAGATAATGTCATTGTCGGAACCGGCGTGCTCAACGGAGAGGTTCACGCCTATGCGATGGTTCCGGTCGAAAATACTGTGAATGTTTCGCTTTCCGGACGCGTGCTGCATGCTAATGGAATTCCGATCGGCAATGCGATCGTCACGATCTCCGGCGGAAATCTGCCGGGAACAATTTCCGCAAGAACGGGCAGCTTCGGATATTTCCAATTTGATGAATTGGAAGCCGGTATGACATATACGGTATCCGTCAGGATGCGGCATTATACGTTCGGCGAACCAACACGGATCGTTACGCCCGACGCGAATATAACCGATCTTGATTTCATTACGAACGGTGAATAGAACGTTATTACTATCGGAAAATAGAAAAGCCCGTTCTTTTTTGAGCGGGCTTTCTTTGTTTCTCTTTATTTATGAGTCGGCGGTTATTGTTAAGAACGCGAATGCCCATCGGTATGCCGATCAATATTCCTCCGCCGAGAGCCGCAAGGCCGAGCTTTCGTCTTGACGATGAAGACAGCAGATCCGCCGCCAGCAGACCGATGCCGAATCCGCCGAGAGCCTTTAGCGTACCGTATTCGATGAACTCCGAAAAGACCAGATCCATTTGCGACGCGGCCCGATGGTCCTTTCGAAGCCATTCGAGAGCTTCATCGGCTTGATCCTTTGTGAAAGCTTTGCCCGTGATCGTCGGTATCAATGCCATCTCGACGGTGAAGATCTTTCTCAGCCAGCTTTGATCGGTAACCATCACGGCTTTCTCGAGGCTCGCCATCAAGCCCGGATGATTGAAAAGATATGCGAATTCTTCGCTGATGATGTCGAACGTGACATCGCGGATATCGAAATCGGTTACTTCATAAAACAACCGTATTCGCGGAAAATCTTCGAATTTTGAACTGATCTGCCGGAATACGCGAGCCACATCTTCCGCCGTAAAGCGTCCGTTTATTTTTAAACCAATTATATTTTCTCCAATAAAATCTGTCGTTTCGATCATAATTTCTCCTTGTCCGGGGGAGTTCCATTATAACGCCGGCAACGGCTGATGAAAATGTGAGACGGTTTTATGATACTTAAAAAATTTATGAACGCAGATGTTATAATTCGTTTAAGATGTCGATCGACACCGAAAAATTATTCCGTATTCTTTCGTATGCTGCAGCTTTATGCGGTTTTGCGGCGCTTTGGATATCGGGAACTTTTGGTGTGTTCGAATCATCTTTGTTTGTGGCTGTTTTGGTTTTTGCATGGTTTCTCGAAGGTTCGCGCTGGCAGATCTCCGAACGGCTTGGCACGGCTTTGATCGTTCTCGCTTTGCCGGCATTTTATGGTCTTTGGAAACTGAATATTTTTACGATCAGCGGTTCGGCCGATCTTTTGCCGGGACTGCTCGGCAGGCTGATATTGTCGCTGAGCGCGATAAAGCTTCTACAAAAAAAGGGCGACCGCGATTGGATATTTTTATATTTGATGGCGTTTTTCGAGGTGCTGTTGGCGGCCGGACTGAGCATCAGCATGCTTTATTTTGCAACGTTCGTGATATATGCCCTTGTAATGATCTCGACGATAATTCTTTTCGAAGTAAAAAGAACCGCAAAATGGACGGAATCCCGTTCGACCGTTGCCCCAAAAGCAAATAACGAGTTCAATGAATTCTCATTTCGCAGGCTTCCGGCTACATCCGTTGTTCTAATAATATTGATCATTGCCATTGCCGCTCCGATATTTTTTGCGCTTCCGCGTGTGGGAAGTGCGGGTTTCGGCGGCGGTCAAGGCGGGTTGAATACTTCATCGGGCTTTTCCGATACGGTCAGGTTGGGCGGGATCGGAAAGATCCAGCAGAACGACGCGGTCGTTATGCGCGTAAGATTCGACAATACATCGGTCCCGCAAAAAATGCGGCGTTGGCGCGGTTTAGCTTTGGATACATTCGATGACCTGTCTTGGAGCAGATCGCGGGCCACGCAGAAAGAGCCATTTGCAAATGACGAACGCGGATTGATCCAGGTCGATGTTGCATCGGGGCGAAATACGCTTGTTCAGCAAACGGTCTATCTCGAACCGTTAAATACACCGGTCATATTTTCACTGCCGCATCTGATCGCTCTTCAAAGCGATCTGCCGTATGTTTTTCGCGACAGGCATGACAGCGTTAGTTTTCAGGGACGCGGCGAACGTATAAGTTATAAAGCTCTTTCGGATGTTTCGGTGCCTTCGGCCGATGTTCTTAGAAAGGACGATTCGCCGTATCCAAGATCGCAGGCAAATTATCTGCAGCTGCCTGATTCGTTCGATCACCGCATTGCGGATCTTGCCTTAGAATTTACCAAAGGCACAACAAATCGGTACGATGCGGCTGCCGCGATCGAGCGGCGTTTGCAGAATGATTTTAGCTATACGCTTGAACAAAAAGCCGGCGGCGATCAGCCGTTGTCCGATTTTTTATTTAATGTTCGGCAAGGCCACTGTGAATATTTTGCTACCGCAATGGCAATAATGCTGCGCACACAAGGCATCGAAACGCGGATCGTGAACGGGTTTTCGCAAGGCGAATATAACGACGCCGCGGATATTTGGATCGTTCGCCAATTGAACGCACATTCTTGGGTCGAGGTCTATTTTCCGGCGACAGACACATGGGAAACTTTCGACCCGACACCTGTCAGCGGTCAGGGCGGCGGTGCGGCGGCAAACGGAATGGTCGATGGATTCGGAAAATACATGGAAGCCCTCGAAACTTTCTGGATACAGTATTTCGTAGCTTTTGACGGACAGGAACAGCGGTCCTTGATGACGTCCGTGCGGCGCGGATTCATTTCGTATCAGGAAACGACAGCATCATTTATTTCAGACGCAAAGATAGCCGCTGCGGGATGGTGGTCAGAGCTTCGCGGCGATAAAGGCTTCAATACCAGCATTTGGGCCGCAGCAAAAGGTATTCTTTATTTCGCGGCATTTGTATTGATAGCGGCGATATTTGTATGGTCGTACCGAAAGATAGTAAACTTGAAAGTTTGGAGACGGCTCTATGATCGTATCTTTAAGAGACGGGTGGGTTCGGCGGTAGAGTTTTACGACCGAATGCTCGTGATCTTGGCAAAAAAAGGGATCGTTAGGGAAGAGCATCAAACGCCGCTGGAATTTGCATACGAACTAGGAATGCCGCAAGCCGTGAGGATCACGCAGAAATATAATGGCGTCCGGTTCGGTGAAAATGGTTTGAGCCAGCACGAAACGAATGAGATCGAAAGCTGGCTGGAAGAATTGAATGAGCAATAAGAAAGTAGGATTTGTAAGCCTCGGCTGCCCGAAGAACCTTGTGGATTCCGAGGTGATGATGGGCCAGCTTGCCGAAGCCGGTTATACGATAACGAACGACGCGTCAGATGCGGATACGGTCGTCGTGAATACGTGCGGCTTTATCGAATCCGCCAAGCAGGAATCGATCGATGCGATACTCGAAGCTACGACGCTGAAATCCGAAGGCAAAGCTGCGCGTGTAATTGTCGCGGGTTGCTTGGTCGAAAGATACCGCGACGATCTGATCAAGGAACTTCCAGAGGTCGATGCATTTATCGGCACGTCGCAGATAAATGAAATATTGAAAGCGGCTGACGAGGAATTCGATGCGAAAGAGCTTTCGATCACGCCGGTCGGAAATAAGTCTTCGACATATCTATACGATTTCGACACACCGCGTCTTCTTGCGACCGCATCACATACGGCATTCATTAAAATTGCCGAAGGCTGCGATCGGCCTTGTGCATTTTGTTCTATACCGGGAATGCGTGGTTCTTTTCGTTCGCGGCGGTTCGGTTCGATCATCGAAGAAGCAAGGAATTTGGCAAAACAAGGCGTCAAAGAATTAGTTCTCATCGCGCAGGATTCTTCGCGTTATGGCGAAGACCTCGGGGAGGTCGATGCTTTAGCGGCATTGATACGAGCTCTCGGCGAGATCGAAGACATCGAATGGGTTCGTGTGATGTACGCCTATCCGACGCATATTTCCGATGCGTTCTTAGCCGCGATCGCGGAAACTCCAAAGGCTGTGAAATATTTGGATATGCCTTTGCAGCATGCTTCGCGTAATGTTCTGAAGTTGATGAAACGCGGCGGCACACGCGAAAGTTTAGAGAAACTTATTCGCCGTGTGCGGGAAAAAGTTCCCGGAATAACTATCCGCACGACATTCATTACCGGATTTCCGGGCGAAACGGAAGAGGATTTAGAAGAGCTTTTGCAGTTCGTGAAAAATTGCAGATTCGATAACCTCGGCGTTTTTACCTATTCTGACGAAGAAGGCACGCCTGCTTTTGATCTGCCCGATAAGGTCGATCCGAAGGTCGCCAAACAACGCCGCGATAAGGTTATGAAGCTTCAGGCAAAGATCAGCAAACAATTGAACAAGGCAAAGATCGGAAAAACATTTCCGGTTCTATTCGAAGGTTTATCGCAGGAATCCGATCTTTTATTTCAAGGAAGATTGGAAGGTCAAACGCAGGAAATAGACGGATATATTTTAATAAACGATATTCCCGAAGACCTTGAGCCTCGGATCGGCTCGATCTATAACGTAAAAATAACCGAAGCTCATGAATACGATCTGGTGGGAGAGATCGTTCAATAAGCTCGATCACAAAGCCATTAATGATTCACGAGTAACTAACTGCCAATTGGGCCAACCGTTGTTACCTGCTTGTTGGATCATTATCAGATGAGTTCCGTTGGGCATCGGTTTATCCAATTTGAATAATTGATTTGGCATAACGTTCGCTTTATTCGTGAGCGTTACATCTGATTCTTGTGTCAATTTCGTCCAGACTATCTCATCAACATTCGTAAAGGTATTGTTATAACAAACGTCATAATTGATGCCGCCGTGTGTTACCCAATAATGTCCTGTGAATTTGAAACACTGCATAGTTTGAAAACTGTCTTTTGATGTTCTGACATTCCCGATCCATTTGCTGTCAATACATATTTTGTTAGGGTAAGTTATAAAATTCGAGGTTTCTTGTCCGTTCCCCATTCCGTTGATCCCTAAACCATTTTCAGCCAACCATTTGAAGTTCTGGTTAAATGAACCGCAGGCCACAGCCGCGATCAATCCTTTGACCAAACCTCCGTTTGCCGCAGCGGCGGTCGCGCTTTGTGCCCAGGTCCATGACGCGCGTCCGTAGGTATAATAGCTGTTCATTAATTTTCTCAAAGCCTGAGAATCTGTATCTCCTATCAACGCGGCGGAACCGGGAATTGGCGGTAAAAAATTCGCATTTTGAACGATCGTCCAGCCGGGAGTTCCCATTCCGACACCGGCCGCTGTCATTTTATTGGTTAGTGCAGCAGATAAAGCCATAATTATTTTCTCCTATAAAGATCAAACCAGATCAACAAATGAAATGAATTATTGGTGAATTGTCGAGCAGATCAAACATTCAGTGAACAGACGTTGATAGAGCTTTATTTTGCGTAGATCAAAAAGAATGGATCAAATCTTTTGTGTCCCGTACTGATTTTCATTGCGTATTTTGAGCTTTTTTTGTAATAATTAATTTTCTAAAACTATCAATTCACGGAGAAAATCAAATGCAGTACTTTAAAGTTCTACCTATTTTACTGGTCTTATTTTTGGCGGCGAACACTCCAGCTCAGAAATTTCTTTCGAAACCTTATACTGAATGGAAGAAAGACGATGCCCTAAAACTCATAAGCGAATCAGGCTGGGCAAAAACGTATCAGTCGACCGAAGCATCTGCTTCAGCTGATATGGAATCGATTCGAAGATCTCAGGGACAAACTGCTAACCGTGGCGGTGGAAACCCGGGAAGCGTAAATCGGAGCGGAGGATTCCCTCCAGTTGTTGCCCGCCTTCATTCGTCACCTTACGTTCGTCAGGCATTGATACGTCTGCGTCAGCTCAATTCTGACTATGACAAAATGAGTGCGGAAGAAAAATCTAAGTTTGATGCATCAACCAAAGGGTTTCTTGAGTGTCCTATATGTAAAGATTATTACGTAATTACTCTTACGAAATATACTGATTCTTCCGGACAAAGTGTAAATGAAGGTATTTTTGAGGCATTCACACTGGATGATCTAAAAGGCAATGTGTTTCTTGTAAATGATAAAGATGAAAAACGGGAAATATTTCAATTTACTCCCGCCAAAGGTGCCGGAGATTCATCCATTTTATTTTTTAAAAGACTGGATGATCAGGGCAAACCATTTCTTACACCGGATTCCAAAAACTTTGAACTAAGATTTTCCGGCGAATTTATAGATACAGATAAACGCTATAGCGGACTCTATCCTAGAAAATTTGAATTTTCTATATCGAAAATGACCATAGATGGAAAAGTGATCTTCTAACTTATGATCCGTTCATAACGTATTCGAGATCATAAAAATGTTGGCCGTTTTCGATAATGATCGACATTGTGCCCGAAATTCCGGTCAGGCCGCCGGTACCTGAATCGGGCACGATCTTTATAGTTAGCGTTGGTGTGCCTCTGTCCATAATGCCGAAGTGCATCAACGCAAAACTTCCCGGTTTACCATCGAGTTCTCCGGTCACGCGTTCCATAGCTACATAACCTGCGGAGCCTTCGACACCGCTTTGCATTGCAAGCATTTCGCCAGAACCTTTTGCATCAAGCGGGCCGGAATATTTTTTATCTAAATTCATCAGACCCACAGCCGAGCCTTCGCCCAGATCGCGAGGTGTCATTTTTACTTCAAACAAACCTTTAACTTTCGTCATTTTCTGTTTCTCCGTTCTTATTAGATCTGTTTATCTTGATCTTCGGCATTTGCAGAACCTGTTCGCGGCGTGTTTCAGCTTCGAGATGCAGAACACGTGCGCCTAAAAGATTATTCAACGAGATCGAACCAACCAGTCGCTCGGGATCTTTTCTATCGACAACCGGAAATCTGGTGATACCGGTCGAGGCCATTCGTTCTACGACAACACGGAGCGGTTCGTCTTCATAGACAACGGCCGCGTTGTGCCGCGTAATATCCGCAAGCGTGTGTTTTTCCGGCGATGCTGATTCTTTTTGGATCGCGGCTCGCAGATCACGTCGCGTAACAACGCCGACAAATTTTTCTTCGTCATTTACGACCGGATACATATGCTGAACGCGTTTGCCGAGATCTGTCGGAATAAGCATTGCAAGCTCTTTTATTGTTAAACTTTCCGGCAATGCCTCGATGTCGGTTCGCATTACCTCTCTGGCAAAAGTTATCTCAAGCGGATCGATCGCATATTCGCGGCTCATGTGATATCCGCGGCGGGCGATCTTTTCGGTGAGTATCGAACGGCCAAGCGTCAGAACAGTAAAGCCGTGAGATATCGTTACCGCGACGAGCAGAGGCAGAAGCATATTTATGTCATGCGTTAATTCGAGTGCGAATACAATGCCTGTCAAAGGCGAACGCATAGTTCCGCCAAGTATCGCTCCCATGCTGACGAGCGGCCAAAAACCTGCACCTTGATCCGGCAGCACCATTGATTCGAGACCGCCTAAAGCTCCGCCCATCATCAGTAATGGCGCCAGAACGCCGCCTGAAGTACCTGAACCTAAAGAGATCGCCCATATCGCCGATTTAACGAACAGCACACCGGCCAGGATCTTTATCGGAACGTCGCCTTGAAGCAGACTGCCGATCGTGTCATAACCAACACCAAGAGCTTGAGGAAAGATCACGCCGCCCAAACCTATTGCAACGCCGCCGATAGCCGGCCACCACATCCAGTGTATCGGCAGTTTTTCAAAGAAATCTTCAGATGCATATACTGCTTTTGTGAGCAGAAGAGAAAATCCGCCGGCAAGTATTCCGGCAATAATGCACGCTAACAATGCATCAATTCCGGGCATTGCGGGATGTGCCGGAACCGGGAATAAAGGTCCCGGATCCAACAAGAATCGCCTTGCGGTTGCAGCAGCGGCGCTTGCCAAAGCTACCGGAATAAGGCTTCTCGGTTTCCATTCGAACAATAAAAGTTCGACCGCCAAAAGTACGGATGCGATCGGTGCGGCGAATGTTGCGGACATACCTGCGGCAGCACCGGCAACCAGCAGGGTTTTTCTTTCGGAGCTTGTTAATTGAAAGAACTGAGCGATCATCGAACCGACCGCTCCGCCTGTCATAATGATCGGGCCTTCCGCGCCGAACGGGCCGCCGGAGCCGATCGAGATCGCTGATGAAAGAGGTTTTAACAAAGCTACCTTTGGCTGAACACGGCTGCCTTTAAGCAGGATCGCTTCGATGGCTTCGGGGATTCCGTGGCCGCGAATGCGGTCTGAACCGTATCGAGCCATAAGTCCGATTAGCAGGCCGCCGATGACCGGAATAATGATCACCAGCAAACCGAGCGTGTTTCCGACCGGCGAAGAGTTTGCCAAGCTGAAGGTTTGATAAAAGAATAGATTCGTAAAGAACGCGATCAGCTTTAGCAAAGCAAAAGCGATGCCGGCACTTATTATTCCGATCAAAACGGCTAAGAGCGAGATCCGCAAAACACGCCGCGAAGTAGTAAAATCCCCAAGCGAGGTGTCCGAGTTTTCAAATCTTCCAAGAATTGCGGCGAAGTTATTCGCGGTTTCGCTATTCATCTGTTTTCCTGTTTCCTCCAAAAATAAAAAAGGTATCACTTTTGTTTTTAAATTTCAGGTTCAGAAGATCGATTATTCAAAACAAAGTGGTTTCGGGGTAAGTTATCCGCAGACCGTCAACCTTTGCGAATTTGGTCAGCGAATGCGGTTTCGCTTCTTCCGCCGAGAAAATATCTAAAACTTCGATGCCTCGAACTATCAAAGCATCGCCGATCAGCGACCTGTGACAACGCCACGGAACGGCTTCGGCACACATTATTGCTATATGCTTTTTCTTGATCTGTTTGATGAGATGAACAATTGCGGCGGCGAAATTTTCCGTCTGCATATAATCTGCGTAGCCGCGAAAGGAAGTATTTCGCCAACCGAGATTTACCGAATCTTTCACGGTATGCCGCAATCCGCCGAGGTTTTCGAGATGTTCGTAGCCGATCTTGAACGCCGCCAGCGAGCCGGGAAGTTCGTCTTTATTAAATTGAGGATTATGACGGGAACGCGGAATTGTGCGGACGTCTGTTAGCAGATCTATATGAAATTCGAGAAGCATTTCAATGAACTCCTCGATAGGATGTGTGGAATGCCCGATCGTCCAAACTTTCATACTTTTTGAACCAAACCCTTAGGATCTCAGATCTATAACCATTATATCGAATATTATATGAAGCAAAGAGCGAAACCTTTTCGCACGATGTGAGGTATAATACTAGAATATCCACCAGCCGGTGAGAGTCCGGTGAGCCAAAATAAAATTTGATCCAAGAAACGCGCCTGAAAGAACGGCGCGCATAATGAAAAAACTATGAAAAAAACGACGCTGATGAGATCGCTGGCGGTATTTGTATTGATGCAGGCAATGATCCTGCCTTCGATAGCCGTCGGGCAGCAAGCCGACATTAACGAACGCATTCGCCAAGAAGCGACCGGAAAGAATTCTCAGATAATGAATACGCTGAGTATGCTGACCGATGTTTACGGACCGCGTTTGACAGGTTCGCCTAATCTAAAAAAGGCAGGCGAATGGGCAATGAAACAGATGACCGATTGGGGCATGCAGAACGCCGCAATGGAACCGTGGGATTTCGGACATCCGGGCTGGGTGAATGAACGGGCGTCGGGTTTTATAACATCGCCTGTGCAGGATTCGCTCGTGTTCGAAGTTCTGGCATGGACACCTTCGACAAGCGGAGCCGTAAAAGGAACCGCCGTGAAATTACAGCTTCCGGAACGGCCGACGCAGGCCGAGCTGACCGCTTATTTCAACAGCGTGAGATCAAAGATCAAAGGTAATATGATAATGTTCGGCGATGCACGAACGATCCCGGTCGATCTTAATCCCGGACCGAAACGCATCGAGACCGACAAACTGAAAGAACGGCTCGATCCGGATGCGGACAGAACTCCGCAATTTCGTGTAAGGCCGGATGCGGCACAGCCTGCTCCGAAACCGGATGCGTTGAGTTTTCGCGACGTCAGCGAACAAACCGACGCATTTCTTGTCGAGAACGGAGCGGCGGTCAGAATAAACGACGCAGCTCGTGAACACGGCCAGATCCGTGCGTTCAATAACCGCACATTCGATGAAACAAAGGTCGTACCGACAATTGTTTTGCGCAATGAAGATTACGGACGCATCTCGCGTCTGCTGGATAAGAACATAGCAGTCAGCCTGGAATTCGATATCAGAAACAAGTCATATCCGGAAGGCCGTACGAATTACAATACGGTTGCCGAGATCGTCGGCACGGATAAAAAGGACGAGGTTATAATGATGGGCGGCCATCTTGATTCGTGGCATTCGGCAACCGGAGCTACCGACAACGGAACCGGATGTTCGATCATGATGGAAGCCGCGCGAATTCTGATGGCGCTGAAAGTAAAACCGCGACGCACGATCCGCGTTGCTCTTTGGAGCGGCGAAGAACAAGGCTTGCTCGGTTCACAGGCTTACGTTGCTCAGCATTTCGGTACGGCTGAAAATCCAAAACCGGACTATTTCAAATTCGGCGGATATTTTAATGACGACGCCGGAACAGGCAGAGTTCGCGGAATGTCGGTTTTCGGCCCGACCGAAGCCGGAACCATAATGCGCGAGATAGCCGGCCCTTGGTCATTCATGGGTGTCGAAGGTGCGATCTCGACCGACAGCCGCAGGCTCGGCGGTTCGGATCATACGTCGTTCAACCAGGCCGGCCTGCCCGGCATCGGCTTGATGCTCGATCCGATCGAATACGGTTCGCACACGTGGCACACAAATCTGGATACTTATGAACGCGTTATCCCGGCAGATATCCAGCAAGCCGCAATGGTCGTTGCCGCATCGGCATACGAACTTGCCATGCGCGACGAACTTCTGCCGCGATTCTCAAAAGACAAAATGCCGAAACTTCCTTCAAACGGAAACTAAGTTCGAAGCATTGATAGAAACTAAAATTCCGGTCGAACGAGAGATCGTTCAACCGGAATTTTTTTGTAAAAGAATTTATTGACGCGGCAGTTTTAGACAGTTTGTGCGGCAGCTTCCATATCCGGTTTCCAGCGAAGGATCGGTTTTCGTGCGGCGGCGGCTTCGTTGAGGCGGCCGATGCGTGTGGAATGCGGAGCGTCGATAACGAGCTGCGGGTTTTCCTGAGCTTCGCGGTCGATATCCTTCATCGCTTGAATGAATGCATCGAGATCGGCTCGGCCGACGCTTTCGGTCGGTTCGATGAGCATTGCTCCGTCAACGACAAGCGGGAAATAGATCGTCATCGGATGAAAGCCGTAATCGATAAGGCGCTTTGCGATATCGAGCGTATGAACGCCGGTTCGCGATTGGTTCTTGTGCGAAAAGATCGCTTCGTGCATACAATCCGAATCGTATGGTTTGTGAAAAGTGTCCTTTAGTTCCTCGGCGACATAACGGGCATTCAGAACGGCGGTTTCGGTGGCTTCGCGAAGCCCTGTGTCGCCGTGAGTATAAATATAAGAAAGTGCGCGGATCATCATTCCGACATTGCCGAAGAAAGCTTTTACGCGGCCAATGGAATTCGGAGCGTCGTAATTGAGTTTGTATGAATCGCCGGTTTTTTCGACACGCGGAACGGGAAGAAACTCCGCCAATTCGGCTGTGCAGCAGCAAGGGCCGCAGCCAGGTCCGCCGCCGCCGTGCGGTGTTGAAAATGTTTTATGCAGATTTAGATGAATGACATCGACGCCCATGTCGCCCGGCCGGGCAACGCCGACGAGAGCGTTCATATTCGCGCCGTCCATATAGACCAAACCACCGGCTTCGTGAATGATCGAACAGATCTCTTTGATATTCGTTTCGAAAATGCCGACCGTGTTCGGATTTGTGAGCATCAAACCGGCAACGCCGCCTTGATCGCAAAGTTCGCGAAGATGTTCAAGATCGGTCAAACCCTGATCGGTCGAGCGGATAGTTTTGACTGAAAAACCGGCCATCGCGGCGGACGCCGGATTCGTTCCGTGAGCCGAATCGGGAATAAGCATAACGCGGCGGTCTTTGGAAGCTTCGCCGTCGCGTCTATCAAGAAATGCTCGAATAAGCATTACGCCGGTCATTTCGCCTTGGGCGCCGGCGGCCGGCTGAAGCGACACGCCGGGAAGTCCGGTGATCTCGGCAAGATCTTCCTGCAGCTCATGGATAAGCTGCAATGCGCCCTGCGATTCGGCTTCCGGTGCAAGCGGATGCAGATTCGCAAAACCGGCGATGCGTGCGACCTTTTCATTGAGCCGCGAATTATATTTCATCGTGCATGAACCTAGCGGATACATACCTAGATCGATCGAATAATTCCACGTCGATATACGCGTAAAATGACGGACGACATCGAACTCGGAAACTTCCGGAAGCCCGGCGAGATCATCGTCGCGCAGAAATTCGGACGGAATAAGATCGGAGGCCTCTTCGACATCAAGCGGCGGCAGGCAATAGCCGATACGTCCGGTCTGCGAACGCTCAAAGATCAACGCTTCGTTCTGTGATGGATGTTGTGTAACTTTTTTAATGCTCATTTTCTTGTCTATAATTTGTTATTTCGGCAAACCGTTCTTGGCGATTCCGGCGACGATCTCGCAAAAACGATCGAGTTCCCAAAGCGTTGTATAAACATTGGGCGTGATGCGAATGCCGGTAAATTCGTCGTGCACGATCGGTGTTGTGTATATCTTATGTTTCGACATCAAATAGCCGCCGACAGCGACCGGATCGACGCCTTCTATCTTAAAATTTGCAATGGCGCAGGATTGTTCCGGATCGAACGAAGTATTGAATCCGATCTTTGGCACATCCTTTAATTTATTCATCCAATAACGCGACAGATAACGCAGCCGAGTTTCTTTTCGTTCGGCTCCGAGAGCGTTATGGAACAAGACCGCTTCGCCGATGGCAAGACGCATCGCGGCGGAATGCGTGCCTATCTCTTCGAATTTGCGTATGTCGTTCTTATTTTTGTCCTCGCTTGCCATCAAGGCCCAGATCTTTGGGATCTTGTCTTTTTTGACGTACAGCATTCCAGTGCCTTTCGGCGCATAAAGCCATTTGTGCAGGGAAGTTCCGAAATAATCGCATTGCAGGTCGTCGCGTTTGAAATTGAACTGAGCGAATGAATGTGCTCCGTCAATTATTGTTTCGATGCCTTTTGACCGAGCCATTTCGCAGACCTTTCGCACAGGCATTATCTGTCCTGTCAGGTTGATCTGATGCGACATCAATATCAGTTTTGTGCGTGGCGTAACTGCTTTTTCGAACGGCGTTGCAAGATCATTTGCATCGGCCGGAGCGACCGGAACTTTTATTAAATTAAGCTTCAGGCCTTCGCGAAGTTCGCGTTGTTTAAGCGTCGTCAGCATTCGCGGATAATCCTGCGTCGTCGTCAGGATCTCGTCGCCGGCTTTTAGATCCATTCCCATCAACAAGATCTCGAGCGATTCGGATGCATTGCGTGTGATGGCGATCTCTTCGCGGTCGCAGCCGAAGATCTCGGCGAGTCCGGTGCGGATGGTTTCAGACTGCGGCTCAAGCAATTGCCACATTGTATAAGCGGTCGCGTCTTCCTGTTGCCAAGTGTAGCGGACAAATGCTTCGGTAACGATCCGCGGGCTTGGCGAAACGCCGCCGTTGTTCAGATTGACAATGCCGCGCGTAACGGAGAAAGCCTGTTGTATAAGCGCCCAAAAATCCTCATCGACGGCGACGGCTTCCGCCGACAGATGCGCGACATTTTTTGTGGCCGCAGTCACATCACGCAAAAGCGATCCGACAACGCCCGAAGACAAAGCCATTAAGCCGAGCCCTTTGCCGGCAGATGAGATGAATTTGCGTCGGTTGATATCCATGGACTTGACTCTACCTAAATATCACGGCGGCATTGCGGACAAACAACTGCCTTTAAGCGAATACGCTCCGCACAAAATGGGCAATCCCGGAAATCCGTTTGAAAGCCCCGAAAAGTCTTGAATACCATAACTGCGATTGTCACAACACCCGCAAATATTACAAGGAATACAAGAGCAAATAGGATTTCTATTGTTCCAAAATTCATCAGAAAGACAGAGCTTCGATCAATTTATCGATATTCGCCTTCGAACTCGTCTCCGTCACACAAACCAAGCACTCATTCTCACGACCTGAGTAATACTTCGACAACGCCAGGCCGCCGATGATGCCTTTTTCGCGGACGGCTTCGAGAATTTCGGCCGCCGGTTTTGGGCCGCGGACGACGAATTCATTAAATGTCGGCGAAGAGAACGGGATCGAAAAGCCTTCGATCTCGGCTATTTTCTTTTTGGCGTAAGCGGCTTTTTGGGCGTTCTGTTCGGCGACCTCTTTCAGGCCTTGTTTGCCCATCGTTTCCATATATATGGTTGCGGCAAGTGCGATCAGGCCTTGGTTAGTGCAGATATTCGATGTCGCTTTTTCGCGGCGAATATGTTGTTCGCGGGTTGAAAGCGTCAGAGTAAAACCGCGGTTTCCGTCCTTGTCATACGCAACGCCGCAAAGTCTGCCCGGCATTTGCCGAATGTATTTTTCCTGCGTTGCAAAAAGCCCGACATGCGGCCCGCCGAAGCTCATCGGTATGCCAAAAGATTGGCCTTCGCCGACAACTATATCGGCACCGCACGAACCCGGCGATCTTAGCAACGCCAGCGATATTGCTTCGGTTACAACAACAACAAGCAGAGCTCCGACCGCATGAGCCTGATCTGCCAAAGCTTTTACATCTTCGATACAGCCGAAGAAATTCGGCGATTGAATTACGAGAGCTGCGGTCTTGTCATCGAGTTCTTCGACCTTACCGATCGTTCCGCTTTTTTCATCGAAACCGATCGTAACGATATCCGCATCGCCGTGCTGTGTATAGGTTCGGGCGACCTCGCGGTATTCGGGATGAACGCTTTCGGCGACGAGGATCTTGTCGCGGCGTGTTACACGCTGTGCCATCAGATATGCTTCGGCCATTGCGGTCGAACCGTCATACATCGAAGCGTTCGCGACCTCCATGCCGGTCAATTGGCAGATCAGCGTTTGAAATTCGAAGATGTATTGCAGCGTTCCCTGGGAAATTTCCGGTTGATACGGCGTATAAGAAGTAAAAAATTCCGAACGCTGTATCAGATGATCGACAATCGTCGGCGAGTAATGCGAATAAACGCCGGCACCTAAGAACGAAGGCTTTGCGGCGGCTGTATTTTTTGCCGCCATTTCTTCGAGTGCCGCTATGACCTCTGATTCGGCCAGCGGCCGTGTGACGTTCAGATCACGGCCAAGCCGGACATCGGCCGGTATCGAGCGAAAAAGCTCAGCCGTATCGGCGATACCCAAATGGGCCATCATTTCTTCGCGTTCTTCGGGCGAATTTGGTATATATCTCATTTTCTATATCGAGCGATTTTTATGCGCTGGTTTCCAAATATTCCTCATATTCGGCATTGCTCAGCAATGCGTCCGCATCGCCGGGATTATCCAATTTGATCTTGATGAACCAAGAATCGCCGTACGGATCGGCATTGACCTTTTCCGGCGTGTCGTTCAAAGCGTCGTTCACCTCAAGGACCTCGCCGGCAACAGGCGTGAAAACCTCGGAAACGGCTTTGACCGATTCGACCGAACCGAATGATTCGTGAGCTTCGAATTTATCGCCGGAACGCGGCAGATCGACATAAACGACATCGCCTAACGAATTCTGTGCGTAATCGGTAATGCCGAGCGTAGCGACGCCGTCGCTGACCGAAACCCATTCGTGATCTTTGCTGTAACGTAGATCTTCAGGAATATTTGACATAGATTTTTTGACCTTCCAATTTTTTAGATTAAATTATTCGAATCAATGATCGTATTTATTCGATCATTTGCGTTTATAAAAAGGAGTTGCCGTAACGACCGCTCCGCTCATTTTTCCGCGAATTTCAATTGTAATTTCTTGTCCCGCTTTTGCAAATTCCGGAGGGACGAAAGCGAATCCAATATTCTTCTTTAAATAAGGAGCCGGGCTGCCGGATGTTACATAGCCAACCTTTTCGCCTTCTATGAAAACGTCGAAATCATCGCGGGCGATGCCGCGGTCGGTCATTTCAAAACCGACGAGTTTTCGTTTCAGTCCGTCGGCTTTTTGTTTTTCCAGAACATCCTTGCCGATAAAATCGTCTTTGGCGAGCTTTGTTATCCAGCCGAGATTCGCTTCATAAGTAGAGATCGTATCGCTGAGTTCGTGGCCGTATAACGACATTCCGGCTTCGAGCCGAAGCGTGTTGCGAGCGGCCAATCCGGCCGGTAAAATTCCGTCTGCTTCGCCGAATTTTCCGGCTTCAAGCATTTTGTTCCAAAGCTGCACGGCTGTGTCCGGATCTGCATAAACCTCAAATCCGTCTTCGCCGGTATAACCTGTACGCGAAATTATCGCTTCGACACCGTCAACATAACCCATTGTGAACCAATAATATTTGATCGACGCAAGATCGGTTTCGGTCATTGTCTGCAGTATCGAAAGAGCATTCGGGCCTTGGATCGCTATTTGGCAATAATCCGAACTTGCGTTGGTCAAAGCGATATCTTCGCCTTCTTTTTTATGAGAAGTTATCCAATCCCAGTCTTTGTCGGTTGTTCCTGCGTTCACGACGAGCAGCAATTTGTTCTCATCAAAGCGGTAAACAAGCAGATCATCGACAACACCGCCGTTCTCATTTGTAAGAGCTGAATAATGAGCCTGGCCGTCAGCCAGATTTCGCACATCGTTGGTCGTTAAACGGTTGACGAAAGAAATAGCGTCCATGCCTTCGACCCAAATTTCGCCCATATGCGAAACGTCAAAAAGGCCGGCGGCCTCGCGCGTCCGCATATGTTCCTGGATCACGCCTGCTTCATATTGAACTGGCATATCCCAGCCGCCGAAATCAACCATTTTTCCGCCTAATTTTTGATGTGCAATGTTAAGCGGCGTTTTTTTTAATTCTTCTTCGATAACCATAAATATTTGATCGTTTTGAAAGGTGTAAAGAATAATGTAAACGACAAGACTAAGGCTCTCAAGTTAAAGAAAGCGAAATTGGGTTTTAGTCGGTTTTGTTTCGTACTATGATCCCTACTTTTTCTTTTTGTTATTATCGGCGGCTTCGGCCGGAAGATTATTAAGAGATTCGATAATGAGTTCGCAGGAATTTAGCGATTCGGTTATGACTCCGAGTTCTTTGTCCGATTCGGCCGTGTCGTAAAGCTTTTGCAGCGGCACAATATATCGCTGCGATGCCGCAGCCAAAGCCCGAACGGCAATGCCGAAACGTTTCGGATCCTTTTTCTTTTCTTTTACTTCGTCCTCGCGGCGGACCGGAGCCGAATCAGGCCGTTCGGCAAGGTTGTCTATGTCGTCGATCGCCTTTTGCAAAAGACGTTTTATATCGAACAGAAGTTCGGCCCGCGTTCCTTTCGGCGGATCGCCAAAATCTTCGGCATTTCTACCTTTTCCGTCCCAGCCTTGAACGTCCACATTCAAGATCGTGAAACGCCGGTCGATCATTTTTACTATCGAATCGATCCTTACATCGATATCCTGAGATTCGCGGATAACGTCGATCTCTGAATCGGTCAAAAAATCGCGGCGCTGGGCATAACTGCTGCCGGCAGAACCGGCGATGAGCATTGCGGTCAAAATAAAGAAATAAACAGAGATTCTCAATTTATTTATTGGCTTCTTCGCTGTTTGCATATTGATTTCCAAATAAAGGTTCGACGGCTTTTTCGCGTGCGTCGCGGACATAACGTACAAGACTTTTTAAATATGGATCGTATTCGATCGGGATCTCGCGGCGAAGAAGCTGGATTCGCGGCCCGAGTTTTCGCAGTCCGATCTCAAAACGTTTGTAATTATATAGAACCTTTTTCCGGTCGGAACTCTGCAGATCCAGATATTGCAGAGTGTCGTCCATGATCGCATGAAACGAACCGAGTTCCTTATACATCGCTTCAAAATCAGATGACGTCATAAATTTTTCGGCGTTGATCAATCGCTTGTCCATAAGGTCGAGTGCGAGGATCGTTCGCTTTTTTACATCTGCTTCGGCATCGAGCTTACCGCGTTCGCTGTCGCTCATGAATTTTAGCGGCGGCAAGGCCGAACCGACCAGATCGTCGTCATTTTGCGCGGCCGTGAATTGCGGTGCGGAAAGTAAGATCGCGAAAACGAATAAAAATGCACGGATGTTTCTTTTGTTAAAAACCGGCGAAGCTGAGCAATGATCATTCATTTTCGTTTTCCTTCCTTATTTTTAATTTGCCGCTGCAGGATCGGAAGCCGCAGATTTACTTTATCGATCTCAAGCTGGCTGACCTTTGGGTCGGCTAGTCTGAGGAAAGATTGATAATTTGCCATGGCGTCCATATATTCGGTGAGCCGGTCAAAACAGATGCCTAAAAAATAATACGCCGGAGCAAGTTTTGGCTGTTCATCGATCAGCTTTTGAAATTCGATCTTTGCCTCGGCGAAATTATTCAATTGGAACAAGGCTGTCGCCAAGTTCGCACGTGCCGTGAAATTGTCCGGTTCGAAATCAAGAAGTTTTCTAAGAATGACAACTGCTTCGGCGTAGCGTTTGGCGGTTACAAGAGCCGCGCCGAAACCGACGGCGTGTGCGAAATTTTGCGGTTCAAGTTCGGATGCACGCCGGCAGTAATCCAATGCCTTTGCCGGATCTTTCTTTCGATACAGAACACAAAGCCTTCCAAGTGCGGATGCGTCTTTGCTGTCGGGACCCGTTAGCTTTTCGATCTCGGCGATGTTCGAACTTGTCTGTAAGATCAACCTTTCGCGAAGTTCGACGACCGGCGGCGGAGCATCTTTTATTGTATCCAATATTTTAAGTGCATCGTCTGACCTGCCTTCGGCTATCAAAATATTGACGTGCAGCATTTTTTGATCGACACCGTCGAGTTCTGATAACGCCAGTTCGTCGGCGAATTTGAGAGCTTGGATCGTATCGCCTGATCGCAAGGCAAGTTCCGCCCGCAGGTATTTTGCCGAACGGTCATTTGGATCCAATTCAAGCACCTTTGTCGAACTTTCAACGGCTTCGCGAAACATTCCGAGTGCTTGCTCGAGTTGTGCTTTGGCGATCCAAATAGATGTCGGCGGATTGGCTTTCGACGCAAGAACGGAAACACGCTTCAGCAGATCTTTTAAAACTTCGGGAGACGAGCCGGTCTTTATTTTTACATCGGCGATCGCCGCATATGCCGGAAAGTTTTGCGGATCAAGCTCTATTGAATGAGCAAGGATCTTTTCAGCTTCGGTATAATTTTTTGTTTCTACTAATAATGAACCGAGAGCCGCAAGAGCAAGCGTCCAATCTTCGCGGATCTCCAAGGCTCTGCGAAAGCCTTTCTCTGCTCCAGCAAGATCGCCCAAAGAACGAAATGCGCCGGCTCGCTGATATTCGGCCTCGGGGAATTCGGGAAAGATCTTAATCGCGGCTGTGTAAAGTTCGACGGCTTTTTTCAGATCGCCTTTGGCATGAGCATCCTGAGCGTCATTGAACAAAGCGATCGCTTCGCCGGAATTATCGTTTTCCTGAGCGGCCGCCGAACCGGCGGAAAAAACGGCCAATGTCAACAAGCACAAAAACATTAAAGCGATCTTAAGGCCGCTGTTTCGCACTAATAAAGATTTGCGATCGTGGGTCATTTTAATATTGTTAAATAAAATATTAACACCGAGCCGCTCGAACGTCCAACTTTTTGTTAGCGTGCTCTGCCGTTTTTTCGTCCAAAGATTTGCGCATCTGCTTTCGTGTGAGTTAATCTCTTCCATTATTGTCCGATGCGTTTTTTCGACCGGCTAGACCGAAAAATGAGTTTCAACGACAACCTTCAAAGAACCAACACGGCTGACAAAAATCCGGCAAAAACAGAGAACTGCGGATCGGCGCTAAATGACCGGCCGGTAAACTGTTCTTGTGTTCATACAAATTTGGGTTCGCTCGGGCAGACATTTTTTGAGAAAGAAAAATTGGAGAAAGTTTAACGATGGCAAATCCGATGGCCGATGAGATTCGGCGATTTACTGGAAACGACGAAAAGAATCCGTTCGAGGCGATGAGCGAACGATTTGACAGAGCGGCTCAGCTTCTTGGGCTCGATCCTGATCTGTATGCGGTTCTGCGCGTGCCGAGCCGTGAGATCAAGGTGTATATACCGGTCACGATGGATACCGGACATATACAGGTTTTTGAAGGTTATCGCGTTCAGCATAATTTCGCACGCGGCCCTGCAAAAGGCGGCATTAGATACGCTCCGGATGTCACGCTTGATGAGGTAAAGGCTTTGTCGGCATGGATGACCTGGAAATGCGCGGTTGTAAACGTTCCTTTCGGCGGCGGCAAAGGCGGCATTATTTGCGATCCGAAACAGATGTCGAACGGCGAACTGGAAAGATTGACGCGCCGATATACGTCGGAGCTGATCGATTTTATCGGCCCGGATAAAGATGTTCCGGCTCCGGATATGAACACGAACGAGCAAACGATGGCGTGGATAATGGATACATATTCAATGCATGCACGCCACACCGTAACGGCCGTTGTTACAGGTAAGCCGATCGCACTTGGCGGATCGCTCGGGCGTCGCGAAGCTACCGGACGTGGACTGTTGTTCACGGTCAATGAAGCGATAAAACGACACGGCCTGACACCGGGCGAAACTTCCGTTGTTGTCCAAGGAGCCGGAAACGTCGGCGGCATCGCCGCACAACTTTTTCACGAAACGGGTTATAAGGTCATCGGTATCTCTGATGTCGGCGGCGGCATTTACAACCCGAACGGCATAGACATTCCAAAGGCTCTGGAACATCTGCAGCGGCACCGGACGTTTGACGGATTTGCCGGCGTCGAAGCGGTCGGTAATAAAGAATTGCTTGAGATCGAATGCGACGTGCTGGCTCCGTGCGCAACCGAAAATCAGATCACCTCGGAAAATGCAGATCGTTTAAAGTGCAAGATATTGGCCGAAGGAGCCAATGGTCCGACAACACCTAAAGCCGATAAGATACTTCATGATAAAGGCATCTTTGTTATTCCGGATATACTTGCGAACGCCGGCGGCGTAACGGTCTCATATTTCGAATGGGTTCAGGACCGCATGGGATATTTCTGGTCAGAGGCGGTCGTTAACGAGCGGCTGGAAGAAAAAATGGTCGCCAGTTTTAACGAATTATGCGGCTTTGCGGAGAAGCATGATGTTGATACGCGCACCGCTGCATATATGATGGCGATCGACAGAGTCGCTTATGATACAAGGATGCGCGGAATTTACGCTTAAATAAAAAAATCAAGTATATGTAAAAATGCTTGATTTAAAGTGCAAGTTACGTTAAGGTCTTTGGAAGGGGAATTTGCAGTTAATTAACGATAAGCATCGCAGAGCGGCTCAGATTTCCCGTTTAGCTCGCAATCGTAAGATGTATTTTTTTTGTCATGCGCCTAATTATTCAATCCGCAAGGGTTGGCATAACTTTAGGCGTATGTAATAATTGAGTAGTCTATTGGAATAATGCAGTATCTTATTTGGTAGCTACAATTGAAATTAACTATTTTTTTTTCGGCGGAGGAATGTGATGAATCTCGCTTATAGAGTAATTACAAGTGCTCTGATCGTGTTTACGTTGGCTTTTGCAGCTTTTGCTCAAACCGACCCGAACGCCAGATCAGACAAAGACAACAGAAACACGGCACCAACGGTTGGTACCGGAGGTTCCATGGGTGGACCAACCGGCCTTTTTACCGTTTATGACCAAGAAACACTTCGAAGGGGTGAGTTTACGTTCAGCGCGGCGGTCAGCAATTATGACCGTGATCCGGGCAACGCGGACATTACCGAACTTCCCGTGAGCTTCCAGGTCGGTGTCACGAACAATATTGAACTTTTCTTTAATACCGATGCTTACAGAGCGGTCAAGGTGAATTCACCGAGAAATCTCTCGGGTTTTTATCTTCCGAATTCGCAGCTTCGCATTGGCAATATGTTAACAAGCGGACCTGCTATTGTTCAGGGGCCTTATAACGGCTTTTTCCCGGGACAGGCGGTTTTCCGTCCGGCGGGTTCACAGCCATTTGTACAATATCCATATGTCGGCGGAACCGGCGGCGGCAACGGCGCGGCGAATTTCCCGGGCGTTGGTTCCATTTACGGAAGCATTCTGCCGGGCGTAGTTCTGCAGACAGCAGTGCTTGGCAGCGGTGATGTCGTTCCGACATCGTATACGCTGGCTCCTTCATATTTGCCGGATGCCCCATTCATCAACAGAACGTTTGGCGAATCGGCTTTCAGCACATATACGGTTGGAACGAAGATCCGATTCAACAATGTTAACAGCCCGGTCGGCTTTGGTGTCGTAGGTTACTACAGATTCTATGCCGACAATGCTGATGATTTCTCAGGCTTTAACCAGCTTCAACGCGGTGCAAGCCCGGGTGGAAATCGCGGCGATTTCGGCGGTTCATTCTTCGTTGGCGGACGTCTTACGAAATGGATGAACTTCTCGGGTAACGCAGGTTATCATTATAATGCAGATGTAAAAGCAAATGACGTAACATTGCTTGACCGTCCGGATGAACTTTTGCTTTCGACGGGAGTTGACTTTCCGGTCAACAAATACTTCCAGCCGATCGCTGAATTCCGTTATTTGAAATATATGGGCGGCCAAACGCCGAATGCTTTCCAGAACGATCCTATGGACGTGATCTTGGGAGCTCGTGCATATCCGACCCGTTGGTTGGGATTTGGTTTTGCATACAGATATAACGTTAATCAACAGGATCGTGAAAGTTTCGAAGACTTCGACGGTTTGAACGGTGCGAATGTTGTGATCCCATGTGTCGATCAGCCGACACCTCAAGGCGTTGGCGGCTGCACACCGATCACTTATTCGAATTCGTATCGCGGACTTCCTCCTGGATTCCAGACATCTGATGATCCGCACGGATATATTTTCCAAGCTTTCATCGGACGCCGCAACAAACGTGCTACGGAGATCGAAAACAAATTTGCTAACGTTGATTCGGTCACGCTCAGCAAAACAACAGTTACGATCCCTTGCGAAGCAGGTTTCCGTCCGAAAGAAGGAACGGAATGCAGCGACGATCAAACGATCAACGTTGCAACCAGCGCAAGCGATCCTGAAAATGATGTGCTTACCTACAACTACACCGTCTCCGGCGGACGTATCGTAGGCAGCGGCGCGAATGTTTCGTGGGATCTGAGCGGTGTCGAACCGGGAACCTATACGATCACGACAGGTGTTGACGACGGCTGCGGACTTTGCGGCAAAACCGACACCAAGACGATCGAAGTAGTTAAATGCGACTGTGTACAGGAATGTGATTGTGCGACCTTGTCCGTAAGCGGACCGGCCGGCATTACGGCACCTGGACAGACGATGTCGTTCACTGCGAATTCGAGCGGCGGTTCAGGCGACCGTACCTATAACTGGTCGGTTAGCTCGGGCACCATCGAATCCGGACAGGGAACACCTAGCATCGTTGTTGCAACAACGGCCGATATGGCTGGTTCGACGGTCACTGCGACAGTTGAGATCGGCGGACAAGATCCGTCATGCAACTGCCCGACGAGTGCTTCGGACAGCGGTATCATTGATACCAAACCGACATCCGATCAGATCGACGAGTTCGGCAAACTTCCGAATGACGAGGTCCGCGGACGCATCGACAACTTGTTCGTAACACTTTCGAACAATCCGGATGCTCAGGGCTACATCATCAACTACGGAACGGATAGAGAGATCGCCGCACGCGAAAAACTCATCCAGAACCACATCAACATGCGTAAATATGACCGTTCGCGTGTAACCATGGTTCGCGGTGGAAATCCGGATGGCGTTCAGAACACGAAGGTATATACCGTACCTCCGGGTGCTGATAACCCAATGCCGTAATCAAATACAGCTTTGCATCGAAAGATGCGAACATTTCAGGGACGGCTCGCTTATCTTTATGATAGGCGAGCCGTTCCTGCGTTTGTATTTGGAATAGTTCGGCTGTTTGTGTAATATTAAAGTAGTTTGTTAAGTCAGAGTGGTTTTCCCTACTAATTCAGGCTATCTAGTCGTTTCATTGCCAACTTCATTAAAGCCTTAGACATCATAGTATGTTCCGGCTCTGAAAAAAGTTGGATCAGACCCGGCAGCGGACCAAAGTTTTACACCTATGAAAAATCGAACAAAGACCATCAGAACATCGAGTTATTTTCCGGCGTTGGTCGGCGGAATATTGATCATATTTGCAGCGGCATTTTCGGCTTTTGCATACGACAACCCGATCGCCGATCCGGCCGGAGTAAGTACTTTCAGCATACTTGGCCCGAATGGCGGCGACGTGCGCGATATTGCTATCGATCCGCGCGACAAAGACAGACTTTATATCAGCACACTTGACGGACAGCTTTTTACCTCGGCGGACGGCGGAAGATCGTGGAAACTTTTTGTAAATCTAAACGAACCGCAGTTGATACTCGATAATTTGATGGTAGATGTTACGGATTCGAATCGTATCTACACATCCGGCCACAGATACAAATCGGCCGGCGGATTTTTCTATACGACCGACGGCGGAGCAACCTGGAAAGAAGCAATGGATCTGGCGAAAGAATCGATCCAGGCAATGGCTCAATCGACATTCGATCCGAAAACTCTGACGGTCGGAGCTTTGTCGGGTGTATGGATCTCAAAAGATTCGGGTGTGACATGGAAAAAGACCGACAGCGCGTCGATGCCTTTGAATGTGAATTCAATGGCGGTCGATCCGCGAAATACAAGCACGATCTACGCCGGAACATCCTGGCGTCCGTATAAATCGACCGACAGCGGAAAAAGCTGGAACTTGATCAAAACGGGAATGATCGACGATTCGGATATTTTTGCTATCACAATCAACGACGACAACCCGGAACATATAATTGCCTCTGCCTGCAGCGGCATCTACGAATCATTCAATGGCGGCGACCGTTGGGCCAAGATACAGGGAATTCCTTCGCAATCGCGGCGCACGCGCAGCATTGTTCAGCATCCGACCAAACCCGGCGTTATCTATGCGGGCACGACCGAAGGCTTTTGGATGTCCGTAAACGGCGGTAAATCGTGGTCGCTGACAACGCAGCGGAACTTGGAAATAAATTCGGTTGCCGTTCATCCCGACGCTCCGGATCGTGTTTTTATCGGCACTAATAATTACGGTGTGATGGTTTCGAACGACGGCGGCAGAAATTTCGTTCAGACGAATAATGACTTTTCCGGGAGATTCACATATTCGATCACACCGGACATAGAACAAGCCAACAGGCTTTACGCAACGACACAAAATACGGCAACATCAGGCGGATTTTTCTTTACGAGCAGCGACGGCGGCCGGAATTGGGTACAGGCAAAAAATCTTGATATAAACCGTGTTTCGCCTTTTTCGGTACTTCAGGACAAATTGGCACCGGACACTTTGTATCTTGGCACCAACATGGGTATTTACCGTTCGACCGACCGCGGTATGATGTGGAACTATATAGAACCGCCGAAGCCTGTGAAAAAAACTCCGGTGCGCAAAACCCGCGGAAAAAAAGCTCCGGCAAAAGCAGCCGCAAAGCCTGTCGAAACAGGCCCGAAATTAATACCTGCTTTGGCTGAAAAGGTCAGAGTTCTGGCATATACGGGCGACGATAAAAATGGAATGTTCGCAGGAACTGCAAGCGGACTGTATAGAACATACGATATCAGCAAAGGCTGGGAAAAACTGGACTTCGGCCCGGGCATCGATCCGAATGTTTTTGTCATACACACGTCGCCTTTAGTTCCCGGAACGATCTGGGTCGGGACGGCTTCATCGGGTGTCATTGTTTCAACCGATGACGGCCAAACTTGGATGAAAATTGACGCAACACCGGAAAATATTCCGATCAGTTCGATCGCGTCAGATCCGAAACTACCGAACAATATCTATGTCGGCACAACGCAGTCGTTTTATGTTAGCCGAGACGGCGGACGGTCGTGGATACGCCGCGGCGGAAATCTGCCGCTCGGAAATTACAGCAGTATCTTGATCGATCCGAACGATCCGCGGCAGATATTTATCTCAAGTTCATTTGAAAAGGACGGAGGAATATTTTATTCGACCGATTCGGGAATGAATTGGAAACGGCTTGATTCAAGATCGATGCATTTGCCCAGTTACCGCGTCTGGTCAATGGCATTCGATCCGACAGACCCGAGCAAAATATTTGCCGGAACACATTCGGGCGGCGTTTACCGCATCGATAGGCTCGAACCAAAAGAAGAAGAAACCGACACGACAGCGGCTATTCAAAAATAGAACATTCGCTGATCTGACATTGAGACGGCTCAGATAGAGCCGTCTCTTTTTTGTTTCTAATTTGGAACTTCTGACCGCTGACTCTATAATTTATACATCAGGAGCGATCCAATTGAATCCAGCAAAAGTATCAGCGAAAAATGATGTCCGCCGATCCGGCACGGTTCTGTCAATGCCTTTTTCTGCTGTGCCCGGCCAAACTAAACTCTTTTTGCAATATCAGGAAACGCCGCTTTCGCTGAAAGAATTCTATCCGAACGCACCGGCTTCGATAGAAGATATTTTCAGTTATGCGGCGAATTCCGTTGAAAAAAATACGGCGGATCGCGGCAGGCTCTGCGATGCGTTGTTTGAGATGAATGAACGCTTCGGAGCCGGCGAGGAAACATTTGCCAATATCGAATTGCTGCGTGATGAAAATGCCGTCGCGGTTCTGACCGGACAGCAAACAGGCCTTTTCACCGGCCCGCTTTATACGATCTATAAAGCACTTTCGGCGGTGAAGCTCGCTGCGGAATTGAACGAACGCGGCATCAAAGCCGTTCCGATCTTTTGGGCGGCGACCGAAGATCATGACATTGCCGAAATTTCCGAAGCGTTCGTCATTAATGCCGATAATGAAATCACAAAGATCGAGAACGATCCGGAACCGAACATCAGCGGAACATCGGTCGGCGATGTCGAACTTGCCGAAAATATTGCGGCGGCTATTAAAGAGCTTTTTCAAAGCTTGCCTAAAACAGAATTTACAACCGATCTCGAAAATAATATTGCCGCAGCCTGGAAAACCGGAACCGGATTCGGCGAAGCATTCCTGATCGAATTGACCGGTCTGCTCGGCCGTTTTGGTTTGATCATGGCAGATCCGCTCGACCCCGAATTAAAAGAACTCGCGAAGCCGATCTATCGTTCGGCGATCGAACGGGCGGACAAGATGACCGCTTCTATTATCGAACGCGATGCTGTATTAAAAGAACGCGGATTTCATTCGCAGGTCATGGTCGAGAAAAATTATTTTCCGCTTTTTTATCACGATGACGATGGCCGTCGGCTTTCGATAAAACTGGCCGGAGAAGATACGTTCACAGTGCCGGAACTGCGGATCAGTTTTAGCCGTGATGAACTGCTCGTGCTTGCCGATGAGCAGCCGCGGAGATTTAGTCCGGGTGTGATGCTGCGGCCGGTCGTGCAGGATTTTCTTTTCCCGACGGTGTGTTATTTCGGCGGCGGTGCCGAGATAGCTTATTTCGCACAGAACAGCGCCGTTTATCAAACACTAGAACGGCCGGTTACTCCGATAATACACCGGCAAAGCTTTACTGTAATCGAAGCGGCCAAAGAACGGACTCTGGAAAGATACGGCTTGGACTTCAGTTCTCTTTTTGCCGGCCGCGAAGCGATAGAAAAAGATGTTGTCGATGGAACGGTCAGCCGCGAAACCGCGATGCTTTTTGCCGAAGTCGAGGAAAAAATAAACACAGAACTTGCTAGGCTCGACCGCGAACTTTCATCGTTAGACCCGACGCTTGCGAAAAATCTGGCGACACGCAGGCGAAAGATCGTCTATCACATCGGAGCTTTGCGCAAAAAGGCTCGAACGGCTCAGCTTCGAAATCACGGCGACGCCGAACGCAGGATAAGTGAAACGATCACGGCGTTGTATCCAAATGGAGCTCTGCAGGAACGCAGCATAAATGTAAATTCCTTTTTGGATCGTTACGGCATATATTTTATCGATACGATATACAGATCGATAGATCTTAGCGACAAAGGGCATCGGATCATTTATTTATGAACCGCATAAAAATATTACCCGAAAATCTGGCAAATCAGATCGCGGCCGGCGAGGTCGTAGAAAGGCCGGCGTCTGTGATAAAAGAGTTGGTCGAAAATTCGATCGATGCCGGAGCTTCAAGAATTCAGATCGACGTCGAATTAGGCGGCAGGCGTCTAATGCGTATCCAGGATGACGGAATCGGAATGCAGCGTGACGACGCGATACTTGCTTTCGAACGCCATGCAACATCAAAGATCCGGACGCTTGAGGATCTGGGAAGTATCGGTACGCTCGGTTTTCGCGGCGAGGCACTGGCTTCGATAGCGTCTGTGGCAAAGGTCGAACTTGTTACCAAGACCGCCGAAGATGAAGCCGCAACTTTGGTCATTATCGAAGGCGGCAAACTGTTTGACGTAAAGAACGCGGCACGCGATACGGGGACGACGATCTCTGTCCGCGATCTTTTTTTTAATACGCCGGCACGCCGCAAATTCATGCGTTCAGAAGCGACCGAAAATTATCATCTGACAGGCATCGCCACACATTATGCTCTTGCTCATCCTGAGATCGCTTTCAAATTGACGAATAATGGCCGCGAGGTTTTTCATGTGTCTCCGGCAAAGGATCTCCGTGAAAGAGCATTTCAGATATTCGGTTCGAGTATGATCGACAGCCTTTTGCCGGTTTCCGGCGGCAGGGAATTCATAGCGAAAGTTTCGGGTTATATCTCGGCTCCGCGTGAACGAAGAACGACACGCGACAACCAATATTTTTTTGTTAACAATAGATTTGTCCGCGACAAGATCATCGCCGCCGGTTTGCTGGAAGGCTATCGTTCGGTGCTTCCGCACGGCGTTTATCCTGTGGCTTTTTTATTTTTGGAAATTCCGCTCGAAGAGATCGATGTAAATGTTCATCCGGCCAAGACAGAGATCCGATTTCGGCGGACCGATGCGGTCAAAGACGTAATTGCCGAAGCCGTTCGCGAAGCTCTTGCCGCGGCCGGAATTATCGCCGAAAACACTTCGCGTCAGGAAATATCCGAACCAACAGAGCCGATCCGGCCGCAGGAGACCGCGCAAATATCGGAAATACCGCCTTCGAATTTTGAGAACAGCGCCGAAAAAGAATATTTTCCGGTGATTGAGCCAAAACCCGACGTATCAGGCGATGGATCGGAGCAGATCGAAAACCGGTCGTTATTTGCAGCAGATCACGGTTTTGCAGAAACAATTTCAACAGATTTCGAAAAGGCCGCGGGTTCGCGAATAGAGCCGAACGACATTGGCATTGCCGCTTCGGCATCTTTTGCTGCTCAGTATTTTCCGGAACTTCCGCCGGTTAACTCTGCGGCAAAAATTCCCAAGTCGATCGAACCGGCCGAAATATCTTCGAATAAGATCAGCCCGATCGCACAGCTTCACGAAAGCTTTATAATCGCTGTCGATGACGAAGGACTTTTGCTGATAGATCAGCACGTTGCTCACGAACGGATCCTGTTCGACAAATTTCGTAATAAAGAAGTTTCACGCACGATCGAATCGCAAAACCTTTTGCTGCCCGAAACCTTCGATCTGTCGCCGGCGCAATCCGAGGCTTTTCAGGTTATAGAAGAAGAACTCGAATCGCTTGGTTTTGGATTGATGCGGCTTTCCGGCCGTACCGTCGCGATCAGATCGATACCGACGGATCTGCCGGCCGCCGAGGCGAGAAATCTATTTGCCGAGCTTTTGGATACAATAGAACTCGACAAACGCGGCCATGCAAAATCTACATTTCGTGATGATATTGCCGCAAGTCTTGCATGCAAAGCGGCTGTAAAGATCAATATGAAGCTGACGCCCGAAAAGATGAATTGGCTGATAGAGCGGCTGCTTTTAACATCGTCGCCGACGACCTGTCCGCACGGAAGGCCAGTCATTTTGCGGCTTACAATGAAGGACATCGAACGCGGATTTCAACGCTCATGAAACCAGAATCAGAAAAACCGGCAAAATTTTGGCGGCGTGTATATATTGCGGTCGTGGTTTGGACAGTTGTGACCATTACGGCTCTTTTCGTATTTTCAAAGATATTCTCGGCATAATGATCTGCAGCTATGAAATTACTTGATTGGTCGATAGTTGGGCTGTATTTGGCATACGTTATTTGGGACGGAATACGTTTGAGCAAACACAGCGGCAGCAAGGAAGGCTATTTTTTGGCGAACCGCGGCCTGCCTTGGTGGGCTGTCGGTCTTTCGGTGATGGCGACGCAGATGTCCGCGATAACTCTGATCGGCACGACGGGTCAAGCATATACGGACGGCCTGCGGTTCATACAATTTTATTACGGTTTGCCGTTCGCGATGATCGTGCTTTGTGTTACGGTCGTGCCTTTTTTTACCAGAGCAAAAGTCTTTACCGCATACGAATATCTCGAAAAGCGTTTTGATGTGAAGGTTCGGACGCTGACGAGCTTCTTTTTTCTCATTTCTCGCGGGCTCGGTGTCGGCACTATCATATCCGCGCCGGCTATCGTGCTGTCGGTTGTTTTCGGTTGGAATTTGATCGCGACGATCTTTGCCATCGGGCTTTCCACAACGATCTATACGGTTTTTGGCGGCGTTCAGGCTGTTACGTGGACGGATGTGAAGCAGATGGTTATCATCTTTGTCGGTTTGACCGTGTGTTTGATCGTAATAATTTGGGGTTTTCCGGCTGATGTTTCATTGGGCGACGGGCTGAGTCTCGCGGGTTCGCTTGGAAAACTTAATATGGTCGATACGCATTTTGATCTGAACGAAAAATACACGATCTGGTCGGGCTTGATCGGCGGATTCTTTCTGATGCTCGGATATTTTGGGTGCGATCAAAGCCAAGTGCAAAGATTTCTTACGGCAAGGTCGATCGATCAGGGAAGAACTTCACTGCTGATGAGTGCGTTCCTAAAGATCCCGATCCAATTCGTCATTTTGCTGATCGGTGTTCTCGTATTCATTTTTTATCAGTTCTCTCCGCCGCCGATACTTTTCAGCCCGAATGAATTGGCAAAAGCCGGTCAGCATGCCGAATTTCAGGCAATCGAACAAAAATACGATGCGGCGTTCATGTTGCGGCGCGAAGCAGCGATCCAATTTTCCAAAGAACAGCGCGTTGACACAAAGACAGCATATATCGATGCCGACGGAAAATTTAATGCCAGCCGGAATGCTGCAGTAAAATTCGTCAAAGATACCAGCGATGCCTCATTCAACGACGTCAATTATGTTTTCCCGACGTTCGTTGTTCAGAATATGCCGATGGGAATAATTGGCATTTTGATCGCGGCGATCTTTGCGGCGGCAATGTCTTCCATCGCGGCCGAACTTAATGCTCTTGCTACGGCAACGACGATAGATTTTTATAGGCGTTTGTATAAACCCGAAGCAACCGATGCTCATTATGTTGCGGTCGGCCGGATATCGACATTTATTTGGGGATTGTTCGCGTGTTTTGTCGCTATATTTGCCGTTAGTCTTGGTTCATTGATCGAGGTTGTCAACAAATTCGGGTCGTTCTTTTACGGTTCTCTGCTGGGAGTTTTTGTACTGGCTTTTGCGGTGAAAAGAGCGAATTCGCGTGGAGCGTTCTTTGGCCTCTTATTCGGCATTGTTTCGGTTTGGATCGCGAGCAAATATACGAATATCGAATTTCTTTGGTTCAATGTGATCGGATGTTTGGTGACGGTCGCGGTCGGTTATTTGATCAGCCTGACAGGTGGTTCCAACCGCAAAGAAGCTGAGCCGCAGAGTTAAATGTAATGAAAATGAAACTGAAGTTAATAGGTTTTCTTTTAGTCCTCGCCGTAGCCGCGGTTCTGCGACTTGAAACCGCAGCTCAAGTAAAACCGGTTTACGACCGCGGAGCGATGGGACTTGAACAGATGCTGAAGCGTCTGAACACGTCGGCGAGCGTGATGATGATCGGTGCTCATCCGGACGATGAAGATACGGCATTGCTTGCTTATTTGGCGCGCGGCGAACATGCACGCACGGCATATCTATCGCTGACGCGCGGTGACGGCGGACAGAATATAATCGGCGGCGAACTTGGCGAATCGCTCGGCGTGATCAGAACGGAAGAGCTTTTACAGGCAAGGCGTTTGGATGGAGCCGAGCAATATTTTACACGCGCTTATGATTACGGTTTTTCGAAAACCTTGGACGAAGCGAAAGATAAATGGAGCGAAGAAATAATACTCTGTGATGTTGTTCGTGCGATCCGCGAATTTCGGCCGCTCGTTGTTATTTCACGATTTTCCGGAACGCCGGCCGACGGCCACGGACAGCATCAATATGCCGGATACATTTCTCCGCTGGCTGTTGCTGCTGCAGCGGATATCGGTAAATGCACTTCGGCCGGGCCGACTTGGAAAGTACGTAAATTCTATCGTTCTCAAGGCTTTCGAAGCACGGATGAACCGCGTCTAAAGATCAATACCGGCAAGTTCGACACGACACTTGGCCGGTCGTATTTTGAGATCGCCATGGAAGCCAGAAGCCAGCATAAATCGCAGGAACAAGGCGTTCTGGAACTTAAAGGCCAAATGTTCTCGGGCTTGAATTTAACGGAAAGCACGGCTTCTGAAAAGACGATATTTGATGGTTTGGATGTTTCGGTAAGCGGCATCGGCATCAACACTTCGAACAGCGAAAAGCGGTTCAATGACCTTGCGAAACAAGTTTCGGATAAAGCTGCGGAAGCTTATGCGGCGTACGATCCGCGTTCGCCGGAAAAGCTTTTGAACATTCTATCGGCCGGATATAAACTTGCCTACGATGCGGAATGGTCCACACGTCTGCCCGGATCGAAAGCATATATGCAGCAAAAACAAGAGGAGTTCTCACAGGCGATAAAACTTGCCGCCGGAATTCAGATCGACGCTTTGGCAGACACGGAAACGGCCGTTCCCGGCAACGAATTCGGATTGAATATTCGCGTTTTTTGTCCACCGACCGATGCCGTAAATATCGGCGCGATCACGGTCGATCATCCGACGGGTTGGAAGATCGCTTCGGTCGAAAATATCGCCGCCGGACAGCCCGGATATTTTCGAAACGAAACAGCCGATGCGTCACGCACATTTGCAATAACCGTAGCAGCCGGTGAAGCTGTCACCGAGCCGTATTGGCTTCGGAACGCACGAACCGATGCATTATATAAATGGAACGACAAGCCTTCGGAAACTTCACCGTTTGCCGCACCGTCGGCTTTTGCCGATGTCGAGATAAATGTCGCGGGCATACCGATCCATTTCCGCCAGCCGGTGGAATATCGCTTTGCTGACGGCGTTCGCGGAGAAATTCGCCGCGATCTAAATATAGTTCCGCGAATAAACGCCGCAGCCGATGAAACGATGAAGATCGTAAAGCATTCGAACGTGGAACAGAAGATAAAAGTAAATATTTCCGTCACTAACAATGCGGCCGAGCCGGTTTCCGGCACATTGAATTTACAACTTCCGGCAGGCTGGTCGGCCGAACCGAATTCGGCAGAATATAAGATCGAAAAAAAGGGCGGCATCCAAGTTCTGACATACGATGTTCTGGTTCCGGCCAATGCGGCGGACGGAACTTTTACGGCGGCGATCACAGAGAACAACAAAATTCTTTCGTCTATCGAAACGATAGAATATCCGCATATTCAAACTCATCGGATATACACACCGGCTGAAATAAAGTTCGTTGTTTTGGATGTTGTATCTTCAGACCGCAAGATCGCATATATTCCGGGCAGCGGCGATAAGACCGCCGAAGCAGCCGAAAAGATAGGCTTTGCCGTAGATGTACTGGACACAAAGGCATTGGCGGACGGCGATCTGGAAAAATACGACACGATCGTTCTAGGCATAAGAGCTTCGGAAACAGTGCCCGACTTTCAAAATGTGAACACAAAGCTGATGGATTGGGTTCGCAGCGGCGGAACTCTCGTCGTTCAATATCAGCGGCCGTCATATGCCCAGCAAAAGTTTGCTCCGTTTCCGATTTCAATGGGGCCGCGTGTCACGGATGAGAACGCAAAGGTCACTATCTTAAAACCGGAACATCCGATATTGAATACACCAAATAAAATTACGGATAAAGATCTCGACGGTTGGGTGCAGGAACGAAACCTGTATAATTTTGCGGATCTGAATGAGAACTATATCGGGTTGTTGGAATCACACGATGCTGGAGAACCGGAAAACAGCGGCGGCCTTGTAACGACAAATGTCGGAAAAGGGAAATATGTCTATTGCAGTTATTCGCTGTTCAGACAGCTTCCTGCCGGCGTTCCGGGAGCATATCGGCTGCTTGCGAATTTGCTGAGTTATTAACCATTGTGTTTTTCGGCTTGACATCGGAACTTCGAAAAAGTTATTTTGTTTGTGACAGCATAATGCTGCGTTATATATGAATCTGACGGTCAACTTTACAAGCTTTAGCTATTTTGGATTTTACTATTTTAGTAAAACGGCTAAAGCGTGTGTTGAAATCGGATAAGTCTTAAAAACAGACCGCAACATCTTTAGCCGTGAACCTAAAAAGTTCGCGGCTTTTTGTTTTTTTGAAGGAATAGATTTTATGTTGGAAAACTTAAGAAAAAATATAGATCAGATAGACGAACAGCTTGCCGGGCTTTTGATCCGCAGAGCAGCTATCTCAAAAAAGATCGGCGTTATAAAAGCAAAAGCCGGTTTGCCGGTGGTTGATGCCGAAAGGGAATCATCAGTAATTCAAAAGCTCGGATCTAAGGCGGCAGATGAATGCGAAGCGGCGGCTTTGATAAATGTTTATCGTACTATTTTGGACGAATCGCGAACGCTGCAGATCAACGTCAGAGTCGGAGAAAAAGCAGCGAAATGACAGTGATCGCGATACAAGGAACGCTGGGATCTTACAGCGAAGAAGCCGCGAGGCAAATAACGGGTGTGTCTGCCGCGATATTGGAATGCCCGGATTTCGATTCGGTATTTCAAGCGGTTGCCGGTGACAAAGCCGACATGGCTGTCGTTCCTGTCCGAAATAAGATAGTCGGGAGCATTGAACGTCCGGCCGAACTTATAGAAGTTTACAAAATGCAGGTGTGCGGAGAATTGAAGCTTCCGATCGAACATATTCTCGCCGGTGCCGCCGGAAGCTCCATTGATGATGTATCGGTCGTCCGCTCGCATATCGAGGCATTGAAACAATGCGAAAAATATTTAAGCGAACACCCGGATTGGAAGCTCGAACATGGAATGGATACGGCCGGCAGTTTGAAGATGATAACTAAAAATAATGAGACGAACACCGCGGCTATCTGCGGAAGACGCGCGGCGGAAATTTACGGAGCAGATATCTTGGCATCGTCGATAGCCGACGAAGACGATAATTGGACAGTGTTCCAACTTGTCGGAAAAAAGGAAACGATCAAATAAGGAAAAATAAATATGTTGGAATTGATAACGAATAATAACATTTCTTTACACGGCGGCTCGGTCGATATCGAGTTGGGAACAAGCGGGATCGATGATGGAAATACTTCTATGAGAAAGATCGTTTGGGTTGGCGATGTTGCGATCGGCGGCAATACGGCGGTTGTTATTGCCGGGCCGTGTTCGGTTGAAACCGGCGAACAAATAATGGAAACGGCGTTTGCGGTGAAAGCCCGCGGTGCGGTAATGCTTCGCGGCGGTGCATTCAAACCGCGAACTTCGCCGAAAGATTTTCAGGGCTTGGGTTCAGACGGCATCAAGCTTTTACGCGAAGCCGGCGATGCCGCAGATCTTCCGATCGTTACCGAAATAATGAGCGAGGACGATATAGCTATCGGCTGTGAATATGCCGATATGATCCAGATCGGAGCCAGAAATATGCAGAATTTTTCGCTGCTGAAAAAGTTGGCAAAAACTGACAAGCCGATATTGCTGAAACGCGGGCTTTCGGCAACCGTGAAAGAATGGCTGTCGGCGGCGGATTATATTCTGCAGGGCGGAAACGAACAGGTAGTGCTTTGTGAACGCGGAATTCGCACATTCGATAACAGTTTGCGAAACACATTGGATCTGGCGGCGGTTGCCCTGGTCAAGGAAATGTCGGATCTTCCGGTGATCGTCGATCCGTCGCATGCGACCGGAAAGAGAAGTTTGATCTCTGCGACATCAAAAGCGGCAATAGCCGTCGGAGCGGACGGCTTGATAATTGAAGTTCATCCAAGGCCTGACGAAGCTTGGTCGGATGCGGCGCAGTCCATCGATTTCGAAGGATTTTCCGACGTGATGAACAATCTCAGAACGCCTGTAAGGCCGGTCGGTGTGTGCGTAGAAAAGTCGTATGCTATTCGATAGATATCAAAATGTCGCCGGCCGAAACGGTCGAGCCTTCGGCAAAACGTATCTCGCGGATCGTGCCGTTCTTCGGGGACTTTAATTCGTTCTGCATTTTCATTGCTTCGACGACGATAACACCGTCGTTCGTTTCAACCTCATCGCCAACTTTGACCAGTACGCGGACGATCTTGCCGGGCATTGCGGTCTTTATTTCTGCAATACCTTCGTGGCCGCCGGCGGAAATATCTTTCGAACGCAAACGTCTAGGATCGCTGACCGATATCTCCAGATCATTGCCCGATATGCTGATGTGAGATCTATCGGCGCCGATGTTTGCGGCAAAAGCTTCGTATATTCGGCCGTTGTTCTTTATCAAATGAACGCCAGGTTCCGGATTCGAGACCTCAACCTCATATAACCGTCCGTCGATCTCGGCTTTTACAATATCGCCGGAACGCTTAAATTCCACAACGCTTTCCGTGCCGTCAATTTCAACTAGATATTTCATTTTATTTTGCCGGATCGTTATCTTCGTTTTCCGGTTCCGCAGCTCGCCGCACACGCAGCTTGGTCAATTTCTTTTCATCGGCGCTGACGATCTCGACTTCCAGACCGTGTACGACAAGGCTTTCGCCGATCTTAGGAACATAACCGGCTTCGCTTGTGACGAGTCCGGCGATGGTCGTGAAATCCTGTTCCGTTATTTCGATATCGAAGAGCCGTTCGATCTTGTCGATCTCGGTCGATCCGATCATTTCCCAATAGCCGTCGTTACCTTCGATTATTTCTACGATCTCTTCATCGCCGATGTCTTCGTCCTCGATCTCGCCGACGATCTCTTCTAAAATATCTTCGACGGTAACGATGCCTGCGACGCCGCCGTATTCATCGATGACGATGGCAAGCTGAATATGATCGGCCTGCATTTGTTTGAGAAGTTCTGCCGCCGATTTTGTTTCCGGGACAAAAAAAGCATCGCGCAAGATCGAAGTTATTGGGGCGTCCTCGTCGCCGCTAGACCAAGCCGACAGCAGATCGCGAACATAAACTGCGCCTTCGATATTATCTATATTATCGCGATAAACGGGCAGCCGCGAATATTTTTCTTCGATGATCAGATCGCGTGCGGTGCGAACCGTCGCCGTTACCGGAATTGCACAGAGTTCGGTACGCGGCGTCATTATTTCGCCGGCACGTGTTTCGCTGAATTCGACCATTGATTCGATCAGCTCGCGCTCGCCGCCTTCCAAAATACCTTCCGCTTCGCCGACCTCCATCAACGCCTGAAAATCTTCGCCGCCGTCTTCGATGCGTTCTTCCAAACTGTCAGGAGTTACCGTAATATCATGGCGAAGAGATTCCGACATATTCGGCGTTTTTACAAAAGGAGAAGTGATCACCGAAACGGCTGAAAAAAGCGGACGGATTATCGGAAGCAGAAAAAGAAGTTTTGCCTCCGGGCTTTTTCCGACGATCAAACGCGGAATGACCTGCCTGAATAAAAGAGTTGTAACGGCTGCGATGGCGATGGACCAGAACAGCAAACGAGAACTGTCATTGGAATAATGAAGAACGACGACCGTTATAAGAACTGTCAAAAGGATCAGAAGTATCTGTATGACGACCGAAAGGACAAAACGAAATCCCGGCCGGTCTTCCAAGATATTTCGCAAAAATAATGAGGTTCCTTCTTTTGAACCTTCTTCGGCATCGGATGAAAGCCGCCGAAGCCCGAGATCTGACATCTGCGAAAATGCGTGATCAGTAACCGCAAAAAAAAGCAGTAGAAGAACGATCAACGCGATGGCTGCGAGTTCCAATTCCATATATCTCGAATTCAGATGTTAAGACGCCGCGATGCGAAAAGCAACTTATTGCGCCGTCAGATCCGCGGCCGCGGCCTGATCTATCAATACTGATAAACTGCCGTTGATCGGTTGAACGAAAGCAGCCGGAAGCTGGCATGAAACACGATCTGTTCCAAAAGCCTCCGCCGCAGCCGATGCTTTTTCGGCTCCGGAGACCAAAAAGATAATATTATTGGCGTTATTTATCGCCGGAAAGGTCAGCGTAAAACGCGTTTCATCAAGCTTTTCGATATAAGAAGCCGCTGCGAAACGACCGGTCTCATCAAGAACTTCGCTTCCCGGAAAAAGTGATGCCGTGTGTCCGTCTTCGCCAAGCCCGAGCAGTATAAGATCAAATCGCGGAGAACCTTCGAAATGATCGAGCAGCATGGTTTCGAATTCGCTGACGATCTTTGTCTTTTCTCCGTGATCGGTTTCCCAATGAATGATCGAAGAATCTTTGATCTCAAGCGGCTTCAAAAGCGTTTCATTGATCGAACGAAAATTGCTGCGGTCGTTATTGGCCGGAACATTTCTTTCGTCGCCGACAAAGAATACGACCTTGCTCCAAGCAAGCTTATCGGCAAATTCACCGGCAAGTAATTTATAAAGTGTGGCCGGAGTTTTTCCGCCGGAAAGCGAAACCGAAAATTCGCCGTGTTCTTTTATCGCGGCGTTCCCGATGTCAATAAATCTGCGGGCGGCCTCGCGGCTTAGATCTTCGAGCGAGTCGAATATTTGAATATCGATCATTTTTCAGGAGCCTCGTTCCGCCAATTGCAGCCGCTGCCTTTTAACAGATCGTCTGATTCTGTAGGGCCGTATGAACCGGCAATATAATTCGGAAAGTTTCGCGGCGGAACCGCTTTCCAAATATCCAAGACCGGCGTTACTATCGCCCAGCTCGCTTCGACCATATCGGCGCGCTGGAACAATGTCGCATCGCCGATCATACAATCAAAAAGCAGACGTTCGTAGCCGGTATTTACCTGTTCGCCGAAATGATCCGCATAGTCGAAATCCATATCCACGGAACCCATTTTTACGATCGGCCCGGGAATTTTCGCGCCGAAATGAAGTGTAATGCCTTCGTCAGGTTGAATATGTATCTCAATGCGGTTCGTCGTTAATTTTTCGATCGGCGTATCACGGAAAAGGACGAACGGCGCTTTTTTGAATTGGATGATGATGCTCGAATGGCGGTCGGCCATGCGCTTTCCCGTGCGAAGAAAGAAAGGCACATCGGCCCAGCGCCAGTTGTCGATCGAAAGCTTTAACGCAGCAAAGGTTTCCGTGTTCGAATCCGCAGCGACCTTTGGTTCGGAGCGGTAAGCCGCCGCTTTTTTTCCGGCGATCTCACCTTCGCCGTATTGTCCGCGAACCGTATTTTGCAAAACCTCTTCGGGTTTCATCGGCTGTATCGCCGAAAGTATCTTTGCCTGTTCGTCACGAACGGCATTTGCTTCGAAAGAAACCGGCGGCTCCATCGCGGTTAATGTCATAAGCTGAAAAATATGATTCGGGATCATATCGCGCAATGCTCCGGCCGTGTCGTAATATCCGCCGCGCTCCTCTACGCCCAGCGTTTCCGCGACGGTTATCTGAACATTGTCTATGTAATTGCGGTTCCAGATCGGTTCGAAAACAGTATTTCCGAAGCGAAAGACCAAAATATTCTGCACCGTTTCTTTGCCGAGATAATGATCGATGCGATAGATCTGATCTTCCTTTAATATTGAAAGCAGCGTGGAATTTAATTTTTTGGCTGATTCCAGATCGCGGCCGAAAGGTTTTTCGAATATGAATCTGCGCCAATTGCCGTTCTCTTCCTTTCCCATTCCGTTCTTTACAAGCTTTTTTGCAACGTTCGCAAAAAGATCCGGCGGGATCGCCATATAGAAAAAGAAATTTTCGGGGATCTCGTATTCTTTGCAGAGTTCGGCAAGAGCTTCCTTGATGTCGGGAAAAAGGACCTTGTCTTCGTCAAAATCGCCGCCGACGTATCTCATACGTTCGCAGAACCAATCGACAAGTTTTTTGTCGGGTGCAGTGCCGGTAAAATCCTTTAGATCGGCGATGATCTGATCGCGAAATTCTTCCGTTGTAAGTTCCTGACGGCCGACGCCGACGATCGCGAATTTATCCGGAAGAAATCCGTCTTTTGCAAGATTATAAAGTGCGGGAAAAAGTTTGCGTTTGGTAAGGTCGCCGGTCGCACCGAAAATGACCATTACGCAAGAGTCGGCAATTTTGTGTGTTTCGGACATAATATTTTAAAGTCCAAGTTTATCACGAAGCTCCAGCTCGCGTTCATTCATCTCGCCGTCGTCAGTTTCGTGATCGTAGCCGCAAAGGTGCAGAACGCCGTGGAGCATCAACTGTTTTATCTCGGCTTCAAGAGTGAGTCCGTTTTCGGCCGCCTGCTTTTGAGCCTGTTCTACGGAAATAACGATATCACCAAGAAATCCGTTCGGAGTTCCGCTGTTCGGCGTCCCACCGTTCGGGGTCCCGCTGTTCGGAGTCCCACCGTTCGGCGTCCCGCTGTTTGGAGTCCCGCCTTTAGGCGGCAGTTCCTGTTCGAATTCATCCTCAATATGCGGAAACGAAAGCACATCGGTCGTCGAATCTTTTCCGCGAAAGAATTTGTTCAGCTCTTTCATTCGCCTGTCCGAAACGAACGCAACGGCGATCTCACAGTCTTCGGCTTCTTCTACCGCCATGATCACATTTTCGGCAAAAGGCGCGAAAGCCTTTGCATCGATCTTTATTTTTCTTTGGAGATTTACGATCACCTGATTATATTTAAACTCTAAGGAGTTTAAGGTTTGGGAACGACGATTTGAATATTCGGTTGTCGAGCGTTAATAGCGAATAATTTCTTTCCAAGGCGTGTGCACCGATTAGAAAATCAGTGAGTATTCGTTTACCTTCTGACTGCTTTTGTTGTTTTCGTCTTTTGACGTAATTTTTATAAGCCTTAGCGGCAGTTCGCCAGATCGATTCATCGGTCGACCAATCGATCATTATGTCAGTATCCTCCAAAAAACGTTCGATCATTTGCTCTGTTCGCACTTGTGAACCAAAGAGTTCGGCAAAAACGGCGCCGCAAATAACCAAGCTTCCGCTGTCATATACAAGATCCAGCGCGTTTTGAGCATCTGAGTTCAGAGAATCGGATGGATTCCAGAGTGCGATAAGCACATTTGTATCAATAGCAGTTATCATTCGACTGTAGGATCGTCTGGGTCAAAGCCCCGAAGTTCTCGCACAGCTTTGATCACGGCCTCGCGTCCGGAGCCAATACCGGGTGTTCCGATCCCGCGATACTTCGCGAACGGGCTTTCTTTTCTTTTCGGACGCAGTACTATTTCGTCGTCTTCGTTTTTCCCAAAAACGATCTTGTCGCCGCTCTTCACGCCCATTTCTTTTCGAATGTTTATCGGAATCGTGATCTGTCCTTTGCTTGTAAGCGTCGCTTCAATTTCCATATCGATACCTTGCTCCTTACATTATCACAATTCGCCTTACTTTTCCATATCTTCTTGAGAATGCTCTTCGTACGCTTTCACGATCATTTGGACGAGTTTGTGGCGGACGACATCTTTATCGGTGAAATGGACGAATTCGATGCCATCGAGATTGGCGAGGACGTGTTCGGCTTCTTTTATTCCGCTTTTTTGGCCGCGCGGCAGATCGATCTGAGTTTTATCGCCGGTGACTACGGCTTTTGAACCAAAACCGATACGCGTCAGGAACATTTTCATTTGTTCGCTGGTCGTGTTTTGGGCTTCGTCGAGAATGATAAAAGCATCTGAAAGCGTCCGGCCGCGCATAAACGCAAGCGGAGCGATCTCGATTATGCGTTTCTCAAGCATTTTCGTGACTTTTTCGCCATCGACCAGATCGAACAAAGCATCGTATAGCGGCCGCAGATACGGATCGACCTTTTCCTGCAGATCGCCCGGCAGAAAACCTAGCCTTTCGCCTGCTTCGACCGCCGGACGCGTTAAAATAATACGGCTGACCTGCTTTTTAAAAAGAGCGTCGATCGCCATTGCGACCGCCAAGAAACTTTTGCCGGTTCCGGCAACGCCGATGCCGAAAACGAGATCGTTCTTGGCAATTGCTTCGAGATATTTACGTTGATTAGCCGTTTTCGGTGCGACCTGTTTTTTGCCGGATGGATTAAAACGTGAATTCAGAAAATGATCTTTTAACGAATATGCTCGGTCTTCGGCTATTTGTTTGAACGCGTCTTTTAGCTCTTTGTCGGTAAACGAATTGCCTTCGGCAAAAAGTTCGGAAAAATCATTCAGGATCGTTTCAACCGTTTCGATATTTCGCGGGTCGCCATCGATAAGCAGTTCATTTCCTCTGGCTCCGATATTCACATCCAGCACAGATTCGAGGTATTTAATGTTTTGATCTTGGACGCCGAAAAGCGTCTTTAATCCTTGCGGCGGAAGTTCTATTTTTTTCAAATTGCTCAAATTCGAATATTTCCCAATCAGTATATTTGTCTTTATTCGAGGCTACTAGAACACACGTCTTGTGTCAACGAATTCAAGAGCCAAGAGAGCTTCTGTTTGGCACAATGTTTGCAATTTAACCCATATACAACAATACCGTTTGAAATTCGTACAACCATTTTGGGGAGAAGTGTCAAATGAAGAGCGAAAAACTGATCAATAAAGAGTTTATACATAATGAAAACAAGGCTTCGGAAGACCATGATGCGGATGAAGTGACGATATATTTCAAAGGCGACGATGAAATTCTGCATTTGAATGAAAAGGAAAGTATTTTTCCTTATGCGCGAAAGATATATCAGCGTTCACGAGCCACCGGCGGCCGTAGTTCATTGGGAATATTTTAAGTTCGAACCGGGGAGGGAATATGCCTACAAAAAAAGACGGAACAAGCAAATATACGGACAAACAAGAGCGAAAAGCCGAACATATCGAAAAAAGTTATGAGAAAAAAGGCGTTTCCAAGGATGAAGCCGAGCGAAGAGCTTGGGCAACTGTAAACAAACAGGACGGCGGCGGCAAAAATCCGGGCGGCTCCGGCCGAAAGAAACACGCGGATTAACATTGAGGTTTTGGCTTGACTGGAGCGGCAAGCATCCCTGCTTGCCATTTCTTTTTCCGGTCATATTCCGCTCCTACGGAGCTTGGTTCTGCGTTATGTTTGGCGCTACAAATATCAGGCTCCTACGGAGCTAGAGGCAAGCTTTAGAAACACCTAATGACACGAACGGCTGATAGGATCGTATAAACCGGTACAATGCGCCATACAAACTTTCCGGGCCGCTTTCGTCTTTGCATTAGCGGGTTTTGCTATGCTATTCTTACTCCTTTGTAATAAATACCTTTTTCTCTAATTTAAAGGAGCATTTTAATAGAATGGCTAATGACGGAAACGCACAGTTTGGGACGGTTGTACAGATCATCGGTCCTGTTGTTGACGTAGAATTTTCAAACAATTATCTTCCGCCTATTTTTCAGGCGCTTCGCATCACATCAGAAGGTTTTGACGTCGAAGAAACAGTAGATGTTATCGCCGAGGTTCAGCAGCATCTAGGCGAAGGCCGTGTTCGTGCGGTTTCGATGCTGCCGACGGACGGCATGGTTCGCGGTATGAAAGCGATCGACCTAGGCGGACCGATAACCGTGCCGGTTGGCGAAGCAACTCTTGGCCGCGTGATGAACGTTGTCGGCGATCCGGTCGATGAACTCGGAGCGGTTGAATCCGAAAGCCGCTCGTCCATTCACCGCCATGCACCAAGTTTTGACGAACAATCTACTACGCTCGAGATGTTCGAGACGGGAATTAAGGTCATCGATCTTATTCAGCCGTTTCTCCGCGGCGGAAAGATCGGTCTGTTCGGCGGTGCCGGCGTCGGTAAAACCGTTCTGATTCAAGAACTTATCAACAATATCGCAAAAGCCCACAGCGGTTATTCGGTCTTCGCCGGTGTTGGCGAACGTACCCGCGAAGGCTTCGATCTTTTGGAAGAATTCGTCGAATCCGGTGTTATCAACTACGGCGAAGAATTCATGAAGGACAAGGAAGAGAACGGCGGTTTCAATCTGCCGCTGGTCAATAAGGATTCTTTGAAAGAATCGAAAGTGGCGCTCATCTTCGGCCAAATGACCGAACCTCCGGGAGCACGTCTCCGCGTCGCCTTGTCAGGACTGACCGTTGCCGAACATTTCCGCGACCTCGGAAACGACGTGCTTTTCTTCGTCGATAACATTTTCCGATTCACACAGGCAGGTTCCGAAGTGTCCGCTCTGCTCGGACGTATGCCGTCCGCCGTTGGCTATCAGCCGACGCTTGCTTCTGAAATGGGCGAAATGCAGGAACGCATTACATCGACCAAGACCGGAGCTATTACTTCGATCCAGGCCGTTTACGTTCCGGCTGACGATTATACCGATCCGGCACCGGCAACGACCTTTGCCCATCTCGATGCTGTTACGGCGCTTTCACGCCAGATCGTTGAGCTCGGCATTTATCCGGCCGTTGATCCGCTTGCTTCGAACTCGCGTATTCTCGATCCGAACATTGTTGGTGACGAACACTACAACACCGCACAATCCGTTAAGAAGATATTGCAGCGTTACAAAGATCTTCAGGATATCATCGCTATTCTCGGCCTCGACGAATTAAGCGAAGACGATAAATTGACTGTTGCCCGTGCACGTAAGATCCAGCGTTTCTTCTCGCAGCCTTTCTTTGTGGGCGAGAAATTTACCGGTCTGCCGGGACAATACGTCAACGTCGAAGATACCATCAAAGGCTTCCGCGAAATTTTGGAAGGCAAATGCGACGATATGCCGGAACAGGCATTTTATATGGTCGGTACGATCGAAGATGCCCGAACCAAGGCTAAGAAAATGGCGGCATCAGCCTAGAATGTAAAAGGTGAACGGTGAGAAAGTGAAAAAGCGGGAGAACCCGAAACTATAAGCTTTTTCACTTTTCCGCCTTTACCCTTTTTCACTTTGAGATATGTTAAAACTCGAAATTGTTACACCTGAAAAAAAGGTTTTTGATGATTCGGTCGAATCGGTCACCGTGCCGACCGCGTCCGGTCAAGCCGGAATATTGGCAAGTCACGTTCCTGTGATATCAGCTCTGAAACCCGGTATATTGATCATCGAACAAAAGGGAAGATCCGAACGCATCGCAGTTTCCGAAGGTTTTGTCGAAGTAAGCGGAGACCTTGTTTCCGTTCTTACGGATTCGGCCGATATGCCTTCTGATATAGATGTTGCGGCGGCTCGGTCTGATAAAGACGCTGCCGAAAAAGCTCTTGCGGCTGTTTCCACGGCCTCGCTAGAAGAAACAAGAGATCTCCGTACGCGGCTCGAATTAGCGGATGCACGGTTGGAACTGATCTCTAATCGATAGCAGTTCGTCAGTTAATTAAAAAAGCGTTCCGTCTTATATGAGATCGGGACGCTTTTTTATATTATTAGCAGAAGTTCTTATTAGATAAATTGACATTAAAGGACATTCCCACTATCTTAATGAAAGTGAATTTCATTTGCAGATAAAATGAATGTTCTAAATAAACAGGAGAAGCAAATGATATTAAAAAAATTGAAAGAAGCGACCAAAGAACAACACGAAGCTTTGGAATCCGTCGTAGATGTGATGAACCGTATGTTCAACAAAGAAGATTACGGAAAGCTTCTAACTAAATTTTACCGGTTCTATTCGGCTATGGAAACCGCTCTTCCCGCCGGAGAATTGGGAGCGGCCGGTTTTGACATTGACGAACGCAGAAAGCTGCCTTTATTGGAACGCGATCTGACAGCTCTCGGTTTGTTGGATCAGGCAAGAGCCGCAGCCGCGGTGAAACCCGCAGTTCCGGCCGTTGACACTGCGGCAAAAGCTTTCGGAGCAGTTTATGTAATGGAAGGAGCGACGCTTGGAGGCCAAGTTATTACACGTCATTTGAGAGATCATTTAGGCCTTTCCATTGAAGAAGGCGGAGCTTTCTTTAACAGTTACGGTCCAATGGTCGGCCCGATGTGGAAAGCTTTTGGCGAAACAGTTACAACATTTGCGGAAAAACACGACCTTGACGATCAGATCGTCGATAGTGCAAAGGAAACATTTAACTCTTTCCGAAGAAGTTTTGAAGAAGAACCGTTAGCGGTTTCAAATTAAATAAAAATGGGTTCGTGCGGTGTGACCTGAGAATCTTCAACGCCCGAACCCAATATATCGGCAACTATAAAAGCTGGCGAATTTATCGATTGTAAATTCGTCCATAACAAATACAAAATCAGAAATGACGAATTTATGAATTTATACATATCCGAGATCTCCGTGTTTCTACGGAGTCTTAAATCAACCCTTTTCTTTTCATTGATCATTCTCATATTCGGCACGGTCGGATATGCCCAAACCGGTAATTATAAAGTTACGGTAAAGGACAGCTCTGGCGCGGTCGTTTCCGGTGCGGCGGTTACCATCACAGGCGAGAACGGTATTGGCCTTACGATAACAACCAACGATCTTGGCGTTGCGGAATTTCCGATACCGGATCGCGGCAGATCAAAGATCGTTGTAAATGCCCCTGGATTTCCCACAGTTTTGAAAGATATAAATAATACGGACGGCATTGATCCGAGCGGAACCGAGATAACTCTAAATATCGGTGCTATCAGAGAAAGCGTACAAGTTACGGCGACCCGAACACAGATCTCATCCGATGAAACGGCGGTGCCGGTCAGTGTTATCGATTCGGAAGAAATAGACCGCAAAGCCGTAAATTCCATCGGCGATATTTTCAGATCATTGCCCGGCACATCATCGACCGGCGAAGGAGCGTTTCAGGTCAGGCCACGTATTCGCGGATTAGACAGCAACCGAGTTCTGATATTGGTTGACGGCGAACGTCTGAACAACAGCCGAACATCGACCGGAATGTCGGGCATCGAATCCGGTTTGGTTGAAACATCACAGATAGAAAGCGTTGAGGTTGTTCGCGGCAGCGGATCGGTGCTTTACGTGACCGACGCTTTGGCCGGAACGGTCAATATTATTACGCGCGATACGCCGCCACGGCGTGACAGCGGTTTTCGTTTCGGAGCTGATCTAAGCACTTTTTATACTTCGAACGAGAATGGTTATCGCGGAAATCTGGCGGTGAATGGTTCGGGGAAATGGTTTGCGTTCAGAGCTGCTCAATCTTTAGAGCGTTATGGCAATTATTTTACAGGTGATCTGAACGGCCGTGAGATAGACGGTGTCGGAAGCGACGGCGAAGTTCTGAATTCACAATCGCATGGAAGCAATACTCAAATAACAACTCGGTTTTTTCCGAATGATCTGAATGTCATCAAGTTGAATTACGAGCGCCGCAGAGCATCCAATATCGGCTCGCCGACATTGGTCGGAGTTTTTAACGGATATTTTCCTTTTTCGGATCGTGATAAATTCAGCGGGCGTTATGACGTTGCGAACTTGAACAGATATTTGTCTCGTGTCACCGTTAGCGGATTTTATCAGAAACAGATCCGCGATTTTACCAATGTGCTGACAGTGCCGCCTTTTCTGCCGTATTTTCCCGGACAATATGAGTTCAGTTCAACTGTTACAAATACGAGAACGGTCGGGTTCGATCTTCAGACAGACTGGAATTTCGGCAGCCGTAATAATCTTACCGCCGGTGCAAGTTTTTTCCGTGACGACAACAGCGACAGCAGGCTGATACTTTCCGGATCGACGCCGGATTCTGAACTTTCGACCGATCATTCGCGAAGCGTTCCGGACGCAAATCTGTCGAACTTTGCCGTTTTTGCACAGAACGAATTTCGTATAACGAACCGTCTGCGGCTTACAGCCGGATTGCGGTTCGACACGTTCAAAACAAAATCAAAACCGACCGAAGGTTTTGGGCTTCCGCCGGGATTAGATCCGAATGATATTGAAGATCTCGGAATGCAAGGTCTGGAAAATGGTTTAAATATAACTAATAGAGCATTTACAGGCGATGCCGGGATCGTTTTCGATGCTACCCGAAATATCACACTTTCTGCGCGGATCGGGCGTTCATTCAGAACACCGAATATCTTCGAACGGTTTTTTACAGATTATGGTTCGATCGGCGGTTTTGTCGTCGGCAATCAGGATCTAAAACCTGAAAGCGGTTTGAATTTCGATACAGGTGTTAAATTCCGGACATCGCGTTTTAGCGGCTCGGTCAATTATTTTAATAATTATTATCAAAATTTTCTTTCGACACCGATCGCTCTGAATCGAAACGGCGATCCGATCGTAATACATTTGCCGGAACCGCAAGAGAACATCGAAGTTTATCAAACAAAAAATGTTCTGAAAGCAAGAATCCAAGGAATAGAAGCCGAGTTTGAGGCTCCGATTAAAATGTTCGTCGGAAGTCTTACGCCGTATGGTAATTTCTCGTATTTACGCGGAGATAATATAGAAACGGATCAACCGCTTGATTACATCAGTCCTTACCGTACGAATTTAGGCATTCGCTGGACGAATTTGTTGAAGAATTATTACGCTGATTACAATATGCTTATCGTCGGTAAGCAGGATCGGCTTTCCGATGCATTTTTGACGGAAAATCTTGGCCCGGAACCCGGCTTTGTTACACATAACATAATGGGCGGCTATCAGTTTCACCGCGAACGGTTTGATCTTCATATAAATTTAGGTGTGAGCAATTTGTTCGACAGGCAATACAAAGAACAATTCGTTTATGCTCCGGCACGCGGAAGATCGTTTACTATCGGAACAAAGTGGGTGATCAAATAACAGATCGCAGAAGTTAGACCAAGATGCGGCGGAATGCTTTTACGGCTTCCGCCGTTTTTGTTGGGCAATTGTTTCTACGGTCTTTATGGTATCTTTGTCGATATGAAAGGAATTATTTTTGGTCTATTTTTATTTACAGCCATTTTTGCGGTGTCCGCTTTCGCACAATCAACAGATGTAAAATATACGATATTTAACGCATCAGGAGAGCCGAGCAATATTAATGCGGTCATAGAAAACGCTCAAAAAGGCGATGTCGTTTTTCTTGGCGAACAGCATGACGATGCTGTCGGACATGCTCTCCAATTCGAGATATTCAAAAAGCTTGTCGAACAAAATGCGGGTAAGCGCAAAGTCATACTTTCGCTCGAAATGTTCGAACGCGATGTTCAGATCGTACTTGATGAATATCTTTCAGGATTGATAACCGAAAAACAATTTTTGGCAAGTTCACGCCCATGGGGAAATTATCAAACAGATTATCGGCCGCTTGTGGAGCTTGCCAAAGAAAATAAACTTGAAGTTGTTGCTGCGAACGCTCCTCGCCGTTATGTGAATATGGTTTCGCGTTTGGGCCGCGAATCATTGAATAAGCTTTCAGATCAGGCAAAAACTTGGCTTGCACCGCTGCCTTATCCTGATCCGTCAGACGCTTATTCGCGCAAGTTCAACGCTCTGATGGGCGGTTCGCCGGAATCTCTTAGTTCGGCGAATCCGATCCTTTATTCGCAGGCCTTGTGGGATGCGACGATGGCGGATTCGGTCGCGAAAGCATTGGATAAGAATAAAGGTTCGCTGATCGTTCATCTTAACGGCGGATTTCACACGGAAAGCCGTTTGGGTACTTTTGAACAGTTGATGAAATACCGGCCAAAGACAAAAGGTATCGTGGTTACAATGCGTTATGAGGACGATTTCAAAATGTTCAAGCCGGATATGAAAAATATCGGTGATTTTGTAGTTCTGACGGATGCATCGCAGCCGCGAAGCGGAAAATAGAAAAAGCCGAGCTTTAAAAGCCCGGCTTGATCTGTTTTGCAGGTTGGTTATTTCTGCCGCGAACCGCTGAAAGGGAATTGTCCCAATCCCGGAACGGTCATAGTTCCTGATATCTTATCACCGTCGATATCGCCGTTCATCTGGATCTGCATTGATTGTCCCTGCATTGTGGCATTGATCAAAGCGGTCAGTTTATTTCCCGACATCTTTCCGCTCTCGACGGTTCCGCCGCCCATTTCAGATACCATTAGACCCGAAATATCTGAGCCGGTTTGCTTCAAAGATATATCGACCTGAATCGCATTTCCGCCGGCATCGACCCAAACACTCCAATTGCCGTTCGGATCAGCGGCCGCTGCGGATGATGTTCCTTTCTCAGAAACCGCAGATGCGAGTTTTACGGTTTTTGGATCGACCGTTATTTCCTTCAGCCGTTTTGCGACGTCATCTGACATCGTCTCTTGATATCTTCCGCCAATGTGTTTCGCCAAGAACTTTTCGGCTGCGGCGATCATTGCCATATTGTTGACCGGACGTGCGAAGCCATGGCCTTCGTCGTCCGCCACTAGATATTCGACCGGATAATTGCGATCGCGCAAAGCAATGACGATCTGGTCTGATTCACGTTTATTTACCCGCGGATCGTTCGCACCTTGGACGACCATTAGAGGTGTTTTTATTTTATCGGCGGAATAAAGCGGTGATTGGCGTTTCATTTGAGCCAAGCCTTCTTTGGTATTCGGATCGCCCATGCGTTTGTAAAAGATCGTCCGAACGGATTCCCAATATGGCGGGATCGACTGCAAAAGGGTTTCCAAATTCGACGGAGCGACGATGGCAACCGAAGCGGCATATTCGTCCGGCGTAAATGTAACGCCGGCAAGAGCAGCGTAACCGCCGTAACTGCCGCCCATTATCGCGACGCGTTTCGGATCTGAGATGCCTTGCTCTACCAGATATTTTTTGCCCCAAGTGATGTCATCCTGCATTTTCTGGCCCCATTCATTGTTTCCGGCATTCAGGAATTTTTTACCGTAACCGGTCGAAGCACGAAAATTAGGCTGAAGAACAGCGTATCCGCGATTGGCCAGGAATTGTGCATAGGAATGATATCCCCACGAATCACGTCCCCAAGGGCCGCCGTGGATAAATAGAACCGTCGGCAAATTCTTACCGTTCGAACCTTTCGGGATCGTCAGATAAGCAGGAATTTCAAGGCCGTCCGAAGATCTATAGCTGACCGCTTTCATCGGAGCCAGCGAAGCACGCGGCAGTTTTTCGCGTACTTGATAAAGTGTGGAGAGACCTTTTGATCTGCGGTCGTAAAGCCAAACAGTTCCCGGATCGACATCACTTGCGGTTGAAACGGTGAATTTGCTTTCATCATCCGTGGATGAAGTGAAATTTATCTCGCGGTCGCCGAGACGCTTTTTGATGACATCGTAATCTTTTTTGTAATTCTTGTCTTTCCAATAGATCCGTGTCCGATCACCTTCATAATAAGTAGCGATCATTTCATTGGTCTTATCCGAAAAGCTCGCGCCGCCGAAATCGACCTTTCCAAGCGGGTCGCTTTCTACCTTTTCAGATGTTCCGGTAGCCGGATCGACTAGCATAAGTTCGATCAGATCGCTGTCGCCCTTATTGGTCGCCATATAGAAACGTTTATTGTCTTTGGTAAAACGCACCGGATTGCATTCTTCGAATGAATTACACGAATAGATCTTTGCCGCCTTACCATCTTCGCCGAAAGAAAGTATCTCCGTATCGCCGTTCACGGCCGACCGAACTGCCAGGCGAAGCTTATCCGAATTATCAAAGACCATTCCGTTATAACGATCTTGATTTTCTCGGATGAGCGTGCGTTCGCCGGTGGAAATTTTAACTTTGTAAAGATCGTGCCAAGCTTTGTCGCGTTCATTGATGCCGACATAGATCGCATCCGGATCCGAACGCGGAACCGAATAGATCGTCGCGCGAATGCCTTTAGCATCCGTCAAATTTCTCGCGGCCGGAACGTCCGAACCTGCGGCCGGTTTATCCGACGGGGAAACGGCATACACATTGAAATTTTCGTCGCCGCCTTTGTCCTGCACAAAGAGAATATATTTACCGTCGCGTGACCAGAAATATGAACGAACCGGACGTGTCGTATCGGCGGTCATCGGCCGGGCGTCTTCGAATTTGTCATTCAGGCCTTTGACCCAAATATTCATTGTTTCTTTGTACGGACGAATGAATGAAATGAATTTTCCATCGGGCGAGATCTGTGCTCCGGCGTATTCCGGATTGCCGAAATATGCTTCACGATCTACAAGTTCCGGGATCTGTGCTTTGGTTCCAATGACGGCCGCAGATACAAAAAGAACTGCGGCAAAGATCAAAATTAAACTTTTCATATAGTTGTAATGTCCTTTCAGATGAACGCTTAAGAGTATAGATATGTTCGGTCAAAAGTTATAATACGGATCGCCGCTCCAACTTTTTTTCTTGAATTTGGCCTCGGTCCAAAAAGATCTGGTCAATTCGATGTCGGGCTCTTTATTTTTTGGGATCAGAACCGTAACGACATCAAAACGGAAAGGCATATCGTCTAAATGCATTACGCGGCGGTAAACTCTGGCCGTTCTTGTTATTTGACGCTGTTTTCTGCGGTCAACCGCTGTGATGATAGGAGCAAAATCATCGGAGCGGCGCGTTTTCACTTCGACAAAACAAAGCGTTTCGTCGTCTATTGCGATCAAATCTATCTCGCCGGTAACCTGAGCTCCGTTGCTGTTGCGGCCGATCGGCACCTTGAAATTCGCCATTACAAGCCGGTAGCCTTGAGACGTAAGATATTCCGCGGCAAGCGATTCACCCAAAGCTCCCAGATCAACAGATTTGGCCGAAAGTATTGAATTCATTTAGCGGAACTGAAATTAAAAAGCCGGCTCTTCATAGATGCCGTAAACATCACGCAGAGCAACACAGATCTCTTCGACGGTTGCATATGCGGCGACCGCTTCGATGATCGAAGGCATTGTGTTTTCGTTAGATCGAGCCGCGTTCTTGACCTTGTCGAGCGCGATGTTGACCGCACCATTGTCACGGGCCGACTTTGTTTGAGCGAGCCTTTCAAGCTGGTGATCGCGAACGTTCTCGTCGATCTGGAGAATATTTACCTTAGAGGTTTCTTCGTCCATCGCATATTTATTTACACCGACGATCGTCTGTTCTTTTCGTTCGACGGCTTTTTGATATTGATACGCCGATTCCTGGATCTCACGCTGCGGAAAACCGGCTTCGACCGCTTCGACCATTCCGCCAAAGCCGTCGATCTTGTCGAAATAATCGAAACATCCGTCGATCATCTTCTGCGTCAGAGATTCCAGATAATAACTGCCGGCGAGCGGATCGACCGTATTAACGACACCGGTTTCTTCGGCAATTATCTGCTGTGTGCGAAGAGCGATCAAAGCGGCTTCGTCGGTCGGCAAGGCGAGTGCTTCGTCATATGAATCGGTATGAAGGGAATTAGTTCCGCCAAGCACACCGGCGAGAGCCTGAACGGCAACGCGGGCGATATTGATCAGCGGCTGCTGTACAGTAAGCGAAACGCCGGCCGTTTGCGTGTGAAAACGAAGCTGCATTGTACGCGGATTTACCGCACCGAAACGCTCTTTCATTGTTCGAGCCCAAATTACGCGGGCGGCTCGATATTTTGCTATTTCTTCGAAAAAATCGTTGTGAGCATTAAAGAAGAACGAAAGACGCGGAACGAATTCATCAACTTTCATACCGCGGTCAACGCCGTATTGAACGTATTCGACGCCGTCGCGAAGTGTAAAGGCAAGTTCCTGCAAAGCGGTCGCACCGGCTTCGCGAATGTGATAACCGCTGACCGATATTGGATTGTATTTCGGAACGTGTTCGGTCGTGTATTCGAACGTGTCGATGACCAATTTCATCGCCGGTTTGATCGGATATATCCATTCTTTTTGGGCAATGTATTCCTTTAGAATATCGTTTTGCAGCGTGCCTGAGATCTTCGAAAAATCAGCCTTTTGTTTTTCGGCGACGACCAGATACATCGCTAAAAAGATCGGTGCCGGAGCATTTATTGTCTGCGAAACCGTCACTTCATCGAGCGGAATGCCATCGAACAGAACCTCAAAATCAGCCAACGAAGAAACAGCCACACCGCATTTACCGACCTCGCCTTCTGAAAGCGGCGAATCGGCGTCAAGTCCCATCAATGCGGGCAGATCATATGCGACCGACAGCCCTGTTTGTCCCTGAGACATCAAATATTTGAATCTTTTATTTGTTTCCTCGGGCGAAGAAAAACCCGCGAATTGGCGCATTGTCCAAAGTTTTCCGCGATAACCTGTCGGGTGAATTCCGCGTTTGTATGGATATTCGCCCGGAAAACCAACGTCAATGCCTTCGCTGTCGGCTTCGGTGTAAAGCCTGCCAACCGGTTCAAGAGAAACGCCTTCGAAAGCATTTTTTCTTTCCGGCGATCTGTCTAGTACCTTTTGGAGAGTTTCATTTTCCCAGCGTTCTTTTGCGGCTTCCGCCTTTGATAATTCTTCTTTGATCTCAGGTGTCATAATTAAAATAAAGTTAGTTCTGCAACAAAGATTTTAACACAGAAAAGTATCTGTTTCAGCCGCCGGTTGTGCTTGTTTCGGGCTGAGATCTGCCTAAATGCCGAGCCGCTTTCCACATTACAAAGGCTAAAAGAACACTGATCGCCGGAACGATGTACATTGCGGATCTAAGGCCTTGAGCCCGAAATGGTTCGAGCGAAACTGATGTCAGCTCAACAACACCGGCGACAGAGGCGGCGTTTCGGGTAAAATGATCGCTCAGCAGGCCTATCGACAGCGGTCCGAGAGCGCCGCCGAGAATGTACATTGCCATAAAATATATCGACATCGCTGTCCCGCGAAGATCGACCGGCATAATGTCCTGAATGGTCGAATAAACTATTGCGTAATAGAAATACATGAGCATAAAACCTGTGCCCATTGCGATCAAAAAAAGATACATTGATGTTCTTTCGGCATTTACGGCGATAAAGAAAAACGGTGCCGAGGCAAGCGATGTCATCGCGATCAAAAGCAATGCTCCGTTCTTGCGTTTTGATCTGACAATGTCGCCTAGATATCCGCCCAAAAGCAGGCCGGGCAATGTGAGAACGCCATTTATTATCATTGCGGCAATATTCGCGTTTCGGATATCAAGTTCGAAGTAACGCATTAAATATGGCGTAATGAAAGAACTTAATGCGTATAAACTGAAATTATGCAAAGCGCCTGAAATAATGATCCATTGCATTACTTTGGATGAAAGGATGGTGCGGTAAGGCGACCTAACGGTTTCTGTTGATTCGGAAATGCGGGTTCTCAATTGCGGCGCTTTTATAAAAGTACATAAAAAAGCGAGAATGATCCCCGGAATTCCCGCAACAAAAAAAGCCGAACGCCAGCCGTAATTTTTTGCTACTGAACCGCTAATAAAAAAACTTAAAGCAATGCCAACCGGCAATCCGAGCATAAAAATGCTCATTGCCCGAGCTCTTTTTTCTGCCGGAAAAAGGTCGCCTATCAGCGATGTTGCCGCCGGTGCGAAAGAAGCCTCACCAACGCCGACGCCTAATCGGATCGCGAAAATTTGTGAATAACTTTGAGCAAAACCAGATAAAGCAGTAAGCAAGCTCCAAACAAAGACGCCGATGCCAACGATGTTCTTTCGCGAAAATCTATCGGCCAGTCTTCCAAAGGGAACACCGACAACGGCATAGATAAGCGTGAACGCTGTAGCGAGCAAACCAAGCGATGTATCGCTGAGCAGAAATTCAAGCCTGATCGGTTCGGCAACCGCGCCGATGATCAGCCGGTCAAAAAAATTCGTCAAATTAATTGCAGAAAGTAAGATCAGGGCAAACCAAGCGTTAGGATTTTTATTCATATATACAGCACTAAAATTTATACACACCACGAACGGCGATATCTAAGTTCACTTTGCATTCGTGGAATGATGTGCCTAGAATGTTGTCTGACTATGAAACCAACGCTCGCAATTTTATCACTATTCCTGTCGCTTCAAATACTCGTCAGTTGTTCTACCCCAAAAACAGCTAATGTTACTAATGAATCGCTGCCGACCCCAAGTCAATCGGTAGATCCGGCAAAAGCTGCTAACGACAATGCGGACGAACTTGAACTGCTTATAAATCTGCCGTTTCAGCCGGTTGAAATTGCTTACCGCGACAGTACTGCGAATAACTCTCGAACTTTGACGGCAGTGCTCCGTTTTTCAAACAGTGAAGCTGACGCTATTGTGAAAAAAGCAGCGGCCGTCAAACCGCCAGCCGGAGCCCAGGTTAAGATCGAAGATTGGTTTCCGGCCGAATTGGTTGACCGCGGCGATGTTGAGCTTGAATCGACACTTCAAGGCCTGACATATCCGGCGGACGAATTCTATAAAGAACCATTTACAAGCGGCACTCTTACGCGGATCGGCGAAACCGATTATTTCGTATTGGTAATGACCGCAGCGGCTCAGCCTTCTTCATAACGTTTTAATTTTCGATATAGCGTAGAAAGATCTATTCCTAATATTTCGGCTGCGGATATTTTGTCATTGCCGGTCGAATCGAGGATCTCGAAAATATAACGTCTTTCATATTCATCCAAGTTCAATTTGCCATTGGTTATCACATCTTTTTTGATCGATGTTATCCGTTCGGGCAATGATCTTTGATCTATCTCGTCGCCGCTTAGAATGAACGCGCGTTCGATAACATTTTCGAGTTCGCGGACATTTCCCGGCCAATCATATTTCATAAGATCGGCTAATGCTCCTTGAGATATCGATCTTTCAGGAGCAAATTGTGCACGAGCAGTTTTAGCGGCAAAAAATTTAGCCAAAAGAGGAATGTCATCGCGGCGTTCGCGTAATGGCGGAAGCTCGATCTCAATAACACTCAGCCGATAAAAAAGGTCCTCACGAAAAGTTCCATTTGCGATCTCTTTTTCCAGATCTTTATTTGTGGCGGCGATCACACGTGCATCGAACTTGATCGGAACTGATGAACCGACCGGTGTGACCTCGCGTTCCTGCAGTGCCCGCAAAAGTTTTACCTGAAGCGATAACGGCATTTCTCCGATCTCATCCAAGAATAACGTTCCGTTTTCGGCGGATCGAAAAATGCCTTTTTTATCGGCGACCGCTCCTGTAAATGAACCGCGAATATGTCCGAAAAATTCGCTTTCAAGCAAAGGTTCGGGCATTGCTCCGCAGTTTACGGCCAAAAAAGGTTCAGCGGCTCGGCGGCTGTTAAAGTGAAGCGAACGGGCGACGAGTTCTTTGCCTGTGCCGCTTTCGCCTAATATCAGCACATTTGAGGTCGTATCCGCGACCTTTTCGATCGTCGCAAAAACGGATCTTAACTTGCCGCTGCTTCCGATTATTTCGCTTGAATAATAGTTTTTGCCGAGTTCCCGCCGAAGTGCGCGGTTCTCGCGAAATAATGACCGCTGATTGATGGCATTCTTTACGGTCTGAAGCAGATCGTCATTTACAAAAGGTTTTGTAATGTAATCATACGCACCTTTCCGAAGAGCCGCGATCGCGGTATCGACCGATGAATATGCGGTCATTACTATTACCAATGCGTCTTGATCGATCGATTTTATCTGGTCGAGTAGTGTCAGGCCGTCGGCTCCGGCAAGTTTGATGTCTGTCAGGGTAACGGCAATGTCATTTTGGCTGTAAATTGACAGTCCGGCTTCGGAACTATCTGCGGTAAATACGGCGTAGCCCGAATCTTCGAGCAACTGGCGAAGGATCGTCCGCATCAATTCTTCGTCTTCTACAACTAGAACATTTTGTCTTCCCATGACAGATCTTATCGAATAAAGCAATAGTCTAGCATATGACTTTAAGCTTTAAGTTCTTTCATGTTAGCATCATTTGAACAACGAATTATTCCATGCTTTTTCGTATCTTCATTATTCTCACGGCAGCTATCGTTTTGATCGTTTTGCCTGTTGCGGCGCAGCAGACAAATCCGGTCGAAAGACAGGTCGCGAATCCTATTACAGATACACCGGATATCAATCCTGTTGCAAATCAGCAAGAGGTTGCTCCTGCGGCAAAGAAAAAGGCAAGTTTTGAACAGGAAGGCGGCAACGGTGAACTGGTCGTTTATTCGGAACGCCAAACCGTTGAAGGTGAAGAGGGAAGCCGTGTGATCGTGCATACCGGCAATGTGGATGTGCATTACGGCATCTATCGTCTGCAGGCCGACAAGATCACGATCTACGAAGCCACGAACATTATGGATGCCGAAGGCAGCGTCGTATTTGATCAGGGCGACGATCAACGCATAACCGGAGCGTCGGCAAAATGGAATTACAAGACCAAACTTGGAACTTTTGAAGATTCTACCGGATTTACCAACCAAACAAATGACGGAACAGTGATCTATTTTACGGCCGAACGCGTTGAAAGAAGATCGCTGCAGGAGGTCATCGTTACAAAAGGCCAATTCACCGCTTGTGAGGAAGCCGTTCCAAAATGGTCGTTCACCGCGGATGAAGCATCTATAAAGATCAACGACCGCATTAAATTAAAGAACGGCAAATTTCGTATAAAGGATATTCCGCTTGTGCCGATACCTTATGCTTCGATCCCGATCAAAGAACGCGACCGGGCATCAGGCTTCTTAACGCCGACATTCGGTTTTTCCGGCGATAAAGGTTTTCGATTTTCCGGTGCTTATTACAAAACGCTTGGACGTTCCGCGGACGTAACATTTCGTGCCGATCTTTATACCTCACGCGGCATTGGTTATGGAATGGATGTGCGGACGCGAGCAAATTCCAGGTCGTATTTCGATTTTGGATTTTATGCCGTAAAAGATCGTCTGTTCGGCGCAAGCGAGAGCGAACAGTATCCTGATCAAGGCGGTTCGATACTTTACGCGGAAGGCGTTCATTATTTTTCCAACGGATTTACCGGTGCGGCCGATGTGCGAATAACGTCAAATCTGGATTTTCGCCAGGTCTTTTCGGACGGCATTCAGCAGATCATTTCGCCTATCGAAAATTCGCAGGTTTCCGTTAACAAAAGCTGGAACAACTACACGCTGAATCTGCTTGCCCGTTCGCAGGTGATATCGCTGCCAAATCTAAAGGTCAGCATACGCAATTTGCCGAGTATCCATTTTGAAAAACGGCCTTCGCGGCTGTCATTTTTGGATAAGCTTTATTTTTCTTTTGAAAGCAGTGCAGAAGGAGTTTCGCGCAGAGAAACGGTGGATGATATTGATCTTTACCGACTTCAAACCGGTTCCGACCCGACTCGTACGCCGACGATCCTGCAGCGTCTCGACTTTCACCCAAAAGTTACACTGCCTCTGAGTTCGAAATATTTCAACCTGACCATGTCCGGCGGAATGCGTGTTACTTATTACTCGAATTCATTCAATGATATGCGTCAGGTCGTCGGCCGCGATGTGATCAGAAAATATGGTGAATTCGAACTAGATCTGCGGCCGACCGCTTTGGCCAGGAATTTTTACGGCAAGGATGACAAATTCAAATTTCGCCACGTCATCGAACCTTATATCACATACAGATATATAAATGGCGTTAATAATTTTGATCAGATAATCCGGTTCGATCAGCTCGATACATATACCGATACCAACGAGGTTGAATTCGGGCTGATAAACCGATTTTACACAAGGCGTTATTCCGAAGCCGTAACAAGCGATGCTCAAAAACTTTTGAGCCAAAAAGCACTTAGCGAAAAAAAGGACACAACGATCCAGCCTTACGAAATATTCAGCCTCTCCATTCGTGGTAAATATTTCTTTGATAAATATTTTGGCGGGGCTTTGACACCCGGACAGCGTAATCAGACAGCTCCGATATCTGCGATGAGTTTTTACACATTCGGCGGTATTCCGCGGCGGTTCTCTCCGATCATTGTGGATGCAACATACCGGCCGCAGCGTACGATATTTGTAAATACCAGAATGGATGTCGGCGTACAGGGCGACGGAATTCGTGCATTTTCGTCAACGCTCGGTTATGAAAAACCGCTTTTCAAATTGTTCCAAACATTCTATTACACAAAGGCCGTCGATCTGATCCCGTCGCTTGAACAATACGCCAGCAGATTCGGAAAAGAAGCCGGAACGCTTCGCGGGGCTCAATGGAGTCCGTCGGTCTTTGTCGGAAACCGCAATAAAGGTATTTACGGCGGTGCTTCGCTTTTTTATGACTTTGAGAATCGGCGGGCATCAAAGCTTTCACCGCTTATAAGCTCTTTATACACATTGGGTTATGCGTATGACTGCTGCTCGCTTGCGGTTCAGTTCTATACGTTCAGCGTTGGTGTAAGAAACGAAAATCGACTTTCTTTCAGCTTTCGTTTGAACGGTATCGGAACGATCGGAACCGAACGCGACGGACGAGCCCTAAGATAGATCAATTCTGTAAATTTAAATTTTGAGCCAGCGAATTGTAATACTCGACCGGAGCAAGATCGTCCGTTAGGATCGGCAGATCTGTATCGTTTTCGTATCTTGCGATATTTGCCAAGAGTTCCGCAAACGCCGGATCGGAATTTTCAAGGCCGATCTTATTTCCCGATTTGCATGCAACTATCATCAGATTCTGAAGCCGTTCATCGCTATGTTCTTTATGAACTTTGAAAACATAAACTCGCGGAAATACCGCCTGATATGTTTTGAATTCCGCCTGAAAAAAACGGCTTCCTTCGCCGCCGAGAGCCGACCCGACATTTAAAATAACAACGCCGTCATCTTTCAAAACGCGATCGATCTCGCGGACGGCCTCGATCGTCGTTAGCTGATACGGAACGGTGAATAGCGACCCGAATGCGTCCATTAACACTGCGTCGTATTTTTTAGCAGGAGCAGAATTTAAGAATATGCGTCCGTCCTCATGAATGCTTCGCAACCGTTCATTATCTTTCAAACGAAAAAATTCGCGGGCGATCTCTGTCATTTTAGGATCGATCTCTACAACGTCGATCGTCGAACCCGTATATTTTTCCAGATAGCTGCTCGGATAGGAATATCCGGCACCGCCGATCATTAGGCTCGTTCGCGGTCCGGGTTTGAAGTGTTCCGCAAGGTCGTAATATTTGTTGTAATCAAAGACCAATTCATCGCTGTCAAGAAAGACGGCGGACTGCGTAAAATAAGGATCAATGGCCATTGCCTCGATCGGCCTGCCCGAACGCGGATCGGTTGTTTGAAAAACCTGTACGCGGCTGTATTCGGTATCGATATCATGTAATCCGGCGGTTCTCAAAAGATAATACGAACCGAGTTCATTAAATGAGACCGCCAGGATGAACAAGGTGATCACAGCAATATTCGATCTTGTGAAAGAGAACGCCGCCAGCAAAATGCCGACCGCGAACAATAATGCTGCGATAATATAAAGCGTTCTGACGCTGCCGACGAACGGTATCAGCACAAATCCGGCGGCAAATGTTCCGGCGATGCTGCCGATGGTCGATAAAGCGTAAAGCCTGCCGACTGTTCGACCCGAAACATCAAGCGAAGAGATCTTTAATTTAGCCGCATAAGGCGTTACAAAACCAAGAAGAACGCTGGCCGGTGCAAATAGAAAAAGGGAAGCGAGAACGGCTTTGATGCCGATGCCGAGCGGTGCGGAACCTATCGCAGATAATAATATTTCTTCAGTAAAATAGTAAGCGAAACTGCTCCGCCGGCCAGAAATATTGTTCCCGCTAAGACTTTGATATCCGGCCGTTTGTCAGCCATACGGCCGCCGATCCAATAGCCCAAACTCAATGCTCCGAGAATAACGCCGATAAGGCTTGTCCAAACATATGTAGAAGTTCCGATGAAAGGCGAAACGATCCGCGAACCGGTGATCTCGTAGATCATCACCAAAGCCCCGCAGAGAAATACGGCGAAGTGAAGTGGTATATTTACACTAGATAAGTTCCTCACGCAGGGATTATAAATTAAAGCGAGGATATGAGGAAATTCGACGATGAGAAGTTAATATGAGAATTGTCACATTGTTTTTATTTATAGTTTTTGTAATGGTTGCTAGTTGCAATTTGTCTGAGAATGCCCTCACTACTAATTCATCAAACCATGAAAAAGTCGGAAAGCCAGCTAATATCTCTAATTCAAATAATGGTACAAACATCCAATTAATTAGTAATAAAAATGCTGAGACTCCTATCGCCATACCGGAGACATATGTTGGACGATGGGGTGGTACGGGTGGAGGACTTTTCGAGATCAACAAAGCCTCACTGCACAATGTTCTAAACAATAAAACTTACAAATATGACTTGATCGAAGTTAGAAAAGCAGAAGCTAATAATCAGTATTTACTTCACTTATTAGATGACCCGGGAGATGGCTACATCAAAAGATTTGTATTGTTAGAATTTGTAACGGAAGATCATCTTTATTATTTTGGTTACGATACATACGAAGACTCGTTGAAGAATAGTTATTCTGGAATGGGCGAGTTTTTTAAGAATATTTCATCAAAAAAATAGTTTAGTTTTTGCCTTATATTTTTTCGCCAGGATTTAACGTGAACTCTTCTACTGCGCAGCAGATTGACCTTTATCTACATCGAAGGTTATTACAACCGGAACCGCTGACTCGACCTTGGCTATTGCTGCCGGATAACAACGGACCTTTTCCATAAAAAAAATCTTGTCTTGACGGATCTGTCAGATCGGATCAAGACAAGATGAATTATCGATCAGAGACCGGATCAGTTAGCCGATGCCGTTTTTTTTTCACCGGGATCGACAAATGTCAGCCATTCCGCGTTCTTTGGTGCGGGGCTTTCGTTTCTGATCACCTTGAAGAATTGTTCTTGGAGTTTTGCGGTCAATTCGCCGCGTTTGCCGGAACCGACAGTAATGCGGTCAACCGAACGGATCGGAGTGATCTCCGCGGCCGTTCCGGTAAAGAAAAGCTCATCGGCCAAATACAAAGCCGCGCGCTGGATCGTAGTTTCGATGACCTGAACGCCCATTTCACGTGCGATCTGAATTACCGAATCGCGTGTTATGCCCGGCAGGATCGAAGCTCCGAGCGGCGGTGTTATCAGCTTGCCGTTATTGACCAAAAAGATATTTTCGCCTGAGCCTTCGGAAACATATCCGCGGTCGTCAAGAGCGATGCCTTCGGAAAATCCGCCCAAGATCGCTTCCATTTTAATGAGCTGCGAATTCATATAATTCGCACCTGCTTTTGCCATCGAAGGCATTGCGTTCGATGTTATCCGCGTCCAACTTGAGACGCAGACCTCGATACCGTTCTCCAGGGCTTCCTCACCGAGATATTTGCCCCATTCCCAAGCAGCCAGATATGTATCGACCGGATTTCCAAAAGGATTAACACCAAAAGCCGGTTTATTCTCATCAAGCCCGCGCATGATCAGCGGTCTGATATAACCCGCATTCAAGCCGCTGCCGGCGACCAGATCGACCACGGCCTGCGAAATGGTATCGACATCAAAGTCAACTTCCATCCGATAGATCTTTCCTGAATTAAGAAGTCTTTTAATATGTTCCTTAAGGCGGAAAACAGCCGGGCCGTTCGTTGTTTCGTAAAAACGGATGCCTTCGAAAACGCTGGAGCCGTAATTTACGACGTGGGACATTACGTGAATTCGTGCATCATCCCAATCGATAAACTCGCCATTTTTCCAAACCTTTCCGGCGATCTTCATTGTGCGAACGTCTTTTTCTGTCATATTAAATAAATCTCCTGTATAAAAAATTGTTTTTATTATGATGGCTTACGAGGTCTTTGAGCCTACATTTATGCGGATATGGATATCTTAAGCGAACCATAAGTTTATTATATTACTCAGTATATAGCAAATATCAATAATTGTTATGCAAAGATAACAATTGTCCATAACGTCGTATCACAGACACAAAAAAAGCCCGAAGTTTTATCTTCGAGCCTTCTTTGAGTTTATATAAAAGACGAACGGTTAAAGGAAATTAAGCTTCGGAGCCGTGTCATCCAAACGCGACGTGAAAAGAGTGCCATTTGCGTTTACGATCACAATGATCGGCACGTCACCGGCATACTTCAATTCCGGCGGCACGGTAAAATCGACAGTATAAACTCCTGGCTCGGCGAGTACACCGCCGGTTAAAACTCTTGCTCCAGTTGCGGTATAACTTCCCATTCGAATGGAAATAACGGGAGCGGTCGTATTGCCAATTCCGGTTACTCTTAATCTAAGTACTGTTGGAACACGTTTTCCGCCGCGGTATTTTACGGTCACTACGGTAAACGGTTCGCCGGTGGCGACACGATTCGTGACATTTTTGGCGTAGGCTCGTCCGCCTGATTGCGGAGCCATTTGGATATTGAAAACATCAGGCCGTGTCGGTACAACAGTTACGTTTCCGCGAAGAATCGTGCCTTGATTATTGACCACGACAGGATACGAAGTTCCTGCGACCGCACTTGAAAGAAATTTCGGTGCGACGAACGTGATCTGATGGCGGTTAACCGATTTCATACCGCAGGCGATGCCGTTGATCGTCATCGAAACGCCGCTCAATTCCATCGGCAGATCGAAAACGCGGTCGATCGCACCGACAGCGGTTCGCTGAACGGTCGGTGTACTCAAACCCGGCGTATAGTTCAAGATCGCCAGCATTCCGGGCGAAATTCCCAAAACGGCCGGCGGTGTTACCGGTGTCGGCGAAGGTGTGGGCGTCGGCGATCCGGTCGGTGTCGGCGTCGGGCTTGGAGTCGGAGTTGGCGTCGGGCTTGGTGTCGCGGTCGGACTTGGCGAAGGCACAGCCGTCGGCGAAACAGGCATATTGCTTGCTCCGGTGGTAAAACTGAAAACTGCTCTTGCTTCGTTTATGACCTGCGGTTCGTAGGAATAATAGACCTGACTGAGACGATCAAGGTTGCCCGTTCCAAGTTCGGTGATAGCCAAATTGAACGCAAAGCGTTTTGACGAATTACTTGCCAAAGCCTGCGATGACGGAATGAACTGCGATCCCGGCGGCGGGAATTTCGTCAATCGCGTATAGACGGCATCCGGAGCAGGCGGCACCGGAACAGCGATCGGAAAACGATAGAACTGCGGCGGACGCGATGCTTCAGGATTCAGGCCGTCATCGTTTACGGTCGCCACCGTGCCTGCGGGCATAATATTCAGGCGTGTTTGCAAAATAACCGAAGAAGGAGTTCCGCTAATGTTATTGTCGGTAAAAACCGGATAACGCTGAACATCGCCGCCTGTGGCCGTGGCATCGGCTCCGCTTCGCGGCAACATCCTGCGGAATGTGTTGGCGGTGTAATCATAAAGATATGTCGCAAACGTAGTTTGATTCGTTCCGCCGTTCTCATTTGCCAGATCGGCATAGGAATCGAAAGCTAAAAAGTTACCGTCGCGGCTCATACGGCGTCCGAGATCAAGAATATTGACCGGTGCTCCGGGCGTAAGCGGAGTTGTGGTCGTGATCTGCCGCTGCGTTCCCGCCGGTGCTCCGGCCGCATTTAGATCAGCGGCGAAGATCTCTTCGTTACGGCTTGTCGAAGGATTTGTTCCGTCGGTCATGCCTATGATCGGGTTGTCGCCCGTGCTGGCAAATATAACGCGTGTGCCCGATCCGGAGATAGTGGGATTTTTGTTATAAATAGGGTCGCCTATCGAGCCGCGTTCGGTTTTGGTTATCTGCGAAATTGTCGCGGTCGAACGAATATATGAAAAGATCTCGTCATTATCTGCTTCCGGAAACGGATTTCCGCCGGTCACGAGGTCGCGTGTCGAAACAAATGCGATAACATTTCCGTCGTCATTTATGGATGCATCGTGATTATCGTCTGCGACGAACGCTCCGGTCGTTTTTGTTCCGGGAACAGGCAGTTGGCTGGCAGGCGTATTGGTTATCCGCGTAAAACTGCCGGTATCGAGTGCCGTATAAGGGATCTCTTCGCCGGTGGTCAGATCCGCCGGTGTATAGGTCGGGATCTGGTACACCCACATCTCAAGGTTCGCATCCAAGGTCAGCGGATTGTCGCCATCCGCATCTGTGTAGGCATTGCCGTCAAATGAGCTTGGATTCGTTGCATCAGGTGTTTTCGGTGTCGATGTCGTTGCGTTGGAAGAAAATGCGATCCATTTGCCGTCGTTGCTGATAACGGGCCGCGTGTTGGTTATTTCCACGCGTACATTATCAAAGGTGATCGGTTCATCGGTGTCGATCAGAACGACCTTTGTATCGGTCAACTGAAAGATACGCCTTTGAGCATAATCAAATAAAAATATCTCGACGTTCCTGTCCGCATTTCGCGGATTGACCGTCGCGACATTTCCACGCGATTCGAAAACGACAAAACGTCCGTCGCCGCTCATTCCGCCGGCGAACGCTTCGGAGTTTGAAAAGCTGACCTGGCCGATGGCCGTCTCAACTTGAGCAGAAATAGAAGAAAAGGCCGCAAATACGGTTATAATTGCAAATAATGAAAGTACGCGAAGTTTCACAAACTCCTCCAATAATTAACTAAACAAAAAACGCCGTACATAGAAGCCTGAGCGTTTATAATTAGGACGTAAAACGTTACATTTTAAATTCAAACGGTACAATCCGCAACCGCTTGAACGACAAAAGTGAAATATCCGACATTAGATCAAAGTCTTTGATGCGCCAACAGCCGCAAAGGGTTGTCATTTTAGGATTTACACATATGATTAATTGATCGATGGAAAAAGGTTCACCAAATAAAAAAATAATGATAGTTGTCGGCGAAGCGTCCGGCGACGCTCACGCAGCCGAGCTTGTTCGAAGCCTGCGAAAGATCGAGCCGGAAACCAGATTTGAATTTTTTGGTTCGACCGGACCGAAGCTGCGGGCTTTGGGTGTGGAAACGATCGTTTCGGCGGACGATTTTGCGGTCGTCGGCATTGTGGAGATAGCACGCGTGCTGCCGATGTTCTGGAATGCGTTCCGTCTTTTACGAAAAACCGCCGAGGTTCGTAAACCGGACGCTGTTATATTGGTTGATTTTCCGGAATTCAATCTGAAATTGGCGAGAACGCTAAAACAAAGATCGACCGCGAAGATCATTTATTATATTTCGCCGCAGATATGGGCTTGGCGAAAATATCGCGCTCGGACGATCAGAAATGATGTCGATCTGCTGCTGACGATCTTGCCTTTTGAAAAGGATTGGTATGCTGAGCGAGGGATCAATAATGTTGAATATGTAGGAAATCCGCTGGTTGGAAAGATCGCGTTTCAGAATGACAAAGATGCTTTTTGCAAAAAGTACGGATTTGATAGCGAACGGCCGCTGGTCGCACTCCTGCCGGGAAGTCGCGGAACCGAGATCAGACATATTTTGCCGGAGATGGTAAGAACGGCGCGTTTGATGCGGGAAGTTCAGCCGAATATTCAGTTCGTCATTGCCGCAGCCGAAGGGAAGGCTGAGGTTATCAAGGAAATGACGGATCTTATTGTTGTGAATAACGAAACCTATGATGTTCTGAACGCCGCAGATGCGGCCGCGGTCGCAAGCGGAACTGCAACTCTGGAAACAGGAATGATCGGCACACCGATGGTTGTCGTTTACAAAGGAACTGAGTTGAATAACAAGATACTGCGTCCGCTGATATCGGTCGAGCATTTTGGACTTATAAATTTGGTCGCGGAAGAACGGATCGTCTCGGAATTGATCCAAGATAAATTCACCGCGGAAACTCTTTCAAAAGAATTATTCTCTCTGCTAGAACCTAAAAGAAATGCCGAAGTTCGTGAGGAATTGAGAACCGCGACCGCAAAACTCGGCGACGGCGACGCTTCAAAACTAGCCGCGGAAGCGGTTATTCGCGAGATCGGATAAATTATCTTTCTTTTTTTAGATCGGCGATGTCCTTCACGATCTTCTCGATACGATTTAGCAGAGCGTTTTTGCGTTTGAATTCTTCAAGCGGCTGGATCGGTGTTCCCCACCAAACACCGGGGCGAACGATCTTTCCCGGAAGGATGCCGGCTTGAGAACCGATAACAGCTCCGCTTTTAATATGGGAATGATCGCCGAAGCCGACCTGGCCCCCGATAACACAACCGTCTTCGATAACAACGCTGCCGGAAATGCCTGTCTGTGCGGCGATGACGCAATGTTTGCCAATATCTACATTATGGCCGACCTGCACTAGATTATCTATCTTTGTGCCTTCGCCGATGCGTGTAGTGCCGAGCGAGCCGCGGTCGATACACGTATTTGCGCCGATCTCGACACGGTCTTCGATAACTACATTTCCGATCTGCGGAAATTTTATGTATTCGCCGCTTTTATCGCGGACATAACCAAAGCCGTCTGCACCGATAACTGTTCCGGCATGAATGATACAATCGTTCCCGATCTTTACGCCGTCGTAAATTATACAGTTAGGAAATACGACCGTTCGGCTGCCTATCTCTACATTTTGTCCGATCTTTGAGCCTTCATGGATATCGGAATTTTCGCCGATCGAAGTTCTTTCGCCGATTGAAACAAATGCCCCGAGAAAACTTGCTTTGACATCAGAATCGGCAGCGATACTGGCGGTTGCATGCCAGCCGGTTTTCCAATTGTGCGGATGCAGTTTGTTTGCGGCTCGTGCGAACGCGAGCTTTGGATCATCGACAATAATATATGCGGACGCATTACATTCGGCCGCATTTTTTGAAATGATCAAACACGATGCGTTGTTTTCGGGAATTTCAATGCCTTCGACAAAAGCCAACTGGCCCGATGCCGCAGAGGAGATCGACGCGGCCGAATGAATTTCGATATCGCCTTCGCCGATCAGTTCGCCGCCGACAAATTCGGCTATTTCTCGTGCTTTCATTCGAAGCATTTTATAGTGTTTTTGAGTGAAAGTCAGTCCGTGGTCGATCCGCTGCGTTCGGCGGCATCTATCGCGGACTGCAGAAATATTTCCATGCCTTCGATCTGAAAATTTTTATCATCGGAAAGCCGTTTTAGAACCACAGCGGATTCGCTGTCCAAAAAGTCCAGATCGGCGAGGTCGATAATTATCGGGCCTTCGTCATATTGCAGCATTCCATTTGCGATGCGTTCGAGCAGTAATGCGTCTTCGAGCATCATCTCGCCTTTGATGGTAAGCACGGCCTGGCCCGTTTCATTATTTAGACTTTGCGTTATATGTGTGGCCATATAGTTAAATGTTTATACAACAGATCTTTGCGATAAAACAATTTCGGATATTACGTATGGATCTGTTTTCGGGTTGCAAGGAACACGCCGGCAAAGACCAGAACCGCTGCTATTAAGAATTTGAGATCGATGACCTCGCCTAAAAACACAACAGCCAAAACGAACCCGATCAGCGGCTGTAGATATATAAAGACCGCAAGTGTCGAAGGGCTGACGCGTGCCAAAGCCCAGGCATTCAATAGATAAGGAACAGCGGTCGCAAAAACACCTATGTAGATAATAAGCAGCCAGATCATAGAGCCGACAGCCGAAACATCTATGGTCGAAAGCGAATATGCACCGAGCGGTACGCATATGACCGACGCAAAAATGAATACCCACATCATCGAACGAAATGCACCGTTCCGCGTCACAATATCTTTCGAGGTCGCGACGTAAATACCGAACGCAAGCGAATTGATGATGATCATCAGATCGCCGATGGTGGTTTGCGACGAGAATGATGCTTTTCGCGGATCGAGCAGAAAGATAATGCCGACGGCCGCAAGTACGATGCCGACAGTCTTTAAAATGCGGATCTTTTCTGTTCCAAGCAGAACGCTTATCGCCAGCGTAAATATAGGAATCGAAACTGCTAAAAGGGAAGTATTGGACGCTTTTGTCAATGACAATCCGCCGATGAAGAATATTTGGTTTATGGTTACGCCGAATAAACTCAATATCGCCAACCGGGCATAATCGCCGCGTTCGCGAAGCCAAAGACGCTTTCGGTAAGCCTGGAATATGAACAATATCAGAGCCGTAATTCCAACCCGAAATCCGACAAGAGCGAGACTTGGAATGTGAGCAAGCACAACTTTTCCAATGACCGGAAGCGAACCGAAAAATACCTGTACGACGATCAGCGCGATGTATGGTGCGGTGCTTTGTTCTTTTTGATCTTCGGGCATTTGTATCAAATAATTTTGAAAAAAAAGGACGATGTTGGATCATACATCGTCCTAAAAATATATTTTTATAGATCAGCTACACAAGCATCATAGCCGGTTGTTCGAGCATTTGTTTGAATGTTTTCAAGAATTTAGCTCCGGTTGCGCCGTCTATGACGCGGTGGTCGCAGGACATTGTAACGTTCATAATGCTGCGGATCGTGATCTCGCCGTCGCGGACAACGGGTGTCGGATCGGCACCGCCGACCGCCAAAATACCTGCTTCGGGCGGATTGATTATCGCTGTAAATTCCTTGATGCCCATCATTCCCAAATTGCTGATCGAGAACGTCGCACCGGTGTATTCTTCGGGTTGAAGTTTTTTCGCTTTTGCTTTTGCGGCCAGATCGCGAACTTCGGCGGAAATTTCCGCCATACCTTTCAGGTTGGCTCCGCGAACGACCGGCGTTATCAAACCTTCGTCTATCGCAACGGCAACGCCGATATCCGCCTGCTCGTAAAACCGTATCGAATCGCCTAGATAAGACGAATTAACGAACGGATGTTTTACAAGAGCCGATGCGGCGGCTTTGATGATAATGTCATTGACGCTGATCTTTTCGTCGTCGCTCAGATTTGCATTGATCTGCTTGCGGACGGCAAGAGCATTGTCCATTTCGATCTCGACGGTCAGATAAAATGTCGGTATAGGGCCGATCGATTCCGCAAGACGCGAGGCGATGACCTTACGCATTTTCGAGACCGTTTCGTCGCGGAAAGGCGAAGCTCCGACCTGTGTTGAAGGTGTAAATGTATGCGGGGCCGTCTTTGTTCCGCCGCTCATTGCGGCTTCGACATCTCTTTTGATGATACGGCCGTTCGGCCCCGAACCGCTGATCGATTTTAGGTCGATCGCGTTTTCGGCCGCCATCCGAGCGGCTATCGGCGAAACGATCAGTCGGCCGTTCGACGCGGCTTCTGACGATGCTTTCGCTGCTGGTGCTTTTACAGGTTCGGCTGCGGCCGGCGCAGGCTCTTTTTTCTCAGGCTGTTTTTGTTCCGGAGCGGCTTCCGCAGGTTTTGCGGCAGGTGCGGAACTTGATCCATTCGCAGAGATCTCAGTCAAGAGAGCGGAGATATCTTCGCCTTTTTGCCCGATAATTGCGATAGGTTCGCCCAACGCGGCCGATTCGCCGCCGGCCTTGAGTATTTTCAGCAGAACGCCGCCGCTCAGCGCCGTCATTTCCATCGTCGCTTTATCGGTATCGACCTCAGCCAGCGTTTCACCGGAATCGAAAGCATCGCCTTCGTTCTTTACCCAACGTGATATCTGCCCCTCTTCCATTGTGGGCGACAGTTTCGGCATTAAGAATTTTTCAGCCATAATATTACTTCGATCCAAACTTTACAGTTTTCGATTTTGTGCGATCATCCGCAAACGCTCTTCGCGGGTCTTTTTCTTTTCGTTGTAACCTTTGTCTTCGTAAGGCTCGAATTTATCCAGCCAAAGATCTTCTAAGAATTCGAGATCGGCTGCGTGATCATATGCCGGATCTTCGCGCGGCTGTATCTCTTCCAATATCTCGAATTCGAACCCTTTCTCGCCGATCTCATTCCATTCGTTCTGCAGGCTTCTGCTCATATGCACACCGGCATTCAGCTGGAATTTATGGCGATTAAAGCTACCCGGTAAATTCAAACTCGATGAAATAAAACGTTTGCCATTCTCGATATTTGTTATCGAAAAAACACCCATCGGCCTCGGTGTCAATCGATATTTGATCTTTGCTGTCTTTTTGTTTACCGAGTTCATTTACGCAGCAAGTTTTTCACGCAGACGGTCAACGAAATCAGTATCATTAAGCAGTCTTTCGGTAAGTTTCTCCAGCAAAAGACTCGTGGACACAACGTTCAGATCAGGGAGTAGTTCGATCGGGCCGGTGTAATGTCGTCTCTTAATTCGTCGCAGACCGTGGGCTTTTTCGAGTTCCGATGTTTCGAGAAATTCCAGTTTATTTTCTGCTTCTTCTTTCGTCATAGACTGTTACCATCCAATTTTCGGCACGCCTCGCGGTAATGAAGTGAATTTCATCACCAAGCTCAGTATAAACCAAATATGTCAATCCGTACGCACCTGTAATACCTAGTAATTGCCAGTCGTATCTCATCGGGTGTCGAATGTGCTTCACCAATATACTCAACCCCGAACGGATCATTAAAAATATCTTTGATCTTTTCGAAGTCAACATGATGATCTTCGGCGACTTTCTGTCGCTTGCTTTCGTTCCAGGTACATTTCATCTACAAATAACAAACTTCCTTTACCGCAGCGATTATCTTATCGACGTCAGGCAAAGCCATTGCTTCGAGGTTCTTTGCGTACGGCATTGGCGTTTCAGCCGTTGAAATGCGTTTGATCGGAGCGTCCAAATAATCGAAAGCATTTTCCATGACCTGATGCGAGATCTCTGCTCCGACCGATGCGAACGAATGTGATTCCTCGGCTATGACGAGGCGATTAGTTTTCTTGACCGATGCGACGATCGTGTCGATATCCAGTGGCTTGATCGTTCGCGGATCGACGACTTCGACGGATATATCGAATTCTTCTTTCATCTTCTCGGCTGCCTGAAGAGCTATCGGAACCGTCATTGATCGAGCAACGATCGTACAGTCAGTGCCTTCGCGTTTTACATCGGCAACGCCAAGCGGAATGATAAGATCGTCGCTTTCGGGTACTTCGCCTTTTATGCCGTACATCCTTTCCTGTTCGAGAAAAAGTACCGGATTATTGTCGCGTATAGATGCTTTCAAAAGGCCTTTTGCATCCGCGGCGGTCGAAGGCATAACGACCTTCAGCCCCGGAAAGTTCGCATACATTGCCTCAAGAGCTTGTGAATGCTGCGACGAAACTTGATATGCCGAACCGTTCGGGCCGCGGAAAACGATCGGTACGTTGAATTCGCCGCCGGACATATAAAGCATCTTGGCGGCGTGATTTATGATCTGGTCAGCAGCAAGTATCGAAAAATTCCACGTCATGAATTCGACGACCGGACGCAGCCCGGCCATCGCGGCTCCGACGCCGATACCTGCAAAACCGAGTTCAGTGATCGGCGTATCGATAACGCGTTTGTCGCCGAATTCCTTCCAAAGTCCGCGGGTGACCTTGTAAGCGCCGTCATATTCGGCAACCTCCTCACCCATGATGAAGACGTTCTCGTCTCTGATAAGTTCTTCGCGAAGAGCCTGATTCAAGGCATCGCGGATCGTTAATTCTGCCATATCTATAATTTCGTTATTATAACAATTCGCAAATCCGTTTTCTTATCTATCCTTGCTTTATGCCAAAGCAAGTTCTTTCGTTTCCAAAAGCCTCTCAATTTTTGCAGGAAATTCTATTGGCAGGAACCATTCTGCCGGACAAACCACCGTTTCACCGTTCTCATCCTTGACCGTACAGGTTTTGTGTTTCGGCTGTACTGTCACGTGATAGATCTTCATCGGGATGAGGCTTTCATCTTCGTCGGTAAGGCAGACCGCAAAAGCTCTAACGCTCGGCGAATCCGTTCTCATTTTTTTTTCGACGACGTATTCACGCTCCGGCAAAAGATCGCCGGACTCCATCATGCCCGCTTCTTTGACACTTTGAAGCAGTTCATTGAATTTGCTCTTACTCATTGAAGCCATTCTTTCACCTGATTAGATAATTTCTTCAACTGATCTTTGTCCAGATCGGTCTGTTGGTTCTTTCCATATATCGCCAGCAAATATATATAACCCTTTTCTGACGCGTAAAAATATATGATCCGAACTCCTCCGCTTTTTCCTTTCCCTGCTATTCGCCAACGTATCTTTCTTAGACCGCCTCCGCCCGAAATTACATCACCCAGTTCGAAGTGCGCATGCAGGAAATGTTGAAGTTCAAAATAACTTTCCTCCGACAACAACGAAGAAACATCTCGTGTAAAAGCTTTAGTTTCCCTGAAGCTAAGAAGGTTCTTTTTCATCCGTCTTAGTCCGCATAAACATCCGTCAGCAATTCACTTGCGTCCGGCAGCGGACTGGCTTCGGCAAATTCGAGTGCTTTGGCCGTTGCTTCCATGGCTTGTTCGCGGATCTTGTCGAAATCTTTGTCCGTGAACATTTTTGCTTCTTTCAAGCTGCCTTGGAATAGATGGATCGGGTCGCGTTCCTGATATTTCACTATCTCGTCGCGTGTTCGGTAATTTCCCGGATCGGACATCGAATGTCCCATAAAACGATACGCCCGAATTTCAAGTAAGGTCGGCAGCGATTCTTCGCGTGCTCGTTTTATCGCGCGTTGTGTAGCTTCGCGGACCTCCATTACATCCATTCCGTCAACATATTCGTTCGCGACGTTGTAAGCATCGCCTTTTTTGGCGACACTTTGGATGCTCATTGCTCGTTCTTGCGATGTGCCCATACCATATCGATTGTTTTCGCAAATAAAAATAACCGGTAATTTCCAAAGCTGAGCCATGTTCAATGATTCGTGAAAGATGCCCTGATTGACCGCGGCCTCGCCGAAAAAGCAAAGCGTTACGTTATCGAGGCCTTTATATTTTGAGGCGAAAGCCATTCCGGTACCGACGCCGATCTGACCGCCGACAATGCCGTGGCCGCCGTAGAAGTTCAGCTCTTTAGAGAACATATGCATCGAACCGCCTTTGCCTTTTACGCAGCCGCCTTCGCGGCCGTAAAGTTCGGCCATTACGGATTCGGGCGAGATGCCTTTGACCATTGCTTGAACGTGGTCGCGGTACGAAGTGATCACGTTGTCATCCGGGCGCAATGCCATCATGGAGCCGATCGCGATCGCTTCTTGGCCGATGTAAAGATGGCAAAATCCGCCGATCTTGCCCATACGGTAAACCTCGGCGCATTTTTCTTCGAAAATACGGCCTAGCACCATTTGATAAAGCATATCGTGCAGTACTTTTTTATCGGTGCGTTTTATGACGGCGATCTGCGATTTTTTCCGTTTTTCAAATTCGGCTTTTGACAATTCAACATCCGGAAAATCGATCGTCTCGGTTTTAGCGGCCTTTTTTACAGGCGAAGGCTTCTTTCCGCCGTTCGAAACGGCTTTTGGCTTTGAAGTTTTTTTAGTACTTGTAGCTGTTGTTGGCAAAACAAAATCCTCCGTAACATCGCGTGTTATGAATATTTATAAAATGTTGGCGCGAATTATCAATTATATTGATTTGAAACGGTTTTGGCAAAAGCGATCAATTTCATTTATGGGTTATTCGATTGTTATTATTTCGAACAAATAATAATATCTAATAAGCAATGACAAGGCTTATTTTTAAATCCTTTTTATTATTCATTTTTTTGTCGGGCACGGTCTTTGCTCAGGATCCGACAGCTTGGAAATTAACGCTGGAAAGATCCGGTGCGGCCGCAAGCGGATCGCCGGCCGACGGCGTTCTGAGCGCGGCCATTGAACCCGGCTGGCATTTATATGCGCTTGATCAACCGGAAGGCGGACCGATCAAGACGACCATAAAGACCGCTCCTGAAAGTCCGTTCGAATTTACAAAAGATGTCGTATCCGGCGAGCCGCAGATAAAACCAGACCCGAATTTTATCGTCAATGATAAACCTTTGGAGACGAAATTCTATGTCGATAAAGCTGAATTCAAGATATTCGCAAAAGCAATAAAAGACACGGAATTCGAACAGCTTGCCTTGGACGTTAGATTTCAGCTTTGCAACGATACATTTTGTCTTCCGCCTAAAACGCTGCGCGTTTCGACAAAGGGAACCGAAGCGGTCGGCCGAACTGCTTCTGTAAAAACGACCGGATCTAAAAATGAAATATTAACGCCTGTTAACGGCGATGCCGATCAAGGCCTCTGGGGATTTGTTTGGCTTGCGGCAACGCTTGGGCTTTTGTCGCTGCTTACGCCGTGCGTATTTCCGATGATCCCGATCACGGTCTCATATTTTACGAATCATTCATCGGGAAGCCGCGGGAAAGCGGTAAAACTTGCGACAATTTATTCGCTTGGCATCATTGCGACCTTCACTTTGCTCGGAATGATCCTGGCGATCTTTGTCGGAGCCGCCGGAATAAATCTTTTTGCGGCAAACCCGTGGGTCAACATTCTGATAACGGCGATATTCTTGTTCTTTGCATTTAATTTATTCGGTGCATATGAGATCGCCGTTCCGAGCGGCCTGCTTACTAATCTTGACCGCATCACACGAAGTTCCGAAGGCGAAGGCAGCGGCATCGCCGGTGCTTTGCTGATGGGTTTGACGTTCACGCTGACCTCATTCACCTGCACATCGCCTTTTGTCGGCACGATCCTCGTTTCCGCTTCGCAGGGAGAATGGAAAGCTCCGCTGCTCGGAATGCTTGTATTTTCTTTTGTATTCGCGCTTCCGTTCTTTGTGCTTGCATTGGTTCCGCAGCTTGCGGCACAACTTCCGCGGGCTGGCGGCTGGATGAATTCCGTAAAGGTTACGATGGGCTTTCTCGAAGTCGCCGCGGCAATGAAGTTCTTATCCAACGCCGATCTAGTTTGGAAATGGGGAATCTTTACGCGAAACGTTGTTTTGGCGATATGGATCGCGATCGGCATTATTTTGGCGTTGTATCTGTTGGGTAAATTCCAATTGTCGCATGATTCAAAACCCGAACGGATCGGAGCCTTGCGGCTTGTTTCCGCGATCCTTAGTTTGGCGATAAGTTTCTATCTCATCACAGGGTTGTTCGGCGCGAAGCTCGGCGAACTCGAAGCTTTTCTGCCGCCGGATCTTACGCGCGATACATCGAGCTTTGGTTCGTCCGGCAGCGAAAAACTTGAATGGATGCGAAACGATTACGAAGCCGCTTTGGCCAAAGCAAAGGCTGAAAATAAAAATCTTTTCGTCGATTTTACGGGTTATACGTGTACGAACTGCCGCTGGATGGAAGCGAACATTTTTCCGAAAAGCGAAGTCGAGGCCGAATTGAAAAAAATGGTGCTTGTCCAATTATATACGGACGGCGAAGGCGAGGTTTACGAAAAGAATTTTCAGCTTGAACAAGATATGTTCGGCACTGTGGCATTGCCTTATTACGCCATCATAGACGGCGACGGAAAACCGGTTGCCGCCTTTGCCGGTTTAACGCGAAACGCGCCGGAGTTTGTCGCATTTTTGCAAAAAGGTACAATTAAATAATGGTTATGAAGAAGTTCGATGTATTTGATGTAATTGAAGGCCTGCGTGAGATCCCGGATGAAGAGTTCGTCTGCGATAACGTTTACGATTATTTGAATCGTAATCCGATCAGTTCTGATTCGCTGGATAAATATCTGAATTGGAGTTCAAATTATTACACTCGTAATCTGATCTATAAAGACGAACGCTTTGAGGCAATGGCTATATGCTGGAATAAAGGCCAGGCATCGGCGGTACATAATCATTGGGATCAAAAATGCTGGATGACTGTGCCGATCGGCAAACTTCGCGGCCAGAATTTTGCGGTCGAATCAATAAATGAGGAAGAAAGGCATTGTAAACTGCGGGCGACCGATATGTTCGATCTGGCTGACTGCATCGCGGCCAAGGTAGAACTGGAAGAACCGATACATCAAGTTTTGAATTTGCCCGAATTCGACGAAAAAGCGGTCAGCGTTCACATCTATTCAAAGCCGTATGACCGATGTCTTTCTTATTGCAGAGAAACGCATACGTTCAAGGAAGTAAAACTTTTTTACACGAGCATTGACGGAAAACTCTGCGAAGGAATCTCATTATAGGCCGTTATTGTTTTTCAGCGAGCAATAAAGCCTGAGCAGAAACTTCGTCGCCGGCGACAACCGTAAGCGGCGTTATCGAATCCACGCGGAATTTGAAACCTTGTAGGATATCGATATGTTCCTGCTCCGTCCGGCCGAAACAGTGCAAACCGTATTTTAATTTCATCTTACCGCGAATGGATGTATCATTCTTCCATTCTTCTTCGGGTTTCCAAGTATCATCGGTAAGCTGAATGTGAAGTATTAGTTTGCCGCCTTTGCGCAGTTTGGATTCGCAATTTTTCAAAACGATCTCAAATATCTCATCCGACAAATGCTGAATTACGGCAAAGCTGTAGATCGCGTCGAGACTTTCGTCCGCTATTTTTTCAAGGCCTTTTTCATCCGCTAAAATATAGGTCAGATTTGATGCGGAATTCAATATCTTTGCACACGCAAGAGCACCGGCAGAAATGTCACAGCCAAAAACCACCGCCGCATAACCGGCTGTTTCCTTCGCCAAAAAACCCGGCCCACAGCCATATTCCAAGACCGTATCGGACGTTTTGATATGCGGTTTGATTATGTTCTCAAAAATATCTTTTCTAGTTTCAACCGATTCACGATACATCTGTTCGAGATACTCGTCCGGATTCATTTTGCTGTATTTCGGATTGTCCGGGTCGAAAAAATAATGCGGACTTAAAGAAAGTATCCGCAATGCCCAAATGCGTTCTTTCGCTTTTGAAACTCTGCCTAAAAAAGGCTCGATCCAGCGCGCTCCGAGAAAATTTTGCGAGCCGCTGCCGAGCGTCAATGTCCATTTTGCGATGTCAAAGAATCTACGCATCAATAATTATTTTCTTTTCCAGCGAACGCCGTCTTTTGTGTCTTCGAGTATGACGCCAAGTTCGGCTAGTTTGTCTCGAAGCTCATCCGAGCGAGCAAAATCGCGTTCGAGCCGTGCTGCTTCGCGTTCCTGAACGAGAGCTTCTATGTCGGCATCAAGACCGGAAACTTCCGTTGTATCAAAAATGCCGAGAACCGAATTGAATTCGCCGATAAGTCCAACGACCTCGCCTTTTTCTTCGTTATTGAATTGACCCGAGGCAATGAACGTATTGATATCTCGGACGAAGTTATGAACTGCGGCCAGAGCCGCCGCTGTATTAAGATCGTCGTCCATCGCGTTTCGAAATGATTCGCGTGCGGCGGTTGTTATTTCCAAAATGCCGTGTCCGCTGCCGTCTATCGCTGTAGAATTTACGACGGCCAGATAAAAATTCCTAAGCCGTTCGATGGTTGTTTCCGCTCCGTGCAGGCCTTCGAAAGTGAAGTTCAATTGTTTTGTGTAAGGAACGGAAAGCAATAGATACCTTATTGCAAATGCCGAAAATCCTTGGTCGCGAAGGTCACGAAAGGTAAAGAAATTACCTTTTGATTTCGACATCGTGACGTCGTCTATCTTCAGGAATTCACTATGCACCCAATATTTTGAGAACAGTTTTCCGGTCGCTCCCTCCGATTGGGCGATCTCATTTTCGTGATGAGGGAATTGCAGATCCATTCCGCCGGCGTGTAGATCAAAAGTTTCTCCCAAATATTTCATCGACATCGCCGAGCATTCGATATGCCAACCCGGACGGCCGCGTCCGAACGGTGCATCCCAGCCCGGCTCTTCATCTTCACCAACCAATTTCCATAGGGCAAAATCACGAGCATCTTCTTTTTCGTATTTGTCGGTATCTATGCGTTCGCTGCCGCCGGTTATATTGCCCGAAAAATTTATCTTTGAAAGCTTTCCGTAATCCGGAAAAGCCGTGATCCGATAATAGATCGATCCGTCGGATTCATATGCGTGGCCGTTTTCAAGCAGCGTTGCAATGATATCGATCATTTCCTGAATGTGGTGCGTCGCTCTGGGAGTGACCTCAGGCCGCTCCATTCCGAGCGCATCGAAATCTTCCCAAAAGTATTGAATAAAAGGCGCGGTAAATTCATCGATACTTATCGAGCGGTTGGCCGCTTCGTTGATGATTCGGTCGTCGATGTCCGTCAGATTAAAAACATGTGTGACGTCAAAGCCGCTGTATCGTAAATATCGACGCAGAATATCGCCAAAGATAAATGTGCGAAAATTACCGATGTGCGCAAAATTCCAAACGGTCGGGCCGCAGATATACATTCGAACCTTGTTGTCTTCGATAGGTACGAATTCTTCCAGCCGACGCGTCAATGTATTAAATAATTTGAGCATAATCTGTTAACTTGAAGTCGTTATTATAGCTTATCGCGGCCTGAATAACGGAAGCCGAATCGGACATATTGATATTCGGCAAAAAAATCCCATCGTTTCGTCCCTTTTTGTCGGGAAAATAACTGAAAATGATTCGACGATTTTAATTAAGAATTTTTTATAAAAGGATTTTATTATGAGCAAATATTCACACATAGCGGCGGTCGGCCAACAGAACGACATGGCTTGTTGGGCTGCGTGCCTGAAATGGTGGTACAAGGCCGAACTTTCGATAAATGCTTCGCAGGATAAGCTTTGGGAAAGATATAAATCGCGCCGCGACAGCCTCGGCGGTATGACCGATGAAGGCATTCAGCACATAATCAGCGAAAACGGAATGAAATGCCTGCCGTTCGTTAAAGTCACTGATTTTACCGCGGATAGAGTTGCCGACCTGTTGAATTCGGGACCGATATACGTTGCATACAGCAGAACCGGCGAACAAAAAAAACACGTAAACGTTATATACAAACTTATTAGCGAAGGTCCTTGGGCTTCAGTAATGGCGATGGAACCGCAATACAGTGCGAAAAGCGACGGCAGTTTTCGCGGAAAGCACGAAAAAAGATCATTGTCCGATTACAATATGCAGGGAATTATTTACGCCGGCGTTAACCGCGATCGATGGAACGCGTGGCTGGCTTCGTGATATCCGGTTCGACCCAAACCGAACGCGCGGTGTCCGAAAATAGAACCTCTCGGGAATAAAACAAAAGCGGATGATCTTTGTCGTATTTATTGATAAGGACATTCGCTTTTTCCATAAGGCTTAACTCAGGATTCTTTTCGGCGAATTCCGCGACCGTATTCATCCAAAAAACGGTCAAAGTTTCGTGATACGGCATTTCTACGGACAGATCGACGCCAAAACCTTTTGTTAACAGAGCGTGAATACCGTCGCGCATCTTGTTCAGAGCGGTTCCTTTTTCGAAGTTGACCAGATAAAAAAGCGCGACGGTTAAATGTTCGGCGTGTTTCCATTCATCTCTCGAAATGGTTGTTCGCTCAAATTCGCCGACCAGATCATATATCTCATTTTCGGTATTAAATCGATCCATAACTTATATTTGCGGCTGGCCGGATAAAGGCATAAGATTATTTTACGGACAAAATATACAAAAGAATAATAAGGAGCAATGAATATGAGTTCAATGACCAGCACGAAAACTATTCGGGCACGCGCGCGTAAAGAGATCGAGGATGGTGCGATAACACCGGATTATTCGCTTGATAAAAAAGAAGCTGTAAAACTTTTGAACGCAGCTTTGGCAACCGAAATAGTTTGCGTTCTTCGCTATCGCTTTCATTATTTTATGGCATCGGGCATCTATAAAGAAGGTGCGGCAACCGAATTTCTAGAGCATTCGAACGAAGAACAACAGCATGCCGATCTGCTTGCCGAACGGATCAAACAGCTTGGCGGAAAACCGGAAATGGATCCGTCAAAGCTCGCCGCTCTCAGCCATTCGGAATATGTCGAAGGTACGACGCTTGAAGATATGCTTCGCGAAGATCTTATCGCCGAACGCATAGCCATACAATCTTACCGTGAAATGATCGCGTATTTTGGCGAAAAAGATTCTACGACGCGGCGGCTATTGGAACAGATATTGGCGGTCGAAGAAGAGCATGCTGACGATATTGCCGACCTGCTCTTTACGGTTGGGCCGGATAATAAAGAGATCGCCTCGCCCGGACTTGTCTAAGCGGCGATCTCTATTGTTTCGCGTTCCTCGGTTTCGTCCATGAACAGATACTTTTTCCATTCGGGCCGTGATTCGGCGTAATGGCAGAGAAGCACATGGTCGAGGCCGAGACGCAGCAGCTTTTGAGACGTCAGCATCGGCATACGCGCCTGTTCAGGCGTTCGATTGCCTTTTCGCTGGTTGCATTTTACGCAAGCCGTCACCAAGTTCGCGGGTGTGCTTTCGCCGCCTTGGGCACGCGGTAAAATATGATCGAGCGTCAGATCTTTTGCATGTTTCGTTTCACCGCAATACTGACATCTATATCTGTCGCGAATATAGATACGAGCACGCTTCATCGTGCTTTCGCGGCGGTTTCTACGAACATGGACGTAATGCCTTAAACGAACGACCGAAGGAATAGGGAAAGTCGTCGATGGTGAATGCAGCACGTTATCGCCGTCATTCTCTTCGACAAAAATAGCTCCGCGAAACCACAGGCATACAGCCCTGGCAACTCCAACGGTTCCCAATGGTTCATACGAAAAGTTTAGTAACAGCACTCTTCCGGTAAGCAAATTAAGTTTTCCCTCCATTTTTTAATAGGCCTTCTTCGGCAAAGTTTAATGTAATGCAAATAATATAGATTTAGCAAGCACAATATCTTGTTATGTAACAATTTTGTTATTCAATATCTGCCTTAGACCTAGAACGTTTGCTTCGCATTTATTTTTTTTCGTATCACATTTTCTGTCTTCATCTGATCCAAACAAATACACTTGTCCGTATCAAATCATTTCAATATCCATTACAAAATGGCTAAAATACACTGTTTTTGGTATGGCATCGCAATTGCAATTATGTTTGAAACCCCGATAAATTTATTATCCTGTCCACGATCTGAATAATTGAAATTCGTTAATTCAACAAGCTGGGGAGGAAAAATGCTAAATACTTTTCGATCGAAAACATTGACCGGACTGACTGCGGTGCTTATCGCAATTTTTATGATCGCCGGAGTGGTCGCATCCGCTTATGGCGATGCAGGTGTGACAAAAGCTGTTGTTGCGGCAACGCCGACGCCAACGCCGGATGAGGATGAAACACCGACACCAACACCTACGCCGACACCATATGACAATCCGTCAGATCCAACACCGACACCGATGGAACCGACAGACCCGATGCCAATGCCGTCGCCGTCACCAACTATGTAATGAAGCATGGTCAGCAACACTAAAAGAGGCTGCCATTGAGGCAGTCTTTTTTTTGCGGTCAAAAATGCCGAAAACCTTTTGGCTTTAAGATCTTTGTCCCGATTTGATCGATGAGTTCTATAAGGCCGGCTTTATTGGTTATTTCGCCGATACAGGTCACATCAAATATATTCAACGCGGCTTGGTTAGAAATGTCGGTAGTAAATAAAAGCTGCAGATCCTCGCCGCCGTTCAAGGCGAATTCAAGACTTGAATCTGCGTCTGCAAGATCTTTATTTACCGGAATTTTATCGGCAAATATCCTTGCCCCAACGCCGCTTGCCGAACAAATATGTGCGAGATCGGCCGAAAGTCCGTCACTTAGATCGATCATCGCAGTTGGTATCTGTTGCTCGGCTAGCTGCAAAGCAAGTTCGCACTGCGGTTCGGGTGATAATTGGTTCAATATCAAACTTTCATTTTCAGTCGATCGGCCGTTTTCCAATATATCCAGGCCGCCTGCGGCTCCGCCGAGCGAACCCGAAACATATATCAGATCGCCGGGTTTTGCCGTTGATCGCAAGATCGCATTTCCTTTTTTGACTTCGCCGACCACGATGGAATCGATCACAAATCTATCCGGTGAACGCGAGATGTCGCCGCCGATCAATTCTACCGAAAACTTTTCCGCTAATTTATGCCAGCCGTCATAGAATCTATCTAAAAAATTACCTTGCCACAGACTTTCCGGGACTGCGATCGATAGCATTGCCCAAACAGGTTTTCCGCCCATTGCCGCGATATCGGACAGGGAAACGGCCAAGGTTTTATGGCCGAGATATTCTGGGACGGCCCATTTCAGACGAAAATCAATATCTTCGACGAGCATATCGGCTGTAATGAGCATATCGAATTCCGCATTTTTTGGCAGAACCGCACAATCGTCACCGACGCTTCGAAGCGAATATTTTTTCTTAAAGTCATTTATGAGGTCGAATTCGGTGCGCATTATAAATTTATTGACACAAGTTTAATAAACACATACAATAACGGCGTCAGAAGTTATACAGAACTTTAACATACTCGCAAAATAAATGGGACAAACAGCTGTTGTGATACCTGAGAAAATTTATTTCAAGATCGGAGAGGTTTGCGACCTTGTCGGCGTGCAGGCTCATGTACTTCGATATTGGGAAACCGAATTTCCGATGCTTTCGCCGCAAAAGAACCGTTCCGGCCAGCGAAGTTACCGACGGCGAGATGTAGAGATCGCCTTGCGCATTAAGGAACTTCTTTACGATGATATGTTCACGATCGCCGGTGCCAAGAAAAAGCTTCAGGGCGAGATGCGCGAAACACCAAAGCTGAAGATCGTTACCAACGATCATATTGAAACTTCTATTGCCGAGCCGAAAGCCGAACCCGGACTTTTTGATGACGACTTTGAAATTGATGACAATGATGTCGATGTTTCCGTTGCAATGAGTTCGGAAAAGCAGGCGGCGCTCAGATCGCTTACATCACAATTGCTCGAACTTCGTGAAATGCTCAAAACAGATCAAACCTCGGAAGCGGCTAAACATCTTAATCAGTAACCACCGCCAGTACTAAGTTTTTACTTTAGTTTGACAAACTTCGGCAGTAAACCTAATCTTAAAATTCGATATTTCGGGACGTAGCGCAGTCTGGTAGCGCGTTCGCTTGGGGTGCGAGAGGTCGTGAGTTCAAATCTCGCCGTCCCGACCAATAAAAATGGGGCTTTCAGCGATTGCTGGAAGCTCCATTTTTTTGACTTGGTTGCAGGTTGGTTGCAGTATTCTTTTTGTCCTCCTTTTTCCGCTCAAAACTCTCAAAGATCATCACTCTTGATCATGGTGGCTTATAAACGTCCTTTGTGTGGTACAAAACTGCGTCGAGTGGCTCGTTTTCGGGACTTTTGTGGCCGATACCGGCCATTTTAATGGCTTTTTAGAAAGGCACATTTTTTGCCAACTGGTGATCGGAGGTTCAGGAAATGGTTGAAATTATTACGATTGAAAAAGCTGAGCTGATTCGTTTGATCGACACGTCCGTCGCGGGGGCCATCGAAAAAGCTATTCATTCATCTCAGCCGCCGCAGATCATGACGAAGTCCGAAGTTGCGAAGTATTTGAAGAAATCGGGAGCAACGATCAATCGATGGATGAGGAAAAATGGCCTTCCATTCCACGGAGTGGGCCGGCCAACTTTCAACAGAACTGAAGTGGATGCCTGGTTAGCGAATTACTAAGCGTATGTCGGTTTTTAAGAAATATAACGGTAAGCGGATAAACGCTAAGCATCCGGCGTATGCGGCAGCTCGTTGGTGGGTATACAGACGGGTTAAAGGGCATAAGACCATTCATCAGGTTATTCCGACAGCCCGTACTAAGGAAGAAGCGGAACTCGCCGAGCGACAACTGGTCAAGCAACTCTTCGACAGATCATTCGGTGTTGCAGATACAACCGTTACTTTTGGAGACTTTGTAGAAACGACCTATCGAAAATATGTAGATCAAAACAACGTCAATAAGGGAGCGAAGAAGCTTTACATAGAACTTCTTTTGAAACACCTAAAAGATCAGCCTCTGCATACCATTACACCGCAGGATTGTCGCGATTGCCGGAATAAACTTCAGTACGGAAAAAACCAGCGAAAAAAGAAAAGTTCTATATCTCCTTCCTCGATCAATAGGATTATGTCGACCTTGTCGAAAATCTTCAGTCTCGCTTGCGAAGAAGACGTTCTTGATCGTAACCCAATGCAGTATGTGAAGGCCCTACCAGAGCCACCACCAAGAAAGCGCCTACTTACGACCGAGCAGAAGAAAGCGTTGTGGAAGGAACTTGAATCCGACCAGCTACTTTACAGGCTTGTCCAATTGGCCGTTAACATGCCGTTGCGCCGGGGCCAACTATTGGCTTTGAACGAGGAGGTGATTGATTTTGAGAATCAGAGGGTGTGGGTTATTGGTTCGAAGGGACGACCTCCGCGATCCGTACCGATCAATGCAACCGCAACATCGGTACTACGAGACCTAATCGCCGACAAACAACTACCATTTCCTATTGTCGATTTTCGCAAGCGCTGGCATCCGGTTCTTGTGAGAGCCAAAATCAATAAGCCGGATGGCACGCGCGAAGAAAACTATCATTTTCACGACCTGAGAACCTACTTTGCTAGCGAATTGATTCGGAGAAATACAAATCCGCTGATCGTACAAAACCTCTTTGCACATTCGGACATGAGCATTACAAATATATACGCGGAAACCGACGCGGAACTTATGCTTGAGGCAGTCAAGCGACTTGATGAGGGCAAGGTTAGGTAGTGACCCCAGATCAGTAGGTGGTTGGTACATTTTTCGCTACATTCCATGAAGGTTAAAGTCGAACCGATGAATAAAGGTTTTGCAGTTCAATATTGCCCTTTTTACCGATTGTCACCTACTGTCATACGCCGATATTTATTGACTTTTACGAAAATCGCGTTCACTCAGGATCATTGTATCTTAGAACGTACATACGATAATCATACGATAACGCCAGATGTAGGCGATTCATCAGATCGTCTTGCAGGTTGGAGGTTTTGGCTCGATTTTCCGGTTTCGAGGGCAACGAAAAGGCCTCTCGGGAAGGGAGCATTTCCCACGATGATCAATAAAAATCCCTTGAGCTCATGTTTAGATCGGTTCACTGCGGCCCGAATACTCGCAACATCTTCGCCCGACGGCCACGGAAAATTAGTCGGATGCGTGTGCCAGTCGCCAATGTAATGAAGTCCGCGCTCAAACCTTTCGTGGATCTCTTTTTGTTCAGCCTTTCGGTCCGGTCGGAAGCCGAACCGGGTGCGTAAGTCCGTTGGGCGCGGCCCGGTCGCCTCTTCCACGTACGCGGTATTACCGTCAAAGCTAGCAAAGAGTTGACCCCCGGCTTCCGGATCAGTTGAGGTCAGTTGTCGATTTCGGTCGAAGAGCGTAAGCACCTGTCGAGTAAACACGATTGCTATCTGGGTGGTTGGATCCTCGTATTTCAACATGCTGTCATCGCCTTTTTGCATGTCGGGCAATCGGTGCGTTCCTCCCAGACCCGTTCGAGAGTAAACCCGCCGATGGTGTTGCCAACCGCCAGTGCCAGCCACTCGGCTGTCCATTCGCCGCCGTTCTCTTTCACGAGCGATTCTCGCGCTGCCCAAATCCTTTCGGTAGGTTGCTGGACCTTTCGGAATAGCACATCTACTGCGTATTCCGCGATGATATTGCAAGTATACGAAACTTCGATCGGCCCGTAAGGCTGGAACATCACCCCGCAAGCTGCTTCCTGCTTAAGTGTAGAGCCTATCCACTGAGTTACTCTTAAGGTCGGTTCACCAAATCTGTCGAGCTGGCATTGGAAACAGGCACCGTAACTGAAGATTGCGACTGCATGTCCCGCACCGGCGAAAGCCTCGGTCCATCCGTAGACTATCGGCGGACCTTGGTTCTCTCGCTGCCACTGATTGAGAAGGCTTTCCGATGACCAAGTGCCCATGGTGCTGATGATCAAGTCCGCGGTTTTTAAAACGTCGGAATCCCTTTCTGCCAACGATTCCCAACTAACCGACTGTGCATTAAACTCAAGATGCGGGTAATTCTCACGTAACTCCTCCGCTAAGAAGTTTGCCTTATTCCCTCCGATATAACGGGCACCTAGGTAATGTCTACCAACATTTGGCCAAGTGAGAAATTCGGGGTCGACGAAGGTCAATTTGCCAACGCCGGCCGTCGCCAGAAGTTTCGCGACCGGACTTCCGACAGATCCGCAGCCGAGAATAGCGACGTGTTTGTCGGTTAGCGAGAACTGGTCCGAATCAACATCGCGGCCGTGGATCCAAGCGTGGTCGGCACGTTCGACATTGTGACGTTTCACCGGCTGAGCAGCGTTCAAATACCGATCTGTGAGGATTGTCGCAGGTACTCTATCTTTTCGAAAGCCTTTAGTTAGGGGCGACGCTTCGGTTGCGTAGGGATTTAGCGACCCGGACGGCTTGTAAAAAGTAATTCCGGCGTAAAATGTCCCGCTCGATGACCGCGTCGCAAGAAGAACTTCGGCTCGGTCTGGAGCTGTGGCCGTTAACGACTGGAGTACCCGCAATGCTTCTGCATCTCCCAATTCACGCACGGCGGCAAGCAGACCAGCGGTTGACTTGGGATATTGCTCGGGCAGCATCGCATGTGTGAGCCAGAGTACAGCCGAAGTAAACGTGTCGAACTTCTGCTTCGGTGTCCGATTCGAAAGCCAGGTGATGAGAGAATCATCATCCTCGCCGAAGAATGATGTTGTAACACTGTGCCAAACACGGATCACGCGACTCAGGCCTTCGGGCATTAAGAGACTGACGAAGTTGACAGTTGGTTCGGTTCCGGCCTTTGACCAATAAGAAAGGAACTCCTTTTGAAAATCCTCGCGGTTAGCCTTGGAAAAAGATTCGGTCAGAAGACGGTCGGTCTCCACAAGCAACTCCCTGATTATTTCGTCCGGTCGGGTCGAGTCTACGGACGAAGAACTCGATAAAATGCAAAGCGTTCCATTCTCCTCAATGTGCGGGTATGAAAGGATGTTCGGCGGCGCCGCTAATCCAAACGACGGCGCAGCGAACGGGAAGTCAAAAGGGAGCAGTAGGTTAAGCCAAACGGTCTTTCCGTTCGCTATTCGCTCTATCTGCCAAGCTGCCGCGAAGGAACCTTCTTTGTACTGAGAATTTATTTCGGACAGCGAAAGGCGTCGGGCCGCCAGTTCGTCGAGAATCGAATTCTCCAGTTCGCTGACAGCCCGATCAAAATGCGATTTGACCAATGACGAAGATCTAGGCATATCTGCCGCCGCCATCCTTCTTCACTGCGCTTGATGGCGAGCCCGAACCGCCGCCTCCCAAAACCAGACCTCCACCCGCTGCGTTCGCCTTCTGATCATCATTACTCTTACCGAATTTGTCACTGAAGTAAGTGGTGTTGAAGACTTTATCCCAGGCTTGCATCGCCTTTTCTCGTGTGCAGTCCGATTCGAAAAGAATATCGAGATCCGTCAAAGCATCGGTAAGTTTTTCTTTCAAAAACTTCGCCTTCGGATCTGCGTCGCCCGAAGTTATCGTCGAATCGGGGGTGACCGGATGCTCGACGACGAGGTCATTTTCTAGCCGATCGCGAATAGCCTTCATTGTGTCGTAGAGCGACGAATCTTCACGGTTCTGGTCCTTGGCATATTTCTCTGTGACGAGCTTAGATATCATGAAACCGCTGCCAATCTTACCCTTCCAGCTATCGCGGCTTTGCGACAATTTCTTGATGAGTCGGGTAACACGACGAAGTTGCCGGCCATTTGTCTCGTCGGGGCTTTGGCTGCGATTTTCTTGATCGAACCAGCTCGTCACATCACGTGCATCTGATCGTGTCCAGTCTGACGAGGCGAGCTCGAAATACTCCTTGGTATTTCCCCAAAGATCCATCTCTGCCACGCGTCGATAAACCGGCAGATCTACGTGGTAGCCCTTCTCGTAAAAGACCCGCACACAGTTTTTTCGTACAGCCGGCGGAGTCTTGAATCCGCCGTCATCAACCGCATCTCGAACCATTTGACGAGCGTCGAACGCTGTTTTGTCCGCTCCCTGACTTCCTTTGAGATCTTCCTTAGCGAAATAGACTCCATCATCGATGTCGTAATCATTATCTTTATGCTGCACCATCGTCTTCATCGCGTAAGAGCCTTGTGAGACGAACTCTTCAGCAGCCGGATCGCCGTTCTTTTTAAGGCCGTTCTTAACGCGATCACGATTGCTATTCCGTCGATCGCGCATCTCGCTACGTTCACTCTGCGGGAGCGTCACACGATCGTCGTGATAGCCGGTAATTTCTTTCGAACAATTAAACATAATTTCTCCTAACTCGATCTATAAAAGTCCTTACACATCGACCCGGCGGAATATTGGTGAGGCAGATCGCTCATTAAAGAACGACTTAATCTCCGGTTTTGTATACCAATCGTGAGCGACCGCTTTACCGTAGTATTGAAGCGTATCAAGACATCGGGTGTGTGCATTATCAAGTTGAATTAGTGCACTGTGGTCGGCAGAAACAGAGGGCGAAGGAACACGCGTGTAGCCAACGGGGAAACGAAGTCCGGGGATCAAGAACTTCACGGCCAGCTCTGTTGCGCGTTGTTGGCTTTCCAAAGTCGCGGTGAAAATCTCGGCAGCAGAGGTTGCCAATCGAAGTTTTTTTCGTCCGCCTGAAGCCCGACCGGTCGCAGGAGCAAGGGTCGATAGCGAAAGTATTTTGAGGTCGTCGTATGGCTTCGTCTCCCCAACAAAAAAGCGGATGGCCTCGATCAATCCTATGAGGGACGGATTATTCGCCCATAGACCACCATCGACGAACTCCGCGCCTGGTCGATCGTCGGCAGTCGCGACCGGGAAGTAAAAGGGAGCGGCCGCAGTCGCAAGAGCGGCATCGCGCATGAATACGGTTGCGTCTCGTTGTAGTGATTCATCGTGATCCGTCTTAAAAACATAGGGTGCCGAGTTGATTAGGCTTAGTGTCGGAATACACAGATAGGAATTCGAATCCTGCATCCTCTTATCACCGATTATCTCTGATATCGCCTGTCTCAGAACTACGTCCGTATTCCTGCTATTCGGGAATAAGAGTCCTCGCCGTTTCATGAATCGCACCGCAAAATTCCTCTCGGGGAATATCTTCGGCCCCCACGTAAGATAGAACTCGACAATTTCATCTGCGGACTTTCCCGCAGCGAGTGCGAGAGCAATAAGGCCTCCGGTCGAGGTCCCGCATAAGAGATCAAAATGGTCCGCTATCGACCCGTTAACTCTTTCGAATTCTGCGAGTATGGTGGCGGCAAATAGTCCCTTGATCCCGCCGCCATCGACGGCCAACACCTTAAATGTTTTGTATGACTTTTGATCGCTCAGTTCCATATCTCGGTCTTTTTGAGATCTATCTTCCATAAACTCCTTTGGGTCCTTGATGCGATGCTTCCTTTCCGTTGTTCGATTGGCACTTCCACATTGCGAATTTTCCTAAGCTTCGCTAGGATGGACATGGACTGTCAATCACTATACAAAAGTGGCAGTGGACTGTCAACCTCAACCTAAAAACATGAGTTTCGGAAAAACATTACAAGAAATTCGAAGAAGAAAAGGGAAGACTCAGCGGGATGTAGCCAATGCGATATCCATGGATTACAGCTACTACTCAAAGCTGGAAAATGATCGACTAGATTCAAAACCAACCCGTGAAACCGTAGAGAAGATTTCGGTCGCTCTCGAGTGCGTCGACGAGGAAAAAAATGAATTGTTGCTTTCTGCTGGAAGGACGACTGAGCAATTTGAAAAGGTCGCTAAAGTTGTAAGCGAAGATCGGGAGAAAAGCGGTTCTTTCAATCGGCTTTTCAAAGCGGCTCTCGATCTTACGCCGGATAAACTGGAAGAAATGGTAAAGGGTGTGGAAGAGGAGGTCCGGAGACTTAAGGCTAAAGAATAACAAAGCGAATTTCCAGCGCAAAATGACTTCTCACAACATTCAAGTTCCACGCCCATCTCGCTTCATCAGACTTGATGAGGTGGATTCGATTGCGCAGAACTTCGGCCTTGCGTACCGAAAACATCTTGGCGACGTTGGCTTGCCGTTAGATGTCGAGCGGTTCCTTGATTGGCTTGAGATTTCATATTACTGGGACAACCTGGAAGAGTCGGAAGGAGCCACATGTTTTGCGCGGATCGACATAAGTCAAGGATCTTCCATTGAGATTAACGAACACTACAGGGAACTCTTCGAAAATCGTCCTGAGGTATTCCGAATTTGTTTAGGGCATGAGGCAGGCCATCTCGTCTTAAACCACCCCGAGTTTTTTTTGACGGATGACGCCCCGACTATTTTTGGCAATGACGATGTTTGTCGGTTTTTGCACAAGGAATCTTGGAATCAGTACGGGTTAACAAGTTCTGAAGTGAGACAGCAAATAGCCGCATCAAAGGCGGCCAAGCAAAAGCTTGTTAAGAATGCGGTGCTTAGTCCCGCCGCTTACAATGCGATAAAGCGGATGGATGACAAATGTGAGCTTGATTGGATGTTTTGGCAAGCTGAACACTTTGCCAGATGCATAACCATCCCTAAGGACCGGCTCTTTGAGATTCTCGAACAAGAACCGGTTTCTCCTGGATGGGGGACGATCTATAAGCTAGCGAAGGTTTTCGACGTACCCCCTAGTTCTATGACTAAGAGACTCGAAAAACTAAACCTAATTGAAATGGACGAAGAGGGCAAACCCGTCCCAGTTGTTAACATGCAAGGCTCGTTATTTTGAGAGAGTAGTCGAATTAACCCCGGTCGCTTCCCTGATTGCGACTAGTATATTAATCACGTATGGCCATTACCCTAGAGCAGTTATGGGAGGAAGCAAGATTTTCGCCGAATCCCTCACAGTTTGAAGCGATTACACATGTTGACGGCCCACTGTTCCTGCCTGCCGGTCCCGGCTCGGGCAAAACGCGGGTTCTCTTGTGGCGCACTGTAAACCTGATCGTGTTTCATGGTGTAGAGCCTAACGAGATATTTTTGAGCACGTTCACGGAAAAAGCCGCGTTTCAGTTGAAGCAAGGGCTCCAATCCCTACTCGGACTTGTCACGAACCATACAAACCAACCTTACGATCTGTCCGGAATGTTAATTGGGACGGTACACTCGCTATGCCAAAGATTGATCACCGATCGTAAGTATTCCTCAGACAAGACGCGGCCTCGCAGGCCGCATGTTCTTGACGCTCTAAGTCAGTACTTCCATGTCAGCAGATTCCTTAGAAATACACTGCCGGAATACGAATTTGATCACTCGACGATTAATCGCCTCTTTTCTCGTGGTGACTTTGTAAGCGAGTCGAGGAACAACGCAATCAACAACGCCATCAAGGTGTTCAACCGTTTTTCAGAAGACTGTCTGCAGCCGGATAATCATCTGGAAGAAGCCGATGATCTGGTCGTTCCGATGCTGACTCTTTATAAAGACTATCGATCAAGTCTTGTTACGAACGGCGGAGTCATGACGGATTTTGCTCTTCTTCAAGCGGAAGCTCTTGACCTCTTGGATCGGCATCCCGAATCAGGCTCATTCTTCAAGCACGTGATTGTTGACGAATATCAGGATACAAACACCATCCAAGAACGGATCTTTTTCAAGCTCGCGACCCAAAACAGAAATCTTTGCGTGGTCGGTGATGACGAGCAAGCTCTATATCGGTTCCGAGGTGCAACCGTTGAGAATTTCGTCGAATTCCCGCAACGATGCATCAATTATTTTGGTCAAGCTCCGCGCGAGATACCGCTCAATATCAACTACCGCTCACGCAAACGAATCGTCGATTTCTATACCCGCTTCATGGATTGCGAGAACTGGGCGAGACAGGAAGCCGGAGCCTATCGTCTCGAAAATAAGAACATTCAATCCCACTCTCAGGACCAGGACGTATCTGTAGTTGCAACCACTCAAGGGGAACGACCCGTCGTTTGCTCTGAAATTACGTCACTCGTTACTAACTTGATCAACGAAGGAAAAGTGCAGGACCCCAACCAGATCGCCTTTCTTTTTCCATCGCTCAAAACCGAGGCGGTCAAGTCAATGAAGGCCTCACTCGAATCAGCTGGACACCTGGTTTATGCACCGCGAGCCGGACGCTTTCTTGAAGTTGATGAATCCGTTGACGTATTCGGACTCTTTGCGGAGATCCTTGACCCACCCGAAAAAAGCGGTGAATTCGGCGGAAAAGACTACGACGATTTCCACGAATGGATCGATTCCTGCGCGGTACGGGCGCGGGTTCTGATGCGCGAGGACGCGAACCTGAAGCGATTCGTCGCGGATCGGCGAGCAGAAGTCGAAACGGCGAAGAAGGACTACGATCTGCTTTTGCAAAGAGTCGAAAAAGAGGGCTGGAGCACGGATGACCTTTTCATTCCCGAGAGTATGAAAAAGGTTCTTCTGCAAACGGCCGGCATTTCTGAAAAAGCGAGAAAGTCAGTTGGAAATGCATATCTGGAACGCATCATTCGCAAACGAATCGAAGACGGCAATCCTTTCAAACTCGGATATGTGATGAATGCTGCCTCGTCGCTTGATTGGAATGTTCTTGACCTTTTTTACCGTCTCATTGGTTTCGACCATTTCAAACAGATGCTCGATCTTGCCGAGGATGGGGTTGACGAAGGTCCGACGTGTAATCTCGCTCTCATTTCTGGCTACTTGGCGAGATATCTTGATGAGTTCACCTCGATTCTTACGGGTCGAGCCCTTGCCGGAGGATTCATTGGACGGTCGTTCTATCTCAGCTATCTATATACGATCTTCCGCAGCGGCGAGTCCGAGTATGAGGATGCCGACGATCCTTTTCCACGCGGACGAATTCCATTTCTGACAATTCACCAATCGAAAGGTCTTGAGTTTCCAGTGGTTGTTCTACCGAGCCTTGCGAAAAAGGATTTCGGGCCGCAGCCGATCGAGCGAATCATGCGAGATCTTCTCGGCAACGAAGGCGAACCGCTCGACCGGATCAGCCGCTTCGACATTATGCGTATGTTCTACGTAGCGCTTTCACGTGCCGAGAATTTGCTGGTGCTTGGCAATCCGAGAGGAAGGGGCATCTCGACCGATCCGGCTTTCAAGGCGATGCTTGAAGAATTTGAACCGACTCGAATCTCAAACTTCGATGCTTCATCTCTGCCGGAAGCGGAGATCAGCAACCACGACATACCGCGAAACTATTCCTACACGGCCGACTATCTGCTGTACCAGAAGTGTCCGCGGCAATATATGTTCTTCCGAAGATACGGGTTCGTTCCTTCGCGTTCGCAGACGATGTTCTTCGGCTCTCTCGTTCATCAGACGCTTGAGGACTTGCATCATTTTCTAATCAACAAACGAAAGGAGGTTGTCGCGTGACAGAAGAGGAACTCCGAAACATTGCCGAAATGGACAAGTGGCTCGAAGAGACATTCGAGGAGAACTATCTCCGTATGCGAATGGACGGCGGCCACGCGCTTACGCCGGACGTCAAGGAGATGGCGCTTGAGCAGGTCAAGGCGTATTACAGAAAGCTTCGCGATGTTGCCGAAAACGTCACCGATACGGAAGTTCGCCTCACGCTGCCCGGACAGCAGACCGATGACGGGCGCGAATATACGATCGAGGGGATCGTCGATATTATACGCGACAATGACCGAACCGTGATGTATGATATTAAAACTCACGAAGCTGATTACGTGAGGCAGAATATCGAGCTTTATGAGAATCAGCTCAACGTGTACGCCCACATCTGGCAGAACCTTCGGCAGCAGGAACTCGACGAGACAGCGATCATCGCCACGGCCTTTCCAAGAAAACTTCTCGACGCGCGACGAGCCGGTAACGAGGCGGCACTCCAAAGGCAGATGGACGATTGGGATCCGCTCATTCCGATACCCCTCGATCAGTCAAAGGTTGAGGCTGTTATTGCAGATTTCGGGCGTATCGTTGATAGCATCGAGGGGAAGAGTTTTCAACCTCCTCCAGTCGAGGTTCTTGTTGACGAGACTGCAAACACCCGTGAGAAGTTTGGAACTCGCGTGTGTCGAAACTGCGACGCTCGGTTCTCGTGTGGGGCGTATCGAAATTTTGTCGTAAAGACGAACGCACGGACCGGGATCGACTTTCGCCGCTATTACGCTGACTTCGGTAACGATGAGGAGATGGCCGAACGAACAGTTGCGGCCGTCGTAACCGCGATCGAGTAACACAGTTCGTGCCAGTGAATGCCTAGTTATTAATTGTATGACTGAAAAAAAATGGGAACGGCTTGAGCCGACATTTTCATTGGAAGACGAGAGGCTTGCCAGCCTCAAGCAGATCGTGCCCGAGGCCTTTACTGACGGCAAGGTTGACTTTGAGCAGCTGCGGGCGTTACTGGGCGAAGCCGTCGAGGACGAATCGGCTGAGCATTTCGGATTGAACTGGACAGGCAAACGAGAAGCTCGCCGTTTAGCGGGAATGCCGAGCAAAGGAACGCTAGTACCGGTTCCCGGCAAAGGGTTGAACGAAGACACGACTGAAAATATCTTCATCGAAGGCGATAATCTTGAAGTGCTCAAACTCCTTCACAAATCGTATCGCGGAAAGATCAAGATGATCTATATCGACCCGCCTTACAATACCGGTAACGACTTCATCTACAAAGACGACTATCGGATGCCTCTCGAATCGTACCTTCAACGTTCCGGTCAGAAGAGTGACATGGGCGAACTCCTCACTTCGAACCCGAAGTCTGGCGGGCGTTTCCATTCCGATTGGCTAAACATGATGTACCCGCGTCTCCGCGTAGCGTGGGATCTTCTTACAACGGACGGTGTGATTTTCGTTTCAATTGGGGATGATGAAGTTAATCATCTGACTTGCATATTGGATGAAATGTATGGACGCGAAAATTTGGCAGGAATTTTCTCATGGAAGTCGCGAGCCAAACCTACAAACGCTGGGGATGCGCGTTTTAGACCGCAAAGAGTAGCCGAGTATGTTTTGGCTTACGCCAAGCTTGGAGGCGACAAGCATCTTTTTAATGTCGTTAGTGCAAAGGAACGCACTTACCCACATTTTGACAAAGAACGGCAGGCTAACTATCGCACAACCACTATATTAACGTCGAATCGGGGAATGTTTAGACGCGAAACCATGAGGTTTGAGATAGCGGGTTTTAGCCCTGACGAGGAGCAGCGATGGAAAGCTGGATTTGATGTTATTAAGGAATATTTTGATGAAGGCCGACTTGGCTTCAACGAAGACGGTACTCCATTTTTAAAGCATTTTGAGGGCAATGAAGAAGAGGCATTATATCCGCTCTATACTTTCATTGAGCCTGATCTTTCAGGAACGGCGGAACTTGGCAAAAGTGAATTAAATAGGCTTCTAGGGCGTAATCACGGAATTGATACCGTTAAACCCGTCAATTTGCTTAAGTATCTTGTTGCTTCTACCACTGGGGACCAAGACTATGTTTTGGACTTTTTTGCCGGCAGCGGCACGACGGCTCAAGCCGTAATCGAGCTGAATGCGGAGAACAATGAAAGCCGCAAGTATATCTGTGTTCAGTTGCCCGAATTAGTAAAAGAAAGCAATGAAGCATTTCATGCGGGGTTCAGAACCATCTCCGACATTACGCTGGCGCGAATCAAAGCGGCATCCGAACTGTATGCAAATCAGAATGGAAATCTGTTAGGAGGTCTCGACGTGGGTTATCGGGTTTTTCAACTCGAATATTCAAACTTCAAAGCATGGTCCGACTACCACGGGAACGACCTCGACGAGCTACGCGGACTTCTTGAGTCGCAGCTGGATTCCACATTCGTTGACGGAGCAAACGAGGATGGAATTCTGACCGAGATTCTTCTTCTCGAAGGCTTTCCACTTACATCGAAGGTCGAGATCGACGAGACATTCCAAAGGAACGCTGTTCGCTGCATCTCGCATGAATGGTCCGAACATCGCCTCTTCGTCACGCTAGACAAAGAGATCCAGGAGGAAACGGTCAGAATGGCCGACGATCTCAAAAAGATCGATATCTTCATCTGCCTCGATAACGCGCTAACAGACCAAGACAAACTCCGCCTCGCAGACGTTTGCCGGCTGAAGACTATTTAGTTGTTGATGAACGAATAGATGTCGAAGATCAAATTCCAATTCGATCCCGATCAAGAGTACCAGCTCGCCGCTGTCCGCTCAGTTGTCGATCTTTTTGAAGGTCATACACCGTATCGTCCAGGCTTTCTCGGTTCGGAAGAGATCGTTCCGAACATTCCGGCAGACGAGATGCTCTACGATTCCGATCTGCGGACAAATCTTGAATACGTTCAGAACGTGAACGGTTTGCCCGTTACCGGCGAACTCGAAAAAGAGAGCGGGATGATACTCGAAGGGATCGGTGTCGATTCGCACGACTTTCCACAGTTCACGGTCGAGATGGAAACAGGAACTGGCAAGACCTACGTCTATCTGAGGACGATCTATGAACTCAACAAACACTACGGCTTCACCAAGTTCATCATCGTCGTTCCCTCGATCGCGATCTACGAAGGCGTCTTCAAAACGGACCTGATCACCCGAAGCCATTTCGCGAGTCTTTACGACAACAATACACTTAACCTGATCCCTTATGACGGCAGTCGTCCGGGACAAGTCCGGAACTTTGCGAACTCCTCGCAGATGCAGGTTCTGTTGATGACTATCGACGCCTTCAATAAGAAGTCGAACAACTTCTACAAAGCCACCGACAAGCTTCAAGGATCGGGACTGCGGCCATTCGAGTTTGTCGCGTCCACGCGGCCGATCGTGATCCTCGACGAGCCGCAGAGTATCGATTCGACGGAAAAGGCGAAATCGGCGATTCGAACCTTGAGACCACTGTTCTCACTCCGTTACAGTGCCACCCACCGTCGAAGTCCGAACCTCGTCTATCGACTCTCGCCCGTGGATGCGTATCATCAAGGACTCGTCAAAAAGATCGAAGTGACAGGCATTGACGCTCTCGACAATCTGACCGACATGCAGCTCGCGCTTGAAGACGTGCTCATGTCGCCTTTCCGGGCGAAGATTCGTACATTGGTGAATCGCGGAGGAACGTCTTCGTTGGAAACCGTCACGGTGAAACAGGGCGAAGATCTCTACAAACATACGAACCGCGAGGAACACCGCGAAGGCTTCAAGGTCGAAGAGATAAGCGTAACCGGCGAAAAGCCCTCGGTGATCTTTGAGAACCAGACGAAACTCGAACTCGGTGCCACGACGGCTCCGCTTCGCGCCGAGATCTTTCGTGCTCAGATCCGCGAGACGATAATCGAACACTTGCAGCGACAAGACAAGCTCCGCGATCTTGGCATCAAAGTACTCTCGCTTTTCTTCATCGACCGAGTGAGCAACTACACGGACGCCGACGGTATTATCCGAAAACTCTTTGATGAGGAATTCGATCAACTTAAACGATCCTATAAATACCTGTCGAACCTTTCTGCCGAAGAAGTTCGCAGCTCATATTTTGCGAAAAAGAAATCGGCCACGGGCGAAGTCGCAATAAATACTAGTGCGAAGACCGCCGAAGAACGCGAAGCCGAAAAAGCCGCATTCTCGCTCATCATGCGCGACAAGGAAAAGCTACTTTCGTTTGATGAGAAAGTGAGTTTCATCTTCGCTCATTCAGCGCTGAAAGAAGGTTGGGACAATCCAAACGTGTTTCAGATCTGCACGCTTAATCAAACGATCTCCGATGTCAAAAAGCGTCAGGAAATCGGTCGCGGGCTTCGACTTTGCGTTGACCAAACAGGCCAGCGCCTTTTCGACGAGGACGTGAATGTTCTGACCGTCGTCGCCAATGACAGCTACAAGAATTATGTTGAGTCGCTTCAGAACGAATATGTTGCCGACGGTGAGACCGAGGCTCCGCCGAAACCTTCTAGTTCGCGCAAATCCACCGCATTTCGGCGTGATCCAATTTTTCTCGGAGCCGATTTCCGCGAGTTTTGGGAAAAACTCGAGCAGAAGGCCGATTACATTATCAAGCTCGATACCGCGACGGTAATCAAAGAATGTGTTCAAAAGCTCTCGTCCTACAGGTTCCCGGAGCCAAAGATCGTAATCTCAAAGGGCGAATTCATCATGGCAAGTTACCGTATCAGCCTGGAACGCATTTCAGGCAAAGTCGCTCATTTGCGAATTCTAAGCAAGGCATCTGATGGTTCGGAGGCTGTCAGGTCGATTCCTGTCGAAGTTGGGACGAAACTAGATAAAGTTTGCAAAGATGATGCGTTGCGTGATTTTAAGGTGATGGTCGTCACAAGTGAACCGGAGCCGCGCGTCGTTTTCGAGAACGACTCGGAACTGAGCGAATACAATGAAATCCCACTCGACGTTCAGATTAGCCGCAAACCTGTCGTCTCTACAGTGGAATTCAAGTCCAATGCCGCCAGTGTCTTCGATTTCATCTCAAGGGCGGCGGCCGAAACCGAGCTTACTCGCAAGACACTCATCGATATCTATCTCGGATTGCCGGCGACGACGCAGGAACAAGCTCTTAAGAATCCCGAGGGATTTACAAACAAGTTCATCGAAATCGTGAAAGATGTTGTGGGCCGGACCGTTGCCGAGTGCATTGAATACCGAATCGTACCGGATCAAAATGTGGATCTTGAGGAACTCTTTCCGATTACCAAGAGTTATCCGCAACGTGAGCTAATACCCGCAGGTGAAAGTGGATTGTACGATCAGATGCAGGTGGATTCTGATGTTGAACGGAACTTCATCAACACGAATCTTGTTGAGCAGTCGGATGTCGTTTTCTACTTCAAGTTCCCGCCCAAGTTCAAGATCAATCTTCCGAAGATTATCAACAACTACAACCCTGATTGGGGAATCGTAAGGCAGCCGCACGGAACTGTTCAAAACTTTGAGATCGTCATCGAGACGAAGGGCGGATTGGATATTGCCAAACTTCGCTTCGCAAGCGAAGGATGGAAGATTCGTTGCGCGATGCGCTTCTTTGCTGAACTCGGCATCACATATCGCCACGTTGACGGTAACACCTTTACATGGGCAGCCTTTGACGGGCAAAGCAATCTACAGTGAACTACCGGAAATCGCCGAGAAGCGTGAACGCTGCCCAATAGAAAGGTTCATGGAAGCCTGCCGATTTATCCTGAATTATAGAAACCGCTGCATTCTGAAGAGCCTGAGCCGTTGAGCATCCGCTGAGATATTCACTATAAAAAGCAATGCTAAAGGCTCGTGTGGCTTTATCACTCGCTTCCCACTGCGAAGAGATCACCGACGAAGTCCCGGTGCCCAAAATTGCAAGAGAATGCCGGTCAATTCTCGCCGGTAGCGGCTTTGCCCTGCGTCATACCGTTAGCGATAGTCGCCTAGAAGAAAGAAAGCCGCCCAGAAATAAGGCTCGTGCGATCTAGCTGATTTGTTTTGGATCATTGATAAAGATGCAGCCTGTAAAGCCTTCGCTGTCGAACTCCCCTCACGATAATGCTCGTAGAATTTCTGGGTAAACAGCTCGGTCGAGCGGTCGTTCGCCTCCCACTGTGCAGATATCACCGACGAACTTCCCGATCCCAGAAGAGCCCATGCGATACTTACGAGTCCTTCACCGTTAAGCACATTGCTCGTTTCGCACGAGGCGAGAAACGTGAGGTTCTGTTTTTTGAGACGAATGCTTAGAAGGTCCTGCACGGTTATACGCCCCTGATCCTTGCCGTTCGCTTTAAACGCCAAAAAAGACTCCAGCGGTTCATCCGGGTTGAGTTGTGCGTGCATCGAGAAGTGTAAAATGTCGGAGTCACCGGCAGAGCCAAGGAACTGCATTCGTGTCGCACCGATAAAAGGCTTCGAGCCGAAAATGCCTGCGATTCTTGCAGCTTCGCGATTTACGTATGCCAAATAACGGTCTTGAAATGAATCATTAGCAAAAACCTGAACGGTTTTTCGGATTGGAGCCGGCTGCCGGAGTTCGTTCAGAAGCATTGATACAGACGGAGAGTAGGTTACGGTTCGATCTTCGATCAGATAAGATTCACCATCAGGGCTTAATGCATGGAACGGAATCTTCCACAAGCCCTTGTCCGGTACGATCACGATATGGTTCGCATTCAGCGACAATGGAGCAAGAAGTTTGTCATAGATTTCTTTTCCGTCATTCTTGAAGAAGATCCTATCGCGAATCTTTGTTCGGATGGATTGTGCAATCAGACCAGCCTCCCTCTCTGAAAGCGACAATTCGACCGAGCGGACTGGTTTTCGGTCCTCGATTACATACGCTCGCAACTGGCCACCGGGATTGAAAAAGTATGAGACAATCGCGGTGTCATGAAGTAGATTCTTATTGTTGAGCAAATCCCGATCGAGTTTTCGTTTAGTTGCGGTTTGAGGTAAAGAAAGAGCTACGGATTTCTAAATACCCGCCAATTCCTCTCGCACGTTCCCGCCATCAACTAATTGAGTTGAGAGAACCTCCACAAGTTTGCGGATCTCGATATCCAGATCGGCTTTACGTCGAAGAGCCGAATTCTCGATGCGATCACGAAGCACACGAGCCTTCGAGTAATCGGCAAGTTCTAAAGCGGCAGTTGCGTGGTCTCTGCTATCTTCTATTTCTGCCATCAACCTGTAAACGGAATGGTAAGTCTCCAGCATCGACAACGACAACATGGTGTCTTCTGTCGGTCGATCACTTTCGATGATCGCTGCTGAGCGCTTTGCGTACTCAATAGCCACTTCCTGTTCTTTTAATTGCCAGTATCCCTGGGCTAGACTAAAGTAAACGCCCGGCAGATCCTCACGAAAGTTACCTTCCTCGGTGATCTTCTCTAGGACCTTCATTTGTTTGATCAATCCGGCCCAGTCTTTCCTTCTTTCGGCGAGGATTGCCTTCCAGTGCGGAACAATGTACTCGGAATGAGCCTTCAGCGATTCGAGTTCCTTGAAACCTTGCTCGGACACCTCAATTCGTCCTTGTAGGCCGGCGATGACGGCTTTTCCCAGGATCGATTCAAATTGAAATCTTTTTTTCCGATCGACGCGTTCAAGTGTAACAAGATGTTTCTCGGCGCTTTTTAGGTCACCGTCGTATAGGGAAGTGAGTATAAGCGAAGTGAGAAAGAGACAACTCTGATATTCGTCGTTCGCTGTTAACGCGAGTCTCAGACCCGTTTCACGCATTTGCTTTGCTCTTCGCTCCTGAGCCACTGCACTTAGAAGCCCTCCGAACTCGTAGAGTGCGAGGCGGTGACGGTATTTGAATTCGGTTTTCTCGCTGATCTTGACCAGTCTTTCTCCGTACTCTATCGCTCTTGCATAATTGAATTTGGATGCCCACGCGAGGCTTAGATGTCCAAGGACATCGAGGTCCGCGGATATCGGAGGGCCGCTAGCCAGTTTCTCGGCTTTTTCAAGCCAGATGATAGCAGCCACGTCGTACCCGGACGAGTACATTATCCGGCCGATGGCGAGATGGTATTCGACCTTGATTTGCGGATCGGAAGGAGCAGCTACTATAGCGCTACGGGCGGACTTTATCGCAGATGGAAAGTCCCGCTGGGCACGGAAATGGGTGGCCCTAGCCAGATACGCTGCCGCAATTGTGCGAGGCTGTCTTGAGATTTCAGCATCTGCCAAGGCTTCTTCGAGAACCGTCGCCGCCACTTCATACCTCTCCAGCCGCATCAGGGCCAGAGCATAAACTACGTTAATTTCGGAAGAGGTCGCCACTGCTCCGTTCTTCCGTGCTTTCAGAAGAGCTTCAGGGGCTTGGCTCACTACCTCGTCGAATTGTCCGTTGTTGAAGAAAATTCGTAAGGGCGAAAGGGCATTTGATTGACCTTGGATTCCAAGGGCCGCGAGAAGTGAAAGTAGCAAGCCGGTGAATATTGACCGGCTTGCTACTGCTAATCCAATTAAACACCCTTTCGAAAAGCTCTGGTTCATTTAGTTATCTCGAGGGCGGCAGTCACCGTTGCCGTTATCACCGCCCTCAGTATTCGGACGACAGTTTTGGCATATTCGGAAGGGGCAGCTTTCACCGCCGAACGCCGATAGGACCTGTTCCAAGACGAACGTGAGGAGTCCCGGAGCGGCCCCAGCAGTACCCGCTATAAGCGGTCCCGTCGCAAAGATGTTGCCGACCAGACACATCGAAAGCACCAGCATTAAGCCAAGTGATTTAATTCTCTTCATTTGTTTTCTCCTTTTTTGTTTAGTTGTTGCCTCAAAAACTCATACATCGCTGTAGTTACGTAACGACCGGCCACGCCGTGTCCTGCTTCTTTTGCGTATATGAACCAAACTTCATTCCCCTTTTTCTGTAGTTGGGACTTGAGGTCGAGAACGTTTTTCTCGGGATTTCTTGAATCCAGCTTTCCCCTAGTCATAAATAACGGAGCACTGCTCCAACGATCCACGTTGTTTAATGGAGAAAGATCGTCAAGTTCTTTCATTAGTTTGTCGTCCTTCGGATCGCCGTATTCGTTGATCGAGAAGTCGTCAATAGAACTTTGGGAAAGTAAGCCCCTAATTGAAACCAACGGGTATTCGGCTATGACGGCTTTTACGCGCCGTGGTTCCAGCAACCCTGAGGCAAGAGCAACAAAGCCGCCGTAACTCTCACCGCGGACAACTATCCTGTCGCTGTCAAGCTCAGGTTGTTTTTCGACCCAGTCCAGCAAAGCCGAGATGTCCTTCACCGCGTCACGCCTTTTGGGGCCATTATCGGCATCCATGAACTCGATTCCAAAGCCTCTCGATCCGCGAATATTGGTGTGTATGATCGTAAGTCCAAGATGTGTCGCGAATCTCAGCGCCTGCGAATTGAATACCGGCCTATCGATGACTTGCGGCCCGCCGTGGACAAAGATAAGTACTGGCGATCTTCCCTCAATTCGTTGGGGCTTGATCATATACCCTGATATTTCGAGGCCATCGAAGGACTTCCACTTTATTACTTCTGGTCCACGCACCTTGTTGTCAAACCGGGCTGGTATCCTCTCTTTTGTCCACGACGTAGTTCGTTTGGACGAGATGTCGAATACCTCTATTGAGGCTGGCTTAGCAATATTCTCAGTTGTGTAGACAACCTCCGTATTTGAAAGCCATCGGGTGTTCCAGATAACATATGAGCCGCGAATGAAAGGTGGCACTGTCTCAGTGATCGTGTTCTTCACTAACCTGCCGATGCGCATGTTGTCAATCCCATCCCGCATCTCCTGAATTAAGAAAGATTTTTTATCCGGTGAGATCTTTACGTCCTGCAGATTCACGATTCCATTGGGCAAGCTTATCCGGCTCCTGGCTCCGTTCTTAAGATCCATCGAGGCAAGACAGGGCTCTGAACCGCATTCCGCTGACCCTTGGGAAAGCCAGAACACTCGTCCTTGACCGAAAAATCCTCTTGTCGAGTTACCTTTATCCTCGACGGTGTTCAGCTTTTTCGAATTCAGGTCGTAAATATACAGGCTCTGGTTACTGGACGATTTCCAATATTTAAGAAGCACCTGGTTTTTCCCCGAGTCAAGGACATTCCAGATGCCCTTCAAGTCAAGGTCGTAGCAGGTAATTTTTGACAGGTCGTGGCCGCATAGTCGGGTTGCTTTTTTCTCGTAATCAGTCTGCGCATAAAAGATCGTCTTACCAGTTTCATCCCAAACAAACGATTCCACGGATTCATCCTTGCCGGAAAATGAGGAAAGCTTGCGTATACTTCCGTTTTCATCCCGGAGATGCAATTCAAAGTTGTCTGCATCTTCCTTGTCGTCGATGAAGGCGAATACTCCACCTTTCGGACTTACGCGAACCATATTCGGGGAACGGCCGTCGATCAGGTTTTGCGGTTTTCCCATCGCCGAACCGAGCCGATAAATATACGACTTTTCAGCGGTTACCAGTATCGTGCGATTCTTCCGGTCAACGTCCCAGATTAGGTTGCTTCTTACTTCCGAGGGATCGAAAAAGAGGTGTTCAACATCTGCGTTCTTTATCGTTGGAATTCCCTCGATAGCAAACGAAGGTGGTACCGGAAATTCGTCGGTCACCTGACCAGATGCCGAAATAACAGACAAAAAAACAATCGAAAGCAGTACAAATGTTGCAAAAAAAGTGACGGGGATCGACGACGAAGCGACTTCATATCTAGTCATATTGCGAGTGAACGGGTTCATGGCTTTGCCTCCACGCAGCGTACGGTTGCGGCTGTCTTCTTTTGTACAGAAACGGCACCGATTGATTTTGCGTTATTTGTTAAATCGCCGACCTTGAAATTCTGTGATTCGCTTACGATCCTTTCCCCACTTTCAAGGGTCACGATCAGACGCAGGCTATAGACAGTTTCATTTTCAAGTTTCGCTGAAACCAAATGGGAAGTTCGGTCAACAGTCTCAAAATGGTCTATCAGCTTTTCGTCGAGGTCAGACAGGTAGACACTAAGTTTGACTGTTCCACGGACTTTGTTCCATCTTAGCAGCAGACCTGTTTCGGTAAGTCTGGCTTCAAGACCGACCGATCTTTGGCCTCCACACGGTAGCTTCCCGCGAGTTTCTGAGTTTCGAACTTCCGGCACTTTAGTCGCAACCTTTCTGGTTGTTACTTGACTCATCTTTTTATTCGACGACCTAGTCGTAAAATCTGTTTGAATCGTTGGCCTTGTGGCCGCATGGTCTCGCTCGCCGGAAGTTGTGCCAGCGACTGAGCCTTCCGGCTTCACTTCAAAGACTGTTTCTATTGGGGGTTCATTGCTTCTTACAACGATATCCCCGGACGAATTTAACCCCTGAACGCCCACAAAATAGATTCCTGCGAGAAGCAGAATTGCGAATCCCGCAAATGCTGTTACCCTCGCAAAGGACAATATCGGAAAATCGAAAAATCGGTACTTGGATTCAGATTCATCCAGTCGCTCGCCGTTGGCACTGAGAACACAGTCCCGGAACTCTTGCGGCGTTACGGATGGTAATTTTGTTCGACATTCTTTGCAGGCGAGAAGGTGTCGGCCGATCTCGATCGATCGCGAAGAAAAACTGTCTTCGCGAAACGTGGCGACCTCAGCAGCTGATAAGTGATCGTGATTCATTTATTTCATCAACTCCTTAAGTCTCTTGCGAGCGTCAGATCTCGCCTTCTTAACCGCGCCTGCGGTTGTCGATCTTTGGCCATTGGCCGAATTCGGGTTTGCTATCTCAGCGATTTCAATATCGGTTAGAGGCATTCGTGTTGAAATACTTTCCCAAGACTCCTTTGTCAGTTCGAGCTTTGCTAACAGTTCATCCTCTTCGATTCCAAATTGGAAAAGATAAAGCACGAGATCTACCGAATTGAAAATAAGCGCTTGGCGTTGATAAAGACTCAGCCTGCAAATACCTTGCCAGACCGTTTCGACCAAAACAAAAGTTTCTGCGGACGAAGCATCTAGCCCGCCACCGAGAGCCTCGGTTTCATCGAGAGATGTCTCGATCCGTTTGTTTCGATTTGAGAGGTTTCGATTTACTTCGTTGTGAGCGGTACGCGCGGTGAAGGATTTCCAATCGCCTTCGGCCATTCGGGAAGTTTTATTTTCAAACTTCGTGAGCCACTTCCAAAGCCTTAACGCAGTTTCCTGCGAAATATCCGGCACGTCATCGGCCAGAACGGATCTACGACCAGCGATTACTTTGCGAATCAGCTTTAACGATTCTGCAAAAAAGCCCTCCCGATCAAGCGCGCTATCTGACCCACTCGGCGGATCGCCTGGTGAGGTCTGCAACTTGGAAAGGATCGGGTTATCCACAACTATTTTCCCCTTTACCAAACTCGTCTACGACAAGATCTATAGGTAGCCAACGCGTTATTCGGCGCTCTGCTCGGAAACGGGTAGTATTCGTAGAGACGCCTTTTCAAAGGTTTAAAAGTCACGTGCTTTCCAACCAGCCAACTAGCTCCTGTTCTGCTTAAGTATTGACTGTTATACAACTTACGACGCGCAAATGTAAACAAAAATTATCTAGCACGTCTCGAATTTCTCGATCTGTGTTTGCTCGGTGAATAGCCTGATGCAAGATGTGTGCCGCGAAACCTCTTCATACTCTGTCGCCGATGTTATGCCCGGCGACCGGATGGAGTCATATCTTGAACGCATAGAACAATATCTTCTCAGGAGCGCCCTCGCGATCAATAACATCAATCAGACGCGGGCGGCATAGCTACTGGGCCCAGTCGTTCCGGATTAATGAAGAAGTTGAAGAGTATTGCTCATTGATTGGTCCATAAATGTTCCAGAACTGGTTTATTTTTGCACCGGTGGCTTAGAGATAGGCCGTTTTTGTTCTGAACTAACGAATGTCCCCGCTCGTAATTTGCGACCACTTTCGTTTTCACCTCTTTCTAGTTATTTGGCAATAAATCCCGAAAACTAATGTGACCCCGGGCCGCAAGTTTATTAACTAATATCACTGCTGATTCGGCTTCCCCTTTTTCAATCGCGGTTGTGATCGTGTGCCGAATATTCGGGGTCCAATATTGCACCTTGTATTCCATCTCCTCCGCTTCAACCAAAAGGGTCAGACACTCAATAGCTAGACACGGGAAGTCAGACGCCAATCCGGAGAGTGTCTCAATGACTAAGTAATCTGGGTCGGAGGCAGGCGAGATGTGAAGTGTTTCTCGTAACCTTTGCAGCCGCCATTCTGGATCGAACTTTGCCAGCGTGAAGAGCCATCCGAATGTCTCCATTTCCTTCGGATGCTCTTGCCCGTGTGCTATGCGATGCTCAATAAGATTTACGAATCGCCCGTAGATCTCAGGAGAAACGTCACCGTCCCTCAATATCCGGCCGATAAACCAGAATATGTGTGCGCACAATCGATCAGAAGCCGAAGCGTAAAGTCGCGAAAGCAGACTCTCATTGTCAAGTTCGAGTTTGTGTCGGGCATAGAAGACCAGCAAATGCTCCGCCAAGTGTTGCGAAGGACTTTCAGATCGACCTAGAGTTTCTTCATTAAGATTATCGATTGCCCATTGATATTGGCCGCTAACCAGTTCGAATACGTTATCCCAAGGACGCGTCCAGATGATGAAGGTTTCCCACGCTGCTTTTCGCAAATTCCGCAATTCCTCGGCCCCGGGGAAAATGGCTTCGAGGTGGTTCGCCACCCATTCTGGATCAAAAGCGACTAAGGCTGGAAGGCGCTCACCATAAACGGCACGTACTGTAAGCGAAGGATCGTTTTCAGGCTTCAGGTGTTTTTCAAGAACAGGGAGAACCTCACGAGTCGATTCCAGAGTCCGGACTTCGATTTCAAGAATTTTCCGACACCAATTGATGTACTTGAAGAGCGTATGAAAGGCCTCACCTCGTATCGTGTTGAGTGAGAGCGTAAATGGGTCTTGGTTAGTGCCTCCGTATCGCACTTCGTAGGCAGGCGTCGGGTTTGGATCGTCCGTCAACTTTTCTATAACCGACCAAACCTCATACCTCAAATCAAACGGTATCTCCACTTGCTCCTTGGCGAGTGTCGAACCGAGAAGATCAACGATGATAGTACGAGTCTGAAGCCAGTTGTCATCGGGCGGGTCAAACCGTTTGTCAGACAGATCAATCTCGGCGGCAGGTTGATTGACGACCCAACCCAAAAGATCGAGCAAAAGTTTCCACCCGTCGACAGGGACAGACTGAGCGCTACCGTGAATGCCGGAAAGAAAAGAGAACACGTAGCGCGGAGCCATCTGTTTGAACTGCTCTGCCAAAAAGACCATCTCTGCAAGATTGTTACCAACAAGTTGCGACAATTCGCGAGCAACCTCGTTTGGCGAATCGATTTTCTCATCGCCCGCCTTAAGGTATTCCAAAATCTTAGCCGTTGATTCAAGCCTGGATAGCGTGTCGGCTATGGGTGGTTCGCTGGCCCACATTACTTGCGGACGCCCAATCGAATACGATGGATGGTCGGGCCGTCCAAGGTGAGCAGTCCATTCCGCGTACTTGTCTTTCCAATCGTTTGGAAGTACATCCTTCAACGGCTCCAGCCATCGCAACCTTCCCGCTCGAATTTCCCATTCCGCATCCTCCTCGCTCAGTTCAGTGCCATCCCAAGTCTTGCGCCTTTCCTTAACCTCCTCGATAGACGGAACGAAATAGTCAATCCAACTCATGATTGTCTCTTGTTGTTTTGGCTCAAGGTCACTGAACCCAGCCACAAGCAAAAGTACGTATTCATGAAAAAGATTAACGTTCCGAAAATTGTCCTCGGACAACAGCCACGTATGACTCAGTCCGGATGCCGGTGCGGCGACTCGCAAAGTGTGAAGAATTATCCGCTGAAACACGTCCCATTGTTGGGAATCAAGAATCTCGATTGCTCGTGCCAGCCTGGTAGCATCAGTCGCAACCGCTTGCTCCGCAATACTTCGAACCGTAGAGATTAGGCGATGCGGAACACCATCCTCATCCTGCTCAATACCAGAGTGCCATATGTAAGAATTCGAATTTCCGGCCTCTTTTCTCTGCGGATATTTTTGCTCAAGGAATTGCTGGAGGACAGAGCAGAACAAAATTAATGATCGTTCCCAATCCGCCGCCAGTAGAGGTTTCCACACCTTGCCGATGAATTGCCCATAGTCCCATCGTTCCAGTCGCGATGTGGGATCCGGTCCAAAGAAGTTTTCCGCAGCTGAAGAATGTTGTGCTTCGGGCTTCACAAAGGAGAGTGCAGCATTTGTAATTGCCAAAGCCGTCTCCGCATTACCGGATGCCGTCAGGTGTAGGACGAGTTCTGCAAACTTGTCAGGGACTAAATGCCCAATCGACCGATTACGGTTCAGCCATTCTAGTTCCTCGTTCGCAATGGCGGTAGCAAGGTCAACGGGCAACAAGCAAGCGGCGTCTAGTTAGTCGAGATGAGTGATGAAATTCGTAGTTTGAAGCGCCACGATTATCTCAGCGACTGCTACCTGAATCTCTGCAGAATCGTTCGAAGCCATCCTAACTAGGTATCTGGAGGCGGGCCAATTTGGGAAGTAAACCTGATTTTTCTCAGGATCGGTTATAGGCTCGGGGGGCCTTTTGAACATGCCTTCGGCCTCTAGTGGGCCTAACCATTTTGGGCTTGACAGCTTGTCGAAGAAATAACCTAAAGCCGCGCGGTTGTCAGGAACGTTATTCTTGATCCAGTTCGCATCTGCCTGCGACGGTTCTTCAATGAGCAGTTTCGCGTCCAAGGCACTATGAACCGCCAAATAACGTGATTCGAAAATCTCTAATACCGCGTCGAGAACCGACTGCATTTGATCCCAAAATTTCAGAAAGGCTTCGTCTACTGGTCGCGGGAGAGCAAGGTTTTGCCGATGAGCGCGCCGTGCAAGGCCTTCTTCGTCGGGAGCGTTCGCTAGCCACAGTTGCGCAATGGGATCATCTTCATCAATACCCAACCCGAAGAGGATATTGCGAATTTGCTGCGCGTGTTTATCGGAGCCTTTTAGCTTTACAGAGGTATCTGTAAAAACTGTGAGAACATCACGCAACGCGCTTTCGATCTCACGAAGAAGATGACCCATCAAGTGGCTTGTACTTTCTAAGCCACTATCTAAAAGCTGACACGTGTCTCTAAAATTCGCAGCCGGACCAGGGCCGACGAGTTTCAGTCGCTTATAAATTCTTTCCTCACGCGAATCACGAAATTTGAACGGTAAGTTTGGGGGATCCATTGCGTCCATTCGGTAATTATAAGGCGTACATAGGACTAGGGTCACGACCGAAATGTTATTGTTGCGGAACCTGGGTGTTCTCGAGTCGAAGGACCGATCTTTTGTTTGTGTGGTTGAAGTGGTGCTTTATCTTGCCTTAATTGAACAAACTTCCCGCTTGAAGCGGCTTTTCATGGTCAGACAAACATCGCCTTTCGGCCCGTAAGACGCTGCCGCGATTCTCAAAGTCTTTCATTTCCCATTGTCACTCGATAAACAAAACAAATAATCAGCGGTTGAAAAGATATGCCTTCGCAGAAGGTTTCGAGAGAGGTCACTAACGTGATCCTCGGAAAATTTAATCACACAGGAGAATTAAGAAAATGTCAGCAAATATTTCGATCATCGGCAACTTGGGGAAAACCCCGGAAACAAAGATCACGGACAACGGCACCCTCGTGGCAAGCTTTTCAATGGCTTCGAATTCGTTTCGAAACAGTGCGGAAGGGCGCGTGGAGAAGACCGACTGGTTCCGCGTGACGGCATTTGGCAAGCAGGCGGAGACGCTTGCTCGTTACGTGCGGAAAGGGAGCCGCTTGTATGTGCAGGGCCGCTTGACCTTTAACCCGTGGGTGGATCAGAACGAATCTCCGCAGGCGGGAGCGGAGATCGTGCTTCAGGAGTTCCAATTCCTGTCGGGCCGACGAGATGAGGAAGGAGACAGCGCTGGAATGCAGCTGCCACAGAACGCACCGGTGGAACTTCAGCAGGCCGCCGCATACTAATCCCGTCACAATTTAGCTTTCAACTGCCGTCTAGAGATCGCCCTCTTTAGGCGGCAGTGCTTTTTGAACTAGAAACGACACCTATGCGATATCGAGTCGTAAGAATGAAACGGATCTCCAGAGAGTTTGTAAGAGCCAGTCGCGATCGCATATTCCTGTTCGGTGACAACCTCGCCGGAAAGGGCTTCGGCGGTCAGGCTGCGGCCATGCGGGGCGAACCGAATTGTGTTGGGATACCAACCAAGAAATTCCCGAGCAGTCGAGACGACGCGTTCTTTACGGATTTAGAATTCGAGCAAAACAAAGCGGCGATCGACCACGCAATCGAAGATCTATTTCACAGAATTTCGAAGGCGGAAGCGACCATTATTATTCCTGCGGACGGCCTCGGTACGGGACGCTCTCAACTTAAGAGCCGGGCACCGCTAACATTCGCCTATCTGCAAAAGTGTTTAAGAGATCTTTCTCACAACTGACCTGTTCTCGCTTCACCAAACATACTTCTCCCGCAACTTGAGAGGGATTTTCAAGCCTGAATGAAAGTGATTTTATTCAGGGTTTTGAAGATGTGGCCCTTAATTACACGCGTCTTCGATTCGGCAGGTCGCCGATCCAATAGAGGAAGTTATGGCAGAAAGAATAAGTATTGAACAACTAAGAAAGCACGCTCCTAATAACCAAATGCTGGCGTTCATGCCGGTCAATACCGGTTCGCCGATGCAGGACTGGTGTGCTCATCTTTCATCGAATCCGTTGCGAAGGAGAGAGCTAGAAGAGTTCTCGATCTTGGGCGATGTCGTCGTTCGAATCGCGGACGAACTTGAACCGGAAGCGTTGGACCGCGTGCGGATAATGTCGCTCGAATATGCGATGAAGGTTTTGTCCGACGAGACAGATGCTAAGGAGTTCGTTAGATGCGTAAAAGCAATCGCTAGCCCGGACGCCGGGCAGTATGAATTCGAACAGATCGCAGCCTATTACTACGGGGAGATCAGGCGTCGAGGTGTTAGCGAGGTTCTCCACGAAATGGGACTGCTCGGCATGCAGTTAGAAGCTGTTACGGCGACTTCGGCAGATCGAGAGATCAGCTTCGAGGAATCTCGAACAAGAGAACAAAAACTTTGTGTTGCTGACCAACGCAGGGTTCAGGAAGTTGCTAAGAATCGCAGGCCGCTGCCGCCAAAATGCCCAAACTTCGATGATGAAATGCAGGCGGTTCTGCGGCGTGTCGGACGACATAAGGTCAGCCGCATGATGTTCGACGACTTTGCCGAATTCTATCTGGAAGACGGCGATAAATCGGTCGAAGAGCTCGACAGAGACTTCACGACTTTCGATCAACTAGAGCAGTTCGACGAGAACGGACTGATTGGCATAACGATGAGTTCAAGCCAGCGTTCGGTAGTGGTCTTTGATCTCGATTGTGAGATAGATGCAAACTGTCTTCCATACGAATCAAGAGAGCTTTCGTCACAGCTTCCAAAGCTCTTTGTAGGCCATTCTTTAGGCGGCAACGCCGTTCAGGAAGGACGCCGAATGATCAGCTGTGCTGGGTGGGCAATGCCTTCGAGACATCCGTTCTCGGATCGAGAATTCGAGGAATGGCTGGCACTTTCCCTTGATCAGATCTACGACAGCAAAGTCATCCGTTCGGCACGACGTATCTACTCATTTAAGCAAGGTAGTTTCGAGATCCTGGTAGATCAGGAAATCAACCCTGACTTTGAAGAGATGCAGTATGCCGCTTCTGTCCTGCGCCTATTGTGGCAGCGTCAATACTCCGACTTTCATCTGCGAAGCCTTCGTCACGATTCGTATCAAGAAACTTACCTAGCGATTCGCGGAACGTCGGACACGGCTGATTTAGCCGAACTAAAGAAAAAAGCGTATGCGGATTTTAAGGAACACAAAAGCCTATCACTTAAGGAGTTCACGGCCCTTAACACCGTCGCAAAATCTCAGGAAGTTAGGTTGAAGAATCAACTTTCAATCGACGCGAAACGATGGCTCCGAAAGATCGAAATGGCGACTCTTGGACAGCTACGTTTTCTGAAATTCGGTCTCTATAACGACCCGGCCGCGAAGGCATTTAAGCGGCAGGAGAAACAGAAATTGTGGGACGCGGTGAGGGCACGAGACGCGGAACTAAACGAGGCCGTTCGCGCGAATCGCACGATCCAGGCGAGCCTCTTCACGCAGCCCACTGTACAGCGAACACAGGTTAAGGTCGTGCATGCGGCCTGAAAATTGAAGAGCAATATTCAACGAAAGGAGCGGCGGCCAGTATTTTAGGCACAACGCCTGGAAAAACTCTCACATATGGCGAAACGCCGTTCCGTTCGGAGAACAAATAAACCACAAAAGGAGCAATAAAAAACCATGTCAGCAAATATCTCGATACTTGGAAATGCGGGCCGCGATGCGAGCCTGAAATATTCGGAAAAAGGCACACCGGTCGCGAGCTTTCCGATCGCTTCAAACTCGTTCAAGAACGGCCCGGAAGGGCGTATGCAGGTCACACATTGGTTCAATGTTGTTGCCTTTGGCAAGACTGCGGAGACGCTCGCCGAGCATGTAAAAAAGGGAACGCATCTGCTTGTTCACGGCAGGCTCTCGTTCAGCCCGTGGAGCACAGATAAGGGCGAGCCCAGATCAGGTGCCGAGATCTCGCTCTTCTCATTCGAGTTTGTCGGATCGAACCGTTCGGACGGCCAAACGGACCAGGAACCTACTGCCGACAGCCCCGAGCCGGACGTTCCCGAATTCACGGGCACGGCTGTTCCCGAGGCACCGGTCAATGAGCCGTTCATCGATCAGTTCTGAGGTAGGTTGTTTTTGCCAGTTGGGGCATGGCCTCGGTGCCGTGACCCAGTTTCCTATAGAGAAAAACGAGAGGTGGACAATGAGCGTTCCCAAGTTAGTTGAGAATAAAAGCGGGATAGAGACTGCGGCGGAATATGCGCCTCTTGTAACGATCTACGCTGATGCATCATGCTTTAGGAATGGCGCAATCGACTCGTCGGCGGGCTGCGGTGTGGTTATGCTTGATCACAACCGACTGGAGGTGAAACTGGTTTCAAAATACTTGGGTCAGATCACCAATCAGCAGGCCGAGATCCTTGCATGCACCTATGCGTTGGAGCAGCTTCGCAGATGTTGTCGCGTAGAGATCGTGTCAGACTCAAAGTATGTGATTGATACTATGATGGGCCGAAACCACATGCGTGCAAACCGCTCGTTTTGGTCGCGTCTGGTCAAAGCATGCTACGGGCATCATGTCTCCTGGCGGTGGGTAAAAGGACATTCGGGAGTGCAGTTTCAGGAAGTTGCCGACCGTCTAGCCCGTGCTGCGGCAAGAGTACGCTGTGACGTTTCAGAAGCTGATATGGAGCAATTGGGCGGGCTTCTGTATCACGGCTCAGATCGGTTGGATATCCGCGAATTCGAGATGAAGCTTGAAATGATTCTAGTCCAATACGAGTCATCTCATCGGTCGTTCGTTCCCGCTACAAAATTCGATGGGATTGGCACACTACCTTCTGCATTTTCCGCCTAGTTCATATTCTTTTAACCTCTAGTTTTAAGCCAGCTTTTGAATGCCGGATCGCGCTCAAAAAGGTGGTTTAGAGCGTACTCGACAACATCGTCATTGGTGATATCGGTACTCATGCTGATGGACGCGAACTGAAGATATTGTTTCAGTTTGCTGTCGGTGGCTTCGAGTACACGTGTGTTCAATTTTACGAAGTTCAAGCGGTTGATCTGCAGCAGCGGACGCTCGAAATTCTGCTTTGTAGAGGGGGTGATATTGCTCTGATCGTTCATTAGTATTTGGTCTCCTTACGTTGCCGAATTTACTGGCTTGGTTGGTAAATCAATCGGCGTGCCGCAGCAGAGAACTGCGGTATTTGTGGCAACGGGCGGCGAATAAACGAACCGCTTTTGGCGTAGAAAAAGAGGCGGATCGAGGGGGCTCGTAAAAAATCAAAAATTACAGCGGCGGGTGTATGACAGGATAGACCAAAAACCGACCTTTGTAATTGTCGTAAGTCTCACACTGTCATTAAGTTACGCGGTGTCATCAAAATTACAAACCGCAGTTGTCGCTGTATTTCTCGCAAAAGGCACGTATTTTGCTCATGTCCAAATGGTCGGAGAAATTACAAGCCGACGAATTGGTGACAAAACGCCGCCACAAAAATCGAGAAATGAGAAAGCGAGACAGAGAAAAGATAGTAAAAAATATCGAGTTGGGTATCGAGTCAAAGCAGGGACGGCCGATCAGCGTCAGGCCCTACGAAGAGGACCACAAAAAGCTTGTAGAGATCGCAGCCGAAACCGGTGAGAATAAGTCGGCGATTGTCCGTCGAATGATCCATTTCGCCTTGACCGATAGACACCAGCATTTTGCAGCGGGTCGCTGTCAGGAAAAGCTCGACTGGCTTGTGCGAACCGGCCGCCAGAACGAGACGGTTGATCTTGCTGTAAGCGACAACATCGGCGAGATTAGAGAAAGCATTGATCGAATGGAATCGGAGCTCGAAAATGCAGTAGAACTGCTACGTCAAGCAAGCTCGCTGACTACCGAAATCTACTCGATGTCGAGCATGTCGATTTCCTCGTTAAATCTCGTTTTCACAAAGCTTATCGAATATACGTCGCCGGAGACCAGCGACCGCAAACAGAGTGTTGTTATCGCCTCTACCGCAATGGCTGAGCTGATCGAACACGCCGTGTCCGATCTTAAGAAATGTCTCCTGTTCCACGAGCATGTCGCAGGAAACGAATCCCTTCACAACAGCTACCTTGCAACCAAGGTACGAATACTAAAACAGCGAATCGAATCCTTGCCTAAACCCGCGAATCAAATAGCGAGCGAATCATGAGAGTTATTGCCAGCGTTCAATCAAAAAGAGGCAGTTCTCGCGGTCTCATTCATTATCTATCGCACAGTAAGATCGACCGGTATGCAGAGCCCGAAAAAGGTCGTGAACTTTTTAACGAATTTACCGAACATCTAACCGTAAGAAGCGCAAACAACTTTCTTAAATCCGATTGCGGCAAAGGCCGTCCCTCAAACAACGAACTTCACCATCTTGTTCTTTCATTTCGGCGGGAGGATTTTCAACAACTTGGTTCGACTGATGAGGAACGGCAACGGCAAGTAAAAATCGTCACAGGATTTGCGATCGCACAGTTTGAAAAGAGTCTCAAAAGCGAGCGGCTTGCGTGGGCAGGCGCCGTTCATCTCAACACAGCAAACCCGCACGTTCATATCGCAATTCAAAAGCAATATCTGACCAAAGATCTTCAGGGTCGATCGCTGAACAAAATTCCGCGGGAGGCGCTTCCGCATTTTGAAATCATCGATGGAGAGAAACGGATTGTCGATGGAATTCTGATCGAATCCGCGAAGAAAAAACTTCAGGAGCTCGTTGCGGAACGGACACCTTTACGGGAACATGCCAATGACAAGCAGCACAATAGAAATGCTCTACAAAAACATGACATTACGCACTACACGAGCGACGGAGATATTCACGAACGAGAGGTTCTACGCCGGGGTATTCTTGCCGAATATCAACTCAAATTTAAGGAAGAAAAAATTGCCTTTCTTATCGAAAATCGTGAGAGCCTCAAGTTCCCGATCAGGGATCCGGCAAAAGCAATAACGCAAAGAGTCTCGCTCTTGGAGCTGAGGCAATCAGCAAGCAACTCCGAAGACTGGAGCAAGACACCGCAATCACGCCAGATCATAGCGATAACCAACAGCATACTCGCCCGTGAAGAATCGGAATTCTTCAAACTCAAAGAGGAAACTGCATCAATTCGTGGTGAAGCAAATCTCATCCGAACCGACTATAGAAAAAGAGGAGTAAAAGTACCACCGCCGGCATTCAATAAACAAGAACTCGATGAACTTCAGAGCGAATGTCTAGCGAACACGAAAATGCGTGAATTTCGCTATCTTGAGCAGGTGAGAACCGACCTTGAAAACAAGAAAGAAATCGCACCTAGAACGGTTTCTGATCTTGGACTTCTCGCTGGACAAAAAGCGGTTTCTGAAATGAGGATGCAGCTACATCAGCGGCGGCTCTCGGACTTCAAAGACAACGCGTATTACCGAAAGGTGAAGGTTGGAAACGATCGAGTCTCTTTGGCGATGATAGCTCGTCAAAATGATATCAAAAACGATGGTCGCGCTGTTCTTCAAAGCATTCGCTCGGCAATCGAATATCTGACCAACAAGCCCTCAAGCCGAAATTCCAAGTCAAGGGAATCGTTTCTATTTGATTCGGTCAATAGTTCTCTGAGTGAACAATCCTTGCAAATGCGCAAATCGATGCGGCAGGAGCAAAAGATTGTTGGGGTTCTGAGTGAAGTCCTTGATCGAAGCAGCACCTTCGATACAGTGAAGCCAGTGTTTTCTGCCGATCAGATCATCGAACTTGACACACTCTCAAGAAAACTCAAATTTCCCAAAGAATACGCATCGAGTTGGAATCTCCAAAGGAAATCGATTCAAGGGGCGGTGCCAAGCCAACACGGGGCCAAAGGAAAGCTCGGCCCCGCAGAGGCCGGTGATCTTTCTCACGCGATCGCTGGCCGAGTATTTGCCAGAGAAATTCTTTGCAATATCGGACTGAAAAAGACAAAAGAAGACCTAGCTTTCTACCGAAGCTCGAAGCGTTTTTACAGATTTGCGATCGAGGACAAATCGAACGGTTCGATGAGTTATCTGAGTCTCAACGATGTCGATCTACCACGAAAAAGCTCGATTCTTGACCAAGCACTGAGTCTACTGTTAGAGAGCAAAGATCATCGAACCTTGAGACGCGAGATCGAAGACCGAGCAAAGAATCGCGAGAAATGTCTCAAAGCGGACGTGGCGGCCGCCAAAGAACTATCGCTGAATGCGGGCAAAGAGGCTTCGGAGTTTAAGCAACTGTCCCTGTTGGGTAGTGCTGCGGATCTCACTTACCAGCCTATCTTCACAACAAGCGAGATCACTGAGATCGAGAAACGCATTACAGTGACATCGAGCAGCCGGGAAGCAAAGCGACTGAACTCGATACTCAAACACTCAGCCGGAAATTATGGGACGAACTTCAGGGAGCTTCTAGTATCGGTCGTCAAGCTTAAAACAAAAGCAGGGTCTGGCGAAGAACGAGATTTGACTGCACATGAAAAAGGAGGATGGCCCGAGAGGGAAGATGTGACGATTGGTCGAGGTATTCGGACCGGAATCGAACGGACCTGATATCTAAATGTATAGAAAGCCAAACCAAAGTTGGTTGGCTGACTTCTAGGCACATGATTTGCCATTTCTTCGGGGGGGCGGTTAGCCAACGAGCCGAAACGAGGAGGGGCGAGTTATGAAATATGATCTGAGCAATAAGGTAATTGCTCGCTTGAATGAAGCGGAGTCTACGCTTCCAAACAGGAGTCTCGATCTCGGGAATATTAGCACTCCAGAATTGGGGCTTCTTTCACCCAACCGGAACGAAATTGCACCACGGGGTAGCGGTCGCGAAGCAGCACTTTTCGCTTACTCCGAACGGCTGCGAAACAGCTACAAACAAAATGATGGCGGACTGAGGGATGGCATGGTTTTGCTCGGCAATGCCTTCCGGAACGGACAGCCGATTTCGATCACCTGTTTCTGTCGGGCAGGGCAGACGTGTCACGCGGATGTCGTTAAACTCGCTATCGAGAAAGTCGCGAAGGCAATTGAGGTCAAGGAGCTGAACCGAGCCTCACGTCATACGCTTACCCAAGATTCAAATTTTCATCCGTCGAATCCACGTACCGAAAGGGCAATCAACGAGATCCTTTCGGTTAGCCGAGCAGACCTTGAACTTTCAAAACTTGACGACACAGATGGCCGCAACAGGAGCGAGCACGCTTCGTACTTGAACAGCAGATCACAGTTTCTCCGTGACACATACGAGCGTGGAGGAACCGTTCAGAATGGCGTTCTGATAATTCCGAAGGAGTCGAACGATCTAAAATCACCGCTCCAACTCGCAACTCTTAGCTACGCAGTTATGCGGCTTGAACCATTTGTCGGATCAGACAAAGCTCGCGAAGTCGCCCCACAGATCCTTGACTATGGAAAAGCCATCGCCGGCGGCAATGCAGATCGAGAGACCGAGGCAAAGGTCTTTCGTTGGATCTATGACGCGCTGGACGGGAAACGAGAGTTTTTGGATCGGGATCGCGATCAGTCGAAAGCAGAATCGACGACAGAGCGATTCGATCGGACTCTAGCAGAAATCGCAATTGTTGCGGGTGAGATGGAGAAGCTCGAACCAACTGACCGTTCGATCCAGTATGAGCCGCTTCTCGAGTCTGATCTCCACGATACGGAACATCAATTTCGAGGATCGGTCGAAGAACCTAGTGAAACCCTCGAGCATCTTGCAACGGAACGAGATTCTGAACACGTTAATAGTACTCTCGGGTTTGAGCGCGTCGAGCTTCAAAGTACACACCTAACGTTACTCGCATCTGAAATTTCCGTGGAAGAGATGAAGCACTGGGCTGAGGTCAAATTTCCGGCACTGGACGATGCCCTGGAAAATGGCATTTCGCCCTCCATAATTCTCAAACTTTTTAAGGCAAAATCTGAAAAGCCGATCGAGAACCATGTGAAAGGAAAGGAGCTAAATTACGAGGACATTCGATTTGCATCCGCATATCTTGAGTACCAGCTAAATCAACCTGAAACGAGACTTCGACACTTCAACGAACGTTATCGTGACTACGCCCAAATGTTAGATCGCTGTCAGTCACGTGAAGAAGTTATCGAAGCGTCATCAAGGATACGGATTGAGAATGCCTCTGTCGGGCTTCAAAGGCTGCAGAATGCCCGGAACCGAGATACTAGGAACCTTCCTGCTCTGACACAGAAGGAGATGCAAATGTTGTTTACCGAGCAGTCGCCCCGGCACTACACATCCGAAATGATCGTCGCGAAACTTAACTATGCGGGGGACCGCGAGACAACAAAAGCAAGAACTGAAGCTTTGAAAAGAGGCGAGATCGCACGCAGCCCGGAGGCTCAGCAATTGATCGAAAGTCTGGAATCTCGAATGGAAAGAAAGTACTTGAACGATTCCTTATCAGCAACAAAGCATTTTCTGCAGAGTCTCAAAACCCCGAATGAAGAACTCCGCTTCAAAAATAACTTCGACCACAGTGAATTTTACAGCAAACTGCCGCCTGCGGAGAGGGATTTCGTTTATCAAGTAGCTACCGAGCAGAAGGAAAGGCTAGAAGCAACGGCCAAACTGACCACCCAGGAATCGAAAGGTCCCTTCATCGACGGAACTAATCAATCCACGCCCGATCTCCAACCAGGCAAGCTTCAAGCAGCGCTGAAAACCGAGCTACTCGAATTGTCACTCGCAAATGCCGATCCGAAGTTTGTTGTGGAACGAACCCGGGTAGTTTTAACGGATCATTTGAGTTCGGTTGGAGCAATAAGTACGAATAACGAAGCGCGACAATTGCTGACTTTTGAACTCAGCGGCATTGTTAATCAATTTAATGACAAGGAGCTATCCAAAGATCGTCTTCCATTCTCCACGCAGGCGATGTCCGCAGACGTTCGAAGTCGGGATGACCATTTTCGAACTACGTCCGAGCGTATTCGGTAGCTTAACTACGCCTCGATTTACCTGATCGGCAAACCAGAATCCTAGAGCTTTTCAACAAGTTCATCCTTTATGAAATTAAATGCCTCATGAGCATCATAGTGTTCCGTTGGTCTCAACAACGCCCTTGTATCGCCGAGGAACTCGTTGTCCTGCATCTTGGTTTCGAGGTTCCGGAGAAACTGTTTTCTTGTTGGCGGATTGTCTACGGAAAAAGCGATATACTTTCGATAAACTTCAATGATCTTTTGAGAATCTGGCCTTTGCTCTTGATACGCCTTGTAAAGATCGTATAGGTCGCGCCCTTTGCGACGCTGATACAGAGCCCTAAGCTTTGTTCCGAGAAGCTCTTCGATCTCATACGTGACAATATCGGTACTTCCGCTAAACCAGTCAGATTCCGTTGCAAAGGGAAACTCCTGCAAGCCCATCACGTTAAAACGTTCGCGGCAGTTTATTTCGACTTTTAGTTTCAAAGGTTGGACCGGAGGTATTTCCGATTCGAATCGAAAACGCAGAGTATTATTGTCTTTCTTCTGAGCAACAGATGCCGGCCCGAGAAATTCTAGCCTGCTTTGAAGGCGAGCGAGCGTTTCTTTAATTGGTTCGGGTTTGATCTGAACGAGATCGATGTCTTCGGAATACCGAGGTTGTGGATTCAAATAAAGTTTATGAAGTGCGGTGCCGCCGCGAAACGCTAGTCGTTCGCGTAGGAAATCATCCGAAAAGATTTCCACAATGGCGCGTGTGATCACAAGGTCCTGCTCGACCTGTTCATTTGTCTGCCATGGGACGAAATTGGCCCACTGGGTGATATATGCGATAGGAATCACTATTCGGTATCTATCGTTTCATTTACAACTACATTCCATCTCGTTTCAACCGGAAATCCACGTTTCCTTTTTGTTGTACTTAATGGCACGGGAAAGAACTTTTCGACATTTAACGCCGCGGCTTTATAGAGCCCGTCAGCGAGTGACTCCGCACCCGTTGCTGTTTCGAGCAGATAACCGAGCCGCTGAATTACGGCAGTTGGAACGAACTGAATAAACTCGTTGTTTAGTTTCTCGATACGGATCGCTTCGGTCAGCTCTGAGAGTACTTCAACTACTCGGTTCAAACCTCCGACTCTTTTATGGTGCTGCACCAAATCGGCAGCGGTAAGTTCTGGCGAGGAAATCTTAACAACTCCAGTTTCGGTCTTTCGGTCTTCGAGAAGGTCATCTGGGATCTCTTTTCTGGTTATGTAATTTACCTTTATCCCCTTCTTCACGGTCGGCCTCATGGGCGGAAAACTCGTGAAAACAAAAAACTCTTGAGGCACCTGGTGTGCCGCGCCGTAAAATGCAGCAGCGTTTAAAAGGCCAACGTAATACGACCGCTCCAAGAAACGCATTAGTCCGTCAATAAATAGTGCCGGCGGAAGAATCCCACGTGAAGAGTATTGAGGCGTGACAATAACGTAATAGCCCTTGTGGGCGGAAATTATGGTGCCCTTTCGTGATAATCGGTTCAAAGAACGTTTGATCGCAGTTTCAGAATACTGCGGCAGTTCACTCTCAACTCGATCCAGAGAGAAAGCGCTCCGGCCGAAAGCAATTTCCTTATCTACCCATTCTTCGACTCTAAGTTGCGAACTTTGTGATCTCATGAAAGTAATCCTTTGCACAAAGTACCACTTTTCGGTACTTTTCGCAAAGAAATACTTTACTTCGCATTCGAGTACACCGCTTTGTGATCGACCTGTTCAACCATTCCTCTAAGAGCCAGATCCTGTTCGATCGGTAACAACCGGGGTAATTTGCCGACATCTTCTACAGTGAGAGCGGCTCCTTTCCATGTTCTTTTTTTCATAGGCGTTCCTACTAAGAATAATGTTGATGCCTCCTCACGCTCTTTGCCGATTGGGATGGCCCAGAGAGTGAACCGATTTTGGTCAATTCGTGAGTAAAGATAGAAGTAGTTTCTGTGAATCATTGAATGTCCGTCCGAAACGTAATTTCGATCCTTCTTTTCCCAGACGACACCTTCGAGATCTTTCAGCTTTGCTGGGAACGAACCGCGTTTTTGGTGGAACTTCACCAGATCTCTGTTCATCGATGCGGTTGCGTCAACGGGGATTTCTGAGCCTCGCTTTCGTTCCTGTGACCAAAGGGAGTAGACATAAACGCCGATCAACATTGTGAGGGCCAGCGGGGCTAGGATGAGCGAGATCTTGAGTCTATTTAACATGCGTTTTAGATCGATGCGTGTTCAATCACCAAAGAACCTCCATTGCCTTGGGCAGAAAAGTATCCCACCTCGACAGGAAGGTTGTTGAGAGCGTTATAAACTGGGTCCTTTTTCACCGATTCACCGTCAAATTGATGTTCCAGCGAGTCAAGTGCTGGCTCTTTTCCAGATAGAAAAGCCAGTTCGGAAAGACGTTCGTTCGAACAGATTCGATCGACCTCAGATGAGATAACTTTTTTGAGGGCTGCCTTGTCATGTTCGGCAGCCTGGTTAGCATGGCCCGAGTCTGTAAACGAGAATTGAGGATCAATAACTCCCAGGTGGATCTCGCGGGGTTTGCCTTTGGTCGCGGCGGAATAAGTGTTTTTATGAACCGCAAAAGACGGGTATGCAGCGCGGATCGGCGGGGCAGTGTCGCTGATAATCAACACTTCGGAATGAGCTGCTGTTTGTCGAATTTCATTCGGCAGCATGAGGGCACGCTTTTGCTCCGCGTATCTGGTGTTGTCCTGTTTCTTTCCCGGAAAGTCCTGAAATGTTTTTGAGAAGATCGTCGTTTCGCCCAGCTGCTTTGAGGCGTACTCGGCAGTCACATCGTCAAGGCCCGGCAGAAAGATCTTGGTCATTATGGTACCGAGTATCGCATTCGCCTGCTCACGACCGTATTGGTCGTACATTTGAGGTAAGTCCTGGTATCCGAGACCGAGTCCAACACCGCGTCCGCGCCCGATGCCTGATATTCTCTTAACCTCCGATACATTCAACTGGTAAGCCTCGTCTATGAGAACGAAGCACGGATGCTCTGGTTCATTTACGCCATCGAGCCTCATTTCCATAACGGCCTGTCCGATGAAGGTAGCGATAAACTCTTTATAGACGTCAGCGGCCCCTTCCGAGACGACAAGGTAAATTGCAGTACCGGGTTTGCGAAGGTCTGCGAAGTTTATCGAGCGGCAACCAAGAGCCGCTTCGTCTTTGGTTGGCGGCATCATCACCATCCGAGCAGGTGCAAGTGTGAACGGTCGAAGCTTGTTGTACAAACCTATCAAAATGGAACCGCGAGTCTGAACGGGTGCCTGGCGAAAAGCCAAATACGCTTGTTTCGCGTAGAGGCTTGGCGAATTCATCATCGCATCGTTGAAGGCCTGATCGCCGTCACCGCTCAGGAAGAGTAGAAAGTCAGCCGCGAACGCTGGGATAGCTTTCTCACGGTAAACTTCCGCGATGTGAAGCAAAATTGCCGTCAAAGCTATCTGTTCGGCATCACCCCAGAAAGGGTCGGCATTCGTCCGGCGTCGGCCTTCTATACCGAGCATCATCCCGGCAATCTGACACGCAAACGCAGGATCGTTTCGACATTTTGGAATGAAGTTCCACCGATCGCTTTTTGTCGGATCGTTGAGGTCCAAACGATAGATCGTTTCGGCGGAACGGGCAGTCTGGGCGAAAAGCTCGCCCTTTGGATCGTAAACCAGACATGACGACTTGTTCAGGATCGCCCGGATCATGGACACGAAAAAGGTCTTTGATTTACCGGAACCGGTCGGGCCGAACATAACAAAGTGGCGAAGCCACTGACTTGCGGGAAGAAATACATCGCGACCCCAAAACGCTTTTGCGAGAGGAAGCGCATTTGCAGGTAATGGCAATCCTCTAATCCGATTCATCAGACCGCAGCGAATCAGATCGGATGCCTTCGCCCACCGCGCTGAGCCATGAGCGGTACTCATTCGTCGAACGCGGTACGCCCACATTAGTGAATAGGAATCTACAAGCGAGCCCGCAAGACAGATCAGAGCCATCGCCCAAAAGACCAAAGTTATCAGACCATAAACGTCTAAAAGATATCCCGCAAACAAGCAGACTATTGAACCGAGTAATCCCAAAGCAAAGAAGAAAACACACATGCCAATGTCAGCCGACCACTGCCAAAACGCTTGATACGATGGCAGATACTGCTCATTTGCTTTCCTTGGAATACCGTAGGAAGCGTCGAATTTCTCAATCCATTCACGCGAAAACATAGCTTTATCGGTTACCGTGTGTTACGAAGATAATCACTCTGTTCTTTCAGCGAATCATATGTCGCCGAAGTAATGGACGATACATCACCTCGCCAATGCCGTATCCTCCAGCCTGACGCACTCAATTGTTCAACAGTTGAAAGAGCTGCCGGAACGGGTCTATCGCGGAGCGCTTCAAAATATAGAACGGTATTGGGTTCGCTTTGAGGGAGCGGAAATCTGAAAAGTAATTGTGAGCCTAGATCGGATTTTGGTACGGCCAGTACTTCAAATGAAAAGGGTTCGCGTCGATATACGATATGAAACCTGCTTCGCTCTGAAGTAATAGTTGCTGAATTTGATTGAATCCCGGGCGGCAGTAGTCGGGCGGCATTAACGTGGCGAATTATCCGATCGACATTCTCTGGGAGTCTTCCGTTCTGAGCATTCAGCGATAACACCGACAACGAGATCGCCATTCCCAGAGCCGACGTTTCTCTGAGTCTTACCGCACTATCATACTCGAGGCCGGAGAACGGGTCTTCGGTCTGCGGTCCGGTCGGCGAAGACTCTTTTTCAGATTCGAGCCCACGAGTTTCAACAAATCGAACCTGGGCCGTTTCGCTCTGCGGCATCAATATTCTGACAAATCCGTAGATGCCGACCACGCAAACGACTACCAGTAGGCCAGCGTTTTGAGTGCGAACCACCGACTGTTTAATCGTCGAAAAAAGCCCCAATTTGGATTCTGTTCTATTCATAGCGAATTGTCGGCGAGCTGCGGCCACCTAATCTTCCAACTGGCGTCGCGCGAGCCAAGCCACGAATCAATGTCCGGGTGGAAGGCGTGCGTCATCGCCAAAAGATAATCGAGCTGAAGGGTGAGCAGTTCTCTGGATGCTCCGGTCTTTACGAAATAGCAAAAATATCGGACCAAGTCTTTCGAATTCAGAGACTCAACCAAGTCGCGTTCGAGAGCTGCAACGATGTCGATCGACTCACGGACACTCGGATGATCTTCCATTCCGGCGATTCCGCGAACGGCGTCTATTAGCTTGGTTGTAAGTGCTAGGTGGGCTGAAGTCGCGCGTTTATTTCTTGTCGATAAGATCTCAAGCTCCTTTTCCAGCGAAGGACTCGCGAACCGGCTGTAAACGTGTCTCGAAATGAACGGCGAACTGAGTTTGTGGCGCAGATCATTTGAGGTCGTGATCACGATCGGTCTCGAATTCCAGTCGGGAACGCCGATCGTTCCGCCTTCGTATCGTGGAATGTAGATCAGTCCACGTTCGAGCGGCATAAGAAGTGAATCTACAATGCTGGCCCCAAACTTATCGCTTTCATCAAGGATCAACACCGGCGGTGGTTTCATTGGAGTGCTCGACGCCGCGCTTGCCGCCAAGTCGTATGCCATTCCTACTTCACCAAGAATCAGAAATCGGCGCTGCCACTTAGAGCGTCGGGCATTGTCGAGAAACCCGGCCTGCTCTTCAAGTGGCAGTTGTTTTGCGAGTGCCAGGTGTTCTCTCATCCACACGGCTTGCTCTTCATTATCCCAGTCATAGAGGATCTCTTCCTGTTTTAACCCGTCGCGCCCGGCAACAACACACATTGAAAGATTGCAGGCGGCGGCTAACGCTTCGGGAAACGCAGTCTTCCCGCTGCCGCGAGTACCGGAAATAAGCCATGCCCGTCCAGACTTAAGACTTTCACAGAAGTCTTCGAAGACTTGCTCGTCGGGCACGTATCCGTGTCTAGCCATCAGTTGGAAAAGCTCACCATGCTTTCCGTCTGAGACAAGTTCACGTGGGTTGATCTGTGGACGGGATGCGTCAAACGGAATCATTCCTTTTTTGCTCCCGTTTCTGCGTTGGCAATTGAAGAGTTCGGTTCGGGTAGTTGCGTTACAAGTACGTATCCGGTGGTTCCGGCTAAGACCTCTAGGAACGTGTTCTCGGGTTCGTTTCCAAACAGTGACTGACTCGTGTCCTCAGACAGTTTTTCGGATCCTCTACGCAGGGGCTCAGATATTACTACTGTTCCCCCTGAACGGAACGAACCGACCGATCCCAATATCGAGCCGGCAGTATCTTTTATGCCTCGAAAGAATCGGGTCCACTTTCCGGTGACTCTTTTTCTGTTTCCGGGAATCCCTGAGGCACCGTCAGTTCCCAATAGTTCGCCGGTGAACTTCACCAGTTCACCAGAAACCGGATCGATCAGGCCGATAATGTTGACGAACGCTCTTACGGATTCACCGCCCCGTAGATTACCAATTAGAGTCGTGCCTGCCGGATAGGAGTAACCTTTTCCTACAACCGGTTGCGTCAATTCCATACGGACGACCCCACCGGAATTTCTAAGCGTGTAGATCGCTCCAATAAGGCGGACCGTAAGCAGTGAGCCAAACGGCAGTGAGCCATTTACTTTTGGCTTCGGTGTGTCCGAGGTTGTCGCTGTAGTCGCTGCACTATTGTTGCGAAATCGCTCATCTCTGACCTTTGTGACTCCAAAGAACAGCGAGCGTCCTAAGGGTTCGGTTGACGATACAGATTTTGACAGGGGAGTGTCGTTACCTTGTGGAGAATTCTTCTTTGTCTCCAGGTTGGTGGGCTGATCCTCTCGTTTGAGAGCGTCCCTTGGGGAGACATCAGTGCCAACATTCAAGGAAGGCTCGGTTCTCGTTCGCGATGCTGACATCGAAGAGATATCGGTTGACTCGGTGTTAACAGAATCGGGTTTGTCGACTGATATCGGTTCATCGGATTGCCCAATTACAGAGTCCTTGCTTGGTATTGGCTCTTTTGACGCTACCATTGTGAGGGCAGCCTTAAGTTTCTCATCCTCGGTCATTGGAGCCGGAGATGAATCCTTTTGGCTCGTTCGATTGACGGCCTGGGGATTCGGCGTAGCGAACCAACCCATACCGAAGAACCAGGTGATCGCTGTTCCCATTAGTAACAAGAAGACTGTGAACGCTGCAGCGGTTTTTAGTACCTTTGCGGTTCGGGAAGTTTTTCGTTCCGATCCGGTTTCAAGATCCAATTCATCATCATCAATTTCATTCTTCGAAAGTTCATTCTGATCATCCAGCAACATTTTCTCGCGTTCTTCATCTGCCTCGATGTCCGGTAGGGCGGTCGGAATATCGGAATCTGTAGCTAACGTAGTTTGCATTGCGTGTCTCCTTTATTTCGATCCGTTAAGAGTTGCCGAGATTGGGGCGTCGATAGCTTCGGTTTGAGCAACGGCGACTCGAATCTTTTGATTAACCCCAAGGAGCGGAGATTTGTAAACAAGAGCATAGAACGTAGTAGAGCCTGGCTGGACAAGGCCCTCAAACGCGGTTGTTTCCAAATAGCGGAGATCGAGTTTGGTGGTAAGAAGGCTGTTGCCGTCCTTGTCGAGCGTCTGGATCTGAAGTTCAGGTGAACCTCGAACGAGCCTTAGATTTGTTGATGCAGAATTGCGAATCGCAATAACAACAAGACGGTTTTCGGAATCAAGATCGGTGACGCGGGTCAGTGATAGTTCCAAACCGTGAAGAGGTGAAGACCACGCGGAGAGGTGCTTCTTTTGATCTCGAAGAACGTCAGCCAACCGCTTGTTTGCAGCCTTCGATATCTCAGCATCGGTCATTGCTCGCTTCGAACCCGCCCGCTTTGATTCGGGTATTTCGGCGAAAACAGCGTTTGAGATTGAGTTCAACTCCGACATTGGAGAATCAGAAATCTTCTCTTCGGCGGGCCGTGCTGAACCAACCAGTTTGGATAGTGCCCGTGAGTTGATCGGAGGAGAATTCCTGGTGTCACCGCCAAGGTCAAACGCGAGTCCTGCGACCTTCCGCGCCGACACAACTGCTTCGCGGTCATATGAGATAACGCATCTGTGAGCATTCTTCTTAAGGTCGCTGACCGGTACCAGTTCGAGAATCAAAACCAGGCCGGATCGCATCTGCAGGCTGATCGCGGCAGAGGTCGCCCCATCTTTTGAAGGGACGAATCCTTCTCCCGGATAAATGGTTATCGATCGGTCGGTTTCTTTTGTCGGAGACTGAAACACTGACGCAAGCTTGGGGTTTCCCTCATGGATGTAATAAATTCCGTCCGAAGCGGGAAATTCGACAATAGCAACTGCGTTTTGGGCCAGTCCCAGACGCACAACAGTAGGCTGCTTCGGGTTGACCGTTACATTTGCTTCTCCCGACAGGAAATCTGGGAGCGGAGCATTAACTACCGCAACGGGCTGTATTTCTTTGGAGACCGCTGAAATGTTTACGACCTTTTCATTTGAGGTCTGATTAGTCTCGTTCGAGACCGGACGAACGACATTCTTTACCTTAGGTTTGTGAACAGGCTTCCGGCTCTGGGGATAAACATTGACAACAAATGCCGACAGGACGACGAGAGAAATTCCTATTATCCTCGTAGTGTATCTTCCTAGATTTGAAATGCTTAAAGTTCTCATGATTCAAATAATGTTCCTTGCTACTTACCGCCAGTTGTTTCACTGCCGGGTTGAATTGCTGATGATGTTTCCTCCGCATCGCCGATGAGCGATAAAGGCGAGATGGTCTTGCCGTTTACGGGTTCGACGCGAAACCGGAGAATAGTAAATCCGGTTCTAAGGTTATTGTCATTTCGGATCGGGGTTGCAGGACTGTCCTTCAATAGAAATTTACATTTGAGCTGTACGGACTCTTCGACATCCTGGCCTGAGGCCTTGCGCCTTATCTTGCGTGTGCCGATCGCTCGCAGAATGTATGGGTCGCTTTCATCTACGGACAAGTCCTGTAGCTCCCATGACGAATTCACGCTTTCCGTCTTCTCGGCAGCGAGAACGCCGTTCTGCTTTAGTCGATTGGCCATCGCCATCGAAAGATCAGGGTCGAGCATTCGGAGCAGTTTGTTTACTTGAGCCTCACGCGTCGTTTGTTCGACTTCGTAAAGAGCGGTTAGAAATTCCTTGACCAGATACTTCTTGTCAGTTGATGTAGGAACGTCCGGCGTGATGCTGACTGTTTCGGTCGAACCGTAGTCACGGTTGTTTAGTTCGACAACTCGTCCGCTCGATTTGTCGACCACAATCCGGTCTGCCTTTCTAAAGATCAGAAACATGTTTACGCAGCCGCTCAGAACGAGGGCAAACAGCAACACGGCGAGGATCTTCAAAAGCGATGCGATCGTAACGATGTCATCCGGGTCGCGAGTAAGGTAAGTTGGCAGATCCTTCATCGTGTTCCCGGCTTCAGGCGTTTCGGTTTTCGTTTTGTTTTCTTTCATAAGATTCTGGTCTCGAAAGGGCTAATGGCAAACGCAGTGCCAGACGCGAAATAGCACCTCTCGGGTCAATTGCCGGTTTCCGACTCCACATCGGCAGAAAAATTTGCCGAACGGTGCGAAAGTCGTCCGCAGTTGACTCGAAAATTCGCCGACTATCGTTCGTGAGTCGATAAACCAATTTCTCCGGCGAAAGTTGAGCGAGCTCGCCGGGCTGAATTTGTTGGAATGTTTTGTCCGACAATAACAGGGCCGAAACTGAGTTGTTGCGGCTCGTCTGAAGTTTCCCGAGAGATCAGGCTTCGTCTACCGGTTCGCGGATCGTAAAAAACCAAAATTGCTTTGCTTTCCTGAACCTCCGTTGCCTTGATCTCCCTTTCACTTCTGCGATATTTCTCGGCGGCGAATGGAGTCGGAGGCGTGCCGAATCTGCCTTGCTGCTTGAGCCATCGATACACCTGCACGCCTTGCGAAACATAGCCCAGGGTTTCCTTGTACGGCGGGACACCGTTGACCGTCCTCCGTTGCGAGGCATTGATCAATCGTCCGTTCGACTTTAGATTTCGTCCATAAAGATAAGCAGAGACGGTGCCTTCGCCGGCGTTATAGGCGGCTAAAACAGACTCAAGTCTCCAATCAAATAGGCGTCCCAAATACTTCACATACTTCGCCGCCGCATATAGCGATGATGTCGGCTCGTACGGGTTTGCTAACCCAAACCGGGCAGCAGTCGCGGGCATGAACTGCATCAATCCCTGAGCGTTCTTTGGACTGGTCATCCATGGCCGGAACCGCGTTTCGTTATACGCGATAGTCCATAGGATGAGCGGGTCGACGCCTTCGCTTTTTGCGGCTTTATCTATCGTCGCCTCGAATAATCTGGCACGTGAAAGTACATCCATTCTTCCTAGTGAAGTTCGAGAAACCAGTTGTTTTTCCTGCGCTGTAGCAGTTAAAGGGAAACCAGCAAAAAGTAGCAAGAGCAATGTGATCGGGTGTGTGATTCGTTTCTTCATATCACCCGCCCTTCGCAACCGATGTGCCAACGATGTGCCACCGAGCCCGATTATCGAACGGCACGAACCTTGCAAAGCGAGTGAAAGTATTGACGTATCTGGGCTCTTTTTCCGGGTTAGTCAACGAAAACTTATAAAGCGAGGACGACTATGAAAAAACTACTGACACTTATCAAAAGCCATATACCTGCACTGGCGCCGCTCGGATTAATGTTGCTTTTCACGCAACTGACTTCTGCACAAGGCCCGATCTTCACCGGAGATGCAAGTAACCTCTCGAACATCATTCGTGAAGCCCTTAAGCTCATGGCGATCATTCTCTTCTGTCTAGGGGCGGTCGGCGTGGCCTGGTCGATCTATAACAAGATGACCGGAAAGGAATGGGGCAACCAGGCGTTCGGTTCGCTTCTTTCGTTTGCCTTCGGAACGATCGTCGCGGTGTTCTGGCAGCTTGCACAGGGACGTGCGGTCGGGGTTGATACGAACTTTTAGGAGGAAGCCATATGAGAAGACGAGCAACACGACCTAATGTTTTCCGTGGTCTGAAGCGGTTCGGGGTCTACTCGACCGACTGGAAGTTTATCCTGATCCCCACTGCGATCGCCTACATCGTTCCTTTTGTTTTCGGGCTTTGGCTGGGCTACGTTCCGCTGGGATTCCCATTGGGACTGCTAGTTTTTCTGATTCTTTTGGGAATCTTTAACTATCTTCGTTTAAGTAAGCCTTCCTACTGGCTTTCTCAGAAGTTTGACGCCGAGATAGACCGATGGACTGAGTATCGACCGCCGCTCCGAGGTGAACTCGAACCGACAAGTTGGAAGACATCGAACAGGAAATAAGCATGGACACAGCAAACCTAACATTCGCGCAAATCGCAATCTCTCTTTTCGGAGGACTTCTTTCCGTCGGTCTTGGATTGGTAGCCGGATTTCGTTTCATCCCGGCAGTGAGATCGTTGTCGGGCCTTACTCCAGTGGGCCGCGGGTCTAGAACTCAACTCATCGGGAATGCAGAAGCAGGTCGGATATTTCCTACCGAGATCGCGGGGCTAGACGGGAACACTATCCGTTACCGAGATGGCAGCTATGGAAAGGCCTATATTTTCGAACCGTCGAACAGTCTCTACATCGACGGTTACGTGACTGAACAACGGATCGACGAGCTAAAAACGATACTGAAATTCGAGAAGCCGAAGAACACGATCATTCAGTTTCGGTTCCTAAATTCGCTCGACACGGGTGAGGTGCTTCGGTCACATCTCTCATCCAGAGACACCGCATCATCCGATCCGGTCGCCGGTGTGCTTCAGGCCACCAATCTTGCGCTTCATGAGGAAGCGATCAGATCCGGCGAAGTTTTGCGACAAACCGCAACTGTTTGGATACGAGTTCCGGTACGTGATCCAGGGGAAAAGAGAATGATGTCTGTGCTCTTGCCTTCTCTTTCAAAGGACCTTAGGGATAATGGGGTCGCACGACTATTCCGCTTTCCCGTCAAAAGGATAAGAAATCGCGAAAGTGAATTGATGGTGCAGAGAGAGGAGCAAAGTGAAGCCGCCTGCAAACTAAAAGCTTCACGAGTATTTCAATCATTCGAAGCCAATTTTCCGCGCAGCTTGCAACTTCGGGAGATGGACCGAACAGAGATATTTGAATCACTCTTTACCAGCCACCGCCGGGAGCACGGTCCTTTCCCCAACCTGGCAAGCTCAGATTGCGTCGATCTTCGGCGCTATCTTTGCAGTACAGAAATTGAGACAAAACGCGAGCAGTACATCCGTCACAATGGTACACCTGCGAGTCTTGTCAGTCTCAAAACTCTCCCAAATGGCTTTGTAACGGCCGATATCATGCGGTACGTGACTGCGACGAAGGCCTTAGGTTTTCCGCACGAGATCGTCGTTGATTTGATGACAACTGAAAAACAGGCTGCAAAAAAAGACCTGCAGAAGCGAATCGATCGTATCGAAGGCAGCCGCAACACCTGGCTTGGGTTCCGTAATCTCAAAAAGGACGCGGTTGTTATCAAGTCAGACCTTGAGGGCCTGCTCGAACAGGTCGAAGGGGACAATGAAGAGATCTGCAATCTCAGACTAAACGTTATTGTCTTTGCGGGCCGCTCAAAAGGGCTAAAGGAAACGCGTCGGCAACTTGAGATTCTTGACGACCGATGTGATGCGGTAGTCTCAGCGATCCGCAAGAAGATCGGGGCGGACGCGATTCGAGAAGATGCAGTGCGGCAACGCGCGATCTATCCGCGAATGCTTACCGGTGAACTTTCCTGGAAGCCAACAGGTCAGGAACTTACGGAAACGGCCGACTCGGTAATCTCATTTGTCCCAACCGAAACTAGCTGGCGCGGAAGCCGCCGGCCGCACAGCATCTTTATAACTCCGAACGGTCAAATGTTCGGACTCGATCTTTACGACCGCGCTCTTATCAAGTCTCCAACAGTCATCGTCACCGCAGCGTCCGGTGAAGGCAAATCAATTCTTGCGGCTATGCTGATCACGGACATCCGGGCTCACCGCGGGAACGTAAAGGTCCGCGTGATGGACTACAGGCATTCGTTCAAGCCTATCTGTAAACTTTTTGGCGGCCGTCACATCGAGTTTAACGAAGCCGATCCCAAACCGATCAACATCTGGAACTATCCGGGAATCGAGGAAGGTAACCGTCCTACGAAGCGCCAACTTTCAATGGTGTTGATGGACATTCTCATTCTTAGCAAGACGGCAAAGACAGATGCGATCACAAGTGCTATTGCCTCAACTGTTATCGATGAGGTCTATAAAATGTCGCTCGCGCGCAACGGAGCGGGCAGACCGAAATTCCAGCCAACGCTTGGGCACTTTCTGGATGTTCTAAAGACCTATCACTGGGAGCCCGCACAACAAGCACAAGCCAGCGAACTCTATTTGAAACTTAATGTTCACCGAAAAGATCCGTGGCTGAATTCGCCGACTCATCCTGACTACGACGTTCCGTGTTTGTTCGACGTATTCGAGCTCTCAGGTATCAGCGGCCTTGATGAGAAGATCCGCGAGAGCGTCGGCTTTCGGATCAGCGCCCAGATAATGCAGGAGATCGGCGAAGAGGACGAGCGTAAGCAAAAGACCCCGATCCTATTCCTCTGCGACGAAATGCGCGAGATCAACAAACACTTTCCGGCTATTCAGGAACTCATTGCCGAAGCGACCGTTACTGGCCGTAAAGAAGGTCTTGTAACAGTCCTATTCTCGCAGGCTTACGAGCATTTTACCGGAACTGCGGAGCGTCCGAATGAGATCGGAATCGATCTCGTAAAAAACTCCGGCGTAAAAATGATCGGCAAACAGATCGGCGGCTTCGACCGCTTGGCCGCTGACTGCGAGCTGGCTCCTGAGACCGTTGCAGCGATCCGTGCGATCAGAAATCAATACGGACGATACACCCAATGGGTTTTCGTCATCGGCAGCGGCGTGGACAAGATCGTCCAGATGGCTGAAATACGGCTATCACCGGCGATGCTTTGGGCTAACACGAACGACACGAACGAGGCGAATGCGCGAAGACTTGTCGAGAATATTCGGCCCGACCTGCCGCCTGAGATCGTTGTATCGTGGCTCGCTTCAAAATACCCAAGCGGATTGACGGCAGTTGGACTTACGGAGATTTCCTCGACCGACCTGAATGAACTCAACGGACTGGAGGTGGCAGCATGACTCGAAATAGCGGAATAGTAAGACAGATCGTCCTCGGCGTCATTTTAAGCTCAATCTTTATTGGCATTGACGTTCGCCCCGCCCGGGCACAGTGGACGGTATTCGATCCGTCTCAGTACATTCTCCAAGTTGAGAAGAGGGTCGAAGAGGCGGCCAGATGGCTCGAGACCATCAACCACTATATCGATACCTATGAACAAGCGGTCAAGCAGTACGAAAAGATGGTTGAAAGCGTAACTAATCTGCGAGGGATTCTCGGTAAGGTTGAAGAGCAAGTCATGCGGCACAAGCAGCTGATAACTACCTACGCAACTATCGGACGGCTTATTCGCGGGACCTTTGAACTAAAGAAGCGAATCGAGGCGACGATAACCAGCCAAATCCATTCGGTAGTCAATATTGCAAGACGCCTTAAGAACGGCATCTTCGATATGGACGCAAACAAACGGGACCTCGATGACTTTCTACGGCATTCGATCGGACGAACCGCCGATGCCCACCTCAAGAATCTCGAACGCCTTGCGAAGCTAGATTCTGAACTCGAACGAATGCTCTTTGACCGCGAAAACATGCTCCTCGATCTCGCCAAACTTTATGAAGAACGCGAGAAGATCGCCGATGAAACCCGAGCGATAGAGGCCAATCCGGCGGCCAATCGGGATGGCGTTCAATCCCTCATCGACCAGATGCTCGCGATCAACCTCCGCATATCAACGGTAGAGGGTCAACTTCGCGAACTCGAAGGGAAGATTCAGGCGAAGTTTATCGCCTACGGCCTCAAGATCGAGCAGATGACGGAGTTCGGAAAAGAGATCCGCCGAAGCACTGAAATGATGACTGGGATCACACGAGCGTCGGATGACTTTCTACGCGAACTCGAACGCTATGAAGTATGGAATGACGACGTCTATGAAAGCCCGCTTCCATAATCGCCAAAATATAGGATCTAAGAACTAAAACATCAAAGCCATGAAAAACGTGACCTCTTTTCGCCACGCTTTAGCGACATCTCTATTCATTCTTGCCTACTTCGTCTCGCCATACCTCCTCGCCTCGAAAGCGGCCGGGCAAACCCGGCCGCGCCCTCCTCGTGTCGAAGGGCAGACTCCAGTAGGAACGATGAACGGTCAACCTGTAACGGCAAATGACCTCATAATGACGATCAACTCGGATTCTCCTTTTATGCCGCCGCTGGATGGAAGTCCGGCGCCGATACTTCGGCAGTTCGAGAATAAATATCCAGCTAACCCAGTCGCGAGTCCTTCTCCCGGCCCGGTCGTTCCGCCAAAACCTCCCGCCCCGAGTTTTAGCGAGCAGATCAAGAATCTTATGCGGACTGGACAGGAATGGCTATTTCAATCCGTTCTAAACACCATCATTAAGCCGCTCATGCCGATCCTTATGTTTCTTGCGTGGATCATCGCGAGTTTTGTCTTGATCTTTGCCTTTATTCGCAGGTTCCATGACAACCGAGGTCTAGGTCCCGAGCAACTCGTTGCCTGGGCAATCCGTTCGATCATCTTCATGGTGTTGATCGGTGCGAGCCCGTTCATCATCGATGGTCTGACGATAACGGGCAAGTTCTTTGCGCGGCCAATTCGCGCCTACAATCGTTCACTCGTTACCGAATTTGACGACAAGATGAAGAAGTATGTGAAAGCAAACTTCGCCGTTGAAGATCCCAACGAATTGCTTGCCGAACGCCTTCCGAATGGTGAACCGGGTCTTGTCGGCATCATCATGGATAAGGAATCATCCGTGAAAGACATAACCGGTGAACTCAACATACTCGGATGGGATATGCCCCGAATGTTTACCTTCATGGTGATCGGGCAGAACATCATAAAGTTCGGTGGGCTTTTTCTCGCGATCGCCGGCCTGTTTATCTTGATAGGCCTCAAACTGGCGGCTCCTGTGTTGGCTGCTTTCGGCTTTGACGAGAAGTTCGCCGCTCAGATGTTCTATCCATTCTGTTGGGGCGTTGCGACATTCGCTCTGGCCTTTCCGATGGTGAAGGAAGTGACTCTCTATGTTTGCTATGCCCTTGGCGTTCTCGCTCTTTCTATTTACAACGGTGAGGCAACGTTCTCACTTGATCCGGTAACCGCGAAGATCATAACCAACGGTGCGTACGATCCGGCTTCAAGTGCTCTCATTGTAACTGCATTATTTTTCGTTTCCAGCCTCTGCTTTATCCTGGTTCCATGGCTTAGCTACCGCGTTTTGCGAGGACAGGTTTATGAAGGTGTTTCTCAGATCTCGATGGGCTGGATGCTTTCGAGTATCGGAACTGCGCTTGAGACATACGGACTAGTTGCTGGAGCCGCCATTAATCGACAAGCCGAAAACACCCAAATTCAAGGCATCTACAATGCCGAGCAGACGGCCGCAAGAAAATCCCTGGAGGCCGCCAACCAATCAACGGACGCTCGTTTGGTCTCATCCGTTGCCGGAGTCGAAGGCGGCCTTACCACTAGTTTGGGACAGATCCGGGCAAATCAAGTGACGCAGACGTTGCTGGCCGAGGCGAGCAAGAACTATGGTCTGAGCAGCAGCGCAGCGGCAACTAAGCGCGAGATCGCCGGAACGCTGGCCGAAGCCCAAGGAACTCGGGAGGCTCGAACAATCGATGGGATGAAGGAAGTCGAACTCCGCGGTCAGGGCAACCTTGAGCGGTTTGGAATGAAGACGTACGAATTTACGCCAGGCGGATCCTCGATCGCCGGAACTTCTGTCCCGATTCGCACCGGTCAGGAACTTTTCGACTGGTCGAGAAATAAGCATCCTATTCAAGAAGTGAACAAGCAGATGGACTCTACCACCCGCAGTAACATCGCACTTCAAAACAACAACACCGGCATTGTTGCGGACACCAAGGTTGAGGCAAGCAATGTTTACCAAGGTGAGATCAACCAAGCCCTCGAAACTCAGGCTTCACAAAGCAAGCAGGCCTTCAATACTGGCAGTTCGATTGCCTCGTCGAGCACCAGACAAGGTGCCGGAATCCAACTCTCAGGAATTCGCAGTTCGGCCGACATGGAGAAAGTGTCAAACCAACTAAACTTTGACGGCCGCAGTGAGGCGGCATCGATTAATCAGACAGCAGCGATGGAGGCGGCACGACTCAGAATGGTTTCAACAGTCGTGACTGGGTTCTTTAGGGACATGGATCGTCGCTTAGAAGAAATGAAGCCGAAGTACTAGTGCTTTTGAGAATAGAGCAAGTTCGAAAATCTCCAGTAGACTTCGAAGTTTCTCGCTTGACACTGGTGTCGGGTCGAGGGTGTAAGATTAATTTGTGGTTGAAAATGGGTCGTTACAGATCGGAGAGATTGCTGGGCTGGCGGATGTCAGCGTTGATACGGTTCGCTATTACGAGAAGTTGAAATTGCTTCCGACGGCGGCACGGACGAATAGCGGTTATCGGGTGTTTTCTGTCGAGACGGCTGACCGCATCAGGTTTATCAAACAGGCGCAGGACATGGGCTTTACGCTTGAAGAAATAAAACAGCTTTTTGTTTCTGGTGGCGGTGAGAATCAATGTAAAAATGTGCGTGACCTTATCCAAGTTAAGGTAACCGAACTAGAAGATAAAATGCGGCAGATGAAGAGTTTTAAGGGCTTTCTAAATCGACATCTTGTTGCGTGTGAGAACGAATTGGACGCACACGGAAAAGCGGCGTCGTGTCCGGTTCTCACAACAATTGAAATATCGAGGAAGTAAGCGAGGTGGTTTCATATGGAAAAATCTAATGTTTTCGTCGGTGGTGCAATGTTTGCGGCTTTTGTATCAAGCCTGTGTTGCGTGTTGCCGTTGATCGCAGTGATATTCGGATTCGGTGCATTTGGTACAGCGGCGATCTTTGAATCAGTGCGCTACCCAATGATCGGTGTGGCATTCGCGGCCTTGGCTTATGGCTTTTATCGAGTCTATTCTCGACGTGAGGAATGTGCCGAGGGCGAGGCGTGCTCGACTAAACCTGTCAGCGGTATCAGCAAGATATTTCTTTGGATCGGAGCTATCGTTATCGTTGCGTTTGCCTTCTCGCCATCATACTTGGGTTACATCGCAGCGGCCATTACAAGTCCAACCACGCCAGCGGTGGAATCTGCTCCGATCGTCGTTCCAGAAGAATCGGCAACGAAGAAAACTGTTGTTCTGAAAATTCGGGGTATGACGTGCGATGCATGCGAGACGCACATCGAAGTTCCGCTTCGAAAGCTAAAGGGAGTCATATCGGCAGATGCGAACTATAAAAATCACAACGTAACAGTTGTCTACGATTCAGCGCAAGTCACGGTCGAGAAGATCAAAGAAGCAATTTTGGCCACTGGCTACGAACTAATATAGATATGGATTGCTGTAATAATGGTTCTGTAAAGGCGAATGTATTGCCGCTGACGTCGTGTCAAATATGCGGCGAGATTGGTCGAATTGTAGCCAAGCAAACCGTCGTTCATCAAGTTATAAGCGAAAAGCTGTTGTCTGTTGGTGATGCGGAAAATAGATTCTGCGAATCGGCTGAATGCGATGTTGTTTATTATTCTGTGGACGGAAATGTGTTCAACACCGACGATCTTCGCGAGTTGGTTACGACAAAAACAAAGGGCGATAACCGTCCACTTTGCTACTGTTTCGGATTTACCGAGGGAAATGTCCGAAGGGAAATAGTACTAAAGGGCGAAACAACTATTCCAGCGCAAGTCATTCAATTCATCAAAGAAAAGCTTTGTGCATGTGAGATTCGCAATCCTTCCGGCTCATGCTGTCTTGGCGAAATTAATCGAACAGTACAGCGCGTGGAGGAACTTTATCGTCACGCTGGTTCTGAAAAAGCGATCAAATAGCCGTTTGGGTCTTGAACCGCAAATTCTTTCATGCCGTAGTCCATCGTTTCGGGTCCCCAAGCGAATTCAACCTTGTCACGAAATTCTAAAGCGAGAACGTCTACTCCGCTTGTGAAAACATAGAACGTACCGCTGCAAATTGGAGCCGAAGGCGTTCCGTGCGGAGGTTCGGAATAGAACTGAAAAGTGATCTGTCCACGTGAAACCTCAGCCCACGTCGAACTCGTCTCCGCTTCGTCACAGCCTGTTACCGCAAAGCCGAGCTTGCGATAATATGCCAATGTTTCCCCCATATCCCGGACGAGGAGAGAAGGTACGAATCGCTCAAGTATTGCTGTCCCTTCCATAAATAACCCTCACTGAATAAAGATCAACAAAACTCCGCATGGATCCCAGACATGACAAATCTTTGTATCGCCGATCGTTTCGGGTTCGTCATAACGAGCGTTTGAGTAATTGCCTGCGTCGATTACTTTCTTTGCGTGATGGTGCCACGCATCAACGTCGTCAACATCGAACTTCATCATGAAATTTTCCGCCCAGTCTTTGACGTAGTAATTCTGCAAACGAAAAACTGTCCCGCCAAGCCGACAATCCATCGTTCCGCCCCAGCCTTCTGTTAGTTCGAAGCCGAGAGCGGCGTAGAAACTTTTTGAGATCGCAAAATCTTCCGCTGGAACATAAACAACAAGCTCATTTATTGTTGGGAAATTATTTTTGGCTTCGAATTCAAAATCTTGGGGTTCCAGTTCTTCCGTATCGAGATCATCCAGAAATGTTTTCGTTTTCTCATCGAGCGTAGAGATGTCGGTTCCGGCTTCCAATAGAAGCTTTACGCACGTTCTTTGGTGATGAATATTATTCTTTTCATTTTTCATCAAAGGTTGAAGTGCCCAAACAAGCGGCGTGCATTTGTAGGTCTTATCAAGTTGGTTAACGTCCACTCCAGCACGGATCAATTCGTCAACTAACATGTCTCGTCCGCAATATGCAGCCCAATGCAAAGCAGTCGCCCCGTCTCTTTTATCAGACAGATCGACCCTAGCACCGTTTTGAATGTAAAAAATGCCGAGATTCTCAGCATGAAGACTGGCAGCCGCCATTAACGGGGTATCCGCATTTTCCGTTGACGAGTCGCCGTCGATCCTTGCTCCGTATTCGAGAAGTATTTTCGCGACCTCGACGGCTTCATCGTCCGTAATCAATTTTGCAAAGACAGCATCACAGATTCGATGCAAAGGGTGAGCCTTCGTCAAACATGGCGGATCAAGCGAGACACCGGCATTCGCTAAACTCGGCTCTTGCGAAAGCAGACGCCTGATGCCTTCGTAATCTCGTTCTTGAACGAGTATTCTTATATCTTTTTCCATCACTTTGTCTAGATTATAAGACAATTCGCGAATGTTCGAAACATCGAACGCGACCTTGTTCATCTCGAAAATGTCGCTATGCACCACATTCGGCGTTCAAGAAGATGCCATCAAAAATAACAAAGGAGCGGTGGGAAAGAATCGGAAAAGTATGGCAACCGGATACAAACGAGTATCAAGAAGAAGTCCGTGCCAAGTTTGCGGAAAACCCGATTGGTGTAGCACCACCAGGGATCACAATATTGCATTCTGTGCCCGAACCGCGACAAACGCCGACAGAGTTAGCAGCAAAGGTTGGGGGATCTTTTATTATGATAGTCGAAGAACATACCGAGCCGGTTCCAATCTCCCCACAAAAAAACTATCCCGCTCAAAATTAACTTCAGTTGCCTCCGTCGAAACCAGACATAGGATCTATCAGAGACTCATAAACCTTTCACCACTGCCTGAAAACTTCAACAGACATTACAGGAGCGAATGGCTAACAAATCAAGGTCACGAATTTGGACGCTTCGGATTGCTTCCAAAATCAGTATTCGAGAGACACTGCCTGGTTCGATTGCTTATCGAGTCGGTTGTAAAAGAAAAGGGAACTATTGCAACCTTCCAAGGTGTTCCGGGATTTTGGCTGGGATCGAACGGACGGCTACGACTCGGAAGTGATTTCGATTGTGATGTCGATCTACTTCTGATTCCGTTCTTAGATTCGAATGGTTTGATACAGGCTTGCCAGATTAAAGCTATCGGAAGGACTAAGTTGGGTTCGGGAAAGTATCAATGGCTGTCGTCGGTCGGAAAGCGTGGCGGATGTAGTTCTGGCACACCGCTTCATCACGAAGGCTCAGTAGGTTTCAGAGAAAAGACGCCCAAGACGGTACTTGTTACCGAAGGTTTCCTCAAAGCCGCCACGGCCCAGCACCTCCTGCCGGATCGTTACGTCGTCGCCAATAGCGGAGTTGCAACGTCGCATCAGGAGATTGTTCAGGTGGCAAGGCGAAAGACTCTGGAAATCGCCTTCGACGCAGATTGCTTCACAAACCCACATGTAGCAAGAGCATTGGCTTCATTACTCGCTCTTCGGATTCGAGAACAGCAGTTCTTGTCCTGCGACAAACCTACGAAAATTCTCGCGTGGGATAGACGTTTCAAGGGTATTGACGACGCTCTAATCGCGGGGACCTCTCTTAAATATCTGGAGGTGTCCGATTGGCTTGGATTGCTGACTCCTGAATGCTTCAATGAGGCTTGCCATCAACTCGCCGGAATCTCTCTGTAAAAAATTAGCGGCTGACAGTTCGCGTCATGAACCAGCGAACCGTTTCCTATACCTCATTAAGCGATCTCATCGAACAAGTTGCAGGGATTGTTGACAGCGACGGAAAGATCTCAAACAAGGAACTCATTGAGATCTGCAAGGGTTATGGTGGTTTTGATTCCAACGTTGATGCTCATATCTATCACGAGATAGCTGAAACTGCGCTGAATCTACTCATTCTGAAAAAGTACGGACGCGATCTGCTAGCATCAACGGATCCAATCGAAGCAGTTTCGACGGTCTTGAGACCATTACAAAAAAGGCTCCCCACGCAGACCTGGCGAAGTGAAACGCAGATCGTCTATCAACAGTTCTCCACTCCAGTTACTATTGCGTATCTTGCCGTCTATCTTTTGAACATTAAGCAGGGCGAGACAGTGCTCGAACCTTCATGTGGTTCGGGTTGTCTCGCTGTATGGGCGTTTGAAGCTGGAGCCAAAGTGATAGCCAATGAGATCGCTCCAAGGAGAAGAGAGGCGGCATTTGCGTTGGGGTTCCAGCCATATTCTTTCGATGCGGAGTTCATCGACGATCTTCTGCCTGAGGATTTACTCCCTGACATCGTTCTCGCTAATCCGCCATTTTCTTCGACTGGCGGCCGTGTGAAAAATAACAGTCGGGACTTCGGTTTTCGTCATATCGAATCAGCATTACGAAGGCTAAAGAAGGGCGGGCGATTCGCGGTGATACTTGGTGAGAGCGGTTCTCCGAAATCCCACAGTGGAAATCGGTTCTGGGAAGATCTTTCCCCTGAAATAAAGGTAAAAGCCTCCATCGAACTGCCTGGGCGTGAGTTCTACTCCAACGGGACGAGCGTCAAGACGACGCTAATTATCGGCACCAAGTCGCCTGCGATCGATACGCCGTTAAGTTCTGAACTGGCAGCGGCTCCGCATATCGTTGCTCAATCGGTCGAGGATGCCTTCGAACAAGCCATTTCGCTAAATTTCCGTTTTTGACCAATAGAAAAAGCAATGTATTCCATTCAAGAACGTAGCTCTGAGGGACTTTCTGCGCCGGTACTTACTTCGAGCAATACGACCCCACCCGTAGAGCATCATTCCCAACCTGATCTAGACATAAACATTTATTCCCCGCGATTTATTATCGGCGGTTCGCCACATCCGGGAGTGATTGTTGAACCTCCAGGCCTCGCCAATGTTGAACCGCCACCGCTTCGTTACCGTCCGCGACTTCCAAAGTACCTTTCAGACACCGGAAAGCTCTCGGCAATGCAATTGGAGAGGATCATCTATGCGGGACAGGCGCACGAACAGCGTCTTGCGGACGGTTCGCGAGCGGGTATAAGCATCGGAGACGGAACCGGAACCGGCAAGACGGCGACGCTTGCGGGGATCATTCTGGACGACTGGTTCCAGGGACGGCGGCGAGCTGTTTGGTTTTCAGTGAAGGCCGATCTGATTGAAGCTGTCTCCGATGAGTTCAAGAGACTTGGGCTGACGCCGCCGATCAAGCTGATTAACGACTTCCCAACCGATCAGGAAATTGATATTCAGGACGGAATTGTCTTCTGCACATATCGTTCGTTAATTGCCCGGAACAAGAAAGGCAATAAGAGGATCGATCAGATCACGCGTTGGCTTGGACCAAATGGAATCGTGATCTTCGATGAAGGGCATAAAGCTAAGTACGCTTTTGCGGACGATCGGGGGAAATCGACACAGACCGGAGCGGCGGTTCTTGAGATCCAGAACCCTGAGAAGTTCCCGGATGTGAGAGTGGTGTATTCATCGGCAACGTCAGCTGGTGAGGTCAGGCATCTGGCGTACATGTCACGACTCGGCCTTTGGGGTGAGGGAACCAATTTCCCGCTGGGATTTGAACAGTTTGCCGAAGAGATCGAATCGGGTGGTGTAGGAGCACTAGAGATGGTGTGCCGGGATCTAAAGTCGATGGGACGCTACCTCTGCGGCAATCTGAGCATGGGAACCGACCCCGAATCGGGCTTGTCGGTTGAGTTTCGTGAGGTCATTCACAAACTCACCCCCACCCAGCGAAAGATGTATGACAACATGGCCCAAGGCTGGCAGGAAGTCTTTCGAAATATCCATCGAGCCCTAGATCTAACTAACTCCGGCAAGGCCACGCGAAGCAGCGCCCTCAATCAGTTTTGGGCAGAGCATCAACGCTGCTTTCGCAATCTGATCACAGCATTTAAGGTTCCGACGCTGATCCGCGAGATCGAAGATGCACTCAGCAGAAAAGAATCAATTGTGGTGTCGATAACGGGCACGGGCGAGAGCCAGACCAAAAAGCAGATCGAAAGGGCAGCAGATCAGGAAGAAGCGATTGATAGCCTTGACTTTAGCCCGAGAGAGACTCTTACACGTCTGGTAGCGAATTGCTTTCCAACCAACTGTTTTCAGGAAAGAACCAATCCTTACAGCGGAACCATTGAGTACATTCCTCTTGTCGATGCCAATGGCGATCAGGTTGAGAGCAGAGCTGCTTTGCAGCTGCGAACAGAACTTCTGGATAAGCTATCAATACTTGAGGTTCCCGAACATCCGCTTGATCAACTCGTGAACTATTTTGGGGTAGAGAACATTGCCGAGATGACCGGTCGGAAGAAACGCTTGATCCGGACGGCAAAAGGCACTCTGGAGTATCGGCCGCGCCAACTTGCAGGTGTTCCTTCAAAGCTTATCAACCTTCACGAAAAGAATGCCTTTCAGAATGGTGATAAACGGATCGCCATTATGTCCGAAGTGGCATCAACCGGAGACAGCCTTCATGCAGGCAAAAACGTTGGGAATCAGCAGAGACGTCTCCATATTGCTGCGGAGCTAAAATGGTCAGCCGATAAACAGATACAGGATTTCGGGCGCACACATCGCACAGGGCAGGTCGCACCGCCAGTCTATCTGCTCGTCTTCACCGAACTCGGAGGTGAGAAACGGTTTTCGTCAACTATCGCGAGAAGACTCGGTAATATGGGAGCCCTTACAAAGGGCGATCGGCGCGCCGAAAAGGCCGGCAACCTTGATAAATATAATCTTGAATCGCGAGAAGGGCGTTCGGCATTAAGTGTTGTACTCACCGGCATCATGAGAGGTCGGGAGATCGAGGGGCTCGAAGATCCGAAACAGGCGCTGAGAGATATGGGTCTTGTTAAGACGGTCGATGGCGACGAGCAGATCCCCGACAGCGAAAAGACAAATATTCCCCGTTTCCTTAACAGACTTCTTTCGTTAGAGGTTGATCGGCAAAATGCTCTCTTCGACTATTTCTATTCAACATTCCTCGAAACCATCGAATATCTAAAGCAGAAAGGAAAACTCGATGACGGAATGGAAGACCTGAAAGCGATGTCAGTCGCCATCTCGGGATCGCCGCAGATTCTTAATTCAGACCCCCTGACCGGCGCAAAGACTGTCTATTACAAATTGGAACTTAAAGTCGCGACGACGCCGGCAAGATATCTTGACATGGCGGCCAGCGAGATACACCAGTTCTATCAGGACCGGCGAGACGGATCGTTCATAGCGGTCAGAAGGACTTTATCCCATACCGATCCGGAAACAGGGGAACGGTATCAGATGTTCTCTATAACAAAGCCTTCCGGCCGCAACGTAGCCTATTTACGCGAGAGCGAGTTGAATCAGCGGTATCGGATCGTCCCGAAAACCAAGGCGGAGAACTGGTGGATTAATGAGGAGGCTAAGATCCCCGCGTTTGAAAATATAACGGTCCATATTCTCAGCGGTGCATTACTACCCATATGGAAATATCTGAAGACACTGAGCCACGATGTGCTGAATATCGTTCGAACCACCACCGATGACGGCACAAGGCTTGTTGGCGTGAAGATATCGGAAGAATGGCTCAGAGATATCCGTCAGCACTTTGGCCTTCGATCAAGTATTCCGACAACGGCTAATGAAGTATTGCGTGTAGTGGATTTTGAAAAGAACAGCGTCAATCTGATCGACGATATCACAGTGCGGTCATCGCGGTTCCAGGGGCAACTGCTCACAGAAATTTGTCCTTCGACCTTTGAACAGATTCGTGAGTTGCGGGGAATGGGCCTTGTCAATATTGTTCAGCACGGAAAGCAGAGATTTTTCTTGCCGCAGGAGTCGCCGTGGCTCGCTCTCGAAAGGGTATTGTTTCTATTTCCGCCCGAATCGACAAGCATCTCCTTTCTTCCGGAATTACAAGCGGCAACCGAGGAACTCACAAAACAGGAATCTGTAAACCTCCCAGAATGGCTGATCGAACCCGCTCTCGAATCGGTGAGAAGTGTTGGAGGCTCCGCGACAATGTTTGCAGATCAGAACGGTATTCCGCTATTAAACAATTCATTCGCGATGTAGAAATCAAATTAAAAAAAGCAAATAAAAGGTAACCATTCCGTCTTTTGCGGGTTTTTAGTTATGCAGGCTCAAATGTCGAAGTAGTGAATCGGGTTTTTCTCGCACGGAAAGACCGGATTTGTAGCCGAAACAGCTCTGCAAGCCGAAAGTTTTACGTGGGAGAAGTTACCTTATGGCCAATAATTATGTTGATGACAGTGCTTTCAAGGGAAGATCGATCTTGGATGAAAAAATCCTCCTTTTTGCCCGAGTTCCGCATTACGTCCTCATTACTGGGGAAAGAGGAACCGGGAAAACCACCATCGCCCACCAAATGCACGATCTTAGTCCCAGGTCGAAACGAGAGTTTGTAAGCGTCAACTGCGCCAGTTTTACGTCTGAACTTTTAGAGTCAGAGCTTTTTGGATACGAGCGAGGTGCCTTTACCGGTGCGACCGCTCCGAAAGCGGGTCTCTTCGAAGCCGCACAAGGCGGGACACTCTTCCTCGACGAGATCGGAGAACTCTCGCTTGGACTTCAGGCGAAGTTTCTGAAAGCGGTCGAAGAAAGACGCATTCGTCGGGTTGGCGGAACGATGGAACGCGAAATTGACGTGCGAGTTGTTGCCGCGACTTCAAGAGATCTCCGATCAATGGTCAAGAACGGGACATTTAGGGCCGATCTCTTCGACCGTCTGAATATCCTTCAGCTTGAAACCTTGCCGCTTCGTTATCAGAGGGAAAGAATTGTCGAGACATTCCTCGACCAGTTAGAGACCGATAGAGGCACAATAGGGCTGGAGGAGCCTCTACAAATTGAAAAAGAAGTTCTTGTAGCGATCCAGGAACTCGAATGGAAGGGGAATTATCGAGAGATTAGAAACTTCGCAACCCGCCTTGCAGTAGAAACCATTGACGAACCGGCGATCACTCTTCAGGTCGTCAACAGTATGCTAAGTGGAGAGACCAGATTCCGTTCCGAACTAGAACTAGCTCACGAAAAGGAAAACAACTACCTGACCGTCACGCTCGACCCGGCGACAGACGACCTTGATAGCGTGTACATCAAGTCCGCCGCAATTTTTGTCGAAGACGCCTTACAGCGTTCTAACGGAAATCTTCGCCGGGCCGCCCGTTCAATCAATACCACCCATTCAACTATCTCCCGCATTCTGAAAAAGAATCAGGAACGGTTTGTGACGCCGTCAAACGCATCTGGCTCACTTGCGGCTGCGGCATAGCGTTTCAAAAGGCCTTGCGTCAAAAGGTTCGCGAGTTTTCGCGAGCCTTTTCTTGTTTGTTCGACAAGCATTTGGAGAATAAAAGGGCGGTGGATAAGGCGGTGGAGAAAGAGATATGGAAATTCTGAATAGCGGGTCGTTCATTCCTCTTGATAATCGCGAGAAAATCGAACAACTGATCTTTACTGCCCAAACGCTCGCGTCTGAAGTACATCAGAACGCGGGATTTCAAGGCAGCGGGCAGACGAATCAGCAGATCGGGTTGGAGCTCTGGAAAGGTGCTGAGTACATGACTCGGTCGCATGAAGAAGTAACCATTCGGAACATTTTCCTGAGCAAGTTTCTCGAAAAGCTTCGCGATATCGAACGCGAGACTGTTCAACGAGCACCTACCCCAATGCCGAGTCCGCTTCCGGCTGCAATAGAAAACATCGCTCCTATTAGTGCTCCAATATCCGCTGAGCCGCACATCGATATCGGGCTCGAATCTGCCGTAGAGGCGAAAGACGAATTCCTCGGTGTCGTCGATTCGCGAGAATCTTTCGACGAGCGACCATCTTACGCGAATGAGTGCAAGCCGGAATGCGAGGAAGAGATCGTTTCGATGTTGAGTCCTTCGGAGGCTTTTGGAATTGTCGAGCCAACGCGTGACCAAAGTATAGATCAGACTTCCATCACGATTCCGGAACCGAGTATCACTTCTGAAGAATCCAAAGAACAAGATTCGCCTCTGCCGGATACTGGCGCCAAGACAGGTATTGAAACTACTCCGGTGGCGAACTCAACCGACGAATCGGTTTCAGACGAAATAACTGATACTGAACAGTTCGTAGGGTCGGTCGTTCTTTCTGAAAAGGAACCCTACAATTTTGAAGAGTGCACCGTCACAGCGGTTATCCAGTTGCTACCCGAATCCAATGGATCGAGAGACTGCGTCGTAAGTGTACGTTCACATGATTTTGCTCCCGAAGTTACATTTATTAACCGGTGTAGCGAACTTGGTGAGCTAAATCTATCCAATCCGTTATCGGCGGCTCTCGAACGGTACAGAAACTCACTCCCTCTGCTGGTGGCCGAGAAGATGAAGAAAGAACAGGCCGCAACCAAAAAGCGGACACCCAAGACTGCTTCAAAAATACCCGACAAAGCTGCCGAAAAAGCAAATACAAACGCCGACGCATCTTCAACTTCAAACTCGATACCTCAGGAACCGGCGAAGGATCAACGGTCTCTCTTCGCATCATAGAAATTATGGATAACGAAACTAACACGCCCCATGAAGAGAATGCTTCTGGCAATTCGAACAACGACGAAGCGGAATCAACGGAAAGTACGGACTTGACAGCTCGAGTAACCGATCCGAAGGCAACGATAAAGATCGAAGGGCAGACTTTCGAACTGGATGCATCGCTCGCACAGGAGGATAAGACACTGAAGGTCGTACTTCAGCCGCACTTCGCTTCGATCGAAAATGCGAACATCACTCGCGAGGTTAAGGACGGCAAACTAAGCGTCACTATCGTCAAGCGAGCGCAGCATAAAGGGTATGCAGCCTGATGAATCGCCTCTCGAATTACTGCGAGCTGAGAACGAGCAGATCAATCCGGCGATTATTCTTGCCGATCAACTAATGCGGCGGGAGGCATCGGAACTTTTGACCGTCGAGGAAGTAAACGAGGCCGAGAATATCCTTGCTATCGGCACTCAGGAGATCGAAGCAGTCGAGTCGCACCGAAAGGCGTTTCAGAGGAGCCCGGCGTCAGCGATCGACTATCTTCCGATTGGGTTCTGAGGTTTGTAGACTCTATGACCGGATTAGGATTGGCGACGAGCGGGAACGGAATGCCCGGGGTTGGCGACCGTTTAAACCGCTCTCTCGAATACCTGCGATTCAAATCAAGGAGCCACAGCGCCATATATGCATGCGAAACCGTATCCAGAGTCGTATCGGAACAGCACAAATACCGGCTCTACATTGAAATGTTCCCGAAGGCGTGGACACAGTCAACAAAGAGCCTGTATAGAGCAGGTTATTTCAAGGCATACAGCGAACGGACGAATGAGTTCTTTCAGCTCGTAAATGATAAGTGCTTTCCATTACTCGAATACTGGCATGATGATCCCGAGTTTGAACTCGAACGATTTGCCATACCACCGATGAATTTCGACCTTTGCTGTGAAGAAGTTGACTTCTCGCACCTTAGAGACAGCTATCTGGCTGGCCTGATGTTCTATTTTAATGAAGATGATGAGATCTGGAATTACTTTTCAGAAAAGTACGCGGTCGATAGAAAGTCATTACCGCCGATTAAGGCGGCACATCAAGATATCTGGAAAGAAAAGCACGGTGTAAGAGCAAAACCTTTCAGCGATCTGATCCGCCTTGTGGATCACTCCACCGGCAACCCGTGGCTTGACATTACTAACTGCCAATATCCGGATTTGTTTGAATGGGACAAAGAGACTGTTGAATGGTTGACCGAGGCGTATAAGGGCGCAAACCAGTACTTCAAAAATCTCGAACAGCTAGATAAGAGGATCGAAGAAGATGCCCAGACATTTTTCTGCGAGCTTATATCATTCTGGAATACCGGGAAGGCCGGGTCGGACGGCTGAAGGTAAGCGATGAATAACAACGTGCAAATGCCTGCCGATGCCTCAGCCGCTCTCTATTTTCTGCCGGGCCAATATCTCTTTGCAGACCTCAAAGAATCATCGGTGTCGTTCAAGGCTCTTTCGAGCGACCAGGTAGCTAGAGCATTTAGAGAGGTCCATACAGATACGGGATGGCTTGGTAAACGGGTCTTGCGTTACCGCGAGGCACCCGAAGGTAACGCGATCTTAACGTTCGAACCGGCTGCGATCCGAAAGATAACCGTCGCTTTTTCTGAAAAGGGACTTGTTGAACTATCAGTCCCGCTGCCTCCCCTCATCCTTCTCGGTAAAGGACGGGAATATTATCTTTGGGCCGCAGCTACATCTCATATATCGGCTAACACCAACCTTGCGGTCGCTCCGCTGCCCAATGTCGGCTCCGGCAAGATCTGTTTCGGAAAGAACGAAGTTCCTGAGACCCATCCTTCGACCCTCAGCGAAATCTGGAAACTAATTTACGACACGCCCTTCAATGCAGATCATGCAATCGAGCGCTGCCGCACCGAACCACAAGATGTGCGCGAACTTCTTTGGAAACTGGCGGCGGACAAAGTGAAAAAGTTTCCGAAGTCCGAACTGATCTTATCAACCACTACGGTCGAAGACGCGTGGGAAACGATCGTTGAAAAGCGAAGATACGACTCGCGGTTCTGATTAGATATGGAAAGACAAAAGGAGTTTATCGGCCATCGGATCGCAAAAGAGCAATTCGAACCGGTAGACGCGATTCTCTACGAGTATCTCCTTGCCGGCAATGGAGTGATTCTCAGGGCTCAGCGCGAGGAATTTACGGTTTCAATTCCTCTGGTGCTCAGAGAGATAAAGGGCCTTCCAACCGTATTCGTGGGTATCAAATGGCATAAGCCGAAGGTTCCAACCCGTATTTGGGAAGAGATATGCCTACACGCCCGGTTCTCCAACTCGAAGGAGAATTTTAGAGAAGAACTTTATCTTATCTACTGGGATACCGCGCGATACGCGTGGCAATGGAGTACGTCGAGCCGGGACAGGACATACGCCTCAACCATCGCAGATGATAGGCGGCCCGAATACTCCGAGGCCTGTATCGAGATTCATACGCACCCCAATGGGGCATACCAGTTCAGTTCTGCTGATGATCGAGATGAATCAGGCAAGTGCCGAATCTTCGGGATCATTATCGACGTCCACGATAAGCCGAAGTTCAGATTCCGTTGCGGCATTTACGACCACCTTATGCCGATTCCATTTTCCTGGATCGGCCAGCTGCCAAGCGGGGTTGTCGATCTGAATGAGGTCGAAGCTTTGCTTCAGATGATGTTGTAATGGATATAGATCTCAGCTTCTCGCAGGCCGCAGTTGTAATGCCTGTCGAATACAACACCCTTCGGTTCATCGTTGTCGGTGCCGGGGGCACTGGCTCTTTTGTGGTTCCGGCAATAGCCCGGCTGATCTTCGAGTTGAAGCAGCTTCAAAACAAGCCGGTCGAGATGCTGATAGTCGATCCTGATGTGGTCGAAAATGGAAATATTCCACGAAGCAATTTTTGTGCGGCTGAGATCGGAAGATACAAAGCTCAAACTCTTGCGGAAAGAATAGCGCTGGCATGGGGTATTGAAACAGCCTATTCTTGCGAAACCTTTAACCCGGAAATCCACGTACGCCAATCTGGTCACGATTACCGCAGTTTAACGGTAATTGTCGGATGTGTCGATAACCATTTTGCCCGGCGGGATATCCACCGGGCGCTGGATGAATTCAAAGGATACGGTTCATCGGACGCTCCGAATCTATGGTGGATCGACGCGGGAAACGGAAGATCATCCGGGCAGGTGCTTCTCGGGTCAAACACGAAACGAATCAAGCCAGAACAGCATTTTGCGGGATCAAGCATTTGCCGCTCGCTTCCGGCGCCGTCATTGATTCATTCGGATCTTCTGGAAGCTGAACAAGCGACAACGCGTCAGATATCTGAGCGGCTTTCCTGTACGGAGAGAATACGGATTGGAGAGCAGAGCCTCAACATCAACCAACGGGCTGCCGTCGAGATAGCCGAAATGATCATGGCAATGTTCATTACAAGATCGCTCAAACGTTTTGCTTCGTATTTCGATCTCGAAAGCGGCACATCGCGTTCACTTTACTGCACTCCCGATCAAGTCGCGGCGGCAGTTCGTAAGAGGAAAGAATCAAAAATGCCGAAACGACGAGATGTGTCATGATAAGGCTCGAATAATATGTGCCATAGCCGTCTAACGATTGAGATGACGTGGGGCGAAACCGAATACACGCAACGTGAAGGAAACAGACGACGTTCATAAGAAAGTCGCTGTTTCGCCCTCACGTCCATTGAATTGTTCGGCGTGTCGCTTCAGTCCACAAACAAATTAACTATTGCTTGCTTTCGTTTTGGTGCTGTCGCCAACCTTCGCCGTTAGTATTTCGAGCTTTTTAATGTCTGGTGCTTCCGCGAAAAGTTCGCTTGCCTTTTCCATCAGCGCGGCGGCGACTTTGCCGTTTAAATGCGCGTTGCGTCCCGCTTCATCGGCAAAGGTGTCGAAAATCCCAAATGTCGAATCGTCAAATTTTATCGCATACCATTGCGCCGTGTCGGGTTCGGCTTCAACGAGCGGTAATGCGCTTTTCAAAAACTGTTCAACTTCCGCCTCTTTGCCCGTTTTGGCTTTCAGGGTCGCTAACAATGCAAATTTAACCATAATTTTCCTCCGAGAATTGTCTGTTATTTATAGCACTTGGATTCATAAAACGCAAAGATAACAAGAAACGCCGAACTATTGATTAACACCAACGCCGTTGGTAACACGCTCGATTTGGCGTATTGCCAACGACGTTTTTTGTATTAACCCGTAATGGTGGCGCTGATGGTTTCGGACCAGGCGCCGGTGGAGCCGTCGCGCATTCGCCAGCACATCATGTAGTGGGCCATTTTGCCGGCGTCGGAGCCGTCGTATTGGGCGACGTAGGGCGTGGCGGAATCGACGGTGAGGAACGTGCATTGTTTTTCGTCGGTTGGCGGCGGGCCGTCGATCTTGACGTAGATCTCGGCGCCCATGGCTCCTCGCGGACGGCGTTTGTTGTCGGGCGTGGTTGCTTCGGTCCAATTGATGGTGTGGCGAAGGCGTTCGGACGTATCGACGGAACCTGCGGGAACGGTCGCGGTCGGCGGGACCTTTTCGCCGCCGAACGGCAGAGCCGTCGCGGCCATCTGAGCTTCGCTGGCTCCGGCGGCTTTGGCCATGTCGCGTCGCGTTCGCATCTCGGCGATCAGCGGAGCCCGGCTGCCTTCTTTGGTTGCGGTCGCGGCTTTCGATGCGGCAAGAGCGGCGACCTGTGCCGTCACATCCGCGTCAAAGGTGCTTCTCAAAGTGCCGAGCGCCGTGATCTGCGCCGGAGTAACGTTATACGCCGCCGGGTCGGCCGTCAAAGCGGCCACCAACTGATTCGCAACGTCGATAAGTTCACTGTCGGATAAATCCTGCAAGCTCTTGGGCATGTAAAAAAGTCTCCTTAATATTGGGTTTTATAACGATTGTACGGTTTCGGTAATCGCCAACATTATAAGCAGAATCTATAGGAATTTTAAAGTTTACATGCCCCGGAAATTTGCCGTTTTGCTCGGGAATTAACGAAAACTGGCGTTTTGAGAGAGTTTCAGGCGCCGGAAGTATCGTTCCCGATGCCGGGAGGTCGTTTCGAGACGCCGGGAAATCATTTCCAGACGCCGGGAGACAGTTTCCAGACGCTTGGAAATCACTTCCCGACGCTAGACGTGAGTTGTCAGACGCAGGAAATCGGGTTCCAGATGTTGGGAAGAAGGCTTCGGATGCTGGAACTTCCTATTCAAACGCTTGACGTTTTCGATCTTCGTTCCCTTCGACGTTGAATTAGCCACCGAACGAACAAGATCAAATTGTTCATTGATCGTCAGTACTTAGCGCTCGGTTTATCGGGCACGCAAAAAAAGGGCTGCGGGCAAAATGTGAAGATGGAAACTCTGCAACACAACGCGGCTGCCGGCAAACCAGTTCGGGTTTCAAATTCGAACTCGTTGGCCTCGTCGGTCTTACAAAATATTTTTGGCCGGAACGGGTTAGCTCGAGCAGACAATGAACCCTTGTCGCCAGAGATTTCCGATATTCGTAGTGTTTCCCAGGAATTAGAACTTCCCGAGAGGACGCCTCCCGTTGAAAGTCTGTCGCCGTCGAACCTGGTTCGCGATGTACTTAGTCGTGTCGATGCAAGAAAGGAACGAGCTGCCACAGAACTTGAGATTGGTGTCAACGAAGTCGAATCGCTGCCGTTCGATCTCTCCACGCTTGAAAGCGAGGGGATTTTCATGAACATCGACTGCCGAGGGTTTGGTTCTTTAGTACGGCAACTGGAATGGAAGACTCTTGGAGTAAAACTCCCCGAAAACGCGGCCGTTCGCGTTAGTCCGCCCCGGGCAGGCTTACTGCCGGACGTCTACAGAAACAAACTGATGCGTGGCGCGGCTCAGGCACATCAAGCTCTGACGAAATTCGGCTTCCGATTCACTCTATGCGAAACCGTCTGGGGGACGAGCGAATACAAATGGATCCCATGGACCGCATTCGAACAGTTTGAGCAGGCATATCTGAAAGCCTGTGAAACCCTTGCAAAATCAAAGGCCGAGGTGCTCGAAAAGTACGACGATCTCCTTGCGGTTCTACAGGACAGTTTCAATAAACTTGCCGAGGATTCAGCCGATCGATTTTTGGCAACTACTGATGAGCCATTTGACCGAGCCGAATTTATCAACGCGGTTGCGGCCCAGGCGATCGGGATGGTGCCAACACCTGAAATGATCCGCGACGGTCTTGTGATAACCATGAGGCCGAAAGTGATTGTCCTTGGTTCGGAGATGATCGCGGAGCGAAATCTCGCCAAAACGCTTTCACTTCAAACAGCAAGAATTGATGCTGAACGCACATCTCTCGAACTTGAACTGGATTCGAGGCGAAGAATCGAGCAGATCAGGGTCGATGAGGCTTCGAACGAGACTGCCCGAGAACGCGAGGTAAAGGAACGAATCCGGAACATGAAGATCGAGGCCGCCCAGCGTGAAGCGGAAGAAGCCGTATCTCCGATCAAGGAAGGCTTTGCACAGATAACGGCGAACATTTTTGAATCTGCTTCTGAAATGGCGGAACGAATGAAGGATGCGAAGTTTGTATCGGGTTCATTAGCTAAACGCGCACGCCAGATGTGCGAATGGTATCAACTTATGAATTTCACGGGAGATACATCTCTCGAAAACGTTCTCGAACAATTGCAAACGGCCGCAGGCCGGGAAGCGAAGCAGCGTTCGCCAGAAGAGATGCGAACTGCCCTAAGCGATCTTTTGAGAATGACGTCCGTTCATTCAAAGAAGCTGCTCGATGAAGATCGGCTAACCGCTCTCGAACTCTAGATCAACGAAGACGAGGTCTTAAATATGGCAAACTTCGACCTGAGCAAATACATTCCGGTTCATACACGCATAGCTGAATTCTATGAGAAGTATCCTGACGGCCGCATCGTTACTGAGATCATAAGGCTTAACGAAGACAGCGGCTTTGTGTGTATAAAGGCTGGAGCGTATCGGAACCGAGATGACGTGGAACCAAGTTCTACCGGACACGCGTTCGAGATCCGCGGCCAGGGATATGTAAATACCACATCGTTTATCGAAAACGGTGAAACAAGTGCTGTCGGTAGGGCTTTAGCAAATCTTGGGTTCAAGATCGATAACGGAATCGCATCAAGAGAAGAGATGCAGAAGGTCGAAAGAATGACCGAGGCACCTAAGCCGACCACTAACAACGGACGAAATGGCCACAACGGTCGTCTTGTCACACAATCCGTTTCTTAAAACACTTTCCAGTAAATAAATAATGTCTGAAATAGAAGCCGGTGCTGACAGCATCCGGAAGTTCCTGCATGAGCTCGATATTAGGATCAGAGCCCGATACCCGCTTATCGCTATCAATACCTTCGAAGAAGACCGCGTAAGAGAGGCGCTGATCGATCTCGTCTTTCAGGAGCGGCATAAGGAAAAGTCTCTCTATTTCTGGAGCCGCCCAAGCGGTCTTCAGAAGGTGGTCGATCCGAAAGAGGGACTGCTTAGCTCGCCTCAAACGATCGGCGATACGGAAGATCCCGAAAGTCTTCTTGGATTTATAGGCGAGCAGAAGACAGGTATTTTCCTACTGTGTGACTACGCTCCGTATATTTCACCATACGGTCAGGAAGACCCTTTGCTCGTTCGACGACTTCGTGAGATCGCCTGGAAGCTGAAATCCACTAAAGCCACCGTTCTCTTTGTAGGACCGAACTTTCCCGAACTAAAAACCCTCGAAAAGGAAGTTACGCAGATAGAACTCGACCTTCCGAGGGAGTCCGAGATCGAAGACTCGATAGATCTTCAGTTTGAGAACCTACGATCCAACGGGCTCGATATTAGCCTTACCAAAGAAACCCAGGACGCACTGCAGCAATCTCTACTTGGTCTAACAGCAGTCGAGATCAGCAATGTGGTTGCAAAAGCAGTAATTAGCTGTAACGGCCTGAATCAGGACTCAATTAATGTCATTCTTGAGGAAAAGAAGAACGTAATTCGAGGCAGCGGTTCATTGACCTATGTTCATCCTGAACCGGCAAGCAACTTAGGCGGCTACCAATCGCTTCGAGCAATCCTCGAACGTGCAGCTTATACGTTTAGTCCTAGAGCAAAAGCACGACATGTCGAACCGTGCAAAGGCATACTGCTAGTCGGTCTTCCGGGATGCGGAAAGGATCTCTGTAAACGTGTCGCTTCAAGCATTACAAACCGGGCGTTACTGGATCTCGATTTCGGCTCGATCATGGGTGAGGGCGGAGGCGTAATTGGCTCTTCCGCCATGTCGATAAAGCGGGCGTTATCTATCGCCGGAACGATCAAAGGCATTCTCGGTATAAGTGAGTTCGAAAAGGCCGTCTCAGGAATGAAATCTTCCAACAAGACGGACGGAGGAGAAACGGCGAGAACGATCTCGTACCTCCTCAACTGGATGCAGGACAACAAGGACGTTCTCGTTTTCGCGACCGCGAACGACGTACGCGAACTCGAGTCCGAACAGTTCAGGATCGGTAGGTTCTCATATATACACTTCGTCGATCTGCCGGAGATTGAGGACCGTAAGGAAATATTTCGGGTTCACCTGAAGAAAAGAGCACTCGATGCGGAGCACTTTGATCTCGATAAACTGGTCGATAAGAGCAAGGACTTCTCCGGGGCGGAGATCGAAGGTGCAGTGCAAGACGGAGTTCTTGAAGCTTTCATCGACGGTGACCGTCAGGCCGAAACCCGCGACATTATTAAAGCCGCCGAGAACATCACGCCTACAGCACAGATGATGAGCGAGAAGATCGAAGAGATCCGAAAGTGGGCACGGAACAATATCAAAGGCGTAGGCTCACGAATCGAAAATACTGGCCTCGCCGGTAACCGCACCGATCGGATCTATGAACTCTAGGTAAGGAGAACCAGTATGAGTAAATATTTGACGTTCGATTCCCAGTCTTTCCCGAATCGAGATTTACTTCTCGAAGCCTTGGCCGAATGTGGTTTCGTATCGCCGACGGTAGGAACTGACATCCCTCTCGAAGGATGGGATAAACGCGATCCACAAACGGCAGACGTCGTAATCAGGCGTCGCGAAGTACACGGACAATCGCTTTTAGGAGATATCGGCTTCCGGAAATCGTTAAAAGGCTATGTCGCAGTAATTGATGATATGGATTTGTCGTTTCGCTTGGGGAAAGATTTTATTGTCCGACTTCAGAACAGCTATCACGAAGCAGCGGCACGAAAAATGGCAAAGAAGCTCGGCGGCATTCTTGTTAAAGAGCGTATCGGAAAGACGCTCAAGATTAGAATCAAATATTGAGGGGGATAATCAATGCCCGAAATTATTTTCAAGATCGATACCGAAAATGGAAAGTGTGAGACTGAAATAAAGGGCTATCAAGGACCTGCCTGCGAGAAAACCGCGAAGCATCTACGACAAGTACTTGGTGACCCCGCAATTGAAATTCGGAAAAAGGAGTTCTTCTTAACTCCCCAGACGCGACAGAAATCAGAGCGAAAATGAAGAAAGAGATTACACTCGTGCTCGAACCAGATAATGGAAAATTGACCGCCGAAGTTTCTGGAATATCAAATGCGGAGATGGCGATGTTGCACGATGATCTGGGCGGTTCACATAACGTAAATTGCGGGAAACCGCTGCAAAAAGTTGTTTCTGAGCAGTCAGACTACCCCATTGATGCAACGTCAGCGGACGATAGCCAATCAATTTGGCTGTATCGGATCTATCACAATTCTGTCGTCGATGGCCCAGGGCGAAGAATCGTAATTCAAGTTGCCGGATGTTCAATTCGTTGTCCGGGTTGCTACGTTCCGGAAACGCACAACCGACAGAACGGACGATTAGTTCGGGTCCCGTCTATCGTCGAAGAAATCAAACAAAATATTAACGAACACGATGGTGTAACGATTTTGGGAGGCGAACCTTTCGACCAGCCGGGCCCGGTAGCAGAAATTGTTTACCAGCTGCGGCGTCTTGGGATTCATATCACCGTCTACTCCGGTAACACGATTGCGACATTGCTCAAACAAGGCAATGCCAACATTCACTACATACTCACCCATATCGATCTTCTTATTGATGGCCCGTTTATCCAGTCGCTTACTCGCAACGCCGGTGAGTACCGAGGTTCACAAAATCAGCGGCTTATCTTTGACCCACGACCGGACAACATTTCGAGCGTTCAGCAATGAGAACGGTTACCGTCTGGTCATGTTCATATCGGAATCCGATAGGAAATCGATCCACCAGACTAGACAACACAGACAATAATTTGAGACCATCGAGTCGTGAGAATCGTGACTTACATCTTTGTGGCGTATTTGCTTGTCCTTTCGGTGCAGCCGTGTAAGGACAGCCTATTGCCACGCGACAACCAAGGTCACCCGGTTCAGAAGGTTGCCCACTTAGACCCGCTTTCGCAGGATAGTGACAGTGATTCCAATGATGATTGTTCGCCGTTCTGTGTCTGCTCATGTTGCGGAAGCAACCCTGCGCAGACGATCGTCTACTCTGTGGCTGTGACCTTTCCCAAAAGCCTTGAGCAAGTGAGTTCCGATTTTTCTCACTATAAAGCCCCTTACGAATCCACCTGCTCCTTCTCGATTTGGCAACCGCCAAGAGTTTAACTAACAACCCATAACTGCGCTTTTTTGATTGGATAGTCGTGCCATTATTTGGCCGTTACTGTCTTGCGTTTTTGTTAGTTTTTGCTTTTGGAATTTATGCACAGAGTTCTTTTACTGTTAGCCCTGCTAACTGCGGCTGTCGCTGTATCGGGACAGACAAAGTTGGTCGATGCTACATACACGATCTATCACAGCCAAACTGACGGCGTTTCCATTTCGGAGATCGTCAAATTGGCATTCGAAACAAACAGCGAAATAAAGATCGCGCAACTTGAAGTCGATAGGGCGAAGGCTCGTCTGACGCAAGCCGGGCTTCGTCCAAATCCGACGCTTGAGGTCGAGCAAAGTTCTGGGCGACTACTTGGATCGCCGGGCGACTCGGAATTTAGCACCGGCATTTCTGTTCCGCTGGAACTGTTCGGTCAACGGAACCGCCGGATCGAACGTGCAAGAGCCGAGATAGTACTGAAAGAAGCGGAGATCGCCATCAGGCGGCGAGAGATCGTTTCCCGCATTGTTTCTGACTATGCTGACGCACTCTCTGCTTTTCGCGAGATCAAAATTCTTGACGATATAATTGATATCGATCTTCAGACGGTTAGGTTCGTGCAGATTCGCGTTAACGAGGGCGAAACCGCGCCGTTAGAGCTTAGCCTTTTACAAACTGAGGTTGAGCGATTGCGGGTACAGCGTCAGTTTGTCGAAGGGCGGCTCCAAACCGCGATCACGAAGCTAAAATACTTCGCCGGTGTGTCATACGAGCAACCGCTTCGCCTCCGCGAAGAACTTCCGACCGCCACTTTTCCATCATTACCGCCTTCGACCGAAGTTGCGATTGCCGTTGGCCTAAAAAGCAGACCCGAGATTCGAGTCGCCGAGCTTGAAGAACAATTGGGGAATGCGGGACTTAGGCTGATCCGCGCCGAGGCAAAACCTGAGTTTTCAGCTTTTACGAAGTTTTCTCTAAGCAGATCAACCATCGACTTGCCAACGGGATCGTTCCCGCAAGATCGCGACCGGAATCTATTGTTTGGGATAACGATTGGCTTGCCTGTGTTTGATCGCAAGCAGGGAGCAAAAGCCGAGGCCGCGATTGCAATACGGCAGGCTCAAGAACGTCGAACCTTCGCCGAGGGCGTCATTAAGAATGAGATAACTATCGCTTTTCAACAACTCGAAACGGCAAGAAAGGCACTCATCGCGCTTGAGACGAACGTCCTTCCCCGTTCGCGAGAAAACATCGAAACGATACGCCAGGTTTATCGGATCGGGGAGCTAAAGATCACCGATCTTTTGGTAGAGCAGAGGCGTTTGATCGACGCAAATCGCGACGTGACCGAAACATTAACAAAAAAATATAAAGCCGAAGCTGATCTCTATATCGCTCTCGGACTCACGTTTGACAACTAGAGGAAACGAATATGTCAGAAAATAAAATTTCAGAACAGAGCGAACATCACGCGGGTGACGAGGCAGAACTTGACCGTCTCGAATCAAATCTCGATCAAGGCGAACCGACCGACGCGGAACCCGTGTCGCGAAAGACCAATCCTGTATTGCCGTGGATCATTACGGTGGCGGTAGTCGGTCTTATCGCGATAATCGGAATTGCGTGGATCATTAACAAAAACTCCGCAAGCGGAGATAAAGCTACCGCCGAGGAACATAAGGAAGAGCCGGGACATTCTGAGGACGAGAAGGGCAAAGAAGTGAAACTCGATCCTGAAATGCTCACATCTGCCGGTATCGTAACAGAATCAGTAACCCAGCGACCTGCCATTGCCAGATTGATGGTAACGGGTGCTGTCGAGTTGAATCCTGAGACAACCGAAATGGCGACGGCACTGGTTGGCGGTCGGATCGAGAAAGTTTACTACGGAGTTGGTGACAATGTGCAAAAGGGAGCAGTGCTTGCCGTTATTTCGAGTCCGCAGCTTGCTCAAATGCACGGCAAAATGCACGAGGCTAAGACGAAATATGAACTGGCCCAACGCAACCTTTCACGTGTTCAGAAAGCTGAGAACCGCGTTGCAGTATTGCAAGCCAAGGCACGCCTGGATGAAGCCGACGCTACCTTGAAAAGGACAAAGCGGCTGATCGATCTCGGAGCAGGAGCCGGAAAAGATTTCATGACGGCCGAGACTGCTTACAGAACCGCCAAAGCGGATTTCGATTTTCAATCCAATATTGCTTTAAACAAAGAATTACAGGAAGCCCAAGCAGAGGTCGAAACAGCCAGGGTTGATCTCAAGCACATAGAGGATGAGTTGCGTTCGCTTGGCGTTCCTGTCGAATCGAACAAACCGGACGATCATCGTAGCGATACGTCGCTCGTTTCCTTGAGATCCCCACTTTCCGGTGTCGTCACCGAAAGAAAATTCAATGCCGGTGCAGGTATCGAGGCGGCAGTTCCGATCTTTTCTATTTCAAATCTCGGCACTGTCTATGTCATCGCAAATGTTCCTGAAGCGAACATGGCGAGGCTTCGGGTTGGTTCCGTTGCAGAGATCACATCGCCTGCTATCAGCACGGTCAGCGGACGCGTGTCATACATTGATCCGCAGTTGGACGAGACAACTAGAACCGGACGTGTTCGGCTTGAGGTTCCAAATGTCCAGGGTAAATTACAGGCTGGTATGTTCGCTGAGGTTGGGTTCTACACGGGAACAAATGAAGCTACGGGCGAGGAACTGGTTGTGCCTTCGGCCGCAGTTCAGCGAACGGGGGACAAAACCATAGTGTTTGTTCCGCGCGACGATGAACCGGGTGCATTTGAGGTCCGAGAGATCGAGGCCGGAGCCGATATCAACGGTTATACAAAAATCATCGAGGGTCTGAAACTCGGCGAAAAGGTTGTCACAAAAGGTAGCTTTACGCTAAAGACACAGCTTGAAAAGGGTGCGATGGGGGACGATCACTAAAAATATGATCAACGCATTAATAAGATTTTCCATTGCTCAAAAGCTGATCGTTCTTTTGCTCGTCGCGATCATGGCGGCGGCGGGAGCGTACAGCCTCATAAATTTACCGATCGATGCCGTGCCTGATGTCACTAACGTTCAGGTTCAGGTGCTAACGAACGCTCCAAGCTTAGCTCCGCTGGAGATCGAACGCCAGATCACCTTTCCGATCGAAGTTGCGATGTCGGGCATACCGGGCGTAGAAGAAATTCGTTCGGTTTCGAAGTTCGGCATATCGAACGTAACCATCGTTTTCGAAGAGTCGACCGATATCTATTTCGCGCGCCAGCTAATTCTCGAACGCATGGCGACCGCTCGCGAGAATATTCCGCCCAGCATCGGTTCGCCCGAGATGGGGCCTATAGCGACGGGCTTGGGTGAGATCTACCAGTACGAAGTTCGAGCGGAACCCGGAAGCAACTACACGGCAACCGATCTCAGGACGATTCACGACTGGAATATTCGGCGTCAGTTGATGGGCGTTCCTGGCGTGACCGAAGTTAATTCGCACGGCGGTTACGGCAAACAGTACGAAGTCCGACTGTCTCCAGAAAAGCTGCAATCGTATGGCTTAACGCTTAGCGATGTTCACGATGCGGTCATGGCAAATAATGGCACGGTCGGCGGAGGCTACATCGCGAAAGGAGCCGAGCAGTATTTGCTGCGTGGTGTCGGACTCGTCGAAAAGATGGATGACATCACGAATATCGTGGTCAAAACCGGCAAAGAAGGCGTTCCCGTTTTTGTGCGCGATCTCGGTGAGGTCGTCGAAGGTCAAAGCATTCGTCAAGGTGCGGTTTCCACAAATGGCGAGGGCGAGATCGTGTCTGGTATGGCGATCATGCTGAAAGGCGAGAACTCGCGAGTTGTGGCTGAAAGAGTCAAGGCAAAGATCGATGAGATCAAGATGACCCTGCCGAAGGGCGTGACCATCGAACCATTTTATGACCGAACTTCGTTAGTAAAACGAGCGATCTGGACAGTTGAAAAGAATCTGCTAGAAGGTGCAGCGTTAGTGATCTTTGTGTTGCTGCTTTTGCTTGGCAACTGGCGTGGAGCTTTGCTTGTCGCGACTATCATTCCATTGTCGATGTTGTTTGCCGCGATATTGATGCGAGCTTTCAATGTATCGGGGAACCTGATGAGTTTGGGGGCATTGGATTTCGGATTGATCGTTGACGGAGCCGTCGTCATGGTCGAGAACGTGGTTCGCCGCCGCGCCGAGGCACAGCACGAGAAATCACGAGAGCCACCGGAACGCACTACCCTCGAAGCCTGTCTCGAAGTCGCGCGTCCAGTAGTGTTCGCCGTGGCGATCATCGGTATCGTTTATCTTCCGATCCTCAGTCTTCGGGGAATCGAGGGCAAGATGTTCGTTCCAATGGCTTTGACTGTTATCTTCGCGCTTCTCGGCTCTCTTCTGCTCTCGCTGACCTACGTTCCGGCAATGTTGGCCTTGACGCTAAAGGGCAATGTTTCAGAATCGGAAAGTTTTCTTATTCGGTGGGCGAAACAAATCTACAGACCGTCGCTCGCGTTTGTGATGAAGTTTCGGGCACAGGTTTTGGCGATTGCGGTTACGGTAGTAGTGATCTCTGGAATCATCTTCCCATATCTTGGCGGCGAATTTATTCCGCGGCTCGATGAGGGCGATCTATTGGTTGGTATGCAGCTTTTACCAAGCGTGTCGCTCGATCAATCAATGGTCGCAACGACTGAAGTTGAAAAAGCTCTCAAAGTCTTCCCGGAGGTAAAGACCATTGTCTCTAAGTGCGGTGCGCCTGCCGTTGCGACTGATTCGATGAGTTTGAACCAATGCGATATTTTCGTAATGCTCAATCCGATCGACGAATGGAAGTCGGGTTGGTCAAAAGAAAAACTCATCGAGGAAATGTCCAAAAAGCTTGAATCAGAGGTTCCGGGAGCGGCATCGTTAGAATATCTACAGCCTATTGAAATGCGTGTCAACGAGTTGATCGCAGGAACGCGAGGGGATCTTGCAGTAAAGCTTTTTGGCGACGATCTACAGGTACTGGCCGACAAGGGTGAAGAGATCGAAAAGGTCTTGGCGGCGATCAATGGTGCTGAAGAAACCAAGGCAGAGGTTACGACCGGTTTGCCGCAATTACAGATCAAGCCGGACCGGGCGGCCATTGCGAGATACGGTATCAATGTCGAAGATGTCAACGAACTGGTCGAAGCGATCTTTGCCGGGAAGAAAGCGGGCGAGGTTTTCGAAGGCGAGCAACGTTTTGACATTGTTCTTCGTTTGAACGAAGACGCAAGCAAATCTGTCGAGTCGGTTCGGGCACTCATCCTAACAGCTCCGAACGGTCAGCGTGTACCGCTCGCACAGGTTGCGGATATTGCTCTGGTCGAAGGAGCAGCTCAAATATCGCGTGAATCCACGCGCCGCCGGATCGTTGTCTCCACTAATGTCCGAGATCGCGACATCGCGAGTTTCGTAACCGAAGCAAAAGAAAAGATCGGTAAGGAAGTGACACTTCCGCCCGGATATTATTTGCAATGGGGCGGAGCTTTCGAAAACCTCGAGCGGGCGACTAGTCGATTGCTGATAGTGGTGCCGATTGCATTGTTTTTGATCTTTGTGATGTTGTTCTCGACGTTCGGCTCGGCAAAGCAGGCGCTAATGATCTATACCGGAATTCCGTTTGCGATCGTTGGTGGCGTTGTGGCGTTGGCCTTGCGGGGAATGCCATTTTCGATTTCCGCAGGCGTTGGGTTTATCGCATTATTTGGCGTTGCCGTTCTAAACGGTGTTGTGATGGTCAGTTTCATCAACCATCTCCGCGAAGAAGGAAAATCGGTGCTCGACGCCGTTAACGACGGGGCCATGACGCGATTGCGTCCGGTACTTATGACGGCTCTGGTTGCCAGCCTCGGGTTTATTCCGATGGCGTTAGCAACTTCGGCGGGAGCGGAAGTTCAGCGGCCGCTTGCCACAGTTGTGATTGGCGGACTCATAACATCAACACTGTTGACTCTATTGATCTTGCCGACGCTTTACGCATGGTTTGAGAAGGATGTCGAGGGAGAGTTCACGGAGGGATAAAATGATGATGAAACTAATTATCGCGATAGTGCGGCCGTTCACGGTTGAGAAGATCGTAAATGCGTTTGAGGACATTGAGGGCTTTCCGGGAATGACGGTGATCGATTCCGAAGGTTTCGGCCAGCGGTTGCGAACTTCTGCCTATGACGCGCTAGATCCGTTCAAGCCAAACAAACGGATCGAGGTAGTGGCGAGCGAGGAAATGGTTGAGGCGATAGTCGCGGCCATCAGGCACAACGCTCACACGGGGAAGAAGGGAGACGGCATCATAACCGTTGTTCCCATTGAATCGGTTACGTTGATCTAATCAACGGAATTTATGTCGTCTGCGAATCCAGTTCACATGCTCATCGGAGCGGTCATCGGAACGTCCTTGATCTTCGGACTGACCTGGCTGATGCTCTTCCTGAATAAACGCGGATTCAAGACGTACCCGAGCGAGAAAAGGTTAAGCCGGTACAAGCGGCTGGGACAAGCAAAGGCGGAGAAAAGACGAAGAAATCGAAGGTACAGATTCTAGGTACGCAATATGGGACACGGACACACACACCAAGTATCGGCGGCGGGCAGAAACAAAAAGCCATTGATGATCGTCTTTTGCCTGACGTTCTTCTATTTGATCGTTGAGGTAATTGGCGGGTTTTGGACGGGAAGTCTAGCGTTGTTAGCCGATGCCGGGCATATGCTGACGGATGTTGCGGGCGTCGGTTTGGCGTTACTCGCTATTTGGTTTGCAGAAAAACCAGCATCACCGGAACGAACGTATGGCTATTACCGTGTCGAAATACTCGCGGCTCTTACTAACGCGGTAGTTTTGATCTTCATATCGCTCTACATTCTTTACGAAGCGTACGAACGATTCAAAAACCCGCCCGAAGTGCAAAGTGTCGGAATGCTCGCGGTCGCATCGATTGGCCTTGTGATAAACGTTGCCGGAGTCTTTATTTTGCGTTCCGGCTCAAAGGAAAGCCTGAATATGAAGGGAGCATATTTCGAAGTTTTGTCGGATATGCTCACATCGGTCGGAGTGATAATCGCGGGAATAATAATGCTCACGACCGGATGGTATTACGCTGATCCGCTTATTTCAGCAGGAATCGGATTGTTCATTTTGCCGAGGACTTGGGCACTACTAAAGGACGCTGTGAGTGTATTGCTCGAAGGCACGCCGTCTGACGTAAATATCACCGCCCTCCGCGAAAAACTTTCAAAGATCGCGGGCGTGGATGAGATACACGATCTACACGTCTGGTCGCTTACGTCGGGCGTGAATGCATTGAGCGTTCATGCTGTTCTCGCAGACGGAGCCGAACACGACGACGTTCTACAACGTGTACACGATTCGTGCACGAGCGAATTCAAGATCGCGCACGTCACCGCCCAGACCGAGCGCAAGGACTTCGCGTGTCACGAGACACATCTGTAAAGGCAGATTAGGTAAGATTTAAGTGACCTAAATGGGACAAGAGACCGATTACTTTCACCTGATTACGCTGCATCAGTTTGCTTTGTTCATTCTGGGCAGCCTTATTTTGTTGGGACTGATGGTTCTCATTGGTTCATTCTTCTGAGACCAACAAAACTAGAACAAAAAAAGAAGAATGACGACTAACGGGAAAACAATTATCGCTGAGTCAGTAGACCGCGAAATCGCCTTGGCCGAAGAATTAACTGCATCGAGCAATTTGCACTCTGCATTTCATCACCTTGAGCGAGCTCATGTACTCGGTCAGGCATCGACGTACCATCACACACGTATTCATTTACGAATGTTAAACCTCGCAATTAAACTGCGCTCACCACGTGAGATTTGGGGTCAGCTTTTCCGCATTATCGGAGCTTCGACAAAGACGCCGCTCGGTATCTATCCGACCGGGAACACAGGCGGCTCGAATGTATGGTTTTTTAGGTCGATGTCCATTCCCAGCGATTTACAGGCGATTATTGAACATGGTAAGAAGGAGGCTATTGAACAGTAAAGTTGAGAGTTCTATTGACATGTCCAAGCCACCGGGAGTATGTTCGAAGATGATGGTGAGACGTCTCACAATGTTATTCCTGTTCTTGGCACTCGCCTCCGGCGTCGTGTCAGGTACGCCGCTTCACGCGTCGAATGACAAGATGATGAAGTGCTGCGACAAGGCCAAGAGCAAGGATGGCTCGCCGGCAGCCACTTCGGCCGGTTTATGCTGTGCAGTTAATTGCTCGGAGTCAGCACCGACCTCTTCTTTTAGTAGTTACTCGCCATCAAGCTCAACTATTACAAGGTCCGTTGTAGAGCAAATAGTCGCGTTGTTCCCAACAACGAGGGCTAAAACGCCCGATGCTTCGCCCTACCCTCCTCGGATTCTTCCGCAGACTTTACAACCCAAATATATCCAACACCATTCGTTGTTGATCTAGTTACTTAGGAGCAGTGCGCCTTTTTTTCAGGCGAACGTGAGCCTTTTTGCGCTATTTCAATTTCGGCCATTGGTGCGCCTTTCGGAATAAAGGGCCGCCGAAGTAACTCTAGCTCTAGGAGACAACTATATGAGAAAGACCGTTTTATTTATTGGTTCAATCACACTCTTTGCTTTGATCGTATTTACCGCGGCTTGCGGTTCAGAAACGCCAAAGCCTACCGCTGAAAACCCGATCCCCGGTAAAGCTATAAAAAGCGGCCCGGCGGGCAACAACCTTACCGCGACGATTTCAAACTCGGACGGAACGTTAAAGAAAGGTTCGCAGGAGTTCATGCTTACATTCACCGATGCGTCGGGAAAACCAGTCGATGTTGGTTCCGTTGCGTTGAACTATCGAATGGCAGCAATGGGCAGCATGGCCGAGATGAATAACGGATCCGCCTTTACGACAACCGGAACTCCGGGCGTCTATAAGGGCAAAGTTGATATCGAAATGGCTGGTGAATGGCAGGCCCAGATAACTTATGAGGGCCCGGCCGGAAAAGGAGCATTTTCGTTGCCCGTCAGAGCGAAGTAAGCAGGGATGATACATAAGCTCATCGAGTGGTCGTTAAATAATCGCGGACTGATAATCGTATTTTATATCGGTGTCGCCGCCGCTGGTTATTGGGCCTTGCTGCGCACGCCGATCGACGCGATTCCCGACCTTTCGGACAATCAGGTAATTGTTTTTACAGATTGGACAGGACGCTCGCCGCAGGAGGTTGAAGACCAGGTGACTTACCCGCTTGTCACAAATCTCCAAGGGCTTCCCGGCGTGCGCGTGATCCGGGCGAACTCGGCTTTCAGCTTCTCGATGATAAACATCATCTTTGAGGACAACGTGGATCTTTACTGGGCGCGGACGAGAGTTTTGGAGCGTCTCAATTTGGTTACAAAGCAATTGCCCGAGGGTGTCGTCCCGACACTCGGCCCCGATGCGACAGGTGTCGGGCAGGTTTTTTGGTACACGATTGAATCCGATTCGATGAATTTGCGCGACCTCCGCTCAGTTCAGGACTGGTTTGTGCGCTATCAGCTCAATTCCGTTCCGGGCGTTGCTGAGGTTGCGTCGGTCGGCGGTTACGTTCAGCAATATCAGATCGACATCGACCCGAATAAACTGCGTGGCGTCAACATTCCGATTTCCACCGTCGTCGAGGCGGTGCAGAAATCAAACAATAACGTTGGCGGCAATGTCGTCGAACAGGGCGGACAGTGGGCGGTCGTTCGCGGGATCGGATTGATAGGCTCGGTGGAAGATGTCGAAAACATAATGATCGGTTCATCAAACGGCACGCCGATCTTTGTCAAAAACGTGGCCGAAGTAAAGCTAGGCAACGCATTTCGCACCGGAGCACTCGACAAGAACGGTAAGGAAGCCGTTGGCGGCGTGGTGATCGCGCGTTACGGTGTCAACACACTCGAAGTTATCGAGGGAGTTAAACAAAAGATCGAAGCTTTACAGGCCGGACTACCCGCGGGAGTTCGCATTGTGCCGTTTTATGACCGCACACAGCTTATCAATCAAGCAACCGGTACTCTCAAGCGAACGCTTATCGAAGAGTTGATCCTAGTTACCCTTGCACACATCATCTTTCTCGCACATTTCCGCTCGATCTTGATCGTCACGATTCCGCTGCCGCTGGCGGTCCTGATGTCGTTTCTCTTCATGTATTTCATGGGCATTAGTTCAAATCTGATGTCGCTCTCGGGAATTGCGATCGCTATCGGCGTTCTTGTCGATGCGGGAATTGTCGTCACGGAAAACGCCTTTCGGTTTATGGAGATAAGGAAGATTGACCCGAAAGACCGTAAGGCGGTGTGGGAGGTTGTTCTCGAATCGACAAAACTTGTCGGACGCCCCGTTTTCTTTTCGATGGCGATCATTATTCTAGCCTTTATTCCGGTATTTGCTCTGATCGGTCAGGAAGGAAAGCTTTTTCATCCGCTTGCTTTTACAAAAACATTTGCTATGGCCGGGGCGACGATCCTCGCCGTGACGCTCGTGCCGGTACTCTGCACATTTCTGATCGGTGGAAAAGTTCATACTGAGGGAGCCAATCCAGTTATGCGTTTCTTGCGGCGGCTTTATGAACCGACGCTGCTCCTCGCGCTCAAGCATCGGGTTTTGGCCATCTGTTCGGCTCTCGTCCTGTTTCTCGGAGCGATCATCCTGGCGATGGGCATCGGCAGCGAGTTTATGCCGCCACTTAACGAAGGCGACGTGATGTACATGCCGATAACCGACCCGTCGATCTCAATTGATGAGGCGAGCAAGATAATGAGCAAACAGGGCGAGATGCTTAAAGAATTTCCAGAGGTCGAAACGGCGGTCGGCAAAGCCGGACGAGCCGAGACCTCGACCGATCCGGCGCCGACGAATATGAATGAGACGCTCATCCATCTCAAACCGCAGGATCAGTGGCGGCCGGGATTGACCCGCGAGGATCTGATCAGCGAAATGGATGAAAAGCTGCGGATGCCAGGCGTTACAAATATTTGGACGCAGCCGATCATTAACCGCATCGAGATGCTTTCAACTGGAATACGAACTCAGGTCGGCATCAAGATTTTCGGTAACGATCTGAAACAGCTCGAAACGCTTTCGCGTCAGGTCGCGGAGTCGGTCAAGAAAGTTCGTGGCGCCGTCGATGTCTATCCCGAACAGATCGGCGGCTCACCCTATATCGATATTAAGATCGATCGTCCGGCCGCCGCACGATACGGAATCGACGTTTCGGTAATTCAAGACACGATTGAAAAAGGCATCGGCGAAACGAATCTTTCCGTAACGGTCGAGGGACGACGCCGTTTCCCAGTCCGCGTGCGTTATGCCAAAGAATTTCGAAATACGCCTCAGGCGCTCGGTCAGATACCTATCGCTATGTCCAATGGCGGCTCGGTTCCGCTCTCACAAGTTGCTGAAATTCGTTCGGTCGAAGGCGCGACTATGATCCAAAGCGAAAATGGTTTACTTCGCGGCACGGTACTTTTGAATGTTCGCGGCCGCGATGTCGGCAGCTTTGTCGATGAGGCGAAGGAAAAGATAAAAGAAGTTGAACTGCCGACGGGATATTACATCGCATGGAGCGGCCAATACGAGAATCAGCAGCGTGCCAAGAGCCGTTTGCTCTTTGTCGTTCCGATTGTGCTGTTGATCATCTTCGGTTTGCTTTATCTCACGTACCACTCGGTAGTTGAAGCCGCCCACGTTTTGATGGCGGTACCGTTCGCTTTAACCGGAGGCGTCTATCTTGTCTGGCTTCTCGGCTACAACTTTTCGGTTGCGGTTTGGGTCGGCTTTATCGCTTTGTTTGGCACCGCGGTGCAGACGGCGGTGGTCATGGTTATTTATCTAAATGAGTCGGTCGAGAACAAGCGAAATGAGTTGGGAAGACAGTTAACGGCCAGAGAACTCATGCAAGCGGTCATCGACGGAGCTCTGCTACGTTTGCGGCCGAAGGTAATGACAGTAACCACGGTGGTCGCCGGGCTATTACCGATCATGTGGAGCACGAGCTCAGGTTCCGAGGTAATGAAGCCACTTGCCGCTCCAGTTCTCGGCGGAATGGTATCGAGCCTACTGCATGTTTTGATAATTACGCCGGTTGTCTTTTACTGGCTTCAGGAACGACGGATAGCCACCAAGAGATGATTTCAGACTTTCTTGCTAATTAGAAAATTGGAGGTTCAATTATGAAACACTATCTAAATTTTGCAGCGATGATAGCAACGTCAACGGTTGTAATGTTTGGGCTTATGTATCTGAACACCTACGCCCCGGAGCACGTTTTTTTTAGTGAAACTCGAACATATATGGCCCTTGTTATGGGCTCCGCAATGGCTCTCGTAATGCTGCTGTTCATGCTCAAAATGTATAAAAACAGCAAAGCTAATGCAGGTATTGTGATCGGCAGCATTCTCCTTTTCGCCGTCGCGCTCTGGCTCGTGCGGAGTCAGGCGACAGTTGAAGATGTTTCTTATATGAAGGCGATGATACCTCACCACTCGATAGCGATTTTAACGAGCGAACGAGCCACTATAACTGATCCCCGTGTCAGAAAACTCGCCGACGGAATAATTGAGACCCAGCGGCGGGAAATCGAGGAAATGAAAGCCTTGATCAAGGATATTGAGGAGAAAAAGTAGCAATCAATTCCGACTAGATCGACGAAGTGTCGATTCTGGAAAAGGAGGTTTGACTGAAAACAAAGGAGCTTTTATGAAAACAATTGAGAAATATGCTTTGGGTCTATTCCTGACAGCCATCGCTATCGTGGCGATGAACGCTCAGTCACAGGCTCAGGCCAAGTCCACAAAACCAAAATTGCAAACCGCACGGGTGTTGATCAACGACCAAGGTTACTCGCGAACCAGCATCAATCTTCGTCGCGGAGTGCCGACGCGGATCACATTCCTACGGCAGACCGAAGGAACGTGCGCTACCGAGGTTGTAATCGCAGACTATGGCATCAGACGTTCGCTCCCTTTGAATGTTCCGGTTGCCGTCAGATTTACGCCCAAACGATCAGGTGAGGTCACCTTTACGTGCGGAATGAACATGATGAGAGGCAAATTGATCGTTTCATAATGTCAGTACAGCGGAACAAGTTACTTTTTATTTTGGTTTTGATACTGCTGTCTGGCGGTGTGTTTGGGCAGGCCCCGACAACGACCCCAACGCCAGATACTACTGTCCGTTATCTCGATCAAATTGCCGGAGTAACCGCGGATCAGGCCGTTGTACTAGCACTCGAAAACAATGCCGAGATACTGGCGGTACGAAAAGAGGTCGAAGCAGCAAGAGCAATGGTCAAGCAGTCGAAGCTGCGTCCTAATCCCACGCTAAATGCAACCGGCGCTCGGCAGTTGGGCGGCATGGGCAATAACCAGATGGTCGAAGTAATGCTGCCGCTCGAACTCGGTGGGCGACGTTCCGCGCGTATCGCTGTTGCACAGAAGGAACTGGAAGCTCGTGAGTTTGACCTTACAAATAGAGAACGGCTTCTTGCCGCCGATGTCCGGATCAAGTTCGGCGAAGCTGTAGCCTTAATCAAGAAAATTAACGTTACCGAAAGGACTTTGGCCGCAGCCAGACAAGGTTACGACCTTGTGGCGGCGAGAGTGACGGAGGGCAAGATTGCGCCGCTCGAACAAAACATCTTTCTCGTTGAGGTCAACCGGTTGCAGTCGATCCGCGAAACCGCCGAAGGAAAGGTCGAAACGGCGATGTTTGAGCTTCGCAATATGATCGGAATGAGGCCCGATGAACCTCTGCGGCTGCGAGGTGACTTCACAAGCCTCATCCAAACCTTGCCTTCGCTGATTGATTCCACGAACGACGGGTTGATCCAGAGACCTGATCTTCAGGGGGCGCGTGCGGTAAGGCAGTTGGCTGAGGCGAAGATCGAACAAGCAAGAGCCGAAGGCAGAGCCGATGCGAGCGTGAAGAGCGGCTACCAAAGGATGAATTCTGGATTTCCGGTCAGCGGGTTCGATGATCGAGGGTTATTACGACCCGTCCAAGACGTCTTTCACTTCTTCACATTCGGCGTCGAAATCACTCTGCCCGTCCGAAATCGGAATCAGGGTGCGATCGAGGCTGCTGTTTTCGAACGCGATGCTGCCCAGAGTCGCGTAGAGTTCGGTGAATTGACGATCCGTCGCGAAGTAGCGTCTACATTTGCGAGATACAACCGTGCGGCCCGTTCGCTATCGATATTTCAAAATGGTGTTCGGGACCAGGCGAATGCGAACCTACAGGTCATTTGGCAAACGTACGAGCTGGGGTCGAGAACCTTGCTCGATTACATTGCCGAGCAGCGCAGGTTTCTGGATGTGGAAAATGAATTAGTTGATAGGGAACTCGAAACCTACATCGCGAATGTTGAGATACTAAAGGCTGTCAATGCGCCTCAACTTACAAAGAAATGAGAGAAGAAATTAACGAAGATCTTGTCCACGGTGTCGAACCGGACGAAGAATCTGCATCGACTCCAAACCGGAAACCTCTATACATAGCTTCCGGGGCTGTGGGAATTGTTCTCCTCGGTGCGCTGGGATTCTGGTATTTGAGCACTCGTGAAGGTGGAAAGGCCGTCCCGCCGCCGCGAAGTGTTTCATTTGGTGACAATACCAGCACAGAACCCTCGCAGACCGCAAGCGAAGAGACAATAACAATCCCGGAAGAACAGTTGGAAAAGATTGGCTTGAAAATCGAGACTGTTGGCGAGACGCTTTCGGGCGAGGCGATGTCGCTATCAGCTACTGGAGTCGTCCAGCCTAACGCCTACAAAGAAACCCCCGTTATCTCACTCCTTGGAGGCGTGGTTCGAAAAGTTAGCACGGAGCTTGGGCGCAGCGTCGATCGAGGCCAGGCTGTCGCAGTTATATTCAGTAATGAACTCGCCGCCGCTCAATCGCGGTATCTCGCGTTGCAAACGGAAGCCCAAACTGCACGCCAGAACTACGACCGGACCGCGAAACTGGTCAGAATCAGCCCGGTTAGTAACACAGAACTGGATCAAGCTCTGGCTGCATTAACCACAGCGGAGGCCGAACTCGAAGAGCATCACAAACACCACGCACGAACCACGAAACTGCTTGAAATCGGCGCGGCCAGCCGTGAAGAATTCGAGATGGCGACGACCCGGTTAAGAACGGCGGAAGCCAACGTGGCTGCTGCAAAGAATCGATACGCACGTGCAGTTCAGGTAGCCGAGATCAATCCGGTCAGCCGAAGCGAGTTCGAGCAGGCCGCAGTCAAAAGGCAGACCGCCGAATCCGATCTTGCTACGGCAAGGCAAAGGCTTCTGCTATTTGGTCTTTCCTCGCAAAAGGTAAACTCGCTCCGAGCCCCTTCGCAGATCACGTCTGAGATCGCATTAACTGCTCCCGTTTCTGGAACAGTCACAAAACGCAGTATCAACGAGGGTGAGGTCGTCGAGGCGAACAAGGAACTGATGCGCATAACAAACCTCTCCAGCGTCTGGGTGATCGCTCAGGTTTATGAAAAGGACTTCGGGCTTCTCCGCGAAGGAAGCGGTGCGAGTGTGACCTCGAATGCATTTCCCGGCCAACTGTTTCGCGGACACGTTACGTATATCGACCCGAACATTGCGCCCGAAACCCGCACCGCTCAGGTCCGAATCGAATTGGATAATCCGGCTCGGGCGTTGAAGATCGGAATGTACGTCAATGTCGCCTTCGGAAGTATGGGAGATGCGGAACGTAGCGTCCCAACAATACCGGAGGCTGCCGTTCAGAATGTGAATGATAAGCAGGTCGTTTTTATCTCAACGGGCAAGCCTAACGTCTTTACCGTAAGGAGTTTGCGACTTGGAACAGAAAACAAGGGATTATATCCGGTTCTCGAAGGATTGCACGTCGGCGATAGAATCGTCACCGAAGGCAGTTTTCTGCTGCGCGCCGAGCTTTTAAAGCAAAATCCAGTAACACAATGATATTCAAAAACTTATCTCAAGATTGTTATATGAACGTTTGTTCATATAACATAGTCCCATGACTTCAGCGTCTTTTATTGCTAAAAAACAATCATTATCCGATTTGTGCGAGATCCAATTCGTCGATAGCGAAAAGGTTTCTAACGTCACTCGTGCCCTGAAATCGGACGCAGCTTTTCGTTTACTCGCGGATACGTTCAAAGCTCTTGGGGATTCAACCCGCATTCGCATCGCTTTTGCTCTTTCTCGCGAGGAGCTTTGTGTCTGCGACCTTTCTAATTTGCTTGGTGTTTCGCAATCGGTCGTCTCGCATAGCTTGCGCGTCCTTCGCGATATGCAGCTCGTGAAGTTCCGAAAGGAAGGAAAGATCGCCTATTACACGCTTGATGACGAACATATCGAACATTTACTTGATGAAGGCTTTAGGCACGTTGAAGAACTACTGGATTAAAAAAAATATTAAGCGATTTTATTTAGAGGTTTATTTTAATGATTTCAACAAATATATTACTCGGCGCCATTGCCGGAATAACGATTTTTCTAGGTCTTCCGATTGCTCGTTGGCGCGGCGCTTCAGAACGCTTGCGCGGAATTCTCGCACTTGCTTCGGCTGGCGTCCTTTTGTTTCTTGTGGTTGAGGTCGGCTATCACGCGATGGAAACGGTCGAAACGTCTGCGAAAGGCGGCTTACTAAACACCGCCATCGTGCAGGGAATAATCCTTGTTGGCGGATTTGCCCTCGGGTTGGTCGGCTTGGCGTGGCTTGAAGAACGGCGCAAGAAACGAGTTGAGGCTGCCGGGGTTGATGCTCTTGAAGTGGCGACGATGATCGCTATCGGCATCGGACTTCACAACTTTGCCGAAGGTCTCGCAATTGGACAATCGTTTTCGGGTGGTAATGCGGCTTTAGGAACGTTACTTGTCGTCGGTTTTGCTTTGCATAACGCTACCGAAGGCTTTGGCATCGCAGGCCCACTTGTGGGACGCGACATTTCCTGGGCACGCTTATTGGTGCTCGGATTGATCGCTGGGGGTCCGACGGCAATCGGATCGGTCGTAGGCGGCATCTGGGTGAATCCTTCGTTGGAACTCTTATTTCTTTCCGTTGCGGTTGGTTCACTCGTTTATGTCACTCGTGAATTGTTCCGGCTTCGATTTCCACAACTCGGCGCCGTTGGAGCTACAGCGGCTTTGGCCTTCGGTTTTTTTCTTGGATTCGGAACGGAGCTTGTCGTTGGTGTTGCACAGTCCAAAGCAGCCGCAAATTCCTCAAACACAAAATCAACAGCCACACTTCGCTTCGCCAATAAACAAGTCGATCCACCGTCGATAACGTTGGCCCGTGGACAGGCGTTCACAATTCAAAACGATGGAAACGTTCCTTTGGTCTTTGAAGGCAACGGTTTGTTTGTCGGGGAGGTCGTCGCACCCGCATCCGGCAGCATTACCGTCATCGCATCTGGTAATGAAGGGAAGTACGCATTAGTCGATGAGCGAGGACAGAGCGGCACGGGAACAATTGTTGTTCAGCCTGGCGGAGCAATTGAGCCGTTGACTGATGAGGTAAATGCTGTCGGTGCGTTGATGATCTTGGAAGGCCACGTTCGGACATCGAAAGCCTTACACGACCGCGGCACGAAGAATGAGGGGCCTAATCCGGCGCTTGATCTAAAACGCACAAGCAAGCACGCGGGCCATCCTCAACACGAATTATTAATGGGCAGCGAGCCGGATGCTCTGAATCTTCAAAAACTTTTGCGCGAGCACGGCGTTTTCGATTCGGTAAATAATGCGTTGACGGAATACGTTGCTGTTGCCGGAAAAGGTGATGTTCCCCAGGCTGAGATCGACAAAAAGTACCAAGCCGTCATAACGACCACAGAACAGGCCTGCCGTGCAATTGCCGGGACTGCGTACGACAAGCCCGATTTTCGCACCAGGGCCGCGCGTTTTGTATTGGAAACCGCTGATGGCGAATATACGACCGCTACCGAGGGCGACAAGATCGAAATTGTCGAGGCAGGAACGCCCGGTAAAGATAATTTGATCGAGTTTCAGGACGCGCGAGGGTTTTTACAAGCAATGCGAGAGACATTTATGACCGGAAATGCAGCCGTCCACCTAAACGCTGACGGGCAAGCAGCTTTGGACAAACTTCAAAACGACATATTGAAGTCACTCGAACCGCCTGACCTCAATCGTCCTGTCCCCGTGTCGGAATTTAAGGGTCTTACGGAACGCGTGAGCCGAGGGCTGACACCGTAGCAGCGAAATGAATAACGAGATACCAATCGTCTGCACTTTGAACGACGCGGAGTTTCGCGAGCGGGAGCGCGACGTTCTCCAAAAGATAAAAGCCTCCGTGCTTGCGACGAACGAGACGGCGGGCGGTTATGCCTTCCGCTTTCCGTCAGATGATAGTGCTTTCGCGATGCTTAATGAATTTATCGTTCTCGAACGCCGTTGTTGCCCGTTCCTTGATTTCAAGATGACGATTCCGCGTGAACTCGGCGAGATTCACCTCGAGCTTTCCGGCCCCGACGGTGCGAAGGCATTCATAGCCGCCAACTTCGCGGCTTAAAAGTGTGATGCAATTGGCTAGATCCATTCTGTTCTTCGTTGCCGCTGGCTCTTGCGAGATCGCGGGAGGTTATCTCGTATGGATTTGGGTTCGAGATGGCAAGAGCATTTGGTACGCCGCGCTCGGAGCGGTTTTGCTGGTATTTCAGAAGAACTACGAACCGTTTTGAATGGAGGCCATATGGACGTGAATCGAAAGAGAGAGATCGCTAAATTTTTTTGCGGGTTCGAGTCCGCGAAACGAAGCAGCCCAGTCGGTAGTTTTGTTGGTATTAATCGAATATGAAACTGAATTCGATCGAAAAATTCTTGATGAACAATCCGGTGCGCGCTTTTGTCCAGCGGCATCACGAGGCCCGAATGTTCAAAGCTCTGGGCGGCAAAACGACTGGTCAGAAGGTACTAGAGATCGGATGCGGACGTGGTGTCGGGACGGAGATCATTCTTGAGCGATTCGGCGCGGGAGAAGTTCATGCTTTTGATCTCGACCCGAAGATGATCGGGCTAGCGAGAAAGCGGGTGGCGAAGTTTCCTGCCGAAAAGCTGCAACTTTACGTCGGAGACGCGGAAAGGATCGATGCACCGGATAATTCCTATGATGCCGTTTTCGATTTTGCGATCATTCATCACATTCCTGATTGGCCAAATGCTTTGCATGAAGTTGCACGCGTGCTAAAACCGGGCGGAAAGTTCTATTTTGAGGAAGTCACACGGAAGGGTTTGGAACGTTGGTCATACCGGACCTTTTTGAAACATCCGACGGAAGATCGTTTTTCCGGCCCCGAGTTTATTAGGAAGCTTGAAACAAACGGCGTCAATGTCGGCGACAATTATACTTACTGGCTTTTTTCTGACCTGGTGCTTGGAGTCGGAACAAAAGGTCAGTGACCGCTTTTGCAAATGAATAAAACCACATTCAAGATCGCGAAGATGGACTGCCCTGCGGAGGAGCAGTTAGTGAGAATGTCTCTTGCGGACATGCCGGATATCAAGGAGCTTTCATTCGACCTAGGTTCTCGGCAACTCGACGTATTTCACACCGAAGATCCGGAACCGATCTTTCAAAAGCTTGATTCCTTGGCCATGGACACGAAGATGATAGGGTCCGAAGAATCGGAGTTCGTAAAGATCGAAGATCATGGCAATGAGCGCCGTGTTCTAATAACCGTCCTGCTCATCAACTTGTCCTTTTTCTTCCTGAATACTATTACAGGGTTGATCGCCGGTTCGATGGGACTTATCGCCGATGGCCTTGACATGCTGGCGGACTGTCTTGTTTTCGGACTATCGCTTTTTGCGGTAGGGGGAACGATCGCCCGCAAAAAGACCGTTGCTAAGGTGAGCGGCTACTTCCAGTTAGGGCTTGCGACACTCGGTATTGTTGAGGTTATTCGCCGATTCCTGGGCTTTGGCGAAGTCCCCGAATACAAGCTGATGATAATCATTTCGAGCCTTGCCCTCATCGGCAACGCAGTCTCGATCTACATCCTCAGCAAAGCCCGCCGCGAGGAAGCCCATATGCAGGCTAGCTACATCTTTCTGTCCAACGACGTAGTGATAAACTTCGGCGTGATCTTGGCAGGTATTTTTGTCTTCTTCACGGCGTCGAAGTATCCCGACCTTATAATTGGCTCTCTAATTTTCCTTGTCGTTGCCCGCGGAGCAGCTAAAATCCTCCGGTTGTCACGATAAATATGGCTCATTTATGGGGCTGGCAAGTGGACCGAGTTGTCCCCGGCCGTTTTGATATCATCGGGTGTGGCGTAGCTCTGGTCGACGCCGCAATAATTATGTACTGGCCGAGAAGTTAGGCGGCCAACTAAACCGTTCGCAGTTCTTGGTTTGCGTTCGAGAATACGCGGAATGCGGAACGCAGGAAAAGGCAAACCAATGCGAAGGCTATGATGATGTCCGGCCAACCCGATTGAAAGAACCAAACCGCACCGGCAGCGACAAAGACCGAGACATTCGAAGCAATATCGTTACGCGAACATTCCCACACCGAACTCATATTCACATCGTCTGTCTTGTGACGCGTAAGCAGATAAAGGCATATCGAATTCCCGACGACGGCAAGCAAACTTACCACGCCCATTATTTCAAAAATAGGAACCGTCGGAACCATCAGCTTGTAGATCACCTGTCCGAGCACAACGAGCGCCGCCAGCAGGATCAAACCGCCTTTGAACAAAGCGACCTGAGCCTTAGCCTGAGACGATTTATACACAACGTAGAGGCTCAGCCCGTACGTCACCGCATCGCCAAGATTGTCCAGCGAATCAGACAGCAACGCGCTCGAACCCGCATAAATGCCCGCACCGATTCCCGCCGCAAACATCGCGGCGTTTATCCCAAGCACGATCTTCAACGTCGAACTCTGCTTCTCCCGCAAAGCCTCTATCGCACAATCATCTTCACAACAAGCCATAACTACACCAATTTCAGAATAGGTCAATACCCAAACGTTATCAACGAGAGCAACAGCATTACCGCTCATAACGGATCCGATTATCGTTACAGAACCTTATCGAAGCCGCTCGGGGAAAAGTCTTATCAAGCCTCGCCAGTGTAAATCGCTCCAATAAAAAAATAGCGGATGGCAGCGGCTAGGATATGTTATTATTCTGCGTGGGAAACAAGGCGGCATTTTTGTTTTTTTTGCCTAGATTTGTATGCGACCGAAACTCTGATACGTTTAGTTGACTTGGTTGCAGGTTGGTTGCAGCGTTCCTGATCATGGCTTATTAGTGTTGAATCGAGATGGCTGTAACTTGCTGATTCTAAGAGCTTTTGAGCACTTTTGACAAATTATACAAACCTACCTAAATCGCTTGGGGTGCGAGAGGTCGTGAGTTCAAATCTCGCCGTCCCGACCAATAAAAAAAGGCTTTCGATCATTTCGGAAGCCTCATTTTTTTTCGGATGGTTGCAAGATGATTGCACTTTCCTTTTTCATACCTTCTCAGATCAAAACTCCTAGTAATCAATCACATCATTTCACGGTCGGTTCATAGTTTCGCCAACTAGGCGCAAATCTGCGCCTATCGGTGCGTTTGGCTCACAGCGTTGCGTGAAATGCGTCTTTAAATGCAGGTTTGGGTCGGCACTTTTTTGCTAATTTGGAATGGTGGAGGATAGAACCATGATTGAAGTCGTTACCATCGAGAAACCCGAACTCCAGAGGCTAAGAATAACACTGATAAAATATCTATAGGATTTTTCAAAAAGTAATTTAATTTTTCTTTCCGTATGAAAAAAATCTTGACACCCATTATTTAAATAACTAGACTTGGTTTGAATTTTCACCACCTGCATTAAAATTTATTTAAATTAAAGCCACTGCAGGCATATACCTAAATTGAGGGGCACCGGTGTCAAATCGGTGGTTTCTAAAGCCAACCCCTACATAGGAGTAGTAAGTTCCGCTTTGGCAGTTCGTTCATTAGCACAAGCCGGGGTTGCAATTGAAAACGAATGCAAGTCACATATCGCCTCGGAATGGGCAAAAAAAAATAAAAAGACAATGAAAGAAGCATTGTCGATGTTTGATAGAAGTTTTACGCCTTACTACATCGGTGAGATATGGTCTGGTGATAATGTCAGTTATTTTAGAAAAACTGGAGGAGGCGTGCCAACAAGTAACCGTATTCCTGGAGAATGGGGGCAAGCAGATTTTAAGGAAGAGTATTTAGATGCTGAGGCTACAAGGTATGCCCCAGCAACGGACAATAATGGAACTCCAGTGAATAATTTAGTCTCGGATCAAGTGCATCATTTTGTAGGTTATATGAGCGCCGGTATCAATGGAGCGTATTGGTCTTCTACTGCTCTCACGAGATAACGGACTGGTGGGGTGATAATCCTGGGGACGTAGCTTTGGGTGAGGCGGCATATAACATTGGGAAAAGCTTGACGTCTGATCCATCCACTTCTCTTAAGAGTATCGGTAAAACCATTAAAGATAAAATCTGTCGATAATATGAGGAGGTAGGTAATGACTTTGACCAACAAGCTAATTTTGGATTCTATTGGAGCTGTTCTTTCGGTTCTTGCTATAGAAAGTCTTTATTATTTTTCAATAGTTAGTGGTGATGTCGACTACCCTTCAATGGGTTTTGATATAGCCATTGGAATCCTATCGTATTTACTCGCGCTAGTTATTTTGTACTACTCTCATAGAGATTTCACATCATTAGGGACATTGCGTACGATTATTGCGGTAATCACAGGGTCGTCAACTTTCATGTTACTTAAAATGATGGGTGCGATTTATTCAGATGTCGACTTTCTGGCATTGAATCCCGATATGATTTATAAGCGTCACATAGTTACCGGAATAAAGATATCTTTTTTACTTATCCCAGTCCTAAGTATATGCACGATTCTGTGGATCCTTGCAATTAGATTTGTCGGCAGAATGATTTTTTTATCGAGAGATATTTCCTAGATTCAGAGAGGTTTTTGAATGTTTACGGATCGACGCCGGTTGCGGCGGTGCCGGGCGGGACGGCTTATTCGGCTGTGACGGGGATGGATCTGATCGGGCGGAGGATCGAGGTGACCTTGCAGGACGGAACAAAGGTCGAAACCGAGTATGGTTACGGGAGCGATTTTACTTACGTAACGGTGACGGATCAGGCTGGCAAACAGCGGCGTCAGGTGGCGGACGCTTTGGGGCGTGTGGTTCGGGTCGATGAACCATATACGAACGGCGCTCTCGGCACAGTGACAAGCCCGGCTCAGCCGACATCTTATGAATACGACGGCAACGATAATCTCGTAAAGGTTACGCAGTCCGACGGGACTACGACACAGGAGCGGAAATTCCTATACGATTCGCTGTCGCGGCTGGTCGCAGAGAGACAGGTCGAGGCCGACCCGACACTTGCACTCGACGGCACGAAAGGAACATCTGATCCTTCGAAATGGACAAAGGTTCTGAAATATAATGTCGATGGGCTCCTTTTGGAAGGCGTGGATGCGAGAGGCGTAAAGACCGAGTTTGATTACGACGGCCTGAACCGCGTGACAAATGTTACCTACACCGGCGAGACCGGCTATCAGACGCCGAATGTAACTTACACATACGATCAATCTCGAAGCGGATTCTACAACGACGGAGCGTTGACCCGAGTCGAAACGGCAGCTACCGCTTATGCACCCGCGACGGCATCGGAATTTGACTACGACGGTATGGGACGAGTTGCGAAACATAGGCAATACATCGATACGAATGAATACGCGATGGAATATGGCTATAACCTTGCCGGGCAACTGACCAGCGAAAAGTATCCAAGCGGAAAGATCGTGGCGACGAGCTACGACGACAACGGACGGCTTGCCGGAATAGCCGATCAGAACCGTACCTATGTAAGCGGATTGGAATATAACGGCATTGGCGGAGCGATCAGTCAGATCGCTCTAGGCAACGGAACGACGGAGACATACACTCTAAATGAGCGTATGCAGATGACGGGACAAGAGTTGAAGAAAGGCACGAACGTATTGCAGAAATATGTTTACGGCTACGGGGAGGTGAACAGCTCGGGAAGCCTCGTGGATTCTAAAAATAATGGCCAGTTGGGGCAGGTCGAAAGCTACATCGGAACGAATAAGCAGTGGACTCAGAAATTTACTTACGATTCCATCGGGCGTTTGACTGAGACGAAAGAGTTCAGAGGCAGCACGAGTTTCTTGAGTTATAAGCAGACGTTTGATTTTGACAGGTTCGGCAATATGTACCGCAAGGCGGCGAATAATCAGACAGCTGGCCAAGAAACGCCGATCGCTTACATGCCGATCGAAGACAGCGACATTTCTAAATCCACGAACAGATTCACATCGGACACAACCTATGACGAAGCCGGTAATGTCATAAACGACGCCAAGTTCCGATCAATGGTTTTTGCGTATGACGCTAACGGTCGAATGGTGAAATCTACAAAGACCTCGATGCCGGATGCGAGTTCGGTTTATGATGCTTCGGGAATGCGTGTTGCGGAGAAGGTCAATGATGTCTGGCGGTATTTGGTGTATGACATCGGCGGAAAACTGATCGCGGAATACGGCGGCTCGGAAACATCCGGAGTGGGCGGTTTGAGTTATGTTCACCAAGATTGGCAGGGATCGACGCGCGTCGTGACAAACGCTCACGGCTTCGTCAAATCGCGTAACGACTACACAGCCTTCGGCGAGGATATAAACTCAGGTACAGGTCTGCGAACAGAAAATCAAGGCTTTGGTTCAGCCGAAAACCTTCGCCAAAAATACGGCCTCACCGAACGCGACGACGCCACCGGCCTCGACCACACTTGGTTCCGCAAACACGAAACCCAAGCAGGAAGATGGACTTCACCTGACCCATACAACGGTTCAATGAACATCGGCGATCCTCAGAGTTTTAATAAGTACTCTTACGTTACAAATCAGCCAACGAACTACATCGACCCAAGCGGTTTGATGATGATGACAATAATCTGCAGGACAGAATATTCCTATTGGTGGGAAAATACACCTGAGGGGCCTGTTAGTTATCTTAGCATCGTTGGAACACAGTGTTATTCTTTTGGTGGCGGCGGTGGTGGTGGTACTGGATGGCAACCACCGACTGGGCCAGGTTCGTCACCGCCAGAAGGACCTGGACACACGCCAATAAAATCTCCTGAAAAGCCAGTTGGACCCTCCGAAGACAAAAAATATCGAGATTGTGTGGACGACGCTTGGTCAGATTATAGGAGAATTTATTTTGCAGACGGCGTAAAAACAGTCGTCGGAACGTTTATCATAGTCGGAGGCGTAGCCTACACAGTTTTCGAACTACGACATGCGGGATCTGGTGGGGTTTTACAGCATGGCTTGGCAACTCACTCGATTGCTTCTGTAGGGTTAGCGACAATTCTATCTGGTGGAAGTCTATTAAAAGATGTCTTCAGTCGAGACGAAGGAGCGGTTCTCAGAAAAAAAATTGCACACTGTAAGGAGATATATCCTTCGGCGAACCATAGTTATGAAGGAACCGGAATTCCCTAAATTTACTTATATTTCGTAAAGAATTATCGTTAGGTTTGAATTTATATGGAAAACAGGAAAGTTAAGATTATATTATTAGCGTTTGGGACCCTGTTGCTGATTTTAGGCATTCCCTATGTTGTGTTTTATTTCGCATTTGGTTCGGAAAACATGCCGGGTTGGGATTTATGGTTTCCTTTAATTCTTTTTTTTACTTTCTTTGGGACAGTTACTCTTACATTTAGGCTCGTATCTGGCATTTCGCTTACAAGTGCCGAGGAACATATTTCTTATTGGAAAGATACGCGAGCTAGAGGAAAATGGAAATACATTTTTACACTATTTGCCCAAATTTCGTTACTGACCCTCATTCCTCTCACATTTATTTTCTTTATATCTTCAAATGATGAAAGTAGTGATTCATCACAACTGCATACAGCCTATCTTGCATTGTTTATAATCACTTTGATAGGTGCATTCATAGTCTCTTTGAAATTATGGAAAAGAAACGAGGATAGATTTTTAAGAGATCGACTACGTTGATGTGTTATGTCGGACACGATCGTATGCAGATGACATCGCAGGCGGTCTGAGTTATGTTATGCAGGACTGGCAAGGCTCGACTAGAGTCGTCACGAACGCTCACGGCTTTGTGAGATCGCGTAATGATTACACCGCTTTTGGTGAAGATATAAATTCAGGCACAGGTCTGAGAACCGAAAACCAAGGCTTTGGCGGCGGCGATTCAGTTCGCCAAAAATACGGCCTGACCGAACGCGACGACGCTACCGGCCTTGATCACACATGGTTCCGCAAACACGAAACCCAAGCCGGCCGCTGACCCAGCGGCGATTCTCTACCTATGGAATCCAACTGCCAATACAACTGGCATAAATGTACTGGATTCGATTAGTGGCGGTGGTAGTGGCGGTGGAGCATCGATTACAAACGCTTCATTCTCACCCCACGTTAAAAAAACGAAGCAGAAATGCGACAAGGAATTTGAGGAGAAAAAGAATGACATGACTGGAAAGTATGGTACTGCTCTTGTCCTAGCTGGCGTAATTGCAGTTATTACTTGGGAAACTGTAATTCTCGCTATTGCGTCTGGCCTTGCCGGCATTGGAATTGCAATTGAATAGGCAATTGATTACAGAGCCGCAAAAAGAGAACGCAATAATTGTTATGAGGAAGTTGAGGATGAGGAGGCCATGGTTGCCTAGGAGCCTTAAAAATGAACTATATATTTATTATCGTTTTACTATTGCTAATCATTCCTGTTGTGTTGTTAATTCGAGGGATTTTCTCCAAATCATTGTTGACAACTGGTCAGTTTGCGGGGGCTGTGTGCCTTACTGTCGCATTTACCATTGGAATGTTTATTTTGAGACTGATGATTAAGGACGAAGGGGACACAGTTGCCCCGGAATTAGGATACTTCTTGACTTGGTTTATAAATGGATGGGGATTTCTATATCTGAACTGCATAGTACTTTTGGGATTTTTTATTTTAAGATTTAAAAGTAAGCGACATGATGATCCGATTTAGATAAAATCTTGTGCGTCACCAAGAACAACGGCCAGCTTGCCGAAGTTAAAAGCTACATCGGCACGACCAAGCAATGGACGCAGAAGTTTGCTTATGGGTGCGAGAGGTCGTGAGTTCAAATCTCGCCGTCCCGACCAATAAAAAAAGGCTTTCGATCATTTCGGAAGCCTTTATTTTAATTGGTCTGAGCCTGTTTGAGGTATTGTCCAACTTCTACTTCGGGATAGATCTCGCTATATTTTAATACCTTTGTTGCTCCGACCCTTCTGTTGATCTGTTCGCGTTTTAGATCTTCTGCCGAAACTACGCCGGACGCAGCGAGTAATTCGATGAAACTTTTTATCGTAGCTTCGTGAAAATTAGCGACCCTTTGAGCCTTATCCGAAACTACAAGCCCTCTTATCAGCTTTTCGTCCTGAGTTGCTACTCCTGTGGGACAAGTGTTCGTATGACACTGCAATGCCTGAATACAGCCGGTTGCCAACATCATTGCTCTGGCAACATTTACCATATCGGCGCCGATCGCGATCAGCCTTGCGATATGAAATCCATTGAATACCTTTCCCGAGGCGATCACTTTTATATCCTTTTTCAGGTCGTATCCGATCAGCGTATCGATCGCGAACGAAAGTCCGTCTCTTAAAGGCATTCCGATGGAATCCGCAAATTCGATCGGAGCCGCGCCTGTTCCGCCTTCTCCGCCGTCAATTGTTATGAAATCGGGTTTTATTCCGGTGGATATCATTGCTTCGCATATCTCTGTGAATTCCGATTTTTTGCCGATGCATACCTTAAAACCCACAGGTTTGCCGCCTGAAAGGTCTCGAAGAGTTTTGACGAACTGCATTAATCCTTTTGCACTTATAAAAGCGGTGTGAGCCGGCGGCGAATTGACGGTAGTATGCGGTTTCACGTGTCGAATGGCGGCAATTTCCTCTGTGTTCTTTGCAGCAGGGAGAATTCCGCCGTGACCCGGTTTTGCTCCCTGTGAAAGTTTTATTTCGATCATTTTCACATTTTCAAGCGTAGCTTTCTGCTGAAATAGCTCCGGGCTGAATTCTCCATTTTCCGTTCGACAACCAAAATAACCGGTCCCGATCTGCCAGATAAGATCGCCTCCGGGCTGCAGATGATATGGGCTGAGTCCGCCTTCGCCGGTATTTTGTGCAAATCCGCCAAGCATCGCACCGGCATTCATTGCCAATACGGCATTTTTACTCAATGAGCCAAAACTCATTGCCGATATATTCAGTCTGCTTGCCGAATATGGTTTTAAGCAGTCATTTCCGCCGACAAGTACGCGTTGTTCCTGTTCCAGGTCTGCCGGGTTCGCGGCATAGATAGAATGATCTATCCATTCATAACCCGCGCGATAAACATCCCATTGAGTTCCGAACGGACTTGTTGACGTTTCATTCTTTGCCCGTTGATAGATCACAGAACGAAACAGCCGATTGATAGGTTTTCCCTCGGTGTCGGTTTCGACAAAATACTGCATTATCTCAGGCCGAACCTTTTCCAGCATATACCGAAAATTTCCGATTATCGGAAAGTTCCTGCGGATGGTTTGCCGCTTTTGAGTAATGTCTATAACGCCGATCGCAATTATCGGCGCGACTACTATAAAAAACAGCAAAAAATAAACACTGATCAAACTTAGTAATAAAATTACTAAGCTCACCGCGATGGACGACGTTATAAAGATTTGTCTTACGCTCATAAAAATTTGTCGGGTGATCTCGCTAACAATATTCAGCCGTTACCATGCGTCCCAACACGCATAATATCGGTTGCGCTCACCAGCATTATCCTTATGTAATATTAAACCACAGGTGTTGTTTTTCGAACGATCAGCGTACAAAGCGAACAATAAAAAAAGGCTTCGGCATCAACACCAAAGCCTTCAAAGTTGTCCGATCGATCTATTTCAAGCGAACGGTAACAAAGATCGTCGCACCTTGTCTTGAGATCAGAAGCGCGACCGGTCCGGTTCCGGCTTTATCTAGAGCAGACTGAACGGCCTCGGCAGAATTTACCGGCTGGCGGTTGATCTCCAAAAGAACATCGCCGCGAGCGACGCCTGCGGAAGCGGCTATTCCGTTCGGATCGACACTTGAAACAACCATGCCTTCTGAATCAGAAGGCAGGTTGAATTGCTTTGCAAGCTGCGGCGTGACGGGCGTAAGCGTAATGCCGAGTTTACCGTTTTCGGCGTTGCCTGCCGGTTTCCCGGGTTCGTCGTCGCCTTGGCCGCCGGCTTTATCCGTCGATTTCACTTCATCGAGCGTCGCGGACATTTCCTGTTCTTTTCCGTCACGAAGGATCGTAAGTTTGATCTCAGCTCCGGGCTGTGTTCCTGCGACCTTGTTGCGAAGAACGTTCCTGTCTTCGACCTTTTCGCCGTTAATTGCGGTTATCACATCGCCGCGTTTCAAGCCGGCTTTTTCGGCCGCGCTTCCGGGCTGAACTCCGCTGATAAGCACACCTTCGGTCGTGGAAATTCCCAAGGCCTTGCTCATATCGTCGGTGAGATTTTGGATGTTGATACCAAGCATGCCGCGGTGAACCTGGCCGTCCTTCAACAATTGCTCCATAACGGATTTTGCCATATTCGACGGGATCGAAAACCCTATGCCGATGTTTCCCCCGGAGGTCGAAAGTATCTGGGAATTTATACCGATCAGTTCGCCGTTCAGATTAACAAGTGCTCCGCCCGAATTGCCGCGATTTATCGCCGCGTCGGTCTGAAGAAAATCTTCATAGCTTCCATCGCTTAAACCTGTGCGCCGGCCTTTGGCTGAAATGATGCCTGATGTCACCGATTGGCCAATTCCGAGCGGATTTCCGATCGCCAGAACGATGTCGCCGATGCGGACATTGTCCGAATTTCCCAAGCTTAAGAAAGGCAGGTTCTGAGCTTCGATCTTTAGAACGGCAAGGTCGCTCAATTTATCTATTCCGACAACTTTGCCGTCGAACGATTTATTATCAATGGTAAGAACGGTAATGGTTTCCGCTCCGTCAACGACGTGTGCATTTGTAAGTATCGTTCCATCGGCGCTGACGATAACGCCTGATCCGACACCGCGTTCAGGTCCCGGATTAGGCTGCTGGAACTGTTTGAAGAAATCATCGAATGGTGTTTTCGGCATTTCGGCCTGCGGTTTTGCTTTTGTCACCGCTTCGATGCGAACGACCGCACCGGAAGTTTTTTCGACCACATCGGCATAAGAAGTTCTGATGCCGTCAGAAGAGACCGGCGCCGGCGTTGAACTTTGCGGAGACGGCACCGGCGGAACTTGTTCGCCGTTCAAAAGGCCGGTTTTGCAGCCCGTAAATGCGGCCGCCAAAACAAGCATCGTTATCAATAGAATATTTTTATAATACATAGAAAATTCTCCAATATATTCGGATATGCGTAATATATTTTACATCACGCTTTTCTCATAGCAAAAAAAAAGGACACTTTCATCATACGATGAAGCATCCTTCTCGGTTCGCTAAAACAAAAATTTATCAGCGGCCTATTACTCGTATCGTTTGATCCTTGAAAATATAAGCCAGCGATTTGTAGATCAATTTCGCACATAAAAAAGCAGGCGAATCGTAGTTTTCGGAATATGAATATTCGACAAGATCCATACCGATTATACGCTTTTTCTCTGCGATCCTTCGTATCAATGCAAGCGTTTCGTACCATCCGAGCCCGCCAGGTTCCGGTGTTCCGGTGGTTGGAACAAGACTCGGATCCAAGCCGTCGATATCAATGGTCAGATAAACGTTCTCGGTCAATGAATCAACTGCCGGTTCGATCCAATTAGTTTTTCCGACGATGTCCTGTGCCCAAAAGATGCGTGTCGGAATGCCGGTATCGATCAATTTTGCCTCATCTGCGGAGATCGAACGAATGCCGACCTGAACGGACGGGATCCGCAGATCTTTAACAACACGAGCCATTATCGACGCATGCGAATGAGGTGTTCCGTCATAAGTGTCGCGCAGATCGGCATGTGCATCGATCTGCAGAACGCTCATATTGTGAAATTTTTCGGAATGGGCTTTTATTATCGGAGCCGAAACGGAATGTTCGCCGCCGATCATGCATATGAATTTATCGGAAGCGAGCAATTCTTTGGTGCGGCGGTAAAGCTCCTCCATCATTGCTTCCGGTGTTGGACGCGGTTTGAATTCTTCGAGGGTATGAATGCCGAGTTTATATACTTCGGCATCGGTTTCTTCCTCGTAAAGCTCCATGTTGCGCGATGCATCGACAATAGCCATGGCACCTGCTCCGGTTCCGGTTCCGTATGAAACCGTTCCTTCATAGGAAACAGGCCAAATGAGTATTTGAGCAGGATCGAGATCGGAATATTCCGGTTCGTCGATCCCGCCGAAATTCATCGGTAATGTCGAAGATTCGCTCATCGTCAATGTTTATGGGATCTCAACGCCAAGATCTTTGCCGGTAAAAGTGAAATTCGGGCGTTTGCGGCCTTTCATGAATTTCGCCGCTGTTTGCGACAGGGCGGTTATTATCATCGGCAAAGCAATGGAAGGATCGCTCGGCACGAAAGCCGTCGTCGCTCCTTTATGAAGCTTTCCGAATGCGGTCGTGTGATTTGCGCCGAACGAAGGTGTGCGTGTTTCAAGAGGTTCGGAATCAGTTGTGATCGAGATCGCATATTTATGTCCGCGATGCGATGTTCGTGTTATATAAGCCGAATTCTCCGCCATATTGACCATGTTCTGGCTCGACGAACTGCCGAGCGTGATGATACCCGAATTGCGCGTTTTTTGAGCGATCGTCATCATTTCCATCGTATCCTGCGTGGTGTCGAAATGAAGATGAAGTTTCTTTTCGAAACGGGCTCGTGCAATGCCGACTGCAAGTTCCGTGCTCATAATATCGGGCGAAAAGATCGGTATTCTCGATTTGAAAGCGGCGGTCATAATGCCGTCTTCGTGTGCGATCTCGGCGAGTTCGCGTCCCATTAGATGAAGGAATTCGCGCATCGAATGCGGACGACTCAGCTCAAGCTGATTAATAACGCTTCCGACCCATTCGTCGGCTTCCTGATATTCTTCGCGGTTGGCAAGCAGATCGCCGACGCGAATAACCGACGATGCTTCGAGTTCTTCGTCGCTCATGCTCGGATGAGCCTGATAATGGCTGCGGCCGAGCGTTTCGTGAATGTCATGAAAAAGAACAGTGCCCGACATAACGATAACGTCAACGAAACGATTCTTTATAACGTACGCCAAAAGCCGGCGCATTCCGGATGTGATCAGATTGCCTGAACCGCACAAATAGATCGTTGAATTATCATCAAGCATATCGAGCCAAATTCGATGTGCTTCGGCCAATTGTTTGGCACCAAATCCGGCTCCTTCCATTTTTTCCAAAAGACCGGCGACGGATCTGTCGCGATCGATCGGAACCGGCCGTGTCGGAACCGTCAGGAATTTCGAAGCCTTGGTTTTCTTTTGAGCTACCATAATTTTTTCACCTACATTAAAAACGTTTTAATATTTCTTACTTATAAATTGATCCGGCACCGTTCAAATATCCGCGATGCATCAAATGATCACAAAATCGTTATCGACCGCCTTGGTTCGGCGAAAGATAAGTATATGAATTTGCCTGCTGTTCGTAATAATCAATTACGGAGTTGCCTTCTTCTGTAGAAAGCTCGCCATCCTTGATGCGTTTCATCACAGCTTTGCGAAAATGATCTGTCAGCTGATCGCTGTCATACCTTACAGACGCGACCGCATCGCACAAAGTTGCGCCTTGGATCACTTTTTTTATAATGTGACCTTCTTCGCCAATAAAAATATGAGCTTCGTGCGGGACACCAAACAGATTATGGTTGTTTCCCATAACTTCCTGGTAGGCACCGACCAGCATGACGGCAATATAATACGGCTCTTTCCTGTCCAATGTGTGCAGTTCGAGCACCGGTTTTATATCGTGAAGATCGACGAATTTATCAACGATACCGTCGGAATCACATGTGATATCACATAGCGTAGCATATTCCGTGGGCTTTTTGTTGAGTTTATGTATCGGCACTATCGGAAAAAGCTGTTCCAAAGCCCAGTTGTCCGGCATTGAGCGAAAAACGGAAAAATTGGCCAGATATTTGGCGCACATTAACCTTCGAAGGTCGTCGAATTCCTCAGAGACATATTTTTTCTGCTGTGCGTGTTGATCGGCCTTTTCACAGATATCCCAAAAAAGCACTTCGCCTTTACCTTTGTCTTCAAGCGATATCAGACCCAAATTGAACATTGTGAACAGTTCTTCGCGGTTCTCGAGAGCATCGTGATAATATTCGCGGTAATTTTTGCCGTTGATCGCCTCGCGAAGATCCCAAAGTTCCCGGACGACCTGCGGATCGTCGCTGTCCAGCGTCAGCGGCGTAAGATCTTCGACAACTGTTTCGATCTCGTCCTGAACGTTCGTTACCATTATTGCGTGATACGCCGAAAGATATCTTCCGGATTCCTGTATGATCGTCGGGTGCGGGACATTTTCGTCGTCGCAGACGGTTTTGATCACATAGATCACATCGTTCGCGAATTCCTGAGAGTTGTAGTTTGCCGATGATTCGAATGAGGTTCGCGATCCGTCATAATCGACGGCCATGCCGCCGCCGACATCCAGATACTTGATCGGAATTTCCATCTGACGGATCTTTGCGTACGTTCTAGCGGCTTCTTTCATCGCGTTCTTGATACGCTTGATGTCGGTTAGCTGAGAACCGATATGAAAGTGCAAAAGCGTCAGCATATCGACGCGGCCGGCTTCCTGCAGTCGGCGTATGACCTCAAGTATCTCCGTTGTCGTCAGCCCGAATTTTGCCGCTTCGCCGCCGGATTTTTCCCATTTGCCGGAACCTTTGGAATAAAGTTTCACGCGAACACCCAGCATCGGCAGCGACGCATTCGGGTTTTCGGCGGTCAATTTTTCGACGAGGTTCAGTGTGTGGTCAAGCTCGCTAAGTTTTTCTATGACGATTACGACGTTCTTTCCGGAAGCAGAACCGGCAAATGCAAGCTCAACAAAGTCGCGATCCTTAAAACCATTTAACACGAGCAAGCTGTCCTTGCTTTGCTCCAAACCGAGCGCGGCGTAAAGCTCGGCTTTTGAGCCGGCTTCAAGTCCAAAATTATATCTGGAAGCTTCTTTAAGGTATTCTTCGATAACGCCGCGATTTTGATTGACCTTCATCGGGAATACGCATAAATGACCGCCTTCGTATCCGAATTCTTTGATCGATTTTTTAAAGGATGTTTGCAGTTTGCGGATCTGGCCGAATAAAAGCTGCGGAAACCGTAAAAGGATCGGTGTATTGATGCCGCGTTTTCTTAGGTCGTCGATGATCTCTTTCAGATCGGCTGTCAGGTTATCGGCTTCCGGTGCCCGGACAATGAAATTGCCTTTTTTGTTTACGCCAAAATAATCGGCGCCCCAATTTTGAATTCCGTACGTCTCAATTGTCTTATCGATGGTTTCGCTCAATGCATGCGTCTCCTGTCAGCGGAACTTTCCAAAGTATTTCGAAACAAAAACTATAGCTTAATAAAAAACTATCAAAAATCAAAAGGCCATACAACAAAATAAATATCTTGCGGATAAATAACTTACCAAGATTTACGAAAGTTTGGCACGGACGTTGCAAATGCATTAAATCAGGACGGTTTCATCGCTGTCTAAAATAGTTAAAGACCTATATAAACATTGATCGAGAATAGAATTTAAGACATAAAAGCCAATAAAAGTGACAAAAAGAGGTGTCAAAATATGTCATTAATTGGTCGAGGTTATAAAGAAATGCAAAATCGAAATAAAGAAGAACACGGATTTTCACTGATCGAACTACTTTTAGTTGTTGTAATTATTGGCATAATCGCCGCTCTTGCGGTTCCTGCTTATCAAAAAGCAACACGTGCCGCCGAGAACAGTACAACTTTTGCAACGATGCGCACTATCGCACAAACACAGGTTGGGTTTTATTCACAAAACAGCCGTTTCGGCAGACTCAACGAAGTAAATGCGATCGTCGGCCATAGTTTAGGAACAGAGGTCGGCGACAAGATCGTCCGTAATAAATTTACGTTCGAAATGAATCCGGTGACGCCTACAGATGCCGAACTCAAAGAAAAATATTTTATTTCCGCAACACGCTCTGTTGTTGGCGACGATATAGTTTACCGCTACGAACTTACCCAAACAGGCGAGATCGAACAAGTTTTTCCACTGTAAATCTCCCACATACCCCCAAAAATTTACCCACGCCCGGCGTGACCTAATGCCATGACAATATTTGAAGACCTGATTGTCGAACTCAAAAACGAAAATCTTTTAGAAGAAACGGTCGTTGATGTTTCTGATAAAACACTTGTCGAAAACGGCCAACCTTTGGAAATTGCTCCGGAATCCGAAGAAGCCTTCGTGCAGGCTTTGGATGTGAGCGACCCGATGCTTGAACATCTTTCCGAAATGGAAAAACCTGTCAACCGCCGCGAATTTTATCGTAGGCGAGCGATCGATGAGATGAACAGCCTCCAGATGGTGGAACATATTTTCTCGGCCATCGAGCGGGAACATATGAAATCGACGCCGACCGGTTTTGATGATCTTGAGGCAAAAAAGGCGCTGAATAGTTTCTTACAGGTTTCCGACGATCTTCATTCCGAAGATCACGCTCAAACGGAACTCGCATTAATGCGGGATATGGAGATTTGGAGCACGGCTTTGGCCGCGCGAGATGCCGAGATATCTATCGCAAATCTCCGAAGATTTTGTGAAAATTCACGGCCGCCTTTAAGTTCGCAGGCAATGTTGTCGCTGGCGCGTTATTACCGCAATTCACAATTCACCGAATCCACACGAGCGAAATTCGAATTTATAATGACACGGCTTTTTGCCCGCGAAGGCGAGTTTCAAAAGCGTTTCATTATTTTTGAATATGATGAAATGGTCGGACACATAAAGACCTTTTACGGCGATTGGTCGAGTGTTTCGCTGTATGCTCAAAACGACGATGACGAAAACATAAAATACGCGATAAAGCGGTTTTCCGACCTCGCCGCCGAGATCGAAGGCTTTGAGCTTTTTGACGAAGTTATCGCCGCCGGTTTCTTTGATAAAGTGCGCGATTTCAAAGAAGAAACGCGGGAAATGTTCTTTGCTCCGACAGTTACGGCCGCAGCGATCATTTGCAATGCACGCATCGGTAATAAATTTGTCGATCTCGTCCAAAAAGAACGTCTTAGAACAAGCCCGAAATTGACCGCCGAAAAATACGGCACCAAACATGATTCGATAGTTTCGGACGCGGCAGGCAAAACGGTTAATCTTGTTGATGTTCTACGCAGTTCGGATATTGATTTTGATGCTATCGAAGATCCGATAGAGATCACCGAATATGAACCTGATTTCACATTCGGCAGCGTCGCTGAATCTGCCAAGAGCTGGTTCAAGTTCGATCTGTATGCGGTGAACCGTTGGATGGTCGTACTTACCGTTCTGGTCGTCGTCGCAAGCATTGGTGTATATGTATGGTCCGAGCAAGAGGTGGAAACTAATAACGGTGTGGCAAAGGCCGCCGTTGTTAATGTTGATGATGCGAAATTGAACGAATATATATCAACTGCCAGATCGACCAAAGAAACCTTTTATGGTGTGATGCAGCCGGCTTGGGCTTCGCTTGATGATAAAGCGCAGCAGGAATTTCTGCAAAAAGCTTGGGTCTTTGCAAAGAACAAAGGCTTTAGTCGAGTGCTGCTTTTGAACGACAAAGGCAAAACGGTCGGTTATGCAGCCGAAGGAAAGACGAATATAGTTCGGCCGTAATGTTACAAAATTGTAGGTAATTAATGAATAAGCCACATAATTGTAGTGCTTATGCATTACACTTGCTTTACTAAACATTGTAACTATTCACATTATTGAATTTACCTTAGTTCAAAATACCAGCTATTATCTGGTATGCTGTTTGCAATTCGATATCAACATATCGGGCCGTAGGCAGCTTTTTTGTATTTTAAAGCTCGGTAAATATTTCATAAGAGAAAAAAATAATGACATTTGGCGAAAAAATGAATGCAAAAAATGTCCTCACAGCCGCCGCCGACCATGAAGCACGGTTTCTGGACATTCGTTTTAGTGATCTTTTCGGTGCTTGGCACCATTTAACATTTCCTATTAGTCAGCTTACTGAAGATTGTTTTGAAGATGGATTCGGTTTTGATGCTTCGAGCCTTCGCGGCTGGGCGGCGATCAACGAATCGGACATGCTTTTGGTGCCTGATCCAAGCAGATTTTGGATCGATCCGTTTACCGAGGAAACAACTATCTGTCTGATCGCGAACGTTGTCGATCCGATCACCAAAGAAGGCTACGGCCTAGATCCGCGTTCAGTCGCGGTTCGTGCCGAGAGTTATCTTCGGTTCACCGGACTTGCCGACACGATCTTTGTTGGGCCGGAAGCCGAATTTTTCATCTTTGATGATGTAAATTTCAGAAATGACCAGAACTCGGCCGGCTTTACGCTGAATTCCGAAGAAGGCCATTGGAATACGCGCCGTGAAGGCACGATCGATAATCCAAATCTTGGCTATCACATTCGTTCGAAAGAAGGTTATGTGCCGGTTGCTCCGGTGGACACGCTGATCGACCTCCGCAACACGATCTCATTGCTGCTTGGTGAGGTTGGAATAAATGTCGAATGTCATCATCATGAAGTTGCCACGGCAGGGCAATGCGAGATCGATTTCAGATTTTCTGAATTGCTGCACACGGCCGATAATTTGATGCTATTTAAATATATCGTCAAAAATACAGCCGCGGCACACGGAAAAACAGCGACCTTTATGCCGAAGCCGCTTTATGGCGACAACGGTTCGGGAATGCATGTTCATCAATCGCTTTGGAAAGACGGCGAGCCTCTTTTTGCAGGCGACCAATATGCCGGACTTTCGGAAATGGCGAAATTTTACATCGGCGGTTTGCTGAAACACGCACCGGCATTGATCGCATTTGCTGCTCCGACAACGAATAGTTTCAAACGGCTTGTTCCCGGATTCGAAGCTCCTGTAAATCTGGCATATTCCGCCAGAAACCGTTCTGCCGCAGTCCGAATTCCGATGTTCTCGGCCTCGCCAAAAGCAAAGCGGCTCGAATTTCGTCCGCCCGATCCAAGCTGCAATCCGTATATAACATTTGCGGCTCTTTTGATGGCCGGGCTTGACGGCGTACAGAACCGGATCGATCCGGGCGAACCGCTTGATAAGGATATTTACGATCTGCCGCCAGAAGAATTAGCTAACGTTCCTTCGCTTCCGGGTTCGCTTGACGAAGCGTTGATCGCTTTAGAAGAAGATCATGAATTTTTGCTGAAAGGCGATGTTTTCACAACTAATATGATCGAGAAATGGATCAAGACGAAACGCGAGAAAGAAATAAATCAGCTTCGGCTTCGTCCGCATCCTTTCGAATTTGGAATGTATTACGATGTTTGATCTATCATAAGAATTAATTTGAAAATTGGCCGGGTTAAAATCCGGCCACATTTTTGGTCAATAATATGAAAAATGAAAAAATCGAATTAGACGGCGAACGGGTTTGTTTAGAGCCGTTGGAGCTTGGACATTTGGACGAACTTTGGCTTGTCGCGGATGAGCCGGATATGTGGGAACTTGCGACGGACATTATCGCTGATAAAGACGGTCTTGAGAAGTATTTGCAGCGGGCCGTCAACGACCGCGAAAATGGCAGCAGTGTACCGTTCGTTATTCGTGACAAGATCTCTGACAAAATTGTCGGTTCAACACGATTTGGAAATATCGACCGCACGAATCGGCGAACCGAGATAGGTTGGACATGGATCGGTGCCGAATATCGGCGTACGTATGTGAATACCGAAATGAAGTATTTGATGATCGGTTATGCTTTCGATATTTGGAAATGTATCCGCGTCGAATTAAAGACCGATGTGCTGAATATGCGATCGCGAAATGCGATACTTCGGATCGGCGCGAAAGAAGAAGGCATTTTACGCAATCATATTATTACGTCGAGCGGACGTTATCGCGATTCGATATTTTTCAGTATCATAGAAACGGAATGGCCGGCAGTTCGTTCGGCATTCGAATCTAAATTGAAGGTAAAATAATGAGATATAAACTGTTCATATTTTTAGCGGTACTTTTATTTTTAACGGCTGCATGCTCTTCGGATGAAGTTGTTCGGACGAACACAAATAATAATGCCGCTCAACCGGCAAACACTGCCGTTATAGAAAATAATTCGACCGAGATAACCGTAAAAAATACGAATTCCGGCGAGAAGGTCATGATCCCCGGGATCAATGAACCTATCGACAATACCGCTGCAAATTCGAATACAAAGCCGGAAAAGATAAAAGCTCCTGAAGGAAGGCCGGCTCCGGACGATTCGGTCTTTACTACACAGTTAACCGATGTCGGTCTGGAAACTCGAACATTTAAAAACCATCCGCTGCTAAATAAGGTCGAAAGGATAACATCGCCGAAAGGCAAAACCATAAAAGTTTATCTGCGGTCGGGAAAGATAGTGGAATTACCGGGCGATAAATTGGCAAATATTTCGAGCATTCCGGCATCCGAAATACTGAAAGCTGTCGGCATCGCTCCAAAAGAAATGCCGGGCCTTCCGTCAAAATCGCTGAACTCGGGGCAGAAGGTTCAATAAAAATCATGTATAATCAGCATTGATTATGGATAAGTTTCAAATATTTTGTCCTTGCTGCGAAGCTTCGATAACGATCGATGCGAAAACAGGAGCTATTCTTGCTCACGAAGAAAAGGCTTTGAAACACGGTTCGTTCGAAGATCTAAAAGGCGAGCTCGGGAAGCAGCAGCAGATGCGCGATCAAATTTTCAACCAGGAACTTTCTTCGATGAAAGACCGCGAACGCCTTTTGGAAGAAAAATTCAAAGAAGCATTTAAAAAAGCCGATAAAACATCGAACACGCCTTTCAAAAACCCGCTCGATCTTGATTAGAAAAATATGCCTCGATCAAAAGAAGCCCGCGAACATAAACGAACCGCAAAAGAAAGCATCATTGTCGCATTGGATGTCGAAACCGCGGATCAGGCAAATGAAATAGTAAAAGAACTGCACGGCGAGGTCGGGGCTTTTAAGATCGGCCTTCAATTATTTACTGCGGAAGGTCCGCGATTTGTTAGGAAACTTGTCGATTCCGGCGAAAAGATTTTTCTCGATCTTAAATTTCATGATATTCCGAACACTGTGGCGAAAGCATCGGCCGAAGCGGTAAAGCTCGGCGTTTGGATGTTCAACATTCATGCTTCCGGCGGCCGCGAAATGATCGAACGGGCTGTTGCGTCGGTTGACGATGTGTGTTCGGCAAATGGGATCGAAAGGCCAAAGGTTATCGGCGTTACGGTGCTTACGAGTTCGAACGCGGACACGTTGAGCCGGTTGGGAATTAGCGAACGCCCTGAAGATCTTGTCGGAAGGCTTGCCGAAATGGCCGCCGAATGCGGCCTTGACGGTGTTGTCGCTTCTGCCAATGAAGCCGAACTTATCCGCAAAAAGATTCATTCGGATGATTTTCTTATCGTTACACCGGGAATTCGGCCAAATAATGCAACGACCGATGATCAAAAACGTGTAAATACACCAGCGGAAGCGCTTTCCGCAGGTTCTGATTATCTCATCATCGGACGGCCGATAACCGGTTCGGAAAACAAGCTCACGGCGGTTAGGGCGATCGTTTCGGAAATTGAAACTGTTCTACAATGAAAGTAAAAATCAACAATTTGGAGAAGCATTTTATAACGAAGGCGTCGATCGCGGCTGTTTTGTTTGCTCTATTTTCGCTCGGCATCTTTGCTCAGATCCCGCCGAAATCCGATGTTCCAACGCCGCTTCCGCCGACACAATTCCATATCGGCGAACGAATTTCTTATGAGATACATTTTGAGAGATTCAAGAACGTCGCATACGCGGAAACCGAAGTAGTTTCACGCGGAGTTTTCGCGGGCCGCGACGCCGTCGAGTTAAGCGGGAAATTCAAAACGAAAACATATGTCGCCGAACAATTCAGTTATATCGATGAACAGCGTTCGACATTCGTTTCCGCCGATACCGGCATTCCGATCTATTCGACAATTACCAAGAACAACACAGGTTTGCCCGAAGTTTCTAATGTTGATAACCGCACGACCGGTTCGTCCGCTCTTGACCTGCTTTCATTGATCTATAAAATTCGACAATCGGCGGGAACAGGTGCTTTTTCGTTCATTGAGGACGGCAAAACATATAACGTTACTTTTCAAACATCGGGAACTGAAAAATTATCGACCATTATCGGCGACCGCGATACATCTGTCGTTACTTTGATCAGCGATTATTTTACGGAACGCGGTTTTTCGGATGTTAAATTGAATCTAACGATGGATCAGGACCGCATTCCGGTCGCATTTTCTGCAAAGGCCGGAAAAACCGAGTTTAGAGGTTCGATAGCAAGTTTGTCGAATATCGAACCGGAAACCGTACCGGCGGTCGTTCCGACGCCTACGCCTACGCCGATCATTGCCGCCACGCCAAAACCGATCCCGACGCCGGAGATCTATCAGAACGATATGCCGCTTTCGCCCGATCTGGCTTTCAAACTAGGCGAACGGCTCGAATACAAGATCACAAAAGGGAACCAGTCGATCGGGCTTATCGCTTTACAAGCCCGCGAAAGACGGCAGGTTTTCGGCAAAGACAGCCTGTTGTTGACGGCGGCAATTACCGGCATCGATCAGGCGAACGATATTTTTAAATTGAATGATTCGGTCAAGACACAGGTAGATCCATATACTTTGACACCGCGTTCGCTCGAACTTGCTTTTACCGGTTCGCTTAAGAATTTCAATGGTGTTGTTCTTTTCGATCCGGTCGTAAATGCGATAACGATCAACGGTAGTAAGCGGATCGATTCACCGGTCGGCACACACAGCGTTCTTTCGCTTTTGTACGCGATGCGGTCGTTCAATCTAAAACGAAGCAGCGATCCGCAAAGCCCGATAAACGATACACGTGTCGCTGTTTTTTGGAATGACGCGGTCAGCGTTTTTACGCTTCGGCCTTCGAACGGCGATATCATATCGGTCAATGGCGAGAATATCTCCACTCAGTTGATATCTATTTCGACCGGCGAACCGCAGCTTAACGCTTTGAATATTCGCGTTTGGCTTGGAAATGAAGCACCTCGTGTTCCTATTCGCATCGCTATTGGCCAATATCAATTCGATCTCGTATCGCAGACCAACTTGCTCGAAAAAAAATAGTCCAAATGTCGGGGCTTTGCAATTGAAATCCATTTTCAATTAGTGTAGAATTGCGTTTGGATATGGAACTGACAAACGCACTTACATTAAATGAGATACCGATCGGCGCAACGGTTCGTGTGATAGCCGTAAAGGGTCGAAATGCGATCACCCGGCGGTTAATGGAAATGGGCGTCGTTCCGGGCGTATCCATAACCACAATAAAAAAAGCTCCTTTTGGCGATCCGCTTGAGATAAGGGTTCGCGGCTATAATTTGGCGCTTCGTCATAACGAGGCTACAGCTGTTGAGGTGATCGCCTAACGGCCCGCATGAGCACCACTACAGCGAAAACCGCAACGCTTCCAAAACTCCATATTGCGCTTGCCGGGAACCCGAACGCCGGTAAAACTACTCTCTTCAATGCACTTACAGGCCTTGCTCAAAAGGTCGCTAATTATCCTGGTGTAACTGTCGAAAGAAAGGAAGGCAACTGGAAAGAAAAGGATCTTAACGCTCGGATCATCGATCTGCCCGGCCTTTACAGTCTTGAAACAACATCTTTGGACGAAGCGATCGCCCGCGATGTTTTGATCGGAAAGGTCGAAGGCCTTCCGCAGCCGGATGTGCTTATAGCCGTTGTCGATGCGACAAATCTTGAACGCAATCTTTATCTCGTAACGCAGCTTTTCGAATACAATATTCCGATAGTTGTCGCCCTTACGGTCATCGACGTTTTCGAAAAACAAAAACACAAACTCGACATCGAAAAGCTTTCTAAGATCTTGACTGTCCCTGTTGTTGCGGTCGATGCACGGCGCGGACGCGGCCTTGACGATCTTTCGAAAGCTGTTTTAGAAGTTCAGGGAAAGCCAGTCAAAGCGCCGTTTGAATTTTCTGATGATCCGAACGATGCCGAAACCGCACGGATCTTTACACGTTATAATTTTATTTCCGAAGCCGTTCAGGAATCGGTTGTGCATCATGATCTGGAACGCCACCGCATTTCCGAAAAGATCGACAAGGTTCTGACGCATAAAGTTTTCGGATTGGTCATTCTTGTCGGGCTATTGCTCTTGATATTTCAAGCGATATTCTCATGGGCGACGCTGCCGATGGATCTTTTGGATTCGGCTTTCGGCGGAATGAGCGATCTTGTAAAAGCAAATATTCCGCCGGGCGTTCTTTCAGATCTGCTTGCGGACGGCATAATTGCCGGCGTCGGCGGTGTCCTTATATTTTTGCCGCAGATATTACTGCTTTTTTTATTTATTTCGATACTCGAAGATTCGGGTTATATGGCGCGAGCGGCGTTCTTGCTGGATAAACTGATGAGTCGCGTCGGGCTTCACGGCAAAGCATTCCTGCCGCTGATGAGCAGTTTTGCGTGTGCGATACCGGGAATAATGGCGACGCGAACGATCGAAGACAGACGCGATCGATTTGCGACGATCCTGATCGCGCCGTTTATGAGTTGTTCGGCTCGGCTTCCGGTTTACACATTAATGATAGCGGCTTTTTTTGCCGGACAAACGGTTTTCGGCATCGTTTCGCTCGGTGCTGTTCTGATGTTGGCAATGTACACGTTGGGCATTGTCGCTGCGGTTGTTACGGCATTTATCTTGAAGAGGACATTGTTAAAATCACCGCCGCCGCCGTTCTTGATGGAACTGCCGCCGTATCGTCTGCCGAATATCCGTACTGTCTTTCAAAATATGTTCACTCGTGCATGGCTTTTTGTTAAACGCGCCGGAACGGTCATTTTGGCTATATCCATTATCTTGTGGGCATTGACATATTTTCCGCGAAGCGATGAACCGGTTCGGACCGAAACCGCGGTTGTAGAAAATTCTGCCGAACAGCCGATAGCCGCCGAATCCGAACATCTCAAGAACAGTTATGCAGGCCGTCTCGGTCATTTGATCGAACCGGCTATTCAGCCGCTAGGTTTTGATTGGAAGATCGGAGTTGCCTTGATATCGAGTTTTGCGGCACGCGAGGTTTTGGTTTCGACATTAAGTATTATCTACAATGTAGAAGGTGACGCGAATGAAGAATCGCCGTCGCTGGTCTCTGCTTTGCAGAACGCCAAACGTCCCGACGGTTCGCTGGTCTGGTCGCCGCTGACGGCTTTGACGCTAATGGTTTTCTTTGTCCTAGCGATGCAGTGTATGTCAACTGTGGCGATCGTCAGGCGTGAAACGAATTCGTGGGCATGGACGCTCTTTATGGTATTTTATATGACCGGGCTTGCTTATGTTGCCGCATTCGTAACTTATCAAGGCGGCAGGCTTATCGGATTTTCTTAAAATGGAAACTCAAACTATCATAGCTGCGTTAATAATTTTGGGAGCTTTGGCTTATGTCGGATCGCTTTTGTGGAAGCGTCTGCGTTCGTTTTCCACGAAACGGTCAAAATGCGCAAGTGATTGCGGCTGCGGGAAAACGGAAAAAGCCGTAAATGCGGATTGAGCAGTGAACAGCCATTTTTTACCGAAGGCGTACGTGCGATGTTCTTATCGACGCTCGCTTTTGGTTTGGCAAATGTTTTTGTAAAAGAAGTTTCGCACATTCCGGCAATGGAGGTTGTTTTCTTTCGATGTTCGGTCGCTGCGGTTTTTTGCATTATCGGGTTACGGCGGATCAAAGGTGATTGGAAAGGTTCCAGCCGAAAGCTTTTGCTTTTGCGCGGATTTTTCGGGACATTGGCACTTTTCTGTTTTTTTACAACGCTGCAGAATATGCCGCTCGCCTCGGCAGTTACGATCCAATATCTTTCACCTATATTTACAAGCATAATCGCTATTTTTATTCTCAGCGAAAAGATGCGCGGGTTTCAATGGCTGTTTTACGCGATCGCATTCGGCGGCGTTCTGCTGGTGCAAAAATTCGATCCGCGTGTTTCGGTTTTCTATCTGATCGTCGGCATCATTTCGGCCATATGTTCCGGTTTCGCATACAATTTTGTCCGAAGCCTTCGCGGAAAAGAACATCCTTTGACGGTCGTTCTGCATTTCCAGGCGTTCGGAGCGGTCGTCGGGTTCTTTAGTTTATTCTTTGATTGGAAAATGCCCAGCGGTTATGATTGGATCTGGCTTTTGATGGTCGGTATCTTTTCTCAACTCGGGCAGGTTTTCTTAACGAACGCATTGCAGAAAGAACGGGCAGCGAGTGTTTCGATCATAAATTATTCGGGCATACTGTATGCTTTTGTCATCGGCTGGTTGATTTTTGGCGAGACATTCGGTTTGACGACGGCGGCGGGAATGGCGCTGGTGGTTTCGGGAGTAGTTCTAAGCGTCATATACAATAACCGCCGGCCGGCGACGATCGAAATGGAAGTGACATAATATGGATGAAAAGATACGTGCGGCGGTTTTGATCATAAGCGACACACGCAGCAGCGAAGACGATGTTTCCGGAAAGCTGCTTGATGAACTTCTCGGATCGGCAGGATTTTCGGCTGAACGCACTATCGTCAGCGATGAAAAAGATTCGATCATCGCCGAACTCGAAGGACTTTCGGATTCCGGCATTGGACTGATAATCACGACCGGCGGAACCGGGCTTTCGCCGCGTGACAATACGCCGGAAGCCACGATGGCAGTTATCGAACGCGAAGCTCCGGGAATTGCCGAGGCGATGCGTCGTGAAACTTTTTCAAAAACACAGATGGCGATGCTTTCACGCGGCATTTGCGGAATTCGCGGCGGCACACTGATCATAAATTTGCCGGGTTCGCCAAAAGCCGTCGAAGAATGTTTCGAAGTGATAAGACCTGTCCTGCGCCACGCCGTAGATCTGCTTGGCGGCGTTAGCGACCATTAAGATCATGTTTAAAAGAATAGTTCTGCCAACTCTGCTTTTTCTTTGTCTTGCGGGATCAATGCCGACAGCGGTCTCGATATTGGCACAAACAAAAAACCCTGAAATTCGGGCGGCAAAAGCCGTAAGTTCGATCAAAACGGAGCTTTATTTCGGGCGCAACATAACCGGCGGCGAAACGGTTTCCGATAATGATTGGGACAAATTTTTGAACGATGTCGTAACGCCGAAATTTCCTTCGGGTCTAACCGTCATTGATGCGGACGGCCAATTTAGAACAGATTCGGGCGACATCGAACGTGAAGCATCGAAGATCTTGATATTGATCTATCCGAAAAAAGATAGGAAAGCAGCGAATGAAAAAATCGAAACTATCCGCGCGGCGTACATAAAGACGTTCAGGCAAATGTCCGTTCTTCGTGTCGATAGCCGCGTGGATGTTTATTGATCATTTGGCAAGAGCTTTTTGTAAAAAACCCGCCGCGTCGTCTTTTAATTTCTTTAGCGAATTCTTTTCGATATAGACCATATGCCCTGATTCATAATAGGAAACGGAAATATTTTTCCGGAGTTCCGGATCTAGATTCAGAGCCGAGATCGTATATTCCGCCGCGAAATACGGCGTCGCCATATCGTAAAATCCGCAGGCCATAAATACTTTCATATACGGATTTTTCCGCATCGCCGATGAAAGCGAAGCCGATGTGTCGGCGTATCGATTATTCGTATTCCAGTTCCACGGCGAAGTTATTCCGCCACCGAGAATATAATATTCAAGGTCGCTTTTAAAGCCGAGATCGCGGCGAACATAATCATTGAACGTCGCTGTGTAAGGGCCGCGTATCGCGGTCATGCTCGGGTCGAATTCATTCGATTCGCCGCCGGAATCACGGTCGATGCCGGTAAATCGGCTGTCCAATCTTCCGGTCGTTCGATGACTGTCGCGGAGCAATTCTTTATTGAATTCATCAAGCTCGACACGGAAATTATTATTCGCCACATATGTTTTTGAAAGCCCTGTGAGAGCCGCGAATTTTTCCGTCAACTTATCGCGCTCGGCTGCGGTAAGCCGATCGATGCGCAGCATTGCCGGGCCGTATTCATTTGCGGCGAAATCTTCGGCGGCGTCCAGAACCTCGCGAAGCGGTTTGTTCTGCCATTCGGGTGCAAGCTTTTTGTGATACCAGGCCGTCGCCGTATAAGAAGGAAATATCAGCACTAGCGGCAGATCGTTGTTATTTGCAAATCTGATCGTCTGAAAATTCAGCACGGTCGAGATGAGCAATATTCCGTTCAGCGAAATACCGCGTTCGAACAAATGATTGGAAAGTCCCGCGGCTCGCGTTGTGCCATAGCTTTCGCCGACCAGAAACAGCGGCGATGTCCAACGCTCTCCGCGAACCAGATAGAGCCTGATCGCGTCGCCGATGGATTCGATGTCGCCGTTGACGCCAAAGAATTTGCTTGCAAATTCGGGTTTTGTCGCACGCGAAAAACCTGTGCCGACCGGATCCAGAAAAACGATGTCGGTCATATCAAGCCATGTCTGATCGTTCGTCACGAGTTCGTAAGGCATCGGCGGCAGCATTCCGCTGTCCAGCATTTTGACGCGTTTTGGACCGAGAGCTCCCATATGAAGCCAGACCGAAGCAGAACCCGGACCGCCGTTGAAAGAGAACATGAGCGGCCGTTTTGTTCTGTCTTCGACGCCGTCCAGCGTATAAGCCATATAAAAAATATTGGCTTCGGTCACATCGGTCTTTTCATTTTTTATCGGCAAATATCCGGTCGTGACCGTATAGTTCAGCGTTCGCGAACCGATGCGGACAGAATGCTTGGTTATAACCGGCGGTGTTTCTTTTATCTCGGCCGCGGCTGCCGGTTTTGGCGAAGCAGACGCCGTAGGCGTTGGATTTGGCATCGCCTGAAAGAACATCAACAATGGAAAAAGTAAAAAAGCTAACATATTTTTTAGTGGTCAGTTGTCAGAAATGGAAACTGGCGAAAAATGATCAGTGCAAGTTAAAGAAAGAATGGTGAGAGATCTAACTCGTCTCTTACCGATCGCCATTACTTTTTATCGCCTCCGATCAATATCTCGCCGTCGCTCACGACTTTGCCGTTGATGATCGTTCCGGTGCAGTGCGTTACATATTCGAACGGATCGCCGTCATATAAAGCGATGTCGGCGTCCTTTCCGATCTCCAGCGAACCGACGCGTTTATCGATGCCCAATATTTTAGCCGCATCTATTGTTATCAACCCCAAGGCTTCTTTCGGCGTTAATCCATTTGCCGCCGCCATCGCCGCTTCGAAAAGCACGATACGCGTTTTCGGGACATAACCTTCGTAACCGCTTTGCAGTGCGACCGGAATTCCGGCGGCCTTTAATTTCGAAGCGGTCGTCAGCGAAAGATTCTTCTCATCGCCATAAGCTCCGGCCATTGTCGGATGAACGATGACAGGAAAGCCCGAAGCTTTTATCTCATCGATCAGCATATGAGCGTCGGCCACGCCATCGAGAACTATCTTTATCTTGAACTCTTTGGCGATGCGAAGCGCCGTCATAATATCCTGAGCTTTATTCGCGGTGACAAGCAGCGGAATTTCGCCTTTTATAACGCGGACCATTATCATCGATCGAAGATCCTTGTCCTGTTTTTCTTTTGCCGCGTCTTCTTGGGCTTTGATAAGTTCCGCGCGGAGCATTGCGGCGGCCTTTGCTGAACTGCCGGGAGATTTTCCTTGTCCCGCAAGTCCTGCTCGTCCGAGCGTCGTGGCGATCATCGCGGTCGGAACCATCGTCGCTTCATCTACAGTATTGCCGGTCGTTTTTGCGATCATTGTTTGTCCTGAAACCAATCCGGTCGGCTGATGGCCGGTGTGGATCGTCGTGACGCCGAAACCGCGAAGCCATTCGACAAGGCGTTCTTCCGGATTGTATGCATCGATCGCGCGAAGCTCCGGCTGAAAAGGACCGCTGCCGTCATAAGCCATTTGGTCATGCGGCTGATTCAAATAACCGTTCAAACCGACGACCGTGTGAGCATCGATCAAACCGGGCGTGACGACCTTTGCCGTCAATATTTTATAATTTGCCGGAATTTTCACGGAAGCCGCCGGGCCGACCGCTTCGATCTTTCCGTTCTTGATAAGAACGACGCCGTTTTTTATTTCATCGCCGGCCATTGTGAAAATGGTTTCGCCTTTGACGGCGATCTGGGCATTGACCGTTGAACCAAACGCGATGAACAACAAAGCCAACGAAGCTAATAAGGCGGATCTCAGTTTTACTTTCTTCATTTTCAAATCTCCATTAATCATTGATCTTCGTCTCCATCGTCATGCATCATCGAATCTTCGCCGGCGTCCTTTCCGCCAGTTGCCCGCAAATAATCTTCCGGATCTGCGCGGTCAAATACTTTTTTTCCTTCGACCCAAGTTTCCAGCACGTGTGTATAAACGCTCAGCGGATCGCCCGAAAGAATAATAAAATCGGCATCCTTTCCGGCTTCGAGCGAACCTACGCGGTCGCCTAGATCAAGCAAGATAGCGTTTGCCATCGTCATTCCGTAAAGAGCTTTTTCGCGCGACATTCCGGCGCGAACTGCCAATCCGGCTGAACGCAGGAACCAACGCGAATCCGTTATCGAATCGTCCGTATGAAAACCTGTCAGCACGCCTGCTTTTTCGAGAGCCGCGCCGTTTATTATTGAAACATCCATTGTTTCGAGTTTTCCGCCGGGAGTTTCTATCATTATTATCGACACCGGAACGCCGGATTTTTTGATCTCGTCGGCGACCTTCCATGCTTCGGAAACATGATGCAGAACCAGTCTGTAACCGAATTCTTTTTGCAGTCGTAACGCGGTCAGAATGTCGTCGGCGCGATGCGTGTGCATATGCACGACGCGTTTGCCTTCCAGAACCTCGACCAAAGCTTCCAGCCCAAGATCGCGCGGCGGAAGTTTGCTTTTGTCGTTTCCGGCGGCTTTTATTTTGTCGCGGTATTCCTGAGCTTTGATAAATTTATCGCGGACGATGGCGGCTGATTTCGCTCGTGTGCCGGGAAAATTTCCGCCGCCCGAACGGATCGGGTTCGTACCGTTCGCAAATTTGATCCCGCCGGCGATCTTTCCGTCTTTGTTATAAAGCAGAAGGTCGTCGATCTTTGTCGCGCCGTCGCGGAGTTTCAGATAAAGAGTTTGGCCGCTGTCGAGATGTCCCGAACCGGGCATGACATTAACAGTCGTAATTCCGCCGGCCTGTACACGCTGAAGGCTGGCGGCACGCGGATTAATTCCGTCCAAAATTCGTACGTCCGGCTGCATCGGGCTTGAACCGTCGCCGCCCGAACCATCGCCCGCGTGGCTGTGGCTGTCGATAAGTCCCGGCATAATAACTTTACCGGCGGCATCTATAATCGTTACATCGGACGAAAGCTTAACGGTTCGAGCATCACCGACGGCGGTGATCTTTCCGTTCTGAATAAGCAAAATGCCCTGATCGATCGGCTGCCCGACGATCGGGATTATCTTTGCATTTATATAAGCGGTTGGTTTTTCCTGTCCTAAAATCGAACAGACCGAAAGCAGTATCATAACGACACCGCACGCGAAAATTTTCATCGGTTGATCCTCTTTATTAATGTTTCTTAAAACTTTCTCAGGAACTGTAGTTTTACACAGTAATACAAATTTAGGAAACCTAGACTCATGGAAAAAGTTTCATTGTTAACGGAAAATATGTTCAAAATAAGTTATAGTATATAGGTTTTAAGAACTTAAAAAATGATCAGTTATCTCCAGATCGGCAATAGGCGTTCAATCTTTCGTTTCACCTTTTTATGGTTGAACATTTTATTCCTGTTGCTGTCAACGCTGCCGGTTTCGGCATCCGAGAGAAATCTGTCTAATGCCGTTTATTGTCCGCTTCAGAAAAAGTGGGTTCTGGCGGGTTCCCACCAAAAAAAAGTTCAAGAATTTGATCCTCTTAATGAGATATGTTCTTCTCCTAAACGCAAAAAGGCATTTCTTCTCGAACTCACAGGAGAGATCAGCAGGTTATCCGGATCTCATATAGATAGTTTCAATAATCTTTATTTTCATTACGCTCGGAGTAGTAAACGAGCCTTTTCGTTCTTCGATATTTCGTCCAGTCTTCCAGGACGCAGTTTTATGCGAATCGGTTCCACGGAAATCCGATTCAATACAAACATTAAATTTGACAATAATTTGTTAATTGTCTCGTCGGCAGTCGAGCTTGACGAATATATCGAAGTTTTAATTCGTATTCCAAATTCTTACGTTCGGCCTTTTTTTCCTGCCCTTTCCAAGATCTCAAAAAACATTAACCCACGTTCACCTCCGGCAATTATCTAAAAAAAATATCTAGCTAATTTTCATCACGCGCTCACCTCGATTCTATAGATCAGGTTTGTGTGACTATGTCTCTAGGTTTTTCATTGCTGCGGCGTAGTTCGATCTGCGGCGCATGGAGAATAATATGTTTGGAAAAGTTCTAATATTTATTTTTTTACTTTCAATTACACTTACGACTTTTGGACAAACTCCCACCGCTAATATTACAGGGAGTGTTATCGATCTCAAGAACGCCGGCATCGGTGGAGCGGTCGTTATTGCTACTAATCAGAACTCCGGCAGAACGGTGGAAACCACCACGGATAAAACCGGAAATTTTAACTTCGAAGATTTGTCGATCGGAAATTGGGAACTTACTGTAAGAGCTCCGCATTTTCTCTCTAGCTCTAAGAGAATTGAGCTTACGGAAAAAGGATACAAAGTTAACATCCGATTGAATATTGAAAGTGTGTCTGCAACGGTTGAAGTGGAATCAGATGACCGATCTATCGAATTGCAACGGGTTCCAGGATCAACAGAAATAGTTACTAGACAAAAAATTGCTAATACTCCCGCCGCCAACCTTAAAGATATATTTAGCTTCACACCCGGTGTTCTGGCTCAACCTAGATTCGGTTCGGATGAAGTTCAGTTTTCCGTGAGAGGCTCGGGTCTCAGAAATAATTATCATTCACGCGGCATCAATATTTTCATAAACGGCATGCCTTATGGTGATGCTGATGGATTTTCTGATTTTGAATCACTTGAGTTTTTGACTGTACGCAGAGTAGAACTTTGGAAAGGAGCCAATGCTTTGCGTTTTAGCGGAAATACGTCTGGCGGCGCGTTAAATATCGTTACTGAAACAGGTGAAACTTCATTCCCATTAGAGATCCGTTTGCAAGCCGGTTCATTCGGAACTTATAAAGGATATATTTCAACCGGTGGTACTCGTGGAAGGTTCGGTTATTTTGTTGGTGTATCCGACACTGAAATGAAAGGTTATAGAGAACACAGCAATCAAGGAAGACGGAGATTGTTCGCCAATTTTACATTCAAATATAATGATAAGACGGACCTTTTCGCTGATGTTATCTATGCCAATGTAGGGGAAAGATATCCGGGAGCACTGACTTATGAAGACTTTAGGCTGAATCCTAGGATGGCGCACCCAGAAGATCTGTTAGCCGATTGGGGTAGATTTATGAATTATACAAGAGGTGGGATTGGTATAAAACGCCTAATTGGAAGCCGCCACGAACTAACGGCGAACTTCTCGTTTCAATATCGCCAGTTAATGCATCCGATATTCAATGTCCTTGACCAGCATGTACGCACATTTACCGGCGAGATCAAATATTCCTATTCCGGGTCACGCAATAGGTTTGTTGCCGGCTTTGTTACGCAGGCTACATTGAATGGCGAACGACGGTTTGAAAATAATCTTGGAAATAATGGTGCAATGGTTTCTCATTTTGATGGTGTTTCTAACAACTTGGGCTTCTTCGCTGAGAATCAATTTGATATAACTCCGAAATTTACTTTAGTTGCGGGCGTCAGGATCGATAACGCAAGGCGAAATTTCAAAGATCTTTTTTACTCTGATGGCGATCAATCCGATGAGCGAACATATAATGTTATTGCCCCTAAAGTCGGTTTCGTTTGGCGTTTTCTCGAGAATGGCCAGTTATTTGCTAATTTCTCACGCTCGTATGAGCCGCCGATCTTTCCTGAACTTACCAGTTATGGATCCACGACCGGTTTTCTTCCTCTTACTGCTCAGGATACATGGCAGGCCGAAACAGGTATTCGCGGGACGACATTGGCGGGACGCGTCTCTTATGAGATCGCTTTCTATAATTCCGAAATAAAAGGAGAGATACTAAATCAAAATCTAGAGCCGTTTCCCGGAGCTCCGTTCACAATACCGAGTTTCAGAAATATTCCCCGCAGCAGACACACCGGTTTTGAATTATTTGCAGATGTAAAACTTTCCGATGATCTTTTTGGTTCGAAGGGAAGTCTTAAATGGATAAATGCATATACCTTTTCGCACTTTAAATTTACCAGTGACGCTCAATACGAAAATAATTTTATTCCCGGCCAACCCGAACATCTTTTGCGTTCGGAGCTCCGTTATGACCATAGCAAGGGGATATGGTTCGCCCCGAATTTAGATTGGTCTCCAAAAAAATATTATGTCAACAGTTCCAACTCAGCAGTTAATAACAGCTATGCTGTGTTAAATCTTCGAATGGGATTTGATCGGCGCAGGTACGGTATATTTCTGGAAGCCGGGAATCTGACCGACAGGAACTATTCTGCCTCGGTTGTAGTCGATGACGCCACCGGCAGATTCTATGAGCCGTCGAATGGCCGTTCGATCCAGGCTGGTATCACATATCGATTTGGGCATTAGCAAAAGGAGTTGCAGATGAAAGAGGTCATGTCAAAAGATCATGAAACGGACGAGCCGGAAGGATCTCAAAAAATGAAGGAGTTCTATAAAGCTGTATGGCGTTGTCATTTTTACGCCGGCCTCTTTGTTATTCCTTTCGTAATTATTCTTTCGGTCACAGGTATAATATATCTTTTTAAACCGCAGCTCGACTCGATCATTTATCGAGATATGTTGGTTGTTAAGCCTCGACCCGAAATGACCAGTCCGGAAGAACAAGAACGAGCCGTGAAAGAACAACTTCCGAATGCCTTTATTCGGTCATATATACCTTCGGCCCGAGCGGACAGAAGTTCACAGTTCGAAATTACTGACGCGAATAAACGTGAGCTAAGTGTTTTTGTAGATCCTCATACCGGAAAGGTTCTCGGAAATTACGAAACGAAGAACAGCTTTGCAAATTTCGCATTTCGCATTCATGGCGAACTTTTGATCGGGAAATGGGGCGATCATATGGTCGAACTTGTGGCGAGCTGGGCTATTGTGCTGATCTTAACTGGCCTTTATCTTTGGTTTCCGTCGGGAAAAGGCAGTTTGGTTTCGGCTTTATTGCCTGCTCTGTGGAAAAAAAGGCGAAGATCATTTTGGCGAGGGCTTCATTCATCTGCAGGTTTTTACGGTTCGTTGATAATTTTATTTATGCTTATCAGCGGACTTTTCTGGACGGAGTTTTGGGGAGGCACATTTGCGGGGGTTTGGTCCGATTTTCCCCGAGATAAGGACCCTTCAGGATTTAGCTCTCAGGCACTAACCGGTTCGCTGAACAATGGCATAGAGAAAAAGATAGCCTGGGCCGTGGAAACTATGCCGCTACCCGAATCAGGGCATCATCACGATCACGGCTCGATGGTTATGTCAGAGAAGGCGGACGATGCGGCCGGCGAAGATATTTCTCTCGATTCGCTGGTTGCCGTGGCGAAAGAAAATGATCTTGCTGATGGATATTCGATCTTGTTTCCTCAGAACAGAAGCGGGGTGTTCACGATCTCGGCTCCTGTAGATGATCCTATTAAGCAGGAGACGATACACCTTGACCGTTATAGCGGAAAGATCCTCGCGAAGGTAGGCTGGGATGATTATCCGACCGTTCCGCGTATCGTCTCTTTTGCCATCTCTATTCATCAGGGAAGATATTTTGGCATAGCGAATCAACTATTGATGCTAACGGCGGCTCTTGTCGTTCTATTACTCTCATTTAGCGGGATCATTATGTGGTGGAATCGTCGTCCGGCGAGAACTTTAGGTGCTCCTCAGCCTCCGTCCGACCCTAAGATCCGGAAAACGATTGTCGTAATGTTGCTTTTATTGGGAGTATTGTTGCCATTTGTTGGGGGCTCACTATTAATTGTACTTATTTTCGATCTTTTGATCTTCCGAAGGCTACCTGGGTCACGAAGTTCGATCGGGTAAAGTTTTGGAGTGTATCAAAAGACTGCAATTTTAAGAATCGGACGCACGAAATCGCATATCAATATGTCCGTTATGGTATACGCACACATTCCTATTTAGGTTTATGACACTAATTCAAACAGATAAAGCCTTTGGCACGCATATTGATGTTAAAACCCATAGCAATCATCTGGGGGAACATCATGAAAAAATTTCTAATAGCAGTAGTACTAGTTATTTTCACCGCGTCTATGATAACGCCGGAGGCTTTTGGCCAGCGTCGTCATAAAAAGAAAAAGCACGGCGGATTGGCAACAAATATCGCCATAGTCGGCGCCAGCACAGTCGCCGGTGCCTTGATCGGCCGCGGCAGGAACGGCGCCATGATCGGAGCCGGAGCCGGTTTGCTCTACGCCTCTAGCCGAAAGGGAAGCAAACGCCGTTACGGTAATTCGAAATATCGCCGAGCCGCAAAAATAGCCGGCGGATCGCTGCTCGGTGCCGGAACCGGCGCTTGGGTCGGCGGAAAAACAGGTATGGTCGTAGGCGCCCTCGCCGGTGCCGGAGCAACTTATCTGTACACCAGAAACGGCCACAAGTACTATTCATCCAAAGGCCGAAAATTCTATGTCAGAAACGGACGTCGGGTCTATCTATAATTCCCCCGACAAACGTTTAACGTAAAAAAAACCGCCACCACGGCGGTTTTTTTTGTGCCAAGATCGGCGAGGTTTATGCTGGGACGCGTTCGTCGAGCCATGCTTGGATATCGGCCATGACGTCTTCTTTGCCGAGATCGGCCAGAAGGTCGTGGAAATGTCCTTCGTATAATTTCAAGGTTTTATCCGTCGATCCGGCGTGGTCGTAGAAATATTGACTGCCTGCGGGACGCGTCGCTTTGTCTTCGGTTCCGTGGATAATGAAAACGGGAACCGTGAACTGCGGCATATTTTCTTTTAGACGTGCTGCGGCTTTTAATAATTCCGAAGCGGTTTCGGCGGGCTGAGATTCGTTCGCGATCAATGGATCGTTGTTCATACGCTCTACGGCCGCCGGATCACGGGAAAAATCAGCATTTTTTAATTTGAAAACATGAACATGCGGAGCAATGGCTCCGACACCTTCCAGGGCAAGCTGAACCAAATGCGGTAAACCAACATCAAAAGCAAAACTTTCGCAGATCAGACCCGCTATTTCATCCTGGTGATCGAAAACATAGGACGTTCCGATCACGCCGCCGGCGCTGTGGCCGAGAACATAAACCGGCAAACCCGGATTTTCTTCGCGTGCCTGTCGGACAAGTGTGTCGATGTCGTCAAGATAATCCTGGAAGTTTTCGACGTAAAAACGCTCGCCCTCAGATTCTCCGCGGCCGCGTTGATCGAGCGCGTAACAAGCAAAACCTTTGGCTGCCAATTGTTCGGCCGGCCATTCCATATATCCGCTGTGAGCATTAAAACCGTGGACCAATATCATGACCGCACGCGGAACCGACGCGGAAGCCCAAGACTTTGTCGCGATCTTTAATCCGCCAACGCCGCTGAACGATGAACGCTGCATAAAATTGTCTCCTGTGACATACGAACCGGAGGAGGCTCCCGGCCGCAACTATAACTAATGAGAACCTTTGCCGCGTTACGGCAAAGAGGAAAGTGCTTAGAATAAAGTAAAAGTAACTCTAATTTTATTTATTGTAAAACTGGAAAGCGGGTTTACGGCAAAAATATTTATGCACGGCCATTAGACGTTTTTAAAAGTTCGAAATACAATTATTTCTCCAATCAAACCAAATCAGGAGAAATAAATATTATGCCGATGATCACGACCAAGGACGGAACTGATATTTTCTATAAGGACCATGGCAGCGGCCAGCCCATTGTCTTTAGCCACGGCTGGCCGTTAAGCGCAGACGATTGGGATATCCAGGTTTTTTATTTTGCATCAAGAGGCTTTCGCTGCATCACCCACGACCGGCGCGGACACGGCAGATCGAGTCAAACGTGGGACGGAAATGAAATGGACACCTACGCCGACGATCTGGCGGAACTGACGACGGCTCTTGACCTGAAAGACGCTGTGCATATCGGGCATTCGACCGGCGGCGGCGAAGTAGCAAGATACATCGGCCGGCATGGAACGGGAAGAGTTGCGAAAGCGGTTCTGATCGGTGCGATCCCGCCGGTGATGGTAAAGAAAGATTCGAATCCGGGCGGACTTCCGATCGAAGTTTTTGACGGATTCAGAGCGGAGATGATCGCCAACAGAGCTGAGTTCTTTCGCGATGTCGCGAGCGGTCCGTTCTATAGTTTTAACCGTCCCGGCGCCAAAGTATCGCAGGGAATTATAGACAATTGGTGGCGGCAGGGAATGATGTCCGGGTTCAAAGCTTCGTATGACTGCATAAAAGCTTTTTCGGAAACGGATTTCACCGAAGATCTGAAAAAATTTGACGTCCCGACACTTATTATGCACGGCGACGACGATCAGATAGTCCCGATCGCCGATTCCGCATTGATATCTTCGAAGCTCGTGCCCAATGCCGAACTAAAAGTTTTCGAAGGATTTCCGCATGGAATGTGCACAACTCACCACGAGCAAGTGAACGATTATCTGCTCGGGTTTTTGAAAAAATAACATGCGGGGAAAGTTTTTGCTTCGTGCGGGAATGTTCGGGAATTTCAGAATTTATCTGACAAACCACCCCGTCCGCCGAAGCGGCTGCCACCCCTCCTTAACCAAGGAGGGGAGTTCTGGCAGTTCGATCAGAACTACGGAGTTCTATTCACCGTTTATCATTCACAATTCATCATTATTAATTGACGGTTTGTTCGGCGGGATCTATGGGAATGGTTACGGTAAATGAGGTTCCGGTCGGTGATGCGGATCTGGCGTAAATGTTTCCGCCGTGCGCCGTGATGATGCCGTAGCAGACGGAAAGTCCGAGGCCGGTTCCGCTGCCTGCGGGCTTTGTCGTAAAAAAAGGATCGAATACATTTTTTGTGATCGAACGGTCGATCCCCGAACCGGTGTCGGTTATTTCAATGACGGCGTCGTTATTCTCGGTTCTTGAAAATATATTTATTTCGCCGCCATCGGGCATAGCATCGCGGGCGTTGAGCAACAAATTCAAAAAGACCTGTTGAAGCTGGTCTTCGTTGGCGAAAAGTTCGGGAATGTCTTCGGAAAGATCGGTAAATATCGTCAATCCCTGAAATGATATATCAAAGCTCGCAAGGCGAAGGCTTGCGGCGATCACTTCGTTTATATCAATGGATCTTTTTTCTGATTGCCGCGAGCGTGCGAAATCGGTCATATCTTTTGTGACCTGTGTAATGCGCTTTATCTGATCTGAAATAAGTTTAAGCCGTTCGGACATTTCCGGATCGATATCTTTTTTCGCCTGCATCATTTGGATCAAGGAAGAAATGCTGGCAAGCGGATTATTTACCTCATGAGCAACGCCTGCCGCCAGAGTGCCCATCGAAGCAAGCTTTTCTGTGCGGACGAGCTGTTCGTTAAGCTGTTTCAAAAGTTTAATGTCGGCCGCCATTTTACGACTCATTTCATTAAATGAATTTGCCAGAACGCCAATTTCATCGTTGCTTTTTCGCAGATCGACCTCTGTGCCGTAAGATCCGTTCGAAACTTCGACCGCCGCGACCGTGATCCTCTGCAGCGGCCGCGAGATCGCACGGACAACGAGCAGAACAAGAAGCAGATTCGGCACAAGAGCCGACACAAGACTAAAAACCAAATATTTTCGCCAGGCATTTGCGTCAGCACCATCGCGAAAAGCCCACCAGACGATCGGTATCTGAAACAGAACAAAACTCGCGACCGCTACCGAAGCGATGCTTACCGCGACCTTGAACGTGATCGGGAAAAGCCGAAATTGATCGAGCGCCGTTTGCAGCGAGAAAAGTTTGAAATTAGATATCGCGTAGGCGTAAATAAAAACTCCGGGCAGCACGAATAAAGTGCTGAGCGGCAGGAATGCGTAATTTCCGAAAAATGGAAGTATCAGTATCGTGATCAATTCCAAAATGCCCGTGACGATCAATCCCCAAAGGATCGCGCCGACCTGTTGAGCTTCTTGCGAGCCGCGGTACTTTTGATATTTTCTCAATAGAACAGAAGCTCCGTAACAAAATACGAAAACTACATAAGCTACAAAAGCATAAGCAAGCGGAGTGAGTTCGATAAAAAAATCGTTGCCGCGAAAACCGATATTGTGCCAAAGCCAGCCGAATAAAGCCGCCGGAACAAGTACGATCGCCGGAGCGAACAGAACGGCTGTTTTTCTTTTAGGAGTGCGGGCGTTCTCCGGAAAAACCCATGCGAAGATAACCAAAGCCCATTGCATTAAAAGTGAATTTGTAAAACTTGCCGCAGCCCAAAAAGGGGCATAATCGCGAAACTCCTCGAAATTCCAAAAGATCAGGTCGTTAATTGTCCAAATAGCGAGAAAAGCGATGAATGCGGCAAAAGTTTGATGTGCTCTGTTTCGCGGATCTGCGACAAAGACATAAAAGCCCAGCAGCACGAGAAGAAAAACCGCGAAGAGGTGTAAAAGCAAGAGCATCGGCTAAATAATAATTTTTATTCAGCCGATAATAAAGCCGTTATGTATCTAATCCAGAGTTATGGTCAGGTTCACGCCGATCGCGTTGATGTATTTTGGAGTTCCGCTGCGGTTGGCCTTGTTCAAATAATAAACATCGGCACTTAAATTTTTGTTGAGCTTTTTTGTGATACCGGCTGAAAATTCATTGCTGGAAAATTGGCTGCCGGTAAAATCGAAAAACGGTTCGGTGGCGACGAATGGAGCGAATATCTCTTTGCCGTCATTTTTAATTGGGAATTTTGCCGTCAGTTTGTTCCGATATCTTACAGAATCGGGTTTGTTGTTTCTTATGCGGTATTCAATGCGGTTACGATCCTTAAGCGAAAAATGCTTCCATTTTTTTTCGGCCGAAAGATCGAAACGGATCGTATGTTCGTATTCGGGTTTGCCGCGGACAGCCTCGGCGTATCTATATAAATATGACGATGAATAAGACAGCCCTTTTCGGATCCGCCAATTAAAACCGGCGCCTATACGCTCATCGACAGCGGCAATTTTGGGACGCCCGAACCTTAATGTGCCGACAAAGAAAACGGAAAGTTTAGTTGAAGGTTTCTGGTTCTCGTCCAATTCCTTAATGATCGGAATATCAAGCGTGGTTTCTGTCCATATCTGAAATTCGGTTCGATCCGGCGTAGTTTGGCCGAAGGCTGAAAAGGTAAATAAGGCCGACGTTAAAAATAAAAGCAGAAATAAGTTGATTCGCATAAAGATATTTTTCAAAGGTGAGATTTTATGCGATTTAACATAAATGTAAAAACAGGGAAATAGTAAAAATCAGATCCCAAGCAGAAATGCGCAAAGCGAAAGAATGATGCCGGCGGCGATCGGGTTGAATTTGGAACTCTCTATGAGATCGCCGGTTTTTAGATATCTATGCAGCAAAACAAAAGGCGGTAAAGCCAAAGCTCCGGCGATGCCGCCGACAATTCCGCCCCAAACGGCACCGATCAAAAAGATCAAGATGCCGCCGGCTATGCCCGTGAATATTCCCCAGCCTAATCCGATAAAAACCGAAAATAATAACATAAGCGGCATCGGATATTCTTCGATCTTTCTGACGGCTCTGCCGACAGTTTTGCCTGTGAAATATCCGACCGAAGCTGTCACCGCTGTAACAGCGATCCCGAACACCAAAATAACAGTCGCAAAATTCGAATATTCGTTGGCGAACTGAGGCTTGATCGACCATAAAAATTTCAGGGCAATCGTGATCGGTCCTAATAAACCAATGGAAAATCCAAAATAAGCCAAAGCTTTTTCCGTGTCGATCAACTTGGGTAAAGCTATATTTTCCGGTTTTTCGTCATCTGGATATGCGGAAAAGGACATATCAAAAGATCTATAAATTACAGATGAATTAGAAAGTGGTTCGTCCTCTATTGGATCGGCAAATCTATAGAAGCCGCTGAGTTTGTCGGCGGTTTTGGTAATTCTGTCCATTGTACTGCCTCGCCTGTTAAGTCTTTCACGTCGGGGTTCTTGTTAAGTTCCGATGTTGTTATCCGGTCGTCCAAAAGCACCGCGATCTTTGAAATGATCTCTTTAACACGAAACGGTTCGCTGCTTTCGGCCATCATCTTGCCGTTCAATGATCTGAGGTCGTGAGCCGCATCTGTTTGATGGCGTAAGATGTGTTCGCGGTTGCGTCTATTCAAACAAATGACCGCAAGTTCCGGATCGGGATGCTCAGCGATATCGAAAATAGTGGTATTGTCTGCCGCGGCGGCTGAGATCCTTTGGTCGGTCAAAGACCGAAGGCCGACATATCTTTCGACAACACGGCGGATCTCGAATATCGAAACGCTGCCGGTATCGGTTCTTTCGATCTCTTTTTGAAGGAATGCGATCTCTTTTTTCAATTTTTCCGAAGCATTTTGCGGACGTAAGGCTTTTGCGGCCGCGATAACCGCAAATGGAACCCATGACACGAAATGGAACAAAGATGTGACAAGACGCGTCAATATTTTGTCGCCGCGCGAGCTGAAAAAATGATGGACGCCAAAAGGTGCTCCGATCGCCAAATAAATTATTACTGCTTCAAACCAAGTCATCGGCCGTATATAGGGCAACAAATGTACCAATAAGGCGCATCTAACGAAATGAACCTGTAAGTATAAGAAAATAATAGAAATTGAATAGTTTTTGGAACTTAATTATACACTGAAGCGTTTAATGATTATTAGCAGAACGCGAAAAACATTCAATTGATTTTGCATTTTGCGAATTTTGTAAGGCTATCTGCAAAAAATACTTTTCTAACCGTCTTGTTTGTGGCATTAAACTTGCTACATAATTACATTAGATAGCTGAACATTATTTGAACGGATCTTATACATACATAACAGTTGGATAAATAAATAGAAGGAGGATGCATATGAACAAAGTTAAGGTCATTAAAAAAGACGCTGTTGTCGTTGAAAAACGATCGATCAAGGCTGTAAAGCCGGATAAACAAAAAGCTGCCAGAGAAATGGTTTCAACCGTTACATCTTGGGTCAGTGATTTTCAACAGCGAAAACGCGGCGAAACAAAAGTTGCGTTCAAAACACTTTTCGGAACACCTCAACCGAGCGAATCGTAATAATTCGATACAAAAATAACTCGCTTGCTCGGTAAAATTAATTAAATTCGGCATTATTCTGAAACGGCCCAATTTGGGTCGTTTTTCTGTTGCGATAACTTTCGAATGGCTGTTATTCTATTTCGACAACAGTTCACTCGAGAAAATTTATGAAAGAAAAGGTTGCTATCGTCACCGGTGCCAGCAGCGGCATTGGCCGTGCTGTTTCTTTGGTTTTTGCAGAGAACGGCATGAATGTGATCGCCGTCGGCCGAAACGAAACCGAATTGAATGCATTGCGCGAAGAATCGAACCTGACCGAAGGTTCTATCAAAGTACATTTGGCCGATGTGACAAATGAATCGCAGATCGACCGTTTGATCGCCGATACGATCCAGCATTTCGAAGGTATAGATGTTCTTGTGAATGCGGCCGGCATTATTCAGAACGGAACCATCGAAACGACGACCGCGGATAATTGGGACAAGATGATGAACGTAAACCTTCGTTCGATCTTTATTCTTATGCAAAAATGCCTGCCGCATTTGGTCAAGTCAAAAGGAAACATTGTGAATGTTTCCAGCGTAACAGGAACGCGTTCTTTTCCGAATGTTCTGGCTTATTGCGTTTCAAAATCCGGGATCGATCAGCTTACCCGATGTGCGGCCTTGGAACTTGCCGAAAAAGGAGTGCGGGTAAATGCTGTAAATCCGGGTGTGGTTGTTACAAATCTGCATAAACGCGGCGGAATGTCCGAAGAGGCATACGAAAGTTTTTTGGAGAATACGGCCAAAGTTCATCCGCTTGGCAGACCCGGCCAACCGCGGGAAATTGCCGATCTGATCTATTTTCTGGCTTCGGAAAAAGCCGGTTGGATAACCGGAGCGACATACGAGATCGACGGCGGAAGAGCCCAGACCTGTTTAAGATAAATAAGTGAAATTCCAATTATTGCCAAGCACGATAGATGAGAACGGACGAGCTTCGGCTCGCCAGCATCTGACGTGTTTTATAATTGACGACCTTGTGGCATTTGATGCCGGAAGCCTTGCGATGGCGGCAACGCAGATTCACCGCGATCAGATACGCGACATAGTTCTGACTCATGCACACCTTGATCATATCGCCGGCTTGCCGCTTTTTGTTGACGATCTTTTTGCAGTGCTCGAAACGCCGATCCGCGTTCATGCTTCGCCGGAGGTCATTGAGATAATTGAACGCGATGTTTTTAACTGGCACGTTTATCCGAGCTTTTCCGAATTGACGAACGAATTCGGTCCGGTGCTTGAATATTTTCCATTCAGTATCGGCAGATCTTTTAATGCCGGACATTTGACCATTACGCCGTCAGCGGTCAACCACAAAGTTCCGACCGCCGGATTTGTCATTGATGACGGAACAACGGCTATCGCAATAACCGGCGATACTGCTGAAACGAACGCTTTTTGGCCGTCGATCTCAGAGATAGAACGGCTTTCCGCGATATTCATTGAATGTGCGTTTCCTGATGAAATGGCCGATCTTGCAGCCATCTCACATCATCTGACACCGTCCAGCCTTAAAACCGAACTGTCAAAATTCACAGGCCGCCGCTGCCCGATTTATCTGATAAATCTAAAACCGATGTATCGGGAACAGATCGCAAAAGAGATCGCGAGCTTGGAAATTGCCGATCTCTCAATTCTCGAAGTTGGTAAAGTTTACGAATTTTAATTATTTTGCGGCTTTTCGTTCAAAGCTGACGGGTTCGAATGAACCTTCGCGGTGTTCGCCTTGAAATTCGTGCAGTATGACGCGGCCGTTATTCTTGACGGTAGCAATACGGAATGTGCGTTCCTCGCGTGAGCGGCCGGGCATTATCTCGGCTCGAAAAGTTACCTGCATTTCCGGCCGAGCCCAGATCTTTAGTTTTACGGGAGCTTTGCTTTTTTTGAACATATAAGGCTTTTGGTATCAGTCTTCTTCAAGTTCGGGCTTTTTGTGTTTGATCTTTCTGCCTGCCGGATGGATCTTTTCTTCCGGTTTATCGCCGCCGAATCTTTGACTCGGCGGAGCCGTCGGTTTTCTAAGCGAATCGAAAACCGGACGCTCTTCTTTTGGCTTTTTCTTTTTCTTCGGCATCGAACGGATTATAGCAAATCAGCCTGACATGAACAGCACCGAATTGACAAGTTCCGCCGTTTAACGCCAATATAAACGCCTGGACGTTACTTTCCTTTAACACTTAAATAAATACAGGAGCACTTTTTTGCAGGAGCGATCAAGCCAAGTTACCAGATCTAATCGGCCGCAGCACGACGGCCGCGACCAACGCGGGCCGTTCTGGCTGCCGATGGTCAATTATTATCTGCTTGCTTTTGGGATCGCTTTGGCATTGTTCTTTTTGATCTGGGGTATTGGACAAGAAGGCCGCGGAGAGAACAGCCAAACGACCGCATTTGTGATCGCAATGACCGTTCTTGGCATTGCCATAGTTCTGCGCGAATTCATTTTAAGGAACGCACGCCGCAAGTTCTATTATGATCAAAAAAGGCTTGATAGAAGCCTTTCCGGTTTTTCACACCCAAAGAACGACCGGGTTATTGAAAAGATATCGCTGGAACAAAATGAACTGATCGTTCGCGAGATACGCAAAAAATCAGAAGCGGCTCGCGTTCTGTCAAAGCTTTCCGCCGGACATCAGGAAGTTGTCGCGATGTGTACGGAATATTTGGCCATGAATCAACGCGAGATGCAGAATGTCGGTGTCGGTTCGCCGCGAATCGGGAGTTTTGTCCGCGGGCGTGAAGCGGTATCGAAAATGTATCGCTATCATATGTTGAAATGGGCCGAATTAGAGACTCAGGAGTTTACACAAATTGTCGTCGAACATGTTAAAATCGACGATAAGCTGAAGCGGGCTCAAAAGGCCATTACGGTCGTAAGTGCGGCGCTTGAAGCATTTCCGAATGAAACTAATTTGCTGGAATCAAAACGGGCTTTGAACGTCGCCGTAGATTCGCTGAAGATCTCTCAATATTTGGAGATCGCTGAAAAAGCATCAGCGGCGGGTGATCACGGAAATGCTGCTGAACAGTATCAACAGGCATTAGAACTGATAGAAACGTCCGTTGTTGACCCAAGTTCGTCTGTCATGGCCGGAAAGATCGCGAGAGAAATGGAAAAGGAAAGAGATCTAGCCGAAGCCCGCGGCTAATGTTTTTTTTAACGAGTGTGATATCCCAAAATTGTCCAAAATGTAAAAGCTCCAGGATCAGGCGTGGTTATCGTCCTACACCGCTGTGGTCAAAGATCCTGTTTCGCTACAATCTGCTATGTGACGGCTGTAATCTGGAATTCTGGGGTTTTGCAGTTCCCGGAACCGTTAAAAGCAGATCATCACGAAAAAAGAAAAAGGAACAGGCCGCGGGTTCCGATTAACATTTTTTCCTACCCGTGAATATTTTTCGTTTGCATTTCTGTATCGTTTTTGCGGCCATTGTGCTTTTGTGCCTGGGATCCGCTTTTGCACAGAGCGAATTGCCGGAATTCGATCCTGATCTGATACATCACGGAGATATTATCGATGTTGATGTAATAGGAAGTTTTGAATTTGATTGGCGCGGCACAATAACACCCGAAGGTTTTTTGGATGGTTACGACAAGGTCGCCGATCAGATCCCGGCGTTATGCCGTTCGGAAACCGACATTGCCGCATCGATCGAAAAGGCTTTGAGCGGCGTACTTCGCGAACCAAAGGCCGTCGTCCGCTTGATCGACCGTTCGAACAGGCCGTTGGCCGCAGTTTCCGGAGCAGTTCGAAATCCATATCGGTTCAGGATAAAAAGGGAAGTTCGGTTAAATGAACTGATCGCTCTTTCAGGTGGCATAACCGATAATGCCGGCGGTACGATAGATATTTTTCGAGCTCTAAATGCGGGTTGTTCGGTAAAGCCCGCTGAAAGCAACGTGAATGAACGCATCAACATCCAAATCTCAGATCTATTAGCAGGAAAACCACAGGCAAATCCGATCATAGCGGCCGGCGATCTTATCAGCGTTCTTGAAGCAAATCCGGTTTATGTGATCGGCGGTGTCGCAAATCCGGGACAGATAAAATTTCGTCCGGGATTAACGCTTGACAGAGCAATAGCCATATCCGGCGGCGTTGTAAAAAAGAACGGCACCGGCAAAGTAAAAATATATCGACGAGCGGGCGGAAGTTCTGAAATAATAGAAGCGGATGTTTCGGTAAACACCGATCTAGGAAAAAAGGAAACGCCGTTAGAGCCATTCGATATCGTTGAAATACTTGAACGCGGTTCCGCCGAACGCAGGTTTCCGACCGTGGCTCCGCGATCGTCCGATGTGAATAACGAAACCGCGATACCTATCAGAACAGTAGATTGATTGGACTTTTTCTATGAAAAGTTTAAAACTTAAAGATTCGATCAGAAATTTTTTACAATAAACCTTTATTTTTATGGCACAACCTAAGAAAAAACTAAGCCGACGCGCAAACATTTTGCTCTGGCTTGGAACTGTCGGGATCATAATCGGAGTTTTGATCTATTTTGAACAAATAGCGATCTTGTATGTTCTGGCAACTATCGCATTGGTCGCGTTGCTCATCATCGTCAGTCTGTCCGATCTGGAAGGCGTCGATCGAGATATGCAGAACGACGTTTGATCTTTTTGGACTTTATTCATGATCCGTATCATCCGCTTCATTGCAGTTTGGATATTCCTTGCGGTATTTTCCGTTTCGGCGCTCGGCTCTGCGACGCTGGCATCAGGAGAATCGGTGCCGCCGCGGCTGAAATGGAAAACCCGTGAAATAACCATTGCCGTTTCCGGTTCATTGACCGGGCCGTCATCCAATATCATTAACGGCAGCGATGTTTACAAAGCGATCCGTCAAAGTTTGGCGGCATGGGAAGCGGCAGCGAATATAAAGTTCAATATAGTAAATTCGGACCGTTTGAACGTAAGCCCTTCAGGCGTTCGCGGCGACGGCGTTAATCTGATAACGATCGCTCAATCTCCGGAAAACATCCTTCTTTTCGAACGCGATCCGGACGGCCTTTCGGCAACCACACGCGTTTTTTACAATAAAAGAAATTCGATAACAGAAGCCGATATCGTGCTGAATCCGTATCAGCAATTTTCAACCGACGGTATATTCGGAACTTACGATCTGCAATCGACATTGACGCACGAGATCGGCCATCTGCTCGGTCTTGGACATTCGATGATAGCGGGCGCGACGATGTTCGATCATTACGGTAAGAACGGCCTTTTTGGAATGCCGAATTTTAATGCACGGACGCTTTCGGTTTCAGATATCTCTGCGGTCACGGCATTGTACGGAGCAAAGGATCTGGACGATGACTGCTGTGCCGCTGTACACGGAAATATTTCGAAATCGGGATCACAACGGACCATCTGGATCGAAGACGCTTTGACCGGCCAGCTTTTGCAGGCCGTGAATGCGGGCAATGCCGACAATTTCGGATTTGACGATCTAACAGGCGGAGCTTATACGGTATATTCGCAGGAAAACAATGCTTCGGGTATTAAGACCGGCGTTTTTGACCTTGCGGCCGACGATCAAAAAAATATCGAATTTCCGGATAATAATTCATCGGCGAAAGGAGCATTGAAATTCATCGGCCTGAACGGCGAATTGTCTGATCAATCCATAACGCTGAATGCCGACAGAACCTATAGTGTTTATGTAGGCGGACAAGGCTTTGGGAAAGAATATGTAAAGATCGGCATGGACTCGCCGTTCTTTACGGTGTTCGAAGACAAGAACTTGATACATGATTACGGCAGGTCCTTTCTGGTGTTGAGCACGCAAATACGAGTTAGCCGCGATGCTCCACCGGGAATTTACAGCGTATATTTTGAAACATCAGACGGCAGCCGTTATTACTTGCCGGGAGCGATCTCGGTCGAATCGTTTGAAAATCCTTGGGGCTCGGCGAATTAACACTATTTTCCAAAGTGTACTCTTTTGTTGCATTTCGGGCGCGAGTATGGATAATCAGATTGTTCACCTCCCCGGTGAACGTACGGCCGTGAGTAGTGAGGACTTATGGCCACGGGGCGACGGAGTGGGAGACGTCGCCCCACAAATACGCCAAGCCGGTTCGATGGCAAGAACGAAGATTTGCGGCTTGAGCGATTTACTGATACCTTTCTAAACATTCATTATGAAAAAGGAGCCATCGGCAAGGCTGTCGAAAGGCTTTTTCTATTTCTATGAAACAAACCGAGACAAGCAGGTTCAAGAAATGGCTTTATAACGAAGCAGAGCCCGGTGAAGCGGCATCGTCGCATCCGCAGCATTCGTGGTGGCAGGTAATGTGCCTGACGGGCGTCGATTATTTTTCAACTCTCGGATATCAGCCCGGCATCGCACTGCTCGCCGCCGGTGCGATCTCGCCTTTTGCCACACTGGTACTTGTTCTTCTGACGCTATTCGGAGCTCTTCCGATGTATCGCCGTGTTGCCGAAGAAAGTCCTTATGGCGATGGATCGATATCGATGCTCGAACGGCTTCTTTCACGATGGAAAGGAAAGATGTTCGTGCTGATACTGCTCGGTTTCGTTGCGACAAGCTTTGTTATAACAATTACGCTTTCCGCCGCAGACGCCACGGCTCACATAATAGAAAATCCGTTCGTTGAGGAACATCTGCCTTTCCTCGAACACCGCATAATCGTTACGCTCGTGCTTTTGTCACTGCTCGGAGCCGTATTTCTGCGCGGATTCAACGAGGTAATTGGTATAGCGGTGGTTATCGTCGGCCTGTTCTTGGTGCTGAACCTTGTAACGATCTTTACGGGTTTTTATCATATCGCGGTCGTTCAGCCCGAGGCTTTCTTAAATTGGGAAACAATGGTTTGGAGCCATCAGGATGTTCGGGGCAGTCTTCCGATGCTCGCTCTGGCGGCGGTTCTGATGTTTCCAAAACTTGCATTGGGACTTTCCGGATTTGAGACCGGCGTCGTTGTAATGCCTTTGATCAAAAGCGATAAAGGCGATCCGAAAAGAGCCGAGCATGAAATGCACCAGACAAGTTTTGCTGAAAATCGGGCTTCGGATAATACAAAAGATTTCATAGAAAGCCGTATAACGAACGGCAAAAAATTGCTTACATCGGCTGCTTTGATAATGAGCGTTTTCCTTATCGGCAGCAGCGTCGTGACGGCGGTTCTGGTTCCGCAATCGGAGATCTATGAAGGCGGGCAAGCATATGGCCGTGCGATATCTTATCTTACGCACGAACTTTTGGGCCATGGGTTCGGCACGGTCTATGACATCTCTACAATAATGATCCTGTGGTTTGCCGGAGCTTCGGCAATGGCAGGGCTTTTGAATGTTGTACCGCGTTATTTGCCAAGATACGGAATGGCGCCGGATTGGGCACGTGCGAGCCGTCCGCTTGTTATCGTTTTTATCGGTATCTGTTTTCTTGTGACGATACTTTTCAAAGCGGATGTAACATCGCAAGGCGGAGCATATGCGACCGGGGTATTGGTTTTGATGACATCCGCATCTGTTGCGGTCACCATCTCCGCCAAGAAAAAGAAGCAAAAGATATGGCTGCTTTTCTTGATGATCACTATCGTTTTTATTTATACGACGATCATTAATATGATCGAACAGCCGAGCGGTATCAAGATCGCATCGTTATTTATTTTGGGCATCATTTTGGCCTCGTTCATTTCGCGGGCTATGCGAACCACCGAGGTCCGCATAGGTAAGATCGAATTTGACGCCAAAGCAAGAGAATTTATAGATGAGATGTCCGATGGCGAGATACGCATCGTCGCAAACCGCAAAGAGGTCGGAAACGTTGCCGAATATCGTTTCAAGGAACACGAAAAACGTGTCGATAACCACATTCCGGCGACCGATCCGATCTTGTTCTATGAAGTTACATTGGGCGACGCATCTGAATTTGTCGGCGGTTTGATGATCCGCGGCGTCGAGGTCGAAGGCTATCGTATCCTGCGGACGGAATCGCCTGCCGTGCCGAATGCCATTGCCGCTTTGCTGCTTTGCCTGCGTGATGAAACGGGAAAGATACCGCATGTTTATTTCGGTTGGAGCGAAGGAAATCCGTTGATGTATCTGGCAAGATATATCTTATTTGGCGAAGGCGATACCGCACCCGTAACGCGCGAGATACTGCGTCAGGCCGAAGAAGATCCGGAATTAAGGCCGAGCGTTCATGTGGGCGGCTGAGCTATTGCAATTTTTGAAATGAAGGAGTATATTCCTGTTTTTGACAATCTGTGCCGAAGCCGTTCGCGCGAACGGCGCGGGGGAACCAAATTTTTGGGGCTAAACATTTTTGAATGTGGAACACTTCCTTTGTTCCAGCCCGACAGCTAACCTCGTAGGCGTATTGGAAGAGAACAAGCCTGTCAAAACCGGCAAAATACCGGCTCGGACGCAACGACTTGCGGCCGGGCTTTTTTATTTTAAATCAATGATAAAGAAATCGAGCGGATGGTTTTCACGTTGGATATATCAAACCGAAACTGAATCAGATGAACCTGACAGTAATGGTTCTCACCACGAACAACAGCCGTGGTGGAAGGTTATGTGTCTTACAGGTGTCGATTATTTTTCGACACTCGGTTATCAGCCCGGCATTGCTTTCTTAGCTGCCGGTATTCTTTCGCCCGCCGCGACACTCGTTCTTGTTTTCCTAACTTTATTCGGAGCTCTTCCTATATATGCCGTTGTTGCCCGCGAGAGTCAGAACGGCGAAGGTTCGCTTGCAATGCTTGAGCATTTGCTTTCGCGCTGGAAAGCAAAGCTTTTTGTTTTGATACTTCTTGGTTTTGCCGCGACGGATTTCATTATCACGATAACCTTATCCGCCGCAGATGCCGCGGCTCATATTCTCGAAAATCCGTTCGTTCATCAATCGCTGCCGTTTTTGGAACATCCGGTTCCTGTAACGCTTGGCCTGATCACGCTGCTCGCGCTTGTTTTTCTCAAAGGTTTTCGCGAGGCTATCGGAATCGCCGTTTTTCTGGTCGCCATTTATCTTGTTCTGAATCTGATCGTTCTGACGGTCGGCCTATTATACGTGATCGAACATCCGGAGCTTTTGTCGAATTGGTCAACCACGCTGTTCGCGACAAAAGCATCGCTCGGACCGGTTGGCATTTCAGGCTTTTCTGCGGTCGTGGTACTTTCTATCCTCAGCTTTCCGCGGTTGGCTTTGGGTTTGTCGGGTTTTGAGACCGGTGTTGCTGTAATGCCGCTGGTAAAAGGCGCTGACCGTGTGCGGCAGACAGTGAAAATGCTTACTGCGGCGGCTTTGATAATGAGCGCGTTTCTTGTTGCCAGCAGTCTTGCTACAAGCATCCTGATACCTGCCGCTGATTTTTGTCCGCGAATAAACTGCGGCCGCGATATCGATCAGGGCGATATTCCGGAAATGTGTGCTTGTTCCGCAAGCGAGACCGCCGCCGGTGCAATAAAAGAATCCGGCAAAGCGAACGGTCGAGCACTTGCTTATATTGCTCACAGATTTCTCGGTGAGATCTTCGGTACGATCTATGATCTGAGCACCATCCTGATCCTATGGTTTGCCGGTGCTTCCGCTATGGCCGGATTGTTGAATATTGTCCCAAGATTTTTGCCGCGATACGGAATGGCTCCTGATTGGGCCAGAGCGGTTCGGCCGCTTGTTTTGATCTTTACCGCGATAAGTTTTGCTATCACAATATTTTTTGAAGCAAGTGTTGACGGCCAAGGCGGAGCTTATGCCACGGGCGTTCTTGTTCTAATGACCTCGGCCGCCGTTGCCGTATCGCTTTCCGCCCGCAAAAGGCACAGCCGTTGGAAATACGGTTATTATTTTATATCGCTGGTCTTTGTCTATACGACACTCGCAAATATTTTCGAAAGGCCTGACGGGATCAAGATCGCGGGTCTTTTTATCGGTGCGATAATTGCTGCGTCCTTCATATCGCGGGCAATGCGTTCGACAGAGGTCCGTATCGATACGATCGAATATGACGATAATGCCAAAAGATTTATCAACGATCTGTCCGACGGCGAGATACGAATCGTCGCAAACCGCAAAGAGATCGGGAACGTATCGGAATATCGTTTCAAGGAGCATGAAAAACGTATAGACAATCACATTCCGGCGACCGACCCGATCTTGTTCTATGAGATCGTTCTCGGCGATGCTTCCGAATTTGTCGGAAAACTTAAAATAACAGGTGTGGAATTAGAAGGTTATCGAATACTTAGAACGGAATCGCCGGCTGTTCCAAATGCTATCGCCGCACTGCTGCTGGATCTGCGCGATCGGTCAGGCAAGATCCCGCATATTTATTTTGGTTGGAGCGAAGGAAATCCGATCATGTATCTGGCGAGGTATATCTTGTTTGGCGAAGGCGACACAGCACCTGTAACGCGTGAGATCTTGCGGCAAGCCGAAGAAGATCCGGAATTAAGGCCGAGCGTTCATGTCGGCGGCTGATATTAAGATCCGTTCATTTCCAGAAAACACGAGCGGCAATATACCGGACGGCCTTGCGAAGGATAAAAAGGCACGGTCGTTGTCGATTCGCATTTGGCGCATTTTACGGAAACTTCGATCTTTTGTTTGATGCCGGTGATCTGCGCTTGGGCGATCGCGGCGATCCTTTGATTCTTTGCCCGTTTACATTCTTTGCAGCGTTTTGGCGGATTTTGAAGATCCTTATCGCGAAAAAAGACCTGCTCGCCGCCTGTCCAGACAAAATCTTTTTCACAATCGGTACAAACGATGGTTAGATCGTCGAATTCCAATTCTGAGCTGATAGTCGATTTTTCTGCGGCTTGTCCTTCCATCACTAAAAAAACTGCTTGCCCGATAAGAGCGATCAAAATGATAAAAATCCCTGTTCGATCCAAATGTCGCGGCACTGAATATAAGAATTCAGAAGAGCGGAATCTATTGCAGAGTTTGTACTTAATAATTCGTGAACAAAACGACGATATATTTCTTGGTTTTGCCTGTCAAGTTTGCTTAACGTAAGATTATATAACAAAAATCTTTAACTTAAACAAATATTATGAAGATCTTAGTTGTCGGATCGGGCGGACGCGAACACGCCATAGCCTATGCGTTCTCAAAAAGCACATTGGCTGACAAGATATTTTGTGCAAATGGAAATGCCGGTATCGCCGAGATCGCCGAATGTGTCGATATCCAACCGAACGACATAGAGCGATTGGCGGATTTTGCTTATGACAATGCTGTCGATCTGACATTCGTCGGCGGAGAAACGCCGCTTGCTTTAGGCATAGTCGATGAATTTGAAAAACGCGGAATGCGGATCTTTGGTGTTTCGAAAGCGGCGTCGCGGCTTGAATCGAGCAAAGCTTTCGCAAAGGATCTTATGCGGCGGCAAAATATACCGACCGCGATTTATCGAACAGCGAATTCTATGAACGAGGCTGTCGAAATTTTGAATTCAGGTGAATTCGGCGGTGTTGAGGCTCCGGTAGTTGTAAAGGCCGACGGTTTGGCCGCCGGCAAAGGCGTGGTCGTTGCGGGTGACCGAGCCGAAGCGATAAAGGCAATAAATGATATGGCCGATCTGGTCGGTGCGGAAGCGGCTGCCTCGATCGTGCTCGAAGAATGTTTATTCGGCAAAGAGATCTCGCTTATATTATTCACCGACGGGAAAGATTTTGCATTGATGCCGCCGACACGCGATCACAAGCGGATCGGCGAAGGCGACATCGGGCCGAATACCGGTGGAATGGGAACTTTTACCGATGATCTGTTACTCAGAGAAAATGAACGCGATCTGATCATTGAAACGATCGTTAAACCAACCATTAAAGGCTGTTCGGATGAAGGTTTTCCTATTCGCGGTATTTTGTTTCTGGGTCTGATGATGACCGATTCCGGTGCCCGCGTGCTGGAATATAATGTTCGTTTTGGCGATCCGGAAACGCAGTCGATACTTGTGCGTTTGAAGACTGACCTAGCCGAGATCTGTAATGCTGTTATCGACGAAAAGCTTGGCGATCTAAAGATCGAATGGAGCGAAGGGAATTCGGCGACGGTCGTTCTGGCGGCCGAAGGTTATCCTGCAAGTCCAAAAAAAGGCGACATAATAAAAGGCATCGAAAAAGCCGAGGTAATGCCCGACATTTCTGTTTTTCATGCCGGAACGGCTAGAAACGATGAAGGTGAATTGGTGACCGCCGGCGGTCGGGTTCTAGGCATAACGGCAACCGCCGCAGATCTCGATAAAGCTCTGGAAAAGGCATACGCCGCAGTGCGTGAAATATCATGGAACGGAATGCAGTACCGAAAAGATATCGGAAAATAGCTCAAGGCGACGCATTGATCTTTTTCACGGCCGACTGTTTTTCTTTGAAACTTTTTTCTTCTTTGGTCATGCCGTACTGTTTTGCGAATTTTGCTAGGTCGGCATATCTTTTTTCTGCATCCGCTTTTGAAAGATATATGATCTTCGCCGTGCATTCAGGGCAGGCATCTATCGGCCGCGAATCCGTTTCGTTCAAATTGTTCGTTCCGCTCATCACACAAGAATATTTTGTACAGTGACGCATTGAGAACATATGTCCGGTTTCATGAGCCGCTATTTTTAACGTGCGTGTCAGAAAAAGCATCGGCGATGCGTTCTTCTCCAACCGGTTCAAAGACCAAACAGCAACACGATCTTCCAAACTTGCTTGGCCGAAAACAAAATTCATCGTATCGGTCATATACAGATCTTCGTTCGTAAAAGCGATCAAAGCTGCGGCATCTTTCGGAAGCTTCGGTTTTAACAGCTCGTCCAAAATATATCCGGTGCGAATTTGCCGTATGCTCGGATAACCTCGCATCCGAAGATCGTCTTTTGTGATCTTTGAAGGAAATTGCCGCGATGGTAATTTCTTGACCTTTAGCTGATAAAAAGCCTGCAGATAATCGGCGGCCGCATCAACGGCCTTTTTTTCTTCGGGTGAGAAATTTCCGATCGGCTGAATGTAAAGTGTTTTTCGGATCGTGTCGGGAAGTTTGGGATCAGCGGCCAAATATTCGGCGAATGTTTGACCGCTTTCCTGAAATGTCGCCAGCCAATCGTACTTGCCCGGCTTTCCCATCGGTTGAAAGAATGGTTCGATCGCCTTGATAAGTTCGGCGTAATCCTTTTTGACCTTTGGTGCGGCCGATCCGGCATTTGTCGAATTAGCCGCGTCATTATTGGCCGAACCGCCGCAGCCGACAATAAAAAATGTCAGTAAAATTATCGCTGCTGCGGAACGTTTCATTTACCTTGATAATCCTTTGACCATTTGTTCAAGGCCGTCACCTTGGGAATATTTGCCAATACCCATTTGCCTGCTTCTTCGTTTGCACCGCTTTGAAATTGAACTAAGTTTGCAAGTGTTTCAAGATGTCCGGCGGCTTTTAGATCGACGAGGAAAGGGACATATTGTTTGCCGACAAATGTTTCCTTGAGATTTTTATCACCGCCGAGCAACCCGATAAAAGTTGACAGCGAATCTTGAAATTTTTCTGCTTCAGTTTTTGGCTTTGCGTTTTTATCCTTATCTTTGTCCACTACGCCAAGAGTTCCGAGCAGAAGATCATACATACCGTAATCGCCTTCGTCTTTCGGTGCGTTAATATCAAAAAATATTTCGATATTTCCGTTCTTACTTTTTTTAGCAGGAGCCAAACCGAGCATCACTATTGCAGCCGCGCGTTTTGAACGGTCGCTGTTCAATTCGAGTGTAGCAAATCGTAATCCCGCGATGATCGATGGAACTTTATATTTTCCGGCGTAATAAAGCTCCGACAAAATATAATGCGGCGAAGCTCTCGGGAAATCCATTTCGATGGCTTTTTTTAATTCATTTCTTGCTTCTGGATTTTTGTTCAGTCGGAAATAAGTAATGCCCATATTAAAATGAAGATCGGCAATTTCTCTTGTGAATCTTTCATCGTCACCCAAGATATTTAAGGCATCGTTATAGATCTTTAATGCTTCGTTCGGTTTTTTCAGGTCATCCAAAATATTGGCAATTATACCGTAGAACATCGGCAGCTCAGTGGAACTGTATTTTGAACCTCTGACCGCAGTTTCCATTGCGTTCTGCAGATCGCCTTTTGTGTAATAGGTCAACGCAAGTTCATACAAAGCGTATGTAGAATCCGGATTTTCGGCGAGAACCGATTTATATTTGACGATAGCCGCATCGTAATTCTTTGCATCGTGAAGAGCTGTGGCTGCTTTAACGATGGCAGATTGTTCGGGCGTTTCGGGAACCGGCGTGAGGGTCGGTTTCGAAATTTTCTGGGCATTTGCGGCAAAAACCGCTAGGCAAAGGATAAGTGAAAAAAGTAGATATCTTTTCATATAATTGTCTCCGTGGACTTTTTGAGCTTGTTTTTTGAGTTTGATGCAGGAAATCGTGAAAAATTAGCTTTTGAGAAAATAATTTCCGTTGAATTGATTATTGCATGGACAATGCTGTGTACGAAAGTTTTTTTCAGACGACGGAACCGTTTTTCAGAACGATACGATAATTAGCAAGCCGCTCGGCTTCGGCCTCATTATGAGTTACATAAATGAACGGCACGCCCGAACGCGATTGTGCCAGTTCTATTTCATTTAATAAAAGCGAACGGGTTTCGACATCGACTGCGGAAAGCGGTTCGTCCAGCAGAACGATCCTTGGATCTGACGCCAAAGCTCTTGCCAATGCGACACGCTGCTGTTCGCCGCCTGAGATATCCGCAGGCAGACGTTTTGCGATGTGTTCGATCTTGAAAAGCGAAAGCATTTCGGCGGCTTTGGATCTTCCGGCGGACGATCTTTCTTTTACGCCGTAAGCTATATTTTCCAATGCTGTCATATGCGGAAAAAGTGCATAATCCTGAAACACAAAACCGACCGAACGTTTTTGGATGGACAGATCGATCTTCGAAACTGAATCAAAATATGTTACGCCGCCGGCCGTTATATTTCCTTCGTCGGGCGAAAGTATTCCCGCGATCAATTTCAGAGTTGTCGTTTTTCCGGCTCCTGACGGACCGGTCAAAACTATAAAACCGCCATCTGCCTTAAATGAGATATCCAGCATAAAAGGCTCGCCTTCGCGTCCGGCAAATGTTTTTTTTACATTGATATCGATCATTTACAAAATTCTCGTGCCGCTCATTTTATTGGCAAAATAAACAGCTCCGATCGAAATACAGGTGAGCATTAAGGCAAGTATTTGTGCAGTATGACCATCACCGGTTGAAACCGCTTCATAAATGGCCAGCGGCATAGTTTGTGTCTTGCCGGGAATGTTTCCGGCTATCATCAGCGTTGCTCCAAATTCGCCGAGAGCTCTTGCAAAACTTAATACAAGACCCGCGATAACGCCGCGTTTCGCCAAAGGCAGCGTGATGCGGAAGAATGTTTCGAATTTGCTTTTGCCCAATGTGTAAGACGCCGTTTCGACATCGCTGCCGATACTTTCCAATCCCGCACGCGAAGTTTTTATCATCAGCGGCAGCGAAACGATCACAGCCGCAACTACTGCACCTTGCCAAGTAAATGCGAACGTCCATCCGGTCAGATCATAAATAAAAGAACCAAAAATACCGCGTCGTCCGAGCAGGATGATCAAATAATATCCTGTTACGGTCGGCGGCAGAACAAGCGGCATCGTCAGCAAAGCGTCGAGAAATTCTTTACCGAAAAAATCTTTTTTTGCGAGCAAATATGCGAATGCAAGCCCGATAATGCCGACTATCACGGTCGTAATAGACACAACGAGGATCGAAAGTTGTAATGCATCCCAGATCATTATTTTACCGGCGTAAGAAAGCCGTATTTTTGCAGTATCTCTTGCCCTTTTTTACTCGTTACAAGATCTATGAATGCCGATGCGGCCGGATTATTTGAATCTTTAATGACCGCTGTCGGATAAACGATCGGGTGATGGGAATCTTTCGGTGCGGCAGCCGTGACCATTACTTTATCGCGGGCGATAGCAGCGTCTGTCGAATACACGATTCCGGCATCGGCTTCGCCGCGCGCCGCATATTCCAAAACTTGCCGGACGTTTTCGGCGAACACAAGTTTGGGTTTCAGCGATTCGGATAATTTCAGCGAATCGAAAGTCTGTTGTGTGTATTGTCCGGCCGGAACGGTTTTCGGGTTGCCGACCGCGATCTTCTTGATTTTATCGTTCTTTAATCCTTCGAGATCCGTGATATCAAGTTTCGATCCTGTCGGAACGATCAGAACAAGTTCGTTCGATGCAAAGTTTTTTCGCGTTTCCGTAACGATCAAACCTTTTTCGGCTAATGCATCCATTTGCGGTTCGCCGGCGGAAGCAAAGATATCGGCCGGAGCCCCTGATTCGATCTGCTGCTGAAGGGTTCCCGAACCGGCAAAATTGAACGACACCGCTACACCTGTTTTTTCAGAGAACAAATGTCCGATCTCTGTAAATGCATCTTTCAGCGAAACGGCCGCCGAAACCGTAAGTTCCTGTTTGGCAGGTTTTTCGATCTCTACGCAGGCAGCCGAAACACATATGAAAAGAGCTATTAAAAAATAAGCTTTCATTAAAAATCATTTACAAGCGAAGTATAACTATCGAAATTTCGCCGCATTTCTTCGATCGAATCGCCGCCGAATTTCTCGCGAAAAGAATTTGCGAGGACGATCGCCAGCATCGCTTCGCCGATAACGCCGGCTGCGGGAACCGCTGTTATATCAGAGCGTTCGAAAGCGGCAAGGTCTTCTTTTTTCGTATCTATATCGACCGAATGAAGCGGTGTCCGCAATGTCGATATCGGTTTCAGGTAACCGCGAACGCGAAGTTCTTCGCCATTTGTTATGCCGCCTTCAAGCCCGCCGGCACGATTTGTTTTGCGGACGAAAGCGTTATCTTCGACAAAGATCTCGTCGTGAACCTTCGATCCGAATTTGGCCGCATTCGAAACACCCGTTCCAAGTTCGACGGCTTTTACGGCTTGGATCGACATGAAAGCTTGAGCGATGCGGCCATCGAGTTTTTCGCTCCAAGATGTATGCGAACCGATTCCCGGAATCACATTTTTTGCGACCACTTCAAAAATGCCGCCGAGCGTATCGCCTCTTTCTTTTGCCTGATCGATAAGTTCGACCATTAGAAACTCGACATCGCTTTCCGTGCAGTTCAGCTTTGAATCAGCAGGAATATTACATATGTCTTCCCAAGTTTTTTCGAGCGGAGCCGCCGGAACGCTGCCGAGTTTTATCACATGACTTTTTATGTCAACTCCAAACTGCTCAAGAAGCTGTTTTGCCAACGCACCGCAAGCAACACGAGCGGCGGTTTCGCGTGCAGAGGCTCGTTCCAAAATATCCCGCAGGTCGCGTGTTTGAAATTTTTGTCCGCCCGGAAGATCGGCATGTCCCGGCCGTGGACGTGTGACCTTTCGCGGATTTTTCGGTTCCTCATCGAGCTTTTCCGCGGACATTACCTGTTCCCAATGAGTGAAATCTTTGTTTACTATCATCATTGCGATCGGCGAGCCGAGAGCTTTGCCGTGACGAACACCGGAAAGAAATTCGATGGTGTCGCTTTCGATCTTCATACGTCCGCCGCGGCCGTAGCCTTGCTGCCGCCGCCAGAGTTCGCGGTCGATCTTTTCAGTGTCTATCTCAAGTCCGGCAGGAACGCCTTCGACGATGGCGATCAAAGCTTTTCCGTGCGATTCGCCGGCTGTTGTGAACGTAAAATTCATTTTTTTATCTTAACGTAAAGGCGCAAAGACGCAAGGCAGGACATTATTCCGGACTTTCGGATGAAAGCTGCGGCAGCTTTTTCCGGAAGATGATCAAACCGATGCTTGCGATGATCAGCAGCCCGCCGAAGAATGTCTGCGGAGCGAGTTTTTCGCCAAGTACGATCGAACCGATAATGACCGCGATAAGCGGCGTGACAAGCGAAGTGATCATTGCCTTTGTCGATTCGATCCTCTGCAAAAGCCAATAATAGAACCAAAATGCGGCGATCGTTCCGATGATCGATAAATACAGAACCGAAAATATAGCCGTTCGAGACCAGTTATGATCTAGGAAACTGCCTTCGGACGCAGAAGCATAGATAATAAGCGGCGGTAGGCCGAACAATATCTGAGAAAAAACTATCATCGCCGGATCTATGCCTGAGGCTTTCGCCTTTACCAAGATCGATGCGCAGGCGGCAGCAAGAGCGCCTATTATTATTCCGACACTTCCGGCAAACGCCATAAAACTCTGCACCGCAAGCTGATCTATGAATATCAGCGTTACACCGATGATGCCGGCAAAGATAGCTGTTATCTTTAATGCTGTAATGCGTTCTTCCGGCAATAATTTCCAAGCGAACATCAATCCGAAAACCGGAATTGTCGCCTGCAGAACGGCCGCAAGGCCTGATGAGATATATTGTTCGCTCCAAAAAACCATACTATAATTTATGGAAAATTGGAGAATTCCGGTGATCGCCATTAGCCGCCACTGGGCTTTTCCTTTTGGGAACGGGATCTTTCTAACGGCAATAATAATTGCCAAAACAAGTCCGGCAACGACAAAACGGGCTGCGGCAAAAGTGATCGGCGCCAGATCGACGAGGCCGATCTTGATGACGATCCAAGTAGATCCCCAAATAAGGCAGAGCAATATCCAAACTAAAACAGCCATTTAATTATACTCGTAAAAACTAAGCGAACTTTCGCCCTGTTTCAAGATGCGCCAGCGGCGAAGATCGCCCAATCCATCGGGAAGCCGGGTTTTTGTATGATGTTCAATTATCAGAACACCGTCTTTTTTCAATTTTTTATTTTCGCTGTCGGCAAATTCACGCATTACCGGCAGATGATCTGAATCATACGGCGGATCGAAGAACACAATATCCCACGGTCCTTTTTGCTCGCGTGAAACAAAAGCTTCGGCCGACATACAGAAAACGCCGGTCGATTCTTCGGGTATCTCGAGCGAATCAAGATTTTCTTCTACAAGAGCGCAGGCTTTTTTTGAGATATCGACAAATACAACAAAAGCACATCCGCGCGAAATAGCCTCAATGCCAATTGCTCCGGTTCCGGAACAGAGATCGAGAAATCGCGTATCGCCATCGATGCGCGGATTTATTACGTTAAAAAGTGTTTCGCGAAGACGGTCAGACGTCGGCCTGGTTTTATTTCCGGCCGGGCCTTTGATGATTCGGCCTCTGTATTCGCCGGCAATTATTCGCATAAAGATCTGTGGGCTGTTCGAATATATTGAACGGTTTTGTTTAGCTTTGCAACGCAGGCCGTCAACCGATACCAGCAAGGTCGAATCGCGGATCGCGTTTGACGTAGGCGATCAGATCTGAAGTTTCGGCGGACATTCGTTTTGACGAGAGAAGATCGATCGCGTCGGTTCGTGCGTCTTCGAGGATATCGATATCGCGGATGATATTTGCGATGCGAAATGTTTGAACGCCAGATTGCCGCGTGCCGAATATCTCGCCTTGACCGCGCAGTTCCAGGTCTTTTTCGGCGATCTTGAAACCGTCGTTGGTTTCTTCCATTATCCCGAGCCGTTCTTTTGCGACCGCCGTTTTTTTGTCGCCGGTCAGCAGAATACAAAAACTCTGTTCGGCTCCGCGGCCGACTCGTCCGCGAAGCTGATGAAGCTGCGACAGGCCGAATCTTTCGGCATGTTCGATCAGCATTACCGATGCATTAGGCACATCGACACCGACCTCGATGACCGTTGTGGAAACAAGTATGTTGATCTCGCCGCTGACAAAGCGCGCCATTGTTTCTTCTTTTTCGGGCTGTTTCATTTTTCCATGCAGCAGGCCGACGGAATATTGCGGAAACGCTTTATCGCGAAGTTCTTCGAACATTTTGGTCGCGGCTTTCAGATCAAGTTTTTCGGATTCTTCGATAAGCGGATAAACAACATAGACCTGACGGCCAAGATCTATTTCGCGAACAATGCCTTTATAAACGCCGTCGCGCTGATCTTCGCCGAGCACTACGGTTTTGATCGGCGTACGTCCCGGCGGCAGTTCGTCGATAATGGAAACATCAAGGTCGCCGTAAACAGCCATCGCCAAGGAACGCGGTATCGGCGTCGCCGTCATGACCAAAATATCCGGATCGTATCCGCGTTCGCGAAATTCGGCACGCTGCAGAACGCCAAAACGATGCTGTTCGTCGATGACCGCCAAGCCAAGTTTTTCGAATTCGACGGCGTCTTGGATAACGGCGTGTGTGCCTATGATTATATCGGCCTCGCCGTTCTTTATTGCCGAGTGAACGCGGCGTTTTTCGGCGGCTTTTAGACTTCCGGTCAGCAGTTCGGTTGTGTAGCCGGTCTTTGCGAATAGAACGGCCGCATTTCGAAAATGCTGTTCGGCAAGTATTTCCGTCGGTGCCATCAAAGCGGCTTGATAACCGTTCTCGATCGCCGCGAACATCGCCATAAAAGCAACGATCGTTTTGCCGCTGCCGACATCGCCTTGAAGTAATCTGTTCATCGGCGAATCTGACGCAAGATCGGCGAAGATCCTGTCGATGGCTTTTGTTTGGGCATTCGTCAGATCAAAAGAGGCAAGGCCGACGGCTCGTTCGCGCAAGCCGTCCGTTATTTCGATGAGCGTTCCTTTTGGTTCTTTTTTTCGCTGGTTTCCGCGTAGCTGAAGAGCGAAACTCACCCAAAACAATTCATCAAATATCAAACGCCTTTGTGCCGGTGCGCGGAACATCTCATATTCGGAAGCTGATGAACCGGCGGGCGGAAAATGGACATCGCAGATCGCTTCGCTCCTGCCGGTCAGATCGCGTCGTTCGCGGATCTCTTCGGGCAAATGTTCTTTGACCGAAGATCGATCGAGGTTTTCGATAACGCCGAAAATGATCTCTCTCAGGCGTTTGGTTTGGAACGGCCCAAGTTTTCTATAAACTGGAACAATGCGATTCGTATGGACGGTCTCGAATTCGGGATCGTTCGTGTCCTCTAAAAATTCGCCGTCTTGCGGTTCGGCGATCTCTTCGTTCAAAAGATCATTTGTCGAGCCCGGAAGTATCTCAAGTTCGTCCGGTTTGTTGAGTTTCAAGGCAAAAGTGTTTCGCCGTCCGTCCCATTCCCATTTGCCGAACGCTACAAAACGGGTTCCGCGTGAGAACCTGTTGCGATAATAATTTATTATGTTCTCAGACTGCTTTCCGGAAACGAACCACCAAACAACAACCGGTTTTATCGCACGATCCGCATCGCTCGCCGATATTTCAAAAATAAAGAGTTTCGGCTGCCGCGGGTTGCGGTTCTTGCCGACCTGAAAACCGCCGGAAACTCTAGTATAAAGTTCGACGGAAGCTTCGAGCCCGTCGTAAAGTTTGTCGATGCCGAGAAAATGCGAACGATCCTCATATCGCATTGGATAATAATTAAGCAGATCGTTCACGGTCGCCGAACCGGCATCGCTTCGGCCGGCAAAAGCGGCAACGGAAACGGCTAATTTACGAGCCGCCGCGGCCGTAAGTTTTGCGACCTTTTGGGTATGAAGTTCTATCAGCGGAGTTTTTAATGTGAGCTTCATCAGCGAAATATTATCACAATGAAATTTTGTTTCTGAATAGATATCGGAACTTGGATCTTTAAAATTAAAAAGGCTGTCACGCGGACAGCCTGAATTGCAAAAACTGTTTTAGATCTACGCGATCTCTGCGACGTGCTTTGAAAGACGCGATTTATAACGAGCGGCGGTGTTCTTGTGAATAACGCCTTTGTTGACCATTTTATCGATAACCGAGATGGTCGGGTTCAGAAGCTCAACGCTTCCTTTTTTGTCTGCCGATGCAACAGAAGTGCGCAATTTCTTTATCGAAGTGCGAAGCTTGCTTCGGTTGCTGCGGTTGATCTCGTTCCTTTTTGTGGTCTGTCTGATCCTTTTGATCGACGATTTATGATTTGCCATTTAATATCCTCAAATTAATAAAAACATTCTCTGTTCAGAGAAACTTTAGAGTATAAAGATGAAGGGAATTGATGTCAAGTCTGTGCGTCAGCGTTCGAAGCGTGAAACAAGCGAATGCATAATATCCACGAACAGAACAAAGATCGGCGGATATATGATCACTTCGGGCGTCAGCGCCGGCGTGATGATACTGAATGACGAGCTGCCCTGAATCCCGATCAAATAGCTTAAAAGCAAACCGGCGCAAAAACTGACAATTACCCCGACACAAAGAAAGAGGACAGCGGTCGATCTGGAATAAGGCTTTTCGATCTGTTCGGCATTATCCAAGATCGAATCGTGCAGTTCGTTTTCGTTAAATGTGAACCGTTCGAATATTTCGCGAAATCGGCCGATCAAATGTATCGTTCCGGCAATAAAAAGCGATATTAGAATTATCTGGCCAATGATCGGCGAACCGGCGAATATTCCCGGTTTGGCAAATCCGATCAGAAAGAACGAAGCGATCAATGCGACGGTCGGGAATATCGCTTTTTGCAATGCGATCGTTTCGCGGCGTTCGTCCGCGATCATGCGGTCGATTATCTCGTTGTAACGCTGCTCATAAACCATTTTTCGCCAACGGCGTGCATGGCTGTTTGACGAAGTGAATATCGTATCGCCATCGGCCGAACCGTTGAACTGTGCTTCGAGAATACTTCGATCGTATGCCGCACGCTGTTTCGGGTCGCCAAGTATTTCGTATGCTTCGGCGATCGCGGCAAAAGAGGTGGCGGTTTCTTCGCTGCCGATATTCTTATCAGGATGAAGTTTGCGCGCCAACCTGCGATATGCCGATTTTATTTCCGCATTCGATGCTTTGGGCGAAACCTTTAATTTTTCGTAATAGTTCGGCATTGCGGCGACCGACAGTAGAGGAAAGCTATGAGATCTTTGCCGGCTTTTTCAAGCCGGTGTCTTTAAAGAATATCATATTGCAGAAATGCCGAATTTTTCAATCAAGTTGGTCGATCTGTAAACCGATCGGTCCGGCTCCGGAGCTTTTTACCGCATCGACGACCTTTGCGACATTTCCGTAACTTATCGTTTTTGGAGCTTTTATGAAAACGGAACGAACTATTTTTCCGTCGGCTTCGAAGGCGAGGTTGTCTGTTCTCAATTTGAATATCTTTTTAAGTGTTTCGACGGCGGTTTGCGGATCGGAAACGGTTCCCATGCCTTCGAGCTGATTCAATTGAAGTGTCTGATCGGCTTTTACGATAAGCACGAGAGCATTCGGATTTACGTCGGCAATATCATTGATCTTTGGTTCGGATGGAATATTCGCATCGAGTGCGGTTGGCTTCATCGGTGTTATAACCATGAAAATTATCAAAAGAACAAGCAGCACATCGATCAGCGGCGTTACATTTATTTCGGGTTGATTCATCGTTATTTGTCTCCTTTAGTTCATAGACACAGCATCAATGATTTTGTTCCCGAAATTTTATTCTTGGAGTGTTCCGCCGATCGCCGAGACCAATGCTTTTGCCTTTAATAATGCTTCGTTGTATTCGCTATAGGCATCGCTGTCAATGACAATGCCGCCGCCGACATTGAACTCCGCAACATTATCTCTTAATACGATAGTTCGGATCGCAACGCTTGTGTCGCAGCCTTTCGGTATCGAAAAATTTTCGCTGTTAATGTTTATTCCGACAGCGCCCATTGAAATTCCGCGCGGATCCTTTTCTATACGGTCAATTATCTTCATTGTGCTGATCTTCGGCGCACCGGTTATTGAACCGCACGGAAACACGGCCGGCAGTATGTCGGCAAAATTGAACGAAGGTCTTAATGTTCCGCTAACTGTGGAAACAAGATGAAAAAGTGTCGGGTGTTCTTCGAGTTCGCAAAGTTTTTCGACGCGTACGCTGCCGAATTCGCATACGCGGCCGAGATCGTTTCGCAGCAGATCGACGATCATGGTGTTTTCCGCGCGGTCCTTTTCGCTGGCTAATAGTTCTGCTCTAAGTTTTTCATCTTCTGCATGCGTAATGCCGCGGCGGCGTGTGCCTTTTATCGGCGATGTATCTATCTTGTCACCGCTGATCCTAATAAATCTTTCGGGCGAAGCCGAAATAACGGTCGAATCGCCGCGATCAAAATATGCCGCGAAAGGTGCCGGATGTTTCGAACGCAGATCGGCAAATATCGAGCCTGCGTATTTATTTTCGACATCGGCTGACAACTTCATCGTGAGATTGGTTTGATATGTATTGCCGGCGCGTATTTCGGAGCGGATCGTTTCAACGGCTTTGATGTATTCGCTTTTTGTAAAATTTGATCGGATCTCCGAATGCCGCGAAGAAGCAGTTGATCTATTGTCCACGGCCTTTGAAAGTATCTGAACGATATTATCGAATTCATCCGCATTTCCGGTGATGGTGGTCTTTCCGGTCGAATAATCGTGAACGATCAGAGTTTCGAAAGCCGCGTAAAAAATATCCGGTTCTTCTGATGCGGCGTGACGGGAATGAATTCCATTCAGTTTCATTCCGAATTCGTAAGATATCGTGAAAAGAACGGCTCTTTGCGGGACAGACAATATATCTCGGAAAGCATCGAGAGATGTTTTTGGTTCCGAATTTGAAAGGCGGCCGGTTTCGATAGGTTCTATTCCGGCGATAAGCAAATGCGAACCGAGATGGCCGACGCCGGAACTGTCGAGCAGGCACAAACGGTGCTCCGACGATAAATTCAATAAAATATCGACCAGCTCCAAGGCGTTTAGTTCTATCTCTTTCACGAAATGGATTTTATCACGAGCGTCTGCGTGTTAAAGCCGAGCAAAAAATCATTTCCATTCGATAACGATTTCACGTAGAATGTTCGAGTTTATCGGCAACGTAAAATCGACGATCCTATGACAGAACAAAACATGAAACTCGTACGAGGACTCGGACTCGTCGCATCGATCTCCATAATCATCGGAAACGTTATCGGCACGGGCGTTTTTCTAAAAGCTCGTGTGATGACATGCAACGTCGGAACGCCCGGTTGGGTGATCGCGGCTTGGATCGCGGCCGGACTTTTGTCGCTTGCCGGTGCGCTTACCTATGCGGAACTGACCGCGATGAAGCCGATGGCCGGCGGCGAATACGTTTTTTTGCGTGACGCATACGGACGCGTGTCGAGCTTTTTATTCGGCTGGATGCAGATGTTCATCGCAAAACCCGGATCGCAGGCCGCGGTCGGAGTTGCTTTTGCGATCGGACTGAATGATTTTCTCGGCGGCGGAGCTTTGGAAGCAACATCGTTGTTCAAACAAACCATCTTCGGATATCCGTTCGAGATAACATTGGTTCAGGCAGTAGCGGTGATGGTCATAGTCATATTTACGACGCTTAACTGTGCATCTGTTTCGATGAGCGGCCAGATCGCAACCGTGCTTACAGGGATCAAGATCGTGTTGGTGCTGTTCGTTGGTTTGGGAGCATTTGTTTGGGTAACCGGCGATTTCGCGCATTTTTCAATGGTGGAAAGCGGCGGTGCATGTGTCGAGGTTTCCGAATCGGTCCGTTTTGGTTCGGCGACCTATAGTTTCGCCGCCGGTTTTGCCGCCGCGATGCTCGGCGCGCTTTGGGGTTACGACGGCTGGAGCAATCTCGGATTTGTTGCCGGCGAAGTAAAAGATCCAAATAGGAACATCCCGATAGCGATCGTCGGCAGCACGATGCTCATTATTCTGCTCTATGTTTTTGTGCATATCGGATATTTTTACGGCCTGGATCCGACGACGGTCGCATCGATCTCAAAAGATTCGTCGGTCGGAAAAGAGATCGTAAGCAGATTCTTCGGCGGTGACCTCACCACTTTTGCAACGGGTTTTGCCGTTTCTTTATTTACCGTCGGTTTGATGATGTCGTCACTCGGAACACTGCATACGTCGATGCTTTCGGGTTCGCGCATTCCTTTTGCTCTCGCAAAAGACGGATTGATGCCGGGTTTTCTCGCACGTCTTTCGGTAAACAACGTCCCGGTTTCGGCAGTAATATTCCAAGGTTTTTTGGCGATAATCCTGGCTTTATCAGGCTCTTTCGATACGCTTACGAATTATGTGATCTTCGGTTCGTGGATATTTTACGGCCTTGTTACATCGACCATTTTTGTTTACCGCCGAAAATATCCCGATATGGAACGGCCGTATAGGGCTTGGGGTTATCCGGTCGTGCCGGTCGTGTTCCTGCTGGTCACGCTTTGGCTGCTGGTCAACACAATAATGACCGAACCCTTTCAATCTTTTATCGGTATCGGGCTGATTATTCTGGGATTACCGGTCTATTATTACTTCTCTTCTAGAAAGGCCGCCGCAGACGAGCCAAATGAGGAAGGCGAATAAGCTAATGACAACAATTGATAGAAGAAGCGGAAGCGACCGCCGGTCGTCCGAACGCTATAAGGTCACGATCGATATCGACTGGGAATCGACGGACGGACGCAAGCCCGGCACACTAAGCGATATAAGCATAAACGGCTGTTTTGTGCTCAGCAGCGGAAACGTCAGCGACGGCGAAACGATAAAACTTTTCTTTCCGATCGGCGACGAGATGCTTTACGATGTCAGCGGCGTGGTTGAAAATCATGTTCCGGATATCGGATTTGCATTGAAATTCAACAACCTGACAACGGTTCAGCGGGCATTGATAGCCAAGATCGTCGATCGTTCGAAAAAACGCTAACGATCTTCCGCACGTATTGCGAGAACTTCGGCGGCGATCTCGCGGTCGTCGAAATGAAATTTCTCGCTGCCGATCATCTGATAGGTCTCATGCCCTTTGCCGGCGATTATCACAACATCGCCCGGCGACGCCATATCTATCGCCGCCGCTATTGCATCACGGCGATCCGGGATCGAAGTATATTCGGTGCCCGATCTTTTTAATCCGACCTCAATTGCTTCAATGATCTTTATAGGATCTTCGGTTCGCGGATTATCCGATGTAACGATCGCATGATCGCTGTTCGAACCGGCGATCTCGCCCATTGGTTCGCGTTTGCTTTTATCTCTGTCGCCGCCGCAGCCGAACACGGTGATTATCTTTCCTTCCGTGAGCGTTCTGGCGGTTCGCAATGTGTTGAGCAACGCGTCGTCCGTATGCGCGTAATCGACAACAACGGCAAATCCGCATTCGTTCGGCACATTTTCAAAACGTCCGGGCGAACCGACGCAAACTGCAAGGCCTTCTCTGACGGATACGAGATCGGCTCCGTTCTCGAGCGCCGCCGCGGAAGCCGCGAGCATATTATAAACATGCGGCCGGCCTATAAGCGGAGAAGTTATATCTATCCCGCCTTTTGGCGTCCGCAGCAGAAATGACGTACCCGAAAGAAGTGAAACCTTTATGTTTTCCGCCGTAAGGTCGGCGTTTCCATTAAGTGAAAATGTCACGACGCGGCGGCCGTTAGAACGAAGTTCTTCGGCGAGCTTTGATCCCCAATCATCATCGATATTTATAATGCTTGCTTCAGGGATATTTCCGAGGCTGCCGTCGAACAATTTTTTCTTTGCGGCGTAATAATTTTCCATCGTTCCGTGATAATCAAGATGATCGCGCGTCAAATTTGTGAATATCGCGATCCGGAATTTCAAAAAATCACACCTGTGCAGATCTATCGCCTGCGACGATGCTTCCATAACCGCCGTCGAACAGCCGTTATCGACCGCTTCGCGCAGGAACCGATTCGTATCCGAAGCCTCGGGCGTTGTTCTTACGGCAGGTTCGGTTCTTTCGCCGATGCGGTATTCGACGGTCGTAAGCATCGCGGCCTTTTGTTTTGCGGCTTCGGCCAGAGCAAAACATAGATATGTCGTCGTCGTTTTTCCGTTCGTTCCGGTTATGCCGATCAGCGATAGTTCGCTTGACGGACTGCCGTTCACAACATCGGCCGCTTTTGCGAGAGCGATGCGTGCATCGGCAACTTTGAGCCAAGCGCCGTCGAAATCATCGGGCCGGGCAAGTTCCGAAATAACGCCGGCCGCGCCGCGCCGCATAACGTCGCCGATAAATCTATGGCCGTCAGCCGCAAGACCGCGTATAGCCGCAAAGAGTGTTCCTTTGCCGACCTGACGCGAATCGTGTGTGACGTCATTTGCGATGCCCGAACCGTTTCCGGTCAATTCGGCGTTCAAAGCCGCTGCTGTTTCTTCTACCGTAATGCCTTTCATAATAGATCCGATACAAATTGGTGAAATTATACGACGAAAAACTTTTGGCGAACAATCGCGGCGGTATTTCGTATGAATAATGGAACGGAGATAATTACTATGAACTTCATTAAGATAATATTGGCGATGCTGGGTGTGGTTTTTGTCGGCGTAGTGCTTCTATGGGTTCTCGGTGCCGTTTGGTCGATCTTCGGCTGGGCTCTTTGGCTCGGAGTTCTCGGTGCGGCCATCTACGGCGGTTACAAATTATTTACCGCGATCGAACGAAAAGCACTCGGCCGCGGCGATTCGATCGGCACGCTCGACGACCGCGATTACAGCCTGTCGTGGGAAGAATACGACAGAAAATATTTGAAGAAATAATATTTTTTTTTTATCTGCGCTTGCGTTGAGGGCTTTGACTGTTTAAAGTTTCATTTTGCTGCTTACGCCGAGGTGGCGAAATTGGTATACGCACTAGTCTTAGGAACTAGCGTCGAAAGACATGCGAGTTCGAGTCTCGCCCTCGGCACCATTTTATAAGCCCGAACGCTATTGCCTTCGGGCTTTTTTATGTATTCGACAATTAGAGTTTCATTAGATATTCTTTTTCATACGATAAATTAATAATAGTAACCAATGAAAACCGAATTAAAAGAAGTTTCACAGACCCAACGCGAGATCCACATTGAGATCCCGGGCGAAGCATTAAAAGATGCTTATAACAGCGTAAGCAAAAAATACGCCAACGGCGCGACCGTTCCGGGATTTCGCAAAGGCTTTGCTCCGCTCGATGTCATTCGCGTTCGTTATAAAGAAGAGATCAAAGGCGATGTGCTGCAAAAGGTTTTGCCTGAAAAAGTTTCCGAAGCCATTCAGGAATTAAAACTGCATCCGCTTTCGGAACCGCAACTTCATCTGGAAGACGCCGCGACCGTTAAGGTCAACGGCTCTGAACCTATCAAGCTTCATGTTCATTTTGAAGTTATGCCGGAAATTCCGATGCCGAAATACGAAGGCTTGGAATTGACCCGCCGCGTGCGAAAGGTCGAGGACGGCGAACTAGAAGACCTGATCGCAAATCGTCTGCAGGAACAAGCGGCTTTGATCCCGGTCGAGAACCGCCCGTCCGAAGTCGGCGATACGGTTATAGCCGATCTCGAAGGCCGCTTTGAGGACGATCCGGAAGGCGAGCCGATAACCGCCGCTGATCTGGAAGTAAAACTCGGCGACGAAGTTATCGAAGCGGCTTTTACGGAGAATCTGATCGGCGTAAAAGAAGACGAAGAAAAAGAATTTACCGTGACATATGCGGAAGATTTTTCGTCGCCTGCCTTAGCCGGAAAAACGGTTCACTACAAAGCCAAGATCAAATCTGTCGGTGCAATGGAAACGCCCGAACTGAATGACGAATGGGCAAAAAGTTTGGACGAAGGCTATGAATCGCTGAAAGACCTTCGAACAAAATTGAAGGCCGATCTTGAATCGCATGCCGAAATGGATGCCGATGCGCGGCTTCGCAACAATGCGATACAGAAATTGATCGAAGAGAATTCATTTGAAGTTCCGAATGTTCTGATCGAATCGCAGGCGAGAAATCTGTTGAATAATTTTGCGATGGATCTGCAGAACCGCGGCGTAGATCTGACAAAGGTCGAAAGCAATTTTGTGGAAATGGCGTTTAACCAAATGCGTTCGCAGGCCGAACGCGATGTTCGCGGTGCGATGCTCCTGGAAAAGATCGGCGAAGACGCCAAGGTCGATGTAACGCCTGAAGAGGTCGAGGAAGAAATAGCCAAGATCGCCGAACAATATAAAGCGACGCCCGAACAGATAAAAGAATCGCTCGAAGGCCAAGGCGGCACCGGAACGATCGACAATAATCTGCGGACGCGTAAATCCATAGAAGCTTTGATCGCAAAAGCGAAGATCACCGAAGGCGATTGGATCGACGAGAGCGTCGGCCATCATACTGAAGAAACATCTGACGAAGCCGAAGAAAAGCCGAAAAAAGTGGCTAAAGCTAAAACAAAAGCGAAAGCAAAAGAAAGCGACACAGCCGATACAAAAGAAAAGCCGAAAAAGAAGGCGAAAGAAAAGTCGGCCGAATAAATGAACGTGGTTGATTTTTTGCGGACAGCGTGTAAAATCGAAAGTCGTAATTACGAAGTTCCAAAAAATCAACAACTTAAAATTGATAACCTAAAGAAATACTTAAAGGCATTTAGTTTACGAGAGAAAAATCTATGTTAGTACCAATGGTAGTCGAACAGACATCGCGGGGCGAACGGGCTTTCGATATCTATTCAAGACTTCTTAAAGACAGTATTATTTTTATCGGTACACCGATCGATGATCAGGTTGCGAACCTTTTGGTCGCTCAGCTTCTTTTTCTCGAAGCCGAAGATCCGGAACGCGACATCAATATCTATATCAATTCGCCGGGCGGTTCGATAACCGCCGGAATGGCGATCTATGACACGATGCAGTTCATTAAGAACGATGTCACAACGATCTGCGTCGGCCAATGCGCATCGATGGGAGCATTGCTTTTAACGGCCGGAACAAAAGGCAAGCGTTTTGCTTTGCCGCATTCGCGTATTTTGATCCATCAGCCTTCGGGCGGAGCGACCGGCCAGGCGACCGATGTCCGCATTATGGCCGAAGAGATCTTGCGTATGCGCGAAATGACATCGCGGCTGATCGCTCTTCACAGCGGCCAGTCGTTCGAACAAGTAGAGATCGACGTTGAACGCGACAGAATTATGTCGCCGGTTCAGGCAAAAGAATACGGCCTGATCGATGAAGTTATCGAACACCGGGACAAATAGGACGAGTTGGCAGTTGGCAGTTGTCGGTCGTCAGTTGTCAGACCAATGCCGATGTTTCAATTGTATGGCCGGAAAGAGTTATCGTGAACTGATCGTTTGGCAAAGATCAATGCAGCTTGTTACGGAAACATATAAAGCGACGCAAAACTTCCCACGTGAAGAAATGTTTGGCCTGACATCACAGTTAAAATGAGCGGTGGTTTCTATCCCGTCGAATATTGCCGAAGGTCAGGGACGCGATTCCTCAAAAGAATTTGCATATCATCTTTCAGTCGCTTACGGATCGCTTATGGAGACTGAAACACAAATCCAGATCGGCGCTAATCTTGGATATTTGGATGCGTTTCGTGCTAACGAGTTATTAGAAAGAGCAGCGGAGGTCGGACGTTTATTGAATGGTTTGTCGCGCTCGATACGGAATCCGAAAACTGGCAACTGAAAACTGAAAACTGACAACTGACAACTGACAACTGATACCTGACAACTGATTTTTATGGCGAATTTTCGAAGACCCGAAGAATTACTCTGTTGTTCGTTTTGCGGCAAGTCGCAGAACGATGTGAGAAAGCTTATCGCCGGACCGGGCGTTTATGTCTGTAATGAATGCATCGATATCTGTAACGAGATCATCAATGATGACGAGCAGACCGAAACGCAGTCTAAGCGGACGAACATCCCAAAACCTCAGGAAATAAAATCATTCCTCGACGAATATGTGATCGGCCAGGACGAACCGAAAAAGCGTTTGTCCGTTGCGGTCTATCAGCATTACAAACGGCTGGAATTGGCAAAACGCCGTAGCGACATCGAGCTGCAGAAATCGAATATATTGCTGATCGGGCCGACCGGCACAGGAAAAACGCTGCTTGCTCAAACATTGGCTCGTATCTTGAGCGTGCCTTTCTGCATTGTCGATGCGACGAGCCTGACCGAAGCCGGTTATGTCGGCGAAGATGTCGAGAATATTTTGCTACGACTTCTGCAGGCCGCCGGAAATGATGTAGAACGCGCACAACAGGGAATTATCTATATTGACGAGATCGATAAGATCTGCCGTAAGGACGATAATCCGTCGATAACGCGCGACGTTTCGGGCGAAGGCGTTCAGCAGGCATTGCTGAAGATACTCGAAGGAACGACCGCGAATATTCCGACCGGCGGCGGCAGAAAACATCCGCAGCAGGAATTCACGCAGCTCGACACATCGAACATTCTTTTCATCTGCGGCGGAGCGTTCATCGGCCTCGAAAAGGTCGTCGAAAAGCGTTTTCGCAATAAATCGCTCGGGTTCCAAGCCGATATAAAATCGGCAAAACAAAGAAACGCCGAAGCGATCAACAAACTCGAACCGGAAGATCTTATCCATTACGGATTGATACCGGAATTTGTCGGCCGACTGCCTGTTATCGGTTCGCTTTCTGAACTTGATGAACACGCTTTGATAAAGATCTTGACCGAACCGAAAAATGCTCTTATTCGGCAGTATCAAAAGAAATTCGAGTTCGATAATATCAATTTGAAATTCACCGAAGGAGCATTGAAGGCCGTTGCCCAACAGGCACATAAACGCAAGGTCGGCGCACGCGGCCTGATGATGATCATGGAAGAAGTTCTGCTCGAATCCATGTATTATCTGCCGTCAGAAAAGAAGATCAAGGAACTCGTTATTACAAAAGAAATGATAGAGCGAAAAGCTCCGGTTTTTGATGTAATAAGCCGCACCGAAGAAGCCGCATAAATTAAATACATTTTCCGTTCTATGGGTGACAATACATATTTTGTCATCCTTTTTTTTGTTCGAATTGTCCGAATTCACCGTATCTTTTCGCATTTATCATTAGAAGACAAAACGATCTTATGTGAGAACTGCGATGAAGAATATAAATACGAATATCGGTAATATCTTTCCCTTGCTTCTGCTTATATTGGTTGTTTCCGCTTGCAGCGGCATTCCCGAACTGAAAGAACTTAGGGAACAGCGCGGAACCGGTTCGAGCCGGGCTGCCGACGGCGGAGACTATGTTGTGCTAAAACGCGCGAGAATTATAGATGAAATGGGTTTTGATAAACCTGTTGAAGCAGGCAGCATTCTATTGCCGGAAGGCTGGAAAATGACCGGCGGCATTCGCTGGAAGGGCGTTAATGAATGCCGTGCGGAGATCGTTCAGCAGGAACTGACCATAACGTCGCCGGACGGCGAGATCGAGTTTCATTTTTATCCGACGCGGTCTTTCGTTTACAGCGATGACGCGCAGATGCGGCAGCTTCTCGAGGTCGGAGCGCGAAGCGGCGGATGCAAAATGGACCAGCCTTTTGATGCTTCGCAATACATCCAAAGATTTGCTCAAGAAGAATTGAGCGCAAGCGTTGGCAATGTCAAAAAGGACGAAGCCCGCGAAAAGCTTTTCCGCGAAATGAATGAAAAGTTCAGCAGCGGAAATTACGGCGGCACAAAGATCGATACTCAAACAACATTCGTTGATGGCGAACTACAGTTCAATGACGGCAAGGCCGGTGTCGCTTATGTCGGCGTGACCGTAATGACGAACGAGAATCAGAATTATTTTTCGGGAGGCACGACACGAACAATGTCAACTAATGTTTTTTACGCGACGGCAGTGAAATTTCCGCCGGCTCGAAAAAAAGAAGCAATGGACATTGTCGCGCTTATCAATACGAGTTCGCGTACAAATCCGATCTGGACGCAGGCAAAAACCGATTTTCTGACAAAGCTTGGTAACATCGAACACGCCGGCCGAATGGAACGCATCAGATTGGTAGGCGAACAAAGCAAGGCCTACGCAAGATCGCGCGATCAGGCAATGGATGAACAAATGCGCAGTTGGGAAAAACAGCAGGCTTCGTCCGATGCAAGCCATCAGCGGTTCGTAAAAACGATCCGCGAGGTCGATACCTGGAAAGACAGTTCGGGTGACAGCGTCGATCTGAATTCAGGTTATAAATACGGCTGGAGCAAACCTGACGGCTCTTATATTTTGACCGATGATCCGGATTTTGATCCGGCGATCAAATTTAGCCAAAGCTGGGAAAAGATGAAAAAAATGCCGGATTAGGACAAAGATCGATCTATGTTGAAATGCCGGCCGGAGATCGCCATTCCGGCCGGTTTGCGGTTACGGCGGCGACCTTTCATCTCAAACGTTGTTGCCGCCATTCCTAATCTGTTAAACTATAACTTCACTGAGCTTTTGATATAACAAGGAACACCGGAGCGATCTTTGCAGCCGGAATTCTGGAAACCGGCACTAATCCGGCATATATATTCCATTAGCATTATTCTTATAACTGATAATTCGCGGCGGCAAAATGGTTGCTTTTGTGCGTCATATTTGAGTAAATATAATTGGCTGGTTCTCACAGATACCCTCAAGATCTTATGCAAGAATTTTCTGACCAGATGCCGTCCGACATAAAACGTTATCCAATGGTCCCGATACGCGACGTGGTTATATTTCCATTTACCAAAGTCGCATTCAAGATCGGCAGGCCGAGTTCGGTTCGCGCGCTTGAAGAAGCAATGGCGGGCGAGCGTGACATCTTTTTGGCGACGCAGCACGATGCGACCGTAGATGAGCCGAATATAGATCAGATATATTCGGTTGGCACGCTCGGAAGGATACTTCAGGCTCAAAGACAGGAAAACGGACAGATAAAAGTTGTGGTAGAAGGCCGCGAACGCGGCCGGTCGATGCGTGTCGAACAGGACGACGATGGAATGTTCTATGCTCACGTTCGCCGCATCACGCCGCGTGATGAATCGGGTTACAAAACGGACGGCTTGCTGCAAAAGATACATACTTTGGTGGAACAATTCCTGCGTGTTTCGCCGGATGCATATACAGATGCTCTTCACGCAAGCCTGCGCGGCATTTCGGCCGCTCAGATCGTAGATTCGATGTCCTCGCATTTGCGGATCACGGTCGAGGAAAAACAAGATCTGCTCGAAACCGTTTCGGTTCAGGAAAGACTGCAAAAACTGATCGAGGTTTTGGAACACGAGATCGAAAAACGCCAGCTTGACCGCTCTGTTCATTCGCGAACCAAAAAGCAGATGGATAAACATCAGCGCGAATATTATCTGAACGAACAGATCAAGGCTATTCACAAGGAACTCGGACGAAAGGACGAAAAAGCCGAACTAGATGAGCTGAAAAAGAAGATCGAAGAAGCCGGTATGACCGAAGAAGCCTTCGATAAAGCGATGCAGGAATTTTCACGGCTCGAATCGATGCCGCCGATGTCCGCCGAAAGCACAGTTTCGCGAAGCTATCTGGATTGGCTGATAAACGTGCCGTGGCAGCAGCGTTCGGATGAGATCGAGGACATTATCGAAGCCGAAAAAACACTTAATGCCGATCATTACGGCCTTGAGAAAATAAAGGAACGCATTCTCGAATTCCTTGCGGTTCGCCAACTTGTTAAAAATCCGAAAGGAACGATCCTTTGTTTTGTCGGTGCTCCGGGCGTTGGAAAAACGTCTTTGGGCAAATCTATCGCAAAAGCGACCGGGCGTGAATTCGTTCGCCTTGCTCTCGGCGGCGTTCACGACGAGGCCGAGATCCGCGGCCATCGCCGAACATACATCGGAGCTTTGCCGGGACAGATCGTTCAATTGATGAAGCGCGCCGGAACAACGAATCCGGTCATTTTGCTTGACGAGGTCGATAAACTCGGGCGAGATTTTCGCGGCGATCCGAGCTCCGCGCTATTGGAAGTTCTCGATCCGGAACAGAACAATACTTTCCGCGATCATTATTTGGATGTTGATTACGATCTATCGAATGTGTTCTTTATCGCAACGGCGAACGTGCTTCACACGATACCGCCGGCTTTGCAGGACAGGCTCGAGATACTTCATCTTTCCGGTTATACGGAACGCGAAAAAACAGAGATCGCAAAACGGCATTTGATAACGAAATGCTGCGAGAACAGCGGGCTGGATTGCGAAAAGGTCCGATTTACTGACGACGGAATTCTGGAAGCTATTCGTCATTATACGCGCGAAGCCGGCGTCAGAAATCTCGAACGCGAGATAGGTTCGTGTCTGCGAAAGATCGCCAGAAAATATGTCGTATCGGATGTAAAGGACGATTTCCGATTGCTTATCGACGCCGAAAAAGTTCAGGAATTGCTTGGCACGATACGTTTCAGAAAACAGGACATTGCACGTACAAGCGAGATCGGTCTGGTAAACGGACTTGCCTGGACAGAGGTCGGCGGCGATGTGCTTCAGGTAGAAGCAACGATAGTTCCCGGAAAAGGCGAAGTAACGCTGACGGGAAAACTCGGCGATGTAATGCAGGAATCCGCCAGAGCGGCTTTGACTTGTGTTAGGTCGCGTGCAGTTGAACTCGGCATCGACCCGAAAGATTTTCGCGAAAAAGATCTTCATATTCATGTGCCCGAAGGCGCGATACCAAAAGACGGCCCAAGCGCCGGTATAACGATCGCGACCGCGATGGTTTCCGCTTTGACAAAAACGCGTGCCCGGCACGATGTCGCCATGACCGGCGAAATAACTCTTCGCGGAAAAGTTCTGCCGATCGGCGGCGTTAAGGAAAAACTGCTGGCGGCACACCGTTTTGGCCTGAAAACGCTGATCTTGTCAAAAGAGAACGAAAAGGATCTCGCCGATATTCCGGAAGAAGTACGTGAAGATCTGACCATTCATGTCGTTGATTCGATCGACGAGGTCCTGAAATACGCCCTTGAATATATCGAAGACGAAAAAGCCATTCAGACACAGCAATTGTGGAACGCGGATTCTTCAGCCGCGGAGCTGACGACGGCATTGGATTAGGCCGATAGAATGAAGATACTCTCGGCCGAATTTGTTAAAAGCGCGTTCAATAAAAGTCATTGGACCGACGACGGCTTGCCGGAGATCGCTTTTCTTGGCCGTTCGAACGTTGGAAAATCTTCGCTGCTCAATTCATTGCTCGGCCGCCGTTCGCTGGCCAGAACGTCAAACACACCGGGACGTACGCAAAGCATAAATTTCTTTCTTGTGAACGGCGAATTTTATTTTGTCGATCTTCCGGGCTATGGATTTGCAAGAGTATCAAAAACGATGCGTGCCGGCTGGGGCGAAATGGCCGAGGATTATTTATCGCAGCGGGAAGAATTAAAGCTGTCGATCCAATTGATAGATTCGCGCCACGAACCGACAAAACTTGATCTGCAATTGAACGAATGGCTTGTTTTTCATGAAAAACCGCACATAATAGTAGCCACAAAATCCGATAAGTTAGGGAAAAATGCTCTGCAAAAACAACTTGCCGGAACGAAAAAGCTATTTCCGCACAGTAAAATAGTGCCGATCTCATCGGTTACAGGCGCCGGAAAGGAAGCTTTGTGGACGGAAATTACATCTTTCTTGAAAAAAAAGTGATTATTTATTTGTTTTTTTTTCCGCTTTCGTGTATTTATTTAAATAACACGAAAACTAAATAGTTCTCGAAAGGCGTTGAAAGCTTTTCTATTTTGTTACTACTTTCATAATCCAAACGATTTCTCCACTTTATCCTTTATCTGAAATCTAGAGCCGAAGGCTTTGTCATAGCGAATCGTTACAAAAATTAAAAACCGCGATTATTCCTTTTGAAAAATCATATCCAAACAACTGAAAAATATGGCTACAAAAACCACCTCAAGCCGCAAATCTAAAGCCGAAAGATCCGAAGACGCCGAAAAACCGGCCGAGGAAACCGGTGCGGCAACCGAACAAGAATCAAAGCCCAACGGCAAACAGAATAACGGCAATAGCGAAACGCTGAACCTCGCCGGCCTGAAAGACATGTCTATCAGCGAGCTTACCGGCATCGCTAAGGAAATGGGCATCGAAGGAGCCAGCGGGCTTCGTAAACAGGAACTTATATTTAAGGTTCTGGCCGCTCAAACCGAAAAAAGCGGACTTATCTTTTCCGAAGGTGTTTTGGAAACGCTTCCCGACGGATTCGGATTTTTGCGTGCCCCTGAATACAACTATCTGCCGGGCCCTGACGATATCTATGTCAGCCCGTCTCAGATCCGAAAATTTGACCTAAGAACCGGCGATACCGTTTCCGGACAGATCAGGCCGCCGAAAGAAGGCGAACGTTATTTTGCCTTGATCAAGGTCGAAGCCATCAATTTCGAAGCACCCGAACAATCGCGTGAAAAGGTTTTCTTTGATAACCTGACGCCGCTTTATCCGGACGAAATGCTCGAAATGGAGGTTGGCCCGGAAAACATCGCGGCCCGCGTTATCGACCTCGTTACACCGATCGGCAAAGGCCAGCGTGCTTTGATCGTTGCTCCGCCGCGAACCGGTAAAACAGTTCTGCTGCAAACGATCGCAAATTCGATCACGCAAAATCATCCTGAGGTCACGCTGATCGTTCTGCTTATCGACGAACGTCCAGAGGAAGTTACCGATATGCAGCGTTCGGTCAATGGCGAAGTCATTTCTTCGACATTTGACGAACCACCGACGCGTCACGTCCAGGTCGCGGATATGGTCATCGAAAAAGCAAAGCGCCTTGTCGAACATAAACGCGACGTTGTTATTTTGCTTGATTCGATCACAAGGCTCGCCCGTGCGCACAATGCCGTTGTTCCGCCGTCAGGAAAGATACTTTCCGGCGGTATCGATTCGAATGCGTTACAGCGTCCAAAACGTTTCTTCGGAGCCGCCCGAAACATCGAAGAAGGCGGAAGCCTTACGATCATCGCAACGGCTTTGATCGATACGGGTTCGCGTATGGACGATGTTATTTTCGAAGAATTCAAGGGAACCGGTAACTCGGAAATTCACCTCGACCGCCGTTTGTCCGACAAACGTCTGTTCCCGGCGATCGATCTGCAGCGTTCGGGTACGCGTAAAGAAGAATTGCTTATCAGCAAAGAAGATCTGAACCGTATCTGGGTGATGCGCCGCGTGCTCAACCCGCTTTCGCCGGTCGAGCAAATGGAGGTCGTGCTTGAAAGGTTGTCAAAAACAAAGCTTAACTCGGAGTTTTTGGCATCAATGCAAAGCTGATCACATTTCGCAGAACATAAAAATGACCGGGTTATTTGTGATCGCACAAATGCCCGGTATTTTTTTACGTTTGCAGGTTCTATCAACCTGAAAGACGGCATAGACGATAAAGTTTTATATTGATAAAATCGAGTAGTTCAATTTTAATTTCCGTTGAGATCAAATATTTTGCGTGTAGCTGTCATTTCCGCTGAAGCGGTTCCTTATTCGAAGACCGGCGGGCTCGGTGATGTCGCCGGAGCTTTGCCGAAAGCGTTGCGAAATATCGGCATTGATTCGGTTCTGATCACGCCGTGTTATCTGCAGACCAAAGGCGAATATCTATGGGAAACCGCGATCAACGATCTTTGGGTCGATTGGCGCGGCGGTTCATATCCGGCGAAGGTCTTTTACAGCGAAGCGAACGGTTCGCCGACATTTCTTATCGACGCTCCTTCATATTTTCATCGTGATTCCATTTACGGATATACGGAAGATCACGAACGATTCGCCTTTTTCGATCATGCGGCTTTGACGTTGCTCAGACGGCTCGAAAAAGCTCCCGATATCGTTCATTTGAACGATTGGCATTGCGGATTCGCCGCCGTTGAACTTGCTGAACGCCGCCGTTGGGATGGTTTTTGGCGAAATACAAGAACGGTCTTTTCCATTCACAACATGGCTTACCAGGGCGGCTTTTCAGAAAGCGAACTTTGGAAATTCGGATTCAGCAGCGAATTTGCCCGAAACAGTTTTGCCTTTAACGGTTATGCTTCGGCGATGAAAGCCGGTTTATCGGCATCGGATGTTCTATCGACCGTTTCGCCGACCTACGCGCAGGAAATACAGCGACCCGAGAACGGCTACGGCTTGGATTGGCTCGTCCGCCAAAGAGCCGACAGGATCTTAGGTATTACGAACGGCGTCGATCACGAGGTTTGGAACCCGGAAACCGATGTCGAAATAGCTGCAAATTTTGGTCCCGACGACCTTTCCGGAAAGCTCGAATGCAAGCGCTCGCTGCTGGAACAATTCTCGCTGCCGGTCGAACTGGACAGGCCGATACTTGCGAACATAACACGGCTGACGGCGCAAAAAGGCATCGATCTGATGATGGCGGCGGCCGGAGATATTTTAGCGTCCGGAGCATATATCATTTCGCTCGGTTCGGGCGAGAAACAATACGAGGATTTTTGGCAGCGGCTTCGCGATCATGCTCCGCGGCAGGTCGGTGTTTATCGCGGCTACAGCGAAGTGCTTGCTCACAAGATCGAAGCCGGCGCCGATATGTTCATGATGCCTTCGAAATTCGAGCCGTGCGGATTGAATCAAATGTACAGCCTGCGTTATGGAACAGTACCGATCGTCCGAGCCGTCGGCGGCCTGCAGGACACGGTTGAGAATTTCGATCCGGTTCAGGGTAAAGGAAACGGCTTTAAATTCGGCCCGTATCGCGGCGATAAATTTGCCGAAAGCATCTATGAAGCTCTGTTCGCGTACAGCGACGGCGACACTTGGCGTAAAATACAGGCAAATGGTATGAAGATAGATAATTCCTGGGAAAACGCCGCCGGGAAATACGTGCAGCTTTATAATGCGGTCGCAAATGTTTGAGATACGGGTTGACGATAATATTTTGCTGCAAGTGCCGCGTCAAGACCAAGCCGGCGAATTATTCGCGCTTGTGAAGGACAATTACGAACGCCTTCACGAATGGATGACCTGGTGCAATGAGGACTATTCTCTGGCTTCGGCGGCCGAATTCATTGACAGCGCACAGGCCGTATCAGAACAGGACGCCGGACTTGCACTGATTATCATTGTTGATGGAAAGATCGCCGGCGGGATCGGTGTTCACAATGTCAGTTTGCAGGATCGGTCGGCGGAATCCGGTTATTGGATCGGTGAAAAATATGCGGGAAAGGGAATTGTCACCCGTTCGGCCAATGAGCTGCTCGATCATGCGTTCAACGTTATGCAAATGAATAGGATGGCTATAAAATGCGCACCTGAAAATTTACGAAGCCGTGCAGTTGCCGAAAGATTGGGCTTCGTACTCGAAGGCACCAAAAGAGAGGCAAGCCGGCTTCATGACCGCTTTGTCGATCATGTTGTTTATTCGATGCTCGCGAAAGAATGGAAAGGAAAATAAGCTTTTAGAATATTATGATAATCGTAATTATCGGTGCCCAATGGGGCGATGAAGGAAAAGGAAAGGTCGTCGATCTGCTTGCGGATCGTTTTGATGTGGTTTCGCGGTATCAGGGCGGCCACAATGCCGGACACAGCGTGTATGTTGGCGATAAAGCCTTTGTTTTAAGGCTTTTACCGTCAGGTGTAATTCATCAGGACAAAGTTTGCGTGCTCGGCAACGGAATGGTCATTGATCCGAAAGCATTTTTTGACGAGGTCGATCAGATAACGGAAAAAGGAATTGAAATAACTCCCGAGCGTTTGAAAGTTTCCACCCGAGCTCATTTGATCATGCCTTATCACAGGGCTTTGGATCACACGTCGGAAGAGCGTTTGGGCAATGAAAAGATCGGAACGACACTTCGCGGCATCGGCCCTGCTTACGAGGACAAAGCCGGACGCCGCGGCATTCGCGTGGCCGATGCTCTTTCACCTGAGATCTTGCGCATGCGGATCGAACGCAATCTTGAAGAGGCAAACAGGATCATAGTTCTTTACGGCCAGCAGCCGCTCAGAGCAGACGAGATCTATGCTGAGATATCGCCGCTTGTCGAACGTTTGCGGCCGTTTGTCACGGAAACGTCGCACTTTTTGGCCGAAGCCCGAAAGCAAAAGAAACGCATACTTTTGGAAGGAGCCCAAGCGACGCTTTTGGATGTCGATCATGGAACTTATCCTTACGTTACTTCATCAAATCCGACGGCCGGCGGAGCTTCGGTCGGTGCGGGAATTCCGCCGCATCATATTACAGGTGTTCTGGGCATTGTCCGAACATACGCAACGCGCGTCGGCGAAGGGCCGTTCCCGACAGAAATGCTGGACAGCGAAGAGGATATGGCGGATCTCATACGCAAACGCGGCAACGAATACGGTTCTGTTACAAAGCGTCCGCGCCGCTGCGGATGGTTTGACGCCGTTGCGACGAAATATGCGGCTGAGCTAAACGGCTTTGATTCGGTCGCATTGACAAAGCTCGATGTTCTGGACGAACTGGATGAGATCAAGGTATGCGTTGGTTATAAACTGAACGATCAAATTATTGATCATTTTCCCGCGGTCACATATGAACTAAGCAAGATCGAACCAGTATATAAAACGCTGGAAGGTTGGAGATCGGAAACTCTCGGTATCACCGAATTTGATCAACTTCCGCAGAAAGCCCGCGAATATGTCGAATTTTTGTCTAATGAGATCGGTGTCGAAATTGGCCTGATATCGACCGGTCCGGAACGCGATCAGACGATAATTTTGAAAGAATCGGTCATGGAAAGCTGGTTCAAGGATCAATGAGCGAAATAAAGATCATCGGCTTTGACGAAAAATATGCCGCCGATTTTGCACGGCTTAATTACGAATGGATCGAACGATATTTCGGTGCGGAAGAACACGACCGCGATATGCTGGATGATCCTTTTAATTATATAATCGAGCCCGGCGGCGAGATATTCTTTGCCGTCTGCGACGATAAAGCCGTTGGTACGGTTGCGATGATCTCGGCTCCGGACAATATGTTCGAGCTGGCTAAAATGGCGGTTTCGCCTTTATTTCACGGACGCGGCATTGCCGATAAATTGATGACTGCATGCATAGATCACGCAAAGGCATACGGAAAGCGGGCGATCTGGCTGGAATCGAATACAATTCTCGAAGCAGCCATCAGACTTTATCGTAAACACGGCTTTATCGAAACGCCTTTGAATAAAAATTCTCTATATTCGCGCTGTAATATACAAATGGAACTTGCCATCGATGGCTCTGATGTGTAAAATTTTTAATTCGGTCAAAAATGGCCGCGTGGTCCGATAGCTCAGTCGGTAGAGCAAATGGCTTTTAACCATTGGGTCGAAGGTTCGAGTCCTTCTCGGATCACCATCTTTTTAATAACTAAGGCGTCCGGTTCGGGCGCCTTTTGCTATTTAAATAGTGAATTGCAAAAAAATAGCATTAAAACTAGTATCGAATTTTTAACATATGGCCGAGCCCGGAAAAATTGACGGAAAGAAAAAGGTCGGAATGGCGAATATGTTTCGAGCGCTTTCGCATCGAAATTATCAGTTGTTCTTTTCGGGTCAGAGCATTTCGATGATCGGCACATGGATGACGCGGATCGCGACAAGCTGGCTGGTATATAAACTGACAGGTTCGGCATTGCTGCTTGGTGTTGTCGGTTTTTCGGGACAGATCCCGGCTTTTCTGCTTGCGCCGTTCGCCGGTGTGATCGTGGACAGAATGAACCGCCACCGGCTATTGGTCATAACACAGGTGCTGGCGATGGTGCAGTCGCTGGCAATGGCCGTGCTGGCACTTAGCGGTTATATCCAAATGTGGCATATTATCGCGCTCAGCATTTTTCAAGGCTTGATAAATGCCGTCGATATGCCCGCGAGACAATCGTTCGTCGTGGAAATGGTCGAAGATCGAGCCGATCTGCCGAATGCCATTGCTTTGAATTCGTCATTGGTCAACGCGGCGCGTCTTCTTGGCCCTTCGATCGGCGGTGTGGTCATTGCCGCCGTTGGCGAAGGCTGGTGTTTCGCCATCGATGGCATAAGTTATATAGCCGTCATCGCGTCGCTTTTGGCGATGAAAGTGAATCCAGCCATGACCGCCGAAACAATAAAAAGAAAAAATATCTTAAAGGAACTTCACGACGGTTGGCTTTATGTCTCCGGTTCGCCGCCGATCAGTAAGATCTTGATCTTATTGGCGTTCGTTAGTTTGGTAGGAATGCCGTACACGATCCTGATGCCCGTATTTGCCGAAAAGATACTCGGCGGCGGGCCGAATACACTCGGGTTTTTGATGGCATCGACCGGCATCGGAGCGCTCATCGGAGCTTTGTTCTTAGCATCAAGGAAAACAGTGCTCGGGCTCGGCCGATACATACCGCGAATGGCCGGGCTATTTGGTGTCGGGTTAATAGCCTTTTCGTTCTCGCGTGTGCTTTGGCTGTCAATGATCCTGCTGGTCGCGACGGGATTAGGTTTTATGGTGCAAATGGCGGTCAGTAATACGATAATCCAAACGATCGTTGATGAAGATAAACGCGGCCGTGTGATGAGTTTTTACACGATGGCTTTTATGGGAACGATACCGTTCGGAAGTTTACTTGCGGGAACTCTCGCCGATCATATCGGTTCGCCGGAAACTCTTTTGTTCGGCGGCATCGGCTGTGTCATAGCGGCAGTGTGGTTCGCTCGTGCATTACCGCGTCTGCGCGAATTCGTCCGGCCGATATACATAAGCAAAGGAATTTTGCCCGAAGTGCGTGAAGGTGTTTTTGTCACATCCGAATTGAGCGTGCCGCCAAATTCATGATCCGATAAAAGTTGCCGCTCTGATGCTGATCGCAGCGAGCGGCATTTTTTGATCTATTTTATTTCCAGGATAACGCCGGTGTTCTCAAAATCGTAGAATTCGGCTTCCATCGTTTGCCCATCTTTCTCAAACGTAATGAATTTTATGTTCTCACTGGACACGTCCAGTTTTGCCATTTTCCAGCCGGCGGCTTCGAGGGCCTTTTTATATGCATCCATTACCGTCGATTTGTCGTCTTTATGAGCTACTTTCAGCTCCGTCGCCGAACTTGCCCAAACTATCGCATTTTGGCTGACCGGCAGTTTCATCGAATCCCACGGAGATGTGATCGGGACCGCCGTCACACTCGGACTCCATCCGCAGGCGGAAAATGCCGCGACGATAACTATTGCAGCCGTGAACGCAAAAAATATTTTTTTCATTTAGTTTCCTTCCAATGTTGAATTTTTGATCTAGAACAAAATCGGAAGAATTATGTAACTTTTTGACCGGTCTTTCAACCCTTGCGGATCATTTCGTTATAATCGGCGATGGCTGTGCGGATAACTTCGTAGGAATCTTCGCGGCCGTATGAATAGGCTATCTCACATTTATTGGGTTCGTCAGGCAGATTTTTATAGGTCAGAAAATAATGCTCGAAACGTGCGAGAATGCCCGATGGAAGCTGCGAAATTTCACGGTATTGTTCAAAAACTTTGTCGCCTTTGAGAACCGCGATTATCTTATCGTCCGCTTCGCCGCCGTCTATCAGCGCAAAACCGCCGATAGGAATTGCTTTTAACAGAATGTCGCCGCGCGGAATATGATGTTCGCTCAAAACCAAAATATCCAGCGGATCTTTATCGCCGTCCGTTATATTTATATTAGTTTTAGAACGCGTGAGTTCTGCGATGCCTTCGTGGCAGTAGGTTTGCGGAATAAATCCATAATTGGCAGGCACGACATTGGAATATTGTTGCGGACGGTCTATTTTAAGATAGCCGGTTTCTTTGTCAACTTCATATTTAACAGTGTCTCGCGGTACAATCTCGATGAAAACATTGACCTCTTCAGGCGCGTTCTCGCCATAAGAGATCCCATGCCAAGGATGAGCTTTGTCGGTTCTGAACATAAAATGATTATTAACGCCGGAGCCGAAAATGTCTAATTTGATCGAAGCCGAAACACATGGCCGGACATTGGCCGTAAAATTTATCCGGCCTGAACTGAGAAACCCGCTTTCAATCGCGGTTCTGATCGAACTTGGTGAAATGCTCGACAGCTTTGACCGGTCCGCGGTCATTTTTACCGGCAGCGAAGATGTTTTCGCGTCCGGCGCAGATCTGCGTGAGATCTCAAATGTTTCACCTGACGAAGCAAAGGAATTTGCCCGCCGCGGACAATCATTATTCACAAAGATCGCTGCATTGCCGCAGAGTTTTGCGGCGGTTAACGGGTTTTGTTTTGGCGGAGCCTTGGATCTCGCACTCGCCTGTAAAAAACGCATCGCTTCGCCCAATGCGGTCTTTTCGCATCCGGGAGCGAACCTCGGCATAATCACCGGCTGGGGCGGAACACAGCGTCTGCCGCGTCTGATAGGCGAAAGCCGCGCATTGGAAATGTTTCTGCTTGCCAAACGTGTCGCCGCAGCAGAGGCGCTGAACATTGGCCTGATCGACGAAATAAGTTCCGATCCGTTCGCCGAAGCGCTTCGCGTATGCGAAAATTATTGATATAAAAGCTTATGAAAACTCAACTTGTAAAAATTGCGCACTCACGTTCCGGCGATAAAGGCGACACCGCAAATGTCGGCCTGATCGCTTTGAAAGACGAATATTATCCGATACTTGTCCGCGAAGTGACGGCCGAACGCGTCAAAGAACACTTCGGCGAAATGGTAAAAGGCGAAATCGAAAGATTTGAACTGCCGAACCTGAAAGCCCTGAATTTTCTTCTTCACGGAAGCTTAGGCGGCGGCGGAACCCTAAGCCTAATGACCGACGCACAAGGCAAAACATTCTCCACGGCTCTGTTGCGAATGGAGATCGAAATGGAAGACTGATCCTTCCAATTAACAATAATCCAATTCTCAATTTACAATAAATGGAAGATAATCCGATCGTTAAAAAATCGTTCGCATTTGCACTGCGGATCTTAAAATTGTGCCGCCACCTTGCTGAAGAAAATAAAGAATTTTCACTTAGCAGAGAATTGTCGCATTCCGGCACAGGCATCGGCAAGTTTGTAAAAATGGCGGTCAGCGGCGAATCACGCGAAAGCTTTATTCGAAATATGGCGAAAGGCTTGCAGGACGCCGATCTAACCGATTATTGGCTGAGCCTTATTCATTTTGGCGGTTATATCAACGCCAAAGAATATGCTTCGATGGAAACGGATCGCAAAGAACTCGCGAGTATGCTCAATAATATCGTAAGAACGTCTCGAGGAAATCAATTGTAAATTGGTAATTGGATAAAATTGTCAATTGGAAAAAATTGGCGCGTATGAATGATGAACTTCTTATAGAAAACTCCGACGGTATTTGCATCCTGACGCTCAATCGTCCAGAAAAGCGGAATGCTCTGAACGACGCATTGATCGGCGCATTGAAAGATGCGTTTCGGCAAGCGGATGCGGATGAAGGCTTGCGTGCGGTCGTATTGCGAGGAGCCGGAAAGGATTTTTGTTCGGGTGCGGATCTTTCGGCATTGCAGAAGATAGCGAATTCTTCATTGGAAGAAAATTTGGAAGACGCGCGTTCGCTGGCGGAACTGTTTGTATTGATAAGAGAATGTCCGGTTCCGGTTATCGCTGCCGTTCATGGAAGGGCACTCGCCGGCGGCTGCGGTTTGGCGACCGGCTGCGATATTGTTTTAGCTGCCGAAGGTTCGCGGTTCGGTTATCCGGAAGTGAAGATCGGCTTTGTCCCGGCTATTGTTTCGGCTATCTTGCGGCGGAACGTTTCTGAGAAACGCGCATTTGAAATGCTCACACAAGGCGGCGAATTTTCTGCCGATTACGCGTTGGAGATCGGTCTGATCAATAAGATATTTCCGGCGGAAAACTTCGAAGCAGCCGTCGCCGAATACGTTTCGGTCTATGAACGCACGAGCCGCTCCGCCGTTATGCTGACAAAACAGCTTCTCTATAACATGGACGGAATGCAATTCGCGGAAGCTCTCGATGCAGGCTCCCAAACCAACGCCGCCGCCCGAATGACCGAAGATTGCCAAAAAGGCATCGCAAAATTCCTAGGGAAGTAGTTGTGTTATTATTTATGGGAGGTGTTTTATGGCTACTGTTATTGAGAGCGACGAAAAATTAAAAGAGGTTTTTAAATCTGCGATCGTCGAGGTTCTGCAGGAGCGTCGAGAATTGGTGCGCGACATATTGGAAGAGATAATAGAAGACATCGCGTTTTCAAAGGCGATTGCCGAAGGCGAACAAACTGCTAGGGTTAGCCGTGAGTCGATATTCGATGCGCTGGAACCTCTAAATTGAAGGTAGAGTTTAAAGAAAGCTTCCTAAAAGATATAAAGTCCATAAGGGATAAGTCAGTTCTCGCTAAGGTCAAGTCTGCTATCGAAAGTGTTGAACTGGCAGATACATTCGGCGAAATTACCCACTTAAAGAAAATGCGCGGATCGCGAGAGTATTATCGAATCCGTATCGGCGACTTTCGTATCGGCACAAAGCTCGACGGAAATACACTCATCTTTATCCGATGCCTCAACCGCAAAGTTATTTATCGGTATTTTCCTTGATTTCGCTCACCGTAAATAGTTAAACCAACGCCGCCGCCCGCATGACCGAAGACTGCCAAAATGGCATCGCAAAATTTCTAGGGAAGTAAGTCACCAAAGAACGTATCGTTCTATTTTTTCTCGTCAAGATCGACAAAGGACAGCTCCACTTTAACAGAATATTTGCCAAGCACTCCGTCGCCAGAAAAGTGAATTTCGCCTTTATCAAAGAAAACCGCCTCGTTCTCCTCAACATAATCTTGAAAAAGAACTTTATTGCCGCCGCTAGTGAGTTTGTCCATTAACTGGCCAAATTCTTTTTGAGCCGTAGGGTTCACCGTATCGAACAGACTTAGAAAAATCCCGCTTAATCCACCCGAAACCAAGCCTCCGCTGAACTCGGCAAGATTCTTCAGCACTGGTTTTGCGTAGTCCAAGAAGTGTTTGTCTGCGACGTCAACAACCTTAAGGCTGATTGAGTGAATGTTTATTTTTTGCCATAAAATTATCCTGTCGTCGCCATGGATCGTATCTACAAATATAGTTCCTTTACCGTCGTTTTCCAAATAATTGGACTTTTTGGAGTCTCGCCATTGCCAATTATTCTTATCCCAAGGCGGCAGAGCGGCACCAATGGTACCGGGTTTACCTTCATCGTCAACACAGCGGAAGATAAAGAGAAGTCTGAAATTCTCTTTACTTCTTTGGTTAGCTCCCTCGAAATTAGGAAACTCAAGTTCTTTGAGCCTTAATTTAATATTGTGTGTGGCCATAATGTTTGGTTTTCTTCTCAGACTAGTTTAGATCTTTAGTTTTTGCGCTGGTCACTCGGGATCTGTTTCTAATTGGAATCGCTTTCAATAGAACTGACTACGACAGCCACTTTTTCGCCTTCTTCCGGAGAATTTGCTGCCCACGGGAAACAATCCCCTCCTTCTTTCGAGAACGGAAGCGTACCAACCCCACCGTTCTTTGCCCAAGGAAACATATCATGACCGCCGTCAAACTTCGTTAGTTTTACACCTGTTTCCTCCGCCCTGTTCGGCTGTAAAGCGTTAGTTGTAGAATGAACTCGTATTCCTTCGTACCAAGGCGGAACTGTTGAAACGAAAAGATCAGACAATATGGGAGACACGACTTGCGGAACTATACCTGTCGGGTATTCCGCTACAAAATCGAAGTCCCAGATGCCATCTTTAGGCGGATTGATATAGATATGGGGAATGAGCCGTCCATTCCTCCAACCTAATGTTGGGACTTGACCGTGTGCAGCAATCATCAACTTTGGCGGATCGCTAAAGCCAAAATGGACTTTGACATTCGTTACCTTCATTATTTTCGCTGTATTTTCTGACATTGGTTGCTTCTCCTTTTTCTAAAATTAATTGCACTTATATCCATCCGACGTTCGGGATATGTTCGTACAGATTGCGTATTTGTAGAATCGCAGTGTCGGGGGCGTCGCCGAGGTGGTTCCCCAAGTGACGTGCCAGACGGATTCGCTGCCGGGCGTTAGTGCGACGCCGCCTTGTCCCGGCTGAGTAGTGCCGTCGGCATAGACCAATTCGGGATACGCCACGACGACCGCGTTCGAAGTATTCTTAAAGCCGATGGTCCAGACGTAGGGTTTATCGGTGGCAGTTTTACTTTTCTTCATAACGCCGCGCCACAGCACGCCTGTCAGCGAAGTGCTTCCCCACTGAGAGCAATAGTCTCCGGGATTACAGATCTCATCCCAATAGGTCGCTCTCAGCACCGAATCGCTGACAGTGTGTCCCGAAGTTACGAATTGATGACAATCGAAACCCGTTCCGCCTCTTTCTATTCCGTCGTTGCAATCCGAACCCGTGCTGCCTGTGCCGGCATTTGATGTGCCGCCGCCGCCCGATGTGCTGCTTGTGCCGGCGTTTGATGCGCCGCCCGTTTGTGTTGTCTGCGAGAATATGTTGGATTCTGATGCCTTCTGGAGGTCATCGATTTTAGCTTTCAGTTCTGGAATAGTACGTCGAAGGGAGTCTAGGGAACCGATAGTATTAGAACATTCATACTTAATCAATATTTCGGCTGCTTGTAAAGCCTTACGGTAATTTGCAATTCTTGGTCCGTGGGCATTTGCTTGGTATGTACCGAGCCAACTTTTACAGCTAAGTGCTCGCATTTTGCCCTCCGCCTCCGAGCTGTTTTCTTGGGCAAAAGAAATGATATGGAAAATTTGAAGTATCAGTAAAATCGGCAATAGTTTTTTCATTTTTATATCTTCCAGTCCATATTTTGAACTCAACGGCCGAAATTTTAGCCGCAAAAACGCCTAAAAGTCCTTAAAAAGTTCCAAAATTTCTCCAAAATCTTTCCAAATTTTATAAACAGCTGATATACTGTCGCGAAATAAGAACCCCGGGGAACGATATGCCCACAAAGTTTCAGTTCGGCGATTTTTTGCTTGACGCGGATGAGGAGAGCCTTCATCGCGCGGGTCAAAAGGTCAACGTGAACCGTCGGACGCTGCAGGTTCTGCGTCTTTTGATAGAACGCCGCGGCGAGATAGTCAGCAAACAGGAATTTTTGGACACTGTTTGGGCGGAGAGTTTTGTCGAGGAAGCCAACCTTTCCGTCGCCATCGCTGCCATCCGCAAAGCGCTCGGCGACGACTCGAAACAGCCGAAATTCATCGAAAATATTCCGCGAAAAGGCTACCGCTTTATCGCCGATGTGACCAACGCGGATGAGAACAGGAGTATTGATACCGCAGAAAGCGAAGATGCCGTCGAACAGACCGCGGCCGCCTTGCTTCCGTCCGCAGCACAGCCCTTTTACAAAAAATACATGACAATGATCGCGGCATCGGCCATCTTGCTTGTGGCGGTGCTGATCGTTTTCGGTTATAAAGGCTTCGTCGTGGAATCGGATCATTTGTGGGCGAATATTCCGTCCGATCTCAAATCTCACTTTTCCGAAAAAGAGAAAAAATATATTGAAACCCACGGCACGGATGACCGCGAGGCTTATCTGCACTATTTGAAAGGCCGGTATTACTGGGATAGGCGCGAAGAGAAGATCGGCGACAGTTATTATGACAAGGCGGTCGATGAATTTAAACTTGCGATAGACAAGGATCCGTCGTTCGCTCTGCCCTACACAGGAATCGCGAACGCGCTTGCGCAAATGAGCGGCGGCAGCAAAAACGTGCTGCCGAACAATGAGCGTTACCGCGTTATAACTTCGTATCTGAGAAAAGCCATCGAGATCGATCCGACATTGAGCGAGGCTCACGCGTCGCTCGGTATGAACGAACTCTTCCTCGCTCCAAAACCGCAATGGGAGACGGCGGAAAGAGAATACCGACAGGCAATCGAACTCGACCCTTCAAACGCTCAGGCCCGGCACTGGCTGGCGGAATATTTGGCGATGACGGGGAAGTCTGACGAAAGCCTCGCCGAATATGACCGGGCGATTGAACTCGATCCGCTGTCGATGGGATTGCGCGGCGATAAATGCTATGCATATATGTTTGCACGTCGAAACGACGAAGCAGTCAGATGCATAGAAGAGGTCATAACGCTCGATCCGAATTTCAAACGGACATATTGGTATGCATTTAGTATCTACAGTTCAACCGGCGAGATCGGCAAAGCCATTCATATGTGGCTGAAACTTGAATACGGTGATGACAACGAACTCGCGAAACAATACGAACCGAAGATGCGGGACGCTTTCGAATCGGGAGGCGAACGCGCATTTTGGCGAGTATATTTGGAATTTTGTCACAACTCAGTCAACAACGGGGGATTTGGACGTTCAATGGCGCTTGCAAAATTAGGAGACGCCGATGAAGCGTTTACAGAACTGGAAAAGGTCGTTGCCGCCGGCGGCGGAAACGTTGCGTATCTGAAAGTATGGCCCTTTTTCGAATCTCTTCACGACGACCCGCGGTGGCATATACTTTTGCGTAAGATCGGGTTAGAGCCATAATCTTGAGTTCGACTACTTCATATTCTAATTCTTATTCTATGCCTCGACGATCTCGACCTTTGTTTCGATCAAACTCTTCGGGATCAGGGCGGGGAAGTAAGCCATGATCTCTTCGACTTTTGGGCGGCCGCCGGCGAATCCGGTTACTCCCGGCGGGCCGGTCAGGATCAGCGGGGCGATCTCTTTTGTGAACCGCGCGACATCTTCCTTGCTTTGTCCGCGGACGCCGAACCGCAGTTGTATTTCCGGCGCGTCCGGCGAAGGCTCGCCCGCCAGATGCCCGTGCGTGGCGTTCGCTCCGACAAATTCCGACAATATCACGTCGAATTTCAGCCCGAGCTTGTCCAAACGCTTTCGCAGAATATCATCCGCGGCCTGAGCTTTTTTATACGCAGCCGGCCACGAATAAACCAGCGTCCCGACGGCCTTCCAGCCCGCCGAATAAGCGATCGACACCTTATAAAATTCCGTATTCGGATGGCCTTTTATCCCAAACACCCGCACGCGGTTATCGCCGTCCGCCTTTAGATTGATCGAGGCAAAATCCGCGACCACATCCGGCGTGATGTATTCGTGCGGGTCGCCCATTTCGTACAAAAGCTGTTCTTTTACGGATTGGATATTTACGCGGCCGCCGGTGCCTTCGTGCTTTGTTATGACGAACGAACCGTCCGGATACGCTTCCGCGATCGGGAATCCGACGTCCCAAAGATCCGGAATATTTTCCCAATCGTACTGGCAGTTTCCGCCGGAACTTTGGGCGCCGCATTCGATGATATGGCCGGCGATAGTTCCCGCGGAGATGCGGTCCCAATCGTCAAATTTCCAGCCGAATTCATGCATCAGCGGAGCCAGTGTCAGCCCCGTGTCGGTCAACCTGCCGCCGACGACGACGTTCGCGCCTTTGTCCAAGGCTTCGACCAGCGGCGCGGCTCCCAGATAAACGTTCGCGGATTGAACTTTGTCCAAAATATCCGCGAGCGGAGTGCCGTCGTCCGTGCTGTTTATTTCGACGCCTTTTTCCAGAAATTCGCCGAGCCGCGGCAGAATGTCATCGCCCGTCACGACGCCGATCTTCACCTTGCCGCCCAAACCGAGTTCGCGTGCCGTATCGCGGACCGCTTCGGCACATCCGGTAACGTTCACGCCGCCTGCGTTCGACATCACCTTGATATTTTTTTCGACAAGGTCCGGCAGTATCTCGCGCATCAGCGAAACAAAATCCCGCGCATATCCCGCCCTCGGGTCACGCTGCCGCTGCTTCTGCACGATCGACATCGTAACCTCCGCCAGATAATCCAGCATCAGATAATCGACCGGCCCCCGCCGCACCTGATCCACCGGAGCCGACAACATATCTCCCCAAAAACCCTGCCCACTCGCAACTCTGACTTTTTCTTTCATAATCTCCCGCCGAAATCCTTACCTTAATCGGATATTATAATTCCTCGCCAAGCCTTCACATCCGCAGCCGTCCCGGCCTATAACTTTTCCTTAGATGTTCATAACTTTTAGTTAGATAAGTATAAGCGAAACCACACCCTTTCGCGAAAGGCCCCCGAATTCACAGATCCTCAGACCGTTTGCCGTGCAGAAGATCTCTCTATCGTCTGAAGTAACGCCTGCACCTTCTCTGACCGACATTTTTGTGTTAAGAAAATACTCGAATATAGAGGCAGTTTATTGCCAAAAGCTTGATAGTTTTTTTCTTGACCTATAAGCTATAATCCCCATATTAATGTCTTTTAAGAAGACGGTCGATACAAGCAGACTCAATTTCAAAGACCGCTGTCCGGTCTTTCGATATCCAGAGGATTGTCTCGTTGAAAGTGACGTGTTTCAAGCAATTATTGATTTTGTGGTAGTAGATCAATTTCGAACGTATCTCAATTGTATGTTAGATTTATAACAATGGCTAAGGCTGATTATTTAATCTCGCTCATCAAAGCACACTATGAAGCTGATCCCGAACGTTTTACTACGGTCGCCTTGCAAACTGCTGCTTATGAAGCGAAGCTAGGTCATGTTTTTGTTGCTGAGGAAATACGAAATCTAGTTGATAAGGCAAAAGCGAGCAAATTCAGATCAAAGACATTTTCCTCTGAATTACAAGGGCTAATCATTGAATCTCCAACCAACTTTCGGAGCTCCGATCTGATTGTTTCAGATGCCACACAAAGAAAGATTGATCGTGTTATATCGGAGTTTGTTCAACGTGATAAATTGCGGCGCCATGATCTTCAAAACAGAAGGAAAATTCTACTTTCAGGTCCGCCCGGCACGGGCAAGACGATGACCGCCTCCGTCATCTCGCATGAATTAGGGTTGCCGCTGTTTACGGTGCTCATGGACAAATTAGTCACGAAATTCATGGGTGAAACAAGCGCAAAACTGCGCCAGATTTTTGATCTTATTCAGGAACAAGTAGGTGTTTATTTATTTGACGAATTTGATGCAATTGGCGGGGAACGCAGCAGAGAAAATGATGTCGGTGAAATGCGCCGTATTTTAAATTCTTTCCTTCAATTTATTGAACGTGACCATTCCGATAGTCTAATAATTGCTATCACAAATAATAGAAAACTATTAGACGCGGCTCTGTTCCGTCGATTCGACGATGTAATTACTTATGAGTTACCGACGGAGAAAGAAAAGCTGGAGCTTTTACAGAATCGATTGGGACCATACGCCAAAGGCTTAAACCTTAGAAAATTGCTTCCGAACATAAATGGGTTGAGCCACGCCGAAATTTCGCTCGCATGCCTTGATGCAATTAAAACTACTATTCTGAGTGATGACGTGAAAATAACCAATGCGGTAATTTCTAAAGCCATTGAGGAACGGAATCTTGCCTACCACGCCCGCTGATGCCGAAATATAAGCACATCTTACTTGCTGACAATAAAATCAGCGAAAACTTTACTCAGCCACGTGGCGGCGGGCGCGATCCTCATTTGTCACCACGGGATCGCCAGATACACAGCGAGAGATTACTTCAAAAATTTGAGCAGATATGGGCGGAGAAAGAGAGAATTAACCAAACACGCATGGCGGAAGGTATTGCTACTCGTGAAGGCACATATCTTGAGTTCGTTAGCGCCGCCGGATTTGATCTGATCACAAAAAGCCTTGAAGATAAAAGGTTAGGCATACGCTTGTTGAATATCAAACAGGAAGGTGACGCAGAACAGGGTCAAATCAAGGCTACCGTTTATGTCCCCAACGGGAAAGAAGGCCATTTTGTTAAGAAGATTCAAGCCTATCAAAACGAAGACACCCCAAAAGGAAATCCCAAAAACGCTCCCTTGGTTTCAAGCATTGAAGATGTAAGCTTGGCTCTTTTAGAGAGTCTTTGGACAGACAATCAGCAACTTATTCCGACGGATCAATGCAAATGGTGCGAAACCTGGCTTCGAGTTGATACTGAAAAAAATAACGAACAAGGACAGATTAGTCTGTTTATAGACACAGCAGATCAACTACAGATCGAACATAAAGACAACAGCGTAGTGTTCCCAGAACGTGCAGTCATTTTGATAAAAGCCAGCCGCGAACAGTTGGTGGAATTGATGCTTTCCTCAGATTTAATTGCCGAATTCAGGATAGGGCAAGAAGCGGCTGGTTTCTGGATGAACGAATCGGCAATTGGTCAGGAAGAATGGATCGATGACCTTTTAGGTCGGCTAGAAATAAATGCGGACTCCCAAATCAAGATATGTTTGCTTGATACAGGAGTAAACAATGGCCATAGACTGTTAAGCCCCGTATTGGCGGATGACGATATGTTGACTGTTGATCCCCATTGGGGAACTGACGATCATTATCAAAAATCCGGTCATGGAACACTGGTAGCTGGTCTTGCGGCTTACGGAAACTTAGAGAGTGTTCTATCAACAACTGACCAAATATCCGCAAACCATTTATGTTCTGTAAAAATACTGCCGAGACCAGAACAAGTGGCTACTCCGAAGGAATTGTGGGGAGATGTTACCTCCCAAGCAATATCAAGAGCGGAGATCCAGAATCCTGAGCATAGGTTGATTTACTGTGTAAGTATCACCGCACGGGAAGACATCGATAAAGGAAGGCCTTCTTCTTGGTCGGGAGCGATAGACAACCTTTCTTTCGGGGACGGAACCGACCAAAGGCTAGTTCTTATCTCCGGTGGCAATATGCCTCAGGATTTTTTTCCAAACTATCCTGATGCCAACTTTACATCGTCGGTACACAATCCTGCTCAATCTTGGAATGCTCTAACTGTTGGAGCATATACTGAAAAGAGTGTGGTAACTGATCCCGACTACGCACAACACTCTCCACTTGCCGAAGCGAATCAACTCTCACCGCATAGCACCACATCAAGACTCTGGGAAAGGAAATGGCCTGTTAAGCCGGATATTGTATTCGAAGGAGGAAATTGGCTAAAGGCTCCTGACGGACAACTTATAAATCATGATGACTTAGAACTCCTTTCTACGTCCAAGAATTTTCAGCTTCATTCTTTTGATACAATAAGCGCTACAAGTGCCGCCGTAGCGCAGGCTGCATGGTTTGCTGGAAATGTTATGCGTAATTATCCGGACTTGTGGCCAGAAACGATAAGAGCTTTGATGGTGCATTCAGCAGCTTGGAAGCCAGAAATGTTAACTCAATGCGAAATGAATGAAGGCTCAGGTGCCGAGTTTCGAAACTTACTAAGAACTTTTGGCTATGGTAAACCCGACCTCGATAAAGCTATTTACAGCGTCGAGAATTCATTGACATATATCGCTCAAGAGATCATTCAGCCATTCATTCTCCGCGACGGCAGACCCGCAACAAATGAGGTCCACATTTTTTCATTGCCGTGGCCCACGGATCAGTTGATTGAGCTTGCAGATACCCATGTAAAACTAAAGGTTACGCTCTCTTATTTTATTGAGCCTGGGGCAGGAGAAATAGGCTGGAAAGACAAGTACCGATATCAATCGTGCGGTCTCCGTTTTGAAGTCAATAAGAGCGGAGAATCCGAAGATGAATTTCGTAAGCGAATTAATAAAGCTGCCCGTGATGACGGTGAGGAGTTACAGGCAAATCGTGGGTTTCCTTGGGTGATAGGAAAAGAAAATATTAACCGTTCCACTGGCTCTATACATTCCGATTATTGGGAAGGAACTGCGGCCGATTTAGCAACTTCAGATACTTTTGCGGTTTATCCTGTCATCGGATGGTGGCGGGAGCGGTACCACTTGGGCAAGGTCGAAACCCCAACACGCTATTCTTTGGTGATCTCTCTGGAAACCCCAGCAGAAGACGTTGAGCTTTATTCTGCCGTGCAAGCCATGATAGATACACCAATCCCGATTGTAACTTGAGGCCTTTTGCGAAAGCCCCGACCGAGGGATCTGAGTTCTAGGAATGAGATATTGAGTTCAATATATGAGAGAAAGAACTGCGGGAATGGAATATTGAGTTCAATATGTGAGAGAAAGAATTGCGGGAATGAGAAATTGAGTTTCGGGAATGATATTTTGAACTTCGCGAATGATATTTGGAAGTTCGGGGTGATGTTCAGGTGGTTCTGCGTTGTCCCGCGTTTTCAGGGATCGCTATTAGGTTCCACGTTGCCTTATTGAGTCCGACTATGATTTATTGGGGCAGGAATGGGTCGGAAAAGGCGCTGAATGGATCGGGCATGGCTCGGAATGGAACGGGCAAGGCTCGGAATGGAACGGCGAGGGTTTGTTCGTGTGTTTTGCGTGTTCGCGTTTGATAAAATTTGAACCACGAAACACGAAAGACTCGAAAAAAACAAAGACCGGAGCGCGAGTTGGGATTCTCGCGACTCCGGCCGTGGGTTAATTGGCAAGCAGGGATGCTTGCCGCTCCAGTCGGATATTTCCGAGAGAACCACCCCGTCCGCGAAACGCGGCCACCCCTCCTTCGTAAGGAGGGGAGCTTTTAGAATTCCGGTTATGGTTTTTGGTTTTCGTCGGTGTAGGCGTTGCGGATGGCTTTACCTGCTCCTTTTGTTGCGTACCAAGTGCGTTTTGTGACCCACTTTGTGCCGTCCCAGGTCGTGACCATGAACCACTTTCCGCCTTCGTAAGCGGCCCCGGCTACGTCACCGGTCGTTTCGATCGTATATTTGCCGATCTTTTTGGCGCCCTTGCCCGTGGCTTTGGCGGCGTCAACTGTTTTATCCTCGGCTGCCTCGTAAACGTCTTTGGAAACTTCTCCGGTCTTCTTCGCGGCGTCCACTGTGACCTCCCCGGTTTTCTCGGCCACGTCTTTTGTTACTTCGACGGTCTTTTTGGCTGCGTCTTTTGTCGCGTCGGCGACCTTGTCAACGATCTGGGCGTTCGCGAGCGTGTATGAAAAGCATACGACGGCGATCGCGGCTGCAAATTTAGCTAAACCTTGTATTTTCATATATTTCTCCTTGCCCGAAGGCTAATATCGAATATCAAAATTGTACGATGAAAGGGATAGATGCATGTCGTGTGCCAGAAATTAGTCTAGCGGCTTTAAACTCCCCGCCTAGGCAGGAGGGGTGGCAGCCGCTTCGGCTGACGGGGTGGTCGTTCTGCAAAATCTTAATTCTTAAAGGATGTGAAAAACTTTTTCTGATCTACCACCCCGGCGTGAGGACACGCCACCCCTCCTGGCCAGGAGGGGAATTGCGGCTTTACTCGTTCGTAAGGAGGGGAGTTTTTAAGACCAAAGTCCAAAGGCTTAAAGCCTTACGTTGTCGTTCAGGAAAGTTACGATGTCTTCGGTGGAGGTTCCGGGGAGGAAGACTTCGGAGATGCCTTTTGATTTCAGGTCGGAGATGTCCTCGCTGGGAACAATGCCGCCGACGACGACGATCGTGTCGTCCATTCCATTCTCGCGGAGAAGTTCCACGATCCGCGGGCACAGGGTTTTGTGCGCGCCTGAGAGAATGGAAATGCCGACGGCGTCCACGTCTTCCTGAAGCGCGGCGGCGGCGATCATTTCCGGCGTTTGCCGCAGGCCGGTGTAGATGACTTCCATGCCCGCATCGCGAAGCGCCCGTGCGATAACTTTGGCTCCGCGGTCGTGGCCGTCCAGGCCGGGTTTTGCAACCAATACTCTGATCTTTCGCTGGTTCATAAAAGAATAAGTATATTAGCGAACAAGCTTTTCAAGCAAACTGCCGGACGCGACAAACGGTTTTATTTCCGCAAAAGTGAATTCGTAATGCCCGCTTGGTTCCAGTGCGAGAATTACGTGCGGAAATCCGTAATCATAAACGAATGTGACGCCGTTTTCTGTGATAAAGAATCCGGAGATGTCGTCAAAGTCCAATTTTCCGGCACGTGCCTGAATATCTTCGCCGTACGAACCGCGTTGATCTTCGAGAGCCTGTTTTACTTCCGAATCTTCTTTAATTGCGGCTGCTTCGTTTTCGAGCATTTTTTGGTTGATAAGTTTTAAAAGCCCGGTCTGAGTTTCCTGCGTAAAAAGATCGTCGATGGTTAATATCTCGCCGGTTCGTGTGTCAACAGTCACCCAACGGTGCGCGGTGCTCGGATACGCGGCGGAACCTTCGGCTGTGAGCCTGACGGAAAGAAGATCTTTGGCGTTGTAAAGAACCTCGTAATCGAAATTTTCGAGCCAAGTATAATCAGTCAGCGATTCGTTCAGGTCCATTTCAAAAACGCGCCAGAAATCGATCGCGTCTTCGATGTGGTCGCGGACGTCCTGATCGAGCTTTGTTTTGATAACCGGCTTTCGGACGGTGAAATCTTTCTTGAAATCGGGAACATCGGCGCCCGTGCGCGTATATTTTTTCTCCTGCGGGACTATCTCAAGCGAACCGTTTTGGGCGAACGCCGCGGATGCTCCGAAAAGCACGACAAAACCGAGCAGAAATATCGATAGGTGTTTCATAAAAAGTTAATTTATATGTTCAAAATACGGCGAACCGAATATGCACCGCAGTTTAGCACGAAAGCCTTTGGCAAGTCGCATCGCGTCGAACATTTCCGTCCATGCGTGCGTGTTTATTAAGAGCGGATTCGCGGTTTCCAGCGGTTTGATCAAGCCGTAGTTCGGCGTTTCGTTTTCCGGCTGATATGTGCCGAAAAGTTTGTCCCAAATTATCAGAACTCCGCCGTAATTCTTGTCCAGATATTGGTCGTCCATTCCGTGATGAACGCGGTGATGAGCCGGAGAATTGATGACGGATTCGAGTGGGCCGAGGCTTTTTACCAATTTTGTGTGGATCCAGAACTGGTGCAGAAGATTAAAACCGTGCATCGTCGCGAACATCCACGGAGCAAATCCCATGAACATTATCGGGACGTAAAAAAGCCAATGCAGCGAGCCCGAAAACCAGCTTTGGCGAACCGCGACGCTTAAATTATATTGCGAACTGGAATGATGGACGACGTGAAAATTCCAGAACAGGCGCGATTCGTGGCTGACGCGGTGAAACCAGTAATACGCAAGATCATCCGCGAAAAACAAGATCGCCCAAGACCACCAGGCGTTCGCCGGGAAATGATACGGAGCGTATTCATAAACTACGGTATATATAAGGATAAACCCGAGCCCGAAAAGCGCATCGAAAAGCACGCTCATAAATCCGACGAAGATATTCGTCCATGTGTCGCGCGCCGGATAATCTCCCGCTTTGCGGCGGAGCGTCAGCCACGCCTCAACCGCGATCAGGGCCGCAAAAACGGGAATTGCAATGACGGTCGGTTTTATCATTTCGCAGAAGTATTTTATTATTAACCGTCCGGCAATTAAAGACGAACGCAGATGAAAAAAGCATTAAAGATCGGAGTCGTTGTTTTTGTGCTGCTTTTCGCGGCGGCGCAGCTTATCAGGCCGAATATGGATAACCCGCCGGTCGATGCGGCGCAGGCAATGTCAAGCATCGCTCCGCCGCCGGGCGATGTCGATCTTATATTGACGCGGTCGTGCGCGGATTGTCATACGAACACGACGGTTTATCCGGCCTACGCATCTATCACGCCCGCGAATTTTTTTCTCGCAAGCCATATAAAGGACGGCCGAAAGCATTTGAACTTCGACGAGTGGGGAACTTATTCGGCGAAAAAGCAGGTGAAAAAATATGAGGAGATCTGTGAGTACGTAAGCGCGCGGGAAATGCCGCTGCCGTCTTATTTATGGCTGCATGGCGATGCGGCTCTGTCTGAAGAGGAAATACAGGCGCTTTGCGATTGGTCGCGGATCGAAGCGGCGAAACTGGAATCCGCGACCGCCGCAGGTGAATGAGATAAAAGATGAACTTGAATAATTTTTCATATGCGAAGTGTTTGGTTCTGATGGCCTGTGTCGCCGCGGCGATGACGTTTGCTTTTGCTGCGCCGGTTAATGCTCAGGACGATACCGCGCAAAAGATCCTCGAACTTATAAATAAGGAACGTTCGAAAAAGAAACTCAAACCGCTGAAATGGGACGACCGTTTGGCAAAAGCCGCGAAAGATTACGCCGGTTCGATGGCGAAAAGCGGTAAATTTTCGCACAAGGACAAGAATGGCCGCACGGTCAGCGACCGCGTTCTCGATCAAAAGGTCGAGGCGGCGGACATCGGCGAAAATATCTATCAGGCGTCGAGTTCGAAGGACCTTGCGAAAAATGCGATCCGAGATTGGATGAGATCACCCGGCCACCGGGCGAACATTTTATCGAAGACATGGGAAACTACGGGCATTGGCGTCGTGAAAGCAAAGAACGGCGTCGTTTATATCACACAGGTCTTTGTTCGTGAATAGAGAGGATTTAGTGGTTGACACGGGTTTTGAAATCTAAAACTTCTGAGATCACCAATCATCTCAAAAGTCGCTCCGAGATCTCCAGACTCGTTCTGAAACTGAAATGTCACTCAGAAACTCCAGACTCGTTCCGAGAACCCAAAATGTCACTCCTGCGTCTCAAAAAACATTCTGAAGACTTGGAAATTGGTTCATAGGACGCAAAAAACTAATTTTCTGTGATAAAATCAAAAGTTCAGTTATTTTTGAGCCGGTAAATTTCTTTTAGAGATCATCTGTGCTTTTTGATGAATTATGGGGCTGTTGAAGATCGCTCATTATCCGGAAAAAGTTCTGCTGACGGTTGGAAAGCCTTTGGTAGAAGGTGATTTTGATGAGCAATTAGAAAAAACTGTCGAGGATATGTTCGAGACGATGTATGACGCTGGCGGCGTTGGTTTGGCGGCTCCGCAGGTTTTTCGGTCGCAGCGGATGTTCGTAATGGACGTTCCGAAAGAAGATGGAACGCCCGATCCGATAGCTTTTATCAATCCGGAAATAATCTCGGTGGAAGGTGAACAGATCGGCGATGAAGGATGTCTTTCTTTCCCCGGACTTTTTCAAAAAGTGCAGCGGGAAATGCGGGTCATCGTTCAGGCTCAGGATATTAAAGGCGAAAAATTCGAATTGGATCTGCAGAACCTAGCCGCAAGATGTGTTTTGCATGAAACCGATCATTGCGACGGTATTGTGTTCATTGACAGAATGACGCGGCTGAAAAGGGAAATGGCAAAACGTTCTATAAAACATCTTATAAAGACCGGCGAATGGGAGACGGTATGAGCATCGAAGAAACACGGCTGACAGCGGAAGTTGGGTCGATACGCGAACTAAATCTTTATTTATTGTCCGGCTGGACGCTTATTTTAAGCTATACGCGTCATTTGAATGATACTCAGCAGCCAAGATTCGTCATCGCCTGGCAGGCCGAAAGCCAGCCGGTCATGCCCGAATTTCTAGATGAATGGGAACTTAACGAACTAAGACGACAAAGACATAATTAATATTTATAAATAAAAGGTGAAAACTATGCAGACGCAAAGAACATTGGACGAATTTAAGAACGAACCATTTACAGATTTTTCGAAGCCGGAAAATGCCGACGCGATGAAAGCGGCGATCGAAAAGGTCCGCAGCGAACTCGGCCGCGAATACGCTTCGATCATAAACGGCGAAGAAGTCACGACGGAAGCGAAATTCGAAAGCCGCAACCCGGCGAAGAGATCCGAGGTTGTCGGGGTTTTCTCGGAGATCGATACAAATGTCGTCCTTGTCGAAAAAGCCATCGATGCTGCAAGCGAAGCATTTTTAAAGTGGAAAAATGTTCCAGCCGTCGAACGAGCCGAATATCTTTTCAAAATGGCCGATATAATTCGGTCGCGCAAGCACGAATTTTCCGCTTGGATGGTTCTGGAAGTCGCAAAAACTTGGGCCGAAGCCGACGGAGACACTGCAGAAGCCATAGATTTTCTGGAATTTTACGGCCGCGAAATGATTCGTTGGGCAGAACCGCAGCCGGTAACCAAAGTCGCCGGTGAAGCGAATAGCCTCGTATATATTCCGCTCGGAGTCGGCGCGGTCATTCCGCCTTGGAATTTTCCGCTTGCGATCATGGCCGGAATGACCATGGCGGCGGTTGTCGCGGGAAATACGGTCGTTCTGAAGCCGTCGTCAGATTCGCCGACGATCGCGGCAAAGTTCATGGAGGTCGTAAAAGAGGTCAAATTGCCCAATGGCGTTGTGAATTTTCTAACAGGAAGCGCACAAACCGGCGAAGCCATGGTCACGAGCCCAAAAACACGTTTCATTTCATTTACCGGATCAAAAGGTGTCGGACTGCATATTAACGAAGAAGCAGCAAAAACGCGCAGCGGCCAGATATGGATCAAACGCGTCGTCGCGGAAATGGGCGGCAAGGACGCGATAATCATTGCTGATGATGCGGATCTTGATGATGCGGCAAAAGGCGTGGTTGCTGCGGCGTTCGGTTTTCAGGGCCAGAAATGCTCCGCGTGTTCCAGATTGATCGTTGACGAAAAAGTTCACGATGAAGTTCTTGCAAAAGTTATCGAATTGACCAAAGCTCTGAACGTTGGCCAACCGACAGAAGGCGACACCAATGTAGCAGCGGTTATCAATAAGAAAGCTTTTGATAAAACTCTCGAATATATAAAGAAAGCAACCGATGAAGGCGGCGAAGTTGTCGCTGGCGGAAGTGGAAATGACGAGGAAGGTTTTTATATCGAACCGACTATTGTTTCAGGAGTTGCCGCCGGTTCCACGCTCGAACAGGAAGAGGTTTTCGCGCCCGTTCTGGCTGTCATAAAGGCAAAAGATTACGATCACGCTTTGGCGATAGCAAATGATACCGAATTTGGTTTGACCGGTGCCGTTTATTCAAAGAACGAAGACCGACTCGAACAGGCAAGGAATGAATTTCACGTCGGGAATCTGTATTTGAACCGCAAATGTACAGGTGCTCTAGTCGGGGCAAATCCGTTCGGCGGTTTTAATATGAGCGGAACGGATTCAAAGGCCGGTGGGAGAGAATATCTTCTGCAATTTATGCAGGGCAAATCGGTCGCAAAAAAGCTGAGCTAATTAAATGTTAAATACCAAAAGGTCACTGTTCGCGCTGTCGATGATAATAATTTTACTGTCATCGACAGCCTTTTCACAACGAAAACCAAAAGCTAAAAAGCCCGCACTGAAAGCTCAGGATATAATCTTCGCTGTTCTGAATGACGGTAAAACAATTGAGCCGATCGGTATTATCGACAAAGGCGAATTAATACCTGCGGCGAACACGGACAACGCGCCGGCGGCGTCTTTTGGTAAAGAATTCTATCGGGGCAATTCGCGATACAAGATCGTTTTCGGTGGAGCTTCGAATGGAACCGTGACGGTAAAAAGTTCCGACCCGAATTCGGATTGTGCGTCTTATATGGCGACGGTCGCTTCTCAGATGACCAAAGGAAAACTCGGCGGCAACGTAATGGCTTTGGCGACGAACGCAACGGTTCTGCCGCCCGCTAAATTCATGCGCCGAATGCCGACCGCACAAGAAAGAAAAAGCGCCGAAAGTTTGGTGAGAGCTGAATTCGCGAAGAACAATGTGACCGCAAAGCAACTCTTTTCGCAAAATCTGACGGCAATCGACGTAGATCACGACGGCGTAGCGGAATTGGTCGGTTCTTATTATGTAAAGCCTGACGCGAAAAGCCGTGCGCTTCTTTTCTTTATTGCGGAAAAAGGCGATGGGGAAGAATATTCGGTTGTTCAGACATCGTTCTCGGCGTTGAAAAAGGACGACATTATGAACGGAGAACTTTCTTCGGTTGACGGTGGAGTTTATAATGAGCTGTTGTTGGATAGTTTGGAATATGACGGCGACGATGTGAACGAAATATTTACATACACACTTTCATTCGAAGGAGCCGGTTTCAAAACATACAGTAAACGCGAAGGGAAATGGGTTGTCGCGTTCGAAAATTCTAATTATCACTGTGCATTTTAGATCTTAAACAAACTAATATTCAATGCCGGTTCCGAAATATCGACCGGCTTTTTTGCGAAAAGGATCAGGAGAAATGAAAAGCTTTTTTTGTAAAGAAAGGATCGCGGCAATCGTCTGCATTCTCGGTATAGCACTTTCAACTATCGGACAGATACCGCCGCCGTTTCCGACAAAACGCAGCGAAAAGCCGGAAGATTGGCGTCGCGAAGGCTGGTCGATGATAGATTCGGCCAAAAAAGTAAAATATAAATATCGGAAAGCAAAAAATGTGATCTTGTTCATCGGCGACGGAATGGGCGTGTCGACTCTTACCGCCGCACGTATTTTGGAAGGCCAGCTTCGCGGCGAAAGCGGCGAAGAGAACCGTCTGAGTTTTGAGAACTTTCCTTTTTCCGCTCTGTCCAAAACATACAGCGCAAATCAGCAGACTTCCGATTCGGCGCCGACCATGAGCGCGATCATTACCGGCGTGAAAACAAAGGACGGAATGATCTCGGTAAATTCCAATGTAATCCCGAACGATTTCCGCACGGTAAAAGGTAACGAAGCGAAAACATTGCTCGAATACGCAGAAGATTCGGGCAGATCGACAGGCGTCGTTTCGACCGCGAGATTAACTCACGCAACGCCGGCGGCTTGTTATTCGCACACGCTTCAGCGCAGTTGGGAAAGCGACACGGATATTTTGAAAGCCGACAAGAACGCGGCCGCAGCCGGTTTTCCGGATATTGCGCGGCAGCTTATAGAAACGAAATACGGGGACGGTCCTGAAGTAGCTTTTGGCGGCGGCCGATCGAAATTTTTACCTTCTACCGTCTCCGATCCGGAATATACGGATAAAAAAGGAGACCGTTCGGATGGCCGTGATCTTACGCAGGAATGGATCAAGAAAAATTCGGGTTCTGAATATATCTGGAATAAGGCCGGATTTGATGCAATCGATGTAAAAAAAGCCAAACACGTTCTGGGACTTTTCGAACCGTCTCATATGAATTACGAATATGACAGGTCGAAAGATAAGGCCGGCGAACCTTCATTGACGGAAATGACGACGAAAGCCATCGATATTCTTTCAAAGAATAAAAAGGGATATTTCCTGATGGTAGAAGGCGGGCGAATAGATCACGCACATCATGACGGAAATGCTTTTCATGCTTTAACGGACGCCATCGAATTATCAAATGCGGTCAGAGCGGCAGCATCAAAGGTCGATCTCAAAGATACTTTAATAGTCGTCACGGCTGATCATTCCCACACCTTTGTAATATCCGGATATCCTTATCGCGGAAATAATATTCTCGGACTGGTTCGCGAACAAAAAAAGGACGGTACGCCGGCTGATAAATATAGGACAGCGAAAGACGGAAAGCCTTATACAACGCTTGGTTATACAAATGGTCTGGGAGCAGTAAAAGGCGAGCGTTCGGAATTGACCCAAGAAGAAGTGACCGATCCGGATTATAAACAGCAGGCATTAGTGCCGATGTCGGGTGAAACCCACGGCGGCGAAGACGTTGCTATATTTGCGACGGGCGTAAATGCTCAATTCTTTAGAGGTTCAATGGAAGAAAATTGGACATTCTACGTTATCGCGGACGCTTTGGGATTTAGCCGGCAATGAAAATAGTTTTTATGGGAACACCGCAGGCCGCGGTGACTTCACTAGAGAAGTTGATAAATGTCGGCCATGAGATCGTCGGAGTTTATACGCAGCCTGACCGGCCTTCGGGACGGGGAAATAAAATTACATTTTCGCCCGTAAAACAGTTTGCGGCAGATAATGGTTTGCCGGTCTTTCAGCCGACAAAACTTCGTGTGCAGGAAACGATTGATGATTTTATTTCATTGAACGCAGATGTCGCCGTGGTTGTCGCTTACGGAAGGATACTGCCGGAAGTTTATTTGAATGTTTTTGCCAAAGGTGCGATAAATGTGCATTTTTCATTACTGCCGAAATACCGCGGAGCAGCTCCTGTGAATTGGGCGATAGTAAACGGAGAACGAACGACCGGCGTTACCACGATGAAAATGGATGCGGGGCTTGATACCGGCGATGTACTTTTGGTAAAAGAAACGCCGATCGGCTCGAACGAGAATGCGGTCGAACTGATGGACAGGCTGGCTGTTATTGGAGCAGATACGCTGGCAGAAACTTTGGATAATTTCGATAAACTCGTTCCGCAGCCGCAGGATAATTCCGTCGCGACTTTGGCTCCTATTATGGATCGCGAAGACGGCCGCATCGATTGGAAAATGACCGCCGAAGAGATCGCCAACAGAGTTCGAGGATTTATACCGTTTCCGGGAACTTTTACGACGTTTCGCGAACTGAAACTTGGTATAACGGCGGCTTTGGTTTATGAAGAAGCCCACGATGTTTCAACCGGTGAGATCATAATGGCGGAAAAGGGCGAAATCCTTGCGGCGTGCGGCAAAAATACGATCTTGAAGATCCGCGAAGTTAAACCCGAAGGAAAAAAGATAATGTCGGCAAACGATCTTATTAACGGAATGCATCCGAAAAAAGGAGAAAGATTCGGCGATCGGTAATGGACGAAAGTATATTTGAGATCATTTCATTCTATGAATTTATCGAACTGAAGGAACTCGGGGCGATGAAAATAGAACTGCGCGAAGCGATGCTCGAATTCTCAGTTTTCGGAACGATCATTATTGCCGAAGAAGGCTATAATGCGAGTCTTTCCGCACGGCCCGAATCTATCAAACCTTTCCTGTTGAGCATTGAAAAGATCCTCGGCACATCGATAAAACATAAATCTTCATATCATTCCGAAAGCCCTTTCAGGAAACATGAGATCAAGATAAAACCGGAGATCGTGACCTTGCGGAAAAAGGTTGATATTTCAAATGGGATCGGAACACACGTAAACCCAAAGGATTGGAACGCCGTTATCTCTGATCCGGAAACGATCGTTCTGGATACAAGAAATTTTTATGAGGTCATGAACGGCACTTTTCGTTCGGCGATCGATCCAAAGACCGAAAAGTTCAGCGATCTGCCGCAGTTCGTAAAGGACAATTTCGATCCGCAGGAAAATCCTAAGATAGCAATGTTCTGCACCGGCGGAATTCGATGTGAAAAATTTGCACCGTATATGAAAGAGCTTGGGTTCAAGGAAATATTTCAGCTCGAAGGCGGCATCTTGAAGTATCTGGAAGAAGTGCCGAAAGAGGAACAGCTTTGGGAAGGCGAATGTTTTGTTTTCGATGAACGAAGAACACTTGACCAAGATCTGAAAAAAGGAACCGGGGAAGATCATTCGCTTCGCTATATCAACAGCAAATATAACAAAACCCGCGAGCAGAATTCATGACGGCGATAAAAATATCACCGGCACGCCGAGCGGCTTTCGATGTTCTTTACAGAATAGAAACGGAGCATTCGTATTCTTCGTCTCTGCTGCCGATAGTTGAAAAAGATCTATCAGATCCCGATCGTGGCCTCTGCCACGAATTAACACTCGGAACGCTTCGTCGCCAAATAAAGCTTGACCGCATTATCGACACGCTCGCGGACGGAAAAAAGATCGATCCGGCAATTAGGGTCGCGATCCGCCTCGGGCTTTATCAATTGAATTACCTGGATAAGATACCGGATCATTCGGCGATCAATGAAAGCGTTAATCTTGCTTTTCATGCCAAAAAAACCTCAGCAAAAGGTTTTGTTAACGCGATTCTCCGCCGCTCCGTTCGTGAACTGGTTAAAATCAATTATCAAGACGATATTGATTCCGTGGTTGTTGAAACTTCGCATCCCCGATGGCTGGTCGAAAAATGGATCGAACAATTCGGTTGGGAAAAAGCTCTGAATATTTGCAAAGCTAATAACTCGGTTCCGGATCTTACGTTTCGGCTGACAAAAAAAGGAACAGATCTTGATCTTTCCGATCTTCGAACTGCCGGCTCTGCAAATTCATTTACCGCAAAAAAATTAACTTCGGAACTAAGGAATGCCGCAGAAAAAGGTGAGATATATTTTCAGGATCAAGGTTCGCAAATGGTCGCGGATATCGCGGCATCTTTCAGTCCGTCGAGATTTTTAGATGTTTGTGCCGCTCCCGGCGGTAAAACAGGCTGTGCGGCACTTACCGTGGATAAGGTATTTGCAGGCGATATTCGCTGGGAACGCGTTCTATTTCTCAAGCAGAATTTATTTGACCAAGGAATTGATAACGTCGCTGTTGTTCAATATGATGCCCAGGTTTCGCTGCCTTTTCGGCAAGATCATTTCGATTCTGTATTGGTCGACGCTCCGTGTTCGGGAACGGGAACGATCCGGCATAATCCGGAACTACGGTATTTGTTTGAACCGAATGATCTGATAGAGCTTCCGGGCAAACAACTCACGATACTAAAAAATGCATCAAAAGTAGTAGCTGAAAAAGGGATACTTGTATATTCTACGTGTTCTCTGGAACAGGAAGAGAATGAGGACGTCTGCGAACGATTCTTATTGGAACACTCAAATTTTGAACCGGTTACGTCGAACATACCCGGCAATTTGATAACCGGCCGCGGTTATGGCAGAACGTTTCCTGATCGAGATAATATCGATGGGTTTTTTATCGCGGTATTCCGCAGGAATAAATGAATTATTCAATCGCCGTAAAGTTCCTTGTTAGGCCTAAAAATGTTAGACTTTTGTTTTTTAGGAGTCGATATCTGTGAGCATAGTTAAAACCGGAATTTCCGCATTTGGAAAACTTATCGCATTAGGGATACTGCTCGCGGTGTTCCTTGGGACAATGGTCGGCGTCGTTTATATGTCGCTGAGCGGCGAGGAGATCAAGGTTCCTGAGATCGTTGGAAAGGATTTCGTCCAAAGCGAGAAAGAACTTGCGGCTCTTGGATTAAAGATCAAAAAACGAGCCGAACGTCCGAGCGATAAAACCATGAATACGGTTTTGGAGCAACTGCCAAAGGCGGGCGACACTGTAAAATCAGGGCAATTAATATTGGTTGTCACCAGCCGTCAGTTTGCCGAAGGCGAAGAGGCTCCGAAATCTTTGATAAAAGACATCAATGAGGACGATACTGAGAAGATAGAGGAAATGATCTCGGATAAGCCAAAGAAATCTAAGTCCAACTCCAATACAAATAAGAAAAAGGCCGATACGGCGCGCGATGTGCTGGACGACAGCCTTTCCAATACGAAAACATCATCGAATTCGGCCGATACATCGACTGACAATGGTAAAAAAGCTCAGGAAAACTTTTCCAACAAGATAATTGTCGTTCCGACGCCCGCACCGAAAGCATCGCCTAGATCGACACCGAAAGCTTCGGGCGAAAGACCGGCCGGAGATTCCAGGCCGAGGACAGCGAAACCGTAATCGGTGCAACCGGCGAAACGTATATTGCAACAAAGTAAAGGTAAATCACGGAATGTTTGAAATAGCTCCTTCGATCTTATCAGCGGACTTTGCGAATTTGGGTAAAGCGATCGAAACTGTTGCTTCCGGTGGAGCGACGGTTCTTCATGTGGACGTAATGGATGGCCGTTTCGTGCCGAATATCACTATCGGTTTACCGGTGGTTCGTTCGCTTAGGAAGGCGACATCCATGGTCATCGATTGTCATTTGATGATCGAGGAACCGAGCCGTTATGCTACTCAATTCGTTGAGGCCGGCGCAAACATGGTTTCTGTACATGTAGAAGCGGATGTCCATTTGCACCGAACCCTTTGTGCGATCCGCGAAGCCGGAGGAAAAGCCGGAATAGCGATCAATCCGGCAACATCGCTTTCCGCATTGAACGACGCATTGCAGTATGCGGACTTCGTTCTATTAATGTCGGTAAATCCGGGATTTGGCGGTCAAAGCTATATAAAGCCATCGACCGAAAAGATCCGACGGCTGAAAGCAATGATCGATGCCGCGTCATTATCGACGCGAATAGAAGTTGACGGTGGGGTCGAAGCCTCGAATATTAAGGACGTAACGTCCGCGGGTGCGCAGATAATCGTTGCGGGCTCGGCAATTTTCGGACAGCCGGATCCTGCCGAAGCGGTGAGAATGTTACTGGATAAAGGAACGGATTGGGTCTAGAAGGCCCCCGTTAATCATTATGTTTAGAAGTAATTATAAGCTTTTATCTATTGCTGTTGCGATAGTATTAATTCTTTCGGGCTCCTCATTTGCCCAAAAACCGGGCGAAGGTTCGCAGGCACAGCGTGTCGAAGTTGCCCGTCAAAAGCTCGAAACAATGAAGCGTTCAATTACGAGTACGCTTAACGTTTTGAAAGAGGAAGACAAAGGCGGCGATAAGGAGAATCTTGATTCGCCTACCTCAAGACTAAGATCGCTTGATAAAGAAGTTGAAAGTGTTCAAGCGGATCTCAATAATATGCGGGGTCGTTTGGATCGCTCCGAAAAATTTGAGGCAAGCGACTTAGATCAAGCCGAAGCGACTGTCGCTGATCTTCAAAGGCGTGTCGATCTGGTTTTGGTCGAAACCGCTTCGCTTAGAGCAAATGCCGGGCCTGAATCATATCAGGATCGGCAAAAGAATAAGAAAAAGAAAAAGTTTCTTGGCATTTTCGGCGGCGGCGATAAACAAGATGAATACGATGAACTTATCGGCCAGACATCGCCCGGAAGAGACCGTGAGTTATTCATAGTAGCCACCCGTGAGGTACGTAAGAAAAATTACGATGTAGGCCGTCTGCTTTTTCAGACTATCATTACGACATATCCCGATTCGCCTTATCTGCCGATGGCAAAGCTTGCTGTTGCCGATTCGTTCTTTCTAGAAGGTTCGACATGCGCTTTGATACAGGCCATCGCAGGTTATCAGGATTGGCTCACATTTTTTCCTACGCATCCGCTTGCTGATCGGGTAGTGTTAAAGATCGCAGAATCTGAAATGCGTCAGATCGGCCTGCCGGATAGAGATGCGACGCGAGCTCGCCGTGCAGAAACACGTCTGAAAGCTTTGATCCAAAATTATCCGGATTCTTTACTGCGTAAAGATGCCGAGGAAAGATTGAAAGAGGTTCAGGACAATTTGGCATTGCATAATCTTTATATAGCCAATCAGTATTACACGCAGTCGGTCGAACAAAAGAAAGGCGGCTTAAAAGGCGCGCAATCGCGCTACCGTGAGATCCTCGATAAATATCCAGATTTTTCTTTTATGGATGAAGCCCTTTATAAGCTTGCCGTTACATATTTGATCGAAGAAGAAACAGATCAGGCGGCACGCTATTTTCAAAAGATCGTTGCTGATTATCCGAATAGCGAATATGTCGATAGATCCAAAGAACAACTTGAGCTGATAGGTGCAAATGTTCCTGCGGCAAACCCGGAACGAGCCGGTGTTCTGCCTCCGGAAAAGATCTCGTTCTTTCAGAATTTCAAGAACCAGCTTTTTGGTATATATCCGATGACCATTGATAAGAACGGGGTTTTGATGACCAAAGATTTCGACAAGGAAAAATTTGAGTTGATAGACCAGATCATTGAAAATCAAGGCGATATCTATGTAAATCAGATACCCAAAGCTTTGACAACGGTGATATCGCAGCGTTCCGCTTCCGTGCCGGTTCCGCCCGCTGCACCAAAGCAATGATATTTCGAAGAGCTTTAAATTAACAGAAGCGGTTTAATTAACCGCTTTTTAAATTTTTGGGTAAACTATTCTTGAGGTAACTAAGTGAGATTCAGATCCATTTTTTTGACAGCAGCCATTTTTATACCGGTTACAGCAGTCGCCCAGCAGGGAAATACGCAGCCCACTCCGACGGTAACAGCGACGCCTGTGCCGAAAATGGCCAAGAAATACGCACAGATCATAGACGCGATCCCGCCGGGTTCTGTGGTTCCGCAGAAACAACGAGCTGAGGCTTATGCAAAATTATTCGAAGCCCAGCGAATGATCTGGAAAGCGACGCGAGTTAGATCGAACCGCGGCACGTCGGTTTCGACACAGCTTGCTGGCGAAGCTTTGAAAGCGGCCGTTGCCTTGGATCCGAAACTTGCAGAAGCCTATACCGCGCTAGCTGAATTATCTTTGAATACGGGAGTTTCTGATCTCGATGAAACGATCGCTCTTGCACAGATCGCAACAAAACTGGAACCTGACAATTTCGGAGCGCATAGAATACTTGCTCGACTTTTTACATTCCGCAGCCGGTTGGCCGGTGATAAGCTCGATCCGGCTTTTATTGATAAAGCTATCTCTGAATGGAAAGAGATCGGCCGTCTTGACCCTCGAAACGCCGAGGCTTGGGCATTCTTAAGCGAGATATACAGCCGAACGGGAAAGACCGATCTACAGATCGATTCGCTGAGAAAATGGCTTAGTTCCGCAGCTCCGATCGAAACACAGTTCTATGAACAGCTCATAGGCCGCGGCAGTTCTCTCGAACCTGAAAGCGCTTCGCTAAAACTCGGTCCGGCTCTTTTGAAAATTGACCGCACACGTGAGGCCATTGAGGTTTTAAGCACTCTTGTCGCCGACCATCCTGATAACGAGCAGGCTATTGAAATACTTCGTCAAGCGATAGCCAATGGGAAAAGCGAAGATGTCGGATTGGCCATCGAAGCATTGGAACAGGCTAGTTATGCCAATCCGGGAAACGTTCCGTTGATCGTTCTACTTGCTGATGTTCGATCAAAAGCAGGAAAGGTAGATGACGCAGTCGTTGGTCTGGACCGCGCGGCAAAAGGATTAGAATCGAGCGATCCGACATCGGCCGGTGTCATTCTAATGTCGTTGGGCGATCTTTATGCCGAAAAGGAAAGATCGACCGAGGCCATCGCAAGTTACGAAAGAGCTTTAAAGATAAGCGGTTTTGACAGCGAAACGCCGCCGACCGACGATGGGCGTGAGTTTGTAATGGCGATATTTGAAAAGATGATCCGCCTTTATTCGATCGCCAATAGGCCGAACGATGTGCGTTCGACCATTGAAAGGGCACGCAAACTTTTAGGCAAGGACGACCTCTTTGCCGATCGGCAATTGATCTCATATTACAGAGAGAACGGCGAACGCGATCAGGCTTTAGAGGCGATCAGATTAGTTAGAAAAAGGCTACCGGCTGACGATGGTTTTTTGCGTTTAGAGACAACACTGCTTGCAGAACTCGGTCGGGTCGATGAAGGCGTTAAGTTATTCGAAGAACAAAAGGCCAAGCCGGTAAAGATCGAAGAAATGCCTTTTATGACATCGGATAATTATTCGGACAGAATCTTTATATCTAATATATATTCGCAGGCCGGACGGCCAAAAGAGGCCGCCGCTGCAGCCAACGAAGCATACAATATTGCAAAAGGTTCGGAGCGAAAACAAATCGCAAAACTTACATTGGCCTCGATCCAACAAAATGCAGGCGATTTTGATGGAGCCGAGACAACATTAAGAGAAATACTCAAAGTCTCGCCGAATAATCCTATAGCTCTGAATAATCTAGGATATTTTTTTTTGGAACGCGGCATAAAGTTTGAAGAAGCTCTCGAATTGATAAAAACGGCTGTTAGCGTTGATCCAACAAATCCGTCATATCTTGACAGTTTGGGTTGGGCATATTTTAAGCTTGGCAAACTTGATGAAGCTGAAAAACACTTACGTTCGGCGCTCAGCTATAACTCCGCTTCAGCTACCATAAATGAACATCTTGGCGATGTCCTCTTAAAATCGGGAAGATCGGATATGGCGAAAGCATCCTGGGAAAGATCGCTTCTTTTTGCGACCATTCCTGAAGACATAACTCGGATCCGTGCAAAGATCGCATCAATTGTAAAATAAAAGGAAATAAAAAAGCGGCTCTTTCGAACCGCTTTTTATTATCAAGGTTGGTCTGTTTTTGGCTCAGGCTCGGCATCTCTCCTCTTCAATTTTGGCGGAGCTTCCTTTTTCTCTTTACTTTCGCCGGAGCTACTGCTCGTTCCGGTTGCTGAAGCATCGTCGGTTGATTCCGGTTCACGCCGTTTCAGCGTTGGGCGCCCCGGTTCGCCTTCGTAAATATCACTTGTGACATTGGCGGCGGCGTTCGTCAATTTCATTAAATGAGCCTTTACTCTCTGAAATTCCGAAGTGCTGATTATATATTCTTCTTTTTCCGGGAAACGAGCGACCAGTTCCACACTCGCATCACGCCGATCCAAAGATTGCGGATGCGATGAAAAAAGTTTGGTAAAACTTCCGGGTTTTTTCTTGTTTTGAGAAGCCAGTTTTTCAAACATAGACGCCATCCCCTGAGGGTCATAGCCTGACGCATATAAATACTGCACGCCTAATCTGTCGGCTTCTTCCTCGGCTCCGCGTGAGAATTTCAGCATCGCCAAACCGCCCAAAATTCCCGTGCTGTTCTGTAATACCGTACTGAGTATCGGCCCGCCAAAGATTATTCCGGCAAGTGCGCCGTAATTGATCAATGCACCTTTGCCTTGGTTTTCCATGGCATGGCGTGCGGCGACATGAGCGATCTCGTGAGCCATAACACCGGCTAATTCGGCTTCATTATCGGCGGCCAAAATCAAACCGCTATTCACATAAAAAAATCCGCCGGGAAGTGCAAAAGCGTTGACCTCATCGCTGTCTATAACTTTGATCGTGAATGGTATCTTGGCATCGGAATGCAGCACGATATTTTGTCCGACACGATTTATGTATTCCGTGATCATCGGATCTTCCACAAGCTTTGCCTGCTGCTCGACCTGCATTGAAAGCGTTCGGCCGATCTGCATCTCTTTTTCACGTGAGCCGCCGAGCCATCCGAAAAGCTTGTCCGTGCCTTTGTTTATCTTTCTTTGACCGATCATCGAAGGATCTTCGCTTGGCGAAAGAGCTTTTTGCGCGGCCGATTTTTTTGTATCCTTGTCGTCGTCTTTTTTATCTTTATCGCCTTTTTTATCGCCGTCGGAATTCTTTTGAGCGGCCTTTTCATTTTTTGTTTGGGTTTGAGCCGCAATGCTTAATGGGGCGATCGCCAAAGATGTGAGAATTAATGCGAAGATCAAACTGAAAGATTGGAATTTCTTAATTGTCGAGCTGTTCATTTGCTACCTCCGAACCGGTTTAATATATATCCGATCCATACCGAAAAACCGTAGATCCAACGTAAAAGCATTTAGAAATGGAATTACAGTCCGTTTGATGCATTTTGTAGCCGCTGAGTTGCGAATGTCAAACAAAAAAAGCCGCTAAAATCAACAATTATTTTTTATCTATAAAATGGTTTCTTTTAGTGTTGAAACATGTTAAACTAAAAATCGGTTGCCTCTTTAGATTGGGGGCTGATCATCACCTAAAAATAATAATACAAGTAAATTTGTGATCTTTACTAAGGTCAACTAAAGCAATAGCGATCGGATCTATGCAAGAGAAAGTAAAAGATATAGTCCAGGTAGAAACACACCGCAGTTTGCAGGATTTTCTTGCGAATCTGGCAGAAACGCTGAGTTCATATCATTTTACCGACGCTACGGCCGGAATGATGGCGAAGTGGATCGACAAGATCGCCACGGTTTCTGCTAATTCCGGTGCGGCTTTTGCTCTTGCGGGTTACCGCGGTGTAGGAAAAAGCCATTTCCTCGCTGCTTTAGGTGCAATAGTTTCAAAACCCGATCTACGATCGAGAATAACAGACGCACATGTTTCAGCGAGTGCTCAAAGACTTTCGCGGCGGCATTATCCGGTTGCTTATGTCAGAAGAGGCTCGGAATCTACATTACTTGATGAACTGAAACAGTCGATCGCGAAGGCATGCGACCTGATCGAACCAGAACTTCCGGACACGGCAGAGGCGATAATCGCTCTTCTGGCAAGAAGAGCCGGCGAAGTGCCTTTTATTTTGGTCGTAGATACTGCATTGGAACGCGGAGCACGCGTTTCACGCGATGACGGCGAATTCCTTGCTCAATTGGCAAGAGCCGCGCAAACGGAAAATGTATTTGTAGCGGTTGCGCTTGATGATGATATCGCAAGTGCGGATGGAATGAATGCGGCCATTGCCCAGACATTCACAATAGAATATTTGGATCAAGAACATCTTTATAAGGTTGTTAATTCTTATATTTTTCCTAAGAATCATCAGCTTATGCCTGTTCTTCATGATGTTCATAAGTTCTTTCAACAGGTAATTCCAAGTTTTAGATGGAGTGAACAGCGCTTCACATCGCTTTATCCGCTGCATCCGATTATTCTCGAGGTCGCTCCGTTCATACGGCTTTTTGTTCAAAATTTTGCTCTTTTGGCTTTTGCTTCAAGTGCGGGAACCCGCATTTTGGGCAGACCGGCAAACTCTTTGATAGCGCTCGATGAGGTATTTGACAGTGTTGAGAATGATCTGCGAAAGATCCCGGATCTTAAAGATGCTTTTTCAGCTTATGACAGGTTGAACGAAGAGGTCGTAGCGAATATTCCCGTTATGCAGCGTCTTCAGGCAAAGCTTATATTAAAGGCTTTGCTACTGCTTTCGCTGGAAGGCGAAGGAACGACCGCGCGTGAAATAAGCGCCGCGATGCTGATCTTTGACGAAAACGAACCGGAAAAAGCCATCGAGAACATACAAGCACTGGTAAAACAATTTGCGGATTTTTTACCTGACGATGTTCATATCTATCAGAAAGCCGACCGCGAAGACCGTTACGGATTCAGGCTCGCGTCAAAAGACGATCTAAACAAAGCTCTTGCGGAAGCCGGAGCTGAGGTTTCAGCGGAAGATGTGACGAATATCATTCGCCGTCTCTTTATCGAAAAGTTCTCCGATACGCGTATGTCCGAGAGCGTTTCGATCGACCAAAATGTGATCGAAAGCAGTATCTTGTGGCGCGGTGGAAATCGCCGCGGCCGAATACATTTAGCCTGCGATGCGGCTGCTTTAACAAATGCTTCGGAAAGTTCGGATGAATTCGATTGGAATGTATTCGTAGATCTAACGGGCGATCTTTCGGAAACGAATTCGAAATTGGATAGATCGTCTTTTCTATGGCGTACCGACGGCCTGCGATCAGAGGAAATGGAAACCTTACGCCGATTCCACGCTTTGTCGACAAAGACAGATCTTCGCGACGAGTTTTCCGATCAGCTAACTGCTTCGGTTCATGCACACACACTTTCGCTTGAAAAAATAATCACTCGAATATTTCTTGAAGACGGCAAACTGATAATAGACGGGTTTGACTACAACTTTACGGAAACAGCCCGCGAATCCGATACCGTATCTGAACTTCTGTCTGTAATGCTGGAGCCGCAGTTGGCTACGAATTATCCCGATCATCCGAAATTCTCCGGAACTCTTGGCATTAATGAAGTATCGACGATCGTGGCTGATCTCTATAGCGGAAACCGGCAAAATTTGCCTGAGGTGCAAAAGCTTGCGGCGGCGTTTGCGGCTCCGTTGGGTTTGGTAAAACTTCAGGGTGATTTTTATGCCGCGGAATCAGAAGAGCAATTGATGAAGGTTCCGCTGGTTGCCGAGATCATGAAGCAGGTGCCGAATGGAACCTCGACCGTTAGCCTCAGTAATATATATTCTCAGCTCCGAAAAGAGCCGTTCGGATTGGTTCGTGAGGCACAGCAATTAATATTAGCGGCATTGGTCGCACAGCGCCAGATAGAATTTGTCACATCAAAAGGCGACAGGATCAATCGGCGGTCGCTTGATCTAAAGATAATTTGGGACGACATCGTTGCGGTTGCAAGACCAGCGGAAACGTCATATTCCACGAAAAAGCTGGTGCGCTGGGCATCGATCCTTACCGGAAACGATACATTAAAGAGCATTGACCGGCAGGAAGACCGGGAAGCATTGAATGAATCATTTACCGAATGGCTGAAGAATTGGAAAGAAGCGGATGTTCTGAACCGTTTCAATGAAATTCCTGATGAGGTTTTGAATACGCGTATTTGGCGCATCGCATCGCGATTGACTAAAACATACGGATCAGTTGCCGAATCAGTCGCATCTTATCTTTCAGATTCGATCTCGCTAGATGAATCATTAAATCGAATTGCAGATGCTTTTTCGGATTCGGAGCCCGAATACAAACAATGTTCCGTGGAATTGGTAGTTCTTGAAGATTTTATTAAAGGAGTCGCAACACGCGAAAAAGTGCGGACATATCTCTCTTTATGCGAACCGACAAATGATTCGGATATTGAAGGCTTGAGAGATTCGCTGGCAAAGATCGCGGAGACCAGTTATTTTTATCCGAGTGAAAAGCATAATCGTGAAATGGGTTATGCCTGGGATAAATTTCGAAGATCATTTGCGGAATATTTCGCCGGCCATCACGACGTTGTAATGCGTTCCAAATATTTGCATGAAAAATTCGATGAGATAAAACGCAGCGATAAATGGTGGGAATTCGAAAATTTATCAAGTATCGAATTGTTTGAACCAACGCAATGGGTGAATGCCAAAAAAATGATACGTCAATTGCGCCAACTTGATTGCAAGGCGGACGTTAGAAAGATGCTTACCGAACAGCCGTTCTGTATCTGTTCTTTCAGTTTGACCAAGCTCGATTATTGGGAACGATTGCCGCAATCTTTAATGTCCATGATAGATCAAGGCTTGGCTGCATATAGAGAGAAATTAAAAGAGATATCGGCCGAACTGATACCGCAGATCGAGAAATTCTCTGCCGGAGCGGTCGAACCCGAAGTAAAAGAAGCGGCATCGAATATCATATCGGCAATAAATGGAGCCGGCGGAATGCGTTCTTTCGGCGGTATAGAAGTTAAGATATTGCAAAAGTTATTGGGCAGACCGGAAACGGATATGATCGGCCGCATCTCTACATTCGACACGGCAGATGTCTCGAATGTAGATGAACTCGATTCGGAATTCAGCAGTTGGGTCGAAGAGCAGACAGACGAAGAGATGCTGCTGAATATTTGATATTTTTCGTCACTTCACGTTACGGTGCATATGATCTATATTCAAGGTCTATGTACCGTTTTTCAATTATTGGTCCGGGTCGTGTCGGCGGAGCTCTTGCCATTGCTCTAACGGCTTCAGGTCATAAAATATCCAACATAATATTCAGGAAAAATAAGCCTACGCAAAAGCTTATAGATGCTGTTGGAGATCCGCGGCTCTTTTCGATCGAGCAGAATTTTCGGCTCGATACGGATGTTGTGATAATCGCCGCTGCGGACCACGACATCGCCGACGCTGTAAAAGGTTTAGCCGGAAAGATCGAAGGCAAACCCATTGTTATCCACACAAGCGGATCGCTTTCATCCTCCATTTTGGACGAGTTTCGACAGATCGGCTGTGCCGTCGGATCAATGCATCCTTTATTGTCCATAAGTGATCAGTTCGTTGGTTCAGGTTCTTTTGGATCGGCTTATTTTTGTGTTGAAGGCGATCAAAAGGCGATCGCTGTTATCAAAGAGATCGTCGCCCACCTAAAGGGAAGATCTTTTGCTATCGAAACAAAAATGAAACCGCTGTATCACGCGGCGGCCGTAATGGCATGCGGCCATATGACAGCGCTTATTGACATAGCGACATCGATGCTTTCCGATGCGGGAATTCCGTCTTCGGAAACAAAAGATCTGTTGTTTCCACTAATAAAAAGCACTATTACGAACATCGGTACAACCGATCTGGCCGAGGCTTTGACGGGAAGTTTTGCGCGAGGCGATATCGATGCGGTCGATCGGCATATAAATGCGATCAAAGAGAACGAGAGCGGCTCTGAATTGCTGATCTATTTATTGCTTGGAGAAAGATCGTTAGAGCTTGCTCGTATTTCGGGTTTTGATCCGGAGCGTATAGAAATTATCAGAAAACGTATTTCTATGGAAAAAAGCAAACTCAAGTGTTAGAGTTAAACTATAGATATTATGGCTAGGAAGACTGACAAATTTGAAAAGGAAAGAGAGATATTTCTTGATCATATACGCAAAAGCGGACTCAGAAGAACCGCTCAACGCGATCTGATCATGGACATCTTTCTTCGAACGGAAGACCATCTTACAAGCGAAGATCTTTATTGGCTTGTGCAAAAAGAAGATGCGGACATCGGCCACACAACTGTTTACCGCACGCTGAAATTATTGACGGAAGCAGGATTGGCACGAGAGGTTAGATTTGGCGACAACAAAACCTATTACGAGCATCATTATAACCACGAACACCACGATCATATGATCTGTACGGAATGCGGCAAGGTGATCGAGTTCTTTTCGGCGGAGATCGAAAGCTTGCAGGATCAGGTCGCGGCGGAGTTCAAATTCAGGCCGACGCATCACAGCTTACGAATGTGGGGAGTTTGTTCGGATTGCGAAAAACTTGAATCTCACGCGGCTGTTGCGGCATCCGGAGCTCAGCCGAAGGTGAAAGTTCTGTTGGGTATAAATAAATAGCATGGCGAACGTATTGGTTAAATTTGAACGCGAAGGTTTGGAAGGATTGGTTGCTGTGGGAACGTATCTTTCAGATGCGGCCAAACGCATGGGCATCGATCTTGTCAAAGATGATAACGACGATCAGCCTTTGGAAATGCCCGTCACTATCGTCAGCGGTGCGGAATTCCTTTCCGCCGAAACCGAAGCCGAGCATGAATTCTTTGAACAGAAAGAACGTAAACCCAATGAGCGGTTGGCTTCTCAGACAAGAGCCGAGAAGGAAGGAGAAATAATTATCATGACTACTGATAATAAAAAAGAGAAGGCAAAAGAGGCTACTGTGGACGAAGATTTTACAAAAGAATTTTCCGATATGCCGCTTGAGAAAAAGATCGCACAGTTGGTTAGATTGGAAGCGATCGCTTTAGGCGAGACCTTAACTTTCGTAGCGAATTCTCCATACATGGTTTTCGATAAGATCATGGATGTAATGGCCGAGTTCGGTTTGAAAAAAGAGACCGAGGAAAAAGAAGCGGCGCGGCCAAAGGAGCATTCCGATACGGCGCAGAAAGCGAAAAAGCCGGCAGCAAAGAAAGCCGCACCCAAAAAGCCGGCGGCCGAGAGCGGAACGACATAGATCGATAACATGAGCGACGATAAATTACAAAAGCGTGTTTCGGTGAACATAAAGGACAAAGCACAATATCTGATCGCTTTGGGTGTAATTATTTCAATGCTCTGGGTTGTAAATTTCCCGCCGTACGTTATTTTCTTTTTTGGGATATTCATATATTTTTCGATAAAGCTTTTCACAAACAGGCCGAACAGCGACGCTCGCGATATCTTCGAATTTTATTTGTCTTCGAATGAGATCCTTCGGGACGACGAACGCAGATGGTTTGGTTTTGAGATATCGGAGATTATTTCCAGAGGCGAACGCATTTTAGATCGAATGCCGGGAGCTCCGCCGCTTCTGCATTTTTCGGTTGGTGCGCTTTATAACAAGATCGGCGATCATATGTCCGCGATCCAGCATTTAGCTTTGGCGGTAGAGAACGAGCAGGCTGATGAATCTAAGACTTTAAAACCGACGCCCGAACTTCGCAATTATGTTCGGATCTTGAGAAAGATCGAACGCGATCCGGCGGAGGCTCCATTAACTTCAGGAGCGGTTCGTGCATTGGAAAGAGCACGACGCAATCGCGGCAAGATCCTTTTGGCTGAAAGCCGTGAGCTTGCCCACAAGCTTCCTTCTGCGGAACAATTAACGGATCGATCTGAGAACGATGCGAGGGTAATCGGGTCGATCGTAGAAGCGACGCCGAATGTTTTCGATATCGATTCGGCAAAGGCGAAAACCGTGAAAACTCACGAAAAAACCCGCCGCACATACCGCTCAAAGGCCGACGCCGAGGAACGCTTCGCCAACCGCCAGCCGATCACCGATGTCCTCCACGACATCTACGACCGCAACAGCGGCAGCTAACCGAACCCGAAGAATCGTCAAAAACACGCGAAAGTTCGAAATAACACGCGAAAGTTCGAAATAACAAGCAAAAGTTCAAAATAACAAGCAAAAAATTCGATATAACACGCGAAAGTTCGAAATAACACGAAAAAGTTCGAAATAACACGCAAAAGTTCGAAATAACAAACGAAAGTTTCGTATAACAAACGAAAGTTTTATATTTCAGGCAAATGAGGCATAATTTGACGTATAAATGCGTCAAACGTGTCAGAACCGGAAGCGTTAGCGACGGGCTCTGACCGGAAAACCCGGTCGCTATCGCTTCGGGTTCTGACGTTCACGAGAGAATATCCGCGATGGTCTTGCCGATCAAAAGCAAGGAAAGAAGCGACACGACGACGGTTGTTAGCCAGGCGAAGACGTTGAAGATCACAGAATTCGTGTATTCGCCCATGATCTCTTTGTTATTCGCGAGTTTGAGGATCGCGGTCAAGATGATCGGCAGTAATAGACCGTTGATCATTTGAGTGAACAAAAGCAGTTTTATTTGCGGAATTCCGGGTAACAGAGCGACGATCGATCCGATCAAGATCAAAGCGGTGAAAATACCTAGAAAGATCGGAGCTTCGCGGAACGAACGCGACAGGCCTTTTTCGAAACCGAGCGCTTCGCTAAGCGAATACGCCGTTGCCAACGGCAGAACGCCCATCGCGAGCATCGCCGCTCCAAATAACCCGACGGCGAACAGATATTGAGCATAAACTCCCGCAACCGGAACCAAAGCTTTCGCGGCGGTCACGGCCGAATCTATTTCCGTAATGCCTTGCGTATGAAGCGTCGCCGCGGTCGAGATTACGATAAAAGCCGCGACCATACATGCAAAGATCGTCCCGACGATCACATCCGCGCGAACCAACGGAAGATCGTCTATGTCCATACGCTTTTCGACGACCGCCGATTGAACATAAACCTGCATAAACGGCGTGATCGTCGTTCCGATCAAAGCCATTACCGTAAAAAGATACACCGAATCGAAGCTGAAAGACGGTTTTACCAAACTTCCGGCGACCTCGCCCCAATCCGGTTTTGCCAGAAACGCCGAAATTATATAGCAGAAAAAAACGAGCGACATCGTCAGAAAAACCCGCTCAACACTCTTTTGCGAACCTTTTACGACGAGCCACCAGGTAAATGCGGCCGCGAGCGGGATCGAGATATATCTTGTAACGCCAAGCAGCTCCGAGGCTTGTGCGATGCCGACGAATTCCGAAATAATAACGCCCGTATTTGCCAGAACGAGTGCGAGCATAACGAGCGATGTCCAACGTACGCCGAATTGTTCGCGTATCAGATCGGCAAGCCCTTGTCCTGTGACAACGCCCATTCGCACACACATTTCCTGAACAATGATCAAACTTATGATCATCGGAATGAATGTCCAAAGCATTGTGTAGCCAAAACCGGCCCCGACGGTAGAATATGTGGCGATGCCGCTGGCATCATTGCCGGCGTTCGCGGCGATTATTCCGGGGCCGAGAACTGCAAGATAGGCGTAAAATCGATAATCAGACAGACGTCTGCGAAACGCTTGAGGAAAGCGTGTGACATTTCGCACCATTGATCTTGGCGAAATCTTTTCTCGCAGCATAACGTTTACTATCAGGATCCTTCATCGATATATCCTAAATTCAAGAGGATAAATGAATATATCGCGTTCGGGTCCAAATTGGAAGTTTTATGCTTTGGCCGAAGCCGAGATTGTTCGAAAAATAAACTTTTGCTAAAGTTTTACGTATGAACACGCCTATGAATATGAACTTTCGTTTTTTTATTTCCGCACTTTTGATCTCAGCACTTTTTGCAAACGCCGCGATATTCGCAGCGGTGCGCGAACCGGTTCGCGGCAAACATGCAATGGTTGCGTCACAGCATCCGCTTGCCTCGCAGATCGGCGTTGATATTTTAAAGCGCGGCGGAAACGCGGTCGATGCCGCAATAGCCGTCGGGCTTGCGCTGGCTGTTGTTTATCCCGAAGCCGGAAACATCGGCGGCGGAGGATTCATGGTAATTCGCACGGCGGATAAGAAGTCATACGCGATCGATTATCGCGAAATGGCGCCGGCGGCCGCGAACAGAGATATTTATATCGGCAAAGACGGAAAGGTCATCAGCGGTGAAGGCGGTTCCACGACGGGTTATCGTGCTTCCGGCGTTCCCGGAACGCTCGCCGGTTTCGAATTGGCGTTCAAAAAACACGGATCGGGAAAACTTACTTGGAAAGAACTTGTCGAACCGGCTCGAAAGCTTGCGGAAAGTGGTTATGTTCTATCGGAGCGTTTAGCTCAGTTGGCGATCGCTTACCAAGGCCAATTATCAAAATATCCTGAAAGCAAACGGATCTTTTTGAATAACGGCGACTATTACAAGGAAGGCGATCTTTTCAAACAACCTGATCTTGCCGAAACATTAAAACGTGTAAGAGACGAAGGCGCGAAAGATTTTTACAGCGGTAGAACAGCACAACTGATCGCCGCCGATATGAAGGCGAACAATGGTTTGATAACGCTTGATGATCTGAAAAATTACACTGCCAAAGAAAGAATACCGCTCACCGGCAAGTATCGCGGTTACGAGATAATAACGATGCCTCCGCCGAGTTCCGGCGGGATCGTAATGCTGCAGATAATGAAAATGCTCGAGCCTTTTGATATGACCGCACTTGGGCCGAATTCTGCGGCGAAATATCATTTGTATGCCGAAGCTTCACGACGGGCGTTCGCTGACCGCGCGGAATTCATGGCTGATCCGGATTTTCAGAAAGTGCCGGTAGATGAACTTTTGGCTGATGATTACGTCACCAAACGCCGCGATTCGATAGATCAGAAGAAAGCTTCAAAAAGCTCTGACATCGGTCACGGCGAACCGACCGGAGCCGAAGGAATGGAAACGACGCATTTTACGGTTATTGACGCGGATGGAAATGTCGTTTCGAACACTTATACGATCAATGACCTTTACGGATCTAAAGTTACCGCAAAGGGAACCGGCATCTTGCTTAACGACGAAATGGATGATTTTGCCGCTCAACCCGGCAAAGCGAATCAGTTCGGTTTGATCCAAGGCGAACGCAACAAGGTCGAACCGCACAAGCGGCCGCTTTCTTCGATGACACCGACGATAGTTTTGCGAAAGGACGGTTCGGTATGGTTCGCTGTCGGTGCCCGCGGCGGCCCGAGAATAATCTCAGCAGTCACCCAAAGCGTTATGAATGTCATCGATTACGGCATGGATATTCAGGAAGCGATCGACACGCCGCGAATACATCATCAATGGTTTCCTGATGAGATAATGTATGAAAAATACGGTCTATCGCCGGATACAATTGAAATTTTGACCGGCATGGGGCATGTGTTCGTAAAAAGACCGGGAAATATCGCATCCGCAACAGGAATTATGATTGACGGCGATGGTGTCAGGCTCGGAGCTATAGATTCGCGAAGCGACGGCGAGGCTATCGGTTATTGATCGTTCGGTTCATTTACAAGAAATTTTGTTGTCGGATCGGTAACGGAACCGCGTGGTTCGAGGTCGTTCGTGTCCCGCCACGCACCGACCGGCGAAACATATGCGTTTGCCGGAGTTTCACGCATTTCCGGAAGACCTTCGGCATTCTTTACAGCCGGAATATAGAAAGTTTTTGGGTCACTGACGGCCGGTCTCTCTGATTCAAAAAGAAGTGCCCATGCCATTTTTATCAATCCGCCAAGTCCGAACAATATAGTCGCGATAACTACCAAAAAAGGTTCGCCGTCTGCGGCGATAGTAAGGATCGTAAGTATCGGCACTATCAAAAATGTCAACAAAAATATAAGCAACCCGCGTTTGAATCCGCGGTTTTGCCGCCAACCGCCTTTTGAAGGTTTGCTGATGCTTTGAAGAGGCAAACCGCCATTTTCAATGATCTGCGAAACGGCGGTCAATAAAAATCCGCATCGCGAACAATATCGTGTATCCTCTGAAACTTGGGCTTGGCCGCATTTTGGACAATGCATTTCTTATAATTCCTTTTCGTTCTTAAGTAATTTTGTTGTATTGTCGGTAACGCTGCCGGGCGTTGCCAGATCTCCGGTATCTGGTGCGCGCCAATCACCTTTCGGGGCAAAGTATTCGCCTGCGGGTTGTGAACGAACAGGCGGCAGAGCGTCTTTAAGATCGCCGGAGCGGATGTTATTCATTGGATGGCCGGCAAATTCGACCGGTAGCGGTTTGGCAAAATTCTTTGATGAAGGCAGAGCGATAAGCGAGCCGATTAGTATCATCATTGACCCGAAAACACCGAGTACGGCAAAAACACCCGGCAAATCACCTAGATCCAATATCCCGGCTATCGAAGTTAACACCATCGTAAAGAGAATGAACCAGAACACCGAAAAAAGAACTCCGCCTTTTTTGGTGAACAAAGACCTTTTCCACGAATGCTGTTCGAGCTGGGCGAGCTGCGGTAAATAGCCGTCATGCAGCAGCAGTTCGGATACGACGCCGAGTTGGAAACCGCATCGCGAACAGAACCGCGTTTCATTTGATATCTGCTGCTGGCCGCAGCGAGGACAATGCATTTTTTGTCTCCGATATATCGAAAAATAACATCCTAACTCGAGATGTAACGAATTTTCCGATATTAAAGTTCAGGCAAGATTTATATCAGATGGTCAGGCCTTCGGCAATTTTTGATCTGAAAAATATTGAAAAACCGCAAAAGCACGGCCCTGGAAATGCTCGGCTCGGCGAACAGTAGCCAATAACAACTCAAAAATGGTTACGATCTTTTCCGGTGCCGGAAGCCTTTTCAAAAGATCTGAGTCAGATGTAAAAGATGTCATTGTTCTTATTCGCGTTGATTCTACTTCGTCCAAATAATTCGATATTAGCTGTGTGTTAACTAAGCTTTCGGATAATGTCCATTCGAACGGATCGTCCCAGAGGCGTGTCGAAATCCCGCCGAAGCACTGTTCGACGGCCGCCGCCGAACGAATAATGTATTCGCCACATGAGAACATTGTAAATGTTCTTGGCATTTCCCGCGGTGATCTGTAAAGTATCTCGTTCGGCACAAGTTCTAAGAAAGTTTTAGACCTTTCATTAATCGATAAGAACTGTGTGTCGATCATTTCAAGCATTTCGCGCATAGAAAAACAGCCAAGCATGCCCGGCTGTTTATATCATTGAAGATTATAGTGAAATTGTAAAATCTAACGCCCGCGATATTTACGGTCTTTTTCGAATATTCCAGAACCGTAATTTTTTCCGTTATAACTGATGGCGTTGCCGTATTTTCCCTGCACGCCTATTTCAGAACCAGTTGCAGGCACGGAATCTTCGGTGACAACCCAGATCGTTCCGGTTCCGTCATCGATCTCATAGACACCGCCGCGAATGGAAGTTCCGGGAATTGTAGCGCCGAAACTTCGCTTTACCTTTCCGGCAACAGCGATGGTCTTATTTTGATATTTTGACGGATTAGCGTTAAGGTCGGCGATACTCGTGCGCTTCGGGCAAGCGGCCGCAAATGCCACGACGAACAGCAACGAACCGGCTAGTGCGAATTTAGATAGTTTTTTCATCATTTCTCCTAAAGTTGATATGGAAGTAATTACCTAAATGAAGATTCAAATTAACCGGAAAAGTTTGCCTAAAAACTTAATATTTGAGATGCTCAAGGCAATAAATCCTATCCGTTAAATATCAAAGATGAACGAATTGTATAAAAAACCACAATACGGACTTTATACTTTTGCATCAAGCGTGGCCGAATCGTCCTGGCATTCAACAAAAGCTGAAAACTCATATGAGTTATGGCGTTTTTTCGCATTGTCCGATAATGGAGAACTAGCCGTTTCAATAGTATTTATTGATGATGTTAATATTTACGGCGGCGGAACCAATATTCATGGAAACAAGCGGCCTGCCGTTGATCTGACGATATTCCGTGACGGAAAAGTCATTTTCAGTAAACTCGAAGAATTTGATCCGTCGGCGTTTCAGGCGAAAGCAGATGGTTCGGGTTGTTCGATCGATGACAATCTATTTACATTCAGCAGTGCGGATTACGGCAGCGGATATCTCGTTTCTCTTATTTTATATATCTCGGAAAAACAGCGGATCGAATTGAACTTCGAATGGCTGTCTATCGAATCTGATCTATCAGACGAAAAATTCGAGAGTGCAGGTAATGGCTACTATTGGAATGTTGTTGCACCGCGGTCGGACGTTTCCGGAAAGTTCACCATTCGCGATACTTCAGGGATCATAAAAGAAACCGGGAATTTTCGCGGAACCGGTGTTCATGATCACATTATCGGTACAAGAGAAATGCTGAAAGGCTTGGATCAATGGTTTTCCGGGACTGCACATTACAATGATTCGACCATTCTTTTTTCGCATTTTAATGATACCGAGAACAATTGCGAGAACGAATTCATTCAGATACGCGATGGCAAAATGTCGCGGATGCCCGCGAAATATGTTCAATCGCGGTATTCGAGAACTCGTTATGGTGTGAAATATCCGAGGTATGCACATTTTGACGGTGAATTTGGAATGTTGATCGTGGAACCAAGCAAAACAATAATTTCAAATGCTTTTATGGTTCGTTTGCTGAACAATATAACTTTGATCTCTCAGGGAAAAGAGTACACGACAGTTGGCATGAGCGAGATCATTGCCCCAAACACAAGATATTCGCGTTGGTTACTGTGGCTGAATAAAATGAGCGTAAGGGAAAGCGGATGATCTGTAAATGGTAGCGCATAGGGGAGTTGAACCCCTCTTTCAAGGTTGAGAACCTTGCGTCCTAACCGATAGACGAATGCGCCAAGCCGCTGATTAAAGATAATAGTGATTGTAGCCGTAAATGTCCACCCGGATTCCGTAGCAAAAGTCGATAAATAAACGGTGATAGCGATTCCTACCTTGACCTAAATGGTTTCCCTTTTTAAACTAATAGTTTAAGCCTGACCATCTATTAAAATTATGAGCCATAATCTATTCAATTCGAAACAAACATTTCAGACCGGTGACGGCAAAGAGGGAACTTTTTATTCACTTCCGCAGCTTGAAAGCGAAGGCATTGGAAACATTTCGCGTCTTCCGATATCGATGCGTATCGTTCTCGAATCCGTTCTGCGTAATTTTGATGACGGTGTAAAAGTAAGCGAAGCAAATGTTCGGGATTTGGCCGGCTGGGCCGCGGAAAGCGAACGTTCCGCAGAGGTGCCGTTTGTGGTTGCCCGTGTCATTCTTCAAGATTTTACAGGCGTTCCGCTTCTTGTTGATCTGGCCGCGATGCGCTCCGCCGTTCAGCGTTTAGGCAAGGATGTCGGGGTGATCGAGCCTATGGTTCCGGTTGATCTGGTCATAGATCATTCCGTTCAGGTCGATTATTCAGGTAATGAGGCGGCCTATCAGCGAAACATCGAAATGGAATTCAAACGCAATGCCCAGCGTTACAGATTTCTGAAATGGGGAACTCAGGCGTTCAATGGTTTTAAGGTTGTGCCTCCGGGAATCGGCATTGTCCATCAGGTTAATCTTGAATATCTTGCAAAAGGGGTCTTTGAAAGAGACGGTGTGTATTTTCCGGATACTTTGGTCGGCACGGATTCGCATACTACGATGATCAACGGGCTTGGAATAGTCGGTTGGGGCGTTGGCGGAATTGAAGCAGAAGCCGGAATGCTGGGACAGCCGGTATATTTTCTGACGCCTGATGTTATCGGTGTTCACCTGCGTGGTGAATTGCCGCAGGGAGCCACGGCGACCGACCTTGTTCTTCGAATTACAGAATTGCTGAGAAAGGCAAAGGTCGTCGGGAAATTTGTGGAATTTTTCGGTGACGGTGCCGCCGCTCTACATGCGACCGACAGGGCGACCATCGGCAACATGGCACCCGAATACGGCGCGACAATTGGATTTTTCGGAACCGACGAAAAAACGCTTGATTATTTTAGAGCCACCGGCCGAACGGACGAACAGATCGAAACCATCAGAAATTATTACACCGCGCAGCAGATGTTCGGTATCCCGAAAGAAGGCGAGGTCGATTACACAACTGTGATCGAACTAGACCTTGCTTCGATAACACCCGCTGTCGCAGGGCCAAAACGGCCGCAGGACCGCATTGAACTTTCGAACCTGGATAATCGATTCGTCGAACTTTTCACAATGCCGGTTGCCGATGGCGGTTACGGCAAAACGAAAGATGACCTCGAGAAACGTTTCATGGTTCGGATGCACGGCGATTCGCAGGATACGATCACCGGCGGCGGATCGCAAAACGGAAGATCCGCACCGCTGCCGATCTATGGCGAGGTCAGCAGATCGAATACGAACGTCGGCACCGAAGTCGAGATGATGAATAATCGTCCCACACCTGATCGGGTTGTGCCGGATGATGAAAAAGAACCGGAAAATATTTCCGTCGGCAGCGGCGATGTTCTCATTGCCGCTATCACATCGTGTACCAATACTTCGAATCCGTCGGTTATGCTGGCGGCCGGTATAGTTGCGAAAAAAGCCGTGGAACGCGGAATGAAAGTACCGGATTTCGTGAAAACATCGTTGGCTCCGGGTTCACGTGTGGTCACCGAATATTTAGAACGTGCGGGACTTCAAAAATATTTGAACGAGATCGGCTTCGATCTTGTCGGATACGGCTGCACGACCTGCATCGGTAATTCCGGCCCGCTTGATATCGGCATCGAAACCGCTATCGTCGAAAACGACCTGATCGCAGCTTCGGTTCTGTCCGGCAACAGAAATTTCGAAGCTCGTGTGCATCAGAACATCAAAGCAAATTTTTTAATGTCGCCGCCGCTGGTTGTTGCGTATGCTCTTGCCGGGTCGGTTTTGAAAGATGTTCATCTTGAACCGATCGGCCAAGATAAAGAAGGCAATGATGTTTTTCTAAAAGATATTTGGGCATCTCTTGATGAAGTTAAGGAAATGCTCCAGCTCGCTTTTGACCCGGAAACATATCAAAAACTTTATAGTGAATTTGCCGAGCAAAATCCGCTATGGAACGATATTTCTTCTCCTGAAGGCAAGGTCTATGAATGGGATAGTGAATCTACCTACATTCAAGAACCGCCTTTTTTTGAGAACTTTTCTATGGAGATCGGCAGCTTTTCGAACTTTTATGATGCAAGGGCTTTGGCTGTTTTCGGAGATTCCGTAACGACCGACCATATATCGCCGGCCGGAGCGATAAAGGCAAATTCGCCTGCTGGTATTTATTTACAGGAACTCGGCGTTGAGGTCAGAGACTTCAATTCTTACGGTTCGCGGCGTGGAAATGACCGCGTTATGCTTCGAGGGACATTTGCCAATGTCCGAATAAAGAACCAGATGGTTTCTCCGCTGGAAGGCGGTTATACAAAACTTCAGCCAAGCGGCGAAGAAATGTCGATCTACGATGCGGCGATGAAGTATAAGGAAAGCCAAACGCCGCTGCTGATATTTGCAGGAAGCGAATACGGAACGGGAAGTTCGCGCGATTGGGCCGCGAAAGGCACAAGTTTAATGGGTGTTGATGCGGTAATTACAACATCTTTTGAACGCATCCATCGCTCGAATTTGATCGGTATGGGTGTTTTGCCGCTCCAATTCAAGGACGGACAATCGGCCGGATCATTGAATATCACGGGCGAGGAAACATTTGATCTGACCGGACTTGATGCGGCGGAGATCAGACCAATGCAGGACGTTAAATTGACCATTAAACGGCAAAATGGAGACATCGAGAACGTCAATCTGACATTAAGGATCGATACGCCTATCGAATTGGAATATTACAAAGGCGGCGGCATCTTGCAATATGTGCTGCGCCAGATATTGACAAGCAAGTAAGGCTTGTAAAAAAATCTTCCAATTTTGTGCGAAACGTTGTATTTTAACAACGTGTGTTTTGAACGCGCAGTTGGTTTTTGCGCGGTAGGAGTTACCCCCGAAATGAAATTTATTACCACTATCTTTCTGACAGCTCTCATGGCTTTCGCAGCCGTTTTGCCGATCAGTGCTCAAGCATTGAATTCCCGTTCACGCCAAGATAAAGTTGAAACATCCAAACCCGCGAAAACAACTTCAAAGCCCGTAGCCGCTGTAAACCAGATCCGCTTTGCCAGCCTCGAATCCTTTTCTGACGGTGCCGGTTCCTTTATCCGCTGGAATATGGAATTTGAAGCGGGTAACCTTGGGTTTTTTATATACCGCATCGACAATAACGGCAAAACTCTGATCAACGAAAGCTTGATCGGCGGATCGGCTTTGAGTGTCAATGATCAAACACTTCGTGGAACTCAATACAAATATTTTGACGCCAAAGGCAGTGTCGGATCGACGTACATTGTGCAAAGTGTTTTGCAGGATGGTACCAAAATAGATTCACCGGCATTCTCGTCCGCATATATCGGAGATATCTCGCAGATCGCGGGCTCCGATAATGCGCGAAAGAGCGGAACGCAAGATCTGACCGGATCGGATAGTGAACAACTAATCCCAAATCTATCCAAAGAAGTGATCAGCCAGGTCGAAGATAATCAGCTTGCGGCCGATCCAGTTAACCATAAATGGGTTATCCAACAGCCCGGTGTTCGTATCGGTGTTCGCGGACAGGGAATGTACCGTGTGACATCTGCCGAATTATCGGCCGGCGGTTTTAATATGTCGAGCGATCCGGCGAACTGGCGGCTTTATAAAGACGGCGTCGAACAAGCGATAAATATCGGACCGTCTGCTTCTTATATAGAATTTTACGGCAGCGGCCTTGATCGGATCGAAACAGACGAGCAGATGTATTATCTGATCGAAGGACCGTCTCCCGGTAAACGTATGCAGTCGAGAGTAATGCGCCGCATCGGCCCGGGTGTTGTTACGCCTAATTATGATGCCACACTGACCTTTAAGGAACGCACATCTTACGTAAATGCTATTCTTAACGGTTCGGCAAGTAATTTCTGGGGACGCGTTGTGTTCTCTTCAGCGACAACGATCCCATTCAATTTAACCGGTATAGACAGATCACGAGCCGAAGTTTCGATGGTTATCTTCATGCAGGGATATTCATTTTCCGCTCATTCGATCTCAGTCGCCCTGAACGGAACGCCGATAGGAACCATGACGGCATTCGGCAGAACACCTTACGGCAGCACATTTACTATTCCAACGTCGCTTCTTCAGGACGGTTCGAACGGATTGACGCTGCAGTCGTCATCATCAGCCGATACGAATTTGTTCGATCAGTTCTCGTTGGATTTCAGCCGTAAATATATTGCGGCAAATGGTCAGCTTGCTTTTTATACCGATAATTATCGAGGTGTAAAATTATCCGGATTTTCTTCATCGAATGTCCGCGTTCTGGATCTCACATATGACGGCTCGCCGCAATTTTTGACGAATCTGCAATTTACGGATGACGGCGGAAATTTCGGCACTTCAATGCCGCCCTATCGTGCACGAAAGCTTTATGCTTTCGAAGATTCGGCTCTTTTGACTGCTTCGTCGATATCCACTTTCGATCCGTCGCTGCTGGCAACACCAAAGATCGAAGGATCGCTTATTATAATTTCTTACAAAGATTTTATGAGCGAAGCGGAAACTTGGGCAAACTATCGCCGAGATCAGGGCTTCTCCGTGAAGGTCGTGAATGTAGATGAGATCTATGACGAATTCAATTACGGAGCCGCCGGTTCTGATGCGGTTACGGCGTTTCTGCATTATGCATATGACAATTGGGCCGCACCGCCTCAATATGTTCTTTTAATGGGCGATGCCTCATACGATCCGCGTGGATTTGAGGGCATCGGCAGATTCAATTTAATTCCTACGAAATTCGTCAATACGATCTTTTCGGAAACAGGAAGCGACGAAGCGATGGCGGATTTTAATAACGACGGATTTGCCGAGATTGCTATCGGCCGCATTCCGGCGCGTACCGTTGGCATCGCCACGCATACGCTAAATAAGGTGATGTCGTTCGAAACACCGGCGATGCAGTCGCTTTCCCGCGGCGTCCTAATGGCGCACGACCTGAATGACGGTTGGGATTTCGATCAGATGAGCGTCCGTGTTGCCAGCGAGCTTCCAGAAGGCACGCCGGTCACATATATCTCGCGTGCCAGCCCGACGGCTCAGGCCGATATCATTACCAACATAAATCAAGGCAAATATTTGGTTAACTACACTGGCCACGGAAGTTCTGGTGCGTGGGCGGCTGTTTCGTTCTTTTCAGTACTGAATGAACCGCAACTTACAAATACGGATCAATCCTTGTTTACGATGCTGACATGTTTGAATGGATATTTTGTCGGCAATCAGAACGACAGCTTTTCAGAGGTTCTCGTAAAATCCGATCACGGAGCGGTTGCGGCGTGGGCATCGGCCGGATTGACGACTCAGGATGTTCAGGAAGTTATGGCAAAACGTTTCTTCAATCAGATCGGCCAAGGCAACATTACCCGTATGGGAGATCTGATCAAAGATGCGAAATCGGTAATTCCGGGCGGAACCGACGTTCGGCTCTCTTGGGTTCTGATCGGTGATCCTATGCTAAAGGTCAGATAAACGGAACGCGGACACTCTTGTACGCAATCGCCGGTTCTTTCGGCGAAAGCTTCCACCAATTACAAAAAGCCGTTGCTTAATAGCATCGGCTTTTTTGCGGAAAAACAAGATATTGGTACTCGCGGCGGGGTTCGAACCTGCGACCTCTTCCTTCGGAGGGAAGCACTCTATCCAGCTGAGCTACGCGAGCACAGATCTAATTTTACACTATCAGCGGCTTTCGAAAGTGATCGATCTGATCTTAATATCTTCGACCGGCCGCTCTCTTTCCTTTGGCTGCACACCTGAGATGGTTCTGACATTTCCCATTCCTTCGATTACTTTGCCAAAGATAGTATATTTTTCATCGAAGCCGGCGACACGGTGCAGCGTTATAAAGAATTGGCAATTCGCGGAATTAATATCCATGCTGCGTGCGGCGCCCAGTATTCCGGTGTCGTATGGAATGTCGGAAAATTCGGCAGGGACATCTTTTTTATCCGAATGTCCCATTCCGTCATTGTTCGGGTCAGCGTCCTTTGAATTCGGGTCGCCGCCTTGGATCACGTCATTGTTTATTCTATGAAATGTCGTTCCGTTATAAAAACCTTCGTTCGCAAGCTCTTTGAAACGGGCGACCATTTTTGGAGCAATGTTTGAATATAGCTCTAGTTTTATCTTGCCAAAGGCCGCCGAATTTTCCATCTCAATTACAGCGATCTCTTTATCCGCGATCGGAGCGACGCCTTTTGTTATTGCCGAATTTGTATTTGTGTTCTTCTTAGGATCACAAGAGATCGAAAGAAGAAGAGTAGCCGCGGCAATTAAAATAAAGACCTTTTGTGTGATTTTCATATTATTTTTTCGCTATCTACAATGATCGTGACCGGGCCGTCGTTGAGAAGTTCGACCTGCATCTGTGTTTGAAATCTTCCTGTTTCAACTTTAGACAGCACTTTACGACATTCTTCCACATACTTTTCGTAAAGTGCTTTTGCATCGTTTGGCGAAGCAGCATCAAGATACGACGGCCGCCGGCCGCGGCGTGTGTCGCCATAGAGAGTAAATTGTGATACGACCAGCAGTTCAGCGGAAACATCTTTGGCCGAAAGATTCATCGTACCTTCGGCGTCGTCAAATATCCTCAGGTTCAATGTCTTATCAACGACATATCTAATATCCGCATCGCCATCTCTGACCGAAATGCCGAGAAGCACGAGCAAACCCTTTCCTATCGAACCAACATTTTGGCCTTCAACAAGAACGTCTGCCCGTGAAACACGCTGCACAACCGCACGCATTATTTTTACGCCGCTTCCTCGATGTAAACTTTTTCCATAACGACCGGCTCAAGTGGTTTGTCGCTGGAATTGCGGTCGACCATTGCGATGGCATCGACAACATCTTGCCCTTCGATAAGCTTTCCAAATTTTGAATAGCTCGGCGGCAGCGGATAATCGATATGCATAATGAAAAATTGCGAGCCGTTGGTATTAGGTCCGGAATTCGCCATTGCCACTGTGCCTTTTTCGTAAGGACCGACGTAAAGGTCGGATTCGCGATCGATCTCGTCGTTAAATTTTCCGCCCCAAGCCGATTCGCCGCCGTAGCCTTCGCCAAGCGGATCTCCGCCTTGGATCATAAAATTTGGTATTACGCGGTGAAATATCACACCGTCGTAATAATTCTTGTCCGCCAAAAGCCGAAAGTTCTCGGTCGTTTTCGGTGCGTCTTCTTCGAGAAGTTCAAATTTGATGGTTCCTTTGTTCGTTTCGATAACTGCAATTCTATTAGCCACTTAAAAATCTCCTATACTAAAATAAATCGTTCGATAGCGGCGGCAACACCGCTTTCATCGTTAGTTAATGTTTTATAAAATTCCGGCCGATCAAGCAAACTTGCGTCCGCATTTCCCATAATAACCGGCGTTCCCGCAAATTCAAGCATATGCAGATCATTAAAATTATCGCCGATGCACATTACATGTTCGGGAAGCAGCCCGTTTACCGCTGAAAGTTTTTCGAGACAACTGCCTTTTGAAGCATTAGGCGGCAAAATATCCAACAGCGTAAAATTCAACTTCGGATAAACTGTCGCTAGTATCGTTACCGTATCTTTTAGTTCGGCTACCAGAACCTCGCTAAGCTTTTCCATTGCCGGACAGGTTCCTGAGAACGAAATGTGTATGACCTCAGAATCGCGTGCGCATTCGATCAGATCATCGACATGGACGACGGCGTCTTCGGCCTCGTCGCCGTGCAGCCGCCGCGACCAGTTCAAATAATTATGAACAGGAGAATTTGCATCGGAAATATTATTATAGAACAAATGTCCTTTGCCGTGCGGATCTGTGCTGACAAGAGCATCTCCGCCAAAAAGCCTGCCAACGCGAATTATCTCTTCAGCGGTCTCGCTCGGCAGCAGCGAATACCAAACTGCTTCGAGTGTTCTTCCGTATTTTAGAAGTGCCCCATTATGTGTGATCAGCGGCGCGTTAAGTTCGAGTTCTAATCCAACCGGACGGCAATCGCGGAAACGCCTGCCGGTCGCGATCGTTACGAGAACGCCGTTTGCTTCGGCGGTCTTTATTGCCCGCTTGTTTGCCTCAGGTATGCGACCTTGTGAATCGAGAACAGTTCCGTCAAGGTCGAGAGCTAAAAGCTTGATCATTTATTCGAATTTTCGGCGGCCTCCTTTTCACGCAGTTTACGCCGTTCTTCTTCGAGCCATTTCTGATATTCCGCTTTTCCTTTTTCAAATTCCGCCGCAGATGAATAGAAATGATGCGATTCATCATTGGTCTGCACATTGCGGACGTAATAAATGTAATCGGTTTGTGCAGGTTCCAAAGCGGCCTTGATCGAACTTTCCGTGACGGATGATATCGGGCCGGGCGGAATGCCGCCGTAACGCCGTGTGTTGTACGGCGAATCAGCCTCGAGATCGCTTTTATTTATTTCGCCGTCCCAGCGGTTCTGCATTTTTGCCACATAAACCGATGTTTGATCGATGCCGAGCGGGATGCCTTTCGCCAAGCGGTTATAAATGACAGAAGCGACGACCGGCCGTTCGTTCGGAAAATGCGATTCGGTCTCTATCAAGGAAGCGATGGTCACGATCTCGTGCGGAGTTCGGTTCAAACGCTTTGCCTCTTCTGCCCATTCGGGTTTCCAAATTATCCGAAACTGATCGACCAGCCGTTTTATTACAACCTCGGGCTTTGTTCCGCGTGGGAAAGTATATGTGCTTGGATACATATAGCCTTCGAGATTTTTTGCTTCTGGTGCGAGATCCTTGATCGCATCTGTATTTTCCATCAGCAAAAGAACCTGAGCTTCGGTCACGGGCGTTTCCTGCGGAAATTTTTCAACTATTCGTTTGGCAATATCAAAACGTGTGAAGCCTTCGGGGATTGTCAGTTTTATTGTCTGATCTTCGCCTTTTTCAAGCTGCTTTAGAACCTGCATCGGTGAGATCGGCGAAGCGAACTGATATTCGCCGGCCTGCAATTTACCAGCATCGCCAAGCGTACGTATGTATAGTTCGGTGGCTGTGCCGGCGGTGATGATTCCTTCAGCTTCTAGTTTTTTTATTATTTCTTTAGGCGTTGTGCCTTTTTCAATAACAATATATTGGCCGGCTTTGTCATGAACGATCTGATCGTTCAGTGAACTATATAGCCAATAACTTCCGGCCGCAAAAACTACGATCGCAATCAATATAATTGCGGCAATGATTCCAAAAATCTTCATACGGTCTGATCGCTAACTATAAAGAGCCGTTCAAACTTCGAACGGCTTTCTTTGGTTGATCTGTATATTTGCTATTTCGCAGCCAAAGCATCTTCGATCGCTTTAATTACAGCGGGATCTTCAGGTTTTGTTTTAGGTGTGAATCGTGCTATCACCTTTCCGTCGCGTCCTGTAAGGAACTTTTCAAAATTCCATGTGATATCACCCGCGAAACCCGGATCGGTTTTCTTTTCGGTCAAGTATGAATAGAACGGATCCTGATCTTCGCCTTTTACCGAGATCTTTGAAAACATCGGGAATGTTACATCATATTTTAATGTGCAGAATTCCTTGATCTCTTTGTCGGTTCCGGGTTCTTGACCCATAAAATTATTGGCGGGAAAACCGAGAATGACAAAGCCCTGGTCTTTATATTTTTTATAGATCGCTTCCAACCCTTCGTATTGCGGCGTGTTTCCGCATTTGCTTGCGGTATTTACGATCATAACGACCTTACCTTTATAAGCACTCAGCTTTTGCTGGTTTCCGTCAATGTCCTTCATCGTGAAATCATAGATCGAACCGCCTGCTGCTGCTTTCATTGTGTCTCCGCTGCTTTCAAAAAAATACGACATCGAACTAATGCCTATTGCAGCTACGGCTGCAAGAACTGCTAACATTTTAAACATAAAACTTACCTCTTTATTTACCGATTTAATTCTCTCGGTGATCGAGGCGACGGCGGCAGTTTATCTTTGTCGTCATCGCTGTCCTTTAATAACTCTTTTATCGCGCCGATGCCGGAAAACATCGACGACGTTTCAACAGGCATGAATACGACCTTCGAGTTATTTGTTTTGGTCATATCACGCAAGGATTCTATGTATCGCGACGTCAATAGATATTGCGTCGTTCTATCCGGGTCGCCGACAGCTTGTGAGATCTGTGCGATCGATTGAGCATCGGCGGCGGCGGCTTTCAGTCTGGCTTGTGCATTACCGTCAGCCTGCAAAATAGCCGATTCGCGTTCGCCTTCGGAGCGTGTGATGGCGGCTTGTTTTTCGCCTTCGGCACGTGTGATCGCGGCCTGTTTGTCGCCTTCTGCCTGAAGTATCAGAGCACGGCGGTTTCTTTCCGCGGTCATTTGTTTTTCCATAGTGATGCGGACATCTTCAGGCGGATTGATGTTCTTAACGTCAACGCGTGTTACTTTTACGCCCCATTTATCCGTTGCCTCATCTAAAATAAGGCGAAGTTTTGCATTGATCGAATCACGCGACGAAAGCGTATGATCGAGATCCATTTCGCCCATCACGGAACGCATTCCGGTGATCGTCAATTGAACAAGAGCTCCGACGAGATCAGCGACCTCATAAACAGCTTGGATCGGAGCCGTGATCTGCCAATACACGACCGAATCCACATTTATCGTGACGTTATCACGTGTGATCACTGGCTGCGGCGGCATATCGATAAATTGTTCGCGAAGATCAATAGACGTTGTATTCGGCCGTGTTCCCGACCAAAATACGGCTCGCGGAGATTCGAAAAATGGAACGATTATGTTCAAACCGCTTGAGGCAACACGGTGAAAACGTCCGAGTCTTTCGATAAGCAGAACGCTCGACTGCGGAACTATCTTTATTGTTTTGGCAGCCACAACCAATAACGCTATGCCAAGAAAAAGCAGGAAAATTAATCCGATACCGCCAATGACGTCCATATATTTTTTTGATCCCTCCGCTGAACTTTGTAGGTTAAATATACATTATTTTTACGATTCTTCTAAATGAGAAGATCTATGAACATTGTTTTTGATCGAGCTTCGGTTTAAGCGGTGTTTTATCATATAATTGCGAATTATGGCCGTATCATTTTCCGATATTCAAGCCGCCAGCATCATGCTTGACGGCATTATCAATAAAACCCCGATAATTGCTGACGAAAAGCTTTCGAATGCTGTCGGAGCAAAAGCCTTTCTCAAAGCCGAATGCCTGCAGCGTGCCGGTTCTTTCAAACCCAGAGGCGCATATAACACGATCTCGCGACTTTCGGATGAGGAAAAAGCTCGCGGCGTGGTAACGGCTTCTGCGGGAAATCATGCTCAGGGCGTGGCTCTTGCGGCTCGGCTCAATAATATAAAAGCTGTTATTGTCGTTCCCGAATTTGCTCCGCTGACCAAGGTGCTTGCGACACGAGCACAAGGAGCCGAGGTAATTCTTCACGGCGATACTTTTGACGCCGCCGTTAATTATTCCCGCGAGCTTCAGAAAGAACACGGTTACACATATGTTCATGCATTCGACGACGAACGCGTTATCGCCGGACAGGGAACTATCGGGATAGAGATCGCCGAAGATCTTCCGACCGCGAGCGTTATCGTTGTGCCGATCGGCGGCGGCGGCGTTATTTCCGGAATTGCTATCGCGATAAACGAACTGCTTCCGTCGGCACGCGTTATCGGTGTACAGGCGGCAAACGTGGCTTCGATAAATCATTCATTGAAAGAAGGCGAACCGATGGAACCTGTCGCCTATGCGCCGACCATCGCCGACGGCATTGCCGTAAAGCGTCCGGGCCAACTGACATTGCCGATCATCCGCGAATTTGTCGATGAGGTCGTCGAGGTGACCGAAGACGAGATCGCACGCGGCATATATCATTGTGTTACGAACAGCCATCTTGTTGTCGAAGGCGCCGGAGCGGCCGGCGTTGCGGCTTTGCTTGCCGGAAAGATAAAGCTTGCGGAAGATGATGTCGTTTGTGCGGTCCTTTGCGGCGGCAATATCGACGGTACGCTGCTTTCGCGGATAATCGAGCAAGTGCTTGTCCGCGAAGGCCGTTATGTTATCTTGAAACTATTGGTAAATGATCGTCCCGGCGGGCTTGCGGCTTTGCTTAATCATGTTGCCGAAACCGGAGCGAACGTAATAGAAGTTCAGCATCAGCGTGCGATTTGGCTTGCGCCGCTCGGCCGTGTCGGCATTGAAATGATCCTTGAGGTCCGTGACGAAACGCACGCCCGCGAGGTCAACAAAACTTTGGAAGATCTCGGCTATCATGTGATTCGCGAACACCAAGGCGATTGGCAATGATCATCTTTTATTGAGATCTTCATCATAGAGCATCTGATACATTCTATAATTGTTCATTACCTTGAACACATAATTCTTAGTTTCGGCAAAGCCGACCTCGCTTGCGAAAATTCCGGGATCTTTTGGAGATGTTCGGGCAAGCCAGCGTGCTGTGTTGTCTTCGCCGGCGTTATAGCTTGATGCGATCGCTTCGTACATTCCATCGAATTCATCTTTTAATTTCGAGACATAAACGCTTCCGATCGCAATATTTACCGATGACGAATAAAGATCGTCCGGCTTTAAATTCGGATAACCGGCTTCGTCCTTATATTTAATAGCGGTGTCGAACACAAGCTGCAGAAGCCCGCGTGCGCCGGCGGGCGATTTTGCGTTTGAGCGGAACGAGCTTTCCTGCTTCATTATGGCGAGCAGAAAACGCGGATCGATCTTATGTTTTTTCGAATGCTTTACCAGATCGAAACTGAATTTGACCGGATAGCTGTTGTAGAGCGACGCCGAACCGCTGCTTGCCGTGGTTTTTACATTATTGCCGCCTGTGTGTTTATCGGCGAGTCCGCCGAAATAAGAAGCGTTGTCGATCGAAGCATAAATTCTCATGGCTTCGGCTCGTTTGCCCGAGCTTTCGAGCGCGAAAGCCTTTAGGTATTTTGCTTCGTCGGTCGAAGCCATCGAACCGCGCAAGCTCCCAACGGCCAACAACGCATCCGAAGCCGTAACCGCAGCCGGCCAATTTTTGCGGAATATTTCCATTCGAATGCGCGATTGTATCGCGTTGGCTTCGGTCGGAGTTCCGGCAAATTTATCTATTGTGCGGTCAACCCAGCGGTTCGCATCGTCGTATTTTCCGGCTTCGCGGTAAGCGTCGATTATGTTCAGGTGAGCCGAATCGATCTTTTCACCGTCCGGGAACATCGTTGCATATTGCTCATAGGTTTTCGCGGCTTCCAGATTTTTGCCCGCACGCACATAGCTTGCTCCTTTATAAGCCAAGCCTTCGCGGCCTTCTTTTGTGCCGAGAAAGTCTTTCGTTAGCCGGTCGAACCATTCGACCGCTTTTAAGTATTCGCGTTCCCACATATAAGAACGTGCCGTGCCGAAAAGTGCTTTCGGTACGACGGGATCTTCCGGATAATTATCGAAGATCGCCTGCCAATGCCCGCGAGCCTGCGGAAAAAGCCTGTTGGACGAATATATCTCAGCCCGCGAATTGTGTTCCGCGGCAGATAGTTTCGCCAAACTGCCGTTCGCCGCGATATCGGCTGCGTCCGCCGCCATCGTTCGCCGAAGTGCGGCATCCGAAGCCTGTGCGTTTATGCCGGACACGATCGAAATTAAAAAAATGATCGAAAATGTTAACTGTTTCATATGATCTTTTATTGCCGGAGAGTTGGTTTGGGACGAATAACCTAAAGTTTTACTTTAACCGATGATTAGACGGCCGCGCAATGATCAGAGTTGCATCATTTGCTAACGTCATCCGCATACATCGAGAAAAAACTTAAAAGGATTACCGACGAACTGCACGAAAGACGCGGTTGTCCTCGCGAACGCCGACGAGATGAAAGTAGAGTTCGTCCGTACTAACGAAGCCGAAAGGGAAGTGAATAGTGCCGAACATAAATAGAGTTTTATGCCAGCGGTCTTTTTCGAAATGACATATCTTGTTTAATGAACCTTCAGGCGAAACGTGCCAAAGAGCGGCGACGTTTTCGGTTTGAGCCGGAGCGTCTTCGGCGGTTGTTGCGAAAAAAAGTTCGTCACCGATCTGTTTCGAATAAAAAACAGTGCCGTTAACTTCGCCTAGGCTTTGTTTTTCCAAAGTTTCGCGGTCGAGCTTGTAAATATTATTTACGCGAAATTCGGCGTCCATTCCGTAATAGATCGAATCTTTGGAGAAAAGCAGACTTACAGCGCGCCAAGTTTCGTCGCCTTCGCCGACAGTTTCGATCGTTTTGAATTCATCAGCCGTTTTGATGATGCGGCATTCATGATCGTCGTCGCCGGTCAGGCAAAAAAGATCTTTTGTAAAAGGGTCGAAATAGATCCCATGTATGTGACGGATCGATCCGGCCGGAAACACATAAGCGGTTTCGAGTTCGTCCGAACCCGGCGAATATTTGTAAATGCGCATTTCACCGCGTTCATCATTGGCCAGATATTCGCCAAAAAATACGTTTCCGTTTACATCTACGGCGCAAGCCGAACGCATTACGCGGCACGGACGTTTCATGCCGTTTAGTGTTTCATATTTCCCGCCGTGAATTATTCCGGCGGTCTTATCGAACGTAACAAAAATATCGCCGTTCGCCAGCGGAACGACATTCGTAACCATAAAACGAAGCAGGCGTTGTGCTAAACGAAAGCGGCTAACGCAGCGTTTCCAGAGCGGAGCGTCAATTGTAACGAGCTTTTTAAACGATAGCGTGTGGGGGGGGGCGATGCTATGGAAAAGTGTATTGGAGCGAGAAAGGATGTAATTGTCTTCTTCGGCCCATTCGACCGTAAAGCCTTTTAATCCTTTAACTTCCTCGACTTTCCAATCCATGATCTTACTTTTCTTTTTGGCAGATAAAAGACCCGATAACAAGCGTATCCATCTTTGTCCGCATAAAACATTCTATCGCTTCGGCAGGCTCGTGAACGATCGGTTCGTTCTCGTTAAAGCTTGTGTTGAGAATGACCGGAATTCCGGTCTTTGATTCAAATTTTTTGATCAGATCATAATAAAGCGGATTTTCTTCACGAGCGACCGTTTGCAGACGTCCGGTATCATCAACATGATTTACAGCAGAAAGCCGTTCGCGCCATTCCGGTCGTATCTTGTAAACGTGAAGCATAAATGGCGAGGGATGATCCTGTTCGAAAAGCTCGGATTGTTTTTCCTGCAATACCGACGGTGCGAACGGACGGAAAGATTCGCGGTGCTTGATGCGTGCATTCAGTATATCCTTCATATTCGGAAATCCGGGATGCGCGAGTATCGAACGGTTTCCCAATGCACGCGGACCCCATTCCATTCGTCCTTGAAACCATCCGACGACATTTCCGGCAACGATCTCGTCAGTTGTGAATTCAATAAGCTCGTCGCGGTTCAATTCGCGGAAAGATAATCCATAGCGTTCGAGTTCGGCTTTGATCTGCGTGTCTGAATATTCATCGCCGAGATAGGAATTCTTCATTACCCAGCGGCGTTCTTCCTTTAAGATCGAATTACTGACATACAAAGCGGAACCTAGCGAAAGTCCGTCGTCGCCTGCGGCGGGTTGAATGCAGGTTTCTCGGAAAGGCGTTTCGAGCAAAAGCTTTCCGTTCGCAACGCTGTTGAGCGTACAGCCGCCGGCCATTGAGATACGCTGTGTCGGAACTATCTCATGAAGCGAATTAACGAGCCTCATGTAATATTCCTCAAAAATACGCTGCAATCCGAATGAGATATTCATATCGCGCTGTGTTATCTCAGCATGGCGTTCACGCGGTTCACCCAATGCATCAATGAATTTGTCCGAATAAAGCCGATGAACGATCATTTCGCCTTCATCGTTGATCTCCATTCCCTGATTCGCGCCGAAAGGAAGAAAATATTCCGGGTTAAGTTCAAAACCACCGGAAACAGGTTTCAGCATTCCTTCAAAAAATTCGCGGTATTTGTCTTCGCCGAGCGGAGCAAGACCCATTACTTTGCCTTCGTCGCCGTATTTTCCATAACCGATGAACTGGCAAACGGCTGTATAAAGTGTGCCCAATGAATGCGGGACGAATATTTTCTTTAGCGGACGGATCTCGTTGCCGACACATTCGCTTAATAAACAAGAAACGAAATCGCCCGAACCATCTATTGTAATGCCCGCCGAATGTTCCCATTCCGATACGAAATATGCGCTGGCCGTATGCGCGAGATGATGTTCGACATTATAGAGTTTGAAACGCAATTTGGCGGGATCGATCTCATATTGCGTCGCCATCAAACTTTTTATGTCATCGAATGTTTTGCCTTTGCTGCGTATCTTTGCCAGGTTGAGTAAACGGCTCGGATTCTTGATCGCGAATTCCAACTTTTTGTGAAGATTGGCCGATGAATCACGTCCGACGGCAACACCGTCAATGTCGGAAAAATTCAAACCCGCGATCTCCAAACACCGCAAAATAGCGAGCTTTGGGAAGCCGGCGTAATATTTAACGCGGTTCAGACGTTCTTCCGGCAATGCGACGATAGGTTCGCCGTCAACGATGATCGCCGCGGAAGAACCCGCGTGAAATGTGTTGATCCCTAAAATTACACTCATCTGGATTTTATATAAGATCGAGGAGGCTATAAGCCATCTAAGATATGATCTCGTTATTTAATTGAATTATAGTCTTTGGATATATGGGATGCCAAATTGCAAATCTAAATACCAAAAAAACCAACCTATAAATTTATTCCGCAAAATTATAAACTAAATACCGTCATACAAAGAGTTCTAATTTCACAAACAAGGAATACAAAAAGGGAGAACATATCCACGACAGGATTTTGTCGGCTGATGACAGAAGATCTGTCTCTTGCGGATCAAGCTTTACCGATTATTCAACCGATTGAAAGGAGATTAATATGAAAAAGACAACCGTTATTTCTGTATTTGTAATTCTATTGCTTACGTTTACGTCCGATGTATTAGGACAAAGTTGTAGCGGAGGTAAAATAAATGGGATTTATTATACCAGTTGTTTTACCCGGTATTCGAATGAAGAAAATACTGGAGTAGATCACTTAAATGTACCAATAACTAGTGGCAGTGGCACAACTGTAGCAGTACCAAACGACACTCGTCGACTTAAAGATGCTATTGTGGCTTCTTTAGGACGACTTGTATTTAATGAAGGTGATTACTATATAGATGAGGAATTGCCTTTATATTCTTACCGAACGCTTGAAGGTACCGGACGAAGTTCTTATTTAGGAACTATAAATGGATATTATCCTAATCATCCTTCTTCCAAGATCATTCAAACAGAGGATAACTTGAGTATTTTTAAGATCGGGGAAGGAATTACAGATGTTGCAATCCGTGATCTCGCTTTAGTAGCAGGATATGGTACGTCAGGAACAATTGGTATCTTGGCACAGGGGGGTAGTGGAACTAATCAATCAAGTATTAGTTTTCAATTTAGTAATCTTAAGTTCTCAGGCTTCTCTAAAGGAATTTATGTTAACGCAACCAATGATGAATGGCAGTTTGATAATATTCGACTTGATCACAGTTATTTTGAAAGTTGTGCAACTGGCATATATATAGATTCTTATAATTCCGGATGGAATATAACCAGCATTGATTTTTTAGTGCCGGCAAATGGATATGGAATCTATATGGAGAAAAGTACATATACTTCAATGAGTATGTTGATCGGAAATGGGCCAATTTCGGCTCCCTATGCTGAGGCTTTAATATATGTAAAAGATCATGGGAATTTAAGTATACGAAATGCAGTCTCCGAGGGTTTTAATAAGGACTTAGATATTGATGGAGATTCAATTTATGGAACAGGGCTGACATATCCAATTTATTTAATGAATAATACGTTTATGAACGGAATTTCAATTAAGGATAGCACCGTGATTTCGACGGCAAATCAATTCGGGTTTGGTCTTGGAGATGTTCCAGCACTAGCTAAAGGAACTTCTAGAATATATTCAATTGGTGATAAATTTTGTTTTGAAGGAGCGTCTTGTGAAACTAATAAAACTTATACCTTACAAGATGATGCAAAGCTTGTTTTTGGATCAAATAAGTATAAAACAGAAGTTGATACTTTAATGTTGGGAACTCGACTTTATGCGGGGTTAGGAACTCCGGCAAATGGTACATTGTACTATTGTTCTAATTGTCAACAAACAAGTACTTGTGCTTCTGGTGGAACCGGAGCAATTGCTAAACGAATTAATAGTGCATGGAAATGCAACTAAATATAAAGTGAACAATAAATAAGATTATTTATTGTTCACTTTTTCTTTTGATTAATGGTCTCTAAATAAACACCGTCGGCAAGATTTGTCAGCGGTCTGATGACCTTGTTCACTTTTTTTATAAATTCGGAAACATGAACGACCGCTCTATATTTCATCGGCAAAAGGTCGATGTCGCTTTTCAAAACACCGAGACCCAAATAACAATCTGCGGAAAGCTTTGTTTCTCCGAATTGTTTTTCAAAGGTTTCGATCAATTCTTTCGGTGTCCAATACCTGACCTCAAAGCCTTCGCCTTCGGTAAAGTTGCGGCGTCTTCGTTGCTGATAAGACCGAATGCCGTATTTATTTGGCATTTGAAATACGCCGAGGCCGTTGGCTTTCAAGACCCGCGAAGCTTCTGCGAGCGATATTCTGACATTGTCCTTGCTGAAATGCTGAAAAACGCCGTATGAGAATACTGTGTCGAATGCATTATCGGCGAACGGAAGAAAACGGGCATCGCCGACTATAAAATCAGTTTCGACACCGAGCTGTTTCGACACGCGCCGAGCTGCAAGAACGGCATCAAGACTCGGATCCATTCCGATAGGTTTATAACCTTTTTGAGCAGCGGCTATCGACCAGCGTCCCCAATTGCATCCGATATCGAGCAGGCGTTCACCGCTGCCTTTCGGCAAACGGGTTTCCGGGATCGGATACCGCGTAAGCTTGTTTTGAACGGAAAAATACATTATGCCCGAAGTATAAGGAATTTCCCCTTGAACAAATTCATCGATCTCGCCGTTTTTGCTGACCGTTTCCTCAGTTTCGGATCTTGATCCACGCACTTTTTCGAGCGATCTCGTTATGTAGTCGTGCGTTGTTTCGACATCATCGACAAGCATTACAGGGATGTCGTCAAAAACCGGATAAACATGTCCCGCTGTGCAGGTCAATCGGTCATCGGAGTATTCGAGGTTTTGTTTGTCCCTCGGACAAACCAGATTATTTAATAGCCATTCATTCATAAAGAAAGTTTTGACAAGTTTACTATTTGAATGGTTTGTCCGCAATTAAGAAAGGCTGAATATCGCTTCATTCGCACTGCACCTGCGGTTTGCGGTAAGATATTCATATGACAGAGAAATTTAAGCTTGAACCGCTTGATATTGAACAGTTTACGCTGGCGAACGGCCTGCGGGTCGTTTTGAACAAAGATGAGTCGGTGCCGGTTGTCGGCATCGCGGTCTATTATGATGTGGGTTCGCGGAACGAACGCGAAGGCCGCACGGGTTTTGCTCATTTATTCGAGCATATGATGTTCCAAGGTTCTGAAAATGTGCCCAAAGCCGGACATTTTCAATACATAATGAAAGCCGGCGGTTCGATGAACGGCACGACGAGCAGCGAACGGACGAATTATTTCGAAACGCTGCAGGCGAGCCAATTGCCGCTCGCACTGTGGCTCGAATCCGACCGTATGCGTTCGCTGGCTGTGACACAGGAAAATCTCGACAACCAACGCGAAGCCGTAAAAGAAGAAAAACGCCTGCGGTACGATAATCAGCCGTATGGCGGCATTTTCGATATGATCTCGGAGATGATATTTACGAACTTCGCGAATTCGCATTCGACGATCGGTTCGATGGAAGATCTTGACGATGCGACGGTCGAAGACGTGCAGAATTTCTTTCGCGTTTACTACGCGCCGAACAATGCCGTGCTGACCATTTCCGGTGCATTCGATCCGAAGACCGCTATGGAGCTAGTCGAAAAATATTTCGGCGATATTCCTTCGCAGCCGATACCGCCGGTTCTGAATGTCGATGAAACAGAAAATGTCGCCGAAAGTTATCGCGAATACGAAGATCCGCTTGCTCCGCTTCCGGCATTTTTGCTTGGCTGGAAAATTCCGCCGCGCCGCACAAAAGAATTTTTCGCGCTTTATCTGTGCGGCAAACTTTTGTATGACGGCGACAGTTCGCGGCTTTATCAAAAGCTTGTGAAAGGCGACGAATCGGTAATACAGCTTTTCGGTTTTACCGACGAACGCCGCGGACCGTCGAGCATTTTTATCGGCGCGATACCAAAACCCGAAAGCGACCTAAGCAAGATCCGCGAAACGATAATGCACGAAATAGCTGATATTTCGGTCAACGGCCCGACCGCCGACGAAATGCAAAAACTGCAAAATCAACTATTGAACGACGCCGTGCGGACACGGCAATCCTCGCAATCGCGCGCCCAACAGATAGCCGAATTCGCGTTATACGACGGCGACCCGACGATCATCAACCGCGAACTCGACGAGCTTCTCGCCGTTACCGGCGACGATATAAAAAACACCGCCGCTAAATTTTTGAACACGGAGAACCGTTCGCTGCTCGACGTAAAACCTGCAGCAAAATAAACAGAATTATGAATGAATCCTTTCGAAGTTCCGCGCCGGAACCGCTTGAGCCGGCGGCATTTCAGATCGCAAAACCTTTTGAAACAAAATTGCCGAATGGCTTGAAAGTAGTTGTTTTCGAAGACACGCGTCTTCCGCTGGTCAGTTTGCGGCTCGCTTTCTTTTCGGGCGATGCAAATGATCCGGCGAACGCCGTCGGATTGACCTCGGCCGTTACTTCGATGATGACCGAAGGCACCGAAAATTTTTCGAGCAAACAATTGGCGGAAAAGATCGAACGGCTCGGCGCCGGTTTGAACGTCAGTTCGTCGGACGATTTCACGATCGTGTCGGCTTCTTCCCTCGCATTCTATACGGAAGATATGATCGAACTTCTAGCCGAAGTTCTTTTGCGTCCGGTCTTTCCGGAAACGGAAGTAGATCTTTACCGCCGAAATATGATCGAAAACCTGAAATTTCAAAGATCGCAATCACCGTTCCTGGCATCCGAACAGGTCGGACGGATTCTCTACGGCGATCATCCTTACGGACGTGTTTCGCCTTCGAAAGAAGATATCGAAAAACTTACACGCGAAGCTCTTTCGGAATTTCACCGGAAAATATTCGTGCCCGAAAACGCCGTGTTCATTGCCGTCGGTGATCTTGACCGCAATGAATTGATCGGACAACTGGAATCTCATCTCGGTGCTTGGATAGGAAATAATTCCTTCGAAAAAACAGTTCCCGCCGAACTTTCGCGGTCAGGTAGGACACTGACCATCGTAGATCGGCCTGGTTCCGCACAATCGAACATCGTTATTTCCAATCGAGCCATCGAACGCAAAAATCCCGACTTTTTCCCGGTGCTTGTGATGAACCAAATACTCGGCGCCGGAGCTTCTTCGCGTGTGTTCATGAATCTGCGTGAGGAAAAAGGCTACACATACGGAGCATATACAAGGTTCGATGCAAAAGAACTGGCCGGTTCTTTTGAAGCGACCGCCGAAGTGCGCACGCAGGTGACAGGCGATTCTTTGAAAGAATTCTTTTACGAACTCGAACGCATCCGCACCGAAACCGTTTCGCCGGAAGAGCTTAATGATGCCATCAGCTATTTGGTCGGTGTGTTTCCTCTTAAAGCCGAAACGCAGGAAGGCCGAACGAACCTGATCGTAAATCAACAGCTTTATCGGCTGCCGGATGATTATCTTGAAACATACCGCGAAAATGTCGCGGCTGTGACCGCCGATGATGTAAAACGCGTTGCCGAAAAATACATCAAGCCGGATGACATCGCCATTGTGATCGTCGGCGACGGCGGCGATGTTCTCTCGCAGGCACGCGAATATGCGAACGCGATCGAAATATACGACGCCGATGGGAACGCAAAAGATATTGCCGTTTACGAAGCCGCAACCGATGCTCCGGCGGCCGATGTCGCGGGAACGTGGACGCTGCAGTTGAATTTTCAGGGAAGCGAAGTGCCGGTGACTTTGACGCTCGAACAAAATGGCGAAGCGGTTACGGGAAAACTCGAAACGCCGCTTGGCGAAGGAATTATCAACGATGGAAGCGTTAGCGGAGCAAAACTTTCTGCGACCGCGGCCGCGGAAATGCAGGGACAATCTGTCGAATTTGTTATCGGCGGCGTTGCGAACGGCGACGAAATGAACGGAAGTATTTCCAGCCCTATGATACCCGAACCGCTGACATTTACCGGAAAGAGAAGTTAAGCCCGTTCGTAGGTGACCTCAACTGCGAGGTCTTCTTCGTTCTCGGGCGATACATTATACATGGTCAGTTTTATTTTTTCGCCCGCCGGGATTATCTCGGTTCGCCAACCCCAATCCGGGTGGTCGGGAACCTTGTAATATCCCTTGACGGAAACGGTTCCGTTCTCATTCGCGGTTCCGTCGGATATCATAAATGTATGGCGGCTATGCCATGAATCCGTCCAAACCGCCTGCACGGCATCGGTTTTTGCATCACAGCCTAAAACAAGCATGCCTTCCTGTTTTTCGCCTTCATATTCCCAATCATAATCGAATTGAATGAATTGGCCGTTCGCTTTTCGGGAGATATGCATTCTCGATTCTGATTCTTTAAGCGGATCCGAAAGCCATGATAAATAGAGCCGGTTCGTGCCTTTCCAATCGCCTTCAAAACGCGCAAAGTCTTCATTGATGCTCACTGATCGTTAAACCTCCTTCGAATTTTGCTAAAAGAAGTTTAACATCAAAACAACCGATTGAATAGATTGATTTGAGTTGTGAGTGAGGAAGAATGCTCAAATGGAGGAAGCATTACGGGTCTTCACAACTCAAAACTTTGTGGTAGAAACTAGCTCGCTTTTTTCATCGCGGCAGCCGCCGGGGCTTTTCGCTCGGTTTCCATCAAATGATCGATGAACGCAGATGCTGCACGTTTCGAAAGTTCACCGATGCGGCAATTCGTCATCGCGGAACATTCCGCTTCGGCATCGATGCCGCGTTCGCGTGCGACCGAATGTATCATACGGATCTGTTTGCCGGTGATCATATCCGATAATGTTTTTGCTGTCGCGTCTTCCATTAGATCGAACGTTTGCGGTTCGGGCTTTGCCTGCGGTTCGCTTTTATAAAGATCGCGAGCGATCCCGAATTTCACGGCCGCTCTTTTTAATGCATCGTGTTCGGCTTTTTTTATGCCGGATTCATTTTTGGCAAAACCGGTTCCAATGCCTTCGCGGGTAATGCCATCGATCGTGATCGCGACCGTTATCGCGGCGATATCGCCGATCGTGCGGATGTCTTTAACAGTGTGGCTCCAGTTCGGTGCGGCGGCGTCAAGAATATCGGCGACCGTGTGCCATTCGACATAATCGACCATATGCGTGCGGCCTTCTCGGTCGCTCCAGCCTTCGCGTTGGCGGACCAGATCGGGTTCGACGCTGTGCCGAAGTTCGCTCAAGGTCGTCGAAAAATTCAGCACATTATTTTCACTCGCCGTTTCCGGTGTGTTGATCGTAATTTCAGCTTTCTTTTGTGTCATTGTTTTGCCTCTCATATTTTCAAGTCGAAACGAATCGAGATCCACATTTCCGAAATGTCTGAATTCGGAAACGATCTTCGATACATTTCGCGTCTTCTGTTCACCGCGTCCAGACTCACGCGATTCAGTTATGTTTATCAGTTGAAGCTGATCGGGAGATCGTTCAGGTGCCGCCGCTGCGGGCAGCGATTCGGTATTCTTCAAGGCGATGGCATAAGGAACGGCTAAAATATGCACACATGATCTGCCTTTCTCTGTAAACTGCCTGCAGCTGCAGATTATTTTGCCTTCCGCTGTCTTTTTTACTTCTGAAGGCCGCAGATCGTTCTCGCTTTCTTTTACAAGAAATCTTCCTTGCGAACGTTTTACAAGTCCTTTTGCGGCGATCTTTTTTGCCGATCGTTCCAGATCGCTCATTTTTTCTTTCTGCATATTTTTACCTCGCATGCCTTATATGTTGCACCGATGAAACATCGTATCACATCAAAATATTTGTTGCAAGAGTGAAACTTGGTGTTGCATTTAAAATTTTATCGTGTTATGTTTTATCTATGAAATGCCAAGCGCATCAGTGGCACTTAGATATCGGAGGAAAAAACTTATGTCATTCAAAGACGAAAACTTCATAAACACAGCCGAATTAGGCAATGCGATAAAGCGCCGCCGGCAAGAGCTCGATCTTAGTCTTCGCGACGTTGCGGATGTGACGGGTGTTTCGGCATCGACACTTTCGCGGATCGAGAACGGAACCGGAAAACCGGATGCCGACAACATTGCCCGTTTGACCGGTTGGTTAGATATGCCTATGGACCGCGTAACGAACAAACAAGCGGCAAGCGACGTCGAAGCGGTGATATATTATCCGCACGAAGCAACACCCGAAATAGTCGAAGCTCATCTGCGTGCCGATAAGAAACTGACGCCGGAAACGGCAAAAGCTCTGTCGGAATTGTTCAGGGTCGCTTACAAACAATTTAGCGGAAATCCGCCGAAGAAAGGAAAATAATTTATGCGCTCAATGCAAATGGATATGACGGATATTGTACCTGACAGACATTTTGCCATCGACACGACATTTGTGTTGTTCTTTCTGGCGGTCGATATGGGGCAATCGATATTGAATTACGATCTAGGTATACTTTTGTCGTTGATAACGCTTTTGATGCTGATCGTTCTGCCGTATTTTCTTTACGAACGTAGCATAAAACCGAAATTTGGTTCATGGGTCGCCGGTCGTGCTTTTATTGCGTTCTTTGCAGTGATCTTCGGCGTCATATACGGCCAGGCAGTCGGTTCGGTGCTGCCGGACGGCTTTAGAACGGTGCCGTTAACTTTTCTGATAGTTGCCGCAATGATCAGCTGTTATATGCAGTTCTATGATATAATTAAGGTTCGTTTGGCCAAATAGGCAAAAGGCGCTGAACGACCAATAAAAAGACCGCATATGTATCTGGAAACATATGCGGGCTTTTTATTTTAATTTGCCCGGTTAAGCTTCGACTGCGGCTTCCTGTGTGGAATAAAGAGCGGCGTGAAGTATCGTGAGTTTTCGATTTATCTCCAGATACTGTTCTGTCGTCAGAGCTTGAGCTCCATCGCAAAGAGCTGTTTCCGGATTTGGGTGAACCTCAATTATCAACCCGTCAGCACCGGCCGCGACGGCGGCTCGTGCCATGGGTTCGACCATATAATTATGGCCTGTTGCGTGCGAAGGATCGACGAGTATCGGCAAATGAGTTATCCGCTGAACGGCCGGAACAACCGAAAGATCCAGCGTATTGCGGGCGTGATTGCCGAACGTGCGGATGCCGCGTTCGCAGAGGATGACGTTGTAATTTCCTTCGGCCATAATGTATTCGGCGGCGAGCAGAAATTCCTCAAGCGTTGCGGACATTCCGCGTTTCAGCAACACAGCCTTGCGCGTTCTCCCGACATATTTGAGTAGCGAAAAATTCTGCATATTACGGGCGCCGATCTGTATGCAGTCGCCGTATTTTTCGACCATATCGACACCGGCTTCGTCCATCGCTTCGGTGACGATATTTAATCCGAATTGGCTGCGGACATCTGCGAGTATCTTCAATCCGTTCTCGCCCATCCCTTGAAACGCATACGGCGAGGTTCTCGGTTTATATGCACCGCCGCGGAAAAATTTAGCACCGCTGGAAGCTACCGTTCGGGCGACATCAAAAACTTGTTTTTCGCTTTCGATGGCACACGGCCCGGCTATCATCGTCATTTCGCCGCCGCCGATAAAAGCATTTCCAACCTGAACGACTGAACCTTCCGGTCGGACATTTTTTGAGATCAGCTTATAAGGTTTTGTTACACGAATAGCTTCGGCGACTCCCGGCAGATTTTCGAAATGAGCCGGATCGACCGCACCGGCATTTCCGGTTATGCCGATGGCCGTACGATTTTCGCCCGGCATCGAATGGCCGCGAAATCCAAGTGCTTCGATTGTTCTCACAACGCGGTCAATGTCTTCGCGCGTTGCAGATTGTTTCATTACGATCAACATAAACTATATATTCCTTAACAAATTACTCTATTTGCGAACCTGCTTATTTGCAAACTGCGGCAGCAAACTGCGCATAAAAGCCTCGGTATTTTCGACCGCCTCTTTTTTTGAATTTGCCTTTTCGATCTCGGCAACTATCGCCGAACCGACAACGGCGGCATCTGCGTAACGCCAAACTTCTTTGATCTGCTGTTCGGTCGAAATACCAAAGCCAACCGCTATCGGCAGATCGGTATATTTACGAATTCTTTTGACCAGATCTTCCGCATCGGAGCTTGTTTCGCTTTGCGCTCCGGTAACGCCGGCACGCGCGACGGCGTAAATAAAACCTTTTGCTCGTTTGGCGATCTGCTCAATGCGTTCTTCGGAACTGGTCGGAGCGATAAGCGATATCAGCGAAACATTCTGTAAAATATTAGCGACTGCTTCGGCTTCGTCATCGATGACATCCGTCAGCAAAAGTCCGTCTATCGAAAGCCGAGCCGCTTCTTTCGCAACTTCTTCGATGCCGAAATTCAAGATCGGATTCAGATAACTGAAAAGTACGATCGGCACGGTCGAAGTTTCGCGCAGCTTTTCGATCATCGTTAAAATGCGGCGTATGTTCATACCGTTCGTCAAAGCACGTAGCGATGAACGCTGTATCGTCGGGCCGTCTGCCATCGGATCGCTGAAGGGAATACCGAGTTCGATGATATCGGCGCCGCATTCGACGAGTTTCAGAATTATTTCGAGCGAAGTTTCATCGTCCGGATCGCCTGCAGTGATGAACGGAATGAACGCTTTTTTCGATCTATCGGCGAAAACCTTTTCTATTCCGTTCATTTTTTTACCTCCGAGAGCAATTCGGCGACGGTGTTCACATCTTTATCGCCGCGACCGGAAATATTTACGACGATGATCTGATCGCTCGACATTTTCGGCGCGGTTTTTATCACCTGAGAAACGGCATGAGCCGATTCCAAAGCCGGAATTATGCCTTCGGTCTTGGACAGTATCTGAAACGCATCGAGAGCTTCGTCGTCAGTTACGGAAGTGTATTCGACGCGGCCGATGTCATGCAGATTCGCGTGTTCCGGTCCGACTGAAGCGTAATCCAAACCGGCGGAAACTGAATGCGTTGCCGCGATCTGGCCGTAGGCGTCCTGCAGTACATAACTCTTTGTCCCTTGAAGCACGCCGATACTTTGTTCGTTCAAAAAACGAGCTGCGTGTTGGCCGAGTTCGCTGCCGCGTCCGCCTGCTTCGACACCGATCATCCGAACATTTTCGTCCTTGAGAAATTCATAGAACAAACCTATAGCGTTCGATCCGCCGCCAACGCAGGCGATCAAAGTTTCAGGCAAGCGGCCTTCGGCTGCGATGATCTGTTCGCGCGTTTCGCGGCCGATCACACTTTGAAGATCGCGCACCATTAGCGGATAAGGATGCGGGCCGAGTGCGGATCCGAGCAGATAAAACGTCGTTCTTACATTCGTGACCCAATCGCGAAGAGCTTCGTTTATGGCGTCCTTCAGCGTCCGCATACCGGAATCGACCGAACGGACCTCGGCTCCGAGCAGCCGCATTCGAAAAACATTAAGTTCCTGCCGTGCCATGTCTTCCGTGCCCATATAAACGACGCATTCCAGCCCGAACAGAGCACAAACGGTTGCTGTCGCAACGCCGTGTTGGCCGGCGCCTGTTTCGGCGATTATGCGACGTTTGCCCATTCGTTTCGCGATCAAAATTTGGCCGATGCAATTATTTATCTTGTGCGCGCCGGTGTGATTCAGGTCTTCGCGTTTGAGGTAGATCTTAGCACCGCCGAGCTTTTCGGTCAGCCGTTTGGCAAAAAATAAAGGCGACGGCCGGCCGACGTAATTTTTAAGAAGATCCTCGAGTTCCGCGCGAAAATCCGGATCGCCGCGATATTGAAAATATGCCGCGGTAAGTTCGTCCAGCAAAGCGACGAGAGTTTCAGGAACGAAACGTCCGCCGTAATCGCCCCAATATCCTTTTTCGTTTGGCTCAAAATTGATCATTTGCTTTTACTTCATTTATGAATCTTTCGAGTTTGTCCGGATCTTTTTTCCCCGGAACTGATTCGATCCGGCTGCAAACATCTACAGCGTATGGCTTTACTTTTTTGACCGCATCCGCGACATTTTCCGGCGTCAAACCGCCGGCCAGATATAAATTTTCTACTTGTTCGCGAATCTTTTCGGCGATCTTCCAATCGAAGATATTTCCGGTTCCGCCAAATTCACCGGCTTCCTTTGAATCAAGCAAAACATTCTCAACCGGAAAATTCTGCAATTCATTAAGGTCAAAATCGGCATCGACGCGAAAGGCTTTGATGATCTTTGCGTCGATGATCTGCCTGAGTTTTACGATAAATTCCGGCGTTTCATTTCCATGAAGCTGAACGGCGAATAAGCTGCATTCTTCAGCGGCCCGACGAATGCTTTCAATATCTTCGTTGACAAAAATGCCGACACATTTGATAGAAGGATCGAGTTTTTCAATGATCTTTTTTGCTGAATTCGGTTCAATAAAGCGTTTGCTCTTTGTATAAAAATTAAAACCCAAAAGATCCGCGCCGAATTTGGCGGAAAGCATTGCGTCTTCAATATTCGTGATCCCGCAGATCTTTATCTTTGTCATTTTGTCAGTTTTGCCATTTCCGCGTTCGGGTCTGAACTTCGCATCAAAGTTTCGCCGATCAGAAAACCGCTGAACCCAAGACCACGCAGTTCATCTATTTCGGCACGGTCGGAAATCCCGCTTTCGGCGACAAAGATAGTTCCGTCTTGTCGATATTCTGCCAGCCGCCGCGATACATCCAACGAAACTTGAAACGTAGAAAGATCGCGATTATTCACACCGATCAGTTTTACATTTGACCGCAAAGCACGCTCCATTTCGTCCTGATTATGAACTTCGAGCAGAACATCCATTCCGAATTCGTTTTCCGTAAATTCTTTAAGATCAGATAGTTGGCCACCATCCAACATCGCCGCTATGAGCAGAACAGCATCTGCGCCTGCCGCGGCGGCTTCGATTATTTGAAATCTATCAAAGATAAAATCTTTTCGAAGAATAGGAATACCGCATGCCGAACGTGCGGCCGCAAGATCATACAACGAGCCGCCAAAATTTTCATTTTCGGTCAAAACCGACATCGCGGCAGCTCCGCTTTGCTCATAAAGCTTTGCGGTCATGTCCGGCTCAAGCAACGCATTTATAATACCTTTTGACGGCGAACGGCGTTTGAATTCGGCGATGATGTTGATCCGCGAACTATTTTGCAACGCCGCAGAAAAGCTGTTCGGATCTTTGCTTTCGCGCAGCATTTTTGCCACCTCAAACAATTTCTTTTCGTCGGAGTTGGCTTTATCCGCTTCGACAGCGATCCTTCGTTCAACAAAAATTTTATCAAGAATATTCATTATCTTATCCGCCCGTTGCCGCCGCCAATTCTTCCAATTTTTTCATAGCATTTCCGCTTCGAACACTTTCCGCCGCCATTTGTGCAGCGCCTTTTAATGTGTCCGCCGCACCGGAAATATATATCGCGGCTGCAGAATTCATTATCGCAATTTTAAATGCTGCGGATTTATTTTCACCCGAAAGGATCGAGCATATAACGAATGCACTTTCGGCGGCATTTTTACACTTGAGCTTTTCGATATCTTCGTTCTCAAACCCAAAATCAGCCGGTTCTATCGTAAATAAGCGAACCTTTCCATCGGATATTTCGGCCGCAAAGGTTTTGTCGTTCAATGTTATTTCATCAAGTCCGTCGCTGCCGTGAACGACCCAAGATCTTTTTGTGCCGAGCCGTGCGAGCACATTCGCCGTCGGTTCGATCAGCGCTCGATCCCAAACACCGATGACCTGATGCGGAGCGTTTGCCGGATTGCACAGCGGACCTAGGTTATTGAATATTGTCGGAATGCCAAGCTCTCTGCGAACCTTTGCAAGCGTCGGTGAAAGCCTGTGAAAATTCGGAGCGTACATAAAGCAGATGCCGATCTCATTTAGACATTTCTCGGCGGCATCCGAACCGACCGCCGGTTCGATGCCAAGTTCGGAAAGCACGTCCGCACTTCCGGAATTGCTAGTCGCGGCTTTGTTGCCGTGTTTTGCAACGGCGACGCCGGCACCCGCCGTGATAAACGCGGCTGCGGTCGAAATATTAAATGTTTTCGCACGGCTTCCGCCGGTCCCGACACAATCGATGAAAGCCTTATGATGTGTCGATATCTTTTTGCAGCGTGAACGCATGATCGAAGCCAAAACGAAAAGTTCGTCCTCATTCGTTCCTTTCGCGTTCCATTTTGTCAGAAGATCTTTGACCGCCGTTTCGTCGGTTTCTGCGAGCAGTGCATCAAAAAGATCTTCCATGCTCTCAGGCGAAAGTCGGCTGCCGTTCTGAAATGCGTTGATGAATTCTTTCATATTCAGATCGATCCTTTTTCCGCGATCTCGATCGCTTTCAGTAAAGCTTTGGCTTTATTAACTGTTTCAATAAATTCCATTTCCGGGTCGGAATCGGCGACAATCCCGGCTCCGGCCTGGACGGTCGCGACGCCGTTTTCCAGAACCATAGTTCTAATAGCGATGCATGTGTCCATATTTCCCGAATAATCGAAATAGCCGACCGCTCCGGAATAAATGCCGCGCGATGTCGGTTCTAGCTCGTGTATGATCTCGATCGCTTTGATCTTAGGAGCACCCGAAACCGTTCCGGCCGGAAAGCATGAAGCGAACGCATCGAATCTGTCGTAGCCGGTTCGCAATTTGGCCGACAGGTAACTGACGAGATGCTGAACGTGCGAAAATTTCTCGACGCTCATCAGACCGGAAACCTCGACCGAACCGAATTCCGCAACTCGTCCAAGATCGTTTCTGCCGAGATCTACGAGCATCAGATGTTCCGATATCTCCTTCGGATCGTTTCTCATTTCTTCAGCAAGAGCGGCATCTTTGGCGGCGTCGGCTCCGCGTTTGCGTGTGCCCGCGATCGGCCGATATTCCAGCCGTTCGCCTTCGCAGCGAACAAGCATTTCCGGCGAAGAACCGATTACCGAACGTTCTCCGATGTGCAGCAAAAACATATACGGCGACGGATTCATCGAACGCATTGCACGATAGATCGAAATAGACGATGCTTTTGTCGGTCTTGTAAAGCATTGTGAAATTACCACTTGATAGCAATCGCCGGCGTTGATCTTTTCTTTTATCTCAAGAACCGCTTTTTTGAAAGCTTCGGGTTTCCAGTTCGATGCGACCTCGTTCGATCCATCCGGAACCGTCGGTTTTGGAAGACGGATAGCTCCTTGTTCGAGCTGTTCGCGAATATGTTTATTGGCCGATTTCGCCGCATAGAACTTTTCAGTAAGCGTTTCGCTGCCTTCGTCTGTAAAGACCAACGTGATTATTTGAATGATCTGTTTAGCATGATCAAAGGCGACGATCGAGCGATAGAACATCAGGCTGACCGCGTCTGTGTCTGTCGATCTTTTCGATCTTTGCAGTGCCGGTTCGAATATTTCGCAGCAGGAAAACCCGAAACAACCTACGGTTCCGCCAATGAAAGAGGGAAGATCTCCGTCATTAATAAATGTCTTTGAATAAAAATGAGCTTTAAGATGCTCCCAAACGGAGATGTTTTTATTTATGACGATGCCGTTCTTTATGATCGATGTTGCATAAGCATCGCCCGAAACGACTGCTTCCGGGTCGGCGCCGATGAACGAATATCTGCTGACCGATTCGCCGCCTTCGACCGATTCGAAAAGGAACGAATCTTTTTCGTTGCCGGCCAACAGCAGATAGACGGCAAGCGGCGTTAAAAGATCGGCCGTCATCGTTTCCACGACCGGGATGACATTTGCCGCGGTGCATTTTTCCAAAAATTTTTCTAATTCGTTCATCAAAATAAAAATGCCGCCCTAAACAATTAAGGCGGCAAAGGTAGAGAATGTAATATCCAGATTGCTAAATTAGACCGGAAAAGCATTCATTGTTCCTCGTACAAAGGCCGCAGCAGATGTGCTCTGCCAAGCGGTGTTTCGCCACGAGTAAAAATGCCCTGCAATTATTCCTGAAAAATTCATTAGACAACTTTTACCAAATCACGAGAGCAAATGTCAATCACATTCGAACGGGAACTTCGATGCCCATTGTTCGAAGAGCCGCGGTCAGCGAATCTTTCGCCATTTTTGCGGCCGCGATCAGCACGGAACGGCGGATGACATCAGGTTCGGAAATTATCTTATTATTGTGATAAAAGAGGTTAAATGCTTTTGCCAGCGAAAAAGTATATTTTGCCAAAATTGCCGGTTCGTTCGATTCAGCCGCATTTCTGACCGTGTCTTCGAGCCTGGAAGCGAGAGCCGTCAGCGACCATATCTCATCGCCGGATTCGGATCCGAAAATGTCATTTATGGCATTTGCGTCATTTAATTCGGCAGTTTCAACATTTTGCTCATCTAATTTTCGAAATATCGAATTTGCCCGAACCGCCGAATATTGACAGAAACAGCCGGTTTCGCCTTCGAATGAAAGTGCTTCCTTAAAATCGAAAACGATCACCGTATTTCGCGTGAACTTCAGAAGAAAATACCGCAGACCGCCGACGGCAAGCTGATGAGCGATCTGTTTTTTCTCGTCATCGGGAAGATCGGCATGACGCGAATCGACTTCGGCATAAGCATTTATTTCCAAACGCGTGATCAGATCATCGGCTTTTACGCCGAGGCCTTTTCTTCCGCTCATTTCGATAAAGCTCTTTGAACGGTCGTCGTCGGTCAATTCAAAACCGAGTTCGGCGGCGGCTTCCGGAGAAAGAGCAACCATTTCATAGGCAAGATGAACGCTTGCTTCTTCGCCCTTGTCGGGTGCGATGGCCGCAACGCCTTTTCGTACGACCTCTTGCGGATATGACTGCCGCGAATCGATCACGTTATAAACTTTCTCGCCGCCGCCAAATTTGTGTGGTGCGGGAACCGCCTGCGATGCGTCCGCCGTGGTGATCCAAACCTCGCTTACATCGGCGTATTTGTGAAACGGTTTATAATAAAAATCTAGATCCAAAAGGCCTAGTTTCCACATCTGATAGGCGATGTCCTTGCCTGTGTATGTAACCGTTCCGTTCGATCTGACGAGAATCTTGTTCGCTTCATGATCGTCGGTTCCGGCATATGCTTCGAACGGCATAACCCAACAACCGGTGTGTTTACCGTCGGTTTCATAATGTATGGCATTAAGTTCTTTCATTCGGTCGAATGCATGCTGCCAGAAATGCAGATGCAGTATTTCCGATTCACGCGGCAAAAGATCGTAACGGATAGAGAACCGTTCCATCGTATCTAAAATGCATTCGACATTGCGTGTCGCGACATAGTCTGCCAGCTCGGCGGTCGGATTTCCGCCTTCTTCGATCAGATGCAGAACTTCAGCTCGTTTATCTTTCAGATCCTCGTTCTTTGCATATTCCTGGCCCACTTTTGCATAAAGATCCCAGCAATAATAATCAAAGCTTTTTCCTTCAGACTTCAAGTTCTTATCGAGCTTTTCAATTCCGTCTAAATTCAATTGTTCCAGATAGATAAAGCCGATTACTACATCTGCTACCTGAACTCCAGTGTTATCGATATAATTCTGAACTTCGACCTTTTTGCCGATCGATGTCAGCATTCTGGCAAAAGTATCGCCGAGAACGGAGTTTCGAACATGGCCGATGTGAGCGGCTTTGTTCGGATTTACCGACGTGTGTTCGACACATATCTTTTTAGCTGTCTGAGAAGTAACTCCGGGCAGAGGTTCGGCGTTCGTATTAGAAATAAGAAAAGCGGCTCGGTCAAAAAATACGTTCAAATAACCCGGCCCGGCGATCTCTACCTTGTCGATGCCCTCGATATTTTCCAGATCTGCTTTTAAGGTTTCGGCTATTGAACGCGGATTGGACTTTTCACCAGTCTGCTGTTTGATCAGTTTTGCAAGTTCAAAAGCGATAGGGAACGCGACATCGCCGAGTTCGGTTTTGGGCGGAGTTTCGGCTGCGATCTGATCGAGATCGATATTAAAATTTGCCGCCGCCGAAGCTCGTACGGTTTCACGCAGCACCGATGTTATTTCCGATATGGTCATTATTAAAATTATCCGTCTTTTGCGAAATAGAAAATAGATTATAGATGCGGCTGTTCGCGATAGCAAAATCGGATGTTCCGGCTTTTTCTTTTTTTTGTTAAAAACGTTAAACTCTAGCTTTTACGGCAACAAAATAGTAGATATGGAAAACTCAAATAATTCATCTGTCGATCTGGCGAAGATCGCCGCAGGCGTAAGAATGATGCTCGAAGGCATGGGCGAAGACCCGAACCGCGAAGGTTTGCAGAAAACGCCCGAACGCGTTGCTGATTTTTACGCCGAACTTACGGCCGGAATGTGGGAAGACGCTAAGTCGCATATTATGCCGCTGCCGGGCGATTCGCATGATGAAATGGTGATCGTAAAAGACATCTCGATCGCTTCGGTCTGCGAACATCATTTGGCTCCGTTCGTCGGAAAATGTCACATTGCTTATATTCCGAAAGGCGGCCGAATTATCGGGCTTTCAAAGCTTGCGCGAATTGCCGAGATCTTTTCGCATCGGCTGCAGGTGCAGGAGCGTTTGACGCAGCAGATCGCCAAAACGCTTTTCGATGAGCTCGATCCGGTCGGCGTAATGGTCGTTGTCGAAGCCGAACATACCTGCATGACGCTTCGCGGTGTGAAAAAGCCCGGCTCAAAAACGATAACATCGGCTGTGCTCGGCGGTTTTAGAACCGATCCGCGGACGCGGGCAGAGGCAATGTCGCTGATAAAAGGTTAATAGATAACTTTAACTGTCGGGCTGCCGACTCTTAACATAACACTTTAATATGAAAAAACGATCTTTTTTGTTGGCTATCACCTTGTTTGCGTCAATATCGGCTGCTGGACAGGATCTGACATCGAAATTTGATGCAAACAAAATGCGTGAGCGCGTAAAAACGCTTTCTGACGATAAATTCGAAGGCCGCGGGCCGGGAACCGCAGGCGGCAAGCTTGCAGCCGACTACATCGCCGATGAAATGAAATCCGGCGGCATTAAACCCGTAAATAAAGGCAGCTATTTTCAAAACGTAAAAATGGTCGGCATTAAGGCCGATCCTAACACCAAACTGGTCATCAACGGTAAAGCCGGTCAGACGGAACTGAAATTCGGCGACGAATTTGTGGCGACCACATCGGCTCAGATATCTAATGTTGATATCGATGCAGAACTTGTTTTTGCCGGTTACGGAATAGACGCGCCGAATAATAACTGGAACGACTACAGCGGACCGGCCGAAGATTATCGCGGCAAAGTATTGATGATCCTCGTAAACGATCCACCGCCGACGACTGCCGAACCCGATCGTTTTGGCGGAAAAGGGCTGACCTATTACGGACGCTGGACATATAAATATGAGGAAGCCGCACTCCGCGGCGCGGCCGGCGTTATTTTGGTTCACACGGATAATTCGGCTGGATATGGCTGGAACGTCGTGCGCACATCTAACGGTAGTTGGCGATATGAGATCGCAAGAACGTCCGGCGACGTCACGCCGTATTTGAGGATCAAATCATGGGCGACCGAATCGGCTTCCGCGACGATCCTGCGCTCGGCCGGGTTGGATCTAAAAGAACTGCAGGAAAAGGCCGCCGTTCGCGGATTCAAACCGATCGATACCGGACTTCGCGTTAAAATCGAATTGAATAGCGAAATAACGCACTTCGAATCGCCGAACGTTGTCGGAATGATAGAAGGCAGCGATAAAAAGCTTCGCCGCGAATATGTTATTTACACCGCTCATTGGGATCATCTCGGCATCGGCGAACCGAACGCCGAAGGCGATAAGATCTATAACGGAGCTTATGATAATGCGTCGGGCATTGCGGCCGTTCTGGGAATAGCCGATGTTCTGGCGAAAACTCCTGTCAAAGAACGCCCGAAGCGTTCCTTCATGTTCTTGTTTCCGACAGCCGAAGAACAAGGCCTTCTCGGTACCGAATATTACGCGGCTCATCCGATAATTCCGCTGGCGAAAACAGCCGCAAATGTGAACATTGACGGCGTTAACTTTGCCGGCAAAGTAAAAGATTTTATGGCGTTGGGAGCCGAGCGTTCGTCGATAAAGTCGATAGTTGACGAAGTTGCCGCCGAACGGAAATTTACCGCAAAAGCAGATCTATCGCCTGAACAAGGGTTCTTCTTCAGATCGGATCATTTTCCTTTTGCAAAGGTCGGTGTTCCGGCGATCTCGCTGCAGCACGGCGAGGAATTCATCGATCCGCCTTCAAAAGAGGCCGCGGAATTTATGAAGTCCTACGGAGAAAAACATTATCATCAGGCTTCGGACGAATATCATGATTGGTGGGATATGTCGGCGATGATCCAGGAGGCCGAGATCGGATTGGCCATTGGGATAAAGCTGGCTGATCTAAAGAATATTCCGCATTACAATACGGATGATGAATTTTCCGTTGCGGATAAAAAACGCGGAAATAAATAAATATGAAAACGTTCTATATAACAACCCCGATCTATTATGCGAACAGTTCGCCGCATCTCGGCCATCTTTATACGACGGTCGTTGCGGATGTGATAAACCGTCATAAAAGACAGCGTGGTTTTGATACTTATTTTCTGACCGGAACCGACGAACACGGAGTAAACATTGAACGTGCGGCGGCAAAGAACGGTCGCACACCGAAAGAACAAGTCGATGTGGTTTCGGGCGAAATAAAGCAACTGTTTCATGATTTCAAGCTCGATACGGAAAACGGCGGCTACGATATTTTTATGCGTACGACCGAGCCTTTTCATTACGAAGGTGCTCAGAAGCTTTGGCGCACGATCGCGGAAAATAAAACCCCGAAAGGGAATTCGAACATATATAAAGGACATTACGAAGGCTGGTTCTGTGCTCCCTGTGCGTCGTTCAAGACCGAAGATGAATATGTCATCGTTCCGGGAAGCGATATTCCGAATTGTTTGATACACGAACGCCCGCTCGACCGCGTTTCGGAGGAAAGCTATTTCTTTCGGTTGTCCGATTATGGCGAGTTTTTGCTGGAGGCAATTTCGGAAAGCCCTGAATTAGTTCAACCTGAACCTCGTAAAAATGAAGTTATCTCATTCATAAAACAAGGTTTACAAGATCTGTCGATCAGCCGTGAAAAAGGTTCGGTCGCGTGGGGAATTCCGGTTCCGGATGACGATAAACATGTAATGTATGTTTGGCTAGATGCTCTTTCGAACTATATTACGGCTCTCGGCTACGGCAACGAACGCGAAGATTCGGCGGGATTTGATAAATATTGGAATAACATAGTTCATTTGGTTGGCAAGGATATTCTTCGATTTCACGCGATCTACTGGCCTGCCTTTTTGGCCGCTGCCGGATTGGAACTGCCGAAGACTATCTACGCACATGGTTTGTGGTTGGATGTTGACGGCCGTAAGATGAGCAAAACCATAGGTAACGTCATTGATGTTGATGTGTTGCATGAATATTTTCAGATAGACGGTTTGCGGTATTTTCTGCTGCGCGAGATGGCATTTGGCCAAGACGGCAAATTCGGTTACGAAAATTTGATCGAACGTGTAAATGCTGATCTTGCAAGCGGTTTGGGGAATTTGGCGAGCCGAACATTGTCAATGATATTGAAATATCGCGAAGGAATTGTTCCAAGCGGAGAAATATCGGCGGCATCGGCTGAAAATGCCAAAGAAGCCGGGCTTGACCCAAGTTCCGATGCATTGTCCATCGAATTATCGAACCTTCGCGGCGAATTTCTGGACAGATTCGCTAGATTCGAATTTAATCAGGCCTTGGAAGCGGTTTGGGCGATGATCGCGACCGTTGACAAAATGATCTCGGACACAAAGCCTTGGGCTTTGATCAAAGACGAAAACCAGACGGAAACATTGAACGCGGTTCTATATCGCGCGACAGAAACGCTTCGGTGGTTGTGCGTTCTGCTTTATCCGGTGATGCCGGAATCGACAAAGAATATTTACAAACAGATCGGTTTGGACGATGACATATCGATAATAGATCCGGTTGAATTGAATTGGGGAAGTTTGAACGCGGGAACGAAGATCGGCGAAACATCAGGCGTTTTTCCGCGAATAGATAAGAAAAAAGTTATGAGTGAAATTATGAACAGTGGACAGTTGTCAGCGGTCAGTAGTCAGGGAGCAGGCGGCAACAATTCGGAACCGCTTGCGTCAGCGGGCGGTCAAAAGTCGGAACCAGGATCGATAGCGACCGGGTCTCAAGTCGAACCGGCTCAACCAGCGGTTGAAGAAAGCTTCATCGCGATCGACGACTTTCTAAAGGTCGATCTGCGTGTCGGACAAATAATGGTCGCGGAACGTATACCGAATGCCGACAAGCTTTTGCGCTTTGAGATAGATCTTGCCGAAGAAAAGCCTCGGCAGATACTCGCCGGACTTGCCGAACATTACGATCCGGAAACGCTGGTCGGCCGAAAGGTCGTCGTCGTCGCCAATCTGAAACCGCGAAAGATGCGCGGCCTCGAATCGCAGGGAATGATCTGCGCCGCATCGCTCGAAGACGGAACCGGCCCAAAACCCGCCATCGCAACGTTTCTCGAAGACGTAGAGATCGGAGCAAGGCTGAAATAAATGAATTTTGAATGGGATCCAAAAAAGGCAGAATCGAATGTTAAAAAGCATGGAGGAGTGAGTTTTGAAGAAGCCGAAACCGTATTTGGGGACTCGCTTGCCGCTATATTTTTAGATGATGAACATTCATTTGACGAAAAACGTGAGATAATAATCGGGTACTCAGACGAGAACCGTCTGTTGGTGGTTAGCTTTACCGAGAGGGGCAATGACATGATACATATAATAAGCGCCCGTCGTGCTGATCCTGTTGAGCGTCGGAAACATGAAAATGAGCAAAATAGATAAAGACGAATTGAAGCCGCACTACGATTTTGATTATTCAAAAGCTAAGCCAAATCGTTTCGCTGAAAAATATAAAAAAATGATAATGCATGTTGGAATTGCGCCTGATATCGCAGACGATTTTCCCACAGAGGAGTCCGTGAACGATGCGTTGCGCGAATATCTTAAGATCATTAAAAGAGCGCCAACCGAAACTGCAAGATCATGAAAATGGAAGATTTGAATAAAGAGCTGCGACCGGAATACGATCTTGCGAAGTTAAAAGTGAGAAGGTCGTAAACTGATGAATCAGATCAGGTTGGATCTGGATGTGGGAAGAGTTTTTCCTGATTCTGAGTCTGTAAATGAAACACTACGGTTTTTGATCGGAATAACGGAACAGCACCGCATGGAACTCCCTACGAAGTGACATTGATAGACTCCACTTTCATATTGACGACGAGGTATTGAAGCGTATTTGCGATAAGCTCGTTGAGCCAAAAATGGCCGAATCTAAACCAAGTAAAATGAGCAGCCACAAATCCCAATGAACGATCTGGCAGCTTCACTGACCGAAGAAGACGCACCCGCAATTCTGGACTTAAAAAATGAAGCTAGGCTCAAATAGGCGGGAGATTATTTAACTTGCGCTTTTTGATCAATGCATCACGAATTGAGCAACAAAGAATCTTGAACAGTATAGCGTTCGGCTATAAATAAAACATTAGTGAGAAAAATAATGATAAAAAATTTAAAATGGGTAGCTTTATTCGCTGTTGTTCATCTTTTCTCTGCAAGCATTTTTGGTCAAAAATCGAAACCAAAAGCTCCGCAGACGCCGAAAGCGGTGATAACTGCGGATCCTATAGATGCAAACGAGATTCTGGGAATTGTTGAGGATCATACATATACAAACAAATTTTTTGGATTTGAGCTGAAGGTCCCTGATGATATGACCATACTTGAAAGACCTCAGCAGGAGCTATACAGTGAAGCCGGAATAGATATAATCAAATCAAAAGCCGATGGTAGTACCTCGCAATTTGATTCTGCATACAAAAGAACCATCAATTTGTTGGTTATTTCTAAACTTCCCCCGGGAACTTCGGGAAATTCTGCGGCTGAATTCGGAACGACGAAGCAAATGACCGGCGTTACTTCAAAAATGGTCATGGCGGCAACGGCTTCGGTAATGACTTCGACCGGAAGCTTTAAACTGGTTGCAAATCTTCCGTCAAAGAAATTTGGAGGCTTTACTTTCGTAGGCTCCGATTTTGAAAGTACAGCATTTGATGTTCCGCTTGACCACCGGATCTATATAACTATGCACAAGGGTTTTTCTTTGGTGATCTCCATTACCACGTCAAAGGATGCGGGTTTTACAGAATTTGAGGACCTGTTTGAAAATATTAAACCTATAAAAAAATAACCTAAATGTTCATAGATTCACATTGTCATATTGACGGCGAGGCGTTCGACGCGGACCGGGATGAGGTTGTGCGGCGTGCGAGGGAGGCGGGCGTGGCGGCGATGTTGAACGTCGGTACGGGCGATCCGCACAGCGGCGAGATCGCGCGGGCCGTTGCGGTTGCCGAGCGTTATGAGAATGTGTTCGCGGCGGTCGGCGTTCACCCACACGATGCGAAGCTGTATGATGATGCGGCCGAAGAGCATTTGATCGAGCTTACGAAAAACGAAAAGGTCATCGCTTGGGGCGAGATCGGCTTGGACTATTATTATGACCATTCGCCAAGAGACGTTCAGCGAGAGGTTTTTATAAGGCAGATTCGGACTGCGAAAAAGCTGGGCTTGCCGGTGATCATTCATAGCCGCGATGCGGATGATGAAACGGTTGAGGTGTTGACAGCGGAATATGCTGAAATGCCGCCTGAAGGCGGGACTCAAAACTGCGATCAAGAGCCGCTTAAAGGCGGGACTCAAAACCGCGATCAAGAGCCTAAAGGCGGGACTCAGAACGGGATAATGCATTGTTTTGGCGGCACGCCGGTAATGGCGAAGGCGTTGATGGATGTCGGATTTATGATATCATTCGCGGGAAATGTCACGTTCAAAAAGGCGGAGAATCTTCGCGATGCGGCGCGCGTTGTTCCATTTGATAGGTTGCTGATCGAAACCGATTGTCCGTTCCTCACGCCGGTTCCGTTTCGCGGCAAACGCAACGAACCCGCATTTGTCGCTAATACAGCCGAATTTCTCGCAAATTTCTATGGTGTCGAAACCGAAGAGATCGCACGGCATACAACACAGAACTTTCTAGGCTTTTTCAAAATTGAACTAACCGCGGAGACTTAGATGAGCTGAGCAGAAAAAAGCCTATAAGAAACCAATTTATTTTTGGTTTTCCAACTCTGTGTCTTTGCGACTTTGCGTTAATATATTTCCTATGGCTAAAGAAAATTCATTTGATATTGTCTCGAAAACCGATTATGCGGAAATAACGAACGCATTGAATCAGACCAATAAAGAGATCTCGCAGCGTTTCGATTTCAAAGGCAGCAAAGCGGCCGCCGAACTAAAGGACAAAGACCTCGAACTCACCGCCGAAGACGATACGAAGCTGCGGAATATGAACGATATATTGCAGACCAAGCTCGTAAAACGCGGCATTTCGCTAAAAGCTCTCGATTATCAGAAGGTCGAACCAGCGGCCGGCGGCACGGTTCGTCAGGCTGTTAAGATCCAACAGGGAATTCCGACCGACAAAGCAAAAGAGATCGTGAAATACATCAAGGACGCGAAGCTTAAAGTCCAGGCTTCGATCCAAGGCGAAAGCGTACGCGTTTCCGGCAAAGACCGCGACACGCTTCAGGATGTCATCGCCAAACTCAAGGCACACGATTTCGGCATAGATATGATGTTCGATAATTATCGGAGTAATTAGGATGAAGCGTGAATTTAACATTCTTACTGAACAGGACGAAGACGGCATGCTCGTCGCGTCCGTTCCCGAACTTCGCGGATGTCACACACAGACAAGATCGCTCGACGAACTGATGATCCGTATCAGAGAAGCAATAAAATTGTGTTTGGAAGTTAGATAATGCAATTATTCGCGACAAAACGTGCGGCGGTTTTGGAAAGATCCAAGGCGCGGAAAATATTTTCGATCGTCGGCGATGAGCTTGGTCTAGTTGAGGCGGAGTTCGAGCGGCAGATGCGTTCGAATATTCAAGTCATCAATTATCTCGGCGATTATGTTCGCGAATCCGGCGGAAAGCGTGTCCGTCCGGCGTTGTTGGTTTTGTCCAATTACGCGGCCGGCGGCCGAGCGGCAGATGAGCCGATCATCCGGTTGGCGACGGTCATGGAAATGCTCCATACGGCGACGCTTGTTCACGACGACATTATCGATAACTCCGATATTCGACGAAACCGCACGTCTGTAAATGCGCGTTTCGGCAATCAAACCGCTGTTCTGATGGGCGATTGGCTGTATATGTCGGCGTTCGAAACATCGCTTCGCGAACGCTCGCTTGAAATATTGGATATTCTGACGCGGCTTACGCGAAAAATGACCGAAGGCGAGTTAATACAGCTTACGACCATCGGCGATGTAAATATTTCCGAAGAAGCTTATTACGACATCCTTCGCCGAAAGACGGCATATCTTTTTTCGGCGTGCTGTGAGATCGGTTCGATATCGGGCAGTGCGGATAAAAATTATAGAGAAGCTTTGCGTGATTACGGAATGAATCTTGGAATCGCGTTTCAGTTAGCCGACGATCTTTTGGATCTGACCGCCGAGATGAACGATCTTGGAAAGGCCTCGGGCGTCGATTTGACCGAAGGCAAAATGACGCTGCCGCTGATACTGCTTTTGAAAGAACAGCCTGATCTGAAACCTCTGCTCGAAGAAGTAATGCGTTCAGGAACTTACGAGGCGATATCCAGAAACGGCATTTTAAGGAAAATGTCGGAGATCGGAATGATCGACCGCATTCGTTCGATAGCTCTCGGCTTTGCCACCGCCGCGAGAAAAAATCTTGATGTTTTGCCTAAAACAGAGTATCGTGTTGCATTAGAAGCGATTCCTGACTATGTCATCGAACGCGGAAACTAAACGTAAACTTTCGATTTGCGTTTCCAATAAATAGTTTAGCTTCATTATGTTAGACGAAAATCTTATAGCAACACTTGAACAAAGTTTGAGGCAAACGCGAAATGCTCAAAATCGTTTGGCCGCGCGTCTTCGCGAGGTTCAGGAAGAATCCGAACGTCTTCGCGAAGAGATCGGAGCGCTTGAGAACAGCGCGCGTCAAACCGAATCGGCTATCGACAGCCTGCTTGTCACAATGCGTTCGGGCAGCCGAATATTCAATTCGGGAACGTCCATGCGGCTTGACGACGAATATGGCATAACACCGAGCAGTGATACAAAACCGGCCAACAGACAAAATGAAGCATCCGTTAGGCCTGTCAGAAAAGAAACGCCAAATCGGACGATCGCATATATAAATCAAAATCGCGTTCCTTCACGCTCAAACGATATCGAACCGATCAGCAACAGATTTGCCGACCGCACGATCACACAGGCCTGTACATTACTGCTCCGCGAAGCCGGCAAACCGCTTCACGTAAATGAGCTTTATAATCTACTGGTTTCCGGCGGAATGGAATTTAAGGGAAATAACCCGACTATCTCAATAGCCGTTTCATTGAACCGGAACCGTAGATTCAGAAAGGTCGAACCGGGCACTTTCGATCTGATGTTCCGCGAAGCTTCGCAGCAAGCGGCCTCTTAACTAAAAAATTTCTTCTTTATTGCCCGTGTTTTTTTGCGGGTTTGTTGTAAAAATTTAAATCCAAAAGGAAAGGATCTTATTCGATGAATAAATTCAGGACGCTTTTCTGTGTTCTCGTTTGTGCGTTAACGCTGAACTTTTTTTCAGGCGATGCGAATGCTCAAAAAATACGCTTGCGGTCGCAATTAATGCCGGCGTGTACCGGTTCGGCAAATTCGCGATTTGCTGATGTATATGCGGACGGCAACATCGCCGTTCTTGGCAGCTATAGCTGCAAAGGAGCATTTATTTTCAACATTAGCGATCCGGATCATCCGACGCTCGCATCTTGGTATAATCCGGGCAACAGCCAACAATTTCTTGAAGCGATCGTTATAGGCAACCGCGGATATTTCGGTTCAGGCAACAGCGGCGGCGTGCACATTGTCGATCTTACGGATCCGACGAATCCCGTTCAGCTCGGCGTTGTCGATGCAACCCACGGCAACGGCCATAGAAGCATTCACGAAATGATGGTCTTTCAGCAGAACGGCGCGACATTACTGCTTGAGAATTACAACAGCACGAGCGTCAAGACCTTAAAGGTGATCAACGTTTCAGATCCGGCGAATCCTGTGTTCATACGCAATTTCGATCCGACCGAAATTCAATGGGTTCACGCAATGCATATTCGCGGGAATAGGTTATTCACATCCGGTTGGGGGAATTCGTCCAATCGCGGAAAGACCGAGATCTATGACATTGAGAATTTAGCGACGCGTCCGCCGGTGCTTTTGGGATCAATATCCGATCCGTCCTCTTCGCCGACCGCCGGAAACAATATGCACAGCAGTTGGACTAGCGAAGACGGAAGATATCTTTACAGCGCACGCGAAGTTACGAACAGCAACGGCCCGAGTCCGGGCGACATTCGTGTTTATGATATTGCTGATCCGGCACAGCCGCTTTTGGTGAACCGCATCACGATGGCCGATCTAGGAATAAATGCCGTAACGCCGCATAACCCGGTCGTTATGGGCGATAAGCTTTATGTTTCATGGTATCAAGCGGGTTTGCAGGTCTTTGATCTTTCAGATCCGACAAAGCCTGTCCGCATTGGCCAATACGACACTTTTGAAGATGCTTACACGCCTAGCGAATCAAGCACTATAGCAGATCAGCCTTGGGATCAGGTCTGCGGACTTTCGTCGCTTCGAGGCAGTCTTCCGACAAATTATGACGGGCTTTGGGCGGTTTATCCGTTCTTGGGCGAAGATAAGGTCGTTATCGGCGATCTGACAAAAGGCCTGCTGATCGTTGATGTTTCCGATTTCAACGCTCCGCGGCGAAATGCTGTTTCCGATTTCGACGGCGACGGAAAAACCGATCTGTCGGTATTTACACCGACCGCCGGACAGTGGAAAGTTGAGAACAGTTCCAACGGAACTTCGCAATATACGGCATTTGGTGTGAATGGCGATCAGGTCGTAACAGGCGACTATGACGGCGACGGCCGTTCGGATGTTTCGGTTTGGCGTCCATCCAATGGAAGCTGGTATATCCTCGGAAGTACTTCCGGATTCTATCAGGTACAGTTCGGTATCAACGGTGATGTGCCGGTCGTCGGCGATTATGACGGCGATAATAAAGACGACATCGCGGTTTGGCGGCCGTCAACCGGTGTTTGGTATATAAACCGAAGTACTTTGGGCATACAGATCGTTCGTTGGGGAGTCAGCGGAGACAAACCGCTTGTCGGCGATTACGAAGGCGACGGCAGATCGGATATGGCGATCTGGCGGCCGTCGACCGGCATTTGGTATGTGCTGCCGAGTTCGGCGGAAATTCCTATCATTGTGAGTTTCGGTATTGCAACGGATAAGCCTGTCGCACTTGATATCAACGGCGATGCACGCACCGACTTCGGCATCTACAGGCCATCGACCGGACAATGGTACACGCTGACATCGTCTAATTACAGTTTTAGCGTTTATCAATTCGGCCTCGGCGAAGACGTTCCGATCCCGGCGGATTTCGACGGCGACGGCACCTCGGACATTGCTATTTATCGCCCAAGTAATAATGTTTGGTATGCACTTCGGAGCAGTGATAACGGCGTTATGATACGGCAGTTCGGACAAGCGGGCGATCAGCCTTCGCCGTCTTCCGTACAGCCTGACTAATTATATACAAAAATAAAAAGGCCAAAGTCATTGTTTCGGCTTGACTATGGCCTTTTTGTTTTTATTATGGCATATATGAAACTGACGCTGAATGTAAACACCGGCTCGCTTGCAAATCGAAGTTTTGAACTAGAGACAGGCTTTATGACCATTGGCCGAAGCGAGAACTGTACAGTCCGCTTTGACCCGATCGGCGAAAGACTTGTTTCCAAACAACATTGCTTTATCGAAGCAAAACCAGACGGTTATTATCTGACTGACAACAACAGCAGCAACGGAACATTCCTGAACGGCGAACGCGTTCAGCAATCGCGGCTTAACGACGGCGACCGGATCGAGTTCGGCCGGAACGGATCAGCAGCGACGGTTCAAATACAGGCCGGCGGCCAAATTGCTCAGGCGCCGGAAAGTTTCAGGATGAACGAGTTGGCGCAATACAGTTCCGCTGCGATAAAAGTTCCGGATAATCTGCAAAACTCGGTGGCAAGCATCGGGCTTGGCCAAGTAGCTGTTGCTCCGACGAATAAAAATGTCGGAAAATATGTCGGCATCGCGATAACGATCTTTATGATGATCTTTTTGTCATTGATCGTCGTCGGCATAATGTTCCTGAGCGTCGGCCCGATACCGGCTGTCATCGCGGCTGTTGTGGCATTCGTTCCGGCGGTCATTTATCTGCTGCCGCTGATAATTTTAGACCGTTACGATCCGGAACCGCTTTGGCTTTTGGCTCTCGCATTCGGTTGGGGAGCTTTGGTCGCGGTCATCGTTTCTTTTATTCTGAATACATTTTTTGGGATCGCGGTCGGCATGACGGTTTCGCCCGGAGCCGGACAGGTCGTCAGCGGTTTGATATCCGCGCCGATCGTCGAAGAAGCATCAAAAGGCATCGGCCTACTGATATTGCTCATCGCTTTTCGAAAATATTTCGACGATATCTTGGACGGCATTGTTTTCGCCGGCGTCATCGCACTCGGTTTTGCGACGGTTGAAAATGTGCTGTATTACGGCCGAGCACTTGGCCAAGGCGGCTTGGCGGCTCTCGTTCTTATATTCTTTATGCGCGGCATTTTATCGCCTTTCGCGCATGTTACTTTTACATCGCTGACCGGCATCGGCTGCGGTATATCACGCGAATCGCATAATAAATTCGTGCGGATCTTGATGCCGATGCTTGGTTATATCGGAGCCGTATCGCTGCATATGCTTTGGAACGGTATGGCGATCGTCGGCGGACTCGGATCGTTCCTGGTCGGATATTTGGTTATCGAGATACCTTTCTTTCTTATCTTCGTCGGGTTTGCGTCATACATTATGTACCGCCAGAACAAGATCCTGAAGGAAATGCTGGCGATAGATATCGCACGAGGTTTGATACCGCAGGATCACGCGACTACCGCGACCTCGATCTTTAAGAGTACAGGCTGGCTTTTAAGCGGTTTGTTCAGCGGGAAATTTCGTGCGCGGTCACGGTATATGCGTGCTATCGGAAGTCTTGGATTAAGCTATTGGCACATACAAAGGGCGACCGCCGCTCAAGGACAAACCGCGAGCTTTCAGCAAAATCCGCTGCTCCGTGAGGAAGTATTGGCCTGGCGCGACAAGGTATAATGAAAATGGTGAATTATGAATGATGTTACTCATAATTCACCATCAAATGTTTTTGGTAGGCCGTGCAGGGATTGAACCTGCGACCCGCGGATTAAGAGTCCGCTGCTCTACCAACTGAGCTAACGACCCGAAAACCTTTGCAGTATAACAAGAAAGAAAACCAACACGCAAACCGCAATAAATCTAATTTCACACGTTCTAAATTAGTGGAAATGCCGATCTGTGCAACAATAGTTAGATAGATGCGAGAATGTTCAAAATGTGAGACCTGCTATCCTGATGCGGTCACGATCTGTCCGAACGACCAAACGGAAACGAAGATCTCGATGCCCGGCGGCCAGCTTTTGGCGTCGAGATATTTGCTGCAGCGGCGTATCGGCCGCGGCGCGATGGGACAGGTCTATCTGGCCAACGATAATAAATTCGCATCGAGAAAGGTTGCCGTAAAAACGGTTCGCCAAGATATCCTAAGCAGCGAAGACCTGCAGGAAGGCGAAGCCATCGTCCGTTTTGAACGCGAAGCACAAGCGGCGGCGTCGGTTCAGCATCCGAATACTGTCGATGTCACAGATTTTGGCGAAACCAAGGACGGCATATTTTATCTCGTGATGGAATATGTCGAAGGCGAAACGCTGCACAGATTGCTTCGTCGCGAAGGAACTTTGACGGTTAGTCGCTCGGTAAAGATCTTGCGGCAGATCGCCGATGGTGTCGAAGCTGCACATGAGATCGGCATTCTGCACCGCGATCTGAAACCCGCGAATATTTTCCTGCTCCAAAAAGGCAAAGGCGGCGACGGCTTTATCAAGGTCGGCGATTTCGGACTCGCCAAGATCGTAAATCAAACCGTCACGGATATCAGTTCGAACGCGACGCCTTCGTCACGCGGCATAATCGGCACACCGGAATATATGTCTCCCGAACAGATGCAGCCCGAAATGGGCGTAGATGTCCGCGCCGATATTTATGCTCTTGGGACGATCGCTTATTTGATGCTCGGCGGCAAAACGCCTTTTACCGGCGATATGATGCAGCTCGTGATGCAGAAAATAATGAAAACGCCAGAGCCGCTTTCATCGCTGCGTTCGGATATTCCGAGCGACGTCGAGCGTGTGATAATGCGGTCGCTGGAGATCGATCCGAATATGCGGCAGGCTTCGGTTTCTGATTGGATAAACCAGCTCGAAGAGGCCGCGTCGGATTTCAAAGAAAGCGGCGGTTCGGGAACATCGCGGCTCGTGATAATGGCTCCGCCGTCTGCCGAAGTTTATCTTGACGACGAACGAAAAGGCAGCGTCGGAAGTTCGGGCCGTGTCGTTCTAACGAATATTCCCGCCGGCCAGCATATCCTGCGAGTTTCAAAAACCGGTGAAAAGGACGACGAACGCGTCATCGAGATCCGCGAAGGCGTGAACGAACAGGTCATCCAAGCTCACCTCAGAACCATAAACGAGCAGGGAAGCCAGCCTTCGTCCGGTTCGCAGGGTAGCAGCAGCGGAGCCCAATCAAGCATGATGCCCGGCATCGTCGCTTGTTCGAATTGCAATGCGCGTTTTGCCGAAGGCGTTAAATTTTGCGGCCGCTGCGGCAACAGATCGTTCGTTCTGGTCGTTCCTGCGGAAGCTCCGGGTTCGTTCCCGTGCCCAAGATGTTCGAATATGCTGCCCCCGAATTCCAAATTCTGCGGCCGCTGCGGTTTGAATATGTCGCCGGCAATAACAGATCAGCGTATTCACACACAGCCGACTTTTTTAAGACCGAATTTGAATATGCAGATACCGCAGCAGGCCGAGAGAATATGCGGTAAATGCGGTGAATCATTTCCGGCAAAAATAAAATTTTGCGGCCGGTGCGGCAGTGTCCTCGGTTCTTGACCCGCAAAAAACCTTAATTCAAACCCTCCAAAATTCGCATTTCGCGGCTCTTATGCTTATAATACTGAGAATCATTTTTTCGGTTCCGATGGGATCGTTTGAAAGAGCTGCCGATGAAAATTTGTCCGACATGTAAAAGATCTTACGCAGACGATCTGCTGAATTTTTGCCTTGATGACGGTTCTGTTCTGACGACGGCCGGAAATCCCGCAGGCAATATTTATGTAAATCAGGCACGTCCGACGGCTGTTACGCCGCCGACGCCAAATACCGCGGATATGAACTATGGCTTGACGCCGACAGCGGTTCCTGCTCCGGCAAGGTCAAGGCGCGGAGGATTGTGGGCGATCGGAATCTTGGCAGTATTGCTTTTGTTATGCGGCGGCGGAGCTCTGCTTTTTGGAATAATGGTCGCAAATGCGCCGGTAAATAAAAATTCGAATACTAAGATCGAGGTCGGCAACAAAAATGATCCGAAACCCGACGGACCCGCGAAAGGTGTTAATAAGATCGCGATATCGGATTGGGCCGGCGTCAGAGACGAGGGGATACTTCAGGCGAACGGTTCGGAAAGCACGATGTGGTCAAGGCTTAAAGGGCACTATTTTGTAATGGTGGCTCCGCAAAAATTCTCTACGATCGGGTCGAATACCAGTTTGACCGTTCGCAATGTTAATGACGAAAATACAAGCATCGGTTTCGGTCTGGTATTTCACAGCGATGTTAAGCCGTTGAAACAAGATTATGCGTTCCTAATAGATTCAAAGAGAAAGCGTTTCCGCATCGCCAGACACAAGGATCTGAAAGAAACCGATGTCGTAAAATGGACCGTTTCAACCGCGATAAAGGATGGCGATCAACAGAACGTTCTCGAAGTTCACGACCTCAGCGGAATGATGGAATTTTTTATAAACGGTCAAAAACTTACGACTCTGCGGAACGAGATCGGTGGAACATCCGGTGTGCCCGGGCTTTATGCGGGCGATGCCATCAAGATAGGATTTTCTGAACTGACTGTCAGCAATTAGAATTTAAATTGGTTTTATGAAACATTGCCCTCAATGCGGCCAGCGATACAGCGACCAAAACATAAATTTTTGTCTTGAGGACGGCGAGCTTTTAAAGGATTTTTCCGAAACTCCGCCGACGATGTTCGGCAATGATCCGCTGCCGTCGCAATACGCCGACGATCAGCCGCCGACGGTTCTGATGAATCCAACGCGTGTGACGAATTCGAATTGGCAGCCCGGCGGTCCGCCCGCACCTTGGCAAACGAATCAGACGATGCAGCCGACCGGCTACACGCCGCCGATGCTTTATCAACCGGCTCCGGATCAAACTCTGCCGATCGTTTCGCTTGCTCTTTCGATCGGTTCGCTGCTTTTTGTATGCTGTTTCGGCGGGTTTTGGCTCGGAATTCCGGCTGCCGTCGTCGGTTACATAGGTATGTCCAATGCGGACAAATCTCCGACAAAATACGGGGGTCGTGGAATGGCCATCGCAGGCATGGTTATCGGCATTGTCGGCTTTCTCTTGTCGCTCGCATACATACTCTTGAGCGTGTTGGCGAATTAGCTTTAAATTATCTATACTCTTATAAATGCGAGTTACGCTAAATGTCGTGGCCGGACCGCAAACAGGCCGGCAATTTACATTTGATCAACACGACACTTTCATGATCGGCAGAAGCGAAGATGCACAGTTTTGTCTGCCGCATGATCGTTTCTTTTCGCGCCATCATTGTTTGCTTGAGATCGCTCCACCGCAAACATTCCTGCGTGACCTTGGTTCAACGAACGGCACATTCGTAAACGGTCTTCGCGTCGAAACAGCTCATTTAAAGAATGGTGATCGGATACAAGGCGGCGAAACCGTTCTGGAAGTAAAAGTTCAGGCAGACGCATCGACAGAAGCTTCATCCGCTTCCAGAGTTCCATCATATGATGGAACCGAACCTTCGTTCATAACGGTCGCTTGTTTGAACTGCGGCATACCGGCACAGGCCGCGGCGTCGCGTCCCGATGCGAAACTCTCTTTCGTTTGCGATGACTGCCGCGAAAAACTTCGCAAAAATCCGCAGCCGATACCCAATTATCAAATGATCCGCGTTCTGGGCCAAGGTGGAATGGGGAGCGTTATGCTTGCCAGAGCCGAACGAGACGGCCGTGCGGTTGCCATTAAAACGCTGCTGCCTGAAGTAGCCGTCAGCGATCAATCGTTAAAGCGTTTTATGCGCGAGATCGAGGTCGCTTCGTCGCTCCAACATCCGAACATTGTCAGCTATATCGAACACGGCACGCATAACGGCATCGTGTATCTGGTCACCGAATATGTCAGCGGTATGGATGCGTCAAAGCTCGCGAAAACACGCGGCGGAAAACTCAGTTATCAGGAAGTCGTAAAAATAATCGAACAAACTCTGGCGGCTCTTGACTTCGCGCACAATCAGGGTTTTGTTCACCGCGATATTAAAGAACAGAACATTTTAGTTGACGGAACTTTCCCGAAATATTTAGCAAAATTGACTGATTTTGGCCTTTCGAAAAGCTATAAGCAAACCGGAATGAGCGGCGTTACGATGGTCGGTGATGTTGCCGGAACGATCGCATATATGCCGCCTGAGCAAGTTCGCGATTTCAAAGAAGTTCGTCCGCCATCGGATATTTATGGCGTCGGTATGACCGCTTACAGTCTGCTGACGGGCGCGCACGCTTTGGACATAAGCCCGAACGCAGGCATATCCGAAACCGTAAAAGCGATCTTCGAAAAACCCATTATACCAATAGCAAAACGCGTTCCCGAAGTGCCGCTTCGTATCTCAGCCGTTTTCGAAACGGCTTTGGCAAAACAGGTCGAATTAAGATGGCGTACGGCCGGCGAAATGAGAGAAGCTTTGCTGCGGGCCGCTGAAGAATTCAAATAAGATCTAACCACAAAACATAAAAAGGTGCGCCGCTATCTTTCGGCGCACCTTTTTTGTTTATTGGCGGATCCGGTTATTGGTTGTAAGCGGCTTCGGTCGGAGCATCGCTTGCCATACCGAACGATTCGATGCGGAACGAACTATCCGAACTATTGAGAATATACCAAATACCGCTTCGGTAAACAGCGGCGTCAGATCTTCCGTCTCCGTCAAAATCACCAACGACAGGAATATCACCGGCGAGTCCAAAATGGAATATCGTTGTACTGCCGCCTGAGCGGTATTGATACCAATCGCCACCGCGATAGATAGAGATATCGGTTTTGCCGTCGCTGTCGAAATCGCCGATCACGGGAATATCGCCCGCGAGTCCGAACTGCACGACAACATAGCCGTCATGCGAACGCAGTATATGCCAATAGCCATTGCGGTAGATCGCCTGATCGGTCTTTCCGTCGCCGTCATAATCCGCGGCAACCGGACGATCGCCCGAAGTGCCGAACTGGACGGACGAATTTCCGGCCGTGCTGCCGAGCATATACCAAGTTCCGTTCGAAGGACGAAAGACCGCAAGGTCGTCGATGCCATCGCCGTCAAAATCCCCGTTCTGCGGAATGTCGCCGGTGTTCCCAAACTGAGTCGCGGTAAAACCGAGCGAAGATCTTAGCAGATACCAAGTGCCGTTGCGAAATACCGCGGCATCCGTCTTTCTGTCGCCGTCGTAATCGCCCGGAACTATCTTGTCCGTGGAGATCCCGAATGGGAACTGCGACACGCCGGATGTCGATCCATAGATATACCAAGAACCATTCGATGGACGAAAGATCGAAACATCGGAACGGCCGTCGCCGTCATAATCGAATCTTTGCGGAGCCGGATCTACGATCGTAATGGAACCTTTTGCTAATTCGCCGATGAAGGCGAGAGATACTTTTGTGAATTTTTCCGCATGAACGGCGCTGTTTCCGCTTTGAGCAAGCGTATCGTTGATCGTGTGTATCGTCGGGTTGTCATCGCCGAATAGTGATTCGAAAGGAAATGACGCCGCATATTGACGGTTATCCCACGATGCATGATCCGAACACGCATAATTGCACATCGTATTTCCGACAACGTAAGTCGGCATATATGTCGAGATAAGGTCGCGGATAAATTGATTCTGAGCAGCGTTCGTATGATCGGTTATCATGACGATGTCGTATATAGAAGACGCCGAACGATAGTTGGTCATATCAAGCTGAAGTACGCCGACGACATTTCTATTGGTGTTGCGATAGGTCGTGGCGATATCGTTCGAACCTTTCAAGCCGACCTCTTCGGCGGCGTATGCCATGAACTGTATGGTTCGCGCCGGACGAAAATTCTTGTCCATTAGAACGCGTATCGCATCAGTCAATGTCGCCACACCCGAAGCATCGTCATCGGCTCCGGGCGATCTGTCGTTGGTTGCGCCGCCGCTGATTATAGAATCCTGATGAGCTCCGAGCACGACGATCTCGTCCGGAAACTGCGTGCCCTGTATCGTCATAATTACCGAAGGCTGCGGCGTAACGTTCACCGGATGAGTGAAATAGCTTACCGAAACATCCGAACGTCCGGCGGCAAGCGCCGTCCACGTGTCCTTTATCCAAGCCGCCGACTGCAGACCGGTTGCCGAATTATGACGGCGTGTCAAAAATGCCGAAAGATCTTCGATAACGCCGCGTGTATATGGTTCGCTGGTTGCCGCGACCATTGCGGTTACGTTGGAGATATTGTCTATCGTATAGATTATATTCTGAGTGTTCGGGTTCGAACGGTTGCTTGCATTGGCAAAATCCAATGCTTCTTCGTAAGTCGGATGCGATGAAAAGCCGGCGCATTTATGAAATTCTTCATGCATGCTTGTCGAGAGAGAAAATAAATATTCATTGCTTAGCTTAAGGATCGCAATACCGTCGCGGTCATCGACGATCTTGTAGGGAAGTTCGCCGCCTTTTGCATGAACTAAGGAATCGATATGAGACAATTCTTTTGCATCTATCGTGATCCAACTGACTCCCGAATCGGCAGAGGCGTGTTTGTCAAAATAAACCGACAGTCCAATGAAAAAAACGATCGCCACAAGAGCGAAAATACCTAAAAACTTTTTACTGATCACATTTCCTCCAAACAAAATACAGCATATATAACCGACCAAATCTAATACTTAATCAAAACGATGTCAATAAAAAAGGATGCTTAGATCACAGAGTTTTTGTGACCTTGGAAAGCGACCGCGGAGCATCCGGATCTAGGCCTTTTACCTCAGCCAAATGTGCAGCTAGAAGCTGTGCCGGAATGATGAAAGGTATCGGCGAAAGTATCTCTTCGATATCCGGCGATAATTTTATTGATTGTGTCGAAACAGCCGCGATCTTTTCGTCGTTCGTTATCGAAAAACAATCCGCATTTAGTTCCGCTAGACGCTTTAAAAGCTCCAGGCTGCCTTGCTGTGTGACGCCTGTCGGCCCAAATAAAATTACCGGAAAGCGGCGTTCGATGATCGCCAGCGGCCCGTGAAAAAAATCGGCCGAAGAAAATCTTTCAGCAACGACATAACACGTTTCCATCAATTTCAGCGCAAGTTCGTATGAATTGCCGTAATTATAGCCGCGGCCGACGACAACGCAGTTTTCCATAAATGCGTATCTTTCGGCGGCCTGTTTTATTTCGGGAGCCAATTCCAAAGACCTTTGCGCAAATTCCGGTATCTTGCGGTAATTGATGCGTGTGTCGCCGATCGCATTCGCAAGCATATAAAACAGCAGCATCTGGCCGGTATATGTTTTTGTCGCGGCTACGGAACGTTCGCGGCCGGCGTGAATCCGCATCGTTTCATCTGCAATGCCGGCCATCGTCGAATCGGCTTCGTTCGTGATCGCAACGGTAAAGGCACCGGCGTCTTTCGCCCGCTCCAACACGAAATTGATATCGTCGCCTTCGCCGGATTGCGAAACGCCGATAACCAAAGCACGCTTTAACCGAAGCTTTGCATTATATAAAGTAAAAACGGACGGAGCTGAAAGGGAAACCGGAATTCCGGTCGTTACCTCAAGCAGATAGCGGCCGAACAAAGCGGCATTGTCCGAGCTTCCGCGGGCAACCAGGACAATAACGTCTATTTCCTTGCTTCGGATAAAATCTCCGATCCGTGTGGCGGTTTCGGCTTCGGAGTTTATCGTTCTTTCCAGGACATCGGGCTGTTCGCCGATCTCTTCGAGCATTAATGACATAAATTTTATTAGGAATTAAAAAAAGATTTTACCACCGAGCCCGAATATTTTACAGACGGCATCCGTTAAGGCTCGCCCGCGGTCGCATCTTGCCGGCCAACGTTATTAAGGCTTTCCTTTAATGCAGCTTGCTTAATTTCTCGCAATACAGCATTTATAGCTCCGCCAAATGATATAACGGCCGCTGTAATATAAAGCCAAAGCATTAAGATAATAACCGCACCGAGCGAGCCGTAAGTTTTGTTATAGCTGTTGAAATAAGAAAGATACAGCCGGAAACCGGAAGTCGTAAGCAGCCAAAGCACGATAGCGATAAATGAACCGGGATTGATCCATTCCCATTGAAACTGTTTGTAATCAGGTATCAAATTGTAGAGGATCTCGAACGCAAAAAGCATTACAAGCAATATCGAAAGCCATTGTATTGATACCAGCACCAGCGGAGAAGTTATCTCAAAACCCAAGAAAGCCAGCGTTATCTGAACTATCTGCCAACCGTAAAAAACGATCACCAGAACTATCGCCAGCAGCAAAATGAACAAGAGCGTAAACACGATCGATTGTAGTTTTGTCCGCCACCACGAACGGCTTTCGCGAAGGCCGTAAATAGCATTAAGAGCTGAACGAATTCCATCAATGCCGGCCGATGCCGACCATAATGTGATCGCCAAACCGAGTGTGAGCTTTCCAGTCGAGCTGTTCTCAACGATCTCTCCGACAGTTTTTTGAACCAATATGAACGCGCTTCGCGGCATTATCTGGCCAAGATAAGAATACATTTCACGCTGTAAACTATTGGTAGAATCTAAAACCAATCCAAAAAGACTGACTAGAAAAAAGAGAAGAGGAAAGATCGAAAATGAAAAATAGAACGCGACCTGAGCCGAGCGGGCAAATAATTCGGCTTCGAATATACGTTCATATAATTCGAAGAAGAATTTTTTCCAGGGGAATGTAAAGATTCGCGTCATTCAATAGTTCTAACCTCTGCTTCGTTCCAAAATTGCCATCATCAGTGTTCCAAGATATATGAGATCTTCTTCGTTTTCGGAAAGTTCGGCGCTTTTCGACAAATGGAATTTGCTTTCAAAAAATGCAGGCTCTTTTGTAAAACGTGCTGCCTCGGCTCCGTTGGTCCTTGTTACCAGATAACTTGGATTGAAGAAATAACCGGTAAACATTCCGACTAAAGGGATCTCCGCAAAAAGAGAATCGGCGACCTTTCGCCATGCGTTCTCTTCATTTATCAGCATTATCTGATCTCGGTTCGCGTCGAACAAATGATATTCCGCTTTCCATATCGAACGCATTCCTTTTCTTCTGATCGAACCAAGTTCGACGCCGGCTTCATTAAAAAAAACGTAAGTGGCGGAAAAATCGAGTATCCGGTCGGCTTTGATGTTATATATCTGGCGGCTTTGCGTTTCGTCCGAATAGATGCGGATGTCTTCTTTCAGCTTAAAGAATTTTTGATGTGCGAACCCGATGACATTTTGACGTGCATCGCGTACGAAAATTCGGTTCGTTAAGGCGATTATCTTGAAATTAAATTCGATCGGAAAGTTCATATTCAGCTTTTATATGTTTTTGCTACACGCTGGTTGAGATCGCAAGTGATCTCGTAAGAGATCGTACCGGCTGCTTTGGCCATTTCTTCGGCGGTAATTGCGATGCCTTTGCTGCTGCCGATAAATACCGCTTCGTCTCCTATCTTAACATTTTGACAATCGGTTACGTCGAGTGTTGCCCAATCCATCGAAATACGGCCGATGATCGGAACGATCCGGTCGCCGACAATGGCCGAACCGCGGTTCGACAGGGAACGCATCAAACCGTCAGCATAGCCAAGCGGAACTGTCGCGACAAGAGTTTCGCGGCTTGCCGAAAAGGTTTGACCGTACCCGACCGTTTCACCGCGGTGGATCTTTCTTAAAGAGGATACTGAAGTTCTCAGGCTTAGCACAGGTTTCGTTTCTGGATGATCTATTCCAGGCGGCAGAACATCGCCGATAAGCCCATAAAGAATTCCGCCCAATCGAACCATGTTCCCGCGCGTACCGGGCATCGCTATTGCCGCCGGTGAATTTGCCAGATCGAAAAATTCCGGTTCAATGCCGACATCGCGAAAACGTTCGACACAGTTATAAAAACGCTCGGTCTGCATTTGGCTGAAGAGATCTTTTTCGGGATCGTCGGCTGCCGCAAAATGTGTCATCAATCCTTGGACGGTAAGATTCTCGGCATTTGTCAGAGCATCCAGAACGCAATCGATCTCGTCAAATCTAACACCGACTCTGCCCATACCGGTGTCTATCTTTACATGAATCTTTACTTTAACTTCTAATTCCGCAGCTGACTTATTAAATTCTGCGATCTTTTCTGGCTGATATAGAACAGGTGTGATGTGATACTTTAACAAATCGTCCGGAGCGGAACCTTCATATCCGCGCAAGCAAAGTATCGGTATCTTGATACCGGCTTCGCGAAGTTCGATACCTTCTTCGGGAAGAGCAACGGCCAGCCAATCCGCACCTTCTTTTTCGAGACGTTTTGAGCAGGCGACAGCATCGTGGCCGTAAGCATCTGCTTTGACAACCGCCATATATTTCACATCATCGCCGATGAATTTTGACGCGGCATGAAAGTTAAAAGCGAGTGCGTCAAGGTCGATATTTACCGTTGCGGATCGCTGAAATTCATTCATCACTTTAATAAGTTTGTATAAATATTGTAATAATAGAAGTTAGTCTCAATGCCGTATAATTTACCTTAACTGTCGGTGCGCCGACAGTTAAGGTACTCTCTAAAGCGGAATATTGCCGTGTTTCTTCGGTGGATTTGTGTCACGCTTGTTTTTTAATAGTGAAAGGGCGTTTATTAGCTTTGCCCGAGTCTGCGACGGCTCGATAACCTCGTCGATAAAGCCGCGTTCGGCCGCGACATACGGGCTTGCGAACTTATCCTGCAATTCGGCGATCTTTTCCGCCCTTACCGCTTCAGGATCGGCCGCTTCGCCTAATTCTTTTCTGTAAAGCACCCCGACAGCTCCTTCCGAACCCATCACGGCGATCTCCGCCGTCGGATATGCAAAGTTTATATCCGTGCGGATATGCTTTGAAGCCATAACACAATACGCACCACCGTAAGCCTTTCGCGTAATGACGGTTATCTTCGGAACGGTTGCTTCGGCAAATGCATAAAGCAATTTCGCACCATGACGAATAATGCCGAAATGTTCCTGATTTACGCCCGGTAAGAATCCCGGAACGTCTTCGAATGTGATCAGCGGAATATTAAAACAGTCGCAAAACCTTACAAATCTGGCCGCTTTTACCGAAGCATCTATGTCCAAAACACCCGCAAGAAAAGCCGGCTGATTTGCAACGATCCCAACAGAGCGGCCGCCGAGCCGTGTAAAACCGACAACTATATTTGGTGCATAATGTTCCTGAACCTCAAAGAAATAAGCGTCGTCAACCACGCGGTTGATGATCTCGCGAATGTCGTACGGCTGGTTCGAAGATTCCGGAACTATTGAATTTAGCTCGATGTCAGCCCGATCGGCCGGATCGTTCGTTGGAACAAAAGGAGCATCGTCCATATTGTTCGACGGCATAAAAGAAAGCAGTTCGCGGGTTATCTGCAGTGCATGTTCATCCGAATCCGCAGCGAAATGAGCAACGCCGGATTTTGCGTTATGCGTCATCGCACCGCCAAGTTCTTCTTTTGTGACCGTTTCATGCGTCACGGTTTTGATCACATCCGGCCCGGTTATGAACATATAAGACGAATCCTTGACCATGACATTAAAATCCGTTATCGCCGGTGAATAGACAGCTCCGCCCGCGCACGGACCCAAAATGCAGCTGATCTGCGGCACTACACCGCTCGCCAAAGTATTCCGCAAAAAGATATCGGCATAACCGCCGAGGCTGACAACGCCTTCTTGTATGCGTGCTCCGCCCGAATCGTTCAGGCCGATGATCGGCACGCCGGTTTTCATCGCCATATCCATTATCTTGCAGATCTTTTCCGCATGAGTTTCCGAAAGCGAGCCGCCGAACACCGTGAAATCCTGTGCAAAAATAAAAACCTCGCGGCCATCGACCAGGCCGTGACCGGTTACAACGCCGTCGCCGGCAAATTTTTGTTTATCCAAACCAAAATCGGTCGAACGATGTGTGACAAATTTACCGAACTCTTCAAAGCTTCCTTCGTCAAGGAAAAATTCAACGCGTTCGCGGGCCGTCATTTTCCCGCCGCTTTTCTGTTTTTCTATGCGCTCTTTGCCGCCGCCCATTTCAGCCGCGGCTGATCTTTGGCGAAGATCTGTTATCTTGTCGGTGATTTTTGTTTCGGGTTTCATAAGTCGTGATTTTAGCGAATTTAGGCGATAGTTGAAAGCTTAAAACACTTCGAATGATGTAAAATCAGATTCAAGCGCGGCTGACCGCCGCCAATATTATTAACGATGAAAGAAATTGAAACCATAACAAGCAAGGATAACCAGAAGCTGAAACACGCCCGACAGGTTCGCGATGGCAATGCTGAAAATAAGATATTTATCGAAGGCAGACGGCTTGCCGACGAGGCTCTTCGTTCGGATCTTACGTTCGATCTATGTTTTCTTTCGACCGGATTTTCGCCCGAGCCGGGATTAAAAGAAAGGCTGGACAGCCGAAATATTGAAGTTGTGTTCGTTGCCGAAAATATCTTCAACAGCATTGCCGACACAAAAAATCCGCAAGGAATAATATTGATAGCGGAAAAACCAGCGTCCGGCGAGAACGCGATCGAGCAAAGTTTGAAAGATGGTTCGCCTGTTGTTTTACTGCATGAGGCGAATAATCCTTCGAATATCGGTTCGATCATGCGAACTGCCGAAGCCGGCGGTGTCGCAGGCATTATATTGACCAACGGTTCGGCTGATGCGTTTTCAGCGAGGTCGATCAGAGCTTCGATGGGAGCGGCTTTTCGCCTGCCGATCTGGCAGGAAACCGGCTTTGATCAGGCTTTGGATTGGGCGAAGCAAAAAGGACTTATCGCAACCGCGGCGGATATAAAAGCCGAACAAAATTACACGGATATCGACTGGAACAAGCCGCGTTTATTGGTGTTCGGTTCAGAGGCTCATGGTTTGAGCAGCGAAGAATCAAAGCAGATGCAGGAACACATAACGATCCGTATGAAAAAAGAAACGGAAAGCTTAAACCTTTCCGTTTCGGCGGGAATCATTATTTTCGAATCGCTACGGCAGCGAAACTGAGTTATTTATTTGAATTTACCGTAGTGCCCAAATTTGCGGCGTTATTCGTATTCGATTCCGCAGGCGGCGTAGAGTTGATCGCCGTGATATCTTTTGTAAAAGCTTCCGAAGCTTGGCCGCTGTTTATGATCGCTAAAGCCATAGCGATCTCCGCCGCCAACGTTTTCGCATTCAGCGGATCTGCCTGTGAAAGCCTGTTCCTTGCTTCTTCATAAGATCTTTTAGCTTCCCAATTTTTTCCGATCAGAAAATTTGCTCGTCCCAGCAGGAAGTAATCTTCCGGCGTCTCGGGGTTTGCAGTCGCTTTTGATGCTGCATATGCTGCAGGATCTTTATCAACCAGCCTTCGTCCCACCTCAAAAGGAGTATTATCTTCTTCGACAGTTTTTACATTAGTGATAACCGGCATGTCTTCAACCGTTTCAGCCGGAGCTTTTTGAAACAGCAGGCCTGCGGCATATCCGATCAAAACACCGAGCAGCAAAAGAGCCAATCCAGCAAGAGCTTTTCCGAATACAGACGAGCTTTGCTTTTCTTCGGCGTGCGTGATAAATGCTGGTTCGTGTTCCTGAACAGGCTCGTCTTTAGCCTGGATCGTCATGCTGGACGAGGCATAATCTTCGGCGGTTTCCGATTCGGCGATGCTTTCGTCGGAAGTTTCTTCGGCTGCGACCGTATCAAATGGAGATCTTACAGATGCAAGTGTAACTTCTTCTGATTCAGCGACTTCTGGTACATCAGTTAAAGTATCAGCATAAGAAATATCAGGCAAAACTACGGCCGATGGATCAGCCGGTATCTTTATAATGACAGCAGTCAAATTATCTTCGGCTCCGCGACTGTAGCAAAGATCTTTCATTTTCGAACAGATAATTGCCGGATCGGTTTCCGCGGTAAGCAATTGATTTATCTCGGTGTCGTCTATGTGTCTCGTGATCCCGTCTGAACAGAGCAAGAAAGACGAACCGGCATCGAACATTATCGTTTTTATATCGATATCAACGGTTTCTTCCGCGCCGAGAGCACGGCTTATAACATTGCGGCTTGGGTGATTTAGAGCTTGTTCGGGCGTCATTCGGCCGGCTCGGACCTCTTCTTCGACTACCGAATGATCTTCGGTTTCGCGCAAAAGGCGGGAATTGCCGTCCAGTCTGTACAGCCGCGAATCGCCGACATGGCCGATGGTTGCGATGTTTCCGCTCAGATGCAGTGCGACGATCGTTGTTGCCATTGAATTTAGCTGAGGCAGGTCGCGTGCCATTTGAAATATCGCCGTATTAGCACGTGTTATCGCAAGTTTCAGTATTTCCTCGGGGTCGGCGTTGGTTTGATTTACGAACGCTTCTGCGAGTATTTCCATCGCCATCTGCGATGCGACATCGCCGGCCTGAGCTCCGCCGACACCGTCAGCAACGGCAAAAATACCTTGTTCGGGAAGTTCAATAAATGAATCCTCATTCTGCGGACGTTTTTCGCTCAATCCGCGGTCGCTTACCGAAGCCGAAATAAACTGAAAATTATTTGCCATTTTGATCTCCGACCGTTGCCGAAAGTTAATTAGATAAAGCCTTTATTTACTGTAATAACGCTTATTTGTTTAAAGTGTTTCCTGATCAATGCCGTTCATTCGATCTACCGCATTTCTATGCGAGAAAGCCATCAGCATCCCAAGCATAACAAAACTCGTGATAAGCGAAAATCCGCCGTGGCTGACGAAAGGCAATGTGATGCCGGTCATCGGCAAAGCCCGTGTTATTCCGCCGATATTTACCAACGCCTGAAAACCGATGAACGCCACTAAGCCGATCGAACAAAGTTTGCTGAACATATCGCGTGCGTCCAAAGCCGTTCTAACGCCTGCACTTACAAAGACTATCAGCGCAAAGATTAGCAACAATCCGCCTAAAAGTCCAAGTTCTTCGGCAAGCGCGGCAAAAATATAATCGGAATCCGCGACCGGTATCAGTTCGGGATATCCAAGTCCGAGTCCGCGGCCGGTCGTGCCGCCCGAAGCAATGCCGAAAGTTGCCTGTGCTGGCTGGAACGCCAATATATCGAACCATGCATCAACATTTATCGTTCGCTGAAGGTTCGGATCTTCCTCGATCATTTGCGGCAAATTCGGATCTTTTTCTACAAGCTTTTTATAATAACTGTCGTAATCGCTTTTCCACCAGGAAGTTTCCGGTGTCGGCGGATCGAATCCATCCAGCCATAGATGAAAACGCTGCTGAATGCGGTCGGGAAGTACTGTTTTTACAGGTCGGGCAAGTGTCGGGAGCAGCGGTATCTTGTCCTGTGTCGTCACCGGCAGAGCTCCGACGACCAAAATTCCCACGATCAGCAGAACGCTGCCGATCAAAACAGATCTTTGAGTAAATCTGCGGACGGCGATCAGATAAAGCGTCACATATACGGCGCTGAAAACCATCATCTGCCCGAAATCCTTTAACACAAAGAACGGCACGAAAGGCAGAGCCGCCATAAAAACAAGCGGAACGACGTCTTTCGCACGCGGCAAACCCCAATAGGTTCGAGCCAGGTTTTTGTACAGAACCGACAGAACGGCCGCAAAACCTATCAAGAACGGTATCTTTGATGGTTCCCACGGCGTCATATTGCCGATCGATTTTCCTGCCCGCGATGTGATAGCGGCAACAAAAAGCGGGACCAAGGTAAGGATCACGATCAAAAAACCGTTACGCTGCAGCAGTTCCAATACCTTTTCACGCGAAAGCAGCAGAAGCGCGGCGATCATGCCCAAAATACCCAAGATCGGATTGATCGTTTTGCCCGACAGCAATATTTCTGAAAGCGTGTTCTCAGAAGGCCTTGGCGTTTCAGCGGAAAGATCGACGGGCGAAGGCGGCGTCGCCGGCAGACCCATCATCGCTTTTTTATCGGCGGTGTAATTTTCCTGAATATAATGGAGCTGCAGCGTTTTTATTTTTTCTTCGCGAGCGGTCGATTTATCTTTTCTCGAAATGTATTCCGGGTCTGTGAACAAACGGTATTGTATGGTAAGGCCGATCGAGAAGAGCAGAACAGCCGTTGTGTAAAGTGTCCAGTTTCCTTTGAATTTGAAAAAGCGTTTTAGAATTACGGGAATGACGGCAAGCATTAAGAGCAAGCCGATATTTCTAACGGCCGTGTAATAAGATGTCTCAAAACCGCGGATCAGCCCGCCGTAATAGATAGAATAGTGCGATGCCGCCGTTATAATGACGATCAGTACGAGTATGAAAAAATGTGATGACGTTCTGTTTTTCAAAATATTGGTCGTTTGGACTTTGGACTTGGGTCTTTGGCTTTTGGTTTTGGGCCTTTGGCTTTTGATCTAATTCGATTTTTTATTTTTAGCTATGCTCTTTCTCTGACCTCGTCCCTCACTCCTTACTTTTTCGCTTTCTTTTTCGGTGCCGCCGCTTTTTTCGGGGTATATTTATCGCCCAATAAACCGAGTTCGCGGGCTTTTAAGATCACGTCGGCGGCGATCGGTGCCGCGGTCCTTGCTCCAAAACCGCCGCCTTCGACTACGACGGCTATGGCAAGTTGCGGTTTTTCGAGCGGAGCGATCGCGATGAACCAACTGTCCGTGCGTTCATACATAACCGGGGCGTTATATTCAACCCATTCGCCTTTATCGTCCTTTCTGCGTTTTTTTACAGTTTTAAGCTGGCCGGTCTTTTCATCGTAAACAGTTGCTTGTTTTTCGGCCGTACCGGTTTTTCCGCCGGTTCTTATGCCGGTACCGCTTAGTTTGCTAGATATAACTGTTCCTGTTCCGCCCGGTTCTTCGGTCACCGTGGACATTATCTCGCGGATAGCGGCGGCTTGCTGCGGTGACAAAGGCTGTGAAAAGGCTGCCGCGGGCTGATCGGCTTCGATCTTCAATTTCATCAGTTTGCCTTCCATATTTGCCGGAACCGATGCGATCATCGCCATTTGAAGCGGCGTCATTTGACCTGCATACCCTTGACCCATGCCTTCAATTCCGAGGTCGTAAAGTGAGATGTCGCTGCCGGTTACGAGTGTCGATTGCTGCGGCGCAAGAGCATTCGCGATCTCCGGATTACTTGTATTGAAAACGGTCGGGAAAAATCTTTGAAGCAGGGCTTCACCCGGCGTATCGACAGGTGCGATACCCAAAAGCTGTGCTGTTTCTCGCATCCGTTCGCGGCCGAGCTCGACCGCAAGTTGTGCAAAATATTGATTGCTCGAAACTTTATAGGCGAACATTATGTTCTTTTCGCCGCATCCGCCGTCACAGGCTCCGGTAACGCTTCCGTCCGGCTGAAGCTTTTGTGTCGCGTCAACGATCGGCCTCGAACCGCGTACCGGTTTGAAACCGCCCGCATAACTTGGAAACATTGAATTTTGCTTACCGGCGCGGAACGCCGCGATCATTGTGAAGGTTTTGAATGTCGAACCGGGAACGTAGAATTCGCGAGTCGCTCTATTCAATAAAGGCTTGTCGCGTTTATTGCCTTCGAGCTCAAGATAGCCGGAAAGCGATTGAGCTTCATTCAGATCGAACGTCGGATTGGAGAACATTCCCAAAATGTCGCCGGTTTGCGGATTCAATACGACGATCGCACCTTTTTTGCCGTCCAATTCTCTGGCCAAATAAGCCTGCAGATCATGATCTATCGTCACGCGAACGTCTTTTTGTTCGTCTTCCGGACGTTTTATTCGCGTCAGAACTTCCCAAGATTCAGGCATCGGTTTTGCCTTTTCCTGATAAAGCGTGCGCTCCAAACCCGGCGTTCCGCGTTCTGTGCCCAAAATATGAGCCATCTCACGCTCAAGCGAATATGCACGTCCGATGTCGCCTTCGCCGTCCAGTTTGTAATATGCAAGGGAATTCGGTAATTTGCCGGTTCGGTCAAGCATCCAACCGCGCAGGCTTGCGGCTGTCGTTCGGCGCGTTCGAAGATCCTTATAGGCCAAAGCCTGAAACTGTTCATTGGAATCTTCGGCAAAGAACGTCCAGTAAACCTGAAATCCAAACACAGACATTGCGACTATAATGAATACGACCTGCCATATACGCAGGCTTCGGTTGGCGAGTGTCGTTGTAAGTTTTTGTTTTACTTCCTTTGGCAGGCCGCGTTCGAAAGGGAATTTCGGACGTGAGAAATTATCAAAAAATGTAAGCAGCAGAAAACCCAGCAGAACACCGACCGCAATGATATAAAAGATCGACAATCCGGCCGGCGTCCGTTCGAGCACTTGGCCGCCGAAAAGATTTTCAGGGCGGAGTTTATCCCAATCTATCTGTAACAGCCAAAAAGCCAGCATTATATTAGATATTTTCCTGACCGCTTTCTGCGGCATCGTCCGAAAGGTTCATTTTGGAACTACTGAATTGAAGATCGCCTACGATCGTAACATTATTATTTTCAGAGCTTTCCGCCGTTTCCGAAATTTCGCGAACAACCGGTTCGGCCTTTAGATCAAATGCGACCTCGACATTGCCGAATCTGATCACATCCGAAGACCTTAGCCTAACTGATTTACCATAAGAAATACGCTCTCCGTTAACGAAAGTTCCGTTGGTCGATCCTGTATCTGCCAGAGTATATCGAGTGTCCGGCCCCAAAACCAACGACGCATGAAACTTTGAAATACTCGGATCGTCTATCGCCAGATCGTTTTCTTTTGTTCTGCCGATGCTTAAACGTTTGCCGCTTATAAAATGAAGCTTTCTAACAACGCCTTGACCGTCAAGCGTAAATGTTGCGGTCGTGTTTATTTCGATGGTTTCTGTTACTGTTTCGGTCGTGCTTTCGGAATTAGCTGCGGGAAGCACGACATTTAATTCGCCTTCGGTGCCGGTTTCAGAGAACGTGTCGAAATTTACACTGAGTTTAACACCATCGGTAAAATAATCGGGTTTGACCTTTAACGACAGCGGAGCGTAAGTATAATAATGGCGGTCGTTAATGTGATCGACCACGGTTGTCAGCAGTTGAGTTTCGAGTTTTGCAAGCGAAGTTTCGGCGTCGTTCGAAAATTTGTCCCACTGCATACGCAAAATTACATTATGCGGTACGAATTTCCTGCCTTCATCGTCAATTTTTATGTGATCGTCAAGAAGAGTTTTCAAACGTTCTGAAAGTTCGCTTGTCGCCAAGCTGCTCGAAGGCTTCCATCCGCGGCCGGTCAAACGGTCGAACGTATCGCCGATCTTGGTTAAAATACCTTGAACGAACCAATCTGCTGAACGTGAAGGAGTTGGCGGTGAAATTTTTTCTGTCATCTGCAAATTTTCTTCTAAGTTCTATCAAATTCTATCCGAAAGCTCATTCCAAAACAAAGGAAACAAAATTGTTGATTTCTTATGTTCAACAATGTAAAATGTTTTTGGAAATCGTTGTTGCTTCAACGTTTCTTCTTAGTGGGCGGAATATTTCGTGATATTTTCGGGTTCGCCGAGATCATTGCGTAAATAACCTATCAGATCCACGAAACCCTAGAACTCATGCAAATCATAAGTAAAGACCCCAATGCATTGATATCAAAGCCTTCGCACAGCGGCTTTTCGGTGGTTGAATTGCTGACCGTAGTTGCAATTTTGCTTATTGTGTCGGCTATTTCGATACCTTATATCTTTAGCTACACACAGAAATATCAGTCAGAAGATCAAACTTTAAAGGTCATAGATCTGATGCAGGAAGCAAAGCAGCTTGCTTTGACGCGCCGCCGCACGTTTCGGTTCGAGATCGATCTGACCGACAACAATATGTTGGTCATAGATGAGAACGGAGCATCTGCGGACGACGATGCGGTTATCAAAAAAATACCTTTGGTACCGGCGGGTCAGGTAAGAGTTGACACGGCGCCGACCGTTGTCGGAAAGCCGACACCGCCGACGCTGAACGATGCGGTATTTGCGACCGATCCGATCGGCCATCTTGACGGCGGCGACACAGTGAACAGCCATAATGTTTGGGCGGCACGTTTTAACAGCGATGGTTCTGTCGTCAACGCAAGCGGAAATCCGATAAGCGCGAATTTATATATGTGGCCGCCGACATCGCCTGGAAGCCCGGACGCAAGGGTGCTTGGCGAGGTCAGAGCAATAACTTTATTCGGCGGAAGCGGAGCTCTTCGATATTGGAGATATAACGGAACCAAATTCGTTCCGCATCAATAAGACTATGGTCGAAAAAACTACAAATAATTCTGAAAGCGGCTTTTCATACATCGACGTAATGATCGCATTGGTGATACTTACGGTCGGTGTGCTCGCGCTGTTGGCGGCGATCTCCGGCTCGATACTTCAGTCAAGAGGCCAGGATCAGCAGCTTCGCGCACGTCAGATACTTGGTTCGACGATGGAATCGATAATGTCTGTAAAAGAAACTGACGAGCAATGGCTTGGATGGATCTCCGTCGGAAATATCGGCACCAACCCGGATACATTGGGTACTTTTCACGGTGTTTTCATAAACGGGCCGCACGAAGTTCATGAGAACGCCGGCTTCGATCAGGTGATCGGAACACCGGATGACGATGGTCCGGTCGTGCCGGGTTTTGAACGCGAGATCACGATCACCGATCTTTGCGATCCTGACCGGCCGTCAATGAACTGTTCGCCGCCTTCGAATCAATACACTGTCAGAATGCGTCAAGTCGATGTAGTTGTCCGATATTTTGTAGGCACAAGACAAAATGAAGAGCGGGTTCGCACTGTGTTGACCGATTATTCGACCGCTCAATAAATCTATCGCTATGAGAGTAAACAAAACGTACGTCAATCTCGAATCTTCCGAAAAAGGTTTTTCGCTAATAGAACTGCTTGTTTCAATGGTCGTTTTTTTGATCGTTACCGGCTCGATATTTGCTGTGATGCAGGTTGCGCAAACAAGCAGAACTGTGATCAACCAACAGGTCCCGATCAATAAATCGCTTAGGTTCGCGATGAATCTGCTTGGCCGCGACACATATAACGCCGGGTTTGCTTATCCATTGCGAAGCACAGTCGTTCTGCCGAATCTGCGTGTTTCTAATCTTTTACAGATCCCGGCAGATTCGAACACCACACGCGATACGATGCCGCCTATAATTACAGGCAACAATCTTCGTTCAAATACTTTCAATCAAACGGCCGGCACGATGACCGATCAGGTCACATTTCTTTATAAGGATTCTACCTTTAACGACAAAACCGGCTTCGCTCAATCGCTTAACATTAACGCCGCGACGACACCTTCGACCGGGATCGACGAGATCATTCCTATTTCGGGCGACAATTCGGAATGTACAATCAATGATGTTTTTTTGGTTACCGGAAATACAGGTTCGACGGTCGGTGTTGTTACTGGTTTGAGCGGTTCCAATAAGGTCCAATTTGCAGAAGGCGATATTTTGAATTTGAACAAAACAGGTTCGAGCGGATCGCTCCGAAAAATAACCACACCCGCGACGATGTTCCGCGTATTCGTCATTACATTTTTTGTAACGCCGGACGGAATATTGATGCGCAGGGAATTCGGCAATGCGCCTTCTTCGGAACTGACCAACGGATATAAGGACGAACCGCTTGTTTACGGCGTGGAAAATTTTCAGATCCAATATGTGATGGACGACGGAACATTATCCGACAGCCCGACCGAAGCCGAAACAAATCTGGCAGCCATACGGCAGGTCAGATACACGATAACGGCTCGTTCCATCGACACGAATTCGACCGGTCAACCGGCAACCGTGACGATGACGCAGACATTCAGCACCAGAAATTTAGGATACGACGCTAGTTAAAAATGCGTGTGAGGAAAATTATGAGGTTACCAGCAAACTCGCAAGCTGTATTATCGGCTCCTTCGAAAAGATCCAACGAACAAGGTTCGGCGATCGTGATCGCATTATTCGTATTGGCTTTGATCAGTGTTTTCGTTGCACTTGCACTTAGCCGCACGTCAACCGAAGCTATTGCCGTCGGAAACGAAGCAGCCGAAAGCCGCACGCTTTATGCCGCGCAGGGTGGATTGGAAGTGATGACGCGCAACTTTAACAAGATATTCGAAAGAAAGCTGAATCCTACTGCGTTAGATAAAGCCAAGGTCGTCGAGCCGAATTTCCCTGGGCTTTCCACAACAATGGGCGGTATTTATTCTTTTGAGGATCCGGCTCCTGAACTTATTCAAACATCCGAAAGCGTCCCAGTCGTACTTACGGATAAAGCATATGCAGGTTTGTATGCAATACGCGACAACTGGGAATTAAAGGTTACTGCAACCGACCCGAACGGAGCTCAAGTTCAGCTTGAAAGAAATATCCTGAACAATCGTGTTCCGATCTTTCAGTTCGGTATCTTTTATGACGATGACCTCGAGCTTTTCCGTCCTCCGAGATTCAGCTTTGGCGGTCGTGTTCATTCCAATCGACATTTTTTCCTGTCGCCGGGTGACGAAGGTGTTTATTTCGATTCGCGTGTCACGGCTGCGGGCCAGATCATAACCGAAAGTTGGAGAAACGGTTATCAAGGCGACAACTATAATAAAACGTATATTAAAGATGCTTCGGGCGATGATCAGTTGTTATATAGAAATCAAGGAAGTGTGCTGAACGGTACACCAAATATATTTACTGATCCGGATCTTCCGGCGAGTAAATTGAATCCGAATTGGCTTTCGCAAAGCGCCAAATTTGACGGTAATTTGCAGGCAAACGTCGATCCTCTGAATCTGCCGCTCAAGGTTGGTGCAAATACGGATCTGATCGAAATGATCAAACGCGGCAAGCAGGCCGGTTCCGGCGGTGGCGGCGGCGATCTGATGAGCAGCGGTGTTTATACAAGCGCTGATGCCATTCCGGTCACGACAGCAGATGAAGACAATGACATTTTGAAATCGGAAAGATTTGCTAATAAAACAGGTATTCGTGTAAGCCTTGCCGACAGCAAAGCAAAACTTCCGGGCTGTTCCGCAGGTTCAGGAATGACCGCGATAACCGATCCGTGCGGAATTCGTTTGGATGGGAAATTTGACGGCTCGGGTGCCGATCCTGATCTTTCGGCAACTAATCTTGCTGAGCGAGCTCGTGGTTACAGACCACCTACAATGCGAAATGTTGCCGGTGGACCCTTGAACGCATATGTGCCGACATGGGTTAATGGCGAGAGACTTTACACAGGTGTAAATCAATCCGATGGTTCGTCCAAACAGCAGACTTGGATAAAGATCGAAACCGTAAAAACAGACGATGCAACAGGCGATATCATTACAAAAGATATCACCGCAGATATTTTGGCATTGGGAGTTACCGAACCTGTTCCGAGCGCACTTTCGGTTTCAGGATATTCGTTCTGTGCGGTTAACGGCACTCCGACCAATTCTTCGACCAATCAAGAATCTTTAACAGACTTGACCGCAACGACTTGTGTAGATTCACGATCGATAATAAAACTTCAGCGATTTGCGATACCGGGTTCCGAGATCAAAAATTATGATAATACAACGTCCAAGTATTTGACACCGGTTTCCGGATATAATGTGGTTCAACGATTTACCAACGCCACACAGACCAAGATCAATAATGGTTGTCCTACGACGACTTCTACGCCATCTTCGCAGCGTTGTGCCGATAACGATTATGACCAAAATGGTAATAATGGTACTTCTTCTTCGGCTTCAAATGAGAGATATGCTCATCTAAAATTACTTAATTCAAATTCAGCGATCGTTCCATTTCCGATCGAGATGTTCGACACGCGCGAAGGCGAACATTATGACGCGAGAAGTTCGACATACTACACAGATCAAAGACGACTCACAAATAATGGAGTTATGAGCATGGTCGATGTGGATATCGCTAATCTCAGAAGATTTCTTCGAGGCGATTTTGACGGGTTATTTCCGACCAACACTTATTTTGCAATAAATAACGGCGGTGTCGGTTTAACAAAGGCTGATATTCCATCACGTGACGGGTATGTGCTTTATGTTTCCGACCGACGCGGCGATTACGACTTTGACGGCGAATTCGATATGGAAGATATCTACGGAGCCAACAAAGGTAATGACGGCATTAAGCAGCCGGGCGAAGACATCAATTTTGACGGAATATTGAATACAAGATACGGCACGGAAGCTACGAAATATAATACAGACACGGTTTCACCGGACTACGCCGCTGTTGTGGATCATCGTTATTACCGCCGCGGCGTCCGCTTAACTAACGGTACTGTAATTCCGGGCGTTTATGATTCTGTAACCTCTGGAAATACCCAAGGCTTTACGGTTGCATCGGAAAACGGCGTGTATGTACAGGGAAATTACAATGCCACCAACGTAACAAGTATTCCATCTACCGGAAATACTCCGGCGGAAAACTATCGTCCGAACGACGCACTGCAAGTTCCGGCCGCTATAGTTGCAGATGCGGTAACGATTCTTTCTAACGATTGGAACGATGCAAAAAGCTTCATCTCGCCGTATGACGAAGGCGGGCGATTGGTGTCCAACCAAACAACCATTCGTTTTGCGATGATCTCCGGCGACACGATCGCTTCAAAAGAAGACACACCGAATCAAGGCGGTATCTCGCCACGATTGAACGGCGGTGTTCATAACTTTAAGCGTTTCCTTGAACGCTGGTCGGGCGAATATCTTAATTATTCCGGTTCTCTGATCAATCTTTATAATTCACGGAACAATAATGGTTCGTTCAAATGCTGCGACACGGTATATGATCCGCCTTATCGTAATTGGGTTTTCGATACCTCGTTCCTGGATCCGACAAGGCTGCCGCCTGGAACTCCGTTCTTCCAATATGTGCAGACGACGGGTTTTAGACGAATAAACAATTAATCTTATTTTAACTTAAAGAAAATATGGGCGCTTTCGGGCGCTCTATTTTTATTTGCGAATGTCGAAGCTATGTAAATTAAGAACTTTGCATTTATAATATCGTATTGAAGATTAGGAATGCGCGAGTTGTCATTAGAAAATTGCCGGCTGGATAAAAGATATGATCTGCGACAGCGGCTCAGCCGCGGCAGCTATGCCGAGATTTTTGTAGCCGAAGACAAGATCGCCCGCCAACTTGCTCATAAACAAGTAGTAGTTAAAGCACTTAATGTATTTCTTCAGGACGACCTAGATACAGATCTCGAGCGTACGCTTGTCGAAAATTTTCAGAACGAAGCTGTAGCGCTCGATCGCGTCCGGCATCCGAATATCATCAGCCGTTTGGGACACGGAACGGCTCGCGACCTGAAAGGTATGATGTTCCATTATCTTGTGCTGGAATATCTGGAAGGCGGCGATCTGCAGCAGGCGACGCGTGCCGGTTGGCTGACACCCGATATCGCGATGAAATATGTCGAGCAGATCTGCGCCGGTTTGCGGCATGCTCATCGCAATGGCGTCATTCACCGCGATATAAAACCGCAAAACTTGCTTTTGACCAAGGATCGCGAAACGGTTAAGATCGCGGATTTTGGAGTTGCCCGAATACATCTTTCTGATGCACCGATAACTCGTGTCGGCACAAATATTTACGCACCTCCGGAACATAGTCCGCTTTATGCAGGTTCAGGTAATGCTTTAGCTTCTGAACTGACCCCTGCGGCTGATATATATTCACTGGCGAAATCGATTTATACGCTGATGACGGGCGAATCGCCCAGAGCCTACGCAAATAATACGATAACCGAACTGCCGATAACCGTCCGCGATGAGAATTGGGCAGACGAACTGATCCGTGTGATAAGGCGCGCGACCGATAATGACATCGCAAGACGACACCAGACGGTCGATGAACTCTGGGAAGATCTTTCAACCGTAAGAAACTTGGTCGGAAGCGGCGAGACGATCACACGTGTGCGGTCAAAATTTACCGCTTTGCCGCAGCCGCATGTCTCAAAAGGTTATTCGCCGCTTGCGCCGACAAAACCGCGGTTCGATACTTCACGTGACCTCAGAGCAAAGCATCCGTTAATATCTGTAAAAAAAGAACTTGAAATGCCGGTTGAGGTGATCTATGAACCTCCGACACTGAGCGATCTGGCAGTGCCGCCGACACAGCGGACGTCTAACGAGATCTTTCCGCAAGAACAGCCTGTCTTTGAACAAAGCGAAGTTCCCGAGGCGATCGCTCCGATCAGAAAGCACCGAAAATTTGTGCGGACGGCCGCAGCCGCTTTAATGTTGCTCGCCGTTTTTGTAGGATTGTTATACGGCACACATTATTATATAACGCGTTCTGGCATATTTTCGGATACTATACGCTCTTTCAGCGCACAGACCGGAATAGCGAATACGGATATAAACTTAAGGCCGGAACCAAGCGTCAGAAACGAGCCGTTCGGTGTTGTTACTAAAGATTCGCGAGTTCGGATATTGAACGAACAGGATAATTGGTATCAGATAGATGTGATCGAACAAGGCCGCGATCGTTCGCCGGCACCGACATCAGACCGCGGCTGGGTAAACGGGCGATATATCGATATTGACCAAAATTAGGTCAGGGAGAAAATTAAATTAAGTGAGTGTTCTCGATAAAGTCAGACGATGGATCGACGGAGAAACGGCGGAGCTTGTTCTGGAAGAAGCTGCTCGTGATGCTCAAGTAAAGCCGCGCAGCCAAGCCGAGGAATTTATCGTCAAGATCGCCCGTGCCGTCGAAAGCGTTATGCAGCGTGAAATGGTTCCGCTGCCGCAGGGCACGACGATCATACCCAGCGAATATACGATATTTTTGAGCAACGAAGACGATAAGGAATGGCAGGGCGTAAAACGCCGCGGGCTGGAACAAGGGCTTTATCACATACTTGCCGAGCGTGCGAAAGAGATCGCCGGGCGAAAAAAACTCGAGACAAAAACGTTCGTTATCGAACTCCGAGTCGATGGAACACAGGAAAAAGGCGAAGTTCGCGTGCAGCACAGTTGGGAAGATTCTTCGACCAATAAGACCGGCGTTCTGTCGCGACCGGCCGGAATGCCCGCACAACAGCCGTCGCAACAAACGCCGCAATCGAAAAGCGGTCTCGGCCCGGCCGAACCGACAGTGAAATATTCACCGCCGAAAAACACACAACCAACAGAAGCCTTTTCAAGTAATGCGGTTCCGGCGACGGTCATACAAAAAGCCGTACCTTTGCCGACGACCGACGGCGAGATCCTTACAAATGTTAGAAGCCGCCCGACTGAACTCTTCAAATTGGAGATCTGGCTTAACAACGTTCGGCAGAACGTCGTACCGATCTTTAAACATGAAACCTCTATCGGCCGTGGTTCTCGTTCAATGCCGGTCGATATTACGCTTGCCGGCGATCCTGAAATAAGCCGAAAGCATTTAACTTTGTTCACGGATGGAAACGGAAAATATTGGATAGTGAACGAAGGCAGGAATGCCGCTATCATCGCAAACCGGGAAGTTCCATCGGGCGAGCGAATTCCTATAGCCGCCGGAACCGCAGTTGGCGTTTGCAGTTATATGCTTCGCGTTCAGCCTCGCTGATGACCTTTATTAAAAGGGAATTCGCGGCGGCTGATCATCAGTTCTATTTTTTTCAGCGCTTTTTCTACCTCTGATAAGATCTCAGGTTCATAGCCAAACCTCGCCGAATTTTCCTCAAATTCATGAACATCCAGAACTCGATATGAAAGATCCGGATCGACAAGTACATCGATGTCCAGATCGATATATTCGACAATGCCGTTATCAAATGTCGCGGGTTTATTTATATTACAGTAATAATTTCGCAGTTCGCCGTTCGGCCGAGTGAAAATAAAAATGCTGTAATATTCGTTGAACCAATAAATTTCGTGTGAAGATGTTCCGGCGCCGATCGTGCCGAGGTCGGCGTGGACGATCGTTTCCTCAAATCTTCCAATAAGCTCGATATATTCGCCGTTGTTTTTCACAAGCTCGCAATTCCATGTGCGATGCAGCGATCCGTCATATTTTCGCGAATTTACAGTTACGATATTCGATGCCATTTTATTCGGCGGATTTACGGTTCCTTGCCACCAGAACCGAGCAGGGCGCGTGATGAACAACGGAATTCGAAACCGATCCGAGCAGCAGTCTTTCCCAGGCGTTGTAGCCGTGCGAACCCAGCACAATAATATCTGCTTTGATCTTTTCGGCGGCTTCGACTATTTGACTGTCGGCGGAACCGAAAAGCATATCCGTCTCAACGGCGACATCCAAACCTTTTAAATGTTCGTTCAGATAGGATAAGCAGTGTTCGATCGCTTTTGTTGCGTGTTCTTTTGCCGCCTTTTCAAGGTCGGTCGTATCAGGCAGGTAACCGCCGTAGATATCAATGGCGAGCGGAAGAGCCATATCAATAACGCTGACGACCAAGATCGAATCACCGGCCGTCAATTTTAGTGTTTTGACCATTTCCAATGCCGAATCGCTTTGCTTTGTGCCGTCTGTTGCAAGAACTATTTTCATACTATTCCTCCTGATCTTAGTTTAGAACTATTGCAAAGGTTAAGAAAGTAGAAGCCGTGTCAATAATTGCCGAAGCATCAGGCTTTCCGTTTCGGTTAAACCGGAAATGGTTTCTTCTTCGATCAGATCCCAAACAACTTCAATATCGTTCCGTATGTCTTTGCCTTTTTCGGTCAGGAAAATGCGCGTTGAGCGGGCGTCGTTCTCATATTTTGCGCGGGTGACAAGGTCGGCTTCGAGCAATCCGCCTAAGATCTTATTCACCGTTGGCGGAGCCAGCTTTACATTTTCGGCAAGGTCTATCTGCCGCTGGCCGTCCTTTTTCCACAGTTCGAACAGAACAAAGACCTGACCGCTGTGAAGCCCTATTTCGCGCAGGTGACGTTCAAGCAGATTGCGGTGTGCGATCGTTACTTTTGACAGTAGGTATCCGGCCGATTCCTCTATATTCATTGAGTTCCTTAAGTTAAGCAGTGTATGTTTTAATAAATGATTGCCCGGCTGTTAAATGATGAACAGCCTGCTAATCAGAAACAATTAGGTAGCTAATAACCTATCATTAGGCGGCTAATAAATAAAGGAAAGACGGCTACTTTTTATTTAATCGATGGTGTATCATTTAATGTATGGATAATACCGAAGTGCTTAAACGCGTACGCGATGCTTTATTGAAACTTCATAAATCGCTTGTCGATCAGGCACGAATTGAATTTGAGGCAGAGAACGGCCCGTCAACCGCGACACAATTTTTAACTATTTTGATCGAGAACAAAGACCACGATTGGCTGCGGCGTTTTTCCGAATTGATAGTTGAGATCGATGAGATGTTCGCACGCCGTGACGGCTTTGCGCAGGACGAGGTTTCGGCGCTGACCGCAAAAACCTCGGTGCTTATAGATATGAAAAGTGCAGACGAAACATTCAATGCCGCATTTTCAAAAGCTCTCGAAAACAATTCTGAGGCAAGTGACCTGCGTAAAGATATAGCCAAAATTATCGGCTGATCGGCAATGTCAGGTAATTAGTAAAAAACGGCCTTCTTATGAAAGCCGTTTTCTTATTTCTAGCGTCCGCTCTTTTTCCAATCGGAAAGAAATGCGTCCAGGCCTTTGTCGGTCAAAGGATGATGGGCAAGTTGTTTGATCACCTTAAATGGGATCGTCGCAACATCGGCTCCGGCCAAAGCGCAATCGACGACGTGCATCGGATGACGGATCGATGCGGCCAAAACTTCCGTTTCATAGCCGTAGTTGCCGTATATTTGCAGAATATCCGCGATAAGCTGCATTCCATTGGTTGAAATGTCGTCAAGCCTGCCGATAAAAGGCGAGATGTAAGCAGCTCCGGCCTTTGCCGCCAAAAGTGCCTGCGATGCTGAAAAACAAAGCGTTACATTTACCTTAATGCCTTCGGCTTTGAATTTCTGCGTTGCTTTCAAACCGTCCAGCGTCAGCGGACATTTGACCACAACGTTCGATGCGATCGCCGCCAGCTCGCGCCCTTCTTTTAACATTCCTTCGGTATCGAGCGCCGTCACTTCCGCCGAAACATCGCCTTTGACGATAGAACAGATCTTGCCGATGTGTTCCTTAAAATCGATATCGCCTTCTTTTGCGACAAGCGACGGATTTGTCGTCACGCCGTCGATCAATCCCATTTCGTTGGCCTCTTTTATCTCATCGAGGCTTGCTGTATCAATAAAGAATTTCATAATTTTGTCCCCAAATTAATTCCTGTAATTTAAATTTTAATAGATTCGGGCGATATAAACAAAAGCGCTTTTCAGCGGCCGATCACCGGATTTGAAAGAGTTCCGATCCCTTCGATAGTTATTTCGCAAACATCGCCGCCGATCATTTTTGAAACGCCTGAAGGCGTGCCGGTCGCGATCACGTCGCCGGCGGCAAGCGTCATTTGCCGTGAAATATATTTGATCAGATAAGCGACGGAAAAAGCCATCTGCGATGTTCGGCCGTCCTGCTTGATCGTGCCGTTGACCGCGACCGTTAAACCGATATCCGAAACATCCAATTGCGTTTCGATATATGGACCGATCGGGCAAAATGTATCGAACGATTTTCCGCGTGTGAACTGAACATCGCGACGCTGCACATCTCGTGCAGTTACATCATTTAGACAAGTGTATCCGAGAACATACTTTAACGGATCTTCGTCGTCTTTTATATCTTTTACCGTAGCTCCGATAACGACCGCAAGTTCGCCTTCGTGTTCGACCTGTTCGGATTGCTCCGGTATTCGGATCGGTTGGCCGCTGGCGATGACGGCCGACGGAGCTTTTAGAAAGAGAAGCGGTTCGCTCGGCATTTCGTTGCCTAATTCTTTGGCGTGTGCGGCATAATTGCGGCCGACACAGACGATCTTTGACGGTGCGGCCGGAGCCAAGAATTCGATCTCGTCCGCGTAGTGAAGGACCTCGGTCTTTTGCAGATCAGGGCTGCATTCCCAGATCTCTTCGCCTTCGACAATGCCGATGCTGATGCGGCCGTCGATCTTATATCTGCAGATCTTCATATTATCTCGGAATATCTGAAACGGTCTCCGAAGCTTCGCTGACATTTCCGCGAAGGTCGGTCGCCGTTACGTAATAGTAGTATTGTTTGCCGCTTTCGGTCGTCGTGTCTTGAAACGTATTCGTTTTTATTAATTCCGGCATTAATTTGTCCCATTCGTTCTTAGGTTTGTCCGGATCTTCGGATCGATAGACAGTGTAACCGGCGATGTCATTTTCTGTATTGACGGCAAAGAATATCGCGACGCTGTTCGTCGAAGCGGCGACCGTCAGGCCTTCCGGAGCTTTTGGCGGAAAGACATCTTTCGGAGTTAATTCCGCGATGTTCGTTTCGCCGCTTTCGACCGGATCGGCGTTCGTCCCGATAGAAACCGCGCGGACGAAATAATGATACGGCGTATCAAAATCAAAGAAACGGTCTTTATAGTTCGTGTCGGAAACCGGAGTTTTATTTAACAATTTAGCAGGCGCATCTTTTTTATCGGAGCGGTAAATATTGTATCCGATAAGATTTACCGGAGTTGTTCCATCGACATTTGCAGCCGGTGCGGTCCAGTTCAATGAGATCGATTCCTGCGAGGCTTTTAGCTCAAGGCCGCTCGGATCGGCGGCGATCCTGGCGGTCGGTTCGACAATGAAAAAATTTGAAAACGCGGCTCGCTGACCCGAACTGTTCACAAAGCGAACGGCGTAGCGAAGACGTACCGGCTGCGAAGCGAACTGAAGCGTATCGGCATATGTCATCGTTCTTAAAGCGAAGTCATCTTTTTCCGCCGGGATCGAAGCGATAACCGCAGCACGGGAAGAGAACTCGGCTTCCGATAATGTCAACGGGGAAGTTAAAGGATCGGCGATCCGGTAAACGTCGATTCTCGAAATATGAAGCACGTCGTCATCGGCTGCATTGCGCGCCGGCATTTTCCACGAAAGCAAAACTTTGTTTCCACGCTGAAATCCGCTGATCTCGGCTCGCTGTTCGACGCGTTCGATCGGCGGCAGCGGCGGTTTTCGTTTTCCACAGCTTAAGCTTCCGCCGAAAATGATAAGACCCAACACACTTAAACACGTTAAGCGTTTAGCATGTTTTAAGTGTTTAGTCGTAGAGATTAAGCGGTTAAGCAATTTATGCATTTAATTGTTCAAAATGTTTATAGAGTTAAGTGCTTAAAGTATGTATTGCCGCAGATCGGTGTCTTCGATCAGATCGTCAAGACGCTTTTCAACATATTCCGTATCGATGACCTGTTGTTTATTTTCCAGCTCGGAACCAAAGAAGCTGATCTCTTCTAAAAGCTTTTCGAGCAATGTATGAAGCCTGCGGGCACCAATATTCTCAGTAGAACTGTTAATGCCGGCGGTCATTTCCGCAATGGTCGAAATCGCGTCGTCGGTAAAAGTAAGCTCGATTCCCTCTGTGCCAAGCAAAGCCTGATACTGCTTAATCAAAGAATTTTTCGGCTGTGTCAATATCCGCTTAAGGTCGTCGATTGTCAAGGATTCGAGTTCGACGCGGATCGGAAAACGTCCCTGAAGTTCCGGAATCAGATCGGCCGGTTTTGAAACATGGAATGCACCGGCGGCGATGAACAAAATATGTTCGGTGTTGACCATACCGTGCCTGGTGTTTACGTTCGTTCCTTCAACAATTGGTAGAAGATCACGCTGCACACCTTCGCGTGATACATTAGGGTTTCCGCCCGATTCGCGGCCCGCGATCTTATCTATTTCATCAAGGAAGATTATTCCAGAATTCTCTGTTTTTACAACGGCCGCACGCGTTATCTGTTCCATATCGACGAGGCGTTCCTGTTCGTCGCGAAGCAGATAGGCACGTGCATCTTTTACTTTAACTTTTCGGGTAACGGATTTTGTCGGGAATAGATTGCCGAACATATCTTTGATGTTCACGCCCATTTCTTCCATACCCTGAGCGCCGACGAATTCCAGACCGGTATTCGAACGATCCTGCGTCTCTACCTCGATAAGCCGATCGTCGAGTTCGCCGCGGCGCAATTGTTCGCGAAGCTTTTCTCTGGTGCGCGAATTTCCCGGCTCTGCATTTTCGCTGTTATTAGCTTCGTTCGGGTCGTAACTGTAATTCGTTGGCGGAAAAAGTATATCGAGCAGTTTTTCTTCGACGTTCCTTTCCGCTACCGAAAGAACATCATCGAACGCGGATTGCTTTGCCATTTCGACAGCTATATCGGTCAGTTCGCGGATCATGCTTTCAACATCGCGGCCAACATAGCCGACCTCGGTAAATTTCGATGCCTCTATTTTTATAAATGGCGAATTCGCGATCCGAGCAAGCCGTCGTGCGATCTCCGTTTTGCCAACGCCGGTCGAGCCGATCATTAAAATGTTTTTCGGAAGAACGTCCTGAGCTATTTCCGGCGGCAGTTTTTGACGGCGAATGCGGTTGCGCAAAGCTACGGCAACCGCTTTTTTCGCAGCCGTTTGACCGACAACATATTTATCGAGCTCTTCGACGATCTGGCGCGGCGTAAGCTCATCCAATTCGCGTTTCAACGCTTCACCTGTAGTTTCGCCGCCAAGCTGTATTACCATTTCAACTTATAATTCCTCGATCAAAATATCCGAATTCGTATAGATACAGATCTCGCTCGCGATCCGCAAAGCTTCACCGGCGATCTCTTTTGCCGTGAGATCGGTGTGTTTGAGCAAAGCTCTGGCCGCCGCCGTCGCATACATACTGCCCGAACCGACGGCGAGCAATCCTTCATCCGACGAAATCACATCGCCCTTGCCCGATATCAAAAATGCATCCGTTCTGTCGGCCACGATCAACAGGGCTTCCAAATGCCGCAGATATTTATCGGTACGCCAATCTTTGCTGAGTTCGATGGCCGAACGTTCGAGCTGTCCCTGATATTGCTCAAGCTTTGCCTCAAACCGGCTGAGTAGAGAAAAAGCATCGGCCGTCGCACCTGCAAATCCGGTGATAACATCGCCGTTATGAAGTCTGCGGATCTTTCGGGCATTGGCTTTTATAACGGTTTCGCCCAAGGTTACCTGGCCGTCGCCGGCCATCGCCACATCGCCGCCGCGACGCACCATCAGTACAGTGGTGGAACGAATTCGCTGATCATTTGACCTATCTTGCATAAAACTTAATCATAAGTGTTTAATTTCAAATGCTCAAATTGACAGTGCTCTGAAATTGTTTGAACATAAAAGTTACATATGGCGAAACGACCGCGGATCGGAATTACAATGCGACTCGAGCTGGAAACGCGAAGATTTTACCTTGGGCGCGATTACAGCGAAGCCGTCGAAGCTTTTGGCGGAACTCCGGTTCTGATACCTCTGATCCCAAAATTCGATTATCTGGACGATCTGCTCAGCGAGGTTGACGGCGTTCTGTTGCCGGGTAGCGACACGGATGTCGATCCGTCGCTTTTTGGCGAAGATCCGCACCCAAAGATCGGCCGTGTGATACCAGAAAAGGACGCAACGGATCAAATGGTATTGTCGATAGCCGAAAAACGCGGGCTCCCGGTTCTGGCGATCTGTTTTGGTATGCAGGCTTTGAATGTTTACCGCGGCGGAACGCTCTATCAGGATATCGGATCGCAAATTCCAAATGCGATAAAACACGAACAAGGCGCACCTCTGACACGGCGTTCGCATTCGATAAAGTGTGATGGTAAGGGAATTTTGGCCGATTGTTTAAGTTCGATCGTTGCAGCGGAAAAGATTTACGTAAATTCGCATCATCACCAAGCGGTCAAGGATGTCGGAAATGGTCTTATTGCAACGGCTTGGGCGAACGACGGCGTCATAGAATGCATCGAAAATGTCGATAACAGCCGTTTTGAATTTGGCGTACAGTGGCATCCGGAATTGGATTGGGAAAATGACGACCTTTCGCGGGCGATTTTTGAAAGATTTTTATCAGATGCTGATAAATGATCTGTTTGTAATAAGTTAGAAGGTAAATCTAAAGTAAGAGTTTGTTATATTAAAGTATTGCATTAATGGCTTTAAGCCATACTATATCAATACTTTAGCTGACAAAATATAAGAATATTTATCGATGTCGGATAACCGACAGCTAATACATCGCTTGAACAAATATTTGAGGAATTATTGATGGAAAACCCTTTTTCGATCGGTTTAATCGCCTGGTTCTTTCCCGGAGCCGGCCATTTGATACAAAAAAGAACAAAGCGCGGCTTGGTCATAGCAATTTCGATCTGGGCAATGTTTATTATAGCGGTCGCCAGCGGCGGAGCACATTATCCGGGCTTCGGATTTGCTGAAGGAGCTTTGCTTTATTTATTGAATATGCTCTCAAAATTCGGCAACGGTTTCGGCTTGATCATTAGCTTTATACTTGGTGCGAGAGATGTGCCTGACGTGGCCGCTCGTGCGACATTCGAATATGGCGGCCGAATGCTTGAAATTGCCGGTTTGCTTAATGTTTTGGCGATAATGGATGCTTTGGATATTTTTTACGGGAGAAAGAAATGATCCATTTTATTTACTTACTCTTATTTGCTCTTTTCATTTCGGCCTGTTTTGGCGTGTTCAGCAGCGGAACTACAACAGACCGTCTTTGGTATGCAGGCAAGATGTTCGTCCAATTTGTCGGCATCAGCCTCATCATTGCCTGGGTGCTTTATTTTGTTCCGTGGTAAACAGCAGCCGGTCGAACAATGCCTTTATTTGAAAGCGAAAGTATAGTTTTGAAAAGCTACAATCTTGCCGAAGCAGATCGTATCGTTGTGTTCTTTACACGTCAATACGGCCTTGTTCGCGGAGTCGCAAAAGGCGCAAAGCGCCTGAACAGTAAATTTGGCAGCACACTCGAACCTTTTTCCACAGTAGATCTAGAATATTTCCACAAGGACGAACACGAACTCGTTTCTATCCGCAATGTTGAGCTTCTTCGTTCGGTGTTTGACGAGGCCGGCAACCAAAAATTTCTCACGACATTTTCATATATCGGTGACCTTCTTATCACATTTTCGCCGCCGCACGATGCCGACGAAACGCTTTATCGAATGGTTTCCGCGTGCATAACGTCTGCCGCCGCCGAACGCAGTTCTTATCTTGCTTATCGCGTATATTTTGAACTTTGGCTTTTGCGTTTGGGCGGATATTTGCCGGATTGGCGTACGTGCCGCGAATGCGGAAAGGTCATCGATGCGGCCGACGAAGCGTTCATTCGCGGATTTCAGCTTGCTTGTTCCGATTGCGGCAAAAAAAGGCCGTCAGAAAAAATACCTTTCGGTGTCAGAGATATCTTTAATGCGGTTCAAAAGCTTTCACCGAGCGATTTCGCCGATCGGATCATTGACCGCGATGCCGATCTGAACGAGCTTTCCGTGATACTTCGCCGCATCATCGTGCAGGTCATCGGACACGAACCAAAGCTGATCAGTTCGATGCATTCGGGGATCAATTGAGCATGACGACAATAAGCAAGATCATTTCCCGATATCTGATCTCGACGATCCTGCCGTACTTTTTGTTTGCCTGGATCCTGTTGAGCGTTATCCTTTTTGTCCAGCAGGCCGGACGCTTTGCCGATATTTTCTTTAGCGCAAATATTCCTTCCGGGCTGGTTTGGCAACTGACCATAGCTCTTATTCCAAATGTCATAGCCTTTACATGCCCGATGGCCGTGCTTGTCGGCGTAATTATCGGGCTGACAAAAATGCAGACCGACAGCGAATTGATCTCGATCCGCGCGGCCGGCGTTTCAAATCTTCAGATCACGATACCGGTTGCTTTGCTCGGCATTGTGTTGTCGGTCGTGGCGTTTTTGATAAATCTTTACGGCGTTCCATTTGCGGCCCGCATAGTCCGGATCGTTGCGATACAGACGGCGATCTATAAGCTCGAATCTCCGATCGAACCCGGCGTTTTTAACACTGAGGTGAACGGTTATACGATCTATGTAAAAGGAGCCGACGCCAATTCCGGTTCGTGGAAGAACATTTTTGTCTATAACGAATTAAAGGATGCGGGAATTGTGCGTCTGATAACGTCCACGAGTGGACGAATCGATTCGACCGATGAAAGATCCGAGCTGGTTTTGAATGATGCGGTTGTTTCGACATTTACCGAGAATGGAGCTTTGCCCAAATTCTCGTCGGAGAATGTAAAAGAGCTTCGGTTTGCGATCAAGACGCGCCGCGGCGAATTGATAAACAAGCTTGCGAATGCCGAACCTAGCGCCGAGGAATTGGGTCTCAATGAACTCGCAAATTTCGCCAGCCAAAAAGAGGGAAAAGAGCGCACCGAAGCACAGATACTTTGGCAGAGGCGCATTTTGCTGTCCGTCACACCGTTGATATTTTGTCTTTTGGGCACGGGAATGGTTCTGCGTTTCAGTTCGCGCGGCAGAGGTTTCGGCATTGTCGTAGGTTTGCTGGTTCTGATCGGTTATTACCTTTTGGCATTTCTCGGCGAACAGCTCGCACGCACCGAACGCATAGGCATTTTGGCCGGAAGCATTCTTCCGCTCGGCCTAAGCGCTCTGATAATGTTGTGGTTCAACTTTTCCGGAAAGATAAATATTCCGAGTGCGGCCGCAAATATCCCGAGCGAACTTGTTAAAAAATTCAAATGGGCCGCAAAAAAAGGCGTCCAGCGAAGAAATATTCTTGTAGATCTGACGACCGGGCTTCGCGATCTGGATCTGCTGATCGATCTTGCAAAATATTTTGCGATCACGCTGTGCTTTCTGACCGCCGTATTTTTGATATTTACGGCATTCGAGCTTTGGAAGTTTGCCGGCACGATCGATAACGGTATCTTTCTGCTGATCAAATATCTATTCTTTCTGCTTCCTTTTATCTATATACAGCTTGCTCCGTCGTCGGCGATGGTCGCCGTCCTAGCGACGTATGTGGTTAAATCGAGACAAAACGAGATAGTTACGTGGACATCCGCAGGGCAGAGCGTTTATCGGCTTTTGTTGCCGTGTTTTGCGGCGATGCTTCTGCTTGGTGTGTTTAATTGGCAGTTACAGGATCGTCTGCTGCCTTACACCAATCAGGTGCAGGACGATGTCCGATCGCAGATCCGCAGCAACGGAATGATGAGAAATATATCCGGAAAACAGTGGGTTGCGGAAGGAAACCGTATATATTCGTTTGAAATAAGATCGGAAGATATTATGGCGTCTGATAACGAAACGGAAAGGTCATTCGAATGTCGCGGGATCTGCGCTGTATCTGATCTGTCCGTTTATGAATTTGATAAGGAAAATACAAAATTGCAACAAGTGTTCCATTCGGATAAAGCCGTTTGGGACGGAAATGTGATCAGATTAGAAGGGAATTATACAAAAAGCTCTGTTGAAGAAAGCGGAATAATGACCGAATCTCTTTCGAACGGCGTTATCGAACAGGCAAAAAATCCTTTTAGCGAGGCACGCAAAAAACCCAGCCATCTGTCCATTGCCGAAACAAAGGCGCGTATCGAAAGCAGCGAATCTTTATTGGAAAAACGTCTTTTTTCCGTCGCACTTGAGAAAAAATATTCGGCACTTTTGCTGCCGCTTATCATCGCTCTGTTCACGGCTCCGTTTGCCTTGTCTTTGACCAGAAAAGGGAAGGCGATCACGGTCGGTTACGCGGTCGCTCTTTGGCTGATTTTTATGGGAATTACCTCCGCTTTTGAACAGTTCGGCGTCAGCGGAATGCTCCGGCCGGCCGTCGCCGTCTGGGCACCACTCGCGATCTTTACGCTCCTAGGCGCGTTCCTCCTTTCCCGCGTAAAAACCTAACACCTCTATCGCGTGTCCTCGACTGGAACGCACGCGGCCCTCGTGCAAGGTCGGTTCCTCCGGCGTCGGTAGTCCGCACGTGAGTGAGGGATCCACGTTGAGCATACGTCGCGTCGAGCCCTTACTTACGTGCGGGCTACCGACACGGATTCACAATAGGCCGCTCCTACGGAGCTAGGAAAACTCGCCCAACTCGCCGAACTCAAAACTCATCTGCGGCACTGCGAATGAGCCTTTGGCGAGATCTTTATGTCTCTGAGGTCGAGAATAAGCCGGCCGTCAGCGTCGATCTTTGGGCTGCCGAATTTGAGGGTGTCCGCTGGTTTCAAATTAAATTCGGAAAGCAGCCGGTATGCCCGCACGACCTTGCCGCCGCCGCGGCCGTATTTTCTCACCGGATAAGCGTTGTCGTCGTGCAGGGAAGCCGGCCGCAAGGCAAGCCTGCCCGAAATATCGAACAAGATCAGCACCGCTTCGGGTTTGCCAAAACGCTCGTATGTAGTGCGGCTCATAACGATCGAACCGAGTTTGTTCATCGAAACATACATCCCCGACCAATGCGGAGCAACATCGCCCCGCGGCAGCACTATCCAATTTTTTTCCATAATACGTTCGTTTTTCATAATATAATAACTGTATCATATGTGAAACGTCGTTTCAAGCTTTTTTAGTTCGACGAGTAGTTTCGAGGGTTGTGAGTTTTTACAGTTTTTCGAGTTTGTGTTTGCGAGGATCTTCCGTTCTAGCTTAGCTATGCCGTTTACGGCGTGGGAAATGAGCGCTCGATGATTTCGGAGGGCGTCGATGCTATCAATACTTTAAGGTTTCACCGCCGGCGGCAGAGCCGCTGTCGATTGGGTTGGTGTCTTCCGGAAAAGCAGAGCTTTTCCGGACATCGAGCGGCTGAGCCGCAATGTTCAATCTATAATGGGAAGTTTGGGAAGTCTAACACTCTGAACTCCGCAACTCCGAAACTCATACCGTCTGCGATGGTGTCAAAGGTTATGTCGGTGGTTTTGTCGGCGAAATTCGCGACGGCTTTAGGGAAGTAAGAAAACTCTTTGGTGATGAAGAAGATCTTGTGTTGACGGCATCGTCGACGAGGTTTTTTGAAGATCGACGTAAGGTTCGACGCAATTTTTACTCAGATCAAGCGATTTTACGGTTAATATTTCGCAGGAAAAACACCAATTTCTTAACCCATTGGGTGCTCGCTGCAAGACAAAGGTATGGTTTTGCAACGCAAAAAAAGGCCTTGCCGTAAGCAAAGCCCTTGGTTCGAACGCATACTTTTTGAATTAGGTTCCGGTTTCCCAGCTTCCCATATATTCGAGCATTTCCGGCGTCAGCTCATCGATCGAAACGCCCATTGCTTTGAGTTTCAGGCTGGCGATCTCTTGATCGACCTCAAGCGGAAGAACATGAACGCCGTTTGCGAGCTTGCCTTTGTTCTTTGCCAAATATTCGGCGGAAAGAGCTTGATTAGCGAACGACATATCCATAACGCTGGCCGGATGTCCTTCGGCGGCGGCAAGATTGATCAAGCGGCCTTCGCCGAGAACGATAACGCTCTTTTTGTCATCGGTTGAGCGATACTCCTCAACGAACGGGCGCCGTGTAACAGGTGCCTGCGACATTTCGCGCAAGGCTTCAAGGTTCAATTCGAGATCGAAATGGCCGCTGTTGCAGACGATCGCATTGTTCTTCATTACCTCAAAATGTTCTTTGTCGATAACGTGCCGGTTTCCTGTGACCGTAACAAAGAAATCGCCAAGTTTTGCGGCTTCTTTCATCGGAAGAACGCGGAAGCCATCCATAACGGCTTCGATCGCTTTGACCGGATCGATCTCGGTAACGATAACGTTCGCACCCATTCCGCGGGCACGCATCGCAACGCCTTTTCCGCACCAGCCGTAACCAACCGTGACAAGCGTTTTGCCGGCAAGAAGAATGTTGGTCGCGCGGATGATGCCATCGAGTGTCGATTGGCCGGTTCCATAGCGATTATCAAAGAAATGCTTGGTTTGAGCATCGTTTACGGCGATCGAAGGGAAGTTCAGCACGCCGGAATTCTGCATCGCTTTTAAGCGGACAATACCGGTCGTGGTTTCTTCGGTCGTACCGATAAGATTTTCAATAAGCTCCGGACGCTGTTTGATCATTGTTGCGACAACGTCAGATCCGTCATCAATGATAAGGTTCGGATTTGTTTCAAGTGCAGCTTTAACGTGGCTAAGGTAAGTCTCTGTGGATTCACCCTTTAACGCCATGACCGGAATGCCCCAATCGGCTACCAATGAAGCAGCGACATCGTCCTGTGTCGAAAGCGGATTAGAAGCGATCAAAAGCGATTCGGCTCCGCCGGCTTGTAATGTTCGAGCCAAATTAGCGGTTTCGGTCGTGATGTGTGCGCATGCGACCAATTTCACGCCTACTAGCGGTTTTTCCGCTTCAAAACGTTCGCGAATAAGTCTGAGCACCGGCATTTCGCGGTCCGCCCATTCGATACGCTGTTTGCCCAGCGGAGCAAGGTTAATATCTTTGATATCGTGTTCCATTGAAATTCCTTCTTTTGCCATAAAATTGTTTGCCTCTTTCGGCGATTTAAAAAGTAAAAAGGCCGGTGAAAATATCAACCGGCCGTATGTGTTAATTTAACCGGCGGCTCCTGTGGTGAATGCACCGCGGAGAGTTTCCGCCTTGTCGGTCTTTTCCCATGAGAATTCGTCGTTAGCTCGGCCGAAATGTCCGAATTTCGCTGTCGCTTTGTAGATCGGACGGCGAAGATCAAGAGTTTCGATAATGCCTTTCGGATTAAGCACAAAATTTTCGCGAACCAGATCGGAAAGCTTCGAATCTTCGACAGTTCCTGTGCCATGCGTATCGACATAGACCGAAACCGGTTCGGCAACGCCGATCGCATAAGCAAGCTGTACCGTGCATTTATCGGCAAGTCCGGCCGCGACAAGGTTTTTTGCAATGTAACGCGCCATGTAAGCAGCCGAGCGGTCAACCTTTGTAGGGTCTTTGCCCGAAAAGGCGCCGCCGCCGTGCGGCGCATAGCCGCCGTATGTGTCAACGATGATCTTTCGTCCGGTGACGCCGGCATCGCCCATCGGGCCGCCGATCACGAACCGGCCTGTCGGATTGATGTGGATCTTTGTATCATCGTCCAGCAGTTCAGTCGGAACGGTGGATCTGATCACTTTTTCTTCGATGTCCTTGCGGAGTTGTTCGGTCGTGACCTCTTCAGCATGCTGCGTCGATATAACGACAGCTTCAACGCGGAACGGCCGGCCGTCACGATATTCGATGGTGACCTGCGATTTGCCGTCCGGACGAAGATACGTAAGTTCTCCGCTGCGTCGTACATCCGAAAGCTTCTTGGTCAAATTATGCGCAAGCTGGATCGGCAAGGGCATCAATTCAGGCGTTTCGTTGCAGGCATAACCAAACATAAGACCTTGGTCACCCGCACCACCCGTATCAACACCCTGCGAAATATCAGGCGACTGCGTGCCGATCGCGTCAACAACCGAACAAGTATTGGAATCATAACCAAAACTCGCATCGTTATAACCGATCTCATGTATAGTGTCGCGTATGATCTTTTTGTAATTGACCGTCGCTTTTGTTGTGATCTCACCAGCAATGACCGCTAAACCCGTGGTGACAAGGGTTTCGCAAGCAACGCGTCCCATTGGATCCTGTTCGAGGATCGCATCGAGAACCGCGTCTGAGATTTGGTCAGCAATTTTGTCCGGGTGGCCTTCGGTGACCGATTCGGACGTAAATAAAAAATTTCCGTTACTCAATGGTTTTGTCTAACTCCTTAATGAACGTTATTAACATGTCGATAAATACATAAATGCAAAACAATAAGTTTACCTTTTTGTTGGAGAGGTGTCAAAAGAGAGCGAATTAAGTGTGTAAGGATGAAGGGGCGACTTTTACATCTTGTGGACAGAAGGTATTGATTGCGTCTGATAATAAAGATTATGTATTAGTTTTATCTCTTTGCATTTTTAACTGAGTCAAATGCTTCTTTGAGAGCCTTAAGCACGGTTTCGTTAGTAGCGATTTTGGTAAAATCGATATTTAGAGCGAATTCTTTAGATTGATAAGTGAATTGTTTACTGGAGAATGACTTAGGATCTTTTTGTGAATTTATACTTGATGTGGCAGGTCTAGGTGCCTTTTTTGTACGGTTTCCGGAACTTAGTTCATTCATATAGGAAAGCATTGTGTCTTCGTCGAATTGTCGGGCTATTCCAAGGAGCGTTGATTTTGATTCGATCTTTGAGTTTAAGCACTTTTCGCGGACACTCACTGGCAGGCCGGCAATGGTCAGAAATTCTGTTACGGTCGAACGGCTTTTACTTATTTGTTTAGCGATCTCATCATGAGTGTATCCGTATCTTTCGCTTAAAGCAGCTAATCCGTCTGCTTCTTCCCAAATAGTCAGATCTTTACGCTGAAGGTTTTCAATTAATGCGATCTCGGCTACACCTTGTTCATCAAGATCCATTTCAATACATGGAACCTCGGTCAAACCTGCGGCTTGCGACGCCCGCCAACGGCGTTCGCCAGCAATGATCATAAACGTGCCATCTCCATTCGGCTTTACCAGTAAAGGTTCCAGAACACCTTTTTCTTTTATAGAATTTGTAAGGTCAGTAAGATCGCCGAATTCACTACGAGGCTGTTTAGGGTTTGGAGCTATTTTTTTTACATTGATAGTTTTACCTATTGACCTATTAGATCGTGAAATTTCTTCAACATAATGCGAATCGTGTCGCATTTGAACATTTAGTGGTAATCCTCTTTTAGACACGTTTTAATACCTCCTTCGACAGATTTGTATATTCAATGGCACCAGATGATTTTGGAGCGAACGAGAAAATTGATTCCTTATGTGCGGGAGCTTCTTCGAGTCGTACACTTCGTGTAATAATAGTTTTAAAGGTTTTCTTTCCAAAAACATTTCTAATATGTGTTTCGACATCTTTTGACAACGAAGTTCGCCGGTCAAAAAGCGTTACTAGCACACCAAGCAGATTGAGTTCCGGATTTGGTCGCGATCTTACTTTTTCTATGGTTTCTAAAAGGTCATCGGTTCCCTCCAGCGCAAAATAAGAGGATTGTATCGGAATAATGACGTGATGGGCGGCTACTAAGGCATTTACTGTTATTAATCCTAAAGTTGGCGGGGTGTCAATAAATATCAAATCATAATTTTCACGAATTTGATCTATTCGATCGCGTAGACGAAATGCTGCGTCAAAATCGCCTACCAATTTTGCTTCAAGCTTGGCAAGACTAATTTTTGCTGGAACTATATCAAGTTTCTCCACCGGCGTCTGGTAGATAAAGTCATTAAATGGCTGCTGAAGTTCTGTAAATAATTCATACGAACCGCCTTTGACAGTTTGCGGGTCAATGAAAGAAAGCGAACTGTTACTTTGCGGATCAAGATCGATCAATAAAACACGTTTGCCGCGCAGTGCGCATGCTGCCGATAAATTGATCGCAGTTGTGGTTTTTCCAACACCACCTTTTTGGTTGGCAATAACGATAATCATAAAAAACTGTGAGCTATCCGATAAGATCTGGCCAGTCTTCTGTCAAAGTGGTTGAATCTTCTAAATCGATATCAGGAGAAGGTGTCACGTCGCGAGCTGACAATTCCAAAACAGCCGGACTTACATAGATCGGACAATCCAATCGTAAAGCGAGGGCGACAGCATCCGAAGGCCTCGAATCAAGCATGACAGGCTCACCGGTTTCATCGGTTAATTCTATACGTGCATAAAAGGTATTTTCGAGCAGGTCGGTAATAATTACCCGTGCAGCGGAAAGTCCAAATTCTAAAATTGCATTTCTCAAAAGATCATGCGTCATTGGACGTTCGGGTACGACTTTCTCGATTTCGAGAGCTATTGCATTTGCTTCGAACGAACCTACCCATATTGGCAAAACGGCTTCTGATTCAACGCCTTTAAGCACCACTATAGGAGTGTTGGTATTCGGGTCCATTATTAAAGCCCCGATCTTAACTTCTATTAATTCTTCTTCCACAATATTCGTTATTGTATAAACTAACACAATTCACCGTAAAGTGAATTTGTCTTTATTTCAGATATTTTTACATTGACTTCTGTGCCCAAAAGCGAGTTGCTGCCTTTAAAATTTACTAACTTATGACATTCGGAATGTCCGGTCATGTCTTCTAGTCGCCTTGATGATTGGCGTTCAACTAAAACTTTGATGATACGTCCGATATATCTTTCAAGACGCTCCGATTGAATATTTTTTTGAGTTTTCTCAAGCTCAAGGAAACGTTCTGTTTTTTCATGATATGTAACATCGTCAGCCATTTTCCAAGCTGGAGTTCCAAAACGTGGAGAGTATTTGAAAATATAGGCCATATCATAACCACATAATTCGACCGCTTTTTTTGTATCAAGGAAGTCCTCGTAAGTTTCACCTGGAAAACCGACAATGATATCTGTTGTTAAAGAGATATCGCGTTTTGCAGCTCGTATCTTTTCAATTCGCTTCATATATCCAGAAAACGTATGACCACGTTTCATTAATCCCAAGATTCGGTCGCTCCCGCTTTGGATCGGCAAATGCACCCAAGTTGAAAGATTTTCGCATTCATCAATTGCATCAACAATGTCTGGGTGAAAATCTCTCGGAAAAGATGTGTTGAATTTTATTATTTCAATGCCAGTTGCAGCGACTGCTCGAAGCAATCGCGAAAAATGGGTTGCTCCTTTGAAAGGTTCAAGACCGGATTCTGTTTCCGGCTTATAACTATTGACGTTCTGCCCGATAAGATGAACTTCTTTGATTCCTTGTGAACGTAGCGTCAAAATATGACGAATTATTTCTGATGCAGGTAGACTTAGTTCCCGACCTCGTGAAAATGGCACGATACAATATGTGCAAAATTTATTACACCCTTCGATTATCGGTAAAAAAGCAACATAAGGAGAATTTCGCTGGGATGGACTGACAGACCAGTCATAATCACTTTCACGTTGACCAAGATCTGTCACAAATTCATTTCCGTTCAATACGCTTTCAATTGCATTAGTGACCCGGCCTACAGCCTGTGTGCCAACGACTAGATCAATGCCTTCGATTTTTTCAAAAAGTGTTTCCCCTTCAAGCTGGGCGACGCAACCCATTACGCCGATCATTGGCTTGAATTCGCGCGATTTGCGAATCCGTCCAACGCGCGTGTAAAGTTTATGTTCGGCCTTTTCTCTAACGGAACACGTATTGAGCAATACGATATCGGCTGTATCCTCGTTTGGAGTAAGTTTATAACCCTTACTTTCTAACAGGGTTGCGACACGTTCCGAATCAGAGACGTTCATTTGGCAGCCGAATGTTTCGAGAAAGACCTTTTTCATACTTGGTAACAACTATGGCGAGTTTAAACTTCAAAAAGAGAGACTTTGTTCACTTGCATCTGCATTCGGATTATAGCCTTTTGCAAAGCACAATCCAACTGAAGCCGCTCGTTAAAAAATTGACCGAGTTTGAAATGAAAGCTTGTGCGATCACTGACCAAGGAAACATGTTCGGGGCTATTTCTTTTTACAGCTCAATGAAGTCAGCTGATATAAGGCCGATAATCGGATACGAAGCAAATCTGACTTTTGGAGAACTTAATGACAAAAGCTCAACTCTTCGTTCAGGTGAAAGACCCTATTATTCCCTGATATTGCTTGCAAAAGACACGATTGGGTATCATAACCTTGTTTATCTGTCATCTAAAGCATTTACTGAAGGCTTCAAGTATAAGCCAAGGATAGATATAGAGTTATTGACATCCCATTCTAATGGTTTGATCGGTCTTTCTTCTGGAATGGACGGGGTAATATGGGATCTGATCAGATCTGGTGAAATTGATAGGGCAGAAGAACGGGCAAAACAATTCTCAGATATTTTCGGCAAAGAAAATTTTTATCTTGAAATTCAAAACCATAGATCGGTAGATGAAAAACCAATAATTAAAGAACTGGTTCATCTTTCAAAACGCTCAAATATTCCACTTGTTGCTACCAATGATGCTCATTATTTAACAGCCGAAGATGCTCGTGCGTACGATATTCTAAAATGTATTGGTGAGGGTCGAACTATTGCTGGAATAATTGGGAATAACAGTCAAGAATACTATGTTCGTTCGGCTGCTGAAATGTGGGAAATTTTTGGTGACGAACTGCCCGAAGCCTTGGAAAATACGATGAGGATCGCCGAAAGATGCGATCTACAACTGACTATCGGCAGCGACCTGCTTACTTTACCCGAATTCCCTATCCCTTCCGAATCAAAAGCGAGGTCGGTGGATGAATATTTTAGACAAGTGGTTTCTGATGGCTTTCAATTGAGAAAACGTGAAGTACTTCAATCAATGAAGGATGCTGGAACGTTGAAATATGATTTTGATGAATATGAAAAACGTCTTGAAGTAGAGATAGATGTCATTAATCGAATGGGCTATGCCGGGTATTTTCTCATTGTGTGGGAGTTTATAAAATATGCGGTTGATAAAGGCATTCCTGTTGGTCCGGGGCGCGGTTCGGCAGCGGGTTCTTTGGTTGCCTATTGCCTTGAGATTACAGGTATTGATCCGATTCAATACGATCTTCTTTTTGAACGATTTTTGAATCCGGATCGTGTTTCGATGCCAGATATCGATATTGATTTCTGTATACGCGGTCGTGCAGATGTCATAAGCCACGTTACGGAGTTTTACGGCCGCGAATCTGTTTGTCAGATCGTTACTTTTGGAACGATGGCATCAAAAGCAGCGATCAAGGATGTTGGTCGAGCACTTGGGATAGAACTTGGCAAAGTAGAGAAAATCGCTAAGCTAATCCCGCCGCCGGTTCTAGGGCGAAACATTCCGATATCAAAAGCTTTAGAACAAGTTTCTGAGCTCAGAGATCTAGTGAAAACTGATTCGCAGGTCAAGGAATTGATCGATCTCGCACTGCGGCTCGAAGGCTGTTCCCGACATACTTCAGTTCATGCGGCTGGTGTTGTAATCTCTCCAAAGCCTTTACATGAACTTGTCCCGGTTGCATTGTCATCAAAGAACGAACTTACAAGTCAGTACACGATGAACGACCTCGAGAAGGTCGGTATGCTGAAAATGGACTTTCTAGGGCTTACAACGCTGACTATTATCAGCGATTGTCTTGCTTCAATGAAAGAGAAGATTGGGGTCGAGATAGATTGGAGCAAAGTCCCGCTTAATGATGAAAAAACAATGGCATTATTCGGCGAAGGTAGCACTGAGGCAATATTTCAGTTTGAGTCTTCCGGTATGCAGGAGCTTTGCCGCCGAATGAAACCTAGTGAACTTGAGGATCTCTCAGCTCTCAACGCCTTATATCGTCCTGGTCCGCTTGGCGGCGGTATGGTCGATGATTATATTGCACGTCATCGCGGAGAGAAAAAAGTACAATATCTAATACCGGAAATGGAATCGGTTCTTAATAGAACATACGGCGTTTTGGTTTATCAGGAACAGATCATGCAACTCGCTCAAAAACTCGGCGGGTATAGTCTTGGCGAAGCAGATCTTATGCGCCGGGCAATGGGAAAGAAAAAACGTGAGGAAATGGCTCTTCATGAGAGAAAGTTCATTGACGGTGCTGTCACACGCGGAATTCCTGAAAAAAAAGCTGATGAAATTTTTAAGTTAATGGCCCAATTCGCGGATTATGGTTTTAACCGCAGTCATAGTATTGCTTATGCCTATATCGCTTATCAAACCGCTTATCTAAAAGCTCATTACCCAGCATATTTTTATGCTTCTGTGCTTTCTCACGAATCTGACAATAGTACTAAAGTATATAAATACTCTTCAGAGCTACGTTCACTCGGTCTAGAATTGCTTCCTCCTGATATAAATGAAAGTGATGATAGTTTTACTCCATCAGATGGTGCGGTAAGGTTTGGCCTAAGTGCAATAAAGGGCATTGGGGCCGGCAGTACAACAATTTTGATGGATGTACGAGAGGCCGGAAAATTTACCTCACTATATGATTTTGCTTCGCGGTTCGAGCAAGGTATTTTTGGAAAAAGTGGCCTTGAACGGCTTGTAATGGCCGGAGCTTTCGATTCATTAAAACCGAAAGATATAGAAATATCCCTTTGGAGAGCAAAGCTCTTTGCAGGTATCGAGCCTGCCATCTCATACGGACAAAGAGCGGCTAGCGACCGAATGCGTGGTCAAAGTGATTTATTTGGTGAAGCAGAATCAATAACATCCATAGATACTGAGCTTCCCGATGCGGCACCATGGACGCAGTCTGACATATCGCGCAATGAAAAGACAGCGACCGGCCTTTATCTTTCAGTTCATCCTCTTGATGATTTTACAAATATTCTTGCCGATATGAATATTGAGAAGATAGCTGATCATAATGAGTTGAAGCCGGGCGATAGAATACAGCTTGCTGGAATAGTTTCCGGTGCTTCAGTGAAGTACAGCAAAAAAGGCAATCGGTTTTGCATATTTCATCTTGAAGATCAATCGAATGGTGTTAAATGCCTTGTTTGGTCCGAAGCATATTCTAAATTTGGTGAACTTATTAAGAATGATGAGTTAATAATTGCAGGCGGTAAGGTCGAATCCGTCGATGGTAATGAAATAACATTCATTGTTGATGAAGTTCAGTCGCTTTCCGAAGCAATTCCGAAAACTGCAACCTCTGTAACGATTACTTTACCAGGCAAAATAGCAGATTCTCTGCATTTTGAAGAATTATTCGAGATATTGAGTAAAAATCATGGTAAATGTGATGTCTTTTTGAATTTTCCCATTGGTGAACTTGATATTGAGCTGTATTCCGCCCCAATGCGTGTGAAAGGGTCAAAAGACCTTGAAGCAAAATTGCGTTCCAAAGGATGTGAGGTAAACTGGAAAATATGACAAATAGTATAGAAAAAACGGCATTCGATCGTGTGCTCACAGCTAGAAATCCGGAACGTCCGTATTCAAATGATCTGCTTCGCACGATATTCTCAGATTTTGTTGAGATACATGGAGATCGCAGATATTCTGATGATCCGGCGATAGTTTGCGGTCTTGCCAAAATTGATGACATAGAAGTTTTAGTCGTAGGACAGCAAAAAGGCCGCGATATAAACCAGCGCCGATTCCGCAATTTTGGTATGCCAAAACCTGAAGGATACCGCAAAGCACTTAGGGCTATGCAAATCGCGGAAAAATTTGGAAGGCCTGTCATTACATTCATCGATACACCGGGCGCTTATCCTGGAATTGACGCCGAGGAGCGCGGCCAAGCGGAAGCGATTGCATTCAATCTTCGCGAAATGGCTGGATTAAAAGTACCGATCATTGTGATCGTTATCGGCGAAGGCGGTTCCGGCGGAGCATTGGCGATTGGCATAGGCGATAAGGTCTTAATGATGGAGAATGCCGTTTATTCGGTCATTACTCCTGAAGGCTGCGCCGCTATTCTCTGGAAAGATGCCGCAAAGGCTGATCTTGCGGCAAAGGCATTGCGCTTAACTGCAAATGATCTTATGAAATTCGGTCTTGTTGACGAGATAATCCCTGAAACCGATCCATGGCAGGTTGGAGCAGAGGGTGAAGCGACATCGTTTGCATTCGATAAGATCTCGAATGACCTAAGATCGAGTCTTCTAAAAGCTCTCAAAGATCTTCAAAAACTGAATGGCGAAGAACTGATAGAACGCCGGTATAAGAAATTCCGTGCGATGGGAGAATGGGTTTAGTTAGGTTAAAAAGACTCGAGAGAGACTCGAGTCTTTCTTCTTTCTTCTTTTAGAATGGAATATCATCATCAGAAGCAGGTGTGCTGATGGTCGGCCGATCATTCGGATCATTCGGACCAGAATGTGTTGGTCCATCATCGTTTCCGCTTGAGTATTCATCGGACGCAGATTTGCCCGAGCCCGAGCCGAGAAACTGCATATCAGATCCGTTAACTTCTATGGTATAACGATCCTTCCCGTCTCGATCTTGCCATTCTTCGATGCGAAGTCGTCCTTCGATATAGACCTGACTGCCTTTTGTCAGATACTTTGCTGCATTTTCTCCCTGTTTGCCCCAAAGCGTTACCCTGAACCATGTGGTAAGGTCTTGCCATTCGCCTGATTTATCTTTTCGTTTTTCGCTTGTTGCCATTGAAAAATTGCAAACAGCGTTGCCCTGCGGTGTGTAACGCAGTTCCGGGTCGCGGCCTAAATGCCCTACCAAAGTTATTTTATTAAACGACATTTTTACAAATGATCTCCGTGTGATGAAATTTAGAAGTAAACTTTGTGCGATATTAACGTCATCAATATATTGCGGTCAAGTTCGTTATGTTAGAATTGTTTTTACTCGAAAATTTGTGATCTTTTTCGTTTCCAAATTAATACCTTTTCGACCGCATTTGATCGTCTTTTGCGTTTTTTGCATATTGTCACAAGGCTCTACTTATTCTCAATCAGAAAAACAACAGTTAAGTGAAGATGCCGTTAATATTAGACGCTGTTGGGTGGTTACGGTGCCGAATGCAGGTGTGTCAGCGGTCAGCAGCGACGCCAAGAGTGTTTTTGTGGCTTCTACTGATGGACAGATCCTCAGTATCGAAGCAAAGACCGGCAACAGAAATTGGATAAGCGAATTAGGCGGCAAGGTCATTTCTCCGTTATTCGTTTCAGCCTCCAAAGTTTTTATAGCCACGAATTCTACCAATGGCGGTGATCAGACAACTCTTTGGGCATTGAGCAAAGAAACCGGGATAACGATCTGGAATTCGAAGATCCCATTTTCCGAAAATATTTATATTGGCGGTGGGAACGGTATTTTTTCGATCACACACGATGGCTCGATATCACGATTCGACAGCGAAACCGGAGTTATGTCATGGAATAAAAAGATCAATTCCGAAATTGCGGCTGAACCGATCTTTGCCGATTCGATCATCATAGGTTCGAAAGATAAACATATATATATTCTTGATTCTACGATCGGTGAAATTACATCTTCTCCGGTTACTTCGGTTCCTTTTTTTGTAAGCGGCTCATTAAAAAATGGCGTTCTTTTCGGTGACGACCGCGGAAATATTACAAAATGGACGGCCGATTCGGCGGCTACGTCATGGAAATTCAAAGCCGGAGCAAAGATCACACAGGCCTTTCGAACTAACGAAGGTATATTAGCCGCTTCTGACGACAATTTCATATATTTCATCTCCGATTATAACGGTGACGTAATATGGAAACTTCGGTTATCAGGGCGCGTCAATGATCTGATCATGCTATCGGATAAATTAGCCGCAGCATCGGCGGTAGGCGAAAATGAAGTTGTCATTTTTGACCTGAGCAATGGAAAACCTGTAACCAAACTCGCGGCAAAACACGATAATTCAATTGTAAACCTCTTGATTTCGATCAACGGCTCATCGATCATTGCGGTCAATAATTTTGACCTTGAATTTTTATCGTTAAATGGCTGCACCGCGAATCAAACCCCATCTTAAGTCTATGTTTCGTTTCTAAAAGGTATTTATTTTCGTTGAAACGGATAAACCACATGACAAAGGCGTCGTTTTCGAAACTTTCGGATAACTCAAGTTTTGTCGCCGGAGGAACCGGCGAGGGTGACAAGAGCTTCCGCGTTCTAATAAAAAAGCTGCCTTTTTCAAAGCAGCTTTTTTATATGTTTTAGTGTGAAACAACGTGTTCCTGCATTATGGAATAAATTTCGTCTTTGATCGCCAGTTTCTTTTTCTTGAGGGTAACTTCTTCGACCTGTTCGTCGTCATTCGGATAAGTTAAATGAGCCAATTCGGTAAGTCTTTGTTCGTAAGTGTTGTGCCGGTTTACCAGATCACGAAAGCTTGGATCTTTCTTTAAGAGTTCGTCACGAACCGCATCAGCCTTTGACATGTCCATAATTTTTCAATCTCCTCATTCCTAAAATTAAGCCAAATTTAACCAAACCGTTCGGAAAATTTAATGACTTAAATTTGATTCTAACGGATAATGACAGTTGATTTCAAGTATTCATTTAAAAAGATATTTAGAGCCGACAGGACATCAAGAAACCATCTTCTGCGGGATTTGAATACAGATCTTTCACTCGGGACACCTCTGTAAAAGCATATTTTTTGTAAAAAGCTATGGCCTGATCGTTGGAAATACGAACATTTAGAATGATGGACAATGTGTCGTATTTACAGCATTCGGCGATCAGTTCGGTAAGTAAAGCCGATCCGAAACCTTTATTCCAAAACTGTTTTTTGACGGCTATATTATGCAGCTCAAAAATATTTTTTCCCGAGGCGGCGGATATTCCAAAACGGCCATGCAGAAACCCCGCTACAATATCATCATCCAAGGCTGTAAAACAAACAGCATCAGAGCGTATAAATTCATTTTTGTAATCGTCCGTTGTCCAAATACTCAGATCTGTTTCGCTGCCGATCTTTATTATTTGATCTATGTCTTTAACAAAAGAATTTCTAATGAGCATTTTTAAAACAAAGATATATATCTGGGATTTTGCACGTATAAAGGTTCCAACGGCAGTCTCATTTCCGGGCGAACAACCGAACATCGGCCTATCTCTACCGCAGCATTTGAACAGATCCGTGAGTCGTTAAGTTCACCGAAAACTCGTGTTATGGATTCAAAATGTTCTTCCATTATTGATCGGTAAAAGACCGGATCGGCCGGTTTTGCCGCCAAAAGATCGTCGATCGAACCGACCGCGATTTGGTTTTCGACTGCGTGATCTTTATCGAACGCTTGCCATGCGATGTCGTGCTTTCCTATAGGGACAACCGCGGATATTGCCGAGGCATTTGATGCGATAGCGGCCAGCGCCGACATGCCGAATGCTTCGATGCCGGTCGAATCAGATAGACCCATAACCGTAGAAATGCCGATGCGAAGTCCGGTGAAACTTCCCGGCCCTACGGAGACTGCTATCTGGTCGATATCATATAATCTTATGCTATTTTTTTTTAGCAGTTCGGCGACCGCCGGTAGAAGATCTTCGGCCTTGGAAACACCGGAATTACCGCTCCATGATGCGGCGATCTTGCCGTCATTGAAAATTGCGATACTGCCGCCGCGAATGGCGGATTCGATAGCTAAGGTCAAAATGCTCATCTGCTAAATGCTATCGTGAAGATGCGTTTTATCATAGCCGAACCGCGTTTGAAAAAACTGCCGATACGGTAATAGGTTAATTTCGGCCGGTAAAAACTGCCTTCCATATCGACAACAGCTCTGAGCGGATTTGGACTTATACGTTTTTTGAATTGTTTTATAAATTCTTTTGGATTATTGAGCGTCGTCAGTATCGGCCGCTGTGGAACACCTTGTTCCCATTCGTTTTCGACGGCTTTAATCAGCCATTTGGGAAGTTCGCGTATCTTTTCAGCAAAAGGAAGATCGTCGATATTGAGATCCAGATATTTATGTGTGAGGCCGACAACACATTCGACCCATTCGCGGCGGTTCGGCGAAATATCGCGGAGACAAAGATCCCAATCAAATGTATCGCGCGTCGCATCGATCAAATAATAAAAATCCCAAAGCCGGTGCCGAAATTCGCCGCCGTCCATTAACCAATGCGAACATAGAACACGCAAATGATCCTCAGGACAAAGCACGCGTATGTCGGTTTCGCCGATCTTTACAAGCTGCGTTCGAGAGAAAACCGTGTCCCACAGAACAGTGTCGAGTTCGCGAAGTTCGTTGTGAAGATCGATGCGCAATCTTCTAAAGTATTCAGATTTAGCAAATTGTGTTGCGGATGGAAATATGGAAGAATCGACAATTACATCGATGTCATTATATTGCCTTGGTTGTGAAATAGGAAAATATCGAGAAATCGCCCAGCCCTTAAAAATTGTCGGGTTAAGACCTCTTTCTCTGAAAATAGAAAACAACGACACGATATCCGTTTCTTTGCGTATCTTCTCTAAAAGATGCCAACGTTCTGAATCTGAAAGCTGTTTATGTTTTAGTTCTGAAGGCAATTGATCTCTAATCAGAAAAGGCGACAGAAACCTGCCGCCTAAAAATGTTAACGAATAATGAAGTTTATCCGTTGCAGAATCCAGTACCGACGCCGCTACAAACTTGGGTTGGGCAACTTCCAGCCTGAAACTGACAATCTACATTATTTGCACAATTACATGAACTGGCGGCCAAAACCGATTTTGGTGCGGCAAGCGATGCGACTATCGGCAATGCGATCATTGCACCGATGCCGATCTTTTTCAAAACGTCTCTACGTGATTCGCCTGTAAACCGAGGTGTGAGTTCCTCGGCAAGTAAATTGTTTTCGTTCAGTTGATCGATTGCCAACCAAACCAGGTCGTCGCTTGCTTCGCCTTTAGAAGTTGCCGCAACAATGGCAGCAATATCCGAAACGGATGTATTGCCGTCACATGCATTCCAAACGATAGCTGCTGTTTCGTTCAAACAGTGTGCTTTATCGCTATCAAGATCATAAACGAGAAGTTCGCCTGGAACTTCTTGTATAACAAGCCCGTTTTTTCGGGCAATTGGGAAATGCGAGTTTTTCATAAGTCTCCTCCGGGTCAAGGCAAACGCCAAAATAGGGGTTAGGCGAAGCTAATCTAAATTATTGCTATTCAAAATATTTATCAAAGTTATTGCGAAGTCCTTAGCTTCATTACGACTTCCGCGAATAATTATTGCACGCTCTGCGACAGTTTTCAACACTTTTAACGAAAAATTTGTATTACGGCGTATGGCTATGGTATGCGGAACCATTTCCACAACAGCCTCGCCTGTCGAGATCCTCTCCGGTTTCCATACCGCATCCGGTTCGAATTTCGTAATTACGACCGATCCGACAGGCAGTTTTCTATCGGACGCTTTTCCTCCGAGCTGCTCCACTGAAACTTGCGTTTGATCGTAGCGTCCGTGTTCACGAATCTGTAAAGGCCGCGGAAAAGGATGAACAAAACCTTCTTCATCAAAGATCGCGTATTCATCCGAAAAATATTCCGCTCCGTTTTTTACGAGTTCGGCAATAAGAGTTGTTTTTCCGCTGTAGCTTGAGCCGGGAATGATTATTGCTTTTCCGTTCCAAGCTGCGACTCCGGCATGCACAAAAACATCTTTCGGCGCATATTCGGCGATCTTTATTCTCAAATAACTGTCGTAAAAATTCAGACTTCCTGTGTAAGACGCAGGTTCTGATCTTAATTTGCCGTTCTCGTAACAAAAAAACAAATTATTTTTGTCGATAGCAAATTTGAACTCAAGATCGGCCTTGTTCTTACCGATTTCGACCGGATTAATGCGGCCGAGCATCGTGCTTTCTAGTAATGATCTTAGATCATGAAGAAGCTCCGAACCGCTGCATTTAATATCGACCGTAACACCGTATGATTCGAAAGAAAATTCGTTCGGAAAGTTCCCTTCGTATTCGATCTCACCATCGATCATTGTGGCACTCAAACCTTAAAATCATTCGAAAGCAACTGCAAAGCTAACACTTAACAACACTTACGTCAAACGTCAAACTTTTGTACGCAGCAAACTCACTGTCAGCAGAATGGCGGACGCAATAATATAGAAGACGACCAATGAACTGTAAATTCCGTTAAAGGTCAAATACAAGATGCCGCATAAAACTCCAGCCAATGCCAAAGAGGCGTAAAGTAAGGCGATCTTTGAATGCTTGGAACCTGAGATCACCAGTCGCTGATATATATGCTCGCGATGAGGTTCCCAAACGCGATGTTTTAGAAAAATACGGCGGATGAATGTAAATATAACATCGAAAACAAAGGGCCAAACGAAGATAACGGCGATAAAAAATAGCTGCGGTCTTTCTTTTTGAGATGACAATAAAGGCATAGCCGCTAAAGTAAAGCCAAGAAAACAGCTTCCGACATCGCCCATAAAGATTCTTGCCGGATGCCAATTGAATATTAAAAACCCTAGAACAGATGCGGCGAGCACAACTCCGTATAGCAAAAAAAAAGTGTTTCCGACGATTAAACCAGAAATCAGCCATCCGACGGCCGCCGCAAATGCCTGCGAACCGGCAATTCCGTCGATGCCGTCCATAAAATTAAAAGCGTTGAGAAAGCCAAATATCCAAAGGAAAGTTATTATCAGGCCAAATGCACCAAGATCTAAATTTCCCCAATAAGGCAAGGTTATCGAATCAAAATAACCGACATCGGCGACAAGAAGAGTTATCGCCGCCGAATGCGCGATCATTCTGTTGATAAATGAAAGCGATACTAGGTCGTCAACCCAACTGACCACCGCAAGCACTACGGCACTGCAAATATATCCCCAAGAAAGTCCGTAAAGACCGTATAGGCCGTATAGGCCAAAACCTATATAAGCCGATAAAGAAACAATAAAAATGACAAGTCCGGCTCCGCGCGGAGTCGGCGTTTCATGGGAACTTCTTTCATTTGGATGATCGAGAATTCCGCGCCTAAGACTCCATCGACGGTACAGTTCAACGCATATGCATGAGAGCGTCAGAATGGTTAAAAATGTAATGAAATATAACAAAATATTGGTCAATCTTTCATCTTGAGTGCTTCGCGGTATTTTTCGACCGCGATCTTTTCGGTGTATTTATTCATAGCCGCGATTCGAGATCTTTCGCCCATCTGTTCAAGTTCTTGTTTTTTCGAGTAGATCCGCCGAATGAGCGAGTGTAATTTTTTCGAATCATTAGGCCGAACCACCCAGCCGATATTTTCTTCTTCGACTATTTGAGCAAGTTCCGAACCTGCATCTGTTATAGCGAGAATCGGTTTTCCCGCGGACAAAATATTATATGTACGGCTCGGCATTGAAACTCCCCACATTTGTGCAACAAGCGAAACCAAAGCAACATCGCAGGCATTCAAAAAAATCTGTTGTTCAGAACGCGGCCGCGGATCCAATATAGTTACATTATCGAGATCTTCTTCGGTAACTGCATTGACCAACCATTTTCTTTTTACTCCTGCTCCGAGAAAAACGAACTGCACCGGTTCGTTCCTTAGCATTTTGGCGCAATTAATGATGCTTTCGACGTCGTTTGGATAGCCTATGTTACCGGCATATAGAAAAACGAATTTGTCCCGAAGCGAAAGTTCTTCGAGAAGTAAATTTTGTTCACGTAAAGCAGGTGAAATGTTTTCGGTTTCGGCCCAGTTTGAAATGAATGAGATCGGAATATCGAGCCCTTCGGTCTTTTTTGAAACTAACTCTATCATATCGCGGCCGACGACGATTATTTTTGAGGCGTATTTGAAAAGCCATCGATTAAAGAACTCTAGAACTTGAAAGCCGAACGAATCTTCCCGCATTTTCCCTGCGGCAACAAGAATTTCCGGATAATTATCGTGTATGAGGAGCGTGAAAGAACTGCCGCGAATTAGAGAAGCCAATGCGGTGATAAAAGGAAGTGTCGGCGGGGTTGTCACGACGAGGACACGATCTCCCTTTCGAAAATGACGAACGGCCTTTATAAATATCGAGATTCCCAGCGTCAACATATTCAACAACCGAAACGGAACGACGTTCTTATCAAGACGCGTCGATGCGGCTCGGTAAATTTCTACTTTTTTATGGATTTCGAAAGTTGGAGATGTCTTTCCGCGAGCCGAATAATTGGGCTGTCCACAGATGACCTTGACGCATTCATCCTCCGCCAAACCTTCGGCGATGCGTGTCAGATAATACCCGGTCGATGTTTCTTCCGGATAATATAATTCGGATATGATCCAAAGTGTCGAAGAATTTGACCGTTGTTTCATTTGGATCCATTTTCGATGGCATGTTCCAGAACTTTCGCCGTGGCGCTTTCTTGTTCCGGATTGTTAAGCCAATCTAATGCATAATTACGAGCATTTTGGGACATCTTAAAGTATTCGTCCTGGTCCATGTTAATGCAGTACCTTAACTTTTGCAGCCAAGTTTCTTTAGATCCAAGCGGCAATTCCCAGCCTACCTGTTTCTCTTCAACATCATTCCAAACCGTGCGTTCACTTATCAAAAGAGGACAGCCGGCGGCCATTGCCTCAATAAAAACATATCCAAAATTCTCGCTCAACGTAGGAAGAACAAAGAAATTCGAGTTTTTCATACGGTCGAGAACTTCGGTATTTGGTACCGAACCAACAATATTTGTTGAAATGTTATTCGGCAATTTTTTGATCAGCTCTTTGCATTCGTTCCAATAGTGCGGATCTTCGTGCGGACCAATGATCTCCAGTTTGATGTCACCTGTATCGATCAAGGTCAAAACCTCAAGTAGAAAGTTAAGGTTCTTCTTTGGGTCGATCCTCGAAACGAATACGAGTTTAATGGAACCAGGTGATTTAACGGGTTTGGCATCCATACTAAAAGTGGGTAGGATCTCCTTTGGCAGAAGATCCGGCGCGAGTTTTATATCCAAACCTTGTCCAAAAACATCTTCGATATCGCGGCGTTCATCGTCAAATGAAGCTTTCCAAAATACTCGTCGGTATGAGCCAAAACGTTTTGCAACCGCCAAAAAAAGCATTTTTTTTGTCTTGCGAACACTTAAGGAAGGCTTCGAAAGTTCGCCGCAGGTGAATATCAAAACAGGAACTCCGCGAACCAATTTTCTACGCAATGCGGTCATAAATAAAATTGACGGCTTGCTGAAAATGCTGTTTAGCAAAATTAGATCCGGCGCAATATCGGTGACCAGCTTAGACGTAAGTTTTACCGTAAATTTTTTACGCGAAGAGTAATAAACTTGTGCTGTTCCTGTAGTATTCCATGCCCCGGATCTTACCGAAGTATATGGTTTACGGTCGGTTTTTCCATCGTGATCATGAGCGACTATAAAAAAATCATAGCGGTTTGAAAAGCGCTCGACCAAATTTACCAATGTCCAAACTCCGCCACCGCTTTTGAATCCGGGAAGATAATAATCACAAAATATCAAAATTCGCTTCTTCATTGGGCTTACGAAATATGACGGCGTTGGCTGGAATGGCCAAGAATTATTTTACTGACGGTCTGCGCCACATTTTCAACCATATATTCGACAGGCGGTATCCAATTCGTCGGTTGTGAAATTGCGAGTTCGACCGATCTCATTATCGTTTCTTTTTGCGCACCGCTCAAAATATTGCTTCCGCATTCTATTGTTTCCGGCCGTTCTGTTACATCGCGTAAAGTTACGTTCGGAATACCGAGTATGCAGCATTCTTCCTGAACGGTTCCGCTGTCGGTCAGAACCGCCAATGAATTTTTCTCAAGCTTTATAAAATCGAAAAAGCCAAGCGGTTCAAGCAAACGGATGCGGTCAACATCGACATTAATATTAAATTTCTTCAGTTTTTCCGCCGTTCGCGGATGCACACTTATAAATATCTGCTTTTCGTATTTCTTAGCGATCTCAGAGAACGCTTCGAAGATATCACGAAGTCTTTCAGGAATATCGACGTTCTCGGCGCGGTGTAGCGTGACAAGAAAATATTCGAAAGGCTCGGCCGCGAGAGTTGCTAAAACATTGCTTGTTTCGATCTGTTCCGAAAAACTAAGAATTACTTCGCGGATCGGATTGCCGGTAACATATATTTGTCCACTTTCGATGCCTTCGGCGAGTAAATTTTTGCGGCTGCCTTCGGTGTAAGGTAACAAAAACGTGCTTGTATGATCGACGATGCGGCGGTTAACTTCTTCCGGCACGCGGTTGTCGAAGCAGCGGTTGCCAGCTTCCATATGGAATACGGGAATTCCCTTTCGAGCTGCTACTATTGATGAAAGAGCGCTGTTCGTGTCGCCTAATATCAATACACGATCCGGATTATGTTCATCGATTGCGGCGTCTATCATTTCAAGTATCGTTCCTGCTTGCCCGCCGAAACTGCTGGCTCGTACGCCGAAATGCATATCCGGTGTTCTTACATCGAGGTCGCGTAAAAAAATATCGCTCAGGCTTTCATGATAATTCTGGCCGGTATGAACCATAATATGCTCACAATGCTGATCGAGGATCTTCATTACAAGGCTTAATCGAATTATTTCCGGCCGCGTGCCGAATATAGTCATTATTTTCATAATTTTAAGCGGCGTTAAGGAAGCGGTTTATTTCAGCGTCGGCCGAACCGAGCAGATCACGAAGTTCCGGTATAGTAATATTTTTATCTTTTGATGAATATTCAGTTTCTAAAGCCGGCGTTATATCCTGATCGATGCGTAGTTCCGGAAGCACAGGCAATATCGCATAATAATCACCGCGTTCGACCGTGCGGAAACATTCTTCTTCCGAAACCATTATTTCGTGAACCTTTTCGCCGGGTCGAATTCCCGTAAAAACTATTGGCAATTCTTTATTTCCCATTATAGCTTTTGCTAGATCTACAATGTTAGCCGAAGGAACTTTTGGAATATAAGTTTCGCCGCGGTTTGCCGTCGATAAGGCGGCAAAAACGGTATCGACCGCACGGTCAAGACTTAACAGAAATCGTGTCATTTCCGGCATAGTTACAGATAGCGGCTGATCTTTTTTGACCAGATCAACAAAAAGCGGAACGATTGAACCACGCGATGCAATAACGTTCCCATAGCGGACGCACGCAAAACTTGTGTCGGTGCAATCGCGGTTAGCTTCGATGAGAACGCGTTCTTGCAGAGCCTTTGTCATTCCCATTACGTTGATAGGCTTACAGGCTTTGTCAGTTGATATTCCAATGACCTTTTCGATCGGCAGACGGTTTTCTCTTATTGACCGCGCGACATTCTGAGCTCCGAAAATGTTGGTCATTACGGCTTCGAACGGAAAATATTCGCATGAAGGAACTTGTTTAAGCGCGGCCGCATGAAAAACAATGTCAGCTTCGCGTAGCGCGGCTGTTAACGCTGCAAAATCGCGAACATCGCCGATGCGGAACGATAGAAGATTTTGGGAATTTTCGTAGATAACATCATCGGTAGCTTTTTCGCGGTGAAGATATGCAAGTCGCATATAATGCTGCTTAGCCTCGTCGCGCGAAAAGACCGTAATGCGTTCCGGCAAACCCATCTCACCTGTCAGCAGACGTGTAACCAATGTTTGACCGAGCGATCCTGTGCCGCCGGTGACAAGGATTCGTTTTCCTTCTAAAGTATTTATTTTTTCCATTTATCGTAAGGCGTTTTATCTGTCGCCATTCTTTGTATCATTTCCGGCCATGGCTGCGGCTGAAATCCTGTAATATTACGAAATTTATCGGAATTAAGGCTTCGGTCTATCTTAAAATCCGCAAATGGTTCTATGTCGATATCGACATCAAATGCCGTATTGACCAATTTTAATAACTCAAATTTATTAATAGGTTCGCTTGAAACATGGAATAAACCTGAAAGTTTCGGATGTTTGATGATCAAACTATTGATTATATCGGCAAATACTATTGTTGGAAAGCCGCTGTAAATCGCATTTGTATAACCTTTGGCGGTACCGCCTTTATTGGACAAGAACCAATCGACAAGGCTGTGTGATGTGCCAAGTTCCCTACCAATGATCGATGTGCGAAGCGTAATGCAATTGCCGCTTGTAACCTCTCCGAATCGTTTACTTTGTCCGTAAAGATCGTAAGCATCCGGCGTGTCGAATTCCGAATAATATCCTTTTTCGCCGTTAAAAACACAATCGGTACTGATGCAAATAAGCCGAAATCCATATTTTTCAGAAATTTCGGCGAGTCGGTTTGGAAAGATAGAATTTACAGAAAGTGTGTTGATGACATCTGCTGAAGTCGGTAATTGCTTTATAATTCCTATTGCATTTATCACAACATCAGGCTGACCTATTTCAACAGCATTCAGAATAGAACCGGCATCTGTTGCTGCGATATTATCCAGTAAAGTTATCCCATCAAAAATTCCGTAATTTTGTAATTCGTTGCTATTGCCGCGGACTGTAGCAAAAACCTCATGTTTTGCTTTAAGCTCCTGGCACAATTTGTGACCGAGCATTCCGCCGGCACCAAAAATCAATATTCGCATAGACTTAGCTCATTTTTTCAAGCATTTCATCATATAAATGCTCATATTCCATCGCGATACGGTGTGGAGCGAAACGCTCAACATTTTTAAGGCCGCTTTTAACAAGGTCTTGGCGAAGCTCCGCATTTTCAATAATTTGCTTTATTCCTTCTTTAATACTTTTAACATCAAAAGGATCGACAAGAACTGCGGCTTTGCCGGATGTTCCGATCATTGGTTCTATATTTGAAGTAATAACCGGCTTGCCCATCGCTTGAGCTTCGATTATCGGTAGTCCGAAACCTTCCATTGTAGAGCAAAATGATAATAGATCTGCATTTTCGTACTCTTTTTTAATTTCTGAATCATCAAGATCGAACGCATTTGTAAAATCGACAGCATGCTCTTTTAGTGAGAGTCTTTGCTCTTCATCAAGCCTTCCAATTATACGTAAACGACAATTAATGTCTTTTATTGCCTCAAAAAGCCTGGGCAAATTTTTATTTTTCATCGTGCCGATCTGCAGTATAACCGGGCGATCTTGATCGAAAGATCTAATAGCTTCATTTCTAAATTCGCCAATTAGCGGAACCGGGATCATACGTATCTTCTGCTCATCACATTTTAACTCGGCAATTATCTCATTCTTTGTTTGTTGTGAGATCGCAGTCACATATTTCAACCGATTTACCGGCCATTCGAGATATAGTTTTTTAATGACGAAACGTTTTATTTTTGAAGACGTGTCCAGAAAACGAAGATCATGGATCGTCAAAACAGTATTTGTATCTGAAAACAACAATGCAAGATAATGAATATGTCCGGTTAAGTGGTAAATATCAGCTTTCCCTTTTCGGAAAAGGAGCAAATTCCGGACAGTATCGAAGATTTTATTGCCGTAGGAAACCTGCTGAAATTCAGTTTGAAATCTATTACTAATAGATTTCGCTATCTGTCGAAAAACGCGTTCAATGCTGACGAATTCGTGAGCCTTTCTTTCGATATAAAGTATCTTTCGCTGTGAACTGGTCAAAATGTGATGCCCTCGTTTGTCATCATTTCTTTTGTAACCACAGTTGTTCCAACTTTTTCTACTGCCAGCCCGGCGGCACTATTAGCGAATGCGGCGGCTTCGGTAAATGACCGGTCCGAAGCGAGCCCCACTGCCATAGCTGCAATGACAGTATCACCGGCTCCTGTAACATCATAAACTTGGCGTGCCTGAGTAGGCATATGTTGCGGCTCTTTATCCTTTTCGAACAGCGTCATTCCCTCTTCGCCCTGAGTTATAAGCAAAGCATCAAGTCCGAGATCTGTGAGCAGCATTTGACCTGCTCGATCCACTACATTCTCTTCGTGATCGTCAAGCGAACATGCATCGGCAGCTTCGCGTTTGTTCGGGGTAAGAATGGTCGCTCCCCGATATTTTGAGTATCTTTTACCTTTTGGATCGACAAGGACGGGAATATTATAGGATCGTGTCTTAGTAATTATTTGGCTCAAGATCCGATCGGTAAGAAAACCTTTTCCGTAATCGGAAATAACGACGGCCTTGGAAATTGGTATTAGATCAAATAGATTTCCTAATACATTGGATTCTTCTTCGCTGTTAAGCGGTGTGATCGTTTCCTGATCGATTCTGGCAACTTGTTGGCCGTGAGCAACAACGCGAGTTTTGACCGTGGTGAAGCGTCCATCAATTGTGATCAATGTCGCGTTGGAAATATTCGAATCGCTAAGAATGCCTTCGCAGCCGCGGCCGTCGTCGTCGTCGCCTATTATACCGACCAAATTAGGTGTCATTCCCAGACCGGCGATATTTGCCGCGACGTTTGCCGCCCCGCCGGCGGCGGTACTCGTCGAATCAAGTCTTACAACAGGTACAGGAGCTTCCGGTGATATTCTGTTGACGGTTCCCCAGCAATAGCGGTCAAACATTATATCGCCGACTACGAGGATGCCGAAATCTTTACTATTTTTCATTTGAATATTCACGGTCGATGAGTTCGCACCAAATATGAGATATCAAAATATGAGTTTCCTGAATGCGGGCAGTCCGCGTTGAAGGAACAAGTATGCATTCATCCGAAAGCCCGGCCAACTTTTTCCCGTTCTGTCCAGTCATACCGATCACCGAACAGCCGAGCTCACGTGCCGCCATAACACCGGCAATGACATTTGGTGAGTTTCCGCTTGTGCTGATGGCGATCAGACAATCGCCTTTTGAAGCGAGAGCTTCGACCTGCCGTGCAAAAACCCGTTCGAAAGAATAATCGTTTGAGATAGCAGTTAAGGCTGAGGTATCTGTCGTTAAGGCAATGGCCGGTATAGCTTTTCGTTCGATTTCGTATCTGCCGACAAATTCCGCTGCTAAATGCTGTGCATCGGCCGCGCTGCCGCCGTTACCCACGATCAAAACCTTATTTCCGCTTTTTATAGTTTTTATTAAGATCGATGCGGATCTTTCTATCGCATCGTATTGCTCAGTCTTTGTCTTTTCGATCGCGGCAATATGCTGATCTAAAGATACCGATATAATTGAATTTTCAGGCCGAGATTCGAAATGAGCATTTTCTCTGATCTTTTCAACTATGGATGACGAAGAATAACCCGGCAATAACGGCAAAGAATGAACTTCACCGCCATTCTCAAGTACAAAGGTGGAACCGATTATCTCATTTACCGGCCAATCTCCACCTTTGACCAATATATCCGGTCTAATGTTATGTATCAGCTTTTCTGGCGTAAGTTCATCAAAAATAAGAACTTCATCAACCGATCGCAGTCCTCTTAAAATAGCCGATCTCTGTTCTTGATCTATGAATGGACGGTCGGATCCTTTCATGGATCGGACAGAAGAATCGCTGTTAATGCCGACTATGAGTCTGTCGCCCATAGATCTTGCTCTTTGAAGCAGGTCTATATGACCAGCGTGAAGGATATCGAAACAGCCGTTTGTAAATACGATCTTTGGCATTGGTTTATGTGACCGAAAGATATAAATATAACAATCGGCGAGACAAATAAAAAGTTTGCACGGTCACCGAGCCATTCCTTTTAATTTACCTTGTCGAGCAAAAAGATTGGCAATTGAAAGAGCAACGGCAAGTACGACAGCCGTTCTGATAATGGTAGGGAAAATAATACCGTAAAAACCCTCGTAGGAAACACTGATCAAGAGTAGAAAATAGGCAACCTTTTTCCATATGGCCGGTGATTTGGTTTCAATGAACATTGCGTATATTAAACGTAAATATATACCTAAAACGAGCATGCCCAGCGGGATCCCGATCGGACCGAAATTTCTCAACAGATCAGCAAAAGGAGATATGGCGAATGAATTGTCTCCATAGTCGAAATAAAGATCACTATAAGTACGCGGATTAGACGTACCCGGCTTATCCGGCCATACAAATCTTGGAATGAACGATGTATAAAAATCATTAAGAATATTATTCTGCAACCCGTAACTTTCTTCATAAGGTGCGAGCTTTTCGTAATTCGATACAACGACCGCAACCGAACTAAGATTCTCTAACCTCTGTGCCAATGCCTGTAATCCGTTCTCGAAAATGATACCCGGGTTTTGAGTGCTTAGAAAATCTAAGGTTGCGGTAACCTGACCAAAATAATCACCTGCTTGCACACGATTTTCGGAACCTTTTAAATTCCTGAATGTCGTTCCGTAAACAACCCCCACGAAAACCCCAATTAAAGCAAGTGTGGCAAAAAGTAAAGTAGGTTTGAATTTTAATTTTTTTCCGGAAGCCACATATGCAAAAACAATTGGGATCAATGCGGCAACCAACCCGCTGCGGGTTCCCAAAAGAGCCATTCTGATGGGGATAAATATTAGAAGTAATGCGACTACAAGATAAAAAATGCCTTCGCGTTTATTGGTTGAAAAGACACCGATCCATAGCAAAACTACTCCGGCTGTCAGCACGATCAGAAGAAAAGAAATAAGGCCGTCAAAAATATCCACAGTTTCGACGCGCTGAAACCCGACGAGGCCTTGAAGGAAGGCGAAAGCATTCGCGCCAATGCCTATTGACAAAAGCAGGATACCGGAACCCCAAATATGATCGGGCTTCCATTCCCATAAAGGAAGTTTTTTTTCCAATGTTTCGGCGGCTAATCTGCCGAACGGTAAATAATATCCAACGGTCAGGCCAATGAACCCAATGCCAATATAAACAACTGTCAGCGGCAGATTATATTTGGGATCATCTATAAAAGAAAGGAAATACCAATCCACGAGATCCAAATTGAGCAGAACACCACCCACGACAAAGGCCGGAACAATATAAGTCCAGGCCGCATAGACCAGCGGGTGGAACAGATCGAATTTACCTATATAAAAAAGATATATGGTTGGAGCTAGAACAACTATCCCGAGAGCCGCAAGCCAGGGAATCAAATAAAGGCTTTCCAAGGAACTGGAAAAAGCATCTGTAAACCAAAGAAACCCCAATCCTAAAAATATGACCAGTCCCCATAATACGCCAATAGGGATCAAAATATTAGTACCTTTTTTGGGAATTACATTAATGTTTTTGGCCCTTAAAGCTGACATCTAAAAAATTATACTATTTTAGCCGGGCGAGAACTATTCTGCCTTCCGCTCCTTTTTTGCCGCCGACAAACGGTGAGACGATCCTTGCAAAAAAACTTGCCGCCCGGACCTTGAAATTTGCTGTGGGAAGATGAACGACACTTTCGAATGTCTCTTTAGTGATCTCAAAACCGGCTTCTTCCAGCATTAAATCGAGTTTCCAATAAAATATAGGAGTTATATGAGCTGGTCGAACAGTTTCAAAGGCTCCGAAAGAATAAAGCCGTCCTGTCATAAGGAAAAGTATCCTTGAAAATACAGATTCGACATTTGGTGAGGTCAAAAGTAACAGGCCGTTCTTCTTTAAGATCTTTGAGCATTCTCTAACGAACTGAAACGGATTTTCCAAGTGTTCGATTATTTCGATAGCGACAGCTAGGTCGAATTTTTCTTTATCTTCAATAAGCTTTGCGGAAAATTCGGAATCAAGGTTCGCCGGCAAAAGATCTATATCTTCAACTTTCCAATTTTTTTCGTCAAGATCAACCGCGGTTACATTAAGTCCAATTTCTTTAAGCTTACAGAGAACGCTCCTTCACCGGCAGCAAGATCGATCACATTTAATTCAGGGCGCAAATGTTCCTTCAACAATTCAATAACTCTTTCATGAGTGCCGATAGCGGCCATTGATTGAGGTGTAATATTATCCATTCGGTAAACCAGATCTAGAGCTATCGTATTTACAAACGGCTATTACACCGTCACCCATTTGCGGAGAAAATGCTACACAAAGATCACTGAAAAGATTATAGATCATGCGGCTAGACGGCCGGTGCTCATCACCGATGTCGTAAAAATAGAATTCAGGTATCGTAAAACCATGACGTTCCAAAAGCAAACTCAGTGTTCTATAAGAATAATATGCAACATGATCCGGATGAACAGGTTCATTTACGCCGCCGCCGCCGTGAAGAAAATATTTGGCAAGCCGCAAAGCTCCGTAGGCGTTAATTGTAGTAATGATCAGTTTTGTATCAGAATTCATAAAACGCTTGATACCTTTCAAAAAAAGCCCCGGATTTGATAAATGCTCTATCATTTCACCGGCGATTATGACATCGAACGTTTCATCCAGTTCTACCTTCCCGAGGGCTTCCAGATCAGCCTGAAATAGGTTGTTAAAGCTGTTATCACGCAATAGCTGCAATCCGGCTTCGTCGTAATCAAACCCATAAAGCTTTTCGGAAATGGCTTTCAGATCTGAATGAAGGAGCATCCCTTTTTGGATCGAATCAATTGTATATGGGTGATTTGTGCAGCCTAAATGAAGCACCGTTTTTCCGGCGCATTGAGATTTTATGAAATCGAGGCGCTGAACCATGCTTATTTTTTTATTTGACATATTTCCCGAACATTTCTTTGAGCTTTATTCGATCATCGAAATCCACAAACCTTAGTAAAAACAAAGACGCCGAATAGCAAATTAAAGACACTCCGATGGCTGCGATCAAACTAATCCAATTTAAAGACAGCGTTCGCATTATCAATATTTGAACCAAAAATGTCACAGCGGCTGCGGCGGCTAATTTTATTCCGATATTCCACCAAAATTTCCAAAGGATCTTTCCAAAAATGATACGTTCAACATTCCAAACAGAAAGAAGAATAATCGAAAAACCAATGGTCCTAGCCGCCGCAACTCCGATCAAACCGTATAATGGCGTTAAAAAGAAAAATAATGATATCGTAACCACAAAAGTTAAAACAAATACAAGAAAATTATAAACAGTTCTTCCCAAGCCTTCCATCATTCGCCAAGAGACGGTCAAAAGAGCTAAAGCGGAAAAAGTGATCGAATGCAAGATAAGCAACTCTGAACTTTTTGCGGTAAAATCGGCGCCTATCCAGAGTGTTAGAAATTCGCGGCTTTCAATGATCAATGTCAAAGAGGCAAATACTATCACCGAACAAGCCAATTTATTTGATTTTTCATAAAGTGTCTGTAAACGGCGGCGATTATCGTGTAGCTCGCTTGCGAGAGGAAACAGAGCTAATAATAGGCTTGCGATAAAACTTTGCAAGTATATGGCAAGCGTCATCGGTACGACATAGAACGTAACATTTTCAATGCCGAATTTTCGCGTGATCCACGCTCTTTCGAATAACAATAGGAAATTTGAAAGAAGCTGATATCCGATAAGTCCCCAGGAAAAAAATACTATCTGTTTGACGTGGGAATTATTAAATTTGAATTCGATCTTGAATTCAGGTAAAAGTCTTTTTACTGCGATGAAATATCCAAAAGATGTTAATGCTGTAACGACGATAGTCCATAATAAAAGTGAAAGAAGGCTAAAACCGGTCAATGCAAGTATTACGTTCCCGATAACAAGGAAAATGCTGTTCAAATTGAATATTTTGGAATATACGTCGTATCTATGTAGACCCTGTAGAATTGAATCAAAGACCTGTCCAATTATCATTGCGAAAATGATCACCGCTCCGAGATATAAAGCTTGGACGGTTGTCACCGCTGAATCGCCTGTTAATAAAGAAACATCGTATGCATACCATTTTGCACTAAGGCACAATATGACTGCACCCAAAGCGGCTATTACTAGGCTTAAAAAAAAGGTGGCAGAGATCAAACGATTGATCTTGTCATATTCGCCCGACAGTCGGTATTCAGCAACATATTTTGTTAAAGCGCGGCCGACATTGAAGGAAAAAGAATATCCGATAAAACCCAAAACAAGCGCATATATTCCGTAATTATCTATCCCAAGAGAGTGAACGATTATCGGTGTGGCTATAAACCCGAGTCCGATCGGCATAAGCCACGTCGTTAGTCCGAATATAAGATTTCGGACAATATTTGACGTTGATTGGTAGCTCGGCTCGTTCATTTTGTTTCCAAAAGCAGTTCTTTGTAAACGGAAATAACCTTTTCGGCCGAATCTTGTTCGTTAAAATTTTCAAGCACGTATTTGCGGCCATTTTCAGCAATGGAAAGGCGTAATTGCATATCGTTCTTAAATTTTAAGATCGATCCGGCGAGGCCGTCGGCATCACCTGCTTCTATAAGCAAGCCTGTCTTATTGTTTTTAACCGCTTCCGGAATAGCAAAAACATTGGTTGAAATACTGGGAATGCCAAGCGACATTGCTTCAAGAAGAGCGATCGGCAGGCCTTCGATAAAGCTCGGCAATGCGAAAACATCTGCGATACGAAAAAAGTTCAGAACATCGGCACGTTCACTTCCGACATTTTCAGAAAGAATCAGCTTGAATGAATTATTCAAGTCATATTCTTCGATCTTTTCCAGATCTGATGCGGATGGCATTACAGGCGTAAGCCACATGAACTGTATGTCCGTATTTTCGGTTTTTAATTTTTTTGCTGCGTCCATAAAGACCCAACGGCCTTTGCGGTCGACAAATTGTCCAACTGCTAAAACAGTGAAATCGTCAGGATCAATATCATAATTCTTTCGGATCACATCCCGTTCGATCAGTGAATTATAAATAAGATCTATCGCCATTGGATCAACAGCCGTAGGAGCAACGACGATCTTTTGCCAAAATGTTTTCGTGACAAATGGCGCGAGGCGTTCTTTTGTATCGTTGTTCGAAGCGATAATACGAAAACCTTTCAAATGTGAGATCACCTGCATTCGTATTTTCCAGATCAATTGGCGAAGTGTTGAAACAAACGGCATAATATTATGCATTGTAACGACGGTCTTCGCATTTACCAGATTTACTGCCGTTAAAAATATCCAAGATTGCCACGGCGCTATCTCTATATGAAAAATTGTTTTTTTCTTATCAGAGCGAACTATCCGCCGAAGCATCGCGAATTCGGAGATGATACGTTTTATTTGCCGTTGGATCTTATTAACCGGTCCAGATGCCGGTGAAAGGTCAATAGGATGATCGCTCAATTCATAAGTGATATTAAGTTCTTCTAGAAAACCTATCATCACTTTAGACGATTCGCGCGGCAAGATGACCAAAACATCCCATTCGGGTCGCGCGGCTTTTATGATCGCCAAAAAATAGATCTGAGCTCCGCCCCAATTCAGATAATTCCAAATAAAAACGATTTTCTTTTTTTGATCCATCCAATAGTTTTATCAGCGGCGAATTATCTTATCAGCGAAAATGACGGCTAAAGGTTTTTCATTCTGATCCATTCCCCAACGGCCTTCAATATTTTTTCCTATCAGAACTCTTGCGTAGAAAATTATAAAAGCCGCAATTCCCTGTATTTTGTTCGGGGCGGCAAAATAATTTGTATAAAATCGTCGCTTTATGCCATGCGGTCCGTAAGGATCATTAAAAAGGGCTTTATATTTATCTTTTATTGACAAAGCCCCAAAACTTACCGGAATGTCATTTGGTTTGCAATAAACACAGACACGCGGATCAATGAGCAATTTCCAGCCAAGCTTTTTCATTTTTGGCGTTAAGCCGGCATCGCCGAATTGCGGAAGCCTCTGTTCGTCCATTAAACCTGCGGCTTTTAAGGCCTCTGCCGGGATCAGAACACAATTTCCAACAATGATCGGGACTTCCCAAGGGGAAGTCGGCAATGTGTCAAGCGTTTGTTTTCGCCAATGCCTTAACCCGCCCCACCAAACATTCCATTGTGGTGAAACCTGAAATATTGAGTTTCGATCTTCCCAATCGATCAAAACCGCACCTATAACAGATCTGTCGACCTTTTCAGCGGTATCGACCATGTTGATCAAAAATTTTTTATCAAAAACGGAATCATTGTTGAACCCGAGAATATAGTCCGGTTCTTTTTCCAAGGCCGCTTTTATGCCCAAATTCATTCCGGCCGTGTACCAAAGATCTCCATTTCCTGAAATTATTTTTACATCGGGAAAAGCCGAACTTATAGCTTCGGCGGTACCGTCAGTAGAACCGTCATCAACGACGGTGACGGAGAGATCAATGCCGTCAAGATCGATACTAAATAAACTTTTGAGACATTCGAGCGTTAGTTCACGGCGGTTATGAACCGGAGTAACTGCTTCGATCCTTATATTCGGCATTAGATATCAATAATCTAGGTTTGGATACCGGACAAATTCCATATCGGCGGCGACCATTAGTTTTACCAATTCTGCGAAGGTCGTGTTCGAACTCCAATCAAGCAGATTTTTCGCTTTTGTTGCATCACCTAATAACAGATCAACTTCTGTAGGTCGGAAATATCCCGCATCAACCGCGACGACCTTTTGACCTTCCTTTATGTTAATAGTCGATTTGCCGGTTCCGGCCGTTAACATGTCTTTATTAATGTTGCATGCAAAACCAGCTTCAGACACACCTGTGCCTTCCCATTTTATCTGAACGCCGATGGCTTCGAATGAGCGTTCAGTAAATTCTCGCACAGAATGTGTTTCACCTGTGGCCAAAACAAAATCATCCGGTTCAGAATGCTGAAGTATGCGCCACATGCCTTCGCAATATTCCGGTGCAAAGCCCCAATCGCGTTTTGCATCAAGATTGCCCAATAAAAGTAGGTTTGATTCACCTAAAGCGATACGTGCGGTTTCACGAGTTATCTTTTTGGTTACAAAGGTTTTACCGCGACGTGGACTTTCATGGTTGAACAAAATGCCGTTCGAAGCAAAGATACCGTAAGCTTCTCGATAATTTATGATAGTCCAATACGAAAATAGTTTTGCCACACCATATGGCGAACGCGGATAGAATGGTGTGGTTTCGCTTTGAGGTGTTTCGCGTACTTTTCCAAAAAGCTCTGAGGTTGACGCCTGATAGAATTTGACCTGTTTAAGGCCTGTTTCACGTATCGCGTCTAGGAACCTAAGCGTTCCTAATCCATCCACCTGAGCCGTGTAATCCGGTATGTCGAATGAAACCTTTACATGGCTCTGTGCTGCCAAATTATATATTTCATCCGGTTCGATCTTTTCAAGGAGACGGTTCAAACTGCTGGCATCGATCATATCTCCGTAATGGAGGAATAATGTTTTGTCCAGAATTTCCGGGTTTTCGTAAAGATGATTTATTCGACCGGTATTGAACGAGCTTGAGCGTCTAATGATGCCGTGTACTTCGTAACCTTTTTCGAGCAAAAGTTCGCAGAGATAGCTGCCGTCTTGGCCTGTAATGCCAGTAATCAATGCCTTTTTCATTTGTAATCAACAACCGCGAGTTCGTTCTGTAAGAACCAATTATATGTTACCTTCAATCCTTCGCTAAGCTCCGTTCTGTATTTCCATCCAAGATCGTTCAAACGTGAAACATCTAAAAGTTTTCGATATGTTCCGTCCGGTTTATCCGTATTCTGAATGATCGAACCCGTATAACCGACGATCTCTTTGATCAATTCGGCGGTTTCGCGAATAGAAATATCCCGTCCGGTACCGATATTCAAATGCGATATTCCTTGATCGTAAATATCTGACGCACTTATACTTTGGATGATAAAAGAAATGGCTGAAGCTAGGTCATCAACGTACATGAATTCCCGCATTGGGCCTCCGCTTCCCCATATTTCAACAGCGTCGTCGTCATTCGTTTTTGCTTCGTGAAATTTTCGGATCATCGCCGGAATAACGTGCGACGTTTCGAGATCGAAGTTATCGAATGATCCATAAAGATTTGTTGGCATAACACTAAAAAAATCACGCCCAAACTGACGAAAATAACTTTCGCAAAGTTTAATGCCGGCGATCTTAGCAATAGCGTAAGGTTCATTCGTGTATTCCAAATATCCTGATAAAAGTTCTTCCTCACGCATAGGCTGAGCCGCATTTTTCGGATATATGCACGAACTGCCTAACATCAAAAATTTCTCAGTTTCGTTTTGATGTGCCGCATGAACCAGATTTGATTCGATCATCAAGTTCTCGTATATGAAATCAGCTCTAAATTCATTATTTGCGGCAATGCCGCCTACGCGAGCCGCAGCGGCGATAACTATTTGAGGTTTTTCAGTCGCAAAAAACTTTTCGACCTTTTCTTGTTGGGTTAGATCAAGTTCTTGTGAGCTAGGTGTCAAAAGGTTTCGGCATCCCAAATTCTTCAATTCGCGAACGACGGCGCGACCAACCATTCCGTTGGCACCGGCGATAAAGATCGATCTATGTTCGAGATTCATAAATGAAGGATGTTGGCGAAACAAGATCCTATTCTTCCTCATCGCTACTCAAATATGTATCACCCTGATAATATGATTGATAATAATAATAATTTTCCTGCGACCGTAAATTAGCATTATTCAGAACTACACCCAATATTTTTGCACCGACATCACTTAATAATTGGCGTGAGCGGCGAACGATTTGACGTGAGCTTTTGCCGGCGTGAACGACCAAGATTACACCATCAACCATAGAAGCGATAAGAACCCCATCTGTAAAAGATGCGATCGGCGGAGAATCCACTACCACGTGTGTAAATTTTGTCTGAAGTATCTTGAACAGATTTGCCATCTGTTCAGAACCGATCAATTCTGCCGGATTTGGCGGTATCGGGCCGGAGGTTATGAGACTAAGTTTGGTTCCTTCATCATATTTTATGATCTTGGCGATCTCAGCATCCACAAGTTTGCTGGAAAGCAACGTACTTAAACCCTCACCGTTCGTAATATTGAACAACGAATGCAGTCGAGGCCGGCGCATATCGGCATCGATTATGAGAACTTTTGCGCCGGTCTGAGCCAAACTGATAGCGGTATTGGTCGCGGTCGTGGTTTTACCTTCTGCCGGAAGGCTAGACGTGATCAACAGTGATTTTGGCGGATGACCGGCCGTCGAAAGCAATATCGAAGTACGCAACTGCCTGTAAGCCTCGGCTAGTGAAGAGCGCGTGTCAGCGCTTATAAGAAGTTCGGAATCCGAAGTATCAGATTCTTCGCCGCCGGCTCCCACCAAAAGGAGCTTTCGCCGTACCATCGAATCTATCGTTGGAATGGCTGCAAGTGCAGGCAATTGCAGATAATTTTCGATCTCTTCCGTGGAACGGATCGTATCGTCTAGGTATTCGAGAAACAATGCCAATCCCATTCCGAAAAGCGTGGAAAGGAAAAGAGCCGCGATCACGGTCATTGTACGGCTTGGTGAGACAGCTGAATTAGGCGGTATAGCAAAGCTTTCGACACGTATATTGTTGTCAGTTCCCTGAGCCGCAACGTCATTCGAACTTTGTTGTTTTTGCAGGTCTTCGAGGAAACCTTTGTTTGTCGCAATATTTTGTTCCAAAAGACGGATCGTTACCGCACCGGTATTTTGGCCCTGAGCTTCGTTGTATTGAACATTAAACGCTGAACGTATCTTATCTTCCTCGGCTTTTGCCTGTACATATTTGGTCCTCAGGTTCTCAAGTTTAGATTGAGTTGTGCGTTCACGAAATCCTTGCAGATCCTCTTTATTTTTCTCGACCGCTTTTGATACCGAATCTTCAAGACTTTGTATTTGCCGATCGATCTCGACAATCTCGGGAGCTTTTTCCTTAAATTCAACGAGCAGTCGATTTCGGTTGGCTCTAAGCGTTGCAATGTCCTTTTCGGTATTGTTGCGTAATGCCAAAATGGAATTTTCACGTTCGGTTGTATAGCGCAATATGTCCTCATCAACCAAAGATTTCAGAGCTTCCGGCGAATCTTTAATTGACATATATTGGGCTTCGGCATTCTTACGGCGGTTTTCCGCTTCGAGAAGACTTTTGTTCAGAGCGGATAAACGGTCAACGACTATTGTTTGATCGCCTTCAGTTTTAACGATACCGACACTTTCTTTCATTTCGACGAGTTTTACTTCGTCATTTCGGATCTGCGACTGAAGATCAGCGATTCGTCCTTGTAGAAAATCACTTGTTTTGCGGTTCGTACCTGAACGTTTTTCCTGATTAGTGCTGACAAAAGTTTCACCAATGCTATTCACTACAAAGGCTGCAAGCTGCGGATCAGTGTGCTGAAATGATATTTCAATGAGTCGTGTATCTTTAACGGTTACACGAGATTCGCGCACTGGTTCTATATTGAGTGATCTTTGGATCAATTTTACATATGGCTCAAGCCGCACGGCTTCGGCGATCTCGTCCGCCGAAACAAGCGTGGAATCCGCCAATGGAGAATTTTCGTCGATGCCTTCTTTCTTTTCAACATCGCTTGCAAGTCCGATCGCCTTTAACATTCCGCGCAGTGCGGAGCCGCCATTACCCTTAACAGCAGCTAAAAATTCCTTATTTGTATCGAGGCTGTGTTCTTTGATAACACGGCGAATGAGACTGTCGCTGTTAAGCAAACTCAACTGCGTGTTGAAATACGAAGGATCGGGATTGGCCATCGAGCGCTGGCGGTCGCTTGTGGCAACATCCGGATTTACCTGTTCGTTATCGACCTGCACAACAGCCGTTGCCGAATATATATTCGGCTTGCGAGCCATATAGATAGCCGCAAGAAGTGTCGAAAGCACCGCTATTCCCACGACCAGCCATAGTCGTTTGCGTATGGCACGCCAATAATCCAAGAGCAGCATCCCGTCCTGAAATTCGATGTCGCGGTAGTTTTGATATCTGCCCGCAGGTACAAGCTGCGGGTCGAATGGGCGTTCAAGTTCCACAGAATCTGAAACGGGTTGTTTGATGATCTCTCTGCTATCTTTCATCGTATAAATATCTATGGAATTCTATAAAATATCGAAGGTATTCCTTGGGTCAAGCTGGTTTTGATCGAATTGAAAACGCCCTTAACTTTATCTTCCGCCACGGCAACAATATCATTAGGTTCTAAATACGGATCTTGTATTTTGCGTTTTTCAATATCTCGTAAACTGTAAACAAATTCGTCACGCTCCATGCTTCCCGGCTTTTGACGAAAAACACGGACACTATCCTTTTGAGTTGCCGGTTTTAATCCCTGAGCGGTCGCAATTGCTTGGGTTAAAGTGATCGGTTCCTTTATATCTATTTGGCCTTGTTTATTAACATTTCCATAAACGTAAATAACATCAGAATCCATTACCGAAACTATATCGCCAGGCTGCATTACCAGATCAGACTTTGCCTGAAGAACATCGCTCATTTTGAAATCAAGAAGCTCGACATCATCTTCTTCCGGAGTTCCATTGGTTCCAAGTTTACAGTTCGAAGTGCTTCCGGTGCGTGCGACAACTATTCGTGACCCGGCATCTTTTGAAGGACCGCCAGCCTGCGCAAGAAGCTCCAACAGCCTGACCTTTCTGTTTATATAGTAATTACCCGGTTTTTCGACCGCGCCGATAATGGCAAACGATTGCGATTTTTGCTCAACAACCACAACATTCACTTCCGGATCGCGCAGATAATCTTTTTCATAAGCCGCGGCGATCGTATTTGATAGTTCGCGTTCTGTTTTGCAAACAGCAACGATCGGTTCCGGCAAACGAAAAAGATTTATGGTTCCATTTGGATTAACGGTAACTCTCTGAGTAAGTTTGGGTTGGCCGAAGACCTGTACCTCGATCGTGTCCTGAAAACCGATTCGATAGCGTTCATTCCCACTGATCACTGTGGGTGTGATCTGAATTGCCGTGGTATCCGGCGATGGTGTTTCTGTTTGTGCAATAGCGGAAATACCTGAAATTGCGACAAAAATAAAGACGATAAAAGCATTGAACAACATTCTCATAAAATTGTGGCTCCGAAAAGAAATCGAGCAGTTTGGAATTATAAGCGTTTGGATTGTTTCGCGTCCTAAAACGTTGTTCTAAAATTCGATACTTGCGACAAGCTATAAGCTACTAATAAACGAATATCTTACCAAATATAATTAATATTGAAAAATAACCGTTTTAAATGTTTGGTGAATTTCGTTAAACTTTCGTAACGTATGGAAAAGACCACACCGATGCTTCGGCAATATCTCGAGATCAAAAAGAAATATCCCGGAACGATCCTGTTTTTCAGGTTGGGGGATTTCTACGAGATGTTCAATGAAGATGCCGTGATCGGTTCACGTGAACTAGAAATAACATTAACCGCACGTCAAAAGGATTCGGCTAACCCAATGCCGATGTGCGGTGTGCCGCATCACGCGGCGGCAAACTATATCGCTCGATTGGTAAAAAAAGGTTATCGCGTTGCGATTTGCGAACAAACCGAACCGGCCGGAAAAGGAACGAAACTCGTAAATCGTGAAGTGGTAAGGATAATCACACCGGGAACTGCAATTGATTCTCAGCTTGTTGAATCACGGGAACCGATTTTCTTGGCGGCCGTTTGTTCGAATGGCGATGAGTTTGGCGGTGCGTTTCTGGATCTTTCAACCGGTGATTTTGTTGCTACTCAACATTCCGGACCGAACGCTCAGCGGCAATTAATGGACGATGTGGAAAATTTTGCACCGCGAGAGATTCTTTATCCGGAATCGTCACGTTCTGTTTTCCGCTCTTCATTCTTTGGCCGCGAAAGCGAATCAAACTTGATCACTGCTGACGGGCCGGAAAAAACAACGGCTTCTTTATCAAATGCCGCAATTACAACATTAGACGACGGTTCGTTTGATCTTCGGGATTCAGGAGAAATACTCAAGCAAGAATTAAATGTCGCAGAGCTTTCCGGCTTTGGCTTAGATGGAAAAGATCAGGCGATAAGAGCTGCTAGAGCGTGTATTCAATATGCAAAATCTACGCAGAATTCTTCCGCAGGACATATAACCGCAGTAAGAATGATCGATGCGGCTGATTTTATGGTTCTCGATGCTTTGACGTTGCGAAATCTGGAATTGATCGAATCGAATAGTGGTAATGCAAAAGCAAGCTTGCTGAATCTGATCGATGCAACCGTTACCGGAATGGGCGGACGTTTGATTCGCTCGTGGCTTTTAAGGCCGTCAATAAAAAGATCTGAGATACAAACGCGCCTAGCAGCCGTTGAGGAATTTAGTGATTCCATATTGCGTGAAAAGATCCGCTTTCTTCTAAAAGAGGTTGGCGACTTGGAACGACTTGTCGGAAGGCTAAATTTAGGAACGGCGACTCCGAGAGATCTCATAAACCTTAAAGTATCACTTGATAAAACACCAGCGATAAACCAGACACTGATCGATATTTCTTCGCTTTTGCTTCAGGTCTTAAGTGAGAACATATTCGAGTTACCTGAAGTTCGCAGTCTTATCGAAAGATCCGTAAATGAAGAACCGCCTATGAGTTTTTTAGACGGCGGAGTGATTCGAGACGGATTTAACGACGAATTGGACGAACTACGAGCGATCTCCACTGACGCAAAGCAAACGATCGCTGCATTTGAAGCTAAGGAACGCGAACGCACAGGCATTTCAAACTTAAAGATACGCTTTAACAATGTCTTCGGTTATTTTATTGAAATATCTAAAGGAAACGCTTCACGAGCTCCGGAAGACTACGAACGCAGACAAACTTTAACGAACGCCGAACGTTTTACCACAAAGGCATTAAAAGAATGGGAAGCAAAGGTTCTGGGAGCCGAGGAAAAGATCGGAAAACTTGAGCAGGAACTTTTTGATCGAATCCGCAGCACAGTTCGCGAAGCGACGCCTAAACTGATTTCGACCGCTCGAGCACTCGCAACGCTTGATGCCTTGGCGGCATTGGCTGAAACAGCCGCGAGGCGAAATTTTGTACTTCCGCTTCTGCACGATGGTGATGAGATCGAGATAAAGAACGGACGTCACCCGATGATCGAAGCTCATTCTAAAAACTCATTCATTCCAAATGACGCGTATTTGAATAACTCTACTGATCGTCTTTTGATCGTGACCGGAGCAAATATGGGTGGAAAATCAACGATCCTAAGACAGATCGCGATCATACAGATACTTGCCCAAATCGGTTCATATGTACCAGCATCGTCTGCTCGGCTGCCGATAATAGATCGTATCTGGACGCGTGTTGGGGCTTCTGATGATCTAACTTCGGGTCGTTCGACATTCATGGTCGAGATGACTGAAACGGCCTCGATCCTACATAATGCAACACCGCGGAGTTTGATATTGCTCGATGAGATCGGCCGCGGCACTTCAACATTTGATGGGTTATCGATCGCTTGGGCTGTTGCAGAATACCTTCATAATTCTCAACAGCATTCTGCAAAGACCATTTTTGCGACGCATTATCACGAGCTGACGGAATTAGCAGAAAGCCTGCCTGGTGCGAAAAATTATCAAATAACGGCTACCGAAGAGAATGGCGAAGTTGTGTTTTTGCACAAACTACTGAAAGGAAAAGCTTCAAAATCTTACGGTATTGCCGTTGCCAGATTGGCTGGTTTGCCACAAGTTGTAATTGAGCGGGCAAAGGATGTTCTATCGAAACTTGAAAAATACGAACTTGCTGTTTTTGCCGATGAAAGATCGACTGGAATTGCAGCAGCCGTTGGGAAAAAGATAGCTGCGCAACATTCTTTATTCGCTATTTCTAACGAGAATATCATTGAAAGAATTAGGCAGATGGACACGGTTAATATGTCTGCCGAAGATGTTAAGGAGTTTATTATAAAAGCTCAACGAGATATTATTTAAACGATTACTTTAACTGTCGAACGGCCGACATTTCATGAAATACTTGAAATCATTGGCTGATAATATAATGCAGAATTCAACCATTACCATTGAAGAAAAGATCGGACAATTATTATTCATCGGTATTCCCGGATCCGAGTTCGATCAGAAAACGGAAACACTTTTAATGGATATACAGCCGGGTGGTGTATGTTTATTTGCCCGAAATATCCGCGAACCGGAACAAACACGTGAACTTAATGACGAATTACGCCTTAGATCAAGGATAGAACCTTTGATCAGCGTCGATCAAGAAGGTGGAACAGTTGATCGGTTAAAACGTATATTTTCTCCGTCGCCGGCCGTTTCTAGGTTGCGTTCAGTTGAAGACGCCGCAAAACTCGGCAAAATAACGGCTGAAGTTTTGAAAATACTGGGCTTTAATATGGATTTCGCTCCAGTATTGGATGTAATCGACTCAAAACGAGAGAGAACAGATAATGGTTTGTATTCCAGAAGTTTTGGCGGAGATGCTGAATCTGTCGCTGAACGAGCTGGGTCTTATGCAAGAGCATTAAATGATAGTGGAATTTTCAGTTGTGCAAAACATTTTCCAGGTCTAGGAGCTGCAAAAGTTGATTCGCATGAACTGCTGCCGGCCGTAAGTATCAGAAGTGAAGAACTTTTTGAAAGAGATATTAAGCCGTATCAAACGCTTTTGCCTATGGGTTTGATCGATTCGATAATGGTGGCACATGCGTCTTTTCCGAACATCGACTTGCAGGAAATCGATGTAAATGGCAAACTTTTACCGTCTTCGCTTAATGGTAGTATTGTCAACACTCTTCTCCGCGACCAATTAGGCTTCAATGGATTGGTAATAACTGACGACCTCGAAATGGGGGCGATCGTAAATGAATATGGAATCGGTGAAGCCGCAGTAATGGCGATATTGGCTGGCAACGACATGATAGCGATTTGTGCGGGAATAGATTCGATCTACACTGCTTTCGAAGCGATCAGCAAAGCGTTAACGGACGGCCGGATCAGCCCGGAACGGTTGGATCGATCCATCGAAAGGATCATAGCCTTAAAACAAAAAAACCTCGAATTTTCAAGCTTTTCTCCCGACAGATTCGCCCAACTTTCTGACGAAATGAAAGCCTTTAACAGTGAACTTAATTAATATTTTTGGAGGTAGAGATCTTTGCGCAATTATATTTTTATTATTCTTATCTCAATTTTGGCCATCGGCGGTTCGTGTCGACGTATCAGTAACGAGTCGGTTACGATCGCTTTGCCCGATAAATTCTCCACGCTTGATACATTGACATCAAGCGCATCTGATGCAGCGGGTGACAGAGTTCGAAATCTTATGTTCAATTCTCTGGTCAAAAAGAACGAAAAGTTTGAATATGTCGGCGAATTGGCAAAAGATATAGCAATTTCTGAAGACGGCAAAACACTTACTTTTACACTTCGAGACGGCGTAAAATTTCATAACGGAGCTTTATTCACTTCTGCCGATGTGAAATATACCTTCGACGTAATGTTTGAAAGCAAAAGTTACAAATCCGGAGCATTTTTCGACAGTGTGCCGAATCCTGATGCAAAAGCAGATGAGCCAAAAACAAAGAAAGTCGCACATATCGAATCAATAGAAACGCCTGATCCATCAACAGTTATATTTAAGGTTACGCGTCCAGCTCTGGCAAACCAATTACTATCAAATCTTGTTGCTATACCGATCATCGCCGGTGGAACAGCCGAAACGCAAGCGGAAACCCCGATCGGCTCCGGACCGTTCAAATTCGTTGGTTTGGACAAATCTCAGAACATACTTGAACTAGCGGCCTTTCCCGAATATTGGGATGGGCCTGCAACTATAGGTAAGATAAGAGTTAAGACAGTTACGGATGCCAGTGCATTGCAGGCAGAGCTTCAGACGGGTGCTGTCGATCTGGCTCCCGTACCTTCTAATCTTCCGCCTGATTCACTTAAGCTTCTAGAAAAATCGCCGAACCTGAGCGTTCAGCAATTCGAAGGCTCTAATATCCAATATTTGGGTTTAAATACGACTTCGACGGCAATTGATAATAAAAAGATCAGACAGGCGATCGGTTATGCGATAGATCGACAAAAGATAATAGACGAACTACTTTTTGGTCAAGCGGAGCTTGCTTCCTCCATACTTCCGCCTCAATCGTGGGCGTACACACCAGGAACGGAATATACGTTCGATCCTGAAAAGGCAAAACAGCTTATCAAAGAATCAGGTTATAAGAATGAACCGATCGCTTTCAAATACAGCGCCGGAAACACCGCCGTAAACCAATACGCACAGGTTATTCAAAGTTCGCTTGTCAATGTCGGTCTGAACGTCCGTATTGAGACTGTCGATCCCAATGTTTTACGCGAACAACTTGCACAAGGCGGGTTTCAGATGAATACCGGCACATGGATCGGTGGAAATCAGGATCCGATATTCCTGCGCGATCTGTTTACGACCGGTAAAATTCCCGGACAAAACGTTTCTTGCTGTAACCGAAGCCGGTACAGCAATTCGAAAGTTGATGAATTGCTTGAATCCGCGGTAAATACACCAAATCGAGAAGAAGCCAAACAGAAATATATGGAAGCCTGGACGATCATCAGCGATGATATGCCGCTTTTCCCGCTTTGGTATCCGGCAAACATGGTTGTCGCAAACAAACGTATCGGTAATGTAAAGATAAGCCCGAGCGGTGATTGGAGTTTTGTAAAAGACCTGACGGTTCAATAGTTTCGATGGTTTGTTACTTGACAATTATCGCCCAGTCAGTAAAATTATCATTTGCGATGCGGGAGTAGCTCAGTGGTAGAGCGCGACCTTGCCAAGGTCGAAGTCGCGAGTTCAAATCTCGTCTCCCGCTCCAATAAATTTGAAGCGACGTGGAGGTTATCTGCCGAATCGTCGCTTCAGTTCTTTCAAATGCTGTAAAATATCTCAGCACTTCAAAATGCCCGCATCAGAGGGCGGCGTAGCCAAGTGGTAAGGCACAGCTCTGCAAAAGCTTTATTCATCGGTTCGATTCCGATCGCCGCCTCCAAATTAATATTTACTCACAGCCTCTAATCGCGTAAAATCCAATTCGACGGTTATTTTCTTCTTGCCGTTCTCAAAATAGAACATAATGATGATCACCCCAACCTCTTTTGAATCAGTTTTTGGAATACCCGAAATTTTCGGTTACATATTTGTGTTCATTTTCGGTGCGGTCATAGGAAGTTTTTTGAATGTCGTTATACACCGCGTGCCGCGAGAGCAATCTATAGTGTTCCCAAATTCGGCTTGTCCGAAATGTGATTCGGCGATAAAGCCATATGATAATTTGCCTATCATAAGCTGGCTTATGCTCCGCGGAAAGTGCCGTAAATGCGGCGAACCGATCGCTTGGCGTTATCCGGCGGTCGAAGCTTTGACCGGAATGATCTTTATGGTCGTTTACGCACAGCTTGGGCTGTCGGTTTTGCTGCCGGTCGGTTTTATCTTTGCAGCGGTAATGATCTCACTTGTTTTCATTGATGCCGAGCATATGATCTTGCCAAATGTCATCACCTATCCGCTGTTGGTGGTTGCATTATTGGTTCGCATCATTTTACCGCTTTTTGTTGCGGGAAATATCTTTCCCGATATGGCTCATTGGCCTGCGACCCTTTTTCCGGGTTCTACATCGTGGTTCGTTTCGCTGGTCGGAGCGGTTGCCGGCGCACTTGTCGGCGGCGGTTCGCTTTGGCTTGTTGGTGAGATATGGAAACGTTTCCGCGGCGTTGATGCAATGGGTCTCGGCGATGTGAAAATGATGTTCGGCGTTGGGGCCTTGCTAGGATGGCGGCTTGCCGTACTGACGATATTTCTTGGAGCTTTCACTGGTGCGGCCGCCGGTATCTTTATGATATCAAGACAAAAAGCGAAAGACATGCAAACTCAAATTCCTTTTGGAATTTTTCTAGGAACGGGAGCTTTGATCGCATTCCTATTCGGTGAAAAACTGATCAATTGGTATCTATCTTATTTTAGCTAAGCTGCCTTCACACTTCTTTCCATACAGGCTGTCGTGCAATAGAAAACATTTGACGCGAGCCTTACCGCATTTTCTTCAGGAACCCAAATTCCGCACTTTGAACAGCGTACCAACTGGGTGTTCGAGCTTTTAGGAGTTTCGATCGGTTTGGAAGTTTGACTGCCGCGAATCTGCGATTGCATTTCTTTGAATTGTCGCCAGATATTAACGCCGACCATTATTTGCTTTCGATAACGCCAAGCCGTTAGTAAAGCAAGTAAAAGGATCGCTAACAAAATGACCAGGATTTCTCTCATTATTTATCGAACCTTCAATTCATTCAGCTTTGCAGTGAGCCCGCTAAGGTTTTCATTAGCTGGATTGATCTTAGTTAATTCGGCAAGCCGCTTTTCAACTTCGGCGATATTATTTTCGGCGGCCAAGGCCTGTATCAAATATTCCAATGCTCGTTCGTTCTTCGGATCTGCTTTTACAGCAAGTTCGAATTGTTCCAAGGCTGTTTTATTATCAGGCGGTTCGTGGAGAAAATAGGTCAGACCGTAATCAGTGTGTATACCGGCATCGTTCGGTTTCTCTTTTAATATGATCTCATAAAATCCGCGAGCCTTTTCGAATGACGCCATTTCTTTTTTATAATATCCGATATCGAAATAAGCATGTCCGAGACTTGTGGTCAGCGGTATATCTTTAGGATTTGCTTTATGTGCGCGTTCCATAAGCCGTATGGATTCGCTGATCATGTCTGTATTTTGTTTCGAAGCTGCCCAACTATAAAGTGCAACTCCTAAATTTCGCTGAAAATCGATACGATCGGGTTGTGCATCAGCTTCGGCGATCTTAGTACGGATCTCTTCTTCCGATAGATCGTCTTTTGGTTTTGTGTTGGCAGCAGCTTCTTTGACACGACCGTTCTCTGCACGCAGAGATTCCATTTCACTTTTATTAAGCGAATTGGCAACCAGGAAGCCACCGATAAAACTAAAGATGACCGCTAACACTGAAATGATCAACGAGGTTCTGTTCATTTAAAAAATCTTATCAATTATCTCTGCGAAAAGAAAAACGCCTCCGAGATCGAAGGCGCAAAATAAATATTTGATCAGATATTACTTTCTCTTGTTTCCACTATTTGAGATGAACGGTAGATCTTCCGCACGGCGTCGCGGAAGCGGATCGGTGGCGCGTCTCCGCGGTATTGTCCCACTGTTTCTGCGATCCACACTGCCGGTTGGCAATCCTTTGCCGTGAACGGCTTCTACTAAAATACGCGTTATCTCTTGTGAGAGCGTTCTATGTTCGGCGGCAGCCCGCCGGCGTAACGATTCCTTTAATTCATTCGGTACATACGCACCAATAAATACACCTTTGCGGTTTGCCATATCGAAATTTAACTTCTCCTTACAATAAACTTATATAAAATGTTAGATGCCATGCAGTTTCACAGCCTGTAAGCCGAATTTTGTAACTTTTTTCAAAAAAGCGGTAATCATTCGTCTAGGTTCGCCGTTACCGGCGGACTCGAGCAGCCTACCCGAAAACGCATTAGCGGAACGAGCAGTTCCATTACGTTTTCCTATTTGGCCTTGCACCACGAGGAGTTTACCTGGCCGGATCTGTTACCAAACCCGCCGGTGAGCTCTTACCTCACCATTTCACCCGTTGCCTCATAAGAGGCCGGTTTACTTTCTGTTGCACTTGTCGTCACTCATTTTCATGAATTCCCGGACGTTATCCGGCTCGCTGCTCTATGGTGTTCGGACTTTCCTCTCTTATAAAGAGCGATTACCCGGCTGATTCCACTGCAAAGCTAAAAAAGTATAGCAAAAAGTGTTCAACATATAAACGCAAGTTTACAAACTTTAAACAAATAGTAGGTTTATGAGAACGTTGAGTCTAGAAAATTCTTTGGATAAAGGTGTGGAGCTTTTTCTGAGATATAAGATCTGACCGCATCCTCGACTTCGTTGGATGTACTGCATTTCAAAGCATTTTCAGCTAATATCATTGTTTCTTTATATGAGATACCTGAAACGATCCGATAGATACGCTTGATCGAATTTACATTCATACTTAAATTGTTCGCTCCCAACCCGATCAAAAGCGGAAGATAATAAGGCGACCCGGCCATTTCGCCGCAAATGATAAGAGGCTTTCCGGCATTTTCGGCTGCATCGATCACTATTTTAATAGATCTGATAACAGCTGGATGAAGCGTCTGGAACCAATTTGCGGCCATTTCATTATCACGATCTACCGCGAGCAAGTATTGTACTAAGTCATTTGTTCCCAGTGCAATGAAATCAATTTCTTCAAGCAATTCATTAATGATCAAAACCGCTGCCGGAGTTTCGATCATAATGCCGATCTTTGAATTGCCTGATTTGACGGAAGCATCTAATAAAGACTGACGTTCATTTTCTATAAGCCTTTTTGCATTCCGAACATCTTGAATGTTAGTGACCATCGGAAGCAGGATTTCTATATCTCTCCCATGGGCAGCTCGCAGCAATGCGTGAACTTGTTCACGAAAAACGATCTCGTGTGTAAGACTTAAACGGAGACCACGCATACCCAAAGCCGGATTGACCTCGGTCTGAGTTTCCCTGCCGAAAAATTCATCTTGAGGAATATCAAAGAGTCGGATCTTTACTCCGTCTGAACCGGCTTGGTCGGCTATTTCACAATATGCGGCATACTGCTCTTCTTCATCCGGTATTCCTCTGTATTGATTAAATAAATATTCAGAGCGATAAAGACCTATGCCTTCAGCTCCTTGGCGTTTTGCCTTTTGATAGGTTGTAGCAATATCTATGTTCGCTAAAATATTGACTGGACGGCCGTCAATAGTATGCAATGCTTCCCTGTAAGTTATTTCATCTTCGTCAGCGGTTTCGGCGGGATATATATTGTTCAATTCGCCGGAGTAAGATTCAATAGTTTCGTTCGATGGATCAATGATGAGAATACCTTTGAAACCATCGATGATCATTTGTGAATCAGTACCAACCAGTTCATCAATATTTTTTATCCCGCTCAGAGCTGGAATGCCGAGTTCTCTAGCCAATATAAATGTATGAGATGTCCAACCGCCGTTCTTACTCAAAAGACCGACCGGCGGCGTTTGTGATAATTCGACAAGCGTAGAAGGTTTTAGATCTTTTGCAGCAATGATCGAATCTGTTGGTAGCAGGAATGGCGGCTGGCCTCCGCCCAAAGCGACAAGGATACGGTCGGCTACATCTTCCAGATCTATGTATTTTTCACGCAGGTGAGTATCAGATATTGTTTTGAAACGTGAAATATATTCATATGTAACTTTCCTAACTGCCCATTCGGCGTTTACTAAATGTTCTTTGATATGATCTTCGATCTTGGATAGCAGCGAAGAATCTTCCAACATCAAGATTTGAGCATCGAATATTTCCGGGATCGGGTTTTCCTGAGAAGTGACGGCGATCCGATTGAGTTGACGTCTGGCAAATCTGAAAGCAACATTTACTCGTCTGATCTCGGAAATGACATCTTCGTCCGAAACTGAAGCATGATAATACTGACGTTTTCTGCCAAAAAGCGGAACGATCTTACCAAAAGCGATGCCGCGCGATACAGCAACTGCTTTAATTCTGGTTTCGCTGCCGGCCGGAATTTCTAGAACTTCTTTCATCAAACAATTACTGGCCTGAGGAAGGCAGGTATGGTCTTAGTAAGCCCGCGAGAGCGGCAATATTTCTCGTCTGCATCAATATCTCGCCGGGCCCTGTGAATTCGGCAACAAGTCCTTCGCCGCTCATCATTGAACGGAAAAAACCGGACTGAACAGCCTTGCGAAGGTTATATTGCATCTGACCTTCCCAAGCGACGAGGTGACCAGTATCGACAACATATCGTTCGCCGGGATTCAATGTTTTACGATGGATCGCACCGAATGAAGATATCAAAAGCAGGCCAGTGCCGGAAATTTCAAGCACAAATAAACCTTCACCACCGAAAAAAGTTTTTGCACCGCCGAATTTTGTTTCCACCACAAGCGATGTATCACCAGCAAGATACGAGCTTGATTGAACCTTGAATACCTGGTTCATCAGATCGATGCCGGTTATATCGCCTGGAGCACCGGACGCGAGTGTAACTTCGCCGGGCGCGTTATGGGCAGTAAATGTAGAAACAAATGCAGATTCACCGCCAACTTTTCGTTTGATCGCACCAAAAACCCCTCCTTTCATAGTCGAATTAAGCTCGACATTTCCCGACATTGAAACCATAGCTCCGGCTTCGGCATTTATCGATTGTTCGGGTTGTAGTTCGACGACCGCAAGTGCGAATGCACCTTCGTGCTGAATTTCCCAACTATAGCCGCGTCCTTGCCCGCGTCCGTCATCGTCGAAATGAAATGCCGAACCTTGATTTGCCGTTCTTGTCTGAGATTGCTGTTGCTGAAACGGCTGGGCGGCCTGTGGCGGCTGAGCTTGAACCAAAGTAAATCCGCAAGAACCACAAAACTTTGCGTTAGGTAAAAGGATAGCTGTGCATTTTGGACAGTTCATAAATTACACCTTAACTCCTTGAGATCTTTCTATGATTATTTTAACTGCTGTATCTACATCGTTGGTCAAATTAAGATAAGCGACATCTTGATCGGAAACAACGAGATTTTTCTGCCATGATTCGACAATATCAACCCAGCAATCGCCAAGTAGAACAAGCGGACGACGCGAGAGAACTCCGGTTTGTAACTTATTCCAAACGAGCGATATCTCTGTAACTGTTCCCATACCGCCGCGAAGAGCAACAAAGCCGACCGAACGTGTAATGAGATTTTGCAGTCGGTCATAGAAATGATCGGTTGCTACCTTGTCGGTGAGATAGCGATTCGGTTCCGACTTGAACTGATTCATCACGATGCCGAATACGCGGCCGTCGGCTTCTCTTGCTCCGCGCGAAGCAGCTTCCATTACACCAAGATACCCGCCGGTACAGATAGTAAACTCTGCCTCGGCAAGACGCTTACCGAGTTCCTTAGCGTCCTTATACTCTGAGGAATCAGGCAGACATTTCGAGCCGCCAAAAATTGTTACGATCTTGTGACTTGAATTTTCTATCACGATTTATTTATCCAAATATTATTATAATATCATCAGAAAAAATTATAACTGAGGTTACGAATCATTCAAACAGCAGCATCGGTCTCGACACCGGCTTCTTCCGGAGTCAGATTGCCGGCTTCGTGAATTCCTTTTTTTACATCTGTAAATAAAAGTATGACTGTGCCGGCAATAAAAAAGAAAATGATAGCCAAGATCGCCTGACGGAAAGATCCAGTCATTCCTACAACAACCGCGAAGACGAGATTTCCCATCCACGATGTTCCTTTTTCGGAGATCTCGTATAGTCCGAAAAATGAAGATTCGCGGTCTTTGGGAATCATCTGCGAATAAACCGAACGCGATAGAGCTTGTGCACTACCAAGAACTAGACCGATGAATGAAGCCATTATGATCGCCTGTGTCTTATTCTGAAGAAATGCATAAGCATATATGACGATCCCGGACCATATAAAAAGGCTTAGAATTATCGTGCGTTTTGGCCCGATAAATCGGGAGATCCTTTCGAAGATCAACGCCCCGATCAAAGCGGCAAATTGCGCAATAATAAAGATGATCACCAAGAAACTGGAATCAACTTCTAACCCGCGCGAAACATAAAGTTCTTGAGATAAAAATATCGACGAGTTTAAAATAACAGTTTGAATTCCGTCGTTATATAATAGATAGGCACTTAGAAATAATAAAGTATATTTTAAGCCATAAAGGTCTTTCAGAGTTCGCCCAACCTCGATAAAACCGACCTTTATTAAACTGGTATCCGGTTGTTGCTTCTTCGTTGCTTTTCTTGAACGGATGAGTTTAAAAGTGATCAATGCCCAAAGACCCCACCAAAGCGAAGCAAAGAGCATCGAAAGCCTAACCGCCATACCGGTGGAAATACCAAGTTTCGGGGCATAGTTGATCAATAGAAGGTTTGAAACAAGGACCAAAACGCCAGCCAAATAGCCGGACGCAAAACCGTAGCTTGAAACTTTGTCGCGTTTATCTTCAGTCGTAAGATCAACAATGAACGCGTTATAAAAAACATTTGCAGCGGCGAACGACATGTTTGCTATCAGTAACAGAAGACAACCGATCAGATACGAATTTCCCGTAATAAAAAATACGAGACAGCTCGCGATGACGCCAAGATAGCAGAAAGCTGCCATCATTTTTTTCTTTAGATTGGTATAATCCGCGATCGAACCCAAAACAGGCAGTAAAAAAACCTGTAGAAACACAGAAACGCCAAGTGTCGCGGTAAAAAGATTATCGGCGGTAATGGTACCAAGTGGGCCAAGGCTAAGAACTGCACCGCCGACGCCGACATCGGCCTGAGCCAAACCGGTTATATATGGTCCGGCAAGCACTCCGATAACCGTTGTGTAAAACGCTGAGTTCGCCCAATCATATGTGAGCCAGCCAAAAATTTCGCGACGATCGTTCTTTTGCATTCTAAAAAAAAATTAAACGTAGGCGGCGTTAGTTCGATATAATGAAAATTGTAATCCTAGCATACTGTAGAGATAAATCGATCTAACAAAGTCATATCCTTGACATAAAAAATTAATGGGTTTAACATACTTCGCACACAGAGTTCTATCCGTGTTACCTTAAACTATTGAATTCATTAGAGATTAGCCAACCATTTCAATGCAATAAATGGATGTCAAAGCTATAATCATTTGGGGAGGAAAGATTTTTATGTCTTGGAAGAAGTCGAAAGACTCAGTTCGTACCATGATCTACTCGGTCGCTGTGGTGGCTCTCACAGCAGCGGCTTTAATATTTACATCAACATTAGGTGAAACCACAGCGAAAGCTGCCGCAAAGGCTCAGCCACTTTCACCATCGGCAACCTTTCCCGCAAACCCGGGAAGTTTGGGTGCCATTCCTGACCGTGGAGCTACAGGCTGCGGCGCTCCTAGCGGCCCGCCGGTTAATGTTACTTTTAACGTTTCTGGTTTAAGCGGTGCACCCACAGCCGTATCTGTGAATCTTACAGGGGTCCATACATGGGTCGGTGATGTTCAGGCTGTCTTGACTGCACCAGATTCAACGTCTTTCACACTTTTCTCAAGAACCGGTGCGACTACAGCGACAAGCTGTGGTGATAGCTCTGATCTTGGCGGGCCGTATAATTTCACTGATACTGCAGCCGGTGTCAATTGGTGGGCAGCGGCCGCAACGGGTGGAGCGGCAGCTGCTATTCCAGCAGGAGACTACAGAACGACAACTCCAGGCCCTCAGCCGGTAGCAAACACCTCGCCAGCCACCAATCTTTCGGCAGCATTCGCCGGTGTTTCTAATCCTAACGGCACATGGACGCTTGCGGTCAGTGATTTCGGCGGCGGCGATACAGGTACTATTACTGCCGCTTCTTTAACAATTGAAGCAGGCGGAACCGAACCACCAAGCGGACAGGTTAATCTAGATGTTAACGCCGACGGACGAACCGATTATGCTGTTGTTCGAATGACTGACAGTGCTTTAGCTGAAAATATCGCGCCTTCTAAAGGTGAAATGATCGCTTTCGGCGGTGAAAAAAGAATGACAGCTCGTCAGATCCAAGCAACTCGTAAAGAAACTGCTAACTTGACTCCACAATCGGGCATTGCCTGGTATTCGGCAACAACAAACAACAACACGATCACGGCATCATCATTTGGTGTGGCTGAAACCGATTTTACAACGCCTGCGGATTTTGACGGCGACGGGAAATCTGACATCGCCGTTTGGCGTGCTGGCGCAGCCAATGAAGCCGGCTTCTTTATTCTTCAGAGCAGTGACCAAACCGTACGCACGGAATTGTTCGGCCAAGACGGTGATGATCCTTCCGTTGCAGGCGACTATGACGGCGACGGTAAAGCGGATCCGGCCGTATATCGTTGTCCGCCATCAGGCGGCGGCGCAGGTCAATGTTATTACTACTATCGCGGATCTAATAATAATCCGGGCGGTAACGTTACCTTTGTTCCTTGGGGGTTTGGCGAAGATTTCGACTTTTTCCCGAATGTAGGTGATTTTGACGGCGACGGCAAATTAGATTTTTGTGTTCAACGAGCAAATCCTTCAAATCCTAGTGGCGGTCAATTTGTTCTTCTTAGATCGTCGGATCTCGGAACCTTATTTATAAATTGGGGGCTGAGCAGCGATATTGTTGTCCCCGGCGATTATGACGGTGACGGAAAATCTGATTTTTGTATTCGTAGAACAGTTTCAGGATCACGTCAACACTGGGTGTACGAGAGCGATGGTGGAGTTAATGTCGTGACTTGGGGCGTAACCGGCGATCAATCTGCTCCCGGTGATTATGATGGTGACGGCGCGACGGATTTTGCCATCAGACGTCCAAATGCCAATCCCGACCAGAATTACTTCTATGTCTATCGATCTTCGGATGCTGCTGTTATGGCATATGAATTTGGTGTGCAATCCGATGTGGCAACGGCGGGTTGGCAGGTACACTAATTGCATTTCTATTAATGCATTTTGAAATGAGGCTGAGATCTTCTCAGCCTCATTTTTTTGATCCGAAATTTATAGATGATTTTTGAATTAGCAGCAGTTTTAAAGTAAAGTTGAACTGTCCAGATCGCTTATAATCTATGAAAGCAATGATCCTAGCGGCCGGTTTCGGTACGCGCCTGTTCCCGCTAACTATTGATCGAACAAAACCGGCAATTCCCTTTTTGGGTAAGCCGCTGGTTGGTTATGTCGCCGAATATCTCGCAAAATTCGGGTTAACGGATATTATTGTAAATCTACATCATCAGCCGGATTCGGTCATAAAGGCTCTCGGTGACGGGTCGGAATACGGAGTAAATATATCTTATACACGCGAGGTACCTAATATACTTGGAACGGCTGGTGCGCTCGATAATGCTCGTGATCTATTAGGTAATGAATCGTTTCTTATCGCCAATGGAAAGATCATTACGAACATAGACATAACCGAGGCGATCGATGCCCATAAACGATCGAAAGCTGTTGCGACAATGGTGCTCAAGCCAAATTTAAAACGTGAAAGATTTACCGTTGTGGAAACGGCGGATGGCTGTGTTACCGGATTTGGCGATTTTGCTGAACCTGTAATGGAAGATGAACTTCGGGATACTGAACATGAAATAGTAAATCCGCTGATGTTCACAGGGATACATATCATGGACCCGGAGGTTTTCGATTATATTCCGCGCGGTGTTTATTCGGATATTGTCCCTTCGTTCTATAATCCTGCCATCTTAGACGGCAAAAAGATCAATGCATTTGTAACTGATGCCGACTGGTACGAGCTTTCGACCATTCCCCGATATTTGGATATTTCATTGGCAATGATGAATGAACAGGATCTTTTTATCGGTAATAATTGTAATATTTCCAAAGATGCTGCAATTAGAGATTCGGTCTTATGGGACGACGTTACGATCAGCGACGGGGCTCAACTATACAGAACCATCATAGCGGATGGAGTGTCGATAGAAGCGGGTGAAACTTTTGAGAACGCAGCAATAGTTCGAGCTGATATGGTTCGCAATTGTTCTGAGATCCCGCCAAAGGCACTGAACGGATATGTTCAAGGTGAAAATTATATCGTGCCCCTAATATAAAAGTATGCAAGATTTTCAAAGCAGGCTCACAGTATTCTTAATGGCTGCAAATGAGAGTCAAGATTTTGAACAACTTTCACAAGATGCTTCGACCCGCGAATATTTCCGAATAGAATGGAACGGCATATCGGCTATCGCCTGTGTCTATCCTGAACCGTTCATTGCCGCCGAACATGCATACATAGACGTAACAAAGTTGTTCCTGAAATGCGGTTTGCCGGTCGCAAATATCCTTGCTGTTGATGAAAACCTCGGAGTAATGATCCTCGAGGATTTCGGCGACAGAATTTTACGTGATGTCTTACTCGATTCTGATGAAACGAAAAGAAACGAGCTGATGGACAAAGCGATATCGCTTATTCCGCGAATACAAGCTGCTACAAAAACGGCATTTGAAATTAATTCTATTGCATCACGTTTGAAATTCGATACTGAAAAACTTCTCTGGGAACTTAGATTTTTTAAGGAACACTATTTTGGTACATTGATGAATCGGCCGTTGTCGCCTGATATCGATGCAAATATCGATAATGAATTCCTTCAAATTTCAAAGGAACTTGAAGCCAAAGCAAAGGTACTTTGTCACCGTGATTTTCATACTGCGAATTTGATGTTAGATCCAAATAATGGACTTCGCATTATTGACCATCAGGATGCTAGACTCGGATCAGCCGCTTATGATCTTGTGTCATTTTTGCTTGACCGTGTAACTGAGCCGCCGTCCAAAGAATGGATCATATCAAAGCAAAAAGTTTTCTTATCTTGGCGGGTTACCTCGGGTCTTGATCCGATCGATCCGGACGAATTTGCCGCGGAATTTAGACTTCAGACAATTCAAAGATGCTTAAAAGCCGCAGGCACATTTTCGTTTCAATCAGCAACGAGAGGGAAAGTATATTTTCTTCCATATATACAACCGATGTTTCGCATTGTCTCAGATGCCGTTGCGGAACTTGACCGTTTTCCAAATCTTTCGAAGGTTATTAATGAAGAGATCCCCACTAATATCGAACACGCTCAATATCGTGGCCGAACAAATGACGATGGTCGTTAACCAGTTATGACTAAACTCGCAGATGATCAGAACGCCAATTCTTTATTGCTTTCTTGATATCACTGTTCTTTTCAAAATCCCCAATCAAGGTTCGCCGTAGTAATTCCGGCAGCTCAGCATCCGACGCGAAGCGTAACGCAATGATCTGTCCGGTTCTTAAATCAGCCGTTCTTGCGTTCAGCTCAGGTGTCAAGATCTCTTTATAACGTAGTTTTTCTTCAAGCCTGATAATGCGATCTTGGGCTCGCAGAGATTGCAGACGTGCCGCCAATGACAATACCATCAAGCCTATCGCAAGCACAAAATTGACTGTGGTATCGATAGTTAATTCGTTCGACATCTGGAAAATACGCCAGATCAAATTGATAAAAAGTATAGGCGTTACGATAAAATGTACCGGCGCATACCATCGTCTATGGTTGGAAAAGTTTTGAGATACTGTCATAATCTATTGACCTAAAGTTTTATCGTAGACAGATCTTCGGCATTTTTGCCAGTGTAATCTTCACCCGGATTTAAAAAAAGATTTTGTTCAAAACTGTATTGTTTATCGTAGAGCTGTTTATAGCGGCCATTCATTCCAATAAGTTCTTCGTGTGTACCGCGTTCGACTATCTCCCCGGCTTCGACGACCATGATCTGATCTGAGCTGCGTATGGTCGAAAGTCTATGAGCAATGACGAAAGTCGTTCGCCCTTCGCGAAGCCGGTTCAAGCCTTCCTGGATCAGTGCTTCGCTTTCCGAATCAAGTGATGATGTTGCTTCATCCAAGATCAATATTCGCGGGTTTGCCAATAAAGCTCTTGCGATAGCGATTCTCTGCCGCTGTCCACCCGATAATTTAACGCCTCGTTCGCCGACGATCGTGTCATAGCCATCCGGGAATTTTTCGATAAATTCATCGGCGTTAGCGATCTTACAAACATTCTTTACCTCATCGATACTGACCTGTGAATTTGCAAACCTGATATTCTCAAGAATAGTTCCGGCGAACAAGAAGTTGTCTTGAAGGACCACACCAAGCTGCCGCCGATAATCGCGCAAGCGAACCGACTGCAGATCTTTGCCGTCAATTTTAATAATGCCTTTGGTCGGCTGAATGAAGTTGAGAACCAGGCTGAGGATCGTAGATTTTCCAGAACCGCTTGAACCGACAAGTGCGGTCGTAGTGCCGGCTTCCGATGTGAAACTTACACCTTTCAAAACCGGTACATCTTTGTCATATTCGAACTCTACATTCTCGAACTCAACAATTCCCTCTACACGTCCAAGTGATGTTTTGCCTTGGTCTTCGGCATCTTCGGTCGTTAATGCCATTACTTCGCGAATGCGGTCAAGTCCGGCAAATGCGTCAGTGATCTGTGTACCGATGGCAGTCAGTTCAACTACCGGCATAGCCAGCAAAAACGTGAATGATATATACATCAGAAAATCGCCGAGCGACATGGTGCCGCCTTGGATCGCATTTCCGCCAAGCACTATCATAACGACTGCTATGGCTCCGATAACAACTGAAGAAAACGAACCCACGGCAGAAACACCTGTGACTGATTTCGCGATATTTCTAAATAATTTGTGTGCTCCGCGTGTAAAGGAAAGTTCTTCGCGTTTTTCGGCTGTATATGATTTAACTACTCGTATTCCGCCAAGACTTTCTCCTAAACGACCCGTGACATCCGCCGTAATTTCCCCGCGTTCGCGAAAGATCGGCCGTAAAACTTTGAATGCATACCAAAGCATTCCAACAAATATAAGCAAAACAACGATCATTGCGGATGTCATTTGCCAATTTAGATAAAATAGAACGATAAGCGAGAGTAATCCGGTCACGAGACTGCCGAGGATTTGTCCTAAACCTGTGCCGACAAGATTGCGAATACCTTCGGCATCATTCATTATTCGCGAGATCAAAACACCACTTTGTGTCGAATCAAAATATGAGATCGGTAGCCGTTCGATATGCTGCTGAACACGCATACGCATATTTGTTATCGCAAGCTGAGCTGCAACACCAAGTATTTGCGAAAGAGCAAACCCTGTGACTGCCTGAATCAAAGTGGAAACACCGATAGCAAGCGCGATCCATTTGATAAGATCGTAACGCTGTTTGGTAAAGACCTCATCGCCAATATATTTTGTCGATGCCGGCAGAACCATACTCGCAAGCCGCGAGATCAGCATCAAAACACTGCCGAAAGCCAACCGCCAACGTGCGCTCCAAATAATTCGCCGAGCTTCGACCCAAGCGCTGGAATAATTTACTTTCTTTTTCTTTTCTTTGTCAGGCATTCAACTAAACTGTCGTTTTTAACACTAAGAAAGTCAAATACAACAAAATAATAACGGCAAGAAACACAGTTTTGCCGCTTTCGTTTATACCAAAGCGGCAAACTGATCAGATGAGAGATGGTTCTAATGAGCGGCAGGAACCGGAATATCACTTCCTGTACCAAAGGTCCGGTACATTACATTTCCGTCTGAGCTTTGGAGAATATACCAAGTACCGTTTCGGTAAACCGCGATATCGGTCTTTTTATCGCCATCGTAATCTGCGGGAACAGGCACATCAGTAGATACCCCCCAGCGAACCGTACGGAGTGAATTGTCCGAGCTTTGACGGATATACCAATAATTGTCTGATGGACGAAATACTGCATAGTCAGTTGTGCCGTCACCGTCATAATCACCAGGAACCGGTTTATCATTGTTCAGGCCAAATTGCTGAACCATATATTGTCCGGTACTGCTTGTTAACACATGCCAAGTTCCATTCGAAGGACGGAAAATACTTACATCAGAAACGCCGTCGCCGTCAAAATCGGCCTTTGACTGGGTTGCGTCGCTTAATCTTTGACGCGTCATCACCCAGATATCGCTTGAAGGGCCTTGATCTCCCTCACTGCCTTCGCGGTTCGACCCTACAACCATAGTCTGTCCATCCCATGAAAGCGAGGCTCGCGTATCGCTTGCCGAACTATTGATCGGTGCGGGAAGATGGAACGGTTCTGCCCAATCAGCACTCGTATTGCCGCGCGAAGCCACCCAAATATCCGGGCCGCCTACCGTTCCCGGACGAGTGGAATCGAAGACGATCTCACGACCGTCGTGGCGAACGTTCGGACGCGAATCATCAGAAGCGGTGTTCAGATTCGGGGCAAGCTGTGCCGAACCAAAATCGACACTGTAATAAATATCGTAATCAGTGCCGCCGGGTTCGAATCCTCCCGAACGGTTACTGGAAAAATAGAGAATGCCGTGACCGTCGTCATCGATAAAATATGATGGGCTAAATTCCGTTCCGGAGCTATTGATCTCGCATCCGAGATTTTCCGGTTCCTGCCACACACCGTTCTTGAGGGCTGAGCGGTAGATATCGCCGCCGCCGCAGGCACCTTCTACGGTTCTCGTCGAAACGAAAAAGAAACCGTGTCCTGGGATCGGCGACGGACAAAAATCGTCTGCAGTACTATTTATCGGAGACCCGGCATTGGTAAATGCTCCCCATGGTGAGTTGGTATCGGGTCGCGTCGAGATCCATATGTCCTGTCCACCCATTCCGCCCGGGCGATTAGATGCGATATAGAAACTCAGGCCGTCCGGAGCCTGGATCGGACAACCGTCGCCATATGGTGTATTGAATTGAGTGCTTGTTCCTGGGATCGATTCCATATTAATAGGATCTGACCAATCGGAAAAACGTTGCCCGAAAACCGGTGTCAAACCACAAAACAAGACCAGACAAATTGCTGAGATTCGAATGATTCGTTCTTTCATTTTTTGTATTCTCCTTTATTATTTCTTCGTTATTCGGTCCGACGTAGTGCCTGTCTCTTTAATTTGGTCGGCCGTAAAAAATGCACATTCGCCGAATGCCTGTCATCACCCGACGGACCTGTCGAGCCGAGTCAAAATTACGCCTTCACAGCCGACAAAATCCTTGATAAAACTTCATTTTTTGTTCGTGTTTTCTTCATTGCTTGAGGAATATCTGTTTTGGTGATAAAAAAAGAGCCGAGAGATACGCTTCACGACTCTTGTTGGAGGGTTGTCCATCATCGACCTTCCGGTCGGTGATATTTTGGGTGTCTGACGGCGGAGCAAACTACTTCCTATAAAATCTTAAAATTCAAATTAATATCCGCCTAAGGCCTTATATTGTTGCCATCCTTTAGTGGCAGCATTGTCTGTGTACATCGGGATAGCCGGTCCGGGGTTGGCTGCCCTCAGTCCGTCGATCCACAGAAGTTCCTTCTTCGTTAGCTGCTCACCCACCCGCTTGGGATACAACCAATGTTATCTGGGCGGTCTTCAGACCTTTTTCCGCCCCTTTCGTTGTTGCTTTTTCGTATCGTTTTATTTCTCCACAAACATTGTTAGCCCGAAGATGAGCCTTTCCGATGCCGATTGGCAAGATCGGAAGTATAATTATCGCCTTCATAAGTCCATTAAACATCGCCGGATTTCGGAGCCGGAATGGTTTGAATAAGCTCAAATATCGATTTCGAATCTTTTATTAGCGGCGGCACCACGGCCTTGCCGTCCGCAAAGATGAGTTCCGAAACCATTCGCGACGATCCGCGAAACATCAATGCGTTGAGTATTGGCGACAGAATGAGGTTAACGAGACAACCCAGCCCTCGAAGAGAGACGCCGCTACTTTTTATGAAATTGACCCTTTGAAGCTGATCCCACCTGTATTTGTCACCCTTTCTGGTCTCGACGCCTGACGCATCCATATATCGAACGGATTTTCGCTCGGACAACAGCCTGATTGGTATCGCAAGGACGATCCCGATGATTATGCAGAATGTGATCAGGCCAAAAAAACCCGCTGACAATACAAGAAGTTGGGACCCTCCTGCTCCTGACAGATACATAAAAGCAGCGTAGAGAAAAAACCCAATCGGCAAGATATACAGTGACGAACAGGTTATGACGATCACCGGCAGTATGTTCAAACGTACTTCGATCGGCATCGCAAGGTGTTTCGCGGCCCATTGCCTGATCTTTTCAGGCGAAGCGATTTCCGGCTGTGAAGTCGTCGGTGCTGCTCCGACGCTCCGGAACAATTCACCGAGCGGCCGCCATTGCGTCCCGCCGAACTCAATTCCAGGATCAGATCCGGCCGCGCGTCCATCCAAGAGCATCGCTTTGATCTGTTCTTCGCTGAGCGGGCCTATTTGCTGTTCGTTTTTGCTGATGTAATAAAGCATTTTGTTTTCTGTCTCAAGGTTTGCGAAATCTTTCAATTTCGCGTGCCCGTTCGATCTGAGCCATCTTGCGATTGAGTTTATGAATCTCAAGATAAGTTGCCCGAAGTCCTTCGCTTAGTCTTTTCAAACCCTCGCAAATACCGCCAATACTGGATGCTATAGCCGACCTGTAATCTTTATCTGAACCGGTCAAATGAATTGCTCGGTAGGCATCTTGCATTGAACTTTGAAATAGATTTTCCGCATGCTGTGTTGGGGTCGCATTAAAGGGATCAAATTCCGCCATACTTCTCCTTATCAAAAATGACTTCTTATTCGGCTCTTATCAATCGGGATCTGACGGCGGCTCCCATCAGGTCGATAACATAGCTGATCTGAACCTGTCTTGCCCGTGCTTTTTCCATCCAATTATCCGACCTGGGCTGCCAGCCTGCTGATGAAGGATGCGCAAGACGACGAAGTCCCCTTAAGTAAGCTCTCTTTTCGTTCGGTGCCTTGGCCAAGCCGGCTATGCGTCCTTTTATCAGGCCTTGGTTATAGGAATGGGCGCGAATGATCGGCATCTGTCCGTCAACCGGATTGTGCCGCGCGGCCTGATCCCAGAATCTGCTTATGGTGAACCGTAGATCCCAATCGAGCAGTCCTGTGACAAATCCGGTTGCGAAGCCGGTGATATAACCTTCTTTCCGAGCTTCTTCGCGCGCCTGATAAACGGGAGCCCCCAAAGCCATACTGACTGCGATAACGCTGATGGCAGGCAGAACGATGGCGGCTGTGGTGGTTCCGGCTCCGGCGGTCAAGGTTCCTTCCGCCGCCGAAGCCGCGGCGTTAGCCTCCGCAATCGAGGCTGCGTGGGATACAGTTGCTTCATTCGCGGCGATCTTTCCCAAAGCTGATTGAAAAGCTACATCCTGACCGGCAAGGGTTGAACTGCCGAGTTCCGCAATGTACCCGTCCATTCCGGCCGATCTTAAATAACCTATCCGCGCGACCCACCTTTCGGTTGCGCCGGGAAGTGACCGAAAAAATTCCAGAGCCGCACGGTGTGCCGCTCCGGACGCCGGGTACGCCGCTATTAGGTGTGAAATGGTAGTTTCCTCAGCGCCGGACTCCGCAATCGATAAAACTGTTTCAAAACTCATATAAGCTACTCCGCGGTGGAACACATATAAACCTCGGTTAATTCGGTGTAAATCCTGTCAATGGATGTCCCCAAAATGCTCCGGTTTTATATGCATTTTTATCATACGCACCGTCCTGATCACTGATTATCGTTGTTGGAACTATCGTCCACCAAGTGCCAACTTTGTTTGAGGATGAGATCCCATTATCAATACTTCCTCCCGCTTTGACGGTAAATTTAATTGAGCGTGCAAGTCTTCCGGTGCGAAGAAGCTTGAATTCATATTCTCCTGGGTTCTGATCAAGCCGGTGAGTTTGCCCTGATACGCCTCCATTGGAACCGTCAGTTCCAAATATCTGGTAAAATTCGCAGTTGAACCGCTTCCAGATCGGCTTAGGTTTCACGGAATCCGCGACGTATTGTGTTGGCTCCACGAGCAAAACCTCCTCACATTGATGCTGGCTCACGATCTCTTTGCCCTGATAAAATACATGCGGATCCATTGCGGAGGCATAATCAGAACCGCGCGTCCAGAATGAAACGTTCAGTTTTGTGAGCCGATTGCCGTAAACACTGTCCTGATGTAGCCAGACATAGCTGATCGGCAGATTCCAGTCGTAATTTACGTAATAAACGAAATCCGTGGCAGAATCGGGAGCATTCGGCTTTGCCTTTTCAACATTAAAAGTACCCTTGAAAACAGTACTTTTAGTGCCCGCCAGTTCATTAAACATACCTATTGTGAAATTTACCGGGCCGGTATAGTTTGTACCTAAACTCTCGTCAAACCTGCCGTCGCATTCGGTTGACAGCCACTGATTCGGATTGAGAGGTTCTGTGTATGGTTCGCACCAAAGCCAGTTTGGCTTTCCGGGATAACTGTATTCTACTCTCAGGCGATCGCCACTTTTGACCGGGCCGTTAATTATGAACTTGATCTCCGGCATCCAAACGAGCGTCTTTTTGCTCGAAGTTGGCCAATACGACGTCGTGCGAGCCTTTATTACCATTGAATTCAGAGTTAAATATGGCTCGGTGGCCTGTGGAGCGGCCTGCGGCGTCTTCTCGATATTTTTAACGGTGGTCTGATCGACATTATTTTTAGTTGAAGTCTGCTGTTGCTCAGGATTGGGCTCATCCTTTGCCTTCGGGAGTTTTGGGATTTTCACTTTGAACTGTGCATTCGCGGAAGCAGCGGTCATGACAAAGATTATTGTTAATAGAATTGCGGTTATTTTTTTCATGTTTCGTTATAGTTCTCCTGTTTTGTTTCCGCCCTCGATTTAAACCCGAGCGGTCGGCCATCCGTGATAAAGCAAAAAAGATCACATTTTGCTGTCACCTCATAGATGGAAAATTACTAAACATATTTGCGATCACAGCTTTCAGATTTCTCGCACAATGCCGTGTCAAATGCGATAATGTTAATATTTCAATGGGATCGAAATCCTTGACAAAAGTTCTTTTTTTTTTCATCTTTTTCTTACGCTATTGAAAAATGACACCAACCAACGGAAAAATTTACGAATTTGGAGATTTTCGGCTTCAACCTGCAGAAAACATTCTTGAACATAACGGCCAGCTTATAACTCTTAAGCCGAAAGCATTCCTCACTCTGGTTTGCCTTGTGGAATCAGCAGGCAAACTTGTGGAAAAAAATGTGTTGCTGAATCAGGTGTGGGAAAATTCCTTTGTCGAAGAAGCGAGCGTTTCAAAATGTATTTGGGAGATACGAGCTGTACTCGACGATGATCCGAAAAATGCCAAATTCATTCAAACAGTTCCCAAACGAGGTTACCGTTTTATTGGGGATGTGAAGCTGGCAAAAGGAGATTTAGAACTAAAAGAACCAAAAGAAGACCATATAAGTATTGGATCGAATACACATTTGGAAACAAATATTGTTCCAATCGTTCGAAGCGGTTCGGTTTTGGCAGAACCGAAGATCGAGTCATTCCTAATTCCCGTAGCCGAAGCCAGCCATGAACCGGAAAATCTCTCCACAGAAAAACCACGCTTAACAATGGTTCCGCGGTCGCAGAGCACTTCCAATTCAACAAAATACTGGGTCTCAGCGATTGTTCTTTTAATTATTGCGGGTGGTTTAATCTATTACTTTTATCCAACGAATACAATCCAGACCGCATCCGGTAAAGAGATTTCCACGCTCGCTATTTTGCCGCTTAAACCTGTTGTTGCCGGAGCTCGCGATGAAAACGTGGAATTTGCGATCGCCGACGCTTTGATCATTAAGGCCGGCGAAGCTAAGAACTTAGATGTCAAAAGACTTTTCGCTGTTCGTAAATATACAGATCTTACGATCGATCCGATCGTGGCGGGCCGCGAACTTCATGTTGACTATGTTCTTGCATCAACGTATCAGATAGCAGATGATCGAGTTCGTGTAATGTCTGAGCTTATCAATGTAAGCACGGGAAATACCGAACAGAAATTCCGATCAGAAGTAAAGAACGCTAATATATTCGAGATCCAAGATGTTGTCTCCAAAGAGATCGGCAACGCTCTTCTTTCTAGATTTGGCCGACCTGCGTCAGATTTTGCCTTAAAACGCGGAACGGATAACGAAAAAGCTTATGAAAAGTATCTCGAAGCAATTTATCTGGTTGATAAATTCACACGGGACGATTCTGCCAAAGCTGTCGACATCTTGGATCAGGCGATCAATTTAGACCCAAATTTTGCAGCCGCACTCGCAGTAAAAGCTCAGGCATATTGCCAATTTGCGCATCTTGGCGGCGGGCGGCCTGATCATATTTTCTCGATTGCTCGTCCGAGTCTTGATAAAGCTCTCGCTCTTGATAAGGATAATGCGGTTGCTCTGACGATCAGCGGAATGATCAGCCTTGATTATTATTGGAATCTACCTGATGCGTATAGCGATCTGAAACGAGCTGTACTTATCGATCCTAATTCAATTTTGGCACATCGTGTTCTTGCCGGGGCATATTATCGCGATGGAAGGTTTTTTGAGGCATTGGAAGAACAGAAAAAGGCAGTCGATCTAAATCCAACCGATATTTGGGACAAATGGTTCCTCGCTGATTATCAAGTGGCCGCCGGGTCTAGGGATGAAGGCATCGCGAATCTTGAAAGACTTACAGAGATCGACCCGTCGTTTCAACCTTCGTATTATTCACTGTGGCGGACATATCTGGTTAGTGGAAATAAGGCAAAGGCATTTGAATATTTCATAAAGAACAAACAATCTTGGCAAGACACCCAAAGTGAGATCGATAGATTTCAAAAGATCTATGAAACATCAGGTTGGGACGGTGTATTGAATGCCGAGCTTGAACTTATGAGATCAAACGATAGAGACGGCACATATTCAACAAGAAAGATCTATATTGCAGAACTTGCTTCACAACTCGGTCAAAACGACTTAGCATTTAGATATCTTGAAGAAGCCCTTAAATTTCGTCTTTTGGGGTGTTCGTATATCAAGGTTAATCCGTTATTCGACCCAATCCGAAAAGATCCGCGTTATACAGAGATCCTTTCCCAAACAAAACTATAAGTTCAAGACGCAGTTTTGTTCAAGCTCCGGAATTAGGATAAAATCACCTTTTATTAAACCGGAATGAAACAAACATACATAGATCAGTTAAAACATAAAATCGGCGAAGCGGTCACACTCAAAGGCTGGCTTTATAACTCGCGTTCGAGCGGAAAGCTAGTATTTTTACAGCTTCGCGATGGAACGGGCATCGTTCAGTGCGTTGTTTTTAAAGGCAACGACGAAGATGTCTTCGAAAAAGCGAAAGGCCTCGGCCAGGAAAGCTCGATCATCGTCACCGGAACCGTAAAGGAAGACACGCGCTCTTCGATCGGTGTCGAGCTTGATGTAACGGGCCTCGAAGTTCTTCAGAACGTTCATGAATATCCGATCACGCCAAAGGAACACGGTACTGAATTTTTGATGGACAATCGGCATTTGTGGATCCGTTCCAAAAAGCAGCATGCCGTTCTGAAAATTCGTCACACTGTCATAAAAGCGACGCGCGATTTTTTTGACAATAACGGCTTTACGCTCGCCGATACGCCGATCTTCACGCCCGCCGCCTGCGAAGGAACGACTACTCTTTTTGAGGTCGATTATTTCGGCGACGACAAGGCATATTTGACGCAGAGCGGCCAACTTTATAACGAAGCAACGGCCGCGGCATTTGGAAAGTCGTACGCCTTCGGCCCGACGTTCCGTGCGGAAAAATCCAAAACGCGCCGTCATTTGACCGAATTTTGGATGGTCGAACCGGAGGTCGCATACGCCTCGTATGAAGATATGATGGATCTTGGCGAAGGCCTGATACTGTTCATTGCCGATCGTGTTTTGAATGATAGGAAAGATGAACTCGCGACACTCGAACGCGATATTTCGAAGCTCGAGGCGATCGCTTCGCCCTTTCCTCGTCTGCATTATGACGATGCGGTCAAGATGCTGCAGGAAGGCCACGCGAACGGCGAACTCGAGAACAATTTCGAATGGGGCGCCGATTTCGGCGCACCCGACGAGACATATCTTTCGAACCGTCACGGCAAGCCGGTTTTCGTGCATCACTTCCCCGCCGCGATCAAGGGATTTTATTTCGAGGTGGATAAAGACCGGCCCGAATGCGCTCTCGGCATCGATCTGCTGGCACCCGAAGGCTACGGCGAGATCATCGGCGGCGGCGAACGTGCGACATCGCTCGAATATCTGGAAGAACAGCTTAAACACCACGACCTGCCACAGGAAATATTTGAATGGTATCTCGACCTTCGCCGCTACGGCAGCGTTCCGCACGCCGGCTTCGGCATGGGCATCGAACGATGCACCGCTTGGATGGCAGGCATCGAACACGTCCGCGAAACAATACCGTTCCCGCGAATGTTGTATAGACTGAGACCGTAAATGCCCGAAGTTGTTATCATCGCCGGTCCGAACGGAGCAGGAAAATCGACGCTTGCTCCGGCATTGCTTCGCGATACGCTCGGCATTCTTGAATATGTGAACGCCGATACGATAGCCGAAGGGTTGTCCGCGTTCGCTCCCGAAGATGCTTCGTTCGATGCAGGCCGCGTAATGTTGAATCGCTTACGTGAACTTTCCGAGAGCAGAAAGGATTTTTCCTTCGAGACGACGTTGGCTACGAGATTTTATGCCGTGTGGCTAAGAGATCTGCAACAAAAAGGATATCGAGTAAACCTTATTTTTCTTTGGCTTTCCAAAGTTGAAACGGCTATCGAACGTGTTAACGCAAGAGTGCGAATGGGTGGGCACTCGATTCCGGAAGCAACGATACGGCGGCGATTATTACCGGCAGAAAGAATCTTTTTGATTTATACTTACCGATAACTGATACGTGGCGGATTTTTGACGCCGCTGTTCAGGAGCCGGTCGAGGTAACGAGATATTCCAGGCTCGATGGACAAACAGTCTTTAATGAGGAACTATGGCAACAAATAAAGACCGGATAACAAATAACTCCTCGTCGGTGGATCTATTTACCAAATATTCTGTAGAGATTAATGAGGCGTACAAACGAGCCGTTCGGGAAGCGCTTCGAAAGCACAAACAGGCGGGGAACCCAGTGGCCGTCGAAATAAACGGCAGAACGGTGATACTTCAACCCGGTGATATCGATATAAAAAACTAAGATGTCCAAATACACAGCAACGATTTCCTGGAGGCACGACCCCGCGGAAAATTTTCTGAAAGGAACTTATTCGCGCGGGCATGAATGGACGTTTGACGGAGGCATCACGGTTCCCGCGAGCTCTTCGCCGCACTCGGTACGGTTGCCTTTTTCGCGCGAAGACGCAGTCGATCCGGAAGAAGCTCTTGTCGCGGCGGCTTCGTCGTGTCACATGCTAACCTTCTTGTATATCGCGTCGCGCAAAGGCTTTACCGTCGCGTCCTACACGGACGAAGCCGTCGGCGAGTTGACCAAAGGCGACGACGGCCGCGAATCTATCTCAAAGATCACGCTCGATCCGCGTATCGACTGGACGGGCGGCGCGCCGGACGCGGAACAGCTTGCGGAACTCCACCATTCCGCTCACGAAAACTGCTACATCGCAAATTCCATCCGTGCGGACATCGTGATAAAAGAAGCGGCATAAAAAATGCGCCGTCCGGTCGAATGTATTTTGCCGGCATCCGTGTCGCATTTGCCCCGGCGACACGCTCGCGCTCACGGCTCTCGAAAATTCACGGTTCATCATTCTCGGCGGCGAACCGCTTCCGGAACCCACGCTCCCCCGATGTTATGAAATATATGTGATCATTCGCCGCCCGCGGACCTGACCGCCGAACGTTTGTTTATCAACAGATCGCTCGAAAACCCGTTCATATCGCCGAGTTTTCCGGTAAACCTCACAACGTCGCTGCTTTCGAAAAATCCGCGGTCGTTTCGGTAAACAGCGAACCGGCATGAGCCGTCACCAAAGACGACCGCCAGTAAATTCCCCCAAACATAACCGATGCCGTCCGCCTGTTTTTCGCCGATCTGCCACGTCGCGTCGTATTGTTCGCCGTTCTTTTTGATCGACAGCGTTCCCGAATAATCGCTACCCTCGACACTTCGTCCATAGACCCCGAATTCGCCTTCAAAGCCTTTGCCATTCGTTCGCGTCAGCGTTTCCGAACCAAAATTTTCCTTACCCAAAACGGCCGAATAGCCGGATATCGCTTGCGGTCCGAAGCTTCGGTAAAACATGGTGCCGCAAACGGCGTCGCTTCCCTCTTCGGCAAACGTCACACCGAGGTAATCTCCCATATAAACGGCCTTACCGACAAAATTCGTCCCGGCTTCGCTCCATTTCACGTCAAACAGTTTCCCATTCCTTTCGAAGGTCAAATCAAACCGCCTGCCTTTGTTTTCGACGCCGGTCACCGCCGCGTCATACGTGCCCGGTATCGCACCTTCCGAAGGCACATTGCCGAACTGCGAACAGCCCAACACCGCGAACACCAGCACCGCCGCCGCAAACACACCGCCGAACATTTTATCGAACCCCTGCATAAAAAAAATCATACCACGCGCGCAAAAATTCGTGCCTTTCGTGCATTTCGCGGTTACCAATTTTCAGTAAACACGATAGAACACGAAAGGCACGAATAGAAACGCAAGATCAAAACTACCTGCTGTCGCGGAAAGTTGAGCCTACGGCAAGGTCACGCAGTTATAAGTTTCGGACCATTGGCCGATCTGCGTACCTTTTTCGAGGTATCGGGCGCGTATCTGGACGGCTCGCGGCAGATCGTTTTCGCTTTGCGGAATGGTCAGCACGGCGGGCGAATTAAAGAAGTTCCCCATCGAAACCCAACCGGGAGCTTTATCGACGATCACCTCTACGACGATGCCGTTGCTCTTTCCGCGTTTAAAAGCGACCTCCAGCACGTTTCCGGGCAGAGCCGTTTGTTTCAGCACGGGCTGCATATCGTTCGGCGCGATCGGATCGCTTTTCGAGGGAACGATGCCGAGCTGCATGCCTTCTTCGATCGAATAGGTCGGCGACAGGCGTATGCGTTTGACTTTCGATTGCTGTCGGTGTTAAGAGCGCAACAGAAGATTAACATTATGCGGCGAAATATTGAAAGCGGATGAGTACGCTCATTGCCAATATCGCATCGGCTCCGCCGATTTATTTTGGGCTGTGCCGCTCGATGTGCGGAAAAGCTGTGCTTTTCCGAAAGCTTGCTAAAACTCTTGCGGCTCAGCCGCCGATCTGAGCGCGGCGGCATAGCCGCAAAATTAGTTATAGTCTAACGGCGAAGCATAGCTTCGCCGCACATCGAGCGGCAAGCCGCGGAGCATAATTATGCCAAGTCTCAAAAAATATTAGGAAGATATTACCGAAAAACATAGCTTCGCCGCACATCGAGCGGCAAGCCGCAAAACCACAAAGGCAATATTAAATTTGAATAAGGCAATATTAATTTTGAATATGGCGGTATTAAATTTGAATATGCGGGTGATTATTTTGAATAAGGCGATGATAAATTTGTCGGCGGGCGTGTTCAAATTGTACGGGCATAGAAATGATCCGATGTTATAATCGTACAAAATCATTGTTGCGGCGGACAAAATGTTCATCGGTTCGGCGCAAATTTATTTCTTCAAAAAAATGAAAAAGAACAAGATCCATTTAAATTTGCCGGCTGTAATTTTAATTTTGCTGGCGGCTGCGGCGGCGTTCGGTCAGCGTGCGATAAAAGATCTGCGGCCGACGGTTATATTGATCTCGATAGACGGTTTTCGGCCCGACTATCTGGAAAAATATCAGCCGCCGACGCTGAACAAACTCGCCCGCGAAGGCACGCGTGCCAAGTTCATGACGCCTTCGTTTCCGACAAAAACTTTCCCGAATCATTACGCGATCGCGACCGGGCTTTATCCGGAAAATAACGGCATCGTCGAAAATAACATCTACGATTTCGGCACGGTCTTTCGGATGAATATAAAAGAAGAGGTGCAGAACGGGCGTTGGTGGCTGGGCGAACCGATCTGGGTGACCGCCGAAAAACAAGGCCAAACCGCCGCCGCGATGTTCTTTCCGGGTACCGAAGCCGAGATCGAGGGAACACGACCGACATTCTGGAAACCTTATCAACACACGCTGCCGCACGAACCGCGCGTCGATCAGATACTCGCCTGGCTCGACCTGCCGAAAAATGAACGGCCGACCTTTCTGACATTATATTTTGACGATGTCGATACGCAGGGCCACCGGCATTCGCCCGACAGCCCCGAAACTCGCGATGCCGTGCTGAAAGTTGATAAAGCCGTCGAGCGTTTGATGAACGGTTTGAAGGCGCGAAAGATCGACCGCAAGGCGAACGTTATTATCGTCTCCGATCACGGAATGGCCGCTCTCGATCAAAGAAATGCCGTCGTGCTGGACGATCTTGTTGACCTCGATCTCGCCGAACGCATCCTTTGGACGAACGAGATCGTGCAGATATTTCCGAAAGAAGGCCGTGCGCAAGAAATGGCCGACGCGCTGAAAACTGTCGAACACGGCTGGTGTTTGCCGAAAGCCGAAATTCCCGCCCGGCTTCATTACAGCAAAGGTCCGCGCGTCGCTCCGATAGTTTGTTCGGCCGACGAAGGATGGATGTACACCAGCCGCGAATATTTTGAGAAGCTGAAAAAACGCGATGATTTCGGCAAGACGATCGGCGCTCACGGCTACGATAATAAATACGAATCAATGCACGCCGTTTTCATCGGCCACGGAAAAGCTTTTAGAAAACACAAAGTCGTCGAAGGCTTCCCTAACGTCGATGTCTATGAACTGATGTGCAAAATTCTCCACCTAAAACCCGCAAAGAACGACGGAGATTTTAAGAGAGTAAGTATGATGTTGCGATAAGAGCGTGCTTATAAAGTTCGTAGAGTTTCATAGAGTTTTGAGAGTTCTTTGAGTTTTGAGAGTTCATAGAGTTTGTTAAGTTGTCCGAGTTCGCGGATTTTTTGAGAGGTGAGCAAAAAAACTCCCCGCCTTGGTTAAGGCGGGGTGGACGCCGCTTTGGGCGGACGGGACGGTTCGTTCTGAAGAATCTTAATTCTTTTTTTTCGGATGCAGGAAATTTTGTTGGAACAACCACCCCGGCGTGAAGACACGCCACCCCTCCTGTCCAGGCGGGGAGTTTAATTATTGAACAACCACCCCGGCGTGAAGACACGCCACCCCTCGTCTAGTAGGGGAGTTTATGCGGCCAACCGACCAGTTTTTTTATGTTATCTGTTCCGCCAGCCAAACTCTGATCTGATCCTATGCAGAACATATTCGAGTTCCTCGAATACCATCCGGTTCTCAAATCTTATGATCTTGATACCATAAGTTTTTATCTCATACGATCGGTATGCGTCCTTCTCCCAAGCCTGATCTTCGAAATGCCCTTGTCCATCCAGCTCGATCCCAAGAGATTCAGCAGGACAATAAAAATCTAGAACATAATTATCAACGCTGTGTTGTCTTCGAAATTTACGTCCGTCCAAACCGGAAGATCTGAGCACCTTCCAAAGCGAAGCTTCAGCCGGTGTGAGCGTCGCACGAAGCTTTTTGCGAATAGCTTCGATATTTTTTTTATTATGAACTCGTTGCGGCATTTTTTTAGTTGTTGATAATTAAACTCCCATCCTGGACAGGAGGAGTGGACGCCGCTTGGGCGGACTGGGTGGTGGTTCGGTAAAATTTCCTGCTTCCGCATAAAAGAATTTAAGAATTTATTAAACGAACCACCCCGTCAGACGAAACGTCTGCCACCCCGCCTTAACCAAGGCGGGGAGTTTTGCGGCCAACCACCCCGTCAGACGAAACGTCTGCCACCCCGCCTTAACCAAGGCGGGGTGTTTTTATTTTTGTTATTTCTTCTTTGCGGTTTCGGTGCCGAAGCTTTTTGATGTTTGGCCGCCCCATTTTCCTTCGAGCGTGCCGTCGGGTTTTATGTCGTAGGCGACAAAAAAACATTGCGGGCCGCCGATGCCGGCCGTAGCGGTTTCATTTTGCTGTATGCCGAAACCTTTTACGACGGAACCGGTGTTCCATTCGAACGAATAGCCGTCGCCGTCCTCTTTGATCTTCAAAGTTCCTTTGTACGATTGACCGGCCGTATTCTTGCCGGTGACCTCATAATTTGCGAGCTTGTCGTCGCCGCTGATGCGCTTCGCGGTTTCGGTTTCGAAGGAATTTATTCCCCAGTAACCGGCCTTTCCGTCAAGATCGCCGTTCTCCAAAACCTTGTAAAGCACAACGCCGCAGCCCGTGCCGTCCGTGCTGTCCGTAAAGGCGACCGCGACTTTGTTGCCTGTCACAACGCCGACGCCGTCGGAACTTTTTCCGCCGCTGATCCACGAAAATTGATAAACATCGTCACGCGGCGTGATGCGCAGGTCGCCTTCGTATTTTCCGGCGCCGTCAACATTTGCTCCGGTGACGGTGTAATCGCCCGCGAGCGAAACCGCGGTTTGTTTGGCCGAACCGCCGTCCGATGACGCAGCCGCATTATTATTCGAAACAGGCGCTTTGTTTCCCGCAGGCGGCGCGGTATTTTTTGCGGTGTCCGCTCCCGATCCGCCGCACGCCAAAGTTATCATCGCCGCCATGCACAAAGCCGCCGCGTAAGTAAAAAGTTTTTTTGAACCGGTCATATTTTCTCCTGAGGGTGTAAATTTATAACGAACGAATGTTAGCTTAATTTTATAAATAAATCCATACAACAAAACTCCCCTCCTGGACAGGAGGGGTGGGTGGCTTTGCGGCCGGGGTGGTTGTTCGGAAAAATATTCCTGCTTCATTTATAACTAATTTAAGAATTTATAGAACGAACCACCCCGTCAGACGAAGCGTCTGCCACCCCGCTTAACCAGATCCGGGAGTTTTATTGGCTAATTGTCAGGACGGCAATTTCCGGCGGGACGAGAAAACGAAAAGGAAGGACGGATGTGCCGGTTCCGGTGGTGACGAACATATCGCGGTTGTAATCGATAATGTGTCCGGCGGCGTATTTTTGGCCGTAGCTGCTGGGAATTATCGGAGCGCCGAGTATGGGAAAACGTATCTGGCCGCCATGTGTATGCGCGGCCAGCATCAGACGATATTGATCGCCGAAAACATTTGCGTTCGCTATCGCGACCAAAGTATCGGGGCTGTGTTCGAGGATCAATAGGCCGCCTTCGCGTGGATATTTGGCGACAACTTTCTGCATCTCGTCATTAAAAGAACGCCAAAAGTCGAGCTTCATATGATCTTTTAGGCCGAGAATGCGAAGCTTGGCTCCGTTGCGTTCGATCGGCACGATCTCATTTTGAAGCACCGTATAACCGACGCGCGTAAGCTCTTTCGCAACGATCTCGTCGCTGTAAAAACCATCGTGATTGCCAAGCACGGCGAAAACCCCGTACTTAGATCTTAAACCGGCGAGGTTGTCGGCGACCTCCGACATCGGCATTTTTAATTCGGTATGACCGGAATTTTGTTCCGATATATAATCGCCCAAAAGCACGACGACATCGGCATTTTGTTCGTTGACCTTTTCGACAATGCGGCGGATCTTTTTCGCATCGCCGCCGTTCGATCCGCCGTGAATGTCGCCGACAGCCACGACCTTTAGCCCGTTAAATGCCGGATCCCAATCTTTAATTTTTAACTGCTGTTCGTTGATTACAAGCCGCTGCGGTTCGATGAAATATGAGTAAGCAACGCAGAGAAGCGCGGAAATGCCGAGAGCCAAAGCTGTGTAAAAAATCCTTTTCCGGTTGGTTCCCATTATTTTGGCCTGCTCTTTTGCTTTTATTCCGCGGCTTTTGTTTTATGAATTGCCTCTAGCTTTAGCTAGAGGCAGCAGGCATTCTCGATCCGGCTTTAGCCGAAAAACCTTTGGGCTAAAAGCCCTTCGATCTTCCCTCGCATTCCACTAGCTAAAGCTGGTGGCAATTTAAGGTCGGTTAGAAATATTCGCTCCAACGGCTGTCAACTAATTTAGCGGTCGCCGGATCGGTTTCGACTTCCTTCGGATACCACGGTTTCATACGCGCGTCGATAACGACCGGGCCGATGTAACCGATGTGGTTGTTGCGCACATCGTATTCGGCGGCATAAATATCGCGTGCCGGATCGAAACGCGTCCACGTCGCCCAAAGGAATTTGTCGGTGCTTCGCGCAAAATTTATGTCATCATGCAAAATAATTAACGGCCATTTCGCAAATGTTTTGTCGGATGCAACCCGCTGCGCCAAACCGTCATTTTCTTTGTATTCATCCGCCTGTAATACCAAACAGCCGCCGCAAAAAGATTCGGCGGCAGTAATGTTTTGCGGAAGCGTACCGGAAAATTCGCGCGGAAGTTCGCGTATCGCGTCGCCGGTGCCGATCATTATCGCTTTGCTGCCGTGATTGATCTTTCCGCTCGCATAATCCAGCGTGTCGAACGCCGTTTGGCTGAAGATGAACAGATCTTTTTGCCAATCGGCACGCGCCAAAATGTGTTCAAAGAGCGACGCAAAGTCGCGTAGATCCTGCGGTTTGTCGGTCAGCAAAAGAAATTTTGTAAGCGTCAATTGGCCTTCGCCGAGAATGCGAAATCCGGCCGACAAAGCCTCGCGCGAATATCTTTCCTTCACGACCGCCGCCGCAAGCGAATGAAATCCTGTTTCGCCGTAGCTCCAAAGATCGCGCACGGCCGGCATAACCACAGGAAACAACGGCGACAAAAGTTCTTGAAGATAATCGCCGATAAAAAAATCTTCTTGGCGAGGTTTGCCGACGACCGTCGCCGGATAAATGGCGTCTTTTCGATGATAAACGGCTTCCGCGGTAAAAATCGGATAATCGTGCGTTAAAGAATAGTAGCCGTAATGATCGCCGAACGGGCCTTCGGGTTTTGTGACGTGCGGCGCAACATTTCCGCAGATGGCAAATTCGGCTTCGGCGATGAGCTTGTGAAAATTATCGCCGCGCGGATCTTTTGCGGTGGCGATCTTTCCATCCGCAAGCAGCGAAGCGAGAATTAATTCGGGCACATCTTCCGGCAAAGGTGCGATCGCCGAAATTATCATCGCCGGCGCACCGCCGAGAAAGACAGTCACCGGTAACGGTTTGTTCAATATTTCTGCTTCGTGGTAATGAAAACCGCCGCCTTTGCCGATCTGCCAATGCATTCCGGTCGTCGTTTTACCGTAACGCTGCATCCGATAAATGCCGAGATTGTGCTTTTTTGTGATGGGGCTTTCTGTATAAACCAGCGGCAGCGTGTTGAAATGCCCGCCGTCTTCGGGCCAAAGTTGCAGGAACGGAATTTTTTCGAGATCGACCGTGGATTGTTTGCGTTCTAACACCGGCGCGTTTTTTATATGCTTCGTGCCAAGCTTTAACGCGGTCTTCGCAAGATCGCGATACGCCCACAATTTTTTCGGCTTCGGCGGTAAAAGAATATCGACCATCTCAACCGCGCGGCGGACGAAATCCGTCGGCTTATGACCGAACGCGAGTTCGATGCGGCGAACCGTGCCGAAAAGATTGGTGACGACGGGAAAATCGGAGCCTTTTACATTTTTAAATAGGAGAGCTTTTCCCTGCTGTTCGATAACACGGCGGTGTATCTCGGCTATCTCAAGAAAGGCATCGACCTCGGCAGAAATTTCAACGATCTCATTTTCGCGGCGAAGCGTGTCGATAAATGAACGAAGGCTTTTGTGCATAGATCCATCTTGGACTTTCTTTATACAACGGCGACAGTAAAATCTTGCCAACCCTTTCGAAAGTATGAGTTTTAGGAGCTCCGTTAGGAGCATACTATTTGTAGAAACGAAATCCAAAATGTAAAAGCTCCGTAGGTGCGCGACATAATTGGGTCGCTCCTACGGAGCTTAATTAGTGATCAAACGAGTTTCTACAAATAGTTGGCTCCTATGGAGCCGGCTGGTCGCGTTTTCTGTCTTATTTCCGCAAATTCGGTTTTGTGATGTCCAATTCGTCGGCCTTTATCACATCGAATTTTGTATCCGGAAAACGCTTCGCGAGATCTTCCTTGAATTTTGCATAATCGCCGACGATAATAATGTCGCCGCCGAGCAGATTGCTTGTAGCAAACTTTTTGATCTGATCGGGCGTGACCGCATTGACCGAAGGCATATATTTGTTCAGATCGGATGTCGGTAAGTAGAACAGATAAAGATCGGAAACAGCCGCCGCTAAACCGCCGGTTGTTTCAAGACTTCTACCGAAATTCCCTGTTAGAACGGCCTTGCGCGGAACGAGTTCGTCTTCGGCTATATTCGTATTTGCGATCTTTTCAAGTTCACCAATGACAAGAGTGGCAACCTCGGGTGCGGATTCGTTCTTCGTTTGCGTACGCGTGCCGAAATTAGTTTTCCAGCCACGCCATGCAAATGAACTTCCGGCTCCGTAACTCAAGCCTCGTTTGATGCGAATTTCCTGATTAAGCCGTGAAGAATATCCGCCGCCAAGAACAGAGTTTAATACATTTGATGAATAATACTCGTCTGATGAACGGTTAATATATTCGATTTCTTTGTGATAGGAGACAGACGCCTGTCCCGAACCAGGCAAATCTACAACGAGCATTCGCTTAAAGATATTATGTTCGGTCAATTTTTGAGCTGATGCTACTGCGTTATAACCTTCCTCGCGAGTCGGAAGCGGCCATTTACCAAATAGTCTCTCCGAAAGTTTCGCTGCCTTTTGTGACGTAATATCCCCAGCGAAGATCAGTACAGATATATCCGGCTGAAATTGCTCTGTATAGAAATCCTTAACGTCCGTCTGCGTAATTCCCGCGATACTTTCCGGAGTTCCGCCTGCCGGATGTTCACCGTAGCTGTATTTGCTCGCGACATAGTTCGCTAAAAATCCAGGCTGAGAAAGATTATATTTCAATCCATCGGCGGCTTGAGATTTGAGCAGGTCGAGTTCGTCCTGCGGGAACGTCGGGTTCAGAACGACATCCGCAAGAATTGACATTGCCTGATCTAATTTGTCGGACGAAACCGTAATATTAATGTAGGAACCGTTCCAATCGGCGCCCGAATTTATCGAACCGCCGAGGAATTCGACGTCCTGCGCGATCTGCGTCGCCGAACGCGTCTTCGTTCCCTTCGTCAGCATCGAAGCCGTAAGATCGGCAAGTCCGGCCTTCGAAGAATCTTCGGACGAAGCACCAGCTCTGATCAGCAGCCTGATCGTCACGAGCGGCACATCCTTTTTCTCAACGACCGCGACGGTCAATCCGTTCTTTAGCTTTGTTTCCTTTGCCGCCGGCACGTTGACCGATTTCGCCGGACCGGGTTTCGGGATAATGTCCTGAGCGGAAATATTTACCGCGGAGACGCAAACCAACAAAGCGATCAGGAGACACGCCGACATAAAGACACTGTGAAAAGGCCTGCCAATGATCGAATCAATAACCCGCGAAAAAATTCCGTCATTCCTCATTCCGCACTCCGCGTTCCGCATTCTTACATTATTTTTCATTGGTTTTGACCTCCGCTTTCTCGGCCTGATTATAGAAGATAACTACGCGGTTATTATCGTTGAAATATTTTTTCATAACGCGTTGTATATCAGCCGCAGTTACGGCGTTCAATTCGGCGATGTCTTTATTAACAGCTTTTGGGTCGCCTTGATACGCGATGGCATTTTCGATGGCGATCGCACGGCCGTCGCTGTTCTCGCGTCGGCGAAGCGTTCGCGTTATTAGTTGATTTTTTGCTTTCTCAAGTTCTTTTGCCGAAACCGGAGCATCTTGCATCTTTTTAAGTTCCGCATACCAAGCCTTTTCCATCTCTGCGGAATTATGGCCTTCGGAAGCGATGCCTAAAAAGAAAAGCAAACCGCCGTCAAGTTTTACATCGACGTTAAATGATGCGTCCTGTGAGATCTGCTGTGTGCGGACAAGACTTTCGTTAAGCCGCGAGCTTTCGCCGCCCGAAAGAATTACTTCGGCCAACTGCAATGCGGGCATATCAGAACTGTTAGAAGGCGGAGCCAAATAAACTACGCCTGTTGCCGGAAAAGGAACGATCGGCGCGGTTTCTTCAAAACGGCGTTCTTTTGTCCAAGCAGATTCTTTTTCGGTAACGCGAGGTATCTTTGATGTTGGCCTTGTTACCGCACCGAGATATTTATCTGTCCAATCATCGAATTGTTTTTGATCGAAATCACCGACGACGATCAGAACTGCATTATCAGGCCGATAATAGAGTTTATGAAATTCCTGTGCATCTTTAACAGTAGCCGAATTCAACTCGTCCAAATTTCCGATAACGCCGCGTTTATATGGATGTTTCAAATAAGAAAGGCTAGAAAGATATTCATAAAGCTGGCCGTACGGATTCGCCAGAACACTTTGACGATATTCTTCTTTTACAACATCGCGTTCGGATGCAAAATTGGTTTCATCCACATTAAGGTTCTGCATACGCTCGGCTTCTGCCCATAAAAGTGTTTCGAGATAATTGGACGGAACCGTCTCATAATAATTAGTAAAATCATCATGTGTCGAAGCGTTGTTATAACCGCCGACATCTTCGGTCAGCCGATCCATCTTTTCGTTCGGCATGTTCTTTGTGGATTTGAACATCATATGTTCGAACATATGCGCGAATCCGGAACGGCCCTGCGGATCGTTCTTGCCGCCGACGTCATACCAAACGTGGATCGCGACAGTCGGGCTTGAAGTATCGCGAAGCGAAACTACTCGAAGACCGTTTGGCAGAGTGCGCTCCTTGATATCGAGCGGAGCGACCTTTATTTGACCAACGCCTGTAAGCGTAAGGCAGAACGCCAAGATCAAAACACTTATTGTGGTTTTTAACATAATTTACCTCAGAACAATTTACGATATTTATACGGTCGGCAAGGCTAAAGAGTTTATAAGCGGCTCAATATTTCCACGTCGCTTTTTTAGCCTAACTGCAAAGAACCGATGGCTATCGCTTCCGGTTCTGACCTCACTTTTCGTAATCGTAAAACCCTTTGCCGGTTTTGCGGCCGAGCCAGCCGGCATCGACGTATTTGATGAGCAGCGGACACGGACGATATTTCGGATCGCCGAGGCCATCGTGCAATACATTAAGTATGGCAAGACAAACATCGAGGCCTATAAAGTCGGCAAGCGTCAGCGGTCCCATCGGATGATTCATACCTAGTTTCATAATGCCGTCAATGCTTTCGCGCGTCGCGACGCCTTCGTACAAAGCAAAGACAGCTTCGTTTATCATCGGCATTAAAATACGATTCGCTACAAAGCCGGGAAAATCCTGACAATCGAGCGGCGTTTTTCCCATAGTTTCGGACATTTCACGCACTTTCTCATACGTCTCGTCGCTCGTCGCAATGCCGCGAATTACCTCGACAAGTTTCATCAGCGGAACCGGATTCATAAAATGCATTCCGATAACTTTGTCGGGTCGTTTTGTTGCTGCGGCGATCTTTGTTATCGAAATTGAAGATGTATTTGATGCAAGAATACAGTCCGCGTTCGTTATCGAATCGAGATCCTGAAAAAGTTTTTTCTTAATGTCAAAATTTTCCGTCGCGGCTTCGACAACCAGAAAGCAATCCTTCAGATCGTTAAGATCGATAGTTGTTTTTATACGGCCGAGAATTTCGCTCTTACCTTCTTCGGTAAGCGTTTCTTTTTTGATAAAACGGTCAAGGCTTTTGTTGATATTGTCATATCCTTTCTTAACAAAATCCACCGAAATGTCACACATTACTACGTCGAAACCAGTCGCCGCTGCTGTCTGTGCGATGCCATTTCCCATGGTTCCGGCGCCTATCACACCAATAGTTCTACTCATAAATAAAGTCCTTTATAAAATAAAAAAGCGGAGCCATTTTAGACGCCCCGCTTTTATTCTTTTTTAATTTAATCTCTTTCGACTGCCATTGCGACCGAATTTCCGCCGCCAAGACAAAGTGCGGCAACACCGCGTTTAACACCACGCCGTTTCATCTCGTAAACAAGTGTGGTAAGGATGCGAGCTCCTGAATTTCCGATCGCGTGGCCGATCGCAACCGCGCCGCCGTTGACGTTAACCTTTTCCGGATCCATTCCAAGCTCTTCCATTACGCCGAGAGCCTGCACGGAAAAAGCCTCGTTCAGTTCAAAAAGATCGACATCGGCCATTGTCCAGCCGGCTTTTTTCAATACGTTTTTAACGCCTTCGACAGGAGCCATCATAATGAGTTTTGGTTCGATGCCAGAGGTTGCAGATGCAACGATCCGCGCAAGCGGTTCGATACCGAGTTCTTTTGCCTTTTCCGCAGAAGAGATAACTAAAGCTGATGCACCATCATTAACACTTGATGCGTTTCCCGCCGTGACGGTTCCGCCGTCTTTTTTGAATGCCGGACGAAGTTTACCTAAACTTTCTACCGTCGAATCGGCACGTACGCCTTCGTCATGATCAAACACAATCGGATCGCCCTTTCGCTGCGGAATTTCGATTGAAACGATCTCGTCTTTAAATTTACCTGCGGCCTGAGCCTCGGCGGCTTTTCGATGCGAATTGTATGCGTAATCATCTTGTCTTTCGCGTTCGATATGATATTTTTCTGCGACGACCTCGCCGGTATTGCCCATGTGCCAATTTTCGAACGGACACCAAAGGCCGTCATTGATCATTAAGTCCGTGACGGTCTGATTCCCCATTCTATAGCCTTGACGTGCGCCGGGCATTGCGTAAGGAATATTTGTCATCGATTCCATTCCGCCCGCAACAACCACATCCGAATCACCAAGCTGGATAGCCTGAGCCGCTAACGCAACCGAGCGCAAACCAGACCCGCAAACCATGTTTACGGTTAGTGCGGAAACTTCCGGCGGCAAACCTGCTTTCAATGCTGCTTGACGAGCCGGTGCTTGGCCAAGTCCGGCCTGAACGACGCAGCCCATGATCACTTCATTAATTTCCTCGGGTTTTACGCCAGCACGTTGTACTGCTTCTTTTATTGCTATAGCGCCGAGTTCCGGTGAGCTGAAATTCTGTAAAGATCCCTGAAATTTGCCGGTCGGCGTTCGAGCGGCACTCAATATTACTGCTTGCTTTAATGACATTTATTAAAAATCCTTCCCAAATTCAAATGAAAACTATTAATATGATTATAACAAAATTGTGTCGCAGTTTCATTTTGAACTAAGGAATTGAAATTTAATTACTTTCTTAATATTCTTGGGATAGGCAAAAAACAAAAAATTATAACGTCTAAAGTTTGATCCAATTTTACAGCCTCGTTCTTATTTTACCTGAACGGGAAACCATCTAACTTAACAAATAGGAAAGAAATACAATGCTAGTAGCACTTGAGGGTAGTTCTCCAACAATTTTCGGTGAAAATAATTTCAAATATTATGTATGGCAGGCTTACTTAGTCACAAAGCAATCTCCAAAGATCTATGAAAAAGGACCGGCGGCGATATCTTGGGGGCCAAGCCCGATCAATATCCGAAAAATGGCGAACAGAGCAACAACATTTATCGGAAGTTCGACGGGTAAACGTTTTTTGATCGGTTGGAGCCGCGGAGCCGCTGCGTGTATTCAGGTTGCACATGATATGTCGCGAAGTTCTTCGCCTGAGATCGATGCAATGTTTTTATTCGATGCTGTTGATCAGGACGGTTCGACCAGCAGTGACCTTAATTTCATTCCCGGCAATGTAAAAAATGTCTATCACGCCATCGCTATAAAAAAGAGTTGGCTGGACAGGCAAATTTTTCCGACCTGTGGAAAGATCGCGGCCGCAGGCGTTAATTTGGTAAAAAAAGAATTTGATACATCACATGGCGGGATCGCCGGAGCAGATGCGAAACTTGGTGATGATGGCTCAAAAGAATGGATGTGGGGACATTTACGCGCCGAAGGCGTATTATAAATCCTTCTAAAAATATTAATAAAGGCTCGCATTGCTGATCTTGCGGGCTTTTTTTTCATGTAAGTGATTGTGCTAGTCTATTTACTTATGCTGCAAAACTTCGATCCCGGCGATTTTCTGATCTTTCAGCTTGAATCAGCTTATGGACTTCTTCGCGTGCTGGCCATTGATGAGAACAATAGCGGAACTATTTGGCATGTTGCCGCTTATGACGATTTTTTTCAGGATGTAGAATCCGCTGATATCGCTCTTGAAAAACCCGCACTAATTAAAGTCAGCCATCCGCATATTGCTTTGACAGACCGCGCATTCGAAAGCACCCAAGTTGCAAAAATGAAAAATGTGCCGCTTGATGCCAGCGACCTTACAGCGTTCGAAGAATGGGAAAGATCTGATGCACACGAAATATCAGATCGGTCTATAAGATTGATGCTCGGCCTAAGATAACCGTTTTTTTACTTCTTCTAAATGACGTGTGGTGTTTTCGGTAACGCTTGAATGAACGAAATCATTCAAGTTCTGAGCGTCAAGCAGTTTGTCGGTTCTCACATCGTGTAACGGCAGATCGCTAACTTCTTCTGCTAGAGGACGTTTTACTTTCTTGAAATACTTTCTCAGCAATAATGCCCGCCAAAGCGTTTGTATGTGCCACGCGCCCATAGCGATAAGCAATCCGGCCGTAGCATATATCAATGGATGTGTGTCCGGCTTAAATGCAAGCATAGTATAAAGCAATATCGCCAACGTAAAACACGCAACGATCGTCATCGAGCTTAATACTATATTAGCTGTCACATGTTGTTCGGGGGGAATAGGTTGTTTTGCCGGTTTGGAAAGATCAGGCAAGAAAGTTCCGCATTGTCGGCAATATGATTCGGGAATCTGATCGGACCTTCCACAAGTTGGACAAAACATAAATTTTTTAATTTGATCGGCGTCGTTTTAATTCTGTTTCGATCATGCTCAATTCCCTGCCGACTTGTCCTGCGACCGAACTGTTTTCTTGGGCACGTCTGATAAGATATGGGACTGCATCTTTGACCGGGCCGTATGGGACATATTTTGAAACATTAAATCCGTTATTTGCCAAAACGTAAGATAAATTGTCACCCATTCCGTAAAGTTGTGAAAAGTAAATGTTCGGGTGGTCGGCCGCAATACCTTTTTCGTGCATTTTTACAACTAATTTTTGAACACTCTCTTCATTGTGGGTGGCATTTACAAATGAATGTTCTTCGTGGTGTTTGAGGCAATAATCTATCGCAGCATTAAATGCCTGATCAGTCGAAGATTTGTCCGGTAAGATCGGTGATTCATAGCTTTCTTCTTTGGCTTTTTCGCGTTCTTTTTCCATATAGGCGCCTCGAACAAGTTTAACGCCAAAATGATAACCTTCTTCTTCTGCCTGGCGTCTTGATTCCTTTAGAAACTCGAGCCTGCCGGTACGATACATTTGTATGGTATTGAAAACTATCGTGCGCTCACGGTTGAACCTCGACATCATCAGAGCCGCCAAACGGTCGATCGCATCCTGTATCCATGAATCTTCGGCGTCAATGAAAACCGGCTGATCGAGATCGTATGCAGTTTGACATATCTCGTTCATCCGGCCTGAAATGCTTTCACATTTCATCTGACTTTTTGCATCGAGTTTTTTCTTTGCGCTCAGACGTTCGAGTGTACCTAGCGGCGCGATTCCGGTCATTTTAAAAACCGCGAAAGGAATATTCGGATCGCTTTTCGCCCGTTTTATCGTGCGAATTATCTCATCCTTGGTTTCATCAAAATCTTTTTCACTGGATTTTCCTTCAACGGAATAATCTAGTATCGTTCCGATGTTAGATTCACCTAGTTTGCGTATCGTGCCTTCGCATTCCTCGATCGTTTCACCGCCGCAAAACTGTTCGAATACTGTATTTTTTATCAAGCCTTCGATAGGCAGTCCCAGTGAAAGAGCAAATTTGGCTGATGTCATGCCAAGTTTACTCAAAAAAGGCGAACCCATTAATTTGAACAAACGGTATTTTTCACGCAGTTCGGCGTCAGATTTATCGGCAAATGCAACAGCGGTATCTTGGAAATCAAGCTTGAAGTCGCTCATAAAAGAAATACTCTAACACAAAGAAAAGAATTACTCAGCAAATGCTCTAAAATTGTTAATTATATAAAATTACCGTATCATTTTTGTTTTAGCTGAATGAGCATCAAAACGTAAAATATTATGGCAAAAGGTATTCCAAGTCGAGCGGAAAATTATTCCGAATGGTACAATGAGATCGTAAAAAGAGCTGATCTTGCCGAAAATTCGGCAGTCCGCGGCTGTATGGTCATTAAACCGTATGGTTTTGCGATATGGGAAAAAATGCAGCGGGCTTTAGACGATATGTTCAAAGCGACCGGGCATCAAAATGCCTACTTTCCTCTATTCGTACCTAAATCATTTCTCGAAAAAGAAGAAGAACATGCCGAAGGATTTGCCAAAGAATGCGCTGTAGTAACGCACTATCGATTAAAAACGAACCCTGACGGCAAAGGTTTGATCATTGATCCTGAGGCAAAGCTTGAAGAAGAACTGATCATTCGGCCAACTTCCGAAGCGATCATTTGGAATACTTATAAAAATTGGATCCAATCATGGCGCGATCTGCCGATATTGATAAATCAGTGGGCTAATGTGGTTCGCTGGGAAATGCGAACGCGGCTTTTTTTGCGTACCGCAGAATTTCTCTGGCAAGAAGGCCATACAGCCCATTCGACGCGGGATGAAGCAGTTGCCGAAGCAATGCAAATTCTCGATGTTTATGCCGATTTTGCCGAAAGCTGGATGTCGATGCCTGTACTAAAAGGACGAAAAAGCCCTAATGAACGCTTCGCCGGAGCCGAAGACACTTTGTGCATCGAAGCCTTGATGCAGGACGGCAAAGCTCTGCAGGCAGGCACATCACATTTTCTCGGTCAAAATTTTGCAAAATCATTTGATGTTAAATTCCTTAATAAGGATAACGAACTCGAATTTGCGTGGGCGACAAGTTGGGGCGTTTCTACACGGCTGATGGGAGCTTTGATAATGGCTCATTCAGATGACAACGGACTCGTACTCCCGCCGAAACTCGCGCCGATACAAGTTGTTATTATTCCTATTTACAGATCGCCTAAAGATCTTGGGGTGATAAGCGAAAAGGTTCAGCCGATCATAGGTGGTCTAAAAGCAGCCGGAATTTCCGTCAAATACGATGACAGCGAACATCAACGATCCGGATGGAAATTTGCGGAATATGAACTTAAAGGCGTTCCGGTTCGACTCGGACTCGGAATGCGCGATATTGAGAATGGAACCATAGAAATTGCACGTCGCGATACTATGACGAAAGAATCGATATCTATCGATGGGGTTGTTTCTAATGTTGTTGAGCTAATGGATGAGATCCAAAGATCTATATACGAAAAGGCTATTAGCTTCAGAAACGATAATACTTTTGAGGTTGATACATGGGATGAGTTCAAAGACCGGATCGAAAAAGGCGGTTTTATAATGGCTCATTGGGATGGAACGCCTGAAACCGAGCAGAAGATAAAAGACGAAACGAAAGCAACGATCCGCTGTATTCCATTTATGGATTCACCGGAAACCGGAAAATGCATCTATACCGGCTCCGTGTCAAAACAACGTGTTGCTTTCGCTCGTGCTTATTAAAACTAAATATAGCCGTGTTCACGCATGAACGGCTGAACGAACGACCATATCCTTGCAGAAACGCGTGCGTCTTCGGCATAACTTATGGTCGTTTTTCCGTCAGGAAAACCTTCATCGATCAGGTCCGTCCTCGGAATTCCCGTCGCCGGCTGCCACGGTGTTCCACCCATTCCGCCATGCGTACAAAGAAAAGAATAAGCTTTCGGGAATACCGTAGGCGAACGATATCGCAAACCATCGTTACCAAAACTTTCTCTGGATTTAGATCGCGGATCGCGTACGACGTGCATTACATAACCGACATTATTTGGGATCACTTCGGCATCAATGCCAATGTGACGATCAACGCAATCAAATAAAAGCAATGCTTCAACATCAATATTGCGATCCTTCAGACGATTTGCCAACGCAACTACGCCGGCAGCTCCACGGCTGTATCCCGTTAAGATGACAGGAACAGTTTCGCCTGCGGCTCTACGGCTGAGAACAAATTGAAGGCCGCCGTCTATGGCTGCCATCAATCCGCCGCCAAATGTGACCGGACCGCGAAAATATGCTCGATTCGGGTCACCGCGTCCGGCAATTCGCCGAACAAAGCTATTTGCAAAATCACGATCATATTGTGCATTTCGACTCGCTCCGGGAAAAACCCCACCGCCAGTTCCATCGATGCCAACAACAATTGCCATATATAATTTACCTCTTGTTCTAATAATTTCTCGGTTCCGAATGGAGCCGTTTTCGAAACGATCTAAGTGATCTTAGATAGTATTGTAATATTGACGAAAGATTAAGCAAGTTTTGCGAAACCTAAATTGTTTTCAAACTTTCATCGTATCGACTGCGTCTAAAACAAGACTAGAGATCGGATCGATCAATGTGGAATAATTTAACGGATGAACAATTGATCGAGCTATCGATCAGCAAACAACCCGAAGCTTTTGGTGTTATCGTAAAACGCTGGGAGCGAAAGATATTTGCGCTTTGTTTCGGTATGCTTGGCCGTGAAGATGATGCGTTAGATGCCGCGCAAGAAGCCTTTATAGCAGCTTATAAGAGTGTGTCTAAATTTCGCGGTGATGCAAAAGTTTCATCATGGCTCCACCGTATTGCCGTTAATCAATGTCTTACTACAAAGCGCAAAGAAAAGCGGAGATCCGAATATCTGATCGACGAAGAATCCAACGAAGATGAAAAAGTTTTTCTTGCACCTGCGAGTCTTTCGCCTTCGAATGAAGCCGAACAACTGGAAAGGTCAAAACTTGTGCGTAATGCGGTCGTCGCGCTTCCGACAGATCTTCGGCAGGTCATTGTTATGAAAGAATTCGAAGATATGACTTTTCAGGAAATATCCGAAACTCTGGAATTGCCTTTAAGTACAGTAAAAAGTCGGCTATATACGGCTTTGAAACATCTAAAGATGAAGTTGGAAAGATTTCCTCTGGAAGTCAGATAATGTTATGAACCATAATATTAATAATTGTTTTGAAGGCGAATTGCTGACTGCTTATATTTATGGCGAATTGGAAAGACCGGCGATCCAAAAATTTGAAGAACATTTATTAGATTGCGATCAATGCCAAACTGAATTCTCCGATCTATCAGAAGCTAGGCTTTCTGTGTTCGAATGGAACAAATTTGAATTCGAGCCGCTCAGCACACCGAATATAGCCATTGAATATCCTCAGAAGAGCCGTATTCGCACAGTTTGGGATTCGCTGATCGTTCCTCACCGCTGGACCGCAGCCGCATCTTTTGCTTCGGTTTTTATTATTCTCGGATTGGTTTTTGTATTTTTCTCGGGAGCCGAAAATAAAACAGAGATCGCAGCTTCGACAATATCAAACATCGACACAAAACCGGTCGCCAAAAATATTGAACCAAAAACTATTCTTACGACCGAGCCGTCTCTCGGAGTTCCGGCAGAAAATCGTCTTGACGAAGGACCGGAAATAGTAAATATTTCAACTCGAATTCAAAATGTTCGTCAGAAGCCTCAAAAACGAGAAAATATTAATAAGTCACGCAACTCGGAAATGACTAAACCTATTGGTACAAGTGCACCAGTTAGACTTAATAATTTTGAGGAGTTTGAAGATAATTCACCCAGGCTTTCAGACCTTTTTGATGAAACCGAAGCGAGCTGATAGCTCGCAATAATCTATGAAACTCGCAATTATCAAATGTTTTGTTATCGCCGTGGTTGCTGCCGTTTATTCTATAAACATAGCCGCTCAATCGCCGCCTTCGATGCCCGTAAAAGATAAAGAAAGTCTTGAGTATCAAAAACCGCGCGACCTGTTCAGAGAATTAGGATTGACCAAGGAACAGATCGATCAGATTCGGGCATTGCGCAGTGCAAGTCGCGACGAGGTTTCCGCAGCCCAAAAAAAGCTTCGCGAAACCGGGAAAGCTCTAGATGCTGCTATATATGCTGACCTATTGGATGAGCAGATAATCGAGCTTCGGATAACGGAACGCGATCAGGCACAAGCTGAGGTCAGCCGCTTGAAAACAATGAACGAACTGGAGCTTCGAAAGATCCTTACACCCGAACAGCTTTTAAAATTTCGCAATATCCGCGAAATGTACACAAAACGCCAAGAAGAAATCAAACAGCGGCGTGGGGCTCGCAAAAAAGACATTAGCCAAAGTCCGCGCGACACTCGCCCACGGCCTTAACCGTAAATAAATAAACCAAAAGAAAAGGACCATTCATTCTGAATGGCCTTTTTTATATTTGGCGAATCGCATCAATCATTGTAACCTTTGTAACAATATTGGTTTACGTATTATTTCGACAAAATCGCTCGATGAATCCGATCAACAAATTCATATACGAATTGCAGGAGACCAGTCTGATGATCTGGTTTTCCCTCACTGGGCTTTTAAAAAGGCCGCGATATCTAGATCAAATAATAGCTCAGATGGATATCATCGGTGTGGGTTCGCTGCCGATAGTTCTTCTTACCGGATTTTTTACAGGCGGTGTTTTGGTTTTGCAGACATTTCCTACGCTGCAGTATTACGGTATTCACTCTGAGGCAGGAAGGTCGGTCGCAACTTCATTGATACGCGAGCTTGGGCCAGTTTTGTCAGCATTGATGGTTTCCGGACGTATCGGATCGGCTATTTCAGCCGAACTCGGTGCTATGGTCGTTTCACAGCAGATCGATGCCATGCGCGCGCTTGGAACGGATCCTTTGAGAAAACTTGTGGCTCCTAGAGTATCGGCATTGATCGTTATGCTGCCGCTGCTTACGGTTGCCGCCGATATTTTTGGGATCATAGGCGGAGCCATCGTTGCATCTTATCTTTACGATCAAGATATGGCGGTGTTTATGAATTCGGTTAGAAACGGCATCACGTCAAATGATCTTATCGGCGGGATCATAAAGCCAATAGTATTTGGATTACTGATCGGCGGTATCTCTTGTTACAAAGGATTAACGACAACTGGCGGAACCGTTGGTGTGGGACGTTCGGTGATCAACGCCGTCGTACTATCTTCGATCTACGTTATTATTTTCGATTTCTTTTTGGGAAAGGCGATACAAGCTATATTAGGTGTCGGTATCATCTAACACAGCGGCATTATGCAAGACCTCGCACTTAATGAAAACTATGAAACCGAGCAGGTTCCGATCGAGATCGAAGATGCGGTCGATCAGCCGGGTCGTGTTTTACCTGCGATCGAATTCCGCGATGTGTATCTGGCATTTGATGATAAAACCATTCTGAACGGCATTAGTTTTACGGTTCGACGCGGAGAAACCAAGATCATCTTGGGTAGGAGCGGCGGCGGAAAATCTACGATCATTCGACTTATTTTAGGCCTTTTGAAGCCTGACAGCGGCGATATTCTCGTGAACGGCGTTAATATCGTCGATATGAATGAACAGGAACTCAATGAGATACGTCAGACGATCGGCATGGTATTTCAGGAAGGAGCCTTGTTCGATTCACTTTCAGTATATGAAAATGTCGCATATCGTCTTCGCGAACAAAATGTTGATGAAGACGAAATAGAACATGAAGTTCGAAGAATGCTCCAATTCGTTGAACTCGAAGATGCAATTGATAAAATGCCCATTGAGCTTTCTGGTGGAATGCGTCGACGCGTCGGCATCGCCAGAGCCTTGATCGGCGATCCTGATATAGTACTTTTCGATGAACCTACAGCCGGACTCGATCCGCCGACCGCACGTGCGATGTGTGAATTGGCAATTAAGCTGAGAGATCTTCAAGATGTTTCATCGATATTCGTTACGCACGAAATGAATAACGTCAGTTATATTTCATCTGAATATGCAATAGTCGAGGAAGACGGCTCGATAAGTTTCGAGGACGAAGGAACACGGCTTTGTCTGATAAATACCGAAGTGATAATGTTGCGGGATGGGAATATTATATTCAGCGGTACGGACGAACTTTTGAGAGCCAATAAGGATCAGTATGTGCAAAGATTTATAAACGGCAAATAGAAAAAGCATGGCAAGTACAAAAACGAATATGTCCTTTAGCAAGCTTCGCGTCGGAATGTTCATACTATTCGGACTCGCGGTTCTTGCTTTTTTGATAATGAATTCGACCGGAGACTTTAATCCATTCGAAAAAAAACTTCATCTGAAGGCTCGTTTTGCAGCGGCTGACGGATTGCGGGAAGGTTCCGAAGTCCAGCTTGCCGGGGTTCGTATCGGAAAGGTCGATACGGTTTCCTTTTTGCCGCCGGATACCGAAGGCGATTTTAAGGTCGAAGCTTCGATGTCTGTCGATAGAGAGCTTAACGGAACCGCGATAAACGAAAGGATACGGAAAGATTCTGTTGCACAGTTGATAGCCCTATCACTTCTCGCAAATGACAAAACGATCAATATTTCTCCTGGAACGCCTAAGAGCGATCCGGTTAATGATGGCGATGTTCTAAATTCAGGCGTCGCAATATCAATAAATCAGCTTACTCAGACAGGCAATGACTTGCTCGGACAAATAAACAAACTCGCCGTTCCCGCCAATGAGATCTTAAATAAGGCCAACCGCGGTGAAGGCACTTTGGGCAGGATCGTAAACGATGAATCTTTGTATAGAGATCTCGATACAACCGTTGCTGAAACCCGTTTGACAATGACCAAGCTGCAAACAACTATCGATAAGATCAATCAGGGTAACGGTTCCGCCGGAAAACTGCTCAACGATTCCGCTCTTTACGATAACCTGAACAAAACGGTTGCCCAGTTAGAAGGAATTTCCACCGATATTCGAGCGGGCCGCGGAACCGCCGGAAAATTTGTAACGGACGATGCTCTTTATAACGAAACGAGAGCCGCTATACTCGACCTTCGTACTTCTGCCGCAAAGATCAATGCGATCGCTGATGATTTCAAATTAATAACAACCGATCTTACCCAAGGAAAAGGCACTGCGGGAAAATTATTAAAAGACGACCAGCTTTATAATGAAGCCCGCGACACCTTGGCTAAATTCAATACGACAGCAACTAGGCTCGAAGCAATGCTCGGCGATGCCCAAGCAGGAAAAGGAACCATTGGTAGGCTTGTAACTGACGAAACGCTCTATAACAGCATCAATCAAACTGCAGCAAATGTTAACCAGCTTTCAAGCGAAGGTTCAAAGCTTATTTATGATTTCCGTCAAAATCCCAAAAAATATCTTCGTATAAAACTTTCAATTTTTTAGAGCTCCGCGTTCTATTCATTCATCAAGCTATTTGACCTATGTCTATTGATTGTATAATATGCATAGATAGCTCATATATGCGTGATTATACCGTATAATATATGAATATGCATAAGGAAGATAGACAAAACAAGATCTTAAATTTTATTGAAAGCCATGACGTAGTGCGTCAAGATGAGCTTGTGAATATGCTTGGCGATCTTGGTTTAAATGTTACACAGGCAAGTGTTTCACGAGACCTTCTCGAACTCGGTATTTCCAAAATCAAAGGAAAATATTCGTTATCAAAAGAAATTCAGGAGAATGATATTTTTTCGATACAAAGCATAGAAAGCATCGGAGAAAATCTGATGGTTATGAAATGCGGCATCGGAATGGCGCCGGCGGTGGCATTAAAGATCGATAATGCGGATATAAAAGGCATAGCCGGTACGATTGCCGGGGACGATACTATTTTCATAGCTGTTAAAGCTTCGGGAAATCGATCACGGATTGTTTCCGCGATCACACGAACATTAAAAAATGGATAAAGGTATAACAATAAAAGCGGCTATTTACGGAGGTTCCGGATATGGCGGCAGTGAGCTTTTGCGGATATTGCTTTTTCATCCGAACGCAGAGATAAAATTGGTAACCGCAAATGAACACGCCGAAAAAGCAATCTCATCAGTGCATCAAAACCTGCGTGGTCTAACAGAACTGCGATTTTCAAAAATTTCCGATGATCACAAAAATGAATTATGTGACATAGATGTTCTATTTCTTGCTTTGCCGCACGGACATGCCGCCGAGATCGCGCCGACATTGCCTAGCAATGTAAAGGTGATCGATCTTTCGGGTGATTACAGGCTGAATGACGCCGATGATGTGATCAAATTCTATAAACGGGAGAATTTTGATGCAGAGCTTCAGTCGAAATTTGTTTACGGACTTTCTGAAACTAACCGAGAGACCATAAAACGGGCAAAATACATTGCAAATCCGGGATGTTTCGCCACTGCTACATTGCTTGCTTTAACGCCTATAGTTTCAAGCGGATTGTTGACTGGCAAGATCATTGTCGATGCTAAAACCGGTTCGTCCGGTTCAGGCGCAAAAGCAGCCGCAAATACTCATCATCCGCAGCGGTCGAATTCATTCTATGCGTACAAACCATTTGTTCACCAACATTTGCCTGAGATAGAACAGCATTTGAGATCTGCATGCGGCGAATTAGGTGAATTAATTTTTATGACTCACAGTCTGCCTGTTTCACGAGGAATATTTGCATCTTGTTATGCTGAAACCTCGATAAATATCACTAACGATGATCTAAAAAAATTGTACGAACTTTTCTACAAAGATTCATTCTTTGTGCGTTTGGTTGACGGATCTCCCGACATCAATTGGGTTAAAGCTACAAATTTTTGCGACATAGCTGTTAATTCTAACGGTAAACAGATCGCCGTCTTTTCAGCCATCGACAATTTGGTAAAAGGAGCCGCTGGTCAAGCTGTTCAAAATATGAACATAATGTTCGGTTTGCCGGAAACTACCGGGTTGATGCTGACAGGTTCGAATCCATAAAATGAAATTCATTGATATAAAAAACTTAGAAGAGCAATTTCAAATTCCTACTTATAAAAAGATGGATATTGCTCCCACCAGCGGCAACGGTTCATGGATAGAAACAAGCGATGGTGAAAAATTTCTCGATCTTTATGGCGGGCATGCGGTATGTGCTGTAGGCCATGCGCATCCGCATGTTGTAAACGCCATAAAAGACCAAGCGGATAAGTTGTTGTTCTATTCAAACTTGGTTTATTCGGAGGTTCGGGCAAAAGCAGCCGAGAAATTGATCTCAGTCGCACCAGAACCAATTACAAAGGTGTTCTTTTGTAATTCGGGAACCGAGGCGAATGAGAATGCAATGCGTATGGCCAGATTGGTAACTGGCCGCGAAAATATTATTTCATTCAGCGGTAGTTTTCACGGCCGCACATCTGATTCTATCTCTGCCACATTTTTAGGCAAGTACCGCGACATAGGAAAACCCAACGTTCCTGGACATATAAAAGCAGAATTCGGCGATATCAAAAGTGTTCAAGCTGTTGCGGATAATAGAACGGCGGCGATAATTTTAGAACCAATACAATCAATGGCGGGGGTGACTGAAGCGGACCCAATGTTTTTCAGACAGCTTCGCGAATTCTGTGATGAACTCGAGATCATTCTTATTTTCGATGAGGTGCAAACCGGAATAGGCCGTACCGGGAATTGGTTCTTCGGCGGGAGCGATCTTGCGAATGGCATTGTGCCGGACATAATTTCATTGGCTAAAAGTCTAGGAAGCGGTGTACCTGTCGGAGCGTGTCTTGTTAATGAAAAAATATCTAAGAAAATAAAACTTAATGAATTGGGCACGACATTCGGCGGCGGAATGCTAGCGATGGCGGCTGTGCTTGCCACTATTGAGGCGATCGAAGCCGATAATATGTTATCGAACGCAAGGTCGGCCGAATCCCTTCTGCATTCGCGTTTAAATGACGTTTCAAATATCGTTTCGATCAAAGGTAAAGGTTGTCTGATCGGAATTGAATTCGCTTCGGATTGCGACGAATATTATTCGAAATTGTTGTCAAACAAGATCATCACCGGAAAATCGAGCGATCCAAAAGTACTGCGGCTTTTGCCGCCGCTCAATGTCTCAGTAGATGAGCTGGTATTGTTCATGAAAGTTTTGGAAGCGTGATAAATGAAGAATTTTATAAATACGGCAGATCTGGAACTTAAGGATCTGGAATTAATTCTCGATAAAGCCGGAAAGTACAAAAGCGGTGTCGAAAATGGAAAGAGGTTGAATGGCAGATCCGTAGCTTTAGTTTTTTTTAATCCAAGCGTAAGGACACGAACTTCAATGGAGGTTGGTATATTTCAGCTTGGCGGACAATCGGTCGTACTCGAGCCCGGAAATTCAAGCTGGGCACTTGAACATCGCGAAAATATTGTGATGGACACAGATAAAGCCGAACATATAAAAGATTTTGTACGAGTACTTGAACGTTACGTAAGCGCGATCTGCGTGCGCACTTTTGCAAAACTTGAAGATTGGGAAATCGAACGAACCGATCCAGTGATGAAAGCCTTTACCAAGTATGCTTCTGTTCCGGTGATAAATCTTGAATCCGCAATGTATCATCCGTGCCAGGCAATGGCAGATATGATGACCATCCGTGAAAAGCTTGGTAATGAAAAGAAACGCGTACTGTTGACGTGGGCTTGGCATCCAAAGCCGCTGCCTATGGCTGTCCCGAATAGTTTTGCTCTTTCGACGGTTCAGTTCGGTCATGACCTTATAATTAGCGCACCGGCAGAATATGAGCTTGATGAAAATGTGTTGACGCAATTAAATGAGATAAGAAAAATTTCAGGTGGACACATTGAATTTACTTCTGAGCCAGCAGAAAGTTTTAGGCAGGTGGATGTTGTATATGCAAAAAGTTGGGGCGGAAAAGGTTTTTACGGAAAGGCGCAAAGCGATGTCGAATATCGCGAGCAGTTCAGACAAGAATGGATCGTTGATCGCAAAAAAATGAACTTAACAAATAATGCGTTATTTATGCACTGTCTGCCGGTTCGTCGAAATGTTATCGTGACCGACGAGGTTATTGATTCGGAACGTTCGGTAGTTATCGATCAAGCTGAGAACAGGCTGCATGTGCAAAAATCCATTATGGCGGAATTATTGAAATGACAAATGAAAAATTAGACCTGCTTCGCGAATCTCTTCCTTACATTCAACGTTTCAAAGGCAAAACATTTGTTGTTAAATTTTCCGGCAAAATAACAGAAGACGCTGAAAATCTGGCATCGCTTGCCGAAGAACTGGCTCTTATACACCAAGTTGGCATTCGCCTTTGTATAATCCACGGTGGTGGAAAGCAATTAAGCGAAATGGCAAAAAAGCTCGGAGTTGTTCAGACCGTTATCGAAGGCCGGCGTGTAACTGACGATGAAACTCTTGACCTTGCTAAAATGGTTTTTCGGGGAAAGATCAACACTGAGATCCTTGCTCATTTACGTCATCGCGGAATAGATGCGGTCGGACTTTCAGGAATTGACGGTGGCGTGGTAAATGCCGTACGTCGACCGCCAAAGGAAATATCCGACGATCAGGGAAACAAGAACCTAATCGATTTTGGCAATGTCGGAGACATCGTAAGCGTTGATACACGTTTAATAGAATTGCTTTTATCAGATAGCTATTTGCCCGTGATCTCTTCGCTGGCCGCCGACGATAAAGGAAAGATCTTTAACATAAATGCCGATACGGTCGCATCCGAGATCGCGGTAAGCCTGCATGCGGAAAAGCTCATTTTAATGACCGATGTTGATGGGATCTATAAGGACCAAGCCGATCAGTCCACGCTTATTTCGCGAATGACCGTTAATGAAATGCAGCAAATGATAGAAACCGGAACGGCAACCGGTGGAATGATACCAAAACTTCAAAGCCTTATGTCGCTGCTGGAACGCGGTGTCCATTCGGCCCATATAATCAGCGGCCAACGAAGGAACGCTTTGCTTTCAGAGGTGTTCACGAACAAAGGCACCGGTACAATGCTCGCTGCGTTTTAAAATAACAAAAGGCCGAATTCATTCGACCTTTTAAGGTGGTGCCGAGGGCGGGACTCGAACCCGCACGGATCGCTCCACACGCCCCTCAAACGTGCGCGGCTACCAATTACGCCACCTCGGCAAACTAAATAAAAAAGAACTATTTATTCGAAGGAGCTTCGGTATTAACGGCCGGAGCATTATTCGAATCGGCAGCGGCCGGTGCCGCATTAGTCTCTGCAGCAGGTGCAACATTTGCATTAACTGCCGGAACTTCTGTATTTGCGTTCGCGGTATTTGCAGGAGCCGTTACGGGATCTTCCGAAACACTTTGGAGAACAGAAAAATCACCGCTGACAGCCGGAAGCGCGATCAGTAATGCAGAGATCATGAACGCTGTGGCCGCACCGATCGTGATCTTTGAAAGCACGGAAGCTGTTCCGCGCGGTCCAAGCGAAGCACTCGAAATATTACTGGTAAAGAGAGCACCGGCATCGGTTTTTCCAGGCTGTAAAAGCACAGAGCCGATTAAAGCTACACACGATGCAAAGAAAATTACGTAAAGGATGTAAAGCAAACTGATTCTCCGTCTAACTAAAATTAACTATTTTCGCAAAGCTTTTGGCGTCTAAACTTGCTCCGCCGACAAGGGCTCCGTCAACATCTTCATTAGCCATAATGGCACTGATATTTTCCGGTTTGACCGAACCTCCGTAAAGGATCCGAACGGTTGATGCTACCTCATTTCCGTGCATTTCAGCAATGCAGTTTCGCAGGAAGCTATGCATTTCTTGAGCCTGTTCCGGCGTCGCGGTCCTACCCGTTCCGATCGCCCAGACAGGCTCATAAGCGATAATAATACGTTCCATCTGCGATACTGTCAAACCTTCAAGGCCATTAGATAATTGTGTTTTGACAACATTTTCCGCGGAACCAGATTCCCTTTCCGCTAACATTTCGCCGACACAAACTATTGCGGTTAAGCCGGCTGTTATAGCCGACTTTGTTTTTTTATTGACCGACATGTCGGTTTCACCGTAAAACTGGCGGCGCTCGGAATGTCCGATGATCACATAACTACAGCCGACATCCTTGAGCATTGCGGCGGTTACCTCACCGGTTTGTGCTCCGAAATCGGCTTCTGGCGAACAATTCTGTGCAGCGACCATTATATTTGAGCCATCCAGTCTATCAGCAACAGTTTTAAGAGCCGTAAAGACAGGTGCGATAATAACTTCGACACTATTCGCGTTTGAGACAAGTGGTTTCAACGCCAAAGCAGTATCGACCGCCTCGCCCAAAAGCTTATACATCTTCCAATTTCCGGCAATAACAGGTTTTCTCATAAAGTCACAACTTAAACCAACCGATCAACTCAACATATCCTTCGTCCAAAACGAATTTACTCCATTCTTTCGTCGTCGCATTCCAAATTCTGACGGTGTCTATTTGACTCGATTCATAAATACCGATACCGGCACTTCGATCGGTAACTGCGATAAAATTTCCGGTGGTTAATTCGTCTCTGCCTTCAAATCCGACCTCGATATCGTTGTAGTACAATTTACCGTCATCTCTCGCAAATCCGTAATCGAGGTCATGGTGGATCTGTTTAAAAGAGAGGTTGCTCGTGTTCAGTAAGAAATCGTCTTCACATCTGTAGATTATGTGATTAGTATGGGTTCGTATCAACAACGGAAAACCATCCGCTGTACAGGAATCGATTCTTGGAAATTCTTCAATAGAGCCATCCCTACCGATTTGAATAACCAAGCCATTGCTCCGCTGTGTCAATAAGTGTTTGTTGTCCGTCCACAAAAGCGGGAGTGTTGGTATTATACTAACCACTCCGGCAGTCGACACTTGGAAAGGGCCGGAGATACTCACATCCGGATCCGTCCGGTGGTGAATTACCAATTGGTCTAATTGCTCTGTCAACATCGGCAAATTGACCCACGATTTCCCGTCCGGTGATCTTCGTAGATCCATTTCCTTTATATTCAATGGAGATGCGATCTTCGACCTGATCGAGTTATCCACAAACTTATTCAAAACAAGATCATAGGTTAGTTCATCTTTCGGTCTATGTTCGTACACAGTACGGTTGTATGTTAAAAGATACCGCCCTTTAATCAACGGAGGACTTATGCTGCCATTCTTTTCAACATACGTCTTGAAAAGTACTTCTTTCGAAATGAATTTGCCGTCTTCGAAATTAAATCGGACGGCTGTTTCCGGATCTGCACCATAGACCGCGACAAGTGCGATTCTGTCCTGCGCACAGAGCCCGCTCGGAACTAGAATTAGCAATATCAATGCAACAATTGATGGAACGATCTGTCTCATTAATTATTTATCGTCCAAAGCCGCGACTCCCGGGAGAACGTCACCGGCGAGAAATTCGAGAGTTGCGCCGCCGCCCGTCGAAATGTGCGAGATATGATCGTCCAAACCGGCTTGATTTACCGCAGCGACCGAATCGCCGCCGCCGACAATTGACGTGGCTCCTTTATCTGTTTCCGCTGCTACAGCCTTCGCAATTGCGACCGTTCCTTCGTCAAACGGCTTTTCTTCGAACATTCCCATCGGCCCATTCCAAACGATGGTTTTGGCTCCTTCGATAGCCTTGCGGAATATCTCGGCAGTTTCGACTCCAATATCTAAACCAACCAAACCTGCGTTGGTGAATGCGATCGGTATCGTTTTTCGCGAATTAAGCGGATCGTAAGAATCAACGACCTGATGATCAGTCGGCAAAAGCAGTTCCACACCGGCTTCGTCTGCCATTTCTACGATCTCAATAGCTTTCGGCATCATATCGTCTTCGACAAGCGATTTTCCTACAGTAAAACCTTGAGCCTTAAAGAATGTATATGCCATCGCACCGCCGATAAGCAATTTATCGACGTTTCGTGAGATCAAAGATTCTATCACCGGAATTTTATCCGAAACCTTCGCCCCGCCAAGAATTGCGACAAACGGCTTGTCCGGATTATTCAAAGCTTTGCCAAGAAAATCGAGTTCTTTTTCCATCAGCAGCCCGGCAACACAGTCCTCGACAAAATGTGTTATGCCTTCGGTCGATGCATGTGCCCGATGTGCCGTCCCGAATGCATCATTTACATAAACATCACATAACGACGCAAGCTGCTTTGCAAACTCGGGATCGTTCTTTTCTTCGCCTTCGTGAAGGCGAAGATTTTCTAGCAAAAGCAAACCGCCGTCTTTGAGCTCACCAACCGCATTCACAACATTGTCGCCGATACAATCATCTACAAATTTAATATTGTTATCGGGCGAATTCGAAAAATATTCGAAAACAGGCCGCAGAGAGTATTTTGACTGGTCAAAAGACGTTCCTTTTTCTTCGGCCTTTTTTTTATCTTTGATCGGCCGTCCGAGGTGCGATGCAAGAATTACCTTCGCACCGCGTTCAACGGCGTATTTAATGGTCGGCAACGCGCCTTTTATGCGTGTATCGTCTTCGATCTTCCCGCCCTTGATCGGCACATTAAAATCGACGCGTATAAAAACGCGCTTTCCCGCGATGTCTATATCTCTGATCGTTTTTTTTAGCATAAACTTTCTGTCAGAACCGGGAGCGATAGCGACTGGGCATGACCTGTTGCGGGCAAAAAAGCATCAGGTTGGTATCGCTCCCGACTATGACTGGTTTACCAACCTTTATCTGCCACAAATTTGACAAGATCGCGGACGCGGCATGAATAACCCCATTCATTGTCATACCATGTAAGGATCTTCATTGTAGTGCCATCGATTACTTTTGTATTTTCCGCATCAACGATCGACGAATTTGGGTTTCCTCTGAAATCCATTGAAACAAGCGGTTCTTCACAAAAAGCAAGAATACCTTTTAATTCTTCGTTAGCGGCATTTTTTAAGACGCGGTTTACTTCTTCGGTAGTGGTCGGTTTTTCGACGTTGATAACTACATCTACCAGCGAAACATCCGGCGTGGGCACACGAACTGAGATACCTTCGAATTTACCCGCAAGTTCAGGAATAACCAAAGCAACGGCCTTTGCAGCACCGGTTGAGGTCGGGATCATCGAAAGAGCGGCGGCTCGAGCACGGCGGAGATCTTTATGCGGCAGATCAAGCAGTTGCTGGTCATTAGTATAACTATGAATGGTGTTCATCATGGCATTTTTAATGCCGTAGTTGTCGTGGATAACTTTCGCTACAGGAGCGAGGCAGTTGGTTGTGCACGATGCATTGGATATAATGTTATGAGCCGTAGCATCATACATTTCTTCATTAACACCAAGGACAATCGTGATATCCTCACCCTTTGCAGGAGCGGAAATGATCACTTTTTTAACACTGCCGCGCAGATGTTTTGAAGCATCTTCAGCTTTAGTGAAATGGCCAGTTGATTCGATAACTATTTCGGCTCCGACCGATGCCCAATCGATCTTAGCCGGATCGCGTTCAGAAAATACTTTGAAACTATCGCCGTCAACTTTTATCGTATCTCCGTCGGCAGAAACATTCTGTTCCAAATTGCCCATAACGGAATCATATTTAAGCAAATGAGCCAACGTTTTCGTATCCGTCAGATCATTCACCGCCACGAAATAAATATCTTTATCTCCGAGCGATGCTCGAAGCACGTTGCGTCCAATTCGTCCGAAACCATTTATTCCAACTTTGATGCCCATAATATAAAAGCCTCCAAAAATAAAGTTTTATGTTAAAACCTTGAAGATATCGCAGTTTTCGGTAAAACTCAAAGACAGTGGGTTTACATAGGCTATTATACTTATGAAAGGCTGTAGGACTGGCAAATTGTTGAAACAATGGCAAAAGAATAGACGTAGTAACCGATTGAGTTTGGGTATTTTACCAGGTCAGATAATTTTCGGAGCGATCCAATAATGAATTTTTCTCGTTTTCATATATTTCAGGCGATTTTTATATTTATTTTCATCGCCGCTGCAAGTACAAGTTCGGCATTTTCACAATCTGAAGTGGCTGAATTAAAGTCGGAATCCGGCAACGAGGCAGTATCTTCTGAAAAACCGGATGATCCGGCAGTTACCGCGACGCCGAATGCATCATTATCGAACGATCTTCCACCGCTTAATCGTGTTGGCATTCAAACGGCTGATCCTTTGCCGCTAACGATCGACGAAGCGATCCGCCGTGCTTTGCAAAATAACAATACAATTGAAGTTACCCGCGACGATGTACGTTTTCAGGAAACTCAAATAAGATCACTTCTTGGAAACTACGATCCGGTATTTACGGCAAGCCCAAGTTTTTCGAGAAGCTCAACGACCGGTTCCGCCGCCACTAGAGATTTTAGCATCAATGCTGATCTATCTCAGCGAATCGCTCCGGGCGGTGGAAATTATCAACTATTTTTCAATAATCGAAGAACAGAAAATGCATTTGCTCAGGCACAGGTCAGTTCAGGTTCATTGGGCAGTGGAACCAGCGCTATTTATTCATCCAGTCTTGGCTTTCGTTATACACAACCTTTGTTCAGAAATTTTAATGTTGACGGAACTCGCCGCCAGATCAAGATCGCACGAAAGGTGCTTGCACAAACCGATGCCGATTTTCGTCGAACAACGATAGAAACCATCTCGCAAGTTCAGCGTGCGTATTGGGATCTGGTCTTCGCTCTTCGCGATCAGCAGAACAAAACTGCTAACTTGGATCTGGCAAAAGAGAACCTGCGTGTGATCGAGGCAAAGATCGAAGCCGGTGCTTCGCCGCCGCTTGCCCGTGCGGAAGTCGCTACCGAACTCGCAAATCGCGAATCTGATGTGCTTCTCGCAGCTCAGCAGGTTTCCATCTCTGAGAACACTCTGAAACAACTTTTGATCAAAGACGCTTTATCGCCGGAATGGCAACAAACCTACGTGCCTACGGACAAACCAACGATCGATCCGAACGTTCTATCTTTGGATAACGCGATCAAAGATGCAATGGATAATCGTCCGGAATTACAACGGCTTAAACTTGCCCGCGAAATAAACGATCTTGATGTCAAATATTACAAGAATCAGACAAAGCCGCAAGTAGATCTTAATACGACATTTTCGCTTGACGGATTGGCTCGAAGCGGTGCGAATCAGTCTTTTACGACAGATTTCTTCACCAGCAACCAGGATCTTTCGCTGTTTGAAGCGATAAATCAAACTCGCACAGATCTTGGTCTGCCGGTATTGACTGCTCCCCCGCCGATCGTTATACCTGCCGGTGCAAATTATCTATACGGCGGCTTCAATAGATCGCTGGCAAACATATTCAGAACTGACGCTCCGAACTTTACAATTGGTGTTACGATCTCTTTTCCATTTGGCAATCGGACAGCAAAAGCAAACTTGGCAGGCGCGAAGATACGCGAAAATCAACTTGCTACACAAACACGTTCTCAGGAACAAACTGTCCTTGTCGATGTAAGAAATGCCGTGCAGGCGGTTGAAACGGCTCGACAGAGAATATTTTCAGCTAGACGTGCCCGTGAAAATGCGGAAATTCAGCTTGACGGCGAACGAAAATTATTCGATTCAGGCCGTTCAAATACGTTCCTATTGTTTCAGCGTGAAAATGCTTTGACGAACGCACGTAATGCAGAGATCAGAGCTGAAACGGATTACAGCAAAGCCGTTTCTGATCTACAGCGTGTTACATCGACAACGTTCGAGGCAAATAATATAACTGTCGTATCGCCAACCGGCGACTAATATATCAATTTCCAGATCAGAGCGAAACTTATTGCTGATGAAGATCAGGCTTTAAGTTTCGCTTTTCTTTTGCGACAATCTCAACGTGAACGTTTCGGTCGTAATAATCACTAAAAACGAGCAAAAGAAGATCGCCGACGCGATCGGCTCTGCGGCTTGGGCAAATGAGATCCTCGTTGTCGATTCAGGCAGCACTGATCTAACTTGTGAAATAGCCGAACATCTTGGGGCAAGAGTGATCGTTCGCGATTGGCCTGGGTTTTCTGAACAAAAACAGTTTGCCGTTGACACCGCAAAATATGACCGAATATTCAGTTTAGATGCTGATGAAATAATTTCCGACCAACTTATCACCGAACTTAGATCCTTAAAAGATCTACCCGATAATGATCTGGCTGCGGGTTATCTTGTCCCGCGACTTTCTTTTTATTTGGGTAAGCCGATCCGTCACGGAGGCTGGTATCCGGACAAACAAATGCGCTTTTTCGATAGAAAAAAAGGCCACTGGAACGGTTCGCTTATACACGAATCATTTAAGCTTAATGATGGTGAATCGTTTTCGGAATTAAGTTCCGACCTGCTTCATTACAGTGTTGACGATCTTACTCATCATAACAAAATGATCGGTGAGCGTTATGCACCGCTTGCGGCAAAAAAAATGTTAAATAACGGCAAACATGCGTCTTTGCCAAAAATATTATTTTCAGGCACATTCGCGTTCCTTCGAGCTTACATTTTTAAAGCCGGGTTTCTGGATGGTTTTCCTGGATTTTGCATTGCATATTTTGCGGCTCATCATGCATTTTTAAAGCAATTGATGCTTCGTGAAATGCAAAAAGATCAAGAGAATATTTAGCCGCTGCAACCAACGCAATTTCTCAAACATCACACATTTGATAGAATTAGGCCGGTACTTTTATCTTTCAAAGCAATTTTATGAAAAAAATATTATTTGCAGCCATAACAGTTTCTTTATTATCGATAGCAGTGTCGGCTCAAAAAGGCATCGATAAGCAGACAGAAAAGATCAAAGACGATGCAAATAAACAGACGTCACGCGAAAGCGATGCCAATCGATCGTTCAGTTGGGGCAAAGGTAAAACGAAAACGCGGCAGCCGTTAACAAATCCGTATAAGATGAATGGCCGGCGTGATGAGCTTATCGAAACTGTAAAGGATGTTTTAGCTCAGAATAAGATCTTGGTTGATGATGCATCGTCAAGATATTCCGATGGCATGATAGTCACCCAGCCGATAATTTTTGCAAAAGGTCCCGTTACTGCTTCGAGCGAATTGCATCGTTATGGAAATATCCAATATGAAGACACTGCTTGGTCGCGGGCTCAATACACTCTGACCATCGAAATTCAACCAATTAACGGAACTCAGAATAACGTTTCCGTCACTGCTAAGGTTGAAGGCCGTGCAGCAAATGGTTTGATGGTTGAATGGCGAACTGTGCAAAGTTCGGGTTTGGCTGAGGATCAATTTTTATCAAAACTTGTTGAAACTGTGACCGGTGTTTCGCCAGAACCGGTTCAGGATGCCTCTGATCAGTAAGTATGATTCGTTTTTTTATTAGATCATTTGTTATATGTTTTCTGCTCATTTTGAGTGTTATATCGATCTGTGCACAAAGAGATCCGGAAGACGCCGGTTCTATCTCGCCGTCCGATCGATTCGAACGTATGACCTATAAAAAAATGCTGTCAAAAGCTCAAGCCAAAGAGCGTCAAAAAGATTATGATGAGTTGGTTCAGCGAAGCGAGGAGGCCTTATCGCTTTCCACAAAGATCGAGAAGTCATTATTGGAACACAATCACGTAACGCAAAAAGATGCTGACGATCTAAAGTCGCTTGAAAAGCTTGTTTCTAAGATATTGAACGGCATGGGCGGCGACGATTACGAAGATGAGAAGCTTAATACGCCAAATAATTTTCAAGATGCAGTAAAGTATTTACATACCGCAACTGTCGAACTTGCGAACGAAATTCAAAAAACTACAAGATTTTCAATTTCTGTCGCTGCAATAGAAACATCCAACGCTGTCCTACGTGTTATAAAATTCCTTAGATTTAAGCGATAAATCAATGCAGAAATTTTCCTTTGCTTTAATCACATTCATTGTTTTTTTGATATCGGTGAACGTTGTTGCCGCTCAGGACGACGATGTGATCAAAGTCGATTCATCACTCGTAATATTGAACGCAGCGATCAGCGATAAAGCCGGGCATAATGTTCCCGGGATCAAAGAAAAAGAATTTAAGGTTTTAGAGGATGGCGTTGAGCAGCAGATCGAACTTTTCGAAACAAGTGATACGCCTTTTGCGGCGATAGTTTTGTTCGACACTTCGGGTAGTATGGAAGATCGACTTACTCTAGCACGCACCGCCGCGATCAATTTTCTTCAAGGACTGCGGCCGGACGATGTTGCCGCTGTATATAAATTTGACCGCAATATCACTACTATCCAAGATTTCTCACAAAGCCAATTCATCAGTGATAAAATGTTCGATCTCTCGGCTCGCGGGATCACTGTTTTGAACGACGCCATATATAAGGCCGCGAAAGATCTGGAAGCACGTCCCGAAAAGCGCAAAGCTATAATCGTTCTTTCCGATGGCGAAGACACCGGAAGCAATGCTTCGGCCAAAAAAGCCCTTAATGCGGCATTGGCCGCGAATGCGACCATTTATACCGTCGATCTGACGACTTGGGAAGGAAACACTCGTGGACAGAACACTGCCGTATTAAAAGATTTTGCTGAAAAAAGCGGAGGTTTTTTTATTGCGGTAAAAAACGGACAAGTTTTACGGGATTCACTGGAAAGCGTCATCCAAGAACTTGGAACGCAATACACTCTAGGTTATTCGCCAAAGGAAACGAATTCCAAGAAAAAATGGCGTTCGATCGAGGTTGTAATTTCGCGCCCGAACCTCACGATCCGGACGCGAAAAGGTTATAACGTCGAACCCAATTGATCATTCGGAATCATCCAGTACGAACGTAACTATCATCATCACGCAATATTCTGCAACCTTTCCGTCATTGACCGTAACTTTTTGTTCTTTCACCCAAGCACCTTTAATATTTTTTATCGTTTTAGAAGCTCGTGCGATTCCCTGTTTAACGGCATCGTCAAAACTAGTTGCCGATGTTGCTGTAAGTTCGATATTTTTTGCAATTGACATAATTTCTCCTTATTTATTTTTACAATTGTTCTTAACTAAATAAAATCTGTTTTGTTCCTAGAAGTGTCGCGAAATCTATCAAGCCCGAGTTCGACAAGTTTGTCGATAACTGTCGGGAATGGCATTCCGCTGGCGGCCCACATTTTGGGAAAACCAGATGCATCGGTGAGTCCGGGCATTGTATTTATTTCATTTACCATTAACATTCCGGTGTCTGATCGTAAAAAGAAATCGACTCGTGCAAGTCCGCTGCCATCGATGGCTTTGAATGCATCTATCGCCAGTTTCTTGATCTTATCAGCCAGTTCATCCGAGATCGGGGCAGGCACGGTAAATTCGTTGTTTCCGGTTGCGGAATATTTTTCTGTGTAATCCAAAAAACGTTTGTCGGCATCACGAATAATATATTCACCCGGCAAACTTGCTTCCGGCTCTTCATTACCGATAACCGCGCATTCTATCTCACGCATTTCTATGTTTTCTTCGACCACTATTTTACGGTCATATTTCGCGGCTTCGTTAATTGCTGATTTAAGCGATTCGGCGTCATTTGCTCGCGAAACACCGACAGAGGAACCCAGATTAGCCGGTTTAACAAAACACGGATACCCGATGTTCTTTTCTATAAGATCGATAACGTTCTGTTCGGCTCTTTCCCATTCGCTTCGAAGAAACCAGGCATATTTGCAGATAGGCAATCCGGCTTCTTGAAATAGAGATTTCATAACGACCTTATCCATGCCGCACGACGAAGCCAAAACACCGCAGCCAACGTATGGAATTCGTTCTATCTCAAAAAGCCCTTGAATTGTTCCATCTTCACCGTTAGTTCCATGAAGAACCGGAAAAACAATATCTACATTTGAGAATTTTCCTTTGTTCTCAGAGGCGGTTTCGGTGCTTTCCATGAGATCGGCAATGCCGTCAGGCAAAAGTTCGATAGAAGATCGTGTGTCCAGCCATTCGCCTTCGCTTGAAATTGCCATTGGTACTATGGAATATTTCAGCTTATCGGCTTGTTCAATGACCGTTCTGGCTGAGCGAATCGAGATCTCGTGTTCACCGGAGCGTCCGCCAAATATAACACCAATGCGTGTTTTCATATGATTCTTATTATTTGAGTCTTAGAGATAGTTTACTATTACCGAAATTTAATATATTGCGACGGATGATTCAATGCGACAATCTTATTAAAGTATGGTTTTGCCGAGTGCCGACAGTATCAGTTCACAGGCAAGTTCCACAGTGATGTTACTTTGATCCAGCATCGGATTAACCTCAACGATCTCGAACGAGCGCATTCCGCCGTGTTCGGCAATAACTTCAAGAGCAAGATGTGCCTCTCTGTATGTGGTTCCGCCGCGAACCAATGTCCCCGATCCGGGAGCAAATCGCGGGTCGATCATATCCACATCAAATGTGACGGCATAACCGCCCGGAGCTTTTGATGCGATCGCAATGGCATCCTGAACACAGGCAAGCATACCTCGCCGATCGATATCGCTCATTGTAAAGAAATGATCGCGCAATCCCATATTGTGAATCCGCTTTTGTTCGCCGGCATCCAGATCACGAGCCCCGACATGAGCAAGATATTGCGGTTTTAATTTTGGAGAAAAACCGCCGATATTTACAAGCTCATTTTCACCTTCGCCAAGCAAAGCCGCAAGCGGCATTCCATGAATATTTCCGGAGTCGGAGGTTTTAGGCGTGTTTATATCTGCATGGGCATCGAACCAAATAAGGCCGATGTCTTCGCCTAAATTCCTATAATGCGACGATATGGCCGAAAAGCTTCCGATCGCTATAGCATGATCGCCGCCAAGTATTATCGGCAGTTCGCCATCGTCCAAAATTTTTGTCAGATCCGAAAAAACATTTGTGAAAGAAGCTGTCATTTCCGGCAAATACTTTGACTTTGAACCAGCGACCGCTTTTTCTTTCGGTCTAATTACTTCCACATCGCCGCGGTCGGAAACTTGATAGCCCAATTCTTTAATGCGCTCAAATAGAGACGACCCGCGAAGTTTCGCAAGCCGCATTGCTTCAACACCGAGTTCGCTTCCGGCTTTTCCGGCACCATAACCAAGTGGGATCCCGACGATCGCAATATTCTTTTTCTTATTCAAATTCATAAAACTATAATTCACCAAAACCATTCTCAAATAAAGCGATTATCGATCCCATTGCCGCAGCTTCGTCGTTTCCTTCGACAATGATAAGCAGTTCGGTGCCTTTTGAGGCCGCGAGTGTCAATATGTTCAAAATTGATTTTGCATCTGCGAACATCGAATTGTCAGTACGATTCAGGCGTATCGTACTTTCGAATATATTCGCTACTTTAACAAGTTGCGATGCCGCTCTGGCGTGCAGTCCCAAAGAATTGATGATAGTGATCTTTTTTTCAAGCATCTTTCTTCATTTTTTGTGGTTCCAGCAATGTACCGGTCGAATGAATGGCCTGTTTGCCCTGTTCCTCGACAGAGATAGCAAGTTCTTCTAAGGTCGTTTCCTTATTTTGCGAAGCTAATTTGATCACCATCGGCAAATTAACGCCGGTAACGATCTCTACCTCTCCGGGTGACAGAAACATTGCTGCGATGTTCATTGGTGTTCCGCCAAACATATCTGTCAGCATTAATACGCCATTGCCTTGCGAAACATTTTTGATCGCCCGTTCGATCTCTTCTTTAGCTATTTCGACATTGTCGTGCCAGCCGATAGAAACGGCAGTCACATGATTTATTTCACCGACAATAGTTTCAGCTGCGGACAAAAGCTCGTTCGCAACCTGTCCGTGGGATACAATAATACCACCCACTTTTTTCATAAACTCAAACACCTCACTTTTCAATATCACGGTGAGAAACCGAGACATCATACTCTTCGCCGCGAAGGGCTTCACCAATGCGGTCTGCTACCATCACAGATCTGTGCCGTCCGCCTGTGCATCCTATACCGACTGTTAAATATGCCTTACCCTCTCGTTTATAGAATGGGAGTAAATATTTAAGCAGGTCAATAAATCTGTTGATAGTTTCTTCGACCTCCTCAAACTGTTTTAGATATTTTACGATCTTCGGATCTTCTCCTGTCAGACTTCTCAGATTTCGATCAAAATACGGATTTGGCAAATGCCTTACATCCAACATTAGATCTACATCGCGCGGATTTCCGTATTTATGACCGAAGCTTGCGATCCTTACTTTCATTAAAACTGACTCATCCACCGCACCGAATTTTTCAACAATTGTTCGACGAAGCGTATGAACCGTTAGATCGCTCGTGTCGATGATCATGTCTGCTAATGGACGTATCGCATCTAATGCTTGCCGCTCTTCGCGGATCGATTCGATAAGGCCGCTGCCTGTATCCGCCGGATGCGGCCTTCGCGTTTCGGAAAATCTTCGGCGTAAAACATTTTCGGAAGCTTCGAGGAATAAGATAAACGGTGATCTTTCCCGCTTTTTTAATTTTTTTACAGCGTTCGGAAATTCGGATAAAAAATGTCTTTCTCTGATATTAATGACAAGTGCGGCCTTTTCGATGGGCGGTTTTTCTTCTTCGCGTGGAATAAGAAGTCGGGCGAATGTCGGCAGCATTGTGAGCGGAAGATTATCTACACAAAAATATCCAAGGTCTTCGAAAGCATTTGTCGCCGAACTCATGCCCGAACCGCTTAGTCCGGTAATGATGACGAATTGCGGCGAAGTCGCTTTTATATTTTCACTAGACTGCTTCATTTAGAATTCCCAACGGCGGCATCGTGCTTTTCGACAAGCTTTTGTGCGGCATCGATTCCCTTCGATCGTAAAATATATAGTCTTACGGCTGTCTCGACAAGAATTGCAAGATTTCGTCCAGAAGTGACCGGCAAAACATATTTGGGTATCGACAAACCGAAAACTCGCTGTGTTTGTGTGTCCAAACCTATACGCTCAACATTTGTATTTTTATCCCAGAGATCGAGTTCGATGCAAAGTTGAATTTGTATTGATTGCGATACCGCCGATATTCCGAAAAGATCGCGGACATTCATGATCCCGAGTCCGTGGATCTCTAGGTGTTCATAAGTAAGCGTAGGTGCTGTGCCTTCCAATACTCCGCCGATCTTTTTTATCAAAACAGCATCGTCGGATATAAGACTATGACCGCGGGAAATAAGATCGAGAGCACATTCCGATTTCCCGATACCCGAACGTCCCTGCAGTAAAACACCAATGCCGTACATTTCAAGCAAAACTCCGTGCAGTGTGAGATATGGAGCAAGTTCGATTTGAAGAAACTTTGTTACAAGAGAGATCGCCTTTGAGCTAGGAAGTGGTGTCCGAAGAACAGGTATGAAATTGTTGACGGCAAATCGTATCAGCGACGGCTTTGGTTCAAGGCCGTGGGTTATAAGTATTGAAGATATTACGCTCGGATCGAGCCTTTCAATGGCTTGTTCGGCTTCGATCTCAGGTAACTCCGAAAGATAAGCAGCCTCACTTTGACCGGCAATCTTTAAGCGGCCAGAATGCAGATATTTTTGAAAACCGGAGAAAGCAAGTCCAAGTTTTTGTATTCGCTCGGATTCGACCAGGTTTTGAAGCGATATTCTATCGCCCGCAATCATCGAAAGATCGAGCTCTACCGGAGCTCTTTCGATCAAATCGGCGATCGTCAAACTATTTGTGGGGCGATCCGGAAAATCCATTTTTAAGGTTCGATAAGGCCGTAATGTCCGTCTTTGCGCTTATAAATGATCGAAATGCGTTCGGTACCTGAATCGCGAAAGACCAAAAATTGATTTTCATCGTCTTCCAAAAGCATAGCAGCTTCTTCGGCCGTAACCGGTTTTACTTTATAACGTTTTGTCTTGATTATTTTCGTCGGAGAAGGCTCCGGAGCTATATCTGTTTCTTCAGCTGGAGCGAGCTTTCCCGCCTTTACAGCCTTATGCGATTTATCTATAACTTTCTTTTTGAGTTTTAGAGCCTGTTTTCCGATCTTGTCGATCGTATCGGCAAGAGATTTATACATATCGGCCGAAGTGGTCATCGCCGTCAGAACATCGTTTCGCCAATTGACTACCACCTCAGACCGGTGGCGGCCGCGTTCGACTTCGATAGTTACATGAGCTTTCAAAGGTTTGCCTCCGAAAACATGGCCGATACGGCTAAAATGTTCCTCGGTATGCGACCTAAGAGCTGGTGTTACTTCAATGTGGCGTCCTGTGTATTCTATGTTCATATAAGTCCCCTTTTGATTATTCAGTCAGCTTCAAACTACGGTTTTACGTTCTCGCGAACCGGGTATCTGCATCTGATCCCTGTATTTTGCGACCGTTCGACGCGAAAGTTTCACGCCTTCGTCGCTCAACATCTTAGCTATTTCTTCATCTGTCAGAGGTTTTTTAGAATCTTCTTCTTCGACGATCTTCTTGATACGAAGTTTCAAAATGCGTGTCGAAACTTCTTCGCCTTCTTCATTCATCATACCTTCGGTAAAGAAACGCCGCAGTTCAATAACACCTTGCGGCGTATGTGCATATTTTCTGTTCACAACACGCGAAATGGTAGATAAATGCATACCGATATCTTCTGCTATATCCTTTAGCATCATCGGTTTTATTTGTTCGACCCCATTATCCAAAAATTCATGTTGCCGCTGAACTATCGATTCGACAACACGATATATTGTCTGCCTGCGATGTTCGATGTTACGAAGAAGATCGACTGCGGACCGAACTTTTTCTTTGATGAAATCTTTCGCCTCTTTGGAAGTTTCATTTTGATCGAGCAATTTATGATATGTCGGACTGATGCGAAGCCGCGGGCTGCCGTCGTCCGTAAAATAGATCACATATTCATCATCGATCTTTTCGATATAAACTTCCGGAGCAACATAGATTGCTTCATCCGAAGAATAACGGCGTCCCGGATATGGATCGAGCACCCGGACCTTTTGGATCTCTTTATCGAGTTCATGAACATCGCGGCCGGTGTTTTTCGCCAAATGCGGTAAACGATGAGGCTGCATATCCTCAAAATGATCGCGAACTATTTCAGCCGCAAGGCTTTCGCCTTCGCCATTCACTTTCAGTTGAGCCAAAAGCGACTCTTTTACATCAAAAGCACCGCATCCGACCGGATCTAAATAAAGAACTATCTGACGGGCACGTTCTGCTGTTTCAATATCGCAAACAGCCATTGATGCAATCTCTTCAAGGGAAGTTCGCAGTCGGCCGTCAGCATCGAGGTTGCCGATTATACAGATAGCGGCTTCTTCTTCCAAAATGGTCACATCACACATCGAAAGCTGCCATTCGAGATGTTCGCTAAGCGATGGCGCGTGTGTCAAAAATTGTTCAAAACTGGGAACATCGTCTTTATATTCGATCTCTTGAGTTTTATATCCGGGATCTAAATAATCTTGAAATTCGCGTCCGTAATCTATTTCTTCAAAAGCATCAGAGCTATCATCTGAAATATCGTCAACCCCATCTTCTCTCTGAAAATTCTCTTCATTATCGGATATATCAGATTCAATCTTTTCTCCGGAATTTTTACCATCTGGTACATCGAAATCGTTTGTGTCAGGTGCTCCGTCGGCATTTTGATCCAAAATATTATCGGATATTTCCTGAACCTCATCGCCCGGCAAAACTTCTTCGAGAACCGGATTTGCAACAAGCTCTTGCTCCACTAATTCACTAAGCTCAAGCGCGGTCATCTGCAACATTTCGATACGCTGACGCAATTGAGGCGTCAGTATCATTTTTTGTTGGAGCTGTGTTTGAAGGCGTAATGAGGACATAAATCGAGATATCGAGATTCTTAAAGCAAATATCGTACCAACTATTCTGATTATACGTTTTTTAAAAAAGAAATGCTAAACACGAGACGCTTAAAGAGTGAATCTTTCACCAAGATAAAGCCTGCGGACATCGCTGTCTTCAACCAGGTCAGCAGGACTGCCGGAACGCAATATTTTACCTTCGGTCATAATATAGGCGCGGTCGGTTATCCCTAAAGTTTCACGCACATTATGATCGGTAATGAGAATTCCGATGCCCTGGTCACGTAGATATATTATTATTTCGCGAATGTCTTCTATAGCAAGCGGATCTATTCCGGCAAAAGGCTCGTCAAGCAATATATATTGAGGTTCAGTTGCTAGACATCTGGCGATCTCGACACGACGGCGTTCGCCGCCGGAAAGCGCGTCGCCGCGAATTTTACGAACATGTTCGATGCCAAATTCTTCAAGTAATTCCTCGAGCCGCTGAAACCTTTCTTGTCGTGCTAATTTTGTAGTTTCTAATACCGCAAGAATGTTTTGTTCAGCTGTAAGTTTCCTAAAAATAGACGGCTCTTGAGGCAAATATCCAAGTCCTAACCGGGCTCGCAGATACATCGGCAATAATGTAACATCTTGCCCATTAAGAACTATCTTTCCTCGTTCGGGTTTTTCCAGGCCGACCATCATATAAAAAGATGTCGTTTTACCTGCTCCGTTCGCCCCAAGCAAACCAACTACTTCACCCTTTACAACTCTGATGCTGACATCGTCAACAACACGCCGTCGGCTATATGATTTTTGCAGATTATGAGCAGATAAAGCCGCGGTAGATAAGTCATGATGTCCGTTGCCGTTCGAATTTTGCGGGGTTGTTATGTTTGACACTGAATATTAATTGACCTTATAAACCGATCGCGTTCTTCCTGATGCATTCTTTTGTTCCGGATTTTCGCCGATTACTCGATTATCTTTTAGATAAACCGTGATCTGGCCGCCTTGTGACGAACCGCTTTCAGCATCATCGACCGTCGCCGGATTTCCTCGAATGACCACGCTTTCCGATTCCGCATCGTATTTTGCATAGTTGCCGGCCGCTCTTCGTTTCGGCTGAGTTACGACAATATCTCCTTCGGCGATCGTTTGCGCAACCTCGTTCTTTTCGTTGATAAACACATCCGCTGCATTTGTAGTAATTCTGTCCGTTCCCTGACGAATGTCAACGTTGTCCTGATAATGGATCAAGTTCCTGTTTCGATCATAATTCAATTGATCGGCCGATGCATAGACCGGGACTTTTGTTTGCCGTCCGTTGATCGTTTTCTTTGCATCATAAAGCAAGCTCTGGGTGTTACCACTCGATCGAAAAGTTCCGTTCTTTTGATCGATAACAAATTCGTTGCCGCGCACATAATTGTTTTCCTGCCAGCCGCGAGCCGAACCACGATAAACCGCAACCCCGGTTTTATGATCGAATTCAGCCTGATCCGCAGTAATAAAAACAGGTTTGCCGCTCTCGGAAAATGGCGTCGATCCACCGGTCGTTTTTTGACTATAATATGTGGTAGAAACTTTCTGACGCATTGCAGATCGGTTGTTCTTTGTGTCCCAATCTATCTCAACAGCTTTGACACGGGCTTTTGAATCCCATGCTGTCGGTTCTCCGCCTCTAAGCCGAACGATCTCATCTACAGCCGTAAAAGTTATATTATCGGCAATGGCGTTTCGATCGTTTTCAATAAACTTACAATTATCACTCGCATTAAACTCAGAAACATCTCCGCTATTTGGATCGAAAACCGCTGTTAACGTGTTTGCGGTCAAAGTCTGTGTTCCGCGATCTACCGAAGAAACAGTCGGCACTCTTACAGTTTTGGTTTTTGTGGAACCAATGCATTTTTTAACATTGTTACCCGATTCATAAAAATCGCAATCAAAACGCGAAGCATTGACCGTAGTTACATAATTCGTATTTGATGCCGAAAGCGGCGTGGCAACAAGTTCTGCATTACCGATCGCCTCGACCTTTTGCAAGCTGGAGCCATCCGCATTGAATAATGTATGGATCGTATCAGCAGTCACTTTTTTATTGGAGGCATTTGCCTTTCCACTTGGAGCCGTGAAATTTATTGTTGTACGTCCCTCCGTGTCCAAAGCCGAAACAATGCCTTTTGCTTTAAATGTCAGTCGGATCGCGTTTGGAGCGAACATGGTTATCTTTGTATATTCAACTGCTTTTGATGGCGTCATTGTCACCGAACTCGAACCTTTCGCGACCGCTGAACTAAGAAATTGCCCATCATCAAAAACAGCGGTCATTTGCGGTGAACTCACTTCTGTTGTTTTATCGTCGGCAGTTTGCTTCAAAAAGCCGTTTCCAGTAATTGTCGCGGATCGAAGCTTCGAAGCATTGTTCAATTGAGCATCGATATTGTCCCCTTTCAAAAGATCTCTGCTCTGAATTATCTGTGAATCACCGTTCAAGTTGACAATGCCTTTTGCTCGTTGATATTTCACATTGGCCGCCGTTATTGTCGTCGGCTGCTCATCCTCGACAGTAATGATCTTTACATTATCCCGAAGATCAAAAATATCATTCGGTTTATCATATAACGCATAATTTGAAGTAATATGGGTTGGCTTGCCACCGGTTTCTTGTACGTCAATTTTGACGTTTTCGAACATCTCCAATTTGCTCACATCACGTGAATTCGTGTTTTCCGCAGCAATAAGAAATACTTTAGCCCTTTTCGCCGAAACATCTGTTGTACGGGTCTTGGATACTATATTTGCCGTGAAATCACCAGTTAGATCTATTAATTCATTCGCGTTGTCATATTTTGCGTAGGCGGCATTTATCTTTGCATTACTGATATCGGAACCGGTTTCGTTGGTATCACCGGAGGTCTCGATTTCAACATCACGCAGTAATTCAACCGTTCTTTCTGCGGAATTCACCGTTGCTCCATAAGAAGAACCTTTTACGTTGAACCGCGTAAATTCAACATATTCTTCGGCCGTTGCAGTTTCGTTATTACGCGTGTAGGTTACCTGCTCTGTTTTGACATTTAACTCATCGGCCGTGGTTATACTTACGTCGCCGGCAAAAAAAGCCTTAAAGTTCTTTTCTTCCTCTGGAATATAAACGGCTTTTTGGGCGGTAATTTTATCGGCAGTGCGTTTGTCGCCTTCGCCGTGATAAACCTCCAGATATACATTTTCCAGCTCTTGATGATTATCGGAAAATGTAGTTGCTTTATCTGCTTTTATATAATATTGCAGAACATTGTCAGTCATCTCGCGACGTTCATATCCGCTTACTGCCGCCACAACATCTTCTGAAAGAGTGGTGGGAAATCCTTTCATTCTAAATTCCGGCTGTCGTCCAAAATAGATAAAACTCGCAACAACGCCGAGCACCGTCATTATAAGCAATCCGGCAGCGGCATAGCGAAAATACTTCGGCATTTTTGCTCGAAGTTTATATTCATCTATTTTTTTTACATTAATTTCAGCCACAATTAATTATCAGGTCTAATGTCTTCGACAACAAGTTGAAGCCGGGTGTTTCCCTGCCATACGTTTGCCTCGGCGGTATAAGCTACTTCGATGCGCTTGCCTATCTCTAAAGTTCGCCCTTGTGATCTCACCACGCCATCCCACCAAACAGCTTCGAATTTTTTACGGTGTTCGTCTTCGAGCCAAAGTTTTAAATGTTTTTGTTTCATAACGAAAGGTTCTTCGCAAATAAAAAGACCTTTTGTTGCGAATATCGGCTTTCGATTACCTACACCACATGGTTCAAGTTTTTTTAATTCCTCAACCATCTTTAAACCAAGCGTAGTTGAACTGACGCGAGCATTTATTTGCAATTTTGGCACAAACAGATCGTCTGTATTCTTTTCTGTTGCAAATTTATCTAATTTTTTTCTTAATAGATCTATATTCTCAGTTTTTATTGTCATTCCGGCCGCCGCCGCGTGTCCTCCAAATTGCTCAAAGACTTCGGAGCAAGTTTCCAATGCGTCGAGTAAATGAAAGCCTTCGATGCTGCGGGCGCTACCATAAGCAACGTCGCCTTCTATCGAAAGCACTATCGCGGGTCTGTAAAATCTCTCTGCAACACGCGAAGCCGCAAGTCCTATAACGCCTCGATGCCAGCCTTCCCCGGCTGTAACAATAAAAGATGCTTTTGAATCTGTATTGTTATCTGTAAGTGCCGTTTGTGTAACCTCATCTTGGATCTTACGCCGTTCTCGATTTCGTGAATCCAGTACTGCCGCGATCTTACGAGCTGCGTTAAAATCATCCGATTCGAACAATTCAACAACATGCTTTGCAATATCCATTCGGCCGGCGGCGTTGATCCTAGGACCAATGCGGAATCCTATGTCATAACTCGTCATTACTGAAGTACAATCCGATACTTCCATTAAAGCTTTCAGCCCAAAATTATTTGTATTTTTAAGATCGCTCAGACCAAGTGAAACTATTGCACGATTTTCACCGGTAAGATCCATTACATCGGCAACAGTGCCGATAGCAGCTATCTTTAAAAAACTGCGAGAGAGTTCGTTCTTATCGTGTCTCTCCAACAAAGCCTGAGCTAATTTATATGCAACACCGACGCCGGCAAGATTTTTATCGGGGTAATCGCAGCCGATTTGATTCGGGTCTATTACGGCGAATGCTTTCGGGATGCCTTTTTGGGGATCTGAAATATGGTGGTCTGTAATTATAAAATCAAGTCCGTTGTTGCTTGCCCATTCTATCGCGTCGAAACTTCTGATACCGCAATCAACGCTGATGGCAAGACTACAACCACGGGCTCGAGCCGCTTTTAGGGCTTCAATATTGATACCGTAACCTTCCGTAAATCGATTGGGAATGTGGTATTCACTTTCCGCACCGAGTAACTTCAAAAGCTTGCGAAGTAGAACCGTTCCGGTTGTTCCATCCACATCATAATCGCCCCAGATCAATATTTTTTCTTTGTTTTCGATCGCCGAATCGATGCGCTCAACCGCTTTGCTCATATCTTTGAGCAAATATGGATCATGAAGATGTTCAAATTTTGGAGTTAGGAACTTTGCTGATTTTGCAGGATCTTCGCAACCGCGATTTATCAGAAGTGATGCAAGAAGCGGTGAAACGCCGATGACCGCCGCAAGTTCATTTGATGCTGCTCTGTTTTGCCGGTCATAGACCCAATCTTTTTGCATTTTACCCGAGCGCGGGATTTACGACACCGAACCACAACGCGATCAATATCGCTGTTCCAACAACAATACGATATACAATAAATATGAGTGTTGAGTTTTTGCGAAGAAATGCCAGTAGGAACCAGATCGATAAATACCCGACAATGCCGGCGACTATCATACCAAGGCCAAGAGCGACCAGATCATCTTTGTTCAGGATCTGTACGGCTTCTTTTAATTCCAACAATCCGCTGGCTGTGATCGCTGGTATCATTAGTAAAAATGAAAAACGAGCAGCAGCTTCGCGTTTTTGACCGGCGAATAATCCGCCCATGATCGTTGATCCCGAACGGCTCGCTCCGGGTATCAAGGCCAGCACCTGCGAGAATCCAACGACTAGGGCATCAACAATGCCAAAATCGCGTAATTCTTTTCTATGTGATCCGACGAGCTCTGCGATGCCCAAGAGTACAGCAATTGCGATCATCATTATCGCAATTACCCACAGGTTTTTTGTGTCCGGACCTTCGATCCTATCTTTGAACAAAAGCCCTATAACACCGATCGGGATCGATCCGATAATTATCAGCCAACCAAGCCATGATTCATTTGAAAGCCAGATCGGTCTAATGCCGTTAGTTCCCGAAAAACGCATACCTTTTTTTCTGGTAATTACGGCCCAATGATCGCGTATAAAAGCAGATGAGATCCCCAAAATATCATTGGCAAAATAAATTATTACAGCTGCTAGTGTTCCAAGTTGGATCACAGCCATCGTTGCCGTGATCTGTTTCGGATCGCCATTATATATATTGGTCCAGCGGCTTGCAAAAACCAGATGAGCCGTCGAACTTATCGGGATGAATTCCGTTAGACCCTGAACTATGCCGAGAATGATCGCTTGTATTAGATCCATAAATTGGCCGAATCGGCTCGATTGAGCGAGGTAAAATAAAAATTTAACACCGTTGCCGCAGCAAAACAACTAAACTCGATATTTTGCGCCGCCGGCTATTCGATCATAAAGCCAAGCCGGAAATATAAGGCCGGCTCTGACAAGAAAAGCGAGCTGCCAAGGGAAAGCATCAAATTTAACCTTATTCTCGATCGACCTGATAATGCGATCAACAGCATAATCAAGTTCCATCAAATACGGCATTTTACTTTCTCGGCCGAATGTAAGAGGGGTTTTGATAAAACCGGGTTGTATGATTGTAACTGCTATGCCACCGCCCTGAACATCCAATCGAACACTTTCAAAGAAAGTCGTCATCCCAGCTTTGCTTGCCGCATATGCCGCTGAACGCGGAAGACCGCGAAATCCGGCAAGACTCGATATTGCAACTAACTGTCCGCTTCCGTTCTCTATCATTTCAGGTAAAACCGCCGCGACCGAATTTACTGAACCTAAAAGATTTATATCTATTACATTTTTTACTACTTCCGGTAAAAGATATTTATCCTTAGCAGTCGAACCACCGATACCCGCATTGGCGATCATAATATCGATACGGCCGAATTCATCCCGCACCTTATCGGCAGCACTTCGCAACGCATCAGCATCTGTCACATCACAAGGAAATACGCGCGCAGTTCCGCCTATTTCTTCACAAAGAGCAGCGATGCGAGAAAGTTCCTCTTCCCGGCGTGCGACAAGACAAACCGTGCCGCCTTTTTTTGCGATCGTGATCGCAATGCCTTCGCCAATGCCGCTTGATGCACCCGTCAGGAAAACTATTTTCTTATTCCAACCCATACTAACTAACAAAGTTCAGCAACGTGAGGACCTAAGGCTTTTAATGCGTTCCCTAGATCATCTTGCTTTATCAACAAATGATCCCGTGAAAATGCCGAGAGTGTTATTACGGGAATATCATACTCAGCGAGTATGTTAGTTATTAAAGCAATAAAACCTACAACATTAAATTGAAGCTCTAGGTCAAAGGTTAGTAATCTGAATCCTTTTTCGATCTTAGCATCACGGATCGCGTGCCGAACTGTGGTAAAATCAATGTCATCAAGTAAAAGTGTAACCTCTTTGCCGTCGAAAAAGATCATAAAAGGCGTGGTCATTCGCGGGCTCAAATCCGGATCTTGCAGTAATCCATTCCACTGGACAAGCGATAAAGATATTAATGAATATGTCTCCGGATCGACCGAAACACGGGCTTTATTAAGAAGTTCTATTGCCGATCGATCTAACATAATATTTTTATACATCAATAACAGTCGTAACGATAACAGGCTTACCGCTGATGTGTTTTTGAACAAATCTTTTTAGAAGTATCCGCAAAGTCTCTTTGAATACATTTCTGTCAGCTATTTGTTCGCGTTTCATCGAATCTATACCGTCAACTACAACTTTGCGGGCGTCTAAAACAAACCCATTCTCTGCGTCAATGCCGGCAACCCCGCTGAGTGAGATCTGCGGTTCTCCGAATAAAGTTTGAGTTGAACGTTCGATCATAACCACAAGAGAAATCGCACCGCCGTAAGCAAGTTTTTTGCGTTCTCGAACTACTTCGTATTCGATCTCGGTCATTGACTCTTCATCTATAAAGGTCTTGTGTAGTTCGTGTTTCTCTACAACTTTTGCGGTATCTTCGGTCAATTCCAAAAGGTCGCCATTCTCGATCAAAATAACGTTGTCGTCGGTATAGCCTTTAACATGATGTTTAACATATTCTTTATGCCTGAACAGCATGCGATATTCTCCGTGTATCGGTATCAAAAATTTTGGACGAGCGGTTTCGACCATTATCTTTATATCTTCTTGCGAAGCATGACCGGAAACATGCACGAGCCGACGTTTTTCTTCGATGATATTTGCCCCGCGTTTATAAAGATGTCCGATCAGACGGCTGATGTTCTTTTCGTTTCCGGGAATTATTCTCGCTGAAAGAACAACGGTATCACCCGGTTCGATCTGCAATCCTTTGTGAATTCCTGTTGCAAGATTCCACAAAGCCGCTCTCATCTCGCCCTGCGAACCTGTAACTAGATATGCTATTTCGTCGTCGCGAAAAGAGCGCGAATCACCAAGTGCGATCAATGTTCCATAAGGTATTTTTAACAACCCTTGTTCTTCGGCTATCTCGACATTTTTTTGCATTGACCGACCGAGCACGCAAACCTTTCGTCCGAATTCGTGAGCAATATCGAAAACGATCTGTAGGCGATGAAGCGACGAAGAAAAGGTCGAAATAAATAAACGTCCTTCGGTTTGTTCAAATATTTCTTCAAACGCCGGAATTACCGCACGTTCAGAAGGAGTTCTTCCCGGGACTGTAGCATTTGTTGAATCACCTAACAGAGCCAATACGCCATCATCGCCTATACGGGATAATGTTTTAAGATCATAAGGTTTGCCGATGACCGGCGTATCGTCGATCTTATAATCGCCGGTATGAATTATGGTCCCAATCGGTGTGGTGATCGCAAGCGAAAAACAATCGACAAGCGAATGCGATGCATGTATGAATTCAACCGAAAAACTGCCGATCGTTCTAGTGTCGCCGGCTTCTACTCGATGTAGTAAGACATCATCAAGCATATCAAATTCACTCAACCGCTTTTCCGCCAATGCATGTGTAAAACGGGATGCATAAACCGGTAAATTAAATTTTTGAAGTATGTAAGATAAAGCTCCAATGTGATCTTCATGTCCGTGGGTAAGAACAATAGCGGTCAAGTTGTCTCGATAAGGTTCAAGGTATTCGAAATTCGGAACGGAGATATCGACACCATAAGGTGTTTCTTCGGGAAAACCCATTCCGGCGTCGATAACTATCATTTCATCGCCGTAACGAATACCCAGGCAATTCATGCCGAATTCGCCGATCCCGCCAAGCGGTATTATTTCTATTTTACTCAAAATGTTATTTCTTCTTATTTATTTAAAACTTGATTTTATCACATTCAGGAACTTCATTGAATTCTTGACAAATAAATAATGTTTACGATATTCTTCGTTCAGTTAAATCAGGGGAGTAGATAGCCCGAAAAGGGTTTGCCGCTGTCGTCAGTACAATTGTTTTGGTCGGAAACAATTCGGCGTGGCTAAGAAAATATCGAGACCTTTACGACGATATAATATCGGTCGTAAAGGTTTTTCCTTTTCGGCCTGAAAAAGGAGATCTTTTCTAATGGCTTTGTTCCCTTTTGTTGAATATTGGTGGTTTTACTCTATATTCACTTTTTTTGTACTTTTCATGCTTGCACTCGATCTGGGTGTATTTAATCGAAAAGCTCATGCTGTCACTTTAAAGGAAGCTTCTATTTGGAGCGTTGTTTGGGTGACGCTCGCAATGGTCTTTTGCTTCATCTTTTATCAATATTCGCTTGCGAAATTTGGTCCTGATATCGCTCAAACAACCGCATTGGAATTCCTGACCGGTTATGTTATTGAATATTCGCTTTCGATCGATAATATTTTTGTATTTGTACTTGTATTCAGCTATTTCGGCATACCTGCCAAATATAAGCATCGAGTTTTGTTCTACGGAATTTTGGGAGCTCTTATTTTCCGTGCAATATTTATCGCGCTTGGATCGGCATTGATGCAGTTCCATTGGGTGATCTATATTTTCGGCGGGTTTTTGATTATTACAGGTATCAAAATGTTGTTTTCCGGAAAAGAAGAGATCGACCCGGAAAAAAACCTTCTGATAAAACTCTTCAAAAGAATAATGCCGGTCGATCATGGGATCGAAGACAAAAGTTTTTTCAAAAAGATCGGAGGCATTTGGCATGCGACGCCGCTATTTATAGCGCTGCTATTTTTGGAAGCCACCGATATAATTTTCGCAGTTGATAGCGTGCCGGCAATTTTCGGCATTACCAAAGAACCGCTTATCGTGTTTACGTCAAATATTTTCGCGATACTCGGGTTGCGGTCGATGTATTTTATGCTTGCAGGTGTTATTGATAAATTCCACTTGATCCAATATGGTCTCGCTGTTGTTTTGGTTTTTGTTGGCTTGAAAATGGTTTGGCTTAACAATGCATTTGACGGCAAATTTCCGGTAACGTGGTCGCTCGGTATAATTGTCGGCGTTATTACTATCTCTGTCGTCGCATCGCTGCTGATACCGCCAAGAGAACTTGTCGAAGATGATCAAAAGATCGATCCGTAAAGATCGATCCATTCTTGAAGTGTCAGTGTTTCAGCACGGCGAATTTCGGCGATGCCGGATTTTATCAGAGCAGCGTTATGATCTTTATAATGAGTTTTGAGATTATTTGAAATTGTTTTTCTTTTGTGAGTGAATGCCGCTGAAACAAGGTCACGAAAATCTTCTTGGTTTTCGATATTTACTTTTTTCGGTGTTAATTTAACAACTGAGCTCCAAATTTTCGGAGCGGGCCGAAAAGCATTTGGTGGAACGTCAAACAAACGTTCCACGTTAAAGTATAATTCCGTTAATACAGTAAGAAACCCGCGTTCAGATCGACCGATCGGAGCCGAGATCCGTTCCACTACTTCACGTTGGAACATCAAAACAAGTTGAGAGAATGTCTCTCTTTGTTCCATTAATCGCTGTAAAATAGCCGTTGAAATGTTGTAAGGCAAATTTGCGGCTAGTTTGATCTTTTTATTGGTTTTGGTAAGATCGGCAAAAGTGACTTCCAAGGCATCTGCATCTACCAATTTGAAATTTTTATTTACTCCAAAATGCATTCGCAGTTCAGGAATAAGGTCGCGATCAAATTCGATAGCGATCACCTGATGTGCTTTTTCGATCAACTCTTTTGTTAATGCACCGCGGCCGGCACCGATCTCAATGACAGTTTCACCTTCAACTAGGTTCAATGCATCCACTATTTTCTTTATAACGTTTTCATCGACAAGAAAATTTTGTCCGAAAGACCTTTTGGCAAAAACTTTTTGGGAATTTGGCTGTTTGGGCATTAAGCCTCCGATCCAAATGTTGGGTAACCGGTGATCTCGATATCGTCACCGAGTCTTACCACTGAAATATCATTAAGACGTGTTGCCTGTTCTATCGAACCGGCTCCATTACCGCCGATCGAACAAGGAGCTTCAGAACCGCCGATTATTATCGGAGCATTTATAAATGTGATCTTATCGACTAATTCTGCATCACAAAATGCCCCGGCAACGGCACTTCCGCCTTCGATCAAAACACTTTGTATTTCTCTTTTGTACAGTTCATGGAGGACAGCGCCAAGATTTCTTGCACCGCGCTCGATCTGAACAACATCGACGCCTTTGTCTGTTAGAGGTGCGACCTTTTCCGGATCTAAAGCATTTGTAAAAACCATTGTCGGTATTTCATTTGCGGTCTCGACCAGTTTTGAATCAAGCGGAATACGCAGACGATTATCTAAAATAATCCTTACCAATGGCTTTCGCCTCGGCTTACCGCTTCGATCGGTGAGCGAGGGATCATCGATCGAAGCAGTCGTTCCACCGATAAGTATCGCATCGTGTTCATGTCTAAGTTCTTGTACACGATCTCTTGCCTCGGTTCCTGAAAGCGCCGTTGAAACACTTCGTTTTATTGAAATTTTTCCGTCTAGTGAAGTCGCAAGTTTCAAATGTACGAAAGGCCTTTTATGTTTATGCCAAATAATGAATCGCTCGTTTAATTTAGAAGCTTCTTTTGAAAGTATATCGGTCAAAACCTCGATCCCTGCAGAGCGAAGCCGCTCGAATCCTTTCCCTGACACAAGCGGATTTGGATCTTCTATCGGACAAACCAAACGCGATATCCCGGCGTTTATCAGAGCTTCCGTACAAGGCGGTGTTCGCCCGTAATGATCATGCGGCTCTAGCGATACATAAGCTGTTCCGCCTTTGGCTCGACCTTGGGCTTGTTCTAACGCTAAGGCTTCTGCATGTATTTCACGGTCGTATTCATATGTCCCTTCACCTACAATTTCACCGCTTTCGGAAGTGATCACACAGCCTACAAGCGGATTTGGAGAAACTAAACCAATGCCTTTCGCAGCAAGTTCCAGCGAACGCCGCGTCAGCTCAATATCTTTTTCAGTGAATTGTTTATCGTTCAAAACTTAACTAAATAACCCGTTTACGTAATTATCTGCATCAAAGACCATTAGATCGTCAACCTGTTCGCCGATACCGACATAGCGGATCGGAAGTTTCAACTCGTTCGCAATTGCAACTGCGATGCCGCCTTTCGCTGTGCCGTCGAGTTTGGTCAAAACTATCCCTGTTACGTTTGCCGCTTTTGTGAATTGGCGTGCTTGTTCCAAACCATTTTGGCCCGTAACGGCGTCGATAACAAGTAGCGTTTCGTGTGGTGCACCGGTAACTTCGCGCCCGGCAATTCGTTTCATTTTTTCCAGCTCCGCCATTAGATTCGATTTATTGTGCAGTCTCCCTGCAGTATCAACGATCAGAACATCCGAATCTCTCGATTTCGCCGACTGAAGCGCATCAAACAAAACAGCCGCCGGATCAGTACCGTGTTTTTGCTGTATCAACGGGACGCCCGCACGAGTTGACCATATTTCAAGCTGCTCTGAAGCAGCGGCTCGAAACGTGTCTGCCGCACATATGAGAACGTCGTTGCCCTCATTCTTGATCCTTTGAGCCAGTTTGCCGATAGTAGTAGTTTTACCAACGCCATTTACTCCGACAACCATTAGAACATATGGCTTTACATGTTGGGCGACCGCAGTTTCTGATGCCAACCCATTTTGAGGTGCCTGCTTTAGTATCTGCAGCAGCTCGTCATGCATTATCTTTTTTAGTGCGTCAAGATCTCGGACTTCCTGTCGAGAAACACCTTTGCGGATCGCTTCAAGTATCTGCATAGTTGTTTGAACACCGATATCGGTCGATATCAGCATTTCCTCGAGCTGATCAAGAAAGACCTCATCGATCTGTTTGCGGCCTTCAAATATCGTGTCCAACCGTCCATTAATGGAATCACGCGTTTTCTCGATCGCCTTCGCGAATCTTACGCCTATCATCCGCTCGGCTTCAGCTTCACGCTGCTGAAGCTCTTCCATCGACTTATCAAGGCCTAGAACCGATGTCGAAAATTTATCTTCTTTATTTCTTCGCCAAAAACTTGCCATATTAAAACTTGCCCATTCGGGATAAACTATTGATTATAAAAAAATATCGCACGCTGAACAACGTGCGATATCTTTAGGTATGGTTTTGATGGCTATTACCGTAACAGTTTTAAACGATCCGATGCTTTATACAAGGCAAAACCGAGAATGCAGGATAAAACTATAGTAAAATAAAAACCTACAAATAGTGAGATCATTTTAGCCGGTATATTGCCCATTCTCGGAAGATCAAACGGAGAAAGGATCATTGCCGTTATGATCAAAACGAACATCCATAAAACGATCAATACGCCGCACATTAAGAGTATCTTTACATAGTCAAGTCCAAGTCTACGGATAGTATCAAGGCCGACGGTTGGATTTATTACCGCTAAAAATGATCGAGTATACCCAGCAACGGCGCAAGCGGCAGGCAAATAAAACAAGCCCCAAAGTAGTGTCAGAAAGCCAATAACAACTACCGGTGCAGCAACACCGAGCATTTGTGTAAACAATTGGGTTCTTGCAGCGGCTGTTTGTCCATCCGTAGCTCCGGCTACCTTTTGATATTGTTCGAGTTGTTTGCGTTGAATATCGGCAACGGCTTTTGTAGTTTCCGCATCAGCTTCCGCTTCCGCATCTTGTACCACAGCCGTATTTCCCGCCATTAGTTCATTTTGTTTTGATAATCGATCTGCGTTATCTGCCTTTACTTTGTTTAAGAGTTCCCTTACTTCACTGGATTGTTCAGCAGTTCTATCCGGAGTGTAAAATTCGGTTCCCGGAACGCTGCGGATCGTTTCTTTATAAGCCGCTGTTTGCGAATTTACTGCATTCATCACCATATATACGCCGATGATCATTGTCAGGATCAATGGCCCGAATGAGCTAATGTAAACACCAATACTCAGAAAAAACGGATGTACAACATCTTCCCAAAGTGAAAAATCTTCAAAGTCCGGCATAAAATTTCCACCGATCTCACCTTTGGCAAAATCATTCACTACCTTTGCGAGCACGCCAAATGACATCATATTTGCCAAAAGCACACAAATTAAAGCGGCAGCGAGAAGAAAAATTCCGCCAATACTTGCTGCCAATTGGCCAAACGAAAAGAACGTGAACATCGCACCGCCGATCAAAAGCGAATATTTAAATTTGAACGGATACGCAAAAGCAGCCAAAAGATCGGATATACCAAAACCGCTGGTCATATCAAATTCGCGGATGGCATTTGCTTGCTTAGTTTTGGCGGCTTGACCGACCTGATCGCATAATGATCCGCAGTCAGGACAAATGCGAACTGAACCACCATAAGAATTAGGACAATTTTTGCACCACAATGCTTCACACGAAGAACAGATCACATAAGCCGGAACATCCGAATGCAATTTACAAACGCTTGTTTCTTGCGGCGTATTTTGCGGAACCGTTTGTTGATAGGCTCTTTTGTTGGTTTTTTTTACCGGTGCTACAGGAGTTGTTGATAATTTAGGCTCGCTAACCGTTGCGGTTATATTTGTTTCAGAAGCTGTCGTCGGCGATGATCTGGCCGGCAACGGAATACCTTTTTGTTTGTTATCGAAGATAGTCGCCAAAGCAGGAACGCGCCGTGCTTCGGTCCAACGCAAACTTCCTTTTCGAACTTTGTCTTCCGGCTGTAACGAACCTTCATAGATCCATTCACCAAGTTCTACGAATGGCGCTTCATAAACGCTTCCGCTAACTTCGACTTGCCAAATTATATTGTCGTTTTCCATTATGGTTATTACGCAACAGCTTGAATTTTAGGCTCTTCGGGTTTCTCGTCGGTTTCAGCATTATTCGCCATAAATCTAACTACCCCATTTCCGATCGTTCCTTTTTTACAGCCTTTTATAAGTGCTTCGACAACAGCCGCGTCATAACGCGAACCGACGAGTTCGCCGATCCTTTGCAGTGCGTCCGGCAAAAGCATTCCCTTTTGATACGGTCTGTCTATCGTCATTGCATCGAAAGTATCCGCAACTGAAACGATCTTTGCCTGCAGCGGTATTTCTTTGTCCGTCAAACCTTGAGGATATCCTTTGCCGTTGACCATTTCATGATGCATATACATTCCGGGTAAAAAGTCTTTCATCGCCGGGATCTGCGACATTATCTTATAGCCTTTCTGCGGATGCGTTTTCATAACGTCGAATTCTTCACTGGTCAGTGCAGCAGGTTTTTTCAAAATATTGTCATCGATAGCGATCTTACCGACATCATGAAGCAGAGCGCTTATTCGAAGTGTCTCGAGATCCTCATCACTCATTTGCATTTCTCGGCCAATAGCGACTGAAATGCGCGATACGCGCTCAGAATGGCCGCGTGTATATTTATCTTTTCCATCAATGGCCGCTGCAAGAGCTTTAACAGTTCCGACAAAAAGCTCGCGGTTCTCTTTTGCTGCTTTGGCAAGACGTGCGATGTGTTCCTCAAGTTTATCGCTCATAGTGTTGAACGATTCGCCGAGAGTTCCGATCTCCGTAATATTCCGGGAGGAAACTCTTGTGGATAGATCGCCCGAAGCTATCTTTTGAGCGGCTGCGGAAAGTCGTAAAATTGGTGAGGTCAATAGTCTTGCGGCGATCAAACCCGTTATTAATGCAAAGCAAGCGAAAGCCATACTTATCAGCCAAGTTTGAGACCACATCTCATCCACCGAAGCCAACGCTTTGCGTTCGTCCTGCATGGTGATCACGCCATAGGTCTTATTCGCACCGAATTTAACGGTAGAATATGCACCGATCATTTCATACGTTTTCCCGTCAAATTCAGCGCTGAATGGAACTAATCCGGATTGTATTTGGCTGTTTGCTTCCTGCCATTCGTTGACGATCTTCAAATTTGTCATCGAATGCGATTCTGCAACAAGAGTTGGATCAGGATGAAAGATCACTTTACCTGTTTCATCTACGACGAAAATTATCGGCAAACCGCTTTTCCAAAGCTCGCTTTCCTGCATCGAATTTATCCCGACCACATTTCTAGCGATAGATCGGAGCGATACGATAGCAACAACTCTAGCGGCATTTTGACCGTTAATGAAAACATTTGAAGCGATCGTTATAACCGGTTCTCCGGAGCCTTTCAGTATTTCAGGTTCACCGATAAAAGCTTCGCGGCTTTCAATGCCAAATGCGGTTCGGCTCGCAAATTCGTCGATCTCTCCGGGTTTGAACAGATCTGGGCGAAAAATGGATATAGATTCGGCGTTCAGTGGTTTTAGCTGGATCGCTAATAGGTTGGAATTTTCACGTAGTGTAGTTCCGAGTTTCTCTTCTGTTTGAACTGTCGAAAGTATGGAAAGACTGTTTGAAAGTTCAAGAGCCTGAACAAGGCTATGCACTATATCTTCATGCCGTTGTGCGAACATGGCGATCTGGCTTGCTTTTTCCTGAACCAATTGTATTTGGTAACGATTTTCAACCGAACGTATTTCTTTTGCTGTTTTATCGGATAAAAACCAACCAGTTAAAAACAGCGGTACTAATCCGACAAGTAGCAGAGTAAAAGTGACGAAATAAATAAGGCTAATTTTTGAAAGTTTTTTGGGCATGGGATTTGCCGGGAACAGGCAGGACCAGTTAAATATTATTATATTTTTGTCTGTCTGGTCAACAAGTTTTAACGTTAATATAAATATTTACAAAAAATTTCTGATTTACATCGTTTTCTATATACTGTGCACATTAGATTTTGGTTATAATGTCTCGAATGTCACCCGATGACTGGAAAAAAGCCGAAGTCTTATTTGACGCCGCGATCGAACTGGCAAGCAAAGACAGAAAAGCTTATCTCGACGCACACGACGGCGGCGATGCGTTAGTGCGCCTTCAGGTCGAAAACCTTTTAGCAAGCGATACGTCCGCTGGTGATTTTATTGAATCACCGGTTTGGACTGACAGCAGTGTATTTAGTACTTCGGATAAATTAAACATCTCGGTAAATATATCGGAGCGTCATTTTCCTGATAAATACATTGGCGGAACTATTGGCCAATATCGAATTATCAGTGAACTTGGCTGCGGAGGAATGGGAAGTGTTTATTTAGCCGAACGCTCTGATGGTGAATTTGAACAACGCGTAGCGATAAAGCTTATAAAACGTGGAATGGGTTCGGATTTTATCATTCAGCGTTTTCGCCATGAAAGACAAATACTCGCATCGCTTGAACACCCATTTATCGGACGGCTTTTAGACGGAGGCACGACCGCAGACGGTGAACCATATTTTGTAATGGAACACATCACCGGCGAAACACTTTTCGATCATTGTGACCATTACCATTTAGATATTACGGAAAGATTAGCTCTGTTCCGGAAAATATGCTCGGCGATAAAATACGCACATGAGCGTCTTATAATTCACCGCGATATCAAACCCGGCAACATAATCATAAATCGCTCCGGCGAACCCAAACTGCTCGATTTTGGCATTGCCAAGATCCTTGATCCGGATCTGATACACGAGTCGATAAATCCTACAGCGTCAATGCTCAGAATGATGACGCCCGATTATGCAAGCCCCGAGCAAATGCAAGGCTCAGAAATAACCGCTCAAAGCGATATATATTCTTTGGGAATTTTACTTTTTGAATTGATCACAGGGCACAAACCTTATGTTTTTGATATCCGTTCATTAAAAGAAGTTTCTCACGCAATATGTGAAATACCTGCTGAAATAGCAAGCAAAGCGATAGAACTCGATGTGTTGTTAATGCCACGTTACAAAGGCGACCGAAATGCAGCATTAATGGTTCGCAAGACTTCCCGCTCCGAACTGCACCGAATTTTAGAAGGCGATCTCGATAACATAATCGCCAAAACACTTTCAAAAGACCCTGCCGAAAGATACAGGTCTGTAGGTGAATTATCCGTTGAGATCGGCAGATATTTAAATGGCGTTCCGGCAAATGCACCGAAGGCTTTAGCTTTTGCGAAAAACTTTACGGCACTTCCTGTCGATAACATTACGATAGCCGTGCTGCCTTTCACCATCTTAAGTATTTTCCACAATGGTGAATCGGATGATCGTTATCTAACTATTGGAATGGCTGACGCTTTAATAACCCGTCTCAGTAAAAATCGTAAATTTTCGGTACGGCCGACAAGTTCGGTACTTAGATATAACGAAACGCTGATCGATCCCGTAATGATCGGTAAAGAACTTAATGTTGATTACATTTTAGTCGGCAATATCAAACACGCCGGCGATAGGATCAGAGTAACGGTTCAGCTTTTGAAAGTGAAAGAAAATTCGACTGTATGGGCACATTCAATCGACGAAACAGATTCACACCTTCTGATACTTGAAGATACGATCGCGGCAAAAGTTGTCGATGCTCTCGTTCCGCATTTGAATGGGAGCGACAGAACCGAGCTGGCAAAACGAGGAACCAACGATGCCAAAGCTTTCGAGCATTATCTACGCGGAAGATTTTATTTTAATAGTTTTACGGAAGATGGTTTAGCCAGATCTTTCGTCAGTTTTCATAACGCCATAGCATCGGACCCGAACTATGCCGCGGCATATTCCGGCATTGCCGATTACTACACTTGGCTCGGTATAATTGGTGTTCTGCCTCCTCAAGAATGTTTTCAACCCGCGATCGCAACAGCATCAAAAGCTATTGAGCTTGACCCGGAATTATCCGACCCTTATGCAAGCTTGGGGTTTTCTCTTCACGCCGGAAATTTTAATTGGTCTGAAGGCGAACATCACCTTCGTCATGCAATACAATTGAATAATAGCAATGCCAATGCATTTGCGTGGATAGCAATAGTTCTATACACACAGGGTAGATTTGACGAAGGTTTGGCTGCCGCTCGACATGCGGTCGAACTCGATCCGGTGACGCCTTTCAAACATCACAACATCGGCTGGGGATTATATTTCGCGCGAAGGTACGACGAAGCGGCGGCACAATATGAACGAGTGATACGCGATTTTCCCGATTATGGTTTTGGGCACTATGGCCTGAGCAAGATCTATCGTCGAATGGGCGAAACTAAGTTATCTCTCGAAGAAAGTCGTCTTGCGGTAACGACAATGGGCGATAGTGTTTTCGCAAAATTAAATGATGCTGAAAGTCTTGCCGCTGACGGCCAGATCGAAGCCGCCAAGATCAAATTAAGCGAACTGATCCAAATGAGCACAAATCGCTATGTTTCACCATATCAAATAGCTCTAATATATTGCCACCTAGCCGAAAATACCGATACGGCAGAACAGGCTGAATCGATCGAGAACGCATTTTCCTGTCTCGAACAAGCATATGAAGCAAAGGATGCATGGATGAATTGGCTAGGAGTTGAACCTGGCTTTGACATATTGCGCGGAGATCGTCGCTTTCATGAGATTTTGGAACGCATCGGATATAACGTTTTTTTATACAATTTCAATGCGACAAATTCCAGCTTTAATGATCTGACCATCTCCGGATCTACACATAACAAAACAACGCTTTTGATCGACCAGGAAAAATCCACCCATGAATTCCAGATCTCACGAACTAAAATTTTCTTTCATAAAAAATTAGCGTTAATTGCTGCCGCAGGATTATTGATCGCAATATGTGTTTTCGGGTTATATAGGTTCGGATATTTTGGTTTGGAAAACTCTGATCTGTTAACAGACACTTTTACGACAAATGAAAAACGGGTTGTAGTTCTCCCTTTTTCGAGCAGCGACCCACAGGCGGCAACTATCGGAACCGGACTTGCTGACGCATTATCCCAAAAGCTTGGAAACATAAAAGCGATCGAAGTAATTTCCGCAAATTCCGGCAGGAACATGGCACCCGAAGACCTCGCGTCTATCCGAGAATCACTCGGGGCTAATTATGTTCTCCGCGGGACGATGGAAAATAATTTGAATACCGCCGTTGTTACTGCGGAATTCATTGAAACCAAAAGCGGCAAAACGATCTGGCAACAAACATTTGAAGCTTCGGACGGAAATCTCTTTAAGCTGCAAACTTTATTGGCAGAAAAAATATGGACCTCGCTAGGTATTGAACCACTGCCGCTGGAACTGCAAATGGTTGAAAAAAGCTACACTAATGATCCAAAGGCATATGAGTTTTATTTGATCGGCCGCTTTCAGCAATCGAACCGCAGTGCTTCCGATATTCGTAAAGCGATAATATCATTTTCGGAATCAATTAAATTAGATCCGAATTTTGCACCGGCCTATGTCGGTCTTTCGGACTCATACTCACTTTTGAATTTATATGATATTGACCCGCCGGCAGATGCTTATCAAAAAGCCAGCGAATATGCACAGTATGCATTGAAGATCGATCCAAATCTAGCCGAGGCTCATGCATCACTTGCGTACGTAAAGTTCTATCATGAGCGCGACCGCCAAGGAGCCGAACTCGAATTTCGCCGTTCGATCCAACTCAACCCATCATATGCTCAGGCTCATCATTGGTTTGCTCTGGCACTTGCAGGGATGGATGATCCGTTAAAAGCTCTTGAGGAGATAAGAATTGCAGAGAGACTCGATCCAAATTCCCTAGCAGTAAGATCTGCCGCCGGTATGGTTTTGTTTTTTAATGGAAAATATCAGGAAGCGATAAAAGAATGCGATGCCGCATTGTCACTTGATCAAAATTTTATACCAGCCTTAAAAGTCAAACGATGGATATATTCCGCTCAGAACGACAGATCGGCAGCAGCAGCGATCTTTTCAAAAGAAATAACTTATAGCGGCGGAGATTCAACCAATCCGGGTTGGCAAATAATCGCGGCACAGGTTCAACCCATAGCAGATAGTTCTAAATTCATTGAAACATTGAACGCAGTCGTTGCATCGAGCGAGATCAGAGATAATCCATTGGCCTATGCTTACGAAGTTGCTCTTGCATTTAATGCTCTTGGTGATAAGGCTCAGGCCATAAAATATTTGGAGATCGCCGAGCAAGCCGGATCGCATGGATTTAATTTTGCGTCCGTTGACCCGAGACTTGACGACCTCCGAAATGATGAAAGATTCCAAAAGCTTATTTACAAGCTTGAAAGGCCAATAAATCCTTGATCACGGCAAAGCGTTGCTCCACATTGTAACGACTACCTCGGTTTCACGGTCAGATGTATTTTCCAATTTTAGTTTCCAATTTCCATCAATAATATTTTTATCGACGAATATCGACCGAAACCACCCTGTCGATATAGGCGTATCAGCCAGATTTTCCCCGCTAGATCTTCCCGCTGGATCATACATACGAGCTGATATTTTTGGAGCAGCCATAAAGGTTACACCGAAATTCGAAACAGCGGCGATCGGAATATCAATTTCTGAAGAACTTTTGGCAGCAATTTTTATGGCTTTGGCAAAAGGCTCTCTTGGCGCGGCCGGTAATGCGAAAGTTTGCGACACGGCCCAAGAAGCATCAGTGAAAGACGCTCCGTAATTTCGCTGCTGGTTTTTAGAGATGTCGGGAGCTGACGGATCATGATCGCCTTTAGGACCGATCGCCAGACGCGGTTTAACAAAACTTGAAAAGTCCTCAGTGCCAGTAAGATCTGTATGCAGCCGTTTAGATCTGGCATTATCTTTTATTTCCCAAACTGCAGATGGAACAGGTACAACACCGTCATTCCAAACTAAAGATTTACACATATTCGGGAGCGGATCACCTGCCAAAACTGAAAATTTAACACCTTTACGATCACGGTTAACCCGATTGAAATCAGCAGCAACGTCTTGTCTTAATTGCCTAACTGCCTCAACATCTTTGCCCAAAAATTCAAAAGCCGTATTCATTACATCTGCACAGGGGCTTCCCATATTGGGGGTACCAAGCATAATCAGATGTGCTATTTGAGGACGGCCATCCTCTGTAGGCGGCATAAATTGATGAATATAATGACGAGCGATCAATCCGCCCATAGAATGGGCTACGATATCAACATGCCAAGCATTTCTATCTTCCTGTGCATACCGGATATATTTACCGAGCTGTTGTGAATTCTCAAAGATCGAATTAGTTTTATCCGTCGATAGAAAGCTTCCGCCAGTATTCATAATTCCTTTTTCGGGTTTTTCACCGACAGGAAATGCTTTCCAATCGTAGGAATGACTGGTCGTCAAAATGTTCTGCCAAGTTTCCCACGCGGCGGCGTTGCTCCAAAGCCCATGAACTAAGACCAAAGGTTTTGGAGCCACCTTCAAATTTTTCGTCAGTTCATCAACTTTTTTTCCGTTTTCCTCAAGCTCGGCTTTTATGCGCTGAACAAGCCTCGGCCTGCCGTCATCGAACCACGAATAGCCCGACGAATCCCAAACCATCTCAACTTCGCGTTCTTCGCCCGGTTCCAACCGAACCGAGACCTCTCCATTCTCAAGTAATCCGTCCGGCCTTGCTCCGTCCCATTTATCACCTTTAAATGTTTCTTTGAACTTAACATCGGCATATTTAGTTTCACCGGAAGCGTTAAGTATTTTGGCTTTTATTTTTATCAGATTCCCATCAATTGTGCCGGTTTGTTCATTGATCTCTTTCCAGTCGTTCCATTTAGGAAACTTCATATCTTCAAATGCGACATCTGTTAGCCGCAGCGGTGCTCCGCATTTTTGAAGATTCCATGTAATGGTCTCGGTGACATTTTGCCATGTATTGGTGTACGAACCACTGATCCTGTTCGGATCGCTCGGATTGAGCTTGTGCGAACCGTCACTTGTTAGCGAATTACCGCCAATTGTGGTGTCGGTCGGCGGCATATTTACATTTTTACCTTCTTTTGGTGTACATTGGCCGCTAAAAGACGTGTTTTGAGAACCGGTAACCTTACCGTTTATCTGCGGCAAAGCAACGCTAACGGTATAAGTACCGTCATTATTAATGCCAATAGTAACATTGGCATCAACGCCACCGGCGTTACCCGTGGTTTCGGTTCGCGAATTTGATACGGCCGACATTATCTTCCATGTTTTGCCGCGGTCGCAAGAATTACTTTCTTTGGCGCTAACCTTTTCGTTCGAGAAAAATGAATGATCGATCGTTGCTTTTCCAGTACTTGTTCCGTTCTTTTCAGGTGCTTCGACAACAGATACGCGGGCATTATATGTATAGCCCATTTCCCAATCGGTTTGATCTTTGCCTCTGCCCGAAACACGTTCTACGGTCTTGCTGTTCGAATTTGATTGTGTGCGTTTATATGAGATCGAACCTGTCCATGCTCCGGAACATTTGACCGCACTTTTATTGGCCGCAACCGTATTTGCACGTTTCTGCGAATTACCCGTAACCGGCAGAATTGTAAGAATTATTAATAATAATGTCGAATATTTTTTAATTCGCATAACAATTATTTGAGATCAGCGATCTCCATATATCCATAACCTTTGCAAAGAACGAACTTTCCATTCATGTATTTTTGGATATTCGCTACAATGTGTTTATCCGCCCATTCTTTTGGCATTTCTATGGAAACATCTCCCGGACCGCTGACGGCTTTTACGTAATTTATATATTTATTTAGCTCGGAATCGTCATCCACAAAAATAAGCTGTGTGTCAGGTTCCGAATCATGTATTTTTTGAGCAAGCTCAGTCAATACATCTTGTGGAACGTCTTTACCTATTTTGTAATAGGCAAATTTATTACCTTCGATCGAATAACCACTTATGCGGTCGGCGCGAGAATATCCGTCTTTAACTGCTCCGGAACTGATAAAACCTTTGGAGCAGGATGAACCGTAGATCACCAGAAAAACCAGCAAGTACGAGATACAGATCCTTTTATTCATCGCGCCTCCCATTCTATTTGGCGTTATCTATGATCGATTGTGCGGCTTCTTCGATTATTGGAGTTATGATGTCCTCTCCGTCATTCTTTGCTTTTCGTTTGAAAGTTTTTGAGAACCGTGCCGCACCATTAGTCCGATTTATTTTTATTTCAAGCGATATTTCATCTTTGGCTTTAATATTTCCGGCGACTTCGCCTGCCGCAACAATACCCCTCGTTGCAACTGCTCCGGCAATATTACCGGCAGTACTTCCGGTATTTCCGAGACCGGTTGCTCCAATGGCCGGTGCAATGACTTTACTGAACATTCCAAATCCGCCGCCGCCTTTTTTATGTGTAACCGTACTAAAGATCACAAAATCGCAATCTTTCCCGGCTGCCTCGGACTGGATGGCTGACGGCAATTTTGCATCTAGAAATACGATTTCGACATTCGGAACTTTTAAGTATTCCGCAAGTGAACCTTCGACTGCAGAGGCTAGATCGCTTCCGTTGATACCTTCACCAACAGCTGCAACTTTTATGTCGGCAATACCAATGCGTATTACTCCGGCTTTTTTTGCACCAAGATCAGCTGCACTTTTAGTTTCTGAAACAACAGGCGTTGGCATGTTCATTGTAGAAACATTAGAATTTCTTCCGGACATGGCTCCGGTCATTGCCGATGCCGAATACATATCGGAAGCATTTTGGACTTCGCGATAGTCAGGATCTATCTCAAAAAGCGATTGATCGAGTGTAGCTTTTGATAGCTCAACAACTTCATTTACTGTCGAAAGCGTTGGTTTACCTGATTCATCAAACATCGTCATTTTTTCGTAAACCGGATATCCGCGTTTTGCCGTGCCGATCGTTTTTACACTATAGCGATCCTGACAACCGCCGGGCTTCTGATAGCTTTGTGTGTTGTAATTTGAAACCGCGTCATAACAATTGAATTCCAAATTAAAATCGATGTACCAACCATCGGTTTCCATTTTCATTTTTGTTTTGTTGCAGGCATCGGGCGAGGAATCCATTACGGTAGTAATTATCAAATGCCGTGCAGTATAACCGAACATCTGTTTGCGTTCACCGGTGTCTTTTATTGTTATTGTAGAAGTAATAGTACCGCCTTTAGTGACCGGTGCACTCGACCCGCGCACGTTCTGCGGCGTCTGCGTTTGCGTCGAAGAATCAGCGAACGGATTGATCATGTAAGTTTTGGACATCGAGTTCATCTGGATCGACCGCCGCATGTCGCATTGCGTCAGATTTATCATCATTCCATTCATTGATTCGGAACGTTGACGTTTGCCTTTAATATAAGTAGTCGATTCAATGGACTGCCCATTGACGCTTTGTTTGGATTTGATCTTGATATCTGCAAAAGCGGTCGCAGAAAATGCATATATAAGACCGATAATGATTGCTGAATAAGTAATGCGTTTCATGTAGTTCTCCTTTATCAATTCAATTTTTATTTGACACTTATCGCGTCCTATATGATATTACGCGTCTTTATTTGGTATTTTGTATCGCTTATGCAAAAATCTTCTCGTGAGCGATTCAAACCCCGGCGAGATCACAAAAATGTTGTTGGAACTAACAGACGGAAACCGTAATGTGGTTGACGAAATATTACCGCATATTTATGGTGAATTGCGTAAGTTGGCAGGCAATTATCTCCGACGTGAAAGATCCGATCACACGCTTCAGCCAACCGCTCTTGTGCATGAAGCATATATGAAGCTCATTGACCAGCGGCAGGTAAAATGGCAAAATCGTGCTCATTTCTTTGGTATCGCCGCACAAGTAATGCGTCGGATCTTAATGGATCACGCACGAAAGCATTCTGCTGATAAGCGCGGCAGCGGCGAAACCGCAGTCTCATTGGATGATGAATTCATAGTGGTTTCAAAAGGGCGATCATCGGAATTGATCGCTCTCGACGATGCTTTGAATGAATTGGAAAGATTGGATCCGCAAAAAGCAAAGATAGTTGAATTAAGATATTTCGGTGGTCTTTCTATTGAGGAAACAGCGGAAGTAATGGACGTTAGCGTGCCCACGATCAATCGGCATTGGCGAACGGCAAAGGCTTTTCTTTATTCTCAAATAGCTAATTAGGTACGCTTAACGATCACGAGTGTTATATCGTCATTTGCCGGCGCGGTTTTTGTAAATGCCGAAAGAGCAGATTCTACTTTGTCACGCAGCCCCGAAGCAGATGCCGTAATATTTGAGCTGACCACACGTTTTAACCTCTCCAAGCCGAATTCTTCCTCCAAAATATTATTCGCCTCCGAAACGCCATCGGAGTATATGACGAGAGATTCGCCGGGCATCAATGTAGTTTCGCCAACTTCAAATTCCGCCATCGGCATTATGCCCAGCGGAAAACCACCTGACCCAAGTTCTATTATCGAACCATCTGAATGGCCAAGTATAGGCGGATTATGTCCGGCATTAATATACCTAAGAATTCCGGCCGCTGGATCGAGCTCGGCAATAAATAATGTAACAAAACGGTTCGCCGGTGTATTCTCTGCTAAATATTTATTTACGGAGGATACAGTTTCTTCAAGCGAGCTTCGAGCCGATGATTGAGCATGGATCGCAGCGTGGAGGCTGGACATCAATAGAGCCGCGGCTGTTCCTTTCCCGGAAACATCGCCAAGAGCGACAAGCATTTTTCCGTCTGGCCGCGATATAAAATCATAATAATCACCACCGATCTCATAACAAGAAAAAGAAATACCCTGAAATTCATATCCGGGAAGAACCGGCGGAGCAGACGGCTGAAATCTTTGTTGGATCTCGGTCGCGAGTTCGAGTTCGCGCTCCATTCTTTCGCGTTCGATCCTTTCCTCAAGCAGCGTGGCGTTCTCAACACGTATCGATGCAACCGATGCAAGTGTTGTCAAAATATTAAGATGTTCTTCGGAAAACTCAGCAGCGTGCGTTGGTGCGTCGGCGTATATTATGCCAAAAATATCGCGTTCGTCAACACTCAAGGGAACCGCCAAAACCGAACGGATCCCTTGTAATATCAATGTTTGGCTGGCAAACCTAGGATCTTGTTGGGCATCGCAGGTCAAGACCGATTTGCCGTTACGTAAAACCTCATTAAGAATATTTCGGCTAATCCGAACTTCTTCGATAGGCATAGATCTGTCGCGAAGACGAGCAACCGTTATCTTCATGCCGTCCGGTTCATTCTCATCGCGAAGCATAATTATGCATCTATCTGCCGGCAGTGTTTCAAAAACAAGTGACGCGACCTGGTCTAAGGTTTCATCAAGGCCTTTTGTGGATAAAAGTGTGACACCGACCTTGCTGATCAATCCTAAAAGATCAGTTCGCGAGGAATATTGGCTTTCAAGTATTTCCGTCGTCGGATTCTTTTTCATCGAAAAAGCGATCGTCACGGAAGGATCGAGATCGTCGGTATTTTCACCGATAAATTGTGCGCTTCTGGTAGCGGGAACTGTTTCATCGTCAAAGACGATCCGCGTTTCACCTATCTTTATCTCGTCACCGGAATGGAGCACGACCGGTGCTTGAACCGGAACACCGTTGAATCTGGTTCCATTGGCCGAGCCTAGATCTTGAAGCCAGTAAGTTCCATGCTCCTGCCGAACTTCGGCATGCAGACGAGATGCGAAAGCATCGGGAATACAAACATCGCTGCGGGCGGAACGGCCGATCGTCGTGCGAAGACGATTCAGCGGTATTCGCTCCATTTCACGTTCCGTATTTTGAAAAACCAACTGGGGCATATAACAATTCTTGCAGCAATCAGCCGACTATCTTTCGCCTAGCGAAAATCACAACTGTTCCGGCGATGTAATCTTGTAAGGTCCGACCTTTTGAACTAAAGAGCGAAAATAACATACCAAGACCGGCACTACCTATCGTAAGCAAATAACCTAATGTATTTCGTAAAACTATCGAGCTAAAACCAGCTTCGGAACCATCGATCGCAACTATTCGCAATCCGGTTATGAGTTTTCCTATGGACTGGCCGATAGCCGCTTGCAAAATTATCAAATTAACAACAGCAACGAAAATAGCTACGAGCCAACCGATATTATTCAATTGGCTATGTATAAGCCTTGAACCGTCATTTCCCGAAAAACTGCTGATCAAAAGCCCTAAGACAGGAAAAATAACGATCAAAATATAATCGATAAATGCCGCTCCAAGGCGAAGAAAGAACGGTGCTTTCATAACCTCAGGCGAGAAATCAACAAATGCATTGTCGGAACGTACGATATTGTTGCTGCCGACGGTACTACTATTAGCGGTCATATTTACCAAATTCCTAGCCGAGAACAAAATAAAGTATCGTGTCGCCGACTCTTATTGTCTCGCCGTCCGCTATCGGATGCGGCCTGTGTGGGATCAACCGTAATAACTCACCGGTTTTGGCGGCAATGACGGTTCCGTTTGATGAGCCAAGGTCTTCGACAAAATATTTTGCACCGTCATTCCACACCTTCGCGTGACGACGCGATATTTTCGTCTGCGGATCGTATTTAGAAAGATCGATCTCCGGAAAAATATTAGACATCGGATCGCGTCGCCCGATAAGATTCTCACTTTTGATAAGCGTATAGTTACTTCCTTGAAGATCGGCGGATGCCTGAATGACTAGCTTTGCCGGGTGCGAATCGACCGAATATATCTCAGAATGCACTCCGTGTTGAGCGATCGGCTGTTTAGCCCCGCAAAAAGCACAGAAGAGATCAGTAGCGACTATATTTTGGCCACAAAACCCGCAAAAGACCGATTGGTTTGCAAGGCTGACCGAAGCCGGGGCTTCAGAAACACCATATGTAACACGTCCGCTTTTTATGTTTGATAAGTGCTCTTCCAAGACTGATCGCATTTCAGCAGCGGATGTAAACCTGGCATCTGCATTATATTCGACCGAACGCATAAGTATAGTTTCGATCTGATCTGAAAGCTGTGGATTTATCTGACGAGGTCGAGGATTTTTTTGAAAATCAAAGATCAGCAGCGGATTACTTTGTGGATCTGCTCCGGTCAAAAGATGAAACATCGTCGAACCAAGGCTGTAAATATCGGATCTCGGTTCGACTTTTCCGCTGAAAAGTTCAGGCGGAGCATAACCCATTGTGCCGACAGCGGTAACGCCTTTCTCTTCTTTTTGATTAATTGACCGGGCAATGCCGAAATCGATCAACATTATTCGTCCCGAATTACCGTCGATCATTATATTCGAAGGTTTCAGGTCGCGATAAACTATCGTCGATGGCTGGCTGTGCAGATAATCAAGAACATCTATGATCTGCAATGCCCATTCGGTCACAGTAAGTTCGTCTATCTTGCCTTCCGGAGCTGCACGCAGTCTAGCTGCGAGATCGCCGCCCGAGATGTATTTCATTACGAGATAAAAGCGGCCTTCATTCTCTTCGTAGAAATAATCAAAGATCGTTGGAATAGAAACATGATCGAGCGACGACAATATCATTGATTCGCGCTTGAAATCTTCGACAGCCTTCGCTTGCTGAGCTTCTTCGATGTGAGCTTGGACCATTTCCTTGACAGCACGAACAACACCGCCAAGATTATTGTCACTAGCCAAATAAACGGCTCCCATTCCGCCGCCGCCGATCTTTCGCACTATCTCATACCGATTAAGCAGTACGGTTCCTTCCGTAAGTGGAGTTAATTTCGGCGATCTTTTCCCGGCAGTATCAGTTTTGCCAGAAGTTGCATCCATTGATTCGCTCGCTTCGGGCTCAGAATGCGAGATCGGGTCTATTGATCGATTGCGTTCATCTGCCGGTGGCGGAAATCCTTCCTGATCTACGATCCGAACCGAATCAAATTGGCTTGCTCTCAAATACGGATCGCTCGCCTCTAATTCGTCCGCCGGCATTGATATTTCGGAAACTGCTTCAGTTTCGTTCCAATCAATATCTTGTTCATCTAAGCTCTCAGCCGCTTCTACCGCGGTATTGTTTTCTTCTGGAAACTCGATCGAATTTGTCGATCCGATCACAGTTTCAGGTTCGGGTTCGGGTTCAGGTTCCGCTACTGATGCTGTCGCTTTATGCTCCTCACTATCCAAAGACTCTGCTGGTTCTTCGGCAGTTTGAAGACTTTCTTCTTGTATCGGTTCAGCTATTTCAGTTTCCGGTTCGGTATCGATCTCTTTTTGGAGTTCATTTGCTTCGATCCGTGGTTCAGGTAATGAAAATTCATGCTCTACAATAACGCCGCCTACCGGAATATCTTCCGGAATTTCATCGAGTTCTTCCGGTATATCTTCGATCTGTGCAGATTGAGTTTCTATCTCGACCCTTTCGGGTTCGATCTCTTTTACTTCGGATTCTTCGACAACATTTTCTTTGATCTCGGTCTCCTCTACCTCAACTTCTTCCAAATCCGAAATTATGCTTTCCGGTAAAATATCGATCTCACCGGGTTCGATCTCTTGAGTAAATTCATATGATTCTTTTGTGGATGAATCACCATGAAGACTTTTTTCCAGATCAGTTATAACGCCCGGAGTAGGAATGGAATCGACTTCATCGATGTCATCGTCGGCAATACTTTCTTCAACAGGCGATGGAGTTGATATTGGCGGTTCTTCGTCTGCCTGATGTTCTGATAGTGCAGCTTTTTGAGCTTCAAGTTCAGCCGGCGACATCACGATAGTGCTGTCGAACTCCTGATCATCGTCTGTCGATTCGGCGCTCTGAGGTGTTTCAGCGGCCGGTTCCGGTTGCTGAAGCGTTATGCCGCAATACGGACAAAAAGCATCTGTTTCCGCGACTTCAGAGCCGCATTCGTGACAATAGATCATAATTTGTTATCTGAGACGAACTGCAATTTTACTAATTCCCTAAATAATACGAAATCGCAGGAAAGTTTTGCCTACTATTATTTCATCACCTTCTTTAAGCTCTTGAGGAACTCCCGGCAAAAGCCGTCTTCCGCGGTTAATAAATGTTCCATTCGTAGATCCAAGATCTTCGATCAGGTATTTGCCTTCACGTCTAATTATACGCGCATGTCGTCTTGAAACCTTGGCGTCAGGGTCGTAAGCGTCAAGATCGACATCTGGGAAAATACCGTTATCGGCATCCCATCGACCAATATTAGATTCATCACCCGCCAGAGAAAATTCTGTTGCGGCTGCGTCACCGCGTTCAATATAAAGGATCGCATGTCTGCCTGAAATGCTTTCTACATCATTTTCAAACGGCTTACGATCTTCTAGATCCAGCGGTTCGACAATAGCCGGAATGCCGGACGACGTGGAATGCACGCTAAAATCCGGCAAATTTTCATGCGAAACGGAACCGGCAGCGACCGAAGCCAAACTGTTAATGTCTTGGCTTGCGAGCTTTGTTCCGCATTCATCGCAGTATTGCGCGGTGTCTGTATTATCGTTCCCGCAAGACTGGCATCTAATCATCTATCTATTCACCTAAAATTATAAGGGCGGAGGTCCATTAAATTACAATAATGCATTCTAACCTTTTGGACTTTATTCGTAAAATGTAAATCGACTATGATAAAACGTCAAACAAGAAAGATAGGAGAAAGCTTGTTCAATATTTTTGAAACAATGAAGCTTTTTCTGTCGTAGTATCGGTTTAACAAGCGATAACCGTTTAAGTTTAATCGTCTTAATTATCAATACACAAATAATACTCGCAAGAGAGGGTCAAACAGAATATGGCTTTAAGCCGAAAGAAAAAGATAATCATCGGATCCGTCGCCGCTGCGGTCGTGGCAATTATTATTATAGCCAGCGTGCTTGCAAACCGCACGGACACGCCTGAGGTAACGGTCGTTAAGATAGAATCTCGTCCCGAACTTCGTTCTACCGTCGTGTCTTCCGGCGAGATCCGCCCTATTCAATTCATGAATCTCACAAGTGAAGTTCAGGGTCGGATCGAAGAGATCTACGTTCAGGAAGGCCAAAAAGTCGAAAAAGGTCAGCCGCTCGTCCGTCTCGACCCGAATCAATTCGAATCAAGCACCGATGCTCAACTCGCGGCTTATCAATCCGCGCAGGATGAAGTAAGAGTATCGCAAACGCAGGTAACGGCCGCACAAAACAATCTTGCTCAGGCACAGCAGCAATTACAGGTAACACAGGTTGCGGTAGATAATGCTCGACAAGGAGTTGTCACGGCACAGACCGAAGTTGACCGATCACAGGTCGAATTGAATGCTGCGAATCGCGAACTTAAGCGCAATGCCGAGTTACTTGAAAGCGGAGTGATCTCGCGGCAGGAATACGACACTGCAAAAGATCGAGTTGAAACTGCAAAGGTCGCTGTCAGCACCGCAAAAGCCCGCTTGGAAAGCTCAAAAATATCGGTCAAGGACGCCAATGCCCGTATGGCACAACAACAGGTTTCTGTTAAAGACGCCAATCGCGGAGTAAAAACGGCTAATATCAATGTGGATTCAAGCCGTTCACGAGCGGATCAACAATCTGCCGTCCTTCGCGGCCAGCGAAATCAGCGAGACAAAACACTTCAAGTTGCCCCGATCAACGGAGTTATTGCAGAAATTCCATCAAAGGTCGGTACGTTTGCCGTCGCCGGTCTTTCGACCACGGCTTTGATGACAATTGCAGATATGTCCACGATCAATGTCGAAGTCAAAGTTGACGAGACCGAGATAGACAAAGTGGAAGTCGGACAAAAAGTAAAGATCAAGGTCGATGCTTTTGGCGACGTTGATGTAAATGGCGAAGTTATGCAGAAAACTCCGCTTGCTCTCGGCAAATCAGCAACGACCGGCGGACTTTCAACACAGATAAATGTTCAGGAAGCGAAAGAATTTCGTGTAGTTATCAGGCTTGTAGATCTAACGGAAGAACTTCAGAACGGACTACGGCCGGGGATGAGCGCGACTGCAACGATCACGACCGCAACTGCTAAAGATGTGATCGCGGTTCCGCTTCAGGCCGTAGTTGAAAAGAAGCCCGAAGCATCAGTTTCGCCGACAGTTCAAGGTGATACGCCGCCTGTGCCTAATGAAAAGAAACCGGAACCGATCAAAGGCGTTTATGTGCTTGAAAATGGCCGGGCAAAATTCGTCGCCGTCGAAACAGGTATTACAGGTGAAGCCGATATTCAGATAACATCGGGGCTTTCGCCCGGACAAGAGGTTATCACCGGGCCGAGCAGGATCTTGAATACACTAAAAGACGATACGGTCGTCAAGAAACAAGAGAAGGCAGCCGGCAAATCCTGATAAATGTTTTAGTTCGGATTAATGTATCGATTCATGGAAAAATCAGAAAACATCGCTGCAAAAAACGGCGCGGAAGTTGTCAATGACGATGATTCGCTGATCTTGATGCAGAATATTTGGAAGACATACCAAATGGGTAATGAGAAACTTCATGCTCTAAAAGATGTGTCCTTCAAAGTTAAAAAAGGCGACTATCTAGCGATCATCGGCCCTTCAGGTTCCGGCAAATCTACGCTCATGAACCTGATCGGATGTCTCGATTCGCCTACTTCCGGACAATATTGGATCAACGGCCACCTCGTTTCCGAAATGACGGACGACGAACTTGCTCACATTCGAAATAAAGAGATCGGTTTTGTTTTTCAAACCTTTAATTTGCTGCCGCGTGCAACAGCTCTGCATAACGTAGAGCTTCCGCTGATCTATGCCGGGATCGGAGCGGCGGCAAGACATGAACGAGCTCAGATGTCGCTCGCTTCCGTTGAGCTTGGCGACCGAGTTCTGCATCGTCCTAACGAACTTTCCGGCGGACAGCGTCAACGCGTTGCCATTGCCAGAGCTCTTGTAAACGACCCATCGATCTTGCTTGCGGATGAACCGACCGGAGCTTTGGATTCGAAAACGAGCATCGAGATCATGACGTTATTCGAAAAACTTCACGCTGACGGAAATACGATCATCATCGTTACTCATGAGCATGAAGTTGCCGAACGCGCCCATCGTGTAATAACGATCCGTGACGGCATAATCGAAAGCGACGAGCGAATAAAATAAAAGATCTTAAATTTGATCCAAAATAGCCGGGCACTTCGTCCGGCTATTTTTTTTAGACTACATTCCTTCTAATAACTGCATCAAAATATCCGCCGTGATATTCTTTATCATTCACAAGCAATAAACCTTTTTGGTCAAATTGCGTATTATAGAGACAGTATAAATTGAATGGATTTTACCGAAACATTAAAACTTGCTCTTGCATCGATCACCGCCAATAAGCTTCGATCTTTCTTAACGCTTTTGGGAATGATCATAGGAATGGCAGCTTTTATGATCGTTCTTTCACTGCTTCAAGGCTTCAATTCATATGTCGATGAAAAGATCGCCGGCATCGGTTCTAATTCATTTACGATCCAGCGTTTTAATTTTGATGATTTTAAGGATTCGGATACCATCGCGGCGGCTCAGCGTAGAAACACCGAACTTGATTTCGAAGAACTTGATTTTATTCGTGATCACGCGACCACACTGAGCGCGATCGGAGCAAAAGCGGGTAATACACGGCGCGACGTAAAACTAGGTAATCAAACGCTTACAAGTGTTTCTATAAATGGCGTTGAGCCTATAATAGGCGAGATCGAGCATGTTGATATTCGCGAAGGTCGTTATTTTACTAAAACCGAAAATGAGAACAAGTTGCGGGTGGCTTTTGTCGGATCGGAAGTCGCAGATAAATTGTTTCCTCATGGTGGTGCTCTCGGCGGAGAGATGACGATTTCCGGAATTCCCTACCGCATTATCGGCATTCAGGTAGAAAAAGGCACAGTTTTCGGCCAATCGCAGGATAATTTTATCCAGCTCCCGATCCAAACATTTGGTTTGAATTTCGGCGGGTTGAAATACAGCCGGGCTCCTTATTTTGTTGCGGCGGCAAAAGACGGTGTAAAAATGTCCGACGCCGTCGATGAGGTTCGATCTCTTTTACGCATCAAACGCAAACTTCCAAAAGACGAGAAAGATAATTTTGGCATCGTAACTCCGGACGCGATCAGCGGAATACGCGACAGTTTGTTCGGTTCGATATCCATAGTTATTTTGGCGGTTCCGGGAATTGCTCTGCTTGTCGGTGCGATCGTCATTATGAACATAATGCTCGTCGCCGTTACCGAACGCACAAAAGAGATCGGTATAAGAAAGTCGCTTGGCGCGAGACAAGCAGATATTCTACGGCAGTTCTTGGTTGAATCGGCCATTCTTTCGGGTATCGGAGGTTTGATCGGGCTGATAATCGCAATAATCGGTGCTTATCTAATCGAATATTTAGTATTTACGACACGAATACCTTGGTGGGCCGCAGTGATCGCCATTGGCATATCAGGCGGTGTTGGGATTTTGGCCGGTTTGTTTCCCGCATGGAAAGCGGCGAAACTTGATCCGATCGAAGCTTTGAGAGCAGATTAATATGAAGGTCGCAACATCGAGATTGTTAGAGAACGTCAAAATGGCTCTGGACACGCTTCGGAGCAATAAACTGCGTTCATTTTTAACCATTATCGGCGTTGTCGTCGGCGTGATCGTCGTAATGCTTATTTCTTCGATAATAAGCGGCATCGACATGGCCGTTCAGACGCAGATCAAATCATTCGGCACCAATTCTATATTCATTTACAAACGCGATATTGGCTTTACGACCGATCGTCCGACACGCGAAGAGCGTATGCGGCCGGATCTGACGCTTGACGACGCCTTGGCATTACGTTCGCTTTCAGCCATTCAAACCTCGGTTCCGCTTCTAGATGTTTCAAGCGGCCGTTGGGGCAATGCCACAATAGTTTCGGCCAACGGCAAGCAGACAACGGCAATAAGTCTTCAGGGGACGCTGCCGGAGATCGCGCAATCGGGCAGCGAGGATATCGTTGAAGGCCGTTGGTTCACGAATACTGAGAACGAATACAAAAAAGATGTGTGCGTTATCGGCGACAGTGTAAAGGAGAATTTCTTTCCTTTTGAATCGCCGATCGGAAAATCGCTTGAGATAAACGGCCGAGAATTCATTGTTCTAGGGCTTTTGAAAAAGAAAGATCAATTTCTCGGCGGCGGCGGCGGTAATAACGATCAGAGCAATTCGATCTATATGCCTTTCAGCTCGGCTCAGCGAATAAAGCCGAACGCGGATGATATTTTTATCATGGCTATCGCAAAAGAAGGCCAAATGCAGGAAGCAAGAGACCAGGTCGAAGACATGCTGCGTATTCGCCGCGATGTGAAATTCGGTCAAAAGAATAACTTTGCGACCGCGACTGCCGACAGTATCATTGAGCAATTTCAATCGATAATCGCAGGTGTTGCTCTCGCTATGATAGTGATCTCTTCCATCGGCCTGATGATCGGCGGCATCGGCGTGATGAACATCATGCTCGTTTCCGTAACCGAGCGGACGCGCGAAATAGGCATCCGCAAAGCCATCGGAGCAAAGAAATCCGACATATTGCTGCAGTTTCTGATCGAAGCAGGCACGCTGACCGGCTTCGGCGGTCTTGTCGGGTTGCTTATCGGTTGGATACTTACGACACTGATCGGCCTTATCTTCCCTTCTTACGTTCCTTACTGGGCACCGCCGCTCGGCTTCTTCGCCAGCGTCGGCATCGGCCTTCTATTCGGCATCTGGCCTGCATGGAAAGCCGCCGGACTCGACCCGATCGACGCTCTCAGATACGAATAAACAATTAACCCCAAGCAACATAAACGTTTTTCTGCCCGAGAAGAATGTTTTCTCGCACGAGAAGAATGTTTTCTCACACGAAAATAATGTTTTCTCACACGAAAATAATGTTTTCTCGCACGACAAAACTCTTCCGGCAAGCCAATAAATGATAGATATTCTGCACTATACACATAAAAAAAAGCCCATAAACATTAGTTCATAGGCTAATTTAATGTTATGAAGCTTGCGTTAGCTCATAAAACTCGGGAACATAAACGCCATTGCAACACCGAGTAAGATCCCGATGATCCAAACCGTAATAGTTGATATCCAAGCCGAGCCGCTTGTGACCCGCTCGCCTGTTTCTTTTAGCCCGGTCGCGTTCAGCCAAAGCCAGTAAAATGAGATCAAACTCAATCCGCCGAGCAAAGTATAAAGTGCGGGACTTTGCGACGGCGTTACGAGAAAACTTAAATTATCGGAGATCAATCCGCCTTGCTGTCCCAGCAGCGGATGTATCTGATTCGGGTCTTTGATAAACAAAACGATAGTTGATAAGACCGAACGAATTATCGATACCGGAAACCAGGCGTAAGCTGTCGCCGCAAAAGCCTGAATATAGTTCAGTTTTCCGCCCATTACCAAAACGAATAGAAAGAACACAGCCGCCAAAATAGCTATCGCAACCGTATATTGCGAAAATAACCCAACGGAACCTGCCGCTCTTGTCACAGGGTTTTTAGCGACCGCAATAGCATCCGGACGTTGCGATTCGATCTGCTTCTTTGCCTCTTCATTACCGGCGACAAAAGAAGATTCGAGAGTTTTGTCGAGCGTGAAATTTGTAATGCGCTCAGGTGTTAATCGATAAAAGAACAAACTTGTAAAGATCGTCGAAACTATCGTCATTATAATGACCGCAACCATCCATCGCGGATGACGACGCAGATTTCGAAACGTCTCACCCGGCGAAAAGATGACGCCGGTCAAAGTTGAAGCCGTTGATTCGCGCGGTGTGTCTTCCGGATCAGGACCTTTTATAAAACTGAGGCCGATGATCACAATGCCGGCAAATATCGCCCAGACACCCGAACCTGTTGCTCCGGGAGCAACTTTTAATACTCCCGCTAAAATTATCAGTACACCAATTGCGGCTAAACCGATTCCAGCTAATCTATTCATATTTACCTCGTTTGAGTTGAGTAATGTTAATGATCCGTAATGCTTTTTAGGAAACTACGATTTTATATAATTGTTTGTTTCAGCTTTCGGTCGAAACGGCCTTTTCATATCCGTCTATTCTAATACAAGCTGCGAAATGGCCGATTTTTATTTCCCGAAGTTCAGGAACTATCTGTGAACATTCTTCGATCGCCATCGGACAACGAGTTCGGAATCGACAACCCGAAGGCGGATCGATCGGCGTCGGGACATCGCCTGTAAGAACTATTCGTTCGCGTTTAACCTTTGGATCAGGCACCGGTATCGCGGAAAGCAGGGCTTTCGTATATGGATGAAGCGCGTCCGAGTAAAGCTCATCGGCTTTGGCGATCTCAACTATCTTGCCCAAATACATTACAGCGACGCGGTTCGAAATATGTTCGACAACGGCTAAGCCATGCGAAATAAAAAGATAGGTCAAACCAAATTCGCTCTGCAGATCTTGTAATAGGTTTACTACCTGAGCCTGTACCGAAACATCCAGCGCCGAAACAGGTTCATCACAAATTATTAGCTTTGGATTGAGAGCCAATGCACGCGCGATGCCGATACGCTGCCGCTGGCCGCCGGAAAATTCGTGCGGATAGCGGTTCATATATGCCGGATCGAGCCCAACTTTGTTCAGTAGATCGGCAACACGCTCTTTTCGTTCGTTTCGATCGGACATTCCGTGTATCTTCAATGGTTCGGCAACTATCGACCGAATGCTCATACGCGGATTAAGGCTTGCATATGGATCTTGAAAGATTATCTGCATTTCCCGGCGAAGCTGCTGCATATCGTGTTTCGGCAGCCCAACAAGATTTTTCCCTTCGAACAAAATATCGCCGGATGTCGGTTCGTGTAATCTAATCAAACATCTGCCAACGGTAGATTTTCCGCAGCCTGATTCGCCGACAAGCCCAAGTGTTTCACCTGAAAATATATCGAAAGAAATATCATCAACGGCTCGCACAAGATCGTCGCTTTTTTCGACCGAAAAATGCTTTACCAAACTTCGGACTTCGACAAGCGGCCGCAATTCTTTTGTTTCGGCGTTTGATTCCATCAGATATTCACTTCTTTTTTGCGCTTTACTTTCAATATGTAGTCGATATTCTGCGGATCGCCGTCATATAACAAACACCGAACCTGCTCTTCATGATCCAATTCGATCAAAGGGATCTCACCATGTGTGCAGCGTTCCATACGGAACTCACAACGCGGTGCAAAATGGCATCCGTCGGGAAGATTCGTCGGACTCGGAACGGTTCCATCGATCGTCTGAAGCCGCGTTTCTTTTGCGACGCCGGCTGCTGTCAGCTTTGGAACCGATCGCAGAAGTCCTTTTGTATATGGATGTTTCGGATCTGCAAAAAGCTCATCTATACCACTTTGTTCGACGATCTTGCCGGTGTACATAACGCATACACGATCAGCAGTTTCGGCAATTACGCCGAGATCGTGCGTAATAAGCAGAACCGACAGCCGTCGGGTTTTTCTTAATTCGTTCAATAATTCCAGAATCTGTGCCTGTATCGTTACATCCAAAGCAGTCGTGGGTTCATCGGCAATGATCAGTTCCGGATCACAAGCTAAAGCCATTGCGATCATGATCCTCTGGCGCATCCCGCCGGAAAGCTGATGTGGATAATCATTTGCACGTCTTTCAGGAGCAGGTATCGATACCTCATGCATAGAATCGATCGCAGCGTTCCAAGCAGCTTTGCGGTCAAGTCCACGGTGTAAACGAAGAGCTTCTGCTATCTGTTCGCCAACTGTGTAAACCGGATTGAGCGACGTCATCGGGTCTTGAAAGATCATCGCAATATCATTACCGCGGATCTGCCGCATTTCATCTTCGTCAGCTTTTGTCAGATCTTTTCCCTTAAAAAAGATCGAACCGCCCGCAACCTTTCCGGGCGGCGAAATTAGCCGCATTATTGATAATGCTGTCACGGATTTTCCGCAACCGGATTCGCCAACCAATCCCAGCATTTCGCCTTCGTCAATATGAAAACTGACGTCATTGACCGACCTGACAAGGCCGGCTCGCGTTGGAAAATGAGTTTCGAGGTTTAGAACCTCAAGCAAGTGCGACATTCAAAGCTATCGTAAACAAAGTCAGAATTAAAATACGTTCAAGTTTAACGTAAATAACGTGATCGATAAAGCAGCTTATATAAATGCAACTTTTATCGTCGTTTCTCCGTCTTATGAATGTTATTATGTAGTTAAGCAACTGCCTTCTCAGCAATTTTATACTGGAGATCTATTAGTGAGAAATACCCGAAGTTTTACCGCAATTATTTTTCTTACCCTGATTTTTTCTATTCCGTCTTTTGCACAAGACGAAAGTGTCGCAAAAACCGTCAAAAGATCAACGCATCCCGCTAATAAGCCTTCCGAACCACCGGTAACGGTTGAAAAGATCGAAACCGATCTGTCAGAAGCTTTGACGTTTATCGAAGACAATCATATTTCGGGAAAAAAGATCGATTACAACACGATATTTAAATCAGCTATTGACGGAATGCTGAATAAACTAGATCCGCATTCGAATTATTTTGACGCAAAGGAATTCGAACAGTTTCGTACTGATCAAAGCTCGCGTTATTTCGGTATAGGTGCAACGATCGGCGATCTTTCCGATCCAAAAGGTAATGTTATTGCGACTTATATCAAAGCAACATTTGATACCGCACCGGCACATCGCGGCGGCATGCGTTACGGAGATAAGATCATTGAGATCAACGGCGTTTCAATGCTTGGCAAGCCATTCACAACGGTTCGCGATCTTCTGCGCGGCCCAAAAGGAACATCAGCAAAGATCGTAGTAGAACGTAACGATACCGGACAAAAAGAAACCATTGATATTATCCGTGATTCAGTGCCGCAGCCTTCGATTCAAGAATATTATATGATCCGACCGACCGTCGGCTATATAGAAATGAACGGTGGTTTCAATCAGACGACTTTTGCCGAATTTCAAGAAGCGATGACCAACCTTAAAAGTAAAGGTATGACACAACTTATCATCGATCTAAAGAATAACGGCGGCGGGCTTGTCAGCCAGTCATTTCGTGTTGCGAATACTTTTCTTTCGAACGGCCAAGTTGTTTTCACACAAAAAGGCAGATTGGATGGAACCGGAGTGACTTACAAAGCAGATAATAAGAACCCGGAAACAATGCCGGTAGTTGTTCTTATTAACGGTTATTCGGCTTCAGCTTCGGAGATCCTGACCGGAGCTTTACAGGATCATGATCGGGCGCTTATTGTCGGCGAAAATTCATTCGGTAAAGGCTTGGTGCAAAATCCATTTCCGCTTGATTACGGTTCGATGCTTTTATTGACCATCGCTAAATATGAAACACCTTCAGGACGGCTGATCCAGCGTGATTATTCGGATGGAAGCCTTTACGAATATTACACGCATGGCGGCGTCAGCAATGGCGAAGAGCCGGTTGCGGCACCAAAAGGTGATGAGGCTAAAACCGATTCGGGACGCCCGGTTTACGGCGGTGGCGGAATTACACCTGATGTTGTAATAAAACCTGACACTATTCCGATCGCTCGTGCCCGTTTTCAGCAAAAGCTGAACAATCCCGTATTTGCTTTTTCGCTCGATCTATCAGCCGGACGCATCAAAGGCTTTGAAAATTATAAGGTCGAGCACCCGATAATTTTCGACCACGATATTACATCCTCGGATTTTCCGGTCACCGATCCGCTTTTTAATAAGTTTCGAGAATTTGCGATTAGCAAATATGGCTACACAAAGTCTCAGATCGATAATGAACGAGAGTTCGTCGTTAGAACTTTAAGAACGGAATTAGTTACGGCAGCTTATGGTTCGACAACATCATTGCAGGTCATCAATGATTACGATAACCAATTAATGAAAGCGATCGACCTTCTTCCACAAGCAAAAGATCTCGCATTAAAAGGCCGTGAAGCAAATAAAAGAACTGCAGCCGTAACCGCAAATTAATTCAGAACAAAAAAAACTCCACAGAGCGGCAAAGATTCCGGTCTTTGTGGAGTTTTGATCTTAGATAATGGCAATTATGCCATCCACGCTGAAATGAAATAATATATTCCGTATCCCAAAGCTCCGATAACAAGAACCAAAACTATTATTAAAGCCGCAAACAACATCTTCAGTTTTTTATAGCGGTTCTCATCGGGCGGAGAAAGTTGGTTTTGTGGAAAGTAAGGCGGCGGTCTTTTCATAATAAATTTCCTTTATAAGTTCAAACTTAACAGTTTAACAAAATGCATTCAACTATCTCGGAAGAGGCTGTTCCAGATTCGCCAATCCATAAGCCAATACAGCCATGACCGAATTGACCTCTCCCAACTGTTTTGGATCGACCTTGTCAAAAGTATCTGCTGCCGTGTGATGGTAATTAAAATATGTTTGGGTATTAAAATACGGAGCGAATGACGGAACGCCTTTTTCCGTTAAACGATTAATATCTTCGGCAACGCCGCCCGGCTGGTATTGCCCCAAGCTCGCGCCTTGAGATCTAAGAATATTGGTAAGCGGTGTAAAATACGGCATCGCTTCCCTATTGCCGGCGAACAAATATCCAAGCGGGTGCGAAGAGCCAAGATCGGCTTCTATCGCAGCAAATTGTTTTGATAAATTGTTCTTTTGTTCTTCAAAATACGCATCGCCTCCGCGCGATCCGTTTTCCTCATTCATCCATGCAATAAAACGTATGGTACGCTTTGGCTGCATATTCAATTTCTTTAATAAATAAGGAACCTGCATTGAAACAGCAACACCGGCCGCGTCATCGATCGCCCCGGTTCCGAGATCCCACGAATCCAGATGACCTGAAACGATAACTACCTCGTCAGGCTTTTCGCTTCCCTTCAGATCGGCTATAACATTAAAACTTTCGACATCAGGAAGAGTTTTTGGTGTTAGAACAAGTTTGATCTTTACATCGCCCATCTTTGCCAAATGAGCGATCATCTCAGCATCTTCAAATGTTACTGCAGCGGCCGGTATCTTTTCGACACCGTCTGCATAACGTGTCGCTCCGGCATGTGCGAGTCTGTTTTGTGAACCACCGGCTGACCTGACCAATACGGCAACAGCTCCAAGTTTTGCAGCAGCAACCGGACCACCGCCGCGAAATTGGACGGCCTGTCCATAAGCGTTCCCACCAAAACCGGATGCCGCTAGTTCACGGTCAAATTTTGTATTAAAAAGTACGATCTTTCCTTCGACACCTTTTCTGCCGAGTGCATTTAATTCATCCCAGCCGCCGACCACAACAATATTTGCCGTCAGACCATTTTCAGGCGTTGCAACGCTGCCGCCGAGTGCGGTCAATACAACCTTTTGCGTCGTGCCTTTTGCCATTCCGTTCCATTCGGTCAATTCTCCGGTTTCAATACCACGAACCCAATGCGGAACCATAACCTTTTGTAATCTAACATCAAGTCCAAGCTTTCTCATTTCATCGGCAACGTATTCAACCGCTCTTTGTGCCTGCGGCGAACCAGAGAGTCTTGGGCCGATGTTGTAAGTTAAATATGCTATTTGATCCAACGCAAAATCATCGGTAAGCGCTTCTTTTTGTATCTTTTGAAGATCGGAAAGTGTTTGCACACTATATAACTCCGGGGTAGGTTTTGCTTCCTGGCTGAAGGCTAAGGAGACAGCACAAATAACGACTAAAATAAAAGCTATGATTTTCATAGATCGATATTATCGGATATGTGCAAAGTTGCAAAATTATGTGCGATAATACTTTCGCTGTTTTACCAAATTTTAGTTAAAGGAACATATTATGAAGACGACCCTCGGATCATTGTTTATTTTTGCGGCTATTTTTTTGCTTTCGTTCACAGTTCACTCACAATTCTCATTCGAAGATATGACGAATGTTAAACGCGTCGGCGATCCTCAGCTTTCACCGAACGGAAAAATGATCGTATTTACGATCGGCGTAGTTAATTTGGCTGAAAATAAAACAGTAACGCAAATATATACTGTCAAACCTGACGGCAGCGATCTTAAACAAATAACCAAGGGCGACAAATCTGCAAGTGGTCCGCGCTGGTCGCCAAACGGAAAATACATTGCATACACGACCGGCGGACAGATCTGGCGAATGGACAATGACGGCGGCGACAAAAAACAAATATCTGCAATAACTACCGGCGCATCAAATCCAGTATGGTCGGCGGATGGCGATTGGATCGCATTCGGTTCGGAAGTATATCCGGAATGTATGACTGACGAATGTAACCGGCTCGAAGATCAAAAAGTCGAGAACAGCAAGGTCAAAGCCATCGTCACAGACCGTTTACTTTATAGACATTGGGTCGAATGGCGTGCTCGAAAACGTTCACATGTTTTTATAATATCAAGTAAAGGCGGGTCAGCCCGCGATATAACACCCGGTGATTTCGATTCACCGCCTTACGCTGCTTCAACCGGCGTTGATTACGCCTTCTCGCCTGACGGCAAAGAGATCGCTTTCTTAAGAAACCCGGACAAGATCGAAGCGATCTCAACCAACAGCGACATCTATATAGCATCAGTTAAAGACGGCGAAGCGAAAAACATAACGATCGCTAATAAAGGATATGACGCATCACCCGTTTACACGCCGGACGGCAAATACATTATCTATCTGTCGCAATCCACCGCGACTTTTGAAGCGGATCGATGGCGGATAATGCGATACAACCGAAGCACAGGTGAAATAAAAGAATTGACAGTCGGATTTGATCAGCAAGCCAGCGACATCGTCGTTAGCAGCGATTCAAAAATGATCTATTTCACTGCCGGAACTCGGGGCCGTTCGCCGATCTATTCGGTACCTGTCGAACCCGATCTTCGTTTGCGGATCGCAACACACGTCAAACAGATCGTCGAAGGTGTTTCTGCAGGAAATCTGAATGTTTCAAATGACGGTTCTACGCTGGTTTTTACAAATAGTTCAATGGCAAAGCCTACCGAAATAATGCGTGCCGGCACAGGAAATAGCGGAGTCACTTATGTAACCGAGATCAATAAATCACTGAATTTACCGGATGCTGAGGAACTGGAATGGACAGGCGCAGTTCGAACATCAATTCATGGTTTTCTACTGAAGCCAAAGAATTTCGATGCCTCGAAAAAGTATCCGTTGATCGTTCTAATTCATGGCGGCCCGCAAGGAGCTTGGGGCGATAATTGGGGTTATCGCTGGAATCCGCAAATGTTTTCCAATGCTGGTTATGTTGTGTTTATGCCGAATCCGCGAGGTTCGACCGGTTACGGCCAAAAATTAGTTAATGACATATCCGGCGATTGGGGCGGAAAAGCTTTTATCGATATTAAGAACGGAGTCGCAAAAGTCGCTAGGATGCCTTTTGTAGATAAAGATAATATCGGTGCTGCAGGTGCGAGTTACGGCGGATATATGGTTGACTGGCTTTTAGGCCACAACGACGATCCGCGTTTCAAATTCAAGGCATTCGTTTCGCACGCCGGTGTTTATAACCTCGAAAGCATGGCGGCAGCAACCGAGGAACTTTGGTTCGTGAATTGGGAATTCAAAGGAATGCCTTGGGAAAATCCCATCAATTATAACAAATGGTCGCCGCATAAATTCGCGGCAAAATTCAATACGCCTACTCTTGTTACGGCGGGCGAGATCGATTATCGTGTGCCGATCGATCAAGATCTGCAATTATTTACTGCATTGCAGTTAAAAGGCGTACCATCTAAACTTATCGTTTTTCCTGACGAAGGCCATTGGATATTGAAACCGCAAAACTCACAGTTCTGGTATAAGAATGTACTTGAATGGTTTGATAAATATCTCGAAAAATAAATTGTATGAGACTTAGGTTTTTTCGCGTCACTTTCATCGGGTTGTTCGCTCTTACGGTTTCGGCCGTCGGACAATCTGGTCTTCCCGATCTGAACCGAACATCCAATTATGATGTTCAGCATTATATTATTCGTGTTTCGTTCGATCGAAAAAAGAAACTTGTCAACGGCGATACGACCGTTATATTAAAGCCGACGACGGATAAATTAAAAAAGGTTGAGCTCGATGCGGCTGCTTTAAAATTTACAAGTATCGTTATCGAACCTTCTAACGCACGATTGAAATATATTGTAAAAGGCGAAAAAGTGATCGTCGAACTCGACAGATCATACAGTTCGGATGATGTCATCTCACTGCGTTTTAAATATACCGCCATTCCCCAAAAAGGTATTTATTTTGTTGATGAAAAAAAGATCGACGGCAAGGTTCTAAATTCTGCTCAGATATGGACTCAAGGTGAAGCGGACGAAGCTCATCATTGGTTCCCAAGCTTTGATTTCCCTTCTGATAAGGCAACAAGCGAAGAATTGATCACTGCTGACGCAGGTGAGACCGTGATCGGCAATGGTATCTTGCTCGATAAAAAGATCAACAAGAACGGAACCGAAACTCATCACTTCAAGATGGATATTCCGCATTCGACTTATTTGACCTCGTTCATAATCGGCAAATATGTAAAAACTGCCGATAATTACGGTAATATTCCGGTCAACTATTATGTTTATCCGGGGATCGAATCCATCGTACCGATCGCTTTTGGCGATACAAAAGAAATGATCGGAATATTTGAAGATCTGACAAAAACAAAATTTCCATATAACAAATACGATCAAACTATTGTTTCCGGATTTCAATTCGGCGGAATGGAAAATATCACGGCAACGACAATGGCTGATTCGGAGATCTTCTTTGCACGCCTGCCTTTCGCCCGCGGTATCGTCACCGATCTTGTGTCGCATGAACTCGCACATTCATGGTTCGGAAATCTAGTCACATGTAGAAATTGGGCAGAGCTTTGGCTGAACGAAGGTTTTGCTACATTTATGGAAGCGGCATATCGTGAAAAGAAATACGGCCGCGAAGATTATGACCGGAAGATAGAAGCGAATGCCGAGGAGTATTTGACCGGTCGAGCAGCGAGCAAAAAGGAATATGGGTTGTTCAATAGAACGGCAGGAAATATTCCGACTCTTTTCGATGTTTCATATATAACCTATGACAAAGGCGGCGCGGTCCTGCATACACTCCGCGAACAAATCGGCGATGAAGCTTTTTGGTCGGCTGTGAAGTTATATTTGGATAGCCATGCACGTGGTAATGTCGAATCAACCGATCTGCGAAAGGCTATGGAAGAAACGTCGAAACAAGACCTAGGTTGGTTCTTTGATCAATGGGTTTATGCGACCGGAGCACCTTCGCTGCAGATCACACCGACATACAATGTGACAGAAAAGAAAATAACGCTGAATGTCTCGCAAACCCAAAAAGCGGAAGGCTTGGTTCCTTTAGTTTTTAGATTGCCAATCGAGATCGAATTTAAAAACGGTGAAACGGTCGTCAAAAAGCAGATTGATATAACGAAACGAACTGAAAACTTTACATTTGATCTGGATACAAAACCGGATAAGATACTTGTTGATCCCAAAAATAAAATACCATTAAAAATGGTAAAGATAGGTGAGCTAAAATAAAAAAATCCCGCGAAACGCTTCGCGGGATTTTTCTCTTTGAGAAGACCGGATGTCTGCTTATCGTTGAAAGAGCAGAGCGCGAAGCACACACAAAATCGCGCCTTTGACGGCAAAACTTCTGCTGTAACTTCTTTGCAACACCTACGAGGTTAGCTGACGGGCTAGGAACGAAAGATTATCCCTGCATTTTTGATGCTTCGCCCCTGTTCTTAGGATGAATCCTTGTGAACATTGGGTCCCCCGCGGCTTTTCATGAATGAATCGCCTTCGGTGATCAACTTTTCAACAATAATAAAGATACCACGAATTTTAACGGTATTCAAGAAGAAATCTAATTATTATTGCGGCGGATAGAACTGGTAAAGTATCAAATAGACTAGGACTCCGGTAATCGAAACATAAAGCCATATAGGAAAAGTGATCCTTGCGATCTTTTTATGGGCGTCGAACTTCCCATGAAGAGCCCGCCAAAGCGTAACGATTACCATTGGAGCAACTAAAGCCGCCAAGATCGTGTGTGAAAGAAGGATCGTGAAATATATAGGCCTGATAATTCCCTCAGCGGTAAATTTTGTCGGCCCTAATCCGAAATAATATGTACGCAAAGCGTGATGTGAAATGTAAGAGATCAAGAAAATCGTCGATATAATGCTAGCGGCAAGCATACAGGAACGATGTCGGCTGATCTGCCGCTTCATGATGAAATAAAATCCGAAAAGAAGGAATATTCCGCTCGTCGCGTTCAAGGCTGCGTTAAGGTGAGGGAAAATAGAAAGTATTTCCATAAGATCCGACTATTTCCAAAATGCGAGCAACCCGAGGATAACGAGCCAAAGAATTCCCATCAAATGCCAATACCAACCAACGGAACGCGATAAATTTATTCGCCTTTCTATGTCAATGCTGTTCTGCGTCGGATACCATGTCCGCAGGGTTATAGCTCCTAAAGCAATGATACCGCCAAGGACATGTACGGCATGCACAATGGTAAGAATATAAAAAAATCCTGCATACGGATTTTTGTACATATAGAATCCGAGCTGAACGAGTTCATACCAAGCAATTATCTGAGATGAGATGAAAATTCCGCCTAGAGCGGACGATGCTATCAGCCATTTTCTTACCGAACCTTGTGCGTTCATGCGAATTGCTTTCATCGCAAAATGATAGCAAAAGCTGCTGGCCACAATTATTACTGTGCTTATCCAAACTTGTAACGGCAGTGTAAAAGGCTGCCATTCCGCCGCACGATTTATTGAGAGAACAAAATAAGCCCCGAGCAACCCGGCAAATGTCATTATAACTACACCCAAAAGGAATGTAGTTGTAATACGCGTTTTATCTTTTGGTTCCGCGGTCGGATCGTGAGGAAATCGGCTGAATGGGCCAAATTTATCATCATCGGGGCCATCGCCGCCGCCATTATTATTACCACCACCGCTCGGACGACCAGATGAAATGCCTGCGCGCACTTTTCGCTTTTTTGGCGGTTCCGTAACTATTTCGGTTGAGCCGACCTTCATAATTCTAGTGATCGAAAACCATCAGCCCAAAAACAAGCGGTAAATAGATCACTGAAACAAGCAACAGTTTGCGAGCGCTTTCGTCTGTTCTGGACATCGCTGTTCTTATGCTTGCGATCAAAAACCATGTTCCGAGTATTACCGAGCCTATCAGATAATAAAGACCGGATATTCCGAAAAAGAAAGGAGCCAAACTTACTGGTAACAGCATTGCGGCAAATATGACTATCTGCCGAGCCGTGATACGGCCTTCGGGTTCGACGACCGGCAGCATTAAAATACCGGCTTTTTTATATTGTTTGCGATACATCCATGCGATAGCCAAAAAATGCGGGAACTGCCAAAGGAAAAGTATCAAGAACAGCACGATCGCAGGCACTGTGATCTCTCCGCTGGCCGCTGTCCAACCCATCAAAGGCGGCATTGCTCCGGGAATCGCTCCGACCGCAGTCGAAGCCGAAGATCGTGTCTTCATTGGTGTGTAAACAAGAACATAACCGACAATAACGATCAACCCCAAAAAAGCCGTCAGTCCGTTCACGAGAAACCCTAAATACAACTCGGCTATTATGCATTGCAATATCCCAAATATTAGAGCTTCGGCCATTGACAGTCTATGAGAAGGAAGCGGCCGTTTAGCCGTACGATCCATTAACGCATCCGTTTTACGTTCAATGACCTGATTCAACGTCGCTACGCCGAAAGCAAGAAGCGTAATACCGATCATCGTATTGACGAATAAGCCCGTCATAAAATGTCCGGCGGTTCCAAGATAAAATCCGGCTGCTGAGGTCAGCACCAGCATAAAAGCGATTCGCGGTTTTGTCAGCTCAATGTAAGCCGACAACTTCTCGCGTAAACTTAAAACGCCGGTTCCTTGAATTTCCGCAGTTACTACTTCCATTTATTTTCGTGATTCCGAGATAGAATTTTGTATTCTAAAGAATACCTTGCCGCCCAGACTTTTACAAAGCCTCACGACCTTTACGATATCTTCTTTGAATTTGAAGATAAACTTATTTTTCATTGGGTGACAAACCGTTGTCAGTTAGATAAACTTTCCCTTTATAAAACTATGTCTGCAGTTGAAGACGCAATAACAATTAAAGATTCAGCGAAATCGCCGTCAATACCAGTTCTCAATCGGATCTTGGATCTATTGAGTTCGGTCAGGCTTGGGGTCATTGTTCTGTGTGTCTTAGTTGTGTTCGCAATGGCTGGAATGTTGATCATACAGCAGAACGTGGTCGGTTTCGATGCTTATTATGCCGGTTTAACGCCGGCCGAAAAGATCGTTTTTGGCAAACTTGGACTTTTTGATATTTACCACAGCTGGTATTTCAATTTTCTGCTGGTATTTCTTTCGCTCAATATTGTACTTGCGTCAATAGACCGTTTTCCATCCGCGTGGAGTTATATTTCAAAACCTAAAACCTTTGCCACACGTGCATGGTTGTCAGAACAAAAGCAATCAAAGGTCATAGAACTAACAGCACACAGCAAAGAAGAAGCCGAAGTAATTGTTAAAAACGCACTTATTTCAAATGGTTACAAACCGCAGACAAATGAGTTTTCGACTGCCGAATATGCATTAAAACCTGACGGCACAAAAGATTTCAGCTCTTTGAATCAAGTTTCCAATACAATAGTCTTTGCCGAAAAAGGTCGATTCAACCGCCTCGGCGCTTATGTTGTTCATGTTGCTCTGTTGACACTGTTCATGGGACATTTTGTCGCAAATCAAACCGGTTTTGACGCGGACGTGCAAATGATCCCGGGTGAAGCTACAGACGAACTCCAAAAGATAGAATACGATCTAGACAGAAAGGAAAAATTTGGTGTGCAGCTTCCGTTTACAATGACCTGCACCGACATTGAGCAAAAACTTATCGACCAACGCGGCGGTATCGACGTACAGAACACGCTTGATTGGCGAACAGAAATGCGTGTTGATGATCCGGATTACGGCACGACGATCGCCGAGATCAGTCTTAATAAACCTTTTAATTATCGCGGATATAGATTCTTTCAAGCACAAACGATACCGGTCGGTAATGCAAGAAAGATCGGCCTTACATTAGAACCCCAAACCGGAAGCGAACCGATAGATGTTTCTATCGACAGACTTGGGACTACAACACTTGCCGATGGCACAATGATCGAATTCGCGCAATTCCTGCCGGACTTTGTTTTTAATGCCGACGGGAAACCCGATACCAAATCCGGTGCGTATAACAACCCTGTCGCTATTTTGAATGTAACACCGCCCAACGAAAAAGCCGTTCGCGTTTACGCGTTTCAAGGAAATTTAGCCGCGAATATTCCGGTAGGGGCTCCAAAAGCAGGTTATAAATGGCGTCTGTCGTCGTTTGAAAAAGCACCGCTCGCGCACGTTCTTTCGGTCAAATATGACCCATACGACGGTGCATTTATTGCTTGGTATTTTGGCGGCTTTGGTTTGATCGCGGCTCTTTGTTTCGTTTTCTTTTTATCACACAGACGTATCTGGGGAATGATAGACGAGAACGACAATGGAACTTTTAATGTTCTTTTGGCCGGCGACACTAACCGCAATCACGCGGCATTTGAGGATAAATTCGGAAAAGTTATCGAAGATTTACAGCAAGAAAACAGCGGCGAAGAACCGATCTGACAAAAAGAGGAAATATGGTAAGTGAGATCTACGAAAAAGAAGTAAATCGCGGTTGGCGGACATACATTCCGGCGATCGCCGCAGTGATCGGAGCATTTATAGTACTACTGCTTCGCATCCAAGTAGGCTCTGAATTCATATCGGATGGAGCATTGATGATGCTTGCTCTTGCCGCGTATCTGTTTGCTGCTTTATTCCATCTTACAAACCTTTATGCTCCATCGGACATGGCTAGAAAGATCGGTTCTTGGAGTGCGGCGATCGGTGTTTTTTTCAATCTAGCGAGTTGGCTCGTCCGCTGGGTTGCAGCTTATGAACGCGAGATATCAATGCTTCGTCAAGGTGGAAGTAACGAAACTCCATGGATCTTTCGCTATATTCCGTTCGCAAATCTTTACGACCTAAGCCTCGCTTTTGCTTTTGGAGCAGGCATAGCAACACTTTTGCTTGGCCGCAAAAAGAGTTTTCAGGTCTTATCAGCTTTTACACTTCCGCTTGCCGCGATAATTCTTACGCTTGCCCGATTTATCGGTGATGAATTCATCGATCTTCCGCCGGTGCTAGATTCATATTGGCGGCCGATACATGTCGGCGTCGCGTCTTTAAGTTACGGCATTGCTCTTGTATGTTTTGCCGTCGCGGTTATCTATTTATTGAAAGATAAAGTTAAGGTCGAAGCAATGGTGATCTGGTCAAGTATTTTCTCGATCGGCGTTATCGCAACAATAAGCAAATTCTCGGTTTTCAGCGAGCTTGTTTATCGAGCAGGGTTATTCGTGCCGAATCCGAACGGCGGCAAACCATTCGCCGCTCCGTTTCGATTAGAGATCCCATACGCCGGTCCTGCTTTGGCAGTTGCGGGGATATTGCTCATAGGTGTTGTCGTCGCATATACGATCTACGTTCTGAAAGACAGCGAAGCGGCTCGTAAAGCCGGCAGCGTTCTAATAAAACTTGCATTTCTCGCTCAGATAATTTCGCTAATATTCGTCATCTCCGGAATGAATAATAATGGCAATATTTCAGGCAGGCTTCAGCAACAGCTTTTAGTCGATGGATCGCAGTATATTACCGCAGGCAAATCGATCGCCGAAAAGCAGAATCTATCGGCACGAGATTTTTCTGCTCTTCAGTCATCACAGCTTGAGCAGATGGGCAAAAGTTATTTGCAGACCTACGGCGATAAGATGTTTTCCGATCTAAATACAAATCCGGTAGAGGTCGCCGGTTTGATAACCGCACTTGCGGGAACACTTTTTGTCTTGCTGTTCGGTTTTAAAACAGAAACTCTGCGGGAGCGCCTTCCAAGCTTGGAATCGCTTGATAGTTTGATGTACAAAACCGCAAGTCTTGCTTTTGCAGGTTTGGCGATGCTTCTGATCACCGGAGCTATCTGGGCCAATGAATCCTGGGGAAGACCTTGGGGCTTTGATTCTAAAGAAACCGGAGCTTTGATCGCTTGGCTTACCTATGCGGCTTTTCTGCATACGCGTATTTCACGCGGCTGGAAAGGCCGAAGTTCGGCATATTTTGCAATTATCGGCTTTTTATTGGTCATATTTACTTATCTCGGGGTCAGTTACCTTCTGCCTGGGTTGCACAGCTACGCATAAAATGAGCAAAAATTTATTTATCGGAATTTTGATCGGACTCGCGGTCGGGTTGGCGATAGGTTTTTTCGGGGCTAATACTCTTAACCGCGAAGCTACCGCAACCGCTGATATTCCCGGAAACCCGCCGCTTTTCGATCAGCAAACCCTTCAACAGTCAGTTCCCGGAAATGCTCCTCCACAAGGCGGAATGATGCCCGATATTCAACAAAAACTTGACCGGGCAATGAAAGAGCCACAAAATTTCGAAGCTCAAATGGAAGCTGGTGATATGTATGCTCAAATACAAAAATATGAAACAGCCATCGAATTTTATCAAAAAGGGTTGGCGATAAAACCCGATGAAAGACAAGCAAACATCGTTCTGGCAAATGCTTTTTTTGACCTAAAAAAATTTTCTGATGCCGGCAAATATTATACAAAAGCTCTCGAACTCGATCCCAATGACATAAACGCGAGAACAGATCTAGGTACAACATTTGTCGAACAACAACCGCCTGATTTTGACCGGGCAATAAAAGAATTTGAAACAGCTCTTGAAATAGATCCGAAGCGTGAGGCGACGTTGTATAATCTAGGCGTAGCCTATTTTAGAAAAGGAGATATGGAAAAATCAAAAGAGATACTTAGCAGGCTCGAGGCGATAAATCCCAATACACAACTCGTTTCCAAATTAAAGGCAAATCTTTTTCCGAAATGACTATTCGATCGTAGTTTTTTCAATATCAAAAATGGAATATCGGCCAATGCGGCCATCTTTAGAGATTATAGTTAAAACACCATTATCGACCGTAAACCGTAGAACCTCATCCATCGGCCTTTCGATCTTTGTACCGTCTTTGAACAAAACTATCAATTTGATAGAACCAAGACTTTTTACAGTAGATTTCTCTGGTTCTTGTGCTTTTTCAGTTTCCTTAACTGTATTTTCATCACTTATTGCCGGCGGCTTTTTAACTTCAGTTCCCTTGCGGCGCGTATTTTTAGCTGTTTTCGCAGGTTTCGGCCTTTTTTCGCTGATCTCCTTTTCTACTTTATCCGTAACTACAACTTCGGTTTTTGATGTCGTCAATTTTACTTTTTCAGTTTCTTTATTTACCGCAACCTTACTTTCAACGGTATTCGGTTCGGTTTTAGTTACTTCGGTATCAGCTGCCGATTGGTCTTTTTTTGCGATCTCAACAGGCTTCAATTCTTTTGCCGCCGCCGTTTGTCTTCGTTCGATCACGGTGCCGACGGAATTTACAACGATACCGGTACTGTTATCAGCACGAACAGTAGGCAATTTCGGCTGAGTTGTCGTTTCGTCTCCAACTGCAGCAATAAAACTTCCGGCAAATTTAATACGAAATGTCGCGGGTTCATCATTCGGTGTGCGGCCTTGAATGCGAAGCAGCAGCTTTTCACGCTTTCGAAGATAAACAACACGGCCGGTTTCGGATTCGGACAGGTCGCCGTAAACCGAGACCTTTGTCATCGGGCGCAGTCCATCCATTGTAAACAGATCTATATCTCCGGTCAGATTATTAGTTACAATATTTATAAAAAGATCGCCCTGGTCGCCGTCAAAGGTATAAAAATAATTTGTAAGACGCGAATCTCCTATATCACGTGCAGAGATGGTTGATTCGATAGAATTTTGGGTGACCGGCGTCGGAAAATTTTGGTCGGTGGATTGTGAGAACCCAACCGCCGCACAAAATAATATGAGGAATATCACGGCCGAAGATCTCTTATTTAATCGGTTCATATATCTTTTCGAAGATGCACCAATCTTGATGTTACTTGATAACCCAGGCCCAAATGAGCACTCAGGCTCAGATCGTTTCCTAATTCAGAATCAGACGCCATTTCAATACAGCCTTTTGCACGAGCCCATTCTTCTGCTTTTTTGACCAGCTCTTTTCCAATACCGAGCTTTCGAAAAGCCTTTTCGACATACCAGCCTTCTAGATAACCCACATGATCCGAAGAACAATCTTCCACAAATGGACGGATGCCAACTTCAAGAAATCCGATCAGTCCTCCGTCGGTTTCGGCTACAAACACCTGCTGTGTTTCATAATGATCGATAATATCTACCATTTCGGTTTTGTGGTCATCTTCGGATGTTTCATCCCACAATATCGAACGCAGCCGAAACCATTCATTCAGGTCTGTTTCTGCTATCGGCCTAACGGTAACATCGGTTTGAGTCATTAAATGTGATTCTAACAATCTTTACAGGACAGAAACAAGCCGCAAAAAAAGCCGCCTTATCGGACGGCCTTTTTGCATAAAATATATTTTAAAATTATTGAGCTGCGGCAGCCTTTGCAGCCTCGGCCTTACCTTGAACCACCTCTATCGCTTTTTTCAGCTGCATATCTTCGGTCTTCTGTTGAACCGGTGTAGGTTTAGGTGTCGGTGAAGGCGAAGCTTGCGGATCTGTAATTTCCTTTTCCTGCTGATCGATCAATTCTTCGACCTCGATCGGCTGAGGTGTTTCCGGCCGTCTAACCTCGATAGTCGGCTTTACACCATTAGAATCTCTGTCATCGCCTAGAAATGGTGCTCCTGATGGAGCTGCCCACCGAGCAACCGTAAGCAGCAATCCATCGCCGCCGCGCAATTTGAAAAGTTTCTGTTCAGTTCCGGCTCCGAAACTTCGTTCACCAACAACTTCGGCTCGTTTGCTTTCTTTTATTGCCGCCGCGATCGATTCGCCTGCACCGGCCGTTCCCAGATCCATTACAACCGACAGTTTTCCGGTGAATATCTGTTTCGACGGATCGGCTGTATATGTTCGTAAGATCTTGCCGTCACGGCCGACGACCTTTGCCAGATCACCTTCTTTAATAAATAGGTTAGAAACTTTTGCAGCCTCTTCAAGATCGCCTTTTGCAACACCGCGGAGGTCAAGTACAAGCTTATCAATATTCTGTTTTGTCAGTTTTTCGACAGCCGACCGTACATCATCTGCTTCACCTTTCTCAAGGCTGTAAACTCTAACAATGCCGACACCATCTTCGATACGCGAATCTGCAGTAGGAGTTTTATATGACTCACGAGTGATCTTTAACGTTTGCGGTTTTTGGCCTGAACGCAACACTCTTAGTTCAACCGCAGATCCGGGTTCGCCTAAGATCATTTGCTCGGCATCATACAACGAAATATCGCGTGTTGCTTTAGTACCAATATATTCGACGACGTCTCCGGCTTTTAGTCCGGCTTTTTCCGCTGTGGAACCTTTCATTACCGAAACAACATACAGATAGAGAGAAACCTGAGAAAATTCGGCTCCGATCCCAACCTCGCTATTTGCCTTGCCGTCCGTATAATCAACGACCTGTTCAGGTGTAAGGTATGACGAATATGGATCAAGTCCGCCGACAAGTCCGCGCATTGCACCCGCTCGAACTTTATTCAGATCAGGCTCATCGACATAATCATTTTGAATATGCTGAAGCACAGATTCAAGAATTCGGATCTGAGCTCCTGCGTCGTTAATCGGCTGTTGAGCCTGTGTGGTCAAAAGCTGGCCTGTGATCGGTAATCCACCGATAAGAGCATATACAGCGATCGCCGCCGAAATGAACAAGATCCAAAGTTTTCCGCGCAATGACATAAATTACCTCGTCGTTTACATAGTACGGAACATAGCCATCGAAGGTTCTGCTTCGTTATGTTTCAATTATCTGCTATCAATATAGTTAGTGCAACAGAAAGAAACTATCAATAACGCCCAATTTACAGATATTCCGTCATCCGGCCGTATTATGGCTCTAGATCTCGGCACAAAAAAGATCGGCATTGCGGTTTCTGACGAAATGCACATAATTTCATCGCCTGTTCGAACGATCGAACGTATAGGCTGGAAAAAATTACTATTGCAAATTCGCAATATTATCGAAGAATTTGATGCAAAGGCGTTGGTAATTGGTTTGCCGTACAACTTTGACGGTTCAGAAAGTGAAATGTCTGCCGAAGCACGCAGGATCGCAAAAAACTTTTCTCTGTCGCTCGATATTCCTGTATATCTGCAAGATGAACGAGCAACTAGCTACGAGGCAAAATCTCGTCTGTGGGAGAGAGGCGTTAGCCTCAAGGACACTAGGAAATTCATTGACAGTGAAGCCGCCGCAATAATACTTAGTGATTTCCTGGACCGCTTGCAGAATAATGTCTAAAATTAATGAGCCTTCGGTTCATATTTAAACGTTTCGACAGCGGCTTCTTTCACAGCTTCTTTTGAGAATGGAAATATTGCAGGCCGGCCCGTTTTCCACAATTCCAATTGATCCTTATAAAATTTTGACCTAGGGTTACCGCTTTGGCCTAAAGGTATGATAAGCCTAGTTTCATCCCAGTTTCCCGGCATCGCAATATGCCGCATTGAAACAGACGAACCGACATTTGGCGTTTGCCCGCTTCCGGCTATTGGGGTTTTGGGGATCGAGAACTGCGAACCGATGAATGGCACCGCCGCAAGCGGATGCGGAAAATTTGTAACAAATATCTTTCCCCAAACCCAATTTTCACGATCGCCGCCAAATTGTTTCTGAAAACCCGCTTCAGTCCCATCGGAGCAGTTTTTCATAAAAGCTGAATAATCATTAAATTCTTTCGGGAGCCAAATTGATTCTTTGCCTGCTATCGCTCTGTCCAAAATGCGTTCTCTTATTACATACGCCGGAACCGGCTCATTTTGAGCAGCTATCGTATCGGCTAAACAATTCCTAATGCCGTTCGCGATCAGAGCCTCCTGAGATCCAGGTTCCATATGTCCATTCCAATCTTTTAATATGGCAATAGTTTCGTCAGATGCTGCTTTTGCTTCAACAACCGCTTTTGCGATATTCGAAACAGGCTGATTAAAAACGTCGTATTGGATATCTCGAACGTCGTCCATCGTGACTTTAGTCTTATCTTTCAAAAGATCATAAATGCGTCGGGCACGCCAAGGCGACGCTGCATCGCGCGATACTTGTGTATATTTATAATTTGTTCCGACAATTCTCTGATTCGCAGTAACAATAAAACCGGACGTAGGATTATATAAATGTGGAAGCTCGTCGAATGGGATCTCGCCGACCCAATCACCAGCGTTCGTTGAACCGTCATAAGGCAAGGCACCATCACCGGTTCTGCGGATCGGAATTCTACCGGCCGCATACCAGCCAATGTTCCCTTTTGTGTCGGCATAAACAAAGTTCTGTGTCGCTCCGCCATATCCTTTTAAAGCTTTTGTAAATTCACCCCAATCCTTTGCACGATTTATGAGAAAAAATGCTTCAAGGTCATTCTTTTTTGGATCGAGTGCAGTCCACTTCAATGCATACCTTTTACCATCTGCCTCAACCACGATCGGGCCGTTCCTTGTTTCTGTAACATCAAATGCAACCCCAGATGTTTCGGGCTTTCCCGGCGAGTTGCGGACTTTGATCACTTCGTGTCGGATATTCGGCTTCGCGGTTCCTTCAGGTGTTTTATAATTTCCTTTATCATCGAAAGTTTCTAAGTAGATATCTTGAACGTCCGGTCCGACATTGGTCGCTCCCCAAGCAAAATTTTCGTTATGGCCAAGAACTATGCCGGGAACTCCCGGAAATGTAACTCCTGAAACGCGCATTGTCGGCGTCGATAAATGCGTCATATACCAAATTCCGGGAGCTGCGGCTTGCAGGTGAGGATCGTTCGCCAAAATAGGTTTGCCACTGGCTGTTCGATTTCCTGAAATGACCCAATTGTTGCTAGCCGCAAGGCCTTCGGCGTAAAGCCCGACGCTTCGCAGTGAATTTTCTCTCAACTTATCTTGCTCTGCGGCAACAGCGACCACACTTTTAGCGGGGCACAATGTACATTCGCTTAATGTACTTTTTTCAGCAGTTTTATTATCGCTTCCGAAAAGAACAACGTCATAAGGCGTGACTATATTTTCAATTTCTTTCAGTTTTTTGGCATCGATATTATTCATTGAAGCACGCAAAAGGTCTTGCGAATAAGTGCTGCTCAAAGCTTCGGCAAGGATCTTCCCAATAACTATCGTATCTTCCGGAGTCCAATTTGCTGGTGAATATTGGAGAATTTGAAATTCAACCGGGAGATCTTTCGCACCAAGTGTCGCAATATAAGCATTAACGCCTTTCGCATAACTTTCGAGTGCTTCGCGTGCTTCGGCTCCGATGTTCTTCATATTTTCAGCCGCAATTTTCGAAAATCCGTATGTTCGCCAATGTTTATCCTGGGCAAGTGTCGCGTTGCCGAATATCTCTGCTGTTTGTCCGCGTGCCAGTCGGCGCAAAAGGTCCATCTGCCAAAGCCGGTCACTCGCCGTTACATAGCCCTGCATAAAATAAAGATCGGCATCGTTCTCGGCATTTATATAAGGGATCGAGCGCGAATCACGCTGGACGACAACGGCTTTCGTGAGGCCGTCCACAGATACCGTCTGAGCAAAGACCGGCGAAAAGCCTACAAAACATAACAAGATCAAGCCTAAAATAATATTGCAGAGCTTCATATATTTCTGTTAGAGGAAATTATTTATTGATAACAACTATTCGCAGTTCGCTCATTTCTTCCATAGCATAGCGAACACCTTCGCGGCCAAATCCAGATTCTTTCGATCCTCCATAAGGCATATTATCAACACGGAATATCGGAGAATCGTTTATTATGACGCCGCCGTATTCAAGTTTGTCCGCGGCAGAGTTAGCGTTAGCGAGGTCACTCGTAAAAACAGCCGCCTGCAAACCGTACTTAGAGTTGTTAGCCATATCAATAGCTTCTTCAAATTGCGAAAATGTTTCTATAACGACGATCGGAGCAAAAACTTCTTCGGAAACAACACGCATTTCCGGATCTGTTCCGGTAAGAACCGTCGGTGCAAGATACGAACCTTCGCGCTTGCCGCCGCATAAAAGTTTTGCACCGTTACCGACGGCTTCGTTGATCCACTTCTCGGCTCGTATTGCGGCGTTTTCATCGATCATAACTGACATTTTTGTTTCTTTTGAGAGCGGATCGCCATTTTCGAACTCTTTGGCTTTTACCATGACGCCATCGATAAATTCCTGAAAGATATTAGCGTGGGCGTAAACTCTTTGTACCGAGATACAGACTTGGCCTGAATAAGCGAATGCTCCATTAACCGTTTTGTCTATACTTCGCGGCAGATCGGCCGTACGATCGATAATGACCGGAGCATTTCCGCCAAGTTCGAGTGCGACAGCTTTTTTTCCGGCTTTCGATTTAATTTCCCATCCGACATCAGCACCGCCGGTGAACGATATCATCGCGATACGTTCATCGGTATAGACCGAATCCATGTGATCTATGTTCATTGGAACAACCTGCAGCGCAGAACTCGGCAATCCGCTGTCCAAAAACACCTCGCCTAATAGAAGAGCAGTCAGCGGCGTTCGTTGGCTCGGTTTGATAATTATCGAATTTCGTGCGGCTAATGCCGGTGCAACTTTATGTGCTACCAGATTCAGCGGAAAATTGAATGGCGTAATGCCGTAAATGATCCCGCGAGGAATGCGTTTCGTATAAGCAAATTTCCCTGCTCCGTTCTCCTGGCCGTCAACCGGAACGACGTCTCCAGCAAAACGTTCGGCTTCACCGGCGGCAAGTGCAAATGTAGCGATGCCGCGTTTTACTTCGCCCATTGAATAGATCAAAGGCTTTGCCGATTCATTTGCTATCGTTTGCGCAAATTCATCTTTGCGTTCTTCGATGAGATCGGCGATCTTTTGTAAACCTTTCGCTAATTCGAATCGCGACAACGAACTCATTTCTCTTAAAGCCGCTTCGGCGTGATCAACAGCAGTTTCAAATTCATCACGCGAAGCCGAGCAAACGTCTGCGATCTCATCACCCGAAAAAGGCGAAACTACCGCGAATGTTTCAGCCGCAGTTGTAAACTTCCCTCCGATCAGAATTTCTTTTCTTTTCATAGAACTTTCTTTGCCCCTTATTATGCATATAGGTTAAACTTTGACTGTTCACCAATCAAGGAGCATTAATAATACGATGACCGATCTCATTAAAACGATAGTGATCACAGCGGCATTCTTATTCACATTTGCCTGTACACAGACCGAGCCGCAAACAAATTCACAAACCGCTAATAATTCGCAAATGAACGCAGCGACAACGCCTGTTCCAAAAGGAACGATCGATGAACTTGCCATGGGTGCAAAAGTTTACGAAGCGAACTGCGTTGCTTGTCATAAATCAGATGGAAGCGGCGGCAATGTTGTTATCGAAGGCAAAACGCTCGATGCGGCAAGCTTTCTTTCCGAGCATATGATCAAGCACGACGAAGCAAAGCTGATCAAACATATTATGGAAGGCGATGAGGAAGACGGAATGCCTGCCTTTAAAGATAAGCTTTCCGAAGGCGAACTCCGTGCTGTCGTCGCGCACATTCGCGAACTGCAAAAAGAAATTGATCATACACCTGTTGCAAATAAAACGCAGCCGCAATAAAATCTCATTTACAAATATGCACCCGTAGCTCAGCTGGATAGAGTATCTGACTTCGAATCAGAGGGTCGCAAGTTCGAATCTTGCCGGGTGTACCATTAAAATCAATAAGTTACGAAAATCTAATTATCTAAAAATCGTGTTTGGCACTCGATTTGGCACTTGGGAAAAAAGAAAACTCTCGGATTGACGATCTGTTCCGAGAGTTTCTTCTTTGAGCAAAACATGGCGTTAAAACGCCCTGCCCAAAATGGCATCTTTTATTTAATTCCCATTGACCTTGCGATGCGCATTCCTTGATTTGAATTACGCGCTATATCGCGTTCTACGCCCTGAGCAACCGCTCCCGGCCTCTCGCCCATTCCCCGAACCAGCACGTCACCGGGTCGCATGCCGCCGAGTTTGTTATCAAGCCGCTCCACAGCCCTCGTCAACGCCGCTATGTGGTTTTGATTACCGCTCTGATATGTCATCTCGCCGGAGCGTGAATACGGATCGTGATTTCGTGTCGAACCCGAATATTGTCCGCTTGAACCGCCATAGCTTGACGAACCTCCGCCTCCACCGCTTCCACCACCAGCCGCCCTTGCACCTAAGCCAAGCCCTACGCCCGCGGCTCCGGCAATAGCCGCCGTTGTAAAGTAGAAATGGCTCGCCGCCGTATGCAATGCCGCTCCGCGAAAATCACCTACCGCCGCCGATGCCGCCGCCTCAGCAAGTTCAAACACACCTTTGAACAACGACTGTCCAGCAATGTTCAATGCCGCCGCAGACAACATCTGTAAAGCGGCCTTTGCTGAAAACTCGCCAGTTGATAGCCACGCGGCTCCCATTTGAGTAATGCCGTCGATCATCGAACCAATAGCATTGCCGGCAAAATCCGCAACATCGGCGTATATGTCCTTCATATACTCCGCACCGTCTTTCACGTGGCCTAAGTTATTCGGGTCGAATATTGAAACAAGATCAACGCCTAAACCCGAAGCAATGCCGCCACCATACGTTCCCGGTGCGGTTGCCGTCGAGCCTTCTATACTTGCCTGAGCACGTTTCGCGGCGGCTTCGTCCTGTGCCGCCGTTTGAGCCGCCAAATTGCGGACGTAATCATTGAATGATTTATTTTGAGCGTCATGCTCTTTTTTGATATCGGCGAGAGCGGCTTTCTTTCGCTTTTGTTCATTCGTCGCGTGTTCCGCTCTCTGCGTTTCTATCTCGAGATCAAGAAGTTGTAGGTCATACTGAGCCGCCTTGTATTCTTCATCGTTCGCCGCGACCGAGTCCATATACTTAACGAGCTGCTCACGCTTTGCTTGTAAAACACCTTCGTCAAGCGATTCTCTGTATCTCGCCAGATCTGCTTCGGTTTTCCCCTGCTCTCCGGCATACTGTGTGGCAATAGCTAAAGCCTTCTTTTGTTGAGCTTCGAAAAGCCGAAGGTATTCATTCATCGTCCGCTCCAAGCCCGAAACGCGGTCGCGTTCATTACTTGCAGCCGCTTCGGCCGTTGGAAACGATCCATCTAATGGCGGCATAAAGATCGAGCCGTTATTTACGCCGTTGATAATGTCATTGCCGCTCGAATATTTAGGAGCTTTTCCGCGTGACGTTCCGCCGCCTGTAACCCGCGGGATCGATGCGGGAACGCCCGAAGGCATCTGCCAATTTTTAGGCATACCGGGAATTGTTGTTTGATAACCGGGGTCAGTGTTCACATCTCCGTAGAGTGACTTAGCTTGCCCGACCTTAGCAGCTTGATCGATCTCTGCGGACGTTCTGCTTGCCCTTGCCAATGCGTTACCGAAATCACCATCCCAAGTCTTATTTGAGAAAGGATTTAGAACGCTCAAAAAGTCCATTACGAAACGAGTATCGTTGTAGAAACGCCTGAGCTCTGTCGTTAGCCATCGGAAAGAGTCCGCGACCGACTTCGCCCATACATCAACTTCGTTTTGGTTTGATGAAAGAAATAAGCTGAATTCGCTCGCAAGGGAAGTAAGTTGCGGCATTACCGCAAAGCCGATAGTGTAGCCAACTCCGGCGAGCTGCTTATTAAGGTCGCCGAGTTTATCGCCGAACGCGTCTGCGGCGGCGGCATTCTCATCCGTGATCGTCAAATTTAAGCGTTTTACCGTTTGGATAAGGCCTGTGAAGTTTCCGTTTGCGTCTTTAATCAGCGGTATTAAATCCGGCCCTATTTTTTTACCGAAAGCATCTGCAGCGAGTGTGAGCTTGTCCGTATCGGTTCGCCCATTATTGATAGTGGTAAACACCTGTTTTAAGGCCGTTTCAAGGTCTGTGGAAGTGACGCCTAACGTGGCGAGCTTCTTTGTAGCTGCTTCATTGCCTTGAGCGGATTTGCCAACCTCAACGCCAAAATTCACAATTCCTTTTGTCACCTGCTCGAAAGACGAACCGCTTTGATCGGCGGCGTATTTTAATGCTGAGAGAGCTTCTGCTCCAAGCCCTGTTTTCTGTGACGCATCGAATATCTCAGATCCAAAATCCGAGGCCGCAACCGTTAGGCGATAGATAGCAGTTCCGGCTGCAGTGGCCGCCGCACCAACGGCCGCAAAGCCCGCTGTCGCAATGGTCGCCGCGCTTCCAAAGCCGCTGAATGTCGATTCAAGCGAGCCTAGAGACTTATCAAGGCCGGTTAATTTTGCGACGGCCTGCTGTGTGTCAGCATCTATTGAGTATTTTAAGAGATAGTCGTTAGTTGCCATGATCTTTCATTTCTTTAATTTCTTTCTGTCTTGTTCAAGCTTGCGTTGGTATATGCTTTCACCCTCAAGATAAACTATCCATCGGTCGAACCAGTATTGATCCATTTGTTCGATCTGTTCCGGCATTTGACCAAGCCGTTCGGACAACGTTAAAACAAGAAATCCGTCTGGTGCTTGAGCTCTAACCTTCTTGCCGTCCATCCACGCCGCTATTTCTGCGGCCGTAGCTTTGGGGATAGATCATTATCGATAGCCGTGCGGATCGCCTCCAAATTCTGTAGATCGATGTTCTCAAGATTCTCCGCCGTTATTTCGATAGGCTTGCCTTTTTCGTCCAGTATATCCGGCAAAGATTCCAACCGTTCGGCAAGTAGTTCGGAAAACCAGAGCGTTTCACCAGCCGCGATCTTCGCCGCGTTAGCCGCCTGCTGACGCTTTACATCCGCAACCGATATCGAGTAATACCGAACCCGAATCTCATCCGTTTGAATTGTACCGTCATCGGCTTGGTGTTCGTAGGCCGCGGTCGTCTCCCGAACCATCGGTTTTTTACTGAGTTTGATCGTCATAATGTTTTGCAATGTAAGTTATTTCTTCGAGATCTTTGATCGAATTAAAGCCGGTCGTGTCGAACGTTCCAAAATTGACCGTAAGAGGTTGTTTCCCGGTCAATACATCGACCAGAACCGTCTTTTCGCTATCATTTAGCGTTGACGGCACAACCGCATTGATAATCTGTTCTAAAGGTTCGAATTCAGCCATAAGGAAATATTTTGGTTCGGTTCGCAGCGTTGAAAATGACAAATAGACAACTGCGAACCAAACGTGTTCACGATACTTCAAGGACGTTAGAGGTTGAACGCCCTTGAAGTTTGTGAAAAGAAAGCCGAGATGCTTTAGCTTCCGGCTGTGATAAGCCCGACTATCGGCCCGGCTTGACGTTCGTCAGCCGACGCTGACGCATTGCCGACGCTGTGAATGTTTATGTCAAATCTCGCCGTCGCCTTCAGCATCAAATCGTCCTGCGCAAATCGGGCTTGATCGCTCAAAGCCATTGTGTAGATACGCCTGTCGCCAAGCCGTGCCCCCATCGTCAGATCGCCGAGGATCGCGCAAACCTGATCGTTCGCTTCAACCTTTGGCATAACCTGGGCGAAAACGACCGAATAGCCTAGAAACGTGCGGGTTCGTTGATCTTCGATCTCTTTTGCCGTGACGCCGCCGGCCGCCAGAGCTACGCGGCACATGGTGTTGTAGTAAAAGCTTTTTGACACAAACCATTTTGCGAACTGATCAGCATATTCCGGCAAGCGGGCAGCCACACCAAGAAAATCGCCGATCGTGAGCTCGCTGTATGCGTTGCCTGATCCAACTTGCAACCCGGCGATATTCGCAGGCGATGCGTCCAAACCTTTCAGGCGTTCTGTCACGCCGACGATGCCGCCGTATGGTGAAGTTCCATCGGCGATAAATCCGCAAAGATCTTCTTTTTTCGCAAAGGCTCGAGCTGCCATCACCATCGCCTGATCGCCGAACGCGATAATTGAATCTTCATTCACCTCGGACGAAACAACCGTAAGCACTTTGTGCTTTTTCGCGATCAAGCCGATCTGTCCATATGTGAAATCTTGCTCATCGCCCTCTTCGCTTTCACCTACAAACTGCGAGTCCAACTCGCTCGAAATTAACGGGTCGTACCGCGTATCAGATGCCATCGGCACAACCAGCGTATTTGCTCGAAATACGCCATACTGTTCTACGAGATCGATAAGATCGGCACCAAATTCTATTGGTACAGTATAACCGCCCTTGGCATTTTCGCCCTCATTCATCGAACGAATACCATGCGACGAACACCATTGACGAGCCCTTTCATTGCCGAGTAGATGTCCTGCGATCCAATTGCCGAATCTATAAGCTTGTTCCTCCGCCTTTTCGCCGCGAAAACCCTGCAGCTTGCCGCCCATACGTGAGTTGGTGCGAGCTAGGCTGAAGCCGGCAAAGTCGTTGAAGCGTCTTGCTTCATCGGCTGGGTGCATTAGCGGCATTACTTGCGGTTCTGCGGTCTTTTCTGCTCGGATCGCTGCTCTGAGATCGTCAAGCGTTGCGTCCGCGTTCAATGCCATTGTCCGTGCAAGGTCTTCCTTGCCAAATATTTCGCCGAACTCAACAAATTGCTTTGCTCGTGCGGCCGGTGTTTGAATTTCTTCTTCAGTTTCCAAGTTCATTTTTTTCTCCAATACTTTTGCTTTAACCAAATCTTTTGAACGTCCTACGCCGACGCTGATATCCGCCGGGATCGATACGAGGCTGATCTCATACGGCTCCCAGTCGTTCGATATAAAGGACGGCAAGCCGCCTTTTGTTCCCGGTTCTAAAACTTCCATATCGTGTATCAGAAATCCGACCGAAACATTCCGGCGTATCTTATCCACGACCTCATTAAAAATTGATGTTCCACGAGCCTCTTTTGAAAAGCGGACGTTTGCGCGGCCTTTGCCGTCTTTGTCAAAACTGAATGTTTCAACAACACCAACCAGATCGGTCGGGTTATGATCCATTAAAAGCGGTGCGCCGGATTTGAGCCGTTCCGTTCGTATGGCCTTCTTATCGAAAGAAAGCTGCAAAGTTCCGAACCATTGCTCAACAGGTGCATTTGAAACGAACGCAAGCTTCACCGTGCGGTCTGTTTCATCGGCGGTCATATCTTCGCGGACAATGGACATAGCCCGCTTTAGCGGGTCTTTGTTTATCTCGCGGATAAGGTCTTTGATCTCCATAACCGCAATTTAAACATGCAGTTTTGGAGATTGATTTTAAGGGGGAAGGTTGGAATATTATTCGCTGGAAATTAGTTCGTGCGAACGGCTAGTCGGCCGGTAGATGTAACCCTTTGCACCGCGCGAACGGTCACATATGACAAAGCCATCGGCTTCGAGCTGCTTTAGAATTTCGTCAAGTTCTTGCCGCCGGATATCGGTCTGTTTCGCCAAGAAGGTCAAGGTCGCGGAATCCTCAAAATGCGTTGCATCTAAAATTTCTTGAACGATACGAGCTTTGCGCAGTGCGTCCGGTTCTGCGAGGTCTTTACGGATCTGCAAAGCCGCTTTGTAGAGTGCGGCCTGAGCTCGTTCATCGGTCAAAAGGAGCGCGAGATCGCAAAGCTCGTTCGCAAGCCGCTGGGCTCGAATTCGGTCGTTGATATCGTCGTTGAATTGCAGCATAGCTTGGTTATTCCACTCGCGGGAAAATCTTAAAGAATTCGTCTTTTGTGACAGACGCGATGATCAAGTATTGCGGCCGTCCCGGCCCTAAACGCATCGTTGTTTGTTCGATCACCCCGGCTTCTTTCAAGGCCGCGACAACTTCGCCAACGTCGCTCTCGCTGATGCCGATTTCGGCCACAATGTCCGCGATCGTCGCAGATGATTCTGAGATCATCAACCAAACTTTTTGACGCTTCAATTCGAACGAAATGCCAAAGGTAAAATAGACAAAATGCCGAATGCGGCGAAGTTCATTGCGGCTTTGAACATCCGGGCATCGTGTGATCAGTTCGGTCAATTCGGCGGCGAATTCAAACGCCAGTTTCCTTTGAGCCTTCGAAATCTTTTGTTGTGCCATTTGTGATTAACAATAAAAACAAGTGTTAAACGATTTTGATGAAAGTTAAAAATTTTAATAAGTTACTTATGCATCGCGCATTTCAAGTCACCTACGGTTCAAATCTTGGCAAAGAACCTAGATTTGTTTCGCTCACCTAATTCCCTTACGTCAGTTTTCCGCCCGAAACTTCGCCGGATCGGGCGGGCTGACGTAAAAGGAAAAGCGAACGTTCGTCACTCAGCGAAATTGTCATTGAGATAGTTTCGAACGTTTTCAGCTGCTTCGGTGTGATAGCGAGTTTTTAGCGTGTGGTATTCAATACTGCTTCGAAAGTCCGCCGCGGTTGCGTCAGCAACTGAGATGATGCCCGCCTCAACCGCTTCAAGATCGCTCTGCGGGCTTATGCCGGGCTTCGATGCGATTGTTGGTTTTATTGGCACTTCAATGAATAGTTCGTTTGTCTTGTATGCGTTGCCAGTCACGTCCATAGTTAGATGGCGCACAATACCAAGAAACGAGATTTCTTCACCGGCTATTTGGTGCCAAAATAATTTGTGCGGCGTTTCTGCGTGAATCTGCCCGGCGATGCGAACCAATGCTAAAGGTTCGACAACGCCGCTGACGGCCTCTGCCGCCTTCCAAGCCTGCTCTTCCAATGCTTTAAGATCGTCCAAGCGTTCGTGGATCTCCACATCTGCCACATAACCGGCATGCGAACCGGCGTCGATTGTAAAAGTCTGTCTTGTCATTTTCATTTCTCCTTAACATATCTCATCAATTATGGTTTGAATGCGTCGCCCGTCTCGGAACGCGATTAGCTCGGCAGTCTCACGGACTACCGCCCGCAGTGTTTCGTCCTTCTGTTCGCTTGTGGCTGCGGTGAGCCGATTGATCGCAGCCTGGACAAAGGCTCGATCTTTGTCCGACAAATGCTCTGCGTCCTCAAACCGTATTGTTTGCCGCCGATCGTTCGCCGCTAACGGTTGTGTCGCTGCGTTCATGTTTTTACCTCTATGGCGGCTTATTCATTCCGGGCCGTCTTCCGGTCTTAAAAGATTTGGGTTAGTTGTATGTCGTGATCCATGCCATATCTGTTAAAACTTCTATCGAAAACAATCTGCATTGCTTGTGAAAGAAAAAAGTGTGTCGATCATTTCTTTTTTCTTTTACGTTTCCGAACGACGCTAAGGTCGCCGATGGAGACGAACGTTTTGCGTTCGCCGATCGGTTCGTATTTAGTGATATTCGGGTTATTGGATATGGTGTGTTCACCGATGCCGAGGGCGTCGTTGGCGTCCTTTAGGCGCACAAGAACGCTGCCGAGTGAATAGATCACGGGCAGAGCGTCAATAACGGCATCAAGCTTTTTTTCGATCCGGTGCATGGTTGCTTCGAGTTTGTCAAACCGTTCTTCTGTCATTTATTACTCCGTATTGCGTTAATCTATATCGCGTAAGATAGAATAAACTATTATTAAAATAAACGCAACCGCTTGCGATAACTTTTTTTATTATGTAAGATGTCGGCATGGAATTCCTTACGGTCGCTGAGGCCGCCGCCATCTTAAAGCTTTCAAATATCCGAGTTCGGCAGCTATGCCAAACCGGAGCCATCACGGCCACTAAGTTCGGTCGCGACTGGTCGATCAAGCGAAAAGACGTTGAAAAATTCAAACCAAATCCGCCCGGCCGCCCGAAGAAGTCAGCCGATAAGTAGCCTCATCTCAAGATAAATCGCATCGGCTCGCCGTCCATTTTCGGCGGTTCGTAAGTGCCAACATCGAATGCACGGCGCATCGCATTAAGCGAATCCGCTCCAAGTTCGATAAGCTCGATCCGTAACTTCGGAAGATCGTTTGTCGGCCATTCGGCGTCGAGAGCCTTCAGAAACATTTCCGCTGCGTCGGCGGCTGATTCGGCGGTTAAGATACGTCGGCCCTCGACGGTTCGAAAACCTTTACCGTGTCGTTTATGGCCTATATAACTCGCAATAAATATCTTAATGTGCATTTTCGTTTTTAGTGGATCGTCGTATTCCGGTCAAAGAAATTCGTCTCGGTCGGAATTTGCGGTTCGCGGATCGGCAAGGTTGTCGGTTCGGTGTCAGTATCCGGCGGCGAACTTTTACCGCTTGCGACTGCGTTGATGATCGCTCCGAGTGACGGCTTGCCGAGTTCCGTGACCGTAATCGAAACGGCCGGGAATTTCTCACGGTCAAGGTTCCTTGCAGTATCCCGGCGGATCATAGCCTCGACACCCTCAAGCGAAAATGCCGGAATGATCTTGTGTCCGATCTTCGGATCAACCAAACCATCCGTTACCGCGACCGCGATCACCGTTACTAAGAAGACCTTGATCAACGGCATGTCGGGATCTTGCAATTCCCACGTCATATTTTGAGACAAGCGGTTTAGCTCTTCATTTAATTGTTCGTCGGTTATAATCATTTTTTTCTCCTATTTATCCAACGTGCTGCACCAGTTCCGCCTTGTATCTCGGCGGCGTATGAAGCATCGGTATTCTAAGGGGGTTAAAACTATTCCTTCGCCAATGCGGACATTGACCGGTTCGTCAAAGAAATCGATCAGCGTTTCGCCGGTCATAGTAAGCAGCCTGTCAACTTTGCGAACCACGCCGTCATTGACGTAATACGCAACGAGTTGCGCGATGTAAATTTTCACTTCGGGCTTTGTCATTTAATGGATCGTTTGATTTTCGTCAAAGAACGAGTCCGGTTCGGGCATCTTTGGCACTCGCAGGACGAACGTTTCGGAAAGTGAATCCTCAATTGGCGGGCGAGAGGTTGCACCGGCCAACGCTCCAACGTGTTCGACTATCTTCATTAATGTTTTTTGGCCGAGTTCGTGGATCGTTAGGCTCGCCACCGGCCAGCGATCCGTTGGTAGTTCCTTGTCAACGATACGGCTGAAGTCCGCCGTAACCGCTTCGATCGAACTACCCCGGACGGCTCTGGAAAAAACGGTCGAAGATATTTCGCCTGTGTCGCTGAAGGTCGCCGCGATCAGAGTGCATAAATAGAAATGTGATTCGTTGTTTGGTGTTGTTGTCATTTGCTTATCTTCCTAATTGCGGCCAATGCTATGGGTTTCGGCCAATTCGTAAAGGTTGTCAGGCCACTCAGGTCGTCTTTGGGCGGATAGGACGCATGGCTCGCCAATTCGGACCTGCTCGTTCCAAGGCTCTAGCGATTCGGCAAGCACTCGGCGGCCATTGCCTTGGTCAAGCACCAGTAAGTTTAGAGTGCAGCCGTTAACTGTTAATATCCGTGCCGCAATGCCGTTGATCCACTCACGAGGTTGGGTTGCACTTAGGAATTCCCGCTCGGCACTCTCTTCCGCTAAAATATCCGTATCGTCTGTTTCGTGTTTCATAAATCTCCGTGTGCGATTTTGCTTTTTCTAATAGTCTTGAAAACGGTTGATTATTCAATTCCCGAAGATGATCATTTCTAAGGGATTCCCGCCCAATGATCATCTTCGTTAAAAAAGTATATATAACTCTTTTGTTTTCAATTATTTAACGAAGGTGTTCATTTTGAACACCTTCGCGGCTTTTTCAGCCTTCTTCGTTCGCTCGAAGATACTCACAATGATTACCTTCGTAAATCCTGATATTTATTGGGCGAAAGTGGTGTTTTCGCTCGAAGGTGATCATTTCCCCAAAGAAAGACCATCTTCGCCCTCGGTGTCCGGCAATTTCCATGACCATTGACCAGAAAAACGCTCCTTTTGACTCTCAATTCGCAGCGAACGTTTGACCCGCTGCAAAGTCGCTTCCTTAATATCCAAACCCTTCGCTCGCTCAAAGATCTCCATCTGTCGCCGCGGGCCGTCCGCAAGGACTTGCATTAGGAATGCCTCCGCCTGATCCGTAGCGGACGTTCTACGCGGCGTTGACACTAGATGATCGGACTCATCACCAAACTCGATGAACTCAAAGCCGAGAAGCGGCCCGATCCTTCTCTTTTCCATGACGATCACATTCTTCGCGTGATAAGTTTCTTCAACGTTTCGGGCCTTACACGTTTTTAAATACCGAAGTTTCGGATCTTTAGAGCTTCGCCCAATGGCAAAAACCGCGTCGGCAAAGTTCGACAAATTGCTACTGCCGGTCATGTCGTTCAAGGTGATTGGCCGCCCATCGTCGCGCTTCGGCGTATGAGCGATGACAAGCATTGTTAGGTCGAACGCATCGCGGAGCCGTCGTAATGCTCTGATAACCGGTGCGGCGTCTTTCGCCGTTTCCATAATCCCACTCTCAACAATAGCCGTAATATTGTCGATCACGACGAAGAGCTTTTTATCCAGTTGCTGACTTCCAATAACCTCGGTCATCGCCGCCATAATGTCGGGATTGTCGTGTTTTGCGTATTCTTTTAGCTCGGTTCGTATTCTCGCGAAGTCTTCCGAGAATCTATACTTTTCGTGAGTGGACGGATCGGTATAACGCTTGTGAAGCATCGGATCGCCGAGTTCGAAATCGAAGTAAAGGGTTTTTAATGGCCCGGTGTCGCATCGCAAACCGTGGACGGCCTCGCCGCGAGCAGCAGCATCGGCCAACTGCATTGCTTGGAGCGATTTTCCGGAGCCAGTCGGCACAAAAAAATAGACAAGTTCGCCCTGTTGAATAAGATCGCCGCACACCGACCGCATTGGCTCGGTCGGAGTTTCGAGCCACTCATTTCCACACTTCTGCACAAATATTTTACTTGAGGCTGCCAGGCCGTTATTCGACGCGAGAGACAGTATTGATCGTGTGGCTTTCTCTATGACCTCGTCGTCCGAATCGTCGCTGCCTATGACGGCGTTAACTATATCGCTCGCGGTGTTTGCAAGGTTTCGGCGTTTAGCCTTTTTAATTACAACATCGATGTAACGATCGATATTGTCGTAATGCGGAATGCCGTGTGATAAGGCGGTTATCTGAGTGACGCTTTTAGCCTGGTTACCATTTCGCGCACCGATCAGGCCGCCAATAAGAATCGGATCGATATCGTCGCCTTTATAATGAAGGCTCAGCATTGCCTTAAATACTTTTTGGTGAAAAGGAAGGTAGAAAGAACTCGCTTCAAGCCTCTCGGATGCAACCGCGATAAGTCTTTGGTCAAGAAGAATGGCTCCAAGAATGCATTTTTCGGCGGATTCATCGCGCGGAATATTCATCCGACCCTCCGACCATTGGCGAAGGGGAAGGGTCTGCTTGACGCCGTCGATGAAATTTGAGATAATTTTGTCATAAGTTTTTCCATAAAACTTTTCTATCATGTGATTCGCCGGTTATGCCCCGGCGTTTCCGTTTTAAACGGCCGCCTGCTTTGACCTCTCAAGGAAATCGGACAGATCCCGCCCTGTATATAAAATCTTGCCGCACACGCGGCGGAAATCGATCTGCCTTGCTTTGCGCAGCTTCCAGAGGCTGACTTTGCCGATCCGCAAGATGCGAATAGCTTCATCCTCGGAATAAACTCCGCTCAGTTCGATGGTCGCGACTGGTTCGATCATTTCACCTTCAATGCTCATCGACCGACCTCCAACAAGTTGTTAAGGTCCTCACGTCGAAACCTAACTTGAGATCCGATCCGCGAGAACGGCAATTTGCCTGCCCTCCGATAGCGCCACAATGTGGCCGACGAACACCTTAGATAGTCCGCGGCTTCTTTGTTTGTCAAAAACTCCCGCCGCGAATCCGCGGCGATCTCGCGGTTAAGCCGATTCAGCCCGTCTCTTAAACTTTCATTGCTTTTCATATGCCACTATTCTTTCAAACTTCCGATTAGATTATGCGGCCACCACTTGCGACGCCTTCAGGAAGCGATCGACCTCAACCGGGTCAAACCGAACGTTCTTGCCGATCCTAACCGGCCGCAGCGGGTTGTCTGTTCTACGCATAAATCGGCGCACCGTTTGCGTTGATATTCCCCACCGATCCGCCAACTCTTTCGTTGAAAAAAATCGCTCTGTTCTTGAATTTGTATCCATTTCTAAATTCCTGTTCTGTGAAGTCTTTGGGTTTCCTCAAAATCGCTAAAACCTGTAATGATTTGACGCTAGCACATGTAATAATACATAATCAAAGCGTTTCTATAAGCGTGAAGTAATTCGCCATTGACACCTTAAAAGACTTCGCATTTTTACTATATGAGAGATACTAAATGCCCTGCCGACGTTCTAGCAATGATCGATACAGCCAACCTTTTCGCCGGTTGGCAACCGACAACGTTCGTTCAATTTGTAGAGAGGCGGATAAATGAGCAAAGCAGAAATGGCCGCAAAGTTAAATATTCCTTTGGCCGTAGATCATACAAGCTTTGGCGCGAAGAAGTGCGAAAAGCGTCACCAAAACTTTCCGCCGTATTGGACGATGAAACGATCAAAGACACAGCCGCAATTCAAAGCAATATGTCAATGTTTTTATTGTATGCGGAGAAAGAACCGCAAGATCTAAACGGACAGCCGTTTCAATATCGAAACATTCCTGTTCCGAACTCCGAACCCAGCAAACTTAGGCGAAAAGACCTTACAGCTATCCATCGCTTTGAGCAATTGCTGCGAGGTTATGACCTAATAAGTTGGGCGGCGAATGTTGAGCTTACATCGCGCACCGGTAGAGAAAGGCGCTTTATGCCGCCCGTTCGCTCCGGTTCATTCCATTCGCTTTTAGGTGTAAGTGAATCGGTAGGGTTGGAAGTGGAGTATACGCCCGAAGGACGGCCGCAATTCAAACTTGACCGCGATCTAAGACCGATCGAAAATGTGTCGATAGACCGTATCCGGCAATGCGACGATTGCGGCTTAGGATTGGACTGCAATCATAAAAAGCATTGCGGCCGGTTCTTCTTTGCAAATATGTCCAACCAGCGGTGTTGCTCGCTCAATTGCACGAAAAAGCGTCATAGACGAATTCAAGAGCAAAAGGCTTCTTAGTTGACATATTCGATATCCTTCATCTTTCCGGCGGTGTCTGTGCATATAGAGGCGTTCGCACGGTCGATCTTTTCTATCAATTCGTTGCGGACGCCTGCGTCCTCAGCGATGTAATATTTCGCGGTCGTTTTAATATCCGCATGACCGGCCATTTTCGATGCTTGAGCCATTGGAACATTCATCGCAACCCATCGCGTTATCGCGGTTCGTCTTAGATCGTGAAAGCGAAGGTCTGAAATACCGGCCCGCTTCTTCGCGCTTTCCCATGCGGTTTGAAATGACGCGAACGAAAAAACATTTTCGCCGGTTGCATACGTCTGCATCTTTTCGAGTGCGAGTTTGCATCGACCGGAAAGAATCGTTTTTCGGGTTCGTTCGGTCTTGGTGTTTTCGGACAGAATGTTTATCGCGGATCTTTCAAAGTCAATATCAGTCCACTTCATTGCGAGTATTTCGCCGCGGCGCATCCCGGCGTCAACCGCGATCATAATTATCAGCCGAAGTTCTGGGTTGTTATAATCTATGGCATGGTTTATAGCGTGTTTCTGTTCGACAAGGCCGCCTTTTACCTTTCGGTTGACCGTCCGCGTGTATTGGACGGATTGCGTTCCTGTCAATGCGTCTAATAGCCGCTGTTCGTCCGCATGGCTTAATACGTTCTCGCGAGCCTGTTCCAAAGAAGCATCGATCAGCGGTGTCGAAAATATCGCCTTCGCTTCGGTGAAAACGTCATGAAGCATCCAACCTCGAAAGAACGCATGGCGTAGGATTTTACGCAAAACCGCAAGCTCGCGGTGTATAGTAGAAAACTTCACCGTTTCGAGCCGCCACTCTTTATATTTTAAAATGTCTTCGGGTCGTAATGACGTGATAGGCGTTTGACCGAAAAACTCTCTGAAGCGTTTCATTTGGCCGATAACCGTCGCGTGTGATTTTACACCCGAAGTTTTTAACCCATGTCTTCGTTCTGCTTTGGCGTAAAAGGTCGATAGAGCGTGATCGACAAGTGCGTCGAACGTCATCTTTTCGCCCTTGATAATATTCCCGCCGGTGCGCTTTAGTTTCGCGACGGTTTCATTCTGAATATCCGTTGCAGCCGCCTTTGTTTTTGCGGTTCTTTCGATCGTCTTTTCGATGCGATCCGCCTGATCGAAATAGATAACACGTGAAGTCCAAACCGTGCGCTCTTTTTCTTTGTATTTCCGAGTTCGCTTCAAGATCGATGTTCTAATTTGCATGGATATACGCCTCTCTGACTTTTTATAACTACCCGCCGGTTAACCTGTTGGCACTTATTTGGCACTTGGAAAAGTGAAAGCGAGTGAATCGGTGTGAATCAAGATTAAAGGTTAAAGCCTTATATTGTCAAGGGTTATGAATGAATGTGAAATCGCGGTAAAGCGTGAGGAATACGAATAAAATCCACTTCGAATCAGAGGGTCGCAAGTTCGAATCTTGCCGGGTGTACCATCAAAATCAATAAGTTTGATAATCTTCATACATCTTTTTCTCGTCTATTTGATTTGAATTCACTAATACGGCGTCAGAACAAACTCAATGTCGTCGATTAACAGGACTCTTTCGCACTGAGCTTTATTATCAGTAGCTAGAATATAATTAAAGTCCGGTTCCAGTAAATAAAAACCATTTCGAAATCCAACTAGATTTTCAAAAACTAATGTATTCGCATCAGCATCCTCACCATTCAGAACATCAAAAACTTTTCCATTTTGAGTCATAAGGCTTATCTTGAAATTCGGAAGAGCCTCAGGATCAATTATTCTACTACTTGATCCGTTGGCATCCCCACCATCACCATATACATCTAGAAATTCATTAGGCTTCAATACGGTCTGCTCCACAAGTAACTCCCAGTTTGCTTGTAACCAATCATTTAAGAGATGTTTCTCATGCACAAATGTCAGCGAAGCCATTTCAAAACTAACGTTTAAAAATTCACTGAATCTTTTAATTGCATCGTCAACAGTCATAAATTTATTTACCAAATGAGGCTATTAAAAACCCCTTATCGGCAACAGTGGACAATCCGAGGAAAATCTTAAGAATTATCGCTTGATCTGTTCGCTTTTTGGGCTTGTTCAATGCGTGTCCAGTGGGTGTTCGGGACGTGTTCAGAACTTCTGCTGAACGCCTAAGTATCTGTATCTATTGGTGTTATCAGAGCGATACTTCATATATTCACAAAAATAGAAAAGAGTGTGTATTAGCCTGCTAATTATTTGTTTTCAAACACCTGCTTGGTGATCTAATTCAGCCCGGATGGACGAACGCCGCTACCATCATCGCATTTCGAGCCAAATAATCGAATATTGGGTCTGTCGATATTGATAATTTTTATGATATACGGCGCATTTATGATATTTAGGCTATATGTTCGGAACCCAAAATGTTCGGCCGCCGGATGTTGTTTTCTTTAATCCGAGCGAAGGCAGTTCGGATTCTTTTGTGCCGAGGTACGTGAAATGCGGCAGATCGGAAACCACTGTTTGGTACCAGCCGTGATTGGCAAGTATCGACCGAACCTCTGCGTTCTCGTTCTCTTTTACGTCTAGTGCGAGCATAGATAGATGCTGCGATGTTCCCGGAGGTGCGACCGAATAGATTATCGATTTCGAAAGATCTTTCGCAAAATATATTCCCTGTTCCTCTAATTTTAATACCTCGGAAACCTGTTCAAAAGGAGACATCGCACGGATCTTCGCCGCTTGGTCGGCAGTAACTTTGGCTTGTGATGTCCAATGTTTCAGCGCCGGATCGACACGGCTCTTCCATAAACCGACAGTTTCGTCATAACTTCGTTTTGCCGAATCGGCACCACGCGGGTTTATCGAAAGTCCTTTGCCTTTCGCATCTTCGATCGCTTTTTTCAGATCGTCCATCGCGGCTGTTTGTAGTTGCACATTAGATCCGCCGATCGTCTCGCTGGATGTCTTCAGCGAATTCTGAAACGCCGTGACCTCAGCCTGATCCTTAAACACGACCTTTGTAGGAGCCGTTGCTCGAGTAACAAAAACCGAACCGTATTCGCGAAGCAGTTTCTGTCCTACGGAGTCTGTCGGTTCTGTAAAACCGGCGGGCAGATTCGCCGCAAATCCTTCGGCGGCCTTTGGTTCTTTATTCATTGACTTGTCTGTATTTTCGTTTGTCGAAGAAACACTCGGCGAAGGCTTTGCCGAATTGTTCGAACCGTAAGTATCGGGTGTAGATGATGATGCGGGCAAAGTTTTTTCCGTCGGTTCATAACATCCGCTCAGCGTCAAAAAGATCATTACCGCGAAAAGAAATAAAATGTTGTGCTTCATTTTTTTATATTTTAAAGATCCGATTATTGCGAAATGAACGGCGTGAAAACCCAACCGCGTTTGCCGTTCTCAGTTTGAATATATGCCCAGTTCGATTCGGTTCCCTTCCACATATCCGTGTTCTCTGAATAGCGGATAACAAATACTCGCTGGCCTTTTTTTAGCATCGCCAATTTTTTTGCATCAAGCCCGGCCGAGGCCCGAACTATTACATCACTTGAGTTACAAAAGGCGACAGTCGAACCGACCGGTGCTTCTGCTTTTGGTTTTGGTGTTGCAGCAGGCTCGGCTGGTGTCGGTGAAACATTTGTGTTGGTATTGGTATTCGTGTTCGCGGCTTTCTCGGAAACTTCAAGAGTTATTAGCCTCGCCGTATCATTATTATCGGCCTTGTTAGAATTATCTATTTGTATCGGCCAAAGCCTGTGTTTGCCGTCATCCAAATTTCCTTCAAAAACGGCAAAAGCATATTTACCATTGGCAATGCCGTTTGGAAATTTCAAGCGTTTCATTGAGCGTTTGCCTTCGATCGGAACGGCTTGAAAATCGATCTGTTTTAGATTGCCGCCAGCTTCAATGCTTTCCAGATCGATAAATTTAAGATCGCCAAGCGGAATGTCGCTTCCTTCGGCATAAAGAATGACATCCGGTGTTCCGGCTGATCTGAAACTTGCGGCGTCCGTCAGCAGCTTTTCTTTCGATTCGATAACATTTCCGGATTCGACCTTTGCCAGTTCGTTCGTCTTTGTCTTGTTTTGATCAAGATAGAAAATACCCAAATGATCGGGCAAAACCTCTGCCGTTTGCGGCATTCGGTTCATAAAAATAAATCCGCCGACAACGGCCGCGGCCGCTATCAGAATAAACAAAAAAGCGATGCCTAAAATTATCGGAAGCTTGCTTTTTTTCTTTGGGGCCGCTGTCGGTTCAAAAGACTGCTCAAAATGTTGTGTCGGCGGAGCCGCTTGACGAACCGGAAGATAAGCCGTTTTTACCGAATCTTCTTCTGTCGGAAAAGCGGGATTTGTGGACAATCCTTTGGTGTCACCCGGAATAGACGTTCCGCAATTTACACAATATATGTATTCGGCATTGTTAATGGTTCCGCATTTCGGACAGGTCATATCATTCTCCAAATGTCTTAAAGATTCGGCACCCAAAACTTAAATCCGCCTGACTGCACCGGCCGCAATCCGCGTTCGGGCAATTCATCTTCCTTATAACCGAGATATGTAAAATGCGGCGTGTCGTTCGCGATCGTTTGAAACCAGCCATGTTTGTTCAATATCGCACGCACACGTGTATCGGCATATTGGGAAACATCCATCGCAAGCATCGATAAATGCTGCGAAGTTCCCGGTGCCGCAACCGATGAAAATATCGTGCGTGAAAATGTCGTATTGAACCATAACTTGTCGGCTTCCCATTCCATAACCTGCACAACCTGATCCTGCGTCGTCATTTTTTTTGCGGCTTCGGCATCGGCGGCAGATATTTTGCCGCGTTTTTGCCAATAGACCAATGCCGGAAAGAACCGCGAATCCCAAATACGAGACGTATCCTGATATGAACGTTTGCCGGCGGACGATCCGCCGCGAGGCGTTATATTCAAGCCGGCTTTCTTTGCGTCAGAAATCGCCTCAAGCATATCTTTCATTGCGGCCGATTGAAGTTCGATAGATGTGCCGCCAAAATCATAAAATGCGGAAGACGTTTTACTTTGAAACGCCGCAACTTCATTTTGATCCGAAAAAATACATTTTGGCGGAAACATAACCGTTGGCCGTGAAACATAAACAGCACCGTATTCGGCAAAAACACGTTTTGCAACAGGATCGCTCTCAACCGGGCAGATTTTTTCAATTTTAAGATGTTTGTCGAATTTTTTAATACGTTCCTTTACAACAGAATTAAAATCCGCTGATCTTTGTGCAAAAACCGGTAACGAGAAAAACAAGGCCAAGATCGCACCAAATATTTTTATCAGATTCTTTTTAGTCATTTTAAATTTCCAATTTGCTGACTATGATGTGGATGTCATCCATATATTTTTTCATATAAGTATCGCTTTCAATGAACGGCACTTTCGAGCGTATCGCTTCGTAGATCTTACCTGTTCCATTACCAAGCTTTTTGTCATCGCCGATAACTTTTTTTCTGAAATCAACGCCTTGAGCCGCACAGAATAATTCCAGTTCTATTATTGTGCGTAAATTTTCAACGATCTGCCGTAATTTTAATACAGACGTCGCTCCCATCGAAACATGATCTTCGACATTTGCGGAACTTGGGATGGTATCGACGCTTGCGGGATGCGATAGAACTTTGTTTTCAGTACACAAAGAAGCGGCCGTGTATTGCACGATCATAAAGCCGGAATGTAGTCCGCCATATTCAGTTAAGAAGGGCGGCAGAACGTGAGCATTCGAAGCTTCGTCGGTAAGGCGCATTATGCGTCGTTCGGAAATATTCCCAAGATCGGTGAGTGCGACCGCTAAATAATCGAACGATAAAGCCAGAGGTTCGCCGTGAAAATTCCCGCCCGACACAACATCGATAGAACCGTCTTCACCGACAAAGATCAATGGATTATCCGTAACCGAATTCAGCTCTAGATCGACGACCCATTTTGCATAAGCGATCGAATCGCGGCATGCTCCGTGAACCTGCGGCATACAGCGAAGTGTATATGCGTCCTGAACATTCGCGGGATCGAATTTTCGCACGAACTCGCTGCCATTTAAAATATTTCGCAAATTTTCCGCACACGCTATCTGCCGCGGATGCGGACGTAGCGAATGTATACGCTCGTCAAAGGCGGAATCGGTACCGTTCAGAGCCTCCAGACTCAGACAACCGGCGATGTCCGCAAGCCGAGCAAGCCGCATAGCCTTTGCCGTTTCGAGCAAACCGACGGCAGTCATTATCGTCGTGCCGTTCGTGAGCGCAAGGCCTTCTTTTGCGGCGAGTGTCAACGGTTCAAGTCCGACTGTTGCAAGAGCTTCTGCGCCGGTCAATTTTTCTCCTGCGAATTCGGCTTCGCCTTCGCCGATCAGAACACACGCGACGTGCGCAAGCGGAGCAAGATCGCCGCTGGCACCGAGGCTTCCTTTTTCGGGAACTATCGGATGAATGCCGAGGTTCAAGAACTCGATCATGCGTTCGAGCGTCGTCAGCCGAATACCCGAAAAACCACGTGCAAGCGTATTCGCACGAATGAGCATTATCGCCCGAACCGTCGGAATATCGAACGCGTCGCCGACGCCCACGGCGTGGCTGACGACGATGTTTCGCTGGAGTTCTTCGACCTGTTCGCGACTGATTATCTTGTCCTTGAACGCGCCGAAACCGGTCGTGATACCATATGCGATCTCGCCGCGGTCGAGCAGTGTATCTACCGCCGCGGCCGCGCGGTTTACGTTCGCTTTCGCAGCATTGGAAAGCGAAACGCGTGAGCCGCCCGGCTCGCCGTACGCAACCGCGAGTACTTGTTCAAAGGTTAGGTCTTCACCGGTTAAAATAATTTCTTTCATTCTATGACATTCCCGGCACTTATAATCGAATGGATATTATTTACTCCAAATTCGTATGCCGTTTCACGATAGTCTTCCGCATCCAACATCAAAATATCCGCGTCTTTTCCCGGTTCGAGCGAACCTTTTCTGTCACCCATTCCGATGGCGTAAGCGGCGTTTATGGTTGCCGCATTGATCGCCTCGGCGGGCAGAAGTTTTTGGTAGCGGCAAGCGATCGCCATCGCCATCGGCACGGACGGACACGGAGCCGAGCCGGGATTATAATCCGTTGATAAAGCGACCGCGCAGCCGGAATCGATCAGTTTTCGTGCGTTCGCGAACTGCGTTTTTCCGGCGCTGAAATTTTCGGTCGGAATGACAACGCCGACTGTTTCGCTGTCCGCAAGCATCGCGATCTCTTCGTCGGATATCGCATCCAAATGATCTATCGACGCCGCGTTCAATTCGATGCCGAGCCGCGAACCGCCGAGATTCGTGAACTGATCGACGTGCGCCTTTATGCCGAAACCGAATTCGGCCGCTGCTTCGAGCAAACGCTTCGTTTGATTGATATCATATGCGTTCCTTTCCGTAAAAACATCGCAATAGAACGGAATTTCCGCCGCCGAAAAAACTGAGTCTTTGTACCAATTCCACGCGGCCGGAAATATTTCACTGCATATCAGATCGACACAACCTGCGGCGTTATCCTTAAATTCCGGCGGCACGGCATGAGCCGCCAGCAAGGTCGGAACTATCGTGATCGCATGCCGCTTTTGAAGTTCTTCAATAACGCGAAGCATCTTCATTTCGGTTTCCGTGTCTAATCCGTATCCCGTCTTTATTTCACACGTCGTTGTTCCGCACGCGAGCATTTTATCGAGCCTTTTTAGGGCCGACGCGACAAGCTCGTCCTCAGACGCCGAACGCGTATTCCGAACCGTCGAAATGATCCCACCGCCATTCGTCAGTATTTCCAGGTAATCGGCGCCTTTTATCTTTAGTTCGAATTCGTTCAGACGGTCACCGGCATAAACAATATGCGTGTGCGGATCGACAAATCCGGGACAAACCACGCGGCATTCTGCGTCGATTACATCGGCCGACTGGAATTCGAGCAAAATGTCGCCGCTTTTTCCGACCGCAACGATCTTTCCGTTCCTTACCGCAATTGCGCCGTTCTCGATTATTCCGACATCAAACAATTCATCGCGACGCTTTGGCTTTGGCGAAGCGCACGTCACGAGTTGGCCCGCATTTTTTATGATCAGATCGGCCTTCATCAATGTCTAAAATTCTTTCTCCGTTATCTTCTCAGATATCTCAGTAACTTTCATCAGACCGGCCGAACCGTACCACAATGTAAATTCCGCGACCATCATTCCCGATTTGATCACCGGGTCGGTCGCGGCGAGCTTTTCCGCATCAGCGATATTATTGACGGCATAAATAAAAAGCCCGCGAAACTGTTTGTCGTTCGTCCCGAACGGCCCGGCAAGGGCGATCTTTCCCTCGTTCGCGAGCCGTGTGATATTTGCCATGTGGCCTTTGAAAATTTCGGCGCGTTCATCGCCTTTGATCTCGGCATCCTTCGGCCCGGTCTTTAGAATGCACAGCACATACTGACGCATTCCATATTCATCCGCGCCTAGCTTTTTCGCGAGGGCCGCATCGTAAGAGGCTTTGACCGCAGGCTTATCTCCAAAAGAAATTGTCGTATTTTGATCCTGTTCTATACGCCATTTTCCGTCCTGCTTCACAACTACAAATGTCCTGATGTGCCTTTCGTCCTCATGCTTTGACCCGTCCGGTAAAGTAAACGCACTCATCCGCGTCCTGACCGTTACAATGGCCGAAGCGGGACTTGTTAACTTAACATCAAATTCCTCGATTGTCTCGGTTACTCCCTTCAGAAATGTGGAATGCTCTTCGTGAAGTTCTTTAAGTACGGCTGTACGGCCTCGTGTCCGGCCGCCTTGCGGGTTAATATGATTCCAATTTTCAGTTGTGAAATCGACAACTTTATCCCAATCATGTGTATTAAATGCGTTATAGAATGATTTAACTGTATCGCGCACAGCGGCCTCATCGGTAGTCGTTTGTCCAAATCCGTACGGAACTGCTGCGGCAAATGCAGCCAGCATTAATAGCATTGTCCACAGGAAAATTATTCTGTACCTATTCATTTTAACTCCTTATATAGGTGAAAAAATTTTACCATATAATCCTTTTCGGTAGCGTTCATTTTGTATATCAAAAATTATGGTTAGAATATGTAAATTGATCAAAATATGAAACGAATAATACAAGCACCGACCGGAACCGAACTCACCTGCAAAAACTGGCTGATCGAAGCCGCATATCGAATGATCCAGAACAATCTTGATGCGGACGTCGCTTTTGATCCCGAAAATCTGATCGTTTACGGCGGGCGCGGAAAAGCGGCGCGTAATTGGGAGAGCTTTGACGCGATCCTGAAATGCCTGAAAGATCTCAACGAAGACGAAACGCTGCTTGTACAATCCGGCAAACCGGTCGGCATATTCAAGAGCCACATGGACGCACCGCGCGTACTGATCGCAAATACGAACATTGTTCCGCATTGGGCAACACAAGAACAGTTCGACAAATACGAATGCGAAGGTCTGATGATGTACGGTCAAATGACGGCCGGTTCGTGGATCTACATCGGCACTCAGGGCATTTTGCAGGGCACATACGAAACGTTCGGCTCACTCGCACGGCAGCATGGCTGGGGTGATCTTTCGGGCAGGTTCGTTTTGACCGCCGGGCTTGGCGAAATGGGCGGCGCTCAGGCACAGGCGATCACGTTCAACGGCGGCGTTGGTTTGCTTGTTGATGTCGATCCATGGCGGATCGAACGAAGGCTTCAATTAAAGCAAGTCGATGTTGCTGCAAAAAATATCGACGAAGCCATCGATCTGGTAAAGCAAGCTGTCGAAAATAAAGAAGCAAGATCTATCGCACTCCTCGGTAATGCTTCTGAAGTTCATTGGGAATTGCTCAAACGCGAAGTTTTCCCGGATGTCGTTACCGATCAGACCTCGGCTCACGATGTTCTGTATGGTTATATTCCCTCCGGTTATTCTGTCGATGAAGCTAAAACTTTTCGCGAAAACGATCAGGCGGCGTATGAAAAGGCCGCGATTGATTCAATGGCGAAACACGTCGAGGCAATGCTCGAATTTCAAAAACGCGGCTCCGTCGTTTTCGATTACGGCAATAACCTACGGCAGCGGGCGTTAGATAACGGGGTCGAAAACGCGTTCGATTATCCGGGCTTCGTTCCGGCGTATATCCGGCCGCTGTTTTGCGAAGGCAAAGGCCCATTCCGCTGGGTCGCTTTGTCCGGCGAAAAAGAAGACATCTACAAAACCGACGAAGCAATAATGAACCTTTTTCCGGACGACGATCATTTGACCAAATGGCTGACGATGGCACAGGACCAGGTCGAATTTCAGGGTTTGCCGGCGCGTATCTGCTGGCTTGGTTATGGCGAACGAGCTAAAGCCGGATTGAAATTGAATGAAATGGTGGCAAGCGGCGAACTGAAAGCTCCGATCGTTATCGGCCGAGATCACCTCGATTGCGGCAGCGTGGCCAGCCCAAACCGCGAAACCGAAGCGATGAAAGACGGCAGCGACGCCATTGCCGATTGGGTTTACCTGAACGCAATGATAAACGTCGCGGGCGGCGCGACTTGGGTTTCGCTGCACGGCGGCGGCGGAGTCGGCATCGGCTATTCGCTCCACGCCGGCCAGGTCATCGTCGCCGACGGCACGCCCGAAGCCGCCAAACGCATCGAACGCGTCCTAACCACCGACCCCGGCATGGGCGTCATCCGCCACGCCGACGCCGGCTACGAAGAAGCGATCGAATTTGCGGCAGATTATAAGGTAAAAATACCCATGGCAGGTTAAAATCGGTTAAGGTTCAAGCCATTGGGTCTAGCGAAAATAGTTCGGTGTTGGTTTTGGAATTTCGCCGCCCGTTGGGACGAACCACATATCAACGCTGGCTGGTGAATCTTTGTAACCGGCATTTATGGAAATTATTCGCGATCTATCGATACCTGCGCCGCGAAGAAGATCTTCCGCCTTTTGCACAAACTTCTCGATATCGCGCTTTTTATCAACGTTTCGTACTGCTTTTTCACGACCTTTAGAATCGACAATCGAGTAAACATCGGTGCCGCCGTAAACGAACAGATAACCTTTTGAATCCGGATATTGTTTTAATAGGTCAGCGAATGCTTTCAATGAAGCGTCAGCCATCTGCGGACCAAAATTATCCGAGACGCAGCATGTTCCGAACCTATTTTCGGCGTAATATGCGGTATCAAACTTTGTAGTGTCAGTAATTTTAGCTTCTCCTTTGGGACAACTTTTGATTTCATTTGAGTCCAAAAGCCACACTTCAATTGTTTGTTCCGGTTTTGATTCGCAGAACGTGGCGTTAAATGTTTCCAACGGTATTTTATGTTGGTTTAGATATGCGCGGTGATGGTTTAGATATGCTTGGACTTTTCCAAAGAACCGGTAAGGGCTACCGAGCGATTCTTTCTCGCCTCTGTATATCAAAAGTTGGATCTTCGAGCCTTGGTGTTTAGAAGCTTCGATAATCACGTTATCAAGCCTTGCTTCGAACTCCTCCGAGCCCCACATACCGAATACATCGATCAATCGTTCCTGAGCATTGACAAATGAAGAAGCCGCTAACAAAAGGCTAGTAAGCGTGAAAAAGATCAACTTCATAATTTACTCTCACCTCGCCGTCGGCACGGCATCAAAACCGTCTTCGAAAAATCTCAGTGTGTTGTATGTGGCTTCGATGGCGAATGAGCCGTGGTCAAGTTTTTCGTTATTGACTTCCAGATGCCGCAAAGTTCGACGTTTTACACCATTGCGGCGCATTGCATCCATTGCGACAACAGCGTTTCGCGGATCGACGACCTTGTCAGTGGCTAGGCTTTGGATCAGCATTTCCGTTTTCGGCTTCCAATCGTAAACATTGTTTCTGCTCATTTCGCGCAAGACCGGATCGTTCATATCGACGTCCTCAAGAGCTTTAATGAACCGCGGCGTCAGCAGATTATCACGCGATTTCGTGCCGCCGCCGATCGCGCCCATTACCACAAGCGCGATGCCTATCGATTTATCCGATTTGCCTCGTTTGAAATTCATATTTACGGTCGTCGATAATCGTTTCGTAAAATAATCGCTCGTCTTTACGCCGAATGCGTCCTTAAAATAAGAGATGGAATAACCAAGCAGGAACGCACGGATGACGACATCTTCGCCCTTTACATCTGCGAGCAGAAAATCGCGCGTAACGCCGGTCAGATCATACGGCCCCGAACATGGAGCTGCACGATAAACCGTCTCGCCTGCGTCCTCTAAAAGCTTGACCATGCCCATCGCGGTTCCGCCGCCTTCGGAATATCCTGTAACAAAAAGCCGCTCGCCAAGTTCATAACTTCTGTTTCGGGTATATTCTCGAACAGGCTTTACGATATCCACGCCCGAACGTCCGTTAACGATATTAAGCGGATAAGGATGTGTCGGTTTGCTGTCGCCGAGCCCGATATAATCCGGCGCGGCCACGGCATAACCGGCCGCCGCGAACGCGAACACCTCGCCAAGCACGATGTCCTTTTGCTTGGTCACCTGCGAAGGAGCGTTCTTATAATCCCACGTCGTGCCGTGCATATAAACGACCAAGCCTTTCGGCGCGCCGCCTTTGGGCATTACCAACAGACCGCTGACCTGTTCGCGCTTTCCATTTGCATCGGTCGTCGTATAAGAGACCTTTTTCAGGTCGGCCGCGTTCCGCGCTTTTGGGAATTCGAAACCCGGCAGGCTTTTCACCACGCGGCTGTCGATCTCCGCAGCCGAATACGTTCCCAGATTAGTGATCTTGTTCTGTGCCGCCGCCGTTACAGCCAATACCGCGGCCAGCACCGCGACAAAAAGAGATCGTTTTTTCATAAGAACCGCCTCCGCAGAAAATGTGTTATTCTTCGCCTTAAAATATATCACGAGGCGCAAATATATATGGATAACGACATCGCCGTCATCATGCACGGATTTTTCAAACTCCCGAATTTGGATAAGCTGAAGGTCGTCGAGGCGATCAACGAATATTTCGATTCGAACGACCGCGAACCGATACGCGCCGCTTGGGAAAAGGCCTTCGCCGCGATCGGCCTCAACGAAACGCCGTGCGTCTGCTGCGGAAAATAAACCTCACACGCGCAAATTAATAATTAGCAATTAGTAATTATTAATTAGAACTTAAATACAGCCCTGCATATCCGTTAGATATGCGAGGCGATCCAATGCTGCGGCGTTCCGTTCATTGGGCGGTGTTCGTTGTTGGCAAAACCGGCGTTCTTCAGCATTGTGTCGAGTTCGGCAAACGTATAAGCGTCGCCTGCGGGCGTTGCGGCGAGCATCACCAACGAGAACAGAGCCTCGGCGGGCGGCGAAACGCGGTCGTCGTTCGGCACGAATTCCAGCGTGAGCAGTTGTCCGTCGTCTTTCAAAGCGGCGCGGCATCGTTTGAGGAACGTTTCGTTTGTCGGCGGATCGAAATGGTGCAGAAAGTTCGTGACGAGTATCACGTCATAACCGCTGCCGAGGTCCGCATCGAACGCGCTGCCCTCGATCTTGTGAAATCTATCGGCGACGCCGTATTTCGCGGCGTTCTCTTCGGCGACGGCGAGGACGTTCTTCCAATCGGCGGCGTATATTTCGGCGTTCGGAAAGTTCATGGCGACGGCGATGCCGAACATTCCGTGACCGGCGGCTATGTCCAAAACCTTGATCGCGGCGTCCGCGTCAACACCGAGCGAACCGGCCATGGTCATCGCGGCTGGCATCATCATCGGCGCCATGCTTCGTGCAAAGTTCGCCCACATCGGACTTTCCGGATCGAGCGAATAATTCGTATCGGCGACGGCTCCGCCTTTCCGCACGGCTTCGGTCAAATTTGTAAAACCGGCCATTTGCTGCGGCGACGTCATAAAATCCGTGACGCTTCCGATATAAGCCGGCGAGGTTTTCACCAGGAACATTGCCGCGTCGTCCGCCAGCGAATATTGGCCGCCGTCTTTTCTCAGCAATCCGATGACCGTCAGCGTATCGCATAATATCCTGACGCCGCGCAGTTCGGTTCCGGCCGCTTGCGCGATCTGTTCCGCCGTCACATTTCCTTTGGCGATCAGCGTAAATATCTCCAGTTCGACCGCGGCTTTAAAAGCCGCCGTCATTTGAAATCCGGTCAGCAATTGCCAGATCCTTTCCGGCGTAGCCGAATCTTCGTCGTGCATAAAAAGTGCCTCGCTTATTTGTTTTTGATGAGTGAACGTTTTGAATATATTCCTTTTCTCCGCCAATGCAAGCCGCCGCAGTTCCTTTGATCTAGTTCATCGTTTGAGTAATATTGAAATCGCGTTTAGTAAGTTTGATATTTTGAACTTATTTCCTATAATCGCTAGCAGTTCACAAACTCCAATACAAACACGAGAATAATCTTAATGCCTAAAAGTTCGTTTTTTGCTGTTCTTTGTCTATCTATTGCACTATTTGCTTTGACTTCGTCGGGTCAGATACCGATCAATGACTTTGATCCGATAACCGAAAATTTCGATTCTATGTCGAGTGGTTCCGAGCTCCCTCCGAACTGGATAGTTTCTGCTCCTGGAACAAATCCGAACTGGAACGATCCAACCAGTTCAACCTTATTGTCGTATTCTAGAATTTCAACGGAAGCGATTCCGTCGGCAGCATTGTCAGTAAATTGGACATGTCTTAACTGCGGCACGGATCGTTCTCCTGGATTTATGACCCAGCTGCCGCAAGGCTCTCAACCGGGCACTAATGCTTTAATTGCACATTATAAAAATCTTACTGGCTCTACTCTTCGATTCGCTAGATTAAGATACAGCGTTAAGCAATTTCAAATTTCAAATCAGACTGTTTCGGTAGTGGTTTCTTGGTCGAAAGATGGAACAACATGGATAACCAATGGAAATTTTTTAACAATAAGCAATGGATCCGGTCCGGGAAAGCTTCCTACAGATCTTAATAGTCACTACTTGGATACGCCCAATTCGGCAAGTGCACCCTATAATGTCCCAACACCATGGTTTGACCTTATTACGGAAGATATTCCGATGAATGGAGATCTGTATGTTAGATGGACGTTCACACAATCAATTTCATCCGTCGCACAAGGAGTTGGGCTTGACGATGTAATGCTTCAAGCGTATCGCTCTGATCCGACTTGTCGGGAGATCACGACGACAAATACAGTTATGTCTGAGAATTTCGATTCTCTCGGTATTTCTACATATAATGATACCCTTCCTGAAGGGTTCGGATATTTTGCACGCGGGACTCGGGCATTTTCCTATTATACACCGTCTACTGGGACAAATAATGCCGGTGCTTTATATAGCCTTGGCTCAAGCGACGCGACAGATCGGGCATTCGGAATGCTTCGCTCTGGAAGTTTTGAAGGTACTCTCGGCGGATGTTTTAAAAATATAACCGGTCGGCCAATAACTTCGATATTGGTCAAGTACGATGGCGAGCGATGGCGAAGCGGTGCAAACGGCCGCAGTGATAAACTCCTATTCGCATACAGCACAGATGCAACTGATATGTCTACCGGAACATGGACGCCAGTTACATCATTAGATTTTACAACCACTCCGACGGCATCGGGTGATACGAACGGAAATCTACCGGCTCATCGAGTTCCCGAAATTACTGCCACAATAGAAAGCTTAAACATTCCAAATGGCTCAAATTTTTATATTCGCTGGGTTGATGTAGATGTCACAGGAATTGACGACGCTTTGGCCATCGATAATTTTGAGTTAACGGCGTTTGTGCCGACGGCGGCGGGTGTATCGGTTTCGGGTCGGGTTGCGGAATGGAATGGTTTGCCTATACGCGGTGCGGTTGTGACGATCGGCGGCGGAGATCTTTCCGCTGCGCGGACTTTTAGAACCGGAACATTCGGGCAATATTCTTTTGAAAGCCTGCCGGCTGGCGGAACATATTTTATAAGCGTCCGTGCGGCGAAACGTTCGTTCGCGTCACCGACACGCGTTGTGAATCTGGACGATTCGATAGTCGGCGTGGATTTCATAGCCGTGTCGGAAGCGGCAAAGGCAAGACGAAGATGAATGGTGAAAGGTAAATGGTGATCCTTATCGAAAACCGCCAGCGTTACCAGGCGACTCTTTTCACAACCGCCTTCGTAAGCGTGCGGTTCTGACTTGGGCCGAACACTTACGGAAGGCGTCATTGACTTGGAACTGCCGCCATCTGTATTACCAATTTACAATTCAACAATTAACAATTAACAATTCATCATTCACCATTCACCATTCACCATTCACCATTCACAATTATCAAATATGAAGTAGAATGTGCTTATGGCAAATCTATTTGAGAATACGACGCGACCCGACACCGGTCTTTTTCATTTGCGCGGCGATAAGAACGATCCGCGTATGGGCGAGATCATTCTGCACGAGGAAAAAGATTACAACGCCGCCGATATTGTCATTATCGGCTGTCCGCAGGACGAAGGCGTAAGGCGCAACGGCGGACGCATCGGTGCGGCTGCGGCTCCGGATAAGATCCGCGAACAGTTCTATAAACTCACGACATTCAAGGTGCGCCGAAAGGTTTTCGATGCCGGTAACATAAAGACCGAAGGCTCGCTTGAACAAACGCACGATAGGCTCTGCGATGCCGTAAAACAGGCTTTGGGCGACGGCAAACTGGTTATATCGCTCGGCGGCGGCAACGATATTTCTTACGCCGACGGCAAAGCGATGGCCGAAACCTACGGCCCGGACGAATGGATCGGCATTAACATCGACGCACATTTGGATGTCCGCGACGACCAGCCCCGAAACAGCGGCACACCTTACCGTCAATTGCTGGAAGAAGGCCTGTTGGTTCCCGGTTCTTTTTATGAGGTCGGCTTTCAATCGCATTTTCTGTCGCCGGTCTATTACGATTACATACGCAACCTCGGCGTTAACCGCATCAGTCTGGAGCTTCTGCGTTCGCAAGATCACGTCGAACAGGAAATTAAGAACCGCATACGTGAAAAATTTATCAACCATAGTAAATCGCTGAACACGTTTTTCGGTTTCGATCTCGATGCGGTGCGTTCGGCTGACGCTCCGGGAACATCGGCTCCTTCGCCGCTCGGACTTCGCGCCGGAGAATTCATCGATCTTGTAAATTATGCCGCCGGACTCGCGAACACACGATTGATCGAATTCAGCGAGGTTAACCCGAATTTTGACCAGGACAATCGAACAACAAAGCTGGTCGCGATTGCGATGCATAGGATATGTTCGGTACGCGTTTGATATGCAGGAAAAAATATTTTGTTCAAAATGCGGTTCCGCTGATCAGTCAAGCGATTCATATTGCCGGCAATGCGGCGAATGGATCGCTGACACGAACAGCCGACGCGGCAGATTCGGCCGGTCTTCGCGCGAAAGCAAGATCACGAAAATGCGTGCGCTTCAGTTTATCAGCATCGGCATGTCGTTGGCCTCGGCGCTCATTATCATAAGCTTCTTAAATGGCGGCGACGCCAGCCTTTTGAATCTTGCCGCCGGCTGCGGGTTTCTGGTCGCGTTCTACCAAACTATCGTGTTGATAATGGGCCGAAACGTGCTGACGCCTAATCACGAAAAGAACAAAAGTACACCGGAAAAGATAAATATATCGCCCATCGAACCAAAAAATATACTGAAAGCCGCCGACACCGTCGAATTCGTTACGCCTGCCAGCGTAACCGAAAATACCACCGAATTGCTCGAACCTGTTCTCCGCTACAAAGCGCCGAAAGATAGTAAACATTAATACTGGGAGAAACTTATGAAAACACCCTCGATAACGCTTTTTTTGATCCTGATACTTTCCGCTGCGGCATTTGGCCAGCAAAAAAACGATCCACCGACAATTTCGGTTGTCGGAACCGCCGAGATCATGGTCGAACCTGACGAAGTTTCGATCTCATTGGATATAACAAAGCTTAATAAAAACCTCGACATCGCACGCAGCGAGGCCGAAGCCGCTCGTGAAAAGGTTTTTGCCGCAACGCGAAATTTCAACATCAAGCCCGAAGATGTGAAGACGAATCAGATATCCGTCGAAATGAAGTATCAATCCGTTCGTGACCCTAAGAATCGAATTTTTGATGACGATGGAGATGAGATCGGCACAAGAACTTTTATCGGATATCAGGTGGCCATCAGCGTAAATATCCGCTTAAGAGACATAAAACGATTCAACGAGCTTTTTACGGAGTTGCTAAAATCCGGTATTTCGGAGGTAGATAGCGTCTCTTTCGAATCGTCAAAAAGTATCGAATATGTAAAAGAGGCTCGAATTAAAGCAATGAAAGCCGCTTTTGATAAAGCAACCGCAATGACAGGCGCGATCGGCCAAACTATCGGTAAAGCAATTTCGATAGCCGAAGGAAGCCGCAGTTCGTCTTATAGTGGCGAAATGGATCGGGCCAATTATCGATCCGGACCGATCATTGTTTCCGATCCAGTCGCATCTTTTTCGCCCGGTGCGATAAAGATATCGTCACAGGTTTCGGTCACGTTTTTGTTGAACTAAACGCAGTTGTTCAACTTGACACACACCGTGTCTTTTTCTATTCTTTAGGTTCGCTTTTCTCTTGAAATTGCGAGGCGTAGTCTCTTAGCTCAGTTGGTAGAGCATTACCTTGACAAGGTAGGGGTCAGCAGTTCGAGTCTGCTAGAGACTACCATTTATAATTTTCGATAAGATGCTTACAAAGAATTTTGCTGTTTTTATAACTACTACGACACGCTTCTAATGGCGTGATGTTCGGAGTACCTGCTTTAGCAAGCGGAACTCCAAACCTTGCAAAATCGCTCTTATCGGATCAGATCTATTTTAGTAGTAGAACGGTTGGTAAATCGTGAATAGGAAATAGTAAGAGCGTCGGAAAATCCATTTTCCTTTGCATCATTATTTTATCGGGTCGTCGTAACAGGTTCTATTTACGATTGACTATTGACGATTTACTGCAATATGAGCGAATTAAACATTAAATATAACGGCGATCAACGTGCCATTCCCGCACCGGCGAGTGTCGCGGATGCCATAAAAGCGTTCGACCGCGATGCGCTTAAAAAATCGCTGGCCGCAAAGGTCAATGGCGAAGAGGTCGATCTGAACAAAGAACTCGCGGCAACCGACGAAGTTCTTTCGATCGAGCCTGTCTTTGCCGATACGCGCGACGGACTTGAGGTCATACGCCATTCGACCGCTCATTTGCTCGCCGCCGCCCTGCTCGAACTTTATCCGGGAACTAAGCTCGGAATCGGCCCGGCTTTGATGGAAGATCCGCGTTATGGATACTTTTACGATTTCATCGCACCGGAACAGATCTCGGAATCGGATCTGCCCGCGATCGAAAAGAAAATGAAGGCGATGGCGAAACAGAATCTGCCGTATCGCCGCGAAGATATCGAAAAAGCAAAAATACTGGACATTTTTGCCGAACGAAACGAACCGTTAAAACGTGAATTGATCGAGGAAAAGGTCGGCGAAACCGCGAGCGTTTATTATATCGATAATTCACCTTTCATCGATTTTTGTCTCGGCCCGCACGTTCCGCATACCGGAAAATTAAAGGCTTTCAAACTGCTCGCTCTGTCCGGAGCATATTGGAAAGGCGACGCCGATAACCAGCAAATGCAGCGCATTTACGGAACCGCGTTTGCGACGCAGGAAGAACTCGACGCTTGGGTGAAACAACGCGAAGAAGCCGAAAAACGCGATCACCGAAAGCTCGGCAAACAGCTCGATCTTTTTTCGATAGACGATAATTACGGCCAAGGCCTTATTCTTTGGCATCCAAAAGGCGGCATTATCCGCAATGAGATGGAACGCCTTTTGAAAGAAGAATTGCAACAGCGCGGATACAGCTTTGTATTTTCGCCGCACATCGCAAAACGCGAGCTTTGGGTAACGAGCGGCCACGAAGGAAACTACGCCGATTCGATGTACGCTCCGACGAAGATCGAGGACGAAGAATACCGGCTCAAGCCGATGAATTGTCCGTTCCATATCGGAATTTACAAGTCTAATCCGCGTTCGTATCGTGATCTGCCGCAGCGTTATTCGGAAATGGGAACGGTTTATCGTGCGGAACTTTCCGGAACGCTTCATGGCCTGATGCGCGTTCGCGGATTTACGGTAGATGACGCGCATCTTTTCGTACGTCCCGATCAGGTTCAGGTTGAAGTTTCCGATTGCCTCGATTTTGCGATAAAGGTTCTGGAAATTTACGGTTTCGACAAGGTAAGATTTGAGCTTTCCGTCCGCGGCGATGCCGATAATAAAGAATATCTCGGCGGCGACGAACAGTGGTCGTATGCCGAAGATCAGCTTGCACATGCATTAAAGGAACGCGAGATCTCCTACGAACGCATCGAAGGCGAAGCCGCCTTCTACGGTCCGAAGATCGATATCAAGATCGAAGACGCCATCGGCCGCATATGGCAGCTTGGAACGATCCAGCTTGATTGGAATCTGCCGGAACGATTCGAACTTGAATATACGGGCGACGACGGTCAGAAGCATCGGCCGCTGATGATACACCGTGCGTTATTCGGTTCTATCGAAAGATTTTTCGGCGTGTTGATCGAACATTACGCGGGTGCGTTCCCGCTTTGGCTTGCACCTGTGCAGGTTGCGGTTCTGCCGATCACCGACAGGATAAATGATTATGCCGAGAAGATCGCCGGCGAGCTCTCAGCGGAAGGATTTCGTGTCGAAGCAAATACGAAGAGTGATAAAATAGGTGCAAAGATCCGCGACGCACAAATGCAGAAAATACCTTTTATGCTCGTTCTGGGCGACAAGGAGTTAGATGAAGGCACGGTTGCCGTTCGCGAAAGGAAACAAGGAGACATCGGCGTAATGACGCTTGATGAATTTAAGGAGATGATCTCGCAGCAAAGACAAATGCGGGCTCTCTAGGCCGGTTAGCAAAAGGAGGCTAATATCGCAAGAAGATTTGGTGGAAATAGGAACCGTTCGCGTTTTCGCGAACCGCTTCATAAAACGAACGAACGCATACGCGTTCCGTCCGTTCGTGTAGTAACAGAAGACGGCGAAGCATTTGGCGTAATGGATACGCGCGATGCGATCCAAAAAGCCCGCGAAATGGGGCTCGATCTGGTAGAGATCGCACCGAATGCAAAGCCGCCTGTCTGTAAATTGATAGATTACGGTAAATTCCTTTACGAGCAAAAGAAAAAAGCTCACGAAGCGAAAAAGAAACAGGTTACGGTTCAGGTAAAAGAGATCAAATTCCGCCCCGGAACGGATGATCACGATTACCAATATCGTATGGAAAACGCTAGGAAATGGCTCAACGACGGCGACAAGGTCAGAGCCGCGATCGCATTTCGCGGCCGCGAAATGACGCACCGTGAATTGGGAGCAAAGATCTTGGCGAAACTTACTGTTGACCTTACCGAGGTGGGCGACGTAGAGGTCGCACCAAAGATGGAAGGATATCAAATGTTTACGATATTCAGCCCGAAAAAGGCAAAAGTCGCCGAGAAAAAGGCGACCGCCGCCGCCAAAGAACCCGCAGATAAAGCGGAGTAATTTATAAAAGGCTTATCACAGAATCAATAATTGAAAAGCAATTGTCAGGAGAAGAAGAATGCCAAAATTAAAAACACATAAAGGCGCAGCAAAAAGGTTTCGCTCAACGGCAAGCGGTAAATTCAAACGCGGCCATTCGCACGCTCGTCATATTTTGACGAAGAAAACATCGAAGCGTAAACGTAATTTGGACATCGATGTAATGGTATCAGAAGGCGACCAAAAACGTGTCGAAAAAATGCTGCCGTACGGAAGAAATTAATAGTTTTGAGTTTCGCCTTACGGCGGTCTCAACGGGTAAGAGATCCGGATAGATACCGGCACTCAAAACGAAAGGAGTAATAATAAAATGCCAAGAGCAAAACGTGGTAATAAACGTTTAGAGAAACGTAAAAAAATATTGGCTTTAGCCAAAGGCTATCGCGGAACAAAATCGAAACTGTACCGTTCGGCTAAAGAATCTGTCGAACGCGGATTGAATTTCGCATACACCGGCCGTAAGTTGAAGAAACGTGATTTCCGCAAACTATGGATCGTCCGCATCAATGCGGCATGTCGTTTGAACGATATTAAATATTCGCAATTCATTCACGGTTTGAACCTTGCCGAGATCGAACTCGACCGCAAAGTTCTCGCCGATCTGGCCGTTAAACAGCCCGAAGCTTTTGCTTCGATCGTCACACAGGCAAAAGATGCGATCGGTAAAAAGCAGCAAGCCGCTGCTTAGATCCATGTTGAATAATGATAGAGCGAGTGTCTAAAAAGGCGCTCGCTTTTTTTATATGCCCAGCTCTGCTTTTGATTCCGCGAACGCTTTGATCGCGAGGTCGAGGTCTTCTTTTGAGTGGGCGGCGGAGACCTGTGTGCGGATGCGCGCTTTGCCTTTTGGGACCACGGGGAATGAGAACGGGATGACATACACGCCTTTTTCGAGCATCTTTTCGGCCATGCGAACTGCGGGTTCCGCATCGCCAAACATCACGGGGACTATCGGATGTTCGCCCGGCAAAACCTCAAGCCCGACCGATGCGATCTTTTCGCGAAAATAACGCGTGTTGTCCATCAGCTTGTCTTTCAAAGCCGTCGAAGCCAGTAAATTATCTATCGCCGCTATTGACGCGGCGACGATCGGCGGTGCGACCGAGTTACTAAACAGATACGGACGCGAACGCTGTCTCAGCAGATCGATCATCTCTTTTTTGCCGCTCGTATAACCGCCTGATGCTCCGCCGAGGGCTTTTCCGAGAGTTCCGGTTATCACATCGACGCAATCGATGACATTATGGTATTCGTGCACGCCGCGTCCGGTTTTGCCCATAAAGCCTACGGCGTGCGAATCATCGACCATCACAAGCGCGTCGTATTTATCCGCGAGATCGCATATCTCATCGAGCTTCGCGATGTAGCCATCCATCGAAAACACGCCGTCTGTGGCGATCATCTTAAAGCGTGCGGACTTTGCCTCGACGAGTTTTGCTTCGAGGTCTGCCATATCGCTGTTCTTATAGCGAAACCGCGCGGCCTTACACAGTCTGACGCCGTCGATGATGCTTGCGTGGTTAAGTTCATCGGAAATGACGGCATCATCTTCGCTAAGGAGCGTTTCGAACAAGCCTCCGTTGGCATCGAAACAGCTTGTGTAGAGAATCGTGTCCTCTGTGCCGAGAAATTCACTGATCTTGCGTTCAAGTTCTTTGTGGATGGCTTGAGTGCCGCAGATAAATCGGACACTAGACAAGCCATATCCCCATTCGTCGAGGCTTTTGCGGGCGGCATCGATCACAATAGGATCATCGCTCAAGCCCAAATAGTTATTCGCGCACATATTGAGCACTTCCCGCCCGCCCACGCTGATCCGCGCATCCTGCGGGCTGTCAATTACACGCTCATTTTTATAAAGCCCCGCGGCTTTGATCTCACCGATCGTGCTTTGTAGATGTTGTTTAAATTTACCGTACATAAATATTTACAGTTCCTGCGATTCCGGATCTTTCCTATTGGAATAGAATGAGATCACCTCGATGCGTCTATCGTCGGGATCGAGCCGGTAATATAGTGTATTAAAACGCAAAACCACTGCCCGACGAATCCCACCGCTCATATCAGATCGCGGATACATCATGGGATTTTGAGAAATGTTGGCTAAAATGCTTTCGATCGATCTTCCGAGGCGAGACACTTCTACGTCTGAGAAATTTAACCATAGATATTCGATGGTCGTGTCGAGTTCTTCCAACGCATGGTCGGTCCAAAAGACACTATAACCATTTGTCATATTTTGCCCTTGCGACCGAATGAGGCTTCAACTGTCCGGCATCGGCCTGTTCGACCCCTTTGGATATCGAATCCTTCTCGGCATCCGATATCTCGTCCCACCAATCGTGAACGCTCTCCTCACGAACCTTTGCGACTTTATCTATCAATGACGCGTCATCCAGCACCGATAGCCACTGAATAAGCTCGATCTTTCGTTCTTGTAAATTTGCCGTTGTCATAGAAATAATCCTAACACACTTTGTTCGCCCCGCAGCCCGTTGATCACACGCTCATTCTTATAAAGCCCTGCTCGTAGCATCATACGCGATCCGTCCCGTATAACGGATGACGGCGGTCGTGTTTGACCGAAACGATCTGAACCACTTCTTCGGAAATAATTTCGAAGAGAACGTGATAAGGAAAACGATGAAAGTTTATCCGCTTGAGCGGGGCTCGATGGTCAGGAAAAGCGTTTCCGCGAAGGCCGATGATCTCGACGCAACGTAAGAATTCCGCGTAGAACTCTATCGCAAGTTCGCGACTCGCCTCGTTCGAATAGTAAAAGATCGCGTCCTCGAGATCGTTATCGACCTCCGGATGAAAGGTTACAACCATGCAAATCTTTCACGAAGCTTTCGGTCAAGTTCGTCCAACGATATCGCCATTTCCGGGCTTGCCTTTAACTCCTGACTCCGTCGAAGTGCTTCGGCGATGACCGCGTCTTCTTTCTCATCGAACGGCTTTAACGAAGCGATAAGTTTCGCCGCAAACTCGCCCCGCTCACGCGGCGGAAGATTAAGCACAATATTTTCGGCATCCGATATCGTTGACATTCACGAACCCTCACTAATTATAAAAATCATAACACATTAACCCCGTCCCTCAGCCCGTCAATCACACGCTCATTTTTATAAAGCCCGGCGGCTTTGATGTCCCCGACAATGCCTTCGAGATGTTGTTTAAAGTTTGTGTACATGCTTTAAGTTTATTCTAGGTGCGCAATTTTGCTCCACATCTCCTTAACAAAGTCGTTAGCGTAGTTAAACACTTCAAGGACATTCCTTTCGTCGACGAATTTCTTTGCACCCGGTTGAATAATCGGATGAGAATCAGCAAGAAGTGTTACGACTTCCGACTCTCCAGTTCTCAGGTCTAAACGGGTTGTATCTATTGAAACACCTTCGGTAATTTTCTTAATATTGTAGTGTAGATATGGATTTCTCGTCTTATTCTTGAACTCAATTAGCGATTGCTTACGATCCTCCAAAAGAAGACCATTCTTATCAGCCCGATCAATGGCCTGTGCAAACGTGGTCCTTTCGAATCCATCCCATTTCGCACCGTCGTATCTCTGAAATCCATCCATCTCAATCTTATAGGTTGCAAACTTAAGCATGTATTCCACGAGGATACTTGAGAGAGTTATCGCGGCCCCATTCGTTCCAAGTATTATCGCTTGGAGAATCTCCCTATAAATGCCAGTTACTGAAGGCAAAGGAATATCGGGCAACTCCGGTAACTTTCGAACACGCTCTAATGCCTTTGCCTTCCGTTCATCTGAAAAAATCTTATCAACGAACTCTTCATACGAAACTATTTCAGAACCGTCTTGAACTTCGATACCCAACTCACGAATCTGTTGAAACGCGCGGCGATTGCCGTGGATGGTCGCACGCGTCTCGATCGCTTTCGAAATCTGTTCTTTTACAGAATCATTAGTCATTACGGCGTTGGTGTCTCCGATTTCTTCGGGGGTTTTTCGATGTGGGATGCGGAGGTCCAGGCGGCGGTTTTGCCCGCGTCCTTGATCTCACCGATCACGCCTTCTAAATGTTGTTTGAAGTTTGTGTACATACCTTTAGGATAACCTATTCAGCGGTTGCCTTGCTTTCTCCCCGACCGCTTAGCTTAATCATACGCCCCAGCTTCTTCGTCGGTCATTAATCGTGGTTCAGTCGTAAGACCAAAAACCAAACCACTAATAAATTTCCTGTGAAAGAAAGGAACTAAAAGACGTCGGCCTAGCACGAAAACGATATGATCTATATCGTCGTCTATTTCATAATGCCAATAAGATACTGATAAATCGCGTCCATCCATTCGTCGCGTGATGAATCCGTAGTTTGGCTGGTCAGCCAGTTCTTCTAGTGAGCGCTGCAAAAATTCCTCTGCTAGGTCATCTAAGACCTTTTGATATTGCCAGTCAAGACCTTCCATATTTAACTGCCTTATGCCATTGGTGGTTCCTTTGGTTTTGGGGGTTTTTCGATGTGGGAAGCGCTCGTCCAGGCGGCGGTTTTGCATTGTGAAAGATAAAAGCCATTCCTTGAAGCTCGCGCTTGATTCGAATCCGACATATATTTCGGAAGCGAGCAGAGGAATCTGCCGATCAGCTCACGCCTTTCTCGGGCATTTTGATTCAACGCTTGTTGTTCGACTTCTGAAATTGCGCTCATATATCCTCCAAGCAAAACTATTTAATGATATCTCGCGAATAAATAAGCAAGGACTACACTGACAAGCGCTGTTTCATCGCTAACGCCTACTTCCGACATGTTACTTATTTCCCGAACCTCGTTCCGTCAAAGGTCCACGTTTCCTGCTTTGTTCCGATAAGTTTGCCGCCATCACAATCGTAGGTGTCCCAATCGGCTATGCATTTGCGTGTTTTTCGGTTTACAATGATTTTATTGAATTGCTCATTGGTCGGACGTGTGATGTATGTTGACGTGGTTTTCTCCATTTTGAGTTGAGGCGCGGGTCCGTTGTACCATCCGCGTTCAATCGCGAGATCTTCGAATACTTTACGTATCCGCTTGCCTTCAATGCGATAGAGAAGGAGTGTCGTCGAAAACGAATACGCCGGTATCCACATATGTTGATAGCGGAGACCAATAAGCAATTCCTTACTATTGAGACGATATGGTGCCAGGTCAAAGCTGATGTCGTAATCGTGTCCCGTGTACCAAAAAGATTCGAAACCCGTTGAGTTGTCCTCTCCGTTTTTGCTTGAATAAAACTCGTCGTCCTGCTTTGCAACAAGTTTGAGTTTCCCGTCCTGAACTTTCAGCACGGCTATAGGACTTGTCGATGCACAGACTCCACACGATCCCGGAATACCGAACTGTTCGTCGTAACCGCCTATATCGACCATCACGACCAGATAATTTTCGCCGCCGGACTTCCAAAAACGTGCCTGATTCAGACGCACGAGTGACGGCTGTTTCTGCTCGTTCAAAATGTAAGGAACTCGTCCGGTCGTTCTATCAAATCCTGGAAATACCGTGGCATAAATATCCCCCGCAGAAAATTGCGAAAACGGCTGTGGTAAGTGAAAGCTGCCGGCAGACGGGTTCATGCCGCTCGGTTCCTGAGAGTAATAAAAAGCGCTTAGAGAGAAGACAGCCGCAAGTATGCAAAGTCCTCGCCATCCATTTCCCATATTTTGAAACCGGTACATTACGGAATCCCCGCATCCATTTTCTTTAGAACATTCTGCTCTTTAAGCCCGAGTAACAGTAACTATCGGTCGCAACCCTACAAACGTCACGATTACTTAGGCCAAATACAGAGAGGGCTCGGACACCGCGATCGGTATCGACGCGAAATCGGCCGTATTATCGATGCCAAATTGCTTGATCCTGAGAAAACACTCGTACCGCCTGCGGTCGCTGTCGTTCATATGGAAGTTCTCCTATTTTATGCTGTTTAATCGCTATCGCTGAAGAATCCGGTCGCTGTCGCTGAAAAACCCAGTCGCTATCGCTCCGGATTCTGACATGATGAACCCGTCGCTATCGCTTCCGGTTCCGACACGTTCGTCGTATTTTGCCATCACAATACGCTCTTTTTGTCTGATATATAAAACTATTGTTTGTTATATCTAACTTTCGTTTGTTATTTTAAACTTTTGCGTGTTATTTCGAACTTTTGCCTGTTATTTGAAACTTTTGCGTGTTATTTCGAACTTTCGCGTGAAATATTAAACTTTCGCGTGTTATTTCGAACTTTTGCGTGAAATATCGAACTTTCGCGTGTATATGTCGAACTTTTGCATGAAATATCAATCTTTCGCATGTTATTTCAAACTTTTATCTGTTTTAGGCAATTCTTCGGATGACGAAGCGATTATCACCCGAAACATCCGATTCTCCAAGCGAACGAATCGATTTTTCTCTGATCTGAACGGCTTTCGCGTATTTTGGTCGATTTATTTACTCCTAGGCTTCATTAACCAGTTCAATTGTAAAAGGCGTCAGGTCAAGGTGCTCCCCTGTTCGCGGAACTAGCATCTGATATAGATTCGGTTCTGGATTTGTTATATGGATATGCCAGTAGGTTTTTCCGTTTCTTATTGTCGTGTTTAGGTGAGGAAGCTTCTCACTTAAAACATCGAAGGGTAGAAGGAAAGCAAAGTTCGCATCCATGCATCCGAGTGCCAAGAATCCAATCGTCATCCTTTCTAAGAACCCCTGCCAAGGAGTGTGATGTGCATACCAATACTTAACGTGTTTCTCCGCATAGTACTTCGATACCGTGCAAGCAACACCGATTGATCGATCGCTAGAGGAATATAGTGCGCGACTTTTCTTTATCAGCTTTGCGCCATTCGACCGCTCGATACTACGAAGAATGCTGGCGCGCATCGAATCGATTAACGTCAAGTCCGTACGGTCCTGAACGAACGTAGATTCGTTGGAACCGTCGCTCTCCGCATCCGAGCGGCTCTCATTCTCAACAACGGTCTCGACGTCTTGAGCAGCGGTGAACATTACGTCCACAAGACGGTCAAGACGTGTATATTCCATTGGGATAAGCACGCTTCGGATCTTCTCTGCTGTCAACGCATCCTCGGTGTTCTCCTTGAGTCGTACTAAGCTAATCAACGAGTCAACGCTAATTAAACGCATGTCCCAAGCGTGTCGCGACCCTCGCACCTGTGCTTCTAGCTGACCGGTGTCATATCTACCCACCACGAGCAACATAGAATTTTGCCCCAAGATACCAGAATTCGACACCAAATTGTCTCGGTAATTGGCGATAGTATCGACAGAGATGCTGTATGTGTCGGTGGTCTTCACTTCGATCAGCAGAGTGTGATTCTCTGGACTCCGCCAAAGACCGTCATTCCCGACGGCGTTGCGCGTTCCTTGATAGCGGCCATTGTCCACATCATAATCGAGGCGACGCCCAAGCTCATTGACAATATCCTGCAGGACCTTTCCATTATTCTCGAATCTTCGGCTCAAACACTGATCTGCGTATTCGCCGAGCTTTTCGCTTGAGACCTGAGCGAAGAAGAGCTGAAGCTCTCGCGAACACTCTGAATCGTCAAGTAAATGTCCGTCGCCAGCGGTTGCAAGAAGCTGTTCAATCGAAAACTCTAGTACTGCATCCGGATTTGTATCCCATATAGATATAAGCGGCATAATCTTTACTAAATCTCCTCAAAATCCAGGACGACTTTGCCGCAGTTGCCTTCTTTTATGGCGGCGAAGCCTTGCTCGAAGTCTTTGTAGGAATAGCGGTGCGTGATGACGGGTTTGATATCGACGCCGGCTTCGAGAAGGTTGGACATTTGGTACCAGGTCTCGTACATCTGGCGGCCGTAGATGCCTTTGATCGTGATCATGTTGAAGATGACGGTTTTCCAATCGATGGCGAAAGGTTCGCCCGGAATGCCGAGCACGGCGATGTTGCCGCCGTGGAACATGTTGGCGAGCATGTCTTTGAACGCCGTCGGATTGCCGGACATCTCAAAGCCTACGTCGAAGCCTTCTTTTACGCCGAGGTCTTTTTGCACGTCTTTGATCGAGGTTTTGCTGACATCGACGGCTTTGGTCACGTCGCCCATCTGTTCGGCGAGGTTCAGGCGAAATTCGTTCACGTCCGTAATGACGATGTTCCGCGCACCGGCGTGCTTCGCGACCGCCGCGGCCATTATGCCGATCGGGCCGGCACCCGTTATGAGCACGTCTTCGCCGAAAACTTCGAACGCAAGCGCGGTGTGCACGGCGTTGCCGAACGGGTCGAAGATCGCCGCAACGTCGAGGTCGATGTCGGGTTTGTGCTTCCAGATATTCGTCATCGGAACGGCGATGAATTCGGCGAAACCGCCATTGGTGTTCACGCCCACGCCGCGTGTGTTCGCACACAACGCACGCCGCCCGGCCATGCAGTTTCGACAGCGACCGCAGACTAAGTGGCCTTCGACGCTGACGACATCGCCGACGCCGAAATCAAGCACGTTCGAACCGACATCGACGATCTCGCCGACGAATTCGTGGCCGATGACCGTCGGGATCTTTATCGTTTCCTGCGCCCACGCGTCCCAGTTGTAAATGTGCAGATCCGTGCCGCAAATGCCGCCGCGCTTTACGCGGATCATCACGTCGTTTATGCCCAATGTCGGCTCCGGAACATCCTCGATCCAAAGTCCCGGCTCCGCTTTGCTTTTAACTATTGCTTTCATTTTATAAATAAGGCTCTTGCCGTTGTTTTGCAGATATTAAAGTTAATAATACCGCACTGATCAAAGAGACGAAAATGCCGAAATGCCATGTTTGAAGATTTTGATCGAGCCTTTTACGTTACCTGCATCTATTGCTACAATTGATGATCGTTCGTTCCGATCTCACGCGGAAAAATAACGGTTTATTTAATAGGTCTATGTCAGAAGAAAAAGAAAAAGTTGATGCCGTAAATGCTGCATTCGAAGAAGAATTTCGGCAGTTCGAGAAAAACGATCTTGGCGTTGAAAACATTGATGCCGAAGCCGCCATTTCTAAATTGAACGATATTCGCATTAGGCATACCGGAAAAAAATCGAGCCTTGCAGCCGCGAAAGGTCTGGTTGGAAAAGTCGCTCCAGAAGAACGAAGCGAATTTGGCCAGTATGTTCAATCCGTCGGAAAAGCGATCAATGAAAAGCTCGATATAAGCGAAGCGATCTTGAAGAAACTGATCGAAAACGCAAAGACCGAACGTGAAAGGCTTGACGTAACCATTCCCGGTCGGCGTCCGGCTGACGGCCATCTGCATCCGCTGACGCTTTTGAGACAACGCATCGAGGATATTTTTGTTTCAATGGGTTATGCGATCGAAGACGATCGCGAGATCGAAACCGATCATTACAATTTCGAGGCTTTGAATATTCCCGAAGGTCATCCGGCGCGTGAATCGCAGGACACGTTCTACACAACCGACGGTTTCGCTCTGCGTTCGCAGACATCGACCGTGCAGATACGCGCAATGGAACGCCATGGTGTTCCGATCCGCATCATTGCTCCCGGAAAGGTCTTTCGCCGCGACACGCCGGACATGACGCACGTGCCGATGTTCCATCAGATCGAAGGCCTTTGCGTCGATAAAGGCATCACGATGGCGCATCTGAAAGGCACGGTTACCGAATGGTTAAAACGTTTGTTTGGTGAAAATACTGTGACGCGCTTTAGGCCGTCATATTTCCCTTTTACGGAGCCTTCGGCGGAATTCGATTTCTCGTGTTTCAAATGCGGCGGAACCGGAACAGTTAGCAGTAAGCAATTAGCAGTAAGCAGTTTGTCGCAAGAAGATAGTAGCGATCGGCTCACGGCTCACAGCTCACAGCTCACTTCTGAAAGATGTCGTCCGTGCAAAGGCTCCGGCTGGATCGAACTCGGCGGTTCGGGCATGGTTCATCCGAACGTCCTGAAAAACGTCGGCGTTGACCCGGCGGTTTACAGCGGATTCGCTTTCGGCTTCGGACTCGAACGCATGGCCGCGATGCTCTTCAACATCGACGACATCCGACATATGTTCGAAAACGACGTGAGGTTTTTGGAACAGTTCAGGTAATGATTGATGAATCTTTATACGGTGATTTTAGACTTTAAAGGTGGTACATATATTTCTCAAATTGAAGAGAATAACGAAGAACTTGCTCTGCATAGATGGGTAAGAAGTGTGGATCACACTCTTTCTGAATTAGATTCTGAAGACAGGAAAGTATTTACGTTTGATATGGATCATGCACTGACCCCACTTTTAGATTTACAAAATATTTGGTGTGCTACTTTCTTGATAAATGACTCGGTAGCGTTAGTTAATATAATAAATACAAAAACTATTTAATGAACATTAGTTACAAATGGTTAAAGGATCTGATCGACATCGAACTTTCCGCAAATGAAACGGCAGATGCGTTGACGCGCGTCGGTTTGACTGTTGAGGGTGTGCATCCGGTTGGTGATGATTTTGTGCTCGACATAGATCTAACGTCTAATCGGCCCGATTGCCTTTCGCACTTGGGTGTGGCTCGTGAATTAAGTGTTATCAGTGGCAAACCTCTAACCGAACTGAAAACAACCGATGATGCCGAGCTTAACCCGGAAGTTCCATATCCGGCGATACTTGCCTGGGATGTTGTAAAGATCGACGCTCCCGAATTATGCAATCGTTTTACAGCTCGGATCATCAAAGGCGTAAAGATCGGCCCGTCGCCCGAATGGCTTGTACAGAGGCTTGAAGCCATCGGCGAACGCTCGATCAATAATGTAGCGGACATTACAAATTACGTAATGCACGAACTCGGTCAGCCGATGCACGCCTTCGACCTCGATAAACTCGTCGAAAACCGCATCGTCGTCCGGCATGCACACGACGGCGAAACGATCACGACACTTGATGAGGTCGAACGCAAACTCGATACCGCTATGCTCGCGATCTGCGATGCGGAAAAGCCTGTAGCTGTTGCCGGTATTATGGGCGGATCAGATTCTTCCATTACTGACGAAACAACCGATGTGCTGATCGAAGTTGCGTATTTCGACCGCGACAATATACGCTCGACATCACGTAAATTGAATCTTTCGACCGAGGCAAGCTATCGTTTTGAACGCGGTGTCGATATCAATAACCTGAAAAAAGCATCCGACAGAGCTGTCAAACTAATTTGCGAACTTGCCGGCGGCAAAACAGAAGATCTTATTGATGTTTATCCGGTTAAACACGCTCCGGTCGAAGTTGTTTCGGAAGATGTCAGTGCGGCTACGCTGCGTTTAACAGGTGTTGACGTGCCGAAAAATGAAACCGACAGAATTCTTAAAGCTCTAGGAATTTATGGTGCTTCAAAGTCAAATACATTTATCGCACCGTCTTGGCGGCACGATATTTCCATCGAAGAAGATCTAGTAGAAGAAGTTATACGTCACACAGGTTATGAGAAGATCGCCGATGAACTGCCGCCGGCATTTTCAGCAGGCGAATACCAACCCGGTGAGAACCGTAAGAAAAAACTCCGAAACGATCTCGCCGCTGCCGGTTTTAACGAAGCTATCTCATATAGCTTTATCGATATAGACAACGATGGAAAATTCGAACTGGCGCCAAGCCTCGCATCAGGCGAACCGGTTACTCTGCGCGATTCGATCATAGATGGCTCTGTTCGAATGCGGCAGACGCTTTTGCCCGGGTTGCTCGCAGCGGCGAAAACAAATTTTAATCAACAGCGAAAAGATATTCGTTTGTTTGAGATAGGTAAAGCATTTACAAAAAATGAGACCGAAGACGAATTGCCAATCGAACGCGAACTCCTCGCTATCTTGATATCAGGCCGGGAAATAAATGCAGATCGGGCAATGCCCGGCCGCGACCTTGATTTTTATGATATTAAAGGCTCGTTTGAATCTGCTCTTGCGGCTGTCGGAGCAGATACTGCGGTTTTCGAATCTGCCGATATCGAGCATCTTCGCAGTGGACAAGCCGCTTCGGTCAAATTAGCAGGTCAGATAGTTGGCAGCATCGGCACAATAAATCAGGAGATCGAGTCTTATTATAAGTTTAAGCAACCTATATATGTTGCGGAAATTGATCTTCAAGCGGTTTTATCTGCGCCGAGTTCGCCGGTCGTATATACGCCTTTACCTAAATTTCCTGCGGTTGTACGCGACGTTTCGTTTTTGGTTAAGCGTTCGTTAACCTTTTCAAGTATTGTTGCGGCGATCAAATCTCAAAATGCCGAACTCTGCAGATCTGTCAATTTTGTTGATATATATGAAGGCAAAGGCATCGCCGATGACGAACGTTCGTTGACGATCAGAATAGAGTACCGCAGTGACAATCAAACTCTGACGGAAACCGAGGTTGGCAATCTACATGAAACTATCATAGAAAAAGTGGAAAGTTTGCTTGGCGCTAGTCAGCGATACTGATTCAGTGTAAACTTGCCAAAACACTTTTAAGTTCTGAGGAAGGTCCATCTGGTGCTTAAAAGTGTTTCCAGCCTCAAAAATGGAGTAATTTGAAATGAATGGCCTAACGGGAATGGAAAAGTTCTCACACCTTGAGGACAAGATATATTTGACGATAGAATTCGCCAAAAAAATGCGTGAAGAAAAAGAAAGTCTCGAACGCGAAGTGATCGAACTTAGACGCGCTGCCGCAGATTCTGCGCGGCTTGAGGAAAAGGTCGAAAGTCTTTTATCCGAGCGCGATGCCATTCAACTAAAGGTTGAAGCAATGCTTGACGCAATGACCATTCTTGATGACGAAGTTGCCGAGGCAGTCGGGAGATAAATGCTGATGATCGGAGACAAAGCGAAAAACGGAACTTCTGAAAGCACTATCCGTGTTGAGATCTATAATCAGACATACAGCATTCGTTCTGATGGAGATAATGAATATATTCTGCGCCTTGCGGAATATGTTGACAGAAAAATGCGTGAAATATCTTCGGGAACAATGACCGTCGATTCTCTAAAGGTCGCGATCCTTGCCGCACTTCACATCGCTGACGAACTTCACCAAACTCAAAATTCACAAGCACAAAGCGATGCACAGCTTGCTAGCAGAAGCGCCGAATGCACGGCTTTGCTTGACCGTGTTCTAAAACATTCAAAGAACGAAATGCCGATTGAACTCGATTCGGAACATTGACCGCTTTTTCTGTTTACTTTCTCTTCGCTGTGGTAAAATGTTCTTAGGCGAGAGAATTTACTGCGAAGTTCGATACTAAACGCACATATAATTGAGCCAACATATGAATTGCGGGAGGCTAATGCCGCTTTCGGTGCAAACTTCCATGTTGAAGGAATGCCATAGAGATCGGCTTTGATGTTCGTAAGGAACAGAAAGCCGCCCACCTGTAAATAACAGGTTCAATTCAAGCGTTTGGAACGGCTTTTTGGTTATCTATCGCCCAAACTTTTGTCGAAAAATAGGCCGCGGGAACTTGATCGTTCCTGCGGTTTTTTTATTCGTTAGTTTCCTCGAGTTCTTTTAATACTTCGTCGGTTATTTTTGCTCTCTCTAGAACGTGAGGAAGTTCCAGCGATCTTGCGGACAGCTTTTTCAACGCCAATTCTGAGTCTGCGATGCCGCCGCCGCGCGAAGCCGCTGCTTCGATAAGCTGCACACGTGATTCGGCTTCAATCATCATTTGCTTGGCTTCTTCATTTATGGCCGAAAGCTTTTCCGCGTCGCGCGAAAATTGTTCGGCATATTTACCGGCATTTTGTGTTTTTAGATATTTCAGTTTTCCTTGGCGGCGGCGTGTTGCCAATAGTTCCTGATTCGAAGATCTAATGATCCGTTTCGCGGTTAATCTGGAAGCAAGAGCTTCGCGGTAGGAATCCGCAATAAGCGGATCGGCCGAATCCATTTCTTTTAATTTTCTGCGTTCGGTCGTTTTTAGTTCATTCTTGAACCAATGAAGTTCTTCGGCTCGAATACCGTCGGCGGCTATGCGTTCGCGAATATCTTTTGACCACTTCGAATATCGGATCATCGAACCAATAGATATTCCTGCTCCTGCTATGAAAGCGATCGCCGTAATTATCAAACCCAGAAAAAGGATAGTTGCAGCCAAAGCCGGTGTTGCGCCAAAAAGCAAGACGGCACCAAGTGTAGCCGCAGCCGGCACGGCTGTAAGCAGCACCGGAGCCACAACCGCCGTTATCTTTAGATTGCGTCCTTTTGTCAGATCTTTTCGGCTGACGTCGTAACGTGTCTGCAATTCGTTCATTCTTTCGTTTTACTTTACAAACTGTGTAAACTAAATTCAAAGGTTGTTTACCGAAAAGCTTATATTTTGACAATAAATGTAATATATTATCGGTAGTTGAACGAGGTCCGTAATTTATGAAAAAAAACATCGTAATTTTGTATATCTCTTTATTTATTGCGGTCGCGGTGTTGCCGCTCGCAAATTACGGTCAAGAAAAGGTCCCGAATGGTAATCAGCGAGTTCGCACCGTGTCGATCCCGATCTCTATCTATACAAAAGAAGAACTCAAACAGCAGCAGGCTGAGGAATTTTTAGCTGTTGATAGGCTCAGTGTTACTGAAAACGGCGAAGAACAAACGATTCTTTCGATACGCAGCGTAACCGACGCACCACTTTCGATAGCGATCCTTATTCAGGATGATCTTACTTCTAACTTCAATCTCGAGTTAAAAAATCTACGCGATTTTATTCGTTCGCTGCCAAAAGGTTCGCGCGTTATGGTTGCATATCTTCGCGGCGGCACTCTTCAGATACGCCAAAGATTTACCGACAATTTAGAAGAAGCTTCCGATTCATTACGCATTGTTTTCGGTAGTTCCAGCGTGGCTCCTCGAAATCCTTACGACGGCTTGGTCGATACGCTTGACAGGTTCGATGCTTTGCCGGCAGGTCGGCGGGCTGTGTTGATGGTTTCAGATGGACTGGATGTTTCAAGCGGCATCGATGCCGCAAGTCCCGGCCAAAGCACCGATCTTGACCGGGCGATACTTAGAGCACAAAGAAAAAGCGTCGCTGTTTTCACGTTCTATTCACCAGCCACACACACCGAAGATGGAAGTTCGCGCCTGATCTCATTCGGCCAAGGTTCGCTGCAAAAGCTAGCCGATGCAACCGGCGGCCGTGCATTTTTCCAGGGCACAAGCGCACCGATCAGTTTTCAACCATTTCTAAAACAATTGAAACTTTTACTCAATCGGCAATTTCTGCTTTCGTATCTCACAACGAATATGAAGAAACGTTATTATCGCGTTGAAGTAAAAAGCACGAATCCGGAAGTCAAGATCGAACACCCCAAAGGATATTATTATCGCTAAGGTTAAGAGAACTTAAAACCACATGTCGGACAAATACGAACGTCTTCTTTGATCATAAATCCGATCCAGAAAAGCGGGAAAAATGCTATCAGCAGCACGGCAAATACTATCCAGCCGGACGTAGACATTCTTCGTTCAATACGCGGAAGGTTAGTTGACGAACAATATGGACAGCGATAATTCGACATCGCTCCCGGACCATAATATGCAGGTGATTGATTCTGATTTTGAAGATACGGCGTATTAGGCTGTAAAGTTTGCGGAAGTTGATTTATCAAGGGTATCGGCCGTGTTTCGTTTTGGGTTTGAAATTCGTCAGTCTGCCATGAATATGGACGCCGGGATTCATTCTGCGGACGTTCGGGTTTTTGTTGCGGAATTTCACCAAGCTTTATACCGCAGTATCGGCAAAACTGTGTTCCATCGGCGTTCGATTGTCCGCATCCTCTGCAAAGCGTCATAATTTACTGAGCCTTTTTCCCACTGCGAATAATACTAAATTTTTAACGTTTGTTCGAATTTAACTTAAAATTTGATACGTTCACCGCTTTTTATCGCGGTGTAAACTGACTCCACAAGCTCAACAGACATAAAGCCGTCCTCGGCAGTAACCGGCGGAGCCGTGCCGTTCAATATAGCGTCGATGAACGCTCGGTCTTCCTGCACATAACCCCAACGCTCTTCTTTTTCGGTCATATGCCATGAAAGCGTTTCGAAGTTCGCATCCATTCCGCGCGAATCGAGCAACCGTTCCATCTCTTCTGTCATTATTGTCCGGTGATGGCAAAAAACCTCTATCCGCTCAAAGGGAAAATGCCAACTCGCATCAGATGACGATGCGAACGTGCAATGAAAACCGTTCTTGAACTTAAAAATTATCGAAAACTCGTCAAGTTCCGGATATTCATGCTGTGAACCATAAGCCGTCAATTCCGCGATCTCGCCAAATTGGAATCGCATCATATCGAATAAATGTATCGTCGTTTCGTACAGAAATCCGCCTGTAACATTTACATCACCGGTCCAAACCGGATTGACCAGTTCGCCGCGATTCATTTTTATGTGCGCCGAATGAGCCTTGTCGCCGCCGAGCAATTCCTTCAGTTTTGCATAAACCGGAGCATACCTCCGGTTGTGCCCAACCTGGAAAACTCCGGTTCCATTTTGTGCGGCATCGCGAAGTTCGCGAGCGTCTTCGATGCCGATGGCAAAAGGTTTTTCGCAAAAAATATGTTTGCCTTCGGCAATTGCGTTCAGTGCGATCTCTTTGTGGGTCTTGTTCGGCGTGCAAACCAGAACACCGTCGCAATTTTCGAGCAATTCGTCACGCGAAGCGCAAACTTTACCGCCAATTGAACGCGATAACTGCTCTGCTTTTTCCGGCACGATATCAAATAATGCCGCAACTTCCGCTCTTTCGTCACGCGAATAGATGCGTCCGTGAACACCGCCGATATAACCGGTCCCAACAATGCCGATCCTAACTTTATCCATTTAAATTTAAGCCTTCCCTGCTGTGAGATGATCGCCTATCCCTAACACCAATTCGGTAGCGGCCTTCGCTTTTCGTGCAACCTCAAAAGGGTCTTGCTGCCAGTATTCCGGCCGGAAAATTTCGATACTGACCATTCGGTCATAACCGATCTTGTCAAAATGCGACTTTATTTCGCGTATAGGCAAAATACCGGTGCCCGGATAGAGCCTGTGAGCATCTGTGAGCTCTTCTTTCGAAAGGTCTTCGGCATCATTGATGTGAAATATGAAAAGCTTTTTCGGATCAAGATCGTCGATCGCTTCGAACGTCGAATTCCCTGCATAAAAATGAAATGTGTCGATAACAAGCCCGATATTTTCGCGGTCAACTTTGTTGATGATCTCGGCACAAAGATCGAGTGTTTGCACCGAGCAATCTGTCTGTCCCAAAAATTCGAATGCCAGCGAAACGCCGTATTTTTCGGCAATATTACCGAGCTCATTCAAAACCCGAACCGATTCGTCAATGATCTCGTCTTTCGTCGCATTATCCGGCAATTTGCCCGGAACGACAACAACATACGGACAACCGATCTCACCGGCGATCTTCGAAAGCGTTTCGCATTCGGCCTTGATCTTGGCGTAGTCTTCTTCGTTTCGAAATGTTATATGCTCTATAGAATTTATCGAATATGGTTCGATAAAATTCGCATCAAGCTCAGTCTTCAGGTCAGCAGCCGTGTGCGATTTCAAATATTCATAGAGCTTCGCCGACCAGATCTCGATCAGATCATATTTGGCTGATGCAGCCGCTTTTATATCAGTTTGCAGATCGGCGTGCATCGTAGTTGCGCCGTTCAGTGCGATCTTCATTTTCTTAAACCTCACATCCAATTAAGCAAACCCTGATTTTACCACAAGGTTTCGGAATGATGAACGATACAACACGGCTGGAATTTTGTATCTTCGCGCTTTCTATCTGAAAATAATTACCTAAGAATTTCGTCAATTTTGATCATTGTTAAGATCAGTTATTTGAGAATTAGAAAAAAGCCATCGGAAACACCGACGGCTTTGAAATATTTTAGATGGCAGCAAAATTATTCGGTGCCGGGTTCGAGGATGCGGTATTTGACGACCTTATCTTCCAATTCGCGCAAAGCGACGCGTGTCGGTTTATGCGATCGGACATCAACACTTGTCCGCGACAATGCTCCGCGTTGGAGTTGCTTACTTCGTTGAGCGGCTAAAATGATCATGCGATATTTTGAATCGATACTTGGCGAATCAAAAATTGAATCGTCGATCTCGTGTTCTTCGATCTCGGTTTCCGGTGTGTTTTCTTCGTTCTTTTCGGCCATATTATTTGCTACTCTCCAGTTCCATGCTTTTTCGATACCTCGAAACTATTTAGAATATCGCGAATCGCATCGTCTTGTCTATCCAAACGATGCCTTTCTGAGATGATTATAGCAGCGAGAGAGCGTGATGCGACCTGCAGTAGATCATTGATAACAACGTAATCGAAATTTTTATACTGCATCACTTCGCCAAAAGAATTGCTCAGACGAAGTTCCAGATCGGCCAGATCTTCCGTGGCACGCCCAGTCAGCCTGGCTTTCAGAACATCGAATGACGGCGGCAAAATAAATATAGCGACCGCATTTGGCATCTTTCTGCGAACCTCGGCCGCTCCCTGAACGTCAATCTCAAGTATAACGTCTTTACCTTCGGCAGTGATCTCTTCGATCTGAGCGATCGAAGTTCCATAAAAATTTCCGTGAACTTTTGCGTGTTCTAGAAAATCACCGTCATCAAGTTTTTTTTGAAATTCATTGATTGAAATGAAATGATAGTTGCGGCCGTCAACTTCGTCGTGGCGGCGTTCCCGCGTTGTGTAAGACACAGAATAGCCGATGTCAGAAACGGTTTTAAGGACCTCACTAATGAGAGTTCCCTTGCCTCCGCCCGAAGGCGAACTGATGATAATTAAATTACCTTTCATGCGAAATTATTCAACATTTTGCACTTGTTCGCGAATTTTTTCAATTTCGCTTTTGATTTGCAGAGCGCTTTCCTTGACGGTCATATTGGAAGTTTTAGATGTTATCGTATTTGCTTCACGGTTCAATTCCTGCGTCAAGAAATCAAGCCGTTTGCCGACTTCCTTATCTTCTTTCATGATCGAACGAAAATGTTCAATGTGTGTCGTTAGCCGGGCGATCTCTTCCGAAATGTCGGCCTTATCCGCCAAATATGCAACTTCCTGAGCCAATCTTGCTTGATCGATCTCGATCTGCGATTCCGATCTCGCCAGCATTTCGCCGATGCGTTTTGTCAGCCGCTGCTGATATTCATCGGCGATCTTCGCGGCTTCTGTTTCGATCAGCGGCAAACGCGATTCGATCTCGTTGAGGCGCGAAGCGAGTTCCTTATCAAGCAATTCGCCTTCTTTCTCACGCATTTTTTCAAGGTCGTCCAGAGCCGCACCAACTGCTTTTTCAACCGCTGCGGTAAGATCTGCTTCGAGCTCGACGCGCTTCGGAAAGATGACGTTCGGAAGGCGTGCGATCACATTGAGGTCAGGTTCGCCGGCCAGCGAAAATTCATCCTGCATCTGTTTCATCGCCGCGATGAAGCCGCCTATCAGCGGCCGATTCAGATCGTAGGTTATGTCGCCGCTTCGCTCGTATTGAAGATTTACGTCAACTCTGCCGCGCGACAGGCGCGAACTTATTTGACGTTTCAGATCGGCTTCGAGCGGAAGCATCTCGCCGGAAAGACGCATAGAAATATCAAGGAAACGATTGTTCACCGTTTTTAGTTCGACATTCACAGAATATTTTTGGTCGGCAACAGTGCCGCGGCCGAAGCCGGTCATTGATCTCATATATTTTTTATAATTTCATCGCGATCTGAAAATTGAAGCTCATAAAGCCTTCGATATTTCTCGTCATTCTCGATCAGTTTATTATGCGTTCCACTTTCTATTACCTTGCCTTTTTCGAGAACGACGATCATATCCGCTTTGCGAATTGTGGACAAACGGTGGGCGATAACGACCGAAGTTCGGTCCTTCATAAGGTTTGCGAGAGCCTTTTGGACAAGCTGTTCGGATTCGGTGTCGAGAGCCGAGGTCGCTTCGTCCATTATCAGAACTGGGGCGTCAACCAAAACGGCTCGTGCTATCGCGATCCGCTGCCGCTGTCCACCGGATAACAGAGTGCCGCGTTCGCCGACGAGCGTTTCATATTGGTTCGGCAGTTCTTCGATAAAATCTGCTGCGAAAGCGATCCTTGCCGCCTCGGCAATTTCATCATCGGTCGCATCCGGTTTGCCGTAGGAAATATTGTAGCGAATGGTGTCATTGAACAGGATCGTTTCCTGCGACACAAGAGCTATTTGCCGTTTTAAACTAAGCAGATCGGCGTCGCGAAGATCTATGCCGTCCCATGTGATAGAGCCTTTGGTCGGATCATAAAGCCGCTGCAGCAATTTTATAAGGCTCGATTTTCCGCCGCCGCTTTCACCGACAAATGCAGTGACCGAACCACGCGGGATCGTAAGCGAAATATCATTAAGAATTAGTTTTGGATCGTTCGAATAATGAAATGAAACGTTATTCAATTCTATCTTGTCGCGAAGCGATTCGAGCTTTGCCGCATTTGGTTTTTCGGCAAGAGTTTCATTTTCATCGAGAACGTCCCAAACGTCTTTTGCTGCTGCAAATGCTTTGCTGATCTCGTTATGCTGCCGCGAGATCTTTCGCATCGGATCATAGCTGCGAAAAAGAAAGAAAAGGAACGTGAAGAACTGAGCAGCATCCATATCGCCCGAATTTATTTCGCGAAGACCAAAATAAAGCAATATCAGGATCGCCGATGTACCGATAATATCAATAGTCGGCGGCGATATAGCGGAAATGCGAAACGATCGAAGCGTCGCCATCGCGATCGCCTTTGCCGAAGCTCCGAAGCGTTTACGCTCGCGGTCCTCGGCGACATAGGCTTTGACTATCGTTTGATTTGAAAGAGTTTCCTGAGCGATGTCGGTCAATTTCTTATTGCCTTCAAAAACCTCATCAGCGAGCTTTCGCAGAGCTTTGCTGAATTTGGAAGTGAGCACACCAATGATCGGCGCGATTATCAATGCGCCGAGCATCAGCCGCCAATTGAAATAAAATGCGGCGCCCAAAAATCCAACCAAAAGGAAACTTTCACGCAGAACATCTCGTAAATTTGCAGAGACGGCTAATTCGATGGCACTGCAGCTAACAACCAAACGCGATACGAGAAAATTCGTTCGATGTCTTTCAAAAAAAGAAACAGGCTGTTTTAATACATGGGCATAAAGACGATTTCTCAGATCTAGAACAGCCGATTGTCCAATGACCGCCATCAGATAAGAAGAAAAATATTCGGCAATGCCTTTAAGAATGGTGAAAGAAAGCAGCAAAACCGCGATCATTATCCACGCTGAATACCAATCATTTGACGGGATGAATTCCTGTAGAGAAAAAAGCGTTGATGAGGGCTTTCCTGAAACCGGAGAAAATTGATTGAAAATAGGAACGAGCAAAGCTCCTATCGCCGTTTCGAATACAGCAACAAAGAACATTGCGACCAAAGCCGAAACGAATTTCAACCAGTGCGGCCGTACATAGGATAATAATCGTTTCAGGTCGTTCATGAGAAATAAAAATTGAATATACTAGAGTTACGCATAAATTGTCCAAAATCGCTTGGTTTGCAACTCATTATCAGATTATGTCATCTTTCTTAAAGCACTCCATTTTCATTCGGAGAAAATAAATATGATTAACAAAATGAGATCGAATATCGTTCTATCGCTATTATTCCTTTTGTCGGTTTCGACAGTTTCATTTGCTCAGGTCGATGTGGCACGCCGCACGACGGCAATTACGTATCCTTTGAATCAGGAAGTTCGTGTGCAGTTTCGCGGCACAACACGTTTCCCCAGAATGAAGGGCGAAGCAAAGATCAAGCGGACATCGCGTAACGGAACAGAGATAGAACTATCGGTTTCAAAAATGCCGCGACCGTTCGAACTCGGCGCCGGATATGCCACCTATGTGCTTTGGGCCATTTCGCCGAACGGCCAGATCGATAATTTGGGCGAGATCAAGCGACGCGGTTTTTTTGAATTCGATTCGAATATCAAGGTCACCACAAAACTGCAGACTTTTGCATTGATAATCACCGCCGAACCTCATTTTCTTGTTACGCGTCCAAGCCAGCAGATAATGCTTGAAAACCTTAATCCTTATACCAGAAACGGAGCTCAGATCGACACCAGCCCGACGGTTCAATATTTTGGCAACTCCAGCGATTTTTTCAATGATTCGAGAACGCCGGAGATCGCAGAGATCGATTATTCCAAAACACCATCGACAATATTGCAGGCAAGACAGGCCATCGCACTTGCGAAGTTTGCCGGAGCAGAGCAAGACGCGACCGAAGAATTACGAAAAGCGGAAAATTTATTAAAAACGGCTGACGAACAATGGAAGGCCGGAAGAACGGAAAGCGAGGTCGATATATCGGCTCGTCAAGCGGTAAGCTCTGCAGTAATGGCCGAATCGACCGCCTCGATAAGAAAACAAAATCGAGAAAAACGCAACGAACAGATGCGATCCGACGCTGAAATTCGAAAAGCTGAAAACCGTGTGGCCGATGCTCAAGGCGAAACGGCTGCGTTAAAAGAAGAACTTGCACGCGAAACCCGCAACCGCGAACTCGCAGAACGCGATGCGATGAACTATTCAAATCAAGTTCGCGATCTGCAAAGTGAGATCGGCAAACTGCGCGAAGAACTTGGAAAGACCAAGGTACAATTCAACAATGCACAATCAAAACTCGACGCGATAGCAAAAGAAAAAGAAGATGCCGAAAATAAAGAACGAATGGAAAAGTTCGAAGCCGATCAAGCGGAACTTATGAAATCGCTCAAACGTTTCGGAACTGTTGAACTTAATTCGGGAGCGGTGATTCTGACTCTGCCTGAAAATTGGTGGGTAAACTCGCGGTCATTCAGTTTGGCCTCGGCTACGCGTTCGAAGGTTGGAGCACTGAGTCAGATACTTTCGGCAAATCCTGACTATCATATTCGGATCGAATCTTATACCGATAATGTCGGCGAAGCGGCGGCTCTTGCAACGTTGACCGAACAGCGTTCAATAGCTATAGCCGATCAATTTGCCGGCGCCGGAATTCCTGTTGATAGGATCACTGCAAAAGGTATGGCATCTGAGGATCCGATAGCACCAAATACAACCAATGCGAATCGGGCAAAAAATCGAAGGGTCAAAGTGATTTTGGAACCGACGATAAAATAACCGGTCAATGTGAAAAGGGACGGATCCTGTCCGGCGGCAAACCGAGCATGCATTCGTCCCCGATATTTAATCCGATAAGGCGTGGGACCAACGCTTCAAGCCGAAGTCCTTCGGCATCCAATTCGACGCGTGTTTCGGCTCCTCGCGGTTTTATTTTGACGATCTTTGCTTTAATTAAATTGTCTTCCGGGAAAGAAGCTCCGAAAGTCATTGATATCTGCTCCGGCCTGATCCCAAGGATTATATTTTGGTTGATCGCGCCGAGTGAACCGAGCTCGGTTTTTCTGCCGAACAGTTTATGTTCACCTTCGATCGTCTGAAACTCAGGAATTTCCGCCTTGCTCGAGCTCAACCGGCGGGCTTCGAATAAATTATTCGGACCGGTCAATTCGGCTATCGCGACGGTCGCCGGTTCGTCGTAGATCTCTTGCGGTCTTCCGAATTGCATCACTTCGCCTTTTTCAATGACCGCCGCTTCGTCACAGAACTGCAATATCTCATTAAAATCGGAACTGGCGAAAATGACAGTCGCCGATTTTTTTTGAGCATATTCGAAAAGCTTCTTGCTTAGGCTTTCTTTTACAGCTATGTCCAAGCCGGAAAACGGCGAATCCAATAAGATCAATTTGGCGTTTGATCCGAACAGTTCGGCAAACTGTTCGATCCGATTACCGGCAAAAGCTTTGTTTCCGAAGAACGGTAGCCACGAACGCTTTTCATTCGACGGCATTCCGATCAATTTGCTATTTGTCAGATCCAACCCGCTGATCGTACCGCTTCCCGGCTTTTCATCAGTAGAAATCATTTCCAGCAGAGTCGTTTTACCACAACCGGTCGAGCCGAAAATACCGGTCACTTTGCCCGGCTCAGCAGTTAACGACAAATTACGGAAAACCCAATTATTTCCAAATCTTTTTGAAAGGTTTTTTATCTCAAGCGACATAATTTGATCAATAATGGAACTTAGCGGTCAAAAGAACGTGCAAATAAAAAGTATGCTTTTGTCATCGTATATACGCAAGTTATAAACTGGATAATAATATGGCCGACAAAAAAGCATCTGTTTCCAATAAATTAGCACGCGCCGGCGGTTGGGCTTTGGTGCGTCGGTTCGGAAGGTCTATTCCGTATGTCGGAACCGCTTTGGCGATCGGGTTCGTTGGAAGCGACATTAAACGAAAAGGTTTGGTGAGAGGAATTCTTAATTCGGGCATCGACGCGATTCCTTTTGTCGGATTTGCAAAGAACGCGGTCGAGCTCGCTGCAGGCGATCTTTTTGCCGATAAACCAATTAAAAAGGAGCGAATAATAAAATAATGAGATCGAAATATATACGCGAAACAGCGATTTTCAGCATCGCCGTTTTTTGCACTTTACTGATATTATCCGCTTCTTTTGTCGCTCAAACTCGGCGTCCGCGTCCATCCGCAACTCCGACGCCGCAGGCAGATGTTCCGGTGATAATCAGCCGTGCCGACGATTTTCCTGATGAGAACACTCAGATTCAGCCGACACCGGAAGTCGTGCCCGAAACGACAAGTTCCGGCCGGTCGACGGCGGAACTTCGTATGTTGGCCGAACAGGCCGCTGCCGATAAAGATGAACAATACGATACGCGCCAGCGTCGGCTATTAATGAATCTGGATATCTTGACGCGTGCCGAAGACCGGGCCGAAAATCTCCGCAAACAGTTATTCGATATGATCGAAAAAGAAAATGAGATCCAATCCAGACTTTCCGAGATCGAATATGATGTAATGCCGGAAACGATAGATCGAAATCTTGCTTTTACCGGAAGTCTTCGGCCGGAAGAGCTTCGCGATAAGAGAAAGAAAAGTCTCGAAGCCGAAAAAGCCAGTCAACAGCGGCTTTTGGCGCAAGTTCAGGAACGCAAGAATTCGCTAACCGCAAGCGTTCAGAAAGCCGATGACCTTGTCGATAAACTCAGACAAAAACTCGAAAGGGATATCGACGCGGCTTTGTCCGATGATATAAATAAACCTTAGATATTCAAAAATATATTGCAAGCGGCGGCAACTTAGTTCGTTCTTCAAATATCCAACAGCATACTTCTGTAATTGCTGTTCAAATTTAAGGAGACATTTATGAGGTTACGCTTGCTTTTCTTTGCGTTCGCTATAGCTGCCGTTCTTGCCGCTTTTGTTATTCCGTCATATGCTCAAGGCATTATCATTCCAATAAGATGCGATATTCGGCCCTGTCCAAGACCATTACCCAGACCAATACCGCTTCCGAACGTTCTGCCTGTCAAATCGATCAATTTAGATACGGTCATTAAAGGTCAGGTTGCAACGACGCACGTAACGCAGGTATTTCAAAATAACACCGGCTTTACTCTCGAAGGCACGTATTTTTTTCCGATCCCGGAAACAGCGTCGATCGTCGAATTTTCTATATGGGAAAACGGAAAAAAGCTTACCGGCGAAGTACGTTCTCGCGAAGAAGCAAGGCGAATATACGACGAGATCGTCAGACGGCAGCGTGATCCGGGCTTGCTCGAATACGCCGGTAAAGATCTGTTTCAGGCATCGATATTCCCGATACCGCCAAATTCCGATAAAAAACTTGAGCTTATTTACTCTGAGGTTTTGAAAGCTGATTCGGGAACTGTAAGTTATCGATATCCGCTCGGCACCGGACGAAATCTTTGGCGCCGAGACCCGAGAATGATGGAAACCGACGTCCGCCGTCCGGAAGTCGGTCAACAATTCGGCACAATATCAGGAAAGATAGAAATAAGCGCGAACGGGCCGCTTCGTAATATCTATTCTCCGAGCCACGAACTCGACCTCAAAATGAAGAACGAACGCAATGCCGTCGTTTCATTTGAAACAACATCGAACGATGCCGACCTTCAGCTTTATTACGGCGTTTCGGATGATGATTTTGGAATGTCATTGTTGACATATCGCGAAGCCGGCAAGGACGGCTATTTCCTAATGATGCTTTCGCCGCGCGATGGTTTTGCGGAAAATGAACTCGTAAACAAAGATATCGTTTTCGTTCTGGATACCAGCGGATCGATGGCCGATGCCGGAAAAATGGATAAGGCTCGGTCGGCTCTGCTTTTCGGCATACGAACATTAAGATCCGGCGACCGCTTTAACGTCATCAATTTTGCCGGCGAAGAGCACCTGATGGAACCACAGCTCATCGCTGCAAATGCATCAGGAATTAAACGCGGTGAGGAATTCGTAAATAAATTGCGGCCTTTGGGCGGAACGAACATCAACGATTCGCTGATCGCTTCGATGAAGCAATTTGAAAATAACGACCGGCCGAAAATGCTCGTATTTATGACCGATGGCCTGCCGACCGTCAGCGAACAGAATGTAGATAAGATAATCGCAAATCTAAAAGGTTCGAAAAAATTGGATGTGCGAATTTTCCCGTTCGGTTTTGGTTATGACGTAAATACCAATTTGCTTGACCGTTTGGGCGCGGAAAATTCCGGAGTTTCGGATTATATTCAGCCGAAAGAAGATCTCGAGGTAAAAGTTTCTAACTTCTTTGCCCGTGTAAGTTCGCCGGTTCTGTCTGACCTGAATATTGATTTCGGATCGTTGCAAACCGATCTGATGTATCCGCGAAAGCTAACGGATATTTTCAAAGGAATGCAGTTGACGATCATTGGTCGTTATAAGAACGACGAAGATCTCCGGAATATAACACTGCGGTTAACCGGAAGATCAGGAAAGGAAACTAAGTCATATAATTTCAGCGGACTCGATTTTCCAAAACGAACAAGCGATAACAATTTTCTTCCGCGGCTTTGGGCGAGCCGACGCGTCGGCTGGCTGATAGAACAGATCCGCATTAATGGCGAAAATAAAGAGTTGAAAGACGAGATAGTCGATCTTGGGACTCGTTATGGAATTGTCACGCCATATACATCTTATCTGGCGACGGACGGAACTTTGGCGAATGCTCGGCGCGAAAGCGAAGAATTCAGACGGCTGGATCGTGCTGCTCCGGCGAAGATGAAAGCCGCATCAGGTTCCATTGCCGTTCAGCAGAGCGTTCAACAAAACTCGATGCAATCGAACACCAGATCTACCATCGATGGCGCGGACAGCAGCGAGAACCAGCTTTTGATCGGCAACACGGTTCAAAATCAATTTGTCGCTAATAAGAATTTCACGCTTCAGGACAACGTCTGGATCGATGGTGCGTTTGACAAAGATTCCGGTTTAACAGAAAAACGCATCCAATTCGGAAGCGATGAATACTACGCGGCCGTCAAGCAATATCCGGAACTCGGACAGTATTTTGCATTGGGCAAACAGGTCGTGGTCGTTTGGAATAAGACGGTGTTTCGAGTTGTCGAATAAGCTTTTACGGCAAAACTGACGAAGCCTTTTCGTCAACAAGGTGATTTTCATGTCGAAAGAAGTTATTCTTTCAATAACGCGAAGATCACCTTGCATTATTATCAACACAAATTTCGGAGGTTATTGGTGAATAGGTTTTCGACTAATTCAATAGTTATTTTGCTGGTTATTTTAACTGCGGCGGCCGGTACATTTGCTCAATCCGGTTGGCGCTCGCGCAAGATCGACAAAGCAGGCGATCTGGTCGCGGTCTATTTCATTAACGCCAAACGCGGATTTATCGCCGGTGACGACGGATTTTTAGCGGTAACGAACGACGGCGGTTCGAACTGGAAAAAGCATGAAATAGGAACCCGGGAAAACATCAATGAGATCTATTTTCGCAATGACAAGAACGGATATCTGGTTGCCGGCCGAAAGCTTTTTATTACCTCTGACAGCGGAAATACTTGGCGGGAAACGGTCATATTTAACGCAGGCGAGTTTAAAGAAGGCGTTCCCGAATTCCTAAGCATACGATTTGCGGACAAGAACCGCGGGCATGCGATCGGTTCGGTTTTGAATAAAAAAGATGAGGTTATTGATTCATTGGTAATGAGAACCGATGACGGCGGAGCGACATGGCACCGCATAAAAGTTCCTTCGAAACGAGAATTATTTCATTTGGATTTCAGCGGAAGATCAGATGGTTGGATCGTCGGCGACCACGGTGTAATTCTGGCGACGAACGACGGCGGGGTTAGCTGGCGTCTGCAGAATTCGGGAACAACGCGTGCTCTCTATAACGTTGATTTTCAGAACGACAATATCGGCTATGCTGTCGGTGGCGGCGGAACTATCCTTCGCACCGAAAACGGCGGCGAGAACTGGATAACGTCCCCTTCAAATATCAGATCCACGCTCCTTCGTGTTGATTTTGCCGACAATAATAACGGTTGGATCGTCGGCCGCGACGGAACCGTATTGCGGTCTTCGGACAAAGGCAGAACTTGGGTGCAACAAGCCAGCAATACAAAGACTCACATCTATGGTCTTTTTATGATGAAAAAAACCGGCTGGGCTGTCGGACAAAACGGTTCATTGTTCGAATACGACCGCTAATTCCAAAAAATAACCACTTTTCGACTTTTTTTATTGAACAACTTAACAAAGTTGTGCTATTTTACATAATAATTTCCAATCGCATATTACGTTTTCATCACGTTTACTTATCACAACTTGAATTGGAGGAATCGAAAATGGGTAAAAAATCGTTTGCATCAGCACTCGTTCTAACCGTTCTTTTATTCTTATTAACTATGTCCGCATCTGCGCAAGGCACAACGACTCGTGTTACTGGTGTAGTAACCGATTCGGCAAATGCCGCTGTTCCGGGAGCGACTGTGGTGTTGACGAATGAAGGCACAAAAGAGGAATTAACGACAACTACCGGTAATTCCGGCGGTTATAGCTTTGATCTTATTTTGCCGGGTAAATATACTTTGTCTGTTGAAAAAGATGGATTTAAGAAGTTTGTTTCAACCAACAATACGGCATTGATCAACCAGCCGGCAACGATCAATGTAAATATGGAGATAGGAGATGTTTCGGCAGTTGTCACAGTCGAAGCCACGGCAGAACAAGTTCAGACATCGACATCAGGAAATGTCGGTTCTACGATCGATCAAAAATCGCTTGAATCATTGCCGATCGTCGGAACACGCGGCAGAAATCCGTTGGATCTTTTAGAGTTCCAGCCGGGAGTTTCGACCGGAGCGAACACAGGCGGCGGAATTCACGTTAACGGTTCGCGTGACCGTGCTTTTAACTTTACTTTGGACGGCATCGATATAAACGAATCCACGGCCGGCGGTTCGAATTTTACACCGCTTCGCCCAAATCCGGATTCGCTTCAGGAGTTTCAGGTCGTAACCAGCAACGCCACAGCCGAACTTGGCCGCAGCAGCGGAGCCTCGGTAACCTTAGTAACCAAACCGGGAACTGATCGTTTCACCGGAAACTTGTTCGAGTATTATCAAACACCAGATTTCAACGCGAACGAATTTGAAAGCAATCTCGTCGGACTCGGCAGACGTCAGTTCGTACAGCATATTTATGGCGGAAGCTTTGGCGGACCGATCGTAAATCCGGGCTTTGGCGAAGGTACTCCGTTATTTCAACCTCTTCGCGGTAAGGCGTGGTTCTTTGTAAATCTTCAAAAACTTCATGCGAGCCAATCGAACGCAGTAACAAGAACGGTTTACACAGAATCAGCAAGAAACGGTATCTACCGCTATGTTGTAGGCCAGCGAAATGCTCCGGCGGGAACATCGACCGCGTCGGTTAATGCAGATGGCAGCCCGAGATATCCGGTTTGCGATGGCACACCGCCGACAAACGCACCGTGCATTGCCTCTTACAATATAAACACGAATTCGCCTATCTCACCCGATCCTTTTGTTTCAGGCGTTTTTGGTGCATATCCGCTGCCAAATGACTTTTTCTCAGGTGACGGACTTAATTACGCAAGCTATAGCTTCAACGCTCCTGAAACAGAAGAGCAATGGGATCTTACGACACGTTTTGACTTTAAGATAAATGATAATAACCGCTTCTACGCACGATATTCTCAGGGCGTACAAAACACAATAGGTGATTCTGCAAATGCCGGCCAGCCGCCGTTTCCGGGATATTCAAATTTGGTCAATACTTACCGTACACCAAAGAATCTTGCTTTGAACTACACGTGGTCGCCAACGAGTAAATTCGTAAATGAATTTATTTTTGGTTACAGCACTTTCGGATTTAGCTTTGCAACGGAAGAACCGAACCCGGATGTTCCATTTGTGCTAAACACCGTTTCCGATGCGTTCACTAATTTCAATTATAATGCGCGCGAGGCCCGAACATTCCAATTTATTGACAACGCGACATATACGATGGGCTCGCACAATCTGAAAGCAGGTATAAATTTCCGTTTAGGGCGTCAATTCGATGATCGCTCATCCGCCGGCGGCCAGATAGAACCTGCGGTTGGATTTGGGGCGGGATCGAGCGATTTCACAGGGTTTGGTTTGCCGACCGCCGGTTCCACAGGTATCAATTCGAGCGATCTGTCGATCCTTCGCTCCACGATAAATAACTTTATCGGTCGTATCGGAAGCTACAGTCAAGGTTTTGTCGTCGATCCGAACAATCCGAGTGTGTGGGCACCAGCTGGGACACGATGGAACTGGACCGCCTATTATCCGGAATATGATTTTTATTTTCAGGACACTTGGAAAGCACGTCAGAATTTAACACTCGATCTTGGTATTCGGTGGGAACTCAAATTAAGCCCAAGCTCCAAAGATCTGCCGGTACTTCGTCCGGATCAAGATTTCACTATAGGTTCTGCTCCAAGCAATAACTTGCGTTGGGTCGAAGGCAAGCTTTTCAAAAACGACTGGAACAATTTTTCACCGTCACTTGGTTTTGCCTGGGATCCATTTAATTCCGGAAGAACATCGATAAGAGCAAATTATCGTTTGGCATACGATCGATTCCCTTCTCAGGTATTTGCCAACAGCGTATATCAAAGCGCGCCGGGAAATACTATTTCTGTCGTAGCAGATGGGATCGCACAACAAAATCTTTTGATCAGAAATGGGCTTCCTGTATTAACTCCGTCGGCTACGCCCGAATCTTTGCGGCAGCCTTCGTCGTTCTCAACAGCCGGAATTACCGTCGTAGATCCGAATACTCGATATCCTGAAAGTCATCAATGGTTCGTTGGTATTCAGCGTGAGATATTCTCAAACAACGTTCTTGAAGTAAATTATATCGGTAGGATGGGAAGGCATCTCTTCGGTGGATATGACCGAAATCAGGTGAACATAAACGCAAAAGATACACGTTGTCCGGAATCTTTCCTCGACGCATTCAAGACACTGCGAGCTGACACTTCGGCGAATTCCTGTCTTATTAATCTTTTGTTTACCGGAGATCCACTGAACAACGCCGGAACATCTACGTTCCGCAGTATTGGTTCGATCGCGACCGCTCTGTCACAAGGAAATACCGGCGGCAGTGTCGGAACGGCAGCACTTGTCGTTTCTCAACGAACCGCAGGCGGACAGCAAATGATCGCCAATACGATCGGAAATCCGTTCTTCTTCCAAGATTTTCCGCAATTTACCGGAAGCTTTAATGTTCTAGATAGTAACGACAAGTCTATGTATCATGGGCTCGAAGTCACTTTAAAACGAAGATTCTCAAAAGGTTTTGGATATCAGATCGGTTACACGTTATCTAAGTCAATGGATACGCGTTCATTCGATCCAACGTTTACCACTGTGTCTCGTGCGAATAACCAATCAGCATCAAGTACACCTTTTGATATAAACAATCGCGATCTGAACTATGCGTTTTCTGATTTTGATCGGAGACATTCGCTACAGGCCACATATGTTGCCGAGATCCCGATCGGACGCGGTAAATGGCTTGGCAGCGATATTCCTCGACCACTGGATTGGGTGATTGGCGGTTGGCAGCTCGCCGGAACCGTTATTTGGGCATCAGGTCGCCCTTTTACAATATATTCCGGGATCTACACTTCGTCGAACGTCACCCAATCGCTCGCAAATTGCGACGGCTGTCCGCGTAATCTAGGCGAATTGATCGAACGCAACGGCACTAATTATTGGTTAACGGAAGAAGGCGAGGCCATGTTCTCGCAGCCTGAACCGGGTGAAGTTGGAAACTCCGGCCGAAACTATTTCATTGGGCCGCGTCGTTTTCAGACAGACGCTTCGCTTTCAAAGAAGTTCAGATTTAATGAACGTTGGAGCTTTGACCTTCGTCTAGATGCAAAAAATCTGACAAATAATGCGTCGTTCGGCTTGCCGACAGCAACTCAAAATTCATCGATATTTGGACGTATTCGTACAACCGTAACAAGTTACGCTAGACGAGTTCAGATCTCGGGAAAACTGAATTTCTGATCGTTGCTGGATTAAAAACTTATCCTCTGTCGATAAATTATCGGCAGAGGATTTTTTTTGACGGAAATGCAACCAATTTAATAACATCGTGCATCAATTAACTTGAGTGAGAAAGTCTGCAAGCCAACCTGAGGCAAAATAACTTTCTGATTCCTCCTGTTTCTACCTCTTGCCCGTTAAGATCGTAACTTAGCGGGCTTTTTTATTTCGAGAAACATTTGATGACAAAAGTTGTGAGGCTTTAGCATAAAGTTCGCGCGAACTTTCCATATTTTTAATCGCAGTATGTATCGTTTCGTCATACATGATCCGTTCATGTATTCCGGCCGCTGCTCCATTGGCCGCTAAGGCCAATTCGATCCGCAGTAATGGCAACACCTGTTCTTTTTTCAATTCAGTGATCGAATTTAATTTTGCGAAATCCGTAAATTTTGAAAATAATTCCTCATTATCGTTGTTCAAGCTCATATTCGAACTTACAAAAAATGCAACAACATCATTGAGTTTCGTGTTCGGACTTTTTGAATCAAGAGTTATATCGGGTTCTATGCCGTTGCCGCCATAAACGCGGCGTTCTGTAACGGTCTTTGCGGCATACAAAGGTTTATCGATATCTATGATCTGATTTTTGTGGTTGTAGTAGTTATATAAGCTTCCGTCGGAATAGTCTCGCTGAATTGAACGTCCCGAAGGTGTGTAGTATTGTGCCGCTGTCAGTGTCAAGCCCGCTTGTTCGGGCAGATCGATAACATTTTGAACCAATCCTTTTCCGAATGTACGCTGGCCGATTATCAAAGCTCTGTCATTATCCTGCATTGCACCGGCAAGAACCTCTGACGCCGACGCGGTTTCTCCATCGACCAATAAAATAAGTGGGATCGTTAATTTCGGAGTATTGCCTGACCGCCAAACACGCGTATCTGACGGTGTACGGCCGCGTTGGCTAACAATGGTCGTGCCGGATGGCAGAAATTGTTCGGCGACCCTTACAGACTGTTCTAAAATGCCGCCGGGATTTCCGCGAATATCCAAGATCAATGACGTCATCCCCAAAGCCGTAAGTTTGGTGGTCGCGGACATTACTTCATTTGCCGTGGTAAAGCTAAATCCGTGTGTCAAACCTATATAGCCAACGTTTTTGTCGATCATGAACGCAGCGGAAACGGTCGGCTGAGGAAGTTTAACTCTAGGAAGTTTCACCGTTTTGATTTTGTTATCTGCCGCATCTTTCAAAGTTAATTTTACACTTGTTCCGTTTTGTCCGCGGATCAGACTGCTGACTTCAGCAGAATTTTTTCCACTTGTATCGACCGTTCCAACACGAATTATCTCGTCGCCGTAATTTAATTTTGATTGAGCCGCCGGCGAACCCGGCACAGTTGAAACGACGTAAGTTCCAATTGAATTGTTATGCCAACGACTTATTATGCTTACGCCGACACCGACAAATGCGTTGTTGTAATCATCTAAAAGCTCGTTCCATTCGCTTTGATCGTAATAATGCGAATGCGGATCGAGTGTTTTCAGCATTCCATCGACCGTTTCTGCGGTTTTGTCATTACTTTTAACAACAATGCTGTTTTGGCCGATGATCGTCATTGCTTCTTCTATGTCGCTGATGATCTGTTTTGGTCTGCTATTAAAGGCATTAGCACGCTTTGTTTCGGACCGGCCGGAAGCCGCGAAAGATCTTCCGGTTTCGAGTTTGAATGGCGCATTTTCTATCAAAGGCAGAGACTGTGAAGAAATGTTTAGCCCTAAAAATGCTATTATAATTGCAGCGGATATCGGTTTGAGCTTATCGAAGATCATTGTTCCCCCAAAACAAAATTTGTGCAGTTCATTTGCGTGGACGGCATAAACTGCTTAACGGCTTCCCCGAAAAAAAGGTGCGAGCTTTTCAATATGTTTAGGTCAAATGATCAATACCACTAGATCTCCAGAAAAATATTTGCATCAAATATTCGGTTGCGTGAAACCTCTTTTCAGGTAAAATCAAAGCTATGGGCGAATCCAATGACATTAATATCGCGGACAAGCTTCACCGGTTGATCGAAACCATAGATATAGCCAGTATTTTGACCGAACCGCTGACGCGTTCGATCGAAGATCTGCTGCGCGTTTCGGCCGCCGATATTGACAGCGACGAGGCATCTGTTTTGATCCGCGACGGTGGAGAAGGAGATCTTCGATTCCTAACGGCCATCGGAAAGGTTGCCGACCAGTTGATGAGCGTAAAAGTTCCTTCTGGAAAAGGCATCGCGGGTTTTGTGTTCTCTTCCGGCCAACCGATGGCTGTTTCTGATGTCGGCGAGGAAGAAACGTTTTACGCCGAGGTCGATAAGAAAACCGGATTTTCAACGCAATCGATACTTGCCACACCACTTCGTCATGAAGGTGAGATCATCGGCGTGCTCGAATACATAAACCGTCCGGGCAAACCGCCTTTTGCTCCTTTCACGCCGGATGAAATGGACAAGGCCGGGCTTTTTGCCGAAGCGATCGCCTCGCTCGTAAACGCTTATGAATCGGCAAAGCTGTTCAAGAATTTTAGCGAAAAGATATTGGCTGATGATTCGATCGAACATTATAGCGAAATGCGCGAATGGCTTTTCGGCTTGCGCGATTCCAGTGAACACCGGGAGATGATGGATCTGGCAGTTCTGCTTCGCGAGATCTCCGGCCGCGGCGAGGCCGAGCGCAATCTTTGTCGTTCTATATTGGAAACCGTGCTCACTTACAGCGATACAAAAGGCGAATCGAGTTTTCTTAGTTACTAGGCAGATCTCACTTTTATGACAACCGTTTCGGGATACGAACAGATCGGGGCTTCTTCGCGAACGACCTTTTTCCAACTTGACGATAGTTGGCGAAGCGCGTCGGGCAAAGGTGTGAGTGTTGCCATAGTTGACAGCGGCATCGATACTACGCATCCGGATCTTACAGGCAAGGTGCTTTCTTCCGTAGAAGCCCGCGTGGATAACCGTAAGATAATTTTTGATATATCAGAAGCCGGCGATTCGGCCGGTCACGGAACTGCCTGTGCGGGTATTGTCGCAAGTATCGCATCCGATGCCGAGCTTAACAGTATAAAGGTTCTCGGCGCCGGTGGGCTTGGCGACGGCCAGGCGTTCCTTGCCGGTCTTGAATATGCTATTAAAAAGCGTTTTCGCGTTATAAACCTGAGTCTTGGCACTACAAAACCGCAGTTCTTTTCGCCTCTGCATGATCTGCTCGACCGTGCGTATCAATCGGGCTGCATCGTCGTCGCGGCGGCAAATAACCTGCCGCAGCCGAGCTTTCCATCGGTGTTTTCGTCGTCACTCATTTCCGTCATCAAAAGCTCTGAAACCGATCCGCTGAATTTTGGATTCCAGTTCGGCGAGATCATCGAATTGACCGCTCCCGGCGTAAATATCAAAACGGCTTGGCCCGGCGGTTCGCACCGCAACCTGACCGGCAATAGTTTTGCCTGTCCGCACATCGTCGGCGTTATTGCGCTTCTGCTCGAAAAACATCCGGATCTAACGCCCTTTCAAGTAAAATCGGCATTATATTCCATCGCCAAAGAAAACCAAGCGCAGCCCGAATCAGACAAGGCTGACTGATCCTGTCAGAACCACGAGCGATAGCGAACGGGTTCCGAAATACACAAGGCCTCGGCATCTCGCCGGGGTCTTTCATTAGAAAGTTATCAAAGCGTTATGGCATTATCATCTGAAGATCGAACTGAGATCCAATTGCTTATTTTGCAGGAACTCGAAAAATTGTTACATGAAAGCGGCGGTTTCTCTGAAGCTCGGAGAGCGGTCGATAAGCGTAGGCTCGAATTAGAAGCCGACCTTCTCGATCATCAACGTAGTCACGGAGATTCGAGTGGAATGTGGAAGACCGATCCTGAGTCTTAAAAAGACAGATCACGTCACTTCGAAAGATCCACACATTATCATAAGGATCATCAAATATCATAAATATCGACAAGATCGTCGTTCGGTTATATAGTTCGGAGTGCGATAATCGGCGAGGCGGACGATCTCTCGGCAGTCCGCGCATAAGATCTTTGAAAAAATAAGCAGGCTAATTTATATGTTTTTTAATTTTTCGCGAATAATTGAACGACCGACCCGATAACCCTAAGAAACGCAGGCACTTAGGTGTTCAATCAAACGTTTGAACAGGCTTTGTACACCCATTGAACAGGCACTGGACAGACGTTGGACAAGCTCCAAAATTTGAACAAAATGGGTCATAACGACAGAATGCCGGTCAGCAGCTAAACGGCAGCAAGCCGCGGCCGCGTCGCAAGAGGGATGCTTGCGGCTCAAGTCTCGTTTGTTTACATTCCTTTGTAGTTCGGGCCGCCGCCGCCTTCTGGCGTGACCCAGTTTATTATCTGGTATGGATCGGAGATGTCGCACGTTTTGCAGTGGACGCAGTTGGAAAAGTTGACCTTTAATTCCCTGCGGCCGGTTGCCGGATCGGCTTCCATTTCATATACCTGTGCCGGACAAAAACGCTGACACGGATTGCCGTATTCCTCGACGCAGCGGGTCGCGCAGATGTCGGTATCGAGAATATGCAGATGCGACGGCTGATCTTCATCATGCGCGACACCGGCGTGAAAAACATCCGTTATCTTATCGAACGTAAGTTTTTTGTCGATCTGCATTCCGGCATAACGCTTCGTTTTGGTCAGATGATCGGTCGGACCGAAACCGTTCGGAGTCCCGGCTTCAGCCGGCCGCTCTTTCAAAACCTGCATCCGTTCGTGTCCGGCCACGTGATGGTCTTTCGGCATAAAGCCCCAAGCAAGGCCTTTTGTTACGAACTGCAAACCGGCATTAAGCAAACCGAGCCAACGGCCGCGTTGGAATCCCGAATGGAAATTGCGCACCGGATGAAGTTCGTCATACATCCAGCTAGAGCTGAATTTTTCTTCATAAAGCCTCAAGATATTTGAAGAAAAATCTTCATGATTAAAAGCGATGACGATGGTTTCGGCGGCAAGCATTCCGCTTTTTATCGCGGTGTGAATTCCCTTTATCCGCTGGCCGTTCAGGAACGTGCCCGAATCACCCACGAGCAGCACGCCGTCCGAGTAAAGCTTCGGCATTGTGTAATAACCGCCGGTGTTTATCGATTTTGCTCCGTATTTGATCATCTTTCCGCCGGCGAGTATTTCGGCGATCTTCGGATGCGTTTTGAATTTTTGAAATTCGGCGTGCGGATCGATGTTCGGATCAACATAATCGAGCCCGGTAACGTAACCGATGCTGACGACGTTGTCCTTCATTCCGTAGATCCAGCCGCCGCCGTATGTTTGTGTGTCGGACGGAAAACCGAGCGTATGAACGACCTTTCCTTCGGGAAAATTCCCCGCCGGAATTTCCCAAAGCTCTTTGACACCGAGCGAGAAAACCTGTGCTTCTTTGCCTTCGTTGAGGCCGAGGCGTTCGGTCAATTGCTTTGTCAGCGATCCGCGCGAACCTTCGCCAATAACCGTGATCTTTGCGATCAGATCGACGCCCGGTTCGAAGTTGGGTTTACGGTTTCCATCTTTATCGATGCCTTTGTCACCAGTGCGAACGCCGATCACGGCTTCGTTCTCATCATAAAGAACTTCGGCTGCGGGAAATTCGGGAAAGATATTCACGCCGGCTTCTTCGCATTTTTCGCCGAGCCATTCGCACATCTTCGAAAGCGAAAGAATATATTTGCCTTTGTTTTTGAGTGGCGGCGGAACGATCGGCGCGTTTATGCATTTCGTATCGGTCAGATACCACGCGGCGTCTTCCATGACGACGGTATCGACCGGGCAGCCTTGTTCCAGAAAATCCGGCATCAGTTCACGGATCGCTATCGGATCCATCACGGCTCCCGACAAAATATGCGCACCGACGAACGAGCCTTTTTCGACAATTGCGATCTCCAGATCGCCGATCTTTCGTCCGTGGCGAAGCCCGTTTTCGATCAGTTCGTCGTGTTCGGCGGCTATTTTCTTGAGGTGAAGTGCCGCAGCCAAATTCGCCGGGCCTGCGCCGACGAAAACAACGTCCATTTCTATCTGTTCGCGTTCGATCATAAGTTTATTAGGTAAATGAATAACCGTTCATTTGTTAATGGTAAAAAGTATATCACGAAACGATTTACATTAAACGGCGTCGGTTTAGTAAACTATTCGGGTGAAATTGTCCGCTATTTTCTTTCTTTTATTATTTTCTATAAGCTGCGGATCGGCGAAGTTGAATACATCGACACCGGTTCCCGGACGGCCGAGCGTTATGCTTTGGGCGTGGGAACGTCCGGAAAACCTGGAGTTTATCGACCCGAAAACGACCGGCGTTGCATTTTTGGCGCAGACCGTTTATCTGGACAAAAAAGGGACGCGGCCGCAATTGCGTCAGCAGCCGCTCGACGTTCCGCCGGAAACTTATCTGATCGGCGTAACGCGGATCGAAACGAACAAAAAGACGGAATCGCGGCCCGAATATTCCGACGAACAGGCCGCAAAGATCACCTCGGCGGTGAAACGCACGGTGGAAATGCCTGGCGTAAAAGAGATCCAGATCGATTTTGACGCGGCTTTGTCCGAACGCGCCTTTTACCGAAAGATGATGAAGCTTTTGCGGAGCGAACTGCCGCCCGAAGTTCCGCTTTCGATGACGGCTCTTGCTTCGTGGTGCGTCGGCGACGTCTGGCTCGGCGATATGCCGGTCGTCGAAGCCGTGCCGATGGTCTTCGAAATGGGCGCGGATAACGACACGATCCGAAATTTCCTCGATAAAGGCAACGATTGGAACGAACCGCTCTGCCGCGCCAGCTACGGCATCTCCCTAAACGAACGCCTCCCCGCCGGCATCCGCCCCGACCGCGGCACATTCTACTTCAACGCCCGCGCCTGGAAACCATCCGATAAACAGTTCTTGCCTTACTGACAGCTAAGAACTGATAGCTCTTTTGAGCAGGAACCTACACAATATTTGCCTTTCAGATCGTCGAAGGTATATTCTTCCCACTACATGCCGTTCTATTTGCGGAAAAGCAGTGCTTTTCCGGAGCACGTTTTAGCTTAGCCACGCCATTTATGGCGTGGTCGTGTTCAATAAAATTATCCAGCCCGTTCACGGGCTTCCTAAGATAAAAAATGTCGATCAGAGTTTATTCAGAAATAAATCTGCACATAACATGGCACACAAAAGATAATCTGCCGATGATAACTCCGTCGATGCAGCCTGAACTATATGCGTATCTTAAAAACAAGATCGTTGAAACCGCCGGCGCATATTTTCACGGGATCGGCGGAATTGAAACACATGTTCACATTGCAGCTTCGGTAAAGCCTTCTTTACATCTTGACGAATGGATGGGGAAGCTAAAAGGCGGAAGTTCTTACGCGATGGGCAAAGACTTGCAATGGCAGCACGGATATGGTGTTGTTTCATTTGGAACTAAAGATCTGCCGTGGATATTGGAATATGTCAAAAACCAAGAACAGCATCATAAAAACAGCACGACATATAACCGATTAGAACGAATCGAAGAATAAAAGCCCGTCAACGGGCTAAGAATTCCGTGAGACGCTGACCACGTGCTAAAGCACGTGGCTATGCTATGAATAGATACAGACCTGTGAGTCAAAAGTTAAGTGAAAATCCCCAAAGTCTTCAGGATTGTTTGCAAAGTTTTCGGAGAAATATGCAATGACTTCGTAATTATTAGCAAAAATTTCGAGATTGTTCGCAAATATGAAGTAGAAAGTCGATGTGCGTTATGCATATTCCACAAATCTAATGGTGAAATTCGCTAATCCTTAAGCGTTATTCGCAAAGGCTTTGGTATTATTTGCAAAGACTTCGTGATTATTCGCAAAAGCTTATACGGTTAGCACAATGCAAGTGTGATTTTAAGCAATTAAAATCGAATATATCGCAATGTTAATGTATTTCTTCACAATGATAATGGATTCTATCGCAATGAAAGTGTCGTTCATCAAAATAGTAATGCATCCTATCTCAAATCCTTACCTGAAATGCGCAAAGGCTTCAGGGAAACGCGCACAGGCGATGGGTTATTCCTCAAACTGTTTGCGCAAACTTTCAATGTAAGGTGCTCTTGCCACACCTTTTTCGGTGATTATCGCGGTGACGAGGTCGTTCGGCGTAACGTCGAAGGCATAGTTCGAAATGCCGACGCCTTCGGGTGCAAGCTGTATGTCTTTTACGTGAGTTATCTCGCGCGGGCCGCGTTCTTCGATGGGGATCTCGTAGCCGGTCGGGCAATTCATATCAACGGTCGAGAGCGGGGCCGCAACATAGAACGGAATGCCGTGACGCTTTGCGAGAACCGCAACCATGTAGGTGCCGATCTTATTAGCGACGTCGCCGTTCGCCGCAATGCGGTCGCTGCCAACGACAACGGCCTGGATCGCGCCTTTTTTCATAATGTGGCCGCTCATATTGTCCGTGATAAGCGTCACCGGAATGTCGTCTTCCATCAATTCCCAAGCGGTCAGACGCGCTCCCTGAAGGTAAGGCCGCGTTTCGTCGGCGAAAACTTCGATAGTTTTGCCTTGATCGACCGCTCCGCGAATGACGCCGAGCGCAGTGCCCCAAACGCCGCCCGTCGCGAGTGCTCCGGCGTTGCAGTGCGTGAGGACGGTCGAATTATCTTCGAGCAGTTCGCCGCCGAACTTGGCGATAAGTCGTTGGGCTTCGATGTCTTCGTCATGGATCGCCTTTGCGTCTTCGATGAGTATCTGCTTTATCTCCGTGATGCTTTTGCCCTCGTCTTTCGCCGCCGCGAACGTGCGTTTCATCCGGTCGATAGCCCAAAAAAGATTGACCGCAGTCGGCCGAGCCTTTGCCATTTCGGTGCAGATGTAATCGAATTCTTCTTCAAAGTCATCGATGTTCGTGCCGACAAATTGCTTGGCACCAAGAGCGACGCCGTAAGCCGCCGAAACGCCGATCGCCGGAGCTCCGCGAACGACCATGTCTTTGATACCCGCCGCAACTTCCTGAAAAGTCTTGAGCGTAAGCCACGTTTCCTCGGTCGGCAGAAGCCTTTGATCGAGCATCTCGACGCCCGCATCCGACCATTTCACCGGAATAATATTGAGTTTCATAGATTATTTATATCAGTTATCAAAGTTCTAAGTCTAAGGGAATAAAGCGGCTCGGACAAATGAACAGTACTTAAAAGTAATACGGCAGGATCTTGCCGCATTTGATACTCATTCTGCGTTGGTTTATAGTTTTTGGATACTTCTCTCTGAAATCATAAAAATTTAGTTATATAATATGAAGGAACCCGATTCCGAAACGGGCAGCATTATGGAACCAGCACGCGGATTAGAACCGTTTTTTCACACAAAATCAAATTTTGACCTTTCACGCGAACTGCCGGAAAACCTTTCGGCACTCGATACGCTTTCAAAGAATTTTTATTGGTCGTGGCAGCCTGAAATGGCTAAATTCTTTCGCGAGATCGATCCGCGGCTATGGATCGAATGCGAACAAAATCCGCGGGCAATGCTGCAAAAGGTCAGCGATCTGCGTTTGTCACAGCTTTCGGCGGATAAAGAATTTACTGCACAGCTTGCCGTTCTTAATTTAAAACTCGAAGAATATCTTGCGGTTTCGTCTGAGTCATTCGGCAAAGTCTCGCCCGAAACACCGGCCGCATATTTTTGCGCCGAATACGGCGTGCACAATTCCCTGCCGAATTATTCCGGCGGTCTCGGAATACTCGCCGGCGATCATCTTAAATCTTCGAGCGACCTGAATATTCCGCTTGTCGCGATCGGTTTGCTTTATCGTTACGGATATTTTCGGCAAAACGTCGGCCACGACGGCTGGCAGGTAGAAAGATATGTAGATATTTTTGAAAGCGATATCGCCATCGAACCAGTTTTCGAAAGTTCGGGCGAGCGAATGATGATCAGTGTACACATTCGCGGACGCGAGGTTTTTGCTCAGGCTTGGCGTGCGAATATTGGCCGCATATCATTATATTTGCTCGATACGAATGTCGAACGAAATGCCGAGATCGACCGCTTGATCACCGGACATTTGTACGGCGGCGACACTGAAACACGTATCGTTCAAGAAAAGATCTTGGGCATCGGCGGTGTTCGCCTGCTTCGTAAATTGGATATCGCGCCGAGCGTTTATCACCTAAATGAAGGACATTCGGCATTTCTAACACTCGAACTCGCACGCGAATTCTTAGCCGAAGATGAAACCCGTTCGTTTAATGATGCGGTCGTAAATGTCCGCGAAAAATGTGTGTTCACGACGCATACGCCGGTCGCCGCAGGAAACGATGTTTTCTCGCCGCAGCAATTGAGAGAGATATTCGATCAGGCTTATTTTGAAAAGCTTCGCATCTCTGAGGAAGGATTTCTCGCGCTCGGCCGCGTCGATCAGAACGATAAAGATTCATCATTCGGAATGACGCCGTTCGCATTGCGTATGTGCCGTTCGGCAAATGGCGTCAGCGAAAAACACGGCGAAGTTTCGCGCGGGCTTTGGGCAGAAATGTTCGATGCCGACGATGTTTCGAAGGTTCCTATCACATTCGTAACGAACGGAGTTCATCCGCCGACGTGGATCGCACCGGCTTATGCTGCTTTGTTCGAAGAACATATCGGTAAAGATTGGCAGTCGCGTATCGCTAATAAGAACGATTGGACGGCATCTGTCAGCAAAATATCGGATGCGGCGATCTGGGAAACGCATTGTAAATTAAAGCGGGTGCTGGTGGAATTTGTCCGCGAAACAACCAAGACAAAATTTACCGGTGACCAGGAAACCATCAACGAACACAGCGATCCGCGAAAACTGTTTTCGCCGGACGCTTTAACCATCGGTTTCGCACGCCGTGTCGCAGCATATAAACGCTGGGATCTGCTTGTCAGCGATCTTGATCGGATCTTGAAACTTGTCGATGATCCGGAACGTCCCGTTCAATTCGTTTTTGCCGGTAAGGCTCACCCGCAGGATCGAACGGCCAAAGGCATTTTGCAGGAATTGATGAGCATCGATAATCATTCCAACTGGCAGAACCGCGCGGTTTTTATTGAAGATTATGACCAAGAGATAGCTCGTTATCTTGTTCACGGCGTCGATGTTTGGATGAATGTTCCGCGTCGTCCTCACGAAGCCAGCGGCACGAGCGGAATGAAAGCCGCAATGAACGGCGCGCTAAATTTTTCGATACTCGATGGCTGGTGGATAGAAGGTTATAATGAGATCAACGGTTTTGCCATCGGCGGCCTTCACGATGCTGAAACGGATGAGCAGACAGATGCCGAAGACGCAGCCGCACTTTATGCCGTTCTCGAAGACCAGATCGTGCCGGCATATTATCAACGTGACGAAACCGGTTTGCCGACACAGTGGATAAAACGTATGCGCAACTCAATTGCAACGCTTACACCGCAGTTCTCAAGCAATAGAATGGTTATGGATTACGTTCGCGATATTTACACGTCAGGTGATTAGATGAAAACAGTACCTGTCATAAAACCCATAGAGATCTATAAAGAATCTTGGGCTAGGATCAAAGATGATTATTGGATGGTTCTTCTTGTCGTCTTTGTCGGGATCCTTGTTGGAAATGTCATTCCGATAATAATTTTCGGGCCAATGATGTGCGGCATTTTCTATGTTTTGATAAGAAAGATAGACGGGCATCCGCTGGTTTTCGAAGAACTTTTCGAAGGAATAAAAGTGTTTCTTCCGGCGCTTTTGGTTGGACTTATTTTAGCGGTTCCGGCGTTCATTCTTATTGGTTTGATATATGTGCCGATGATCGCGCTAATGATCGCTGGCGGTAGGATGGGCAGCGAAGAGTTGATGGCATATTTTGGCGCGACGATCGTTGTCGAACTTCTATTTGCGGTCGTGATGGTCTGTTTGCATACGTTGCTGATGTTCGCTTTTCCGCTGATCATCGACCGAAAGGTTTCGGTAATACAGGCTGTAAAGATGAGCGCATCGGCTGTGTGGAACAATCTAGCCGGCATTACTGGTTTGTACGCGGTCGGAATAGTTGTTACGCTTGCCGGAATGATGGTTTTTTGTTTTGGAATTTATCTAGTTCTGCCGGTTATGCTTATGTCCACAGCGGTCGCTTATCGGCGACTGTTCCCCGCAAATGAAATGCCGAGGCCGAATTATTATCAAGGAATTTAAATGGCTGATTTCAAAGAAATAGAAAATTTAGACGAACTGACAAAGCTTCTCGAAGCATCTTCAGCCGAACCGGTCGTAATCTTCAAACACAGCAACACTTGCGGTATCAGCGCCGATCTGTATGAGCAAGTTTCTTCACTCGACAGCGTAATTAATCTTGTCACAGTTCAGATAGGTCGCGGTATTTCGAACGAGATCGAATCACGGCTTGGCATTCGGCATGCTTCGCCACAAGCTTTTGTTATTGAGGACGGAAAAGTGATTTACAGCGCGTCTCATTACGCTATTTCGCCGACCGAGATACAAAAATATTTAAAATGATCGAACCGACAAAAATTTCTGAAGAATCAGACAGCGAGTTGCTTGTATCGTGGTCCGACAATACGGATTCGTTATACAAAGCTCGTGCTTTGAGGATTCAATGCCCTTGTGCCGGCTGCATCGACGAATGGACCGGCGAAAAGCGGCTGGACGAATCGAAGGTCCCGGAAAACGTTACATTCAACAATATTTCATTGGTCGGCCGTTATGCGCTAAATTTCGTTTTCTCCGACGGCCACGATACAGGCATCTACAGCTTTGACCTGTTAAGAAAACTCGCCTAAAAGACCGTACATTTCTCACCTCATAACTATTCTTCATGTTTCCACGAAACACGGTATAATGAATAAATGCAGGAACGTGATTTTTTTAACGAGCGTCAGGAAACCAAAACAGCAAATTATTCATGTCCTTTTTGCCGCGAACGCAGTGATTATGAGGTTCGCTGGCTTACGCGCAGAAAAAAGCCGCAGCCGCCGCGAAATGCGTCGCCGGACGACAAGGCGAGATTTAACAAATCACGTGATTATATGGTTCGCGTTGACGATCAATTGATGTGTAAGAACATCCGGTGTCGAAAAAGGTTCGAGATACCTTCGTCACAGTCGGTGGTTTTTATCGACCAACCATAATTTTTCAAGGAGGTTTACTAATGGTAAAGGAAAGAGATCTGGAATTTTACGAAGATGAATCGATTGCCGATCCGTCCGTAAAGGAATTTATGGACGAAGAAATAGCTCTTACTCCAAAAGCTCCGAGCGAATTGAATGAACGGCTCGAGGAAAATACCGCATCGTCACCGGCGGATTCCGGCGGCGATATCGATGCCGAATGGGAAGATGTGAACGATTCCGGAGCCGAATCGGTATTTGGACACAACCCGACGCCCGATCAATCCGATGTCGAAGCGAATGCGAACGCAATGGGTTTGAATTATGAAGATAACGAACCACTTGACCCAAACAGAAAAATAGAGAAACGAGATGAAGACAGATTTGAACTCGATCCGGGATCGCAGTCCAAAGGATCTATTTGATGATGTAATGATTCTAACGCAAAAAAAGGAGCCTTAAACAGCTCCTTTTTTATGATCTAAAATTCTTTTTAATACATAGTGAAGTTATATTCAATGGATTTCGTTACGGCTTTGCCCGTTTCAAATTTGATACTGCGAGCCGCGGCTATTGCCTGCTCTGTCAAACCGTTAGGTAATCCTTTGATCGTTGATATAGTACCGATCTGTCCGGATGGCAAGAATGTAACTTTCAATATCACTTTTCCCTGTACATTATTTCTTCGAGCCTCGTCGGTGTAAGGCGGTTTTGGCTTTGTCAATATTCTGAAAGGCTTTGCCGGCGCGGCTTTCGGTGGCGGTGCATTATCGCCAGGGCCGTCACCATCACCATTACCAGTTCCATTTCCACCGCCATAACCGGAACCAGTACCGCTTCCTGTGCCGGAACCACTGCCGCTTCCTTGACCTGTACCATATCCGTTACCAAGTCCGCCGCCGCTGCCTGTTCCGTTTGAAAGACCGGCGTATTTCGAATTAGGGTCGCCGTAACGGTTATATTTCTGTTCAAACTGCTGATTTCCTTTTGTCGAAGCAGGCGGCATCTTTAATTCAAAGTTGTCGCTCCGGTAAGTTTTCGCATCCGGCGGACGTATCGGATTCTTTGTTTGATTTGCCATATCGCCTTGCGATGCTTCGGTTTCCTCATTGCGGCCGCCTCCGCCTCCGCCTCCGCCGTCATCCTTATTTTTCTTTTCCTTTATTTCTTCGACAGGCATTGGTACGTCATCTAAAAGCGATGCGACCAAAGAATAATCGTCGCCGATCGCACCAACAGCCAAAGATTTATTGAACAGCGAAAATACCGTTCCGCCAAGTGCCAAGATCAGCATGAAGGCAAAACTTGCAAGCAATAGTCCGTTTCGCTGTTTGTTATTTTTCTCTTCGATAACGGTGATGTGATAGCCGTCATCCGTTCGCGAACTTTTCGGCCGAACTTCGTCGGCATATTTCGGTTCGGTTTGGTAGTATATCGGTTCCTTCGTATAAGACTTATTCGTATCCGCAAAATATTCAGGATCCGAAACAACCGCGTTTTCGATCTCTTCGTCAGATACGATCGGGATCTCTTCGGTAACGGCCGAAGCTTCCAATATTTCTTCTTCCGAATAATTGTTCTCGAAAACCTGTTCGGTTAAAGGGTAGGCGGCTGAGCTGCGGCTACCCTCGGCCGCTTCAGCGCTGTCAGTAACAAGCGGCGTACGATTTTCGAAAAGCCGAGTCTTGATAGACTTTTCATCGAGTTTGTCCGTAACCAAAACTTCCGGTTCCTTTATTTCATGATTTACCGGATTCATCTCAAAAGCCTCCAGCTTTCCCCCGCATGTCGGGCAGAACCCAAATTTTTCCGCAAAACCTTCGTCGCATGCTCCGCAGTATTTAACTATTTTTGCCATCTTTTTTGCCTCGTAAGCTCGTCCGCGTTTAAGCGGAATTCCCGTGCCTCGATCATTATACTATTTCTGAAATTTGCTGCCGAATCAGCCTTCGTTTTCAAAAGTCCTTGCTATTCAACGAACTTCAATAATTATAGATGCTTGATTGATTTGACGCGATGCCCAACCGCAACTAAAATTTTCTTTACTACATTAATTGATGCATCCGGCGGCTCAATGGTTTACAACATTTCGCCGCTCTTTAGCAACTAATAACCTTACGATATAATTTTTATCAAAGTTTTAAGAAATTATGAATAAAACGATCGGTAAACTGGCTCTTTTCTCGATAATTTTAGCGACATCCGCGTCGGCGGTATTTTCGCAGACTTCCGCGCCCAGACAGGAAAAACTTCTGAACGGTTTAAAACTTTATATTTTCAACAATTCGCCGGAAAAGCTTGTAACAGTAAAAATTCGCGTCCATAATGGCTCCGCGTTTGATCCGCAACAAAAAGAAGGCGTAATGAAACTGCTTGGCGAAGCAATATTTTCCACTGATACCGCCAGAAATTATTTTAGTGAAGAGCTTGGCGGCGGGCTTTCGATAGAAAGTAATTACGATTATATAGAGGTCACTGCATCATCGACGCCGGATAAATTTCTTTCAATGCTACAGCTTTTGGCCGATTCGATCACCGCTCCAGATACCGAAAAAGAAAGCGTAGCAAGACTAAAGGCCGCGTTGCTCGAAGAGATCGGCTCACGGGAAAAAGATCCAGTTCATATGGCTGATCGTGCGATCGACGAGGCTCTATTTGGAGATTTTCCATATGGCCGGGCACAGCTCGGAACAAAACGATCGCTTGCAAATCTCGACTGGGCGGATCTTATATTTGCCAAAGAAAGGCTTTTCAGCGCCGATAATGCGAGTGTCGCAATCAGCGGCGGCAATTTAAATTCTGACATCATAATGCGCGCCGCACGGCGATACTTTGGAGCATGGCTGAAAGCCGACAAAAAATTTCCGTCAACATTCAAACAGCCTGACGAACCAAACACCGATATTTCCATTATCTCTTCGCCGATCGAGAATACGAGCGAATTTCGTATGGCCGTTCGCGGATCGGCACGTTCGGATAGCGATTATTTAGCGTCGCGCGTCGCTGCGGTAATTTTGGATAAAAGATTCAAAGAAAAAGAAGGAGCGAAAGCTTTTGTTAAAGAAGAAACAAATTTTCTGCCCGGTGCTTTCGTTTTCGGCGTTCATGACTGGCACTTAGGAACGATCAAAAGGATCGATGGCCATGTCGCACTTCCGGTATCCGATCATGTAAAAGATATTGTGGAGCCAAAAGTAACTCAAGCCGAATTCGATGAGGCAAAAACAAAATTTCTAAGTTCTTTTTCAACCCGCGATCCGCTTGAAACATGGCTCGATGTCGATACATATAAATTAAAACCAATAAAAGACGAAGCCGCCGCCGCCAATAAATTGTCTCTCGCGGATGTTCAGGCCTATTTTGACAAACTAAAGTCACGCCCTTATGCGAAGATCTTGCTGTTTGGCGAAGAACCGGCTCAGTCTAATTCCATATCCGCCCCGAGTAATTGATGCAAAACGAAAGAACCGCAAATGAGATCGCTCACGGGCGAGCCGTTCGGGATATGTTCTCGGGCATTGCCGGCAAATACGACCTGCTCAATCATCTGCTCTCAATAAATATCGATAAACGCTGGCGACGGCTTGTGCGGTCTAAGCTTCAAGATATTTTAGATCGTAAAGATGCCATCGTATTGGACGTTGCCTGCGGAACCGGAGATCTGTCGCTCGAATTGCAAGAACATGCAAAAGCAAAAGTGATCGGGACGGATTTTTGCCGGCCAATGCTTTCCATTGCGTTCGACAAAGCAGCAGCAAAAGAAATGGCAATACCTTTTGTCGAAGCCGATGCAATGCAGCTCGCGTGGCCTGATGCAACTTTCGATGCCGTGACGATCGCCTTCGGACTTCGCAATCTGTCGAATTTCCGCGACGGTTTGACAGAACTTCACCGTATATTAAAGAAAGATGGAAAGCTTGTTGTTCTGGAGTTTTCCAGTCCGGTCGTTCCCGGCTTTCGCGGACTTTTTAATTTTTATTTCACGCGCATCTTGCCGCGTATCGGCGGTGTTGTAAGCGGTTCGCGCGGTGCTTATGAATACCTGCCGGATTCAGTTTCGAAATTCCCCGATCAAAAAGGTTTGGTAAAAATGATGAGAGACGTCGGCTTCGAAACCGTTACCTATACGAACCTGACCGGCGGCATTGCCGCGATACATATCGCAGCACGCAGAAAATGATTTGTTTAGCGGAGATTTAAGTTATAAAATCTTCCCATTGCCGCTTTCCTGCGACCGATGAAACACAGACTATTAAATTTTTTACGCCAACTGGCGCTTACTCTACTTGTCGTTTGGACGGTCGTTTCGCTCGTCACTTTGCTGATCGAACTTGTGCCCGGAAAACCGGCAACGACAATACTCGGCGAAACCGCCACGTTCGAACAGATCCAGGACTTCAACCATAAACACGGGCTCGATAAACCGGCGTTCTTTTTTTCAATAAGTACGGCCGAAGGTTTTGTTTGGAACGGTTCCGATAACAGGTATTTCGATTATTTCAGCGGTTTGCTTCGCGGCGATCTGGGAACATCGTTTCGTACGGATCGTCCTGTTCTAAATATGATAATGGAGCGTTATCCGACAACGATACTGCTCGCAATAGCCTCAATGCTTGTAGCGATCAGTATTGCGATACCGCTCGGCGTTCTGGCCGGAACGAATAAAAATACTTTTACGGATAACGCCGCGTCGTTCGTTGCCTTGCTCGGTATTTCGCTACCGACATTCGTGATCGGCCCATTTCTTGTTTATATTTTTGCGGTAAATCTCGGCTGGCTGCCATCAACCGGAAGTGCGTATCCTGAGGATATAATTCTTCCGGCGATAACGCTCGGTGCCGCTCTTTCGGCAATACTTACGCGAATGATCCGCTCAAGCATTATCGAAGAGCTTGGCGAAGATTATGTCCGAACAGCTAGAGCAAAAGGCCTCAGCGAGCGTAAAGTTATCTATAAACATGTCCTTAAGAATGGCCTGATCCCGGTCGTGACCATTTTGGGTCTGCAGCTTGGCGTTCTTCTCGCTGGTGCCATCATCACCGAAAAGATCTTCAATTGGCAGGGCTTGGGGCTTTTGCTGTTAGACGACGGCATTAGCAAGCGTGATTACAGACTTGTTCAGGGCTGTGTTCTGGTTATCAGCATCACATATATATTGGCTAATTTGCTAACAGATTTTGTTTATAAACGGCTTGATCCGAGGATCCGTATTTCCTGATGAACAGACTTACATACATCGGTTTGGCGATCGCCGCTGTCGTACTGTTCTTTGCAGTGTTCGCAAATCAGCTTGCCACACATCCGGTCAACGAAGAAAATCTGTCTAACCGTTTTTCGCCACCGTCGGTCGAGCATTGGTTCGGCACAGATGCAATTGGCCGCGATGTTTATTCGCGTGTTGTTTTTGGAGCACGGACTTCACTGACAGTCGGAATAACCGTTGTTCTTGTGTCGGGAATTATCGGGATATTTTTTGGAGCGATAGCCGGATTTTACGGCGGCTGGGTAGATAAATTTTTAGCCGGATATGTTTTTAATGTAATACTTGCGTTTCCCGGATTGCTACTTGCGATCGCTCTCGCGGCATTTTTGGGAGCGGGTTTGGATAAATTGATCCTGGCTCTCTGTGTTATTGGCTGGGTCGGTTATGCTCGTGTTATGCGTGGTCAGGTCTTGAAGGTGCGTGAATATGATTTTGTGAATGCTGCAAAGGCTTTGGGAGCTTCCGATATCCGTATCCTTTTTACGCATATAATGCCGAATGCGATACAACCGCTGATCGTTCAGGCATCGCTGGGGATGGCCGGGGCCGTGCTTTCCGAAGCATCGCTTTCGTTCCTTGGTTTGGGAATTCCGCCGCCGGCTCCGAGCTGGGGTTCGATGATCGAAGACGGCCGATTATTCTTCGAATTTTATCCTCATGTATTATTCTTCCCCGGTGCCGCAATAGCTTTGACAGTGCTGGCGTTCAATTTCATCGGCGACGGCCTTCGCGAATATCTCGACCCAAAACAGCGCACACGATAACGCATAAAAATATATTTATAATTTTTAGTAAGCCTTTTTTGATTATTCGGCATCAAATCTAAAGTATAATCGTATGTTATGAGAACCAATTTCTCAGTTTTCGTATTGTTACTCATATTTTGTACGGGGATTTTTGCGCAATCCGGACGACGCATAAAACCTACGCCTACACCGACTCCGAACATTTCCGCAGAACCTAACTACTCAGAATCGATCCCTCGAAAAAAACGCGAACGCATTATTCCGTCTTTTCGCAGTCCCGAAGGCATTATGCAAAAGGAGATCTCTCAAACCAAATCGTCCGGCAGCGAAGCCGATACGGAAGATCCGGATGCTGTATTAAAGGTCGAAACAACATTGATCACAATTCCGGTTTCGGTTTTCGACCGCAACGGTGTTTATAAAACCGGACTCGAAAAACATAATTTCACTATTTTTGAAGACGGCAAACCTCAAGAGATCGCATATTTCGGGACATCTGATAAACCTTTTACGGTCGTGCTGTTGATAGATACAAGCCCTTCGACCGAGTACAGCATAAATGAGATCAGATCTGCTGCAACAGCATTTGTCGATCAGTTAAAACCCGAAGATCAAGTAATGGTCATCGAATTTGACGCAAATGTGCACGTACTGACCGAAACGACGAGCGACCGGGAAAAGATATATAAAGCCATCCGCCGCGCCGATTTTGGCGGCGGTACATCTTTATACGAGGCTGTAAATTTCTCACTCGCCAAAAGACTTAATGAGATCGAAGGCCGAAAGGCGATCGTTCTTTTTACGGACGGTGTAGATACGACATCGCGAAAGGCAACTTATGACAATACTTTAGATCTTGCGGAAGAATCCGATTCGCTCATATTTCCGGTCTATTACAATACGTTCTTTGATGTGAACCGCGATAATATTGGATTAGGAATACCGATCGGCGGAACTGCTCCCGGAACCTCTTCGGCGGAATATGCCGTCGGGAAACAATACCTCGAAGACCTTGCATCGTACACCGGCGGCCGCGTGTTCCGTCCCGAAGCAACTCCCGGAGGCCTGAAAAGGGCATTTGAAGGCATCGCAGAAGAATTACGCAGACAATATAATATCGGCTACATTCCGGAAGAAGACGGCATTCCCGGCCAGCGAAAGATCATTAAAGTACGCGTAAATCAATCCGGCCTCATTGTCCGTTCGCGTGACAGCTATATTGTTGGCGAAACCAAAAAGGGTCAATAAACATCATATCAACTCTCTTTTTCGTCTTTAACGAACAGTCATTTTATATTAGGCAGGACGAACGCTCCGATGTGCGGCGTGTCGGTATTCGCACAGGTTCGAAGAGCAAGCGTCAGAGCGTTTCTGATGTTCTCGGGCGTGATTATAGCGTCCAGAAGCCCTCGCGCGGCAGCATGTTTTGCATCGAGTTCACGGTCGTATGTTTCGCGAACTTTTTCCATTGCCACAAGCATTTCCGCGTCTGGTTCTTTGTCCTGAACTTTTAATTTTTCGATCTGCGTACCATAGATCGCTACTGCGGCACTGTCGCCTTCCATTACGCCCATGCGTCCGGTCGGCAACGAAAAAATAAAATCGGGATCAAAACCTTGTCCGGCCATTGCGTAATAACCGGCTCCGGAGGCGTGATTGATAGTTAGAACGATCTTCGGAACTTTGGCGGTCGCCATTGCCTCGACAAAACGCGCACCGGCTCTGATGATGCCGGAATGTTCGGCCTCAGCCCCGACCATAAAGCCCGAAACGTCTTGTACAAAAAGCAACGGTGTGGAATTTCGGTCGCAGTAATCAATAAAATACGCCGTCTTCTCGGCAGACTCGGTATAGACGATCCCGCCAAAACGAGGCGGACTTCCCGGCTTTCCTTTGGACATACCGCGTGAATTCGCGATCACACCGACAAGCATTCCGCCGATGCGCGCGGTTCCACAGATCATCTCTTTTGCAAAATCCGCCTGAAATTCTTCGATGCCGCCCGGATCCAAAAATATGTTCAAAACGGCCTGCATATCGTACGGAGCACGATGATCGTCGGGAAGAATTTCGTAGAGTTTGGACGATAAGTTTCGAGTCGGTTGTTCCCTGTCGTCTAAAGCCGGGACTCCGAACTTCTGCGGCAGATCGGCGATTAAAACTCGAATTTTTTCAAGACATTCTTTCTCGTCCTTTGTCCTATAATGAGCGACTCCGGAGATGGCATTGTGCGTCATTGCACCGCCTAGTGTTTCGTTGTCGATCGTTTGGCCAGTAGCTCCTTTTACGAGGTTCGCTCCGCCCAAACCCATAAAAGATGTTCCTTCGACCATTAAAATAACATCCGATAGCGCCGGGAGATACGCTCCGCCCGCCACGCACATTCCCATAACAGCCGATATCTGAGGAACTTTCAGATAACGCCGCATTATCGAATTGTAATAGAATATGCGTGCGGCTCCGTATTGGCCGGGAAACACGCCGCCTTGATATGGAAGATTAACACCTGCGGAATCAACGAGATAGACGATCGGAACGCGGTTGCGCATGGCGATCTCCTGTGCACGCAAGATCTTCTTTATCGTTTCTGGATACCACGCTCCGGCTTTTATCGTTGCGTCATTTGCAACAACGACACATTCGCGGCCTTCGATCATCCCGATGACGGTCACGACAGCCGCAGCCGGAGCCTTGCCGTCATATTCATCGTACGCGACAAGCAGCCCGATCTCCTGCGAATACGAATCAGGATCGAGCAAAAGCTCAATGCGTTCGCGGGCTGTCAGCTTTCCCTGCTTATGAGTTTTTTCGATCTTCTCGATACCGCCGCCAAGCTTAAGCTTAGCTTCGAGTGTTTCGAATTCTTCGGTTAAACGGCTGAGCCGCGAGTTTCTTTCAAGTTTCATTTAATGGAAAAATTTTTAATACTCGAATCGCTGACAGCCGTCTCATCAAGGCTAACGACGCGAAGACGAGCACGCTTGGTCGGACGTCCGTAAATATTTATTACGGCAGATCCATCGTTCGGGGTCGAACCGATAAGTGTTTCCCAATTCGTGCTTTCATTTCGCGAAAGTTCGATGCGGACATTTCCGCCAATGCCGTCGGACGACCAATTTATAGTCCGTGATATGTTACGTGGAACGATCTCTTTATTGTTCAGATTGTTAAGCGTCAGACTTTTTCCACTATATCTGTAAGCCGCGATTATGTCGGATGTTTGTTCTATTGAACGCGCATTGTCACGCTGGTTATCAATACCGGTCGAAAGACCTTGATAGTTCACCTGCGGATTAGAAAAATAAGCTACGCGCGAACAGCCGCTCGTACATGGATCGGCATATGACATCACAGTTCGGTAAGAACCATTTACATAATGTCCATAGCTGTAGGGAAAAACTGGCCCGGAACCGTTTTCCGGGTTATGCTGGCTGCCCATATTATGACCAAGTTCGTGAGCAAAGCTTAAATTACCAACCGCACAGCTTCTGACCGTCACGGTAAACGCATTCGTCGGGCTACCCGAAAGCGAATTCAATAAATAGCCGATGCCGCAAACACCAACCGATTCGCTGATCATCGAAACCATATCGGCTTTATATGTATTTCGCATCGCTGCTATCGTTGAATTTGAACGCAGGTTGCTCAGATCCGTGCTGGCACTGGCTGTTTCGGTATAAACGATCTCCTCTGAATGAACTAGCCGAAGACGCTGTCGGATCTTGCTGTTCAAATAAGCCGTATTTGCCGAATCTATCGCCGATTGTGCAAGGAGACGTGCCTGAACATCGCCGCCAACATTGTTTTTTACAGCGGTCGAATAAACGACCAACACATCGATCATATCACCCGAATCAGTTCCGACCTGAGGAGCGATTGCGGGAATTTTCGCTTCGGCTACGCCTTTGACATCGCCGTAACAATCCGGAAATAAAGATTGATCTAGTTGGACGAGAATTTGTTTATCAACTTTTGCGACAATCTCATAAACGGCATCAGGCGTGTAGATCATTCCGGCAACATAACCTTTGCGCGAAGTTAGAAACATATCGCCCGAGAAATTTTTCGTCTCGATCTTTCCGCGCCATGTGACATCGTCTATCGCACGGATCTCAACATTTCCGGACTTGGCAGTATACTGTTTCGAATCAAAGACCGTTATGGGCAAAGTTTCCGCACGCGCGAGCGTCGCAGCATCGTAATTAAATTCGATAATGCTTTCGCGAACCGATGCAAGTGACGAGCGGTCATTGCCAATAGCTTGTTTTGGTTCGGTTTTTATCGCAAACAGATCATCTGAGTTTGCTGCGACTGTTTCGTCGCTGTTCAAAGAAATGAAACCGCCGAGAAATGCGAAAGAGATTCCCAAGATCAGTAAGATTCTATTCATTTTATTTTTCATTGATGATAAAGGTCGGCACCATTCCGCCGCCGGAAGAAACATTTGCAAGCTCTGTAGATGAAAGCCGTGTAAAAGCAGAACCGACCGTTCCATTGAACAAAAGCGGATCGAGATCGACAAGCTGTTCGGTCATTATCCAGTTTCCGAGATCGTCCATCAACATCGGGAACATTTCTTTTGCTGTTTTCACGCGTTCCTGAACAAGATAATCGCCGTTCGCAATAGCCGTTTCGATGGCTTCATTCCATTCGTTTTCGCTGAGGCTCCAACCGATATAGATACCGTGGCCGCCATAATCGTCATTTGGTTTCAGAACAAGTTTGTGTGCGTTCTGCCGTGTCCATTCCACAAGGTCGATCTCTGCTCTGTTATTAAAGGTTTTTTCATCGCGAAAAATTCTTGTCCAAGGAACATGAGCTTTGATCACGGCGAGTTCGGCCTCATCAAAAAGATGTTGATGATCTTCTCCGGTCAATATGGCAAAAACAGCTTTTTTATGAACAAGTTTTCCGCGAAAACTATTTACCATACAAACAGCACCGGCTCGATACGCATCAAAGAGAGCCGGATGTTTTTCCATTATGGGCAAATATTCATTGACCAAAATACGTTTATAAACAATATCGATAACGACGCTGCCGCAATATAATTTTCCGCCATCAAATTCGAGTTCTTCGGGCGAACAGATGATCGCTCTATAACCTTGCGATTCAAAATATTCCTGAAAGAGTTCGAATTCGGCCTGTGTCGGCAGGCCTTTTAGATCGACAATGGCGATGACCGGTTTTTCTGTAAAAGGTTTTCCGAGAAATTCTTCGTAGCATTCTAAAAGAACATTCAACATCTTAGGCCGGCCGATAAATCCGCGAACCTCATATGTTTCCATAAATTTTTTCATCACCGGCAGCGACAAAAATATCTCGGTCGCCGAATCGGCGTAGGCAATTCCGGCCGGGCTTTCGCCATTGAGCTCAACATAACTATAGGCATCTTCAGTCAAAAAAGAATCGAGGCGAGATGTCGCCGAAACCTGCGAATAACCTGGATCGATCTTTATTAATTCAAGTTCAATGCCTGAAAAACCAAGCTCTCTAAGCAGATTGTCGTCTTTAACTGCGGCTTCTTTTACCTTTTGCAAAGCGCTCCACATTATCTCGCAATTTTTGACAACGCTTTGCCAATCAGTTTTTGTAACGAAATGCGGACGCAAATATGGAACAAGACGACGACCTCCGAAGATCAACTTTGAACCGGCAAGGCCTTCGTCAAGCATCTTTACGGAACTTTCGGCAAGTTCGGTATCGGTCAGCAATTCGTGGTATCGAGCTACGGCTTTTTTTAGCATCATTTTTATTTGGACATACTTAGGATCTCTTCGTATTCATCTTTGGTCAGCGGCATTACCGAAAGCCTCGATTGTTTGATCAAAGCAATATCCGCAAGCGCGTGATTTGCCTTTACCTGTTCCAGCGTCACCGGCTTTTTTAATTTTTTAACAGCTTTTATCTCAACCGCGAACCATTTTTCATCAGTCGGATCGGGAAAAGCCGTTTTGGATACCGCAGCAATACCGACGACTGATTTTTCCGATACCGAATGATAAAAAAGCACCTTGTCGCCTTTCTTCATCGCCTGCAGATTATTACGCGCCTGAAAGTTCCTAACGCCGGTCCAATCTGTTACGTCGTCCTTTATCAGATCATCGAACGAATAAGCTTCGGGTTCTTGTTTAACTAACCAATAGTTCATAACTTTTAATGTGATAATGCTTATTACGCGGAAAATGTGAGTAATTCTAACCCTATTTAGTAATTTACTTTTTTTGCTGTGCTGCTTTTTTATTCAACCATTTTGCCCAACGTTCGATGGTCGGGCGAAGCGGTTTGAATAATTTTGCACGGAAACTGTTGGCATTTTGTTTTGCGCTCCAGCTTTTCAGGTTTTTTTCGGCGAACTGACGAACCTGCGATTCTAAGTTCTGCTTTTTAACAGAATGTTTCAGTGTCAGGTAATAGTGCTGGCCGACAAGCGAAAATATCAATCCGGCAATATTACCTTTGAAAGACGTTTTCGCCATCCATTTTTTTGCGAAGCCTTCGGTTGGCTGCAAAAGTGCCCCCATTGAAACTTCCATCCAAGCTCCGATGTTTCCGGCTCGCGGGTGATACAGTCCCGGCAGATCGCCTTTCATCGGAACATCCAGATTCTTTAATCGAGGGTCGTTGATAAAATCGACAAGTTTAACCTTTTCCAATCCGCGAAGCTGTTCTATAGGCAAAAAGTCTAAAACTTTTTGGATATGCTCTTCGGCTCCTTTCGGAAGCGGAAACGTTGCCTGATTCTCTATCTTTATCTTTGTTGCGCGTGCGGCCTTTTGGCCTGCAGTTTGAATTGCCATACGTTATTCAAATTGTAATGTTTAATTCTGTTTTAGTAAATTCTGCAACAAGTTTGTGGTCAAAACGCGACAAAATTTATACCGCTACACATATATATTTCTTATTTTTCGGAATTTCGCACTTGGCACGGCGCTTGTTATAGAACTCATAAGTTTATGAAACAAACGACGATAGCGAAGATCATAGAAATAAAAGGCGTTGGCCTTCATACAGGAGTTGATGTCAATCTTGCCATCAGACCCGCACCGGAAAATACCGGTTATATTTTTGTTCGAACCGATCTCGATAATTTCGAGATACCTGCATCGGCAGAATATATTTCGCATTGCAGTTATGCGACAACACTGATGCGTCGCGGCGTTCTGCTATCAACATGCGAACATTTACTATCTGCCTTAAGCGGTGCCGGAATCGACAATTGCTTTATCGAGCTTGATAACATAGAAATCCCTATTTTAGACGGTTCGAGTGAAAATTGGATAGAGCTTCTTTATACAGCCGGCAAAAAGGAACAAACGGCCGAACGGCGTTATTTTAGTGTTTTGAAAAAGGTGGAATTCATCGATGGTGATCGCAGAATGTCCGTCGAACCCTCGGATAGATACGAGATCGACTGTGTTATAGATTTTCCGCATCCGTTCATAAATAAACAAAAATTGCTTTTTGTATTTGAGAATGGATCGTTCGGTCGCGAGATCGCTTCGGCTCGTACGTTCGGTTTCACGCACGAGATCGAAATGCTTCGAAAAGCGAATCTAGCACTCGGCGGATCGCTCGATAATGCGATCGTGCTGACGCCGGAAGGCATGCTCAACAAAAACCCGCTACGCTTTGAGGATGAATTCGTCCGCCATAAGATCTTAGATATTATTGGTGATTTCGCGCTACTCGGGATGCCGTTAAAAGGAAAAATAACCGCCGAAAAAAGCGGCCATGCCGTACATGCATCAATGATGAGCAAACTTTTAAAAACTCCGGACGCCTGGGAGATCGTTTGATCGGAACGCGGGCACTCTTGTCCGCAACGCCTTTTTTTTCCTGCGGATCAGTTCCATAATTGTTTCGTACTTATCATGGACAAAGTGTCACCGTTCATTTCTTTTTGTTACTATGTTTTTCATGAAAAGACGCGATCTGTTAAAAAGTATGGCAGCGATACCATTCATTGCGGGAACGGCTTTGGGTTCCGGTGCGGTCTCAAAAAAACATAAAATTATTAAGCCAAAACATTTATTAAAAGGCGACACTGTCGCATTGATATCGCCCTCGAGCGGCATAGAGGCAAATCGTATCGACGATGCCATCAAAAGCATGGAAGAGCTTGGCTTCAAAACAAAGCTCGGCAGATCGGCACGAAAAACCAACGGCTTTCTTGCCGGAACCGACAAGGAACGGCTTGACGACTTACACGATGCTTTTGCCGACAAAGATGTAAAAGCCGTCTGGTGTATTCGCGGCGGTTACGGAGCAACGCGGTATCTGCCGCAGATCGATTTTAAACTTATCAAGAAAAATCCGAAAATATTGATCGGCTATTCGGATATCACGGCTCTTCTTTTGTCGGTTCATCAGAACACAGGGCTCGTCACATTTCACGGCCCGGCCGCAGCTTCGGCCTTTTCGGATTACACAAAAACCAATGCGGTAAACGTGCTGATGAATCCGGCAGCTTCGTACAAGATCAATGTTTCGCCGGACAATACCGCAAACGAAACGAGTGTTTATAAAACCGAAACTGTTACAAACGGAACCGCACGGGGCGAATTGATCGGCGGCAATCTTTCGCTGATCGTAGCGATGAGCGGAACTCCCTATGCATTAAAAAATGTAAAACGAAAGCTGCTTTTTATAGAAGACGTCGGAGAAGCTCCTTACCGCATCGACCGTATGCTGACACAGCTTAGACAGACAGTAGATCTCCGAGAATGCGCGGGCATTGCATGCGGCATATTTTCCGGCTGCGAACGAAAAGACGAAAATTCACAGTCGCTGATCAATGTGATAAAAGATCGGCTCGGCGATCTCGGTGTGCCGGTTGTTTACGGCCTTTCGTTTGGTCACATCCGCGATCAATGTACGCTCCCGCTTGGCATTAAAGCCGAATTGAATGCAGAAGCCGCAACGATAACGCTGTTGGAATCAGGCGTATCTTAAATGAACAGCAGATAATTTTTAGTTGTTAGTTATCAGTTCAACTTTCAACTTCTAAATATTGCAGCGGGAAACATTTTTTTTACAGCAGCGTATTATCCCTCACATTGAAATATTTCCACTGCATTTAACACAACAAAATAGGAGCAGAAACGATGAAGATATTCTTTCGGAAGTTCACTTTGACCGCGGTTATTTTCGGGCTGTTGGTACCGGGTGCTTTTGCACAGCGGCGCGGCGGTGAAGACAATACCGAGCTGATCAAAAAGCGCAACGCAATTGAGGCCGAACTCGAATCGATAGCTGTTATAGACCGAAAGGTAATGGTTCCGATGCGCGACGGCAAACGTATGCAGGCTGATGTTTACCGGCCGAAAGACACGTCAAAAAAATATCCGATCATCTTTTCGCGTACTCCTTACAATTTTAATTATTGGGATGTCCGGCTTGGTGCTCCGCGTGATATGTCCAATGTCATAGATATGATAAAGCGCGGCTATGCTTACGTTGTTATGAACGAGCGCGGCCATTTTTTCTCTGAGGGCAACTACGACATACTCGGGCCGCCGACGACTGACGGCGACGACGCCTTTGCATGGATGACAAAACAGCCGTGGTCGAACACAAAGGTCGGCACGATCGGCTGTTCTTCCACTGCCGAATGGCAGATGGCTGTTGCCGCACGCGGAAATCCCGGTTATACAACAATGATCCCACAGGGATTCGGTGCGGGCGTCGGCAGAGTCGGGCCTTATTACGAGCAAGGAAACTGGTATCGCGGCGGAGCCGTTCAGATGCTTTTCATTGCTTGGCTTTACGGCGAGCAGAACCAGGTTCGCCCGATGTTTCCCGCCGATGCTACGCAGGAAGAACTTATCCGTGCAGCTAAATCATTCGATCTTTCACAGCAATCACCGTCGGTTGATTGGTCGAAAGCTCTGACGCATCTGCCGGAGATGGACATTATCAAGGCTGTTGACGGTCCCAAAGGCATATTTGCCGATGAAATGCCGAACACAACCGGCGGCGCGATGATAAAACGTGCGCCCAACGATCCTGCTTGGTACAAAGGCGGGTTATTTCACGACAATATGAAGATAAACATTCCGGGCTTCTGGTTCATGTCTTGGTATGACGTGTCCGTCGGGCCGAATCTCGCGGCTTACAATCATGTTCGCGCGACTGCCGACCCGGATATCGCGGATAAACAGTATGCCGTTATTGCTCCGACGCTACATTGCGGTTATACGCGTGCGACCGAAGACACCGTCGTCGGCGAACGCAGTGTTGGCGACGCTCGGCTAGATTACAACAAGCTGGTTTTCGGCTGGTTCGACCATTTTCTCAAGGGTGAGAACAACAACGTTCTGAAAATGCCGAAGGTTCAATATTTTACAATGGGCAGCAACAAGTGGCAGTCTTCGGATTCATGGCCGCCAAAAGGTGCGCAGCCGATGAAGTTCTATCTGGGCAGCGGCGGCAAAGCGAATACACTGAGCGGCGACGGAAAGCTCACGGCTGCTTCTCCGGCGCAGGATGCTCCTGACGTTTTTACATACGATCCGATGAATCCTGTTCCGTCTTACGGCGGGAATGTTTGTTGTACCGGCAACGCCGTCAAGGGCGGCGCTTGGGATCAGACGAAAATGGAACAGCGCGACGATATTCTTGTTTACACTTCCGACGTTCTTAAAGAAGGTATCGAGCTTAGCGGTTCGATCGACGTGACTCTCTATGTTTCTTCCAGCGCGAAGGACACAGATTTCACGGTAAAGTTAATAGATGTCGATGAAACCGGAAAGGCTTGGAATCTTGACGAGACGATCCAACGCATGCGTTATCGGGATGGCTATGATAAGCCTTTGGTTTGGATGAAACCCGGCGAAGTTTACAAGATGAGCTTTCAGCCGATGACGACGAGCAACTATTTTGCACCGGGACACCGCATCCGCATCGAGATATCGAGCAGTAATTTCCCGCGATTCGACCGGAATATGAACACCGGCGGAAACAATTACGACGAAACAAAAGGAGTTATCGCGACAAACTCCGTGCATCATTCGACAAAATACCCGTCGCAAGTGACTATCACCGTAGTTAAAGCGAAATAAAAGTTTCGCCGCACGAAAACTCCTCGCCTTGGTTAAGGCGGGGAGTCAAACGCTTCGATTAAAAGCGGGCGGAGCCTGCGAAATAATTGTAGCCCACATCGCAAAATGTGGGATTACATGCCGAAACATCCGAGCCGTCGAAGACGGCGGAATAATCATACGGCCGCTATGCCACCGTCTCCGACGGTTCGGTCGAATCGATCCACCCAACCCACGGTTCGCACCGTGGGCTACAAATATCCCATCGGCTCCGCCGATTTGTCTCTGTGGACACAAGACATTTTTAATCACAGAACAATAAGAAAAAACGGAACATCGGAAAAAGCCTTAAAACCCGTTCAAAAAATCGGTTAAAACACCAATGACTTCACCGAACACAAACCACTCGCTGACCCAAAACATTCGCCGCAGGTTCGGATCGGTTTCCTTTTCTATTTCTCATCTTTCTCTGTGGTTAATTTTGTCCTAACATTGCATCAGTATTCATAAGTCGATGATTGGATCGGAGAGCCCGAAGAATTATTGAACTTCAACGTTATTGAACTTTGAGTCACCTTATTTATATCTATCCTGCCCAATATCATTGATTCGTTTAACATAGCTTTCGGTAAGCCAATATGCAATTTCTTGCCGTTACGCAAATTCAAGAGAGTTATCGTATCACCCGCTTCCGGCACGCAGTGAGTGCTGTAAATAAATACAGAGTGCTTTTCGTCGGCTCCAACCCAACAAGCTTCTTTATATTTTGCTAGAAAATTAACCCCATCCGATTTTCTTAATAATTCAACTTCGTGCGGGTTGCCACCGCCATACGAATGTGCAAGAACAAACATGTCATCGAAATCTGCTGCAATATATCCGAGATTTTTGTGAAGTAATCCACATGAGAACGATGTCAGTTCTTTTATCATCTGAGCTCCTTTGTAGAGATCAAGATACATAAACTCTGAGTCAGTCCTATACACAAGCCGATACCCTCCTTTCAGATCTGTAGGGTAATCATATGGAGGTTCGTCAGCACAACCTGATCCTTCCGAGGCTGAATCTGCAATCGGCGGCTTACTTGTCTTAATGGTATCAGCAAATTCTGGTTTTTTCTCGACCGAGTTTTGAGCGCATGCCGGCAACATCAATAACATACTCATCAAAATGCTTATGCCAAAAATACGAACGATTGTTAAACTCATTTTGTTCCCCAATCCGGCGTGTGAAAAGTTCCCTCTTTATCGACACGTTCGTAAGTGTGGGCACCGAAGAAGTCGCGTTGAGCTTGGATCAGGTTCGCCGGCAGGCGTTCCGAGCGAAATGCCTCGAAATATGCGAGAGCCGATGCGAAACACAGCGAAGGCAACCTGTTTTGCGAGAATTTCGCCGCGACATTGTGCCAGCTTTCACGCGAATCAGCGATGATCTGCACGAAATTATCGTCGAGCAGAAGGTTTGGAAGCTCGGGCCGCACGGTGAACGCACGCCGCATCTCTTCAAGCAAAGCGGAACGAATGATACATCCGCCGCGCCATATCTTTGCGATCTCCGCTATGTCGAGACCATAGTTCTTTTCAGCAGATGCCGTCTGCAGCAACGCGAGGCCTTGCGAATACGTCACGATGAACGAGCTGAGCAACGCGGCTTCCAGTTCGGCAAGCGAGAGATCTTCGTCCGCCAACGCGACTTCCGGTTCGCCCGCGAATTTATCCGCAATAAGCCGCCGCGTATCTTTCTGAGCCGATATCTGACGCATCGAAACCGCCGAATCTATCGTCGGGATCGGCACGCCAAGATCCATCGCCGCTTGCGATGTCCACTTTCCCGTTCCTTTTTGCGCCGCTTTGTCCAGTACTAACTCAACAAGCGGCCCGCCTGTTTCGCTGTCCGCTTTGCGCAGAACCTCGGCCGTTATTTCAACTAAGAAAGAATTCAGGCCGGAATCATTCCAACGCGCGAAAACACTGCTCATCCGCGCGTGATCCAACTTTAAAACACGGTGCATAAAGTCGTATGCCTCGGCCAGAAGCTGCATCAATCCGTATTCAATGCCGTTGTGCACCATCTTTACAAAATGTCCCGCAGAACCTGTTCCCATATACGCGACACACGGTTCGCCGTTCACTTTTGCCGCGACGGCTTTCAGTATTGGCTCGACGCGTTGGTAGTATTCAAGCTTGCCGCCCGGCATAATGCTCGGCCCGTGCCGCGCACCTTCTTCGCCGCCCGATACTCCAACGCCGAGGAACCCGATTCCCTTCTCGGCGAGCGCGACTTCCCGCTTGTCCGTATCGGTGAAGTGGGAATTTCCACCGTCTATGATCAGATCTCCCGCGTCCAAATGCGGCAAAAGATCGGCTATAACCGAATCTACTATCGGACCCGCCGGAACCAGCAGCATAATACTCCGCGGCCGCACGAGCTTAGCTGTAAATTGCACGAGATCGTCGGCTTTTTCTATCGGCATACCTTCGCCTTCCACTAGAAGAAGATCACGCTTCGCGGCGTCCAGATCATATCCCACGCACGAAAAGCCGTGCTCCGCTACATTCAACAAAAAATTACGGCCCATCGTTCCGAGCCCGACCATTCCAAATTGTGCTGTTACCATATATTTAGTGTCCGGATTTTTTTAGAAACGATGCTTTCAAGGTCTTTTCGATCGCGTCATGAAGCGGAAGATGTTCGATATTGTCAGCGCCTTTTTTGAACAGCTGCTTTGCACATTTACCGCAAAGCAAATAGCCGATCAACACACCATGTTCGCGAAATATAAAGGTATTTAGCGAAATTGCATTCTTTCCCTCAAATTTCATAGCGGTTAACTTCTTTCCGCATCCGGGACAATCATCCTCGGTATGAAACCAACGAGACCGAATGGCGCCGCCGGACTGCATTTTTAAGCGATGATAAAGATCGTCAAATAGAGCGACTATTTCGTTGTTGTTGGACATAATTAAACTCAGAGAATAAACTTGCGATATATTAAATATGATACCACTGCTAGAGGCGATCCGCCCGACCACATTTATCGAATCCGCAAAGCTCCGCGATCATTTCGGGATCGATATAACAATTGCGTCGGAAACTTTTCAACACACCGGAAGTTTCAAATTCCGCGCGGCCTATAACCTTGTTTCCAAAGTCCAGAACGAAGAAATATTAACTGCGTCATCAGGAAATTTCGGCCAAGCGATAGCCTACGCCTGCAAATTGCTGGGCAAAAAAGCGGTGATCGTAATGCCGGAAACATCGGCGCAGGTTAAAATAAACGCTATCAGAGATTATGGCGCACGGCTCGAACTGATCGATACAAATAAGATCGGCCGCAACGAACGCGTTGAACAACTCGCCGCCGAAATGCCGAACGCATATAAAGCAAGCGCGTATGATGACAAATTGGTGATAGATGGAAATTCGACGCTTGGGACGGAACTCGCGGAAAAGGAATTTGACGCGGTGATAGTTCCGGTCGGCGGCGGCGGTTTGATCTCCGGAGTTGTTAACGGACTGCGAAAAGAAGGTTCGGTGACGGAAATTTACGGCGCGGAACCGGCTCTTGCCAATGACGCGGCGCGTTCTTTTCGCGAAGGCCAGCTTGTAGTCAATGAAATAGAACCTAAAACCGTCGCCGACGGAGCAAGGACTATTTCGCTCGGCGATCTGAATTGGCCCATCATTAAAAATAATGTAGCGGATCTGATCGAAGTTTCCGACAAAAATATCGCCGCTGCCGTGCGGCTATATTTCAACCTAGCCAACCTAAAAACCGAACCAACCGGAGCCGTTTCGCTCGGAGCTGTCATGGAAAACGCGAACCGCCTTCGCGGCAAAAAGATCTGCCTGATCGTCAGCGGCGGAAACGTCGATCCTGATGTTTATAAGGATCTGATCTAAGTAATAAAAACCGCTTGATCAACACAAGCGGCTTTTTATTCATGAACTATTTGGAAAACCGAAGTTACTGTTTTAGTTCTTCAACAAATGTAACTCGATTTATTTCGTGGAGCGTAGTCAGACCGCGAAAAACCTTTTTAACGGCGGATTCACGCAGGCTCGTCAGACCTTCTTTTTCGGCTTGTCGGCGGATCTCGGAACCGGGACGGCGTTCGATGATCATTTCGCGAATGGCATCCGTCATATCTAAAAGTTCGTGGATCGCGGTTCGTCCGCGATAACCTGTGTGGTTGCAGGCATCACAACCGACGTTCATAAAAAACTCTCTATTTACGGCGTCCTCAGGACGAATGCCCGAAGCACGCAGCGTTTCCGGTGTGGGATTATCATGGCGTTTGCAAACCGGACATAAAAGACGGACCAACCGCTGTGCCAAAACACAGTTCAGCGAAGACACAAAATTATATGGCTCGACACCCATATTCAAAAACCGGCCGATAACATCGATCACGTTATTTGCGTGGACCGTCGTAAAGACCAAATGGCCCGTCAGAGCTGATTGAATTGCGATCTGCGCCGTTTCTTCATCACGGATCTCACCGACCATAATCTTGTCCGGGTCATGTCGCAAGATCGAACGCAGTCCGCGTGCAAAGGTCAAGCCTTTTTTCTCGTTTACGGGGATCTGCATAATTCCCTGCAACTGATATTCGACCGGATCTTCGATCGTGATGATCTTGTCTTCTTCGTTGCGGATCTCGTTAAGAGCTCCGTAAAGCGTCGTCGTTTTACCGGAACCTGTCGGGCCTGTGACCAGAACCATCCCGTAAGGTTCTTTGATATAAAGTCGAAATCGCTGCAGATCTTCCGGATCGAAGCCAACGACATCGAGGCTTAGATTCTTGAATTCTTCGGATATCTGTTCTTTATCTAGAATACGGATCACGCAGTTTTCGCCATAAGCCGACGGCAGTATCGAAACGCGGAAATCGACAGTTCTGCCTTTGTAGCGAACGCGGAAACGTCCGTCCTGTGGAATGCGGCGTTCGGCAATGTCGAGTTCGGACATGACCTTGATGCGCGATATCAAAGTTTGGTGATACGCCATATCGATCGGATCGACCTTTGCATAAAGAGCTCCGTCAATGCGGAACTTGACGCGGACATCGCGGTCACCGGCTTCTATATGTATATCAGAGGCACGCGATTCCATTGCGTTATACACGATCGTATCTACAAGTTTGATGATCGGCGACATATCGCTGTCGGTCGCCAGCCGATCAAGATCCAAAACCTCTTCACCCTGATCGGTTTCCTTTACAAGAGAAATTTTGAAACCCGAAGCGGCTTCCTGCAAGACACGCTGTGTGGCATCTCCTTTTTTCAGCACGACATCGATGGCTCCGAGCGTCGCTATCGATGGAACGATCCGGACATTGAGGGCATTCTCAAGTTCGTCAAGCATTTCAAGATTTGTCGGATCGGCCATCGCAACGAATAATTCGCCGCCTTTTCGTCCAAGCGGGACGAAATGGTTTCGCAGCATCATCTCGACCGGGATCTTCGCAAGTTCTTCATAATCAATTGGCGATTCCTGATCCGGCGGCAAAAGATCAACATATCGCAGTCGATACCTTTTCGCGAGTTGCTTTGCCTCGAGCACTTCGGGCGGTTCGTTTTCCAAAAAATCGGAAAGCTCGATCTTCGGCGATGACGGATTATTGGTAATTGTTTTCGTTTCTGTATTCATTTCTAAAAATACTATCGTCTGCCGCCATATGGCCCGGACGAGATCGTCTGAATGATCGGCAAATATATAGCCAGAAGGATCGCGACGACCACGACAGCCATTATGATCAAAATAAGCGGTTCGATCAGCGTCGTTAATTGTTCAAGACGAACCTCGGCTTCGGCGTCGTAGAACGCGGCAACCTCGTCAAGCATTTCCTTCAGACTGCCTGATTTTTCGCCGATGCCGATCATATCCAACCCAAGTTCCGGTATCCAATTCGCCTGCATCAAAGCTTCTGTAAAGCCGCGGCCCTCGCGAATCATCGGCGAAACCTCAAGGCTGCGTCGGCGGAGTTCGCGGTTATTCAACGCCTGTGATGCAATGTCCCACGAATCAGGAACCGTTATACCGCCCGATAAAAGTGTAGAAAGTGATCTTGCAAGTTGAGCTGTCGCCATGTTCTTGACCAAAACACCGGCGACCGGTATCTTCAACACCATCTGATTGAGTGCTAATTTTCCATTTTCGGTGCGTGCCCAGACATAAGTTCCAAAGCCTGCGATCAGCAAAAGCGGAGCAAGCCACCAAACGTTTGTAATGACCGCATTCGATACCGCCAAAACAAAAACCGTTACCGACGGCAAACCGCGGTTTGAACTGAGGCTTTGAAACAGCGGAGCCATTCGCGGAACGATGAAAAGCACAAGAAATGTGATCATCAACATTGCCGCTACGAGCAAAAAAGCGGGATATGCCAATGCACCGCGAAGCTTTCGCGAAATACCGACACTGCGTTTCAAATATTCGACAAATCGTGCCAGGACATCGTCAAGCGCACCGCTTTTCTCGCCCGAAAGTATCGACGCCGTGTAGATCTTTGGAAATATTCCCTGCGCATCGAAAGCTTCAGAAAGTGGAACACCGCTTTTGATCTTGTCTTCGACATCGGCGAGCACAGTTCGAAGTGAAGCCGATCCGGAGCGTGTTTTCAACAAACCTATGGCCTGCAAAACCGGAATACCGGCACGAAGCAATGCCGAAAACTGTTGATTAAAAAGCAGAAAATCAGCTTGTTTTACTTTGTGTTTGCCGGATGAACCGCCAATATTGAAAAGCCCCGAAACCCCGCCTTCGGCCGGCGTGACGGCAAAAACCTTGAAGCCCTCGCTTTCAAGCCGCGATCTGGCATCGACCGGCCCAGCCGCTTCGACCAATCTTGTAATAATTTCGCCCGAAGGTGCTCCGAGACGGCAAATGAATTCTGACATAATTAGGGAAATCTTAGTTTATCAAACTATATAAAGTATAACACGCGCTATCAATGAAATAGTTGCATTTACGAACATTTCTTTTAAGCTTAAATAATTAAAAAAATAGCAACTTGCACCTAAACAACGCTTTCCCCGTTTCATACATCAAAAAATATATTGCGGAAGTCTTTACTGTCGCCTAGTATATATACAGTCCCATTCGGAGTGAAACTATGACAGACCCAGGTTTAGTCCTCTCCGGCCCTAGCCGTTATTTACGCCGGGCCGCTATTTTAATCTCGCTGCTTTTTGTTTTTGCGGTTTCCGCTCTTGCCCAAGCAGAAGCTTCCCCAACTCCGGCTGTAGAACAGACGCCGCCGCCGCTTATCGAAAATAACGACAAAGACAATGTCGTCCGAGTAAAAACCGATCTCGTAACCTTAACATTAACGGTCACAGATGTTTACGGCAGATTTGTTTCCGGCTTAAAAAAGAACGCATTTACCGTCTTTGATAACGGAGAGGAGCAGGATATCACTTTTTTCAGCGATACTGATGCTCCGGTTTCTATTGGAATAATCTTTGATGTTTCCGGTTCGATGAACAGCGCAAAGATCGCAAAGGCTCGTTCGGCTTTGGAAAAATTCATCAATATGAGCCATCCATCGGATGAATATTTTTTGATCGCCTTCAGTAATCGTGCAAATCTTTTAATGGACAGAACTCGCGACGGCGATGCCGTTCTGCGCAAACTGACATTGATCCAGCCAAAGGACGATACAGCTCTTTATGACGCGTGCTATCTCGGCGTTGAACGTGTCACTCGCGGAACTCACCGTAAAAAGGCGATGCTGATAATCAGCGACGGCCAGGACAATGCTTCGCGTTACAATTTTGGCGAAGTTAGGCGGCTTTTGAAGGAATCGGATGTAGTTACGTATGCTGTCGGCATCGTAGACGCTCACGACCTTGGAAGTCAGGAAGGTATGCAGGGCCAAGCATTTCTAGACGAGTTAACCTCTGTAACAGGCGGAAAAGCTTTTTATCCGAACAGCAATGTAGAAATGGAAGAGATCTTTGAGCGCATCGCTCTCGAATTACGGCATCAATATTCGATTGGTTATACACCAAAGGATTTCGAGCTTAACGGAAAATGGCGAAAAGTAAGAACTAAGATAAAACCCCCGAGAGGTTTACCGCGTCTAACGGTTCGCGGACGTGAAGGCTATTATGCCTCGCCCAGCACCGATCTACAGTAAATACTATGACAAAGATGACCAAATCACTTCTTTTCTCGGCCGGTTTTGGAGTTTTATTTTCGTCTCTTCTTTTTTCTCCCGCGTCGCAGGCTCGATCTGTGAATGCGGTACCGACTCCTACGCCGCCAACGATGCAGAATGCGGATCCGTCGCCGACGCCTACACCAAATGCGGAAGACGACGTTATCAAGATCGATACCGAACTTGTTAATCTGAATGTAAAGGTCGTCGATCGATTCAATCGCCCAATAAACAATGTCCCGCAATCAGACTTCTCGATCTTTGAGGATAATGTGCCCCAACAAATAGAATTCTTTTCGCGTGCCGAAGTTCCGACAAATTATTCGCTTGTGATCGATAATTCCGGTTCGATCCGTTCGCAGATCGACAAGGTGATCGACGCCGGGAAGATATTGGTTGCGACAAATCGTCCGGATGACGAAACAAGCGTTATACGTTTTATCAGTTCCGACAAGATTGAAGTGCTGCAGAGTTTTACTTCCAATATAGAAGATCTTAATTACGCTCTAGATAATATGTATATCGAAGGCGGCCAAACCGCAATCATAGATGCTGTTTATCTTGCGGCCACGACAGTAAACGATTACGACAATAAAACAAAGAACGTCGATAGAAAGCGACGTGCACTCGTTGTCGTTTCGGATGGCGAAGACCGTGACAGTTATTACAGCGAGGCACAGTTATTCGAACTTTTGCGCGAAACGGATGTCCAAATATATACGATAGGCTTTGTCGGCGACCTCAGCAAAGAACGAGGTTTTATCTCGAAAAGTCCACAAGGTAAAGCAAAAGCTTTCCTTGAAAGAATGGCGAAAGAAACAGGCGGCAAATCTTATTTTCCGGGATCGATCAATGATCTAGCAGGCATTGCGACAGAGATCGGTGCTGAACTCCGCACGCAATATTCTATCGGCTATATTCCGACAAACGACAGGCCTGACGGAACGTTTCGTAATATTCGCGTCAGTATCAAAGACGGTCCGGATAAACAAAAACGTATCGCAGTTACCAAAGCAGGGCGGGTTGCACAGTAAAGCAAAAAAATAAAACTGCTGTTTATTCAGGAACCGAACCGGATATTTTCTTTCGGTTGGTTTCGCCTGTTTCGATAACAGGAATCCCGGATGCAACCTCTTCGTGCGGACGCGGAATAACATGGACGGCGGTAACAGTGCCAATGCGGCGTGCGGCGGCGGCACCAGCATCAACGGCAGCCTTGACAGCACCAACCTCGCCTCGAACTATAGCGGTGACCAAACCGGCATCGACCTTTTCATAGCCGACAAGCGTTACATTCGCCGCTTTGACCATTGCATCGCAAGCTTCGATCATTGCAACGAAACCCATACATTCGACCATTCCCAGTGCGTTCATATACTATTTTTTCCGCCGTTTTCGTAAATAAATAACCAATATCGCCGCAGCTAAAACGAACAAGCCGGCAAATACCGCAAAGAAAAATATCAAGATAGGGATTTCCAAACCCATACTATTTTCCCATGACCGCAAAATAAAAGATCACCGCGACGATAAGTAGAATAACCACTGATGCCGCCGCAAACACCCATGAAGTTTCAGGCCGATCCCAAACGATCTCCGTCGGAGTTTTTACTCGAAGCCTTTCACGCTGTTTTATCGAAGCAGCCGTTTCCATACGTTCGTTACGCCGACGTTTTCGATCTTTAGGCAGTTCAACCGGCTCGGCCGAAACAGGATCGACAGATGCCGATGCTGCTTTTTCTTTTTCAGGCCGTGGTATCGGTTCTTCGACCGGTGCTTCTTCTGGTACCAAAAAATCTTCCGATAACTCCGGGCTTTCCGCTGATCTTTTAGGCTTCGGAAATTCGACTACATTTGTATCTTCGTGCGGATTTTCGTCCTCGCCGACCTGTTTGCCGCATCCGTAGCAAAACTGCGAACCCGAACGTATTTCAGCTCCGCAATTTTCGCATGTCTCGTTTATTTCGGTCTTTGTCTCTGTTTCCGTCTTCATTCAAATACTATACTTTCGCAAAGATATCCTTTTCATTTCCTAGGTCGCGTGCCGACGGCGTCAAAATCGTTCTCTCATTTATGTAGATCTTTTTGCCGTTACCGATCGCTTCGCGAACATCCGTTTCGCTGACAAAATCGACCGGTTCGCGGTTTTCGTCTATTTCGATCTGAGGCCTTAATTCATGAATGATAGTTCGCACAGGAGATTCTACAGGTATCTCTATCGACGAAGCAGTCGGGACTAAAATTGGTTCAGCCTCAAGCCTTTTGCTTAATATACTGTCAACAAGAGCCGCAATTTTTTCGCGTTTATTTTGATCCGGCATAGGTGGAACTTTTACTTTCCGCGTAATATTTGTTCTGTCATCCGAGATCGGCTTAGTTTCGAAAGCCACACGTTTTATATCCATTAAATGTATCGGCGAAACGTTGTCGGACGTGACATTTCCGCCCCACGATCCGCAGCCGAGCGTCATCGATGGACTCAAGTCAGTAGAAAGCCCGATCGCTCCTTGCGTTGTTCCCGAATTTATAACTATTCGGGCTGCCGGCATTTCCATACCAAATCGAATTGCCGCTTCTCTGTCGTCAGAGTGCATCCCGGCGGTATGTCCCATTCCGCCGAACTGTAGGATCTCATTGCATCTTGCCGCTCCGTTTTTCACGCCGTCAGCGACAAAAAACGCCAATGTAGGCGAAAGTTTTTCAATGGACCACGGAAAATCGCGGCCTACGCCGGCACAATCCGCGATCAAACATCGTGTTCCCGCCGGAACTGAAATGCCGGCAAGCCCCGCAATATGTTCGGCCGATCTGCCGACGATCTGCGGATTCAATGTTCGCTGGGGCGTTAATAATATCTTTCCGACAGCGACGGCTTCTTGCTCTCTCAAAAAATGGCCGCCTTGAAGCTTGAATTGTTCACGAACTGCCGTTTCGATCGGAGCATCGACAACTACAGATTGTTCGGAAGCACAGATCGTTCCATTATCGAAACACGTGCTCATCAGAATATCGGAAACGGCTTTGGCAATATTCGCCGTTCTTTCGATGAACACCGGAACATTTCCCGGCCCGACACCGAACGCCGGTTTGCCGGAAGAATACGCTGCTCTTACAAGTCCGATGCCTCCGGTCGCCAAAATAACAGCAGTCCGTTTATGCTGCATCAGAGTTTCCGTGCCTTCGATCGTAGATGTTGTCAAACAATGTATCGCTTCGCCGGGCAAACCCAATGCTATCCCGGCATCGCGCATTATTCTTGTCGTTTCCGCGATACATTTTGCGGCCGATGGATGCGGCGAAAGCACAATGGTATTTCTCGATTTTATTGCGATTATGATCTTGAAGATCGCCGTCGATGTCGGATTTGTCGAAGGAATGATCGCGGCAACTACGCCTCTTGGCGAAGCTATCTCAACAATATTCTTGTCATTCTTGATAACGCCGACCGTTTTTAATTCGCGAAAATAACTCCAAACGTCTTCGGCGGCAAATCGGTTCTTTTCACGTTTATCGATGGCTTTGCCATAACCGGTTTCTTCATGCGCAAGCAAACCGAGGCGAGCCGACTGCTCAAGAGCACTCGCTGCCATAGCAGAGCAAATGGCATCGATCTTTGTCTGATCAAACCCGGCAACGACGGAAAAAGCACGGTGAGCGGCTTCCACCGCATCTCGTGCTTCCTGCTGTGCTATTAGATCCTTGTCGCCCATCAACTAATTTCTATCAGAGCTATTTTGTTTTAGTGCGGTTTCCCTGTGAAGATTCCGATCTTGCTCCGGTTTGATCACCCGAACCCAGACTTTTTCCGGCGGCGCCGCCGAGAGCTTTTTCATCAGGCGAATATCCGGTTTTACCGCCTTTCGGAAGGACACGTTCGACCTCGCCGTGAGGCCGCGGAATAACATGAACACTGATCAATTCGCCGACGCGTCTTGCTGCCGCCGCACCTGCGTCAGTTGCCGCTTTGACTGCACCGACATCGCCGCGAACAAAGATAGTTACATAACCGGCTCCGATATATTCCTTGCCGACCAATTGCACATTTGCCGCTTTGACCATTGCGTCAGCTGCTTCGACCGCACCGACAAAACCTTTTGTTTCCACCATTCCGAGTGCTTCTAAACTCATAAAGTTGCTCTTCTCCGCGATTATCTTTTTGATAATTTTATTAAGACTTGGTTCAGCCTAAAGCTAACACGTTGCAGCACTCCGAATCAAGTACGTCGGTCCTTATAAAAGACAGCATAGATTGACATTGTCCATATGCGAACGATATATTCAAAGATTAAGATTTGCTCCGCTATTCGTGTATCAAAAGCGGAAGAAAACCATTACATGGCAGAAACTTTAGGTGAAAAATTGCGGCAGGCTCGGGAAGAACGCGGAATTTCGATAAGCGAAGTTGCAGAACAAACGCGTATTTCCTCGCTATATTTGGAATCCATCGAGAAGGACGATTATAAGATCCTACCTGGTGGGATCTTCAATAAAGGTTTCATCAAATCCTACGCAAAATATATCGGCTATGACGAGCATCAAGCTCTTCAGGAATACCAAAAAGCAGTCGTTGACACCGAAGAAGCCAAAGATCCCGAACTTCGTTTATACAAACCGGAAGTTTTGACGGACGACCGCAGCGGAGCTTCAATGGCTCCGACAATAATTTTTGCGGTAATTATTTTGGGCTTGGTCACGGCCGGCATTTTATTTCTCGTCAATTATATTCAAAACAAGGATAATTCGCCGGTAGTTGCAAACACCTCTGTAAATTCGAATTCAAACGGCTCAAATGTCAATAATACGGCTGTCCAAGATATCCCTGCGGTTCCTTCGATGAATGATTTACACGTCGAATTTTCAACCATCAGCGATGACGTTTCGGTTACTGCTCAAGCGGATGGCAAATCTTCGAGCATACTTGTTTCGCAAGATAAACCCGTTTCTTTTACAGCAAAAGAAAATCTGAAATTAAGCTATTCGAAATCGCTTGCAAATGCTGCGCGTTTGAAGATAAACGGACGTGAGATCGGATTGCCTGCCGAACCTGAAAATCCGCGTCGGGCTGCGATAGAGTTCGTTATCAATAAAGATAATATCGCGACGATATGGCAAAAAGGCAAGATCACTTTTGGAGAAGAAGAACCGGTTGTAACACCGACGCCTGAAACAGTCGCGCCGGCGGCCACGGAAGTTCCGACACAGTCAACTCCGGCTCCGCCGCAAACTACACCGAATGTCGAACGCACGCCGCGACCTGTAGCAACTCCGGTCAGAACGCCGACACCAAGACAAACACCGAAACCTTCGCCAACAAGAAACGTTATCATTGTCGGCGAACCGACGCCAAGGCCGGCAAGGACGCCGTAGTATGAAACTTTTTCATGCATTTAGAATTAAAGTGAATTTCGCGCCCAATGACGCGCATTGAATATAGATAAAGTGTGCCCGCCGAAAAGTGCGGGCTTTTTTGTAACTAAAACAATGAAATTACAAGATATAAAAGAAGGCCTGACATTTGACGATGTTTTGCTCGTTCCGGATTTTTCTGATGTTCTGCCGGGCGAGGTTGAGACACGCACTAATTTTTCGCGCAATATTCAGCTTCATATTCCGCTATGTTCTTCTGCAATGGACACCGTAACGGAAGCCGGATTAGCCATCGCACTCGCTCAGCAAGGCGGCATTGGCATCATTCATAAAAATTTTTCGATCGAGCATCAAGCCGATGAGGTCGATAAGGTAAAACGGAGCGAATCAGGAATGATCGTCGATCCGGTTACGATATCGAATAATGCTCAAGTTTCAGAAGCTCTGAACATTATGGAGCGTTTTTCTATAAGCGGTGTGCCGGTCGTAGATGGAGGCGGTTTGCTGGTCGGCATTATCACAAACCGCGACCTGCGTTTTGAAACACGAACTGATATTCCGGTTTCAGAAGTTATGACACCGCAGCCGCTTGTGACGGTCCCGGTTGGTACAACGCTCGAAGAAGCAAAAGTAAAACTCCAAAAGCACCGCATCGAAAAGCTTCTAGTAGTAGATGAGAACGGCCATCTCAAAGGCTTGATCACGGTAAAAGACATTCAAAAGGCCACGACATTTCCAAATGCTTCAAAAGACGATCTTGGCCGTCTTCGCTGTGCCGCCGCGATCGGCGCGACCGGCGATTTCCTTGAAAGAGCCGCTGCTCTGATCGAAGCTCGCGTGGATGCGATAGTGATCGATACGGCTCACGGCCATAGTTCGCGTGTGATCGATGCGATAAAGGCCGTAAAATCCAGATTCTCTGACATCGAATTGATCGCTGGAAATGTCGCTACAGCAAATGCAACCAAAGCCCTGATCGACGCCGGAGTCGATGCCGTTAAGGTCGGCATCGGACCAGGCTCGATCTGCACGACGCGTGTCGTTACGGGTGCCGGAGTTCCGCAGATCTCCGCAATATTCGATTGTGTCGAAGCCGCGGAAAATTCGGGCGTTCCGATCATCGCCGAAGGCGGAGTTAAATTTTCGGGCGACGTTGCAAAAGCGATATCCGCCGGTGCGAACTGTGTGATGATCGGTTCTCTTTTTGCCGGAACGGAAGAAGCTCCCGGCGAGGTAATTTTATATCAGGGCAGAAATTTCAAAACATACCGCGGAATGGGATCGATCGGCGCAATGAAAAAAGGTTCGAGCGACCGCTATTCACAGGAAGGTACTACAACCGAATCGAAATTCGTCCCGGAAGGCATAGAGGGCCGCGTCGCATATAAAGGCTCGGTCGCGGATATGGTAACGCAGCTCGTCGGCGGACTGCGGGCAGGAATGGGTTATACAGGCTGCCGAACCATTGACGAACTTAGAACAAGATCAAAGTTCGTTCGCATAACCTCTGCCGGTTTACGCGAATCGCACGTTCACGACGTGATCATCACAAAAGAAGCTCCGAATTATAGGATCGAATCTTAGCCGAGTTGTTCAGCGGCCGATTCCCATTCTTCGTAAAGCAGTTTGATACGGGATTCGGTGTCCGTTAGTTTTTTTGTGACATCGGCGAGTTTTGCATAATCGGTCGAGATCTTTGGATCGGACAGTTGATTATTAAATTTAGCGGCGTCCGATTCGAGAGAAGGTAGTTCAGACTCTATCGACTTAATGCGTTTTTCCAATTGATTACGTTGATTTTTGCTAAGCGTCGATGTTGCTTTCTCGGCCGGTTTCGAAGTCTCGGCTTTTGGCTCGGCAACTTTTGTTCTCTTTTGAATTTCGAATTGTTTTGACGCTTTCCAATCATGAAATTCCGTATAGTTGCCATTGAAACTTTCAACAGTTCCGTCTGTTTCGAACGATAGTATCTGATTCGCGATCTTATCCAGGAAAAAGCGGTCGTGACTGACGGTTATGATCGTTCCAGTATATTCGATCAAAGCATTTTCCAGCGATTCTCGCGACGGAATATCCAGATGGTTCGTCGGTTCGTCGAGTATCAGAACGTTCTTTTGCGAATAGATCAGTTTCGCCAAAGCAAGCCTTCCTTTTTCGCCGCCTGATAATGCCGAAACCGGTTTAAAAACATCTTCGCCCATAAACAAAAATTTCGCGAGAAATCCGCGAAGAACACCATTATCTGCCATCGGGGCAACACGACGAAGTTCCTGAATGACCTCGTTCCTCGGTTCTAGATCATCCAAGTTTTGCGAATAGTATCCGATATTCGTTTTCGTTCCCCAATGAACTTCACCAGAAAGCTCACGGATGGACCCGAGAAGCGTTTTCAAAAGCGTAGTTTTGCCGGTTCCATTTCCGCCGATTATTCCGAGCACATCACCGCGAAACATCGAAAAATTCAAACCGCTGGCAAGTACCTTATTCGTATAACCGACCGACAAACTGTCGGCGGTTAAAACATTATTTCCAGTCCGTTCGACCTCTTTCAGACCAAAATTTCCGCCTGATCTTTCGGACGTCACATTTTCCAGCTTGTCCATACGCGCAAGCAGTGTGCGTCGTGATTTTGCCTGTTTCGTCTTTTGGCCTTCGAGATTTCTGCGGATAAATTCCTGCGTCTTGTTTATAAAAGCTTGCTGATTTTCGTATTCGCGGATCTGCTGTTCGCGGCGAAGTTCCCGTTCGGACAAGAACTGCGAGTAATTGCCTTTATATGTTATTGCCCGGCCGGCGTCGATCTCTATTATCCGGTTCGTCGTTCTATCAAGAAAATACCGGTCATGGCTAATGACAACATAAGTTTTGTCATAGCTCTGCAAAAAAGTTTCAAGCCATTCGACAGCCGATACGTCCAAATGATTGGTCGGCTCATCAAGCAAAAGGATATCCGCCGATGAAAGCAAAAGCCTCGCCATTCCAAGCCGATTCTTTTGGCCGCCGGAAAGCGTCCTCGTATCGAGCGACCATGTTTCCGTGGGAAATCCAAGACCCAAAAGGATCGATTCCGCTCGCGCCGAATACGTAAATCCGCCGGCTTGTTCATAAGCAATTTGCAGATCGGCGTAGCGATCCAGCACTTCGGGCGAATGATCGGTTTCCATCTGCTTTTCCAGCCGCCGTGTTTCGGCTTCGATATCGTGTATCTCCTTGAACGCTGAAAGAGCCGCTGTGTGAACCGTCTCATCTTCACGAAAATCGACATGCTGATCAAGCAAGCCGAGTTTTAATCCGTTTATCTTTACGACATCGCCCGAATCAGGCTGTTCGTCGCCGGTGATCATACGAAAAACGGTCGTTTTACCGGCACCGTTTCGCCCGACAAGCCCTACCTTTTCATTCGGATTAACCTGAAACGACACACCTTTCAGTATCTCGTTGCCACCGTAAGATTTTGTAACTTCTGATAATCGAAAAAGCATAAAAAAGAGTAGCCGACCTTTAGTTGCCGGCTACCGTATTCAATTTCGCCCAAAAACGAATTGGTTATTCATTCACCGGCCTTTTATTTGGCGGCGTTCGTATTGGCCTTTGGTTCAGCCTTTGTATTGGTGTTGGCAGCCGGTACTTTTTCGGCCGAAGTATTCGCCGATTTGTTCGATTCAACTGAATTTGAATTTGCATTCGTATTCGCGTTCGCTACGGTATTTACATTCGTATTAGAGTTTGTCGGCGTTGCCTGTTGTGCCGCAGCCGGACGAGCACCGCTCAATTCATTTGGATTTGCGACGATCTTTGATGCAAGAAGGTTTTCAACCTTTGCTTCATTGATCGCTGTTGCGGCATACGATTGCCACAAAAGGCTTTTACGAGCGTTGGTCAAAAGCTCGGTCACCTGCTGGCGAACTCCCTGACTTTCCAGCGTAAGGTCTTCGTCGGTTTCCTGCTTTCGCTGAAGTTTTACGATCAGCACCTTGCCCTGAAGCGGTAATGCCTGCGGCAATATTTGGCCGTTCTGCATTTTTGTCATGATGTAATCGGTCACGCCCGGGCCGAATGCCTGCTTCATTTCATCTTCGGTAAAATAACGCCAGTCGCCGCCACTCGATTTTGTCGCAAGGTCTTCGCTGAATTCGCGTGCAAGCGTAGCAAAATCACTGCCGGACATCGCACGTTGGCCGACGTCCTTTGCACGAATATTTGCTTCGGCTTCGTTAGTTGTCGTATCGCCTTGGCCTGAATTCGTCGGATCAATGACGATCGCGCCAAGCTGTGCTCCGCGTTTGTTCTTGAACTGTTCTTTGTTCGTATTATAGAACTCTTCGATCTCGCTGTCTTTCGGAGCATCGACACGTCCGGAGATCTTTTCCTGAAGCTTTTGCAGAGCCATTTCCTTTTTGACGTTCTCACGCCATGACGCTTCTGTTTCACCGGCGGCCTTCATTTGACGATCGAATTCTTCAGCAGAAAGATTGCTCGACGTTTTACGTCTGTTGATCTCGGCGTTCAGATCGTCTTCGCTCGGAATGGCCTGTTCTTTTTCGGCCTTCTGAAACATGACCTCAGCCTGAACCAATTGGTTCAGAACCGACAACCTTGCGGAAGCAAGCTCCAGCGGCGAAAGATTTGCCATTTCACCTTGTCCCTGAGCTTTTACGGCTTTGTCCACTTCTTCCATACGGATCTCTTTACCGTTTACACGAGCCGCGATCTCATTTGGATCAGTGGCTGTTCCGCCGTTGGTTGCGCCGCCGCTGTTACCGCCGCACGCACCTAAGAATATGGCGAATACCGCCAATGCCGCCGTCGAAAATGCGGCGAGTTTAAAATTTTGCACTGTAGCTTTTGCTCCTTTGAAAATATCTCTTGTTATCATTACTTGACTTATATCCGTTTAATTTGGTATAAAATTTGTTTTTGAGTTTTACAAAACTCTTTATGCTCCCCATAAATTTTCGGAGGCACTTATAATATGGCTAAACGATGTGATGTATGCGGCAAAGGACCGCAGTTCGGAAACAATGTATCTCACGCAAACAACAAAACCCGTCGCCGGTTCAACCCGAATCTGCAGCCGGTTCGTGTAAAACTTCCTACCGGAGCCAACGGCCGTATGAAAGTTTGCACCAGATGCATTAAATCCGGAAAAATTGTCAAAGCTGCTTAAACTCTTTTGAGTCAGCGGTTACGAAAATGGTTGCCAAACGCTTTAACGGTGTTTGGCTTTTTCTATTGCCTTGTTTACGAAACTATGGCTATACAATCGATCTCAACGCGTGCGTCACGCGGCAATCTTGCCGCTTGAACCGTTGCGCGAGCAGGCTTATCAGCATCAAAATATTTTGCGTAAACTTCGTTCATAGCCGCAAAATCATTCATATCTGCAAGAAAAACCGTAGTTTTTACAACGCCTGCGATGCCCGAACCACCGGCTTCCAAAACTGCTTTTAGATTTTTCAGCACCTGCTCGGTCTGCTCGACAACGCCGCCTTCGACAAATTCTCCGGTCGCAATATCTATCGGGATCTGACCCGAACAAAACAACATACCGCCGGCTTTGATCGCCTGTGAATACGGCCCGATCGCACCCGGAGCCTTATCTGTTGAAATGATCTCTTTCATAATGTTCTCATGCTTTCTATCGAACCAAGCAAAAGGCAAATCCTAACAAAATTCGAGGAAAAAGGAAAGCGAAGGAACGATTAAGCGTTAGGCATTCGTGCGTTCGACGTCTATTACGCCCGGAACACGAGCGATAGCGGCTAAAACACGATCGAGATGTTTCTTATCAAAAACCTCAACAGTAACCTCGATCATGCCGCGGCCATCGCGTGAAACACTTGCTTTGGCATCGCGGATAGCGGTCTTTATTTCCGCGATGGCATTGGTTATTCCGGCTAACATTCCGGTACGATCTTCGGTCGTTACAATTATCAAAACCGATTGTATCTCTTCTTTTTCGGATTTCGCCCATTCAACATCGACGATGCGGTCTTTGTTGATCATCAGCTGCTTTGCATTTTTGCATTTACGGTTATGAACGACAATTCCCTTTCCGAGCGAGATATAGCCGATAATATCTTCACCGCGAAGCGGATTGCAGCAGCGTGCCCGTGTTGTTAAAAGATTATCGACGCCTTTTACAATGATCGCGTCTTCGCCTAATCCGATAAATTTTTTGACCGCTTTTACACTACTTTCAATGCGTGACTCAGCATGTTTTTCAGGATCAAGATCAGCAAATTTTTCAGGCCCTAGAAACTTTGCGATAACGTTTTTCGGCAATGTTTTTCCATAACCAATGGAAGCAAGCAGATCTTCCGGCCGGCCGAGTCCGTATTCATTGGCAATGCGTTTCATTTCCACATCATTGCCAATCATTTTTTTGCCGGAAATACGAAATCGCTCAGATTCCTTCTCAAGCAATTTACGGCCGATCTCTATCGATTCTGCTCGCTGCTGTTCTGAGATCCAATGGCGAATGCGGTTTCTAGCCTTTGAAGTGACTACATAATTAAGCCAATCGCGCGAAGGTTTTGAATTCTGTGTCGTGAGAATTTCCACAACATCGCCGTTCTGGATCTCGCTCTTGATAGGCACAATTCGACCGTTTATTTTCGCACCGGTGCATGTGTCGCCTACACCTGTGTGAATCGCATAAGCAAAATCGATCGGCGTTGCTCCGCGCTGAAGTTGGATGACCTTTCCCATCGGCGTAAAAGCATAAACATCTTTCGGATACAGATCGAGCTTTAGAGTTTCAAGAAAATCCTCTGAATCTTCGTCATCGCCTGAGGTCTCGACCAATGGAAGCAAAAGTTTTTCGACCGTGCGCCGCAATTCATCTATATTTTCGTCTTCTGAATGACCGAGTTTATTTTGTTTATAACGCCAATGAGCGGCGACGCCTTCTTCGGCTACGCGGTGCATTTCTTCCGTGCGTATCTGCACCTCAAAAGGCTGGCCTGTGGCGCTGATCACGGACGTATGCAGCGATTGATAGAGGTTATCTCTGGGGATCGCGATCCAATCCTTAAATCGTTCCGGTACGGGCGTCCATATGTCGTGTATAACGCTAAGAGCAAGATAACAGTTCTTGCGGTCGTTTTCGGTAATAACGCGGGCCGCGATCAGATCGTAAACCTGATCGATAGTTATCTTTTGTTTTTTAAGCTTTTTCCAAAGAGAATAGAGACGCTTTACGCGGCCTTCGATACTGACAAAAGGGACGTCGTTCTCGATCAGGCCTTTTTTGATCTTTTCAGTTATCAGTTCGAGTGCGGCTTCCAATTCCGGACGGCGTGCATCGACGGTTTCGGCAAGACGTTTGTATTCTTCGGGATGCAGATTCTGAAAGGACAGATCCTCAAGCTCCGAACGAATTTTACCCATCCCGAGCCGATGTGCGATAGGAGCATAAATATCTAGAGTTTCCTGAGAGATACGGGCTCGTTTTTCCGGTTTAAGAAATTTCATCGTCCGCATGTTATGCAGACGGTCGGCAAGTTTTATCAGAACGACTCGGACATCTGTCGTCATTGCCAACACCATTTTTCGGACGTTCTCGGCTTGCTGTTTTTCTTTTGAAAGATCGCTGATATGGGCGATCTTAGTTAGGCTGTCAACGAGATGCGTTATCTCATCGCCAAAATAGGAGCGAATTGTTTCGAGATCGACCAAAGTGTCTTCGACAACATCATGCAGAAGCCCTGTGGCAACACTGGCTTCGTCCAGACGCATATCTGCCAGCATATAGGCTACTTCGAGCGGATGAACGAGGTAAGGCTCGCCTGAGGCCCGCTTTTGGCCTTTATGATGAAGCGCGGAAAAAAGATACGCCTTTCGGATCAGTTCGATATCCGGATCGGGGCGGTTCTCTTCAACCTTTTCGATTACGTCTTCGATGCGAATCATAAATGAAGTCAATAAACATATTAGCCGTTAAACGCCGACAAATCCATTATTTTATTTAACCGATCGGAGATAAGAATAAAAAAATGGTGCTGCATTAAAAATGAGCACCACGTTATTTAACTAAGAGTATAAGATATTAGGATCCGGCGTTATTTCCGGCGTTCGCATTGGCATTTGCGTTGGCGTTGGCCTTCGCTTCTTCAACACGAGCATCTTTTTCAGCTTGAATATTAGCCGTTACCGTACTAAGTTCAACATATGCCTCACGAGCGGCATTGGCCTCCTCTCGAAGTTTTGCAGCATCATCTTCTCTGCCTTCCATTTCAGCCAGACGGCTGTCCTGGATAAGCATACTTGCTTTATAAGAGCGAGCCGATTCAAATGATTGAACTGCATCGCCAAGAGCGACGAGCTGAGCATCCGTCAATGGATTAACATCCACGTTCTTAGCATTCTTGACCTCGTCGGTTTCAAGCGTAAGAGCCTGATCGACCAATTTTTTGCCCTGTTCGATACAAGCTTTCATCTTGTCGAACTCAGCCGGATCGGCCGGTTTTACATACTGAAAAACATCTTTGCCGTCACGTTTTGCAGGCTTTTTGGTCGCTTCGGTATCAGAGATCGAATTTGCACACGAATTCTGTTTCGCGGCCAAAGCGATCAAAGCGTCCGCACGATACTGCGGTTTGATGCTTTCGTTAGCTGATCTTTCGGTCACCCAACGCTGCCATTCGTCCGTTTTATCCAAATTTTCATACAGGCCTGCAACTGCTTTGTATGAAGATTGGTCATTCGCATCGAACGTCAAAGCCTTTTTGTATGCTTCGATCGCCGCTTCCGCCAAGCTTGTTTTCTGACGGTCACCGACATATTCCGAATGCAGCGTTCGGGCTAAGAATACCTGAGCAATACGGCCTTCGAGTGTAGATCCATCAGGATCACGTTCAGTGGCGCGTCGAAACAACGCTTCGGCTTCGGCGAATTTGCGTCCCTTATAAGCTTCGGAACCATCGACCAGATTTTTTCGTGAGGCGACGCGATTATAAAAAGAACAGTTCGTCGCCGTCAAAACTGTCGCAATTATTAAAACAAAAATCCCTAAACGAGAAAAACTCATTTTTCGACTCCATTTAAGACATAGAACCTGTTGGGCCGCAGCCGAAGCTCAGCCCTGACCGGTACTAGTCTTCAAATTATTCTGTAAGATCGTCGATCTGCAAACCAACGGGTTGAGCACCGGCCATTTTCGAAGCGTCGATAACTTTTACAACGTCACCGTATTTGACGGTGGTCGGCGCTTTGATAAAAACGGTCTTCTCGATCTCGTTGGGGTTACTGTCTTTAACAACACGGTTTGTTTCACGATCTTTAAAGATCTGACCTAGTCTGGTCGTTAAAGGCTCTGTGTTGCTGATGTCGCCAAGCGTTTCATTGTTGTTCAATACTATGGCTCCGGTCGCGCGATTGATAGAGATAACGAGCGTAAGCGGATTAGGCTTTACGTCAACGTTCTGTGTATCTTTCGGTTCGGCGGGAACCTGTGCCTCGAAACGGCTCGGTTTTACCGGCGTGATGACCATAAAGATGATCAAAAGCACCAGCAGGACGTCGATCAACGGCGTTACATTGATATTTGGTGTTGCTCCATCAGAGGAGCCACCTGTTGACATTCCCATAGTTCAAATACTCCTGAGCCCGGAACGAATTCCCCGGGCTTCGGCTGATCGCTATTCTTCAGTTTTGCCTGTGCCTTTCTTTTTATCAGCAACCAGGCCGATCTTATCGATATCCTGTTTCCTGATAACGTCGATCGCCTGGACAACACGCCCGTAATCGACCTCAACACCGCTCTTGATATAGACAATGCGGTCTTTCGGAGCTTTATCCTTCATCATGCTGCTGATCTTTTCACCTAAAGCATCGATCGGGAAAACCTCTTTTCCGATGTAGAAAGTATTATTATCGGGGATCGATATCACAACAGACGTATCTTTCGTGATATTAGCGTCCTCCACAGGCTCATTTAATCCCTTCGGAATATTTACCGTTACCCCCTGCTGCAATAGAGGTGTGACGATCATGAAAATGATCAGCAGCACCAACATCACATCCACCATGGGCGTTACGTTGATATCCGAATTATATTCATCGGTTCCACCGATTTTTCCAGCCATTGAATTACACTCCCTTGGTTAAACCAATTAACGAATTAGCCTTTAAGAGCTTTCGTACGCTGTTTGATGAAATAATCAACCAATTCCGAAGCGGAGTTTTCCATTTCGACACCAAAGCTGGTTACTTTGTTTGTAAAATAGTTGAAAAGCCAAACGGCGGGAACAGCAACGGCGATACCGAATGCGGTAGCGACCAAAGCTTCGGCGATAGCGGCACCGACGGCTCCGATACCGGCATTTTCAGCCTGTGCCAAAGCGACGAACGCACCGATGATACCGACAACCGTTCCGAACAATCCGACGAAAGGAGCGGTCGAACCAACAGTTGCGAGTCCGGAAAGGCCGCGTTTAAGTTCGGCTGTTTTGACGGCGATCGCACGGTCAAGAGCTCGTTTCGAAGCTTCCATTTCATCTGCCGAGATCTCGGTGTTGCCCTGATGAGCGGCGAACTCCTTGAGGCCGGACGAGACGACCATAGCCAAATGTGAATCTTTGTGCTTGTCGCCAATGTTGATGGCTTCGTCAATGTTGTTGTTCTTCAAAGCCTGAGCAACTTTCGGTGCATATTGACGCGATTGTGCTTTTGCTTTGTTGTAGGTAAGCAGACGTTCGATGCCGACGGCGATCAGGTAAACGGACATCAACAACAAGATGATGATGACGACCCAACCTGGCCACGTCAAACTTTTGGCGATATCATAAAGACCAAATGAGATCTTCGTGCTGCCTTCAGCGAACATCAGAAATGAGCCAATAAGGCTGCTAAGAAATGTCATGGTTTTTCCTCCAAAGAAATCAGAAAAATTTTGTAAAATTGCAAGAAATCTAATTTTATCGCGGGCGGCTTTGTTGACCGACCCGCGATAGCGATCTTATTACGGTGTGAAATTATATGTGATCACACCTGAAACTTTAACAGGTTGCCCCGAAAGCAGCGTTGGGCTGAATTTTGCCCTTCGTGCGGCATCCACCGCAGCGGCTTTCAAAAGCGGATGGCCGCTGGCCGCGCTTGCAGAAACCACATTACCGTTCTCATCGATAAGAACCTGTACCGTAACCTTACCCGCGATCCTCATCGAACGTGCGGCAGATGGGTAGGCAGGCGTCGGAAGGCTTCGAGCCTTGCCATTGAGTACGCCGCCGGATATCTGCTTCGGTACCGGTTTTGGTTTAGGTGCCGGTGGTGGAGCGGTCGGACCAACATCTGCGTCGCCGTCGCCACCATTACCACCCGCATTACTACCGGTTCCACCGGCGTTGATTGGGCCTTTATAATCAGGCGGCGGAGCGTTTTCAGCATTAAAATTCCTATCGCCTTTTACAGTGAATCGATTTGGATCACGCGGCGGAATAGTAGATTTAACCGTGCTGACCTCTTTTGGCGGTTTCGGAGATTCCATCATATTTTGGATGATCTCTTTACGCACATCGACGTTAGGAGCCTTTTGTTCCGGCTGTTTTTCAGGTTCGGGTTTAGGCTGATCGTCCACAACGGGTGGAGCGACGAGCGTTGTCAACTCAAGATCCGAGCCGCCCATCGCATAATCTTTGGCAAAAAGGCTGTACATCCACGCGCTTACCATTATCAGCGACATTATCACCAAAGTGGTCAGCAAAAAGCCGCCTTTCCTTTTGTTTTCGCCAGAAGTATTTCTGGATTCAACTAATTGATCTAACATCTTTATATTCCTCCCTTACTACCGGTGCCAAACGTGGTCATAGGGTTAAGAAACCTTCTAACTTTTTGATGAAAAATACCGATACTTGCGTTGCCGCGATTCTAACCGTTGACCGGCCGCCGCAAACTCGTATTTTTTTTCAGATCCGATACAGTTTTATTTCGCTTCATCAATACAGGCAAGTAAAACTAATGCCGGCAATTGGTGATACACCGTCCCGAAACCCATTTTGCTAAATATTTTAAGCTTACAGGCGATGCGAAATATTTAATTGACCAGCAACGTAGAAAAGTCTAATTATTTCAAATGCGAAAGTCAAGAATACTGCAATAATTTCTTAAAATTTTTGTTCTTTTTTTATCTATGCATACGGCTGTTCGCTGCAACAAGAGACCGTTCTTGATCGAACGAGCCTTATTAACCTTGCCTGCTTATCAAACTTCAGGCCGGCAGCCGTCATAAATAAAACTTATTGAATTCAAAAAATAATGTCCAAGCTAATACGCACAGATGAAACTTTGGTTTCACCCATGAGTAAGTTTTTTTTTAATTTATTATTTTGTCACCGGCCGACGCGTAACCGAACGGCGCGATTGAGATGCCAGAGCGTCGCTTCCCGACTTTGCCGCTGCGGCTTTGCCCGAACCGTCATCCAAAACCGCCGCACCGATCTTGTCTTGCCACCAAATGGCAATCGGGCTGGCGATGGCGATAGTCGAATATGTTCCGGCGATACTTCCGACAAACAGTGCGAGAGAAAAACCGAGCAGAACCTCTCCGCCGAATAGAACCAATGCCAGAACAGCCAGAAAAACCAACCCGTTGGTTACGATCGTTCGCGACATTGTCTGATTGATCGAATCGTTCGTCAGCGAATATAAAGATTGCCCGCGATGGATGGTCAGATTTTCACGTATGCGGTCGAAAATAACGATCGAGTCATTTACGGAAAAACCGACGAGCGTCAGGAACGCGGCCAAAACCGTAAGGCTGACCTCCCATTGAAACACCGAAAAGAATGCGAGGGTGATCAGAACGTCGTGAAAAACAGCAATGATAGCTCCGGCGGCGTACGTCCAATCATATCGAAAAGCGATATACAATAAGATGCCGACCATACCTAAAAGCGTCGCGATGATCGCCGAATTACGAAGCTGAGCACCGGCGATGGGGCCAACCGAATCGGTTCCCACGATCTTATATGCCGCATTTTCGTCTTCCTGCAAAGTTTTGGCACCTTCGGCTTCTTTGCCAAATTTATCCAGAGCTTTTCTCACCATTGCGCGGCCAGCATCAACCTGTGCGGCGGTTTCCATTCCGACCTTGCCGTCATTGGCTTGAGCAGTAGCTGTATTCGAATTGGCTGCGGTCTGTGCAGGTTGTTCAGTCTTGCCTTCGCCGACGATCGGCACCTTGATCAGCACTTCGTCGGATTTATCAGTTGATTCCTGAATGATCGGTTCTGTAAAACCGACCTCATTCAATGCGTCGCGTAGATCGTCGTTGGAAGGTTTGGCTTTGAATTTTGCAGTGATGACAGTTCCACCTTGGAAATCGACGCCGAGATTAAAGGCTTCGGTTCCGCCGGGCATGAACTGTCTGCCTATAGCCGAGATCAGTCCGGCCAAAAGGATAACGATCGAAACCGCGACAAGCGGTTTTCGCCATCCCATCCAATCGATGTTTATGTTCTTAAAGATTTCAACCATTTTCTTTCGTTTTGCCGCTGGCTCTGAAGCTCAGAAACCACTGCGGCGAATAATTAAATACTGATCTCCTTCATATCCGGGTTTTTATCAAGCAGCCACATAAAAATGGTGCGTGAAACAAAAACAGCGGAGAAAAGGTTAACGAGCAAACCGAGTGTCAGTGTAACCGCAAATCCGCGGATCGGCCCGGAACCGTACATATAGAGTATGGCCGCGGAAATAATGGTCGTGACATGTGTGTCAATGATCGTTATAAATGCTTTGTCAAAACCGACCTTCACCGCGTTGGCCACGGTATGTCCGGCCTTTAATTCCTCGCGCATTCGTTCGAAGATAAGCACGTTGGAATCGACCGCCATTCCGACGCCGAGAATAAATCCGGCGATGCCCGGCAATGTCAGCGTAGAATCCAGCAAGATCAAAGCCGCCAGCGTCAAAAGCATATTCAATGTCAGAGCAACTACGGCATTTATGCCAGATCCGCGATAATAAAAAAGCATGAACAGGACGATAAATATCAATCCCGCAACTGATGCCGTAACGCCCGACCGGATAGAATCGGCACCAAGGCTTGGCCCAACGGTTCTTTCTTCCAAATAAACGATCTTTGCCGGCAAAGCACCTGAGCGCAAAGTCAAGGCAAGATCCTCGGCGTCGGTTTTAGTAAATTTGCCTGATATTTCACCTTGATCGAAGATCTGAGATTTGATGAACGCGACAGATTTCACTTCGCCGTTCAAAACAACACCCATGTAATTTCCGATATTCTTACCGGTCCATTCGCCAAATTTTTGAGCACCGCCGGGTTTGAATGAAAAAGATATCTGATAATCGCTTTCGTTGCCTGTACGCGAAACCGCGTCAGCTCCGCGAAGTTCGCTGCCGTCAACAACTGCCGGATATTCGACAACAACAAATTGCTTTGGTGGTTCTTGGCCGTTGGCAAGCGGCACTGCACTGCGTTCGGTAAAAGGAAATATTTTACGATTTGGCGGAACAGCTCCGCCTAAAGATTGTTTTGCGGCTTCTTCCGATGGGTATGTCTGTACCGGCGAAGGATTCGGCGGACTGACGACCTTCATCAGTTCGAGGTTCGACTCGGCTCCGATCAATTGTTTGACGCGTTCGGGATCGTCAACGCCCGGCATTTGCAAAAGTATCTGCCCCGAAGATTCCGAACCGCGTTTTTGGATCGTCGGTTCTTTTACGCCGAATGCGTTAATGCGGCTTTCGATAATGTTAAGAGCTTGATCAACAGCTTGTGTTTTACGCAGATTTTGCTGGATGCTGGGCAGCGACCATGTAATCTTGTTTCCGCTTGTCGATTCGTTCCAATTTACAAAATCGACCTTCTTTTTGGCGGCCTCGATCACAGCCGGGATCTGTTCGGGATCGGAAACCTCCAGCGAAACCGTATAGGTTCCGTTTTCGGCGACAACACTGTTTCCGGTAACCGGCAGATTTTCATCTGTCGCGGCGGTCATTGCTGCTTGAGCGCTGTTTTCAGTCAGCGTTTTTAGGTATTCATCCGTTTCAACCTGCATTACAAGGTGAGAACCGCCTTTTAGGTCGAGTCCAAGATTGATGTTCTGTTCGAGGTTCGCCCTCACTCCAGACAGCGTAAAATCGGCTCCGACCGGAACACGCCGCGGTCCAAGCACGATATAAATACCCCCAATGGTTATAATGAGGATGATCAAACTTCTGATCAGCAAACTTTTATTCTTCATAACAAATGAGCAAAGGTGGTTTGGGGTACGGACGAGAATTTTTTAGAGGCCGTTCGATCCTGCTACCAACGCGGTTAAGATTCCATCTCCGCTTTTTTTCCGACGACTGCCGCTTTTCCTATTTCGATAAGCGATTTGTCCGCACTAAGTATTACAAAACTCGTATCGCGTATTTCTTTTACTTTTCCGATAACGCCGCCGTTGGTGACGACCTCGTCATTGATCTTCAGTTGCGAGATCATTTCGGACAGCTTTTGTTTCTGTTTTTTTTGCGGAAGTATAACGAGAAAATAGAAGATAGCAAAAATAAATACGAACGGAAGCAGAGACCATAACAAACCCGATCCGCCGGCTTCCTGAAATAACAACAATGTAATATTCATTTTAAGATAAATGCTGAAAATAAAAACTAAACTATATACACTCAGCGCCCGATTATCAAACGCTTTGGCCTTCCGTTTCCTTTAATTGTTTAAGAAAATCGCTTTTGAACCGCGAGAAATCGCCGAATTTGATAGCTTGCCTAATTCGAGCCATAGTGTCAAGGAAGAACGCAAGGTTATGATGCGATAAAAGTGTTGCGGCATTCATCTCGCCGGCCTGATACAAATGCCTCAGATATGCTCGTGAATACCGCTTGCAAACCGAACACGAACAATTTGGATCAAGCGGGTTTTCATCTCGCGTATGTTTTGCGTTCCTGATATTAAGCTTTCCGTATGATGTGAATGCCGTTCCCGTGCGTCCGTTACGCGTCGGTATCACGCAATCGAACATATCGACGCCGTTCGCGACTCCTTCGATCAGGTCTTCCGGCGTGCCTACTCCCATTAAATACCGCGGCTTATCGTTCGGCATTTTCGGCGCGATATATTCTAAAATATCGTACATTATGGATTTTTCTTCGCCGACGCTTAAGCCTCCGATCGCATATCCGTCAAATCCGATCTCGACAGTTCGTTCCAAACTCTCGCTTCGCAGATCGCGGTGGCCGGCTCCCTGAATAATTCCAAACAGGGCCTGGCTGCCTGACAGACCTTCGATGTCTGAGATGCGTCCTGTATCCTTTCCGGTTTGCTGAAGCTCAATAAAACGCACCTTCGAACGCGATGCCCAACGAGCCGTGAGTTCCAAACTCTTTTTCGTAGCGTCAAAACCTGCGTCGCCCGGCGGGCATTCGTCAAAGACCATTACGATTTCCGCTCCTAACGCCGCTTGAATTTCCATCGAAATTTCTGGCAAAAGAAATTTCTTACTTCCGTCGAGATGTGATCTGAATTCAACGCCTTCTTCGGTAAGTTTCCTCAGATCGGTTAGCGAAAAAACTTGAAAGCCGCCCGAATCCGTCAGCAGCGAACGGTTCCATGTCGAAAATTTATGCAGTCCGCCGAGTTGGCGAATGATATCCGTACCCGGCCGCAGAAAAAGGTGATAAGTATTCCCGAGAATTATTCGCGCGTCGAATTCGTTTTCGAGCCATTCGAAGCGTACGCCTTTCATGGCCCCTTGCGTACCGACAGGCATGAACACCGGCGTTTCTATAATAGAACGCCTCGTGCGCAAAATTCCCGCTCGAGCTTCGCCGTCGCTCGCAATTATTTGCCAATCTATCGGCTTCATATCGTTAATATTTCTTTCTCACCAAAGCCCAAATATTGGGAGCTCCAACGGCCGCTTCGGAAACGATCACGCCGTGCTCATTTATCAGAACCGCTGATGGTGTTCCGTACATGCCAAGCTTTACAGCCGTTTTGTAATCTTTTTCTAAAACTATCGGCGAAGAAAGGGCGAGTTCGCGGTGATCTTCTTCGGCACCTTCGGAAAACAAGATCAACCGCGGATCCTTTTCAGTTCGCTCGCGGTCGAACCTGACCATTGATGGGACAAGTTCACGGCAGTGCGGACACGACGTGCTCCAAAATATCGCAAGCGTCGGTTTGCCGGTAAATGTCCCGGCGTTTATCTCTTCGCCATCTATTGTAGTGATCTTGAATTCTGGTATTTTTTCGCCGATCTTTGTTCGTGAGGCTTTGCCGTTCTTGCTGATAAAATGAATGTGTTCCTGTTTCAGGTCAGCTTCGCTAAAACGTCGCATCAGATCACGTATGGCCTGTTCCCCGACAGTCGTTTGACTGGCGATTATTCCGTCCGGCCTAACTATGATCGCCGTTGGCGACCATTTTGCGTTTACTGATAAGGCTAGTTCGCGCGAATCCTGCAAAAGTATCGACGCCGCGCCTGCTTCGCCAAATTTCTCGATATTATCTAAGCCTTTTCCGTTACTGACGATAACAACCTGTAAATTATCTGAATGCCTTTGAGCAAATTCGGCAATTTCCGGAACCATCGAGCGGCAAGCTCGGCAAGAGGTTCCAAAGAAAAGATATAGAACGAATTTGTTTGCGGCCAGAATAGACCGACTCGTGACCTGAACGCCTCCGACATTCTCAATCGAAAAATCCGGAAACGGAGCTCCGATCGGCAAAGCATCGACCGGATTCCCTGCGCTTTGGCGTTCGACCTGTTTTGTTTGGCCGGCAATGACGAGATCAAGTTCGGCGTTTCGCAAAAGAATTTTTTGATTCGCCTGAAAACGAGCCGCGTAAGAGATCAGAACAATCAAGCCAATAACCAATGAAAGCAAAAGCGAGGTTTGTAAAATTGCCGCAGCGTCGTTTCCAATTGGTAAACCCTGAGAATATTTTCCGCTGAAAACAAGATAAGCGGCTACGGCGGCGAATACTATATTTCGAACAACGCTTGAAATACCAACTTTTGAATCGCTCAATTCGCCGAAACAATGACAGTGCGGAGCTTTTCCCTGTGATATCTGATAGCTCATTCCGGCGATAAATATAACCATTAGCGCAGTTCCGGCTATCGCTCCGTACCACGAGGTTTGGAGGAACAGCAGCGAAACCGCGATCGCTATTTCAACTATCGGGAGGATCGCCGCAATGTGGCTTACAATGGTTTTCGGAACTCCGAAATCTTCGATAGAATTTTCCGAACCTTCACGGTCAAGAAGTTTTCCGACGCCCGCAAGCGCAAATATCCCGAATAAGAACAATCTGATCAATAAAAGCAAAATTTCCATTTATCTCGATGCTTTCGCCTTTCTAACTTTATGTTTTTCTTTCAAGCGCAGCGGAGTCGCAAAAAACTCGAACTCTTCGCGAAGGCGATTTTCAATATATCTCAAGTAAGAAAAATGTAACCCGGCCTTTGTTCCACCGGATGTAAAAATAACGAACAGCGGCGGCCGCAAGCCGCCTTGCGTAATATATTGGACCTTCATTCGCGAAACATTTCCTTTATTAGGCGATGGAGCTGTGCCGCCGCGCGGCTGTGAAATGTTTTCTTCAAAAAATTTGTTCAATTGCGATGTCGGAACACGCTTATTTCGTGCTTCGTTCGCTTTAACGGCAAGAGGTAGAATTTTCGGAACACGCTGGCCGGAAAGCGCCGATATCGTGACCAACGGAGCCCAATCCAAAAATTTCATATGCCTGCGAAGCTCACGTTCAAATTCATAGATCGTGTTTGTGCCTTTTTCTTCTACAGCATCCCATTTATTTACAGCGATTATTACCGAACAACCCGAATCGACAGCATAGCCGGCAATATTTGCATCAAGATTCGCAACGCCTTCAACCGCATCTATGATAAGTATCGCGACATCCGCTCTTTCAAGCGCTTTTCGCGCCATAACGACCGAAAGTTTTTCGGCCATTTCTGTCGTCTTGCCCTTTCGTCTGATGCCGGCCGTATCTATTATCGTAAATTTCCGGCCGTCAACCTCAAGTTCTGTGTCTATCGAATCGCGAGTCGTTCCGGCTATCGGCGAAACGATCACACGTTCTTCGCCTAAAATACTATTGAGCAGCGATGATTTACCTACATTGGGTCGGCCGATTATCGCAAGCTTTATATCTTCCGTTTCTTCTTCTTCGATCTCTTCTTCAAATTCGAGGACATCAAAAACATTATCCAAAAGATCGCCGACCGAAGTTCCGTGCTCCGCCGAAAGCGGCGAAAGCTCGAACCCGAATTGATAGAACTCGGCGGCTTCCTCTTCGACCTTTCTGGTTTCGGCTTTGTTCGCAGCAATAAAGATCGGCTTTCCGATGTTCCTCAAATAAACCGAGATCTCTTCGTCCAAAGGCGTTACACCAGCTCGTGCATCTACGACCCAAATTATCGCTTGAGCTTTTTCGATAGCAAATCCGGCCTGTTTGAAGATGTTCGCCGGAATGATCGCTTCATCATCCGGCACGATACCGCCGGTATCGACGAGTTCGAATGTTCTTGCTTTCCAAGAAACTTCGCCGTAAATGCGGTCACGTGTGATTCCCGGCTCATCACCGACGATAGATCTTCGCGAACCGGTCAAGCGATTAAAAAGCGTAGATTTTCCTACATTCGGCCGGCCTATTATCGCGACCAGCGGTTTGTTTATGCCTGTTGTCATTATGTATATATTAAACTTACGACATTTTAGCAGGATTGCACCGATTTATGGTAAAAGGGGAAACATAAATTGTGTTATAAATTTCCTGCATAACAAAAAACAATGACCGAAAAATCCGCTCCGAACAAACTTGAACGTCCGGTGGACACAAAAACTGACCATATTCTCGGCGACAATGACGCACAGATCACACTTGTCGAATATGGTAGTTATTCCTGTACGCATTGCCATGCGGCTCACGAGGTCGTCGCAAATCTGCGAGATCGCTTCGGCGACCAAATGCGTTATGTTTTTCGTCAGTTGCCTATTGCCGGTAGCGAAACGGCTCGACCGGCAGCGGTTCTAGCCGAATTCGCTTACGAAGCAACCGGAGAATTTTGGCCGATCCACGATCGCCTGATGAAACGCGGTCCGGATTTTTCGGATGGCGATCTTGACCGTATCGCCGGAGAATTTGAACTTTCTCCGGATGACGTTGTAAATTCCGAGATCTTGGAAAAAGCCGAGGCACGCGTCAAACTCGACCGCCGAACCGCGATCCGTAGCGGAGCCCGCGTCACACCGACATTTTTTATCAATGGCAGGCGTTATGAAGGCGCGTGGGATGAACAGGCTCTTACGGAAGCAATGGTCGGTTCTCTCGGCCACCGCATTCACAGTGCAACCATAGATTTTGTGCGTTGGGGTCCGTCCACCGGATTGATGCTGCTGATAACAACTTTGCTTGCAGTTTTGCTGGTCAATTCACCGCTTGGGCCGACTTTCGAGGCATTCTGGAAAACAAAATTTTCGATCGGTTTTGGCGGATCAATATTTGATCTTTCGGTGCTGAATTGGATAAACGACGGTCTTTTAGTTCTTTTCTTTTATGTCGTGGGGCTTGAGATAAAACGTGAATTTACCATCGGACATCTTGCCGGTATCCGTCTTGCGGCTTTGCCGATCGCCGCCTCGATCGGCGGCATGATCATTCCGGCCCTTATTTATTTCATGATATTTCCGACCGGAGAACTATCTCATGGTTGGGGAATTCCGATCGCCACCGACACGGCATTTGCCATCGCTTTGATCGTGCTTTTGGGTGACCGTGTGCCGATCGAACTCCGTGTATTTCTGACAGCGGCCGTGATTGTCGATGACCTTGCCGCTATCGGCGTCGTCGCTTTCTTTTATTCCAGCGAGATCCATTTCATATTTATCGCGGCAGCTACTTTGATAGTTGTAGCTCTTGTCGTGCTGAATAGATGGAATGTATATCGGCCGCTGCCGTATGTTGTAGCCGGTTTTTTCTTATGGATCTTTTTGCATGAGGCTGGCATCCACGCAACTCTCGCCGGTGTAATATTGGCGATATTTACGCCGACACGACCACCGGGAAATCTTCCCGCTTTGCTTGCACAGGCGGAAAATGTCCTGCTTGACGAAAAAGGACGTTATGACGAACAGATATTGCGCCACGGCCCATCCGAACCGGCAATAAATCAGCTAAACGTGATCTTTGACCGTATCGAATCTCCGGCATCGAAAATTTTACGAGCGCTTGAACCGTGGTCAAGTTACTTCGTTTTGCCGATCTTTGCTTTCGCCAATGCCGGCGTTGTACTTTCACTGAATGTCATCGATGGCCATATGCGGCTTATGGCGGCGATAATTCTAGGGCTGGTCGTCGGCAAACCTTTGGGCATTTTAGGCGGTGCGGCACTGGCTGTTTATTTAAAACTCGCACAAAAGCCGTCCACATATACATGGCGTCAAGTTTTCGGTGTTGGTGCGATCGCAGGTATCGGGTTTACCATGTCGCTGTTTATCGCCGGGCAAGCATTTTCCGATCCGGCAAATTTCGATTCGGCAAAGATCGCTGTTTTCGCGGCATCGATAATCGCCGGCCTTGCAGGAACTATTATCTTATGGAAACGTCCGGAAGAAAGTTTGGACGAATCTTCCGATGTTCCAAATTCCGCCGATCTAACGCATTCTGCAGCAAATTGCGAAGTTGATATCGAGCTTGGCGATACGGCACAACCCGTGTAGATCTATAAAAAAGCCCCGTCGATAAACAACGGGGCTTTTATTTATACTCACTTTGAAGATCAGAAGACTATCGCTTCGAATATAGATCCTAGGATACTTCCCAGAATGCTGTACCGGCCATTGTTGTATTGACCGTATTCATATCTTCCATAATAACCGTCTTCATAGCCGCGTTGGAAACCTTGTCGGAAATAATAGTTATATTCCGAAAGATCCACGTAGTATGAATCATAGCCGTAGCTCGCGTCTTGATATCCGTAAGACGATTGGTAATTATATCCCCAACTGTCTTCGCGGTCAGCCAAGCCTGCCCGGAATCCCTCTTCGTAACCATTATTGACCGCATCACGGAGCATTTGTGCTCCGTATTGGCTGGTGTAGTAATAACTTCCGCCTCGGTAGTAGCGATAATTGTAGACCAAATTGTTATAGTAACGCTGCTGCTGCAAACGCTGCTGATCTCGTCTGATCCTATCCCAATAACGATTTTGATAGTTTATATAATTGCGGCGATTTTCTTGTTGAAGCCGTCGAATTCTATCATTTCGAGTATTTTCCCAATTTCGCCAGCGGCTGTTGTACTGCTGTTGACGCTCACGAGCGATCCGCTGCTGTTGAGCACGATCGATATTCTGAGGCGTCTGACGACGATCGTTATTTCTCGTCCACGAACCATTGCGATCATTCTGCGTCCGATTGTTTTGACGCTGACGCTCTAAAGCCTCACGCTGCTGCTGAGTCTGCCTATTTTGAACCTCACGCTGTTGCCGAGACTGACGTTCCCATTGATTGTTTTTCTGATCGTTCGCGCGATCTTGTGCTTGCCGTTGACGCTTTGCTTGATCCTGAGCTTGTCGCTGGCGGTTCGCTTGATCTTGTGCTTGCCGTTGACGGTTCGCCTGATCCTGAGCCTGCCGCTGACGGTTCGCCTGATCTTGTGCTTGCCGTTGACGGTTCGCCTGATCCTGAGCCTGCCGCTGACGGTTCGCCTGATCTTGAGCTTGTCGCTGGCGGTTCGCCTGATCTTGAGCTTGCCGCTGGCGGTTCGCCTGATCTTGAGCTTGTCGCTGACGGTTCGCTCTCTGTTGCTGAACTTTATTGTCGTTATTTTGGGCTTTACGCTGATTAACCGGCGCTGGTTTTTCTTTGGCGGAGGCAGCTGAATCTCCGCGGCCACGATTATTATTATCGCGGGTACGCTGAGCGCTTGCATCTGTCGCCCCAATGAAGAGCAGGCCGGCAAATGCCGCGGCTATTCCGGTATTTCTTAAATATTTTGATCTCATTCTCTTCTCCTTGTCCATAACTTGCCTCACAATAAATCCCTTCCGAGATAATATGTGCAATTTATATGCCATACACATTCATACGCAAAACATTAAGAAAAGTAGAGTTTATGTAAGAAAAAAGATACGAAATCGAAAACAGACCAACGTTTTGAGTAGATCAAGGCTTTATAAAACTATAAGCAACATGCACATTCAGAACACTATCCTGCACATCGGTTCGGATGGAATCTGCCCGCATACGAATTCCTGTAGAGTTTTTCATAGGAATATCAAAAGAAGCTTTGTCCAAACTAAGTATCTCTATTGGATTTATGCGTTTATCAATTGAATTTTGAACTAACTTTGCTACAAACGAGCCGCCGACACCGCCGGTACCGTTCACATTCACATTTGTGACCGTCGCATTTGCAACAAGCTTGCGCGAATCGGCGTCGTAACGCAGATCTATCCGTGTTTCAGCGTAACCGGTAAATTCAACGCAGCCTACAAAAGGCGGAGCGTAATCGCCGTTAAATGCCAAAGGAGCAAGAATGACTCCGTTACGAAATCTGACCGCAGTGCGTACGCCGTTAGCTTCGCGCATCAATCTAATAGATTGGCGGCAATCAATAGAAGAAAGGTTTTCGATAAAATTCGGCCCGAACGCCGCATGATCAGGCGTCTGATCGGAAAATGTGTTAGCAAGCGGAAATTCCGGCGGCGGAACATTTTCAAAAACCGAATCGAGCAAAGCATCCATAAAATTTTCGTTAAAACTTATGGTCAACTCCGCCGGTTCGGCTTTTGCGGCCTGAACATAAAAGATCAACAGTAATATTAAGATCGCCGCTTTGTTCATTATTTTTTGATGCCGATAATTGCGTTATATATGTCTAACAATAGGCTGAATTATTCGATTTTAGTCTGTATTATTTGATTTTAGTCTGTATTATTCGATTTTACTCTGTATTATTCGATTCGAGTCTGTATTATTCGATTTTAGTCTGTATTATTTGATTTTAGTCTGTATTATTCGATTCGAGTCTGTATTATTCGATTTTAGTCTGTATTATTTGATTTTAGTCTGTATTATTCGATTCGAGTCTGTATTATTCAATTCGACGCTGAAATATCTATTTTTGGAGTTGTTTATAGACAACCAACGACTATTTTATTACAGTCCTGCTCGGACAATATCGTGAAGCCTGATCAAACCGAGACATTTACCGTTCTCGTCCACGACCGGCAGGACGGAAATTTGCGACGACCTTTCCTCCATCAGTTTTAATGCGTCAAAAGCGAGCGAATCTTCATCCGTTGTCGTTGGATTAGCGGTCATTATCTCGGCAGCGGTGATATCCGCGAACATTTCCGGCGGCGTTCGTTCGATCGTTCGTCGCAGGTCGCCGTCAGTGATTATTCCTTCTAAGGTCTCATTCGCATCGACAATATTTACGGCACCAAGCGAATTATTCGAGATAGCCTTTACAACGTCTAAAAGCTTTGCATCCGATGAAACGTTAGGGCTTGCGTGCATAACACTTCGGACAGTGACGGTCAGTCTTTTGCCCAGTCTTCCGGCCGGATGATTGACCGCAAAATCTTCGGCCGTCAGACCTTTCGCGGCCATCACAGCCATCGCAAGTGCGTCGCCAATGGAGAGCGCGACCGTCGTCGATGTCGTCGGCGCCAGATTAAGCGGGCATGCTTCTTTATCAACCGAAGCATCGAGCACAACATCCGAATGCCTGACCAATGTCGAATCCAAATTACCGACAATGGAAATTATCTTAAGTCCGCGTTTTTCAAGTGACGGAAGAAGAGCGATTATCTCGTCGGTTTCGCCCGAGTTGCTCAGAGCGATAACAACATCGCCGGAAGATGCCACGCCAAGACTTCCGTGAAGAGCATCTGACGGATGAACAAAAACCGCGACCGTTCCGGTGCTTGTCATCGTCTGAGCGATCTTTTGCGCGATCACACCGGATTTTCCAATACCGAGAACGATGACCTTTCCGCCGCACTCAAATATAAGTTTGATCGCAGCCTCAACGCTATTCTTATCGAGCCTCTCTGCTGCCCGTTCGATCGCCGCAGATTCGATCCGCAGCATTTCGATTACTCTATCGAAGTTTTCTGTTTCCACGTAAAGAAGTTTGAATAAGATATACGGTTTATCGCAAGTATGCGGTTAAGCTTTAGGCAGCGCTGCAAAAACATCAACAACGATCTTCCATTTTCCGCCGGTAAATTTCCATATTTGCAAGAAATTTCCGGTCTCAGTAATCACTTTACCATTTATGATCTCATATCTATTCGTGACATAAGCAAGATCGCTTGTGCCGTAGAATGAAATTCGTTTTGTGATCTTCAGTTTCGACTTTCCGGCTAGCGAAACCGCAGCCTTTTTTCCTAAAGCCGGCTGAACGCCGTCGCGATAAAGTCTGATGTTGTCATCGGCGAACTGTTTGTATGCTTTAGCAGTAAACCCAAGCCCAAGCATTTCATAGAACGCCGTTGCCGCGTCGCCCGCGTAACCTTTGTTTTCGGCAGCTTTCGGGTCGGCCGGTGGTGAAGCAACGTTCTCAGGCCGAGATATATTTGCCTTATCATGCGAAATACCGATATCAACAACCGCTTTATAATCTTCACCACGCATTTCCCAGATCGTTATGAAATCTCCGAACGCTACCGGTTCGGCATCTTTTTTCGGCCTATATTCCCACGGCCCTGTCGTGTAGCCGATGGTACCGTTTACCGAGATATCCGCATAGACCGGAAACCATGAAAGCAGCGATTCGGACGGTTTTGCTTTTTCCCAAAATTCCCTGCCGTTCGTCCGATCAGGTTGGAAAATTAACGAATCTTCCGATAAATATGCAAGAAATGCTGTTTTCGAGCCGTCTTTTTTCGCCATTTCGGCAAAAGCCTGCTCCGCATCGAGCATTTTTTTTATTGGAACTTGAGCCGGAATATTTACCGCCAAGATCAGCAAGTTCGCGAGAAATAATAGAACAAATTTCATCCTGTGATTCTAGCACAACCTTTGATCAATTCCGGCGTAGAATTCCATTGATAAATAACTGATAAAAATAGGCAAATCAGCTTTGTAATGACGTCAGTAACAGTGTAAAAAGTTAATTTTGCGGAGGCTCACTTAAAAAAATGGCAAATTTCACCTTGTATGTAAAATCAAAAGGCGGATCGGATGATACCGCACAAAAAACCGTTGCTTTATTAAAAACCTATCTTGCGGCAATAACGCCCAAACAGAAAACTTTTGACAGCTGCGACGCAGTTTTGGTCCCATCGGACTCAACTCCATCGCTGCTTGATACTGACGTTATCGTTTATATCGTTCGGGATGTCTATCACAGCGTGATCTCAAAAAGCGGAGGCAATAATGACATTGCCGTTGCGGATGGGAACCTACTGGGATTGACCGATCTGACATCAAAGATCTGCGAGGTTTACTATGACCGGCTTTATAACGGCAGCGAAAAGGAATGTTCCGGTGCGTGTTATCACGAAGCCGCACATATCTTATCTAATATGGATAACGGCATGCATTCCGGCCAGGACGGATTCCTGAAAGGAAAACCGGATTATTACGGTTCACCAAGCGAGGCGAATAATACTTTTATGGCGAAACATCTCGGCCGAAAAATATCTATGCGTTCCGGACTTTAGTAACATAAATAAATCAAAGCTCCGTTGGAGCGGCCTGTTTTGGGTCGCACCTACGGAGCTTGATTTATTTTGGCGGCTGGTTTCTACAATTAGACCGTTCCTAAGGGATCTAGGCAATCCACCATTCATAATTCATCATTACACAAAGAAAACCGCCCACTTACGCAGGCGGTTCCGACATTCACCATCATATGAACCCAGTCGCTATCGCCCCCGGTTCTGACTTTACTTCACCGTGACGAAGTCCGTTCCGGTTCGGCCGAATGTTTCCGGGTGATACATTTCCTCGGCCTTTGCCGGCGGTGCGATGAACACGCCCGGAGTTGTCGCTCTGGTAACATAGGAATAGTTATAAACACCTTCCCAAAGAAGCGACGCAAATGCCTCGGCTCGTTCATCGCGGAAATTCTGATGCTCGAACCAATTCTGCCGCCACCACCAACCGCCGCCGAACGATGTGCTGCCATATTCGATTACGCTTGTATTCGGCGTTTTGTCCTCGGGTATCTTTTCGGTCACCGCCAATTCAGGATTAAGTATCTCTAATCCGGCCGGCAAATAATCGACTAAGGCGACATGATAGCGCCTTGCCTGTGCGACCATTGTCAGCCTAACGCGAACTCTCGCGCCGGATTTGATCGTCCAAGTTCCGTCAGCGTTTTGGACAACATCAGCCGGATCATCGACCGCTTCGTAGCTTCGCAGAACCGTGAAACCGTAATCAGCGGGTTTCAAGTTCAGGTTCTTCGGAGCATATTTCATTCCGATCCTGTAATAAAGCCGGCCTGCTCCTTGTTTATCCATTATCAGATTCGATTTTCCGCCCTGATCAATAAGATAAGACATCGGTATCGTTAACAGATTCGAATCTATCGACCGTCCTTGGAATTTCTGTTCCCCGGCATAGGTGTTTCCCAGCCAGATACGAGTCAGAAAATCAGGCGTGACCTTTTCGAACGCGTTGAAGTATTTATCAAGAGCAAGCAGGATAAATACGTTCTCTTGTGTATTCGACCAGGCTCCTTTCTTTCGGTGATCGAGCAATCCGCGAACGAGCTTTGGTATCAGATCGTTATTCGGATCTGCCTTGATCAATGCTTCGAGCAGAACGCCGTCGGCTCGCCGATTCGAATACATTATCACCCACGCATTATCGCCGTAATTCGTGACAAAATTCGCCGTCGCCGCTGTTTCGGTCGTGCGGTTCATAAGGAACCGTTTGATCGCTTCGACTTCGACCGCAGAGTTTTTGTCATTGGCGAGAACCGACAATGTCCAGCCCAATGCTTCGAACGGCATTTTCTCGACGGTCGCTTCGGCAAACAGTTTTTTCGTTTTGCCGACATCTTTGTCGCCCAACAGATCTCTGACATAAAGAGCATATGCGGAGATCGTCCAGCGAATTTCCGGGCCATACCAGCTAGGATAATGCTTCTCGACATCTTTCAGATATGACTTCGATCTGTTCAGCATTTCGTCCGGAACATCGAAGCCTTTGGCTTTCGCAAGTATCAACGCATGAGCGGCATGAACGCTGACGAACGGATAATCATAGCGTTCGCCGTCGCGTTTCCAGAGGCCGAAACTTCCGTCGCTTCGCTGACGCGATTGCAGTATTCGAACATCTTTGGCGAACGATGCTTTTATCTCTGCTTCGCTCGGTATTTCTTTAGCTTTGAAAGCCGTTAGAACATCTTTCAGAGCGGCGATGGAGATCATCCGCGATGAGACCTGTTCAGAACATTCGAACGGATATCGATACAAGTTTAGAAACGCATCTGTCAATTCCTGAAGCTGTGTCGAGCTTGTCGTAACTTCCAATCCGCCAAATTGCGGGAACACGTCGCCCGGAGCTTGAACCGGTTGAATGATCGCGCCGTTCTTGTCGGTCGTTCCGTATGTCGCGAATGCCTCGGTCGTCGCCGGAGTCCAAACCGGCAGCGAGATTTCGGCTGCGTCGCTCATACTTCCTGACGTAACCGCGATCTGGAACCGAGCAGTTCCGGCTTTCACCGCCGAAACCGGAAAGCGTACTTCGGCACGATCGTTGGCTTTTATAACAACCTGTTTTCCTGCGTTTTGAGTCCCGTCGTTTTGAGTCCCGCCGTTTTGAGTCCCGCCTTCAGGCGGCTCTTGACCCAAAGCAGCATTTGTCGCGCGGATCGCGACATTCACCGTCATATCCTTGTCAGTCTGATTTTGAACAACCACCGGAAGTTCGACCTTGTCGCCGAAATTCATAAATCGCGGAGCGGACGGACGAACCATCAGCGGTTTTTTCGCCGTCAGATTCGATTCGCCTTTGCCGAACCGCTTAGCCTGATCGACCGCGACTGCCGTTATCCGGTAACGCGTAAGATTATCCGGCAATTTTACCGCAACAGTTGCACGGCCGCTGGAATCGGTTTTAACCGAAGGTGCGAATACGGCGAGAGCATCGAAATTAGATCTCTGCTGGATCGGTTTACCGGCTTCGTCAACCTCTTGTCCATCAACAACAAATGTATTCTCCGCTCCGCTAGCACCATCGACCGCAAATCCTCCCGACTTTGCTTCAGGACGGGTTCCGGGAATAACTCTCAACATCGAAGTGAAATTTTCACCTTTTGGTAAAATCCCAACTTGTTTGGCTTTTATGCTGTCCGACATCTCAGAGGATGTTGTGTCAACCGTTGGTGACGGCGGCGGTGACGGCTGTTTCAGATCGTCTACATTTCGTAACAAAACATCTTTCCGCGAGTGGTAATCCATCACACCTGCTCCGCGACCCGTATAAAACACGCCGAGCGGATCTGAAATGCTATAACCCGAAAGAGCGAGAACGCTTTCGTCCACCACGACCACGGCAACTTCGCTGTTCGGGACAGGGTTACCGTTGTTATCTTTTACAACGACCGAAACCGAAGTTTCTCCGCCCGGAACGAGTGTCGTGTCCTTTGGTTCAGCCGTGACGGTCAGTTTTCTGTCGTCCGTTGAGATAGGCAGATTGATGTTGCCTGTTGCATATGCCGGACGTTTCGGGGCTTCGATTTCTTTTCCGTCCGCGCCTTTGATCGTCGCCGGTGTTCCGTCGTCGTTCATTCGCTGCGACACTCCGACGAGGTCAACCTGTGCGTAAATATTCGGCAGGTATTTTTCCTCGATCGGAATTTTCAGGGTTATCGAAGAATCCGTGATCTTGAACCGCTGTGTGCTGACGATGCCTTCGCGGCGAAGTGTCAGAATGCCTTCGGCCGGCGAGAACGGAGCGATGACGAGCAACTCGGCGGTGTCGCCCGCTTTGAAATCCTTTTTGCTCGGAATTATCTGAACCTCTTGTTGTTCAACATTGCGGTTCGGAGGCTGTTTTCCGCCGGGAACCCAAACTGTTATCTGACTTTCGTTAAAACGTTCGCGGTCGTCCATAACGGTCGCAGTTATTGTGTAAACACCACCTTGTTTAGCGATGAACTTGCATTCCTGTGCCGCTTCCGTTGATTTTACGTTGCAGAATTGTTCATCGACCGTTTTCTGGATCCACGAACCTTTCTCAAAAACATAATCCTTCAAGAGAGCTTTGATCTCGACATCGCGTCCGGCGATCAATTTGCCGTCAAGATCCGAAACGATCGATTCGACTATGATCTGTTCGCCTTTTTGAACGAACGTTCGTGGTGTTTTTATGCCGACATAAAGATCTGCCGGATGAACTATCATCGATGTAGAGCCCGACCAGGTTTGCCGGTTTACATCCATAACTGCCGACGAAGCGGTTATATTGTACGGACGCGGCGGTTTGACCGAATCGAGATCGATCTTTAGGAAATGATTGCCGCTGGCATCGGTTTTGCCTTGAAATGTCTGCGTTTGTCCGCCGCCGTAACCGCGATAATAGTTGTAGCCATACCACCAAGGAACCCATGTTCCAAATGTAAAATCGCCTCTATTCGGCGGTGTATAATTCGTCGGCGTCGCCGTAACCGTCCAGTTGACATCTGCGTTTGGCAAACCGCCGCCTGCATAATACTTTGCCGCTGCCGAAACTTCGACGCTTCCTCCGATAAAATGCGGACCTTCTGTTTCGACCTTTGCCGAAACCTCAAATTCTGGACGGCGAAATTCCTGTATCTGAAATTGGTGATAAAAACTACCGCCATTCAGGGATGTTTGCGTCTGCAACTCAATGTTTGCATTTCCCAGATTGACGTTATCGGGCAATTTGAATTTGAGATCGAAAGCTCCGAATGCGTTGAGATTTCCTTCGCCTTTTGCGATCTCGTTTCCGCGCGGATCTTTCGCAACCCATGTCAGGCCGTGCGCAACATCGCCCAGAGCTTCGACATCGCCGAGTTTTCCGACTGTGACCTGACGAATATAGCCTTTGACCGAAACTTCCTCGTTCGGCTTATACATTTTGCGGTCGTCAAAAACGAACCAGCGAAGCGAATCGATCTGCTTTTTCTTATACCAATTACCGCTGTCCTGCCAATAGTAATCCGAATTTTCCGGCAGGAACGCGACATCTTTTCCGCGTTTTGCGATCAAAAGATTTGGCTGATCAGGAGACGTCGTTGAGGAAAGTGCAATTCGCAAAATGCCATTGTCGCCGGTAACATTAGTCTGCGCCGGTTCGACAGTCTCTGTTTCGACAGAAGTTCCTTCGGCGTCAAATGATTCGACACTCGGTCCGCCCGATTGGTTTGCACCTGTCAACCAATCCCAGGCCTGTGCCAAATAACCGCGATTGTCCGGTTCGGTATTTGCCGCAAGCGGTGTTCCGGCATTCGGATAGATCGAAAGCTGCACACCAGCAAGTGCGTTCCCGGTTTTCAACTCCGTCGCAAAACCGACAAGTTCTTCATTATCGACGAACGCATCTAAACCGATATTGGTCGATTGCACCCAAGCGACAACCCTTTGTCGATCGTTCTTATTACGGCGAACGGTCGGTTCTATATCAACGATGACGTTGCCGAAACCGCCATCCAATGCTTTTGCTATATCGACGCGTGTTTCGACAAGCTCATCGGCGACATTCTCGATATTCACGACCTTGTCGACGACCAACGAACCGGGAATCGCGAATTTCTGACCGTCATCGTAATTGATCCGTCGATAGAACTGCGTGAACTTATTCCAGTCTGTCGGCTGAACCTTGTAAACCTTTACTTTCAAAGCTGAATAATTCGTCGAATAGACCGAATAAACGGGCTTCGCCGCCGGATCGAGAATAACCATCGTTCCGCCCTGCGAATATATCGTCGGCGGAGCCGATCCGACCTTGATCGTCGCCGTGACGGTTTTTCCGAGTGTTTGCCCGAACTGATCCATTATCGAACCGTCAACAGTGATCTTATAGGTCGTTCGTCCTTTTTTAACACCCGAAATATATATCGAATTTCCGGATGGAAATATTTTGACGCCTTCGATAGCCGGTTCGATCTTCACCATATTTTCAGTGAATTTCGAACTGTCGATCGGGTTATTAAATTGGATATACCAATTGTCAAAAGGCGAACAATCACCTTTGCCTTCCCAACCGCAAATGGCTTTCTGGAATTGCAGCGGTCCATAGGTTCTAAAACTGAACGATTGTTGTTCGATAGTTTTCAGCGGACCTTCGGCAGACGGCGTGCCTTTTTTGACCGCAATGTTTATCGCCGCGTTTCCGGGCAAGCCATTCTCGATCGAACCATCGACTCCAACAGCACGGAAAACGAGCCAGCGACCGGGCTGCTGTTGTTTAATATAATTTGAGACGATTTCATCGCCGCCGATCTCTTCTTCGGTCGCAAGCCGTGTCTGAAGAGCTTTGCCGTTTCCGGTAACTGAAATGTTCTTTAGGACCGAAGCCGGATCTATTGCCTGATCGAACGCCGCAAATATCAAAGCGTTACGCCGAACAATGTTGTTCTGCGGATACATTGCCGTAAGTTTTGGCGGCGGCGTTCTAAATGTCCATGAAACGTCCTTCGGCAGAACTTCGCCAGTTGCCGACTTTGTCCCGGCAGGAACACGAGCTGTGTATTCGGTAGCCATCGGAAAACGCTTTGTCGTGTCGAACATCAGCGTTTTTGTTCCGAGCCATCGCCAGCGGCCCTCGACCTGCGGCGACAATTGTACCGGTGCATATTGCGCGGCTTCTTCCTGCGATGTGACGGAAACCATCGGATGCGAGAACGTGACGCTTAAATCAGGCGCCAATGAAACATCACCTTCCGGCGTGTAACGAATAACTATCAGCGGCTGCTTTTCGCCATCGACAGGCGGTTTTGCCATTTCGCCATCGGCCGGAAACGGTACCGCGATCTTTTCACCGGTTTTCGGCGCGGGTAAAGTTCCTATGCGTTTCGCAAAATCGGTTTGATCGCTCGGATCTTTTTTGATCTCGCCTAAACGGCCGATAAGCTTTGCCGTTTCGGCTTCCGACAACGCATGTGTTTCGGCAACGGGAGTTTGATCTGGCGTTTCCACCGATTCCCTGCCGTTGCTTAAGCGGAATTTCAAGCCGTCTTCAATATCTTTCATTTTCGTTTGATATGTACGGCCCATAACCTGCGCGTTCGCTGTAAGTGCGAGCGGCAGGAACATTGACCAATAAATTGATAAAAGTAAAAATCCGGTAATAAATTGTTTCATCTGGAGTGTTTCCTCAACCTAAATGTTTTATCGGCAATAAATGCCGTTCACGCTATTTGAACGTCACGCATGCCGATAACTTGCATCGAGGCGGGAGCAATATAGCTTCTAAGTGATCTATTTATCGAAAGTACTTCTATTTCGACCCTAACATTGCCGTTAAATGAATGTCCTGACAATGCATTCTAACTTCTTCGGTGCGATTATGAACGATTACGATGTCTAAGCGCGTAATAATTTTATTGATATCGGCTTAATATGACAAAGAATTTCAAAACCCTCTAGATCATAACGGTTGATTTTCAGAATTGAAATTCGCTTAAATTTCTGAAAACCAAGTTTATTTATGACGGTTTCCTGTTATACTTGTCCTGATTATGCAACTTTGCCTTTTATGCTGTCGTAATGAAAATGGCGAAGTGTTGTATTACTATAATTTTAGCAGGAGACGGTAAATTTAATGGGACTTTGGCAGAGATTCAAGAGAGTATTTTTTGCAAGCACAGGCGCGGCTTTGGACAAGATCGAAAATCCGGAATTGGTTCTGCAGCAAACCATACGCGATATGCGCGACCGCGTTCCGGATCTGAATAATTCGGTTGCACAGGTCATGGCGACTGAAAGGCTTCTGCAAAAGAATCACGAAAATTTACAGACGCAGGTCGTCGATCTTGATTCAAAGATCAAAGCTTCCGTCAAAATGGGGCGCGACGACATCGCTACAGCGTACATTGGCCAATTGCAGCAAGCTCAGGTCGATATGGAACGCACTTCGGCTCAGCTCGAACACGCAACACTAGCTTCAAAACAAGCGCTGAAAGCACGCGACAACTATGTTCTGAATATGAAGAAACGTTCTGCCGAAGCTATGCAGCTTATCAGCGCGGCGAAACAGGCGAAGCTTCAGGAACAACTCGCGCAGACGATGGACACGTTCAATATCGGCGACGATGCATCGACATTTAACGAAATGCGCGAAAAGATCGACCGCCGTGTGGCTGCCGCGGAAGCCAAACTCCAACTTGGTTCGAGCAGCGTCGATTCACAGATGCAGGACATCGAACGAGAAGCGATGGATATTCAGCTTCAGGACAAATTGCTCGAATACAAATCGCAGATGGGCTTGCTCGAAGCACCGAAAGGCACTGCTGAAGGCAAACAGATAACTGCCGGCGAAGGAACTCCCGACGAAAGCGAAACTAATTCTGAGTCGGCAGCATAAGCTCTAAATATACTAACTTTTGATTTCGAAACGAACGATAAATAAAATTCAGGCATCTACCTTATATGGCGGATTTGGCAAAGTATCAGCAAGGGCTGGAAAAATTTAACACAAGCTACGCGAAAGAAGCTCTAAAAGAGACATGGAACTTTTGGGGCCTTGCCGGCTTTTTGATCGCTGCGGCATATACCGCCAGCGTTTTTCCGTTGCTTGTCGCGATAATTGCCGAGATCGTTTATTTGCTTGTTGTGCCGAATTTGCCGGCTTATCGCACACTTGTTCAAAACCGCGAACGCCAGCGGCTGATCGCACTTCATAAATCTAACCGCGACAAATTGATCAAATCTTTTACGCCGCGGGAACGCGAAGCGGTCGAATGGCTAAAATGGCTCAAGGAAAAGATCCAGGACAATTATAAAAAGTTCACCGGTGCTCGCGAATTGCCTGCAAATCTAAGAACTCTAGACCAACGTTGGGAAGATTTTGTTGATCTGCTCGATGTTTATCGCCGCCGTAAACAACATTTGAAATCGATCAATCGGCAAGCTGTTCATAATCAGCTTTCGCAAGCGTTCCGCGCCGCCGAAAGCTCGACCGACGAAAAAACGAAACGTATTCAGCAGACAAATGTCGAAATATTAAAACGCCGCATAGCATCTTTTGATGAGATCGAACGCAGCGTAAAACTTGTCGAAGGCCAACTGCAGTCCATCGAAAATTTTTTCAGCTACTTAAACGACGAGATCGTTACGATGTCAACGCCTGAGAAGTTCTCTTTACCTGATTTCGAGCAGCTTTCCGATTCGATCGCAATGACAAAACAAATGCTCGACCAAACCGCCGATTCGGTCGGTGCTCTCGACCAATATAACCGCGAAATGGGCAATTACGAATTGCTTCCCGAACCGAACAGATAATTGCTTATCTGCAGAACCGATCCGTATAAACGCAAGGTCGACCAGACCTATTTAAATAACTTCGGCAAATAGTAGATCCCAATAAGCACGGGAAGCATAGTTATAAACGTAAGGATAGGTATTTGTATTAAAGCGGCACGCCCACGGATATATCTTACGTTTGGCAGCATAGTCACAACCGGCAAGCCGACCGAAAAGAAAATCGATGCAGCATAAAATACGTCTTTCATCGAATCTGCTCCGTCGCCTAAGCTTCCGCAGATCCAACCGAGAAGTGCGCCAAGACAACAAGCAAGCAGCCAAAACCCTCCGAGCCTATCGATCTGACTCGACTTCACATTTTGTGAATGAGACTCAGGCCGCCGCTGAAATCTAAAACCTATGATCACAAGTATTTGCAGTACAACAAACACTATTGCAAATCCGAACGCAAACAGAGGCAGTTCATTAAATGTTAGCCAAAATATCAGTAGCAATAACGCAACTGCAGTGGCGCTTGAAGCCACCAACTGTGGTATCAACACCCAAAGTGAACCTTCCGTATTGATGCCGCCAAACCTAAATGACTTATCAGATTCCGTATCCATAACAGATATTAATTACCACTAAGTACGAAATAATTGGCTAGAAAGCAACTTCCACCTATGGTTCAAATCCTTCTATTTCGGGCATGTTACTGTTCGTAGGCTTTGACGTCGCTTCAACTATAGGTTCTTCGACTTTCGGGGCTCCATCCATATCGCTGATAGCAAGTTTAAGGTTGTTTGCATTTGACGAATAAGCAACACCTGTTTCTTTTGTGATAACGCCTTTGCGGATCATTTTTTCAAGTTCCGAATCGAACGTTTGCATACCCTCAAGTTCACCGTCAAGCATTGCATCCGTGATCGAACGTCCTTCTTTTTCACCTTTTTCGATGTACTCACGCGTTCTCGAATTAGACACAAGTATCTCAATCGCGGCAACTCGGCCGCCGCCGACCTTCGGCATCAACCGTTGCGAAATAATTCGGCGAAATGATTGCGACAGTCGCGTTCGGATCGCGGCTTCTTCATTTTTGGGGAATACGCCGATAATGCGGTCGATAGTTTTAGCGGCATCGACAGTATGCAAAGTTGAAAGCACAAGGTGGCCGGTTTCCGAAGCTTCGAGTGCAACCTCGATCGTTTCGCGGTCACGCATTTCTCCTACGAGAATGACCTTCGGAGCCTGTCGTAGGGCCGCTCTCAGTGCCGATGCAAAATCAGGAGTATCCGAATGAAGTTCGCGTTGGTGAATAGTACTAAGTTTGTGTTCATGGCTGAATTCGATCGGATCTTCGATCGTCACAACGTGATATTTTTTGGTCGAATTTATCAAATCGATAACCGCGGCAAGTGTCGTTGATTTACCGGAACCTGTCGGACCTGTGACCAGAACCAAACCATTTTTTAGCTCAGCAACCGAACAAATTGCCGGCGGCAGATCCAATTCCTGCCATTGCGGAACAGTCGTTGGAATTACCCGCATCACGATCGCGTATGTTCCGCGCTGTTTAAATATATTCACGCGAAAACGGCAAAGTCCAGGAACGCTGTATGAAATATCCGAAGAGCCTTTTTTTTCCAGCGTTTCCAAACCCTGCTCATTGCCTTCAAGCATTATCTCGGCCATGGCCTTTATTTGGCCGGCTTTTAATTTTTCAAGTCCCGGAATTGGAACGCCTTGAAGATCTCCGGTTAGTTCTACCTGTGGCGGCCTACCCGGTGAAAAGATCAGGTCGCTCACTTTCGGATCAACAGCGAGCATGCGTTTCAAAACATTCTGAAATGATTGAATATTCTTTGCGGGTTCATTTACAGCAGGTGATGGCTGAGTTTGCACAGCAAAAGAGTTATAGCCTGTTTGGCTTGAATTTTCGTTCATGATCTAAATTAATTTGGAATTAAGATGTGTGTCTTAAATTTGTACTGAGAAATAATGAGGCGGTTCGATGAATGCCGATAACATATTACTATGTTAACAACGTTAAACGCAATCTTTTTGATGGCCTTGAGAGTTGCTGTTCAATCTAATAGAATCAAGTGTTTTAGAGAACATGCAAATTTGCACAAGGAATTTGATAGTAAATATTTATAAGACAGGAAAGTTATTTATATGAAAAAAGTAGGAATTTTAGTCGGTCGTGAAGAAACATTTCCGGCTTCTATGATCAAAAGCATCAGCGAAAAAAGCGGCGGCAAGGTCATTGCCGAAATGATAAAGGTCGGCGGAATACGTCTTGACGAAGAAAAAAAATACGATATAGTAATCGACCGAATCTCACACGAGGTGCCGTATTACCGAGCAATGCTCAAGCGCATGGCTTTAGAAGGAACCTATATCATCAACAATCCGTTCTGGTGGTCGGCAGATGATAAATTCTTTAATTTCTCATTGGCGGCTAAGATCGGCGTAGCGATCCCGAAAACGGTTCTGTTGCCGCAGGAAAAATACATTGATGATATTACACCAGAATCTTTGCGTAATTTGGAATATCCGCTTGATTGGGAAGGCATTATAAATTACGTAGGCTTTCCGGCATTTTTGAAACCGCATGATGGCGGCGGCTGGAAAAATGTTTCGAAGATCCATTCGCTTGAAGAACTTTGGAGTGAGTACGATCAATCAGGCAAACTTTGCATGACATTACAGGAAGGCATCGAATACGATCAGTTCGTTCGATGCTACTGTGTCGGCCGCGAAAAAGTTTTGATAATGCCGTACGATCCTTCGAAACCATATCTTTCGGGGGAACAGTATCACAATGCGGAAAATTATCTTTCGCCGGAACTGCACGCACGCGTCGAAAAAGATGTTATAACGATCTGTGAAGCTCTCGGCTATGATCTGAACACTGTTGAATTTGCTATTAAGGACGGCGTCCCGTACGCGATCGATTTTATGAATCCCGCTCCGGATGCGGAACTAGCTTCGGTCGGCGAATATAATCACAATTGGATAGTCGATTCGATGACAGATTTTATTCTCCGTAAACTTTCAGAAGGATTTGAACAGACGGAATATAAATGGTCCGCAATGCTCAGCGGAAAAACCGAAAAGAAAAAGGCTGTTACTGCCGGAAAAGCATCGGCCAAAGAAACTCCAAAAAATGCGGCGAAAATTGCAAAGCCTAAAACAAAGGCAGCACTGAAAACCGCCGCGAAAAAGACGGCTCCTAAAAAAAGCTAAACTGATCGGTATTTTTCAATAAAAAACCGCGTCGAATACGATGCGGTTTTTTTATTTAAGTTTCTTGTGTGATCAGTCTTCTTCTTCCATTAACTTAAATGGGATGCGGGTTTCCATCATACGGCTGCCGATGATCAAAGCCAACGAGAGCAACAACGCCGCACCACAGATCGCCCACCCGGCATTTGCAATAAAATTCTCCTCTAACATTATGCCTACGATGATCATCGGCAATCCGAAAATACAGATACGCAACGCAGTTTTCCTGATCCGTAAAAGCTTTTCAAGCAGATTTACGCGGCTTACTTCGAGTTCCATATATTCGTCATTGCTGTTCAAATGATCGAAATAATCCGTTTCACGCTGTGTCCAACGCCGCAGAGCCGATGTTTGCGCGACAGAGTTTGCCGATGAAAAATTAAGTATGACGTGTGCGATCTTCCCTTCACGCAAAGCGATCTCCGCCATTCCGCGCAAAGCCCGAAAGCTGTCTCCGATCGCTTCTTTTGAGCGTTCGAACATTATGGCCGCACGCCTTGCGTCGCCGAATTGAAAATAAGTTTCGCCCATTCTAGCGAGCAGATGTCCGTCAACGCCTGCTCGTCTTTCAGCCAGCCGCATCACGGCCGCCGCTTTTTTGGATGCCTTGCGATCACGTTCCGAACCCGCGAATGATTCTAAACACCTCGCGAACTCCAAAAGAAGCCAACCATCACGCGGCCTTATCAGCAACGCCCGCCGAAAGGCTTCGATCGCCTGAAGCAGCGAACCCGAAATACGCAGTTCATTAGCCATTTGCCGCAATTCCTGAGAACGTTTTACTGATTCTTCGGACAAATCCTGGGTATTTACAGCGTTCTCTTTTCGTGTACCTTTATTTAAAACCGCAAGCGAACTCTCCAAAACATCCGTTGGCGGAATATTCATAAAAGCCGCTTTCGTTAGCGTTTCATTCTTTTCGCATAGATAATCGCGCATCTCTATCGAACGTGTGTCCAAAACTTCATCGTGAAGTAGCGGCAGCAATGTTCGAACCATTCTGCGATAATCTTCGCCGCCGGATGAAATATGAAACGCCGCACCTTTTCCGGAAATGATGGTCGAATAATGATACGTAACCTTGCTGCCGCGTTTGAGAGTCCGCGTCGCGTGAGTTTCGACATTTTCTATGTCGGTGAGTTTCAACCTGTTTCGCTGACTTAAAAAATTTGCCCACATTCTCGGTATCAGCCCCGTTCTGATGATCCGTTTACCATCAAAAACTATGCTGTCACGCAGAGCAAGCAGTGGAATGATAATGAATGCACCCGCAAAAAGCACAGCCGAAGCGGCATCGTATTCAATATAAATAAGGAATGCGGCAATGAATAATACAGAAAAAAGTGCGGTAAGATATGGATAAAGCGGCACTCTAACAGAAACCGGCACCTCGAACTTTTTATCGACGTGCCGGTTTTCGTTGGTTACGCTCATATTACTGCGAGATCAAGTAAAAAAGATCACATTCCCGGAGGCAATGCCGGCGCGGGTTCCTGGATCTCTTTGGCTCGTTCCGGATCTAGTTTCTCGAGTTTTGCTTTTGCGTCAGTTGCGGTTGTGCTCATCGGTACTGGTTTGCCGTCGGCATCTTTGGCTTCGCTCGCGTCTTTTGCGATCTTGTAATACAGATCGGCAGCTTCTTTGGTTTTATCCTGCTTTTCGTAGATAGAAGCAAGCTGAAAATTCACCGTATCTTTTGCAACAACAGAATTGTCCATAGCTGCAAGTTCGCTGTAAACCTTTGCGGCTTCGTCAAATTTTCCGTCACCGTCGTATGCCTGACCAAGCGCGAACTTAGAAAGTTTTCCGACCGCATCGCTGTTTGCCGAAAGCGTCTGCAGCTCGGTTATCGCGGCTTCGCGGTCAAGCGAGATCTTATTAACGGCTGCAAAATACGAAGCTTTTTCCCCGACATTACCGCCAAATTTACTGCTTACATCCTGAAAGGCAGCGACCGCAGCTTCTGCACGTTCTTTTTCGGTCGCAAATGTTTTCTCCGGTGAACCGGCCTGTACTGGAGTGGTTGTCACGCGTGACTGCGAAATTTCTATCGCTTTTCCAAGAGCTGCTTGGGCGGCTGCGTTAGAACTTGCATTCCAGCGGTAAATAATCAGGACAATTATCCCGAGGATCAAAACGGCTCCGAGTCCGTATAAGATCGTTTTTCCACTGCCTTCCAGCTTGTTCATAAATCCTTCGACCTTTTTGCCGAAGTCTCTTTGAAAAGAGTCTTTATACTGCTTTTTCGGTTTGCTGTTGTCTTCGAGCGGTTCCAATTGTGTGATCTTATGTTTTTTGCGTGCCATTTTTTTAAAACTGCAAGTTTTCTGCTTGTTATCGTTATATAATTACCCTGTTGGGGTTGCTCCAAAAGAGTTAATTTACCGTAAAAATCGGCTTAGGGCAAATAACTCCGCAAACAAATACGCAATAAAACAAGCATATTTGGAGAATAATCGAATAATTAGCGGATTTTGACATTTTTTTTATTTTTTCGGGAACAAAACCGAACGAATCGGTTCTAACAATATGACGGCAAAAAATTGTCGTAAAGTTGAAACCATCTCGTTCGATAAAAGCAAAGGCAAGAGATGTTCATTGGCAAGTCGATCACATTTGTAGAAAATGACTTGAATGAAGTCGCTTCGGCGGCGAGGATATCTGTTGAAATTGTCAGCGACGATGATGATTTTATTGAAAAATTAAGATCCGGTGACGGCGAAGCTTTTGACCGGCTCGTTACTGAATATTCGGCCGGAATTTATTCTATGCTGTTGCGGCTAACCAATGATCCTGAAGATGCCGGTGATCTGACTCAGGAAACATTTTTGAATGCGTTCAAGGCGATCGGAAAATTTCGCGGTGAATCAGGCATAAAAACTTGGCTTTATCGAATTGCGATAAACCGTTCGCATAACAGGTTCCGTTGGTGGAAAAGCCGGAAACGGCCGAAAACGATATCGATCGATTCGGTGAATGGCCCTGACGACCGTCCGCTGCATGAGACTTTGTCGGGGCAAACGCCCGATCCGGAAACGAAGGCAATAAGTGCCGAACGTCAGTTTCGTCTGCGAAAGGCCTTGGTTTCATTGCCCGAAATATTTCGTGAGGCTGTGATACTTCGGGACATTGAAGAATTTAGTTATGAAGAGATCGCCGAAGCCCTCGGCATCAGTATTGGAACGGTAAAATCGCGAATTGCACGCGGCCGCGGCGAACTCACGAAAAGATTGGAAGATATTTGAAAATTGAATGACTGCTTGACTCGCCCCGGTTTTTACTTTGAAGACAGAATAGATCGGTGCCAAACGAGGTCGAAGAAAACGCAGGTGAAACTAAGCGGCTATACCGGAAATATATTGAAATTTGACCAGCAAATAACGAGAAATTCTAATATAGCAGCTTATATCCGGCGGTTGTTTTCCGCGATCGGGAAACGGCCGGGGTCAGTGAAGCAGTCATTCAAAAAAAACTTTCGTAACCTTGGGACGATATTTGTGCCGGATAGGTGAATGAAATGAAATGTTCGGAATCAAAATTTAATATCTCGCTGGAATTGGACGACATGCTCGATGCATCGGATTCGGTCGATCTGCGCGACCATTTAACAGCATGCAAGATATGCTCCGCCGAAGCAATAAAACAAAAGAAATTGAGGCATGAACTTTATCTGCTGCCCAAAGCAGTAATCCCGCAGAGCTTATTAAATGAACTTCGTTCGGCCGGAAAATCAGCCGCCGCTGGTATGAACGGCGGTGAAATGTTCGCTTTTCATCAGCAACCGCGAGGATTCAGCACTTGGCTTTTGCCGACATTTGCCGCTTCGACGGTCACGATCGTACTTGGTTTTGCTCTTATATCTTCGATCCTTTCCGGTTATGAAAATATCGGCTCTTTTGAGGTCGCTTCAAATTCCGGCGGTTATTCCAAAACTTCGGTGTTCATTCCCGGAAATACTCCGATCGAACGCTCATTCGAACTCGACAGCGCTGTTCGCGAATTCGCTCTTTCACGTGCTTCGGTCGCAAAAGAATCGCCTACCATCAACCCAAATGGAACATTGGTCTCTTTAGCCGGCGATCAGACATCCAAAAAAGGCAGTAATGGTGAGATCACCGTGGTTGCTGACGTCTTCAGCAACGGCATCGCAAAGATCGCACAAGTTTTGGATTCAGCGGGCGACCATCGTTCGATCGAAGATCTGCAAAAGGCTCTTTCGTCCGATCCGCAGTTCGCACCATTCGTTCCGGCTGAAATGGACAATCGCTCCGGCACGATGCGCGTCGTTCTGTTAATACAAAATGTCGAAGTTGATATAGGCCGAACTGGTAAAAAAGATCGCTAAAAAAGGCGGCCTATGAGCCGCCATTTTTGTTTCAAATTTTGATCGACCTACATCTTGTCTATCGCCGCCTTTAGATCATTGGCAAATTTCTGATCAAGCGAAGCTAAATGTTCATATTGTTCGGTAGCCAAAGCTTTCTTGTTTTGAAAAATGTAGATCAGCCCAAGGTTAAATCTCGCCTTAACAAAACTCGGATTAAGTTCTATACAGCGTCTATAAGCCTCGACCGCTTTCGGATAATTCTTCGTTGAAGTATAGGCATTTCCCAAAAGGTAGAAACCGTCAGAATACTCCGAATTCGTCTTTGTGAATTTTTCGAGTCCGACAACAGCCTTATCATAATATTTTCCGGCATCGTCATCGCGTTTAAGAAGACTGTAAGCACGTCCCAAATAAAAATTGGTTTCTCCGTCTTCTGGGTTGATCCCCAAAGCGATATTGCATGCACCGACAGCCAAATTCGGCTGGCCGTTGTCATTATATGCCCGACAAAGATTTGTATAACCCAAATATTCTTTTGGAAGCAGTGTCGTTGCCGCTTTCGATGCATCGACAGCTTCTTGTTTACGATCCGCGATGCTGTAATACCAGCCGATGTCGGTATATAGATTTCCGTTTCGTGGAAATTTTTTCAAGCCGTTATCGAGAACTTGAATGGCATCAGTTATGCGGTTTTCGCGTCGATAAAGTTCGGCAAGCGTACGATATAACTGAACATTTTCCGGATTTGCTGCGGATGCTCTTTTGTAAGCATCTATCGCCTGTTCATTTTTGTTTTGACGCATATAAGCGTCGCCTGCCAAACCCCATGATTCGGCAACGTATTTCGTACCTTGACGCGTAGCCAAAAGAGCACTTTCAAGCTGGCCGTCAACATTACCCAAAGCCGCGTAAGCACGAGCCATCTTGTATTTAAGATCGCCGCTGCCAACCGTTCCTGAACCTACTTTGTTGTAATAATCGAGAGCTTTTTGAAAATCATTCCGCTCATAATAAATGTCTCCGGCTGCAAGAAGCATTGTCGGATTTGTCGGATCGTCTACCAGAGCTTTGTCGATATCACCCAAAGCGGCGTCAAAATTTTGTTTCTCGAAATTTACATACCAACGAACCTTATAGATATCACCCGCTTTGTAGCCAAGTTCGAGAGCCTTATCCAATTCGGTGAGAGCAAGGTCGTTTTCTTTCAAATAATAATGAGCATTTCCTTTCCAAAAATGTGTCGGAGCCAAATTCGGAGCGATTGCCGCAGATTCAGCATATTTTTCGACCGCATCGCGAAAGTTCTTTTGATTAAAGGAACGGTTTCCCTGCTCATAAAGATCCTTGGCCTGTTTCAATGCCTTTTTGGACTGGGCATTGGCATTGGCGGCCGTCAGCGTTAAAACCGCCGTAAGAACCGCAAAACTTATTAATCTGGCTAACTTCATACTTCGCATGTTTTCTATAACTCCGAATTTACTGATAGATCGTCGGGCCTGTTTTTGGCGTCGGCCTCGTTGGAGCCGGTGTTTTCGGCGCTCGCGGCGGCGGAGTTCGTCGAACAACCGGCGTTTTCTGCGTTTGAGGTTTGCTCGTATCTTCCGGCATCGGTGTTGGCTCGACCGTCGGTATATTTGTATTTGAATTGTCGCTATTAGAATTATCCAAATTTGAATTATCCGTATTCGAATTATCAATAAGCGACGTGTCTTCAGTCGGTGATGGTTCCGGCGTCGGGGTTGGGGTAAATTCCTCCGTCGGCGTAGGTGTCTCTTCCGCCGCTCCGAACATTTCTGGATAATTTATATATGCATAAATTCCCGCTCCGAGTGCCCCCGCGATCAACAAAAGCAAAAGAAAAAGAGCTCCGACAACAGCGAATGTCTTTCCGGAGGATTTCTTCTTTGCCTTTACCGGCACAACAGCCGCAGCGGCGGCCGGAACGTCCGGATCAGAGACATTTTCATCCGCGTCCGCATTTGCATCGGCTTGATCATAATTAGATTGTGATGCATAAGGATCGGTCGATCCACTTGCTTCGCTGCCGAAATTTATCAGCGGAACAGTTGCATCCGGTGAGAAAGATGCATTTTCAGAAGCCGGTGTCGCCGATTGGCTTTCCATCGCCGAATCCATTGCATCGGCACTGTAATAGTCTGTCTGAGCCGGCGCCGAAGAGGGCGTTTCAGGAAAATTCTGCGGCGTTTCTGAAGCAGCGGGAATTTCATCCGGTACAACAAAAGGTGTGCTGCCTGCTAAGAAAACTTCCGTTTTTACATCCGCCTGCCGAACCTCTTCTTGGCCAGGCGATGTTCCCGGATCATATCTGACAGTTTGATCTAAGTTTACCGATGGAGCTTCTTCTTTTTTTGAAAAATTCGTATTGTAAGTGCCGCCCAAACTCTTATTCAGATCCGTTTCTTTTATCGAATTATCTATCAGCGGAGCACTATTGAACGGATCGCTTCCTGTATTTGAACCGGCAATGTCGTTCGCATTGAACGCGATAGTATCGGCGGACATCGACGACTGCATTTGATTAAAGGCTTTGCGCAGCACTTTCTGCATTTCACGCGCATCGGCATACCTCTTGTCCTGGCTGACCTCCATACCCTTCATTATGACGTCGGAAACTTCTTTTGATATTTCCTGATTCAATTCATAAGGCGGCACAAGCGGATCTTCCATGCCGTTAAGCAAACAATCAGCACGCGACAAAGCGTCCGCCGGAACTTCGTTTGTCATCAATTGATAAAGTGTCGCCGATAATGAATAAAGATCACTGCGCGGGCTCGTACCGATACCGCGGATCTGTTCCATCGGAGCATAATGCGGCGTGTAGCCGACAATGCTTCCGGCTGTCGAACCCGAAGAATCATTCGAACTCGTAACGTTCCCGGTATTTTTGGACAAACCGAAATCAAGCAGAATAATATGATTTTCGTCCGTAAGCTTTAGATTTTGCGGTTTAATGTCACGGTGAATGATCGGCGGTTCGTGTGCATGCAGATAAGAAAGAGCATCCAAAAGCTGATCGGCCCAAAACATTACCCAACTGATCGGAAAAGGTTTTTGCGCTATCTCAAGACGTTTTGAAAGGTCATCGCCGGAGATATGCTCCATGACCAAATATTGTTCCTCGCCTTCACCGAAATGATCGCTTACCTTAGGAAGAACGGGATGCCTTACTCGTGCCAATATCTTTGCTTCGCGTTCAAAAGCAGCCCGGAGATTTTCGTCACCGGCAAAAAACGTTCTTTTAAGAGCAACGGCGCTTCCCAAACGCTGGTCAACGGACAAATAAACTTCTCCCATGCCGCCCTTACCGATCAAATGAACAATAAGATATCTATTTTGAATGAGACTATTCTGCGCTAAAGGTTTCATTATTTATGCGGTGTTCCTATCCGATCAAACTATTGATTCTATTCGATATTACCGTAACTTCAAAGTCAAATTTTAGACGTTGCCGCCGCTATAAAAGTTTTTGTTAAAAATCTTTGTCAGACGATACTTCGTCCTTCATCGCCGGCATTCCCCGATGCTGAAAACATCGGCTGCCCGGCATTTTAACACGACGGCTGCAGGCTGTGCCTTTTTTGGTGCGCGCTCCGCAAATATAAACACGTTCGGGGGACTCGTTTTGTTTCGCTGACAGCGTTATGGGTGAACTTTCTTTAACCGTTGCCGGATCGAACTCTTCGATCATTTTATCTTCGATCCCGGCCGCTGGCGGATCTCTTTTCAATGTCCGCGATTTCTGATGTCCATTATCTTTGTTTTGGACATTTATTATCTTAGCATTTTCTTCTTTAGGTTGGTCATTCGTAACGGGCATGGCAAAACTTGCCAGCCAAAATACGCTGATCAAGCCGCCCAACAGCACCGTTCCCCGCGAGAGCAATTCGAACGGCTTATTCGCCGATTCGCATACCTCGCAAAATCTTGTGCTGGTCCAAAACCGCCATTGCGCACGCTCAATTTTATCGCCGCAACTGCAGCAGTAACTCGGCCTAAAGAGCATCTTTTATTTACAAAACCCTTGCTATGACCTAATCTTCTTCCTTTTAATGCTGTTCAGATCTTCGGGTAGAATGTATGATTATAGAATATTTTTTCAAGAATGTTAAGACTTTTTTGATCTTATCGGAGATACAACTATCGCAATATTTACAGCGTCTTAATAAAAGCCCTTTGCTTATATGTACCGATTAAATTTTCCAGCTTTGATCCTGATGATTTTTATCATAAGCGGATCCGTTTTTGCCCAAGATGACGACCCGATCCGTGTGGATTCTACGGTTGTTAAATTAAATGTCGGTGTTGTAGATGCGGGCGGCCGCTCGATAACAGATCTGAACGGTTCAGATTTTTCAATTTATGAAGATGGCGTAAAACAGGAAATATCAAGTTTCGAAGCAACGACAGCTCCGTTTAGCGTTGTGATGCTGTTGGATATGAGCGGTTCCACACTCGGTTTTCGCCAAGTCATACAACAATCAGCTTTTAGATTTATTGACGCACTTTCATCTGAGGATCGTATCGCCGTTATTGAATTTTCCGATAAGGTAAACCTTCTGAACGATTTCACAACGGATCGCCGACCGGTCGCAAATTCAATACGCGTCGCTAACGGCCGCGGCAAAACGCAGCTTTTCAAAGCTCTCGATTTTGCCCTCAACAAACTTTCAAAAGAAACCACGCGCCGTAAAGCGATCATAGTTTTAACCGACGGCGGCGACAGTTCTGTTCGCGAAGACGATCGCGAGCTTTTGCAAAAAGTTCCCGAAGATCAAATTGCAAGTAAGATCGATCCGGCAAACAATCGAACTCTGCAGAACACACTCAGCCGTTCCGATTCGCAAGGTGTTACGATCTATCCGCTTGCCTTACCGACGGGCGATCCGGCAAAGCTTGCCGATCCAACGCCATTTCAAGTCGCCCTCTTTCAAGCTTCGCGTTCGCGGCTTAAAATAATTGCCGATCGAACAGGCGGTTCTATGCACGCCATAAACAGGCTGGAAGAAATGGGCAAACTTTACGCCATTGTTGCCGCCGAAATGCGCACTCTTTATACGCTTGAGTATCAACCGTCAAATGATAAACGTGATGGAAAATGGCGTGCGATAACGATTTCTACAAATAACCCGGATCTTATTTCACGAACACGCCAGGGATATTTCGCTAAATAAGAAAAAACCTCGCTTTGTTTACCAGCCCGGCGTTCACTTTCCGTCGCTCCTTGACACCAAACCGTTTGCTTTGTAGTCTAAATATTCGTTTTGAGCACCCGTAGCTCAGCTGGATAGAGTACTTGACTACGAATCAAGGGGTCGCATGTTCGAATCATGCCGGGTGTACCATTAAATTAATGACCAAGCCGCCTGCATTGGCGGCTTTTTATATTTGGAACACGGGATCCTAATTCTCTTATGAAAAAATATCTAGCAATTCTCTTCGCGGCCGTTATCGGCATTACATTTTTTATGATTGATACATTTACAGAAGACGCATCGGCGCAGAAAATGGCGGCAAATCCGCTGCTGGCGAAATGGACCGGGCCGTTTGGCGGAGTTCCGGCTTTTGATAAGGTAAAGGTCGCGGATTTCGCACCGGCTTTGGATGCTTCGATGGAAGAATATCGTGCGGATATAAAAGCCATCGCAGAAAATTCGGAGACGCCGACGTTCGAAAATACGATCGCCGGTTTGGAGCGTGCGGGCGATACGATGCAGCGCGTGATGATGTATTATCACATCTGGAGCGACACGCTTAGCACACTGGAATTTCGCGAGATCGAAACTGCGACCGAGCCGAAACTTTCTGCGTTCGAAGACGAGATCAAGCAGAACACGATGCTTTTCAAACGCATCGAAGCCGTTTACAATTCGCCGGACAAAGCAAAGCTGACGTCGGAACAACAACGGCTGACGTGGGTCTATTACAACGATTTTGTTCGTTCCGGAGCAAAGCTGGATAGCGATAAGAAGGCTCGGCTTTCGGCGATCAACCAGGAACTCGCCGGGCTTTTTACAAAATTCAACCAAAATCTGCTGTCCGAAGAGAACGATGTTTATCTGACGCTCACGGACAAGGCCGAGCTTGCCGGATTGTCGCAATCGCAGATAGATTCGGCGGCTCTTGCGGCTCAATCTAAGAAGGTCGAAGGCTGGGTTATTTCCAACACGCGGTCATCGGTCGATCCGTTCCTGACATATTCGACGCGACGCGATCTGCGCGAAAAAGTTTGGAAGATGTTCATCAACCGCGGCGACAACGGCGACGCACGCGACAACAACGCCATCATAAAACAGATCTTGAAACTTCGCGCCGAACGCGCCGAATTGCTCGGTTATAAAACGCACGCTCATTGGCGCCTGGAAGACGCGATGGCAAAGACGCCGGAACGCGCGATGGAGCTGATGGAAGCCGTCTGGAAACCGGCGGTCGCACGCGTTCACGAAGAGGTCGCCGATATGCAGGCGATCGCCGATAAAGAAAAAGCGGGCATCAAGATCGAGCCTTGGGATTACCGCTTTTATGCGGAAAAAGTTCGCAAGGACCGCTACGATCTCGATCAGGACGAGGTCAAACAATACCTGCAGCTCGACAAGATCCGCGAAGGAATGTTCTATGTCGCCGGCGAATTGTTCGGGTTCGGATTCAAACAGTTGACCGATGTTCCGGTTTATCAGCCCGACGTAACGGTTTGGGAGGTCTTCGATAAAAAGACGAAGAAGCACATCGGGCTGTGGTATTTCGATCCGTATGCGCGCGACGGCAAACGCTCCGGCGCGTGGATGAACGAATACCGCGAGCAGTCGAAAATGGACGGAGCGGTCACGACTATCGTTTCGAACAATGCGAACTTCATTAAATCTAAGCCCGGCGAACCGATATTGATCTCGTGGGACGACGCGACGACGATGTTCCACGAATTCGGCCACGCGCTTCACGGCCTTTCGTCGAACGTCACGTATCCGCGGCTGTCGGGCACGAACGTCGCCCGCGATTATGTCGAATTCCCTTCGCAACTCCTCGAACATTGGCTTTCGACACCCGAAGTCCTGAGTAAATTCGCCGTGCATTATAAAACCGGCAAGCCGATTCCCGACGCTCTCGTCAAACGCATCGAAGCCGCTTCGACCTTTAACGAAGGCTTTGACACGACCGAATATCTTTCCAGCGCGCTCGTCGATATGAAGCTTCACCTGGCGGGCAAAGCCGACATCGACCCGGACAAATTCGAACGCGAAACGCTCGCCGCACTCGGTATGCCGGACGAACTCGTGATGCGTCACCGAACGCCGCAGTTCGGCCACGTCTTTTCCAGCGACGGTTATTCGGCAGGCTATTACAGCTATCTCTGGTCGGATGTGATCACCGCCGATTCGTTCGGCGCATTCACCGAAGCGGGCGGTCCTTACGACAAAAAGGTCGCCGCTCGGCTGACGAAATATATCTTTTCCGTCGGCAACACCGTCGATCCGGCCGAAGCTTACCGAAACTTCCGCGGCCGCGACCCAAAGGTCGAAGCCCTAATGAAAAAACGCGGCTTTCCGGTCAAATAATTCAACGTTGAACTTGAAAGAAAATAGCTGACAGCGAAAAGCTGTCAGCTATTTTTAGTTTTTTAAGTGTCTTTAGTTGGTTTCGAACTCTAAAGAAGGAAAGTCCGGTCGAGGCATCGGTGTTTTCAATCCTTTTGGAAGAAGAAAGCTCTCAATATTGAAATTCGTTCTTCTTCCGGCTTTGACGAGCCGAACGGAACCGGGCCGACTCAGACGGCGTGTAGCAAGATGTTGCTCCAGTTTTGCAAATAGTGTGTCGTAGTCTTTTTGTGACATTTCTTTCGCTACATAAATAAGAACGTAGGCGATAGTATCGTTATTGTTTTCTACCGCGATCACCATATTATCAATAACGGCATCGGCATCTTCAAACGCCTCTGTTTCCCAAAATGGTATATAGCTCGCTCCGATAGGATCGTAAGGTGGGAAACCTTTGCATCGAAGATTATTATCGTTGGATATTGGTCCGAACGAAATATTTATGATTCTGTTTGTCAGATCCTCCAATGTGTAGGCGACGCCAATATTGGGCAATAAGAAATGATTCATCCCAAGATAAATCGCCTCATCCACATTTGGTAACACCTTCTTTGAATCGAGCCCGTTTTCCAGCCGAACCGAATAACTTAAGACTACGTCTTTTTTGACATCCCAACCATTGATTAAACCGACACATGCAGACTCGCTGTACACAACTGTAAGTCGGCCGGTTTTCATTTCGTATGAACAAACCGAGCAATTAGACTTTGGCGAAGGCCCAATTTTTTGTTCGATCTTGGTTCGGGTGCTTTTTAGAGGAATGATATTGCCCCAGCTCTGGAGATCAAAAGCCGAACTTTGGGCGAACGACGCTCCCCATGACGCTATAATTACTAGAAACGTAAAGAACATTGTTTTCATCAGAAAGCCTCGGCTAACTCAGAACTGCTTCACATTAATTTTCACGGCAAGGGTAAAACACCTTCTGCGAATCCATCTCACACCGTGAACTATAGATCTCAAGATCGACAGCACATTCGCCTACGTATAGATCTCCATTGGGATAGGTTGTGAAAGTTACGAATAATTTTCCCTTAAAATATAGATCGATAGTGCCTTGCCCTTCGATCGCTTCGCCTGTTGCGAGTACAAGATTTTCCGGCTTCTTTGCGAATACCGTGTCTTTGTGAAATTGCGTCAGATACATCTTGATATTGGACAGCCTTCGTGCATTCAACGCCGGATTCTTATCCATCGTTCCCAAGCGCCCTACCACAACGAGAACGTCATCTTTATCCGCGTTATTCAAAACCGAATCAAGAATTCCGCTCATCTCTTCACAAGACGATCCGCGATTCTGCTGCGCGCTCGCCGTCATCACCCCAAAGATCAAGATCGTTATTATTATTTGGAGCTTCATATTGCCTTATTCCTGTCCTTATTCCTCTTACCCTGCAACTCTGCAAATCTGCAACTTATTTAGCTTGGATTCCGAGATTCTTCATACGGCGATAGAGATGGCTGCGGTCGACGCCCATTTTCTCAGCGGCTTTTGTGACGTTGCCGTCAAATTCGGCGAGTTTGTGCAGAATGAATTCGCGGTGATAGGCGTCGGTCGCTTCTTTGAACGACGGAAATCGAAAGCTCGACGAAGGCTTTTCGCCGGTGCCGCCAAACGGCGGAAGATCGGTCGCATCGATCGTCGTCTTGTCGTTCATGATGATGACGCGTTCGACAGTGTTCTTCAATTCACGGACGTTGCCGAGCCAAATATGCTCGCTCAGCATTTCCATCGCGGCTTCGGTAAATATTTTCGAAGGCTTGCCGTAATCGGCGGAATATTTGCGGTTAAAATGTTCGACGAGAGCCGGAACGTCTTCGAGCCGTTCGCGAAGCGGCGGCACCTGGAACGGAATGACGTTCAGCCGATAAAAAAGATCGGAGCGGAATTCGCCGTCGCCGATCAGGTCTTCGAGCCGTTTGTTCGTCGCTGAAATTACGCGGACATCGACCTTTACAGGAGTGTTGCTGCCGACCGGTTCGAACCGCTGCTCTTCCAGAACGCGCAGCATTTTCGCCTGAACACGCGGCGACATATCGCCGATCTCGTCCAAAAAAAGCGTCGCTCCGTCGGCCACCTCGAACTTTCCTTTCTTCGCTTTCAAAGCACCGGAAAACGCGCCTTTCGCGTGGCCGAAAAGTTCGGATTCAACCAGCTCTTCCGGCAAAGCGGCGGAATTTATCTCGACGAACGGAGCCGCACGGCGTTTCGATTGAGCGTGTATCGCCCGCGCCACAAGCTCTTTTCCCGTGCCGCTTTCGCCGGAGATCAAAACTCGGCCGTCCGACGGCGCAACGATCGCGATCTGTTTGCGAAGTGCACGCATTGCCACTGAATCGCCGACCATCACATATTCATCCGCGAGTTCGCGCGTCAGTTCGGCGTTGACGCGTTCTAGCTCGCGCTGCTTCATTGCATTGCGAACCGTTACCAACGTTCTTTCCAGACTCAACGGCTTTTCGATAAAATCAAAAGCTCCGAGCTTTGTCGAACGCACCGCGGATTCAATATTTCCGTGTCCGGAGATCATTATCACGGCCGAATCAGTTTCCGTCTCGCGCAGTTTTTGCAGCGTTTTCAAACCATCAATACCCGAACCCAACCAAATATCCAGCAGTATCACCGCAAAATGCTGCTTCGCAACGACATCAAGCGCGGCCTCGCCCGTCGCTGCCGTTTCGACCGCGAAACCTTCGTCCTCAAGCACTCCGCGAAGCGTATCGCGAATGCCCGGTTCGTCATCAACTATAAGAATTGAGTTCATCGTATCCTAATATAGGAAATGGCCGCGACAATTACGACCAGTATCGAACTACAGATCAAATAGGTCCAAAAGAAACCTTCGACGGGATCTCTGTAGATTCGCCAAAAGTCCCATTTGTCGGGAAACCTAAAGATTCCGGCGTCGATATAGTAAAGAAATAGCGCCAAAAGCACAAAGAACCACGAGCCAACAACTGATCCACGCGAAGCCGAAGCTCGTCTTAAAAGAACAATGAACCTAATGACCAAGGCCGCGAGAACTAATGAATTCAGTCCTATTAGCCGTAGGAACATATCAACATCAAATGCCGGCCTGTAAGTATAAAAATATGTTTTCTCGGTCAATTCTCCAAATGCGATGACGATCATCATCAGCACCGCAAACTGCGGAAAGAATTTGATCCGATCCATAATACGGCCGTATTCCGAATCGAACTTTATCAAACGATAGGCCATAAATATCTAAACTTTCTATGCACGAAGGATCATCAACTATAAGAATTGAGTTCGTTATTTCTAAACCGAAACACCGCTAAGATCGAAGTAATGGCGATTCGAACAAAACTTCCGACAACAAACATAGATCCGGCAAAATTCAGTGGATTGGTAACGGTGCTGATATCGTAAATTGCGTAACAAACACCTTCGCCGTTACAATGGCCGCCTGATGAAAACGGTAGATCAAGATAAATATCGGTAAATACTCCGGCGACACAAATCCAAAATAAGATTATCAACACCGGATACCGCAGCTTCTTAAAATTCCAAAGAGCCATTCCTCTGATGGCAAAAACAACTCCAACAAAAATGTCACCAGCAAAAGTCCTTTTAATATGGAAAGCGAGTTCGGGGGATACTTCTGATCCCATTTTATAGGTCAGATCAATGGTATTCCATATACCGAGTATCGCCAGAAGAACAATTATCACGGAAACGACGATCCCGACATATCGCGTCCGATACATCAGATATGCATACTTTTTATACCAGTTCTTCTGCATAATTTTTCTGCCAGAATTCATATCGTCCGTGTCGATAACAACTATAGGAATTGAGTTCATCGTATCCTGATCAACGTAACAACCGCGGTAATACTGAACCTGATCGCGCTAAAATTCAGATAAGTCGAAAAAAAGTCTTTGAGCCGGTCTCCGGTTGTTGGCCAAACCATAAGATGAGGCTGCCAATAGTTCTGCGCATCTGCGTAGTAGAAAAACAAGGAAAATACGACAAGGAACCAAGAACCGTATGTGAGCCACCGCGGAGCCGAAGTCCGTTTTGAAAGTACGATGAATCGAACGAACAGAGGTATAGTTACCACGAGGTTCATCCCTATTTGAGTAGCCATAGAGTCCAGATCGTATTCCGCTCCATACCACCAGAAAGCAAGCGGCGATGCCCAACCGAGTTCGGCAAGTGCGATTACAAGAAATAAAAAGACCCCAAGCTGTGAAATGAACTTCGTTCTTTCCATCATGCGGTCGTACTCCGCCCAAAAAGTTTTTAGCGTAAAGGCCATAGTAACGCCAAAGCCGAGCCTAAGTATTCACCGGTATCTCTATCGTAAATTTCGCGCCGTTCGGTTTGTTGGCGGCGGCTCTGATCTTTCCGCCATGTTCGGCGATGATCTGCTGAACGATGGCGAGTCCGAGTCCTGTGCCGCGGCCTTTCGTCGAATAATACGGTTGAAAGATCTTTGAAAATTCGCTTGCGGAAAAGCCCTTGCCATTATCAGAAACCTCTATGAATATTATATCGCGTATCTGATCGAGCTTAGAACTTATAACGATGTGCTTTTCGGCTGTTTCAGCAGGAAACGCTTCAATGGAATTTTCGATCAGGTTAACGAAGACACGTTTTAGTTGTTCGGCGTCCATCAGAACCAACGGAATGTTTTCACCCAACAAAAGATCCAACATTATCTCGTTATGTCGTGCATCGTAAAGCGCGGTTGCTTGTTCTATCACATCGTTGACATTTCCGGGTTCGAGCTTAACGTTCGGCAACCGGGCATATCGTGAAAATTCATCGACCATTGATTTGAGGCTTTCTACTTCGCGAAGAATTGTCGTCGTTCCACTTTGTATCACGTTGACAGTTTGACCGTCGGTTTCGTGTATCGAATCGGCTTCGTGATTCTCACCGGGAAAGCGCTTCGCAATGCGTTCGGCCGAAAGCTGTATCGGCGTAAGCGGATTTTTTATCTCATGCGCCATTCTCCGCGCGACTTCCTGCCAGGCGGACGCACGCTGAGCCGATATCAGATCCGATAGATCTTCGATCACAAGCACGGCTCCGTTGCCGTCCGCAAGCGCCGTCGCCGTCAGCGAAACCGGCAGTTCCGACATCTGATCGCCGCTGCCGTCGGCGTGTTCGCGTTCGAGCCGCGTCTGTTCGGACGCGTGGCCGATCCGCATCGCGCGGCTGATCACGCGGCGGAATATTTTTTCATTATCCGGCCCGACGATCTGCGCGAGTTCAAAATTCCGAAAATCGCCGTGTTCGAGTTTGAGCAGATTCACCGCCGAACGGTTTATCGTCGTCAGCCGCAATGCCGAATCGAACGAAATAATGCCGGTCGGCAAAGATTCGAGTATGGTTTCGATGTATTTTTGGCGTTCGCGAATCTCGGCGGAATTTGCTTCGAGCCGCGCCGACATCTGATTAAAATTCGCAACCAACAGTGCGAGTTCGTCTTCGGCTAAAACCTCAACACGGTGCGCAAAATTCCCTTGGGCGATCTCGTCCGCTCCTTCGGCCAAAGCTTTTATCGGCGCGGTCAATCCGCGTGCGATGTAAAATGCCGTCCATGACGAAGCGAATATAAGCAAGAACGTCAGCACTCCAAGCGTTAAAAGACCGACCTGCCGCACGGTTATCTGTTTGTCCTTTAACCTGTCAAATTCCGCCAAGGCTTGATCTACCACAACGTTGACGCTTTCCGCGGTAAGTGGTTTCGGGACTATGACAAGCTTGCGGCCATCGGGAAATCTGGCAACAGCCGCATCGATGCCGTTTCCGTCGCTGAGCATTGCATCGTCAAAATTGCCTGACCGCAATGCCGCGATCTCGGTCGCAGATTCGGGATGTTTTATCGGATCGAGAACATCACCGCTGTTTGCTATGACCTCGTTCTCGGCCGACACTATCTCGATCTGCGAAAGATCGCCGATCTCTGCCAAACTTTTCAGATATTCGGTAGTCACGGTTCTTCCTTCGAGCGATACGGCAAGCATTTTCGCAGTTGAAAGCAATTGCAGATGCCGGTCGGCTTTCGATCTATCCTGAACATGACGTGCTTCGCGAACTACGTCTTCGGGAATTTGGGTGAACCAGCGTTCTAACGCCCGATTCATAAACAGGTATGAAAAACCAGCCATCGCAACGATCGGCAAAAGGCTTATCATAAAAAAATAAAGCAGCAAACGCGTCTTTATTTTTGCCCCAAGTTGGAATGCACGGCGTTCGCGCGCTAACTTTATTATGCTGCGAAGAAAAATAAAGCCGAAAATAACGAAAGCTATGAAATTGAGCGACGAAAGAGCATAAAGCAGCAATGTGTCGCTGGCGGTTTGCACGCTGAAATCCTTCCACAGATTCGAGGTTTGCAGCATTATCAGAACGGTCAGCGAAATAAGCACGAAAGCACCGAGTATCCACGGAGATATACGCTTTTGCGGTGATTTCGTCGGCTCTTTCATTTCATGCGATTTTAACATAAAACTAGCAGCCGATATTTGTATGGATGATCTATTATGAACCTGAATACGATCTTATTTGACCAGATCGGCCGATTGCGAAGCGGCTTTCGCATAGCGGCGTTTCTGGCGCTTTTCATTCTTATGGCCGGAAGCCTTTCTATTATTTTGGCTTCTGTGATCGGTTCAATGAATATCGGCGTCGGCGAAGGTTCATTGCTTGCTTCATCGGTAAATTCGTTAGTGATCATTGTCAGCGCATTGGTCTGCGGCTGGATTTGCGGGAAATTGCTCGAAAAAGATCTTCCATTTCGCTACACCGGAGCTTGGTTCACAAAAGGCTGGTTAAAACATTTGATCTACGGCTGCGTTTTGGGAACCGCAGCTTTTACAATAGCAGTTGCGGCCGCGGCCGCTTTCGGCGGATTGTCGCTTACGCTGAATCCGGAATTCGGCACGGCTTCGATCCCAGTTTCTGTTTTATCAGCATTCGTTATTTTCGCATTTGGAGCAGCATTGGAAGAAGCTTTGTTTCGCGGTTATGTTCTGCAGACGCTTGTTCGTTCCGGTTGGGTTTGGCTGGGCATCGCTATAACAGCGATCCCATTCGGCATAGTTCATCTCGGAAATCCCGACGCAAAATTGATATCCACATTAAATACTGTGCTTGCGGGCGTTTGGCTCGGCATTGCATATCTGAAAACCCGCGATCTTTGGTTCGTTTGGGGAATGCATCTGGCTTGGAACTGGGTTCAAAATTCGATCTTCGGCATTGAGGTCAGCGGATTGAATTTCACATCCTCACCACTTTTAAAAGAGATCGATCGCGGTCCCGAATGGATGACCGGCCTGAACTATGGATTAGAAGGCGGTATTTCCGTCACTGTCGCATTGATCGTCGCGATACTGCTCACACACTACGCCCCCGGAATAAAACCTGATGAGGAACTGATCGAATTCACGAACGGATCGTCAAAGATCAACCCGTCTGAATCTTGAACGAAATATCTACCGCGCGAGCAGAATGCGTCAAACGACCGACCGAGATCAGATCGACACCCGCTTCGGCATAAGCTCTTACGCGGTCAAGATCCATCCCGCCCGATGATTCGATCAGCACATGCGGATTTAGATCACGCGCCATGGCAACCAATTTGGCGGCCTCGTCCGGTGTTTGATTATCAAGCATAACGATGTCCGCACCGGCATTTATCGCCTCGCGAAGCTGTGCCCAATTAGTTATCTCGACCTCGATCTTGTGCAAATGTCCGACACGCGATTTTGCTCCGTTTATCGCTTCGGTTATGCCGCCGGCAAGCGCGATATGATTGTCCTTGATCAATACGCCATCGTCCAATCCCATCCGATGATTCTTACCGCCGCCGATCGTTACCGCGTATTTTTCGAGCATACGCAAACCTGGCGTGGTCTTTCGAGTATCAACGATCTGCGCTCCGGTTCCCTCGACAGCTTTGACATACTGACGCGTCAAAGTCGCCACACCGGACATCCTTTGCAGCAGATTTAATGCGACCCGTTCGCCCGTCAAAAGTACGTCTGCGTAACCTTTCAGCGAACCGAAAACTGTGCCTTCCTCAACCTCATCGCCTTCGGAATATGTCGTTTCGATCTCCGGAATATCCGCGTCAAGATGCAGAAAAACAGCTTCGGCAATATCCAGCCCGCAAATAACAAGATATTCCTTCGCCAAAAAACGCCCAACACCGCGCGTCTCCGGCATCACCGTCGACTGCGTCGTTATATCGCCGCGGCCAATATCTTCCGCTAGAAATTCACCGATCGAAGCAAGCACTTCACCATTTTCAAGCCAATTCATATTTTATTTTTATCAGAGCATTTCTATTGAGATTCATATAACTCACAAGCTAGTTCTCATAATCAATGCCAACGATTTTAATATACATCCACCAATATTACAGCCCTAATTTCAAAACTGAAATTAATTTAACGTCTCAAGATTTGCCCTCAATGTATTGATCTGCTGTTCGATCTCGGCTTGTCTTTCTCTAAGTTCGGCGACCTTTTCGGCTGGTGCTTTTTCGACAAAATTTTTGTTGGAAAGCTGACCGTTCAGGCGCTGAAGTTCCGTATCGAGTTTCTCGATCTGTCCGCCAAGCCGTTCGCGTTCTTTGTCGAAATCGATCAAGCCTTCGAGCGGTATCGCGATCTCGGCATTATTCGTCACAGCCTTTGCCGAAGCTTTGGCAACATCGAGTTTGTCGCTCAAAACAAGTTTTGCAGAGCGTGAAAGCTTTAATATCTGCGCTTCATTTGCAGAAAAAATATCGCGTGTTTTTTCGTTCGCGGCAATGTGAACGTCAAACAGATTTGACGATGGAATACTCATCTCGGCTCGAATATTACGTATCTTTGTTATCAGATCGATCACCGACTGCATTGCCGATTCGGCTCCGGTGTCGATCAAGGCGTCATCGCCTTTAGGATAACCGGCAAGCATTATCGAAGCGTCGGCTCCTTTATATGCAGCCGCATGCAATTCATTGGAAATACCCGGCAATTTGTGCCAAAGCTCTTCAGTCAAGAAAGGCATCAGCGGATGCAAGAGCCGCAGAGCCTGTTCGATTATCGTGATGATCCGCGTGCTCGCAACTTGATCGCCGGCCGTGATCTCATCCTTTACTAGCTCGATATACCAATCGCAAAAATCGTCCCAGAAAAAATGATATAAAAGCTGCACCGCTTCGTGGAATTGATAAGTTTCCATTGCTCGGTTTACCGCTTTTGCAGTTGTGTTCAGCTTCGATATTATCCAGCGGTCCGCAAGTGAGTTTTGAGTCCCGAGATCTTCTAAACTTCGGAGATCGACCTTTGCATCTCCGGCGTTCATCAAGGCAAACCGTGTCGCGTTCCATATTTTGTTGGCAAAATTACGAAAGCTTTCGACCTTTTCATCGCGCCATGCGAAATCGACACCGGTCGCCGAACCTGCCAGCGTCATACGGGTTGCGTCAACACCGAACTTATCGAAAACCTCTAGCGGATCGATGCCATTGTTCTTTGTTTTGGACATCCGCTGGCCGTTCTTATCGAGGACCGTTCCGTGAATAATGACATCATCGAACGGTTTTTTGCCGATAAATTTAAGGCCGGTCATAACCATTCGCGAAACCCAAAGGAAAATAATATCTCGGCCGGTAACTAGAACATCTGTCGGATAAAATGTCTCCAGATCTTCCGTAATAATCCCATCGCCGATCCAGCCAAGCGTCGAAAAAGGCCACAAAGCAGACGAGAACCATGTGTCTAGAACGTCCGCGTCCTGTGTTAAATTCGCGTTGCCGGCCTTTGCCTCGGCGTCTTCGCGGCTTCGCGCGACAAATACATTCCCATCCGCGTCATACCAAGCCGGTATCTGATGTCCCCACCAAAGCTGCCGCGAGATCGTCCAATCGCGAAGGTTTTCGAGCCATGTCGTATAAATCTTTTTGTGCGGAACTTCCGGAAAAAACCGCGGCGAATTCTCCTCTTTCATCAGGCCAAGAGCAAGGTCGCGCATTTCATCCATTTTCACGAACCATTGCTCTGATAAAAGCGGTTCGATGATAGTTTTACAGCGTTCGCAATGCGGCAGCGTCACATCGTAATCTTCGATCTTTTCAAGCAGACCAAGTTCATCGAATTTTTCTATAACCATTTCGCGTGCTGCAAATCTATCAAGCCCGGCAAATTCCGCACCGGCGGCATCGTTCATCGTCGCGTCGTCGTTCATCACGACAAGCATTTCAAGGTTGTGCCGCTGACCGATCTCCCAATCGTTCGGGTCGTGTGCCGGAGTTATTTTTACCGCGCCAGTGCCGAATTCAGATTCGACATAATCATCCGCAATGATCGGAATGCTACGTTTGGTTAGCGGCAGATCGATCGTTTTTCCGATCAGATCCTTATAACGTTCGTCGTCCGGATTTACCGCCACGGCTGTGTCGCCCAGCATTGTTTCAGGACGCGTCGTGGCGACGATTATATATGCGTTTTGAGTCCCGGCTTTAGCCGGCTCCGCGTTCAAAGAAGCCGCCTGAAGGCGGGACTCAGAACTTGCGGCTCCGATCGGATACCGCAGATAATACAGCTTGCCGTCCTTTGCTTTTTCTTCTTTTACTTCGAGATCGGAAAGAACCGTTTTGTCGCGCGGACACCAATTAACGATCCGAGTTCCGCGATAGATCCAGCCTTCATCATAAAGCCGAACAAATACTTCGCGGACCGCTTTGGAAAGGTCTTCGTCCATCGTGAAGCGTTCGCGCGACCAATCGACGGACAAACCTTCGCGGCGTATCTGCTGCGTAATAACATTTCCGTAATTGTTCTTCCACTGCCAAACTCTTTCCGTAAAAGCTTCGCGGCCGATGTCCTGCGGCGTTTTATGCTCGTCCTTTTTTAACTGCCGTGTGACCATTAGCTGCGTCGAAATCCCGGCGTGATCCACACCAACGAGAAACAGCGTCCGAAATCCGAGCATACGCTTCCAACGCGTCAGCGAATCCATAAGCGTATGCTGCAGAGCATGACCCATATGAAGCGTTCCGGTAACATTCGGCGGCGGAATAACTATCGAAAATTTCTGAGCGTCCGGGTTTTTATTAATTTCAGGCGCGAAATAGCCGTTCGCTTCCCAGCGCTGATAATGATGCTTTTCAGCTTCTTTCGGGTCGTATGCTTTAGGGATTTCCATATATATAAAAGTGTAATTCTAAAACAAAAACGACCGGTTTTCATCTCGCGATTAAAACTGGCCGCTTTATTTTGATTTTTAATTGAATTATTCGTCGCGGCGAAGTCTTTCGACGACGCGTTCAACGATCATTTCTATCAGATCCGGAGAAAGGCTAACCGCACGCTGCATGTTGTTTTGCGAGATGGCTTCCGCAGACGTCACAAGATTCAATCGGCTTTCATCATTTACCCGAGGAAGCTGTAAAAGTTCGATTTCCTCAAATTCATACGCGCTCGGCTCAGTTCTTTCTTCCGTGACAGATCCTGTTTCGTCTTCGGATTCATTCGCGGCAAGCTGTTCAACTTGTTCAACCTGCTCGGGTTCATCGTGTGAAAGAGTTTCTTCATACGGTACATTTTCACTGTGTTCAGGTTCAGGCGAAGCGGCAAACTCTTCCGTTTCAAAGTTCTGCCGGTAATTGTTTATGGTCGAATTAAATTCTTCGACATCATCATCATCATCATCATCTTCATCATCATTCTTGAATTCATCGAACGTTTCAAACTCTTGTGTGATCACTCCGAACTGTTGGGTTTCATGATCTTCCAATTCCTGAGTTGTAATTTCACTAGCTTCCGCTGGTTCAGCATCAAAGCTTTGGTAACTTTCAGGAACTTCTGCCGCTACTGGCTCTTCGGCGGATGATCCGGGCATTGAATGATCAGCAATTATGTCTTCGTTTTGCAGATGTTCCGTTTCGACCATTTCATCATCCATCCCGGCATCGACAAATTCTATCGTTTCCGGCTCGTCTTCAGATTCGGTGCCGTTGAGGCTTTGATGGTAAAGATCTTCGATGTCGTCCGGTTCGTCTGCCACAGATTCTGTTCTTACATCCGGTTGAGCGTAAGTTTCGTGAATGTTATCGTCTTCACTGACAGATACATCCAGCAATTCAGATACCTTATCGACCAAAGCCCTGATCGAAGCAAAAGGTTTGGTCAAAACCGAACTTGCACCGACTCTTGCTGCTTCATTTGCATCGAAAGGTTCAAAAGAGCCGACCAGCAATATCACCGGGATCGATGCGGTTTGTTCGTTCGACCGGATCATCTCACACAATTGATAGCCGTTAGTTCCCGGCATATTTATATCCGCGAGAATGATATCGGGCAAACCGGCGTTAATATGTTCGATGGCCGCGTTGCCGTCAGCGGCCGTTATAACATCAATGCCTTCGTCGGCAAAAGTTAGATTTACGACCTTTTGAATGGTTATTGAATCGTCGGCCAGCAGCAGCTTACGTTTTGACACAGAAATGATCGCTCCTTATTGATCGAAAAATGTTTTCAACAAAAATATTATCTCTGAAAATTATCACCCAAAGCCTTTTACGTCAAGAATTTGTTGTATTTACCGCCGATAATTCAGCGGCGAGAATGACCGCCGCCGACATGCTCGAAGATTCGGCGATACCTTTGCCCGCGATATCGAACGCCGTTCCATGATCGACCGATGTCCGTATCAAAGGTAAACCAAGAGTAACATTGACAGAACTTCCGAACGAAAGCGATTTCACGGCTATCGTCGCCTGATCGTGATAACAAGCGATGACCGCATCGAATTCGCCTTTGAAACCTCGTAAGAATATTGTATCAGGCGAATACGGTCCGTTTACGTTTATACCAAATTCATCTCTACACTTCGTGACCGCCGGTGCGATCTCATCATGCTCTTCGCTGCCGAACATTCCGCCTTCTGAAGCATGCGGATTCAAACCGGCCACGGCTATACGTATATCGCGTCCTAGAATTTTCGAAAGCTCGTTATTCGAAAATCTTATCAGATCAACAAGAGCTTCAGTTTTAACTCGTGCGGCCGCATTGATCAAGGAAATGTGTGTAGAAAGCAGAACCACGCGAAGCTTTTCCGCAAAAAAGCTCATTGCGATCTTTGGGCTTTCGGTTAGTGCCGCGAGAAATTCAGTATGGCCTGGAAAATCGTAACCGGCTTTAGAGATCGCCGCTTTGCTGATCGGAGCCGTCGAAATGGCGTTTATGCTTCCGTTTCGCCAAAGCTCGACCGCCGTTTCTATATATTCAGCCGATGCTTTTCCGCTCGCCGCCGACCAATCGCCGTATGCCAGATCCTTCGCGACATTGTTCATATCATAAACAAAGATCTGTCTGCTGTTTTCGATCTCTGAGATATCGGAAACAAGATCGGCCGGGATATTCAAATCTGACGCGGTTCGCTTAAGATGAGCCAGATCGCCGATCACACGCGGAATGCAAACTTCACCGATCCGTTGATCTATCAATGATCTCAGCGTTATCTCCGGTCCGATGCCTGCCGGGTCACCCATTGTGATACCGATAATTGGCAATTTATTTTTGCTGTTCTCAATCACTTTTATCATTTTACGCGAACCTATATGAAATTGATATTAAACCGGTCTTTAAAACAAAAAAATCCGGTATCGTTAAAACGTACCGGATTTCTTTTAAAGTTATTCTCCTCTTAATCGGCTTGTCTGCGGATAAATGTCGGGACATTTAGATCTTCGTCCTTATCGATATCCAGCGAAAGCGGATTAGAAGCGCCGCCGGATGCGACCGCATGAGTTTGCTGCGGTGAAACGATAGGCATTGCGGCGGCCATTTGAGTATCAAATCCTGTCGCGATTACTGTAACCGTAATTTCGTCGTTCATTTCCGGTTTGATCACGTTGCCCCAAATAATGTGAGCGTCTTCGTCGGCTTCGCCTTCGATCATTCCTATCGCGTCTTCCAGTTCGGCAAGCGGCATATCTCGTCCGCCTGTTACATTGATCAACGCAGCTTTTGCACCGGTGATCGAATTTTCTTCTATTAGTTTATAATCCAAAGCTTCACGCATTGCTTTCGAAGCCGCATCAGGTCCGCTGGCAGTTCCGATGCCCATCAGAGCAACACCTTTATCACGCATAACTGTCGTCACATCAGCAAAATCGAGATTGATCAAACCTGGCGTAGTGATCAACTCTGAAATTCCGCGAACAGCTTGAAGCAGAACTTCGTCCGCCGTGCGGAAAGCTTCCATCAGCGTAATATTTTCCTGAACTTCACGGAGTTTGGAATTTGGGATCGTTATTATGGTATCGACGCATCCGCGAAGCTCGGCAAGTCCGCGTTCGGCCTGTGCCATACGCTTTTTGCCTTCGACGGAGAACGGCTTTGTTACAACCGCTACTGTCAGCGCTCCAAGCTCTATCGCGAGCGATGCGACAACGGGAGCCGCTCCGGTTCCGGTTCCGCCGCCCAAACCGGTGGTAACAAAAACCATATCCGAACCTTCCAGAACATCCATCAGTTTCTGGTAATCTTCGAGCGCGGCTTCGCGGCCAATGTCCGGATTCGCACCGGCTCCGAGGCCGCGTGTAGATTTGCTGCCAAGCTGTATCTTGATAGGCGCATTAGAAGCATTCAGCGCCTGAAGATCCGTATTCGCGACGATGAATTCCACGCCGCTGATACCAGCTTCGATCATTCGGTTGACGGCATTTCCGCCGCCGCCGCCGACACCGATTACTTTGATCCTGGCTCCGGTGATCGGTGGTTCGTCTATAAACATTGTGATTGCGCTATTTTCCATTTTCGGCCTTCTTTTTCATATGCCCGCAATTTATATGGGCATTTTATATTAAATATTGATCAATTTTGAGGTTTCGGCTATCAACTATATGTTGTGCTGATGGACAAAAAGCATACAACGATTTGTGGTTTAAATCTAGTCGCCGCGTTACATTTATCTAAATTTTTCACGAAAAGTTTCAAACCACTCCGCCATTTTGCGTGTGGACGATCTTCCGGCTGTGTTTCCTTCTCTTATCTGCATTGTCATAGATGCATAAGCAAGCCCGCAGGCGACAGCCCAATCCGGACCTCTTGTCGCTTCGGCAAGTCCGCCGAAAAGATGTTCGTCCGGAATTCCAAGCCGCGTCGGCGCATCGAAAACCTGTTCGGCCACCTCAACCATTCCGCGTGCCATTGATCCGCCACCGGTTAAAATAACACCGCTTGGTATTTGTGCATTTCGCGCGGATATTTCATGTGCGATATGCTGCAGCAATTCGACGGCGCGCGGCTGCATTATGTCGCAGAGGATTTCTTTTGATAATCCACGTGTCTCGCTGCGTCCGACCGGAACGATCTCTATCATTTCCTGACGCTCTTCATCATCCATCAAAAATGACGCCACACAGCCGTATGCATGTTTGATCTTGTTCGCTTCCTGTATAGAAACACGAAGCCCAACGGCAATGTCCTTTGTAAAATGCAGGCTCCCGAACGGAAAGACCGCTGTGTGCTGAACCGCTCCACGGCCGAATATCATTAAGCTCGTGATCTCTGCCCCAATGTTTATCAATGCACAGCCGTATTCTTTATCGTCGTCATTCAAAGTACTTTCGGCGGCGGCCAGCGGTTCGAGGATTCTGCCATCTACCGAATAACCAGCCTTGCGGATCGTTTTATCCAAGTTTTGTCGGCCGGCGCTTGGACCGATAACTATATGAACAAGCGATTCGAGTCTTGCTCCATTCATCCCGACCGGTTCAATGATGCCGTCCTGGCCGTCAATGATGAATTCCTGCGGAAGCCGCGTAATGATTTCCCAACCGGAGGGAAGTTGCATCGCGCTTGCCGATTCGATAGCGCGTTCCACATCTTCTTCTGAAATTTCACGTCCCGCACCGGCAACGGCTACGACACCGGCTTTATTCTCACCTTTGAAATGCTCACTCGTTAGATTAATAACTGCAGATCCGACCTCGACGCCGGCAATGCGTTCGGCTTCGTGAACTGCCCGTTTGACCGAATCAGCGACGGCTTCTGCACCGGTGACGATCCCGCGGCGCATTCCCCGCGATTCGGCTTCACCGGCGCCAATTATATCCATCCTGCCTTTTTCTGATGGCTCGCCGATAACGCATCTGACCTTGCTTGTGCCGACATCCAATCCGACCGCTAAAATTTCTCGATTCATAGATTTATTGTTTCCGGGGAGCTAATATCAAATTCGACCCCAATAGATCAACGCCGCTGAATGTTTCGCCCTTTCCGGCGATCGCTTCAATTCCTTGTTTCAGATTATATGCAAAATTTTCTTTGCCGACGGCTATGGTCACGGACATCCCCGAATCTTCGGCGATGGCTTTCGGTTCGCGTATGTCCGAAAGATCGACAGCCTTAACGCGGTCGATAAGATCCACGGCGCGCCATTCATTTATCATTTCTCGATACATATGCATGCGCTTTTTATTCGCATCATCTGCTTCCTTGGATTTGGTTTCGTTCCAGCCGGTCAATACAAATGGTATGTTCGCATCCATTGCGCCAACAGGAGCGAGGTTATTGCCGTCAGCATCAAAAAGAAAATCGCCGGCTTTCAAACGGATCACGGCAACCGGAATTTTTTCCTCGATGTTAACGCCGATCGCTCCCGGCAAAATTCGCGAAACCGCAGCTCGTTTCACAAATGGCATCTTTTCGATCTTTGCTTTTATGCCGTCAAGATCCGCATCCCAAGTTCCCGTCTTTTCGGTTTCGACCTTTATTAAAGCCTCTATCTCATCTTGGCTCGTACGATCGTTTCCGGCTACGGAGATCTTTTTCACATCAAAGAAGTTCGAAGCGGTGACGGTCCGATAACCAAGAAACAACATTGCACCCAAACAGATCAAGATACAAAAGCTTATAAAACCCATAAAAATGAGTTTGGTTGTTTCGGCAGATCTCGCCGCAGGTCTTCTTGCCGGAGCCGTCCGCCGTTTTCTTACGGGTTTTTTTGTTGTGATCTTTTTTCTTTTTGCTGCTGCCATTGATCAATTATTCGCTCTCTTTCAATTTTGCAAGGATCTCATCCGAAAGCCGTGTAACGGTTCCGGCTCCGAGTGTTATTACGAGATCGTTTTCGCGAAGGTGCTGCGTCACGACATCGGTCGCCGCATCTACGCTTCCGATATACATCGCGTTCTTGTGGCCGTACTTCTTTATATTTTCCGTCAGCACTTCGGCGTTGACACCTTCGATCGGATCTTCGCTTGCGGCGTAAATATCCAAAACGAACAGCACATCCGCGTTATTGAAAGCCAACGCAAATTCATCCATCAGTTCCTGCGTACGCGAAAATCTGTGTGGTTGAAAAACGACGACGGTTCGTTTTCCCGCGGCGGCGTTCTTTGCGGCCGAAAGCGTGGCCAAAATTTCTGTCGGATGATGGCCGTAATCATCAACGACCGTAATGCCTTTCGATTCGCCTTTGAATTGAAATCTTCGATTAGCGTTCTTGAATGTCAAAAACGCAGCCGCGATCTGTTCGAACGACACCTCAAGTTCAAGAGCTACCGCGGTCGCAGCCAGAGCGTTATAAACATTGTGTTTTCCCGGCACCGGCAATTCTATCTCACCGAGAATTTCCGAACCTTTCCACACCGTGAATTTCGAACCGAACGCATCATTATAAGTTATGTTGTGCGCAGAAATATCGGCCTGTGCCGTTAAACCGTAAGTCACGCGTCGGCGTTTGATGTTCGGGATAATTAATTGTACGTTCGGGTCATCCAAACATATTACGGCCGCGCCAAAAAAAGGAACCTTGTTCACAAAATCGGTGAAGCACTGAACAACATCGTCCATGCCTTTGTACGATTCCATGTGTTCCTTATCGATATTTGTCACGACGGCGATCGTCGGATAGAGCATCAAAAAAGATCGGTCGCTTTCGTCGGCTTCTGTGACGAACCAATCAGATTGTCCGAGCCGGGCATTCGAACCCAAAGCAGCCACGACACCGCCGACAACGGTTGTCGGATCGACTCCGGCGTGGCCGAGAATTGTTGCAACCATCGATGTCGTCGAAGTTTTCCCGTGCGTTCCCGAAACTGCGACGGCGTAAGGTTTTAAAACCATCAGCTCAGCCAACATTTCGGCACGCGGAATTACCGGAATGCCGAGTTCTTTTGCACGAACGACCTCGGGATTATCTTCGCGAACGGCGGACGAATAAACAACGACCTGAGCCTCGCCGATATTTTCCGCACGATGGCCTTCTTCGACGCGAATTCCGCAAAGTTCCTCGAGCCTGTCGGTATTCTTCGAACGCTTTATATCCGAACCGCTCACCGTAAAACCGAGATTTGCCAGCACCTCGGCGATGCCGCTCATGCCGATTCCGCCGATGCCTATAAAATGAATTTTCTTAACGTGTCTGAACATTTGTTTTCCGACTGGAGCGGCAAGCATCCTTGCTTGCCTTCTTTGGTCTTTGGCTTTTGGTCTTTGGTCTTCGGCGATCGTTCTGCTCAAGACCAGACTTAAGACTCCCGACTACACTCCCTTTTTATTCACCCCTGCCAATTCTTCCATGATATCAGCCGTCGCTTCCGCGGCGTCCTTGCGTCCCATTTTCTTTGCGTTCTCGGACATTTCGCGGAGCGTCTCCGGGTTTCCTATCAATTCCTTTATTACGTTTGCAAGCGTTTCGCCGTTCATATCTCTTTGCAGCAAAACTTTGGCGGCACCGGCGCGTTCGAGAGCTTCGGCATTTTTTCGCTGATGGTCGTCCGCGGCGGTCGGCAGCGGTATCATCAAAGCGGCGCGGCCGGCGGCGGCGAGTTCGGCGCAGGTTGTTGCTCCGGCGCGGCAGATAACAAGATCGGCCTTCTCGAACTCCGAAAACATATCCGAAATGAACGGCCGCACGTCCGATCCCGCAAACGCGGAGCGGTCGTACAATTCCCTGATCTTCGGGTAATCGCCTTCGCCGGTCTGGTGCGTTATCGTCAGACCGTCCGCCAATTCTTCCAAGCCGCCGAGCGCATCCGTCATCGCGTTATTGATCGCTCTTGCGCCTTGCGATCCGCCGAATATCAGCAGATGCGGCGGCGAATTTTCCGGCCTCGGCAAAATATCAAAGAACTCCGCGCGAACCGGATTGCCGGTCACGACGCCTTTCTTCCCGAAGAACGGCATCGCTTCGTCAAACGTCAAAGCCGCGCGGTCAACGAACATCGCGAGCCGCCTGTTCGTAAAACCGGGCAAGGCGTTCGAATCCATCACAAGAGTCGGCACACGCATAAGGCTCGCCGTCATCAGAACAGGCCCGGAAACATAACCGCCCGCGCCGACGACAACATCCGGTTTGAAGCCCTTTATCAAAGTGCGGGCCTCGAGAAAACTTTTCGGAAGCACGGCCATTCCTTTCAACTTGTTCACAAGTCCGACGCCTTTCAGCCCGGCGCTGTTTATCAAGGAAAGCTGAAATCCGTTGTCGGGCACAATTTTAGTTTCGAGCCCGCGTGCCGTGCCGACGAAGAGTATCTCCGCGGAATTATCGCGCCGCAATAATTCTTTTGCGACGGCGATTCCCGGAAATATATGTCCGCCTGTTCCGCCGGCGGCGATCAGCACTTTCATATCTTACGCGTTCGCTTTTGCGCGGCCTCCTCTATTTTTTCTGCGGTGGACAGGCTCTGTTTGTTTGGCCTGTTTACTCGAACGGGTCTCGGCAAAACTCGCGATGTTCAGCAGAACACCGACGGCAAAGAGCGTAACAATAACGGACGAGCCGCCGTACGAAATGAACGGCAGCGGAATTCCTTTCGCGGGTACGATCGATATCACGACGCTGATGTTAAATAAAGCCTGAACGATAATGCCCGTGATCAAACCGATGGCCAGCAGCATACCGAACCTGTCCGGCGCAAGCAAAGCGGCACGCGCGCCGCGCCAAAGCAGCAGCCCGAAAGCAATAACGACGGCCAAAGTTCCTACGAGCCCGAGTTCTTCGCCGACGACGGAGAAAATAAAATCGCTGTACGGATACGGCAGATAAAAAAGCTTCTGCTGGCCTTTCGCAAAGCCTTCGCCCAAAATTCCGCCGCTGCCGATCGCATACAAACTCTGCACGACCTGATAACCGGCGTCGTCCGCATGTTTGAACGGATCGAGAAACGCCATCACACGCTGGACTCGCCAAGGCGCGAGCACAAGCGCGCCGACACCGAGCAGCATCATCGCAAAACCGACGGCCGCGATGTGAATTATCTTTGCTCCCGCCGAAAAATATGTCACGGCAAACACCGCGCACAACACGATCGCCGTGCCGAGATCGGGTTCGATAAAAACAAGTCCGCCGAGCAGAACCAGAACGACGAGCGCCGGCAGAACGGTTCGCCGGACATCGCCGATGTCGTCCGCCTTCTTCGTTAAAAAGTAGGCGAGAAAAAGCGGCAGCACGACCTTCGCAAGTTCCGAAGGCTGAAAAGAAAATCCGCCGGCTCGTATCCAACGCGTCGCGCCGTTGATCGCCGGAAATGCGAACACGACGCACAATAAAATTACCGTAACCGCGAGAGCCGCATAGACGATCCGAGCGTCGTTGTAGCGGCGATGATCGAATTTACTCGCGGCATACATCACAACAAGCCCGATCGCGGTAAAAATGAACTGCTTGTAAAAATAACTGAACTGCGTGCCGCCGTCAGTCTCGCGTATCGAGATCATCGCGGACGCGCTGTAAACCATCGCCGCACCGAATAAAGCCAATCCGGTGGCGATCGCCAACATTATCCAATCTGTACGCTGTTCTTTCACCTAAACTCTTCCTGAAGCATCGCGGCTAGCCGCCCCGACTGGAGCGGCAAGCATCCTTGCTTGCCATCTAACTTTTCCGACTGGAGCGGCAAGCATCCTTGCTTGCCATCTAACTTTTCCGACTGGAGCGGCAAGCATCCTTGCTTGCCATCTAACTTTTCCGACTCTTTCGGCTCCGCCGCTCGATGTGCGGAAAAGCTATGCTTTTCCGATAGCCTTACTAAATGTATTGCGGCTCCGCCGCCGTTCGCCGACCGATCACCTGCGGCAAAGCCGCCAAAACTCCAAAGGCCGCATTCAATAAAACTTTGTTCCCATACATATTTAAATTGTTCACCTTCTACAAATTTAATGCCGCCTTATTCAAAAAAATGTTCGCCTTATACAAATTTAATGCCGCCTTATTCAAAAAAATGTTCGCCTTCTACAAAATTAATGCCGCCTTGTTCAAAAAATTGTTCGCCTTCTACAAATTTAATGCCGCCTTATTCAAAAAAAAGTTGGCCTTATACAAATTTAATATCGCCTTGTTCAAAATAAATATCGCGAACATTCTTTTTTATTACCCAACAATTTGCGGCGAGATCGCCGCCTACATTTCCGACATCGCCTGTTGTGCCGCGATTCCGGCAACAATTTGTTTGAATACGCGGCCGCGTTCTTCGTAGCTCGCGAACATATCAAAACTTGCGCACGCCGGCGCGAGCAGAATGTTGTCGCCGCCTTGCGCTTCGGCGAACGCTTTTTTCACGGCGTCGTTCATCGAACCCGCACGCACGACCGGCGCGAATTCGCCAAGCTGCGCTTCGATGTTGTCGGCGTCCTCACCGATCAGAACCATCGTCCGCACATTGTTTTTCACGAGCTCGGCAAGCGGAGCGTACGGCGCATTCTTTCCGCGGCCGCCCAAAATTATAACGGTCTTGCCGTCTCCTTCGCTCATCGCCTCCAGCGATTTTACGGCCGCGTCAACCGACGTCGCTTTCGAATCATTATAAAAACGAACGCCGCCGATCTCTTCGACGAACTCGATCCGATGCTCGACGCCGCGAAACTCCGAAATAGTTTTCCGCATCGATTCCGGCGCAACGCCGCACGCCAAACCCGCAGCCATCGCCGCCAAAATATTTTCGACGTTGTGCAGCCCGCGAATGAAGATCTCGTCACGCGTGATCAGAACCTTTTCCGCGTCGCCGACCTTCGAGATCAATTCGCCGCCCCGCAGAAACAAACCTTCGTCAAGCTCTTTTTTTACGCTGAACATCGAAACATGCGCGTTCAGCCCGTTCACCCAACTCGCCGTGATCTCGTCGTCCGCGTTCAGCACCGCGAGGTCTTCGGGCCGCTGATTCATAAAAATGCGGTGCTTCGCCATCGCGTAATCCTTGAAAAATTCGTAGCGGTCGAGGTGATTCGGCGTTACGTTCAAGGCGATCGCGACGTTCGGGCGGAAATCTTTTATTGTCTCAAGCTGAAAACTCGAAAGCTCCACGACCGTCCAAGTTTCGTCGTCCGTCTGCGTTGCAAGTTCCAGAAGCGGCGTTCCGATATTCCCGCCAACCAAAGTTTTCACGCCGCCTTCACGCAAAATGTCGCCGATCAACGTCGTTGTCGTCGTCTTTCCGTTCGAACCGGTGATACCGACAATGCGGCCCTTCATAAATCGAAACGCTAACTCGACCTCGCCGATAACTTCGCCGTCCTTTCTATCGACATACCTCGCCGGTATCGAACCGGTCGGGACGCCGGGCGAGATCACGACCAGATCGATCTGATCCAAAAGCCACGACGGAAGATCGCCGCCGATAAGCCCGACGCCGCTGCTTTCCTTCAACGCCTTTGCCGCGTCGCTGAATTCCTCGACCGGCTTCCGATCATGAAGCGCGACCACGGCACCACGCTCCGCGAGGAACTTCGCGGCCGCAACGCCGGACTTCCCGGCTCCGAGGACTATGGTTTTTCGATCCTTGATCTCCATGAAAAAAACTATCGCCGTATAATTAATAATTACTAATTAATAATTAATAATTAATAATTAATAATTAATAATTAGTAATTAATTGTCGCTATCGACTGCGGTCAACGCAATTTCAAAGTCGCCAAACTCATCAACGCAAACAATATCGCGACGATCACAAATCTGAACACGACCTTCGATTCTTTCCAGCCGCTCATTTCAAAATGATGGTGCAGTGGCGTCATTTTGAAGATGCGTTTGCCCGGTTGACCGCCGCGTTTTGTTAACTTAAATACCGAAACCTGCAGCATTACGGAGAGCGCCTCTAAAATAAAGACGCCGCCAATGAACGGTAGAAGGAATTCCTGTTTTGTAAGTATCGCGACCGTTCCGAGCGCGCCGCCGATAGACAAACTGCCGACGTCGCCCATGAAAACTTCGGCCGGCGGACAGTTATACCAAAGAAAGCCGAGGCTCGCGCCGACCATCGCTCCGCAAAATACTGTGAGTTCCGCCGACGCCGGATTGTGCGTCAGATCCAATCTCTCGCTCCAACGCGCGTCGCTCGCCAGATACGTCAGAGCAGTCAGAGCCGACATTGCGATAAACGTAACGCTGGTTGCTAATCCGTCGAGTCCGTCGGTCAAATTCACGGCGTTCGATGATCCAAGCAATATAAATATCGCAAAGATCAGATACATCGCCGGCCAGATATACGTTACGCCATACGGCTGAGCCGTCGCTTTGAAGAAAGGAATGCTCAGGTTCCACGAATAATCCGTGAAAAAATAAAGCACCGCCCAAACGCCAACGGCGATGGCGAGTTGGCCGATAAGTTTCTGCTTTCCCGTAAGGCCGAGACTTCGTTTTTTGACGATCTTTATATAATCGTCGGCAAATCCGATGACCGCAAAAAGCGTCGTCGAAACAAGCGCGATCCATAAATAGATGCTGTCGAGCTTTGCCCACAGAAGTGTCGAAACAATAACCGCGCCGATTATCAGAACACCGCCCATCGTCGGCGTACCTTTCTTTTCCTGGTGCGATGCCGGACCTTCTTCGCGGATCTCCTGGCCGTATTTCATTTCGCGGAGCTTCTTAATGACCTTGCCGCCGAGAAGAAGCGAAACGAGCAAAGCGGTTATCGTCGCGATACCGGTTCTGAACGTTACATATTGAATAACGTTAAGGCCTTTTAAGAAATACGACTCGGTCGCCGTACCGTATTGTTTGAACAGCAATTCGTATAAAAGGTAGTAGAGCATCGTTGTATCCGCCGTTTTTTAAACCGCAGCGACTTCCGCCTCCGTTTTAAATTTTACAAGCAGCTTTTCTAAAACTTTTTCAGTTCGAACGCCGCGCGAACCTTTGATCAGGATCACATCGCCTTGGCCGACGATATTTGCGAGCATATCACCGGCTTCATCCGAATCGACAGCAAACGCAGTCTCAACCGATCCAGAACCTTCCGCACCGCGAACCATCTCCGAAGCAAGTCCTCGAACACCGATCAGTACATCGACGCCGCTTTCGGCGATCTTTATTCCGGTTTCATGGTGAATTTGCGCCGCTCCGCTTCCGAGTTCTAGCATCTCACCGGCAACGACGATCCTGCGGTTCGCCGCCGTCGAACCTTCGGCCAAAGTTTTTACCATGGACATCAATGCCGCCGGATTCGAATTGTATGAATCGTTTATTACCGTAAAGCCGTCGGTAAAATGTATAACTTCGCCTCTCTGCGGCGGCGGCTCGGCGGTTGAAAGCTGTTCGGCGATCTCATTTGCCGACAAACCGAATTTGTACCCGACAGCGGCCGCAGCGAGAGCATTCAAAATATTGTGCCTTCCGTTCAGGCGAAACATTACATTCGATTCTCCAACCGGTGTGACAAGCCTGAATGTAGTTTCGCCAAAACGCGGAAAATCGATGTCTTTTGCCGTAACATCGGCATTGTTTTCTAAGCCGTAAGTTATCACATTGCCGTTGGCGGCCTCGCTCATCGCGGCAACACGCCGGTCGTCGGCATTCAGAACCGCGGTTCCGCCGGGCTTCATGCCTTCAACGATCTCGACCTTTGCGGCGGCAACATTTTCGATCGAACCGAGATGTTCTACATGAACCGGCAGAACATTCAGCACTACAGAAACATCCGGCGGCGTGATCGCGCAAAGCCTTGCGATCTCGTGCATCGGCGTTGACATTCCCATTTCGAGCACCGCGACGTCATATGAACCGTCCTTTGCAAGATTAAGGACAGTCAGCGGATGACCGAGCCCGTTGTTGTAATTTTTTATATTGCGGAGAACTTTTTTTTCGCCGCCAAGAACATGTGCGATCAGTTCTTTCGCCGTTGTTTTACCGGCGCTTCCGGTAACGGCGACAACCGGTTTGTTCCATTCGAGATAAACGCCGTTAGCCAGATCCTGCAAAGCAACGACCGCATCTTCGACAAATATCAACCGATCCTCAAATTCAACGAGTTTTGTAAAATGTTCTTCAAAACGGTCGCGTCGCACAACACATGCTACAGCACCTTTAGCGAACGCCGACGGAACGTAAACCGTCGCATCTTCAAAATCGCCGTTAAAACCGTTGAGCTGATAATCAGGCTGGGACAACGCAAAAAAGACATCGCCCGCCTGCACTTCGCGGGAATCGATCGAGAACGATCTGACATCAAGCGATTGCAAAGCGGGGTTCATTTCGGCCGCCTCGGCGTCCATATATTCGATTGCGGTTTCGAGTTTCAAGTCTTTCCTTTCAGTTTACTCGCTATTTTCTTAGGTTATCAGTTTCCGGCTTGGCCGGTGCTTTTATTTCCTTTTTGGTTTCCGGCTTTTTCGGCTGATCTTTTTCTGTCGAGGCCTTCGGTTTGGCGTCAACATTTTCAGCTAAAATATTCTCCGCCGGAACTGTTCGATCCGAAACGGCATTCACTCCGTCACCGATGCTTTCTTCCGGTATTTCAATATTCTCGGCTGTTGCAGTTTCGGAAACACCTTGCGGTCTTATGCCTAATTCCGGCAGAACCGTTTCCGCGATCTCGCGAAACGCCGGTGCGGCTACATGCCCGCCATCGCGGCCGCCGATCTTCGGCTCATCTATTACTACCGCTATGGTCACACGCGGTGTTTCCGCCGGTGCAAAACCCATGAACGATGAAATATATTTAGCCGAATTTACACGTTTCAACTTCTCGTCATATTTCCAAGCCGTTCCCGTCTTTCCGGCCGATGTGTATCCGTTCAATTGAGCTCTCTTCGCCGTTCCCGAAAGTACGACCTCACGCATCATAGTCGTCAGATCGCGCGCGGTTTCAGCCCGTAAAACTTGCGTTTTGTCAGGTTGCGGAGCGGAAATGACGTTATCATTGGAGTCTCGGATCTCTTTTATTATATGCGGTTGAATGCGTTCGCCGTTGTTTGCTATCGTCGCAAAAGCCGTCGCCATTTGCAATGCGGACACTCCGATTTCATAACCGATCGCCATCGAAGCCAGCGAATCTCCGTTCCATTTTTCTATAGGCCGAACTATACCGCTGGTTTCCGCCGGAAGATCGATGCCCGTCCGTTTTCCAAAGCCGAATTTTCGCACGGTCGCATTAAAATCCTGACGGCCGACCTTCATTGCCGTCTTGATCGCGCAAACATTACTTGATTGAGCTAAAGCCTTCGTCGCGGTTACTGTGCCGATCGCATGCGAATCCGTAAATTTATGCTTTGCGATCTCGATGCTTCCGTTACCGGCATCGATCATTGTATCCGGCGTTATCAACTGATTTTCAAGAGCGGTTCCGTATGTGATCAATTTAAAGACCGAACCCGGCGAATAAATGCTTTGCACAACGCGATTTGTCAGCGTATTGCTGTTTATTGTGCTAAGGTCATTCGGATCGAATGTCGGATAATTTGCCAGCGCGAGTATTTCGCCGTTCGTATTATCGATAACGACCGCCATTCCGGCTTTTGCTCCCGAAGCAACAGCGGCTTTTGCAAGAGCCTGTTCCGTTTTGTATTGTATCGACGAATCTATCGTCAACGTGATATCGCTCGGCGGTTCCTGTTCGGAAACCGTTTCGTCATAAATACGGCCCAAACGGTCCCGTTCCTGTGTTTTTTTGATGACCGCACCATATAGCCTTTCATTCTCTGATTGTTCGATACCGGCTTGGCCGACGCCTTCAGCATCGCTGAATCCGATAACATGTGCGGCAAGCGTCTGCTGCGGATAACTTCGCTGCTGAGCTTCACGCCAATGCAAGCCGGCAAATTTCGGAAGATCGCTTTTACGAAGGCTTGAATCCTCAAGAGTTTTGTTTATTTCTGCGACCTGAAGTTCGTCAAGCCCTTTCATTAAAGGCACAAAGCGTCGTTCGTCGGTCTTTGCCTCCGCGAGACGTTTTGCAAGTTCTGATTCTTTTATTCCGGTTACTTTTGCAAGCTGCTTTGCGGCCGAACCTGTATCTTCGATCTCGGTTGCGTCGGCATAAAGAGTTTTCACGCGAACACTCATCGCAAGAGCACGGCCATCGCGGTCATAGATCGTGCCGCGCGGCATACGTGTACGTTTAACATCGCGTCTTTGGCCCGCCGCTTTATCTTTTAAAAAGTCGTGCTGATTAACCTGAAGATGAACCAGACGGACGCTGATGCCGCCGATCCAAAGCACAAAACACGCAACTATCAGCATAAAACGCGTGAACGCGACCTGCTTCAGATTTGTCTTTTTTCGCTTTGCTGTACGTCGGTTCATATTTATTTATCTAAGTTTTGCCACTGTGATAATACGCGGACGCGATTCGCCGTCCTTAACTTTTGCCGCTTCTGGATTTACTTTTTTCTCAACAGGTTTTACGGCTTGCTTTACGTTAGACGCTTTGGTTTCGACCGTTTTTACAACTTTTGATTTTTCATCTTTTGTGCCGGCTTTTTCGACCACGGCGGCGAGTTCTATTTTCGGTACGTTCGTTTTTGTATTTTCATCCGCCTTCTGTATTTCGGTTTTTGTTTGAGCGATCTTAATGATCGGCTCGTTCGCAATATCAACATCGTTCATTCCGATTTCGCGAGCCAGCTTACGAACCTGTGCCGGCGACATTGCTATCTCTTTTGCCAGCGTCAATCGCCGATTTTCCGCCTGAAAATCATCAAGCTGTTTCCGCAGCTTTGAATTCTGCATTCCCAAACTCATCGATGAAAAATGCTGGCTTGCCGCAAAAAATACTCCGGCAATTATGATAGAACCGCACAAAAATGTGATAAGTATCGTTCCGAATGGGATTCCGCCGCTTACCGGACGGCGTTTGTTTGAACGTTTTGATCGTGAGACGTTTCGTTTTTTCATCATTTTTCACCCTGTTCCGTTTATTTGATCTTTCTTACTGCTCTGAGTTTCGCGCTTCGTGAACGCGGATTTTCTTTCAATTCTTCTTCCGACGGCAAGATCGGCTTTCGCGTTAGGATCTCGACCTTTTTTTCAGCACCGCAAACACATATCGGCATTCGCGGCGGACAAAAACACTTACCGGACATTTTCTGAAAAGCCTGTTTAACTATTCTGTCTTCCAATGAATGGAATGTGATCACCGCAAGCCTTCCGTCTATCTTCAATAACTCAATTGCGTCCGCCAAAAATATCTCCAATGATTCAAGTTCTCTGTTCACTGCAATTCGCAGAGCCTGAAAAGTTCGCGTTGCCGGATGTATCTTGTCCTTCGCACCTTTTCGAACCGCTCTTTCCACCAAAGCCGCCAGATCGCGAGTCGTTGTTATCGGATCGCCTTTGCTTCTGCGTTCAACGATCCAACGGGCGATCTTTCTTGATGCACGCTCTTCGCCATATTGATAAATAACGTTCGCGATCTCTTCCTCGGTCAGCGTTGCAAGCAATTCGGCGGCTGTCGGATCATCGGAATCGGTATTCATCCGCATATCAAGTTCCGCATCGAACCTAAAACTAAAACCGCGTTCTCCGCTATCGAACTGGAGCGATGAAACACCCAGATCGGCAACAACACCATCAACACCTGCCAGACCCTCACTTTTTACGATGTTTTTGATATCAGTAAAATTCGCCTGAAAAGCTCTGAATCTTTTACCAAATCTTTCAAGCCGTTGACTAGCATAACTAATAGCTTCGGCATCTTGATCGATCCCGTAAACCTTCAGATCATTGGCCGATTCGAGCAAAGCTTCAGAATGGCCGCCCATACCAAGAGTTGCATCTATAAAGATGCCGCCTCTTTCCGGCGAGAGCACCTTGAACGATTCGCAAAGCAGAACCGACAAATGAGTTTGATCAGCGTATCTATCCGACATATTCAAAGAACATAGCCGTTTGCAAAGCCGACCGGCCTTGCCGATGGTTATGCTAAAGCTGTTAAATTATCGATTATTGTCAGGAACCGCATCACATCTGCCGCTGGGAATTTATAAAAGCATTTTAACGGCTGTGATTAAGGGAACATTGTTGCTTAACTGCTTAAACATTATTTGATAAAGCTTGTTGTCCGCCAAACCCGTTATTACGGCGACAATCAATGTCCATAAGCATCATAAAGCGAAGCTCGATCTAATGTCAAGACAAATCTTAAACACTTTTGTTTAATCGACCGTTTAAATGAGTAGGCTAAGATTTATCTGTCAAACAAGGTGAATTTTGTCGAGCTTAGCTTCCCTAAGACAGATCATTCTTGGTTAGAAATCGGGGAGATTTGCATGCTTGCATATCATTAAATGCCGCCATGATCCAACGCGGCAGTTTCCTTTGATCTGAATTTGCGATAAAGTTTATCGATTTATTCGAAAACCATGGACACATATTTTTTTGAGCTGCTCTTATTCGGCGTCATCGCGGGCTTAGCAAACGTTTTGGGCGGCCTGATCTTATATCCGTCCGCCAGAAATACCGAATTTTCGTGGACCTTGAAGTATCTTTTGGCGATCGGCGCCGGATTTATGCTCGCCGTAACCTTTTTTGAGATCGTCCCGCGAACGGTCATTCTTTGGCAAACGACATATCCCGAAAGCAGCGAGAGTCTCTATGCTCCGATGTTCCTTATATTGGTCGGATATCTTCTTACCCAATTTTTCGAACATACAATAGCACCGCATTTTCATTTAGGAGAAGAACTTCACGGCGAACACATGATCTCAACCTCAACGGCTTATTCAGCGGTTGGCGGGTTGCTCATACATACTTTTTTTGACGGGATATCCATTGCGGCCGCTTCACAGATCGACGTTCGTGTCGGACTTTTGGTTTTCATAGCTGTTTTTCTGCACAAATTTCCCGAAGGCTTTGCCATAGGTTCGACCATCATGGCCGCAGGAAAAGGATTTAAGCAAGTAATGATCGCCACTTCGCTGGTCGGAGCAATGACGCTGTTGGGCGTCATATTCTTTTATGTTATCGGAAGCCGCATCGGACTTTCTGTCAATTACGCATTGCCGCTCGCCTGCGGAGTTACTCTTTATGTCGCAGCTAGCGATCTTATACCCGAAGTAAATCATCACGGCGGCCGTAAACCACTCGTTTCTCTTTCGATATTCGTCGGCGCCGCAAGTTTTTTTGCGATACATTTTTTAGTTCATGAATTTATGGGCGGCTAAAAATATTTTGGAACTATTTTCCATGCGGTGCGTATAAAAGTAGTGGAGGCGATTTACAAACATGCGTGAACCATATTTAGCAGGAATTCTAAGTTTATTGATACCGGGCGTAGGACAGATATATAACGGCCGCGTCATTATTGGAATAATTTGGCTCATTTTAACGGGTGTTTCGTGGATCGGTTCCGCGGGATTACTTGGTTGGGTTGTGCACCTAATTAGTGGTTGGTGTGCTTACAGCTATGCCAAGGACAATCCGGTAAGAAGTTAGAGATTTCTTCATACAATCCTCCTTTGCCCGACGTTAAATGCGTCGGGCTTTTTTACGTTTTAGAATATTTGATTTTTCTAGTAAAATACTGAAATTGCCGGATCTCGGAAGTGAGCAGTTGTTTTTTTTGCGCTTTTGGTTTCACTCCGCTCCGGCAAAACTTTTTATGGTCAAAGAAGGATTTCCTTTTGTAATTGTTCCGGCTTTACTTGCTCTGATAGCCGCGTTCTTTCAGGTGTGGCTGCTTGCGGCGGCTTTCGTTCTGCTTGCAGCATTTATGGCGTATTTTTTTCGCGATCCTTTTCGAAGAATTCCGGCAGGCGAGCGGTTGATACTTTCGGCGGCTGATGGAAAAGTAACGCGAATAGATTCGACCGAGGCAGGAAAGATCGTTAGTGTTTTTCTGTCCCCGATAGACGTTCACATAAATCGTTCACCGATAGCAGGCAAGATAATCAATGTCGATTATATAAAAGGAAAAAAAGGCCCGGCTACAACCAACAATGCCAGCTTTATAAACGAACGAAATTCACTTACGATCCAAAATGAGCTGATGACAGTGGTTTGTACGCAGATCGCCGGAATTGTCGCGCGGCGTATTGTCTGCTGGAAAGCAAATGGCGACACACTTGCTTCCGGCGAAAAATTCGGCTTGATAAAATTCAGTTCACGAACCGATCTTCTAATGCCGAATGAAGTAGAATTGAAGGTTAGTATCGGCGACCGCGTTGTCGGCGGCGAAACTGTTATTGCTGAGTTACCCTAAACTTAATGGAAACCGAACACACACAGCCCGAACATAAAGGAATTAAAAAAGGCCTTTATTTGATACCGACTGCTTTTACCGCAGCGAATATTGCAATGGGATTTTTCGCCGTATTGTATTCGATACGCGGTTTTAGAGCCACGATCGAAAACGCCGAACTTGCGAACAGTTATTTTAACTACGCTGCCATTGCCATAGGTTTTGCCATACTTTTCGACACGCTTGACGGCCGCATCGCCCGTTTGACGAAAACCGCGACCGAGATCGGTGTACAGTTCGATTCGCTTGCAGATGTGCTGACATTCGGCATTGCTCCGATAGCTCTGATGTACAGTTGGGGCATCGCTTCGGTATTTCCGGAAGGTTCCAAAGAACTCGGTCTCGGCGTTTTTCTTCTTTTTATGTATTTGATGTGCGGTGCTTTTCGGTTGGCACGGTTTAATATTCAAGCGACACGGCCGAGGGTTTTGCTGGAAGGAACACCAAAGGTGGACAAGAAAAATTTTGTCGGTTTACCGATCCCGCCGGCAGCCGGATTGCTTGCCGCGATCGTACATTATGCAAATCCACCGCTAAGTTCGTATGGAGAAACCGGCCACTATCTTGCTGTCCTACTGATGGTTTTGATCGCTTTGCTTGGCGTTCTGATGGTAAGCACGGTTCGTTATTCGAGTATGAAGACGGTAGGTTCAGGCCGAAAAAATCTTTATTTGGTTTTGGTCGTTGCCGGTGTCGGAATGCTTATGTGGCTTTATTCGCAATATGTTCTGCTGATACTTGCATTAGCGTACGTTTCTCATGGCATTATTTGGTATCTATTTACTCTGCTTACACGAAAACGAATAACACCGGAAAAGAGCGAAACGGTTTAACTTCGGACTAGATCCGTTCTTGCTTTTGATATTGATCTGACGCTTGCAGAACGGCGCTTCTTTTTAGATTGTCTTTCCTCGGGATCTATAATGTCATCGAGATATTTTACCTGACATGCAGCCAATATTGTCATCAGAATAATGAACAAGATCGATACTGCGGTCACATGCAGAACAAAATCGAATAAACTGTGAACGAGCACTGCGACGCATCCCGCAAAGGCTCCCAAAGCAGCAGCTCGTCTAAAATTGTTTTCGATCTTTACGGAACGCAAACCCATTCTCAATAGTAAAAATAAAAAGAACGCCCCAAGCAAAATTCCAGGAATCCCCGCATCCGCCACGATCTGAAGATAATCGTTGTGAGCCTGTTCGACGTTCGCAAGCCCGCTTTGATCGTCATGTGCCGTATATGCTCTGCCAAAAGCCCCGAGTCCTGCTCCGAACGGAAGATTATCGCCAATGACCAGCATTGTGATCTTCCATATCTGAGCCCTGTCAGAACTGATCCCTTTTTTGTCTCCCTGATCGCCGGTCAGCCGCGACAGCGATGTATCGCCGCCGACAAAAACGGATCCGGCCAAGATCGCAATTCCCAATCCGGCCGTCAACAAACCTTTGATCAATAATTTTTTGCGGCTTTTTGTTCCGGTCGTAAAGATCAAAATAACTAGGATCATAGCGGCAAATGAAACCAAACCGCCGCGCGAACCGCTTAGCAAAAGCGAAACTCCCATCAAAGCGACCGATGTTATATACAGCAGCTTCTTGTCTTTAGCGACCGCACCGGCAAAAAGCATTCCAAGCGGCAATGCCATCGTCATATTGATATAAGCCGCAAAATTATGCCTGTTCACGAATGACCCGTATGGAGCCGCATATTGCCGTTCGTAAATTCCATATATCTTTGTCGGGCTGAGTACGGATTGTAAGATCGCGAAAAATGCATACGCGAACCCGAATATGGTTATTACTTTTACGATCTTGTCAATCCTTTTTGCACGGTCGATAGTTGACAACGAAACAGCAAAAAGAATAGACAGAGCCAAAATATGCAGAGCCGTCACTTTGCTCCAGAATGGATCGAGCGAGATCGTCCGCGGCACGAACTCAACGCCGGCGTCATTAAAGGCCCCAAAAGGTATCGTCTGGAACAAGGCATACAAAGCAAGCAGCACAAGCGGAACTTGCAGCAGTTCCCTGCTTATCCTAGTTTCGCCGGTCAGATAAGCATCGAGAGCCCAAAGCATCAAAAGCGTTGTGACGGAAATATAAAAGAGCGCGATTATCGGCTGATGAACTGTTCCATAAAATAGCGTCGATACGATCACGATGACGCAGATCAAAATAAATGCAGCTTTGTTTGCCCAGGTCGAATTCATTTTGCTTTACTTAACTCGCTCAAGTTTAAAATCGTCATACCAAAAAGTTCCGACTATCGGGCATTCGCCGCCGCACGGGATCCTTATCGTTTGCAAAAATATACCGTCCGCATTTTCGGGAACTACGAATTCAAGCGTAACTCTTTGCCAATCCGAATTACCGGTCGGAAGTTCTTGCTGAGCCAGAGGTTCATTCGTTGTACCGTTCGTAACTTGAAATGCAGGCATACCGGCGCTTCTCAGATTTTCCGTTCGAAGCATAAAACTGAGGCGATATCTGCCTAACGGTTCGACGGCGACCGTCTGCAAGAGATTTATGAAATTCAATTTCGAATAACCCTTAAAAGTTATACGCAAACTTCGCTTGCCTTCTATTTTTGTGACCGAATCTGTCGATATATCGACCTTTGCGTCGCCGCGGAGCGCTTTCCAATCGAATAAAGTATTTTCCTGCTGACTTAGTGATTCTTCAAAACCGGGATCCGTTATTGCTTCTTTCTTTGAATTCGGATCGATGCCGGATTGGCTTGCGAATTCGACCGATTGCAAAAATTTTCTTTGATCGTATAAAGCCTGTGCGATCGTTTTTGGTATCTCAGGATTTTCAGCCTTTTGCTCAGGCGTCAAGGTATTCCAGATCCGCAAAGAATTTTCGGCGCTGTTTCTGGCTGCATAAAATAATGCCAACGAAGCACGCACGCCGGGGTCATCCGAAGCAAGAGCTTCCACTCTTTTCGGATCTTTTTCAAAGTAATCCCAAGCAAGTCCGAAGACCTGTTCGCGGTACACGAAACTTTGGGTCGCAGTAAAACGAAGTTCGGAAAAAGCCTCGTCCACCTTGTTCTGCCGAAGAAGAAAATTGCCGAGCTGCCAATGCGGATAAGTATATTGCGGAGCAAGTTCTACTCCTTTTCTGATCGCGGCTTCGGCCCGATCGAATTTTTCAGCTTGTTCGTAAGCTCGCCCAAGCTCCAGCCACCAGCGGTAATCGTAGGGCGAAAGCCGCACAAGGTCTTCGAACATTTGCACCGAGCGGTCGATATTTTCCGCCGAAAAATTTTCCTTTTCCTTATTTGCGGCGAACCATTGCGTCAGCGGATCTGACGGAGCGAGCGAACGTGCGGCTGATGCAACCGCGGCAGCGTTTTCGCCGGTCACCGGGGTTATTTCTGCAAGCAGATCGCCGAACTGCCAACGCACCGAAAAATATGCGAATATCAAACCCGCCGCGATTACAGCGACAAGTATGATCTTTGTTTTCGGCTTGTTTGAATTGAGTCGGATCATCTGTCGGCTATCCAAAAAATTCGTTAATTGTGTCGGCTGTATATGCGATCTGTTCTGGTTTCAACTCCGGAAATATCGGTATCGCCAAAGTTTCCGCCGCGGCTTGTTCGGCTACTGGAAGATCGCCGTCCGAATAGCCAAGATAACTAAAACATTCCTGTAAATGAAGCGGTATCGGATAATAGATGTCTGTGCCGATTGATCGCTCGGTCATAAATTTGCGAAGTTCGTCGCGGCGTTCGGGTATACTTATAACGAACTGATTGTAAATATGCCGAACATTCCCGCGCTCTTTCGGCAGCCGAATAGAACCTGCATTTTCTATTGAAAAAAGTTTATCGCGGTAGATATCCGCATTCGCTTTTCTGGCATTTGACCAATCATCCAAGTGCGGCAGTTTTATTCTTAGAACCGCGCCTTGAAAACCATCGAGCCGCGAATTCAACCCGACCCATTTGTGATGATAACGCTCTTCTGAACCGTGTACCCGCAAGGCAAAAAGTTTCTTCGCGACAGCTTCGTCGTTCGTCGAAATAAAACCTCCGTCGCCCATGCCGCCGAGATTTTTTGACGGATAGAACGAAAAACAACCGACGGCTCCTATAGAACCAGCTCTGCGGCCGTTATCTTCGGCACCGATGGCCTGAGCCGCGTCTTCGATGATCGGAATTCCGTGTTTTTCGGAAATTTCAATAAGCCGCGTCATATTGCTGCATTGCCCGTAAAGATGCACCGGTTCGATAGCTTTGGTTTTCGACGTGATCTTTTCTTCGATCAAAGCAGTGTCGATGTTATAAGTTTCCGGATCGATATCGACAAAGACCGGAACAGCTCCGAGCCGTGTTATAGCGCTGACAGAGGCAAAAAAACTATACGGCGTTGTTATAACTTCATCGCCGGGTTTGATATCGAGCGCCATTAAAGCCAGCAGCAAGGCATCGCTTCCGGACGCACAGCCGATGGCGTATTGTGTCCCGCAATAGTTCGCGAGTTCGCCTTCGAGAGCTTTTACCTCGTCGCCAAGAATAAAACCATTCGTATCGAGAACTCGTCCAAGAGCAGCTTCGATCTGCGGACGCAATTTTGCGTTCTGTTCGGAAAGATCTAATAAAGGAACGTTCATTTTAGAAATTTGAGAAGGTCTTTACCTAAAGATTTAATATATTTTAGCCGAACCGCATTGAATTTGCATTTCGGATCTTTCTTTTTTAGCCTTGTCGAATGATCGTCGATCTTAAAAAACGCACGGCTGAGATAATAAAACGTTTGAAGAAAGAATATCCGGACGCTCATTGCGCGTTGGAACACTCAAACGCTTTTGAATTGCTTATCGCTACAATTCTTTCCGCTCAATGCACGGATGCACGCGTAAATATCGTCACGGCGGATCTTTTTCGTAAATACCGCGGCCCGAAGGATTTCGTCGCGGTATCACAAGGCGAATTGGAAAAAGACATTCGTTCGACCGGATTTTTTCGCAATAAAGCAAAGAATATACAGGCCGCATGCGAACGTATATTGAATGTTTACGGCGGCAAGGTTCCTCAGAAGATGGACGAACTTCTGACGCTCGGCGGCGTTGCCCGTAAGACCGCGAATGTTGTTATGGGAAACGCCTTCGGGATTCCGTCCGGCATTGTCGTCGATACGCACGTTTCGCGGCTTTCCCAACGCATTGGATTGACCGCCGAAAAAACTCCGGAAAAGATCGAACGAGCTCTCGAAATCCTTGTCCCAAAGAAACATTGGATAATGTTCCCGCATTGGCTCATCTTCCACGGCCGCCGGATCTGCATCGCCCGCAACCCAAAATGCAGCGAATGCGTCCTTTCCGATCAATGCGAGTATTTCAAGAACCGCGTTGTAAATTAAAGATACAATATTTAGTAAAACCAATGTAATATTTAGTTATGGAACGTGAAATCAAACTCCACATCGAAAAGCTGCCGGAAGGCGTTTATCTTGCGACCTCCGATAGCATTCAAGGCTTGGTCGCACAGGGCAGAACAATCGCCGAAACTATCGAGATCGCCCGAGACGTTGCAAAAAGGCTAATTGAATCGCAAAACGGCGAGTTCGGTGAATTACCTGTATTTTCAGATAGTTTTGACTATCCTTTAGTAATTGGAGTTTAGATGGGACAACTTTCCGGATTCCGGTATCGAGACATTATTCGAATTCTCAAATCGTTCGGTTTTGAATTTCACAGGTAGGCGGCCGGCAGTCATGAGATCTGGCACAATCCTGCGACTAATCTTTTTACGACAATTCCGAACCACTCAGGCGATATGCCGGAAGGCACGCTGCGAGCGATCCTAAAGCAAGCAAATATAAACACCGACGACTTTCTAAAAGCAAAATAATGTCGTTGGAACAATTTCACCGCTGGATATTGCTCTGTCACTCCGCTCTATTGCCTTGTCACCGCGCGATATTGTTTAGATTCTCTATGGCGAAAGCATGATTTTCACCAAACATGATTTCTTATCTGAAGAATTCGCTCCCAAATCTCATCTTTGCCTGATTTCCAGACACCGCCGAGAACATAATTGAATTTTGGATCCTTTCGAGCGTGCTCTATGATTCTCTCAATGAATGCTTCACCGTGTTCCGCAATTATATTTTCAACCGGTCCGGCGGCGAGAGCACCTATAACCTTTTGTGTTTTCCCGCGAACTTACGATCTGAATAAATTTCCAGAGAGATTCGGGACTTTATCTATTTCATCCATAAACATTTATTTGACGTTGTTTCGTTTCCACAATACAATTTGGACATCGAAATTCACTTCGTTTTGCAATCCAAATATAATATGACAAAGATCGGGATACCAAAAGAGATTCACTCCGGCGAAAAGCGTGTGGCGGCGACTCCGCAAGTTGTTTTGCGTTTGAAAAAGCTGGGCTTTGAGGTTTTGATCGAAGCCGGTGCGGGTGAAGCGATCAATTGCAGCGACGCGGAATTTCAAGAAGCCGGAGCCGAGATCGTCGCGGACACCGCAAAACTCTGGTCCGCCGCGGACCTGATAATGAAGGTCCGTCCGCCTGAGGAAAATAAAGAGATCGGGAAACACGAAGCCGATCTGTTACGCGACGGAGGTTGGCTGATCGGCTTTATATGGCCTGCGCAGAACCGCGAATTGATCGACAGACTGGCCAAACGCAAAGCGACGGTTTTTGCCATGGACAGCGTGCCGCGAATTACCCGCGCGCAAAAAATGGATACGCTTTCCGCGATGGCAAATATCGCCGGTTATCGAGCAGTTATCGAAGCCGCGAACCATTTTCCGCGTTTCTTTGCAGGCCAGATCACTGCTGCCGGCCGTATTGATCCGGCCAAGATACTTGTGATCGGAGCCGGAGTCGCGGGGCTTTCCGCGATCGGAGCAGCGAGGAGTTTGGGTGCGATAGTTCGTGCTTTCGATCCGCGTTCGGCAACTAAAGATCAGGTCGCCAGCATGGGCGCGGACTTTCTGGAACTCAATACTGAAGAAGAAGGCGAAGGCAAAGGCGGCTATGCCAAAGAAATGTCCGACAGCTTTTTGAACGCCGAAATGGCTCTCTTCGCGCAGCAGGCCATGCAGGTCGATATTATAATCACGACCGCTCTGATACCCGGAAAGCCCGCTCCGAAATTGATCACTCAAGGCATGGTGGAATCGATGAAACCCGGTTCGGTGATCGTAGATCTCGCTGCGGAACAAGGCGGTAATTGTGCACTGACAAAACCCGGTCACGTAGTTCTTCACAAAGGCGTGACGATAATCGGATACACCGATCTGCCTTCGCGAATGGCGAATATGTCCAGCCAATTATACGGTTCGACGGTCGCCGCTCTGCTCGAAGAATTAACAAAACCGGACGGAAAGCTTCATCTCGATCTCGAAGACGAGGTTGTTCGCGGTGCGATAATTCTCAACGAAGGCAAAATGATGTGGCCGCCGCCCGTGAAAGAACAGCCCGTGCTTCCGCCGGAACCAGGCGTGCCGACAAAAAGTATTGCATCAGCTATGACCGCGGAACCGGCCGCCGCGAACGGCTCGGATGCGAACATCAGCCCGATATTGCTTGTCGTCATAGGCGTAGCTCTGTTCGGCCTCGGGCTGGTCGCACCGGAAGCTAAACTTTCGCATTTCACTGTGTTCATGCTCGCCTGCTTCGTCGGCTGGCAGTTGGTTTGGAGCGTAAAACCGGCTTTGCACACACCTCTAATGAGCGTCACGAACGCGATCAGCGGAATTATCCTTGTCGGCGGAATGCTCCAATTATCCGGAACTTTCAACACAACAACGATCCTCGGCTCCATCGCCGTCCTGATCGCCGCCATAAACATCGCCGGCGGATTCTTAGTAACAAACCGAATGCTAGCGATGTTTAGGAAGTAATTTCGAATATGATGATCCGCGGTGATGCAGATGGTGCAAGTATAGAGTTTTCTGAAAAAGAAGGCCTCACAAGGGCTGACGGATCGGAATTCTACTTAGTCACTTTAAGAGGCGATCATTTTGAAGCCAGCATCAAAGTTTATGCATTTGTTCCCGATGGACACAATCTTCCAAAATTCTTTGACGATCTTGCCTATATTTGGAAAGGTTGGGATGGTCAAAAAAAATGGTCGTCTCTTGAGGGCGAGTTTGAATTGAGTTGTGAACATGACGAAATCGGACACATTGCAACTACCGCAAAGATATGTTCTCGCGGCGAGAGTTGGACAGGACAAATTAGCTTTAATTTACCACCGGGAGAGTTGGAAGAAATTGCCAAAAGTATAAATCGATTCTTCGAGATTCTTTGAAAAGTATATCCATGTAAAGAGTTCATTCCGGACGGATAAAGATCTACCCAGCGATAAAATTGGAGACTTGAAATAGTATTGGCGATAAAAAGTTAGTAGTAATATACTTTCGATATGAATTACAAAGACTACATTACAATAGAACCCAATAAACGCGGCGGAAAGCCTTGTATTCGTGGGCTGAGAATAACGGTTTATGAAGTGCTTGAATATTTGGCGTCGGATATGACCGAAGAAGAAATTCTAAGTGATTTCCCCGACCTTACTAAGGAAGATCTGAAAGCATCGATAGCATTCGCAGCGGACCGTGAACGGCGTCTGATGGAAATCCCGATAGCCGCGTGAAACTTCTTTTTGACGAAAATTTATCTCCGAGACTTTCGGAAGTATTATCCGACCTCTTTCCGGATTCCACACACGTACGCAACGTTGGCCTCAGATCGGCCGACGATCCTGATGTATGGAAATTCGCAATAGACAATGGTTTTGTAATAGTTTCAAAAGATTCGGATATGCACGACCGAAGCTTGGTTTTCGGTTTTCCTCCAAAAGTAATTTGGATTCGTCTTGGGAATTGTTCGAGTAATGATGTTGAGAATCTGATACGAAAAGAAGGCGAATCAATTAAAGCTTTCATTGATGACAAATTTGCTTCTTTTTTTGCCTTATCCTGAATCCCTTAAATGAAAACGAGTCTGATCACAATTGCATACATTGCCGCGAGTGCTTTGTTTATTTTGAGTCTTGGCGGGTTGGCGAAGCAGGAAACTGCTCGGCGCGGGAATTGGTATGGGATCATCGGAATGTTGATCGCTTTAGCGGCGACGGCATTTGGGATCAAATACGAAGGTTTACCGGTTCTGGCGGCGGCTTTGGTTCCGGGTTTGATCATCGGTGCGATACTCGCGTCGCGTGTGCAAATGACCGCAATGCCACAGCTTGTTGCGATCCTGCATAGTTTTGTCGGGCTTGCGGCGGTACTGGTCGGATTTGCGACGTATTTGGGCGACGCTCATATCGCGGCAGATGAACTCAGCATTCATCTGGTCGAAATCTTTATCGGCGTCTGTATCGGAGCCGTTACGTTCACCGGTTCGGTCATTGCATTTGCCAAACTCCAAGGCACGCTTTCGGGCAAGCCTTTGCTGCTTCCCGGCCGTCATCTTATAAACCTCGCGATGCTTGCCGCGACAATAGTTCTCGGCGTTCTGTTCGTAATGGCTCCGGGTGTTACGGGTCAAACTTATCTTATCGCGGCGACGGTTATAACATTTGTTCTCGGGCTGCATTTTGTGATGGCGATCGGCGGCGCTGATATGCCTGTGGTCGTTTCGATGCTGAACAGCTATTCGGGTTGGGCGGCTGCGGCAGCGGGTTTTATGCTTGGCAACGATCTTTTGATAATCACCGGAGCTCTTGTCGGTTCAAGCGGTGCGATACTGAGCTACATCATGTGCCGCGGTATGAATCGTTCGTTTATCAGCGTAATGCTCGGCGGATTTGGCACCGAAAGCGGCAGTTCTTCGACAACCGCCGAAACTCCTCACGGCGAAGTTCATTCCATTGAAGCGATTCCCGCCGCCGAATTGCTCCGCGAAGCCCGCAAAATTATCATTATTCCCGGCTATGGCCTCGCCGTTGCTCAGGCTCAGCATTCGCTCGCCGAAGTTGTGAAGATACTCAAAGACGGCGGCGCAGACGTGAAGTTCGCTATTCATCCGGTCGCCGGCCGTTTGCCCGGCCACATGAACGTTCTGCTCGCCGAAGCTAATATTCCGTACGACATCGTCTTCGAAATGGACGAGATCAACGGCGAATTCAAAAGCACCGACGTCGCTTGGGTCATCGGCGCGAACGATATCGTAAATCCTTCCGCGATGGACGATCCGGGTTCGCCGATCGCCGGAATGCCTGTGCTTCATGTGTGGGAAGCACGCGACGTTATCGTAATGAAACGCGGTATGTCCAGCGGCTACGCCGGCGTCGATAACCCGCTTTTCTATAAAGACAACACGCTCATGCTATTCGGCGACGCGAAAAAGGTCGTGGACGAGATATTGACCGCGATGCGGAGTTAGGTTTCGTCGTTTTGGAGTTGTTCTAAGATCGTTTCGAGTTTGTTTAGTTTTTCGAGGGGAAGTTTTGCGGCTAGTTCGGAGATGTTTTTGGCTGTGCGGGCTCGTTTTAGGGCGTTGAGCGGATGATCTTCGTCGATAATGGTTTTCGCATCGGGCGTGAACGAAAGCAGATCGTTTGGGGTGCATCGGAGCAGCGAACAAAGCTTTTCGAGATGCCCAAGGCGCACAAACTCAACCTCTCCGCGATAAAGTTTGCTCGCCGTGGAACGATTGATACCGTTCTTCATCAAAAACACAACGGGATTTTTAATACCGCGAACATCAAAACCACGTCTTACATCAAGTTTGAGCATAATTCACCTCGCATTGTGATAACCAACATTATCATTGATAAAGAATAACATACAATTGCGATGGAATACATTATAATTACAATGGATTACAATTGAAATGCAATGGATTATCATTGAATTGTGATGGAATAGATTTAAATTGCAAAAGAATAACTTTACATCGCGATAGAATAATGTTCAATTGCGATAGAATGTTTTTAGCCTGCGGAGCGGGCGGGATAATTGTAGCCACACGGCGAACGTGTGGAAAGGCCTAATGAACCAGAAAGCGTGCGGAGCATGTGACATATTATGCCGCGTGTTCCACACGCTCAGATCGTTTTGTGAACGCGAACCCCACGTTCCGCTTTGCTCCACATGGGGCTACAAATATATCGTCTGCTCCGCAGACTTAAAGAAGATCCCGTCGCTATCGCTCACGGTTCTGACCTGAGTAGGTTGCGGCTGCTCATCGATCTATTCCGTACCAGTTCACGCTGAGAGCTACATTGGCGGTCGTGGTGTCACCGCTGACTTCCGCGACGATGACTTCGTATTCCCCTTTGCGAAATGAATACTGTGGGCCACCATAAGATTCGTGTCTCTTAAAAAAGCTAAACCCGGCAGGTTCGATCTGTTCCTGCACCCGCTCTTTCAGCTCAGTAATCGGTATTTCATTTTCGTAGTATCTCCAAACCGAAGCAGAATACTCGTTAACAGAGGGCATTGTTTTAATCTCACGTCCTGGAATTTCAACGCTGTCGAGAATCCTCATAACTTCCGGCATTTTCTGCGAGGCTCTATTTTGTTGATATTCATCCCAAAACAGCTTCCCCGTGAAAAGTAGCACCATCAATACGACGACGGTCAGCAATGTCAATTTCCAATGGTTCATTTCAATTCAATTAAAGCCAGCCGCTTGACGACGTTGCCGTTTTCGAGGTGTTGTTCGATTATTTCGGCGGCGTCTTCGGGTTGGACTTGGCCGTACATTGTGCCGTCGGGATAGACCATAACGGCGGTGCCGATGGAACAGAAGCCGATGGAGCCGCATTCGGTTAGGACGATCTCGCCCATTGGGTTGCGGCCTTTTGATTCTTTGCCCTGGCGGAGGTTCTTTTCGACGAGAATGCGGTCGAATTCGGCCATGACCTCGCGGCCGCCGACGGCAGAGCAGGATTTGCCTGTACAAACGAATACTTGCCGTTTAATGGGCGCTTTTAACATCGGCGCAAGCTTTTCAAGCTGCTCGCGGTCTTCTATGAATTTCTTATCTGCCATACAACTATTTTGACACGAAACGCTGTCTAATTGCATCGGTGTAAATTCGGTTTATGTTAGAATCAAAGCTTGGCACAAAGTATTTTGTAATCGATGGCAATCGGCATAATCATACATATCTCGGTCGGATCTGAAAAACGCACCGAGTTTTTTTCGGAAGACCATTTAAGCATCGGTTCCGATGAAACTTGCGATCTTCAGATCCATACGAAACAACTTGAGATCCCCGGCGTTTGGCTGGCGCTCGAGAACAGCGACGGTGTGTTCCGCGTTACGAAATTCGATCCTTCGCTGACGATAAAGATAAACGACAAACCTTTGCGGCGGTTTATCGCCATATCAGACGGCGATATTCTCAAAATAGAAAAGACCGATATCTCATTCTCTTTCTTTTCGCTCACCGAAAAACCTTCGCTGATAACGACCAACCGCGATCAGCCGCACATCGCGCAATTTATCGAAGAAGCCGCGCTTGATGCCGCCGCGACTCCGGAACGCGACGACGCAAAAGCCTTTTTACGCGAATTCAGCCGCGAGTTGATGCGTGAAATATCGGTTACGACAAAGCTTATAACGCTTGTTCTCGTCGTCGGATTCTTATGCGGAATTCTGTATTTAGGCTACGCCGTAAGTCACGAACTGCGTGTTAGCCGCGAACAGGCTCAGCAGCAAGGCGAGATCATAAAAGGACTCGAAGACAAACTCGGCCAAGCGAACGATCAGCTTGGATCGCTCAATAAAACAACCAGCGATATGCTGCAAACGGCTCAGCTTGCTCCGCGGCTTCGTGTCGATTACGGCGGCGGAATTTGTCTGATCGTCGGTGTTTATGACCTTGTCGATCGAAAGACCGGAAAAACGCTTCGGTACCCGGACGAAAATACTTTTTCACAGCCTCTTTATGGACCGACACAACCAGAGGACGGTTCGGCTGATCCGGCCGCAGGTCAATCATTTCTGACCACAAGCGGAAACGGCAGCCCGGTCGAATATGATTTTATCGGAACCGGATTTCACGTCGGCAGCGGCTATATAGTTACGAACCGTCATGTGCTCAGGCCTTGGACCGAAGACGACAACGTAAAACAGATGATGAAGAATTCCAACGGCCGCGCAAGGGTCAAAAGTTTGATCATCTATTTTCCGAATGTACCCGAACCTTTCCAATTAAAGGTGCTTAAAACCGGCGGATCGGAAGATGTTGCGGTCGCACAAACACAGTTCGATCTTTTACCGCCGGACATTCCGGTGCTGCCGCTGGATGATGATTCAAATTCGGTAACGATAGGAAAAACGGTCGTGACCATGGGTTATCCGAACGGGCCGGATCGTCTGCTCGCGATGGTAGATGACGAAGAAGCGAAATCTATTAACCGGCGTTTCGGCAATTCCAGACAAGGCCTTATAAACTTTTTGGCTCAATCGCTGAAGATCATGCCGCTGACCACGCAAGGTTCGATAACCGATCTTGGCAAACGCCGAATAGTTCACGATGCACGAACTGCCGAAGGCGGTTCCGGCGCTCCGCTGTTTGGCCAGGACGGAAAGGTCATCGGTGTGAATTTTGGCGTATTTACAGAGAACACAGCGGTAAATATGGCGATCCCGATCAGCTTTGCGATCGATCTGCTTCACGACGCCGGATGGAAATCTGCACAAGAACTTCAGGCCGAATCAAAAGACCAGACCGCGGCCGCCAATACAAATTCTGCTCCCGAAAAATGATCAATGGATAATTTAGTCTTTTCAAATATGCTGCATCGGCCGGCACGCACCGCGGTCAGTATCATCGGCATCGCGGTTGGTGTTCTGCTGATCGTTTTTACGGTCGGGTTGGCAAACGGTTCGATACGCGAACAGGCCGCACGCGAATCGAACGTCGGCGCACAAATATTTTTTCGCGCATCCGGTTCGATAGGCATGAGCGGCAGCGACGGTTTTCGTCTGCAGTCTTCGATTGCCGATGATCTCTTAAAGGTCGATGGTGTGAAGGACGCCGTCGGTATCGGTCAAAATTCCGTGCAGGCAACGGATAATAATACAGGCAAGCGTTTGATCGACGGCGTTGATCTTGGTCGTTATGCGGCTATGTCCGGCCTGACGATCGTTTCGGGACGGCCATTCGAAAACGGAAAAGACGAAGCGATCATCGACACAGGTTGGCAGACTCAGAAAAAATTCAAAATTGGCGATAAGCTCGAACTTTATGACCGTGAATTTACAATTGTCGGAACATATGAACCGGCCGGCGGAGCGAGATTAAAGATACCGCTCGACGTAATGCAAAAACAGCTCGGCAGCGAAGGCATGATTTCGTCTGTTCTGGTTTCGATCAAAGAAGGTTACACGGTCGATCAGGTCGGACTCAATATTATCGATAAATTTCCCGATAATCAGATCATACGCACGTCCGACCTTGAAGAACTTTATATGTCCAGCATTCCGGCTTTGAATGTTTTTCTTAATGTGTTCATCGGCATCGCGGCCGTGATCAGCGCCCTCGTTATTTTGCTGACGATGTACACAACGGTCACCGAACGTACGCGTCAGATCGGCATTATGAAATCGCTTGGAATGAGTAATGGATCCATCGCTTGGACCATAACAAAAGAAGCCTTGCTGCTAAGCTTCTGCGGCATAATCGGCGGCATCTTGCTGACGGTTTTGGTGCGTTATATTTTAACTTTCTTTACAACGCTTTCCGTGGAAATAAGCCCGATCGTTATTTCGATCGTTTTTGTTGTCGGGCTTTTGGGCGGAGCCGCCGGCGGGCTTTATCCGGCAATGCGTGCGGCTAAACTGGATGCCGTCGAAGCATTAAGCTATGAATGATCAGGGCTCTGTGTAATCAAGCTGATTGCGTGCGTTTATATTTGTCTGCTCTGCCATCAGCGTTCGTTCGCCGTCCTTGCTCGTTCCAGCCGACAAACTCGCCGGCAGCAAAAGCACAACAAAGAACGCCATCAAAGATATGATCGCACCGACCCAAAATACCGGCCTAATGGAACTTGCCATCGCGGTTTGAAGTTGAATTAGAGTATCCGGCGGAATTGTCGCACGTGCTTCGGGATCGATCAGCACATTCGGATTTTTCTCGAATGCGGCGGCCTGTTCTTTTGTCAGCACACTGTTCTCTCCGGTCGAAAGATGGCCTATTTGTATCGATAAACCGATCGTTAGAACCGAACCCATTATCGCGACGCCGATCGCTCCGCCGATAGAGCGGGAGAACTGATTCAGCGACGTTGCTATGCCCAGCCTTGATCTTTCGACAGCTTCCTGCACGGCTATCAACAACGTCAGCATGGTAAGTCCCAAACCAGCTCCAACCAGACACAGATCGAAATAAAGCCAATATTTAGGGGTCGTGCGTTGAAATAATGACAATGCGACAAAACCGGAAACCAACACCAAAAAGCCAGTAATAGCAATGTTTCGATAGCTGACCTTAAGCATTAATCTGCCGCCGATGACCGACATCGTTACCCAACTGAGCATCAGCGGCGTAAGCAGCGAACCGGCTTCCGTTGCAGTTGAACCGAGTGCTCCTTGTGAAAAAAGCGGAATAAAAGAGATCGCACCGAACATCGCGATACCGGCAAGGAATCCGGCCGCTACCGAAACAGCGACCGTCCGGTTCCGAAAGAGGTCAAACGGTATCATCGGATCAACCGCTCGTTTTTCGATAAAATAAAATAGAACGAGCAAGCCGATCGAAACTACCAGCAGGCCTATATTCAGAACCGAGAACATATCGGCCGTCGAACCGCTTTCCACGAGAACTAGCATCAACAAGCTGATCGCGATCATCAGAACCGAAGCTCCGGCGTAATCAATACTTGGTTTGCTTGTCAGTTTCGGTTCTTTCAAAGCAAATCCCATTACAAGAGCCGTTATGATGCCGATCGGCAGATTAACGTAAAAGACCCAACGCCAAGAAAGCTGGTCGGTAATAAAACCGCCGATGAATGGGCCGATCACACTCGAAAGGCCCCAAACACCGCTAAAAAATGCCTGCATTTTTGCCCGTTCGGCAACGGAAAAGATATCGCCGATTATCGTCATTCCGAGCGGAACCAATGCTCCGGCACCCAAACCTTGTATGGCTCTAAATATGATAAGTTCCGTCATCGAGGTAGAAATACCCGAAAGCAGTGAACCGAGCAGAAAAACACCGATGCCGATCTGATACAAAAGCCGTCTGCCGTAAAGATCGGAAAGCTTTCCCCAAACCGGAACTGTGACGGTCGATGTGACAAGATATGCGGAGAACACCCAACTGTAATGCTCGAGACCGCCAAGCGACGCGATCACCGTTGGCATCGCCGTGCCGACAACCGTCGCTTCGAGTGCGGCAATGAACATACCGATCAAAACACCGCCGAGTATTGCGTATCGCCGCCGTTGTGACATTTCCGGCATTCCTGTGTTTTGTCCGTTACTCACTTTATTCATTTCCCTCTTGTCCGAATCGCAAATTCTGTTCTGTCCTTCTCGCCAAGAGCCGAGATCTCTTTCATCAAATGATCGGCAATGGCTTTGTGCGTTCTGACGGAATCACGTTGTTCGTAAAATCTTTCGAGATCGACCGGTTCGCCGAACCATATTCTGACCTTTTCGCCGCCGCGCCAATTTCCAAGTATCTGCTTAGGTAGATCATTGTTCAAACCCGCGATGAATACAGGCAGAACCTGAGGTTTCGCTTCATAAATGACCTTTCCGACACCCGGTTGTGCAGGCAGAAAACTATAAGGATCGTCATTTAGATTTCTTTTGCCTTCCGGATGAAAACCGATAACATTTCCCTTTCCGGCCGAACTAAGCTCGATCAGCTTCCTTAATGAGAACTTATCAAACCCGCGCTTGTTAGCCTCTTTTGCCTCGCGAAAGAACGGCGGATACATAGCCCACCAACCCATTACAAGATTTACGAACCATCCGACCGGACTGTCATAAAAAAACTTTGCACGAACCGGAAAATATAAGGTTATCGGCCGTGAGGTTCGCCGAAATATAACACTTGAAACCGTGTACATATCAAAGAATGAGCGATGATTAGACACCAAAAGCAAAGGCTTTTCCGGATCGGCGGCAATGAAATTCTCAAGTCCGCGAACATTCATCAGATTATATGTGGCAAGATAGATCCATAGCGATCCGATATGTCTTTGAAAGAACGTCCAGAACTTTTTCAGCGCACCTTTATTCATCCGGTGCGTTAAACGAAAACCGAATTTTTCCGCAGGATCGAGCACCGAAAGTTCTGCCCTAGAAGGTTCTTCCGGAACTGATCTTAAAAGACTTTTTTCCTGCTTAGTTGTGGCTAAATCATTTTCTGTCATACTTCCACGAATAGTTCGGTATTTTACCAAAAAATAAATATCTGCGTCCGATGAATATTATTGTTTTCAATGTGGACAAAACTATACATAAAGTAGAATAATGTCTAAATTCGCTTTCACAGGTCTTATAACTTTTGACCACAATTCTGTTGAATGGAATGCCGCTCACGGCAAACCAACTGATCTTAAAAACAATTTGGAGATAATTCGTATGAAAAAGTCTGTTCAGATATCGATCTTTTTTTTATTCGCATTGTTGCTTGTCCAGGCGGCGTATGCGGCTAATTCGCCTGACAGCGTTTGGCAAGAGGTTAGCGATTTTTACCTCAGAAGCAATGGGGCTGAGCGCACTGTCGTTCCCGATTATTATAGAACGTTCAAATTGAACAAAAATGAATTAGCATTGATCTTAAAAAATGCACCGATGGAATTTACGGATGCCGCTCGCAGCAACCCGATGATATTGACGCTGCCGATGCCGAACGGAACTTTTGCACGATTCTCGATCGTCAGATCTCCGGTGATCGAACCCGGCTTAGCCGTAAAATATCCCGAACTTAACGAAACATTTCGCGGCCAAGGTATTGATGACCCGACCGCTTCTGTCAGGTTCGACTTTTTGCCGAGCGGATTTCATTCGATGATCCTTTCCCCGAACGATACCGTTTTGGTCGATCCTTATTCAAAAGGCGACACGGATAATTACATAAGCTATTTCAAAAAAGCCGCACCAAAAACCGAAAACTTTATTTGTTTATTCGAGGACGTAGACGCATTCAGAGATATCTCGCGTGCGAAAAATTTCGATCCAAATAATTTCATACCCGATGCTTCTCCGGAAAATGTTGTTTCCGGTACTCAGCTCCGCACTTACAGATTAGCTTTGGCTGCCACCGGTGAATATACGGCGGCGGTCGGCGGCGGAACAGTTGCTGGGGCTCTTGCCGCGCAGGTACTGATCATGAACCGCGTCAACGGCGTCTATGAACGCGATGTCGCAATTCATATGAATATTATCGCTAACAACGACCTGATAATTTATACGAACAGCGGTACGGATCCATATACGAATAACGACGGTATTACGATGCTCAGCCAAAACACGACAAATTTGAATAGTGTTATTGGAACCGCCAACTATGATATCGGCCACGTTTTCTCGACCGGCGGCGGTGGCGTTGCAACACTTAACGGTCCATGCGGAGGCAATAAGGCTCGTGGCGTTACCGGTCTTGGAAACCCTGTGGGCGACCCTTTTGCGATCGATTATGTTGCTCATGAAATGGGACACCAATGGGGAGCCAATCATACTTTCAACAGCACTGCAGATAATTGCGGTGGTGGCAATCGAAGCAGTAGCTCTGCCTACGAACCCGGTAGCGGTATAACCATAATGGCTTATGCCGGCATTTGCGGTAATCAAGATCTTGCTAATCACAGCATCGATACTTTTCACGTAAAAAGTCTCGAAGCCATAGTTAACTTTAGTCAGGTTGCGAACGGCAACTCTTGCGCGGTTACGACAGCCACTGGCAATACTCCGCCTGTGATATCTTCTGTCGGCGGAACATCGTTCAATATTCCAAAACAAACGCCTTTTGTGCTTACCGGAAGCTCGACCGATACGAACGGCGACACTATCACTTATGATTGGCAGGAATATAACCTCGGCAATTCGACCACAGCTGTACCCAACAGCGATGCCGACGGCAGCCCGCGTCCGATCTTCCGTCCGTATTCTCCGACAAGTGATGCATCAAGGTATTTTCCGTCGATGCAGTACATTTTGGCCAATGCAAATGTCCCGCCAAGCACATATCCGTGTGTAGGCGGCGGAACATGCCTGACCGGTGAATTAATGCCGTCGATCACACGAACGATGACATTCCAGGGCGTCGCCCGTGACAACAGAGCGGATGGCGGCGGTATCAATACCGTGACGGTAACGGCTAGTGTCGATGGCAACTCCGGGCCTTTCGCCGTGACCGCACCTAATTTGGCGACAACATTCAATTCCGGTTCGTCCGAAACTGTTATGTGGAGCGTTAACGGTACGAGCAGTGCTCCGGTTAACGCAGCGAATGTAAAGATAACTTTATCGACGGACGGCGGTGTGACATTCCCTATCGTTCTGACCGAATCAACGGCAAATGACGGAAGTTACGACTTTACTGTCCCTTCTGTATCTACGACAACTGCCCGGATCAAGGTTCAAGCTGTAGGCAATATCTTCTTTGATATAAACGATGCTAATTTCACCATCGTTAATACGCCTGCCAGCAACGGTACCTTGGGCGGACGCATAGTCGACACGAGTGGAGTAGGAATAGGTAATGTAATGGTCAGTTTATCGAGTGCCGGGTCAACCGGTTCACGATCCGGTACGAGAACGAATACTTTTGGTTATTTCCAATTCTCAAATGTGCCGTTCGGAGAAACTTACAACATTACGCCGATCGCGGGTCGCGGATTTACCTTTTCGCCGACCACGATCTCGCATTCGTTCGTAGCAGATTTTGCAGGATTGATGTTCACCGGAACTAATTCCAATTAAAAGCCCGCTTACGCGGGCAAATATTGTCTATTTATTTGGGGAAGCAGAAATGCTTCCCTTTTTTATGACCCGTAAATTTTCGAGATAAAAGTTCCTGACATGAATTCTTCAGGATCGATCCGGCTTTGCAAAACAACACCTTTGTATCTTCCGGTGAGTAGCATCATGGCTGATTCGCATAATGGCCCGGCGGTCGTCGTTTGGATGGCACGCACTGATTTTCCGTTGATCAAAAGCGGCTTTATCTCGTAGGCTTTTTCGATCAGCCGTCGACGTCCGTTCACATCAAATCCTTCGACCGACGAATGCACCAGAACAATATCGTCCTCGACCGACGGCACTTCGTTGATCATTATCTCTTCGAGTTTTTGGGGCACGTCCGTCTCGCTATCCATTTTTTCAATAAGGCCGTCAACCCAATCGTAATGACCGACATAACGGAGCGTTTTATAATCGAGATCGCGGGTCTTTCCATTGAAGAAATCTGGCAGATCCGCGGCTCCGCCTGATGTCAGATCGGCTTCGTATATCCGCGAATCAATGACGATACGTTCACGATCCGTCAAAGCTTTTTGTTCAATGATCTCACCGCCGCGAATTATCCGCGAATTTTTCACATATTCCGTCGCCACGCCGATCGGCGACCACGTAAACCCGTAAAAATGCGGTGCGTGAGCATTTTCCGTCAACGCACCGACCTTCATTCCGATGCGTTCGACATTTTCGTTCTTATGCTGCTCGACAAATTTTTTATAAAGCGACATCGCCAGAACATTGATAAATCCCGGAGCCAATCCTGTTTGTAAAATAAATCCAGTATCAGCGTCTTTTGCCAGTTCCATTATCTCATCGGTTTCCGCGACATATTCGGTAAGATTTGCATAATGCATTCCATGATCTTTCGCGAACCGAGCCATTCGCGGAGCCTGTCCGCCGGGCGAACAATCAAGCAGAACGTCGCATAGATCGAAAGCCGACCGCATTTCGTCCGTTACCGAATCCGGCGACATCAAAACAGTATGAATAGCTGATGCCTTTGCCGAACCCGCGGTCACAAAATCTTTTGCTTTGTTTAGGCCTTTTTCAGATATATCGCCTAGAAATATCTCAAGCTCGAACTCACACCATTCGCGCAATAACAGCGCGGCTGCTTCACCGATCCCGCCGGAACCGGCGATAAATATCTTTTTGGTCATATTGAATAAATAAGAAAACTTGGCCGCAAATCAAATTTTACAATATCGAAGCTAAGTCCGTGAAACGGCGGGAATTGATTTTTTCAAGGAATACGGTGAAAGAATTCGAAATATTAACTTTCGATCAACTTCACGGATGCGCTTCTCGGTATCTTCAAGAGTGATAAAACGATCCGTGCCATTTTTGAGGTCGCGTTCATGTTGTTTTAGCACATTCGATCACTGTAAATTTTAAGTTTACTCCACATTAAAATACTTAGCGTCCGGATGATGCAGGACAATTGCCGAGGTTGATTGTTCAGGTTCCAGCATGTAGCCGTCGGTTAATGCGACTCCGATGCGGTCTGGTTGCAGCAGTTCGAACAGCTTTGTTTGATCGGCGATGTTCGGACACGCCGGATAGCCAAAACTGTATCGCGAACCTTGATAGCCTTGATGAAAAAGCTTTGCAAGCTGCGGTGCGTCGCCGCCGGCGATGCCGAGTTCTTCGCGAATTCGTTTGTGCCACATTTCGGCGAGAGCTTCGGCAGACTCGACCGAAAGCCCGTGAAATAATAAATAATCGGTGTAATTATCCGATTTAAAAAGCTCCGCCGAATATTCACTTGCCCGACTTCCCATTGTAACCAGATCGAAAGCGACGACATCCATTTTTCCGGAATCAATCGATGCGAAATAATCCGCTAGGCAAAGATCTTTTCCGCCGCGTTGTTCTTTTGGTTGACGCGGAAACGTAAAACGCAGCCTTTCCGTTGCTTCGTCGTTCTGATAAATTATCAGATCGTTTCCCTCGGATTGGCACGGATAATAGCCATAAACCAACTTTGCTTCGAGCAGTTTATCGCGGATCGCCATTGCCTTGATCGCTTCGAATTTCGGCAAAACGGTCGTCCGCAAAAGCTCGTCGTATTCTTCTTTCGATGTCCTTCCCTGTTTATATTGCCATTGGCCTTTGAACAAAGCCGTCTGGTTTATAAAATCAAAAATCTTTGTCAGATCCTTTATCTCAACAACCTTCGAACCATAAAATGGAGCCTTCGGGATCACGGCAACCGGTTCGACCGCAGACCTTTCTGTATGTGTCGTATCTCCGGCTGCTCTAGCCGATACACGAGCCGCGACACGGCCAAGTTTTGCATCTTCGCCGACCAGATCTTCGTCGTTCTGTACCGTGTCGATACCGTCATTATCAGCTTCGGATCGCGCACCGACAGCGGCGGTCTTTGCTTTCTTCGACTCCGAACCCTTAACTCTTCCCTCCGCACTCGTTAGCTCGTCCATCGTATGCAGGCCGTCAAAAGCATCGCGTGCGTAAAACAATTCGCCGTTAAATAGCGGTATCAGATCGTTATCGACATATCGGCGGTTCAATGCCGCGCCGCCTAAAATAACCGGGGCATTGATGCCGCGTTCGTTCATTATCTCAAGATTGTCACGCATCACGAGCGTCGATTTCACCAACAATCCGCTCATGCCTATCGCGTCCGCTTTGTGCTCTGCCCAAGAATCCAGGATCGTATCGATCGACTGTTTAATGCCTAAATTTATTACCTTATAGCCATTATTCGTCAAAATAATATCGACGAGATTTTTGCCGATGTCGTGAACATCGCCTTTGACCGTTGCCAAAACAAGCACGCCTTTATTCGAACCTTCGACCTTATCCATAAAAGGTTCGAGGAATTTCACTGCGGCCTTCATCGCCTCGGCCGATTGGAGTACGAACGGAAGTTGCATTTGTCCCGAACCAAATAGGTCGCCGACCGTTTTCATTCCATCAAGCAAAATAGTATTGATGATATCCAGCGGCGGATATGTCTCTAAAGCTTCTTTCAGCGAATCTTCCAATCCGATCTTTTCGCCATCGATAATATGCCGCTTCAGGCGTTCTTCGACAGGAAGATCCGTAATATCCTGCTTGATCGATTGTGCCGATTTGCCTTCGAAAAGCGTTGTAAATTCGGTCAATGGATCGTATATGCAAACATCGCCGTTAAATTTTCTGCTGTCGTAAATGAGGTCGCGTGCGGTATCGATCTCGTGTTCGCTGAATCGATTCAGCGGCAATATCTTCGAAGCATTTACGATCGCCGAATTCATTCCGGCTTCAACCGCGTCGTGCAAAAATACTGAATTCAAAACGACACGAGCCGCCGGATTCAACCCGAACGAAATATTCGAAACACCCAAGATAATATTAACTTCGGGCATTTCGCTGCTTATCACACGGATCGCTTCGACGGTTTCGACCGCGTTCTTTCTGTCTTCTTCGATGCCGGTCGATATCGGCAAAGCCAGCGGATCAAAGAAAATGTCGTGTGCTTCGATGCCGAATTCGACTATTTGTTTGTATGCACGACGCGCGATCTTTAATTTATCTTCGGTCGTTCGAGCCATTCCCGTTTCGTCGATCAAACCGACGACAACGGCCGCTCCGTATTCTTTGGCAAGCTCCAGAACTTTCAAGAACCGAGGTTCGCCGTCCTCATAATTAGTAGAATTCAGAATTGATTTTCCGCCCGCGTGTTCGAGCCCGGCTTCCATTTTTTCCCACTCGGTCGAATCGAGCATTATCGGGATCTTTACATTTGTTACCAGCCGCGAAACAAGTTCGTGCATATCGGCAACGCCGTCGCGTCCGACAAAATCGACGTTCACATCCAAAATATGAGCGCCTTCGCGTTCCTGTGATTTTGCAAGTGAAACCAAGCCGTCCCAATCTTCCGCATCGAGCAGATCGCGCATCTTTTTCGAACCCGATGCGTTGACGCGTTCACCGACGATCAGGAACGATGCATCTTGGCGATACGGCTGCTGAAAATAGATCGACGAAGCCGAAGGAATAAGTTTCGCGTTACGGCCTTTCGGCGATATGCCGCCGACTCGTTCGATGACCATTTTCAAATGTTCCGGGGTCGTTCCGCAGCAACCACCGACAATGTTCGCACCAAAATCTTTCGCGAAATGTTCGACCTGTGCGGCAAAGCTTTCCGGCGTTTCGTCATAATGCTGTTTACCGTCTTTTACTTCGGGCAAACCGGCATTCGGCAGAACGGAAACCGGTATCGGCGAATTTTCGCACAGATATTTCAGGCTTTCCGACATTTGCTTCGGCCCCGTACCGCAATTCATTCCTACAACGTCGATCGGAAAAGGCTCAAGCGCGGTCAGTGCAGCGGCGATCTCCGTTCCGTTCAGCATTGTGCCGAAAGTTTCGATCGTCACCTGCGCGATCACCGGAACGCGAATTTTTTGTTTTTCGAAGAAGTTGAAAATAGCCGCAAGAGCCGCTTTGGTCTGCAAAATATCCTGACATGTTTCGACAATAAGAATGTCGGAACCGCCATCCATAAGCCCGCGGACCTGTTCGTTGTAAGCATCGCGAAGCGCCGTGTATGTTATATGCCCAAGCGTCGGCAGCTTCGTTCCCGGCCCGATCGAACCGGCGACAAAACGCGGCTTTTCGTTAGTTGAAAAACCACTCGCGACGCGTTTTGCGAGCTGCGCTGCTTTCAGATTTACGTCGTACGTTTTTTCCGCGATGCCGAATTCCGCCAGCACAACTTCGCTCCCGCCAAAGCTGTTCGTTTCTATAACGTCGCAGCCTGCTTCGAGAAACGCAGTGTGTACCGATTCGATCGCATCCGGTCGTGTATAAAGCAGGTTTTCAGAACAGTTCTCAAACTCCGGCCCGCCCCATTCGTCTATCGAAAGATTCAGCGACTGCAGAAACGTCCCCATGGCGCCGTCAAAAACAACAACCTTTTCATTTAACAGATCGAGAAAATTTTTCATGGCAAAAAAATAAAGTCCCGCGACAACAGCACGAGACTCTAAAGATATTTATTGTCGTTCGCTGTTTAGCCGTTTATTTTACGTGGCCGCAAGTTGCAATAACTCACCACATTCGAAAATCAATCTGAACATTTTGGAAGCAAAAAGTCAAAACTTGTTCCAGCAACGATATTCGTCGTTCCGCATAAAAAAGTCCATCGTAACGGAAATTCATCCGTCACGATGGAAGTTAATATAGACACGCTTCCTACCGGTCACGTTCTGTACGTTTTATTTCACCGCATTCTGAAAGCGTTTTTCGAACATATCTACATATCCGAGAAAGTTCGCCTGACCTTTGAATTTTTCTTTTGCGAGATCGAAAGCCTGCTGGCCTTTCGGATCCGCCAGATTCACAAATCCGTTAAGCCCATTGAAAATACCGTTGTAATCGGTAGATGCAAGAGCTTTTTTGAACTTGTCAAAGATCAATTCAAATGCACGCGGATCACCTTTTCCGGTCGCGCCTATGGTCGATAAAGCAGCGGCTTTTGCGGCTTCCGGCTGTTTCGGATCGGTCGCAATTTTATATGCAGCTTCGAAGCCGCGTTTGTCTTTCAATATCGCTAAACCTTGCAGCCCGGCAGTTTCTATGCGGCCTTTCCATGAATGCGTGTTGGTAAGTTTGACCAATGCATCAAGAGCTTTCGGGCTATTGACGCGTGCGATCGAAAGAGCCGCACGATCTATAACACCGTAGCTTTGATCATTCAGAGCCGATAGGAAAAGATCTGAATATTTAGCGTCTTTGGTTTCACCCAAAAGCTCAAGAGCCTCGCCGCGTATCATCGATACTTTATCCTTCGTCAAACGAAGCAAAGCCGCCGTAACGTTCTCGTCAAGCTGCGCTGCCGGACGTTCTTGTCCCGGTGCAGGATCGGGCGAATAGATATTCGCGACGGCCGTAAGAGCCGCGAGCCGTATGCGCCAAAACGTATCTTTTTCCATCGAAGTTACCAGAGCATTGACGATCTTTGTCTTGTTTTCCGGAGCTTTCGCCATTTTTTCGAGTTCGCCCATTGCCCAGCGGCGGCCTAGAACATCTTTGTCATTCGCCATTTGATAAACCAGATCGTCGAGCGATTTTTCGAACTTCATTTCTTTCAGGATCGTTCCCTGATAATCAAAATTGACAAGTTTCGGTTTTGTCGCCGAATCGAACGTAAAAACGTTTTCGGCCTTTGGTTCGACCCAAACGGATTCGATTTTGTTATCGATCTCGACATCGACCTTTACATGGAAAAATTCGGTTTGCGGATATTCATTAGTAACATCGATCTTCTGTGTTTGTTTTACATTGAGCGTTAGCTTTTTCGAAGCATCGTCATAACTTTGCGTTACTTCAAATACCGGATGTCCCATTGTGTAAAGCCATTGATGAAAGAATTCGTCCATTGATTGGCCGGTTGCTTCTTCAAAAGCGATACGCAGGTCTTCGGTCGAAACAGGCTGGTGCGCGTTCGAAACCAAATAATGGTTCAATGCTTTAAAGAACAGTTTGTCGCCAAGCTGTTTTCGAAGCATATGCAAAACCGAACCGCCGCCCGGATAGGCATACGTATCGAACATTGCATCTTTATTTGCATAATATTCAGTAACGATCGGCCGGCGGTTTCCCTGTTTCCAAGCTGAAAGTACCTGCTGTTGATTAGAACGGATATCCGAATAAAGAAATTCGTCCTCGCCTTTGAATTTTTCGTCCCACATCGCCTGCATATATGTTGCGAACGATTCGTTAAGCCATATCTGTCCCCAATCGCGGCAGGTGACATAATCGCCAAACCATTGATGGCCAAGTTCGTGCGACTGCAGCGATTCGCTGTCCGTATCGAGCAGTTCACGGTCGTCGTGGATCATTTCTTCGATCTGTGTCGTTGCGGAAATATTTTCCATTCCGCCGCCGAAATCTTCGACGAACGTTTGCGAATATTTGGGATAAGGATATTTTACTCCGGTGATGTCGGAAAAGAATTTGATCGTCGCCGGCAGATTTTTGGTTGTTGCGGCAACCGCTTTTGTTTCGCTCGGATAGCCGAAGTTTATAACCGGCGTGTTCTCGAATTTCTGCTCGACCGGCGTAAATTCGCCAACGACGATCGATGTCAGATAATTCGCATACGGCTGATCCATCACCCAATGAAAAGTGCGCGTATTATCGCCGTTGTCTTTAGTTTCGGCGAGCCGTCCGTTCGAAACTACGGTAAAAGGCTTTTCAACTGTCGCCGTCAGCTCTGATGTGCGGAAATCATTCGGCGTATCGTACGAAGGAAACCAATAACGGTTAAACTCGCTTTCGCCCTGCGACCATATTTGTCGAGGTTTGTTCGGTTCGTCGGCGGTCGGTTTAATAAAACGAAGGCCGCGTCCAAAACTTCCGATCGCCGTGTCGGCATCTGCTGAGTTTACATAATGCGTCGCGTATTCGACCTTTACTTTTACCTCTTCGCCCGCCGTATAGATGCGGTCGAGCATAACCATAAGGTTATCGTTATCTTTTTTTCCGTCGTAGGTAAATTGAAGAGTCTTGCCATTTGCCAGCGTGACGGATTTGATCGTCATATCGGCGGCATCAAGCGGAAACTGGTTCGTATCTGTAAAAGGAACAAGCGTTATGACCGTCGAACCGTATGCAGATTCTTTGTCCCAATCAAAACGCAGATCAATGGCAACGTGCCTGACATCTATTGTGCGGCTTCTGATCCAATTGACCGGTGGCAATTTTTTAATTGTGTCGCGGGTTTGGAAAGGAAATTCGGGCATCGGCCGGGCAAAACTCGCCGATGAAAGTGCAAAAACCGCAAACATTAATGCGGCAAAATATTTACGTAAATTCATAGTTTTAATTGTAGTTATATCGGATATTATTTACTTTACGGCATTGCTTCCGATCTGGTTTCATAAAAAAAGCCATTCGGCACATAACACGCGTCGAATGGCATTAATTTTTTTTGACGAACGGAGAGTATTAGCGTTTTGTCATATAATTGAAAGCCATCGAAGCGATATCATCTAGCGAACTTCCGTCGCCGTCTTGATCAAGCATACTCGATGCTATATTTCCCATGGCATTTCCCGAACCGGCTGACTGTGCTCCGCCAAGCAAACCACCGAGCAATCCGCCAAGGCCATCGGCTCCGACATTCTGCTGCTGTTTTTGTTTGCCTAAATAGCTCATGACGATCGGAGCCAAAAACATAAGTATTTGAGCGACCTGTCCCATTCCCAAACCGGTTTGGTTACTGACCTGTTGTGCGACCTGGCCTTGATTCGAACCCAGAATATGACCGAGAATACCGCCGGCATCGGCTTGTCGCGGCGGAGCGGCCTGTTGCTGACCGCCAAATATCATACTGCCGAGTCCGCCGAGGTTATCCAAGAGACTGCCGTCATGATCTTGTTCGAGAGCTGTGTTCAAACTTTCCGCACCCTGTGGTGTTGAAGCGTTACTTGCCAATCCGTTAAGAAGCATCGGCAAAGCCATTTGTATAGCCGAATTGACCATCGAAGGTTCGGCACCGACTTCTTGGCTGATCTGGCCTACGGCCTGTGTGCCCTGATCTTGCCCAAGTAGATCCTGAAGTGAAAACATATTCGTATCCTCCTTGTTTCTGAAACTGAAAATGAAAGGTTAATATTATCAGAATAATCTCTTTGCACCAATAATGTTCGCAGCTTTGAAAAGAAATAAATATTGCCAAAATGCCTTCGCGGCCACAGTTGCCGCGTCAGTATTTTTGGTTGTGATCTTTTCGGCAAATTGCGGATATTTCGGCGGACAAATTTCGGATCAGCGTTTTCGTTATGCCCACACGGTTGCCGGGCTCGGCCGTGAATTCGTCGAACCTTTCGGCATTGCCGTTCGTGATGGAAATATTTATGTTTCTGATGGCGGCGAAGGCTCGATCAAAAAAATATCGTCTGACGGAACCGTTTCTGTTTTTGCGTCCGGTTTCGAAACACCTTCGGATATTGCATTCGACAATAACGCCGATCTGATAGTGGCCGACAGCGGTTCGCATTCCATAAAAAGTGTCAATACCGACGGGAACGTGACAACGATCGCCGGAAAGGACGGCGAGAGCGGCTCTGCCGACGGAGACACAACAACGGCACGTTTTAATGCTCCGATCGGTGTTGCGGTCATGAAAGACGGCCGTATTTACGTCGCGGATACTTATAACGATTCGATACGTCTGATCCAAAACGGCAAGGTCACGACGGTCGCAAGCGGACTCAAAAGCCCGAATGACATTACCGCTTATGGTGAAGATCTTCTGATCGCGGATACCGGAAATCGCCGTATTTGCCTGCTCGACAAAAGCGGTTCAATGCAGACATTGATCGGCGGCGATCCGATCGATGGAACGTCGGCATTCTTAGACGCCGCCGGATTGGATCGGCCGTCAAATATTGCGGTCGGCACGAATGGAACGATCTTTATAGCTGACGCAAATTCGATAAAAGCGGTCGAGCCTTCTCCGCTGCCTCTTGTAGCAACCTTGATAAAGAACCGGCGCGGTTATATCGACGGCAGTTTGAAAAACGCAAGATTCAACCGTATTTCAGGGTTTGCGGTCGATGAAAACGGCAGCCTGCTGATCGCCGACAGCGACAACCAGACCGTTCGCATTTTAACGGCAGACGAGAAAGGCAAAACCGCATCTCACGAAGAGATCGCAAAGCTGCGTTACACGCCGGAAGAATTTCGCAAACTTCAGCCGCCGCGTTGGCCGTACGATCCGCCGCAAACCAAGCGCGATATAGCCGGAACGCTTGGCGAAGTTCGCGGTGAGGTTATCGCAGGCGAAAAAGACGGCGTGTGGTTTCACAACGGCCTGGACATCGCCGGAGCTTATGGTGAAACGGCTCGGTTCATTCGCAGCGAAAAAGTTCTTGATCCGAACGCTGCACAAAATTACGGCACGCTTCGCGAACTTTTGCGTATGCCGACAATCGGCTACATTCACATAAGGCTCGGCCGCAATTCTGACGGCGTGTTGTTCGACGATCCTCGGTTCCAATTTACAAAAGGAATTGACGGTAAGATCAACGACGTACGCGTTCCGCGCGGAGCAAAATTTGAAGCCGGTGAAGCGGTCGGCACTTTGAATCCGATGAACCATGTTCACTTGATCGCCGGCCGAAGCGGAGCGGAAATGAACGCTCTTGCCGCACTGGAACTTCCAGATGTCGCCGATTCGACACAACCTGTAATTGAAAGCGTAGATTTTTTCGATAAAAATTGGTCCGAAGTCGAAACAGAACCCGGCGGAAACCGTATTAAACTGAACCTTCCCGTTCGTGTCGTTGTTCGTGCATTTGATCGGATGGACGGAAACCCGGAACGGCGAAAGCTTGGCGTTTACAGGATCGGTTATAAATTATTATCAGCGGAAAGCTCGGCTGCGATCACTGAACATACGGCTTTTACGATGCTAAGCCTTCCAAATGCCGGCGATGTTCGTATGATATACGCTCCGAAAAGTCACTCCGGAGCAAAAGGTGTAACGATATTTAATTATATCGCAACGAATACTGTGCCTTCGCTGCTTGAAGGAACCGATGCGGCAGAAGGCTTTATCGACGCGGCGGCACTTGAGAACGGAACTTATGTTTTGAGCGTTTTTGCCGAAGATTATTTTGGTAATATCACAAAAAAAGAAATTACGGTCGAGATAAATAAATGAAAAAAGCAATTGTTTGGTTGATACTTATCGCGTTCATTTTAACTGCAGCGGCGGCGGCAGTTCTATCGCAAACTATTCGTGAAACACCGAAAGCACCGGTCTTTACCGAAGCCGAACGCCACGCCGAACTCGCGAGCCGCCGCAAAGCCGTTGCCGACAAAATGTCCGATAACAGCTTGCTTGTTCTCTTCAGCGGACAGCCGCGGCTTTACACCGGCGATGTTGATTACGTTTATCGTCAGGAAAATAATCTCTTTTATTTGACCGGATTGAACCAAGCGAATATCACGCTGGCTATCTATAAGAACGGCGGCAAAACAACCGAATTTCTTTTTGTTCCAAAGCGATCGTATTTTGCCGAAACATGGAACGGCAAGATGTATTCGAACGAAGAAGTGCAGGACATTTCAGGCATCTCGAACATCACACCTTCATCAGACCAAGCCGCATTTCTAGATGCAATAAAGACATCCGGAAAATTTGCGTCAAAAGACGGAAAGCTTTCGATCAATGTACCTTCGACCATTTATTTGGCATTGCCTTACGACGATAGTGACGCCGAAGGCCTTCGCGAATTCGAAAAAGAAACGGCATTTCTCAATTCGTTGAACGGCAAGACCATTAACAATATCCGCGGAATTATCGATCCGCTGCGACAGATAAAATCGCCATATGAATTAAAGCTCTTGCAGCATGCGATCGACATCACAACGGAAGCTCAAGAAAGAGCAATGTCGATGGTCGGAAAAGCAAATTGGGAATATGAGGTTCAGGCAGAGGTCGAATATACTTTTCGCCGCCGCAATGCCGATTTCTGGGGTTATCCGTCAATCGTCGGCTGTGGCCCAAATGCGACAACGCTGCATTATGTCGAATCTCAGGGCCAAGTTAAAAAAGGCGATGTTCTATTGATGGATGTCGGCGCCGAATATCAGCATTACACCGCGGACGTGACGCGTACTTTTCCGGTAAACGGCAAATTCACCAAGGTACAGGCCGATATCTACCGCATCGTTTACAACGCACAGGAAGCCGCAGCCGCCAAAATAAAACCCGGAGCAAATCTTTCGGAGATCAGCGCCGCCGCGAATAAGGTCATAATAGACGGCCTTTTCGATCTTGGTTTAATAACCGATAAGAATTCCAATCAGTACCGCATTTGGTATATGCACGGATTGAGCCATTGGCTTGGAATGAACGTTCACGACGTCGGCGAATACGACGCTCCGTTCAAACCCGGAATGGTTTTCACAAATGAACCGGGCATCTACATCCGAGCTGAAGCTCTCGACAATCTGCCGCCGAATATGCCGGGAAAAGAGGACTTTCTGAAAAAAGTACGTCCTGTTTTTGAGAAATACAAGAACATCGGAATCCGCATCGAAGACGATATGCTAGTCACACCAACCGGCGTCGAATGGATGACAAAAGCGCTTCCGCGAAAATTGGAAGATGTGGAAGCCTTGATGAATCATTGACATAAACACGCAATAAAACCGATAATTGCCGCAGAAATGCATAAATTAAAAGCGACAATTTTATTGGTTTTGATGATGTGTGCGGCATGCGGCTATGACAAACCGTCTGAAAATAAGCCGGCTAATAATGATCGGTCGGCGGCTCTCGTCAATACCGATACTCAAAATGCCAACACCGAACCGGAAATAACTGCTGCGGCAAACACAAATGCGGCTCCGCCAACGCGTGCTCAATGTCAGGCGATAGAAACCGGCGATGAACCGATCTTGCCGACACAAACCTATGTCATGGATTTCGAGCCTTTCAAAAATAGTTGTTTTGTGACCACATACAATGCCGACACCGATCCGCCGATGGAAGCAAGAACGGCGATCTACCGCGATCACAAAAAGGTCTTTGATCTGCCCGGCCAATTCAATGGTTCGACAATGGGCTGTTCGGTCGAAGGCGTTGCTTTTGGCGATCTGAATAACGACGGGAAAAAAGACATCATCGTCGCCGGCAAGTGTATTTCGAACACCGGCCCGTATAATGAGAACGTGGTCTATGTGAATAATGGCCAAACTTTCACGACCGATGAAGGTGCGAATTCAGTCCTTGTCGATTACGCCGGTGTAAAAGAGATAATCGAATTCATTAAGAAAAACCCAAAGATATTCTTCAAATAGGCCGATGCTGCCATTCGTCATTGTAAATCCCAGATCGGCGAGCGGTTCGACGCGCGACAAATGGTCGGCTGTTGCCAGCGACCTGCGGGCACATTTCGGACCGTTTACGGTCGCATTCACAAAATGTCCGGGCGATGGAATTCGCCTTGCGGAACAAGCGGCAAAAGCCGGCCGCGAATTTATCATAGCTTGCGGCGGTGACGGCACGATAAACGAGGTGGCGAATGGAATTTTGAATTCCGGCTGTGAAACCGAGCTCGGCATTTTACCATCCGGCACCGGCGGTGATTTTCGTCGTTCCATAAATATGCCGAACTCTCCTCGCGAGGCCGCACAAGCTTTGCGCGATGGCAAAACCAAAACCATTGACGCCGGAAAGGTCACATTTCAAAACGCACACAACGAATCTGAAAGCCGCTATTTTCTTAATGTTTCCTCAGTCGGGCTCGCTGCTTCGATCATCGAACGCGTCAAAGGAAATTTTGCCCTAGAATGGCTTCCCGCTTCCGGCGTTCGCGGCCGTGCCGCTTTTGCTTTATCAGCTTTGCAGGAATTTGCCGGACTCGATGCTTTTCGAATTCGCGTGAAATTTGACGACGACAAGGAAACCAACATTTCGACACTCAATTTTTGCATCGCAAATGCGAGCTTCTTCGGCGGCGGGATGAAGATCGCTCCCGACGCAAAATTGAACGACGGTTTTTTTGACATTATAAATATCGGCGATATAAAAACCGCAAAAGTAGTGCTCAATGCATACACTCTTTACAGCGGAACGCATGTCGATCTCGCTGAGGTAAAAAGCCGCCGTGCAAAACGAATTGAGATCCGCGCATTCGATGACAATGAACATGTCCGCATAGAAATTGATGGCGAACTTCCCGGCAGCCTTCCGGCCGTTTACGAAGTGATCCCTAATGCCTTACGCCTGCGTGTCCCGAATCAAAATAAACCGCTGTAAATAAAATTCTTGCTTTTTCTATCCTATTTTTTGTAAACTACCCGGACAACATAAATGCCGAAGCCGCATTATGCGGCGCGGGGGAACCAAAGTTTCAATAGAATTGAAACGCGGGGCGCATCTAAATATTCTCGGATATTAAGAAGAAGACTTCTTCGCTTCCAGCCCGACAGCTAACTTCGTAGGCATTCTCGAAGAAGGACACCGGACTTTTTATAGGTTGTGATGTGTGCTTCACAACCTATTTTTGTCTCATATTGGCGAAAAGGAGAAACGCAAGATGAACAAGGTCCGTTTTTATAGTTTGTTTGCCGCCGTACTTTTTTCCCTTTGTTTGTCCGCATGTATTCCCAGTGAGCCCGACACATCTTCAAACAGCCAAACAATAACCGTTTACGGCTTTTCGATCTTAAAAGATCCCCTGGAAAAAGAGATATTCCCTGCATTCGCCCAAAAATGGAAACGCGAACACGGCGTGGACATCAATTTTGTTTCATCGTTTGCCGGTTCCGAAACAGTTACCAACCAGATCCTGCAAGGAGCTCCTGCCGATATAGCTATTTTATCGATCGAGCGCGATGCCGAACGGCTTGTCGCCGGCGGAGCCACATCCGAGAACTGGCATGATTCGCCGCAAAAAGGGATCATTAATAAAACACCCTTTGTCATCCTCGTGCGCGCCGGAAATCCTAAACAGATTAACGATTTCCCCGACCTTGCAAAACCCGGAGTAAAGATAATTCACCCGGATCCGGTAAGCTCGGGCGGTGCGCAATGGTCGATCCTTTCAATATACGGTTCTGAACTTAAACGTTCCGAAACTGAGACCGGCCATCAGGACAGTGCCCGTGCGACCGAGATGCTCAGAATGATCTGGCGAAATGTGATCGCAACACCCGGTTCGGCACGCGAAGCCCGTACGAACTTTGAAACAGGTTACGGTGACGCTCTTATAACATATGAACTCGAAGGGCTTTTGATGAAGCAGGCCGGTGCTCCGGTCGAAGTGATCATCCCCAGCTCAACCATATTCAGCGAACATCCGGCTTTGATCGTTGATCGAAATGTGAAAAATGATTCGATGCCGGCTGTTCGGGAGTTTCTAAATTATCTTTGGACAGATGAAGCCCAGAAAGCCTTCGTAAAATACCATTTTCGTTCCGTAACGAACGAATCATTTAATGACGAAAACCCGGAGTTTGCCGTTATCAAACAGCCGTTTACGATCGAAATGTTCGGCGGTTGGGAAAAAGCCTATCCGGATATCATCGAAAATATTTTCCTAGAACAGGTACAGAATAAATGAGTTCCGGCGTAAGACATACACGCGGGCTGGATCTCGTAAAACCATTGAGCATAACCGTTGTTATCGCCATTATGCTGCCTTTGGTCCTGTTGCCGCTCGCGTCGATATTTATTTTCGGCACCAGCAACGGACTGTCTAAATTTTGGGTGTCGTTAACAGATCCTGCCGCGATCTTCGCGCTTAAACTTTCCTTTGTTACGAGTTTTTGGGCGACGGCCTTCAATGTGATCTTTGGTTTGTTCGCCGCATATGTCATTTCAAAATATGCATTCTGGGGACGAAACGCCCTGATCGTCATTATTTCTCTGCCGACGGCTATCCCGACGGCGGTTGCCGGTTTTGCGTTATTGCTTTTGTGGGGGCCGTTCGGCATTCTCGGCCAATATTTATCCGCCGAAACGCAGATAATGTTCACGCCTTACGCGATAATTCTGGCTAATATATTCGTCACTTTCCCGCTTGCTTTCGGCGTCATCAAGCCCGTTTTCGAGACACTCAGCAGTTCACTGGAAGAAGCTTCGGCAACAATGGGAGCTACTCGCTGGCAAACTTTTCAATATATAACGTTCCCAAGTCTTCGCGGAGCCATACTCGGCGGTGCTTTGCTGACATTTGCCCGATCGGTCGGAGAATTCGGTTCGACGATCTTAGTATCGGGAAACATTGCCCTGCGGACACAAACTGCACCGCTTTATATTTTCGCGAAGTTCAACGAAGGCGACATAGTGGCAGCAAATGCCGTCGCGATCATATTGGCGATTTTTTCGTTTCTGATCTTTAGTATTTTGTTCTTTGCTCGTGACTGGCTGGAGGCGGAAGTATGACGGATAAAGACGACAAAGCAGTTCGCGTCGCTAATATCAGCAAATCTTTTGGCGATACGGTCGTTCTCGACGATATTTCCTTTGAGGTCGGTAAAGGCGAAACTGTCGTGCTGCTGGGTGCTTCGGGAAGCGGAAAAACAACGATACTGCGCATCATTGCCGGACTTGAAATACCTGACAGCGGTTCTGTATTTCTACACGGCCGCAACATCACGGATCTTCCCGCACGCCTTCGCGGTTCGGGTGTGATATTTCAGAATTATGCTTTGTTCCCAAAAATGAATGTCGAGGAAAACATTGGTTATGGCCTGCGGATCAGAGGTCAAAAAAAAGAAGAGATAAAGAAAATAGTTACAGGATTGATCCAAATGGTTCATTTGGATGATCACAGCAAAAAATATGCGTCCCAGCTTTCCGGCGGCCAACAGCAGCGTGTCGCGATTGCACGTGCTCTTGCATTCGAACCGAAAGTGCTTCTTTTTGACGAACCTTTCGGAGCTTTGGATGCGCAGATACGCACAATGCTGCGCCGCGAGATACGCGGCCTTTTAAAAGACATAGATGTTCCATCGATCTTCATTACGCACGACCAGGAAGAAGCACTCGAATTAGGCGACCGTATCGCCGTGCTGAATAAAGGCCGCATCGAACAGATCGACACACCGTATAACGTTTACAACAAACCGGAAACAGAACATGTAGCGACGTTTCTCGGAGCGGCTAATTTAATGCTCGGCGTCATCCGCGGCGGAAATTATACAATGGCGGACGTTTCGCTCAAACTCGGAGCCGAATATGACCTTATTGAAGGACAATCGGTAAAACTCGTTTTTCGTCCGGAAGACGTCATACTTCGCCGCCCCGAAAATTCCGATCAGCCTTTTTACGATCTTGCCGATGGAATGATAGAGGAAATTAGCTTCGTCGGCGCATTTGAACGAGTTATGATCCGGCTCGATCTTCCTATCGCATCGCCGGTGATCGCGATCCGTCCAAAGACCGAAACCCTGACAGATCCATTAAAGGAAGGCCAACGTGTTCATTGCGGCATCACAAGGTTTCGGATCTTGCCGAACTTCCCGCTCGCAACTGAGCGTGCAGGTCGAATATTTTAAAAATGAAAAATATAACCATCATCGGCGGCGGGGCAAGCGGGACATTGTTGGCTGCAAATCTGCTCAAAAATGCAAATTGCGAACTGACGATCAATATCGTTGAAAAACGCGGAAAGCTGGGTCAGGGCGTTGCGTATTCTACGCCTCATCTTGTTCATCTCTTAAATGTTCCGGCGGCCAAGATGGGGGCTTTTCCGGATGACGTTGGCGATTTTCATAAATGGCTGACGGCTAACGGTTTCGATCATTCCGAGAGCGATTTTGTTCCGCGATCTATCTTCGGCAAATATCTAACGAATATTTTATCGAGATCTGTTGACGCCGCTGCCGATTCCGTAAAATTCAACTATTTCGATGACGAGGCCGAAGAATTTGCCGACGGCGAAAATTCGGCTGTTGTAATACTCGCTTCCGGACAGATAATTCATTCCGATATCGTTGTTCTGGCTTTTGGAAATTTTCTGCCGCCGCATCCTAATGTACCGGACGACGGCTATACGTCCGAGCCGAAATATTTTCGAGATCAATGGCAAAGCACAGTTTTTACCAATATTGACGTGAATAATTCGATCCTGATAATCGGAACAGGCCTTTCGATGGTCGATCTTGCGATGCATTTCAACACGACCGGGCATATCGGAAAAATTTCCGCAATTTCGACCCGCGGCCTTCTTCCAGCCGTTCATGCACACGGCGAAGCTTATCCGTCGTTCTACTCAGAATTAAAAGGCATGGATCGCATTACCGATCTTTTGAAAGTGGTTCGCCGGCATATAAAAAGAGCGGAATCGGACGGCGGCAATTGGCGCGGCGTGATCGACAGCCTGCGGCCGCACACACAGCAGATCTGGAGCGATCTTCCAACCGCCGAGAAAAAATATTTTATGGAACATCTCAGCCGATATTGGAATGTTTCGCGTCATCGTATGCCAAAACAAGCAGCCGATGTCCTAGAAGACATGCAGGCGAATGAGAAGCTGGAAGTATTCGGCGGCAGATTATTGACCATCGAACCGGCTGACGGCAAATTTATTACAACATACCGGTCAGACGGCATTGATAAAACCGTGACGACAGATGCGGTAATTAACTGCATCGGTTCGCAAAGCAATTTTCAGCGCATCGATTCGCCGCTTATTAAGAACCTGATAAATTCCGGCTCGATCAAGAATGATGAACTATCGCTGGGAATTGCCGTTGATAAAAAATATTGTGTTGTCGGAGCAGACGGTAAGACATCGCAAAAGATCAGAACGTTGGGAACATCAATGAAAGGCACATTGTGGGAAACGACCGCGATCCCAGAAATACGTCATCAGGCAAAAGAACTCGCTTTGCAGCTTCTTGGCGAACTTTAGCGTTTGGCCATCTGCCCGCTTACTAATATACTGCACATTAAGTTTATTATCCGTTTATGGCAATTTCTTTCTGTCAATTAGTCGCCGACGCGGCCGAAGCACGCCCCGAAAAGATCGCGATGGAAGTTATCGGTGTCGAAGGCACCAAATATACTTTCTCCGAAATGCTTGCCGAGATCCGCTCGATCGCGTTTCGTCTTTCCAAAGAAGGAATAAAATTCGGCGACCGCGTTGCTTTGATCGGCGAAAATCACCCGCATTGGGCCATAGCATATTTAGGAATGCTGTTCGCCGGTGTAGTCTGTGTGCCGATAGATCCGCACGGAGAGATCGACACCATTGCGAATTTCCTCGAAAATTCCGAAGCAAGAATGGCATTCATCGGAAATGATTTTGTCGGATCTTTCGCAAATATATCTCAAAAGCTTGGCCGCGAATTACCCGCACTGCTGCTGGAAAGTTCGATGGACGAATCGGACGAAAATCCTAACGAAAATTTCGCTTTGTATTCGGATTGGGCGGCAACAGAACTTCCCGAAGGTTTCGAAAAAATGCCGACGCCCGCAAAACCGGATGACCTCGCCGTTTTGATCTATACGTCCGGTACAACCGGCACGCCGAAAGGCGTTCCGTTGACGCATGGAAATATCTATTATGAATCGACAGGCTGTCAGGAAGTAATGAATATTTCCGAACACGAGGTCGTGCTCAGCGTTCTGCCTCTTTTCCACGTCTTTGCTCAGGTCGTAAATCTGTGGGTCATCGCCAGCATCGGCGGAAAGATCTGTTATATAAAGGAACTCGCTCCGGCAGAAATGACGCGGGCATTTGAAACCGGCGAGATCACCTTGCTGACCGGTGTTCCGAGGCTTTGGTATCTATTTCACAAGAAAATCTTCGACGGTGTAGCCGCACAGCCGAAACCGGTTCAATGGCTGTTCGCGATAATGCTGCGGACAAATGGGTTTCTTCGTGACAATTTCAAAATAAATCTCGGTAAAAAATTCTTTAAAAAAGTTCACGACGGTTTCGGCGGAAAGCTCGATATCACTATTTCAGCCGGTTCGCGTTTTGATGAAAAGATCGCACGCGATTATCATTCGCTCGGATTCACCATTATTCAAGGCTACGGCCTCACCGAAACGAGCGGAGCCGTTACCGCAACACGCTTTGAGGACAATGTAGTAGGTTCGGTCGGCGTTGCCGTAAATCATGCCGAAATAAAGCTAGGTAAATTGAACGAAGAAGGTGCGGGAGAGGTCTTGATAAAAGGCAAAATGGTCTTTTCGGGTTATTACAAAAACCCCGAAGCGACAAAAGAATCGTTTACCGAAGACGGCTGGTTCCGTTCCGGCGATCTCGGAAAACTCGACAAGAACGGACATCTGTTCATTGTCGGCCGTTCGAAAGATGTCATTGTTCTGCCGAACGGAAAGAACGTTCATCCTGAAGATCTCGAAGTAAAATATCTAAAGTCGCCGATGGTCGAAGAACTCGCAATTCTCGGCATTCGCGATAAGAGCAGCGATCTGGCCGGCGCCGAAAAACTCGTCGCGGTTGTCGTGCCCGATTTCGCATATTTAAAAGCCAATAACCTTTCGAACTCGCGCGAGGCGATCCGCTATGAACTCGACGATCTCGGGCGTTCGCTGCCTGAATATCAACGCGTTCGCGATTACATTATTCACAGTGAACCGCTGCCGCGTACCGCCACACGAAAAATAAAACGCTTTCAGCTTCAGAAAGAAATTGAGAACAACGGACTCTCCGATCAAAAACTCCAGCCGCAAAAAGCTTTGGAAATGTCGGATAACGATAAAGCTTTGATGAACTCGCCGGCCGGAAAGATAGTTCTGGCGGCGATCGAACGGAACATAAAACCCGACACGGCTGTACATCCGAAAATGAGTCTGGAACTTGATCTTGGGCTTGATTCGCTTGGCAGAGCAGAGGTTATGGCCGCGCTCGAATCGGCTCTGCAAACCGATTTCGATGGCGACGAAGCCGCCAAAGCATTGACCGTTGCAGACACGATCGAACTCGTCAAAGCACATGGTAAGAATATTCCGCAGAACATAGACGCAGATTTTCAGCCGGACGTCGATCTGAATTGGGGCAAGATCGTTCGCACTGCCGACAACGATCTGCCTGAGATCCAGCCTATATTGAAAAAAAGGCCTCTGTTCGGGCCGTTCGCTTTCACGGTTTATCGAATATTCAACTTTTTCTGTCGTTTCGCATTTCGCCTGGAAGTTTCCGGCATTGAGAATCTAGAGGAAATGCACAAACTTTTGCAGCATCGTGACGAACCCGACACACCACCGAGTTTTATCATTTGCCCAAATCATCAAAGCTTTCTCGATCCGTTCGTACTGACATCAAATTATCCTTACGATGTCTTTATAAAAACATTCCACGTGGGCGCGATAGAATTCTTCGAAAGCGGTTTTATGAGTTGGCTCGGCGATCTGCTTCGCGTTGTCCGCGTCGATCCGGATGTGCAGTTGATGAAAGCGATGAAAGCCGGAGCGGTCGGTTTGCGAAACGGACATGTTCTTAATATTTATCCCGAAGGCCAACGCGCTTATGACGGCGAACTTCATGAATTCAAACGCGGTGCTTCGATCTTAGCGACCGAACTTGATGTGCCGATCTTGCCGATCGCTCTCGACGGTCTGCAAAATGTCTGGCCGCGAAATTCGTGGCGAATACGATTTGCCAAGGTAAAAATAAAGATCGGCAAAGCTTTTTATGCAAATGAAGTGATCGATCTTAAAGAGGCGGTTTCGCGCGATGCCGTCTATGACAAGATCACTGAACATCTGCGGGCTGAGATCGAAACAATGATGAAAGAACTGCGGTCAAAATAAAGGCCAATGCAGTTCATTCGCATTGCGCTATATCACGGAATTCGATTATATTTATCCGAAGAAAACCTACCCGAACTTTTGAATATTTCAAAGCGTTCGCACTATGCTTTGATCGGCTACTAACGTACGGAGAAATTATGCGAAATAAACTGCTCTTTGCCGCGATGATCCTTATAACGGTTTCGTCGGTTCTTGCTCAAACACCTCAAGAAGACCTTGCCAAATACATCAAGGACAATTACACAAAACGCGAGGTAATGATCACAGTCCGCGACGGGGTAAAGCTTTTTACGTCGATATACGAACCAAAAGACAAGTCGCAGAAATATCCGATCCTGCTCAACCGGACGCCGTATTCGGTTGGGCCTTACGGCAATGATAAATTCAAAACATCTCTCGGCCCGGATCCGCTTTTTGCCCGTGAAGGGTATATTTTTGTTAATCAGGATGTTCGCGGCCGGTTCATGTCCGAAGGCGATTTTGTCCAAACGCGGCCGGATATCGTAAATTCCAAACCGACCGACATTGACGAATCTTCGGATACTTACGACACGATAGATTGGCTGATAAAGAACGTGGAAAACAACAACGGCCGTGTAGGTATGTACGGTATTTCCTATCCGGGATTTTATACGTCGGCCGGTTCCATTGATTCTCACCCTGCATTGAAAGCCTGTTCGCCCCAAGCTCCGGTCGGCGATTGGTTCTATGGCGACGACCTTCAGCATAACGGAGCTGTTTTTCTTGCTCAAAATTTTTATTTCTTCGGTTTGATGGAACAACACCGCAACGGACCTGTATCTTCGTGGGAATATATAAAACCTTTCACCGCTCCCGGAAAAAGTGTGATGAACGCCTATGATTTCTATTTGGAATTAGGCGGTTTGAAAGAAACCGCCGACAGTTATGAAGCGGCTCTCGGTTACCGCATAAAATTTTGGGACGATGCGATGGCTCATCCTAATTACGATAGTTTTTGGAAAAAGAATGCAATACTTCCTAAACTAAAGAACATCAAATGCGCAACAATGACCGTTGGCGGCTGGTACGACAACGAAGATCTTTACGGAGCTTTGAATACTTATCAGTCGATCGAACGTCAAAATCCGGGAATTTTCAACGTGCTTGTAATGGGTCCGTGGGATCACGGCGGTTGGTCGCATAATGCGGGCGATTGGCTCGGCACGGCATATTTCGGCCAAAAGACCGGCGAATATTACCGCACTCAGATGGAAGTTCCGTTCTTCAACCATTTTCTAAAAGACAAAGGCGATATTTCCGCTATCAAAGAAGTAAATCTGTTCGACACCGGATCGCATGAATGGCGCTCTTTTGAACATTACGCACCCGAAAATGGAACCGACACGGCGCTTTATCTGACCGCTGACGGCAAGTTAAGCTTCGATATACCAAAAGGCCGTTCGGATTATGATCAATATGTTTCCGATCCGATGAAACCTGTTCCTTATACTCAAAAGATCACGTTGGCCGCAGGTCCGAATTTCGAAACATATCCGCGCGATTTTATGACCGAAGATCAACGCTTTGCAGCAACGCGGCCCGATGTTCTTGTTTATCAAACTGACACACTTACAGAAGATATTACCGTTGCCGGTGACATTAAACCATCGCTTTTCGTTTCGTCTTCAGGCACCGATTCGGATTTTGTCGTTAAACTTATAGATGTTTTCCCCGATGATTACAAATTTCCAGAGGGCGAAAAACCGGCCGCAAATTCCGCCTGGAGTGTATTTCGTCCGGGCGGTTATCAAATGCTGCTTCGCGGCGAACCGATGCCTGCGAGATTTAGAAAGAGTTTTGAAAAACCCGAAGCTTTGGTGCCTAATGAACCGGCATATCTAGCTTTCTCAATGCCGGGCATTACACACACTTTCAAAAAAGGCCATCGAATAATGGTTCAGATACAAAGCACTTGGTTTCCGCTCGTCGCACGAAATCCCCAGCAATTCCTGCCAAATTATAGATTGGCGACCCAAAAGGATTTCCGCACGGCGACCCAACGCATTCATTTCGGCGGCGGAACCAGATCTGCGATAATTTTGCCGATAATGAAAAAATAGTGAACTTTTTTGATAGAATTTGTTGCGATATTAATTGTGAGGTTCCTGTAAAAAGAACCATTGAAATTAAAAACTGGAGCACCTGTATGAAAATAATTAAATCCCTTTTGATAACGATCGCGGTTATCGGAACATTGTCCGCAGCGGTATTGGGACAAAATGCCACAGCCGAATTCAACCGCGGATTGGAACAACATAAAAACAAAGATTTTGCGGCCTGCGCGGCAAGTTTTGCCAGATCGATCGAATATGATTCATCTCAATATACGGCTCATTACAACCTTGGTTTATGCAAACTGGGTCTGAAACAATATGCCGAAGCTAACTCATCTTTCCGAAGATCGCTGCAAATGCAGCCCGATTTTGTTGATGCGATGATCCAACTCGGAAACTCGCTTGATCTGTCCGGCGATTATAATGGAGCTTTGACCTCTTATGAGAACGCTCGAAAGATCGAACCGAATAACGAACATATCTATTATGAAATGGGCGTTGCTCATGAAGGTCAGGGTAAGTATGCTCTGGCTGAGGCATCGTACAGAAAAGCAGTAGATCTAAAGCCGGATTACACAGTTTCTTTGATGGCTTTGGGTTCGATGCTGGACAAGCAGAAGAAAGACGACGATGCATACGTCTTTTATTCGCGGGCGGTTAAATTGGAACCGGCAAATGTAAAGGCAAACCGCCGTGTCGGCGATTATTATGTGCGTGCAGAAAATTACCCGGCGGCAATTGCTGCTTTCAATAAAGCCTTGGCCGCAGATCCGCAAGACGGAGATTCATTGTTGGGTATGGGCAATGCTTATTACAATGACAATAAATACGCAGAGTCGATACCGTATTATAAAAGAGCAGCTCAAACAGATGCGTCGTGGTCTTTGCCAAATGAATATCTCGGCGACGCATATTTCAACATAAAGCAATATTCCGACGCAAAAAAAGCGTATGAAAATGATCTCAGAATAGACGCTAAAAGTTCGACATCGTTGTATATGCTTTCCCGAATTGCGGTCATCAATTCCGACAAACCAACGGCATTAAGTTTTTATCAGCGATTGCTGCAGATCGATGCAGAGAGAGCCGAAAAATTAGTACCGATGATCAACGGCAAATTTCCCGGAGCAATACCTGAGAATTGATCGGCGTTTAGTAATTACCAAAGAAACTTTGTTAGATTTGATCTATCAATATTTTTTTCGAGGTGAAATATAAATGCCATCAATGTCGATCTTTTTCGGATCGTTGTTAATAATCATCGGGATCATCGGATACATAGTCGGACAAATGGACGGTAAGGCGAGTCTGACGGCGTTGATCCCGGCCGTTTTCGGTATTTTAATGATCGTTTTCGGTGTTCTCGCACGCGGAAATGAAAAACTCCGAAAGCATCTTATGCACGGCTCGGTGCTTGTCGCTTTGCTTGGATTTATAGCGGTAGCAGCTCGTTTGGTACCAAAGCTAAGCGATCTTACGATGTCGGTCGCTGTGATCGCTCAACTTGCGATGGGCATTATTTGTCTGATATTCGTACTGCTCGCCATCAGATCATTTGCGGCGGCACGTTCTAAAAATTAACTGTTTTTTGCTAAAGGAAGACCGATCTCAACCAAAAGACCGTCATTGATGTTCTTGGCGGAGATCGTTCCTTTATGCAGTTTTACAGCCTGTTCGGCGATCGCCAAACCAAGCCCGATACCGCCGGTTTTTCTTTCACGGGCTTCGCCGACACGATAGAACGGCGTAAATAATTTTTTTAATTCTTCTTCTGGAACACCGCCGCCGTGATCTTCGATCAAAATACTGGCGTTTCCAGTGTCCGCCGTCATTTTTACGACAACTTCCGTATTTTCCGCCGTATATTTAACTGCATTACGCAGAACATTTTCGATAGCGCTTCTGACCAAAGTTTCGTTCCCTTTTATCTTTACCGGTTCAAGTTCATCGAACTTCACCGATCTGCCGTGCGCCTTTGCTTCAAATTCCGCATCCACCGCAACTTGTTCTATTATCGTCGTCAGATTCAGTTCATGACGTTCATATTCTCCCGAACCGCTTTCTAATTGCGAAAGCGTCAAAAGACGCGAGATCATTTCATTTAAACGAACCGATTCTTTTTCGATACGTTCAAGCATTGGATTGACATCGCCTTTGGCGCGCTGCTTTGCGATCTCAAGAGCGACGTTCATTCTCGCCAGCGGCGAACGCAATTCGTGCGAAACATCGCGCGATAAACGCTGCTGCGACATTATTAGCGATTCGATCCTTTCGGCCATTACGTCAAAATCCATTGCCAGATCGCCAAGCTCGTCGTGCCGTTTGCCGACGTCATCGGCAACGCGTGTGGAAAGATCGCCGGCCGCAAATTTTTGCGTTGCTGTGCGCATCTTTTCTATCGGCGAAGATAAATACCAGGCAAGAGCGTAACAGACCAATATTGCTGTAAAAAGCAGAACGCCGTAACGCAGATACCGCATCGACGAAGCTCCGAACATCGGTGTGGTTTGCGGCCTTTCCCAACGAATTATCATCACAAATTCGCTTCCGTCGTTAAGCCGCAGCTTATTTGCGGACAAAGCAGAGGTCGGCGGACTTAGTTCCAGTTCAACCGAATCCGAGGCGAACGTCCGCTGTATTAGTTCTTGATATGTGCTTACCGCTGCCGCATCGCCGACCCATATATTACCTTCCTTTCCGATCAGATCGATCTCGCTGATAGTGTCGACTGTTTTTAGCCGTTCCACAAATTCAAGCAATGCATCTTCGCCCGAATCGTCAAATATTTGAGCAGCAGTGGCCGAAAAGATCGATGTTTGATTTCGCATCGAAGCCTGCCAGCGGCTTACCACAGGTTCGGTCTGAACGCTCCAATTCAGAAATATTATTACGCCGAACATCAAAGCGATGGTCGCCAAGAACCATAAAAATATCTTTAAGAACAAATTCATTTTGTTGTATAAATATAACCGACCGATCTTATAGTTTTTATCCGCTCCGTGCCGTCTTCACGCGGGCCGAGTTTTTTACGTACATTACTGATATGCATATCCAAACTGCGGTCATATGGCGATAAACTTCGCTCCAAAACACTTTCGCTTAGCACTTCTTTTTTCGAAACTTTGCCGGCATTTCGCATCAATTCCGCTAATAGAGCAAATTCTATCGAGGTGACGGAAACCGGAACGCCGCCGACCTCGACCGAACGTAGCGTCATCGAAAGCGAAACATCTTCTACATTTATTATCTCGTTCGATCCGCTGCCGGCGTCCGGATTTACTCGGCGAAGAATCGCCCGCAAACGAGCGACCAGTTCACGCGGATTAAAAGGTTTCGGCAAATAATCGTCGGCTCCGATCTCCAACCCGACGATACGTTCCATATCGTCGCCGCGTGCGGTCAACATCAAAACAGGTATTTGAGAATCTTCGCGAAGCTGCCGCAGCACATCAAAACCGTTCATTTTCGGCAGCATTACATCCAGTATCGCCAGATCGAAATCGCCTTCGAGCGCTTTTGTCAGGCCGCTTTTGCCGTCATGAACCGCCGAGGTTTCAAATCCCTCGACCGTCAAATATTCCGTCACGAGTTCGCACAGCTCTTCGTCGTCATCAATGATCAGGATCTTGTTATCCATATAACTTTGGATTTTACTTCATAAATCGTTCTTATGAACGGATTTTACATTTCTTTACACAACTTCACACAAATACGACATTTTCCATCTCTTAATTTGCGTCTAACTATGCGAACGCGGTAAAAAGGCCGTGTCTGAAAATAAGGAAAGTTGATAAAGGAGATCATAATGAAAAAAGCAATTGTAGGAATTTTAGCGTTGGCGATCTTAACGATGGGCGGTTTGCTCGTTTTCGCCCAATCTGCGGATGGCGTCAAAACCGACGCGGCAAAGAGCGATCGTAAAGGTCGCCATCATTTTGGCAAACGCGGCGGACACGGCATGATGTTTCGCGGACTTGATCTGACAGATGAGCAAAAAGCTCAGATGAAAGCGATCCGCGAAGCGAACAAAGCCCAGACCGCTCCGCTTTTTGAAGCAATGAAGGCTAACCGCCAGAAAATGCAGGAAGCAACGGCGAACGGTGCTTTTGACGAAGCAACTGTCACGATGCTTGCCAACGAACAAGCAGGCTTGATGGCGAAAATGACCGTCGAACGCGAACGCGTCAAATCGCAGACATTTGCTTTGCTTACAGCCGATCAAAAAGCAAAAATGGCTGAAATGAAAGCAAAATTTGCCGAACGAAAAGGCAAACGCGGTTTCGGTAAACGCATGAACAAAACTCAAACAGAGCAAAACTAAACCAACGTTCGATTCATAATAAGAAAGCGGCTGTTCAAAGAACGGCCGCTTTTTTTCTGTATCAAATAAAATTCAATCCTTTCGGTAAACTATTCTTCCGCCGATCAACGTCAGCACAACTTCACCGTTAATATCAACGGCTGCAATATCCGCGCGCTTCCCAACATCCATCGAACCCATTTCGCGATCGGTTCTCAAAAGTTTTGCCGGATTTCCCGATGCCATTTTTGCAACTTCAATATCCGAAAAACCCAAACGCCTCATACGTTTTACCGCATCATTCATGGTTATAACCGAACCTGCGATGCTTCCGCGTTCGTTCTGTGTTATGCCATTCATAACTTTTATCTTCTCGCCCCAAAGTTCGAATTCGCCGTCTCCCAAACCGGTCGGCGCAACCGAATCCGATATAAGCGAAACTTTATCGGGTGTTTTTGTTCGGCACACCATGGCGAGCATCGACTCGGCAACGTGTTGTCCATCGGCAATAATATCGAACGTTACATCGCGATTTGCAAGCGTCCAACCGGCAACGCCGATATCGCGGTGATGTATGCCGCTCATTGCATTAAAAAAATGCGTAACGTGACGGGCACCGCCATCAAATGCCGCGTCCAATGTCTGCACCGGTGCATGCGTATGCCCGATCGAAGCGATCCAGCCTTGCCGCGTCAATTCACCGGCGAGTTCGACGCCGCCGTCTATTTCCGGTGCAAACGTCGTCATATGAATGCCGTTCTTTAACCGCGGCAATTCGTTTAATTCCGTACCTGTAAATTTCTTGAAAAATTCAGGCCGCAACGCCCCGCACATTTTTTCATTCGCAAAAACACCTTCGTAATGAACACCGAGGATCCTAGCTGCCGGCAGATCTTCCTGTCGTTCCATAACCTCATCGATCGCATTGATGACTCGCCGATAATTTTCATCCGAATCAGGCACTAGCGTCGGAAGCCATGCGGTAACGCCGTGTTTTGCCAAAAACTCCCCGATGCCGATCAGCGAATCAGCATCGGCGGTATTAACATCGATCCCGTTTGCTCCATGATTATGAACATCTATATATCCGGGAAATATCGTAGTTGCCGGCAGATCTATCTCATCGCCGCTCACAGCCGATGCGATCCGGCCGTTCTCATCGATGCCGATATCAATTGGCTTTCCGCCCACAGAACCGTTTTTCAAAACAAAGGATCTCATATTGTGATTTTATCAAAAGAAAATGGCCCGTGCCTCTTGAAAGACACGGGCCGAGTTGTCTTACTATGCGTTCCGGTTAGAAATAGAACTTCGCACCGAACTGCATCGTTCGCGGATCACGAGCACCGGTTACCGCGCCAAATGTTGCCGAAGTGACATTTGTGCTAAGTGTCGTGAAATTCGTCCAGTTGAAAACATTGTAAGCTTCCGCACGGATCTGAAGTCGAAGGCTTTCAGAAAATCGGAAATTTTTCGACAGCGTCAGATCCACTTTTCTAAGATCCGGTCCATTAACCGTCCCGCGGCCGGCGTTTCCGACAACGTTCGCAACATCAGTCGCTCCTGTCGGCGGATTGGCTGTAAAGCAGCTTGTGTTGAACCAATTTTGCTGTGTCTGATTGCCGCCTTCATTCGGATTGCATATTTGATTTGGGCGGTTACCGGCGATCAGAGCCGGGATAATTCCCAAACCAGCGGCATCGAACGAAGAAGTTGTTACAGTGTACGGCAAACCTGTTTGATAGGTCGCAATTCCCTGCAATTCCCAACCGCCAAGAATAGCTCCTTTGAAACCACGGTCATTCTTGAAGAATGGGATCTCGTAGAACCAGTTGGCTGTCAGAATATGACGGCGGTCAAGCGATGCTCTTCCCCATTCGCTGCGGATATCATATCCATCCTGCGGAGCGGTCGAACGATCGGTTTGGTTATCCGTCAAATTCTTTGACCATGTGTAAGCAAGGTTGATCTCAGATGTATCGTTAAAACGCTGTGTAGCTGAAACCTGCAAACTGTGATAGCTGGAATTAAAACGCGGCTGGATCATATTGATCGATCTGAATCCTGTGTAAGGACGGATCTGATCAAGAATGGTCGTTCCTGCCGATGATGTGAAAGCAGTTCCTGCCACTTGACACGGAGCCGTCGGAGTTGTTGAAGCACCAACAGCACAAGCTGTCGCTCCAAGCCCGATCGCATATCCCGGAGGAAGAGCATTGATCTCGAACGCACCAATCTGATTTACGCCTTTAGATCCATAATAACCGATGGTTATCAGTGTCTTCGGAGTAAAGGTGTGCTGGACATCAAGCGACCAATGCTGAAGATATGGCGTTTTCCATTCCGGTTCCAAACCTCGAAGGTTATTTACCGTATTGGATGAAGCAACGGTGCAGTTGCCGCCTGGAACAGGATTGGAAATATCAACGCCAACAACTGTGCAGGTTTGCTGATAAGGCGGATTAAGGCCGATCTGCTGTAAAAGTGTTCCGTTCAAAACTTGGTCATGATAGATACCATATCCGGTTCTGACCGAAGTTGTTCCGTCGCCGAACGGATCCCATGCCAAACCAATTCTCGGTGCAAAGTCTGTCTTAGGAGCTTTGACCACAAATTTGCCCCATGGTGATGGTGTCGGAGTACAATTGAATGCCGGCGGACCGGTTTGGTAATTGTTGGTATTGGCGATGATCCCGTTACAGTAATTACCGCTTCCTGGAACACGCAAGCCATTGCCTTGAACATCCGGTGCTGCTGAGCTATCCCAGAGCTCAGGTACAAAGTTCGTCAAGAAACCATTCTTATCCCAGGGCGAACCAAAAAATGAATATCGAACGCCGACATATGCCGTCATATTTCTACTCAAACGCCATTCGTCCTGAGCATATGCTTCGAAAGTTTTCTGTCGAAGGTCGGCTGTATAGTCATAGCTTGCCTGTGTGAATGTGGCATTTGTTCCCATAAGGAAGTTTGCCCACAATTGGTTGTTATTATTTAGTGTTCCGGTTACACCAGGTGCGTTAACACGCGTGGTTGCTCCCGGAGTATTGAAACCGCTGTAAATACCTTCGTTGTTACCGGCAAGAGCATTTTCGTTCTTTCGATACATCGAGTATGTTGCACCGAATTTCATTGTGTGATTACCTGCTACATATGTTACGTTCCCGCGGAAGTTCTGCTTCCAGGAAAAGTTGTCATACGGTCCAAATCCCGAAAGATTGCTAAACCCGTTTCCTGAAATTGTCGGAGCACGGTCGCGTGAAACCGGATAAGGAAGCGGCGGCATTATCGGTGAATTTGATAGGGCAAGCAATCCTACGTTATGGCTAAGGATCGCTCCGTAACCAAAGTTATAACCAAGTTCGAAAATAAGTTTCGGGCTGGCAACATAAGTTGTCTGCAAAGTATGTGTGCGTCCCGGCGAATCTGTTACGGTTCGTGAAACTTCCGGAAGTCCGGTACCGCTCGAGAATAGTGAATTCGCATCTTGTGTCGGGATCGTATCACGCTGATAACGGTAATATGCCGACCAATTATCCGTAAAGTTAGTATCTAACTTTATGATCTCTTGTCTGAAATTAGCAACGTTGCGTGTTGGAAAATTCAAAGCATAAGGCGATGACGCCGGATTATTCGGCAACGGCAGATTGTTATAAATATAATCAAGATACTGCTGTGATAACGGGTTGATCGGCTGCATGCTCGAAAGCGGAGTGCCGGCAGGTAAAACACTATTACAAGTTGTGCCTGTAGCAGACAAACAAATATCAGCCGGAAAAATTCCGGTTCTCAATGCAGCATCGGGAACCGACGAATTGTAACTCGGGTAGCGAACGTCACGACGAACTTCCTCTGAAAAGAAGAAATAAGTTCTTGGGATCTTCGCAAAAACGCTGTCGCCCGGATCATGATCTCCAAAATTAAGGAACCAAACCGGACCGCCTATAGTTCCGCCAAAGTTGTTGTATCTAAAAGGCGTACGTTTGGCTTTGCCGTTTTCATCGCGTCCCAAAGGGGCAGATTGATTATCAAAATATTTACCTGCATTGAATTTCTCATTGCGAACAAATTCAAAAAGGCTGCCGTGAAACTTATCCGTACCGCTTCGTGTAACGACGTTGACCTGGCCGCCGCCGCTTCGTCCGGACTCAGCGGGATATAGCGAACGAAGAACCTTGAATTCACCGATCGAATCAACACTCGGATAACCTTGAATCGTCAGATTCGATCCGCGGTCGGTAACGTCCGCTCCGTCGATCGTAAAAGTGTTTTGGCTCGAACGTGCTCCGTTTACCGATATCTGAACCGTATTTGCCTGGCCGTCCGGGTTAACCGTACCGACATAGACCTGATCGGAAAGGTTGTTCGAAACGCCTGGTGCAAGTGTGATCAACTGAACCCAGTTGCGGTTATTGATCGGCAATTCACGGGCTTGATCGCCAGTGATCGTTGTACCAACAGTTGGTGTTGTTAATTCGACCGCTACCGCTCCGGCTTCGACCGTAACGGTTTCATCGACACCGCCGGCTTCGAGCGTTACATCGGCACCTCTGCGTTGGCCGACCTCGACCTTAACACCTGTTGTGACCGACTTCTTAAAGTTCGGAGCTTCGACCGTAACGGCATAAACACCGACTGGTACGTTAGGTGCCGAAAATGCACCGCTGTCATTCGTCGTCAACGTTCTGATGACCTCGTCATTACGCGTAGGCACCGAGATCGTGACTGTTGCGCCCGGAACAGCCGCTCCGGCCGAATCGCGAACCGAACCGACGATCGATCCGGTAATTTCTTGTGAAAATGCGGCCAGGCTCATGCAGCAAATAAGTGCAAGCACCGAAAGCATTGTCCCTAAAATTTTGATCCTCATTTTTTTTCTTCCCCTCTTTTTTCGAGATGTATTTAATTATCTAAACCGCTTGCCATAAGAAAACTTTACGTTTTTGGAGTTTCATTCAAATTTTCGTTATCGTTTCAAACAGAACAATTACTCAGGAATACGCGAAACTCCTTGAAAACAAATAAGTTGTTACGAAATTGTTAACTTTCCATATGGAAGCAGTCGGAAAACTAACTTATTTAACGCAATTTCAATGCCAATAGTCTTCAACTAATAGAGCAAAAACGCTTTACGCCGCTTTTCGAAGTCCGCAGTGTCTTTAGCCCAACTTTTGTTGATCGCCGCCGCGGTGTCGCCGCGTTTTACCATTTCGAGATAATCGGCGTTTACTAGCAGCCGCGAATACTTATCGACCTGCCAATCATTCGGATACAATTTTCGCAAAGCTGCGGCGATCTCGAATCCGGTCTGAACCGAATTAAAATTTGTTCTGTCCGTAACTATGATATTTATTCCGCTGACCTTTTCGCCTTTGAAAACCGATGTATCAGGCGTAAATGTTACAGATACGAAACGCACACCGGGCAGGTTTCGTTCGTTCAAGGTTTTTGCTAGTTCTCGGCCGTTCATCCATGGAGCACCGACAACCTCGAAAGGCGTGTCGGTTCCGCGCCCGACGCTTACATTTGTCGTTTCTAACAGACCGATTCCCGGATAAAGCGTCGCCTCATTCAGCGAACGCATATTAGGAGAAGGGTTGACCCACGTCTGTCCGGTTTCGTCGAACCACATCGAACGCGCCCAACTTTCCATCTTGATGACATGAATATCCGCGCCGATCTTCCGCTCGTCATTCATCATCAAACCGAGTTCGCCGATAGTTAAACCATAGCGAACCGGGATCGTATGCGCCGCAATGAACGAAAGCTTGTCTTCCTGTGCAAGCGGCCCTTCGACATCGTCTCCGTTTATCGGATTCGGCCTGTCCAAAATGTAAACAGGCTTTCCGGCCTTTGCGGCTTCTTCCAGAACATTTTTGAGCGTCGCCGTGTAAGTATAAAATCTCGCGCCGATGTCCTGTATGTCATAAACGATCGCATCAATGTCTTTTAATTGTTCGGGCTTTGGCCGACGCGTTTCGCCATAAAGCGAATAGACCGGCAACCCGCTTTTCGCATCGACATCGTCCTTGATATTTTCCTGATCGAGTTCGCCGCGAATGCCGTGTTCGGGCGCGAACAACGAAACAAGTTTTACATTCTTTGCTTCATTCAGAACATCGATGGTTTGTTTGCCGTTCAGATCGCGGCCGGTATGATTTGTCACCAAGCCGATGCGCTTGCCTTCAAGCTGTTTGAAGCCGTCGCGTTCGAGAACATCGATGCCGTTCAGTACGGTCACTGTTCGCGGACCTCTGGTTGCGGTTTCACGCTTTTTTGCAGCTTCCACCATTTCCACAAATTTCGGAATTTGAGCAGCAACCTGCGCCGAATAAATATCTTCAGCAAGACGGATCATTTCAATTGGCGTGTCTTCGACTGCCGCTGCGGCGATGGTCGCAACTTTTGCGCGGATAGGAGTAACGCTGCCTTTGCCGTATGGATGAACGCTGTTCGACATAAAAACGACAAATGTTTGCGTCACGCGGTCGATCCAGATCGATGTTCCTGTAAAACCCGTATGGCCAAATGAACCGAGCGGAAAAAGTTCGCCGCGGTTCGATGAGAACGCCGTATTCATATCCCAGCCAAGCCCGCGTGTGTAACCGCTTTCGGAAACAACTACCGGAGCCGTCATTCTTGCAACCGTCTGCGAAGATAGAATGCGTGTTCCGTCAATTTCGCCGCCGTTCAAAAGCATCTGACAAAAACGTGCAAGATCATCGGCCGTAGAAAATAATCCGGCGTGTCCGGCAACGCCGCCCATTCGAAAAGAGGTCGGATCGTGAACCTGTCCGCGAAGAATGCGTTCGCCGGATTTTTCATCGCCGTCAAATTTTGAACCGAGATAACTATTTTGGCCTTTGATGCTTTCAGTCGGTGCGATCCGTTCTCGATACGACGCGGCGGGCGGTGATATCGTGAAAAACTCATCGGAACCTTCCGACCCCGGCGGAGCAAAAGGAAAGAACCCACTGTCTTTCATTCCGGCAACCGCGAATATCTCATCCGAAAAACCTTGAAGACTTTTCCCCGAATTAATAAGAACTAGTTCGCCAAGAATCTCAAAATTTATATCCGAATAAACGAATTTAATTCCGGACGGCGTTCGCAACTTTTCCTTCTTTAGTGCGGCGAGCATTCCTTCGCGGCCAGTCCATTTTTGACCAAGATCGAAATCCGGTGCATAACCCGAAACATGCGTCAGAAGCTGTTGGATCGTAACTTTCTTTGCCTGCTCGTCTTCGATCTCGGGAAAATACATGCCGACCGTGTCGTTCAAACGTATCTTTCCCTGCTCAACGAGCATCATTATTGATGTCGTCGTCGCAACGACCTTTGTCAGCGAAGCAACATCAAAGATCGTATCGACCGTCATCTTCTCGACATTTGGCACCAAAGCCCGATTCCCGAAAGCCTTGCGGTAAACGATCTTCCCTTTATGGCCGATGATAATGACCGCTCCGGGCATTTTTTTCGCGGCGATATCGGCATTGACCAAAGCATCTATCTCGTTAAGCTTCGATCCATTCATTCCGACCGAATTCGGAGCAACAACCGGCAATCCTTGAGCGTAGATACCGGAACAAAGAATTAAGGCAAAGATGCAAAGCCGCAAAGGTGTTAATGATGATTTGTTGAATCCATCTAGATCCCACCGCCGGTTTAAAAACTTTGCAACCTTGCGGCTTTGCATCTTTGCGTTAAAAACTTCTGCGATCTTCATTTCTTACCTTTAAGCTCCTTTTCTCTTTGTGCAAAATCGGCCTTACACAATCTCACAAACTCTTTTGTTATCGGCGAATAATACCCGCCGCGAAGACGAGCCAATCCAAGCTCCCAAGTGATCTCCGCGCCTTCGATGAACCATCTGATCAATTTTCCTTCCCGCACTTCTTTGGCGACCGCCTTTGCTCCGGCCATGCCAACGCCTAGATCATTTTCGACCATCTGGTTTATGGCTTCGTGCCGCGAAAGTTCCATCGTAATATTCGGACGAACATTTGCAGCCGCAAAAAATTCGTCTATCATTCGCCGCGTATTTCCGCCACGTACGCCGAGTATCAGATCTTCGCCGGCAAGCGTTGCTGCGCTTATATATTTTTCTTTTGCAAGAGCATGTTTCGGATGAGCTATCGCGACTATCTCATCGGAAAAAAGTGTATCGGTTGTAATGTTCAAATTATCTACCGGCAGCGAAACGAACGCGATATCGACCTCGCCGTGCATCATGCGGTCAACGAGCCGTTCGCTGGTTCCAGACGAAACCGTGATCTCTGCGTTTTGATATTTCTTTTTTAACTGCTGAATGATAGCCGGAAGCTGTTCCATCGCGAATGTACCGGAGGCCGTGCCGATACGCAAGCGGCCATAAACGGCGCCGGCAACTTCCGAGATCTCGGCCAAGGCCGAATCGTGTTCGCGCAATATCTTTCTCGCACGTTCAAGCAAATATTCACCGGCCTCGGTAATTATCACTCTACGCGGAGTTCGGGTAAATAACTGCAGGCCAACTTCATCTTCGAGCTGGCGTATCTGCATCGAGATCGCCGCCTGTGTCACATTCACACGGCGAGCTCCGGCTGTAAAGGTTTTGGCTTCCGCGATCGCCAGGAAGGCTTTTAGCTGTCTGATCTCCATATGCTTCCTATTGTTTTTTGGTCGGTTTTTTTGTTTATTGTTCAGCACTGCATGTACATCAAATAAACTTATTGATTACATAAAATCTACTAAGTTTGATTATATGTCAAGTATCCGCTATGAATATATCAATATTTTTTATGTCGGCATATTAATAAATGGTGGCAGCTCGCAAAAATTTTTCAAGATCGCGAAGGTCGCATCAGCTATTCCTAGGAGTTGACGGCGGCGGAACAAAATCGCATATCGCTATAATGAACGAGGCTCGAGAGGTTCTCTGCGAAGGAGTTTCCGGCCCGTCAAATCCGCTTCGTGTCGGCGTGGAAACCGCGGTTGCGAATATTCTAAAAGCCGTGAACGAAGCCTGCGACGAAGGCGGAGTTTCGCGCGGTGATATTGCCGGAGCAACTCTCGGATTAGCCGGAGTTCGCCGAGCCGATCTGAAACAGCGTGTTCGCGACAGCTTTATCCAGCAGCTTCGCATTAAAAGAACCGTAGTTGTAACCGATGCCGAGATCGCTCTTTATGCTACGACACTCGGTGCAGCCGGCTTGGTCGTAATAGCCGGAACAGGCTCGGTCTGCATCGGCAAAAACAACAAAGGCGAAATGGCGATCTCCGGCGGTTGGGGACCGCTTGCTGGCGACGAAGGCGGCGGCGTCGGCATTGCCCAAAATGCTCTTCATTCGATCGCAAAGGCTTCGGACGGACGCGGCATACCAACTTCGCTAAGCGACCGAGCATCTGAATATTTCAGAGCGTCGGGCCCGGAAAACCTTATTGTTGCGATATACTCGCCACAGGTGGATAACAGCCGAATTGCCGGTTTTGCAAAATTCGTTGTCGAAGCCGCGCAAAAAGGCGACGCGGTCGCGGTGGATATTATGATGGAAGCCGGCTCCGAACTCGGACTGGCTGCTTGCGCCGTAATAGAAAGGCTCGGCCTGAAAAAAAATAAAATACCCATAGGCTGTGTCGGCAGCGTCTTCAAAGCCGGCAGCCTTTTAACAGAACCTATGTTGGCAACGATCAATACGATCGCGCCAAAAGCTTATTTAACCGAACCGCAAATGCCGCCCGCACACGCCGCGGCTTTGATGGCGTTGCTTGAACGGTCGATCAACAATGGCAAGATTTCATAATTATGTTGCCGATAACCGAACAGGAAAATCCGAATACCGTGTCGATCGACAAAGCTTCGACGTTTGACGCTCTGCGTTTGATCAACGACGAAGACAAACTGGTCGCGGCGGCGGTCGAAAAGGTTTTGCCGCAGGTCGCCGAAACAGTAGATAATGTTGTCGAAAGAATAAAAACCGGCGGACGACTTTTCTATATCGGCACAGGCACAAGCGGAAGACTTGGCGTACTTGATGCGTCTGAAATTCCGCCGACGTTCGGTGTTTCCTATGACATGATCCAGGGAATTATCGCCGGCGGTTACGAGGCACTTTACAAAGCGTCTGAAGCGAGCGAAGACAACCAACATGCCGGCATCGAAGATCTGATAAAAAGAGGCGTGACCGAAAAAGATTGCGTCATCGGCATTGCTGCTTCCGGTCGAACGCCTTATACGATCGGTGCGGTAGAATATGCAAAAAGCATCAGCTGCTTCACCGCTTGTGTCGCTTGTGTTCCCGATTCGGCTATAACAAAAGCGGTCGATGTCGCGATAGTTCCGGTTGTCGGCCCGGAAGCATTGACAGGTTCGACGCGAATGAAATCAGGTACTGCACAAAAACTTGTTTTGAATATGATCTCAACCGCTGCGATGATCAAGCTCGGCTATGTCAAAGGCAACCGAATGACGAATGTGAAGCCTTCGAACGAAAAACTATTGGAACGCAGCATTCGTATATTGATGGCCGAAACAAATTTAAGCGAAGCCGCCGCCGGAGAATTGTTCGAATCTTCCGGCCGCGATCTGCGTGTTGCTTTGGTAATGGAAAAAGCCTCGGCCGATAAAGAAACAGCCGAAAAAGCACTTGAGAATGCTGATCACGTTGTCGAAAAAGCCGCCGCGGCTATTCTGGAAAAATAACATATGCAAACGATCGACCTCATCATCATATTCGGATATCTGATCGGTATTACGGCTTTTGGGATCTTGTATGCCGGAAAACAAGACACGACCGAGGATTATTTTGTCGGCAATCGAAATGTGCCTTGGTGGGCGATAGCGATGTCCATTGTGGCAACCGAAACGAGCACGATCACATTCGTCTCGGTTCCGGGGATCGCCTTTGCGAAGGATGGAAATTTCCAATTCCTTCAGCTTGTTTTCGGTTATCTGCTGGGTCGTGTTGTCATCTCAATGATCTTTATTCCGTTGTATTTTCGCGGCGAACTGCAGACGGTCTATCAGCTTCTCGGCGAACAATTCGGCAACCGCGTAAAGATGCTTGCATCCGGACTTTTCGTAATAATGCGCAACATCGCAGACGGCATTCGGCTGCTGCTAACAGCTATTGTTCTTGCGGCAGTTTACATTAGTTTCAATCCGGGAGCCGATCAAACAACAGTTATCGTTGGTTCGATAGTCCTGCTCGGCATCGTGATGATAATCTTCACTTTTTACGGCGGCATCGAAGCCGTCATTTGGGTTGAGGTAGTTCAGCTTGTTATTTACATTGGCGGTGCTTTTGCGGCGGCTGTCGTTCTGGTAAACAATATCGAAGGCGGATTTTCCGGCGCGGTCGCGATAGGCGAACAATTCAGTAAGTTCGATGTATTCGATTTCTCGCTCAATTTTACAAAGACATATACATTTTGGGGCGGACTGATCGGCGGATGTTTTCTGACGATGTCCACGCACGGAACCGATCAGTATATGGTTCAGCGGTATTTGTGTACATCCAACCCGCGTTCGGCAACGTCCGCTTTGCTGACATCCGGCCTTGTCGTGCTTGCCCAATTCATCGGATTTCTTTTTATCGGTGTTCTGCTGTTCGCTTTTTATGCTCCGTTCAATTCGCCCGAATATGCTCAGGCAGGCGTTGCCGGTTCGGGCATTACTGCAAATTTTCCATTCTTCAAAGGCGACCAAGTTTTCCCTAATTTTATTACGCAGCATATGCCGCCCGGACTTTCCGGTCTTGTCGTTGCGGCGATATTCGCGGCGGCTTTGTCGTCCTCGCTTAATTCGATAGCGGCGACCGCGATCAACGATCTTTACAAACCGTTCAAGAAAAGCATTTCCGATAAACAGCTTTTAAAACTTTCCGGAATTCTAACGGTCATCATCGGCATCGTTCAAATAATTTTCGCCGTTATCTTTATGCAGACCGGCGAATCTGCTTTGAACCTTGCTCTGTCGGTCGCATCGCTGATAAACGGGCCGATACTCGGCGTATTCCTTATTGGAGCGTTTCTAAAAAGCGCAAAAGAGATACACGCGCTTGTCGGTATGGCCGCCAGCATCGCGCTGATGCTTTATATTTTACTTGCAACGAAGATCGCCTGGCCGTGGTATGCACTTATCGGCAGCCTTGTAACGTTCTTTGCCGCTTATATCGCAAGTTTGTTAATTACGAAAAATGAGAAAATTCAAAATAATTAGTCTGTTTTTATTGATCGCAACCTTTGCCGCACCACTGGTTCCGGCATTCGGCAATTCGAGCTCAAAATTCGAACCGTCAAAAGATTCGTGGGAAGCCGCTCGTAAATTGGTCGGTAAAATGTCGGTCGATGAAAAGATCGGCCAGCTTGTCCACGTCGGCATCAACGCCCGATTTGCCAACCGCGACAGTTATTTTTATAAAGAGCTGGAACGTTACGTCAAAGAAGACCACATCGGCGGCATAATCTTTTTCGGTGCTCCGATCTATGAAACTACTATTCTTTCCAACAAAATGCAGGCCGAAGCAAAAACTCCGCTGCTGCTTTCGCTTGATGCGGAAACCGGCATCGGGATGCGTTTCGGTGATGCGACGAATTTCCCTTGGGCGATGGCGATAGCCGCGACAGGCGAACCCGAACTTGCGCGTAAAGTCGGCGTTGTCACCGGCCGCGAAGCAAAAGCCATCGGCATTCGCCACGTTTACGCGCCGGTTCTGGACGTAAACAACAACGCCGATAATCCGGTCATCAACGTCCGCAGTTTTGGCGAAGATCCGAACGAGGTCGCAAAATTCGGCGTCGAATTCATCCGCGGTATCCAGAGCGAAAATGTCATCGCGACCGCTAAACATTTTCCGGGCCACGGCGATACGAATGTCGATTCCCACAGAGGTTTGCCGATCATCGATCATTCCCGCGAAAGCCTCGAAAAAACCGAGTTCATTCCTTTTCGCAAAGCCATCGAAGCCGGCGTAGCTTCGATCATGATCGCGCACATCGCTCTGCCGCAGATCGACGGCGAAGAGATAAAACCGCTGAAAGAATATAAAGGCGGCGATGCCGAACAAGGAGCAGAGATCGTTTCGCAAAAAGCGACAGTACCGGCGACGCTTTCGCATATGATACAGACCGATATTCTGCGCGGCGAAATGGGATTCAAAGGCCTGATAGTTTCTGACGCGATGTCGATGAGCGGACTCACGCTTTATTTTGATCAAGGCGAAGCCGGCGTTCGGGCATTCCTTGCGGGAACCGATATTTTGGAAAAACCATCGGATGTCGGTGCAATGCTCAAAGGATTAAAAGACGCTGTCGTTTCCGGCCGCATTCCGATGGAAAAACTCGATGAATCCGTAACTCGCCAGATCGCTTGGAAATATGAGGTCGGACTTTTTAAGAACAAGCTCACGCCGATCGACGATATCGACAAGATAGTTTCTTCGCCTGATGTCGAGAAGCTTTCCAACGAGATCGCGGAAAAAGCGATCACGCTTGTCCGCCGCGAAAATGACGTTTTACCACTTGATCCAAATAAAAAGATCGCCGTTCTGGGTGTTTCAAATGGTTTTGACGGACCATCCACAATGGGCACTTTTGTATCGACACTTCGCCGCAGCGGATTGAGATTCGATCCGGCTTACCTTCAGGAAAATTCGACTGCAGAGCAAAATACAACAGCCAAAAAGGTCGTTTCCGAAGCCGATATCGTCGTTGTCGGTCTTTATGGCCGCGTGCGTTCGGGTGCAAAGAACAGCGTCGGCATTCCCGATAACGGAGCGGAAATTCTGCGTGATGCGATCAGCTCCGGCAAAACGGTGATCGGCATAAGTTTTGGAAATCCATACATCTTGACCGACTTTCCGCAGATGAAAACATACATCGTCGCCTATGGAGATATGAGCAGCCTGCAGCGGGCGGCCGCCAAAGCATTAACGGGCGAAAACGACTTTCAAGGCAAATTGCCGATCTCGCTTCCCGGACTTTATCCGCGCGGAACCGGATTACAAAAATAGCCAAACAAAGACGAAATGTCAGAACCGTCTGCGTGAGTGGACGGATTTTACTTAGTCGATGTTGTAAGCAAAACAACAATACAGCTTATGAAGCAACCCTGGGAAATACAAGATTTTCTTACATCTGAAAACGGCCAACTGCATATTGACGATGTTAAAGCGGTCGAGCTTGCAAAGGAATTCGGTTCGCCGCTTTTTGTTTTCAGCGAGGGTCGGATCAAACATAACATTGCGCGTTTGAGGCGCGTTGAAACTGTGATCGATTGCCCGCTAAAGATCTGTTACGCCGCGAAAGCTCTTTCGAATATGGCGATCCTGCGAGCAGTTCGCGAAGCAGGAAGCGACCTCGAAGTAAATTCGGGCGGTGAATTATGGAAAGCTCTAAAAGCCGGATTTCGCGGCGACCAGATAATTTTTAACGGGACAAGCAAAGAGGTTTGGGAAATAGAAATGGCGGTCGAGGCAGAAATTTACGCGATCCAAGTCGATTCGCTTTACGAACTTTCGCTAATTTCCGATACCGCAAAACGGCTCGGCAAACGCGCAAACGTCAGTCTGCGGCTCGTGCCGGAGATCGAAACGAATACGCATTCAGGTTTGCAAACGGCGCTTCTCACGTCAAAATTCGGAATGATGCCGGACGAAGCTTTTGCCGCTTTTCGCGAATACAAAGATTCGCCCGAATTGAACCTTGCCGGAGTTCATCTGCACATTGGTTCGCAAAATCCCGAACCTGACGTTTATACCGAAGCCTTGGAAATACTTTTTGCAAACCTTCTTTTGGTTTACAAAGAAACCGGCGTAAAACTTTCGCACATAAATCTTGGTGGCGGTTTTCCTGTCAATTATTCTCGCGGAAATACATATCCGGAACTTCCGGAAAAGGCGCAGAAAGAAATGGAAGATATCCTTGAGAAAGGGTATATTGAAAGTAAATATTCTGATGGGCGTGTGATTCGTTCGCCGATACCAAAAGAATGGGTTGAAAGTGCGGCTCGTGAAAAAATGTTTGCCGCTGACTATGAGCCTGATTCGGCGATCGCTGACGCCTGGAAGCAGCTTCGAGCCAAAGCTTCGGAAACCGGTGCCGAAGAACTTATCGATGGCCTGACGGTTCTACTCGAACCCGGCCGCAGCATCATCGCCGATGCGGGAATCTGTCTTACCACTGTTCGAAATATAAAAGAGCGGCCTATTTCAAATATTAGTGATTCGATGAAAAGCTACGGCGAAGCCAAGTTGGAAGCGGATAAAGAGAAGTCGGAAAATGGTCTAAATCTTTCTTTTGGGATGTATGCTACCGGATTCAGCTTTACCGATCCTGCGATAACTTCCGAGCGCTGGCTTTTGACCGATGCCGGTTTTAACATTCTGCTTTCGATGGAAACATACAAATGGTATTACCAGCTCGTCTCCGCACAACGCTCGGACGCTGATCATGATTCTCCGTATAAAGTTGCCGGGCCGCTGTGTGACGGCGGTGATGTGTATTTTGATATCGAAGGCGAAGGAAGGCTTCCGGATCATAGGTCGTTACCGGAAGATGTCCAGCCAGGCGAGGTTTTGGCTCTGCTTAATTGCGGTGCGTATTCTTTTGCTCAGGCAATGGAATACAACGGCCGATTCTTGCCCGCGATGGTTATGATAAAAGAGAATGGCGATCCTGAATTGATCAGAAAACGCGACACATTCGAAGACCTGATCAGAAACGATCTTTAAAGATTTACCTACGCTGTCGCGAGCCTAACATCGCGATCTATTTCCATTGATTCAGCGTATTCTATATGCAATACACGGCGAGGTTTATCGTCGATCGATTTGGAAGACGCATGGAGGATCAATGGACTCATGGCAATTACACCGCCTTTTTCGACTGTGCAAGTAAATGGATCTTTCACAAGCCACGATTTCATTTCGGCGTCTCCTAAACGTTTCTGATGTGAACCTGGGATTATTCGCAATGGTCCGTTCGTGTATTCGGAAGCGTCTAAGTGGATTCGCAAAGCAATGATCTTTGCGAGTGCGCGAGTCGGAGCATGAGCAAATATTATTCCTTCCTTTACCGACATTGGCCCCCACCCATTCAGCTCTATAAATTTTTCGACCGGCAAGGCGGTGTCTTGGTGAAAAGCTACCAACCAATTAGATTTTCCTGTCTTTTCAAATAAGGTCGCTTTAAAAGGGATTAATGTCTTGCCGGTACATTCTTCCAAAATGGTGATCAATCTTTTATCATTTGCCAATTCACGAATCAGCGGAACCGACATGAGATTTCGAATTCCTGCTCGCGTTTTTCTGCTATTTTGATTCAACAAATGTTCGGAGATCCGATCACATTCGGAATGAGTAATAATTCTTTGGCGTATCAAAAAACCATCTTGATTCATCTCTAAAAATTAGTAAGTAAACGTCGCGTTCACCAACATCATCATTTGTTCTTTTTCTTCGTCGTTGAGTTCAAAGCCGGACTGCTCATAAATATTCGCGAGTTCGGCGAGGTTTGCCGATCGGCTGGCGGTGTCGCGCAGTTCAGTTATAGATGTAAATGCGTTTGCGGCGGCGGTTCGTGCTTTATCGGTTTGGCCGAAAGCCGTATAACGGTTCGATATTTCACTATATGCCGATATTTTCGAAGCAAGCTGCGGTATGGATCCGATGGCTGAATCAGTTTCTTCGAGCATGGCCAACGCGGCAGTTTCGTCGCCGTTCTTTTTAACCGCATCGCTAACACCGATCAATGCAAAGATCCTGTGAGCGTCCTCGAATATGGCATTCAAAGCTTGCCTTGCAACATCCAAATTTCCCTGTGTCGCTGTGATCTGAGCGATCTGTGCAAGAGCCGAAAGCTGTTGGCCGTCGTCCTCATTATCATGCGCGATCTCGATGCCGCGTTCGTCCTTACCAAAGCCGGCAAATTGGATCGCGATCGAACCGAACAGCGCGTTTTTTGCCGCCGTATCGCGCGTCTCGTTTTCCTTTTGCGAACGCAGGATCGAAAGCGATTCTTCCAGCGATCCGATAGCCTCGTCTCTTTTGTCAGTTCGCCATTCTTCTCGCGAAATGCCGAGCAAAGCCGTAGCGATCTGCGTTTTATCCTCGATCAGATCGAACGACCTATCGGAAAATTCCTCGCTGCCGGCACGCAGCAAACCTACGGCCGACGCCGCCAAAAATCCATCGCGGTTTACACTGTCAAATGTTTCGGCAAATTCGCTCATTTTCTCAAAGACCAAGATCGCTTTATGCTCGCTGCCGATCTCTGTGAACAAATTACCAATGTCGCGAAATGCCCGTAATTTTTCCTCGCTGTGGTCGATGCTTTCAGCCGTTTCGGCGGCTTGATCAAGAGCATCGGAGGCTGAATCGGCATCGCCTGCGTCGAATTTTACCGAAGCAATGCCGATCAGAGCATAAACCTTTTCCGGTGCAAATTCGATGCGATCCAGCATCTCTTTCGCCGATCCGTTATCGTCAAGCAACGCATATTTCGCGGCCGCTGCGGCATAGACCGAATCCGGATGCGTCAGCGTTTCGGCAATTTCCAAAGCTTTGTCGATATCGCCTGCCGCTGCTTTTTTTACGGCGATCTTTTCGTATGTCTGCGAACGCGTGCCGAATTCTTCGACAGCATCCGCAAGCTGCAAAGCATATTCATCGTCGCCGAGTTCGGCGCATTTTTCGGCTACGATCTGCAAAAGCCGGTCGCGCATATATGGATCATCGACCGTATTTGCGAGTTCGGCGGCAGTATCGACGTCGTTCTTTTCCAAATAATTCGGCAAAACGGCGGACATCGCTACGGCACGATTATCGCCGGTAAGAGTTTCGGCCAAAAAAGCCGCGCACGATGTAAGGTCACTGCGCGCGTCGTCTGCGGAAATAAGATGTTCAGACATAATTTGATCTTAAAATACGCGGCGGAACGATTCGGGCATCCAATCGTCTAGCTTCTTGCTGACATAGTTTGCGCCTGCTTTGCGGAGATCTTCTTCGCCGACCGTGTTCGTTATACCCAGAACCGGAAGCCCGGCACTTCTGGCAGAAGCAACTCCGGGAGGCGAATCTTCAATAACAACGCAGTCGGTTACAAGCATCGGCAGATGCGTCCCATCGGTTCGGCTTTTATCCAAAAGCTGAAAACCTCTGCGGTAACATTCCGGATCGGGCTTGCATTTTTGGACGTCTTCGGCGCTGACGATTATATTAAAGCATTCGCTCAAACCGGCTTTTTCCAGCACAAATTCGATCTCTTCGCGTTTTGACATACTTACTATTCCGAGCGAAAGTTCAGTCGCAGATTTGCGTATGAAATTTTCAACGCCGTCGAATATCGGCATTTCTTCATCAATGATCTTTCGCCAATTTGTGGTTTTAGCCGAAGTTAATTCGAGGATCTTGTCGAAATCAGCTTCTTTCCCGGCACGCAGCATAGCCGAAGCAACAAAGGTTTTATCGTCCATGCCGAGACTCGCCATATAATCTTCGTCCGTCAGATCAATGCCCTCGCCTGCCAAAAGCTCCGTGTAAACACGCTGCTGAATGCGTTCGTCATCGAGTATCACGCCGTTAAAATCGAGTAAAAGTGCCTTTATCATTTGATCCTTCCGTTCTCTGAATTTGATCTGTTCAGTATATCAAAACTTCTGCTTTCATCAGCCGATGTATTTTTCGTCAAACATATTTCCGCGACCGAGAATTCCTTTCGGGTCGAAAGCCCGTTTGATTTCCGCCATTTCATTCATATAGCGTTCGCCCATCATCACATATAGATAATGCCGTTTTAGTTTTCCGATGCCGTGCTCGGCCGAAACCGTTCCGCCCAGCATGATCGTCTGCGCGATGCATCGCCCGTAAAGATGTCTTGCTTTTGCCGCTTCGGCAGCGTCTTTTGGTAAAAGATTTGCGTGCAGATGACTGTCGCCGATATGCCCGAAGATGACATGATCGATATCCGAATGGTTAAAGGCTTCCTTATAGAATTTTAGAAAATTTCGAAATTTATCATCCGGCACAGCCATGTCGGTGCCAACCTTTTTTTGTTTATATTTTGCAATGCGCTCGTTCACCGAAACTGGTAATGCGTGTCGAAATTCGCGCATTTTTTCGCGGTCAGCCTCGCCGGTAGTAAACCACGAAACATCAAGATCGGCGTTGTGCTTTTCGAGAGTGTCGTTCCATTTTTCAAGCAGTTCGTCCTCTGTTTCAGCCGCTGTTTCTTGTTCAAAAAATATCGCACCGGCCATGTTTTCCGGTGTTTCCGGAAATTTTTCGTGAATGAATCTCAACGAATTTGCGTCAAAAAATTCTATCAGCGAGGCATCTGCTCCATTGAGGTCAGGATCTGCAGAGCGTGTTTCAAACGACATTTTCTTTGCCGCATCGACAAAGCTCATCAGATCCGCCAGATCATGAAAAAAAACGATACCGCTAAAAAAGCCCTCGGGTTTTTCCAGCAAAGACAATTCGCATTCGGTGATAACGCCGAGTGTGCCTTCGCTGCCGATAAAAACATCTATCGCATCAAGCGGCTCTTTATTAAAATATCCGCTGACATTCTTTCGAACATTCGGCCGGATATACGAAGGCACTTTGAATTTTACGACCGCACCGCTGTCCGTCGTTAATTCGATAATCCCGTCGCTGTCCGAGATATTTTGGCCGCGGCGAATATTCAAAACATCGCCGTTCGCCAAAACTATTGTTAATGCTTCGACAAATTCGCGAGTCGCTCCGTATTTAAAACTACGTGCGCCCGATGCGTTGGTCGCGATCGTCCCGCCGATCTGACAACTCCATTCAGTCGGATCAGGCGGATAAAATAACCCGGCGGCTTCGGCGGCTTTCTGCACGTCGATCAATATGCTGCCGGCACCGCATTTTATTCGTTTCGCATTTTTATCAAGTTCGATATTATTCAGCCGTTCGAGCGAAACTACAGAACCGCCGAAAGGTATCGCACCGCCGACCGTTCCTGTGCGGGCGCCTGAGATCGTTATAGCCGTGCCTTTCTCATAAGCTTCGCGTAAAATTTCTGCGACATCTGCAGTCGATTCCGGCAAAAATAATCTTTCGGCATTTCCGCCGGGCATATTGCTGGCGTCGGATAGATAATCCTGAAATTCTTCGGTTCGAACTTTTATTTGCATTTTGCTGATCGGCTCTATTTTCGAAAAACTCATTATACAAGATTCCGCTGCGGAATCGCATTTATATCAAAACATTCGTACGTTGACCTTACTTTGCCTATGTCTATAATGTTCTTATGACTGGATTTGCCTGGATCGTGATCTTAGTGATATTACTGACAATAGTCGGAAGCGCGGCTTTGATCTTTATCACCGTCAAATTCTATTGGGGCGAACGCGGAACGCCGCCGCTTACCGGCGATGCAAAACGCGAACAGCGCGCAAAAGAACTAAAACTCCGCTCTAAACAGATCGAACGCAGCCAAAACAATCCACGAAAACCACGCTCACAAGATTTTTGGGATAATCGAAAACGGTGATCCTAAATTATTAAATTCATCTTGCAATCAGATCTCTTTCGCGCAGATATTTCAGCCGATCGCGAAGTTCCGCGGCTTGTTCGAATTTCATTTCTTTAGCGGCGTGGCGCATATCCGCTTCCATTTGAGCAATAGTTTCTTTCAGTTTTTTTGGTGAATATTCATCTATTGAATCGAGATCGAGCGGTATTTTAAAATAATCCGCTTCGTAGGCCGTAACTAATGTTGCGTCTATCGATTTTACGATCGTCGTCGGCGTGATGCCGTGTTCGGTGTTATATTCTTCCTGAATTTTGCGGCGGCGTTCGGTTTCGCCGATGGCGTTTCGCATCGAATCCGTGATCTTATCGGCATAAAGTATCGTTTTGCCTTCCGAATTTCGAGCGGCTCTGCCCATTGTCTGTATAAGCGAACGTTCAGACCGCAAAAATCCTTCTTTATCTGCATCGAGTATCGCCACAAGCGAAACTTCCGGCAGATCCAACCCTTCGCGAAGCAGATTGATGCCGACCAGCACATCATATTCGCCGCGGCGAAGATCCCGCAATATCTTGATGCGTTCGAGCGTATGAATATCGCTGTGCAGATACGCGACCTTTACGCCGACCTCGGCAAAATATTCGCTCAGATTTTCGGCCATACGTTTCGTCAGCGTTGTAACGAGCACGCGTTCGTTCCGTTCGGCACGCTGCCGGCATTCTTCCAACAGGTCGTCGATCTGTCCTTTTACCGGACGAACTTCGACGACCGGATCGAGCAAACCGGTCGGTCGAATGATCTGTTCAATAACTTCGCCTTCGGTCTTATTCAGTTCGTAATTTCCCGGCGTCGCGGAAACGTATATCGTCTGACCTACGCGTTCCTCGAATTCCTGAAAATTGAGCGGCCGGTTGTCTTTTGCACTCGGCAAACGAAAACCATATTCGACGAGCGTGCCTTTGCGCGATTGATCACCTTTGAACATTGCTCCAAGCTGCGGGATCGTTTGATGGGATTCGTCGATGACCATCAACGCATCCGGCGGCAGATAATCGAGCAGCGTCGGCGGCGGAGCTCCCGGCGGTTTTCCGGTCAGATGCCGCGAATAGTTTTCGATGCCGCGGCAAAAACCCATTTCCTTTATCATTTCCAGATCGTACATCGTCCGCTGATGGAGTCTTTGCGATTCAACGATCTTGCCTTCGCCGACTAGAAATTCTTCATGCTGTTCCAACTCCGCTTTTATCGTTCCGATCGCACGTTTTATCACCGGACGCGACATAACATAGTGCGATTTCGGATAGATCGGCACACGCGAATCGTGTTTCTTTATAACTTCGCCAAGCAGCGGATCGATCGTATAAACAGCTTCGATCTCGTCGCCCCAAAATTCGAAACGGTAACCTTGGTCCTGATAACTCGGATAAAGTTCGACAACGTCACCGCGGACTCGAAACGTCCCGCGGTCAAAATCTATGTTGACGCGTTCGTACTGCAGCTCAACAAGCTTTTGCAGAAACTCTTCGCGTTTGATCTTCATTCCTGGTTCGACAAAAATGAGCATCCCGAAATATGCATCCGGATCGCCCAAACCGTAAATGCACGAAACCGACGCAACGACGATAACGTCGCGGCGTTCGAACAATGCACGCGTCGCGCTCAGCCGCAGGCGGTCGATCTCTTCGTTGATCGTCGCTTCTTTTTCAATATAAAGATCAGCCGCCGGAACATATGCTTCGGGCTGATAGTAATCGTAATAAGACACGAAATATTCGACCGAATTTTCCGGGAAAAAGGTTTTGAATTCTTGATAAAGCTGTGCCGCCAGCGTTTTATTATGCGCCAGAACAAGCGTCGGAAGCTGAGTTTGCTGAATGACGTTCGCGATCGTAAATGTTTTACCGCTGCCCGTTATTCCGAGCAGAACCTGATCCTTTACGCCTTCATCAAGATTATTGACCAGTTGCCTGATCGCCTCAGGCTGATCGCCCTTTGGTGTGTTGTCTGAAACTAATCGAAACTGCATTCCGATATTATAACGATATTTCACCGATGAAACAACGCAAGCAGGTCAGAACCGAAAGCGATAGCGACCGAGTTCTTCACAGGTCAGAACCGGAAGCGATAGCGACTGGATTCTTTAGCTCCGGAAGCGAGTCGGATGAGCAAGGGATAACTGTGTCTAAAAAGCTTCGAGCAGGACGTTTTCGTATTTCCGCATAACGTCGCCGGCCTTTTCGGCGAGATCTGCGGTCAGAAGTTGTTGGGAAAGTATCTTTGAGATCGGTTCCACGACGCGTTCGTCGCCGGCAATATCCAACACATGGAGTATCGCTTGTCTGACGGTCGGATCGGCGTGATTTTTTAATGCAAAGAACAAAAGATCCGTTTCACCCGAACGAACGATCAAAGCCGCGAGAGCAAATGCTTCGTAAGACATTTTGAGATCTTCGTGAATTAATCGGTCGAAGGACTGTTTTACAATGTTCGCTTCTTCTGCGGCTCTTACGGCGTTCTTCATACGAAATTCGTCTTTTGATTCCCAAATGCGTGACCATTCGTTTGCTCTGTCGCAACTCAATTTGAACAATCCGCGTGCGGCCGCCGCGCGAACTTCTCTGCCAGGATCGGCGCATGCGAGCAAGATCGGTTCAAATGAACTTTCGTGATCGAAATCCGTCAATATCGTTACGGCTCGCGCACGCAGGCTTGCAGAAACATCATAAAATGCGGCTTGTGCCAATGCCTCAACCGAATTCTTGGAACGGTTCGCGGCAATAACACGCAAAGCTTGTCCGCGTTTTTCCTCGCTTTCCTCAAATTCGTCCAACACCGTATCGATCGCAGTGTTCAATTCTTCGTCATCGGAATAAGGCAGATCATCAAAAGATCTTGACGGACGAATTTCGTTATATGTGCTGATCGGCAAATTTGTAAATTTCAGATTCTGCATTTTTCGACGAAGCTGCTCTTTTGCTCTTGTTGCCTCGCCTGAAACGATATCGTTTGCCAAACCTGTCTGTCTTGAATTAAAAACTTTATTCTGCGCGGCATTGGTTTCCTTTATTTCCGTTAGATCTTTAGCTTCGCGTTTAACATTTGCCGGACGTTTTCGCGGCGGAGGCAGTGAAGATGCGTTTGTCTTTTCTTTTTTCCCATGCATTTTCGCATAGACCAAAAAGCCTATAATGGCTGCACCTGCAACAAGGATCAGGATCGTAAAAATAGAATATCCTCCTGATCCGGCGGGAGCCGCAGCTTGGCCAAATGCCTTAGAGAAGCTTACAAATAATATAATTACCGCTGAAATAATGAAATTTATCGTTCGTGAAAAATGGGTATTGCTCATTGAAACCTTGTATAAAAGAATGGTGTGTGAAGAAGCAGGAGATCATTCGCTGAAGCCTGGATCGCTTCGCTACCGCCATTATACATTAAAGTATTAAAACTTTTCAATCTTTTTTAACATTTGTTGAACGTTTTTCTTTTACTTCCGATTTCGCTTTTCCCTTTCCTTGCCACTTCCCCGTTTTCATAATAAAGTTATCGAACCGACTAAAAATATGAGCAGTCCAGTTTCTCTTTCAAGCGTTGCCGAACTTCCTTTGCTTCATCAGGGAAAGGTCCGCGATATTTACCAGGTCGATAAAGACCGTCTTTTGCTTGTAGCTACCGATCGAATATCGGCTTTTGACTGTATTTTGCCAACGCCGATTCACAATAAAGGCCGTGTTCTGACGGCTCTGTCAAAATTCTGGTTCGATCGGCTTGGTCATTTTCTCGATCATCATTTGATCACAACCGATCTGGATCGAATGCCGGAAAACCTATATAAATACGACGATCTTCGCGGCCGTTCGATGCTGGTTAAACGCACCGATGTTTTCCCTGTCGAATGTGTCGTTCGCGGATATCTGGAAGGTTCGGGATGGAAAGATTATCAGGCGACCGGAACCGTCTGCGGCCATGATCTTCCTTCCGGTCTGAAGCAGTGCAGCCAATTGCCGCAGCCGATATTTACACCTGCGACAAAGGCCGCTACCGGCCACGACGAAAACATTACGGAAATGGAATTCGTAAAGATCCTCGGCGCCGAAACCGCTGCAAAACTGAGTTCGCTCAGCCTGCGGATATACAAAGAGGCATCAGAATACGCCCGTTCAAAAGGCATTATCATCGCCGACACAAAATTCGAATTCGGCCGCGACGACAAAGGCAATATTCTGCTTATAGACGAAGTTCTGACGCCCGATTCTTCGCGATTTTGGGCAGCCGAAAGCTATGGACCCGGACACGCTCAGCCGTCGTTCGATAAACAATACGTCCGCGAATATTTGGAAACTCTCGATTGGAACAAAACGCCGCCGGCTCCGCCTTTGCCCGATGATGTCGCTGCAGCAACCACCGAACGTTACGAAAAAGCCTACGAATTATTGACCGGCAGCGACCTTTTTAAAAATGCGTAAACGGCTGGAACAACTCATCTTGGAAATGCTTGACGGGCACATACTTTTGCCCGAAGCCATCGCCGAATTTGAAAAGCTCTACATAGAAAAAGCTCTCGAACGCAGCAATAATCATATTTGCAAAGCCGCCGAAATGCTCGGCATTCACCGCAATACGATCACAAAAAAAACAGCAAAACCCGCACCAAAACCTATTCGAAAACGCCGTCCGGTCAAACGATGACCTCGACCACATCGCCGACCGAAATTTCACCGCCGTAATTTTCAGCAATAAGATTCTGACCAAAATATATCTTGCCGTTAAAATTCCTGTATTGTGAAAGCGACCTTAACGGCTCTTTCGAAGCTGCCGCTGTTTGCTGATCGATCGTTGTGATAACACATCTTTCGCAAGGCTTTACAACATTAAAAACAGTTTCGCCAATGCTGATCCGCTTCCAACCGTCTTCGGCAAAAGGCTCTGAATCCGACACAACAAAATTTGGACGAAAACGGTTCATCGGCAATTTTTCCGCAAGGCGCGAATTCAGATCGTCCAGCGAAGCTTGGCTTAAAAGCATAAATGGATAACCATCTGCAAAATGCACAATATCAGTGTCGTGAACAGCGTATTTTTTATTAACTGCACGCTCAGATCTATCCGGCATAAAGACCAAACGGCATTTTGCGCCCAAGGCTTCGCTGAACCATTCATCCGCCGCTTTGTCATAAACAAGAGCGTTCGCCGAATCGTTCCAGATCGTGACGTTGATATTTTCACCTTCGGCGATCTCCAGTGGAATTTCGAAAGTATCACCGCTCGCCGATGCCGTAAAACGGTCTTCGTCGAGCCGCAGTTTTATCAGAGCCATCCGTGCATTTTCACGCTGTGTTAGAAACTTTCCGTTCTCATCAACGAGCATCCAACGCCTGTCATTTCTGAGTCCGCGGCGAGCTATCGCCGCAGTTTCAAGCGAGATTCCGCCTAAAGATTTAACGGGAAATATATTGATCTCAGTAAGTTTCATAAACTTGATAATGTTACACTCAGATAAACTGCAAACGACCGCTCACGCTTGACAGAAAACACACGTTCTAGTAAATTAGCACTCATGGAGTTTGAGTGCTAAAACCGCATCCAAACCACCGTAAATTATATATCAAAAATATAATTAATAAAGGAGTAAAACCAATATGGCTACAAAGATTCAACCTTTACATGATCGCGTTATCATACGACGCATCGAAGACACCACTAATCAAACAGCGGGCGGATTGTTCATTCCGGATTCCGCAAAAGAAAAGCCGCAAGAAGGCGAAGTTATCGCTGCCGGCGAAGGCAAATATAAAGAAGACGGTTCGCGTCAAACGCTGGATGTAAAAGCAGGCGACCGCGTTCTTTTCGGAAAATACAGCGGTTCGGAGATCAAACTCGACGGCGAAGAATTCATCATTATGCGTGAGGACGAGATCCTCGGCATCATCAACCGCGCAGGAGCAGCGGCTTAATAGTTGGGAAGTTCGGTGAGTTTTGCGAGTTCTAAAACGATCTCGGCAAACCCGTTAACTCGGTCAACTAATTTCGACGAAGGAGAAATATTCAATCATGGCAAAACAAGTAATACACGGAGAAGAATCGCGTTCTGCGATCCTGCGCGGAGTTAATCAACTCGCTGACGCGGTAAAAGTTACGCTTGGCCCGAAAGGCCGCAACGTTGTTATCGACAAAAAATTCGGCAGCCCGACGATCACCAAAGACGGTGTAACGGTCGCGAAAGAGATCGAGCTGAAAGACACACTCGAAAACATGGGTGCGCAGATGGTTCGCGAAGTTGCTTCGAAAACCAGCGACGTAGCCGGTGACGGAACGACGACCGCGACGGTACTCGCGCAGGCGATCTTCAAAGAAGGCGTCCGCACGGTTGCCGCCGGTGCGAATCCGATGGCTCTCAAACGCGGCATCGACAAAGCCGTTACCGAGATCGTCAACGAAGTTCACCGCATCGCAAAGCCGGTCAAGGCTGACGACATCGCAAATGTCGGAACAGTTTCGGCGAACGGCGACAAAGAGATCGGCGGATTCATCGCACAGGCGATGGACAAGGTCGGCAAAGACGGCGTGATCACGGTCGAAGAATCGAAAACGATGGAAACGACCTTGGACGTTGTCGAAGGCATGCAGTTCGACCGCGGTTATCTTTCGCCGTATTTCGTAACGGATGCTGACCGTATGGAAACGGTTCTTGACGAACCTTTCATCCTGATCAACGAGAAAAAGATCTCGAACATGCGCGATCTGCTTCCGATCCTGGAACAGGTTGCAAAGCTCGGCCGTCCGATGCTTATCATCGCGGAAGACGTTGACGGCGAAGCCTTGGCGACATTGGTCGTTAACAAACTTCGCGGCACATTGAACGTCGCAGCGGTTAAAGCACCTGGCTTCGGCGACCGCCGCAAGGCAATGCTCGAAGACATCGCAACGCTTACAGGCGGAAAGGTCATCAGCGAAGATCTGGGCATCAAGCTCGAATCGATCACCGTCGAAGACCTCGGCAAAGCCAAGAAGATCACGGTCGATAAGGAAAATACGACCATTGTCGAAGGTGCCGGTGCGGGCGAAGCGATCGACGGACGCGTAAAAACGATCCGTACGCAGATCGAAGAGACCAGCAGCGATTATGACCGCGAAAAACTGCAGGAACGCCTAGCCAAATTGGTTGGCGGAGTTGCGGTTATCAAGGTCGGTGCGGCTACGGAAACCGAGATGAAGGAAAAGAAAGCTCGTGTCGAAGACGCCATGCACGCAACGCGTGCGGCGGTCGAAGAAGGCATCGTCGCCGGCGGCGGCGTGACCTTGGTTCGTGCTTCGAAAGTGCTCGACAACTTCTCTGCCGGTGACGACACCGACGAACAGATCGGCGTCAACATCATCAAACGCGCCGTCGAAGAACCGCTTCGCCAGATCGTTGCCAACGCAGGCAAAGAAGGCGCGGTTATCGTCGAAAAGATCCGTGCGGAAGACAGCGAAGCTTTTGGCTTCAACGCCGCTACGGAAAAATTCGAAGACCTCGTCGCAGCCGGTGTTATCGATCCCGCAAAGGTCACACGCACCGCTCTGCAGAACGCGGCTTCGATCGCCGGTATGATGCTCACCACCGAAGCCATGATCGCCGACGCCCCTGACGAAAAGGGCTCCGACCCAATGGCCGGCATGGGCGGCGGAATGGGCGGCATGGGCATGGGAATGTAATCCAATAAACTCCCCTCCTTACGAAGGAGGGGTGGCCGCGTTTCGCGGACGGGGTGGTTCTCTCCACCCCGCATTCAACATTCAACTGACTGGAGCGGCAAGCATCTTGCTTGCCCCGCCGTCAGCCAAACACCGAACAACAACCAAGGGGCTTCGTCTAGCAATAGGCGAAGCCTTTGTGTTGCACCGCAGCTTATCACTTCATATAGTCTTGGCACTTTAACTTTATGATTAAATGTAACCAATGTGGACACGACCTTGAGAAATCATCATACGCGTTCTGCACAGAGTGTGGAATTCAATTGGTGAGTGAAAACGAAATTCCGACTTTGCTGAATGGGAAGGCGCCGGAAAAGATAAACAAACCAAAAACGCGTTCTGTCGAGGACGAGAACAAAAGACTCAAAGACGAGATTAAGAAATTAAAAGCTACGAGTGCGGTGCTTTTCGGTACAGCCAAGGAACGATTGGACACAAGGCTTGAACGGATACTCACAGTCTCCGGCTTTAAGAGGGATATCCTTGGATGGGTTGCAAAGCCATTCCGAGATTCTGACTTCGACGTATCCTTCTCTAGGGTTGAGTTGCCGGGAATTGTTAATAGATTTCATTTTTATAAAAGATCGGCTGAGTACGACATTGATCTTGACGATATCATGTATGTTGCACAATATTCATCCGTTGTAGACCTACAAAACGAATTGGCCGACATAAGACTTTTACTTGCCGCCTGCTCAAAGAAAGACATCCCTTGTAAATTTGTAATCGCGACTAATGAAGATCTAACCGACCTTCGGTCTCTAGTGCTTCGTCATTTCAAAGAAATACGAACTGCCTTGCCTTTGAAATCCAGGAAATCATACAGTCTAGAATTATGGGATCAAATCGAGTTATTAAAATTAGAATATGATCTAAAGATTAAAGTAGCACCAAAGTCCGCTCGAAAACGGAAACCTGCCAAATAGAAGCGCTTAGATTGCGTCTATGCCAAATCAAACTAATCGTCAATCGAAATATATATATACATATGAACGGAACCGCCGCTGACGCATGGGAAAGATTTTTGAACCCCGATACTCTGAAGAGCAATATTATCTGTGCCTCAACGTATATCGTTGCTTTCGACATCTTAAAAAACAGTATCATCGAAAGGATAAAAGGCTTTTACTCGGTTGATTTCGATAAGGTCACATTTCGTCCGATCGAAACGGATCGTTATCGAAAAGAAGTTCTGAGTCTCAATAAAAGTCCCTTGTATGCCTCTCTCCAGTGGCATAAAGAAAATGAAGTTATAGATCATGCTGATTTGGATCGCTTCGAAGTAATAAAAGAGCTTCGCAACAAATTTGCACATGAAATGATGCAATTCTTAGCGGGAGATAATTCGGACTATTCGCTGCAACCGTTCAAAGATATGGTCCACCTACTGAAAAAGATCGAAGTCTGGTGGATTGTGAATTTTGAGATGGCGACGTCACCAGAGTTATATCCTGAAGATTTAGACATCGAAGAAATCATGCCCGGCCCTGTCCTTTCACTCCAACTACTGATTCAGACCGCACTCGGCTCTTCGGTGGACGCTCATAATTTTTATGAAAGCGTCATAAGACAAATAAATACCGGAAAGTTTGATTAGGTTCTAAAGATAAAAGTTCTTTTGGCCAAAGGCCTTGTTTGCGGGCTTTTTTTGTTGGTTTGGGATGTTTTGGTGGTTCAGCCGAAGGTCTTGGCTGGACGGAAAACGGTTTAGGCTGGACGGCTGAAGGTCTTGGCTGTGCGGACCAAGGTTTCGTCGTGTTGACGAAGGTTTCGTCTGTGTGGACGGACGTTCTGTCTGGGTGGACGAAGGTGTCGTCTGAGCGGATAGGTGTGTCTGTGCGGATGATGGTTAGATCCGGGCCGGAAAGCCGCGGCGGGGCATATGTCACCGTCTCCGACGGTTCGGTTCGTTGGTTCGTTATTCCCACATCTTGCGATGTGGGCTACAAATATAACACCGTCTCCGACGGTTCAAATGATCATGCACAATCTGAAATGACGGCACAAAAGTCGGCGGAGCCGACGGAATATTTGTAGCCCACGGTGGAAACCGTGGGGACGTTCCGCACACCGACCGAGCCGTTGGAAACGGCGGCATAGCCGCGGATCATTTTTTTATGCAAGCCGGAAAAGCAGAGCTTTTCCGCACATCAATGGGCAAAGCCCAAACGCCGGCCTGTCTGTTTAGTGGAGCAAGCCGCTAAGCATTGAAAGATACACGCAATATTGTAAGAATCATCAAATATCATAAATATCGATAGGATCATCATTCGGGTATCCAGCCTAAAATGCGATAATCGGCGAGGCGGATAGTTCATCCGGACGAAATGCTTCAACGTTGGGCAGGCCGGACAGAGACCTTACTCACGTGCGGACTACTGACACACAGATCTTTGAAAAACAATAATTAGCAGGCTAATTCATACTTGTTTTGATTTTCCCGGATAATTGAACGACCGATCCGATAAACCCTATACATACAGACATTTAAGTGTTCAGAATTATGTTTGAACAGGGCTTGAACACCCATTGAACAGGCCTTGAACAAGATCCAATCTTTGAACAAAATGGATCATAACAACGGAACGCCGATCAGTCAGCAGGACGCTCCTAACGGAGCTTGCGATCTTTCGGGTGATATGCTGCTAATAATAGTCGGCTCCTACGGAGCACGGGAATTGTGAACGGGTTCCTAGCTCCGATAGGAGCGAACTATTATTAGCAATATTGCAATAAATACGCCAAGCTCCGTAGGAGCGTCCTAAAAGGAAGTTTGCGATTGTGAACGGGTTCTTAGCACCGATCGAAGGCGAACTATTATTAGGAACAAATTCAACGCTCTGTAGATTTCCGCAATTTGCTTGTCCGTGATAGATTTACCGAATTATGACGCTGCCAAATATTTTTACACAAGAAGCTTCGGACGAAATGATCGTGCGTATCAACAAGCTTAGTCCGGAAACGCCAAGGCTTTGGGGAAAGATGGACGTCGGGCAAATGCTGGCGCATTTGTGCGTGTCTTATGAAATGATCTACGAACCCGAAAAACACAAAAGACCTAACTTTTTTATGGGTCTTGTGCTGAAAACCTTTGTAAAGAAAATGGTCACGAACGAAACGGCTTACGGCAAGAATAAACCGACCGCACCGGCTTTTCGTATGACAACAGAAAAGGATTTCGCCGCCGAAAAAAACCGCCTGATCGATTATATTCAGCGAACGCAGCAGCTCGGCGAAGACGAATTCGACGGCAAGGAATCAATGTCGTTCGGCGTTATGGACAAAACAGGTTGGAACAATATGCTCTACAAACACCTCGACCATCATCTTCGCCAATTCGGTGTTTGAAAATTACTTGCTCTGTTCTTTCAGGTCTTCGACCTTTACACCGTGCGTTTCAAATTCGGCGGCTATCTGACGGAAATTCTTATCGCCGAGTTTTATGACCGCAAAATCACCCGCGGTTTGCACCGTCATCCAATGCTTCTTTTTCTTGATGAACAAGAACGGCAAAGCAAAGATAACGCCGACGAGCAATGCCGTTGCAACCGCTCCGCCGCCTGAAAGCATCGGCTTTTTCGAATAGGACTGATCGGCGTGAACGATGTCCGTATATGCGAATTCTTTTTTGGACGAAGCATATTTTGCCTTGTCGGGAATAACGGTTACGGTGGTTTCGTTGAAGATTATATCGGCGTCCGTTTCTACGGATTTTTTGCCTTCGGAAACGACGAGTTCAACGGCATACGGCCGCGAAGCCGTCTGCGAAAAAGCCGATGAAACGGCGAATATTGACAAGATCGTGATAAGAACGAGCAGGCGGCTGCCGAATGGCGCGGCATTACGGGGGTTTTTCATATTGAGAGAACTTCCTTTGATCTATATGATGTCGGCGGGTAAAACCGATGCCCTAGCGTCTCACAAGAAAAGTATTTTGACAAGAAAAACCGCAGTCAGTTTGCTTGGCGAAATCCGTATCGCTAACATATCAATATGGATACAACAGAGCTTATGACGCCGCATGATGTTCATGCATTTGGCGTGGAGATCGTTTATAAACAGCTTGTCGAAGACGGCTGGAATATCGAATCGGCGGATGTTCTTGCCGATATTATGACCGAACCGCAGATCGTCGCGAACAAGGACGGCGAACGCGCCTTCTTTATCGTGCGGACCGACATACATCCGCGACGCGGCCGCTTCGAAGAAGGCCAGCAGGTCTTCATCGATCTCGTTCAACATGCCAGAGATAACGGCGCCGAATGCTATTACGCAAGCGTCGGCATCGCAAATTCCGAAGGCAAAACCGAAGAAGAAATGTCCGTACCCGTAAAAGGCGTTGCCTATAATGTCGTCTTCGAAGGCTTGATAAAAATGGAACTCCCGCCAAATGAAAGATGATCCAAATAATAAAGGAAGCGAACCAACATCGCTCTCAAACTACGCCGGTACGCTCCCTTTTCATCCACGCGCAACGGAGTGCGTGGAATTCGTTGCTGTTTGATAATTAGGAAACGCCCAATTTGCAGTGAATTCCAAAAAGCCGGCTAATGGCGACTTTTGGGTTATTTGGTGTAGAGTGATTTTTCTTTCTCGAGTTCGGCCAAAAGGTCTTCGTCCGCTTTTTTCAAAGCACCTTTTTGCTTTAGTTCGGTGACCGCGAAAATAGCCTTTTCAATAAAATCGGCAGCGAGTTTTTTGTCGCTTTTTGCGGCATAGGCTTTGGCGAATAATCTGTAAACCTTCGCCAGATCATATTTGAAAGTAGTGGTCAACGGGTCTTTTTCAACAACGGCTTCCAACGGTTGTTGGGCAAGATGAAGTGCGGCAATGGCCGTATCGACCGAGTTCATTGCAAGGCTGTTCTCGCCGATCTCGCTTTGATAGATCGCCGCCGCTCGAATGTAATCGTTCGTATCCGGCGTTTGTTTCTTGAGCTTTTCCATCACATCTACCGCCGCTCTAGCCTGAACGATCGCCTTTGCGTGATCGCCGGTTATTCGATAAGCTCTGGCCGAATTAAAATAACTGACGGCCAGATCGGCGGCCGCGGCAGTATCATCGGGTTCTTTTTCAAGAACATTCTTGTTGAAGTCGATAGACTTCAAACAGATCGGAACCGCTTTTGCTCCGTCGGCTTTCTGTATCTGAGTTTCGCAGGTTCGCGTATCGTTGATCCACATTGTCCGATTCAAAATATAATTGTCTGGCGTCGCCGCGATCAGCTCTTCCGTGATCTTTGTCGCCATCGCAAGATCGGCCAGAGCTCCGTCGTAATCTGCGGCACTGACCTTGACCTCGCTATATGAACGCAGAAACCGGGCATATGTTTTTTTGAATTGACCGTTGTCGGGTTCCTTTGCCATGAGATCCAAGATCAGTACTTTTGCATCTTCAAAAAGCGGCTTGGCTTTTTCGATCTGTGAATTAAATGCAGGTATCGCACCGTAATCCATCAATACGACGGCAAGCCGGTCTTGGAATTTTACATTTTCCGAATGCTCCGAATGCAGTTCGCGCCGAAGCTTCAACGCTTTTTCAAAATATTCCTCGGCTCCCGGCGTATCGTTTGCCCACCAGAGCGTCCGCGCCGTTACATAATAATTCTGCGCCAGATCGTTCTTTGCATCGGGATCGTTCGGCTTTGCGGCTAATATTTCTTCGCGGAGCTTTCGCGCTTTTCCGTAACTTTCAAGGCCGCCTTTCATATCGGCATTTGTCGGCGTATTTATTGCTCCTTGAACATCGCCGACCTTTTCATACGCCTTCGCAAGTTCCGCCTGAAGCTCAAGATCGTCGCCGGATTCTTTGGCCAGGCTGTCGAGATATTCCAAAGCAACGGTCAATATCTTCTCACGTGCCTTTAGCGAACCTTCAAGATTTTCGACCTCCGGATATACATCGAAAAGATAAGAATTCGCGAGTTTGCGGACATCCGAAAATCTTTTTTCGGCACGAACTCGTTCGTTATAAGCAGCGTTTGCCTGCCACAATGTCGCACCGATGCCGCCGAGTACAGCGACCGTTATCATAGCCGCAGAGATCACCGCGAATTTATTTCGCTTGATGAATTTTTCAGCTCGATATGCGAACGTGTTTGGCCGAGCCTCGATCGGCAGGCCATTCAGATAACGGCCGATGTCATCTGACAGATCTTGGGCGGAAAGATAGCGCCGTTCCGGTTCTTTTCGGATAGCTTTGAGAATTATATTGTCAAGATCGCCGCGAAGTGCTGCCGCTGAAATACTGCCAGTATGTTTATTCGTATTAGCGTTATCACGTTTCGCCGTTGCATTGGCTTTATTTTCCGGATCATTTTCAACGACCGAGCTCGGCTGTGTCTTTTCTTTACTTACGCGATCCGTTTTCAAAGCGATCTGCGATGGCGGCTTTGGATCTTTGTGCATGACATCTTCGTAGATCTTATGCAGATCGTGCTCGGCATTCTCAAATGGGCGATGTCCGCTCAGCAGTTCGTAAAGCATCACACCCAAACTGTAAACATCGGTCGCGGTGGAGACGCCTTTTTTCGAAAGCTGCTCGGGTGATGCATAAGACGGAGTCATTACACCAAGCCGCGTTATTGTCGCCGATCCGGCCTCGCTTGTTCCAACCGGGATCATTTTCGAAATGCCGAAATCCAAAAGTTTTGGAATGCCATCTTTATTAACCAAAACATTCGAAGGTTTCAGATCGCGATGAACGACCAAATTTCTATGTGCATGATCGACCGCCGAACAAACGGTCCGAAAAAGCTCAAGCCGTTTCTCCACACCGATCTTTCTCGTATTACAATATTCGTCTATCGGAATGCCGTCGATATATTCCATCGCAATGAACGGAATATTGTCATGGGTCGTTCCGGCATCAAGCAAAAGTGCGATATTCGGATGATTCAATGAAGCCAATATCTCGCGTTCCTGTTCGAAATGACGCCGCAGTTCGGAGGTGTTCATCTCACTTTTCAGCAGCTTCAAAGCGACACGCTGTTCGAATTTATTGTCGCTGCGTTCCGCCAAGTAAACCGAACCCATTCCGCCGCGGCCGAGTTCACTGATAATGCGGTAAACGCCGACCGTTTTCCCGACCAGCGGAGCTTCATAAGTATCGACAAAATCCTTTAAATATTCGACGGCCGACAGTCCCATCATCCTGTCTGCTTCAGTTTCAAAAGAAATGAGTGATTCGACCTCTTTCCGTAAATCGGCGTCGATGTTTTTTGAATCGAGGAAAGCAGAACGTTCATCGGGCAAAAGCTCCAGAACTTCGTTCAATAATTCTTTGACCTTCGACCAGTTTTCATTCCGCATAGCTGAATTCTCCGCAGTATTTACCCACATCTAATTTAAAAATGCGTAATTTCAATAAGGATCCTGCCAATGTTTTTTACGGATTTTCATTAATTTCCCGAAAGAGCCAAAGTTTTGCGGCGCGCCATTCCCGCCCGACTGTTCTTTCAGAAACACCGAGAGCTTCGGCTATTTCTGAATTACTAAGACCACCGAAAAAACGCATCTCAACCACCTTTGACTGTACTTCGTCGTGTTTGCCAAGACTTTCTAGGGCTTCGTGAAGTGCGATGATCGATCCGGCACGTTGTTCTACAGGAATTTGTAGGTCGTCCAGCGAAAAATGGATCGTGCTGCTTCCGCGTTTCGCTGCCGAATGTTTTCGAGCATGATCGACAAGGATCTGACGCATCAAATGTGCAGCAACGCCATAAAAATGACCTCTGTTTTGCCAATCTACGCCGGATTGCTTGGAAATTCGCAGGAACATCTCATGCACCAAAGCGGTCGGCTGCAATGTATGATCCTTGCGTTCGCGCGACATATAAAACCGAGCTTGTCGTTTCAGTTCATCGTAAACATATGGCAGCAATTGCTCTTTTGCGCTTGTATCCCCGGAATTCCAATCACGGAGTATTTCGGTAATAGCCGTGTCGTTGCTCATATTCTTTTGTTATTGATTATAGGTTTGTAAGAAGTTTATCGATTATTGATTAAAATGCAAATGTTTTTCGGTGCGGTTAGATCTATTTCCGCACAAAAAAAAGGCCCTTGCGAACACAGGGCCCTTTTGATCGAACTGATTTTTGCATTATCTTCGACCCATAACGAGGCGATAAAGAACGAGAAGTATGATCGCTCCTAATATTGACATCACCCAGCCAACCGTATAATTGGCTCCGCCCCAAAGTGAACCTGCAATAAAACCACCGAGCCAAGCGCCTAAGATCCCAAGTATGGCGGTCAAAAGCCATCCGAGTGCTCCATCCGGAAACGCTTCTTTCCCCGGCAATAAAAGCCTGGCTAAAACACCCACAATTAAACCTACGATCAATTGCCAAATAATTCCCATAAGGCCTCCTTTCTACGTTCAAGTTTTATTTTGTTGACAAATACTTTTTACTACACACTCGGATTTCTTACAAGTCAAAATTTAGACCGTGACCTTTCTATGTACGAACATTCTCAGCAATCCGTTTATTGCCAAATGCAGAAGCATATAAACGACTATCGCTACTATCAGCGGCAATGCCAGCGTAAAACCTTCGTTTGACAAACTCGGCACAATGCCCTTAAAAGGCATATATAATGGATCTGTCACACTTTGTATGAATTGGACAAAACTGTTTCCGCCCCGTGCGGCAAATAATGTCAAAAGTAAACGTATCGTCAAAAGTCCGTATATCAACAAGAAAATGTAATCGACGATCTGCGAGATCCTTGCCGCAAGGCGGCCGCGTTGGATCTCGTTGTCGCTGGTCTCGATCTCTGTAATTGCCTGCTGACGCATTCCATCTGCAATTCTTTCGATCTTTTGTTCCTGCTCGACCATATGAACATTTGCATCTGCCGCCACCTCGGCCGCAACATCTGATTTTATATTCGATTTAACTGCTTCATAATTGGCTGTTCGTTGAGACTCGTCTTGTGCTAGTTTATTGTCGTTCATATTTTCTCCTCTTATACGAATTTTGCTTCAGATAATAAATTGGCTCTTTTTCTCAAATGTAGTAATTTGAAATATGCCGTCAAATTTCAAACAAACAAAGTTAAGGAGGTTGGTTTTATGGGTGAAGAAAACAGCACCGGCAATAATCTGATCTGGGCAATAACCACAATAATCGTCGTTGCGATCTTGGCGTCCGTCGTTTATTTTGTAGTTCTAAAAGCGGATAAACCCTCAGAAAAGAAGATCGAGGTCGAGATAACAGCCCCCAAAAGCTGATCGACATTAGATCTTTGCGTCGATATTATGACGCTTTATCATTCCATACAGCCGCGGCCGATATAATCCAAGCATATTTGCCGCGGCCTGTTTATTACCTCGCGTTTTCTTTAAAGCCGCCAGAACAACTCCGCTTTCGATTGCCCCGAACACATCGTTCTGTTCTTCGTCGTCATCCGTTTCCTGAAGATTTTCTACGATCATCTCGCCAACTTTTTTATAAAGATCTTCGCCAGTCAAATTAAATGACTGAGGAACATTTTGAAGTTGTCGAGAAGCAAACTCAGGCAGCCCGTTCGAAATATTCGTTATGCCGCTGCCTTCACCCGTAATTCGCAATGAACTTCCGCCTGCCGCGTCGGGTATATCGAGGCTTTCGATCTTTCCGGTTTTGCTCAACAACACCGCACGTTCGATAGTATGCTGCAATTCGCGGACGTTGCCGCGCCATGTCGAACTTAGCATCTGCGTAAAAGCCTCTTGTGAAAATTCGGCGTCGTCGCGGTCATATTTCTGCGCATACATTTTCAAAAAATGTTCGGCAAGCATCGGCACGTCGTCCATTCTTTCACGAAGCGGCGGAATGGTTATTTCGATAGTATTTATGCGGTAATAAAGATCTTCGCGGAGATTTCCATCTTGTATCGCTTCGAAAGGACTTCGGTTCGTGGAACATATCAATCGAAAATCTGCTTCTTGAGCTTTTTCGTTACCAACGGAATAATAGATCTTTTCCTGCAGTACGCGCAGAAGCTTAGGCTGAAGTTCCATCGGCATTTCACCGATCTCATCCAGCAGTAGGCTGCCGCCTTTCGCTTGGCCGATGAATCCGATCTTGTCTGTCGAAGCACCTGTAAACGACCCTTTTACGTGGCCAAAAAGCTGCGATTCGAAAAGATCTTTCGGAAGAGCGGAACAGTTCACTTTCACAAACGGCTGATCCGACCTCAGACTCTTGTAATGGATCGCGTTAGCGATAACCTCTTTACCTGTTCCCGATTCGCCTAGGATCAAAATGTTAGCGTCCGAATCAGCCACATTTTCGATGATCTCGTAAATATTCTGCATCGAACGAGCTCCGCCGATAATGCCTTCATACTCGGTTTGACTTGTAAGCCGTCCGCGCAGTTCCTTGATCTCCGCCGCTTGTTGTTCGGCAAGCTGATTTTGACGTTTGGTTTCGACGGCGTTGTTAATGACGATCAGTAACTTTTCAAAATCAACGGGTTTGAGAATATAATCTCGAGCCCCTAATCTGATCGCTTCAACCGCCGTTTCGGTGGAATCGTGTCCGGTAACGACGATTATTTCCGTTGTCGGCGATACTTTCTTTGATTCGCGAACCATATCAATGCCGGTCATGTCCGGAAGATTCAGATCAGTGAGAACCACATCATATTCATTCTCACGAACGAATTTCATTCCGGCCGCTCCGTTCTCTGCGGTCGTCAGATCATAGCCGGCCGATGTTAAATGAAAGTTGAAAAGATCCAATGCGATCTTGTCGTCATCAATAACCAGTGCTTTCTTTTTTGTTTCTGAGGTTTTAGGCATAAAATATTAAGCGGCAAATGTATAGACGCGGCAAAGAACTCTCGCTCTTTGCCGCCGGGAAATAAATTTTTAACGATTACGAAAACGACTTCCGATAAGTAAACCGATAGCAATCCCAAAAAACCCAGCCGCCGTTAAACTGATCTCAGGACGAGCCGCAACCTTTGATCGCAGTTCATTTCTAACTTCTGATATATCAAAATCCTTTACATATCCCGAAGTGTTTTCGATAACCGCGGCTGTTTTGTGACCAAGGTCGTTTGCCTTTGCAACTGCTGTATGGGCAAATTCGTTCGCCTTTCCAATACCCGATTCCATAACGTCTTTTGCTCGGTCAATACCGGAATCAGCAACAGTTTTTGCAGTATCGGATTTGTCGTGAACCGTCGAAGCGGCCGACGATAAATTATCTGCAAGTTTGAACTTAAAATTGGCTGCCTTATTTTCCACCGCTGCTCTATTTATAATAGCGTCACTGCTCTGTAGATCGTTTGAATCCTTTATTTGAAATTTTGTGTTCGACATAAAAATTCTCCCCTTTTTTCGTAAAATTCTTCGCTATCTTATTGGCAAGGTTCGTGCCAATAAACCTAAACCCTTTGAACAGTGTATTTATACAAACAGAATGAATGAAATACTATAAATTAAGCTATATATTGTATTATAATCATACGCTTTTATTATGGCAAATTGTATCGTTTTTATCGACTTAAAGCTGTGTATGTAATTGATACAGTGATAACCGGACCTATAAAATGTCTATATTGTTAAATCATTGTATTCATTCCCATTTAAGCGGCGTTTTCATACTGGCACAGCGATTGAATATATATTCTCAAATCATCTTTTGGAGGTAATTGTAATGCTAGAAACATTAGTAATATTATTTTTGATCCTATGGCTTTTGGGTTTAATAACCGGCAATCTGTTCGGCGGGATATTGCACATACTTTTGGTTGCGGCCGTTGTCATAGTTATTGTAAGGCTGATCACAGGAAGAAGAGCACTTTGATCTTTACAGTTGAATAGTGGTTTTTGATATTTTTGTTAATATATAACTTATACAGTTCTATTTAATCGTTTCGAAAACTTTGCTCCTTTATGGCTATTACATCAGAAAGTTTGAATAAGGCATCGGCCGTGTCTTTTGACCCTAGCTCAAGCGCACGGCCATTATTAGAGAATATCTTTGATCTTTTCGGAACACTTGATTCGGAAGGCGTTGTCATAAATTTATTCGGTTCGATATTTCAAACCGCAAACAACAGTCCTAAACTTTTGATAGGCCAATTGTTCAGCGAAACGGTGTTTTGGCAATCTACCGAAAATACATCAGGGAATTTGCAGAATGTGATCGACGCGGCGGCTGACGGAAGGCCGCAAAAGATCATTTTGGATTTTCGCATCAATTCCGAAATGAAGAGCCCGCTCGAATTGAATATTCAGCCGATACCGGGGACGGAGCCGGACACAAAGCTTTTTATAACCGGCCAATTGCTTAATCGATTTGACGACCGCATCAGCCCGCATAGAACAGAAAGCGAATATTTGCTGCTGGCCGCAGAAAATGCCGAGATCGGTCTGTGGTTTTGGGATCTCGAAGATAACGTTATTCATTCAACGCCTGAATGCAACGAACTATTCGGGCTGCCGCCTTACGACCAGATCTCATATAAACAAGTTATTTCTGCCATTCACCCCGAAGACCGTGCTTTTGTTGAAGAATTCCTACGGCAATCGCGCGAAGACGGAACAAAATTCGAAGAAGAATTCCGTGTTGTCTATAAGGATCATTCGATCGAATGGATCTGTGCCGAAGGCAGATCTTTTCTTGACGAAACAGGCAGTCCGCAGAGAATGCTCGGTGTAGTTCAAAAAATAACAAAACAAAAGGAATCGGCTGCGGAATTAGCAAAAGTTTATGAACGCGAAAAGAAAGCTCTCGACGAAGCCGTCGAAGCAAACCGAGCAAAAGATCTATTCTTGGCGGTGATCTCCCATGAGCTGCGTTCGCCGCTCAATGCCATTCAAGGTTGGTCAAAAATACTTTTGACAAAAGAACTAGACGAAAAAACGCGCATAAATGCCCTTGAAACGATCGAACGCAGTGCCCGTTTTCAAACCAAACTGATCAACGATCTAGTCGATTCATCGCGTGTTGCTTCCGGTAAGCTGAAGTTGGAATATAGGCCGTACAGTTTATTCGACATTGTCGAAGCATCGTATAACGGCCAAAAACCTACAGCCGAATCCCGCGGCGTTGAACTTATTTTCAATTCGAACACCAAGGATGTTACGGTTTTCGGCGACCCCGGAAGGCTTCAGCAGGTATTCTCAAATCTGATCTCGAATGCATTAAAGTTCACGCCTGAAAACGGTTCGGTCACTATTTCAATGGAAAGCGATTCCGAAAAAAGCATTATCTGCGTGACTGATACCGGACGCGGGATAACTCCGGAAGCAATGCCTTTGATATTTCAACAATTCTCCCAAGGCGACCTCGGCAGTTCCGGATCGGGCGGCGGACTCGGGCTTGGCTTGTCAATTGTTAAAATACTCGTCGAACGCCACGGCGGCACCGTCAGCGTTTCCAGCAAAGGACGCGGCGAAGGATCTACATTTACAGTTACCTTGCCGCTAAATCGAACCGAACTGCCCGAACCGCCTCGACAAGACCGTTCCGCCGAACACGACCGGTTGGATAAAATGAATATTCTGCTTGTCGAAGATAATCATGATTCGCGTGAGGTTGCACAGCTGTTTTTGGAACAGAATGGAGCGAATGTTAAGACGGCCCAATCGGCTACTGCCGCAATGGATCTTTTGAAGGCTGCACATTTGCCACCCGATATTATTATCTCTGATATAGCCATGCCCGATGAGGACGGCTACACATTTATCGGACGTGTCCGTAATATGCCGAATGGATTCGGAAAGAATATTCCAGCTCTGGTTCTGAGCGCATTCGCCACAAAAGAAAGCAGAAGTAAAGCTTTGGAAGCCGGCTTTCAGCGTTATTCGACCAAGCCTTTCGACCCCGAAACTCTGATCAACGATATTCTTGACCTGACCAAAGATCAGATTTGAACTCTATGACAGCTTGATCCATTTCCATACTTCGGGAAGCGTTGCACGTTTGCCGTACATCAGCATACCGACACGATAAACTCTTGACGATATCCATACTAAGATCAGGATCGCACCCAAAGTTATCGCAATTGCCAAAGCGATCTGCCAAAAAGGCGGCATCTCCGCCAGCATTCTGACCGGCATTGTGATCGGCGCAATGAGCGGCGCGATCGATGCCCAAAACGAAACACTCGAATTAGGATCGCGAATAACCGCAAAACTGAAATAAAATCCGACAAGCAAGATCATTATCGGCGGAAACGCAAATTGGCTGCCTTCCTGCATCGATGTGACCATCGAGCCTATCAAGGCAAAGATCGAGGCATACATAAAAAATCCGAGCAGAAAAAAGATCAGCAGATAAATAATGACCGAAACCGAAATGGCCGGAGCTTGCAGATCCATTCCCATTGATCCAAGCTGCGTAAAAACAACCGCCATTCCGATAGCCGCGGAAATTACCCAAATACTAAGCTGTGTCAAACCTGCAAGCCCAACCCCGACAAGCTTGCCTGCAAGTAATTCGAAAGGACGAGCCGACGAAAAAAGTATTTCGGCGATCCGTGTTTCTTTTTCCTCGATAACTGCTCCCATAATGGTTTGGCCGTAGATGGTCAGGGTAATGTAGATCATCAGCCCGATCACAAAACCTGCGATAAATGAACTTCCTGTATCTTTTTCCTCGCCCTTTTTCGTTATTCCGCTTGCTACAAAATTTATATTTTTGCTTAGCTGCGAAACACGGCTTTCATCGATGTTCGCATCGGCCAACCGTTGTGACCGCACAGCTGCGTTCAGAGCATCTTCAAGTGTCGAATTTCCGACAAAGTCCCCGGCCTTTCGTGAAAAGAATTCATATTTCGCATCAGGAGAATCTAGATCGTTCGGAATTATCAAATAAGCTTCGAGTTCATTTGCCGCGATCTTATTGCTCAGCTCGGCCTTGATCTGATCCAATGCTTTACCGCTGCTGTCATAATCAAGAAAAATAAACGCATCTGCCGAGTTTGACGCCATAGATGAAATTTTTTCCTGCTGCGATGCGTTGATATTTCCTATCATTTTGCCTGCCGCTTGGGTGGCTTTTTTTGTCATTTCCTCAGCCGAAAGATTTTCCTTCAAACGCGGAGCTATCTTGCCGCTTTCATCTATAACTATCACGCGGCTGGGTTCGCCCTGCAAAGAAAATATCAACGCCGGAACAAAAGCGAAACCGGCCGCCAATATCGGAAATAAAAGTGTGCTGATAACAAAGGCCCATCGTAAAACGACCTTTTTGTATTCGTGTTTAACTACAGCTAAGAACCTCTGCATAATTATTCGCCGCGTACATTCGCTATAAAAATATCGTTCAGGCTAGGTTCGATGCGTTCGAACTTTGAAATGACCGAACCGCTTTCAACCAGCCGTTGAAGCAGCATTTGCGGATCGACATTGTCAGCTAAATGTATTTCCAATTCATCGGCATGTTCGATCTTTTTTGCCACCAATGTGTTATCCAAAAGAACCTTTTCGGCACCGTCCGCTCGTATTGCGATCAAATTCTTGTCAAAACTCGATTTGATCTCTCGCAGCGATCCGGCAACGACCTTTCTCGATCTGTTTATCAAAAGAATATCGCTGCATAGGCGTTCGGCCGTTTCCATCAAGTGTGTTGAGAAGATTATTGTTTTGTCATTTGTCCTGAATTCGTCTATGACGTCCATTAAAAATTCGACATTGACCGGATCGAGCCCGGAGAAGGGTTCATCAAGGATCAGCAGATCAGGATCGTGCAGAACACACGAAATGAACTGGATCTTTTGCTGCATACCTTTCTAAAGATCGGTCGTCTTTTTTTGTTTCCAATCAGCGAGTTCCATGCGCCCAAGCCAGTGATCGATCCGCTTATCGGCTTCTGCTCCAGCCACGCCTTTCAAAGCGGCAAAATAACGAAGCTGATCAACGACCTTCATTTTTTTATAAAGACCGCGCTCTTCAGGCAAATAACCTATTCTCGATTGTGTTTGATAACTTACTTGAGTGCCGTCAAATTTTATAGTTCCCTTGTCAGGCACAGTGATGCCCACGATCATTCGTATCGTGGTCGTTTTACCGGCTCCGTTAGGCCCAAGAAATCCGAATACACGTCCGGAACGAACATCGAAACTCAGGTCATCAACGGCTGTAAAATCACCGTAGCGTTTCGTAATGTCCGCAACGCTCAGAGTTATATTTTCTTCATTCATAGCTCGGTTATAAAATAACATATCGGCGTTGCTTCCGCCGTAAGTGAACCTGTAATGGCTGATACGTTCGTAGAATTCAAGGAGTTCGGGTATATTAACCAAGGCCTGCTTAAAATATATGCACTTAAAAGAAATGGATCATTTTGAAGGCTTTCTTTATCGACAGGGTTCAAACAAGATCGAAGAAATATCATCAACGGCGGAACTGCCCGAGTTGCTCGCCGATAAAACGAATGTGATCTGGGTCGATCTTCGCGGTGATACACATGATCGGGCAGAACGCTCAAAAAAAGTTTTGCTTGAGATCTTTCATTTCCATCCGCTGTCCGTCGAAGATTGTATGGAAACACGCAATCAGCCAAAGGTCGAAGTTTTTACCGATTATTTATATTTCATCGTTCACGGAATACGCTCCGGCGAAACCAATTCATCAAATTTTACAACACGCGAGCTCGATGGATTTCTCGGTGAAAATTTTGTCGTCACCTTTCACATAGAACGTTTTCAAAGCATCAAGGTCGTAAAGCAAAATTTACGAAGCACGACATTTCCCTGCACACGCGGTGCATCTTATATTCTGCATCAGATATTGGATCATATAGTAGATCTTTATTTGCCGGTGATCGATGATTTTGACACATCAATAAACGATCTTGAAGACAAGATCTTCGCGATGAAGCACGCTGAGAATATGGTGCTTGAGGAAATAATGGCGCTTCGCCGAAGCGTCGCTCGTTTGCGGCGTATATCGGCTAGGCAGATGGAGGTTCTCTATCGCTTTTCGCACGGAGAATTTCCGCAGATACCGCATGAAAATCTGCCCTTCTACCGCGATGTACACGATCATCTTCAAAGAATATCGGACCTTTCCGAAGGCTATCGCGATCTTGTCAGCAGTTTATTTGATATTCATTTTTCGGTGGTCGCTAATAAAACCAACGAAGTAATGAAAACTTTGGCGGTGGTTTCGGCGATCATTCTGCCGCTTTCGCTTATCGCCGGTATCTATGGAATGAACTTTGAAAACATGCCTGAAATAAAAACTCGCAACGGTTATTATCTCGTCATTTTTTTAATGCTCATTATTACTGTCGGATTGCTTTTTTATTTCAAACAAAGAGGCTGGATATTTCAATCACACGGAGATGATGAAGAAACTTAGAACATAGAACTTATCGCGTAAATAACAGATAAACAGATGCCGCCGTAAATTCCCGCGACAATATCATCGGCACAGATACCCAAGCCGCCCGGAAGAATTTGTAATTCGTCGATCGGGTACGGCTTCCAAATATCGAATAGCCGGAAAAGAATAAAACCCGTCAGAACCAGCGGCCATGTGATCGCAAACGGAACGAATAGAAAAACAATTAGCTGTCCGATAACCTCATCGACAACGGCTTGCGAAGGATCTTCGTTGCCCAAAAGCGGTATCGCTCTGTTCGATGCCCAAATGCCTAAAAGGGTAAATAAAAGGATCGAAACCAAAAGAAACGCATTAATTATCGGTGAACTGACAACAAGTTTCGCGACTCCCAAATATATCGCGACGCCGGCCATCGAGCCCCAAGTTCCCGGAGCAAGCGGCAGATATCCGACGCCGAACGTTGTCACCGCCAGCGAAAAATAATCTGTAATGCCTTCAGGCTTTCTGCGCTCGACCTCTGTTTTCATCTTCTGTAAAGTAATTAGTAATTAAAATTAGTAATTATTAAAACTCGATTCCCTGCTGGGCAAAAATTCCAGCGTTGAATGGATGTTTGATCTCTTTCATTTCGGTGACCAGGTTGGCTGCTTCAACAAGCTCCGGCGGAGCATTCCGGCCGGTGACGATGATATGCAAGTTTGGCTGTTCGGCTCGAACTTCGGCAATATCTGCAAGAACTTTATTCACATCCAAAAATTTATAATCTAGGACATAAACGAGTTCATCAAAAACGAGCAGATCATAATCCGTACTGCGCATTTTTTCCAAACATAATGCCCATGTTTCTTCAGATGTTTTTATGTCCTGAGCGGTGTCGTTGGTGTCCCACGTGAAACCATCGCCCATTGTGTGGATCTCTATACCAAGTTGTTCCAGAGATTCGTGTTCGCCGTAACGGTCGGTCTTCGATTTCATGAACTGAATTAGGCAGCAGTTCATTCCGCGTCCGGCGGCTCTGACCAGAACACCGAGAGCGGCGGTCGTTTTACCTTTGCCGTCGCCGGTGTTTACCATTAACAGGCCTTTAGTGTTTTCGCGATATCCTTCACGCCGCCATTTGTAGCGTTTTTCTTTCTCAGCCATTTTAGTTCGGTTCGACCGTCACCCAACTGATATCGGCTCGGTCAACAGCTTCGACGACCTTATCGACAAGCTGATCTTCGACCGTTTCCCAATCGCCGTCGATACGCAATCCGGAGGCATTACGGTGTCCGCCGCCGCCGAATTGTTCGGCAACCTGCGCGACATTTATCGAACCTTTCGAACGCAGACTGACGCGGTAACTTCCTTTCTCGACCTCGCGAATATATATCGCAGCCTGTACTTCTCTTGCCGCGAGCGGAATATTTACGAACCCGTTGTTGTCGCCATCGACCGCACCGGAATCTTCGCGCATTTCCAAAGTTTGCCGCATCCAGGCGACCCTTCCGCTGGCATCGCGTTTTACTGTTTCCAGCACACGCCGCATAAGTTCTATGCGAGACCACGGATAGTTATTATAAACTGCTTCGGAGATCTCAGCGGGTTTCACACCGGCTTTCAGCAATTCAGAAGCGACCTTCAACGTTCGGTCGGTCGTATTTGAAAAATGGAACGAACCCGTGTCCGTGATCATCGCCATATAAACGCACGCGGCGATCTCCGGCGTAACGCGGCCGCCGATGGCTTTGCAAAGATTGTAGATCATTTCGCCAACGGCAGAAGCCGTCGAATCTATCCAGTTGATCGAACCGAAAAGTTCGCTGGTGGAATGGTGATCAATATTAACGGTCGTTTCAGTTTCTAGTCCGGCTATTCCCGGCCGATCAAGATCCGAACATTCGATAACGAATATTGCGTCATAATCGTCATCGACCTCTGCAACGTCGCGAATACTTTCCGCTCCTGGTAATGCACGATAGGAGACCGGAACATCTCCGCGAACAATGACCTCCGCGGATTTCCCTAAACTTTTGAGAAGCCAGTACAGGCCCAGAGAAGAGCCGACTCCATCTCCGTCCGGTTTTATGTGGGTGGTTATTCCGAACTTGTTCTTATTTTCAATTAACTCAACTACTTGGCTTAACACTAATAAATAATTGTGAAATGACTAGCGGCGAATGATAAATGGTGAATTCGGAAATTTCCTAAATTCACCATTCAATATTCATCACTCATCATTTACTTCCTCACTTTTTGGTTCGCCTTCAAGCGTTTGGAGTAGTTTCCCAACGCGAGCGGCGTTCTCTTCGACGGTGTCCCTTGCAAAATACAGCTGCGGGGCATGCCGAAGACTTAAACTTAATGCGACCTGCTGCCGGACAAAATAGGCGGCTCCTTGAAGTGCCTGCAGGGCTTTCTTCTTTTCGTCGTCCGTACCGCCGACCAAGACAAAAACCTTGGCATCGCGCAGATCATCGGAAACTTCGACCGCGGTCACGGTCACATCTCCAAGCCGCGGATCGTCCAGTTCGAAACCGACGATCTCGGCTATCTCTTCGCGCAATGATTCTGCCAATCTTTCCGGGCGTCGCATAAAACCTGTTTACCGCCAAATTAAAGCTCGGTCGCGGCGGTGCTTTCAATAATATATGCCTCGATCTCGTCATTGACCTTCAGGTCATTGTAATTAACGAGGCTGATACCGCATTCAAAACCTTGTTTGACCTCATTCGTGTCATCCTTAAAGCGTTTGAGTGTGGCAATATCGCCTTCCCAAATAACTACGCCGTCGCGGATAAGCCGTGCTTTAGCTTGTCGGCGAATGACTCCATCGACAACACGGCAGCCGGCGATCATTCCGACCTTCGACACCTTGAAAGTCTCTTGAACAAGAGCCTTTCCGATGATGACTTCCTTGACGATAGCGTCCAGCATGCCGATCATAGCGGCCTTGATCTCTTCTTCGACCTTGTAAATGATCGAATGCAGTCGAATGTCCACTTCTTCCATACGCGCAACTTCCGCCGCACGCGGTTCCGGCCTGACGTTGAAGCCAACAATAACGACCGCTGTCGATACATTATCCGATTGCGTTGCAGACGCCAATAGAACGTCCGATTCTGCGATCGCACCGACTCCGGCACGAATTACGCGAACCTTTACTTTTTCCGTCGAAAGTTTTTCAAGCGTTGCTTTTAACACTTCGACCGAACCTTGTACGTCGGCTTTCAAAATAACAAGCAGTTCTTTTATCTCTGCAAGTCCAAGCGATTCGATGCCGCGTTTCGTTGTCTTGAGCATCGCCGCTTGTCGGGCCTGCATTTGACGCTGCTGCGCGATCGTTTGAGCCCGATCAATATTTGAAACCACTTGGAACGTATCGCCTGCGTGCGGAACACCCTGTAAACCTAGTATTTCGACCGGCGTCGCTGGTTCGGCTTCGCCTACAGATTCGCCGCGGTCAGAGAACATCGCACGAACTTTTCCATAATATTGCCCGACTATAAAAGGGTCGCCGACCTTTAATGTGCCCTGCTGAACAAGTGCCGTAGCAACTGCTCCGCGTCCTTTATCGAGTTTTGCCTCGAGCACAACGCCGGAAGCTCGGCGTGTTGGGCTTGCTTTAAGTTCCAGAATATCGGCCTGAAGCAGCACTGTTTCAAGCAGCGTATCCAAATTTTCGCGTTTCTTTGCGGAAACCGGGACCATTTCGATATCGCCGCCCCAATCGGTCGGCTGGAGGCCAAGCTGAGCGAGTCCTTGTTTTACTTTGTCCGGATTGGCGTCCGGTTTATCGATCTTATTGATCGCAACAATGATCGGAACACCGGCCGCTTTCGAATGCTCGACGGCTTCGATCGTCTGCGGCATAACTCCGTCGTCAGCGGCCACTACCAAAATAACGATATCCGTCGCTTTCGCTCCGCGCGCACGCATCATTGTGAATGCTTCGTGACCCGGTGTATCCAAGAATACAACGCGCCGCGGTTCATTTGGATCTTCCGGATTCGGCACATAGACACTATAAGCACCAATATGCTGTGTGATGCCGCCGGCTTCGCCTTCGGCGACATTATCCGAACGAATGGCATCGAGTAGTGACGTTTTACCATGATCGACGTGTCCCATAACCGTGACGACCGGCGGACGCGGAAATTCCGTGTCATCTGCATCAGCTGCGATCAGCTCTTCGAATTCCTGTTCGATGACCATGTCCTCGAACGCGGCAAAACTCACTTCGTAACCTAGCTCCTGGCCGATCTCGCGGGCCATCGCTTCGCCCATCGGCTGATTAAGCGTCGCGAAAACACCGCGTTTGATCAAAAGCTGAACAATGTCGCGCGGCGTGATTCCCAAAGCTTCGGCAAATTCGCGGATCGTGGCGCCTTCCGTAAGGCGGATCGGCGTCAAGCCTTCGGCGTCGCTGCCTCGGTTTACCTGGTCGAGAATTCGTTCTTCGATGGTTCGCTGGCGTGGAAGATCAATATCGCGTTCGGCAAAACGTCCGGTTCTATCGGCAGCGGCCTTTCCTTTGCGGCCGCCTGAACGTCCCGGACGGCGACGGTTATCTGCCGGCGGAGTGTAATTTAATTTTGGTGTCGATGTTTCTCCCGGCGTTCCGCGAAGGTCAAGTAATCTGCCTCTCGAATCACGCGGAGCATCGGCTTTGCCGCCGGCAAGCTTGCCGGTCTTTTTCGGAGCATCGCTTACGATGCGGTCTCCGGCTTTTACGCCTTTGTTCAGGGCATCTCGTGTCAGCGTAAGTTGCTTTATCTGTGTGCCTGTCGGACGAAGGATGCGTTTCTTCGGCTTTTCTTCTTCGACCGTTTCAGTCGCGGCGATCTCTGATTCAACAGTTATTGGCTCTGCTTCAGCGACTTCGGCCGGATCTTCTATTGCAGGTTCAGTTTCTACTTCGGATTTTGTTTCAATTGCCGCTTCTTCTTTTGCATCGGCGGCGGCCTGAATATCTTTTTTGGAAACAACCTTTTTCTTGACCTTTAAGATCTTGTCGTCCGCTTTTTCGTCCTCTGGTTCGACAACTTTTACTTCGGCCGGTTCTTCAACTGCCGGTTCGGCTTTTTTAGCCAAACGTTTTGTTTTCGGTTTTTGCTCTGCGGCCGGTTCTGCGGTCTCGAGAGTTTCTTCGGTGGTGACCTCGTCCGGTTCGGTTGAGGTTTCTGATTTGGCGGCCTTTTTTATGACCTTGATCGCACGCTTTGGCGCGACCTCGGTTTTAGGGAAATATTTAAGCCTAACTTTTTCAGCGATCTCGGCCGAAACCGAGTTTGATGCAACGCTGACATCTGCGCCTTCGCGGCGAAGATCTTCCATAACGCGTTTCGCGTCCTGTTTCACTTCGCGTGCCAGATCGTAAATTCGTATTTTCTTGCCAATGGCCATATCTAGTAATTTCTATACTTTGGAGCATTGCTCCGATTTGGCCGTGACAAGAATTGATCACTTGTTCACGGCTTTTCATCGGCGGGCGGAGACATGTAATTACAGCGTCTTCGCATCGTCGTTTTCTGTTTCAACTTCAGTTTCGGTTTCGGCGTTCGCTTCGGCGTCAACTGTCTCGATCTCTTCTGCGGCTTCGGCGATCGGCTCTTCAACATCGGCCGGAACCTCAGCTTCCTCGATCGTTTCTTCTTCTGTCGAACCGGTTGCTGTTTCCTCAACGGTTTCAGTCGAAACTTCCGCCTCGGCGTTTTCAGTTTCCGCTTCTGCAGATCCTGCCGCTTCAGTATTTCGTGCGGCAACGATACTAGCCGCAATAGCTATGATCGATTCGGCTTCATCAAGACTTACGTCAAGGAAATCGACTATGTTATCGATCGAAGCCGCCGCCAATTGCTCTACATTCTCAATGCCTTTTTCCGCAAGCGTTTCCGCCTGATTGGACGTAACACCTTCGAGTGCGGCAATAGGAACAGCTTCGCCTGACGCCATCATTTTGCCCATTTTCTGAGCGATCTCTTTCTTAAGAACATCTTCGCTGACGATGTCAATGTTCCAACCCACAAGCCGTGTGGCAAGCCGGACATTCTGGCCTTTCTTGCCGATCGCAAGGCTCAGCTGATCTTCACCGACAATGACTTCCATCTTGCGTTTATCGACATCAGTGATACGCACCTGTGAAACTTTCGCCGGCGAAAGCGCATTTGCGGCAAACACCGAAGGTTCGTCCGACCATTCGATAATATCGATCTTTTCGCCTCGAAGTTCCTTGATGATCGATTGAACACGCGAACCTTTCATACCGACACACGCTCCGACCGGATCGACGTCTTTCTCATTTGACGTTACCGCGATCTTCGCACGGTCGCCCGGTTCGCGAACCGCCGATTTTATCGTCACAGTATCGTCATATATCTCTGGAACCTCGACCTCGAACAGACGTTTCACGAGCTCTGATGACGCACGCGAAACTTTTATCTGCTGGCCTTTTTGTTCTTCGGAAACATCGACTATTACAACGCGTATGCGTTCGCCCTGATTCCAAAGTTCGCCGCGCGACTGCTCCTTACGCGGCAAAATAGCTTCGAGATTATTGCCAAGATCGACTATCATATCGCCGCGTTCAAAGCGTTTCACCATACCATTGATGAGTTCGCCTTTACGATCGATATATTCGTCGTAAACTTTCTTACGGATCGCTTCGCGAACCTTTTGAACAAGTATCTGCTTTGCGGTCTGAGCCGCGATACGTCCCATTTCTTCCTGCGGCAGAGGTATCAAAAGAAGATCGCCTATCTCAACTTCGTCCCCCGCAAGTTCCTGAGCTTCGGTCAGAGCTAATTCTGCCGAAGGATTTTCGACCGTTTCAACGACCTCTTTCTGCACGGAGATCTCGATCATTCCTTCTTCGTTGTTCCATTCGACCTGAATGCCTTCGCCTGTCTTGTCCTGTGCCCTGAATTGTTTTCGGGCGGCGGCGCGCACGGCGTCTTTCATGGCTTCGATAACCATGTCGCGGTCGAGGCCTTGTTCGGCACACAACGTATCAATACTTTGTCCGATAGATGTTGTCGTCATATTACCAACGGTTTGCCGGCCTTATGGCCTGCGTTTCTTAAATTCCTCGTTTAGGTCAACCTGCAAATTTGCCTTTGCAACGTTCTCGTATTTGAACCGAATATTGTCCGAACCTTTTGCCGTTATCACGATCTCTCCGTTCTCAACGGAATTGATAACGCCTTTTATGCTTTTGCGTTCATTGACCGCTTCGATCAGTTTTACCTTTACAAGGCTGCCTGTAAATTTTTCAAAATCCGCAATGCTGTAAAGACCGCGTTCGAGCCCCGGCGATGAAACCTCTAAAACATATGCCGAGCTGATAAGATCATCGGCATCCATCACCGCTTCGATCTCTCGGGAAACATCCGCGCAATCTTCTACCGAAACACCGCCTTCTTTATCTATGTAAACAGTTACGGTAAAGCTTTTCTTCGATCCGGCTAATTCAAGATGAACGAACTCAACGCCCTTTGAGGCACATACCGCTTCGGCGATCTTTCTGATCTTTGTCTCGCTGTTTTGCTCAGTCATCCCAAAATGATCCAAAATAAAAAGTGGGTGCCAAACCCACTCAACACGTCCCACGCATTGCAGGAAACGAATATTATAAAACGGATCGTCAGCTAAAGCAAACGCTCACACTATAATTCGGATCTTAATGTTTTGATTATCTCGGCAAGTTCGCTGGAATGTTTTTCCACAATGGCGAGTTTGTCCTTTTCCGGTTTGTCTGAAAAAATTTCGGCGGCAACAAGGAGTTCGCGTGCGGCAGCAGCCAGTCGGGTGGCGTTTTTTGCAACCGATCCAGCATCGCTTTCGGGATTGGCGGCGCTTTTCTTTGCTTCGCCTATTCCCCAATGGGTGATCCGAACGACATATTTGCGCGAGGTTTCGGTAACCCAGCCTTCCTGCATCAACTGATTGGCAATATTTTCCCTGCTCGGAAAATAACCAAGCTGCTTTGTTATATCCGAAAGATCAAGATCGACAGATTCCCTGCCGCCGGAAAGTTCGTATAGTTTTGCTAAAACTTTGTGATAAACGTCCATGATTATCTGAAATATTACTTATTTTTCTTTTGATCAGGCGGTCAGCTCAAATACCGCCTTTGCCGCTCCAAGCACACCCGCATCAGAACCAAGTTCCGCAGGCAAGATTCTAACACGTTCTGCCGGCCTTCGAAACGCTTTTTTATCAACATGTTCGCAGACCTTATCTCCGAACATATCCCACCCGCTTACAAGTCCGCCAGCGATAACGATCATTTCCGGGTTAAAGGTGTTGACCAAACCAGTAACCGCATCGCCTAAATACGAACTCATCTTGTCAAAGACTCTGATACTGCATTCGTCGCCTTTAGCCGCTGCGTCATAAATATCCTTTGCATTAAACCGCTTTAACGCCGCCAATAAAGACGTCGGGTGATCTTGCAGTTCTTCACATGCCATGCGAACGATCGCGGTCGCGGAAGCATATTGTTCGATGCAGCCAAAATTTCCGCAGCCGCACGGCTGTCCTTTGTGTTCGACGACAACATGGCCGATCTCGCCGGCCGTTCCGTCTATTCCTCGGATCACATTGCCGTCAATAATGATGCCGCCGCCAATTCCCGTACCCAAAGTTATGCAGATCGAATTGCTTACGCCTTTTGAGGCTCCGATCCAGCTTTCGCCTATAGCCGCGGCCGTCGCGTCATTTTCTAAATGAACCGGCGAATCTATCATCTCCGACAATTTACGCGGCAAATGTGATCCATTCAGCTCAGGAATATTCGGCGAACTTGTCAAAATTTGATTCACCGGATCGATTATCGAAGCCGCCGCGATGCCGATCCCGATAGGTTCGAAGCCAAGCATTGCCGCAAGCTGCGACCGCATGTCGGCAAGCACATTTACTATAGCCGAATCGTCATCGCTTCGCGGCGTGTTTTTTTCGATCCGATGCAGGATCGCTCCGCTGCGGTCGACCGCCGCCAACCTGATGTTCGTTCCGCCAAGATCGGCCGCTAAAACAACTGATGGTTCGTCAATTGCCATTATTGCTGTGGCCGCGGCGGACGGTCCGCTTCCGGAACGTTCTTATAAACGTCCTCATATTTTGCATAGCCGTCTTTAATGACCGTATCAACTAGATTGGCTTTATCAACGGTTATCACTTCGAGCAGGATCGCCGGGACTTCTTTTTTGATCGCATCATTCATAAAAGGCTTCGCATCGACCTTTTCTTTTTTGGCAAGTTTTATCGCCGCATCGACCGCTGCATTCGCAAGCTGGACGATCGGCTTGTAAATGGTCATCGTTTGGGTGCCTTCGGCTATCCGCTGAAGTGCATCTATCTGAGCATCTTGGCCTGTGACCAAAACCTTTCCCGCCAAACCTTTATTTTTAAGCGCCGAAACGACTCCGCCTGCCATTCCATCATTTGATACAACAAAGGCTTTTATATCGTCGTTATTTTGCGTCAACGCATTCTCTGCCATTTTCAATGCTTCGTCCGGATTCCAGTCCGGAATATATTGATTTGCAACGATCTTTATCGCTCCGCTTTTGATCGCCGGATCGAGAACCTTCAACTGCTCTTTTTCCATTATCAACGCATTGTTATCAGTTGCCGAACCATAAACCATCGCATAATTTCCCGTTGGGACTTTCTCCAATGCATATTCCGCGATTTTTTGACCGATCACCGGAACTTGATGTGAGATATAAACATCTATCTTGTCGGAATTTATCAGTCGATCATAGCTGATCACCGGCACCCCTTGAGCTTTTGCCTTTTCAACCATCGAAGCAGCCTGCGTTGCATTGTTCGGAGCTATCACCAAAACATCAACGCCCTGTGTCAATAAATTATCCACATCATTTGCCTGCCGATCGGCGATATTGTTGGCGACCGTTATAACACAATCGACCTTCATTTCGGCACATCTTGCCTCGAACGCATTCTTATCGCGAACCCAGCGTTCTTCTTTTAATGTATCCATCGCAAAGCCGATCTTTATTTTATCGCTCTTTGGAGCTTGCGTTCCGCTTCCTCCGCAGCCAAAAGCGGCCGCCGCCAGAAAAAACAAGCAAATTGCTTTCAATTTCATTATTTGGGTCTCCTAATTTATGTAATACTGCGAAAACTGTTAAAACGAATTAAATCAAATGCTTCTTAAATAGTAAATCGCAAACAGTGATTTATGAAAGTAAATAGCCGTCCTGCTCAAGCCCGGCATTTTTCGTCCTTCCCGTCTATGATTTCACCGATCACCATTCACTATTTACTACTTGTTCGCTTATGTGATATAAATTACTATTAAATCAATGCTTATAAGTTTTAATCGGTGTAATTTAAGTTTTTCACTTTTTACAAAATCGAGGCACTTTTCATTGACATCGGACATTGATTCGTGTAAAAGTTTCAAAGGTTTGATTTTTGAAATTATTGGCATTAAATGAAACAAGCCATATTTTAAAGGCTTAACAGCAATAGTTATAACCTTTTGAAACTACAAGGGAATTACTAAATTAATTTCCCGTTCACAATATTTTTTTGGTATAATTGCGGAGGCAGTGTCCTCGCAGCATTTATGCCTACAATTTGTTTCAGGCCGTTTTGATTCGGCCAATGTGATAAGTTTTTCAAACCTTTCACAAATTGCAATGAAAACTTACCTTTCTATTAGAAAGGATTTATACCAGGATTGTTATCAGGAGGAGATAAATTAAATGCTCGGCAAAAATTCTATACGTAAATTTACCACCGTGCTTACAGCCGTCGCCGTTTTGTGTGTATATTCGACGGCCGCACTTGCACTTCCGACCAGCCTTACAGGTGAGATCACGGTGCAGGGTAATGTTACCGTAAACGGACAGACCGCTGTTTCGAATTCGACGGTTATTTCCGGAAGCACCATCGTTACATCTGCTGACTCAAGCGCCACTATCAGTCTCGGCAAAACTGGACGCATCGAGCTTTTGGCAGATACCAGCATTACGCTGAACTTTTCAGACAACAGCATTGTAGGAGTCCTTTCATCCGGCAAAGCCCGCGTCTCGAACGCGGCTGGCGTTGCCACCACCATTACTACAAAAGATACGACCGCGATCGCCGATGCCGGACAGGCTGACAGCTTTGCTGTAGAAGTTGAATGTTCGCACACACACGTTGACACTGTCAGCGGTCTTGTAACGATGCGCGAAGGTTCGACCGATAAACAAGTTGCTGCCGGAACAACGGCTACTGCGGGTAATCTTTCGCAAACCGGTTGCAAACCTTGCTTGCGTCCTGATTCGGCTCCTCCGGTACGAGTTGCCGGTTGGCCTTGGTTGATTCTTCTTGCAGCAGGTGCGGCAGGAACAGCTATCCTTCTGGGCGGCAACAACGAACCGGAAACCGGCGGCGGACCGATCATCGTCAGCCCTATTCGTTAGTAATCCGCTGAACTTAACAGTTCTGATAAAATTCAAGACGGGTCATATTGAAAAATGTGATCCGTCTCGTTTTGTTTTGCGTTCGAAATTTGTAAGAATAATTGTTTGATCCTCGTTCGACATATTTATTTATTTTATGCATATAGCAGTTATCGGCACAGGTTACGTTGGTTTGGTTACCGGTGCATGTTTCGCGGAATTTGGCGTTGAGGTTACATGTGTTGACGTTGATGCGGCCAAGATCGATAAACTTAATAAAGGCATTATTCCTATATACGAACCCGGCCTTGATACTATCGTCGAAAAGAATTCCGTCGCTGGAAGACTCCATTTTACGACGGATATCGCAGCGGCCGTTGCCGACGCTTTGGTCGTTTTCCTAGCTGTCGGCACACCGCCGAAAGAAGACGGTTCGCCTGATATGAGCTATTATCAGCAAGCAGCAAAAGACGTTGCACAAGCAATGAACGGTTATAAGGTTTTAGTCACAAAATCGACCGTTCCTGTCGGAACCGGAAAATGGCTGCGTAATTTTGTCAGTGAAAATTTAGGGATCGAAACGGAATTCGGCGTTGCTTCAAACCCGGAATTTCTTCGCGAAGGTGCGGCTATCGAAGATTTTATGCGGCCGGACCGCGTCGTTATAGGCACTGACGACCCTAAAGCGATCGATATAATGAAAGATCTTTATCGCCCGCTTTATTTGATCGAAACGCCGATAGTAATAACCTCACTCGAAGCAGCAGAGCTTATCAAATACGCGGCAAATGCTTTTCTTGCGACCAAGATCACTTTTATCAACGAGATCGCTAATCTGTGCGATGCTATCGGCTGCGACGTTCATGACGTTGCACGCGGAATGGGAATGGACAATCGCATCGGCAAAAAATTCCTGCATCCCGGCCCGGGCTACGGCGGTTCATGCTTTCCAAAAGATACGCGTGCACTAACGACAGTCGGTGATGCTTATGGTGTTGAAACCCGCATCATTGACACAGTTATCGAAGCAAACGAGCTTCAGCGCGACGCGATGATACCGAAGATCGAAAAACTCGTCGGCGGCGACCTTAACGGCAAAACGGTCGGCGTTCTGGGACTTTCATTCAAACCCGAAACCGACGATATGCGTGAATCTCCGGCTGTCGATATCATAAATAAAATGATCGAACGCGGAGCAGCAGTTAAGGCTTTCGATCCGGTTGCGATGGAAGAAGCTTCGCATATTTTAACAAATATCGAATATGCAAAAGACGAATACGACGCCATCAAAGATGCCGATGTCCTTGTGCTTTTGACCGAATGGAACCAATTCCGAGCCCTTGATATGGAAAAGGTCAGATCGTTGCTCAAAAAACCGTGCATCGCCGATCTTCGAAATGTTTATGAACCTGAAGATATGCGTGAATTAGGATTTGAATACGTCGGCGTCGGAAGGTAACATCTCCACACGTTCTACGAAACAGAAAACGCTCGTCTAGTAAATTATACTTTATGTCACTTTCCTCCAGATTTGTTGTTACAGGTGGTGCGGGTTTTATCGGATCTAATATTGCGGACGAGCTTATAAGCCGCGGTGCAAAGGTCATCATTATCGATAATTTTGTCACCGGTTTTCGTGAGAATTTGGACGAGATCAAAGGTGATTTCGAATTTGTTGAAGGCGATATAAACGACGCCGGGCTGCTTGCGAAACTGTTGCCTGGCGTCGATTGCATCTTTCATCAGGCGGCTTTGCCAAGTGTTCCGCGTTCGATCGATGATCCGCGTGAAACGCACAAGGCGTGCACGGACGGCACATTCAACCTGCTCGTCGAAGCAAAGAATGCCGGCGTTCGCCGACTGATCTATGCGGCATCCAGTTCCGCCTATGGCGATCAGCCTACGCTTCCGAAGGTTGAAACAATGAGGCCCGAACCTTTGTCTCCTTATGCCGCCGCAAAACTCACAGGCGAATACAACTGCGGTGTTTTCACACACGTTTACGGTCTCGAAACTCTCTGTCTTCGTTATTTTAACGTATTCGGCCCAAGACAAAATCCTTCATCGGCTTATTCGGGCGTTATATCCCGTTTTATCGACGCTTTGATGAAAGGCGATACACCGACCATCTACGGCGATGGTGAACAATCGCGTGATTTTACATTCATTGCGAATGTTGTCGCGGCAAATATCGCCGCAGCAACGACTGATAGAGGCATTGGCCAAGTTATGAACGTTGCTAACGGCGAACGCGTTTCTCTCAATTCCCTTCTCGATTCGCTCAAAACGATCATCGGCCGCACAGACATTGAAGCCGAATATTTACCGGCTCGAAAAGGTGATGTCATCCATTCGCAAGCCGATAATTCACGAGCCGTCGAATGGCTGGACTATAAAAAGCTTGTCGGTTTGGAAGAAGGGCTTAAACACACCATCGATTGGTGGAAGAACAGCCGCTTCGCTAAATAGATCCGCATTTCAGATCTCACATTTCACATCTCAGATCTCATATCCACAAAAAAAGAGGCCGCCAAATTCGGCAGCCTCTTTTAATTTTCTCGAACAAACTACCAGCTAAATCTGGCGCTTAATTCGATGCGTCGATTTGCACTGCCGCCGCCGCGGAATCCGCCGCCGGTGGAAATGAATTGTCCGAAACGGTTCGAACTGAGGCTGCCTACCGGCGAACCGAAATTCACGTTATTCAGCAGGTTCTCAAAACTGATGCCGAGATTCAGGTTATACGGCTTTCTTTCGCCGCCGCCGAATCCGCCAAAACCGCCGCGCATTCCGCCGCGTCCCATTCCGCCGCCACCGCCGCGGTTGCCTCTGCCGCCGCCGGCTGTACTAGCTCCGGTATTTGAATTACCGCCTGAACCAAATCCGAAGTTTTTCGAAGCCCTCAGATTGACCGAAAAGTATGACGGAGATTGCCCGAAGTTTCGCGGTATGATCGAATTAGGATCGAAACCTGAAACGTCGCACCATGACTCTGTCAAATTAAGTTCGCTGCATCGTGCACCGAGCTGTTGAAAGGTCGGACGTTCGGTATTCCGTCCGTCGCCGTTCACATCGATACCGTTTGTTATATTAAATGCTCCGCCGCTTCTAGCCATTACAAATGGACTAAGCGAAATATCCCAAGGTAGTGAGATACTCGCAAAAAGAAAGAAATTATGACGGATATCGTTAGCTGACCTAGAATATTCACCGCTTAGGTCATACGAATATGCCGGAAATGATCCTGCACCGTCCGAATCGCCCTTCGAAAATCCGTAGCGATAATTACCCATCAACATGACACTTGGAAGTATCGGCGTTCGGAAGTTCACAACGAACTGATTCTGACGCGATGTTCCGGTCGATTCATATTGATTGATATCACCCTCGTCCGGATCCGGACGAAAGCCGTCCACACAGTTGATCAGATCGACGCATACCGGAGCATTAATATTTCGCGTACGCAAAATATTGTTCGTCTGTGCCGTTATAAAGAAAGCCGAAATAGTCGAATTTCGCGGCAATGCACGTTCGACACCGATCATTCCCTGATAGGTTACAGGTGATTTTATATCCGGTGAAACAAGCTGGATCGTGTTCGATTGCGGCAAAACAGCCAAGATCTGTTCTGCTGTCGGAACGTTCGTTACACCACTCTGGGTAAACACTGCCTGTTGAAGCAGAGTGATCGCCGCCGCCTGTCGGACCGGATCAGGATCATTCGCGTTTACGACCAAATTAAGCTGCCCATCTCCGCCAAATCTTAAAGCATTCAGTGTCAAGTTTTCGCTAAATCGATCATAGAACATACCAAATCCGCCGCGAACGACCGTTTTAGATTTTCCCGAAGCCGCTCCGGGCGAATATGCAAAAGAGAATCGCGGTGCGAAGTTCAGGTTATCGCTGATGTTCGTTTGATTCTCGTAACGCAAACCGAAACTCATCGTCAAGCCAGGATTTATGCGCCAATCGTCTGTCGCAAAGATCCCGTAATGCACACGCGAAACGCTCTGCTGCGGTTCGCCGGTCGTTATCGAGAATTGCGTCGGAAAATATCGTTCATCCGGATTGCCCAACAGCCGTCCTCGATATTGATCCAGTGGAGCAACCGCCGTTGAAATGACCGTACAGCCCGGTTCGATCGGTGAACAGCCTTCTGGGCTTGTTAAAGCCTGAACACCATTGAATTGAAACGTACCGCCCAAATTATTTTCCGATCTGTCGGTTATATAAACGCCTTCGGCTTGAATACCGAATTTGACCGAGTGCTGCATACTCCCGCCGAACGATGTCGACGTATAGTTCTGCAGTTCCCATTGTTTCTCTTTATCAAAACTGTTGCCGACCTGTGAACCGCCTGATGTAAACGATTCGGCAACGTTTATGGTCGGAATGGAATTGTTCCCGTTCTGTTTGCTTTTGTTCCATTCGAATTCGAATCTGGTCTCGTTTACCGTCGTCGGATTTAGGATCGCTGTTTCGGTAATTCTGAAATCATGATTTACGCCCGATGAATCATACCCGCGTTCCGGTAGCGAGCTGCCTCCGATGCCTTGATTTTCATTGGTGCGGTTCGAAAAATTGTAGCGAAAAACAAGCGTATTGTTCTGGTTTATCGCATAATCGATACGCGGACTGATGTTCAATCGCTTGGTCGGAGTTTGAAATTCCTGTTGAAACGGCAGTGGATTTAATGCCGGATCAAGAATTATTGCGTTTACGATCGAGTTCGTGTCTTCCGTTCGCTGGTTTACCGAAAGAAAAAATGACGATTTACCTTTCTGAAGCGGGCCGGAAACATTGCCGCCGAAGGCCCGCATTTGGCTCGACGCTTTATTCATCGAAAAAGGGTTTCGCGAGTTCAAGCTTTCGTCATTGAACCTTCCATCAAAAGAACCGCGGAATTTATCCGTTCCCGGCCTTGTCAATATCTCGATCCTTCCAAATCCCAATCGGTCGTATTCGGCTGAAAAAGGATTATTATTTATACGCACTTCACGTATAGATTCCTTTGGCGGAAGCTCACCGCCGGTAAAACCGTCGATATATATTTGTCCCCCGTTCGGACCGGCCGCAGGTCCGGCAAGTGCCTGAAGAGCCTGTTCCAATGCATCCGGATCATCCGGAAGCGCATCTAGTTCTTTTTCGCTCAGAACTGTTGCACCGGCATTATTATTAGGATCGGTCGAAACGCCTTCGTTATTGACCTCAACCTCGGCAGCGACCTCCTCGACCGAAAGCGGAATATTAAGCGTTTCGCGTTTGCCTGCAGCGATCTCAACGTCAGGATTATCATAAACGGCAAAGCTTTCCGCCGTTACGCTAACCGAATATTTTCCCGGTGCAAGTCCGACAACTGTAAATTCACCGCTCGAATTGGTTGTTACGGTTTTTTCTGTCTGATCCGCCGAAGTTACTTTGACGGTCGCACCAACGATAACCGATCCGAATGAATCGACCACCTGTCCGGCCAAACTGCCGTTCTGCTGTCCGTATGCCGGCAATGCCATCGCAAATGCCAGCAGTATAAAAGTTAATAAGGGCTTTAATGTTTTCATTGTGAGTCCACTCTCTATTATTTGTACGTATAAATTCCGGCAATACCGCCGAATATAATTATTATTGAGAAATATCCGTTCCATCTAGTCCGGGAACGGTGAATCCGCCGTCAACGGCCCGTCCATTGCGTCTGCCGCCGGTCGCCTGAGCAACGCGGATGAAAGGTTCGACGCCAGCGAGAAACTTGATCGCCGTAATACGTGCGTCGTTATCGGTCTTGGTGCTGGAAACGGCTATCATTTCGCCGGGCTTCAGATCAGCGGCTGTAATAGTTGGAAATTGTTCGATCATATCGTCAATGCCGCCTGGCCCGCGTTGACCGCCTTGCTGGCCGCCTGCTCCTTCGGTTCTCGGCGAGCGTTCACCACCGTTGTTTCCACCCGCGGCAGCACCGCCGGGACGTGAGCCGCTGACACCCATTGTTTGAGCCGCAGCTAAACGCTGTGCCATTTCTTCCGGAAACCGCTTCATCATCGATGCGGAACTAAGATCGACGGTCACATCCGTTTTTGTTTGAAAGTCTGTGATAACGACCTCATTTTTCGCTGCATCGACACTTTTAACCGTACCGGCAACCGTTCGAAAAGCCCCTGTCAGGATCGTCTCAGCAGCAAAAGCAGTTCCGTCGGCGTTCTTATCGCCCAACGCTCGAAGCATATCGCCTTCTTTTATCTGACCGAGCGAACCCGCGACAGCGTCGCTGAATTTCACCGAATTTGGAGCGTATCGTAAGAACTTCGCATCGGATTTCGGCGTGAGTACAACTTTGGTTGTCGAAGAGATACCGCGGACATCGATCGAAACCGTTCCGGCAGCCGCGTCAACGGCAGTTACTTTGCCGGATATTCCGCGAGTACTCCATTCCGCTGCTTCTTTTGCGTTGCGTTCGGCGATGTCTGATTTTGACATCAGATAAACTGCTCTGGCCGGGATCTCGTTGCCGCTGCTCGAAAGAACGCCGGTGACTAGGAGTTTGTCGCCTGTCTTTATATCCGCGAGTGTTGCATCAGTTGCCGTTTTCAAGCTCGGTTTTTCCGCATCGACACGCTTATAAATGGTTGCTTCAGTTAGGTTTACGTTAAGCATTCCGGCTTTGGTCGAAAGAACGATCTTGTCCGAATTTACCGAAACAACGTCGCCCGGAATGGTCGATGGTTTTAATACCGGATCTTGTGCCAAAACTGCGGCTGATGAGACCGCGATAAACATGATCGATAAAAAATATCGCAACACCGGTATATCCGCTTTTTTTTGTAATGAAAAAATCTTATTCATAATTCAATTATTAATTAATTCGACCTACTTTCTTATTTAACGCAAAATTAGGCACTAAGTTGCCTTCATTGTAGTTTAAGACGCAAACTGCACCGCAATAGTTCACCGTTTTATGTAAAGTTTTGTAAAACTTGAAGATAGGGCTAATCGGAGCTCCATCGCGCCGGCGTCCTCGCAGTAAGGACAAGGCCGACGCCTGAAATGAATAGACTCAAAACACCGACCGTCCAAAGATATGGAACGGAAAGAATAACAGCCCAGATCAGAACTCCCGAAAGTATCGCAATGGCTTCTGAATGCAGACCTTCGCAAAAAAATTGTTTTATTACATATTTGCCGACCAGCACATGAAGAGTAACGCGGCCGACAACATAGGCCAACATCAACAGCAGAAACGCCATCAGACCGACAATGCCGCCCAGATAATTCGGCAAATACCCAATACCCGCCGCAACGCCGAAAACAACAGCTGCCATCGCAAAGGTTCCGATCAGTACTATCTTTAATGAGGATAATTTCAGTCTTGCGACCGCTCGGCTGATGCCGCCAGGGGCGATGGTCGTCAATCCGATCGAGATCAAGAACCAAAATAATATGGACAAAAGACGCTGAGCAATATATGCTCCGGTCAATGCAGGTGTAAAAATGCTGGAAGGATCTCGTGAAAATTCTCGTATCTCATCCTCGAAAATACCGAGCATCACCGTTTCTTTCCCTTCGTTCCGAAGCGGATGATCTATCTCCGGCTTATAAGAACCGCCGATAACGATAATGTCTCCACCGATAAATGCTTCCTTTTTCTGAGTTATCGAACCGCCTATCGCGCACACATCGCCTTCGACACTGCCGTTGATCACAACATCTCCGCCAACGACAAAAACGCCTTTCGCTCGTTTATTGATGACGACCTTTTTACCGAATGCTATAACATCCGTTTCAGGAGCGTCATCGACATGCATTTCATCACCTTCCATATGGATCTCCGGTGATGGAGCCATTGCCGAAACTGTCGTCTGGAACATCAAAAAAACGAGAGCAAAGAAAAAGAACACCTTCGTGCCGTAATGCAGATATTTTATTGAATTGTGATTGTGTGATCGCGGCATCGAAATATTATCTGGAACGCCGTGTCTTTGGTATCAGGCGGATGCAGACATAAACAGAGAGTGCAAAAACAGCCGCCGCCAAATAAATGAACAGCGGCGAACCAACAGAAGATGCCGCCGCGAACGAACGCAGCACAACACCCGATGAAACAGCCGCCATATGAAATACGTTCGCCGCGAGATCGGCAAGCACCGATGCAGTTTCGGCGATCTTTGTAAAGATACCAAGCGATTCGGCTCCGACGGCAAATATCGATACCATCAGAATGATCGAGCAGATCCATACCGCCAGCGAGCGTTCGTGCGGATCGCGCAAACCTGAAACATTACTTTCTGCGTTGACCAAGATAGTTCTCGTAAAATTTACCGGTATGGCTATCGTGTCTTTTGATTCGAGCGTGGCTTCGACCGCGGACAGAAATAACTTTTGATGGTTCATTTCGGCTCGGCAATCTTCGCAGACAGCGAGATGGCGTTCGAATGCAGCTTCATTATCGGGCGAAAGTTCGCCGTCAATGAATGCTGATATATCGTCCGCGACGCATGCCTCGGCAAATTTGCTGGTATGTGAGGTCATCTGATCAAAAACCGCCTCTAAATGGATCTGCCGTAATACGGCAAAACCAAATGCTCATATTCAAACTCGATATAAGATAAGACCGTTTTAGAATCCTGTAAAGCCTCGTTCGATGAAGATATTCCGCATCAATTCGCGTGCTCTGAAAAGTCGATTCTTGACAGTTCCGAGCGGCAAGCCCGTTATGTCAGCGATCTCATCATAGCTTAGGTCACGGGAATGACGTAAAACTATCAGTTCCCTGTAACCTTGCGGCAAACATTTTACGACCGCGTCGATCTCTGTTCGCCACTCGCTTCGCTCTCGGTCATCTTCCGGTGTCGGAAGCGGACTTTCGAGCTGGAGTTGATACGCGCCTTCTTCGTTCTCGGTTTCAATACTTTGCGTTAAAAACGAATTTCTACGGATATGATCAATTGCGGCATTGTGGGCGATCCGATACAGCCATGTGGAAAACTTGTATTCGGACCGATAGCGGTTGAGCGAATTATAAACTTTAATGAAAACTTCCTGCGAAACATCAAGCGCCGAATCATAATCATTCAGCATACGAAAAACATAACCAACGATCGGCCGCTGATAGCGTTTAACAAGTTCCTCAAAACCGTCTTCACGACCGTTCAATACAAATTCGATCAGTTGAGTGTCAGGGATGCTTTGTGTTGTTTCCATTTATTTCGTTATAAATACTCGATCGTTATAACGAAATTGTTGACTACATAAGGAAACGGCGCAACGAAAATGTTACGAACGGCATTAAATCCGTGATGAACCGTTCATAAAGATAATTTATTGCCAGGCTAGGGCAGCCAATCCGGCCGGACCGGCAAGGTCATTGAAATTAAGGCTGCCGACCGGAACATTAAGGCCGATGTCTTCAGGCTTTAATATTTGAAGGGTTTTTCCGAGCGATTCGTTTGATATTTCGCGTATTCTGGACGGTGCAAGATCGGCTCCGACAAGCAGGATATTTTCAAGCAGCGAAACACCTTCGTTCGAATAACGGTCGTTGTAGAACATCAATAAGCGGTATATCTCGTCTTCACGCTCGCTAATTGTGCAGGTAACGGAACGAACGACCGCCGGAATGCCGTTGCGAAGAAGCAGTGCGACAAATCCGTCGTGCTGCGAACTGATAAGAAGCGAATCGGCCTGAGTTGCATTTCCGATCAGCCAGTTAGCTTCGCCAACGGATCTCGGCAAGATCAAACCGGTCTTCCAGCCGTAGCTTTCAAAAATGGTTTCGTATTCGTCCAAAACCGCCAGCGCGACGGCAGATGCGAAATATCTTGAGCGTCCGTCGGCATCAGGTTCGATCTTATAGCGTGAGATGCGTAGTTGCGAAGCCGGTGCTCCAAAACTTTGTTCGGCTTTCCAATCTAGGATATCTTCCAGCTCCTTACCGCTTGGCGAACCCGAATCCAGCGTTAAAATCGCCGAACGAGCTGTTCCGCTGGCAAGCGAGACCGACCATCTTTTTTTATCCGCAAGTCCCGACGTTTCGATCGCTTCCTCAAGCAGAACACGAAACTCGGCGGTGTTCGATATATTACGGCTGGTAAAGCTCGGTTCGATCAAACCTTCGGGCAGTTCGATGCTGGCGGCCTGTTTTATGCCGAACCGTCCGCGGCCTTCCTTTTGCAAAGCAAGTGCGGTAATGCGTTCTTTTTCGATTCCCAAGGCTGACGCCGGAAAGCTCGGTTCGGTTAAAGCAGATAACATTTTACTAATAATCCTTGTATGGTTTGTCCTGGCTGTCGCGGCCGTCAGATGTGCTTTTAACGTCGATCAAGCCTTGCCCGCCGTCCGGCGACATCGCGTCATCACCCATTATAGATTCCCATTCCGTCGTTTCGGTGATCGGATCGACCGGTATTTCATGCAGATATTTTGCCTCGACAAGATCTTCGAGCGATTGCGGCAATTTTCCTTTATCCGACGCATATTGATCGATCAGTTTTCGCATTTGCCAAAGATTCTCTTTCAGAACGGTTTCGCGTGCCTGCTGCACGGTTCGCTGATATGTCGGTATCGCAACGGACAGCAATATGATAATGATGAACATCGCGATCATCAGTTCAAGCAGCGAAAAGCCGCCGTTCGAAAGACGGCGTGCCGCAAAAGCCTTTAACTGCAATTTTTTACCAATCACTATATTTCTCACCGTTCATCGCTTCCTCGTCCGAGGCAGACGAAACATCGAATACATTTATACTATCCCAGCTTTGGTCGTCCTGATCTTGATACGATGACCTAAGTTTCCAATCTGATTCACCGGTCATCGGATCGATCGGCAATTCGCGCAGATAAACTTTCGTCACTTCGTCGGTTGCCGAATTTATCTCTGTCGCCTGCCGCGTGTCGTCACCAAGTCCGCCGCCGCCCGTCGCGTTCACGCCGCGAGCCTTTACCTTTACGCCTTCGACCAGCACATCGAGGCTCGGCGGAAAGCGGTCGAGATTATCTGTTTCAAAGATCGTGCAGTCGTTTATTACCACACGGCTTCGCGGATCCGGCGGAGCATTCGTTCCGCCGCGTGGATCGGCCGGATTTCCGGTCGTCACGGCTCCTTGCGGACAAGAACCCATGGCATCGCGTTTGAATTCATCGATCGCGTTACGCATCATCCGAAGTTCTTCACGAAGCTTCAGTTCTTTCTGGCGTTTTACGGCATTTTGCGTAAGCGGGATCGTGCCCATCACAAGAATCGCCAAAACGGTCAGCGTAATGATCAGCTCAAGCAGCGTGAAGCCGTCGTTTCCGCGAAGTCTGATCTCTCTTTTAATTCGTTCGATCATCAATAATCGATCCTGAAATTTCGGCCGTCGGTCGTCAAAACATTCAATACGTCTTTTTCAAAACGGATATTCGGCGTGCCGTCCGTCAAAGCTTCGATCTCGATATATGCCAGCACACCCGCGGACTGAGCTTCCCCGGCCGGTGTTGAAAGCGAAACATACATCATTCCATTCTGGTTAAGGAATGGCTGGGCGATCGTGTTAGCCAAACTCGCACCAAAAACATCACCGAACGAAACCGAACGCACGGCAACTTTCCGTTCGTCGAATTTAAGCCCTACAACGGCCGAACGGAATGGAGCGGAGCCGGCGACATTCAGAGCGATCTTCATTTTCTCGCCTTTCAGCATACGCGGCATCGTTCCCGCGAACGAGATCTTCGCAGCCGGATCGACCGGAGTGTCCGAAATAGGCTGAACAGCCGGTTCGGCACGCGGTACAAACCCGTTCATCGAAGTATCGGACGTTTTGCCGATATCGAGCGTGCGAACCGATGTATCGATCGGCCTTAAATTCAAAGCTTCGGCCGCACTCTTTGTCGGGCCTTCTTCTAATCTAGCCGTCGTGTTCTCAACCGATGTGGCCGTCAAACCAGCATTCGCATCCGCATTCCTGGTATATTCAGGTGCATCGGCTGCCCGATCCGGCAACTGAACGACCGTGTTTTTCGGCAATTTACGCAGCGAAGCTATATATTCCTCGCGATCTTCCTGCTTGATCATGGCTTCGAGCGATCCGCCGGTCGGCGTTGCGATACTACCGGTCGAACGTTCGACCTCGTCTTCCGGCAAAATGGCCGGAGCACGAATAACGCGCGGCGTAATGGCGATAACGATGTCCACTTGACGATTATCTCTTGTCGGAGCTGTAAATAAACGGCCGATAAATGGTATCAGACCCAAAAGCGGCAAACCTTCTCGTCCGTTGCTTTCAACATTTTGGGCAACGCTTGCGAGAAGCAGTGTTTTATTATTTTGCACACGAGCCGTGCCCTTGATCGTTCGTTCGGTAAAGATCGGATTATCGGCCGTGCCGCCGGCAGCGACATCCTTTGATTCGATCTCCATCGCGACCTGAACATCTTGATTCGGAAATACGATCGGCTTAAATTTAAGCGTTAAACCGACCTGTTCATAGTTGATGACATCGCCGACAAAATTGTTGTTATTCGTGCCGCCGGTGTTGCCGACCGGTGCGAACGAAGCCGTCCTGACCGGAACACGCTGGCCGATACGGGCCGAAGAATCTTCGTTGTTAAATGCGTGTATCTGTGTCGATGCCAAAAGTTTGGTGTTGGCCTTGCGTTGGAATGCACTAAATTGGCTGATCGGCAGGCCAAGCGCGATGCTGGCGATATCGATACCGCCGAAAGGCATGTTGCCCGTTATCGGCTGTGTTGAACCTTGGGTCAAGATCGGCAGGCCAAAGCCGCCTAAATTGCTCAGTTGAGCCTGGGTTCCAAGCTGATTACCAAGCGCTAGAAGGTCCGTTTTATTAACTTCGTAGATCGCGACATCCATCACGACCTCTGCTCTGTCCTTATCGAGCGATGATATAAGTTTGCCGATAAGCTGAACGTTCTCGACCGTATCGCGAACGGTTATGCTGTTCGTCGGTTCATCGACAAGCACGATCGTTTGGCTGCGTCCCGGCTGTGCGGGAATTGCCGTCTGCACGGTTTTCGCTACTTCTTTCGGATCGGCATTAGCCAAGTAAAATGTACGCAGAACAAGCTGCTGTAGATTGATGCGGCGAAGTCCGCTGGCTACGAGTATAGTTCGCGGGCCGACCTTTTGAAAGAAGAGATTTTCCTGCAGAAAAATATAATCCAAGGCTTTGGCGGCAGTAACATTCTTAAGTTCTATGAAAACCTTTCGCCCGTCAATCTTTGTTTCCGAATCGAAAAGTACATTTAGCTCAAGGCTTGTCGCCAGATCACGGATCAAAGTCTTCAGATCGGTTCCCGCCGGAAATACCACATCACGGTAAACCTCCATTTTTTGCGGAACCTGAATATCTTCCGGTTTAGCCTGCGAACCATAAGACGTTTTTACCAATTTCACATCATCGCCCGAAACTGCGTCCGGATCGGTGCCTTCCTGAACGGCCTTTTGCAGGCGAACCATTCTTGCCATTTCCGACCGCGCCAACTCGTTGACCGGATCGAATGAAAACGCCTTGCGATAAGCTACATACGCGCCCTGATAATCTTTTTCTTCGGCGAGTGTATTGCCTTTTCTCATGAACATTTGTGAGGCATTGAACAAAGCCCTGCGCAAATGCAGTTTGTATTCCGGATTCTTCGGATTTTCTGTGACCGCAAGAGCAAATGCTTCCGCAGCTTTGTCCCATTCTTCCGCCGTTTCGTGCTTCATTCCCTGTTTGAAATATTTTTTACCGTCACCGGCGGCAAAAACCGCGGCCGGCGAAAGCATCGCAAATATAAGAAACAAGGTAATGGAAAACCTCAGATAGGATTTTTTGTTCATAATTGATTGGTCTCTAATGTTTTTTTGGTACGGCTCCGAAGTTATACACGCACTTCACTTAACAAAGTTCCATAAATACATTGTGCAATATTTCGGCCGGGTTCAGTGCCGCATTAATTTTCGTTCGAAACGCTGAAAAATGCAAATAAAATAGGCATTTTAACTTGTCGCTGCATTAGCGGCCCGATCGGTCATTTTTAATAACGCCCGGCGGCTCAGATACGACACGACTATTATCATCAAGATCGAGGCCGCGATACCGAGCCCGATAACCCAAGTTTGTGTACTGCCTTCGAGCGACAATACTGAAAGTCCGGCTCCTGTGAACACCATCGCGGCCGAACGCGGCAGCATTCCGAAAATCGTCCCGATCAAAAAAGAAAACGATGAAACCCTCGCCGAAGCCAATAAAAAATTGGTAAATGCAAATGGCATTATGATCGAAGCTCTGATCAGAAAAATAACAATGCTTGCCCGCAATTGGTCGTCATGGACGAGTTCGTCGTAGATCGCCTGCGCTTTTGGGTATTTTTCCGCTATATCAGGAAGGTGAGTTCCTGTGATCTTTTTATGGATAAGAAATGAAATATATGCAGCACCGGTAATGCCGATCATCAGCAAGAACAGCCCGAATGCAAAACCGAACGACCAGCCGCCCAAAATGCCGATCAAATTTGTCGGAATAAGCGCTAACCCACAAAAAGCCATCACACCGACAGCAAACCCGACCGAGCCTATCTGCCAATTTTCACGCAGCCAAATACCTAATGGATACCCGACCAGAACCAATACAAAACTGCCGAGCATCGGCAAAAATGTCGTTATCAATGCAAGCGGTGTCAGCTTTCCGAATTCGCGCAGTTTAGATCTGATCTTGTTGATTAATGACATTATTATTTGATCAGACTGCGTCGAAGATAATTAAGCGCCGCTTCGCTCGCACGCCAGCGAACCAGATCACGTTCTCCGGGCAGATTTAATTTTATCGAACTCGTTCCGTTTTCATCGGCCATGCCGATATAAACGGTTCCAACCGGCTTTTCATCGGTTCCGCCGCCAGGCCCGGCAATTCCGGTTACAGAGATTGCATGATCGGCACCGGAAAATCTACGCATTCCCGCGGCCATTTCCTTGGCAGTTTCGCTGCTGACAGCTCCGTGGTTTTCAAGCGTCACGGCCGAAACACCAAGCATTCTCATCTTAGCTTCGTTTGAATATGTAACCGCTCCCTCCATAAAATATCTTGACGATCCGGCAACGCTCGTCAGTCTTGAAGCGATCATACCGCCGGTGCAGCTTTCCGCAAATGCGACCGTTTTATGTTGTTCGGCGAGAAGTTTCCCGACAACTTCTTCCATACTTTCGCCGTTCAGCGAATAAACGGCCAAGCCTAATTTTTCGGCAACCTTTTCGGCGATCTCATCCAGAACGGCATTTGCTTTGTCCTCATTTTCCGAATGAGCGATGAGATGAAGTTCGATACCTTTATTTGTAAAAAGTATCGACGTATTCACATTTTCGTTCTCGTACGGCCGATAAATAGGCGAAACCGCTTCGTCAACCGCAGATTCGCCCATGCCGGTTATACAGATAACACGTTTACGAACAAGTTTATTTCCCGAATGTTTTTGCAGGTTCGGCAGAACATGATCGCTAAACATCGGCCGCATCTCGCGCGGCGGCCCAGGCAGAACCACCAGAAATGTCCCATCGGTTTCGAGCATCATCCCGACCGCCGAACCATTCGGATTCGGCAGTATAGCCGAACCTTCGATCGTATAAGCCTGTCGTTTGTTGATCTCCGGCATTTCATAGCCATAACCGCGAAAACGCACCCGCAAAGCATCTTCGAGATGTTTGTGATAAATCAGTTCGCGGCCCGCAGCTTTTGCCGAGACCTGCCGTGTAATGTCGTCTTCGGTCGGCCCAAGCCCACCGGTCGTTATTACCAAAAACGAACGCTTCAACGCGTCCGCAATGACCTCTTCGAGCCGCGCGGCATCATCGCCGACGATCGTTTTCAGCATTACCTCAATACCGATCTCGTTCAGCTTTTCGGTCAACCAAAGACTGTTCGTATCGATCTTCTCCGGCGTCAATAGTTCTGAGCCGACCGCGATGATCTCCGCATAATGCATAAAAGTTTCTAAGCAAACAGGTCAGTCCGCAAAACTCCCCTCTCGCCGAAGAAGGGCGGACGCCGCAAAACTCCCCTCCTGGCCAGGAGGGGTGGATGCCGCTTCGGCGGACGGGGTGGTGGGAAAACTGCCCACTGTTCTTTCGTGCGACCAGTGTTTTTTCGTGGTTATCTTAACAATTCTTGCACGTTGTCAATAAAGTTAATTTGAACCGCGAATCACACGAAAGACGCGAAACAATGCCACCGAAAGTTCACAAGCACAATACGGACTCCGGAATTTCCCCAAAGAATCAATTACGAATTGCGAATGTCAAATTGCGAATGACGACCAATCGAAAATCACAAACTCCCGGACCCCAGCTACTCACCCGCCGACATTCCTTAAGTTCTTCTTCGCTCTTCCCGTTCTGTGGTTTCTTTTGGCCAGAAGCAAAGGAATTTATGCAACTGAAAACCCGGCCTGATCGCCGTTTGGTGCCTTTTGTGACTTTCGTGGTTCAATTTTATTTTTAACCACAAAAACACTCAACGCACAAATATTTTGCAGAAAACCGCACAATGAAAATACATCAAAAGAAATTTGCAAAATGAAATCAGTCCAGATTTAGATACTTTATCGGATTAGCATTACCCGGTTTGAAATATTTCTCGACCGATTTGTTCTTATATTTGTCTCTTATCGCGGCGTGCGCGATGTTCCCTATAAATTCATACCTCTTTATATCGTGATTTGGTTCTTCGTTTCCAAAAAGGTCATTATCATAACGAACACTCATTGTCCGGCCGGCCTCATACCAATCCAAAATTTCATACACCTCTTGAACCACGCCCTCATAAACCGCAAATGCATATTTCGCTAACCTTGCTCTTTCCGGATCTAGCCTCCAGCGACCGCGCGTGTAGTCGTACAACTCAATCGGTGTCATCGAATATCGGAATGCCCGATTAATCCGAATGAGGATCGCAGGTTCTATTATTTCAACCTTTTGTTTATCGTATGTTGCGTTGATCTGCTCTATAGACATCCTTCCAAAAAGAGCGCTTCGATAGCCGTGTTGTTTGTTGGTAAGGTTTTCTATTCCGATGAGGTCGATTATTGCTGACTCGATCTTTAATGCAGCTTCTTCGTCGTCTAACCCGTGGATCAGTATTTCCACATTGGGCTCAAGTCCTTGACTCCGAATTTCTCTGATACGTTCGCACTTCTCTGATTCTGAATCGTCGTCAAGGTGCGAAAATACACGATTACCCTTACCTTTACCGATATAAAAGGGATCTCCTTTGATCGGGTGTGAATACAGGTAGACGTAATTCTTCAACTCTCTAATAACTGCTGGTGAGAAATCTCTCTTTGAATTAATCATTTCACTCTTTCACTCTTTCACTCTTTCACTTTTTCACTTTTTCACGTTTTCACTCTTTCACTTTACTTATAGATCTCCACCACCGGTTTTCCGTCCTTGTCAATATATCCGCGGTACATTCCTTCGGAGTTGAACGAGATGCCGATATTGCCGAATTTGTCCATTGCTATAACGCCGCCGTCGCCGCCAAGGTTCTGCAGTTTCTTTTGGATCACCTCATCGGCCGCGTTCTGAACCGGCAATGCTCGATATTCCATCAAAGCCGAAATATCGCGTGCGACGCTGAGCCGTATAAAGAATTCGCCCCAACCCGTTGCGCTGACCGCGCATGTATTGTTATTCGCATAAGTTCCGGCTCCGATGATCGGCGAATCTCCGATGCGTCCCCAGCGTTTGTTCGTCATTCCGCCGGTTGATGTTCCGGCCGCCAGATCGCCGTCCTTATCCAAAGCAACGGCGCCTACCGTGCCAAAACGGTTCGTATCGAGATCTGCCGTGCGGATCGCGCCTGATGTCTTTGGTTTTGGTTCTTTTTCTTCTTTTAATATTTTTTGAAGCGAATCGTAGCGTTCCTGCGTAAAGAAATATTTCGAATCGACTATGTCCAGCTTTTGCTCTTTAGCAAACTCTTCGGCTCCGGAACCGTAAAGCATTACATGAGGCGATCTTTCCATTATCGCCCGTGCAAGCGATATCGGATTTTTAACATGCTCAAGGCCCGCAGCCGCTCCGGCCGCAAGCGTTTTGCCGTTCATTATTGAGGTGTCCAGCGAATTTTTGCCGTCGTGCGTAAAAACAGCGCCTTTTCCCGCATTAAAAAGCGGCGAATCTTCGAGAATTCGGATCGCGATCTCAACCGCATCTACGCTCGTCTTTCCGGCCTGCAAAGCTTTGTAACCGGCCATCAAAGCCTCTTCCATCTTCGCCCGATACTGTTTCTCACGCTCCGGCGAAAGCGAACCGCGTTTGATAACACCAGCGCCGCCGTGGATCACCATCCCAAGCCGTGGATTCTGCGGTCCTTGAAGCTGTTTCAGTTCGGGCTTTGATGCTTTTTGAGCGATCGTCTGCATCGGCGCGATCGCCGAAAGAATAAAAAACAAAGCCACCGTCAAAATTTTCTTGATCTTCATTTAATTATCTTCCTTTGCCAATTCATCGCGGACTTTCTTCATATCTTCCCAGACCTCGCGTTTTTTGTGCGGATCGCGCAATAGATACGCCGGGTGAAATGTCGGCATAACTTTCACACCAAAATAGTCGTGAAAATTTCCACGCAGTTGGCCGATCGGTGTTTTTACCTGCAAGAGATTATGCGCCGCCGTCGCGCCCAGAACCACGATAACTTTAGGCTTTATGACATCGATCTCACGCAACAGGAACGGACGACATTGAGCAGTTTCATCGGGCACCGGAGCTCGGTTTCCCGGCGGCCGGCATCGGTTGATATTACCGATAAAAACGTCCTCGCGTTCAATGCCGATGCTTTCGATGATCTTTGTCAAAAGCTTGCCCGCACGTCCAACGAAAGGCACGCCTTGCTCATCCTCATCCGCACCCGGAGCTTCGCCGACGAACATCAATTTTGCCTGAAAATTACCTGTACTGTGAACGATCTGCGTTCGGCCTTCGCACAAAGCACACCGCTTGCAATCGCCGATATCATTGCGAATATCCTGTATCGTCTCAGCCAAACGCGGCATTGCAGATTTTAATATCGACCCATCTTCTTCAGTTTTCGCTTCGACAATTTCTTTAGCTTTCGGCATTTCTATTTTATTCGGAATACTTTCGACCGACCGTCTCTTTAACGAGGGCAAAGCCGAGATCCGCGAAGTACGTTTCGCCGCCTGATCTTTTTTGATCGCAGACATTTCAGATTCGTTCGGCACATATTTCTCTACATTTGCTGGCTCGGACTTTACCGCAGCCGCCGTAAAATTCGGCAGATCGGCATCAATAAACTCTACGCCAAGCTCGCGCATATAAAGGATATATTCCTTAACATCGGCAAAAACCTCGTTGATATTATTAGTTTGATTCACTATTTCGAATTGGCCCGAACTCGTATCTTGATTATTTCATCAAGTATTTTATCAGCCATTTCGCGTTTAGGCATTAGTGGAAGTTCGATATCTTCTTTGCCGCGTACGATGATAGTTCCGGCATTCGTATCGGTGTTAAAACCGGCACCTTTTGCAGTTATGTCATTTGCGACGACGATGTCCAAGCCTTTTTTATCCATCTTCGACCGTGCGTATTTTTTGACATCTGTCGTTTCCGCCGCAAACCCGACAATGATCTGGTCATCGATGCGATCTCGCGAAACATCCGCCAGAATATCCTTCGTTTTCGCGAGTTCCAGATTCATTGTATCCGTCGCATCTTTCTTTATCTTTGTCGCCGCCGCTTTGGCCGGAGCGTAATCAGCGACCGCGGCCGCGCCGATAAAGACCGTCGCATTCTTGAGTTCGGCCATCACGGCGTTATGCATAGCTTCAGCCGTTATCGCCCGAATAATGCTCACGCCGGCCGGTTCATCCGCCGTCGTCGCACCTGCAACAACCGTCACATCCGCACCGCGGTCACGAGCCGCCGCCGCGATCGCAAAACCCATCTTCCCCGATGAATGATTCGATATAAAACGCACCGGATCGATCGCCTCACGCGTCCCGCCGACGGTTATCAGGATCCGTTCGCCCGCAAGGTCGTTTTGAACCGCTGAGGCGCTGAGCCGCGGAGAATCATCATTTTCGCCCTCTCGTCTTTGCGTCTCTGCGGTTAAAAGTGCTAACGCTTGCGACACGATATTCTCTACATCCTCAAGCTTCCCCGTGCCGACCGTTTTGCAGGCAAGCTCACCCGCGACCGGTTTTACAAAATGAACACCATCCTTTTCGAGCCGCTCGATATTTCGCCGAGTCGCGGCGTTTTCCCACATAGAAACGTTCATCGCAGGTGCGATCATAACCGGAGCATTTGCGGCCAGATATGTCGATGACAAAAAATCGTCCGCGATGCCGTTCGCAAATTTTGCGATGATATTCGCCGTCGCCGGCACTATAAGCAGCAGATCGATCTCCTGCGAAAAATTTATATGTGCGATCGGATCCGGATTCTGTGGATCGTAATCATCAACGATAACGTGCTTGTCCGTCAGCGCCCGAAACGTCAGCGGCTGTACGAATTCCGTTGCATGCCTCGTCATCGCAACCGTTACCTCACAAGACAGCTTCTGCAGCGAACGCATAACCTCCACCGCCTTATACGCCGCGATCCCGCCGCTCACGCCCAATCCAATACGAAATTTTTTCATAACATTTCCGGGTAGATAATGGATCGTGGATGGTAGATGATAGCTTTCAGATCTCAGATCAATTATCTTCACAAAGATTTTACTACATCGGCTTCGCTTAGCCACGCCATTTATGGCGTGGTACTATTAATAATGCCTATCCAGCCCGTTCACGGGCTTGTGCAAAAAACTATGAAAACGCTCTCTTCCGAAACCGTTTATAAAGGCAAGGTATTTGACGTGCGGCGTGACCGCGTGGCGGATAGCGGTGTTGAATATGATCGGGATATTGTCGTGCATTCGGGAAGTTGTGTGATAGTTGCGGTTTATCCTGACAACACCGTTGCATTGGTTAGGCAGTACCGGCATGCGGCGCAAATGCATCTGCTCGAACTTCCGGCCGGAACGCTTGAGCCGGATGAGGACGCGCTTGAAGGTGCGAAACGCGAGCTCGAAGAAGAGGTCGGCGTAACGGCAAAAGATTGGAAGAAGCTTTGCGAATTTTACGTTTCGCCGGGATTTTTGACCGAAAAGATGTACGTATATATGGCATCCGATCTGACCGAAACCGCACAAGCCCTCGAAGACGACGAAATATTGACCGTCGAACGCATCCCAATAAAGAACGCTATTCTAATGAGCCAAGAAGGCCAGATCCAGGACGCCAAAACCATCGTCGGCATCATGTTCGCCGACCGAATGCTATCAAACTGATCCGTAGTTCAAGCATGCCGACCCTCTAAATTTTATACATCGTTTCCAACACCTCGAATAGACTTGACGTTTGCAATTGATTTCGATACTCTATCAGTTCGCTTTTTTGCGAATATTTCTATCAGTGTAGGCAATTATGAGTACTTATTTTCCGAGCGGTAAAGGTTTGGCTGAAAATCGTAAATGGGTCGTCGTTGACGCGAGGGGTAAAACCGTCGGGCGTCTTGCGACTGAGGTTGCGCGGATGCTTTCCGGCAAGAACAATCCGGCGTGGACGCCGTTTCTCGACATGGGCGATTACGTCGTAGTAATAAATGCCCGCCACACGGTGTTTACCGGCGCGAAAACAGATCAGAAACTCTATCGCCGCCACACGCTTTATCCGGGCGGACTTCGCGAAACGACCGTCAAGGAAATGTTCGAAAAGAAACCTGAAAAGGTCGTCGAACTCGCCGTAAAAGGCATGCTGCCGAAAACAAAGCTCGGCAAAGCAATGGCCAAAAAGCTGAAAGTTTACGGCGAAGCCGAACACAACCATTCAGCCCAATCACCGGAGAAAATAGAAATTTAACTTTTTTATCGGTAGAGGTTTTACCGACTACCGATCACTGACTACTAAATACTGATTATGGCAGACATTCAATATTACGGCACCGGCCGCAGAAAAACTTCGACAGCACGCGTTTACCTGCGTCCGGGCAGCGGCAACATTTTGGTTAATCGCCGTGAATTCAATTCGTATTTTCCGAACGAAGCATTACAGATGATCATTCGCCAGCCGCTCCGCCTGACGGAAACGGCCGCGAAATTTGACATACTTGTGAACGTAAAAGGCGGCGGAACAGCCGGCCAAGCCGGTGCGGTTCGCCACGGCATTACGCGTGCTTTGATGGAATTTAACGCCGATCTCAGGCCGGCACTCAAAAAAGCAGGACTTGTCACACGCGATCCGCGTCAGAAAGAACGTAAGAAATACGGTCAGAAAGGCGCCCGCGCGAGATTCCAGTTCTCGAAACGATAAAAAGAACGGGTTTTGGTCTTTGGTTTTCATATTTCGAAGACCAATGACCAAAGACCGAAAACCATCGGCAAAATGTATTGGTTCATACAGATCATTTTGCCGAGTACATAAACCAATAACAGTTAGGAGATAAAATTTTGGCTACAGTTACCATGAAAGAACTTCTCGAAGCAGGAGTTCATTTTGGACATCAGGTTCGCCGGTGGAATCCGAAGATGAAAGAATATATCTTTGGCGAACGCAACGGCATTTATATCATCGATCTGCAGAAAACGCAGAAATTGTTCCGCGACGCCTTGAATTTCGTTCAGGAATCGATCTCGGAACGCCCGAATCAAAAGGTTCTTTTTGTCGGAACAAAACGTCAGGCTCAGGACGCCATTAAAGAAGAAGCCGAACGCTGCGGACAGTTCTATGTGAACAACCGTTGGCTCGGCGGTCTTTTGACGAATTACGATACCGTAAAAAAATCGATCAATAAACTAAAAGAGATCGAAACAATGCGTGAGGACGGCCGTTTTGAGATGCTCACCAAAAAAGAGCGTCTAAAACTCGACCGCGAACACGAAGGTTTGATGCGCAACCTCGCCGGGATCAAAGATATGAACGGAAAACCGGACCTTATGTTCATAATCGATGTCCGCAAAGAAGATATCGCCGTTAAAGAAGCGAATCGGCTCGGCATTCCGATCGTTGCGGTAGTCGATACGAACTGCTCTCCGGAAGGCGTCGATCACGTCATTCCCGGAAACGACGATGCCCTGCGTGCTATACGTTTGTTCGCTTCACGCATCGCCGATGCCATTCTCGAAGGCCAACAGGTCGGAACAGAAGGCGGAGTCGCGACTCAGGAAACTGCTGAAACTGCCGGAGAACCGGAAGCGAATGCTGCCGAAGCAATTCAACCGGAAGCAACAGAAGCCGCGGCCGTAGAAACGGCACCGGAAGCACCGCTTGCGGCTGAAACCGTTGAGGAAGTTGCGGCACAGGAACCGTCAGAGGAAGTCGAAAAATCATCAGAAGAAAGCAGCGAAGCATCAGCCAGCTGATCTAATTTTTAATTTTTGAAAGCGCGGCGTTTTTCCTTGTTGGTGAAATTGCCACGCTTTTTTTGTTATCAGATATTTTAATTCATAATAGTTTGGAGTTAGTTATGGCAGAAATTACAGCATCATCAGTAAAATCGATCCGAGAAAAAACGGGTGCCGGCATGGTCGATTGCAAGAACGCACTTGTCGAAACCAATGGCGACGAAGCCGCCGCGATCGAACTTTTACGTAAAAAAGGAATGGCGACGGCCGGTAAAAAAGCAGGCCGCGTTACGGCCGAAGGTGTCGTCGGTTCTTATATTCACATGGGCGGAAAGGTCGGCGTATTGGTAGAGATCAATTGCGAAAGCGATTTCGTCGCACGCGGCGAAGAATTTCAACAGCTCGTAAAGGACGTTGCGATGCACGTTGCAGCTTCCGATCCGCGATTTGCTTCGCGCGAAGAGGTTCCGGCGGAAGAGATCCAAAAAGAACGTGAGATATTGATGGATCAGCTAAAGAACGATCCGAAAAATGCCAATAAACCGGAAGATGTTCTGAACAAGATCATCGAAGGCCGCTTGAATAAATTTTACGAAGACAATGTTCTGGTCGATCAACCGTTCGTTAAAGATCCGAGCAAGACCGTCGGCGAACTTGTCGCGGAAAAGATAGGTTCGATCAAAGAGAACATTACCATCAGACGCTTTACCCGTTATAAAATGGGCGAAGGCATTGAAAAGAAAACGGACGATTTTGCAGCCGAAGTCGCTTCGATGGTAGGTTAAAAACTAGTGGTCAGTTGTCAGTAATTCAAACCTATTCTGACAACTGACAACCTGTAACCGACAATTGAATTATGAAGCCTGCTTATAAACGAATCTTGCTGAAGCTTTCCGGCGAGGCCTTAATGGGAGACCAGGGCTACGGCATTGATACGGTCGTTGCGAAATCGGTTGCCGAAGAGGTCAAAGCGGTTCACGATCTCGGCGTCGAGATATCAATAGTCGTCGGCGGCGGCAACATCTTTCGCGGTGTTTCCAAATCCGCAGGCAATATGGATCGTGGAGCAGCCGATTATATCGGAATGCTCGCAACCGTAATGAATGCTGTCGTTTTGCAGGATGCCTTTGAAAAAGCCGGAATGTACACACGCGTTATGTCCGCGATCGATATACCGCAGCTTGCCGAACCATTCATTCGCCGTCGGGCGATAAGGCATTTGGAAAAAAGCCGTGTGGTTATTTTTGCGGCAGGGACAGGCAATCCTTATTTCACGACAGATTCGGCGGCTGCCCTGCGTGCTCTCGAGATAGAAGCCGATGTCATTTTCAAAGCGACGAAGGTCGACGGCATTTATTCCGCTGATCCGAAGATATTCCTTGATGCCAAAAAATACGACCGCATAACTTATCAGGAAGTTTTGGAAAAGCGTTTGAAGGTGATGGATGCTTCGGCTATCTCGTTGTGTATGGATAATAATTTGCCGATCATGGTCTTTAATATGACGCAGGTCGGCAATATAATGAAAGCGGTCTGCGGCGATCTTTCCGTTGGAACTATTGTAACGGTTGGAGATACGGCCGCCCAAGCATAATATTTTCTTTTGAGGTAAAGATGAGTTTAAATAATGTTTTAAATGATACAAAACCGAAAATGGACGCGGTTGTCGAAGATTTCAAACGAAAACTGTCGAATATTCGCACGGGCCGCGCAACTGTCGGCCTGCTTGACAGCGTAGTCGTGGATTATTACGGAACGCCGACGCCGCTAAGCCAAATGGCTTCGGTCGCCGTGCCCGAACCGCAACTATTGACAGTTCAGCCGTGGGATATTTCTCAGCTCGCGGCAGTTGAAAAAGCGATCACCGCGGCAAACCTCGGCATGAATCCCTCGAACGACGGCAAGCTGATACGGCTTCCCGTTCCCGCATTGAACGAAGACCGCCGCAAACAGCTTGCAAAACAGGCGAACGAGATCGCCGAAGAGCACCGTATTGCCGTCAGAAATGTCCGTCATTCATCAAATGACTCCATCAAAAAACTCGCAAAAGACAAAGAGATATCAGAGGACGACGAACGAAGCGGTTTGGATGATGTGCAAAAACTCACCAATAATTTCATTGCCAAGATCGATGAGCTGGCAAAGAACAAAGAAGCAGAGATCATGAGCGTTTAAACTGTCCTTTACTGAAATTTTTAAGCCTGTCGAGCTAAAACTTGGCAGGCTTTTTTATATAAAATATTTCAAAATTTCCTGGATTCTTGTATATTAAACTTCTCGATAGAAGATTTACCGGTCGTCTTTTACAAAAAATGAAAATTTTATTTAAGATCCTCTTAGGATCTGTAATTATCGGAACATTATTTTTCAACGCTCTTCCCTGTGGTGCTCCTTCTTTATATCCGTTGTTCTCTTACACAAGAGCTCCCGAAAATCCCTACGAGAATTTTGCCGCAGGACGCATCGGCATTGTAAAGCCTACGTTAAAACGGTCGGTTCTCTTTGCGGCATTCAGATATATAAATGGCGGCAGTTTCAGCGCAGACGAACAAAAGGCTCTTGTCGAAGTTTGGAACGCGGATTTCAACAACAAGGACTTTCGCGACGTTTCGATCGACGATGCCGTAAAGCTTTGGGTCGCCAAACGAAAAGATGTGATGGCCGATGAAAAAAAACTCCCGGAGATCTATGTTCAAAGAGAATATGACGGATATAGTTTTTTTCCGAACTGTACTCGAAGTTCATTTGAAACCGCAGTGCAGACGCTTAATGACCGCATCGCATCCAACAGCACGAACGATAAAAATGTAAAGAATTGGGTTGAAGCACAGGACGCTGTTTTTCAAAACTGTGCGAGCGGAGAGATCGTTCCTTCCGATGCTCCGGCAGGTTCGCCGGACTGGCTGATAAAAGACCGCAATTATCAACAAGCGGCCGCGGCTTTCTATGCATTGAAATACGATGAGGCAAAAAGCCGTTTCCTGTCGATCTCAGAGGACAGTGATTCACCTTGGCAGGACATCGCGGCATATTTGGTCGCGCGGACACTGATCCGTCAGGCAAGCCTCACAAGTAACAAGAACAGCTCGGACGATCTTTATAAAGAAGCCGAAACACGGCTCGCCGTATTTGCCTCGCATACCAATAAATACAGCGAATCTGTCGAAGGAATGCGGTCTCTGATCGCCTATCGTGTGCGGCCGCAGGAGCGCGTTCAGGAACTCGCACAACTCCTTTCTTATCAAGGTTCAGGTAACGAATTACGTCAGCGACTGATCGATTATACTTGGCTGCTTGATAAATTCGAATCCGAAACTCTCGAAGCTGTCGATAAAGAAAAAAAGAAAAATTCGAATACAAATTCGGAGCAGGCATCGAATGATACCGACAGTGATGACGATTCGGATCCGAATAAGCTTTTGCTATATGTTTGGTCCGAAGAAAATTCGGAAAGCATAAAATTCAACATACCGGCAAATTCAAGCGATGACGATGCGATATCCGCAGCGGAAACGGCGGCCGGCAAAAAGCTTTCGGAAAAGGATAAAGAGGCAGTGCGCGAAGCCAGAAAAAACGCTTACGCGGACCGTTTTTCGAAAGGTCGAAGCACGGGTTATGAAAATAGTTATTACGGCAGCGAAACGACATCGCTATCAATATTGCCGCAATACCTTCGCTTGAACGAACTGTCTGACTGGCTGTTCACATATCAGCTTACCGATCAGGAATCTTACCTTCACGCATTGAACAAATACCGGTCATCGCGTTCAGATCTATGGCTGATGACAGCCATTATCAAGTCAAAGAAGAGTTCCGCTAATGTCGCCGAATTGATCGAAGGTGCTGAAAGATTGAGCAGCAGTTCGGCGGCATATCCGACCGTCGCTTATTACCTGGCAAAGATCTACATCGAAAACGGTGAAACGGATAAAGCCCGAACACTACTCGACGGTATTCTTAGATCGACCGGCGATCTGCCAATTTCTACCGTAAATGAATTTATGGAGCTGCGGCAAACAATAAATTCGTCAATGGATGAATATCTGCGTTATTCGCTGCGAAAGCCTTTTGCTTTTGATTACGATTATATTTCCGGATCGATCGACCAGATCATCGCCGAACAAAAATCATATTACAGCGCTCAATACGATGGGCCGGATCGGGCTCGGTTCGAGGCAAATGTCGATGAATCTTTCGCAGCCGAAAAACTTTGGCAAGATCGGCTTTTTATTAGTGAAAGAACAATAGCGGAAATAAATCATAATTTTCCGACCTCTCTGCTGGTAGATCTTCGCGGATCGGAAGTGCTTCCTGATTATCTGAAACAAAAGATAGCTTTCGCGGCTTTTACTCGCTCGGTGCTTTTGGACGATCCGGCTTTGATCAAACGTTCGGCTCCTGACGTTATCGCGGCAATGCCCGAACTCAAGGCTAAGATCGAGCCGATCTTGAATGCTCCGGCCGCTGCGGCCCGTCGAAATGAGATACTTTATTTTCTCATCACAGATCCAATGTTCAGCCCGTATCTGGACAGCGGCATCGGAAAGGTCAAAAACGAATATGAGGAATACGGTGAACTGAATTGGTGGTGCGAACAGTATGACAGCTATTATGATACCGAAACCGAGGAATCCATTCCGGTTTCTTCATTCAAAAAACCGTCGTTCCTTACCGCTCAGCAGATCGCCGCATCGGAAATGGAAAATAAAAAGCTTGCCGAGACTGGTTCCGCTCCGGCGTATCTTGCGAATAGAACGATCGCCCTGGCCCGAACAGGTCTTAAAGATAAACGTATAGCGGAAATGCTTTATTATGCATATATCTCAAATACTTGGAATAAATACGGCTGCGGCGGCGATGCGGAAATAACGGCTGCGGCCTTGAGCTTACTGCAGACCAAATTCCCTTCGAGCGAATGGACAAGAAAGGCTGAGAATTGGCAAAAGGATCAGTAAATTAAAAAGGCTGTCGAAATGACAGCCTTTCATTTTACTGTTGCTCTTCCGCCTTTTTGGCGTCCTGTTTTTCTTTTTCCTTTATGAGGTTTTCCTTAAGATCGGAACACTTTTTCGCTAATTCCTTTGGATTGCTTTTTCCTTCTTCGACGCTTTTTCTAAGATTCTCGCGGATCGAATTATAAACCGTTTCTTTGATCGCACGGCTAATGTAATTATCATCCGAGTCGTTCATTTCCTTCGTAAGCATATCGGCAACCTCATCGCATTCCGGTATGCCGATCTTTTTATTTTCAGCCGTTTCCTCCGATCCGTCCGAGCTTGTGGCTGATCCGTTCCCATTTGTTTTCGAGGTATCAGTTTTAGCTTTCTCTTTCGAACCAGAGAACGGATTCATCATGCTGCAACCGAGAGCGAACGATAAAAGTATCGCAAAAACAATAATTAACGATAATTTGTTCTTCATAAGGTGTTTTACTCCAACTGTTCTTGGACGAGATATTAATCTGCTTTTTGCAGATTTGCGAATTTTTCGATCAGCTTCTTTTGGCCAAATCCCGGAAAACTGACGGTCAGCTTTATGTTGTCACCGACGCCTTCGCGGCGAAGTACCAAGCCTTTTCCATACTTTGCGTGGCGGACATGCGAACCCGGAAGAAAATCACCGCCGCTGTCATTTATAGGCTTAGATTGCCCGCCGCCGGCCGAAGCCGCCGCACGCAATTTCTCAAATCCGGTCGGTTTCGTTTCTTTCGGCTTTTCACCCGCCGGTTCTTTCAGTTTTCTATTGCTGAAAAACTCGGCTATTGCCTCGGTGCTGTTATACGTTTTGCCGGTGTAAACGGTTCGCGGTTTTTTGGGTTCGTTCTCGCCGCGCAGTGCGGAAATTGCATATTTGCTGTCAGACGCCTGTGAATTTTGGGCATATGAAAGCCACGACGGCCCGCGTGAAAGGTCCTGTATCAATTCCAGCGGAAGCTCGTTCAGAAATTGCGAAGGCTCCGACGCAAGATATTCTCCGTAAACACGCCGCCGCATCGAATGCGTTAAATACAATACCTCTTCAGCACGCGTGATCGCGACATAAGCCAAACGCCGTTCTTCTTCCAGTTCTTTGTTGTCGTTCAAGCTTCGCGAATGCGGAAAAATACCGTCTTCCAATCCGGCGATGAACACGATAGGAAATTCCAGACCTTTCGCCGCATGTATCGTCATCAAAGTTACTGCGGCTTTTTCATCGTATTTATCCGTATCGGCGGACAATGCGGAATGATCTATAAATTCGCGCAATCCGTCTTCTTCGGCTCTGTCGTAATCCACGGCGGCGTTGACGAGTTCTTCTAAATTCTCAAGCCTGGCTTCGGCTTCCTCGGAATTTTCCGTACGCAGCATCGGTGCATAACCCGAATCTTCGATCGCCGCGATGACCACTTCCGAAACAGGTTTTTCGGATGTCGAAGCAGTTTCGGCCGAAAGCTGCAGCTTTTCGATCGTCATCTTGAATGCTCTCAATGCGGTTCTTGCACGCGGCGTCAAATTTACCGGCTGATCGATATCATTATCAAGGATCGCGCAGATCATCTCCCAAACCGAAACGCCGCGGCTGCGCGCACGAGCTTGAATTTCATCGAGCGACGTTTTGCCAAGTCCGCGCGGCGGATTGTTTATCACACGCAGCAAAGCAATGTCGTCAAATGGATTCAGAATAATTTTTACATAGGCGATAATATCTTTTATCTCTGCCCGCTCATAAAAGGAAAAACCGCCGACGATGTTGTAATTTATCCGCTGCCGCCGCATAGCCTCTTCGAACACGCGCGACTGAGCATTGGTTCGGTAAAGGACAGCAATTCTCTGATCAGAATTGCGTCTGCTATGTTCCTCGATCCGCGAAGCAACGAAACGTGCTTCATTATCGGAATCCTGAGCTTGGTAATAAAATATCCTTTCGCCGCCCGTATTTTGTGTCCAAAGCTTCTTTTTCTTTTGATTTATGTTCTTGTCTATTATGGAATGAGCCGCATCCAAAATAGTCTGGGTTGAGCGGTAATTTTGTTCGAGCAAGATCACCTTTGCGTCCGGATAATGCTGTTCGAATTCGAGGATATTGCGGATATCCGCTTGCCGAAATCCGTAAATACTTTGAGCATCGTCGCCAACAACACAGATATTCTTTTGTTTTTCGGTCAAAAAACTGATCAATGCGAATTGAAGGGCGTTCGTGTCCTGATATTCATCAACTAAAATATATTTGAATCGGTCGTTATATTTATCGCGGGTTTCCGGCGATCTTCGCAAAAGCACTACCGTTTTGATCAACAGATCGTCAAAATCAAGCGCGTTGGCTTTGTTCAAACGCTCTTCGTACATCTTGAAAACCTTTGCCATCGCCGCACGGCGTTCATCCGTATGCTCGGTTTTCGAAGTAAATGCATCGACGTCTTCGCCGCGGTTCTTCGCAAGGCTTATCGCGGAACGCACAGTTCGGGCCGGCAATTGTTTTTCATCAAGCCCCAGCTCCTTTATGCACATTTTGACGATCTTCTGCGAATCATCCGTGTCATATATCGTGAACGCACGCGTGTATCCGGCTTCGAGTTTCTCAATGTCCTGCCGCAGAATACGCACACATAGGCTGTGAAACGTTGAGATCAGCGGCATCGAATTCATCTTTTCGTCAGCCAATAATTTCCTAACGCGTTCGCGCATTTCGCCGGCCGCTTTATTCGTAAATGTAACCGCCAAAATATTATGCGGAGCTATCTTTTTTTCGGCGATCAAATAGGCGATTCGAACCGTTATCACACGAGTTTTGCCGGAACCCGCACCGGCGAGTATGAGCAAAGGACCTTCTGTCGTCCGAACTGCTTCGGCTTGTTTTGGATTTAACGATTCAAATACGTCCATTATATTTATAAGCTAAAAAAGCGGGATAAAACCCGCCGCGGATCTACAAATATGCTGTTTTTTATTTTATCAAAGCTTGTATCTCTTTGAATTTTTCATGCCGGGAATTTTTCATGATCTCGAATAAAGCCATTTCAACGGTGGAAACTTTTACACCGCTCGCGGTCATTTTTGCAATTCCCGTCTCTTTATCTTTCGAGAAACGCGACGCGACGCAATCTGCCAGCAAGTGCACATCATAACCGTTTTCCAGCAAACCGTGAGCTGTCTGATCCACACAAATATGCGTTTCAAGACCGCACAAGATAACTTGCGTTGCGTCCATGTTATCAAGCATTGAAACAAATGCAGGTTCGCCGCACGAACCGAACGATGTTTTTTCGATGATCGGTGTGTCGGCATTTATAACCATCGAGATCTCTTCGACGGTCGGCCCGAGGCCTTTCGGATACTGTTCGGTAATAACCACCGGAACACCGAGAGCCTGCATTCCGCGAACGGCTGTAGATATTCTCGAAGCGATCTCGCTCAGATCGTTTATTACAGTTCGAAAGGCTTCCTGAACGTCAATGACAACGAGAACACTCGAACTTGAGTTCAAAATATTAGGATGCGTCATTAACCTGCTCTTTCGCTTTGGCCGCGGCAACTTGTGCTTTTTTCAGCTCTATTGCTTTTGCGGCATTAGATTCCTTTTCGCGCATTTCTTTTCTATAAAGCCTTATAAAGGCATAAACAGCAAAGAACGATCCGATCAGGATAACGATCATCGAGATCAGAATGAAATAAAACTCACCGTTTCCATCTCCGGGCATAATTAGAGTTTAGAATGAAGACGGACGAGATTCAAGCTAGGCTGATGTGATCAGTGCGGAGCCTGTTCGGGCATTGGATCGCCGGTGTTTTGCGGTGTCGGATCGGATAAAAGTTTCTCGCGGTAATGATCCGGGATCTGACGAACCTTTTTGTCACGGCCTGTGACGAGATGAACTGTTTCGCCTTCGGCTAATAACGTCTGATCTAACGGCCTGAAAACTTCATATACGAATCTGATCGCACGGCTGCGAACTTCGGCAACGTGTGTTTTGATTATCAGTTCGTCTTCGTAAAATGCGGGTGATTTATAGCGGCAATAACTTTCGGCAACGACCATCAATGCGTCGTCCTTGTCTTCCATTTCTTTATAGGAAAAGCCGCGGTCGCGACACAATTCGCTTCTTGCCGCCTCGAACCAGATCAGGTAGTTCGAATGATGAACAATGCCCATTTGATCCGTTTCGGCATATCGGACGCGGAGATGTGTTTCATGCCAACCGTCCATAATTTTGATGTGAGGCGGGTGTGAGCAAAAAGCACGAATTCATACTCACCCCAGTACCTTAAATGTTTGGCTGGGAGACAGGGATTCGAACCCCGATAGGCAGATCCAGAGACTGCAGTCCTACCATTAGACGATCTCCCAGCGTTCCTTTAATTTACGGAAGCGCAGTGGTCATTGTCAAATCAGATATCAATTACTCAAAACCGCGTTATTCAAGCCGCAAAGTCAATGTTAAGATATAATTAGAGTTAACATTTATGGCTTTGGATAAAGAAATAATCAACAATCGCCATGCTTATCACGAATACATTATCGAGGATAAGTTCGAAGCCGGCGCGGTTCTGCAGGGAACGGAAGTCAAAAGCATCATGGCAGGCCGTATTCAGTTGAAAGATTCATACGTCGCGATCAAGGACGGCGAGATATGGCTGCTGAATGCTCATATATCTCCATATTCTCACGGCAACAAGCAAAACCACGATCCGCTTCGCGAACGAAAATTGCTGCTGCACCGCCGCGAGATCGAAAAACTCGAAAAGGCGACAACGATCAAAGGTATGACGCTTGTCGTCACTTCGCTCTATTGGAAGAACGGCCGAATAAAATTCGAGATCGGCCTTGCAAAAGGCAAGAAATTATTCGATAAACGCGAGACCGAAATGCGGCGTACGATAGATAAAGAAACGCGTCAGCAGTTGAAACAAACCCTTAGATAAGTTATAGATATAACTGTATTTTTGTCAATTTAATTCAAAATTTTATCTAAAGAGGACAGTTCATGGAATCCCAATCAATTACATCAAATTTTTCGGAAGCGAACGTAGATGCGATCGCAGTTGCAATGTACAAGGGCGAAAAACCCTCGTCCGGCATTTTAAAAGAACTTGACCAATTGTCAGGCGGCCACATCGGTTCTGTTGTTGGTTCCGAGGAGTTCAAGGGCGAATCCGGCGATCTCGTTCTGCTTCGGATCAATTCCAAAGGTGTGAAAGCAACTCGGCTGCTGCTCGTCGGCGTTGGAGAACGAAAAGACTACAAAGCTCCGGGCGTCGCCATCGCCTCGGGTGCGGCGACGCGTTACTTACGGAAGTGCAATGTCAAAACTTTCGCGTTCATTCCACGCTGCGACAATGAAACATCCGTCAACACCGCACAACAATCCGTTCAAGGCTCTATCACCAGCCAATTCGAACTCGACAAATACAAAACAAAAGACAAGAACAAAAAAGCTGTAACAAAGATCATTGTCTGCATTGAAGATGCGAAACCTGCTGATCTTAAAAAGGGCCTGACCCGCGGCGAAGCCATTGGCGAATCGATGAATTTCACACGCGATCTGGCAAACGAACCGCCGAATATCCTACAACCGACCGAAATGGCAAAACGGGCACAAGCAATGGCTAAACAGGTCGGCCTCAAATGCGAGATCCTTGACGAAGCCAAGATGAAAAAGCTCGGGATGAATTCCCTATTGAGCGTTTCGGCCGGTTCCGAACAGCCAGCCAAAATGATCGTGCTTCATTATACGCCTGCTAGATCGACCGCTAAAAAAGGCGACGTATTAGCATTTGTCGGAAAAGGCGTTACATTCGACACCGGCGGCATCTCGCTCAAACCTGGCGAAAATATGGGCGCGATGAAATACGACATGACCGGAGCCGCGACCGTTATCGGCACGATGCGGGCGATCGCTCTTCTTAAACCGAGCATTCCTGTGATCGGCGTTGTCGGTGCCGTCGAAAATATGCCGGATGGTAAAGCTACGCGGCCGAGCGATGTTGTTACCGCCATGAACGGCAAAACCATCGAGATACTAAATACCGACGCCGAAGGCCGACTTGTTCTCGCAGATGCGGTCGCTTATGCCGAAAAACTCGGTGCTAACCGCATCGTCGATATGGCAACATTAACCGGAGCGGTTATCGTCGCTCTTGGCGACCTGAACACAGGCATCATGGGCAATGATCAGGAATTTGTCGATCAGATCCGCGAAAAAGGCAAGGAACACGGCGAAAATTACTGGCAGCTTCCGCTTGGCAAAGAATACAGCGACCAGATCAAATCGGATATCGCCGATATTCAGAACATCGGGCCGCGTATGAAAGCCGGCACGATCATGGGAGCAGTGTTCATTCAGGAATTCATCGACAAAGCGAAATGGGCACATTTGGACATTGCCGGAACCGCTTGGTGCGATAACGCACGTCCGCATCAGGCAAAAGGCCCGACCGGAGTCGCTATCAAAACGCTGATCGGTTTGGTCGAAAGCTATCAATAAATCACTGAGATCTGGATCAATGCGGTCGGCGAAATTCCGGCCGCTTTGTACTAATATCTGTTAGACGTTCACCCATGACCCGTTTCCTGACATTTTATTTGATAGCCGTATTTACTGCCGTTTCCCTTACCGGCTGTATTTGGCGTTCAGGCCGCGATGCCGCGACCGAAACCAACACCGAAACCGCTTCGGCAAACACGAATATTTCAGTTCCGACACCTTCCGCCAAACGACCCGCATCGCGGTTCAAACAGCTAGATCAGGGCGATTTTATCGTCTCTTCGGGCACAGTAAGGAATCAGATATATCTGGGGATCGATGAACAGATCAAAGACGAAAAGATCTTGGAAAAAGCCGCCGATAAACTGAATCGGGCTTTCATTTTGCCGAAAGACGTTACGCTTCGCATTGCGGAATGCGGCGAGGCGAATTCATCATACGACCCGAACACGCAAACTGTTACGGTCTGTCTCGAACTGATGGAAACCTATTACAGGCTGTTCAAAAGAGCGGGCATTTCCGATGATGCGGCTTACGGCAAAATGTTCGATGCAGTCCGGTTCATTTTTCTGCATGAGGTAGCACATGCATTGATCGATGTTTACGATATTCCGATCACAGGCAGCGAAGAAGACGCCGCCGATCGCTGTTCCGCGTTCATTAATATAACCGAACTTGGCGATGACGGCGTACGCGCGGTGTTTGCCGCCGCTGATGCTCTTTCACAGGAAAGCAAGGATGACAAAGCCGGCAGAGCCAATATGTCCGACGAACATCTGCTTTCCGGACAGCGTTCCTTCAATTCCCTGTGTATGATATACGGCTCAGACCCCAAAAAATATCGGAATATAGTCACCGATAAATACCTGCCTACTGAAAGAGCCGACACCTGCGAAGAAGAGTTCAAACGAACGTCTCAAAGCTGGGCTGTTCTTTTAGACCCGTGGCGAAAGAATTGAGGCAAAATAAACATTTTCACACCGTCTTTACTTTTGAAGAATTATTGTTCATTTCCCTCTTCTTTTTCTTTTTATTCTGTGGTAAAAACTAAATCACAGTTCATAAATAATTAGAGATCGAAATTTCTTTGGCAATAGATTTACGACCATATATAAAAAAGGACAGGAAGATAAAGATCAACCGGTAAATGTGATCAACATGAAAATAATCAACCAACTGATATTCGGAACCAGCTCAAAGGTCAATGGCCTTATTGCATTTATGATCGTCGCTTCGATCGCTCTCGGCTGCACATGCGGCAAGAACTTCGATCTTGCCAATATGGGCAAAGATTCGAACTCAAGCGAACCTTCGAACACAGCATATAACACAAATTATGATACGCCGATCAACGATGACGATTCCGCACCGTCGGAACCAATAGTCGCTGCATTGGTTAAATCAACTACCGCACAATTCGCCTCGGCGATCAGCACGGAAGATTTTTCGACGCTGTATAACAATTCTTCAAAGGAATTTCAAAACACCTATACCGAAGATCAAACGAAAGAGGTCTTTAAGGTCTTTGTTACGAGTAAAAAGCGTGTGACCCCGATCCTTGCCAAAGCCCTCACGATGGAACCAGAGTACTCAACTCCGCCTTCGTATAGAACCGAGCAGGGCCATCAGATCATGGTCGCCAATGGTAAATACGATACCAAACCGTTGCCGACAAATTTTGAATACGAATTTATCGAGAACGACGGCGAGTGGAAAATGCTGAAGCTGATCGTAAAGATCCAATAAGTATCAAGTTAACGATAAAAGCAAGGGTGTCCATCGCGGCACCTTTGCTTTTTGTTGGCTTCGCCGTTAAAATTTGATTTTCCATCTGAATATTTCTTATGAAAATACATGAATATCAAGGCAAAGCCTTGCTCAAAGAATACGGAGTGCCGGTGCCGCGCGGCATCGTCGCCAAATCACCCGAAGAAGCCGAAGCCGCAGCCCGCGAACTGGGAACGGATGTCGTTGTCGTAAAGGCTCAGATACATGCCGGCGGACGCGGCAAAGGCGGCGGCGTAAAGCTCGCCCGATCTCCGGAAGAAGCAAAACAGATCGCATCCGAGATTCTCGGTATGCAGCTCGTCACACATCAAACCGGCCCCGAAGGCCAAGAGGTTCGCACATTACTTATTGAAGAAGGCCTGCCGATCGACAAGGAATTCTATCTCGGCATAACGCTTGATCGCGTTACCGGCCGCGACGTTATGATGGCTTCATCAGCCGGCGGAATGGACATCGAAAAGGTTGCCGAGGAAACGCCCGAATTGATACTCAAAGCCGTCATCGATCCGGCCGTCGGGCTGCAGCCTTTTCAGGCACGCGAACTCGCTTTCGGGCTAGGGATCCCGAACGAACTCATCAATAAAGCGGCGTCGTTTATGATCTCGCTTTATGAGGCCTATCAAAAGATGGATGCGTCTTTGGTGGAGATCAATCCGTTTCTGCTGACAAAGGACAGCCGTTTGATCGCGCTCGATGCAAAGGTCACGTTCGATGACAACGCGATGTTCCGCCATAAGGATTTCCCCGAACTTCGCGATCTGAACGAAGAAGAACCGCTCGAGATCGAAGCGTCAAAATACGACCTGAATTACATCAAGCTCGACGGCAATATCGGCTGTATGGTCAATGGTGCGGGCTTGGCGATGGCGACGATGGACATCATCAAACTTCACGGCGGCGAACCCGCGAACTTTTTGGATGTCGGCGGCGGCGCATCGCAGGAACGCGTCGAACAGGCGTTCAAGATATTGCTTGCCGACCAAAATGTAAAAGCCGTTCTTATCAACATCTTCGGCGGTATCGTCCGCTGCGATATGGTTGCGAACGGTGTTGTCGCGGCCGCAAAGAATCTCGGTGTTTCGATACCGATCGTCGCACGGCTCGAAGGCACGAACGTCGAAGAAGGCCGCCGCGTCCTGCGTGATTCGGACATCGGCATCATTCCCGCCGAAGGAATGTCCGACGCCGCCGAAAAGGTCGTCTCCGCCGCAAACGCTACTTTCTAACTTAGCATCTTGATAAATAGAACGCGGGGCTTGTCTCCGCGTTTTTTTTGCGCGATTTTAACGCAAAGACGCAGAAACGCGAATAGACCTAAAATAGAGAGTGGCTTCACTTGGTATTCCTGAAACTCACAAATACCCCAACTGAATTAATTTTTTCTTCCATCTTCCTCAGCGCTTTGCGTCTCTGCGGTTTATCCAATTCGGCGGCAAAGCAACCAAATTGCGAACTCGCATCATCTTTACTGCAGGCACCTTAAATAGCTGACAATTGAGAAAAAATTATGAAGACAATCTCTCTGCTTCTTGTGGTATTCGTGTGCGCGGTTTCAGCTTTTTCGCAAAGCTCACGGCGCTTGGCGGCATCGGCAAAAACGACAAATGCTAAAGTTAGCTCGTCTGCGGTATCGGTTTTGCCGATAAAACGTGTCGTGCTTTATTCGAACGGCGTGGCTTATTTCGAACGTCGCGGCTTTGTCGATGGCGACGCCGAGATCGATCTTTCGTTCAAGCAATCGCAAATAGACGATGTTTTGAAATCAATGGTCGTTCTTGATTTGGGCGAAGGCAAGATCGGCGCGGTTTCGTATAACTCGTCGCTTCCCGCTTCTGCACGCACGGCCGAGATACCTTTCTCGGTCGATGCCGAAACATCCGAAGGCGGCGGAATCGCCGAGGTTCTGTCACAGATGCAAGGCGAACGCGTCGCCATAACTTCAACAAAAGGCACGGCTTCCGGTGCGATATTGACCGTCGAAACGCGAAAAGTTCCAGCCGATAAGGATCAACCCGGCGGCGTGAAACATTTCATCGTTATCGCTTCCGAAACCGGTGAAATATCCAACTATGATCTCGCCGATGTTCGCGGCGTCCGGCTTTTGGATGAAAATTCGCGTTCAGATCTGAACGAATTCGCTAACGCGACTGCTTCGACACGCCGCCGCGATGCAAAAACCATCAGCGTCACAAGCAAAGGTATCGGCCGCCGCGAAATGGTCGTCAGCTACACGATCTCCGCTCCTATTTGGAAAACAACATATCGCGTAGTATTGGATGCCGACGGCAAACCGTTCTTTCAGGGCTGGGCGATCGTTGATAACGTCAGCGAAGAAGATTGGCAGAACGTTCAACTCTCGCTCGTTTCCGGTTCGCCCGTTTCGTTCATTCAAAACCTGCAAAAACCTTTATATCGATATCGGCCGATCATTCCTATTCCCGACGACCTTAATCTAACGCCGCAGATCTACGACCCGGAAAGCGGCGAAGGTACCGGCAGCGGAAGCGGAACCGGAGCCGGTTACGGAAGCGGATCGGGAGGCGGAAATGTCGTAAATGTTACCGCAGACAGTTCCCGGATCGATACAACGAGCTCCGAGATAGCGAATAGCTATTACACAAGTTCGGGCTTTAGCGGCACAGCAGTCAGCGATGCTTTGATGAATGAGCAAGGCGGCGTCCAAACTGCCGCGATCGGCCAAGAGATCGGCGATCTGTTCGAATACCGCATCGAACAACCCGTAACGGTTCAGCGAAACCGTTCCGCTTTGATCCCAATAATTCAGACAAAAATGGAAGGCGAACGCGTTTCCATATTCCGCGAACCGACCGAAACCGAAGACAGCGACGATGACGAATACGACGCGGTTAGAAAAGCAAATCCTCGGGCAATGAGCGGCCTGCTGCTTAAAAACATTACGGCGATGACGTTCGAAGGCGGCAGTATGACGATAATCGACGGTGATGCATATGCCGGCGAAGCTCTTATGGAACGACTAAAACCAAAAGAACAGCGGCTCATCTCATTCGCTCTTGATCTGGGAACTCTGATCACGGTTTCCGAGGAATCCGACCGCCAGCCCGCACGAATGGTAAAGGTTGTCAATGGTGTTTTTCAGGTCCACTATTTCAGAACCCGCAAAAAAACATATCGGCTGACGAATCAAACCGACAAGCTCAAATATATCTATATCGAACATCCTGTCGAAAAGAATTGGCTGCTTTCGCCGGATTTTGCAAAGCCTGATTATATGACAGCCCGTTTTTACCGGTTCCGAGTCGAACTAAAGCCTTTTGAAACGCAGATGCTTACGGTTGGCGAAAACTTTGGAATGATGGACAGTTATAATCTTTCGACACTTTCGCCAAAAGACCTCGAGGTATTTATCGCCAGTCGAACCATCGACGACGCAACTCGAGCAAGGCTCGCGAAACTGATCGACCTGCGTATAAAGATCAACCAAACGAATGTAAAACTTGATCAACTTTCAAAAGAAACCACGGAGATATCGGCTGACCAGGCTCGCTTCCGCGAAAACATCGAAGCTCTTGCGAAAACTGCCGAGGCAAAACAGCTCATCGCCCGTTATATCGCAAAAGCAAATGAACAGGAATCAAGACTGGAAAAAATAGAAACCGAACGAAAGTCACTGCAGGCGGAAAAGGAAAGTCTCGAACGCGAACTGGCGATCGAGATAAAGAATTTCGAGGTTGGGTGAAACAATGAGGATGTCTTAAAGATCCGTGTGTTTTCGATGTGTGTTCTGTGGTATTTCTTGATCTACAGGATATTAAACATAGAATGCACAGAATGAAAACACAGAACATTACTTTTCATACATCCTCATTTTTCAAACCTTTATAAAGATCCGACGACGCCAAAGCAGCCACATCAGGAAAAGCCAAAAAAGAATAAAGCAGACCGCATATGCAAGCGAAGCATTTATCGGTTCCGCAAAACTAAGAAAGACATTCTTGAAGATCCAGCCTTGGAGCGATATCTCGGTGCCGTCGGCAACTGGAATTTTTATGATGCCGAGAATGCGCGCCATTATGCCGGAAAATGTGAATAGTGCGAGAGCGTTGACGCCAAAAATAACAAAAGGCTTTGACCATTTTTTCCAGCCTTTTATGTCGATCAGCCAATAGCAGCAACTAAGCGTCAGAAGTGCAAGTCCTGACGTATAAAGGACATACGAACTCGTCCAGAGCGATTTATTGAGCGGAAACAGAAGACTCCAAGACCAGCCGAGAGCCAGCAGTATCGTACCGAAAAAGAATGTGCCGCCGGCCTTTTCGATCTCGCTTTTTTCCGTCCGGAGCCAAGTTCCGGTCAACACGCCGGAAAGCGTCGTGACAACGGCGGTCATTGTCGAAAGTATTCCTTCCGGGTCGAATACCTTTGCCGAACGCCACATATGAGCTTCGGTTAGGATAGTTCGGTCAAGATAAGCCGCCAAATTACATGCTTTGTCGTCGATCGTGGTTATTTCACATCCGGGAACCGGAACGACCGTCATCAATAGCCAATAAAGCAGCAGCAAACCGATACTGATCAACGTCTGCTGTTTCCAATTCGTATTGAGATATATTATCGAAACTATCAGATAACAAACGGCGATACGCTGTAGAACACCTGGAATTCGCATGCCGCCGATATTATACGGAGCGATCGTATAACCGCCGAAATAGAACCCTATAACGATAACGGCCCAAACAGCTATAAGCGCAAAAGCGATCTTGAATTTACGAAGAAATATAAAAAGAAGCGCTGCGAACATCGACAAAGCCGCGATCCATTTCAGCGGCCAAGGTATGTTCGTTTCGCCGATATAGAAAAGCGGCAGAGCCGAAATAGCAATGCCTGTCGCAAAAATAGATAACGACCGAAAAATTATTTTTCGATAAATGCCGCGTTTATTTTCTTCGGAAAGACGTTTGCCGAGTGCGATCGGTATCGCGACACCGACAATGAATAAAAAGAAAGGAAAGATATAATCGGTCGGCGTAATGCCGTGCCACGGAGCATGTTCGAGCGGTGCGTAGATAGCCGACCACGTTCCCGGATTGTTGACAAGCACCATTCCGGCGATCGTAATGCCGCGAAAAACATCGAGAGACAAAAGCCTTTTTTGAGAAGCGGTTTCGTCCATAGGCGATCTTTTTTACCAGCCGTTTCGTGTGATGGTTCCTGCAATATGCGCGGTGTGGTGGCGTCCGTGCCACGAATATAGACCGAGAACCTCACAAAGCTTCCATTCGCCGGTTTCCGGATGGATCATTTTTCTTTCGAAATCCGTATCCGACATTGATTTCAGTAAAGCCGTCCAGCGTTCATGCACACCGCCGATTATTTTCATCGAAACCCCGACCGGCATTTTGCTGTCGGCAAGTTCGGCCCAGCGGTCTTCGTAATATGCCCGGATCGTCGGCGAATCTTCCGTCAGCGCAAGTTTGAAACGGCACAGCGAATTGATATGGCTGTCGGCCAAATGATGTACAGTCTGGCGGATCGTCCAGCCTTCCGGTCTGTATCGCGTGTCGAGTTGGCTGTCATCCAAACGATTTACTTTTTCGGCGAGTATTGCCGGCAATTCGGAAATATCGTTTATCCACGAATTTCTCATCGTCAGCGGATCGCTGCCTTTTCGATCAAATTCACCGATCGGATATTTTGCGGGGTCTAACATATTTTCATTAACCAACTTCGCCGCCGTAATAATTTTCAAACCGCGTAAATTCTTTCAGGAATGCGAGCTTTACGGTTCCGGTCGGGCCGTTTCTCTGTTTGGAAATTATCAGTTCGGCGATGCCTTCGTTCTCATCGCTCTTGTTGTAATAATCTTCGCGATAAATGAACGCAACGACATCGGCGTCCTGCTCGATACTTCCCGATTCGCGAAGATCCGACATCAGCGGCCGCGGCGGATTACGTGCTTCCGGCGCACGCGAAAGCTGCGACAAAGCGACTACCGGAACATTCAATTCCTTTGCTAGACCTTTGAGTTCGCGTGAGATCTGCGAAACTTCCTGCTGCCGCGATTCGGTGCGTTTCGAACCACCCATAAGCTGAAGATAATCGACGACGATCAGATCCAGGTTCTTCTGTTCGGCCGCAAGCCGGCGAGCCTTCGCACGCATTTCAAGCACGGAAATTCCCGGTGTGTCGTCAATAAAAAGTTTACAGTTGGATAATGTGTCGATGGCTCCGGCAAGCCTCTGCCAGGCATCGCGTGCGAGAAAACCGGTCCGCAAATGATGAGCGTTTACCTTCGCTTCCGAAGCCATCATACGCATAACGAGCTGTTCTTTCGACATTTCAAGCGAAAATATAGCGACGACAGCTTTTTCCATGATCGCCGCGTTTTGCGCGAGCGTCAGGCAAAGCGCCGTTTTTCCCATGGACGGCCGCGCGGCAACAATGACAAGATCGCCTCGCTGCAAGCCGGACGTCATTTCGTCAAGTTCGCGAAAGCCTGTGCCGAGTCCTGTCAATGCATGAATTTCACGGTTAGCGTATTCGCGTATTTTGGCAAGAACCGTTTCTGCAATTGGTTCGACGGCCGAAAATCCCTGTCGAGTGCGTTCGTCCGCGATGGAAAAAATCATCTGCTCGGCGTGATCGAGAACAACCTCGGCATCCTGTTCCTCGGAAAGAGCTTCGGCCGTTATCTCGTTGCATGTGCGAATAAGATTACGCACGACCGATTTGCTGCGGACAACTTCTATATACGCTTTTAGATCGGAAAAATGCGGCAAACCGAATGTTAGATTTGTGATCGCGGAAACGCCGCCGATGGCTTCGACCGAACTTTCTTTTTTCAATTCTTCGCCGATCAGGATCGGGTCGATGCCTTTTGAAGCTTCAAAAAGACCGATCATCGCCGTAAAGATACGCCTATGCAGCGGAAAATAAAAATCCTCGGCCTTTAATTGTTCGACGGCTTGCGAGATTAAAGCATTATCGAGAATAATGGCGCCGAGTATTGCTCGTTCGCTTTCTTCGCTGCTTGGCAAAGGTCTTTCTAAAAATTGTTCGCGGCGTGCATCTGGATAAGCCATAAATGAGTCGGTTCATCGCGGAAAAACTTGGGACGGCCGATCTTTTTCCGGCAGAGTTCATGAAAATGATTGTTCGTAATTTCAAATGATACACGCGATCCGCGGCTTCGACAAAAGCCGAAATCCATTTTAAAATTCGAAAAAAAAGCCGTGTCCGGTCTCCCGCACACGGCGATCCTTGATATTGCCGAAAGCTTAGCTTTCTGCTTCTTCGGCAGAGATCTCTTCTGCTTTTTCTGCTTCGGCGGTTTCTGCTGCGGCTTCTTCAACCGCGGCTTTTGCCTTGCCTTTTTTTGTTTCTTTAACTTCGGCTTCTTCGCCGCCTTCGGCCGAAACCGTTACCGGCACGGTCAGAACGACCTCACGATGAAGTTTGATATTAACTTTATATTCGCCGGTTTCCTTGATCGCGTCTTTCAGAACGATCTTTCTGCGGTCGAATTCATAACCTTTTGCTTTCAAAGCATCGGCGATATCCATTGAGGTCACCGAACCGAAAAGCGTTCCGCCTTCACCGGCTTTTCTTTCGAATGTAAGTGAAATACTTCCCATTTGCTCGGCCTGTGCTTCTGCCGTCGAACGTTCGACCGCCGCGCGCTTCAGCAAAGCCTCGCGTTCGAGTTCGATCTGGCGAACATTGCCTTTTGTCGCAAGAGTCGCAAAGCCCTGCGGCAGAAGGTAGTTTCGTGCATAACCGGCTTTGACCTTTACGATCTCACCGCGGCCGCCAAGCGTATCAATATCTTCACGTAATAGAATTTTTGTGTTTGCCATTATATTTTTCCTCCTGCTCTATTCCCAAACGAACGGCAAGAGTGCCATTGTCCGCGCACGTTTGATCGCCTGCGACAGCCGCCGCTGATCTTTTGCCGATATGCCGGAAATACGACGCGGCATGATCTTTCCGCGCTCCGGAATAAAATGACGCAAATATTCGACGTCTTTCCAATCGATATAATCCGGCACTACCTGACGCGGTCGCCGTCTCTGATAGCGGCGCGGCATTTTGTCATTAAAATCGTCAGAGCCCATGTTGTCCCGGTCTCTTACATCTACATCTTTTTCGCTCATAATTCCTCCGGCGGCTTATGCCTCAGCTCCAACTTGTTCTTCTTCCGCAGATTCTTCGGTGTTGCGGAATTTAGTGCGTTTTTCCATTTTGCTTTCGCGTTTAGCTCTGATCTTTTCCGCTTTTTTGCGGTCTTCGTCAACGCGGACGGTTATATAACGCATGATCGAATCGTTAACGCGCATTCTTCGTTCGAGTTCAAGGATCTCTTGTCCGCTGCCTTCTATCTCAAAAAGCATATAATATCCCTGCGTTTTCTTTTCGATCGGATACGCAAGGTCGCGGCGTCCGCCGTCGTCCATTCTGACAACGGTCGCGCCTTCTTTTTCAATTATTCCCTGTACTGATTCATTGATCGCCGCAACCTTTTCGTCGGTCAGCGTCGGATCGATGATATACATTACTTCGTACGTTCTGTTATTAGCCAATTTCATTCCTCCTTTCGGCTCTTCGGCTTGATCCATTTTTAGTTTCAAGCAAGAAGGTCAATTACCTTTTTTCGCACCATCGGCGTCTTTTTCCGCCGGTGCCGCATTCCATTTGGACATTGCCTTTTCGATGCCGTCCGAAATTATCATACGGATCGCCGAGGCAGTGTCGTCCAAAACTCTTTCAATGATCGGAATTTCGTTCTTTGAAAAATTCTCCAGCACAAAATTCTTCGTATTGCTTATCGGATGTTCGGGCATAATCCCGATCCTTATCCGAATAAATTCGTTTGTTCTCAAACAATCGATTATCGATCTAAGTCCATTGTGGCCGCCATGCGAACCTTTTGGCCTTAATCTGACCGCACCGACCGGCAAAGCAAGGTCATCGGATATGACTATCAGCTTTGCGGTTGAACGCCCGGGCTTTTTAAGCAAGCAGCTTATCGATTCGCCGCTCAGATTCATGAAAGTCTGAGGCTTTACAAGCTCGCTCTTTTTGCCGCCGATCTCGACACGTCCGATCAATGCACGGCATTCATCGCGTTTGACCGATGTCTGCTCTTCGCGTGCAAGCAGATCGACAACCATAAATCCAAGGTTGTGCCGAGTACGTTCATACTCGGAACCCGGATTGCCCAAACCGGCGATCACCCAATTATCATCTGAAGACGTATCCATCGATCTTTGCCTCGGCGAAGATATCAGCCGCACAAGAGCGGCCGATATGTTTCGCCAAATAGACAAATTATTCGCCGCCTTCTTCTTTCGGTGCGTCGCCTTCGCCTTCGGCAGGAGTTTCGCCTGCATCACCGACGATCTCAGGCTCTGCGCCTTCTTCGATCTGCGGTTCAAGCTCTTCTTCCTTAACGAGAATGATCGATGCAACGACCGTTTCCGGCGATTCGTGAATTTCGACGCCTTCAGCGACCTTCAGATCAGAAACATGGATAGCATGTTCCACAGTTAAACCGCTGATATCGACATTGATCGAATCAGGTGTGTTCTTGGGTTCGCAAAGAACCTTGATCTCACGCATTGCCTGCGAAAGCACTGCACCTTCTTCGTTCAAAGCTTCCGGCTCGCCCGTAAGATGGATCGGCACCGTCATTTCGATCTTTTCGCCCTTGGCAAAACGGCGAAGATCGGCATGTATCAAACGTCCGTGGATCGGATCGATCTGCCGATCCTGAAAAATAACATCGCTCGGGCCTTGACCGGCAATATCTAGCGTGAACAATGTGTTCACACCGCTGTCCGTTCTAAGCACCGCGGCGAGGTCTTTTAATTCAGCCGCGACAACGACATTATCCTCACCCGCACCGTAAACTACGACCGGGATCTTGCCTTCGGCTCGAAGCCTCCGCGATACGTTCTTTCCGCGGGTTTCGCGAACTTCCGCTTTGACTGTAATTCTATCTGCCATAACTTTTACCTACTATGAACAGGCTCAATGCCTGAGAATTCTCTATATAAAAAGTGACGAAACGCTTGTTTCATCGTGTATCGATTTGATCGCCGACGCCAAAAGCCGCCCAACGCTCAAAACTTCCAGTTTGCCGTTATCGATCAGCGGCTTTGCGTTCACGTGAACCGGTATCGTATTCGTGACGATAACCTTTTTCAAATACGAATTTGAGATATTTTCCACCGCGTTTCCCGAAAGTATCGCGTGTGTAAAACATGCAAAAACCTCATTTGCACCTGCTTCGTGAAGAGCTTTTGCGACCTTGCAGATCGTTCCGCCGGTGTCGCACATGTCGTCAACTATCAAACAATTCTTACCTTCGACATCGCCGACGATGTTCATAATGTCGGCTTCGTTCGCCCGCTCGCGGCGTTTGTCGCACAGCGCCAAACCTGCTTCCAGCCTTTTTGCATAGGCTCTTGCCCGTTCGGCTCCGCCGGTGTCGGGTGCGACGACGATCAGATTCTCTATCGGATTGTCCGTAAAATAATCAACAACGATCGGAGCCGCATATAAATGATCGACCGGAATATCAAAGAACCCTTGTATCTGCGAAGCATGCAGATCGATGGTCAAAACCCGAGATGCTCCGGCGGTTTCGATCAAACTCGACACAAGCTTTGCGGCGATCGGCACACGCGGCCGGTCCTTTTTATCCGAACGGGCATAACCGAAATATGGAATGACCGCCGTTACGCGTTCTGCCGATGCACGGACGAATGTGTCCATCATTATCAGCAGTTCCATTAAATTCTGATCGGTCGGCGGACATGTCGGCTGTACGATAAATACATCCGTTCCGCGAACATTTTCGCCGATCTGAAAATTGAATTCGCCGTCAGAGAAGCGATCCGTGCTTGCTTTTCCAAGATCGCAGTTCAGATGCTTGCAGATCTCTTCCGCCAGGCCGCGGTGCGAATTACCCGAAAAGATCTTGATGTTGCCGGTTACACTCATTTCTTTTCCGTTCCAAATAAAAAACGGCTGCCAAAAAAATTTAGACACGCCGCTCCGATAAAAAATACTGGCTGGGGCGGGAGGAATCGAACCTACGAATGCCGGATCCAAAAACCGGTGCCTTACCACTTGGCTACGCCCCAACTTAATTTCAGAAACTTATCGGAAACAGCCTTACGCTATAAATAACGCTTCGCGGTATTGCCGCCGCGAAATGGCTGCTACGGCAAACTTTCGCCAGTTGAGTCGATACTCAAGGGCTTTTAATGCTGCTTGCCGTGTCTCTTCTTTTTCAAATATTGCGAAAACACTTGCTCCGCTGCCGCTCATCAAAGCAGCCTTTGCTCCCAGATCTTCCAGCTCGTCTTTTATCGAACCTATCTCCGGATGCAAAGCAAATACCGATGCTTCGAGGTCGTTCTCAAGCGTTTGGCCGCCGCCGGGAAAGCCTTCGGCACCAAAACGGTAATTGAGAAGAATACTTTTTGGTTCGCCGCTTGTCAAGCTATTGGCAGCGAGATCTTCGAACACTCTGCGTGTCGAAACGCCGATATCCGGCGTCACGATCAGCATATGTTCCATCGCGATGTCTTCAAGCGGTTCTATGTCAGTTCCGCGTCCGGTTCCACGGACAGTTCCGCCGTATAAAAAGAACGGAACATCGGAACCGATCTCAGCTGCGATATCACCCAATTCCGCATCTATATTCCATAACCGCGAAAGCCCGATCAAAGCCACTGCGGCATTTGAAGAACCGCCGCCTAAACCGCCGGGAAAAGGTATGCGTTTCTTCAAAAATATCTTCGCTCCCGTGTAGATAGAATATCGGTCACCCAATTTCTTCGCGGCTTTTATGATCAGATTCGTATCGTCGGTCGGCACCGCCGGATCATCCGAACTTAGGACAAGTTCGTCATGTTCTTCGAAATGGAGAATATCATGCAGCGAAACGGTCTGAAATATTGTTTCAAGTTCGTGAAAACCGTCGTCGCGCCGGCCTAGAACCTTTAATCCAAGATTCACCTTTGCAAATGACGGCAGCTCGAAACGTTTCGACATTCTGCTAAGAATAGATTTCAAATGCGGTCATTGCAAACAGAAAAGGCCGCTATTGATGCGGCCAATCGTATCTTTGTCCATATTCAAGCAGTTTACTTTTTATCAGTAAACACCTGAGTAAAATAATAGCTTCCGTCCGGAGCGACCGCCAAACCAATTGCCGATTCGATCCATTGTTCGCTTAAAAGATTTCGCCTATGCGAACTCGACCCCATCCATTGTGTAACGGCAACCCCGACCGGATCTGCATAACCTCGCATAAAAGCGATGTTCTCGCCTATCGCAAGCCAACCGCGTATTCCCATTGAATCCGCACGGTTATCGACCATTGAACCATCCAGCCCGCGATGACTGAAAAATTTCTGATCAGCCATATTCTGCGAATGAAACCGAGCCAACCTTGCAAGATCGTCGCTCCAGCGAAGTGCCGGTTGGCCCTTTGCGATGCGTTTTTCATTCAGTTGGGCAAATGCCTCTTTTTCGAGTTCGAATTTTTTGGCCGCGGAAATTGGCGAAGCTTTCGGCGATTCGACCACAGCCGTTCGCGGACGTGTTTCAACACCTGCGCTGTAGCTGGCATTTATCGTGCGCGATTGAGCGAACGAATCAACGGAGAGAATGGATATTATTGCTAAAAATAGAACGAGAGAAAATTTCATTATGACCTCACTTCGGCGGCCTGCTCGATCTCTACTGAGATAACAGGCTTTGCGCATGCATTTCTGCAATTGCCTTTTCGGATAAGGTATTCTTATCTCAACATTGAACACACAAAACGGTTCAATGCCGCTAATATTTAATAAACACCGAATATATCGGAACTTCCTGAAAAAATTCACCGCAATGATAAACTTATGATATGACTGCTTCAGTATTAGCAAAACTTGCAGGAGTTCCGCTTTTTACCGTTCGTTATTACACGCGTATAGGTTTGCTAAAACCTGTACGCAATATGCGAAACGGCTATAAACAATACTCGGCAAACGATAAGGAACGATTGGATTTCATCACTTCCGCTAAAGAATTAGGATTTACTTTGGCCGAGATCGAACAGATATTGAACCAGGCCGTTCACGGCGATTCGCCCTGTCCTTCGGTCAGGGTGATCGTCGAAAAACGCATCGAGGAAAATAAAGCAAAGATACGCGAACTGAAACGCCTGCAAAAACGGCTCGAATCCGCCGCCGATATGTGGTCGCATATGGAAGATTCAATGCCGAACGGCCATTCGGTCTGTCGTCTTATAGAATCTTTTTCCGAAAGCAACGTACCGCACTTGACCTGATACTTGCTCACAGGTTGTATGATTGTTTTGGGATTAAGAATATTATGGAAACCAAGCGATTTACAGATCCGGTATGCGGAATGACAGTTCGGCCGGAAACCGCTGCCGCTGAATATGAGCACAACGGCGAAACATTTTATTTCTGTAATATAAACTGCAAGGAACGCTTTGCGGCGGAACCGGAAAAATATTTAAGTACCGATGCACCGCCCGTAAAAATGTCCATGCCGATCGGCATAACGCGTCAAGCTCCGGCGGGATTACAAAACCATATCGATCCGGTCTGCGGAATGACGGTTCAACCGGAAACGGCCGCCGGCTCATTCGAATATAACGGTAAAACTTATTATTTCTGTTCGGCCGGTTGCCTTGATAAATTCAAGGCCGATCCTTTGGCTTATCTCGATCCAAAACCGTACAGCGTCGAAAAGATCGGCGCGGAATACACCTGTCCGATGCATCCGGAAATTCGACAGATAGGACCGGGTTCGTGTCCAAAATGCGGCATGGCTCTCGAACCTGTCGAGATCACGCTCGATGACACCGAAGATCCGGAACTTACGGATATGACGCGGCGTTTTTGGATATCGGCCGCGCTGACACTGCCTGTTTTCATATTAGCGATGGGCGAGATGTTCCCGGGTTTTCGTGCTTTAGTATCGCCAAAATTTTCTATTTGGGTACAGTTCGTTCTCGCAACGCCGGTTGTTCTCTGGGGCGGCTGGCCGTTCTTTGTCCGAGCGTGGCAATCGATCAAAAACGTCAGCCCGAATATGTTTACGCTGATCGCTCTCGGCACGAGCTCGGCATTCTTACTCAGCATCGCGGCTTTAATCTTTCCTGAGGTCTTCCCTGCTTCTATGCGCGATTCACATACCGGAATAGTCCCCGGATATTTCGAATCGGCCGCCGTTATCACAACGCTTGTTCTGCTCGGACAAGTTTTGGAACTTCGCGCTCGTTCGCAGACTTCTTCGGCGATAAAGGAGCTGCTTCGGCTCGCACCCGAAACCGCGACGCTTATTAAAGATGACGGCACGGAAGAAACGATTCCTCTTAGCCGCGTTCATGTCGGCGATAAACTTCGCGTCAAAGCAAACGAAAAGGTTCCGACGGACGGCGAAATAATTGAGGGCGAAACATCAATTGATGAATCAATGGTAACGGGCGAATCAATGCCGGTCGAAAGATCTGCGGGCAGCAAGGTCATTGGCGGAACGCTGAACGGAAACCGGCCTTTTATAATGACCGCAAAGAGAGTCGGCAGCGACACGCTGCTCGCGAATATCGTAAAGATGGTCGGCGAAGCACAGCGTTCGCGGGCACCGATACAGCGGATCGCAGATGTTGTCGCGGCTTATTTCGTACCGGCCGTTGTCGTTATCGCGCTGATCGCTTTTGGAGTTTGGTTCGCCTTCGGAAGTTTTAGTTATGCTGTTGTCGCCGCTGTTTCGGTGCTGATAATTGCTTGTCCGTGTGCTCTCGGCCTAGCGACACCTATGTCCATAATGGTCGGCACAGGCCACGGCGCAAAGAACGGTGTGCTGATCAAAAAAGCCGAGGCTCTCGAAATACTCGAAAGAGTAAACGCGATCGTCGTTGATAAAACCGGAACGCTGACCGAAGGAAAACCTAAAGTCATCGATCGTATTCATAAACATCCGCTCACTGAACGGAAACTCGTTCAGTACGCAGCAAGTCTCGAAAAATTTAGTGAACATCCGTTAGCAAATGCGATCTTGGAGAAAGCTTCGGAATTGGGACTTGAACTTTTACCGGTCGAAGAGTTCGAATCAGTTGCCGGGCAAGGTATTCGCGGCCATATTAAGGGAGATGAAGTACGGGTGGGACGGTCTGAGTTTCTCACACGCTCCGCGAGGTCGCAGCATGACCAAGCACAGCACGACAGTTGGCGAGACCTGGGCGACTCGATCACGGTCGCTGGACGGTCGATCGTTTATGTTTCTGTCGGAAGCGATTTCGCAGGTTTGATCGGCGTGGCGGATAAAATAAAACCTTCAGCAAAAACCGCCATAGATGATCTTCACCGTCAAAATATCGAGGTCATAATGATGACCGGAGATAACCTGCTAACGGCAAATGCGGTCGCAAAAGAACTCGGCATCGATCATGTTTTCGCCGGAGTGATGCCCGCCGACAAGTCCGCGAAAGTAAAAGAACTTCAGGCCGCCGGAAAGATAGTTGCGATGGCGGGCGACGGCGTTAATGATGCACCTGCACTTGCTCAAGCAGATATCGGCATCGCATTCGCAACCGGGACGGATGTCGCGATCGAATCGGCTGACATAACGCTTTTGAAAAACGACCTTTCCGGCATTCAAAAAGCCCGAACACTAAGCAGTGCGACGATGAAAAATATCAGGCAAAATCTTTTCTTTGCCTTTATTTACAATATTATCGGAATACCGGTCGCCGCCGGTGTGCTGTATCCGTTCCTCGGCATTGTGCTTTCGCCGATGATCGCCAGTGCGGCGATGACGTTCAGTTCCGTTTCTGTGATCGCGAACGCTCTTCGGCTTCGGAATTTAGAATTATGACCGCACGCTTGAGCAACGGCTTTTTTGGCTTTGCGTCTCGTCGGCTTTGCGTTAAATTTGTCCTATGAGCAACATTGCATTAGCCATCCATGGCGGAGCCGGAACGATCGATCGTTCCGTAATGACACCTGAACTCGAAGCCGCTTACAGAGCCGGTCTTGAAACTGCTCTGAAAGCCGGTTGGAACGTACTTAACGGCGGCGGCAGTTCGCTTGATGCGGTCGAGATCGCCGTCCGCCATTTAGAAGACAACGAACTATTCAACGCCGGACGCGGATCGGTTTTCAATCACGCGGGAAAGAACGAAATGGACGCGGCTATCATGAACGGCAGCGATCTAAAAGCCGGAGCTGTCGCGGCTGTCCGCGATGTAAAAAATCCGATCAGCTTGGCAAAGCTAGTTATGGAACGCACCGAACATGTTCTGCTGGTCGGTGACGGAGCCGTCGAATTTGCCGAAGAAGTTGGAGCCGAACTCGCCGACAACACCTATTTTTATACCGAACGCCGCTGGCTCGAACTAGAAGAGGCGATCAAGAACGACCGCATTCAGCTCGATCATTCCGCTCCTTCAGCATCAACGATAGGAACCGTCGGCGCAGTTGCCTGTGATAAGAATGGAAAGCTCGCCGCGGCGACCTCGACTGGCGGAATGACCAACAAAAAATTCGGGCGCATCGGTGACACACCGTTGATCGGAGCCGGAACTTACGCCGACGACATCTGTGCCGTTTCCTGTACCGGTCACGGCGAATTCTTTATGCGTGGCGTGACCGCTTATGATGTCGCCGCCAGAATGAAATACAAAGGTTCGAGTTTGCAGGAAGCCGCCGCCGGATCAATTGATACATTAACGGCACTAAAAGGCGAAGGCGGCCTGATCGCCGTCGATGCGAACGGAAATGTCACACTTCCCTTTAATTCGTCGGGAATGTATCGCGGTTCGGTAACACCGGCCGGCGTTCTGATCGAGATCTATAAGTTGTAGAACTGTCTTTGCATGATCGAAAACACAACAGCGGCCGCGGTCAAGGAATATGCCGGGACAATAATATTGATCCTGGATCTGCTGGGAACGTTCGTTTTTGCGTTGAGCGGCGGAGTCGCAGCGGTTAGGCAGAGGCTGGATATTTTCGGGGTTCTTGTTATCGCTTTTGCGGCCGGCAATACCGGCGGGATAATTCGCGATATTTTGATCGGATCGACACCGCCTGCCGCGATCGTCGATTGGCGTTATATTCTGGTTTCGATCCTTGCCGGACTTTCCGCGTTCTTTTGGTATTCAAAGATAAACAAGATCAATCATCGTGTTCGGATACTTGATGCGGCCGGACTCGCTCTATTTGCGGTCGCCGGTGCTCAAAAAGCTCTAATATTCGGATTAAATCCTGTATCTGCCGCCGTTTTGGGAATGACGACAGGAATTGGAGGAGGCATGCTTCGCGATATTCTGCTAAACAGAATACCGGTCGTTCTCAGTTCGGAATTTTACGCCGTCGCCGCACTTGCGGGAGCGACCGTCGTCGTTGTCTGCACACTACTCGGAGTAGATCCTTCGTATGGCGCGTTTCTCGGAGCGGCCTTATGTTTTGGCCTTAGATTCGCCGCGATACGATATGAATGGCATCTTCCCAAAGCGATCCGAAACGATGCCGACGATACGCAATGAACATCAATTTTCCGCCGCTTCGGCTTGTTCTTCTAAGATCTTATCTCGTATCGCGTGGACAAAAGCTATATCGTCGTTGACACGATCGGCCAGCGTGACGATCAGTTCGCCTTTTCGCGCATATTTTACTGCGTGCGATATCGCTTCATGATTTCCGTCAATAACACGAACCTGCGGTGAAGTTCCCGCCTGATCGATGCCTTCCTGTAGGAGTTTTGCGATCTCGCCGGCTTCGCGTCCGCGCAGATAGCTTCCTTTGCGGATGACGATTCGGTCAAAATTCTCGCCGCTGATGCGTCCCATTTCGCGGATATCGTCATCGCGGCGGTCGCCGGGAACGGTCAGCACGGCCGTGCGGTATTTGTTCGGCAGTTTTGCGATGAACTGCGTCAGGCCGCGATAACCTGCCGGATTGTGGGCATAATCCATCAATACCGTTGCATGACCAACCTCGACAAAATTCAAGCGGCCCGGCGTTTGCGCCGTACCCGAATTGAACGTGTGCAAACCGACCTTTATGTCGTCGATAGAAATACCGTGAACAAAGCAAGCGAGCGTTGCCGCCAGCACATTCTGGATCATAAATTCGGCTCGGCCGCCGTATGTCAGCGGTATATTTGCCGCTTTTTCGACGCGAACCTTCCATTTGCCTTTTAGAATAGTTATACAACCATCGTCGTAAACACATGAAACGCGTCCGCGTCTCGCCTGACGCTGAATATTCGGATGATCCGGATCCATCGAAAAATAGACGACGCTGCCGTCAACGAGTTCGCGCATCTTATAAACAAGATCGTCTTCGGCGTTCAGAACGGCATAACCTTTTTTGCCGACCGAACGCGGCACGACCGATTTCACACGAGCCAGATCTTCCAGCGTATGTATGTCTTTTAGGCCGAGATGATCGGCCGTGACATTCAGGACAATGCCTATATCGCTGTGATCGAACCCTAGTCCGGCGCGGATTATGCCGCCGCGAGCCGTTTCCAGCACGGCTACATCGACCGTCGGATCTTTCAGAACAAGCTGGGCCGAAACCGGACCGGTGTTGTCGCCCTGCGTTATCTGCTGATTGGCGATGTATGTTCCGTCCGTCGTCGTAAAACCTACCGTGCGTCCCGTGCCTTTTAGAATATGCGCTATCAGCCGTGTCGTTGTTGTTTTCCCATTGGTTCCGGTTATCGCAAAGATCGGAATGCGTGATTCGGCTCCGTTCGGAAAAAGCATATCTATGACATGCTCTGCGACATTTCGGCCGATGCCTTCGCTCGGCGAAAGGTGCATACGAAAACCGGGAGCGGCATTTACCTCGATGATGCCGCCGCCGTTCTGATCGAGCGGTTCGCTGACATTCGGAGCGATTATATCTATACCCGCGACATCAAGCCCGATGATGCGTGCGATGCGTTCGAAAAGAAAAACGTTCTGCGGATGAACTTCGTCGGTGCGGTCGATCGCAGTTCCGCCGGTCGAAATATTGGCCGTTGTTTTCAAATGCAGCTTTTCGCGTTTCGGCAGGACACTGTCGATCGTATAACCGGCGTTCTGTATGCAGCGGAGCGTTTGGCCATCGACATCTATTTCGGTCAAAACGTTTTCGTGGCCGTAACCGCGCCGCGGATCATCGTTCGTAATGTCGATCAATTCCTGGATCGTGTGTTTCCCGTCGCCAATGACATGTGCCGGAACGCGTTCGGCGACCGCGATCAATTTGTTATTGACGACCAAAGCTCGAAAATCCTCGCCGATAAGCTGTTGTTCGACGATTATCCAACGCGAATATTCCTTTGCTTTTTCCCACGCCGTTTCGGCTTCTTCGAGCGAGTTTATCCCGACGGATGCTCCTTTGCCGTGATTACCGTCCAGCGGTTTTATCACCAGCGGAAATCCGACACGCTCGATCGTATCCGGCAGATCGTCGATGTCTTTTATCCGATAGCCTTTCGGCACAGGCACGCCCATATCGCCGAGCAACGTTTTTGTGGCGTGTTTGTTTCCGGCTATATCGACAGCGATCATATTGGTATTCGCCGTTGTTGTCGCCTGAATGCGCTTTTGATGAACGCCGTAACCAAGCTGAACAAGCGAATTTTCATTTAAGCGGATGAACGGAATATCGCGGCTTTCGGCCTCTTCGACCAACGATCCGGTCGATGGCCCAAAGCGTACGTCCTCGCGGATCTCTCGCATTTGCTGAATGTTTTCGGCGAGCGTTACTTTGATCTCGTCCATCGGTGTGTTTTCCGCTAGATCGAGAAAAAGTTTAACGGCCGTGCGTGCGGCGAACCGGCCGACCTCTTCTTCCAAATAGCTAAAAACAACATGGTATGTGCCGCGTTCGTTCGTTTCGCGGGTGCGGCCGTAACCTGTGTCCATTCCGGCAAGCGTCTGCAGTTCTAGAGCAAGATGTTCGATCACGTGCCCGGCCCAAGTGCCTTCGCTGACGCGCCGCAGAAAGCCGCCTTCTTCGCCGTAGCTGCAGCCGTGCGTGACCAGCGACGGCATTATCTCGTTCATTCGATCGTAAAAATCGTCGATCTTATCGGTAGGCTTATCTTCGTAGTCGCCGATATCGAGCCGCATGATGATCAGCTTTTTCCAATAACCGCTCCAATAATTGGGACCGCGAAGTGTTCGAATTTCGAGAATTTCCATAAAATTTGATTGGTTCCAGATTCAAAATCACGACTGAATATTTCCTTCAAAGTGAGATCGTAAACAATATTTGCATTTTCAAACGCCGATTTTCATATATCCAATCCTCGAACCGATAATCGTCGCCATGCTAACATTCTCCGTTCTACTCCAGTACGCGACTTCCTAATCTGGATCTAAAACTAACCAAGATCCGGAAGCAAAAATTCCTGTTCGGGCTGCAGCGGATTTCGATCAAGATAATCATATATCAAACCGTCGCGAAGTATGTGCATTTGAAGCCCGCATACGCTGAATGCTTCGTGTTCGGCAACTTCGGCGATCTCATTGTATGTGATCTTTGAACCATCGACGATGGTCGCCGAACCTTGGCCAAAAACCTGCAGAATACCTTTACCGTCAAGAATTATCGCGGTATTTTCATCGATGCCGACGCCGAGATTATACGGATTATACGAAACCGCCGTGATCAGACGGCTGATGCGGCCGCGTTCGGTGAAATGCTGGTCGATAATTATGTTCTTCAGAAAACCCAAGCCCGGCGAAAGCCGCACCGAACTTTTTTGCGGATGCGAGGTCGATTCGCCGCGGACGATCATCGCACTGCTCATACCAGCCGCTCCGGCACTCGTTCCGGCAAGCACGATATTCGTTTCGCGGACAAGCTTCCGTAATTTTTCGGCAAATTTTGTTCCGCCAAGCAGCGACACAAGCCGCATCTGGTCGCCGCCGCTGATAAAAACACCGGTCACACCATCAAGCAATTCGTCAGGGTCGGCTTGAAACACATCCTGACGCGAGGTCGCCCTAAGCACACGCGGATTTGCCACACCCAAATTCCGAAAAGCCTGTGTGTAAACATCCGCCGCGAATTCCGGATAATCCGAAGCCACGGGAATTATCAGCACCTCGGCCTTTTCGCCGCCTGCAAGCTCGAGAAACTTCTTAAGTATCCGCCGTTCGTTATATTTATCCTCCGCGCCGCCGATCACAAGCAAATGCCCGCCGATGATCTCCCGGTCATGTAATTGTTTCATTATTTATTCTGAATATAAGATCGATAAAACGTTTATTAACGTTATTGTAAACAATGAATTTGGTCAAGACTTAAGGTCAAGAAATCTGTTCTAATGTAATAGTTCCGTGATAAAATACCAGCGAGGTTGGTGAAGATGCAAATTGATGTAACCCAAGAAATTTTAGATGTGGTTAGAATTTTGTCGGTAGAAAAGCAGCGGCAGATCCTGCGGGAAGCTGAAGCCTTGGCTCGCGAAGACAAAACTCCGTCTATCTGGCAAAAGATACGTTCTCGTTCCGAAAAGATACCAGATGAGGTTTGGGAAGAAATGCCCACAGACGGATCTGAGAACCATAACAAATATCTGCACGGAAAGATCTCTCATAAATGAATCCGATATTCGTAGATACCCAATATTTCATTGCTATTTTTCAAGAGAATGATCAATGGCATCAGAGATCGAAAGAGATAGAAACCGTAATTGTCGGTCGTTCATTCGTTACGACTGACGCTATCCTGTGGGAAGTATTGAACTACTTTTGTGGATATGGAGATTTGGTCAGAGCCGCGATCGCGGCAACAATTCATGATGTTTTCAGCCAGCCCGATTTTTTGGTCATTGAACAAACGCGAACCGAATTTCTCAACGGTCTCGAACTATATGAATCCCGCTTGGATAAAGGATACAGCCTAACCGACTGCATCTCGATGAATGTCTGCAGGCAATTTGGAATAAAAGAGATCTTGACGCACGACCGTCATTTTGAACAGGAAGGTTTTGAGATACTTTTATAGGTATAACCTTTTCGAACGAACTTTCGGCAATAAATTCCATTCATTTTCATATATCAGAAAATATACTCCGACCCAAATAAAAGATCTGAGCCTTTTCGTTTAATATTTGTGCGATTTAGCTTGAGGTCAACAACTATGAAAAAACTCAGCTTTACAATTTTAGGTATTTTGATGTTCGCGGCGTTTTCGTTTGGGCAAACAGCAAACGATTACCTGGAAAGCGGCAACCGGTTCTACAGCAATAAGCAGTATGCCGAGGCGATAAACAATTATTCGCAGGCCTTAAAGCTCGAACAGAACTGGACCGAGATCTGGTATAACCGCGGCCAGGCTTATTATTTTACGAAAGAATACGGTCTTGCCATTTCCGATTACACACGCGCTTTACTGATCAAGCCGGACAACAAGAATGCTCTTTTTCAACGCGGCCTGGCATACAACAAAAGCGGAAATAACGCCGCCGCGATCGCGGATTATACAAAAGGCATCACATTTGAACCGTACGACGCAAAGATCTGGTACAACCGCGGCATTGCCTACTCGGATAAAGGCGATCTTGATCTTTCTTTGAAAGATTACGATCAGGCGATCAAACTCGATCCGAATTATCTAAAAGCTTTCGTTAATCGCGGCAGCGTATATTTCAAGAAAAAGCAGTACGATCCTGCTCTCGCCGACGCGAATCGGGTGCTCCAATTAGATCAGACATATGTCGAAGGCTGGGGAAACCGCGGTGTCATCTACAGAATGCAGGGAAAGATCGATCTGGCTTTAGCCGACCTGAACAAGGCGTTGGCTCTCGATCCTAATTATACAAAAGGCTATTTGGATCGGGCGGTCGCATACAACCAAAATAAGCGTAACGACCTCGCGATCGCGGATCTGAATAAAGCTTTAAAACTCGATCCAAATTATCTCAGCGTATATATCTTTCGCGGTGCTGTTTATTTTGATACAAAACAATACGATCTTTCAAAAGCTGATATGAATGCGGCACTCAAGCTCGATCCAAATAACGCTTTCGCCAAAAAGATCCTCGATAGGATAGCCGCACTGCCAAAATAGCGGTTATCTTTCGCTCGTTACCTGTGACCTCAGCGGAGTATGTATCTCCTGCAGGCTGCGAACACTTATGTTCTTTTGCGAAAGTTTGGTCGATATCGCCTCGACCAGAGCTTCGGCTCCGGTTATCGTCGTTACACAAGGAACGTTGAATTGCAGAGCGGCTTTGCGGATCGCTTTCTCGTCGTAATGCGATGTTCGGCCGAGCGGCGTGTTGATGATCAAAGCAATGTCGCCCTGACGGATGAGGTCGGCTATGTTCGGACGTCCTTCATTTACCTTGAACACGCTTTCGCATTCCAAACCGACCTCGCGGAGACGTATCGAAGTTCCGTATGTCGCAACGAGTTCGAACCCAAGCTTGTGCAACCGCCTGGCCAGCAGAACCGCCTGGCCTTTGTCGCCTTCGTTCACAGAAATGAACGCTTTACCCGAAACCGGTAGCACCAAACCGGCGCCTTCCATCGCTTTGCCGTAAGCTTCGCCAAAAGTTTCGCCAATGCCCATAACTTCGCCGGTCGAATGCATTTCCGGGCCGAGTATCGGATCGACGCCTGCAAATTTCTTGAAAGGAAACACAGGTGATTTTACAAAAATGCCGGGTATGTTAAGAACTTCCGGCAGATTAAAGTCGGTAAGTTTCTTTTCACCGGCCATAACAAGCGAAGCGATCTTTGCGATCGGAATTCCGGTAGCTTTTGCAACAAAAGGAACGGTTCGCGAGGCACGCGGATTGACCTCGATGACAAAAACGCGGTCGTTCTGGATAGCAAATTGGATGTTCATCAGTCCGACTACCTTTAATGCTTTCGCAAGTAATTTGGTGTAATGCTGGATCGTTTCGAGGTGTTCGGCGGCGATCTTTTGCGCCGGCAGAACGCTCGACGAATCGCCGGAATGTATTCCCGCTTCCTCAATATGTCCCTGAATTCCGGCGATAACGACCGTTTCGCCGTCCGACAGTGCATCAACATCGATCTCAGCCGCTCTCTCCAAAAACTTGTCGATCAGGATCGGCTTTTCCGGCGAAGCATCAACCGCCGTCCGCATATACTGATCAAGCGATTCTTCGTCATAGACGATCGCCATCGCACGGCCGCCAAGCACAAAGCTTGGGCGAACAACGACCGGATAGCCGATCTTTCCCGCGACAGCTTTCGCTTCGTCGGCGGATGTCACGCTGGAATTTTCCGGACAAGGAATGTCCAGTTTTTCGAGCAACGCGCCGAACCTTTTGCGGTCTTCGGCAAGGTCGATCGAATCGGGCGAGGTTCCTATGATCGGCACGCCGGCTTGGTGCAGCCGATCTGCCAGATTCAGCGGCGTCTGGCCGCCGAATTGAACGATCACGCCGTCCGGTTTTTCGACATCTACTATGTTCATTACGTCTTCGAATGTCAGCGGCTCGAAATATAGCCGATCCGAAGTATCGTAATCGGTCGAGACGGTTTCCGGATTGCAGTTCACCATGATCGTCTCAAAACCGGCGTCGTGCAAAGCAAAAGAAGCATGACAGCAGCAATAATCGAACTCGATTCCCTGCCCGATCCGGTTCGGCCCCGAACCAAGGATCATTATCTTCTTTGTTGTTCCCGGATCGGCTTCGCTTTCTTCTTCGTAGGTCGAATAAAGATACGGCGTGAAAGATTCGAATTCCGCGCCGCATGTATCGACACGCTTATAAACCGGTGTTATGCCAAGTTCCTTGCGCTGTTCGCGAACGGCTGATTCGCTCGAATTTGTAAGATAAGAAAGCCGTCTGTCCGACAAACCGAATTCCTTTGCGGTGCGAAATGTCTCGGCCGGAAGTCCGCTCAGATCTTTTGTATCGATCTCGTCCTGAAGCTTCATTACTTCCTGAAGCTGATCTAGGAACCACGGATCGATCTTTGTCAGGCGATGTATCTCTTCGATCGAATATCCGATCTGAAATGCATATGTAATATAGGAAAAACGCTGCGAATTTGGCCGTGCGAGTTTTTGCTGAAGCTCATGATCGGGAACGTCCGCAAGCCGCAAAGGCTTTACGGCTTCCAGCGAACGCAGCCCTTTGAAAAGCGATTCTTTGAATGTCCGTCCGATCGCCATGACTTCGCCGACCGATTTCATCTGTGTTCCCAGAACATCTTCGGCGCCGGGAAATTTCTCGAACGCCCATTTTGGGATCTTCGTTACAACATAATCTATTGTCGGTTCAAAGGATGCGGGCGTCTTTTTTGTAATATCGTTCGGAATTTCATCGAGCGTATAACCGACAGCGAGCTTCGCCGCGATCTTTGCGATAGGAAAACCAGTCGCCTTTGATGCAAGAGCCGACGAACGCGACACACGAGGATTCATTTCGATAATGCGTATTTCGCCATTCTCCGGATTTACCGCAAATTGGATATTCGAACCGCCGGTCTCAACGCCAACCTTGCGAATACATGCGATCGACATATCGCGAAGCCGCTGATATTCGACATCCGAAAGTGTTTGCGCGGGTGCGACCGTTATCGAATCACCGGTGTGAACGCCCATCGGATCGAAATTTTCGATCGAACAGATAATGACGACGTTGTCCGCCAGATCGCGCATTACCTCCAGTTCGTATTCTTTCCATCCGAGTATCGATTCTTCGATCAATACCTGGGATGTCGGCGAAGCCGCCAAACCGCCTTTTGTTATTTCCTCGAATTCTTCCGGGTTGTACGCCGTTCCGCCGCCGGTTCCGCCAAGCGTAAAACTCGGCCGGATTATCGCCGGATAACCGATGTCGTCGATCAGCGCTTTTGCTTCCTGCCAAGTATGCGCAAAACCGCCTTTTGCCGACGGAATTCCGATATCGTCCATCGCTTCTTTGAAAAGTTCGCGGTCTTCGCCGACCTTTATCGCGTCGATGTTCGCACCGATCAGCTTTACGCCGTATCTATCCAGAACTTTTTGTTCATAAAGTTCTACGGAAAGATTTAAACCGGTTTGTCCGCCGACCGTCGGCAGCAACGCATCGGGACGTTCTTTTTCAATGATCGCCGTTAATGATTCTAATGTCAGCGGTTCTACATACGTCCGATCTGCGATCTCAGGATCGGTCATTATCGTCGCCGGATTCGAATTCACGAGAACAACTTCAAAACCTTCGCTTCTAAGCGCACGACAGGCCTGCGTTCCTGAATAATCAAATTCGCAAGCCTGGCCAATTACTATCGGTCCTGAACCGATAATTAGGATCTTTCGGATATCTGTTCTTTTAGGCATCTGTTCGTAATACTTTCGGACTAACCTTTGATTGTATTACAACTGCTTTTCAATGAAAAACACAAAAGTATTTTACGTGTAGCCGCCGTCAAAGCCCGCGAAAACAGGTTCCGGTGTCAAAGCAACGCCGAATTTGCCGCTGACCGCGGCTTGAATGGCATCTTTTAACCGAATTATATCCGCGGCTTTTGCGTTGCCGAGATTTATCAGCGCAAGAGCGTGCCTCGTTGAAATTCCCGCATCGCCGAGTTTATAACCTTTGTGAAAGCCCGCATTCTCTATCAGCCACGCCGCCGGAACCTTTCGCTTTTCGGACGAAGCGAATGACGGCACTTTTTGCAAACCAATTGCTGCCGCTTTTTGTTCGAGATCGGCGAATTCGGTATGGGTAAGTTCCGGATTCTTAAAGAATGAACCGGCGCTTTTTGAATTTGGGTCGGAGGCGTCAATGACCATTGATTTCGCACGTCTGATCTCAAGAACAGCCTTTCTGACCAAAACCACGGAAGGTTTCGCGTCACCAAAGATATCTTTTAGATCCGCATAAACAAGCTGCGGAACGGCTCCTATTTTTAAGGTGAATGTGACCGAAAGAACAACATATCTGCCGCGTTCGGTAGAATTAAAAATGCTTCGGCGATATGAGAATCCGCACGAAGCATTATCTAATTCGACGATCTTTTTGTTGGTTCGGTCGAAACAGCGTACGGCCAAAATGGTTTGCGAAACTTCTTGACCGTAAGCTCCGACATTCTGAACCGGCGTTCCGCCGACATTTCCGGGAATTCCACTCAGGCATTCTATGCCGACAAGTCCGCGTCCGACACATTCTTCGACGAATCCGTCCCAATTCTCGCCTGCCGCAGCCGTCACATGCGTATAATTTCCGAGGTCGTCGAAACTGATGCCTTTTGATGCGATATGAATGACCGTTCCGTCAAAGCCTTCGTCAGATATAAGCAGATTGCTGCCGCCGCCGAGAACAAGCACATCCGGTGCTTCCGAAGCGGCGAACACGAACGCTTCCGTCAGTTCTTCGTCGTTCCTGACCGTTATGAAATATTTTGCGGGACCGCCGATCTTGAGTGTTGTGTATTGCGCAAGTGAAACGTTCTCGCGTATATCGAGCTCTGGTCGCATATGACCGATAATAAGAAAAGGCCGCCTAAGCTTCAAACTTCAGACGGCCTTTTTTCTATTTTTGTGCGATCGCACCGTTTGTCAGCAATATAAGCTGGTTTGCCAGGTCTTGCCGTTTCAGCTTTATCAGAGTTTGATAGGCCTTTTTGGCGTTGCCCATGTTACCGTTGCGAAACTCAGCTTCGGCCAGGTTGTAATAAGCGATGGCATATTTATCATCGCGTTTTATCGCTTGTTTGAACTGCTCGATAGCTTCGCTGTATTTCTCCTGCTTTCGGTATGCGATGCCCAGTTCGTTTATCGCAAATACCCATTCAGGTTCGACCTTCGTCACCTTTCTGAGTGCTTCGACCGCACCTGCGTAATCGCCGAGATCGCTCAGTACCATTCCCAAATTCATCAGCGGACCGATAACGTATTTCGGATCGGCATTGACCGCACGCTGTAGATTTGTCTTGGCTTTCTCGAGTTTCGTGTTCGCCTCAGTGGTACGTTTTGCATTTCTGTCGTCGAGTGAGCCGTTGTAATAAGCCCAGCCGAGATTGGCATAATCCAAATTAGTTCCGCCTAGAGAAACCGCTTTTTCGAGTGCCGTGATGCCGACCGACCACCGGCAAGGTTTCGCTTGCCGCGTGTTTATTTCGCATTGTTTAGCGATCGCATAGCCGATGTTGCTGTAAATATCCGCCGCATCGAGTTTGTTATAATCCTTCTCGCGTTCGAGGAAAAGAACTGCCAAATTATAACTGCCTTCGGCGTCATTGTATTTGCCGAGTTCGCGGTAAACATTACCAAGATTCAGAAAAACGTCGCTGTTGTCGTTCTTTAATTCAGAGGCTCGTTTGTAGGCTTTCACGGCATTTTCATAATTGGCGAGCTGCTGTTCAGCGGTTCCGAGTCCGTACCAAGCCTCAAAATAATCGCTTTTAAGCTCCGTCGCTTTCGTGTAATCGGCAACGGCGGTTTCTGGTTGGTTCAGACGCATTTGCGTATTGCCCGAAGCAACGAAAGCTTCCGAATATTTAGGATCGAGCGATTTTGCTTTTGTAAATGCGATTAATGCTTCCTGATCGCGGTTTTGGCCATAACGGATCAAACCGAGGAAATACTGTGTTTCTGCGTCATCCGGAGAGATCGCAAGCGCCTTGGTAAGCATCGGATCGGCCTTTTCTATATCGCCGGCGTTTCCGCGTTGATAATAAAGGATGCCGAGCGGCACATATATCGCGGTCAATTCGCTGTCATATTTAAGAGCGTTCTCATAATTAACAATGGCTTTTTCGTCGTCGTCCAAGGCCGAGTAAACTTCGCCGAGTCCGTAATAAGCCGGTGAGTTCTTTGCATTCAGCTTGAGGGCTTCGTCAAAGAATTTCTGCGCCATTTGCGGAGCATCGTTCAGCAGAACGTCGTTTCCTTTCAGCGCCAAAACTTCGCTCAGGCCATCAGAAGCTTTTTTATTCTTCGGATCCATTGTGTTGGCCTCGCGGAAGAATGTTATCGCTTGATCGTAATCGTTCTGGTTGACGTAATATTCACCGACACCGGCAAATAGTATGCTGGCCTGATCTTTCGGCATCGTCCGTATCTTTATTTCTGGCGGAAGCTTGTTCGGTTCGACAACATCGGCCCTCACGCGGCGCGGATTGACCTTCGCCAATTTCGTATATTGCGAATTAACGCTTCGTGCACTTGCCTTACGGCTCGATGCGGAACGCTGCGTTTTGGTTTTTGATACGTATTTTCGCGGCGCGGCCTTTACCGAACTGCGAAAAACGAAAACACTCGAACCGCCGGCGATACTGCCTACCGGCACCAGATCCTGAGCTTGTGCCCACAGGCATCCGAGCGTCATTACCGCGATCAATGTTAAGGCGGAAGCACCGTCTTTATAGCGAGAAAATATATCCATTTTTATCCTTTACGTTTCGGCTCACGTCAAAATTTCGCAGTTCTCCATTAAATGCGAATACAAGAAATGGACGCTCAAAGCGAACAATTTTGCCTAAACAACTGACAGCTTTGATCTATTCGCTGCGGTTCCCATTTTTCAGCCACGATACTACCTTTCTTCCCAAACGAAAAGGAGCGCGGTTTGCGAACCGTCTGAAACGATCCATTTCACGCAAAGAAAAAAGATATCCTTCGTGATTGTTGATCAGTTTTTGCATAACCGCCGGTTCTTTATATATCGGAAGATCTCCGATCTCGACAACAAAAAGAACACTCGGCAAATTATATGCCCGAAAAGGCACGCCTTCTTTTTTCAAATTCTCAATGCGTTCCCAAATACCGTTATATGTGATCTGTGCATCATGAAACATTATCGCTCCGCCGTTAGGGTTCAATATTTTACGGCAAAATTCAAAATCGCGGCTCATCGCCTCGTCCGTATGTTCACCGTCGATAAGGCAAAGATCGAATCGGTCTTCGATGGACGCCGGATCGATCTCGTCGGTTCCGCCGTCCATGGTCTTTATTTTCTCAACCTGTCCCTCATCTACCTGACGCAGATTTTCAAGCATGCGTTCGGTCGAATTATTCACATATGTCCAATCGAACCCGCGTGCGTCCGGTTGGCGGAGCGGACGCTTATCAATGGAATATATAGATTTACACTGCTCATCCAATAAATGAGGCTGAAGGCTTCCGCCAAGATACGACCCGATCTCAAGATAAGAGTAAGCCCCCCCCGCAATTTTCGTACCGCAAGCTGACACGCCAAAAGCGATGTTTTATCCTCCGGCGTTGTCTGACTATTGATCCGGGCAAACAGATCCGCATCGAGATCTTCGATCCGCTTATTAAAATCTAGCATAGTTCGTTCGTAATCTTTACTTTTATTAAGGCATTCATAATGAAATGCTGTCGGGTCTCGGAATGGGTTCTATGATGATGCTAGATTCTAATATAATCTTCTTTGATTTGTAAATTTCCTCTTAGAGTATTTTTTTAAGTATTCCTTTGAAATTTTGATATATTGTAATATATCTAAATAGCTAAGAAAGTCAGTTCGTTTAAGTATCTTTGCTGCGGTTTTCCGGCGGCAAAAGCGCGGTATCTTAAATTTCAATAAATTCAACAAAAGGAGATCTTGCCGAAAATGAAAGCATTTGCAACCGAGAACATAAGAAATCTGGCTGTCATTGGACACGGCGACGCGGGTAAAACTCAGATGATCGCGTCGCTGCTGCAGGTGGCCGGAGCCACGAACCGCTGGGGAAAGGTCGATGAAGGCACCGCCATGACCGATCACGAAGAAGATTCGATAGAACGTAAGATCTCTCTGAACAATAATTTTGCCCACCTCGAATACAAAGACACCAAAATAAATCTGATCGATACGCCCGGCTATGCCGCATTCGTTTCGCACGCACGGCCGGCTCTTCGCGTTGCGGATTGCGCGCTTGTCGTGGTTGACGCGGTGAACGGCATCGAGGTTCAAACTGAAAAAACGTGGAATTATGCCAACGAATTTATGCTGCCGCGTTTTATGGTCATAAATAAGATCGAAAAAGAGAACGCCGATTTCGGCCACGCTCTCGACACGGCAACCGAATCTTTCGCGCGTTCCATAGTACCGTTCACGCTTCCGATCGGCAGCCAGGAAAATTTCAAAGGCGTCGTCGATGTCGTTCACCAAAAAGCCTACGAATTTGACGAGGCCGGAAAAGCCAAAGAGGTTCCGATACCCGAAGAAGGCAAAGGCCTGCTTGAACAAACGCGGCTTCGGCTGATCGAACTCGTTGCCGAATCAGACGACGCTTTGCTTGAAAAATATTTCGAGAACGGCACGCTCGAAGAAGAGGATGTAATTCCAAATCTGGCACGAGCCATTGCGAACAGCAAACTTTGTCCGGTTTTCGCGGTGTCATCCATGACGCTCGCCGGACTTTCCACTTTGCTCGATCACATTGTCGAATTTGCCCCGAATCCTGCGACGCACGAAGCTGAATACGGATTTACCGATGCCGAAATGTCCGGCGAACGCGTTACAAGAAAATACAGCAGCGACGAACCTTTCTCAGCTTTTGTGTTCCGCACGATCGCCGATCCTTTCGCCGGCCGCATAAATGTTATGAAGGTCGTATCCGGAAAGATCGGCTCTGATGCGACCGTTCACAACACGACCCGCGATGCGCCTGAAAGACTCGGCGCTTTGCATGTGATCCAAGGAAAAACTCTCGATAAGGTTTCCGAAGCTCAAACGGGCGACATAATAGCCGTCGTAAAACTCAAAGAAACTCAGACCGGCGACACGCTTTCGGATAAAGCGAAACCCGTCGTTTTTCCGCCTGTCCAATATCCCGAAGCCGCCATCGCATTTGCCATCGAACCGAGATCGCGTGCAGACGAGGACAAGATCTCCGGAGCTCTGCACAAGATCTTAGAAGAAGATCCGTCGCTTCATTTTGAACGCGATCCGCAGACCAAGGAATTCATTCTTTCGGGTTCGGGCCAACTGCACATCGAAACCGTTGTCGAAAAACTCGGCAAACGTTATCACGTTGAGGTCGCGCTTCATCCGCCGAAAGTTCCCTACAAAGAAACCATCACGGAAACCGCCGAAGTTCAGGGACGTCACAAAAAACAATCCGGCGGGCGCGGCCAATTCGGCGATTGCAAGGTTATTTTCGAGCCGCTCGAACGCGGCGGCGGTTTTGAATGGGTCGATAAGATATTCGGCGGATCGGTTCCGCAGAATTTCCGTCCGGCGATCGAAAAAGGCATTATCGAAGCGGCTCAAGGCGGTGCGGTAGCGGGTTATCCGCTGGTCGATTTTAAGGTCACGCTGATCGACGGCAGCTATCACACGGTCGATTCGGACGAACATTCGTTCCGTGCGGCCGGCAGAAAAGCTTATCGGGCGGCAATGGAAAGAACCAAGCCGACCTTGCTCGAACCGATAATGGATGTCGAGGTTTTCACGCCGCAGGAAGTTGCGGGCGATATCATGGGAGATCTGAATTCGCGCCGCGGCCGAGTTTCCGGAATGGACGTTCGCGGAAAACAGCAGGTCATCAAAGCAAAGGTTCCGCTTGCGGAAATGCTGGATTATCAATCGAAGCTCAACAGCGTAACGCAGGCTCGCGGTTCGTATCATATGCAGTTCTCGCATTACGATCCGGTGCCGCACAATCTCGCACAGAAAGTTATCGACGAAGCCGTCGCCGCCGGACGCGTCCGCGGCCACGAGGACGACGAATAATTGGCAAAAACAAAGAGCCCGGGCATTCCGCTCGGGCTTTTGCTTTAATTTCAACTTCGCCAAGACCTTCGGGAGCACGCCCGAAACCTTCGGGAGCTTGCCCGGAACCTTCGGGAACACGCCCGGAACCTTCGGGAGCACGTCAAAAGCTATTATCCTTAGTATTTTTTATTTAAGAAGTGTTCCGAAGACACCGACCGGAACCGAATAGAGCTTATCGCCGGACGCGACGATCATATCGCCGGTGCGGTTAAAACAAAGGCCGACGATACTATTTCCGGCGACAACCGTTTCCGCCTCGCGGGTTTCTGCGTCGATGCGAACAACTCCGTGGCGACCGCGAAAACATGCCGCTGCGTAAAGATTCCCTGCGTTATCGAACGCAAGCCCTTGCGGACGGCCGAATCCTTTGGCATAACGTTCGACGGCGCCGCCGTCATCCACCGCATAAATAACATCGCTGCTCGCAAGGCCGGGCGAAGAAACATATAAACGGCCGTCCGGGCCAAAAGCTATATGATATGCCGCAACCGACGGCTCAACATCGGCGAAAGGTTCGGCGATGCCAAATTCCCCGACGCGAAAAATCGTTCCGCTGCGGTCGCCGACAAAAAGCGTTCCGTCTTTATCGAACGCAATGCCTGTGGCAATGCCCAAACCTGATGCAAAGAACTCGGCTTCTCCATTATGTATGCGGTAAACTTCGCCCGCCGCCCGGTTCGATACATAAAGATCGCCTTTCTTGTCGAACGCCAAGCCGGTCGGATTCATAACATTCGCCGTCATCTCATTCCAATAACCGTCGTCTTCCAATTTGAATAAAGTAGCCGGAAGTTCCTGGCCGCGCCCGCCGGAACGCGTCATTATGATCGTACCGTCATTCGGATCGACCGCCGGATTTCCGACAAAATGCATTTCGTCCGCGATCATTCTGCCGATATTTATCTCGGCCTCATCGCTGCTCATTCCGCCGCTTTCAAGCCGCACGGAAATGCTTCCCGAACTTTCATCGGGAACTTTTACAAGCAGACGCTTTCGCGAAGCAGCGGTAATGCCAGCTTTTTGGCCGCCGAAATAACAGCCGCCGCTGTTGTCCGCAGCGTTAAATCCGGCACATTCGATGGCGATCTCGCCGCCGGGAATGGCGTAGATCGGATCGATCTTTTTGATATCTGGTCTTTGGCTCATATCAGGATCTTTAATAACTTGATTCTACTTTGACCGATTGGCTGTGTCGAATACGAATACAAAACCGTTCCGAAAAAAAACCATTGCTTAAATCTTGCAGAACAACTATTATGTTCTTGGCTCCCGCCACATCTTCCCAACCCACATCCCAAGATCAATATAAATACTTTCGAATTGGAGTTACCCCCATGTCTTTTTTTCGTGTCTCTCGTACTGTTTTCAGTATGTCGCTCATTCTCCTTTTAAACCTGAATTCTGTTTTCGCACAACAGCGCGCGATCGCGAATCCGAGCATCGAACAGCCTGTTATTGACGGCTCTAATATTCAGCTAAACGCCGATCTCGTTCCCGGTTGGCTGACAACGCATCCGGTCCGCACGAACGGCCGTCTTATCGAGATTTGGAAAAACGGATTTAACGGCGTCAATACGGCAACCGGAGCCGGAGATCAATTCGCCGAACTAAATGCCGATGCAATTTCAATGATCTACCAAAGCGTCTGTATGACCAACGGAGAATCGTTCAGCTATTCGTTCCTGCATCGCGGCAGGGACAGTCGTACTGAACGCGACAAGGCTCAATTCCGTCTCGGAATTCCGTCGGGTTTACCAAGCGGCTCGCTTCCGGCCGATTCTTATTCTTATCCGATCCTCAATGTCGGCACGACCAACAACGGATCTTATGACACACCGACAGGTTTCGGGAGTTTTAACGCAACGCCCGCTAACGCCGGAAACGGTTGGCGAAGATATTCCGGAACTTATACTTATACAGGACCAACTCGTATAGTGAACATCGGATTTCGATCAATAAGCGGCGCCGGCGGCGATACGCTTGGAAATTTCCTTGACGATTGGCAGATACAGCTTGCTCCGTATCTGGAATTTTCCGCGTCGAACGATTCGGGCAACGAAGGAACAGGCGGCACCAACACACCGGCGAACCGTCCGGGAATACGCATCGGCGGAAGTTTCACCTCCAACGTCACTGTGACCGTAAAATATACCAGCGGCACGGCGGCTCTTGGTGAAGATTTTAGTATGACGGTTCCATATCAATACGGAAATATGACCGACACGATCGTTATCACGATCCCGCCCGGAACATACGATGGAGCAAGCGAATCGAGCATTTTCCGCATTCCTTTTTCGGTCGGTACGGATATGTCGCTCGAAGCCGACGAAACTGCTAATTTTCAGGTCACGAACGTAACCGGCGCGGCCGTCGCGAATTTGAGCACTTGCACAGCCGCTCCGATATCGACCATGAGCTACACGATACTCAATGACGATCTGACGACCGCCGGCGGTGTCGATCTGACAGGCCGCGCCATGCGCACCAACGGCCGCGGACTCAGCGGAGCTATGGTCAAGCTGATATCTTCGGACGGCGGTGAAAAATGGGCTATGACAAATTCATTTGGCTACTACCGCTTTCGTGACATCAGAGCAGGCGAATTTGTTATTTTGAATATCTCCGCAAAAAATCGAAGATTTCTCAACCCAAGCCGTGCTTTTGTCATTAATGAGAATGCCGTTGACATTGATTTCACCGCCGATTGAGCTGTAAAAAAAAAATTTGTTGACTAGAATGAACCATCTGCGTTAAACTTTGTTTTGACCGTTTGGTCATTCTCCACGTTTGGCATTTCACCGGTTTTCAGCAATTCACCTTTTCACTTTTGCAACCTATGGCCACCAGAATCGACGATCTATTGCGTATGGCGATGAGCTTCGGAGCATCCGACCTGCATCTTCGCGCGGGATCGACTCCTGTCATACGAATAAACGGCGATCTGAAACCGCTGTCGGGCGTAAGCAAATTGACACAGGACGAAACGCTCGAAATGGCTTTTTCGATGATGTCCAATCGTCAAAAGCAGCATTTCAAAGAGGTATTCGAGGTCGATATCGGTTACGGCGTTTCAGGCCTCGGCCGTTTTCGCGTCAATATCTTTCAGCAGCGAAATTCGATCGGCATAGTCGCACGCGTTATTTCCGATAATATACGCGGTTTCAGCGAACTCGGTTTGCCGCCGATCTTGAATACGATCGCATCTGAAAATCGCGGACTTGTATTGGTTACTGGAACGACCGGCTCTGGTAAATCGACGACGCTTGCGGCGATGGTCGATCAGATAAACGCACAGCGAAATTGTCATATCGTAACGGTCGAAGATCCGATAGAATTTCTTCATGCGAACAAACAATCGTTCGTTACACAGCGCGAGGTCGATGTCGATACGCGTTCGTTTGCCGAAGCTCTGCGCGGTTCGCTTCGCCAAGATCCGGACGTAATTCTGGTCGGCGAAATGCGCGATCTGGAAACGATAGAAACGGCTCTTGTCGCAGCCGAAACCGGTCATCTTGTTCTATCTACACTGCATACGCTGGATGCTTCAGAAACTTTAACGCGAATAATCTCGGCATTTCCGCCATATCAGCAAAAATCGATAAGAATTCAGCTCGCAGGACTTTTAAAGGCCGTTGTATCTCAGCGTTTGATGAGATCGGCGTCCTCCAGCGGCCGAATACCGGCCGTCGAAGTTCTAATAACCACGCCGTTGATCCGCGATTATATTCTTCACGAAGATAAGACAGCGTCGATCCGCGATGCCATTGCCTCCGGCACATCGCAATACGGAATGCAGACATTTGATCAATCATTGTTCTATTTATATCAATCAGGGCTCATCGAACTCGAAGAAGCTTTACGCGGGTCAACAAATCCTGATGAATTCCGCCTGCGGCTGGCCGGAATTCAGAACACGGCGGGAATGGCAAAAGAACAGATGGAACGCTCAAGCATCGGAGACCTCAGCGGCCTAATCACACGAATGTGATAAACGTTCGCAAAATCTTCTAACGCTTTTCGTCACCTACTTTGGATCTTTTTGGCGATCAGGCCGCATTGTGTTCTCAGAGATTTTATACTGTTCTTACGTCGAAAAACGGTGTCGATCGCAGGATTTACACATATTATCGCGCCTCAAGTCTTGACATAAAAGCACTTGGACGTGTAAATTTTAGTATTACTCAGTCAAGAAATTGATGATCAATAGCCAATAACGTTAAAAGCCGCGTTATTTAAGCTTAGCGGGTGAATTAATCCAAAAATTAGTGGTTTTGAACCTTCCCTGATTTTTTTGTTAAATAACAGAAAATACTTGATCTAGGTAATAAAAAATTCCGCGATGGCGGTGACGTAATCGAATTTTAACTAAGGATAAATAAGACAAAGTAAATGACAAACGAGGTTAACAAGGACGCTGAAGTTTCGGGAGCCGACGAGACTTCTGCGATAGAAAAGAAAGAAACCGGTGCGGTTTCCAATGAAACGGCAATTGAAGCAGCTGATGAATCGCAAAGCATGGGCGAGATCGATTTCGGCACGATCCTGGAACAGTTCGAACAAGAACAAACCGTATATCACGCGGGCGAACTTGTCGAAGGCAAGGTCGTCGGAGTTTCCGATCACGGCGTTTTGGTCGATTTCGGCCATAAAAGCGAAGGTGTGATCCCGGCCGAAGAATTCACCGGCCCGAATGCGAAAGAAGCGGTAAATGTCGGCGATACGGTCGAAGTGGTGATCAAATCCATCCACAGCGGCGATACGCCTCCGCTTTTGTCGCTTTCAGATGCCGCTTCGCGAAAGATCTGGAACGATATCGAGGAAGCTTATAACGAAGACAGAGCCGTTGTCGGCAAGATCGTCGATAAAACAAAAGGCGGCCTGCTCGTTGACCTTAACGGCATCGAAGCTTTTCTTCCCGGTTCGCAGATAGATTCGCGTCCGATCCGCGGCCTCGATTCATACATCGGCCAGGATATCGAAGCAAAGGTCATCAAATTCAGCCGACGCCGCAATAACATCGTTTTGTCACGCAAGGTCATCACCGACCTTGAAATGAATAAACTCAAGGATGAAACACTCGCCAATATCGATCTCGGCCATATTGTCGAAGGCGTTATCAAAAATCTTACCGAATACGGTGCTTTTGTCGATATCGGCGGCATTGACGGTCTTTTGCATGTAACCGATATGTCATGGGGACGCATTCAAAACCCCGGCGATCATTTTAAGGTCGGCGATACGATCCAGGTCAAGATACTTAAACTCGACCGCGAAAAAGAAAAGATCTCGCTTGGCTATAAACAATTGCTGCCGGATCCGTGGTCAACCGTTGTCGAAGTTTATCCGGTCGATACAAAGATCACCGGCAAGGTCTCTTCGGTCACAGAATACGGTATCTTTGTCGAACTCGAACCGGGCGTCGAAGGCCTTGTTCACGTATCCGAAATATCTTGGTCGAAACGTTCGGCAAATCCGAAACGTATGTTCCACCGCGGCGATGACGTCGAAGTTCAGGTACTTGGCGTTGATACCGTTGAAAAACGCATCAGCCTCGGTATGAAGCAGCTTCAGTCAAATCCGTGGGACGATATTCAAGCACGCTATCCGGTCGGCACCAAGATCCATGGACGTGTCCGCAATCTTACTGATTTCGGTGCATTCGTCGAGCTTGAAGAAGGCATTGACGGTTTGGTCCATGTTTCGGATATCACTTGGGCAAAGAAACTCAAGCATCCGAAAGAATTGCTTAAGAAAGATCAGGAAGTTGACGCGATCGTCACAAATATCGACGCCGCAGGCCAGCGTCTTTCGCTTTCAATGAAAGACCTGACACCGAGCGCTTGGGAAGGATTTGTCGCAACGCACCGACCCGGCGATACCGTCAAAGGAAAGGTTTCGCGTTTCACAAGCTTTGGCATATTTGTCGAATTGGAAGAAGGCCTCGAAGGTCTCTGCCATATCTCGGAGCTTTCCGATGAACGCATCGAAAATGCCGAACAGGTCGCCCAGCTTGGCCAGGAAATGGAATTCAAGATCCTGCGCATCGAACCCGATGAACAGAAGATCGGCCTTTCATTCCGAGCTGTCGGAAAAGACGACGAACCGATCATCGATACACGTAGCTACACAACCGAAGCAAAAGGCGGCATGGCGTCGCTCGGCGAACTTGCCAATCTGAAATTCGGAACAACAGAAGAAGAACCGGCCGAAACTCCGGAACCTTCTAAAAAGGAAAAGAAAAAAGCCAAAGCGAAAGCCGCGGCTGAAGCCGAAGAAGCTGGTTCAACCGAAGCACCGGCGGCGGAAATTCCCGCTGTCGAAGAAACTCCGGCGGAAACCGTTTCCGATGATACTGCGGCTGCTGCGGAAGATGTAAGTGACGAAGCTCCGGAAGAAGCTAAAGCCGATGAACCGCCGACAGCAGAAGCAGAGGCTGAAGAAACACCGGTTGAAACTGCAGCCGTTGATGAATCGGCCGCTGAAACTGATCAAACCGCCGAAGCAAAAGATGAAGCTAAGGATGAAGAATCCGAAGAAAAATCCGCTTAACTTTGGCTGTTAAATTGGACGGCTTAAAGCCGTTTTGAAAGGAGAAAAGATGACAAAAGCAGATCTAGTGGAACAGGTCGCAAAAGAGGCTGAAATGACCAAGAAGGATGCCGAACAGCTTGTCGAGATCATCTTTGACAGTATTACTGATTCATTGAATAAAGGCGAAAAGATCGAACTTCGCGGGTTCGGCAGCTTCCGTGTACGCGAGCGAAATTCGCGTATGGGACGCAACCCGAAAACGGGCGATGCAGTTTCGATACCCGCAAAACGAGTCGCTTATTTCAAACCCGGTAAAGATCTAAAAGAATTGATCAACAATTCGAAATAACCTACAGACTTTTAAAATTAAAAAAGGCCGTCTAAAAGACGGCTTTTTTTATTTCGTTTCTGCTTTTTTCCTTGCGGCATTGCGTTCATATTCGATCGCTTCGTCCTCGATCTCGCCGCCGCGGCTGATCGGTATATCGGCCGGATCTTTATATTTCAATCCGCGTTCTTCGCTGTCGATCTCAACGGCCGGCAGTTTTATATTCGGCTGCGAATTCGGCGGCGTGTAACCCGGATAATCGACACGCGAATGATAGATCGCCACCAGCGAACGTATCATCGCCTCGCGTATCTGCGTCAGTTCGCGCAAGGTCAAGTCGCATTCATCAAGCTGGTCGTCGCTTATGATCGCGTCGATTATCTTGGTGATGATAAACCGTATATTTTCCGGGTTCGGTTCGGCAAGGCTTCTGGCCGCGGCCTCACAGCTATCGGCTATCATCATTATGGCCGCTTCTTTGAATTGCGGTTTTGGCCCCGGATAACGAAAATCGCTTTCATTCACCTCGTTCTCAGAACGGGCTTCGGCCTGTGCTCTTTTAAGAAAATAATGCAGCGTACGCGTTCCATGATGCTGCGGTATAAAATCGATTATCCGCTGAGGCAACCCGAGTTCTTTGGCAAGTTTCGTCCCATACGTCACATGGCTAATGATGATCTTTGCGCTCTGCGTCGGCTTTAATTTGTCGTGCGGATTTTTGCCCATTTGATTTTCGACAAAATGCTCCGGAGCCGCCGTTTTGCCAATGTCGTGATAAAGCGCGCCGATGCGTGCGAGCAAACCGTTTCCGCCGACAACGCGGCAAGCTTCTTCGGCAAGCTGGCCGACGGCATGCGAATGCTGATTTGTTCCCGGCGCACGCAATGCAAGCTGTCCTAAAGCCGGAAGATCGGCGTTGGATAATTCCAAAAGCTTTACATCGGTCAATATCCCGAATATCGATTCGCAAAGCGGCATCATTACCGCGACGACGGCGGCAGTGATTATGCCGCCAGCAAGTCCGCAAGCCATCGAAAGCAGGACCGTATTCAATATGAACGGCTGCTGCGTGAACAACAACAGAGCAACAGCAAGCCCGGCGGATGTGACACCGATCAAAATTCCGGCAAGCGTGATCGTTTGTCGATTGCGGTAATGGCCGATGCCGTAAACGGCGACCGACGAGGCGATCGTCCCGTAAATCACGAATTCCAAGCCTTTCGGAGCCAAAAATCCGCCGAGCAGAGCCGTGAACAAACCCGTGAATATAGCCGTTCGCCTATCGGCAAGCATCGTCATCAAAAGGCTTCCGGCCGCAAATGGAACCGCCAACGACCAAAGAGTCGGATCGTTCAGCGGCGGATCGACATACTGCGACGAAGTAAAATCGGCAACCCGAAACAGCAGCACCATCACAATGGTTTGGATAACGACGATAAATCCAAATAAGGCAAATGTTTTTTGTTCGGATAAAGCGAGACGCGGAACGACGCCGCGATGCTCGATGAATTTCCATGCTCCCCAAAAAAGAGCGCTTATCAAAAGCAGCAGTCCTGCGAAACGGTTCAAGTTCCTGGTCGACTGTTCATATTGTCTGATCGCTGCTATTTTCGGCAAAGTTTCCGCCGTTATCGGATGGCCGGCCTCGGCGACGGTTTCGCTTCGTTTTAATGAAACGGTCACCGGCTGAATGCTCGCTGCTTGTTCCTGTTTTTCGCGTTCCGTTCCCGAAGCGTCGTATATCACACTTGGCTGTATAAGCGGCGACATCGCTTTTTCGAAAGCATCGATCTCTTTTTGCGAAAGGCTTCGGATCTGTTCGACACCATTTCTCAGGTTCGTTCTGGCCTGCGACAGCGAGATCATCGTCAGCGTAGGGTCTTTTGCCTCACGGCGTTCGGTCGGCCGCTGGCGGTCAACTATCGAGATACCGCTTTGCAAAAATTGGGCATCCTGATCGCTGAATATATCGCCCGACGAGTTTTCCCGCAATATTCGCGTCAAAGCGTCGAGTTCGTTGCTGCTGAACCGCCGCGATCCGAAAATGGCACCGAGTTCCGGCCCGCCGGCGCCTGCCCATTGTAGCGAACTCTGTTTATTTGTGTTGGCATTTGCCGTATTCGAACCTTTCTCGGCCTTTCGCTGAAGGTCTTCCCAAGCCGAACGAAAATTCTGCACGGCTTCATCCGAACGTTTCGATTCGGCGGTAAAGATCGGCATTACCGAATCGCGCATTGTTTGTTTCAGCTTTTCGGTTTCGTCTTCGTTAACCGAATAAATATCAGCCGGAGAAACGATGCTTTCGCGTGCGATGTCGCCGACATTATAAAATGCCTCGCCGGTAAAACGGCCGATCGGATTATCGATCAAGATCGTCGTTAAAACACACAAAAAAACAAAGCCGATCCAAAATCTTTGGTTTGCTGAAAGCCTTTCGAACGGCCGGCCAAGAAGGTCGCCGACCTTCTTTCGCCATTTCGCCGAAGCGCTCGACATTTCTTCGATTCTTTTACTCATTAAATATTTGCCAATGCCGGTTCGCTCATTTCTCTGCCGATCGCCAGCCCGATCTCTTCGGCAAGCGGACGCAAAGTTTCATTTCGAATAGCTGAAATTGCCACGCATTTAACTTGGTTGTCAAGCGAAACGCGGCGCGATACTGTTTCGATCGTTTCCGCGTCGGCGAGATCGGACTTGTTCAATACGATTATCTGTTCGATCTCCTTGAGTTTTAGATCGCGTAAGATCTTATCCACCGATTCTATTTGCTGCATCACTTGCGGGTTCGATACATCGACAACGTGAACAAGCAGGTCGCTGCTCGAAATTTCCTCGAGCGTTGCTCGAAAAGCCGCGACAAGCGGTTCCGGAAGATCGCGTATGAATCCGACGGTGTCATTGATTATAACTTCCTGATCAAATGGCAGGCGAAGCCGCCGGGATGTCGGGTCAAGTGTAGCGAACATACGTTTTTCGGCATGAACCGAACTCTGCGTCAAGGCATTCAAAAGCGTCGATTTTCCCGCATTTGTATAGCCGACAAGCGAAATGATCGGCAAGCTTTTCTGCAAGCGGTTCTTGCGCCGTTCCTGCCGCTGGCGGCCGAGTTTATCGACCTGTTTTTCGAGCTGCGAAATTTTGTCGCGAACACGGCGGCGGTCTGTTTCGAGTTTCGTTTCGCCAGGGCCGCGTCCGCCGATACCGCCGGCGAGCCGCGAAAATGCCGAATTCTGGCCTTTGACCAAACGCGGCAGCAAATATTTCAACTGTGCCAACTCAACCTGAAGTTTACCTTCGTGCGACTGTGCGCGTTGGGCGAATATATCCAAAATAAGCTGCGGCCGGTCAATGACTTTCAGCTCTGTCGCTTCGGACAAGATACGAACCTGCGTTGCCGAAAGCTCGGTGTCAAAAACGATCAGATCGGCTCCGACCTGCATTGAACGGATCAGAAGTTCGTCAAGTTTACCGCGGCCGATCAGGGTTTTCGGATCGATCTTTTGACGCCGCTGAATGATCTTGTCGAGCACAACCACGTTCGCCGATTCGGCCAATTCCGCGAGTTCGATCATCGATTCTTCCGCCTCGTCAATTCGTTTTGTCGTAACGCCGACAAGAATAACGCGTTCGCGGTTCGTTTCGCGTGCCCGTGCGGTCAGCCGCACACGAGCCATTTCGTTCTCCAGCGAATTTATCAGCCGCAGAAAATCGGTGTCCAAATGAGCCGGTATTTGCGGTTCGAGAAATTCGTAAGGCTCGTCATCCGAAATGTCTTCGGAAGCCGTCGGCAAAAGGTGTGCGGAGTAGACCAAACCGGGCAAACCGGTTTCTTTCTCTACGCGGATGACCGAAATAAGGTCCAGCCGCAACAAAGCCAGATCGGTCAGATCGTCTTGAGTTAATCTTTCGCCCTGAAGCTGTGTGTGAACAAAACGAAGACCGCGAAACCTGTCGGCCGAAACGCGTGCGCGTCCGAAATCAGGTAACTCAATTCCCTTTGCTGTCCCGACGGTGACATATTCGACATGGCCTTTGCGGTCGATCAAAACTCCTAGCTGACGACCGATCTCATTCGAAAGTTCGGACATCTGCCTCGCCAGTTCCGGCGAGACGATCTGTTCGGGCGCAACCCGCCTTGACGATAGCCGCTCGATACGGCGCAGTTGATTATGTTTAAGGCCTTCGGTAAAGCCGGTTACGTTACTAATAAATTCTTATCCTCCAATGTTCTATTATAACAGAGTATCAGTCTGGAATTGTGAGGTATGAGTCTTGAGTCCTGAGTCTAGAGCAGGAAATACAGACAAAAAGCATTCCTACTCAAGACTCCAGACCCCAGACTCCTGACTTTTTCAGCCTCCAGACTTAAGACTCCGGACTTTTTCATATCGTTTACATAGAATAGAATAACCGCTATGCAAACCCGCACGCGCCGTCAAAGAGAGGTTCTGGATTTCATCGTCAGCTTTGTCGATCAATACGGCTATGAACCTTCTTATCAGGTAATTGCTTTCAATCTAGGTTTGAATTCGCGGGCGGGCATCGCAAAACACATCGCCGGTCTGGAATCGCAAGGTTTGATCGAACGCAGCCGCGTTAACGGCAGTTTCAAACTCAGCTTTCCGCAGAACACCGCGGCAAGAATTTGCGAAATAGATTGGATCGAAGGCAGCGATAAAGAAGATATCGATTCGGGGCCGTTCATAATTTCCGCGAACGTTATCGGCGGCGGAGATGCATCCGCTCTGTGTGCCTTTCGGATAACCGACGACGCAATGAACGGCGATAATATCGCATCCGGCGATGTCGTCCTGATCGAACGCCGAACCTTTGTCCGCGATGGAACCTGCATCGCCGCCGTTTGCGAAGAACACGGCACGCTGCTCCGCACATTCTTTCGCAGCGGAGGCAAAACCGAACTCCGAGCGTCTGCCGAACATTTCGAAACCATAATTCTGCCAACCGACCAGATCCAACTCATCGGCCGCTTTCGTTCGCTTATTAGGTTTTAACGGATCAGCAGCCCGCACGCGTGTCAGTAGCCTGCACGTAAGTAAGGGCTCAGCGTTGCGCATAGGTCAAGTTGAGCCCTTACTCACATGCGGGCTACTGACATGGATCCATAATAGGCCGCTCCTACGGAGCTACGAACTCGGATGGAAATATTGTTGCTACAAATAGGTCGCTCCTACGGAGCTGGCGGCGTGTCGGTAGCCCGACCATTAGGGATTGCACAACGTTGCACATAGGCCACGTTGAGCCTTACACTTGTGCCGGAGAGACTGACACTGCTGACACTGCGGACTGCCGACACACACGCAGGCGAGCCGTCTGTGTTCCAGTCATAAAAATCATAAGAATCGTCACATTTCATAAAAACCACCATATATTGGCCGTGTGCGAAGTGCGATAATCGGCGCGGCGGAGATTGGATCTTACGCCGCACCGATCTTTGAAAATTTATCATTAGCAGGCTAATAACAAAGTTTTTCCGAAATAAATAACCTCTATCTCATAACCTTAGTAAATACAATAATTTAGACGTTCAAAGGTCGTTTGAACAGGCTTTGAACACCCATTGGACAAGCACTGGACAGGTATTGGACAAGTCCCCAAAACTGTATGTTTTCCAAATTGTTACAGAAAATTCGCTCCGTTGATCCTTGGCAAAATCTTCTGCAATTGCGAAGTCCTTCTTTTTTCGTCATAATTTTTTTAAGATATGACAAATCAACCAACACCGAACGCTAGTTACAGCCTTACTCTTCGCGTTCGCATCCAAAACCAGCCGGGAAAACTCGGACAGATAACAACAGCTATCGGCCAGGCAGGCGGCGACATCGAAGGCATCGACATAGTCAGCGTCGGCAAGGATTTCCTGATCCGCGATATCACGGTAAATGCCGCATCAGAAACCCACGACGAAGAGATCGTAGAAGCTCTGAAAATGATCGATGGCGTTGAGGTCGTGAACATCAGCGACCGCACTTTCCTTATGCACCTTGGCGGAAAGATCGAGGTCGTTTCAAAAATGCAGTTGAAAACGCGCTCTGATCTTTCAATGGCTTATACGCCCGGCGTCGCACGCGTTTGCGAAGCTATCGCAAAAGATCCGGAAAAAGCTTATAACCTGACGATAAAGAAAAATACGGTCGCGGTTGTATCGGATGGAACGGCTGTTCTTGGACTTGGCGATATCGGACCGGCTGCGGCAATGCCGGTAATGGAAGGAAAATGTCAGCTTTTTAAGGAATTCGGCGGCGTAGATGCCTTTCCGATCTGCCTTGATACAAAAGACCCGGACGAGATCGTCAGAACGATCAAAAACATCGCACCGACCTTCGGCGGCATCAACCTCGAAGATATTTCCGCACCGCGATGCTTTCAGATCGAAGAACGCCTTAAACAAGAGCTCGACATTCCGGTCTTTCACGACGATCAGCACGGCACGGCCGTCGTGGTTCTTGCCGCTCTGATCAACGCGCTGAAGATCGTCGGCAAAAAAATGGACGAGATAAAGGTCGTCGTGAACGGGGTTGGCGCGGCCGGCGTCGCATGCTCAAAGATCGTAATGGCCGCAGGCGTGAAAAATATTGTCGGCTGCGACCAGACCGGAGCTTTATATGAAGGCCGCACTGAGAATATGAACTGGGTGAAAGATTGGTATGCTCGAAATACGAACGCAGAAAAGGAGAAAGGAACGGTTCACGATGTGTTAAAGAACGCCGACGTATTTTTGGGGTTGAGTGCTCCGGGCACGATCAATGAAAATGACCTGAAAAATATGTCAAAAGATCCCATAGTTTTTGCGATGGCAAATCCGGTGCCTGAAATAATGCCCGAAGACGCCGCCGGTTTAGTTGCCGTAATGGCGACCGGCCGATCCGATTATCCGAATCAGATCAATAACGTTCTCTGCTTTCCGGGCATATTTCGCGGTGCTTTGAATTGCCGTGCGTCGCAGATAAACGAAGAAATGAAGCTCGCCGCCGCGAACGCTATTGCCGGAATAATCGGTGACGACGAACTTCATCCGGATTACATAATTCCTTCCGTATTTGACCGCCGAGTCGGCGAAGCTGTCGCCGAAATGGTCGAAGAAGCCGCATACGAAACCGGAGTCGCCCGCCGCGAAAGGGCAACGGCTGAGAGTGAATTTTTGAACCAATAAGAATTTAATTTTCTGCGAATTTGTAACCGATGCCATGGACGGTTTGGATGAAATGCGGCTTTCGGGGATTTTCTTCGATCTTTTGCCGCAGCCATGCGATGTGGACATCGACAGTTCGTGTTGACGGCATGGCGTCATAGCCCCAAACGGCATCGAGCAGATGATCGCGCGAATGAACGATGCCGCGGTTTTCGATCAAGAACTGGAGCAGTTTGAACTCCATTGCGGAAAGCTCCACAGCCGCGGAATCCTTTGTTAATTCCGCTCGCTTGAAATCGACAGCGATATCTCCGAAACGAAAAATACCGTTGATCTTTGAAGTATTGTGTGACGGCGAACGTCGAATAAGAGCTTCGACCCGAGCGAGCAGTTCCATTACCTCAAAGGGTTTGGTCAAATAATCGTCGGCGCCTAATTTTAATCCCAGAACCTTATCGATCGTCTCACCTTTGGCCGTGAGCATCAGGATAGGCGTGAGAATTCCCTGCTGACGCAGATCGCGGCATACATCATAGCCGTTCATTTTCGGCAGCATTACATCAAGGATCATCAGATCGAAAGCTTCCGAACAAGCTGTCTCGTAACCATTCCGGCCGTCATTTTTTGAGACAACTTCAAACCCTTCGCTTTCCAATCTGTCGGTCAGCGTAAGTATCAGGCCTTCTTCATCTTCGACAAGCAATATCCGCATTAAATTCCTTTCGGCAAATGAATAATAAACTTAGTGCCTTTACCGATCTCACTCTCGACATTGATCTTTCCCTTGTGAGCCTCAACGATCTGTTTCACTAGGCTCAGCCCCAAACCGTTGCCGTGAATTTGTTCATCAACCACATCTTTGGCTCGATAGAAAGGCTCGAAAATGTGAGCAATATCTTTTTTTGAAATGCCGATGCCTCTGTCCTCAACTATGATCTTTATATTTCCACCGCCGTTCGTTGCTGAGATCTTAAGCCACCGATGGCCATTGCAATATTTGATCGAATTGACCACCAAATTCTGGATCGCACTGCTTAGTGCTTTTGAATCCGTCAAGATCAAAGGTAGATCTTTTGAAATTTCCTTCTCAATGGCAAAATTCTTTTCAATGGCCAAAGGCCGGCATTCGGCAACCGCATTTTCGATGATCTCGGCTATGCTTCCCGAACGAAGATCATATTTTTGCTTGCCCGATCTGGCTCCCGCAAAATGTAGTATCTGCTCGACCATTACGGAAAGCTTTTTACCTTCGCCTTTAATAAGATCGCCGTATCTTTCGACCTGATCTCCGTTTGCGGCAACGCCGTCGGCAAGATTTTCACCGGCCGAATAGATAACAGCAAGCGGCGTGCGAAATTCATGCGACACACTGGAAACAAAATCAAGCTGCCGCTGAGCAAGCCGTTTTGCACGCATCGCAGATAGAACGATCGCAGAAAGTCCGGCGATCAAAAGTAAATATATGCCGAATCCGATCGCTAAATTCTTATTTCTTTCACCGCTGATGAATGCATCCACTGAACCGGCGGAATGCTGCACACTCAGAAGCCAGGAAGAATTATCGCCAACTGAATCTTCTGTCGGCCCAAGTTTTATATTGACACCGTCAATATCCTCTATACCGGACGTTCGTTTGAATGTTCGCGTTTCAAGCCTTCGCCCAAGAACCATTGCCCCTTTCCTAGCTTCGACCGCCTCGCCTTTAACGGTTTTGGTAAAGAACGTAAAATTGAACGGCGAGATATCCATTATCGAAGCTGTTGCATCGGGCCGAACGACCTTGCCCGTTGAGAATAATTCACGCTTCTCTGAATCCGTCACGGCAACATCAAACTCATTACCTTCAAAATATTTTTCCGAAAGACGAGGTAATATCTTTTGATCGATCACATTCTTATCCAGAAGCAAGACCAAACTTCCCAACCTTTCCTGTTTCGTCGCCGGCATAGAAGTCATCGGCTGGGCGGGCGTTTGAACGCGAACGACTACTCGCTGAGGTTCGGCTCTTTCATTAATAGAAATGACAAGCGCGTTTTGTTTCTCGAAAAAAAACCGATCTCCGAGATCTTTGTCGATCTGCTCCCTAAGCGAAGTGAGATCAGTTGAAAGATTTTGCAGTTCAAATTTCCCACTCCCGAGATCATATCTATACGGCGTTTTATCTGATGATGCGGGGAAATAATAGAAACCCGATATCAGATCAGAGTCTTCAGCGTTTTCTTTCCAAGCCGCCAGCCGGTCATTGAAGTTAGAGGCAAACTGCACATTATCGATCGGCAGATCTATCTGAAAAGCCATGAACGCCGATTGGATCTCGCGATTGAAATCGTCGGCAAAACGGTGAACATCCGCATTGACCCGAACTTGGATCTTTTCCCTATCGGCTTCGCTGGCAACCGTTTGCCAGCGATATTGCACGACCGCCAGCACAACTAGCAACCCGATCAAACCAACGAAAATAATTATTGAGAACCAAGAACGTTTCATCTTCTTATATGAACACAACAGTTTTGTGCTCAGCGTCATTATGCAATTAACCGAAACGATAAAACAATGGCTTTTCGCCACATTTTACATTCTTAACAAATTCTTTGCGTCTTCTTAACCACTCATATTAAACTTCGGAACATACTCAAAATTGTCGAGCGGGCGTTTCGGCCGGCTTACACAAACAATTTTGACCAAACGGAGAAATTTTATGAAACGATTTATATTTTCAGTGCTTTGTATTTCGGTCTTTTTTCTCGGCGTCGGTGCGATCGCGAACAGCGTCAGCGCAAAATTCGGTTCGGATGAAAGAGCTCTTGCCATCATCAGCCAGGCTCGCCTTGCGATCGGCGGAGACACGGCGATCGCTGATGTACAAAACCTCGTGATCAAAGGGACGACAACAACAAATTTCGAATTGCCGGACGGTTCGACAAACAGTCGAAAAGGCGAAACCGAGATCGCTCTTCAAATGCCGGATAAATTTATGAAGTCAATGACGATCAGCGACGGTAATTCCCCGGATCAAAAGATGATGACCAAAACATTTGATGTCGTTGTTGTAAAAGGCGAAGGAGTAGCATCTGCTACAGCCGATGGAGTGGATAACGGCGATCGCGACGTTGTATTCAAAAGCGACGATGGCAAACGTATAGAAATTCGCCGGGTTGCCGGAGAGCCGGCGGAAATGGAACAACAGGTCATCGTAAGAAAAGGCGAAAAGATCCCGGCTGGAATTTCCAAAGGTGAAAATGTGGTCATCGAGCGGATCCGCGGCAAGGAAGGCGACTATCAGCAGAATGAATTACTGCGGACGACGCTTGGACTTTTGATTACTCCGCCAAAAGGTGTGGAGGTAAATTACACGTTTGTCGGCGAAGATACAATCGATTCGATACCGGTAAATATTGTGAACGCAGAGGTCGGCGGCACGTCGGTCAAACTCTATTTTTCGCGTATATCGAGCCTTCCGGTAATGATGAGCTATGTCGGTTCCCGAATGCCTACCATTTTGGCATTCAAAACAGCCGACGCTCCGGAAATCAGCCCGGATAAAACGGTCCGTGTTTTCACACGCACGGCAAATACCGAAAATATCAGTCCGGCCGATTCGGAGGTTCAGGTTAAATTTTCGGATTATCGCGTTTCAGGCGGACTTCAGCTTCCTTATAAATGGACAAGTGTTTCGAACGGAAAGACGATCGATGTTTTCGACGTCGCATCTTATGAAAAGAACGCCGCAAATATCGCGGATAAATTCCCGGCAAAAAGGCTATGGGTAAAAGCCGAAAAAGCCTCGAAACAATAGATATGTTCTGAAAAATGAATCAGATCCGCAAGTCTCTAGGCTCTGCGGATCTTTTTCTATTTATTTCGCCGCTAGTTTCGGTACGAGTGTTTTTGCGGCGTCGATCGCGCCTTTTATATGGCGCTGATTCGTAAAATGTCCGGCGACGAACACGCCTTTCACATTTGTCTCGAAGGTTTCTTCGTCATATACGGGAACCTCGCCGTATTTGCCTTCCGTCGTTTTAACACCTAAATTCTTAAGCATTGTCAGATCCGCATCCGAACCGACGAGCACAAAAACCACGTCATTCGCAAGTTTCTCAGGTTTCCCGTTTTCGTCTTCGAGCAGAACGTGGTCTTCCGCGATCTCGATCACCTTGCCGAGAAAGAACAGCTTCAGGCAGTGTTTTTTCAGTTCGGCCTCGAGCGGCTGTTTCACCCAATATTTAATGCAGCCCTGCTTCGGGTCATTATTTTCCCAGTCAGATCGAAAGATAGCGAGCGTCGTGTCGGCTCCTTCTTCGGCAAGGAACAACGCCGCTTCGCCCGCGGAATTTCCGCCGCCAACGATCAATGCCCGCTTTTTAACCCACGGATACGTTTCGCGAAAATGATCGTGAACCTTCGGCAGTTCTTCGCCCGGAACGTTCAGCTTGCGCGGATGATCCATCGCCCCGATCGCGAATAAGACATTCCGCGCCTCGTATTCAGCCTTGTCTGTAGTAACTACGTACGCTCCAAACTCCCCTCCTAGTTTAGGAGGGGTGGCCGCGTTTCGCGGACGGGGTGGTAGATCAGTAGATGCCGTGACCGATAAAACTTTCTCTTCCGTTCGCACGTTCAGTTCATTGTCCAAAACCACACGCACATAATATGAAAGCAGCTCCTCACGCGTGGGCTTTTCGCGAGCCGGTTTTAGTTCGCCTTCGTTTATCTCGAGCTCGTTCACCGTCGAAAAAACGGTCAGCCCGACCGGATAATGATAGACAGTGTTCCCGATCAGGCCTTTTTCGATAACAACGTATTCTAGCCCTGTTTTTTTTGCCTCAAGTGCCGCAGTGATGCCCGCCGGCCCGGCCCCGATAATTATCAGATCATACATACAGGTTTGGTAGTTCGCCCGCGCTTGTCACCCGCACAAGCCGCAGTCTCAATGTCATTCTTCGCAAATCCATCCGCGTTCTTCGCAAACCCATCCGCATTCCTCGCAAAGCCGCCCGCGTTCTTCGCAAATCCATCCGCATTCTTCGCAAAGCCATCCGCGTTTTTCGCAAATCTGTCCGCATACTTCGCAAAGCCATCCGCATACTTCGCAAAGCCATCCGCATCTTTCGCAAAATCATCCACATTCTTCGCAAAGCCACATCATTCTTCATTAACAGTGTCAACGTCCTTCAAGTAGTTGGTGAATTCTTCTATCTGAGCTTTCGTTGTTTCCAGATTGCGTTTTGATTCGAGGTATTTTTGCCACTCGCCGGTCATCGTCAGAGCCTTTGTCACGTCTTCATCCAGCGCGTGAGCCATTACGACAAGCAGATCGCTCAACGCCTCGTGCCCTTCGAGCAGCGATTGAATGATCGTGTATGCAAGCTTCGCGTTCGGTTTATCTATATCTTCCATATTATTTTCCATATAATGGAAGGCTTTTCACTACGGCTGTTTGACCCTCAACTTTTATTTCTGTTCCTTCTTTTAAGAATTCGTATCGCACAAGTGCCAGTGCTATCGGGCTTTTACATTTTGGAGAGTACGAAACGGATGTGATCTTGCCAGCAGATTTGCCTTCGCTTGAGGTCAACTCTGCTCCGGCTTGAAATCCGGCAGTTTCTGTTCCGGATTCCGCAACCAGTCCGATCAACTGCTTCGCGACGTGGCCACGGAAATGTATTCGGGCAATGATCTCTTGACCGATATAACAGCCTTTGTTGTACGAGATCAGGCCATCAATGCCGAGTTCCGGCACGACGGTCGTTTCGTCCATATCGACGCCGTAGCGTGGAACACCTTCCTCGATCCTCAAAACTTCGTATAGTTCATCCGACACAGTCACGGCTCCGCTTGCCGTTAAGTCTTCGATAAATGCGTCGGCTTTTTCCTTCTTAATAAAAACGCTTTGGCCGAAAGGCGATGCAAAAGTTTTCATCTCGTCGGATTCGAGCGAAACTATGTCACTGCCGAAGATCTCAAAATATGAAAACCCCAACGAGATATCATCGACAAAAAAATCACCGGCAAACGTGAAGCGGAACAGATTGTCAAAAAGCACTTTGTGCGTCGCCGCTTCTGTTTCAAATAAGAATTTATCGCCCTCGCGCATTACTCTTACAACCGCGACCAAACGGCCTTGTGCATTCGGAAAAGCCGCCAGCATCTGCGAACCATCTTCCAAATTTTTGACATCATTGGTTATTAGCCCGTCCAAAAATTGCTTGGCTTCACTTCCATAAACAGAGATCAAAGCGCGTTCTTGCGGATAGAACGCCGTGCCGCCGTCGTGCACATGATTATATTGTTTTAGAAAGTCGTCGTTCATTTATTCCTTTGGTTTAGCGGGCGGAAAATAATTCTCGTCAAGAAAGCTCAGATACGATTTCTCAAAAAAACCCGCAACTGCTTTGCCGTCTATGACCATTATCGGCCGCTTCAAAAAAGTATATTCCGATGTCATCAGATCCATCATCTCTGCCGGCAGGACATCTCGCTCATTCAGCTTCATTTCACGATATTTAACAGCTCGTTTTGAGAACAATTCAGCAGGGCCGCCAAGCATTCTAACCAGATCTTCGATCTCGGCACGTGACAAATTATCTTCTTTAATATCACAGAACTCCGTAACTTTTACACCACGGCGTTCCAACCAGCCGGCAGCCTTTTGGCAAGTCGAACAGTTCGGCATCCAATACAATTTAACTTCTTTCATAAAATTACTTAACCTTGATTATCACCGATACCGAACCGCCAATCAAAGCCCGAATGAGCATTGCGCCACTTGGTCATTGATCCCCGCTTTTTGATACAATAATTATTCATTACGGTAAATAATAAAAACGATGAGTAATATTTCAGAAGAACTGATTCTGGATTCGCTTAAAGCTATCATCGATCCCGATCTTCACAAGAACATCGTCGATCTTGGTTTTATACGCGATCTAGAGATAAATAACGGAAGTGTTTCGTTTCGCATAGTTTTGACCACGCCCGCCTGCCCCGTAAAAGAAGAGATGGAAACGCAGGCCCGCGACATCGTTTCGAAACTCGACGGCGTCGAACACGTTGTGGTTACGATGGATGCCGAGGTGCCGAAAGGCCGCGGTATTGCATCAGGCGTAAACATTCCGAACGTTAAAAACATCATTGCCGTTTCCAGCGGAAAAGGCGGCGTAGGAAAATCGACCGTTGCGGTAAATTTAGCGGTTTCGCTCGCATTAAATGGCGCAAAGGTCGGCATCATGGATGCTGATGTTTATGGGCCTAATGTTCCGATGATGCTCGGCACCGGCTACGATCAACCGGAGATATCGAACGGCAAGCTTGTTCCGATCGAAGCACACGGCGTCAAGATGATCTCCATGGCCGTGCTCGTTCCGCTCGATAAGCCTATGATCCTGCGCGGCCCTATGCTTCACGGCGTTGTTAGGCAGTTCTTAACAGATGTTGATTGGGGCGAGCTCGATTATCTGATCGTCGATATGCCGCCGGGAACAGGCGACGTTCAGCTTTCGCTCGCGCAGCTAGTTCCCGTTCAGGGAGCCGTTATCGTGACCACACCACAGGAAGTTTCTCTCGCCGATGTACGCCGTGCCGTCAGTATGTTCGAACAGGTAAAGATCCCGATACTCGGTGTTATCGAAAATATGTCATATTTCGTTGCACCTGACACAGGAAATCGTTACAACATCTTTGGCGAAGGCGGCGGACAAAAACTTGCGGATGAATACGGCATCAACTTCTTCGGTCAAATACCGCTTGGATTAGAGGTTCGCGAAGGCGGCGATAAAGGAACTCCGGTCGTGATCGCATCACCCGATTCGCCTCAGGCGGCCGCTATCAGAACAGTCGCCGAAGAAGCAGCACGGCAAATATCAATAGAAGCGATGAAACCGGAACTCGTCATTCTTTCGAGATCGCATCAGTGACCAACTTTAATACTTGTTATTTCATCGTATAATCGGTTAATATTGACAATAAGGTAAGGATTCGGTTTATCGATCCGTAAATTAGGAGAAATTATTTTTATGGCAGCAGTAGCAACCCCAACAGTTGAATTAACGGTAACAGATTCGGCGGTAGTTGAGATCAAAAAATTCATGTCCAGCGAAGACGACCTTCCGGAAACGGCGGGTCTTCGTGTTCGTGTGGTTCCTGGCGGCTGTTCAGGTTTTCAATACAGCTTGAACATTGAGGAAGAATCGAAACAAGGTGATTTTGTAATGGATCAGAATGGCATACGGCTTTTTGTCGATATGTTCTCCGCTCAGTATTTGAACGGCATCACCATCGACCATACAAGTAATGTAATGGGTTCCGGCTTCACATTTGATAACCCTAACGCAAGCGGCGGCTGCGGTTGTGGAACTTCATTTTCGGCGTAACATTGCCATCATCCTTTTCAAAAAGGCCTGTTAGATCAGGTCTTTTTTATTTTCTGGAAACCCTCGATCATTGGTTCTATTTTATTGCATACACAGGACAACTGAATAAGGCAGGCAGTAGAGAAGGCAGGAGCGGCTTTGGTTAAAAAAAAGATCAAAGCCGCAAATGTAGCATCTTCATGTTTTCATTGTTGCGCTTTCCTTCCGCAAAATGCTATTCTCTTTTTTGTCATAAGGACCGAATCAGTTCGTGCTTCAATACGACGTCGCGTCCATAATTCGTTTTACAAAGATAAGGAAAAATTGAATTTTTATTTTAAGGGGCATTTAATGACCCGAAAAGGCTAGATTTTTTGGTCGGCCATTTCCTTTTTCTTTCAATAAAAAATCCGGGAGTCAAGAGTTTGAAAAATTTGAAGAAGATCACATATCTGACAGCAGCAGCATTTTTAATTTGCATTGGTTTAACGGCATCGGCCTCCGCTCAAGATCGCGAACGAGTTGTCCGCACAACAACATCGAGCCAGCCGACAAATCAGCCGCAAACGATCGTCAGACCAAAACCTCTTACTTCTTCAGCACCGCTAAACGCTCCACAATCACGCCCGACCCTTACAAACTCCATTAACGTAATAAAGTCCGAAGAAAAACCGCTTGTCAAAAAGACCGGTTCTTCCAGCCCCGTAAATGCTATGAAAGCTGCGGCTTCAAGAGCAACTTACGCTAACTCTGTTGCGGGCAAAATATACGCAGGCATTCAAGAGCGCATGGGCATTCCTTACCTATATGGTTCGACCGGACCAAATCGTTATGATTGTTCAGGTTTTGTTTGGAGCGTGTTCAAGGATGCCGGCATCAATTTCGAACGCTCAAGCGCACGAACGCTTTGGGCTGAGTCGGTACCGGTTTTCGGCGACGAAAGATTCAAATTCGGTACTTTGGTGTTTTTGAATAACCTCGGTCATATGGGGATTGTCGCTGACGAGAACGGTTTCTATCATGCATCGTCAAGCAAAGGAATTACCTATTCGCCTTTCAAAGGTTATTGGGAAAAGCGAATAGTCGGATTCCGACGCCTTCCGATGCAGGGTGAATCACAACCGGTCATTCCACCGGCAGCAAAAACATCGGCCTCTCCGGAATAAAGATCAAAAAAAAGCTTATATAAAGCCCGCTCATATGAGCGGGCTTTTATTTTAAACGATAAATCCTGGGCGGCTTGCCGGAGAATGAGATTCGCAAACAAATGTGATCTTGTCTGACGCAATGTAAAAAAGCTTATCGTCATCGTCTTTTAAAACCAGTACGCCGTTTTTTGTGTCAACTATCTCGCCGGTAAACGTATTAGCCGAACCGCATGCCAAATTCACCGTTTTTCCTTTCAAATTTTGTAAGATCTCTTCCATTATTTCTCCTGTATCGTTTTAATTTATGTGAATATGATTATTCTATCATTTCAAACATTACGATGTGCCGCCAAGCAAAGATCTACTTAATTTGTGAAAAAACTTGTTGAACTTTGTTAGACATTCTGCTACTATGATCATGGTTCGGCAATTCCGAATACTTCACTAGAAAGCACATACTTTCAAATACCCCCCAATTATTCATATTCCATTTCCTGTTCAGGAGTTATCTAAATGAAAAAGATCGTCGTATTGTTTTTTGCGATAGTGTTAGGGCTCTCGTTATTGTTCATGACCTCGGACACCACGTCCGGCAACGAAGGCAAATTTTTCAGGTCGCGAACGGCAATCCCAAATCGATATATAGTTAGGCTTGACGATCAGGTTCTTAGCTCTCTAAAGGCTTCTCCGTCAGAGGTCTCGGCTCGAACAGGCGAAATATCCGCTGATTACGGAGCTCGTCCCGAACAAATATATAGTTCTGCAATTAAGGGCTTTTCCGCTGAAATGTCACCGAAACAAGCTTTAGCGATGAGCCGCGACCCGCGTGTCAAAATGGTCGAAGAAGACAGCATGATCACAATATCGGCGAGCCAGCCGAATCCGACTTGGGGAATAGATCGTATCGATCAGCGACAGCTTCCTCTAAACAATACTTATAATTACACGCCGGCTTCATCGAATGTAAATGTTTACGTTATTGATACCGGCATACGCGCTTCCCACGTCGAATTTGGCGGACGAGCTACGGCCGATTTTGACGCAATAATCGATGGCCAGAACGGCAACGACTGCAATGGACACGGAACTCACGTCGCCGGAACCATCGGCGGCAATACGGTCGGTGTGGCAAAAGGCGTTCGAATACACGGGGTTCGTGCTTTGCCCTGCGGCGGTACTGGACCGGTATCGAATGTCATAGCTGCGGTTGATTGGGTCACGGCAAACTATGTCGCACCTGCAGTTGTCAATATGAGCGTCGGCGGAGCACCGTCGCAGCTTCTTGATTTTGCTATCGATCAATCGATTGCCGGTGGACTGCCTTTCGTCATTGCTGCGGGAAATGCCACGGACGACGCCTGCACAATGTCGCCCGGCAGAGTTCCGGCCGCAATTACTGTCGGGGCGACGGGCACTCAGGATCAGTTCGTATATTTTTCGAATTACGGTAGATGCGTAGATCTGTTCGCTCCGGGCGAAACCATCAACTCGGCTTGGTATACCGGCGATCAGATATATCATCTGCTCAGCGGCACATCTATGGCAACACCGCATGTAACCGGCATCGTTGCAATCTATTTGACCGAACACCCTAATGCTACCCCGTCGGAAATAGCAAATGTTGTAACCAGCCGTGCCACATCCGGCATCATAACGGGACTTGATCCTGTATCGCCAAATCTTCTGGCCTTCTCCGCCCCTCCGGTAGATACATGTTCAGGTGATGAATATTTAGGCGAACTCGCCCTGAATCAGATCGCCTACCAACCAAATACAAACGGATTTAATGGTTTAGCCGGAACTTATTCTTCGGAGTTTACTATCTTTGATTCCATGGCAACCGTGGTCACTTTACAAAAGCTGAACGGCTCGATATGGACAGATGTTGCGAGTTCTATAGATGAAGAGGTTTTGAACTATTCCGGAACCGCCGGTAGGTATCGGTGGAAAATAGAATCGCGAAAAGGCGGCAGCGGCTATTCTCTTTGCTCTGTCAGACCTTAATTTTATTTCAAAAGTTCAGATCGATCCCGCTTGAATATCTCAGGCGGGATCATTTTTTTAAACTTTTTTTCTGGAGATTATCGCTATTGAATCTTTACTTAAGCAAAAATAATGTTAAACTTCGTCTTTATATTTAACAAAGAAGAAGTCGATATGTTGATATTATCGGCATAGGGAAGCATATATATTGGGTTTTATGAATAATGCGGGGTCGCTGATCCTGCCTAAGTTTAACCCGATAATTGAAAATGAAAGATTCAGTGATGTTGCTTCCACAACATTTTTTTTGTTTACATTCAATATTCTTTATGATAAGAATTTGAATATAACAAAATCTCGATCTCACACAGGTCGGTCATAAAAGGCCAGATCCGGTGTGAATTGCGGCATATTTGCGGCATATTTATTTTTTGGAATTTTACCTCTATTAAGACTTTCCACGGTTATGGCGGAACGTGGAAAAGACAGAAATCAAACGCCGAGTTAAAAAAATTGGATCGCCCATCCCACAAATTTTTGGGAACGATCCGGGAGCTACGAATATTATGAAATACCCCCAGAACGCCCTTAGGGCCCTGTTCGCAGGGACGATGGTTTTTTGTCTATCTTTCTCTTTGCTAATTTTTCCAGGATCGGCAAACGCTCAGGCGGTACCGAGTCCCGCACCGGCTAACGTCTCAATTCCAAGTGGATCTTATGTGATCCCGATGGATAACGATTATCAGGGACGGTCGCTTGATAACGATTGTAGCGACACAGATTTTAATTTGAAAGCATACGGACTGGCTGTAAGGTTGCTTCATAATAATATTCCTTTGAAGTGGGTTATCAGTGCAACAAAGACCAGTAAGGACGGTACTGATTTCACAGCTGCGGTTCAGCGTATTCAAGGACGCTCGAATTCAGGAAGCCTTCCTTCAAGTGACCGCTGTAGTGCCGAAAGCGGTACCTTTAATTTTGCAGGCGGTCCACTTGTCATTTCGACAGAATTTACGTCACTTGCCGCTCCGATCATCGAAACCTTTAATGATGAAATAGATACGGATAGTGAAGACAATGGCCGCGTCCGTGTTTACCGCACAACGGCTGCGACAACCGCGCCGGTTCGTTATACACTGACACACAAACCGCTTGTTGCGGTAGGCCCTGACGGCGGCGGATTTGGTAACGGCGTTTATCAAAAACTCTATGCCTATGCAAAGATCACAAAAGCACCCGGTGTAAATGCTTACGACAATGTAACCAACGAAAACATCAAACCTAGTTCATGCTATACGATCGCAGCTCAGGCTCACGCCGCTGATAATGCGGACAACTATATTAACCAATATCGGTTATTTGCCGAAAGCGGCGGCAACCTTTTGCTTCAGTGCTATTCGATCGATGTTTTTGAGAACAATTTGATCTCAGGTCTTTTTCAGACCACGAACGGATGGAGAATTTACACTACAAATAACCCTCCGGGGGACGATGTTACAACACCGCTTTTCTACCCTTCACCCGGCATGGCGTTCAATCAATTCGTCGGCGACATAAGCGATGCTACAGGTAAAGTGTCTGAATATAGATTAAATAATAATTCCAATTACAAGGCTGGCACTGTTATTTCGGCTCGTAACACTGGAAATTATACAGACCGTAATGTCGCGACCGTCTCCAGAATCGGGACTTCGCTTGCCGGAGGTAACGTTTTCGAACTTGGCGGCCATGAATATGACGGAACCAGTTCTAGTCTCGGCGAAAAGAACGGTGCTCGTATGGAGCTTAATGCCCTACTCGTACCGGCAACACGTCAGGGTTGCGGTCTCGATATACCGCAAGTTCTTGGTTACAAATATGTTCAGTTGACAACAGATGTAAACGGAAATGGTTTCATCAATCCGGGCGATACGGTCACTTGGACGATCAACTACATCAATACAAGCAACGTTACCGCGGTGAACTTCCAGATCAGTGATGAGCTGCAGGCTGGAATGACCATTACTGCAACCGGTGCACAAACGGTCAATTCGATCGGTGCAGGAACTTCTGCTTCGAAGAATAATAGCTATAACGGAACTTCGAACAAAAATATGCTGGCAAGCGGAGCGACTCTTGCACCGTCGGGTCGCATTACTGTTGTTGTACCCACGAAGATCGATCCGGGTACATACGGAACGCTGCTAAATCATCCGCTCGCTACAGGTGCAAATATTCCGGATGCAGGTGTAACGACGGACACTATCGATAACACCACGCAAGGCACGCAAGGCGATGTTACTGCCCCGGTTGGTTCATATAACCAAGACCCTTGGCAGACAGGTGCTTTAGATCCGACAGGTATTCAGATCTTGTCGCCTTCGGCTGCTGATTCCTCAGTTTCCGGAAGAGTTCAAACTCCGGATGGTGCAGGCCTAAGCAGAGCAGTTGTAACCTTGTTGGATGTTGCTACCGGCGAATCACGCTCGGTTACGACCGGAACATTTGGTGCATTCAATTTCAACCAAGTCGAAACCGGAGATTTCCACATCATCAGTGTTCATCATCAGCGTTTCTCATTCCTGACCTCGTCATATTCGTTTACTGTAAACGGAAATGTCGCCGGACTCACGTTTGTAGGAACATCGTTTGATACTGGTCGATAATAAGATAAGCTCCAAGGCCGGTTCCCCCATCGGCCAAGGACATTAAAAAAGGCGAGTGGATCTTTCCACTCGCCTTTTTTAGATAAATGCTGCGTTGTCTTATTCTTCGTCGCCGTCTTCGAATATCTCTTCTTCTTCGTCATATTCGCCGACTTCGCCAAATTCCCAGCCGTCGTAAGAATCGATCTCTTTCTCTTCCGCAAGTTTAGAGAATTCGACATTTCTTTTGGCTAAAGTTTCCGGCGTATGTATTTCTACCTTATCGATATGCAGCAAAAATTCTCCGGTCGGTTCTTCCGAATCTTCCTCGCCGAGTTCAAAAATACCTAAAAATTCGTAACCTTTTTCCTCTAGTTCGATGCCCAATTCTTCGAGTTTGTCGGCATCCGTATCGACAAAATAATAGCTGTAAAGCATCTCGCCTTCGAGATCCCAGTTATCCTCATTCTTCGCTGTATCAAATATTTCTTTGATGCCTTCTATTTGTGTTTCTATTTCTTTGAACATTTTTTTATTACCTTGTTTAAAAAATTTAGCTTCCTTCTGTATCGCGTTTTTCAGGACGCATATGTGGAAACAATATCACATCTCTTATAGAATGTTTGTTCGTCAAGAGCATAACAAGCCGATCTATGCCGATCCCGATGCCGGCGGCCGGCGGCATTCCGTAGCCAAGAGCCTTTATATAATCTTCGTCCAAAACCATCGCCTCTTCGTCGCCGCCTTCGCGTTCCTTCATCTGATCGACAAACCGTTCGTACTGTTCCTTTGGATCATTCAATTCGCTAAAGCCGTTCGCGACCTCCATTCCATTTATAAAAAGTTCAAATCGCTCCGCAATTTGCGGATTCTCCGGCGAAGCCTTCGAAAGCGGAGAGATAGATTTTGGATAATCGATGATAAATGTTGGCTGTATCAGCTTCGGTTCGACTTGCTCTTCAAAAGCATCAAGTAATTCAACACCCGAAAGCATGGAACCAACCGCTTCATTCATTGGCAAACGTGTAAAAGTCGAAAAATCTATCTCGTTCCCATCGTAATTTATGACAAGTGAACCGCCGTTCGCTTTCATCACCGCGTCCTTAATCATCTGCTCGGCAAAATCCATCATTCCGTTTACGTCCATATAGGCGCAGTAGAATTCGAGCATTGTGAATTCCGGGTTGTGCTTTTGCGATAGACCTTCGTTGCGGAAATTGCGGTTGAGTTCGTAAACCTTTTCAAATCCGCCGACCGTCAGGCGCTTCAAATAAAGCTCCGGCGCGATGCGAGCATATAGCGGAATATCAAGCGCATTGTGATGCGTTTCAAATGGTTTGGCGGCTGCACCTGTTGCTTTCGGCGTGAGCATCGGCGTTTCCACCTCGATAAATCCGGCGTCGTCCAAAAATCTACGAAAACCTGTGATAAGTTTTGCACGCCGTTCAAAAACCTGTCGCGTCGTTAAACCTTCATGCTCTATCTGAAGGCTCGAAGCGATAAGATCGGCGTAGCGAAAACGCCTTTGCAATTCCGGATCGGCGATGCCGTGCATTTTATCCGGCATCGGAACCAATGCTTTTGATAAGAACTGCAAAGTTTCGACGTGTACCGAGAGCTCACCCGTATTCGTTAAAAATAAATAACCCGAAACACCGATAAAATCGCCATGGTCAAGTAATCCAAATACTTCCCAAGCTGCTCCTTCGATATCTATCGGCTTGCCTGTGTCGTTACTGATTACGATCGCATCTTGTTTTCTGACATATATTTGCAGCCGTTCAACACCGTCGCTCAAATGCACAAAAGCCGCTTTTCCCATAACACGCGGCGGCACGGCAAGTCGTCCGGCGACACTAACTGTGCCGAGTTCTTTCAGTTTTTCGTTCAGAGCTTCTTTAACAACAGGGTCGGGTCGTTGCCCCGGTTCCAGCGTTGCAATGTGCTTCTTTATTTCACCGATAATTTCCGCTACAGGCTGAAAATTCACCAGATCTGTGACCGTATCTTCGCCGCCTGTTATGTTGCTGCGTTCAAATTTATTCGGATAAACATTTCCGATAATTTCGCGCAGCTTATCCAAATGCTCGCATCGTGCGATCGTCTGGTCGTTCGGTTCAATTATTTCGTCAAATTCCGCTATCTTCATATGCTTAAAGAAACTATAAACCAGCGGGCTTATGGAAACAATTATGACATCTGCCTTTTGTCGTTTAGGATAGAAGATGATCAGTTTTCGGGTGTTTGTGTTTAAGACAAACTTCCGTGGATTTTTGCGTTTATGGTAATGAATTTTGAGTCGGATAAAATCTTGGAAAAGATCGTGTATGCCTCGTTAGCTTCACGAGTGTTGTCGATCAGCGGACTAACCTCTATTTCTGCTAAAGCATTCGTGATCGCGAAGCTTCATGAAAAATTGGATCGCCCAATCGTGATTCTCGCCGAATCAAATAAAGACCTGGAGAAATATTGTGCCGATATAAAATTTCATTCGCCGGAATCTGCGATCATTGCTTTGCCTTCATTCGAAACCGATGTTTATTCCGGCTCTTCACCGCATGCCGAAACGCAGGAAATACGGGCAATGGCCTTGTGGCGGATCGCACATGCAGCAGCGGATTTTTTGATCGTCAGTCCGCGTTCGATGATAGCCAGAACGGCTGCGCCCGAAAAAATAAAAGAACTCGGCCGCATCATGCACATTGACGAAGACATTTCGCCCGATGAACTCATCGAACAACTGCTTTCATGTGGTTACGTTCGTGAAGATCCGATAAATAACTATGGTCAATTCTCCGTCCGCGGCGGAATTCTGGATGTTTGGTCGCCGGATTCCGGAAATCCTGTGCGTATCGAATTTTTTGGCGACACCGTCGATTCTATTCGAGCCTTCGATCCTGAAACACAGCTTTCTACCGGCCAATTAAAAGAGATAAGGATTGCTCCGATGCGTGAGTTTTCCGCATCCGCTGATGATTTTAAGCTTTGGGCGGAAATTGCTTCCGAAAAGTTTAACGACGAACTTTATGCCAGAAATCTAAAAGATCTAAATGAATTCGCCGAAAATGGCGAACCTTTTCCCGGCTGGGAATTCCTGATCCCTATCGTACATGCAAGATCAGCAACAGTGTTCGATTTTCTCAAAGAGCCGTTATTTATAATAGACGAACCGCAGCATATAGAAAGCAAGCTGAAAGAACTTTATGACGATCTGAACCGACGTTTTGCCCATCTTTCGGAAACCGGCGAGATCGGGCTTTCACCATCCGATCTCTTCATTGACGCCGAACAGCTTCGTGATCTTTTGAATGAAACAACTCGTATCGAGCTGCGTGCCTTGGGTCGTGAAGCAGCCGTCAGCGACGAAGAGATCGCAGGCGAAGCAAGTCTGGATTCCAACGCTCCGCTCTTTCTGTTTCCGATCGTTTCCGCAAAAAAAGAGATCGAAATAATTTCCAGATCAACCGAAAAATTTCGCGGCGACATACGTAGGTTCGCGGAAACTTTTTCTAGAGCAGATCAACCCTGTAAGCTCGTTATGCAAACACCCGGACTTGCCGAACGGCTTGTAGATGTCCTGCGTGATTACAATATTAGTCTATCGGCCGGATCGCTGACTGTCGGTAATCTTTCAGCCGGTTTTGAGATACCTTCGTTCGAGCTGACACTTTACACCGAAACTGATATTTTCGGCGAAACCGCTCGCGAAGATATTGGCGAGATCAGTGCCGCAAAGCCAAAACGAAAAAGCAACTTGGGCGCTTTTATCTCGGATTTTCGTGATCTGAAACCGGGCGATTATGTCGTTCATATCGATCACGGCATCGGACGGTTTGAAGGACTTCAAACGATCGAAGCCGGCGGTGCGACGCGTGAATTCGTATTGCTTTTCTATGCCGATAATTCAAAGCTTTTTGTTCCGGTCGAAAGGCTTGATCTTGTTTCACGTTATTCTTCCGGTGAATCAACATCACCGGCACTCGATCGGCTCGGCGGCATCGGCTGGCAAAAAACAAAAGCGAAAGCAAAACGCGCAATGCGCGATATGGCAGATGAACTTTTGCGTTTATATGCTGAGCGCAAATTACTTCAAGGGTATGCGTTTTCGCCGGACGCTCCGTGGCAGCACGAATTCGAAGACGCCTTCCCTTTCGATCTTACCGTCGATCAGGCATCGGCGATCGAGGACGTTAAAACCGATATGGAAACACCTCGACCGATGGATCGGCTTATCATCGGCGATGTAGGCTACGGAAAAACCGAGGTTGCAATGAGAGCTGCGTTCAAAGCTGTTATGGATGGAAAACAGGTCGCGGTTCTAACACCGACAACGATACTTGCCTATCAGCATTTTGAAAGTTTCAAAAAAAGATTTTCGGTATTTCCGGCGAAGGTTGAACTTTTGTCGCGCTTTCGTTCGACTAAAGATCAAAAAGCGGTTGTAGAATCGGCAAAAAAAGGAAATGTCGATGTTCTGATCGGGACACACCGCGTGTTATCGACCGATGTTGAATTGCCGAAACTCGGACTCGTCGTCGTCGATGAAGAACAAAGATTCGGCGTGGCTCACAAAGAAAAGCTAAAACAACTAAAGAAAAAAGTTGATGTGCTGACGCTTTCCGCAACTCCGATCCCGCGAACTTTGAATATGTCGCTGCTCGGCATGCGTGATTTGTCTGTTATTGAAACGCCGCCGCGTGACCGACTTGCGATCAATACGCAGGTCGTTCAATTCGGCGAAAACGTTATTCGCTCGGCCATCGAGCTCGAACTTGGCCGAAACGGACAGGTCTTTTTTATACATAACCGCGTTGAATCGATCGAGTCGATCGCCGCTTTACTTAAAAATATAGTCCCGAATGCCCGCATCGCCATCGGCCACGGCCAGATGAATGAAAAAGAAATGGAGCAGGTAATGCTCGATTTCATCGATTATAAATTCGACATTCTTGTGGCGACAACGATCATCGAAAACGGTATCGATATTCCGCGTGCTAATACCATAATCATTAATCGTGCTGATAATTATGGTTTATCTCAGCTTTATCAGTTACGTGGACGCGTCGGTCGTTCTAATAGACGCGCATACGCTTATTTGCTGATACCGAGCGAACTCGAACTAACGCCGATCGCCCGGCGCAGATTGAGTGCGATCCGCGAATTTTCAGATCTCGGCGCCGGATTTCGCATTGCGGCACTCGATCTCGAACTTCGCGGTGCAGGAAATATTCTAGGCGGACAGCAATCCGGGCATCTCGATGCACTCGGCTTTGACCTTTATACAAAAATGCTCGAACGCACTATCGCTGAGATCCGCGGCGAAGAAATAACCGATGAAACCAGTGTTTCGATCAATCTTGGTGTCGATGTCGCAATTCCAAAGGATTACATATCGGATGCCGGCCAACGTCTCAGAACGTATAAGCGCATTTCTTCGTCCGAATCGGAAGCCGTTCTAATGCAGATCCGCGAAGAAGTCGAGGATCGCTACGGAAAGATACCGCGGTCTGTTGATGCCCTTTTCGCTTATGGACGTTTGAAGAAACTGTCTGAATCAATGTATATAGTTTCGGTTGATAGAGCCGGCGAAAATATTGCGATAAAACTAAATGAACATTCAAAAGTTTCGCTTGAAAAGCTTATGGAACTTGTCGAAAACGACGAAACTGTCACGTTTTCACCAAACGGCATATTGCGTTTGCCGATTACGGATCACGACCCGATCACTACAGCTATATCCGTTTTGACCGAAATTCGACAAAAATAGTGTTTTATTACAAGCGAAATGACATAAAACCTGCTAGAATTCTGCGTTTGAATAAAATAACATGTGTTTTTTTGATATCGAATAAACCTCGGCGGCGGCTGAAGCATCAAAGATAGAAATATATTGGCAAATGCTTATAACCAAATAAATTATGATAAATAAATCTAGGATCATTTTATTAATTCTCGCGGCTATGTTCCTTTTCAGCACGGCGATCTTTGCACAAGAAGGCGAGATGAAGGTCGTAGATGAGGTCGTTGCGGTCGTAAATGACGATGTCATAACGCTTTCTACTGTCCGTCGTGAGGCAAAACAGATCGTCGATGCAGATGTAATGGAAGGAAAATCCCGCGAAGAAGCTCAGAAAGCCATTGATGAAAAACAAGGCGAACTTATAGCTGGATTGATCAATCAGGAATTGATCTCACAGAAAGCAAAAGAACTGAACATCGACCGCCAGGCCGATGCGGCCGTAAACCAGCGTTTGGTTCAAATAATGCAGCAATACAAACTTGAAACCATCGATGCTCTTTATGAAGAGATGCGTAAACAAGGCGTTGACCCTAACCAATTAAAAGCTGCATGGAAAGACCAAGAGATCAAGAATATGGTCATTTCCAACGAGGTTCAGGGGAAAATATACTGGGGCATTTCAACCAAAGAACTAAAAGAATATTTCGAACAGCATAAAGATAAATTCTTACCGCCGGAAACCGTTTCTGTAACCGAATTATTTCTGAGCTATGCCGGACGAGATAAAGAAGCCGTCAAAAAACATGCCGATGAATTAGTTGCCCAACTTCGCGGCGGAGCAGATTTTGAAAAGATCCTCATGGAAAATTCGGATCGACCTGATAAAGCCGAAACAAAAGGAAAAGTTGAAAACTTCGATCTGTCAAAATCTGATCAAGAATTACAGAACGCACTCAAAGGAGTTAAACCTGGGCAATATGCCAACCCATATGAAGTAAAAGACCTTGGCATCAGCATAATACGGCTCGATACGCGTACAGCCGCCGGAAAAGAAGCCGAATATAAAGAAGACGCTGTTCGGATGGCAATAACTAATGAACGTTTTCCCGAGGCATATAAAAAATTCATGACAGATTTACGCAGCGATTCTTACATAAAGATCAATGAAAATTATCGTGCAAGCGTCGCCCCGATCTTGTTCAAAGATGAAAGATCCGAAAAGCCCGAAGATCAATAATTTGAAGTGATCTATTGAAAAAGGCTGTTTTTTAACGGCCTTTTTTATATTTATGCGATTAGATATTTTCTTAAAACTTAGCCGGTTGATCCATCGTCGAAGTTTGGCTCAAGAATTTTGCGATGCCGATCTGGTAAGCGTAAATGGAGTTATCGCAAAGTCTTCCAAGACCGTGTCATTGGGCGATGAGATCAGCATTACAAAGCCTGGCCGCATCGAAACCTTTCGGATCATTGAGTTGCCGAAAAGTAAACAGGTTTCAAGATCTTCAGCCGCTGAACTTTATCAATTAATAGAGCAAAATGAAAAGAGTGATATTTAGTTTATCCTAAAATATCCTTGATCGCCGCTTCATAGATCGCCAATTTTTTTGCTGCCAGTTTTACCTCTTGATGCCCATCAGTATAAATAAGTTTTAAGCCCCAAAGATCGGTTTCGAGCTCAGCCGAGCGGACAAGCATTTTCCCAAGTGCAAGAGTTAGTTTGCCGGCTTCGGCTGGTTTAACTGCGGCGACTCGGTTTAAGGCAATATCGATCATCGCCAAATGATATCGGTCTTCGATGATCTTCGGAAATGATTCCGTATGATCGATCAAGAGTGATTCAATATTGGATTCTAATTCCGTCCGAACCATTATTAATTCCGCATAAGCGGCCGAAGCTCGGATCTGTTCCGCAAGAACGGCTTTCGGCTTTACTGGTTCCGGCTTGGTTTTATTTTGAGCGTTCGCCGACACGGCAAAACCAAGCGCGATCGAAAAGATCAGCATTAATTTTAATTGATTCATTTTAATGATTTTATCGTGAGACGGCCGCGCTTGAAAATGCATCGCAGCTATCGATAATTATTTCTTCTGCTTCGACGATGCCGTCGCCAAAATTTTGTCCACTGGTAAGAGTTTCAAAATAAATAGAAATATTATCCAGTATTTCCAGCGACGAATGTGAATGATAAAGCGTTTGCCGAAATTGTGCTCCGCCCGGCAAACCTTTTGTAAATTGTCCGGCAAGCTGTTTCATTTTGCCGAGCGCGACTATCTCCGGCATCTGCTCCAGACACATCCCGAAGAATTCAAGCAGCACGGATTTCTTTTCTTCGACATCGGGCTGGTACGGCTCGCGGCCGGCCAAAGCATCTTGAAACTGTCTGAATATCCAAGGATTTTGCATTGCTCCGCGGCCGATCAATATACCGTCAGTTCCCGACGCGCGCCATTTTTCAAGGCCCAACTCTATAGACGTAATGTCACCGTTGCCCGAAACAGGAATGCTTACAGCTTCTTTTACCTGTTTGATGATCTCCCAATTTGCAAGGCCTTTGTAACCTTGTTCCTTTGTGCGGCCGTGAACTTGAATGTGTTCGACCCCGCATTGCTCCGCCATTTTTGCGACATCCACGACATTGATCGTTGATTCGGAATAACCCGTTCGCACTTTCAACGTTAGCGGGATCGTGATAGCTTTTTTTATTTCTTTTAGTATTATCTCAAGCCGAGGAAGATCACGCAGCAAACCCGAACCGCCTCCGTTCTTTACGACCTTCGGTGCCGGACATCCGCAATTCACATCTAGAATATCCGCACCGACCTCTTCGGCCATCTCGGCTCCCATAGCCATACGCTCCGGCTGGCCTCCGAATATCTGCACGGCAAATGGGCGTTCTTCTTCATCAAAATGCATCTGCCGTTTTGATTTCGGATTATGACGCGTCAAACCTTCGACAGAAATGAATTCTGAAACCACTAGACCAACACCACCGCGGCGCTTTATCAAACGCCGAAAGGTATAATCCGTCACGCCCGCCATTGGAGACAGGATCAGCGGCGGATCGATAGTAATGTCTCTGATCTTAAATGGTTTCACTTCTTCGATGTGGTGCGCTCATGAATTTCCAAAGCATCAATAGCATCCAGTGAGCTTTTATTTGTCGGCATCAATACTATAAGGAATTCACCTGTGTCTGTATCTAAAGTAAACACTTTCGAAGCCCCAAAAAGGTCATTTTCCTGCGTGAAGGGCTTATGTTGGTCGTACACCCATATCCGATACTTACGGGAGATAAAACCTGCTAAAACAAAATTTCCGTTGGCGTCCGTAATGGCTTCTTTCAAAACGCAACAGACCTGATTTTCGTCTTCCTTAAGATAAACTTTTAGGTCGGGAGCCGGACGTCCGTCCGGAAATATTACTTTCCCTATTATTTTTCTCTCCTTCAATCGATCCGACCCAAGAACGAATTCAAGTCCTGATATCTCATCGCCCGGCTTGATCTCGATCACATGTGCTTTTCCTCTTTCCGCTGTGCCGGGGAAAAAGTTCGCGGGAAACGGTGATTCCTTTTCCGGTAATGTCGTATAGTTTACCGCCAGAATGTATTTTCCAGGTGGAACATTTACAAAGCTGAAACTACCGTCGTCGTTGGAACCGGATGTTTCCTCAGGGCCGTCAACATCAAATTCCGGCTTAAAATAGTCTGCAGGGATCAATTCCAATTGCGTTTTCACCGGATCGCCATTTGCATCCACCACTTTACCGCTAACCTTATTTACAGCGCTGATATCAAGATCTTCTTTCCAGCAACCCCGGCCGGATACGCGAAAAAAATGTTCGTGAGTATACTGTCTAATTTCGTCAGGGACCTTCACACCAACGCGGTAGTCTCCCGCCGGAAGTCCAATGAACTCATAGTAACCGTCCAGATCTGTCCTGGTTTCGACAGGCTCTCGGCCTTCATTAGCACTACGGATGCTGACCACAGCCGAGGTAAGCGGCTTTTTATGTTCCTTTTCAAGAGAGCTTTTTTCAAGATATTTGACCTTCCCGAAAACACGAGAGCTTGGATCGCGCAGATCATAACCGCGCAGAAAATCCATGTCTCGACCGGCCGAGGTCAAAGGTTTCGTAAGATAGTCCAAACTCATGAGAAGTGAATCGTTAGCGGCAGCGGTATAAACTAAAAATGAGCGGCCTATTGCTATTCCAAGGTAATCCGCAAATCCGGCAGTCGCCCGGATGGCAACTTTGTCTCCCGACTTTGCGCCTAGAAACGATTCTCCCACTCTAAATTCGATAAGGACAAATTCATCCTCTTTAATATTCCGCTCCACCGGTAAGCCCACCACTACGCCCGTAAAGATGCTGTCTGCTCGGGCTAAAGCTTCGCATGGCTGAGGCCTCCAATCTTCCTGCTGAGCAGAAACCGAGCCGTAACCAACGCCGAGCAAGAAAACAGCAACGAGAAAAATTTGCAAACAAAATTTTCTCATCTTCGGACGATCGATAACAATGTCTCTGATCTTAAATGGTTTCACTATACAGCTATCTTATTCTTTTTCCTGTTCTTCATCACAAATATCAGACCGATGACGAACATCAGGAATGATACGACGAGAACAAGAATTCCCGGCACTATTCCTAAAGCGGCTTCTTCCCAACTGGTGCGGCCATTTGTCATTACCGGAAGAGCGACCGAAACACCCGTTACTGCCAATCCCAATAAAAGTCCTAAAATACCTAATACCAAAACTATTTTCCAAAGCATATTTTTTTATCTCCGAGTCTAAATGCCGGTCCAAAAACTGCCTCCGGTTCCGAAAGATTTTATCATAATTCCCGTCAAGCCTGTATAAATTAAGACAAAAAACAAAAGCCCGCTGGACTGATATTCGAAACACCAGCCAAGCGGACATAGGTTAGAGAAATGAACTATTTGCTTTTGGTCAATTCGACGCCGGTCGCTTTAAACGAAACTTCGGTAACGCTGCCATCTGCATTTCGGTTTTCGAATGTCGCGCCGTCGTCCTTGATCAAATGATCGACATGCTCTTTATCAAGCACCTTTGTTACAAAAACTCCCTGGGCTTTCACGTTCATTCCGGCGGCATTCACCGGGATAAAGAATTTATGATCGCCAAACGTAACGCGAACTGACCGCCCGCCTTCTTTATCGGCGATCTCGGCCCAGCAGCCTTCCATTTTGCAGGACTTAACAACCACGCCATTCAAAGCAACTGCTTTATCTGCAAATTTTGACGGGTCTTTCAAAGCCTTCTCGATGCTGACCTTTTTAACGCCTTTCGCCAATGCGTCACCGCGTGTTATAGTTTCTCCGGCTTTAAGTTCAACCGCTGCATTATCTTTGCTTTTAACGACAGGGTCGCCTTTGCTGTTCATTTCACCCTGAGCAAAAACACTAAATGAGAATGCCAGGATCAACAGCATAAATCCGATAATCTTTTTCATAATAAATAACTCCGTTTATTTTAAAATCATTGAGCGACCCAAAGGTCAATTTCTCTTTCGATATTATAGCAAACACGTTTCGGCCGCCGCATCCGGCGAAATTCAAAACTAATCGGTTCGCTTGTAAACGATCTTTCCGCCTACGATCGTTACATCGACATGCGCATCGCTTATTTTTGAGCTCGACATTGTAAATATATCATCGGAAAGTATCACCAGATCAGCGTATTTTCCGACCTCGATCGTGCCTTTAACATTCTCTTGAAATTCGGCATATGCAGAACCGGCTGTATATGCTGAAACAGCTTGCTCGACCGTAATTTTCCCGCCGCTAAGGTTAACCGCGTCGCTTATTGCCAAGAGCGGATCCATGTCGGTCATCGCTGCATCAGAGCCAAATGCAATATCGACACCCGCATTAAAAAATTCGAGAAATTGATCGTTCGCAGATCTGAATAAATGAGGCTGAACGGATGCAATGACCGGAATTTTACCGAAAAGCTTGCGTCCGGCTTCATCAACACCGTTCGCATGTTCGATCCGAAATCTTCGATCGCGTTTACCGTTCGAACGAGCGGTTTTTTCAAATATTGACAAGATCATACTGTTAGCTTCACGCCCCATTGCATGTATCATCACCTGCAGTCCGGCTTTGTCGGCTGATAGAACATCGTTTGTCAGTTCGGCAATACGCGTTTCATCGCCTTCCCAAAAGCCTTTGCGACAGCCGCCGCGAACCATTTCAGTATCATTTGCCGTATCTTTATTAAGGCTTTTGCCCAAAGCCGAACAATCGTAAACACGAGTTTTCAACTTACCGTCTTTTTCAAGTTGTCGGTAAACTTCCCGACGGTCATCTGAACTCATTTCCTGTATGGAAGTAACGCCGATCGAAGCAGCGTAATTCGTTGCCGTTTCGGCGATACCTAGCCAATTGGACGTATGATCCTTAGGTATCGACCGGCGGATGATCTCAAGCTCTTTGCCTTCGATCAGACGTGCTTTACCTTGTGCGGCTACGTGATTAACAAGTGCTCGTTTACCGCCGTCAAAAAATATCAGCAGCGGATTTTCAAATGCGGCTTTGTCGATCGCTAGGAATTCGGCTTCTGTCGGTTCAAACTTCAAACCGCTGCCTAATATCCATCGTCGTTTCGGCAAAACCATTGAATATTTTCGAAGCTGTTTCGTTAAACTTTCGGACGATATGATATCGGCAGCATTTAATGTCGAGAAAGTATTGCCCAAAGGCAGAAAATGAACATGCGAATCATTAAAACCCGGAATTACCAAGCTTCCGGCGGCATCGATAAAAACTGTCGCCTCACCGCTGAGTTTTTTAATTGCGGCTGTCGAACCGACTGCAAAGATACGCGAACCGCTGATCGCGACAGCTTCTGCTTTTGGCTGTTTTTTAGACAGCGTATGAATATTCGCATTGAAAATAATAAGATCCGCTTTTTGTGCATCGGCGTGGATCGATATCAATGATCCGATCAATATCAAAAACAAAAAGCGAACCATAATGATCATTGTTTATCGGCCTGATATACGACTCTTCCGCCGACGATCGTGGTCAAAACCTTAGCATCGACGATCTTGATCGGATCTATGCTGAAAATATCATCGGAAAGGATCACGATATCAGCCAACATTCCCGGAGCGATCGAGCCTTTTACTTTTTCCTGATATTCGGCATAAGCAGAACCATACGTATAAGCCCGCATTGCTTCTACGACCGAGATCTTTTGTTCAGGTATCCAGCCATCCGGATTTTTGTTATCTAACGTTCTTCGCGTGACTGCTGAATAGATCCCGATCAGCGGATTTAATGATGCAACAGGCGAATCCGTTCCGAAGGCCAGAACGGCACCTGAATCCAGCAGCGAACGAAACGCGTAAGTTCCTTTCAAACGCTTTTCATCAATGCGTTTCCATGCCCAACGGCCATCGTCTATAGCATGTGTCGGCTGCATTGAAGCGATAACACCGAGTTTTCCAAAACGCGGAATATCCTGCATTCGCAGATGCTGAGCATGTTCGATCCTCGAACGCCTGTCGCGTTCGCCGTTCTCCGTTCTAAGTTTCTCAAAAATATTCAGCGTTTCGGCGTTCGCACGATCGCCGATGGCGTGAATATTGATCTGCATTCCGAGTTTGTCTGCGGCAAGTGCGTCCTTTTGCATACCGGCGACATCCATCGCCAAACCGGATGTTGAAGGATCGTCCAAATATGGTTCAAAGAACCAAGCCGTAGTCGACCCGAGACTGCCATCCGCAAAACCTTTCAGGCAACCGACACGGATCCACGTGCTGCCAAATGCGGCGCGAACACCAGTATTTTTCCAATTGGAATAATTACCAAGCGGCGAACAGCCGTAGATCCGAGTTTTCAATTCGCCGCGACGATGAAGTTCCTGATAAACAGACACCGTCATTCCGGCGGACATATCCTGAACACTGGTAACACCTAGGCTGGCCGCATAATCGCTTGCCGCCTTTGCGAATTTCATATTTTTTTCAAAGGAAGCGTCAGGAATTACCTTACCGATATAGCCCATTGCTTCGTCCTTGAATACACCGGTTGGGTTGCCTTTTGCATCGCGGACTATCAATCCGCCGGGAACGTCCTTCGTGTCTTTTGTAACGCCGGCTAATTTCATCGCAAGCGAATTCGCCAAAGACATATGCCCATCGAGACGGTCAACAAAAACCGGATTATTTGGTGTTACAGCGTCTATCATTGCGGCTGTCGGCAGATCGTTGGGCGTCCAGTTCTCATGATCCCAGTTGCCGCCAAGTATCCATTCGCCTTTTGGCAGCTTAGCCGCAAAATTCTTTATACGTTCTACAAATTCAGCCGGTGTTTTTGCATCACGCAGATCTACCGACGAAAGTTGCGAACCGACACCCATAAAATGCACATGCGCATCGTTGAAACCGGGAACGACCGTTTTACCTTTTGCATCGATGACCTTTGTCGCCGGCCCGATAAGAGGTCTTATTTCTGAATCGGATCCAACAGCAATTATCAGATCGTCCATAACAGCGACCGATGTCGCGGTCATATCTTTTAAGCCGCCTGTGTGAACATTTGCATTTATAATGACCAAGTCGGCCTTAAATGTTTGACCAAATCCGATGCCGCAAAAAACGGAAATAAGAACCGCAATAAATATTTTTTTCATTTCAATTTTGACTGCCAAATTCAGAGAAAAAGTTGGGTTACACATTTTAAGCGTGTATTCTATATTTGATTGCGGCGATTATATCAATGAAAGAAAAGTATATCCACACTCTAGGAATTCTAATTACTGCGGCTTATGGGCTTTTTATCATATTTCTTTACGTCGCCGAACCGCGCACATTTGAAGAGATATCGATCAGTGCCGGCAGAACTGTTGATAATGTTGTAAACAAAGGACAAGTATTTACCGGAATATATACGATAGATGCCGCAAAATTCAACGAAGGCTTGCAAGCTTTTCGGACGGATAATTTTCTCGTCGCACGTGACCGTTTTATTGCCGCAGACCCCGAACGCCGCGATGCAAATACGCAGTTCTATATTGCGTACAGTTATTATCGGCAAGGTTGGGGACGTATTTCCAATGATGATGAACTATTCACAAAAGGCTTGGCGGAAGTTGATAGGCTGCAATTGCTTGACCCAGATTTTCGTTCGAAGGATGTGAATTTACAGTTAAAGACCGCGGTCGAACTCAGAAACGAATTTGAAGAAGGACTAAAAGTTACCGCTTCGGATTTTAATCCGCTTCGTGTTATACGCGAACGTAAATAAATGCACAACGAAGAAGAGATCATCACGGCCATGCCTGAAGAAAACAATAGCGAGATCCTCATTTCTGAAAATGGCGATCTGGCAACGGTTATCGAACAGGCTCCGTTAAAACCGGCTTTACAAAAATATTATCTGCGTTACTTATTTCTGCCGTTCTTGTTTCTTACCGTCACTCTTTTGAGTGGTCTTCGGTTAAGCGATCCTGATTCGGCTTTTATCTTTCATCGCCCTTCGCTGCTTTGTCTTATATTAGCCGCCATTCTTTCGCTTCTTTTTTTTCGAGCCGGTTTGATCGATTTTCAGGGTTGGTTTTCTGAGCATTTTCCGATCAATAAAAATATCGCGAACGGCTCCGTTCTGATCACGGCTTTCGCAGCCGCAACACAGGTTTTCAATTCGCTGATCCCGGAAAAAGGCCTTCCTTTTTGGATCGTTTCATTTTGTTTTATCTGGACGCTTTGGAATTATCTTTTTACGGAATTCAACACGATCAAACTAATGCGGAGTCTGGCTGGTTTATTCGGTTTGGCATTTGCGGCAAAATATATACTGCTTGCAAATCTCACAGCACCGGCAAATGAGAGTTGGCTGCGTTCGATGATCGAAGATCCCGCAAAAAATGCCTTTACCTATTTCCTTGATCTTCCGTCATATTCGGCAGGAACCGGATTCATACAATTTTTTGTTCTGATCTTTTTCTTGCTTGGACTATACCTTTTACCGAATTCGACTGTTGAAAAACCTCTTAACGAAGTCCGAGAACGATAACTTTTCCGTCGCGAACTATAGTGATCTGTTTTCCGCTAATGCTACCGCGAAATTCTTTGATGCCCTTTAATTGCCGTTCATCGATGGCCTGAATTATATCGTCTTTTTTAATGCCCGATCTTTCGGCCAAACTTCCCTTTTTCACATCTGCAACCGACCAAACGCCGTCAATTTGTTTTGCATTTATTCCTAGTTGGCCAAGCACATCATTAACCGCGATCGGCTCTTTTTCCAATGGACCTGTCAAAACCGGCGTTGGCTGCGGGTCATTCTGAATTCCGGGCGGAAGTATCGTTTCGCGCGGCGAGCGAAGCGTCGCGTCATAAGAACCGCCTTCAGCCGGTCGGTTACGTTCTATATCTTTTCTCTTTTTTTCCAGCGGTGTTCCCGATATTTTGTTTTCAGCGACCGCAGTTTCTATTATCGGCGGCAATGTTCCATCAGTTGCGATCATTTGGCCGTTTTGTTGCGGCTCTTCTTTTACAAACGGCTGATCCGTCTGTTCAACAGCAACCGCCGGAACTGCATCGACGTCATACATAAAGTTCGTTTGAATAGCGACTATCCCAACAACTAGAACCATTGCCGCAAGCGGCACGGCATATTTCAGAAATGTAAAATACCCGCGGACGCCGGTTTCCGGCCGGCCTTTCGCGATCCTTGCATTTACTTGATATTGAAAATTTTTCGGCGCGGAAACTTTTTTCAATTCGCCGAGCAGTTTCGATATCTTTTCTTCTTCGTCGTCCATTATTTAAACCTGTTCTTATCCGGGAAATAACCTTCAAGCTTTGTTTTCAGCAAACCTCTCGCCCGGCTTATGCGCGATTTCGTCGTCCCCAAACCCAAACCCAATATTTGTGCGACCTCTTCGTAACTATGCTCCTGAATATCACGTAAAATTATCGGCAGCCGATATTTTTCAGGCAGCGAAGCGATAGCCGCCGCTATTACCTTGCCGCGTTCGTCTTCTTCAAAGTCTTCGTCCTGAAGCTGCCGTTCATCCTTTAGTTCGAATTCCCTCAGATCATCCGCTTCGGACTGAAAAAGCCCGGTCAGCGAAAGCAAAGTGCGCCGCTTTCGTTTACGCGTTTCGGTGATCGCTAAATTCGTCGCTATACGATAAATATATGTCGAAAAGGCATAATCAGTGTTGTATCTGTCTATCGCATAATAAACACGGACAAATGTTTCCTGAGCTAGATCAACGGCCTCTTCATAATCATTCAAAAATCGGTAAAGGTAGTTTGTTATCGGACCGCTGTAACGGCGAATGATCTCCGCAAACGCAGATTCGTCGCCAAGCTTAGTAGCCGCGATGAGTTCGTGATCGGTAAGTCGAACTTCAGGCATTGAGGTTCAGCAAACCTCCTTTGCCGGTAAATGTCCGATTTTTTCCTGCTCCATACACTCATACGTTTTTACAACAGTTCGCCGATGCAAACAAAAGCCGCCTTACGATTTGAAACACGCATGGCGGCCAAGAAAGTTGCAAATATTTAGAAAATACTATTCAGATAGGTTTTATAAAAAGCATTACAAAAGCTGTTCCATCTGCATTTGGTGAAGTTATGGTTCCGATCTGAACCCACTGATTGGGTTCGATACCGAATTTATTAAGATCCAACCCGACGGATTCATATTGATATGATCCTGCCGTGCCGGTTTTTAGAGGTATTCGCGCACCAAAATGAAATCTTTGAAAATATATCGAATCGCCCGCTCGGTCATTAAGACCAGAAATGCTCCATTCCAAAAAATCCGGCAAAGAGGGGTTCTCATCATTTCCCGGAAATATCTCGCCGATATTTTTGTAATCGGCACCGCCACCGCTGGCTAAACGAACTTTGTAAGTGCCTTTTAAGTTGAACGAAGAATAATCGAAAGTCTTTTTGATCTGTTCCACCGCCGGCGACAATTCTTTCGGAAGAGCTGAATTTTTATCAGCCGTGTTCGAGCCAAAGATTATACGAATTGTTACATCGTAATTTTTAAGATCTATCTTGTCTGGCGTGATCTGCGCCGATATTGATATGCTGAGCGCGGTCAGGATCGTGAAAACGGTAAGCAACAAAAGCAATTTGTTTTTCTGCATGTGGTATGTTTCTCCTTAAGAACTGAATAGGTAATTCTTAAAACTTAAACATACCGCGGATCAAAAAGTTGCAAATTAAATCTAGTTCTCTTTACGTGCAAACAAGCTTTCGTCCACTTTTTGGCCGAATGTGACGGTTCCGACCTCGACCTCTTCGACGATCTTTCCATCGGCGTATAAAACAGAATGAAATGGAAAAAGCGTACCTTGCGCATAATTGTAATCGTAAAATTTCCGAAGATATTTCAGGCCGTTCTCTTCATATTCCAGCATCATTACACGAAATGTTTTTACGCTTACATAGAATCTGGTCTTGGATCCGCCTTTGTCGGTCACATCGATCTGATAAAACTCAACGCCGAGTTTCTTCTCGCGGCCGGCAAGCTCTATCGTAGAACCGTTTTCCTTGTACCGAAGAAAAGCATCTAAACCATGGATCGTCCTGTTTTCAAATGCTTTTGCGGCATCTTCACGTGGAACGAATACTGAGTTGTTATATATTCCGAATGTTTTCTCGTCAGATCTAATAAGCGCGTAATTGGCTGTCGCATACTGTTGATCGAGCCTTATCTTCTCCTTCGAAGAATCTTCGCCGCGAAGAGCCCAACGCTGATAGGTCGCTGTATCCAATTTACCGTCCGCATTCATAATTTTCAGAGTTCCGCGTTCAGAAGCAGTCTTACGGATCTGATCCATCCTCACGCGGCCGGTCGGAAATGCATAAGTGACTATACTGGTTTCAACGATCTGTTCCGCCGTCAATGTTGCGGATTTGTCTTTTGATGTCTCCGCGGTGATCGGTTTTGGAGTCGGTTTCGGTTCATTGTCCTGAACTGTTTCTGTTTGGGCGATTGCGGCAGCAACAAAAGCAAGCAGCAAAAAAACCGAAATAATAAGTGATCTAAAACTCAAATACACAAGTATCTTTCTCCTTGGACGAGTTGGAAAATTCGCAATAGCGGATTGTAACATAATGACGGCTGTAAGGCATTTAATACAATGCTTTCAAGTTTAATTGATGTTATCCAAAGGCCAAAAGATGCATATTAAGGGTTTAGTTCGGTACAAAATCAATATAAAATCTCATCATGCTGCATATCGCTCTGGTCGAACCGGAAATACCGCCCAATACAGGAAACATCGCACGTCTTTGCGCGGCGACCCAAACCGGCCTTCACATTGTCGGTGTGACCGGGTTTAGAATGGATGACCGCACATTAAAGCGTTCCGGGCTTGATTATTGGTCTTATGTCGATCTTTCCAGGCATACCGATATCAGCGATCTGTATGCTTCGCTTCCTGATTCGCGCTTTATTTTTCTTACGACAAAATCAGATAGAACATATACAAAATGGGCATTTCAGGATGAGGATTGTATTGTCTTCGGCCGTGAAACGCGCGGTTTGCCGGAAAGTTTGCTAAAGGAAAATGAGGAAAGGTGTCTGACCATACCAATGAAAGATAAAAATGTTCGCAGTCTAAATCTCGCAACCTGCGTCGGCATCGTTCTATATGAAGCGATCAGGCAATTAAATTATTAATTTTTGCATCTTTTTTTGGTCTCGATCCATCTAAATAACTGTGGGAAGAATATTCCCAAAACAAGTTATATAGGAGGCTTGAGCAATGAAAATATTAAATAAACAATTCATTTTCGCTTTAGCAGTTTTGGCTTTATCAATTACAGCCGTAAATGCTCAAAGTTCTTCAACGGATTCACGTCCGCTTTCTACACAGATCGAGAAAAAACTACTCTATATGCCTTATTATGAGGTGTTTGATTACATTTCTTTCGATATAAAAGGCGATACGGTCGTTTTGAACGGAAAGGTTCTGAACGGTCCGAATAAGAGTTTAGCGGAAAACATCGTCAAAGACCTGCCAGGCGTCGATCATGTTGTGAATAACATTGAAATACTTCCAGGCAGCAGCTTTGATAATTCGATCCGTCGCAGCCTGTTGCAAACCTTAACCAGCAGAGGCCTGTCCAGATATGTGGGATCACCAAATCCGTCGGTTCGCCTTGTGGTCGATAGAGGCCGGATAACACTCGAAGGTTATGTCGCCAATAGCTCGGATTCCGACCTGATGAACATTTTGGCAAATGGTGTTTCCGGTGCGTTCAGCGTAACTAACAACCTTAAGATAGATAAAGAAAAGGTCTAAAAAGATAAGAATGGCCGGGCAATTCGTCCGGCCATTCTTTTGCCATTTGACACGCCTGATATAATTCAATTGTCCCCGGATCGATTCCAAGACACTAAAAATATCTTTTCACTAAGGAGGAAATGATGAACTCGCCCTTTTCTCGCATTGTCGTAATAGCAATGCTCGCCGCGACAGCGGTAATATCTTTCTCATTTACGAATCCAAAAGCTGAAGCTCATAAACTCAATAATGAACTTATCGCTCCTTGCCCTTCAGGTAATTTGACGGCAAACCTTACTGGGTGGACCCTCAACAATGTGATCCCTAGAGGTATCGCTTCATATAAAGAATCGTCTAAAGAACTTAAAATATCGCTTCTTTCGATAAAACTTGATGATGGAACATCGTTAACCATAGAAACAAAAAAGGATAAACTTGGCGAAGTAACCGCGCTCAAGGACGGCAAAGCTGAAATTTCATTGACCGTTTCAGATGGACTTAAAGAAAAAGACCGCATCAGAGTCATGGAAGACGACAGGCCGATAGTTTCAGGTGATCTGATCTGTGCAAAAGCAGAATCGAGCCCAACGCCTGCTCCGGCTAAAACTCCGACACCGGCTCCGTCGCCGGAACCATCTCCGTCACCGCGATCCTAGATCATTATAACTAAAACCTTTAGGCTGTTTCGCTAGCTAAGCGAACGGCCTTTTTATTTCTGGTGTTGCGTTTTCACACTCAATCCGTCATTATTTTCGATTGTTTATTTTTCGGATTTATTATTATGGTTTCAAACGAAAAGATCAGGAATATCGCGATCATCGCACACGTCGATCACGGCAAAACTACTTTAGTCGATGCAATGCTTCAGCAATCGAGGGCTCACCGCGATAACGAAGCCGTTGTCGAACGCGTTATGGATTCGATGGATCTTGAACGCGAACGCGGCATCACGATCATGGCCAAGAACACTTCCGTCCGATACGGCGATTATAAGATCAACATCGTCGACACACCGGGTCACGCTGATTTCGGCGGCGAGGTCGAACGCGTTCTGAAAATGGTTGACGGCATCGTGCTGCTCGTCGATTCGGCCGAAGGCTGTCTGCCGCAAACTCGCTTTGTTCTGCGCAAAGCTTTGGAACTGCGTCTTCCGGCTATCGCTTTGGTAAATAAAATAGACCGCCAGGATGCTCGTCCGGATGAGGTTGTAAATGAGATCTATGATCTATTCATCGATCTGGGAGCCGACGACGAACAGATCGAGTTCCCTATACTTTATTCGATCTCACGTGACGGCATCGCAAAAAAAGAACTCACAGATGAATCAGCCGACCTTAAACCGCTGTTCGATCAGGTGATCGAAACTGTCCCGGCTCCGCGGGCTCTTCGCGACGATTCGCTCCAGCTTCTTGTCGCAAATATCGACTACAATGCTTTTGTCGGTCGCCTGGCGATCGGACGCATTTATTCGGGCGAGATCACGAAAAACCAAGAAGTCATCGTTTCGAAACGCGACGGTTCAACACAAAAAACGCGCGTAAAAGAACTCTTCGTTTTCGAAGGCTTGGAGCGAATTACGGTGGAAACTGCCGGTGTCGGCGAGATCGTTGCTTTGGCAGGTTTTGATGATATCAACATCGGCGAAACTATTACGACCGTCGATAATCCTCAGCCTTTGCCCGTTATCGCTGTTGATGAACCGACCATCGCAATGATCTTTGGTGTCAATACTTCCCCGTTTTCTGGCATTGACGGAAAATTTGTCACATCACGTCAGATCAAAGACCGGCTCGAACGCGAATTGCTCGGAAATGTAGCTTTACGTCTCGAAGACACCGGCTCGCCCGATACTTTCAAGGTCTCAGGCCGCGGCGAGCTACAGCTTGCGATCTTGATCGAAATGATGCGCCGCGAAGGTTATGAGGTTCAAGTTTCGAAACCGGAAGTTTTAACTAAACGCGACGAAACAACCGGTGAATTACTCGAGCCGCTTGAACTCGTCGTTATCGACGTGCCCGAAGAATTCATCGGCGTCGTCACCGAAGCTCTCGGCCGTCGTAAAGGCCAAATGACAAAAATGGTCAATAACGGTTCCGGCCGCGTACGGCTTGAATACGAAATACCTTCGCGAGGCCTTATAGGTTTTCGCGGTGAGTTTCTGACCGAAACAAAAGGAACCGGCTTGCTTAATACGATGTTTCTCAAATTCGATAAATGGCAAGGTGAGCTAAAATCACGTCCTACAGGTTCGCTCGTGTCTGACAGAATGGGCGAAACAAATACCTACGCTCTTTATAATCTGCAGGAACGCGGAGTGCTGTTCGTAAAACCGCAGACAAAGGTTTACGAAGGAATGATCGTAGGCGAAAACGCCCGTGCGGTCGATCTGGATGTTAATCCGATAAAGGAAAAGAAACTCACGAATATGCGCACATCTTCTGCCGACGAAGCTATGCGGCTTGTTCCGGTTCGCGATATGTCATTGGAACGCGCACTTGAATTTATCGCCGACGACGAACTTATCGAAGTCACACCAAAAGCTGTCAGATTGCGTAAACGTGTTCTCAAAGCAAACGAACGTCCTAAAAAATAACACTTTCTCTTAAACTTAAATTAAAGGCGGTCAATTGATCGCCTTTTTTATTTTAATAATTTTTGAAATTATCCTTGACGTAATGATTTAGTTACGTTACTGTATTCTTACATATTGGAGGTAATAAAAATGAATTTAGAAGATATGACACTCGATCTAGAACAAAGCGTGGAAATGAAAGCGGACATAGGCGATGTTTTCAAAAGGGTTCTTTATAGGTTTGGCGAAGGTAATGCGATGCCGAATGGAGAATCGCTTAATTTGGTCTTGGAAGAATGGGCCGGTGGACGTTGGTTTCGCGATCGCGGTAATGGAATTCAACATCTTTGGGGACATGTTCAAGTCATCAAACCGCCAACTTTGATAGAACTGAGTGGTCCGCTGTTTATGTCTTATCCGGCTCTTAATCACATCGAGATAAAACTCGAAAAAAATTCTACCGGAACAAAAGTTTCACTTCGCCATAGGGCAATTGGGATGATCGAACAGGAGCATCGCGAAGGTGTTTCAGAAGGCTGGAAGAATATGTTGGACGATATAAAAAGCGATTTTGACAAGAGGTAAAAAGCACGTAGTGAAATATGGACATTGATCTCGATCCTATTTGGAAAGCTCTTTCCGACCCGACTCGCCGTTCGATCCTCGACCTGCTAAAAACCGGGTCGAAGATCACTACCGAGATCGTTGAAGCTTTTCCTCATATGACGCGGCATGCTGTAATGAAACATATCGACGTACTCCGCGAAGCCGGTTTGATCATTACCCGCGAAGAAGGCCGTCGGCGAATAAATTCGCTGAATCACGCACCGATCCGTCAAATATACGAACGCTGGATGGGACCATTTGCGGAGCTTTGGTCGAACTCGCTGCTTCGGATCAAAGACGACGTCGAAGGACGAAATGAAAACGATCATCGTTGATGATCAAGTTTTGTTATGTTGAGGTAGTAATTAGCTATGGAAAAACCAGAAATAGGAATGAGATCGATTGACCGTATAATTATGGAGATCGATCAGGAAGCGGAAATAACGGAACGTCTTTTAACCATAATTCCAGAAGACAAATTAAGCTGGCGGCCGCACCCAAAAGCTCGATCGCTTGGACAATTAGCTCTTCATATAGCCCAACTGCAGGGTCTTGTAGCTGAACTTGCTCAACCAGATTCGTCAGAAGCCCCAACTCCTCCGGATACGGAAGCAACGAGCTTATCTCAAATAACAGAAGCTTTTGCAGAAAGTTTAAAGAAAGCAAAAGATATTATCGGTTCAACAGCCAATGACCGGGCGATTGCGGATTTTGCGATCACGGTAAACGGCGAGGTCATTATGAAGGTGCCGCGAATAGACTTTTGGCGTTCGATATTATTGAACCACTACTATCACCATCGCGGCCAACTTTCGGCATATCTGCGCGAATTAGATATCGCGCTTCCCTCAATATACGGCCCAAGTGCCGATACAAAACCTTTTTAGTTGGAAGGTATATTATGGAAGCCGCGAGATCATAAGCATCGGCGGCATTCCTTCTTTTTAGCCATTTATTTCGAGTACTGTTGGCTCAGTCTCGCAAGTGCGAGAGCTCCGAGAGCAAGTCCAAGATCGCGTAGAGCTACGTCAAAATATCCAGGTATCATTAATAAATTAATGATGATCAGCACAAGCCATAATGCTACAACGTAAGCGAAGATCTTCGGCTTAAGAAACACACCGATGCCTGCTATTATTTCGATAACTCCGACGACCATCATAAATTCATGGCCGCGGCCGCCAAGCATATTATTAACGACCGGCGGCAGATATTGATCCCAATTTACTAGAACATGAAAAAATTTGTCCAGCCCGGCTGCGATCGGCGCAACTATGAATGCGAAACGTAGTATTGCATATGCCTGATACGCCGGATTCGAAAGATCCGCCTTTGTATTTACATCCGCCATAGCCGCTGCTTTCATTCCATCTTTAAGAATTGTTTCCATTTTTGTTCCTCCTAATGTTTAGATCCGATCTTTCATCGACCGTAATCGAATCTTATTCTCATAAATATAATAAGTCAATCAATTTCTTGACTTATTTGAATATTTTGTGAAATATTTATATTGTTGTTATGTAAAGGAGTAGCAATGTCGAAATCAAAATTAGATTCAAGGTTTTTTGAAAGCACTCGCGGAAGGATAGTTTTGCTTTTAAGAAACACACAGAAAACCGTAAACGAACTGGCCGAAACCTTGGAGATAACAGATAACGCAGTTCGTTCGCATTTGACGGCATTGGAACGCGATGGATTGGTTGTGCAAAGCGGGATGATAAAAGGTTTTCGCAAACCGCATTATTCTTATACGCTAACTGACGAGGCTCGGCATCTGTTCCCGAAATCATACGATTCGCTTTTAAATAGATTGCTGGATCAGCTTCGAACACGAATGTCCGCAGCGGCTTTAACAGAAATGTTGAGCGATGTCGGCAGATCTATCGGCATAAGCTCAAAACGCGACAGATCGGCGACATTTGATGTAAAACTGGAGGCGGCTCTAAAAACACTTGGCGAACTCGGCGGAGCGGCCGTTGTCGAACGCAGCAATGGCAATGTCTTTATAAAAAGCGAGAGTTGCCCGTTTGCCGACGCGGTAAAGGAACACCCGAACGTCTGCAAAGTTGCCGAATCTATGCTGTCTGAAATAATAGAAAAACCGGTGTCCGAACATTGTGATCACGGTAGCATTCCAAAATGCCGTTTCGAAGTGTCCGGTTAATTTAACAACACTATTGGTTTGGGTCGTGCCTTCCGACAACGTCTGAAAATATGCATCCGCCGCCGGCAACCAAACGCTTGAATTGTTCGGTCATTTCAAACTGATCCGCACGTACCGTTTTTACAAATTGCCTAAATTCTTCAGGCTGCCTTTCATCATACTTCGCACTCCAAGCGCCCAACTCCAGCATTATCGGTATCAGATCCAATCCTTTTTGCGTCAGTGAATAAATATCGCGGCGTTTATCAGTTGTATGTGGGCTTTTTGTCAGAATGCCTTCATTCTCTAAATGCTGCAGACGAGCGGAGAGTATGTTTGTCGCAATGCCTTCTTTCGACCGAAGAAACTCACCGAACGTATGTTTTCCCCAAAAAACAATATCCCGCACGATAAGTAGCGACCAAGAATCGCCAAATGTTTCCAATGCAAAATTCATCGGACATTCGGAACGATACTTGCGTGCTTTTTTTTCAGTCATTAACTTAACTGTAACATACTTGCATTTTGCAAGCAACTTCGCTTGCAATTTGCAACCAACTATGAATATAATATCGGCACTTCAAATTTAGAGGAGAAAAAATGGCAAATTATGTAGATGTTTATTTGGTTCCATTGCCTGAGGCAAATATAAAAGCTTACGCCGCACTTGCCGCAAGATCGGGAAAGATATTTCGAAAGCACGGAGCTCTGAGCTATTGCGAATATATCGCCTCTGACCTGAATGTCGAAGGCATTGTACCGTTTCCGGACGTTGTGAAGCTACAGCCCGGCGAAACTCTTGTATATGCCGCCGTCGAATTCGAATCTGAAGAGGTCAGGAACGAAGCGATGAAAAAGATCATGGCAGATCCCGAACTCATGGAAGGAATGTCGGAATCCGATAAAAAATTATTCGATTATAAAAAAATGGTTTACGGCGGATTCAAAATACTAGTCGAAGCATAAATTTAGGAGAAAATATATGACACAGATCAATCCTTATCTCAATTTCAAAAACAGTTGCGAAGAAGCGTTCAATCTTTACAGATCGGTTTTCGGCGGTGATTTTCAAATGGTCGCGCGAATGACCGACATCGATGTGGGAATGCCCATTCCCGAAGGCACGGAAAATTTGATCATGCACATTTCGTATCCGATCGGAGGAAATATACTGATGGGCAGCGATTGCCCCGAAGGCTGGGGGCCGCAGATCGAGATCGGAAATAATTATTCAGTTTCCGTTACGGTTGACAGCAAAGAAGAAGCCGACCGTGTTTTCAAAGGACTTTCGGAAGGAGGAACGCAGACGATGCCGATGGACAATGCTCCTTGGGGATCGTATTTCGGAATGCTGCAGGACAAATTCGGCGTAAATTGGATGATAAGTTTCGATCAGCGGCCTCAAGAATAGAATAACGGCTCCCATTTTTTTCGAACAAGGAGTAAAAAAATGTCTGAACAAAATATTGCGACGGTAAAAAAGGTCGATGCTGCGTTTGCGAACAATAACATCGAAGATTTTTTTAATGAATGCGTTGAGAATGTCGAATGGACAATGGCCGGCGAACAACCTGTAAAAGGTCTGTCCGCAATTCGCGAATGGATGAAACAAATGGAAGGCTGCGAACCGCCGGCTATCAACAATCATAAAATGATCGCTGACAACGGATCTGTTGCGGCATATGGCGATATGTCGATGAAAAACAAAGACGGAGAAGCCGAAGTTTTCGACTATTGTGATCTTTATGATTTTAACGAAGACGGGAAAATAACCAAGTTGATCTCGTTCGTCATAAAGAAAAAGCCGCACGATGCCGAAAACATAGCCGCCGCTTAAAAATTCTGCGGTCAATTAGTACAAGCAAGGTAAATATGCAGAAAATAACACCATTTCTTATGTTCGATAGCGGATCGGCCGAGGCGATCAAATTTTATACTTCGATCTTTAAGAACTCAAAAATCATAGATTCCGAAGGAAAGCAGCCGGGTGGTTCATTCGAGATCGACGGATTCAAATTCAATACATACGACGGCGGACCGTATTTCAAATTCAACCCCGCAATATCTTTTTTTCACATTTGCGATGACGAAAAAGAACTTGACGATCTGTGGAATGCGATCGCGAAAGAAGGCAGTATAATGATGCCGCTCGATAAATATGAATGGAGCGAAAAGTACGGCTTTATTCAGGATAAATACGGGATTTGCTGGCAATTATCGCTTGGAAAAATTTCCGATGTCGGACAGCGGACAACCCCGAGTTTTTTGTTCACCGGCGGCCAGCTCGGCAATGGCGAAAAAGCCGTAAAGTTTTACACATCGGTTTTTGATAATTCAGAGATCGACGGTATTTTGCTTTACGGCGACAATGAACCGCCGAATAAGCCGGGCACGGTCAAACATTCGCAATTTGCTCTCGACGGTGAGAAATTCATGTTGATGGAAGGCGGTGGCGAGCATGATTTTTCTTTCACCGAAGGCATTTCGCTGATGATCTCGTGCAAGGATCAGAAAGAAACAGATTATTTTTGGAACAAATTCACAGAAAAAGGCGAAGAAAGCCAGTGCGGTTGGGTAAAGGATGAATTCGGAGTATCGTGGCAGGTAACTCCGGATATATTGCTGGAACTTGTTTCCGATCCCAATCCTGAAAAAGCGAACCGAGCAACTCAGGCAATGTTAAAAATGAAGAAGATCGACATTCAGGCATTAAAAGACGCTGTTGCTCAAAAATAAATTCGAGTGCAAGGGAGGCAGCTAAATGACGGAAACAAATGAACCGATCGGAACATCGAAAAAACGTCCGTGGGCCGGTTATATTATTTCGGGGCTTGCCGCTTTGTTTCTTTTATTTGATGCGGTGATGAAATTCGTAAAACCGGATATTGTTGTTTCGACGACCGTCGGATTAGGTTATTTGGAAAGCCAGATCATTCCTATCGGCGTTATTTTGCTGGTTTGTACGCTTCTTTATCTGATACCGCAAACCGCTGTTCTAGGCGCGATACTTTTGACAGGATATCTTGGCGGCGCGGTAGCAACAAATTTCCGTGTGCAAACTCCGCTGTTCAGCAATGTATTGTTTCCGGTTTATCTGGGATTTTTTGTTTGGTTAGGACTTTATCTGCGCGACACGCGCATACGCAAAATTTTACCATTTAGGAGATGAACGATCTATGAAAATTGCCGTAATTATTATTCGCACGCTAATGGGACTTTTGTTCATATTTTCTTCGGCTGTGTATTTTCTGAATCTAGTTCCGGTGCCTGAAATGACGGGAACTATCAAGACCTTTAATGACGGTCTTATGGCTGCGCCGTATTTTATGACGCTCCTGAAAACAACGGAACTCGTCTGCGGCATATTGTTGGTTACGGGTTATTTTGTACCGCTTGCTCTGATCCTGATCGCCCCGGTGATCGTGAACATATTCTTTGTGCATGCAACGATGGCTCCCGAAGGCCTACCGATAGCGATCATTGTTGTGCTGATCGAAGCTTTCCTCGGTTATGCATATCGAAAAAGCTATGCACCGCTGTTCGTACCTAGAGCATCGATAAATAAGGGGTAAAAATGTTTAAGGGAAACAAGGTATTTAGTAGTTTTTCGGTCAATGATCTGGACGAGGCACAAAATTTTTATTCGAAAACGTTGGGTTTGAATGTCTCGAAACGATCGGAGGGTTTGAATATAGAACTTTCAAGCGGTGGCAAGGTTTTCATTTATCCAAAAGATGACCACGAACCGGCTACATTTACTATCTTAAATTTTATGGTCGCGGATATTGAAAAAACGGTCGATCAATTAACGGAAAAAGGAATTAAATTTGAGAATTATGACGGCGAATTAAAAACCGATGAGAAAGGCATTTTTCGAGGACATGGGCCAACGATCGCATGGTTCAAAGATCCGGCGGGTAATTTCCTTTCGATCATTCAGGATGATCAGTAGCATTCGGAAGATCATTTATCTCCCGGTCAGCTTCTTCATCTTCCGTATCGTCTTTCGGATCATATATTTCATATCCGTGAGCATCGTCATAATAATAACTGCGTTCATTTACATTATCAACAGTTTTATTTTCAGCGTTCATGTCCTTTTGGTCTGTGTCTTTCTGACGAATTATCGGCATTACATTACTCCGAAGTTTTTGAAGCCGTAATTTCATAAGAGCTTGCATCGTTCAGCCTTGAGATCGACTCTTCGCTTAATTTCAATCGAGTTGCGGCGATCAGCGAATCTAGCTGCTCTACGGTTGTCGCACTTGCGATCGGGGCTGTTATCGAAGTCCTTGCGATCAGCCACGCGATCGCTATGCTCGCCGGTGTGGTTTCATATTTCGACGCTGCTTCGTCCAGCTCCGATAAGATCCGTTTGCCTCTTTCATCCAAATACCTTGCGACACCGGTGCCGCGCGGACTTTTGTCAAGATCGGATTCCGAACGATATTTACCGCTCAAAAATCCGCTCGCAAGCGAATAATAGCTAATAACTCCGATCGAATTTTCGAGACATATTTTCTCAAATTCCGTTTCGTATTGTTCCCGGTCGTAAAGATTATAAAGCGGCTGCAGTGTTTGATATGCGGGGAAACCGTTTGTTTTACTTGAAGCCAAAGATTCGAGCAGCCGTTCGGCTGAAAGGTTTGATGCTCCGATCGCACGAACCTTACCGTCCTTGACCAAACGGCTGTATGCTTCCAGCGTTTCATCAACCGGTGTCACATTGTCGTCCCAATGCGATTGATATAGATCGATGTGATCCGTTTGAAGCCGACGAAGCGAATCTTCCGCCGATCTAATTATGTGCTCTTTGGAAAGATCGCGTCTGTCTTTTCCCTGACCTGCTCCGACCTTTGTCGCAATGATAACTCGGTCGCGGTTTCCACGCGTCTTCACCCAGTTTCCAATAATAGTTTCGGATTCGCCGCCTTTGTTTCCCGGAACCCAGTTCGAATATGCATCTGCGGTATCGATCAGATCAAAACCCGCGGCTGAAAATGCATCCAAAAGTTCAAATGAACGTTTTTCATCTACTGTCCATCCAAAAATATTACCGCCGAAAGCAAGCGGAGCCGTAGTTAGACCAGAGCGTCCCAGTTCCCTTTTCTCAATGTTTTCCATACATTAATAATATCAAATTTTCGTTTTCGAAGATCTTGTTAAATCATCTATAATTAACGCAGCGATCTTCTTCTTTACAAAGGAAAACTAATGAAATCGAATAAATTTTTACTGAGCATTGTGCTGATGGCAGCGGCCTCATTTTCATTTGCACAACAACCAAAAGCCGCACCGGCAGCCGATGTCGAGTATCAGCTTGCGGCAATACTTTACACGCAAAGAGCCGCCGAGTACCGTGCACTTTGTTATCAGGCATTCAATATCGCCAAGCTCCGGCTCGATGCTGACTTCGATAAAAAAAATATAAAAAAGATGCCGAAAGCGATGCGTAAACTGCCGCGCGCTATCATTGTCGATATCGATGAAACCGTGCTTGATAATTCGCCGGCTCAGGCATATGCCTATAAAAACAAAATAGGGTTTAATCTCAATGACTGGTATGCGTGGGGTGATATGCGCAAAGCGAAGGCTGTTCCGGGCTCGCTCGAATTTTTGAATTATGCCGTTTCAAAAGGCGTTAAGATCTTTTACATTTCCAACCGTGACGAGGTGCAAAAACAGGCAACGATCGATAATTTGATATCTCTCGGATTTAAGGATATTTCGGTCGATAATGTTTTTCTTCGCACATCAGGCTCCGGCAAGGACGGCCGACGAGCGATGGTTACACCAAAATATCGCGTTGTAATGCAGATCGGCGATAACCTTGATGATTTTTCGAGCGTATTTGAAAAGAAGCCGATCGATGAAAGATTTGCCGAAACCGACAAAGCCCGAGGCGATTTTGGAAAAACATTCATAGCTTTGCCGAACGCTATGTATGGCACCTGGGAAAACGCGATCTATGAATACAAACACTTGACGGATAAAGAAAAATCCGAAATGCGAACCAAAGCGCTCGAACTGCCGTAAAATATTATTATGAAGCGTACACCCGAAGAAAAATTGCTCAACCCGAAATCCGGCAGCAAAATAGCGGCCGCGCGTGACTATGGTATCGATCTGACGCTACTGGTGAGCAATCTTCGACAAACTCCTGAGCAGCGTCTTCGCGATAACGAAAAAGCGATCAACGACCTGAACCGGTTGCGTGATGCAGTCCGGACACAGCGAAAGAGCAAATAAATAAATGATCCGTCTAGTAGATGCAATTATAGTTTTGGCGACTGACCAAGTTGATTTTGTCGTTATTGGCGGAATGGCCATACGCAGCCACGGATCTGGATATCTCACGCAAGACCTCGATATTTGTTACTCCCGGGAGAATGGCAATCTGAAAAGGCTCGCCGACGCACTTGCTCCTTACAACCCGCGTCCAAGAGACTTTCCCGAAAGCCTAAAATTCGTTTGGGATGCATCAACGCTCCGAAACGGCACGAATTTTACCCTTAATACATCGCTGGGTGATATTGATCTTCTCGCTGAGGTTTCCGGCATAGGTACGTACCGAGAAGCAGTTGCGGATTCCATCGAGATCGAGATCGAAGGTTTATCGGTTCGAATTTTATCGGTTGACGGCTTGATCAAGGCCAAAACTGCTGCCGGTCGCGAGAAAGATATACTAGGATTGAAAGAACTTGAAGCCTTGAAACTCGCGTTCAGCGATGAAGATTAGTCCATGAAAAATTCACTTAAACTATTTGCGCTGGTATTCATCTTGATCGGCGCCGCTTCTTCCATTCATTCACAGGAACTCACAGTTCGGCAGATCATGGCCGAACCGTCGATCGCCGGACAGCGGGTCGAGGGCGAAAAGATCTCGCCGGACGGCACAAAGGTCATCTATCTTTGGAGTGCCGAAGGCAAACCCGTTCGCGATCTTTATTTGGTTTCAACGAATGGCGGAGACGCAAAGATAATTCTGCGGACGACCGACCTGCCAACTCCGGCCAAACGTCCAGAAAAGGAAAATAAGTTGAACTACGGCCTTGAACTCCGTGACGATTTCACCAAAGCCCGAGAAAATCAACTGGGCAATTTCGAATGGTCGCCAGATTCGACCAAGCTTCTGTTTTCTCACGGCGGCGATCTTTATATTATGACGCTTGCCGATTCGAAAACTAAGCGTTATACAAAGACCGAATCGGGCGAATTCGGCGCCAACTTCATCGACAACGACCGGATAATGTATCGTTCGAACGGCGATATTTTTATTCTTAACACGGCGGATTCGACGACTACGCAGATCACGAAAGAAGCCGATCCCGCAAAGAATATTTCCGTGGGAAACGCCGTTGTCACGAAGGACGGAACGCTCGCCGCGTATGTTGTTTCAGATAGTTCGAAATATAGATCGCTCGTGGTGCCGAATTACCTAGGCGAATATGTCACGGCGGGAACGCGCCGCCGCGGCTGGTCCGATCAGAAACTTTTCGTGACGCCGACCGACGGCAGCCGCGATAAACCTTTTGAAATAGAGCTGCCGAAACAACAGGGCGTCGGCGGTTTTCGGCGGATCGTCTGGGCGGCTGACAATGCAAGCCTTATAGTTGACCGCGGCGATATGGACACAAAACGGCGGCAACTTTTTTATGTACGCAATGCCGGTGCAAAGAACCAGCAGATCGTCCTCGTGACCGAGGAAACCGATCCGAAATGGCTCGCTCCGCTTTCATACATCGTCGAACCGAATCCGAAAAACGCCGACCAGCTTTTCTTCGCTTCCGAACGCGACGGATTTAATCACCTTTACCTAGCGACGCTCCATTCCGCGCAGACTGAATCACAGGCAGATGAACCCATCGATGCGAACGGCGACGCAAAAGTCACCGGCACCGAACCACCGCTGTCCGTAAAGGTCGAACAGCTTACAAAAGGAAACTGGCAGGTCGAATGGGCAAAGTGGACATCCGATTGTTCGGTCTTATACAGCTCCACCAAGAGCGGAACAGAACAGCGCGACCTTCGGGCCTTGAGACTTCCGGAAAGAAAAGAATTATTCATGGGCTTAAGCTCGGAAGGAATGGTCGGATCCCTGCAAACGAGTGACCCTCTCTTAGCGGAGATCAATGTACTCTTCGAGTTTTCGAGATGGAATGTCCCGGGCGAACTATACGTTTTACGAAGTGACCATCTGAGACCGATAATGCTCACTTCCACAGTCCCGAAAGGTTTTGCCGCGAAAAACTGGAATGAACCAAAATTCGTCTCCATTCCCTCGCGTGACGGCAAAAATATTCCGGCTAAGATCTATCTGCCGGCGGGCCACAACGCGAAGGCAAAATATCCGATGATTGTTTTCATTCACGGAGCGGGTTATCTGCAGAACGTGATAAACGGCTGGAATAATTATTATCGCGAATTTATGTTCAACGAACTTTTGACGCAGAAAGGCTACGTTGTTCTGGACATAGATTATCGCGGCTCTGCCGGATACGGACGCGATTGGCGAACGGATGTTTATGATTTTCTCGGCGGCAAGGACATGGACGACCACGTTGATGCCATCGATTTCATGGTCGCGAATTATAACGTAAATAAAGACAATGTCGGCGTTTACGGCGGCAGCTACGGCGGATTCATGGCCGGAATGCTCGCTATGCGAGCCTCTGATAAGGTCGCGGCGGCCGCGGCTCTTCGTCCTGTATTTGATTGGAAAAATTACTACGAATCATCGCCGGGTTATACTGCTCAACGGCTTGGTTTTCCCGATAAAAATCCCGAAGCCTATAAACGCTCGTCGCCGATAACATACGCCGAAAAGCTCGAACGCCCGCTGCTGATCCTGCATGGAATGTCGGACGATAACGTCCCGGTTCAGGATTCGGTTCAACTCATTGAAAAACTGATTCGGCTCGGCAAAACCGATTATTTCGAAGCGATGCTTTATCCGTCGGAAAATCATGGCTTTGTTCGCCCCGAAAGCTGGACGGATGAATATTCGCGTATTTTGGCTTTCTTTGAAAAACATCTAAAATAGAAGATCGCGGCCTGTTCGCCTTTGGTGGTGAAAATCATATGAGAATTTTAGTTACCGGCGGCGCCGGTTTTATCGGTTCGCATTTGTGCGAACGTCTGTTGTCCGAAGGCAACGATGTCGTCTGTCTCGATAACTTTTTTACGGGTAGAAAGCGCAATATCGAGCACCTCCGCGACAACAAAAATTTCGAACTCGTCCGCCACGACGTGACCGAACCGATAATGTTCGAGGTCGATCAGATCTATAATCTGGCCTGTCCGGCTTCGCCGATTCATTATCAATACAATCCGGTAAAGACCGTGAAAACGAGCGTGATGGGCATGATAAATATGCTCGGGCTTGCGAAACGCGTAAAGGCCCGCATCCTGCAGGCCTCGACAAGCGAGGTTTACGGCGATCCGCTGATCCATCCGCAGACCGAAGATTATTTCGGCAACGTGAACCCGATCGGTTTGCGAAGTTGTTACGACGAAGGAAAACGCGTCGCCGAAACTCTGATGATGGATTATCACCGCCAGAACAACGTCGATACGCGTATCGTCCGTATTTTCAATACTTACGGCGAGCGAATGCTCGAAAACGACGGCCGCGTCGTGTCGAATTTTATCGTTCAGGCGCTTCGCGGGACGCCGCTGACGATCTACGGCGACGGTTCGCAGACGCGTTCGTTCTGTTATGTCCGCGATCTTGTCGATGGGCTCATTCGGCTGATGAATACCGAAGCCGACGACATTCATATGCCCGTGAACATCGGCAATCCGTCCGAATTTACAATGAACGAACTCGCCGCCGAAGTTTCAAAAGCGATCGGAAAAGATGTCCGCATCGAATATCATCCGCTCCCGCAGGACGACCCGAAACAACGCCAGCCAAACATCGAACGAGCCAAAAATTTGCTGAACTGGAAGCCGACGATACCGCTCGCGGAAGGCCTGAAAAAGACCGCGGATTATTTCGCAGGCGTCGTCGGTTCTGCACACGCTGGCGGCAAAGTTTAATTATATGAAAATACTTATCACAGGCGGTGCCGGTTTTGTCGGCAGTCATCTCGCGGACAAACTCATTGGCGAAGGCCATCACGTAACGGTGATCGACGATCTTTCGACCGGCAGTTATACAAATGTCGCGCATCTCGAAAATACCGAACAATTTCGGTTGATCATCGACACGGTCTTGAATGAAAAACTGATGGAAGATCTGATCCGCGAAACCGACCGCGTTTATCACATGGCAAGCGCCGTCGGCGTAAAGCTGATCATGGAACGCCCCGTGCGCACCATCGAGACGATCTTTCGCGGAACTGACGTCGTGCTCGGTTTTTGTTCACGATACCGGAAACGCGTACTTATTCCCAGCACATCGGAGGTTTACGGTAAAGGCGCGTCCGTTCCCTTTCGTGAAGACGACGATCTGCTGACAGGTGCTACCGACAAACATCGCTGGGCTTATGCCTGTGCCAAAACTCTGGACGAATTTCTCGCTCTTGCGCATTGGAAAGAAACTCGCCTGCCGGTTGCCGTCGTTCGGCTTTTCAATACGGTCGGGCCGCGGCAAACAGGCCAATACGGCATGGTCGTTCCGCGTTTCGTTCATGCCGCTCTTAAAAATGAACCAATAACAATTCATGGAGACGGTTCTCAATCACGCTGTTTCGGCCATGTTTTCGATGTCGTAGAAGGTTTAGTAAAAGTATTGGAAAGCGATGATTGCCTAGGCCAAGTTGTAAATCTTGGCAACGACGAGGAGGTTTCGATCTTGCAGCTTGCTCAAACTGCCATAGATATGACCGAAAGTAAAAGCTCTCTCGAATATGTCAGCTATCAGGAAGCCTACGGCGACGGCTTTGAAGATATGCAGCGGCGTGTTCCGAGCCTTGATAAAGCCAGAAAACTTATCGGTTACCAGCCAACCCGCAAGCTTGCTGACATCATCAATGATGTAGCAAATGAATATCATTCGTCGTCAACTGCTAATTGATATTCCTGCTGGAAGTTATGAGAAGAGTTAAATTTTTCAATATTTTCACTGCCGCTTTATTTTTCGGGCTGCTTTTTGCTTTGCCGGCGTTCGCTCAAACAGGTGGTATTAAGGGAAAGGTCAAGAACAGCAGCGGCAACGGCATCGCAGGAGCGGAGGTCATTATCCGCAAAGATGGAAAAGATCTCAGATCCACTAGGTCCGATGCCAAGGGCAATTTTACGATCGGCGGACTGCAAAAAGGAAAATACAATATTGTTTTCGATGCGGAAGGTTTCGCCGCAGGAGCTCTTTTTAATGTAGAGGTTAAGGACGGTGATGTGCGCGATCTTGGCGGCGGCTTGATCTTGTATTTAGATGAAGGTTCGCAGATCATCGTACGCGGCAGTGTCTTCGATACAAACGGATTTATTCTTCCGGGCGCAAAGGTCGAGATGTTCGTGCGAAAAGCCGACGGAGCTTTTAAGAAGATCACAAGTGCTTACACAAATTCCGAGGGTGAATTTGGTTTTCGCCATCCGCAAGGTATAAACGCCATTCGCATAACCGCTAAATTCAAAGGCGTGACAGCATCAAAAGATATCGATATTGATATGGCGGCGATCTATCGCACGGCTATCTCACTCAATTATCCTGAGAAAAAAGCTAATTAAGTTCAATTGATCCTTTCGGATATCTCTTCCGGCGGCTGAGAGATATTTTGATCGCCAGCGTCTGCTACGATCAGTGGAAATTCTTCCATAACGTTCGAATCCGCCAGCGTCTGCACCCAATAGGTTCCAGCTGTCGGAAAAACAACATTCACAAAAAAGCTGACATTATCGGTATAACCGCCGACGGAAAGTTCGACCGGCGTCATCTGCGAAGAGACGATCAGATCATCCCGATTCGGCGTTAAGATGCGAACTTCCGTTTGATAACTACCTTCGCCGCGCCAATGGTTCAGCACCGCAAATTTGATCAAAGAAACAGGCAAACGTTCGACCATGATGTTCTGAAAAATACCCATAAGCGATATCTTATTGCCCATTTCAATGCGAACGTCATCGCACAAAAGCGTATAAACAAGTTGTAGATTTAAAGATTCCATTAAAAAATAAGCAGTTCTGGCTGCAAACAATATTCGATCTCAAAAACGATGATCTAATAAACGATCAAGCATACCGAAATTTCGATTTTTTATATCGCGCCGTTTTTTTTGAACCATTCCTGCAGCCGTTTCCATGCGTCTTCTGAGGCTTCTTTATTAAAACTCGGCCTGTAATCGGCATGAAATCCGTGATCGGCATTTGGGAAAACCATTATTTCCGAACCCGAATTCCCTTTCTTAAGTTCGTCCTGCATACGCTGAACACCGTCTTGCGTAATACCTTTGTCAAGACCGCCGTAAAAACCTATCACCGGAACTTTCAGGTCTTTTGCGTAATCGATCGGCGTGGTCGGCTGAGCTTGATTGACCGGTGAATTCGGTGTCGGCACGACGCGACCGTACCACGCGGCACCGGCTTTTACATTCTTGTTATGCGCGGCATAAAGCCAAACTATGCGTCCGCCCCAACAAAATCCAGTGATCGAAACTTTGTCTTTGCTGCCTCCGTTCTTCGACGCCCAAACTACTGTTGAATCGAGGTCCGCCATTGACTGCGTATCCGGTATTTTCGAAAATATCTGTCGGTTTATTTCGCGCGGATCTTTCAGATCTTTAACCTCGCCTTCTCTTGCATAAAGAGCCGGTGCAATGGCCATATAACCCAGCTTTGCAAATCTGCGGCAAACATCTTGTATCCATTCATGAACGCCGAATATTTCATGAACGACCAACACGACCGGGAATTTCTTTCCCTTTTTTTCCGGCATCGCTCGATAGGCCGGGATCTCGCCATCCGAAACATTTATCTTCACTTCCCCGGCAGTCAGTCCTACGCTGTCGGTAACTATACGTGTCTGAGCGGCGATCGGCGACACGGCCGCAGCATAAATTCCGGCTGCAGCGATCGAGGTTACAAAAAATTCACGACGGTTCAATTGCGGTGCATCGGGTATCGAATTTACAAGATCTTCTTTCATGATATTAGTTTATTCGATTTTTGCTTTTCCGATAAGCGTCGTCAAGCGTATAATAGCTATATCACTCAGGTCATAATTAATTAAATACGATGTGGTTTTACGTTTTAATTTGTCTTTGTTTAGCCCTCATCGGCGTGGTCGGCATGCAGATGCTCTATATGACATATTTTGACCGCATGGATAAAGAACGTAAAAAATATATCCGAGTGCTCGAAAAAAGGTGCAGTGCACTGACCTCGCGGCTCGAATCGGCGGAGATCAAGATTCACGAACAGGAACTTCTTTTTGATTCACTTGAATTTGAAAGCGACGACGAAGTTTGGGCAGATGTGATAGACGACCGTTAATTTATTACACCAATTTTGCAATGGTTGCACCGCGGCCGCCAGAAAATTCATCCGAATTCTTAAAACTCTCGACAAATTCCGAACGCTCCAGAACATTTCGAACCGTTTCACGCTGCACACCGATGCCTTTGCCGTGAATTATCCTTACGATCTTTAATCCTTTTCGATGAGCTTCTTTTATATATTCTTCGGTGACCGCTTTGATGTCTTTTGGCGCGAAGGCATGCAGGTCTATCGAATCCGTTATCTCAATATCGAAGATCTCGTCCGTCATTTTGCTTTTGTCTGCTGATATTGCGCCAAGTCTTCAGGCGGTGTGACACGCAATCTGTTCTTGTCCTTGAAGACCACGAATTGTTTATCATCCATTTTGCCTTCGCCGCTGCGAAGCCGAAGTGTAAAGGTCTTATTATCGCCTGAACCTTCGACATTTAATGGAAGCGAGCCCCAAACCTCGCCGGTAGTTCGCCAAACCGTATAATAAGACTGATCGTATTTATCAAAAGCCAGAACAAGTATTCCGTCAAAATCCGGTTCAACGCCGTCTATCGCCTTAACATAATTAGTGCGGGTCAATATAACCCAATTTCCCGGCGTGGCATTTCGGTCGGTCGCGACCTTGTTCGCTGCATCCGTATCAAGTCTTTGCCACGTAACGAATTTTCGATTATTCGATTGAAAATAAACAATTTCGCTCGGCACTTGAAGATCGACCTGTCTGCCGAATATCCAACCTGCAGGCGCAGGCGAAACCGATGGATCAAGTTTTACTTGATACCAAATGTCGTAAGTTTCGTCCAATTTCGCCGGCTCGCCTTTGTCTTTTGCCGCTTCTAGATCGGAATTCGGAGCTTTGTTCTTCTGATCTTCCGAATCCGGATCGCCGCTGTCATCGACAGCTTCTTTCGGCACGAATTTCCAAGCCATTATTTCAAAATTTGAACCGGTCGCAAGCTTGTACAATATATTTTGAGTATCTATCTCCGGCGAAAGCCGTAAGTTCGAAGCCGCCCGCAAAGATCCCGAAGCTTGCGGCGACGCATTATCATACTGCTTTGCAAGTTCTTTGGATTTTTCGAGCACCTCGCTGGTTATTACATTCTGTGCTTCGATCCAGCCTTCAGTCCCGGTGTCGTCATGAGCGCGGACACGATACCAAAGCACTTTTTCGAATTCCATTTGATCCAGAACATCGAGCCGTTCGCCGCGTTTTACCTCAAGCAGATCGGCGGCGACAACAGCATAAGACGTGCGTATCTGGGCCGTTTTCGCGATAACGGTCGCAGTGTCGTTCATACCGACAATGCCAGTAACACTGCTGAAAGTATCGTCAAGCAGTGTACAGCCGCCCTGAAAAAACATCGCAAATATCAACAGACCAATGATTAAAGCTTTTATTTTCATTTTCTATTTGGGGATAGTTTTCGCCAATTATTATAACCCAATTTATTTAATATTTCTTTCTGACGGCCGCTTGGTTTTTTCAGTACTTTGAGTGAAACACGTTTCCCTTCGCCGATATTTTCCAACCCGATAGCACTCATTGCCGGTGTTATATCCAGATATTCATTGCCTTCAATGTATTTTTTGACTACCGGCACAAGCTCCGGCCGCTCCGACATAACTCCAACAATGACTTCATTTGCATCTAATGTCTCCGTTTTCGACGCTTTTTCAAAAAGCGAACGCAAAATCGTTTCAACCGGCTTTTTGCCTTTTGATCTTTCCAGCATCGCCGCATCGCAAAGAAAGGCGGTAAGCATTCCGCGTGCATAAATGAACGTATCTGAACCGATCTTTCGGCTCTTTGACGCTTCGATCAATGAGGTTCTGTTCGTTTGAAAAGCGTCTATCGTAGCCGCCCGCGAAAGTGTGTCAAGATAATCGGCGAACGAGATACGGTTCAATGCCAACCCGAGCTTGAGAGATTCGTATAGCGCAAACCCTTCGTAAAACCAATCGTAGCTGCCGTTCAGCTTTATCAGATTCGGCATCCATAAATGAAATACCTCATGCCGAAGTTGTTCATGCAGCCTCTGAACAGACTGCGTCGAGAACGCCATATCAGAAGAAATAATGGTGACATTCCGGCCGCGAGTTTCGGCCTGCCATTCGCCAAAACCGGTCTTTTCCGGAAAAGGTAAAATATTCACATTAATTTGTCCGACAGGCATAGTTCCAAAAAGATCGCTGTAGGAATCAAAAATCTGCTGCGCGAATTCAGCCGATTCAGCGTCGGTAAAGCGCCATTCGCCTATCGTTGTGATCGCGATCTTTCCGCCTTTTGGAGTTGTGATATTTTGCGTTCGCAGACCGCTGGCGGCGATTACCACTGATCTTGCGGCGTCTTCGATCTTTCCGCCGCCGATCGAGTTCCAACCTTTCGGCAGTTTAAGTTCAATGAACATTTCACCTTCGGCCTGCGGCAAAAGGTCGCCGAGCATTAAAACCGCTGTGGTTTTTGAAGCCCACGAAATATGCGCCGCCGATTTTTTTTCTTTTCGCGGCGAAAGATCTATCTGATAACTCCAGCCTGTTATATCGACATCAGCCAAATATTCGCCCGGAATAAAAGTTTTATATTTGATCTCTTCGTCTTTGCCGTTCGTCAGCCTTAGAGCTTTGATCCGTTCGCCCAATCCGTCAAAACCTGCGGCAGAAAGCTCGAACGACAAGCTTTTCGGCCTTTTTCGCGAACTAATAAATTCGCCGGAGATATTTATCTTGCTTGCTGCGGTAATTTCGATCGTCACTTTTGCGGCCGGTTTGCTGTTTTGAGCCGCAGCCGATATGCAAAATATTTGCACCACCGAAACACAAAATAACAAGTATCTAGTTACAACTTTTGACATTAAAATATTATAGGTTTTAAACTATATGTTTGACACAACTTTTGTTCAGGCCTTGTTTAAGAGGATAATAAGTTTATGAGCGTTATCAAAATCCTGATCTACGCATTGGCGTTCGTATTAAGTTTGCTTTTTCTCGGTCGGTTCTTTTTTTAATGGATCGATCTGTTAAAAGTAAAAATACATTTTTCGCATCGAAGAAGAATTGTGCCTGAATATTTTGGATAATTGCGGCGATATGGCCGCTTTTTAATTTTAAATCATTTTTAATTTTGAACATATGACAGAACTTCGCAAAATAAAACGAGCATTAATAAGCCTTTCAGATAAATCCGGAGCCGTCGAATTCGCAAAAAAATTGGCCGAATTCGGTGTCGAGATCATCTCAACCGGCGGAACTGCTAAAACATTGACCGACAACGGCATCAAAGTAACCGAAGTTTCCGAGGTAACAGGTTTCCCTGAAATGATGGACGGCCGCGTGAAAACACTTCATCCGAAAATTCATGGCGGCTTTCTCGCTCTTCGCGATAACGAAGCACATGTTGCTTCAATGAACGAACACGGAATAATACCGATCGACCTTGTCGTCGTTAATCTTTATCCTTTTGAAAAAACCGTCGCCGACGAAAATGTATCTTTGAATGACGCAGTAGAAAATATCGACATCGGCGGCCCGGCAATGATCCGTTCGGCTTCGAAAAATTGGCGCGATGTCGCCGTTGTTACAGATCCGCGTTCGTATAACGAAATTGTCGAGGAAATGTCGGCAAACGACGGCTCGCTTTCGTTAGAAACGCGACAGCGGCTCGCTGTGCTTTCGTACACACGCACCGCGAGTTACGATCTTGCAATTTCGTCGTTCCTTTCAAAACAGCTTAGCAACGCAGATCTGGAACGACTCGAACCGCTCAATCCGCTCGGTAATCTGATCTTTATCGAATCGGACGAATTTGAAGAAACATCGGATGAAAGCACGCTCGCCGATTATGTCGATCTTTCGCTGGATAAGATCTCTGATCTGCGTTATGGCGAAAATCCGCACCAAAAAGCGGCTATCTATTCGAACGGCGAATCAGGCGGAATTGCCGGTGCCGAAAAGCTTCATGGCAAGGAAATGTCATTCAACAATTATGTCGATGCCGAAGCCGCCTGGAATATAGTTCAGGATTTTGACGAACTCGCCGTTGCCATTATCAAACACACTAACCCATCCGGCGTCGGCATCGGCACAACAAATCTCGATGCATACCAACGTGCTCTTTCAACAGATCCGGTTTCTGCTTTCGGCGGGATCGTGGCATTTAACCGCCGCGTTGATCCGATAACCGCAAAGGCCGTAAACGAAGTATTTACAGAGGTTGTCATTGCACGGGAATTTGACGAAGAAGCTCTTGAGATCTTTCGCTCGAAAAAAAATCTTCGTGTTCTGCGGGTTGAGAACCGAAGCACAGATTCACGCGGCATAGAATACAAACAGATATCAGGCGGATTTTTACTTCAGGAATTTGACGATCATAATATAACGGCAAACGATCTGAAGATCGTCAGCGAACGCCAACCGTCCGACGAAGATGTTCGTGCAATGCTGCTCGCCTGGAAAGTTTGTAAGAATGTAAAATCGAACGCGATCGTCATTGCAAATGGTACTCAAACCATCGGCGTCGGCTCCGGTCAAATGAACCGTGTCGATTCTGTCCGCATAGCCGCAATGCGTGCCGAACGTTTCGAACTTCCGATAAAAGGAGCCGCACTTGCCTCTGATGCCTTTTTTCCTTTTCGCGATAATGTGGATGAAGCAGCAAAAATGGGCGTTGCGGCGATCATTCAACCCGGCGGCTCGATAAAAGACGATGAATCCATTGCCGCCGCAAACGAACATAACATCATTATGGCGTTTACAGGTATTCGTCATTTTAAGCACTGAGGTTTAAACAAAATAGTTAATGTAAAACATTAATAAACGCTTGACATTGTGGTTTGACTCGGCTAATATCACTACATACAGACAACTGAAGAAACGCTCGGAGAGTTTGAAATATCAAACTTCCGGGCTTTTATTTTATAAATGTGTCAACGATGATTCCGTCGCCATCGGTAACGAATGTGATCGTTCCTGTTTCGCCGGTCGTCATCACACGGGCTCCGCTTTCAACCCAGCGATCAACGACTTCCTTGTGCGGATGCCCGAACATCGAACGCTTACCGACGGAAATAACTGCAATATCGGCATTCGCCGCTTCGACAAAAGCTTGCGAGGACGACGTGCGGCTGCCATGATGCGGAACTTTTATAACATTTGCTTTCAAATTCTCGCCGTTCCGCAAATGTATATTTTCCGCTGCCTGTTCAATGTCGCCTGTAAAAAGAAAAACGATATTTTTATAAGTCAGCCTAAAAACCACCGACGAATCATTATCCGAAAGCTGCAGATCATTTTCCGCAGGCGGGTTTAGTATTTCAATCAGAACTCCGCCGATCTCAAAATTATCGCCCGAACGCACTTCTACTCGCGCTATCTTTTTTCTGTCTGCTGACCGCAGCAGATCATCCATATCTGCGTCATTTGCCTTGCCTGCGGCATACACAAGATCAGTTACGCGAAAATTTTGCGAAACATCTTCGAGTCCTTGAACATGATCCGTGTCGGGATGCGACGCAAGTAAATGATCTATTTGCGAATAGCCAAGCTCCCACAAATATTCCGAAACTACGGCTTCGCCGATCCTTGGAATATCAGGTTCGAAACCTTCGCTTCCGCCAAGATCGATCCGTCCGCCGCCGTCAATAAGCATAGTTTCGCCGTTCGGGAACACAATAAAAGCTGAGTCGCCCTGACCGACATCCAAAAATGCGATATGAAGCTTGCCGTCAGAACTCGGCTCGGAATAAGGATGAAAGATAATGATGCAGCTAAGCAGAACAACTGCGGCCGTCATTACACACAATGTTTTTCCGGATCGACGTTTCAGCGAAAATGGAAGCCAACGGTTTAATTCAAAGGCAATTACCGCGATCGGAACAAAATAAGCGGCATAGATCAATAACCCAAAGCCGCTGTATGTCGGCATCCGCAAACTTCCGAAACCTAGATCTATGAACATTTGTGGAATGCTTATCAGCAGACCGTTAAATGACTCTGTAAGCCAAATAAACGGTTCGGCGGCCGCGGAACTTAGCTGTGCGATAAATACCGCGATCAAAGCTGCAAAGCTTTCGACAGCTAGAACCGCTCCGACCCAAATATTCAATATAATCGATGAAATAGAAACTCGGTGGAAATAGATAATAAGCAGCGGAAGCATCCACATCTGCACAACAAGTGAAACCACAATGCCTTCGAAAATATACCTGCCGAAATTCCGAACTGCGTCAACCGAAAAGAAGGGCCGTTTGATGATCTTTGCCGACCAAATATTTCGCGAACTCTCAATTTCCCATGCGGTTTCCTGCCAATAGACCGTCTCGCAAATGCGGCGCAAAAATTGCGGAACATTCGGCGGAAGCGGATTTTTAGCCGACGGCGTCCAATTTCCGACCGAACGCATTTTTTCGATCAACGGAAATGCAGTAATAACGATCGCTCCGACACTTACCATTGTAAGTTGAAATGACGGATCGAACAGATCCGACGGCCGCCACACAAGTAGCAGCAGGCCGCAGGCCCCAAGCGAATTTGTCAGCGAACTTGTTCGGTACAATAAATAACCAAACAGGAATATCGTGAACATTATGGTTGCTCGGACAACGGGCGAACCGCCGCCGACAGCGAGAGCATAGATCCATAAGATCGATACTGCCGAAAAGAACTGAACAAATCTTCGCCGCGTAAACAAACTGACCAGAAACAATATCAACCCGCCGATGAAAGTTATGTGAAGCCCGGAAATTACCAAAATGTGGAATGTTCCACCGTCCCGAAAAAGCTCCGCCGTATTGCGGTCCAAAAATCTTTTATTACCCAAAAACGAAGCGATCAAAATGCCCGCCGTTCTCTGATCGAGAGTTTCGAGCAGTTCCGCTATCAACGTTCGCCGCCATTTTAAGACAATGTCGAGAGGGTTAGATCGCGAGTCGCCGAGGCGTTCTATAAGCAATGGACTTTTTAAATTCGCAACCGCATCAATTCCCTGCCGTTCGAGAATTTCCGTTCGCGGCATAACACCCGGATTTTGAAAACGGCCGCTTCTATCCGGCGAACAATTTACGCGAACGCGTGCCCCGCTTTGCAGATCCAGCGAATCCATGTCGGCGGCCGCCTCATCCGAATCAAGTCTGACAAATATCCTCAAACGTCCTGAACTTTCTGTTCGCGAAGTTCCATCTGATATCGAATCGATATCAATATCGATCGTCGAAGCATCGTATGCTGGTTCTAATGAACCGGTCATTATTCCTTCGATCTCGATCGGCTCATCGGATGCGATCCGGCCTGAATCCAGCAGAGCCGCGATACCATTCGGCAAAGGCCGCGGCAAACTCAAATGAAGGCAGACGGCACCAAGAGCTATGAACAAGATCGGCCCTAAAAAACCGCTCGATCTTTGTTTATTAAAAAAGAAGGTAAATATCGCAGACGCCGCCGCTATGCTAAACCAAACCGCTACAGAAGCAAGTCCAGCCGAAATAATGCCGACGGCAAAGGCGGCAAAAGCATAAAAAAGCGGATATTGGCTAAAGCCGTTCGGCTCTGTTGCTGGCTGCATTGACGGTCATTCGGTTACGATCATTCGACGGATCGACCTAAAGCGTGTGTCACTGATGCCGTCTATTAAAAGAAGTTGTTCAGGTCGGCGAAATCTTCCATGCTTTTCACGATATTCGATTATGTCGCGTGCGTTCTTCGGGCCGATGTGAGGTATTGCCTGAAGTTCTTGTTCGTTTGCGGTATTGATATTAACAGATTCCGCAACAGGTGCTTCGAGCGGTGTTGTATCGACCGCTTTCCTATCCGCGCAGGCAAACGAGAAAACCATCAAAAGATAAACAAAATATCTCGCCACAATTATTTACTTATGACCCAGAAAAAACGATTTTTAAGAACAGTAATAGTTGAAAGATTTTAGATCAAAGTTTTATCCGAGTCTAGTTTGTGCGGCAAAAGCTAATGCATTCTATGTGTGCAAAGTGCTAAAAGTGTCGGTGTTACAAAGGTTTGAATTATTTAACACTGCGGATAACGAATTGATTTCCACAGTTTGTGTGGAAATCGTTTTAGCTTTGCATTTCTTCCAGGTCCTGAAGATCGTCATAGGCTTTTTGCAGGACGGGACGAGCACGCGAACTTCCGTCCATGTCGCCGATATAACCTTCCTTAACCATCGCGTCCAAGATCGCGGCTGCACGGCCATAACCGATCCGCAAATGCCGCTGCAAAAGCGATGTCGAGCCTCGCTTCGCATTGACGATACATTTTAAGGCATCAAGGAATAAAGGATCGCGGCGGCCCGGCAGATCGCCCGAATCTCCGAGTTCTTCTTCGGTCTTCGTGATCGTTGTGTCGTATTCCGGCGAGCCTTGCTTTTTGATATGATCGACGATCTTTTCGATCTCTTTTTCATCGACATATGCGCCGTGAACACGTATCACCTGCGAACTCGCCGGCGGCAGAAAGAGCATATCGCCGCGGCCGAGCAAACTCTCTGCTCCGTTGCCGTCAATGATCGTACGCGAATCGATCTTACTTGAAACGCGGAATGAGATACGAGCCGGAAAGTTGGCTTTGATCAAACCGGTTATGACATCGACCGACGGCCGCTGTGTGGCAAGCACAAGATGAATACCAACCGCACGAGCCATTTGAGCCAAACGTGTGATCGATTCTTCGACCTCTTTGCCGGAAACCATCATTAGATCGGCAAGCTCATCAATAATGATCACGATATACGGCAGATTTCGATGCGGTTCGCCGTCGTCGTTCCACATTTTCAACGAATTCCGGCGTTTTGCTTCAGCGTTATAGCCGTCAATATTCCTGACGCCGTAACCGGCCAGATCTTTATAACGCCGTTCCATTTCCGTCACTGCCCATTTCAGAGCCGTCGCGGCGCGTTTCGGATCTTTTATGATCGGCGTCGCAAGATGCGGGATATCTTCGTAAAGCCCGAGTTCCAATCGCTTTGGATCAACCATGATGAATTTAACTTCGTCGGGCCTTGCCTTATAAAGTATAGAAACAACAAGAGTATTGACACCGACCGATTTACCTGCACCGGTCGCACCGGCGATCAGCAAATGCGGCATTTTTGCGAGGTCTGTTACGTAGTTCAAACCGTCGATAGTTTTGCCAAGAGCGATGGTTAATTTCGATTTTGATGCATCGAATTTTTTAGATTCGATAACATCTCGCAGAGCTATTGTTTGGCGGTCGGCATTTGGAACCTCGATGCCGACAAAAGCTTTTCCGGGAATTCGGTCGATGCGGATGGATTCCGCCTGCAGAGCCAAACACAGATCATCGACAAGTCCGGTCACACGCGAATATTTAACGCCCGGATCTGGCTTGAATTCATATGTCGTAACGACCGGGCCGGGACAAATATTTACGACCTTTCCTGAAACGTTGAATTCTTTGGTCTTTTGACCGAGCAGATCGGCGAGCTCAAGCAATTCGGCTTCCTGCTGTTCGACGCGTGCCGTAGATTCGTTCAAAAATGCCGGAAGCGGAAGCACATAATTCTCATAATCGTTCGGCTTCGTTTTTGGCTTTTCCTGAACATCGGCATCGTCATACGTTTCTTCAGGTTCCTCCGCTTCATCTATAAGTTCGCCTGTTTCAGCTTTCGGTTCGATCGGGATCTCCGGAACAGTTTCTTCGGATATCACTGTATCGGGAATATCATCTCCGCCGATCGTCGGAACAAATGGAAGTTCCGGCTGATCTTCCTGCGCCGTTTGTATATCTACTTTGGTAGCTTTTGCATTAGTTCTTGTTTTTGCGGTTCCACCGACAATTGTCGGAAGTTCCGCTTTTGCTTGTGCTTGTGATCTCGATCCGGCCGGTTCAGGCTGTCCTGCTTCCAGAAGTCTTCCGCGAGTCCACCATTCGGTTAAACGCGTTCTCAAATTAGCGATCGGCATTTCCATCGCGGAAGCGGCCGTTGTAACGCTCAGATCCGTGATCAGAATTATCGATAGAACGAACAGCGTCAGTAAAAGGATAGCCGCTCCTAAATTAGACAGCAGATAGATCGCGTTATCGGCAAAAAATGCTCCGACCAAACCGCCGTGCCAACCGAACATAAAAATAAGTCCGGACAAAGCCGCCACAAATAAGAAAAATCCAATAGTTTTACCAATCGGCGGCCGCAGGTCTTCCGATTGAAAAACGCGCCAAGCCACAAGAGCAAGCAAAGCCGGCAGCAAATAAGCCGTCGCACCAACAGCGGTCAGCAAAAGCTCAGCAAAATTCGCACCGACAAAGCCTATCCAGTTCCGTATTGGAAATGATGAAGATGTGTTGAACGTTGGATCTCTTTGATCATATGAAACGAGACAGAGAAAGATCAGCACCGTTAAAGCAAGCAAGGCAATAGCAATGACCTCGTTCAAGATCGTATGCTTTACGACTGTTCCGCCTCGTTTTGAGAGCAAGGTCGTGCCGTCCGCCAAACAAAAATTCAGCGAATCGTCATCGTACGTTTTTTTGCATGAAGGGCAATGCTTCATCAGTTTGCGGATTTATTGTTCCCGCCTTTCTTAAAGATCAAATATTCGTTTATAAAATTATCGATGGCTCCGCCCAACACGCCCTCGACATCCGATTCTTCGTATTTTGTCCGCGTATCTTTTACGAGCCGATAAGGATGCAGTACATAATTTCGTATCTGAGAACCAAAAGCGATGTCCTGTTTTGTCGCTTCTAATTCCGACGCGCTTTCGCGACGTTTTTCCAGTTCTACCTCGTAAAGTTTTGACCGCAAAACCTGCATTGCAACGGCACGGTTCTGAAGCTGTGAACGCTGATTCTGACACGTCACGACAATTCCCGTCGGCATATGCGTTATGCGAACCGCGCTGTCTGTAACATTAACGTGCTGGCCGCCGGCTCCGGATGATCTGTAGGTATCTACGCGCAGATCCTTATCCTGAATATCGACCTCTATGTTTTCGTCTATCTCAGGTGAAACAAAGAACGAAGCAAACGAAGTTTCGCGGCTGCCGCCGGAATTGAACGGCGATATTCGCACAAGCCTGTGAACGCCGGCTTCGGCAGATAATAAACCGTAAGCATATTCACCTTCGATGCGAAACGTCGCCGATTTTATTCCCGCTTCGCTGCCCGATTGTTCGTCCAGCACTTCTGCCTTAAATCCTTTTTGTTCGGCCCAACGCAGATACATTCTCAAAAGCATCTGTGCAAAATCCTGTGCGTCCGTTCCGCCGGCTCCGGCCTGTATCGAACAGATCGCGTTATTTGCATCAGTTTCACCTGAAAGTAAGCTTTGGATCTCTGCCGCCGCAACGTCCTTCTCGAGCTTTGCGATCAGCTTTTCCAATTCGACCGCCGAATCGGCGTCATCTGCCGAAAATTCGATGAGAACTTCGGCATCCGAAACCGCGGTCTCAAATTCGTCCTGCTGATTCAGTGCCTTTTCGATACGGCTTCGCCGCTGAACCGTTTTCTGTGCTGTTTCCTGATCGTCCCAAAATCCGGGCTCGGTTATCTGTTTTTCGAGCGTTGCAAATTCGGCTTCCTTTGAGGGACGGTCAAAGAAACCTCCCAAGTTGGGTAACTTTTTCTTTTAACTCTTGATATTTTGTCTGCAGTTCAGCAAGTTCCATAAGGTCGAAATTAAATAACAATTATCTATTAAAACTATTCGGAGATCTCTCGCCACCGATAGATCATATATCCCAATGAACCGATGACGACCAACAAACTCAGCCACGCGATCCAATCGCCGAAACGCACGTAGAAAGTTCTGTCGCCGGCCGATCTCCCGACTGTCCAAACACGAGTCGCTTCGGTATAGACCGGAGCCGCATCAAGCACTTCGCCGCTCGGTGTTACATATGCCGTAATGCCGACGTTCGTCGCCCGCAATACCGGCCTATTCGTTTCGACCGCACGGAAAACCGCGCTTGTTAAATGTTGTCTCAGAACCGGCGTTTCGCCGAGGTATCCGTCGTTCGTCATTTCGATCAGATAGTCGGCTCCGTTGTTCACAAGATGCCGCGAAAGCTGGCCAAAATTCGATTCATAGCAAAGCATTATCGCGGTTTTCGTGTCATTTATGTCAAATACGTCATACTCGCGTCCGCTGGCAAAACTTCCGATAAGACCCGGAACGATCGCACGCAGCGGCCCGGGCACGAATTCTCCGAACGGTACGAGGTAAATCTTATCATATTGACCGGCTTCGCTGCCGTTGCCGTAAACAAGAACCGCCGAATTAAAATAGCTCTGTGTTTCGGCGTCCGGTTCGGCCGAATTGAACAGAACATTTATGTTGTTGCGGCGGGCAAAGTCATTGATGAATTTGTTGAATTCGCGGTCTTCCTTGTACATAAAATTCATCGGCGATTCAGGAAAGACCACAGTTACCGGCTTTTCATCACCCGAAGCTCTCAGCTTTAGCAAGGCATCTTCCGCCATTTGCACATGCCGCTCACGCAGCCGCTCCCATTTTTCAAGCGTCAGCCCGGACATAGGCACATTTACCTGAACGACGATGATGTTTTGATCTTTCGCAGTCTCAGCTTGGTTTTCATTAGCATAACCGACAACGCCGATCAATAAAGCTAAGATCACAACAACGATCAGCGGCAAAAGTGCGGTTGCGTATGCCTTTGCGGTTCTTTGCGAACGAAGCAGCGACGGAACCGAAACAGCCAAATTTGCCAGCACCGCATTGATCGAGACAACTGCGAATCCAACCAGATAAACACCGCCGATTGCCGCCAGCGGAAGCAGAAAACTACCGAACGCTTGCGAGTAACCGATCGCGTTCCATGAATTGCCTGAAAGCCAATACCTTAGAAATTCGGTAAGTACCCAAGTAAAAGGTAGTAAAGCAAATGCCCGCACATCAAACCTTCGAAAAAATGCCGCTGAGAGAGCTGCGAAGATGGCCGGAAATATGCCCACGTAAATACAAACCCCAATCAAAAGTGTATAAGCCAATATCGGCGGAAAACCGGCATAATTTATCGGCGAATACGTCAGCCACCAAACCGTTCCGACAAAAAAGACAGTTCCAAATATCCAGCCAAGCAGCAGTGAACGAATAATTGAGTGCCGCTCGTTATATATCGCTAGGATCACCGGCACAAAACCGATCCATGCAAGAAAATAAAGCTCAAAATCCGGAAACGCCAATATCAAAAAAACAGCCGAAACAATGGCCAACAAAATATTCGACCATTTCGGAATAAATTTCGCCGCGGCGGAAAACTTCATGATCAATATTTTAACAGATGACTTCCGCCTAACAAGACCGTTCTGTCATTTTGATATGTCTTATGTCAAAATGCGCGAACCGGTCAGATCCAAAAACAAATTTTGTCAGGCTGAAAATGACGAAATTTGTCATTTCGTGCGTTGATCATTCAGGAACCTGTCAATTTGAAATATCATTGCCCGAAAACTATTCAAAAACAGTTCAGTATGAACGAAATAACGCATCTATCGTATCGGCCAATGATTATAAGGTTTAAAAGTGATAGAGCCTGGTCGGTTTCGACCAGGCTCAGAAAGGAAGGACAACTGAAGGAACGCTCGGAAGGTGTAAAGCACAGTGGCAAACCGCGCTCTAAGATGTGATGGCGGAGGGTCTTGATCAACTTCATCAAGCTGGCCACTGTTCTCTAAGCACGTAGCGTGCCAAACATCTTGCTCTAAGTTTTAAGTGATGAAAAACTATGGAATGGTAGTCTTAAAGCATTCAAATACAATAGTTTAGAGAAAAACAAGATGCGTAATAACCTGCCGCTTGTCGCTTTTTGCTTATCTCTAAACTCTATTTGCAGTTACACTATTTGGAACAACGCTCGGCAGAACGCTGTAAAGCGATAACATCGGGGTTCTCAGGATCGATCTCGGCGGCAGATGCGGCGTAGTTAGTTACCTGAAGACAGAAACCTCTTTCAAGAGCTATCTTACCTAGAGCAATATGTGCGTCGATCTTTCTGCTATCCCAAAATAAAGCTGTCTTGAAAGAACTTACCGCTTGATCTATATCACCGCGGCGTAGATGTATCTTGCCGAGGATCAAATAACTTTCTGCGCTCATCGGTTCGCTTGCCAAAATGCGGCGAAGTATGGTCATCGCAGCTTCATCGTTCCCGTTCTTGAATTCCGTTCGAGCCTGGTCTAGCATACGATCCGATTCACTAGCCGAAGCCGCCACAGGACCTATATTCTTTTTGCTGAGAACAACGCTGACAAAATCTTTCCGCTTCGGCTGTTCAACGCGCATTGCGATACCGTTAACTGTTTTGGATTTCGTCCATTCAGTTTCAAGGTTTGCGTAGCGGTTTCCGGTCGTTAAAAATTTCCTTGCCTGATTATCGGCATCCGCGGCGGTCGGATCTTTTAGTTGGGTCAGTGATTTTGCCAGGATAAAATTAGCTTCGCCGTCATCAGGTCTATCTGTGATCACCTTTCGCATTTCTTCGGCTGCTTCTACATTATTCCCGCTTAAAAAAAGCGATAACCCATAATTGAACCGAACATTCTGATTTTCCGGAGACGATTCACTAGCCAGTTTCAAGAAGTTTTGGCCTTTGTTCATATTGGCCGCAGCTTCGGCTTCATTCTTCTTTTCGGTTCGTGAACGCTGAACAGCGATCGCTCCCAAAGTGTTGTAAACACTGGTAAGCTTCAGATCGTCGGCCAAAGGCTGCAGAACAGCCATGGCTTGTTCCAAATTGCCTTCCTGCCAATGGATCAACCCAATATAAAATGATGCTTCGGCATAACTTTCGTCGTCGCAGTTTTGTATCGCCGGGCTGCCGGCATTCTGTTCATTACATTGCGTATTGGCGTAGATAACCTGCTCAAACGCCGAAACCGCGTCGGATCTTTTGTTCTGACCTAAATACAAATGCCCCAATTCCAATGCAGCATCGGCATAAGTTCCGCCGGCAACGTCATCAGAATAAAGCTTCATCGCATTTCTAAAATATATTTCGCGGGTATTCGGATCGGTCGTGAGCATACCTTTTATATAGGCTTCAAAAGCACGCGCAGGAACTTTATTTGCCGATTCGATCAATTGATTTTGCGAATACGGCAAGGCTTTGTCGCGCTGATACAAGATCTGATATGCGACCTGTCCTTCCATCGTCTGCAGGTTGCCGAGAGCGTCGGTCAAATTGATATCGCGGGTAATGCGGCGGCCATCAGGCATTTCCTCATTCAGGAATCTGCCTTCGTTTACACGGATTATCTTTGAAACCACGCTGAGCGTAGCCGCCGTGTCGCCTTGAGCCGGTGTTATCCGATAACTGCCGAAAACAAGCAGCGTCGCTCCGCTTTCGCGTGCAAGCTTTAAAGACGTAGCCAAGCTTGGAAGATTTGTTAGCGGAATATGCAGCCGCTGCTGAATGATCTTTCTTTGTGCGTTATCGACAACATTCAAACCGGGAATATTAAGCAGATCTGAAAGCGACAAAGCAAAGCTTTCACCGACCCAGTTGAATTCCTGCAGATTTGCCGAAGAATTTTCAAAAGGCAGAACAAGCACCGTATCGGTTGCCTTTTGAGCCGATTGGGCCGAAGCGGAAATAAATGCGGCTAATATGAGAACAAGAATTAATATTGATTTTTTTTGCATTACTTACCTATAAAATAAAAAATTCGCTTGAGTTGCAAGCGAATCCACATAAGGTTTGATGCGAAAATTGTAGAAAAGGATGGTATCCGGTACGGGATTTGAACCCGTGTTGCCGCCGTGAAAGGGCGGTGTCCTAACCCCTAGACGAACCGGACACATAAGAAAACATTTCAAAATGCTCATTTCATTCAAAAATGAACGAACGGAAAGAATACCCTGCTTCAGATTTTATTGTCAAATTGAAAACATCGAATACCTTCGGAATTCGAACTAACCCTGAGCGGCACGCTTAATGATAACATTCAAAACAATGTTCTGTTTCACAAAACCCGATCGAGATTCGTTTGAGAATTTTATAACGAGCGCAGGATCAGATGCTTACTCTTATCCTGAGATAGGTTCGACCGCGGCTGAACTTCCGCGAAATTATACGATAGACCGCAACCGCTGTGAACTTGGTTTTGGCGGCAGCACTTTTCTGTGGGCAAAAAAAGCAATAAATAATTGGGAAATGTTCAATATCGGCTGGATAGAACTTTACGACAACCGCGCACCGATCGTTAAAGGCCGAAACGTCGCTCTTCTTATCGAACATTTTGGATTTTATTCGCTGAATGCCGCAAAGATCGTTTATACGATCGACGAACCGAATTGTTATGGCTTCGCTTACGGAACGCTCACATCACACGGCGAGATCGGAGAGGAAAGATTCACCGTCGATCTCGACAAACGCACAAACATAGTTACATACAATATTTTAGCAATGTCCCGACCCGGCCATATCTTGGCAAAGCTCGGCTATCCGATAACCAGATATCTGCAAAAACAATTCGCCGTAGATTCGATGCAGGCAATGAAACTTGCCGTAACATCAAAGAAATAACTGACGCTTATGACAAACAGATTTGCGTGTTAATATATCGGAAATGAAACGCGTATTTTTGATCGATTCGATGTCGCATATATTTCGGGCATATTTTGCTCCGATGGGTTCGCGCCAAGAACCGCTGCGAAACAGCCAAGGCCAAGTAACCCAAGCTATTTTCGTATTTACGAATATGCTGCGAAAACTTATCAACGATGAAAAGCCCGATCTTATCGCCGCCATTTTCGACACGGCCGAACCGACCTTTCGCCACGATTCCTATGCCGAATATAAAGCGAACCGAGCCGAAATGCCCGAAGACCTCGCCGCTCAGATACCGTATATCATTCGTGTTTGCGAAGTTTTCAATATTCCGATCATCAAATACGACGGCTTCGAAGCCGACGACATCATCGGCACGTTCGCAAAAAAAGCAGCCGAAAAAAATATGCAAGCGGTCATCGTTTCAAACGACAAGGATCTTTGCCAGCTTGTAAAAGATCCGAATATCATCGCGATGCGGCAAAATTCGACGAACGTCAAACGCAAAGTTCCCGTTCCGCCGATCGAATGGTGCGACGAAGCTTGGGTTGAAAAGAAATTCGGTCTGCCGCCTGACAAGATCGTCGATCTGCTCGGCTTAATGGGCGATTCGATCGATAATATTCCCGGGGCTCCGGGCATCGGCGAAAAAGGAGCTCTAAAGCTTGTGCTCGAATTCGGTTCGGCCGAAGCCGCGATGGAAAATGCCGACAAGGTCACGCATAAGACCTATCGCGAAAGCCTGCAGAACAATCAGGATATTATCCGCCAATCGCTCGATCTCGCGACCATTCATTGCGAAGTTCCCGTCGAATTCGAGCCTGAAAAACTTAAGTACCAAACACCGGATCGTGCTGCAGCGTATCAGCTTTTTCGCGAGCTCGAATTCAACGTGCTCACACAAGAATTCGCGGATTCCGCATCGCTTTTCGATCTTCACGGTGAAAGCGGGGCGAGCGTCATTGAACAAAACTACGAGATAGTAAACAACCGGGAAAGCCTTGATAAACTCATTCGTGTTCTGTTCGAGACCGAAAAATGGAGCTTTGCCGTCGATGCGAAAGAAACCGAACGCAAAAGCTGTTTTTACAGTTCCGAACCATACGGCATCGCCATTGCTACCGAACCGGGCAAAGCTTATTACATCGACATCAAAAACTTCGACGGCGGAAAAGAGCAATTCCAAAAGCCTCTGCAGGACATTTTTTCAAACGAGTTTCTAGAAAAATCTGTTCACGATTATAAAACCGCGCTCGGCGTATTAAAAACTCTGGACATCGATCCGAAAGGCGTCGTAGATGATCCGATGATCGCGGCTTATTTGCTTGATTCAGGCCGCACGAATTTCACTTTGCAGTTTCTCGCTCAAACGCATCTCGAGATCGATCCGGTCAGCTCGGCCGCTGATGGCTTTACCGAATCCGGATTTCGCGCAGCCGAAAATGCCGATTACACGTTTCGTCTGACGCCGCTGTTTCGTTCTCGGCTATATGAGAACGAACTCGATAAACTTTATTCCGAAATGGAACTGCCGATGGAAGAGATACTTCACGACATCGAATGCGTCGGTATGAAGATCGATTCAAAAAATCTCGAAGATTTTTCGGCGTTCATTTCCGACGAACTCGAAAACCTGAGTAAAAAGATCTTCGCTATTTCCGAACGCGAATTTAATATCAGCTCGCCTAAACAAGTCGGCGAGATTCTTGGCGAACTCAACATCGTGACCGGCAAAAAGACGGCGACCGGTCAAATATCGACCAGCAAAGATGTTCTGGCCGAGCTTGCACAAGAATACGAGATCGCTCAAATGATCATAGATTACCGCGAACTCGATAAACTTAAAGCGACGTATGCCGATTCGCTTCCGAAAATGGTCGGGCCGGACGGACGCATACATGGTTCGCTTAACCAAACGGTTGCGGCGACCGGCAGGCTTAGCTCGACCGATCCGAATCTGCAAAATATCCCGATCCGCACCGAGCTCGGCCAGCGAATCCGCAAAGCGTTCATCCCGGAAAAAGGCTGCAAACTGATCTCAGCCGATTATTCGCAGCTCGAATTACGCATTTTGGCTCACATTACCAAAGATCCGGTGATGCTCGAAGCGTTTCAGAACAACGAGGATATTCACGCCAAAACAGCCCGACTCGTTTTCGGCGCGACAGACGATAAGGATCTGAAGGAAAAACGCCGTCTCGCGAAGATCGTAAATTTCGGCATCGCGTATGCGGTGGAAGCTTTCGGCCTTTCACAGCGTGTCGGCATCAGCCGCACCGAAGCGAAACAGGTAATCGCGGATTATTTCGAAACATACAAAGGCATCCGCAAATATATGGACGAGATCCCGCTCGTCGCACGCGAACAGGGCTACGTTACTTCTCTATTCGGCCGGCGGCGTTATTTCCCTTCCATCAACGACCGCAATTTCAGCGTCCGTTCGCGTGCCGAACGCGAGGCGATAAATATGCCGATACAAGGAACGGCCAGCGACATCGTTAAATACGCAATGATAAATGTGGCTAAAGCATTGAAAACTGCAAAGCTCGAAACAAAGATGATAATGCAGGTTCACGACGAACTTCTTTTTGAAGCACCGGAGGGCGAGATCGAAAAAGCCTCTGCGATAATAAAAAAAGAAATGGAATCAGCCGCCGAACTAGACATCCCGCTTCTCGTCGAGATCGGATCCGGCATCAATTGGATGGATACAAAATAATCAAGTTTCAGTCAGTTCCATCGACCTCATTTAACAGGTCTTCGGCATTTTCTTCGATGTCGGGGTCGCTTTTTTCATTAATGTCCGTATCGGTATCACCCAGCACTTCCTGAATATAGACCTTCTGTATCAGCACCATCACTACCGCAAGCAACGGCGTCGCGAGAACAAGGCCAAGTCCGCCGAGAATTATGCTTAAAGCGATCTGAAAAATAACCGTTAAAGCCGGGGGCAGTTCTACGGTTTCTCGTTCGATGATCGGCGTAACGATATTCGATTCGATCAGTTGTATGCCGATATAAAGACCGGCAACATACAGCGCCGTTATCGGACTTTCGATAAATGCAAGAAGTATCGCCGGAACAGCAGAAAGGATCGGTCCGAAATTAGGTATGAACGAAAGCAATCCGGCGATCAAGCCAAGTGTTAAAGCCAGCGGAACACCAATTATCGATAAGCCGATCCATGTCAACAATCCGATAAACAGCATCGAACCTGCCTTGCCGACAAGCCACCAGCGGAGCGTTTGGCTAATGTCCAGCAAAACTTCCATCACACGCGGACGACTTGATATAGGAAAAAGCTTTGTTAGTCCAAGCGCGTAAAATTTCGGTTCGCTCGCCAAATAGATCGACAAAAGTATCACAAGAAAAAAATTGCCGACGGCACCAATAGTTTGTGTAAAGATGCCTCCGACGCCGGACAAAAATCCGACGCTCGTTAAAGCATTCATTACATCGTCTGTGCTCGGAAGCTGCGAAAGTATCGCCTGTCCCCAACCGTAATGGCCGATATATTCGGCAAGGCTGGCGGCCGATTCCGGCAGGCTGACGCGCAGTTTGCCGATCTGTTCCGCCACACTCGGCGTCAATAAAGCAACGGCTCCACCGAGAACTATCAAAAGTAAAAACGAGACACTAAGAACCGCCCAGCCATCACCGATCTTTAAATATTTGTTTACGTAATCGCTTAACCCGCGAAGGAATATCGCCAGCAATATCGCCGCGAAAAGCAGCAGAACTACATCGAACGTAAAATAGATCAGAGCCAAAATACATAATGTAATGACACATATTGCGACCGTGATCAAAACCTTTTGAACAAATGTTCTTGGGCTGTCAGTTTCGTTTATCATTTTTAAATGATGCGTTTATCTATCAAAAGTTCGGCGTTCAGTATCGCGGAACCGGCTGCGCCGCGAACTGTGTTGTGGCTGAGAGATACAAATCTGTAATCAAAAATATTATCGGGGAAAACACGTCCGACAACTATCGTCATACCGCCGCCGCAGTCAATATCAAGCCGTGGCTGCGGCCTTGTCGGTTCATCTGAAACTTCGATGAAATGTTCCGGTGACGAAAGCAGATCGAGCCTTGGAAAGGTACGCATCGCATCAACCACTTCTTCCAATGTTGCCGTATTTTTTAGATCCACGCGGACAGACGCCGTATGGCCGTCAAGTACATTTACGCGAAAGCATTGTGCTGAAACCGGAAAATCTGCCTTGATAACGGCTCCGTTCTCAAATTTGCCAAGGATCTTTTGAGCCTCGATCTCGACCTTTGATTCTTCCCCCGGGATGTACGGCAAAACATTACCCGTTATATCCATCGAAGGCACGCCCGGATAACCCGCACCGGATATTGCTTGAAGAGTTGTCACGGCAACAGATTTTACGCCGAACTTGCGGTCGAGTGCGGCGATCGGCGGAGCAAAAGCCGTCACCGAACAATTTGGATTTGTAACTATAAATCCGTCGCCAAAACCGCGGTTTTGCTTTTGGATATCGATCAATGCCAGATGCTCGTGATTTATTTCAGGTATCAAAAGCGGCACGTCTTCATCCATTCTGAAAGCGGACGAATTGCTGATCACCGGATAACCTGCACGGGCAAAAGCGAGTTCGGTGTCCCGAGCGACATTCGAAGGAAGGCTGGAAAATACGATCTCGCAGTCAAGCGGCGGTTCGATCGGACGAACCTCTATATTTTTGACGGAATCCGGCATATTACCGGCCAATTTCCATGCACACGCCTCAGCATAAATCTTTCCGGCAGAGCGATCCGATGCCGCCAAGGCAGCGATCTCAAACTGCGGATGGCCTTCCAAAAGCTGTATAAAACGCTGACCTACAGTTCCGGTCGCACCCAATATTCCGACTCTATATTTTTTAGGCATAAAAAAGCGAGAGACTACTCTACATCGATCCCCAAACTAATCGCAGACAAATTCTCCAGTTTTTAATATTAGTTTCCAGGCCACCTCTTTCTTGTCTGTTCCATTTACCCAAACTTCTTTAAAGGCTTTCTCAAGTTCTACGACGGGATCAGTTCCGTTTTTATCTATATATTTTTGTGTAGCAGACCAACTTCTAAAATGCCCTAAAAGTTCATCACGATCTAAGCTTTTATATATCCAGAATTCAGGTGCTTCAATTATTTTAAAGGGAAACGGAATAGTAGAATAATCCTCATCGATCAACCTATTTTCCGGAAGCCAAAATTCTCCTATAACATTATCATGATAATCATTAATTAGCTCATCTATCTTGCTTGTTACGCTGGGGATTCCGTAAGCCCAAACGGCAATGATCCCGTTCGGTTTGAGCACTCTTTTTACCTGAGCATAAAACCCGTCAAAATCAAACCAGTGCACAGCTTGAGCTACTGTGATCAAATCAACAGAGCGATCATTCAGGCTCGGATTTTCGGCTTTCTCAACTCTATATGTCACTTTTGGATCATGGAACGCATTTTTTATTTGTTCTTCACTCGGATCGGTCGCAAATACTTTTTCATAAAATCGTGCGAGTTGAATGGCAGATTGTCCGTTTCCAGTGCCACAATCCCAGGCAAGTCTGTGTTCAGGAGTTAAAGTCTGTAAAAATTCAAATAATTCTATTGGATATGTCGGTCTGAATTTTGAATAAAACTTAGATTGTTTTGAAAAGTTGTCTTTGAATGGATTCACAATAGTTTTCGGCAATGCAACGACAATAGAAATGGGTTCTTGCTCTGACTCAAAAACAAAATCAATACACCACTGAATACACAAAGAACGAGCCTAACCGATCGCTTCTTTCATACGCCGGACGCCTTCGGCCATTTTTTCTTCTGTGTTGCAGAATGATACGCGCAAAAAGCCTTTTGCTTCTTTGCCGAATGCAACGCCCGGAACGGTTATAACACGATTTTGCAGAAATTTCTCAGCAACTTCGATATCGTCGCCCAAGCTTCGGACATCGAGCATCGTGTAAAAAGCTCCGTCCGGTTCCGTCGCATTCAGATCAAGTTCGCTTTTGAAAAGATCAACAAGAAATCTGCCGCGTTTTGCATAAATATCGCGAGCTTCCTGCTTTGCCGCTTCGGCTTCGTCCGTCCATGCTTTGAGTGCGGCTTTCTGCGAAATGGTCGAGGTGCAGACCGTCAAAAATCCGTGCAGAACGAGCGCGGCTTTCGACACATCTTTCTGCGATGTGGCAAGCCAGCCAAGCCGCCAGCCGGTCATACTCAGCGATTTTGAAAGTCCTGAAACAATCACCGTTCGTTCATAAAATTCCGAAGCCGAATGCGGCCGTTCGCCAAAATAAAGATCCGAATATATCTCATCGGATATTAAATAAATGCCTGTTCCTTCGAGTGCTTCGGCGATCTGCCGAAGGTCATTTTCGGTAAAGATCTTGCCTGTCGGATTTGACGGGCTGATGACGACCGCGACCTTTGTTTTCGGTGTGATCGCTTTTTTGAATTCGTCAATGTCGAAGGCAAATTCCTTTTCGGCAGGCAGACGATAATAGGTCGGCGTTCCTTCGGTTATCTTTACACAGGCTTCATAAGCCGGAAATGTCGGGTCGGGCAACAGAACCTCGTCGCCTTCTTCGACAAGAGCTAAAAACGCCGCCGTCATTGCTTCCTGCGAACCGACCGTAACAACGACATCTGACGCACCTATATTCAAATGGGCGTACTGCTCGGCGATCTTTTCGCGAAGCGCGGGCAAACCGGCGTGTGAAGTATAGCCGTTCTGTTCATCGAGCGTAATTCGTGCGGCTTCCTCACGGATGAAATCAGGCGTAGGAAGATCGGGTTCGCCGAGTCCGAAATTTATTGAATCTGGCAAAGCTCGTTCAAAGAACTGTCGGATCAGCGTCGGTTTCAGACCCTGCAATCGCTTTGGCAAAATGAATTCTCCGGCTTGCTGCGTCGGTTTCATTGCTCGTCCTCCGCGTCATCATTATCACTATTACTACTTTCCAGCTTTTCGCCGAGATCTTCGCGGATCGAACCGGCTTCCACGTTATATTCGCCTTCGGCCGCGGTTATCGGATCGGCGGTCAAAATACCGCCTATCTCCTCAAGCCCGCCGATCGTTTTCTGCACAAGGCCGGAGAGCTTATCGCTCAATGTTGATTCGTCTTTTTCTTCAGGTGCGTTCATATTTTTGATTTTAACAGAGGCACTGGTTTTATATAAGCGCTGAGCGGATTTCATTTATATAAAATAGTTTTGCCCTTCGCTGAAGAAAAAAAGGAAAAAAAGACGAACTTTATGCAAGGAATTTTCTGTCATTGGTGTGATAAAACCGATAATTATGAACGATCAAACCTACTACATTATCAAAGGCGATCAGAAACACGGGCCATTATACGACACCGATATCTTACAGTGGCTTAACGCCGGACAGATCGGCATTGCCGATCTTGTATTGAGACACAGCGACAATAAATGGATTCCGGTCGCCGAGCTTTTTCCGGCTTATATTAGTCCGCCTCCGCAAAAACGTTCGCGCGGCAAGTACGGTTTGGTCAGTGGATGTCTGCTTCTGATATTATCAACGGTCATATGCTGCGGCTGTTATTTTATTTCCGATGCGATCTTTCTGATTCGGTGCCAAGGCTCCGGCAATTCATACGCATATTGCTCGGATCAATTACAACGCGTGCACGAATGGCAGAGACGGCAAAGACGTTGACGAGAACCATATCGTATATCGCCCTCTTATCTTAGATAATCCTCAAGCTTTGTCGAGGCATCTGTTTTTTCGTCGCGGTATTTGACTATGATCGGACAATAGATTGAAAGGCCGTTAGCTTTGCCGAATTCGTTGCTGACGGCGCGGGCACCTTGAACGACGACGGCACCGGCGGGAATTTCGAGCGGTTTTTCGCCTTCGGCTCGGATGATCCGTTCGTTCGGCAGATCGAAGACCGGCGTGGAACGCGTCAGAATAACGCCGCTCGCTATAACGGCTCGTTCACGCACGACCGTGCCTTCATAAATGCCGGTATTGCCGCCGACAAGCACGTCGTCTTCGATCACGACCGGCGCCGCGTTCACCGGTTCAAGCACACCGCCGATCTGAGCCGCCGCCGACAGATGCACACGTTTTCCGATCTGCGCACATGAACCGACAAGCGCGTGCGAATCGATCATCGAGCCTTCGTCTATATAAGAACCGACATTGATATATGCAGGCGGCACGACTACGACCGTAGGTGCAACATAACTGCCGTCGCGTATCGCCGAACCACCAACAACGATGCGCACGCCGTCTTCGAGCGACATCGGGCGCAGCGGAAACGTGTCTTTATCAAAAAACTTCAGCGTTTCTGTCGGCTGCGATATCTCGATCATCTTACCCATCCGAAAGCCGAGCAGAATTCCCTGCTTGACCCAAACGTTCGCCTGCCAATTCCCGTCTGCGTCCTTTTCCGCCGAACGTACCTCGCCGCTGCGCAACGCGATCTTAAAATCCTCATAAACAGCTCGATCATCTTCGGAGAATTCCGGTTTTGCAAAAAGATCTCGAATTTTTCCCTTAAGTAACATTGTTAATAATTATTTATAATCGATAATAAAAATTGGCGACCTGCCGTAACTAGGCGAGAATATTCCATCGTTTTCTTTCCGAAATTGGCTGAAAATATGTTGCCGACCTTTCCAAGAAACCTTGCCGGAACTTCCGAATATATCCAATCGGTCTATTAGGAAATTGCTAGCGATATCTTTTTGAACTTCTGGATAGGGAGCTCGATCGATCTCAAGGGCCGCACCGGGGACAACTACAGCTTCAATCCATTTTTCTTCTGCATTTACCTTAAATTGTTCTTTTGGAGTTCCTGAAGAAAAATGCACTCTTTGTTTCCATTCTTCGGGAGAATATAAATAAGGATAAGCCATCGTCGGATACGGTGTATAAAAACGAACGCTTATATCCGTCGCCGACGTATTTGCAACAATAAACCGTGACCACGGTGGAGAGTCGCACCCCAATATACAAATAAATAATATTAGGCAAACAACCGTACCTATCCAAGTATTTTTACTCATATCCCAATATCTTTCATTGTCATTCTGAGCTTCATATTTGTTTCTGCTGACACCGAAACCAAAGGCAATCGCAAATTTTCCTCCAGCAAACCCATTTCCTTCATTACGAATTTGCACGGCGCCGGCGAAGATTCGATGAAGTTCGCTTCCATCAGCGGCAGTATTTTGTAATGGATCTTTCGCGCGAAATGGAAAGAACCGTCGAGCGCGTATTCGATCATCTTTGACGTCTGTTTCGGGATCTCGTTCGAACAGACCGAAACGAGGCCGTCAGCTCCGAGCGATATCAGCGGCAAAGCTGTCATATCGTCGCCGGAAAATACCTTGAAATTTTTAGGGCGCTTTGCGAGTATTTCCATTATCTGCGAAAAATTTCCCGAAGCTTCTTTGGTAGCGACGATGTTATCGAGATCGTTCGCAAGCCGAAGCGTAGTTTCCGCAGAGATGTTCGAAGCCGTTCGCGAAGGCACATTATATAAAACAATCGGAAAGCCTTTTACCGAACGCGCGATCTCCGCAAAATGTGCGTAATAACCTTCCTGCGTCGGCTTGTTATAATACGGCCCGACAATGAGTGCCGCGTCGGCACCGGTTTCGCGGGCCTTTCGCGTAAAATCTATCGTCGCCGCCGTATTGTTGCTGCCGGTTCCGGCAATGACCTTGCCGCCAAATCTTTCGGCCGCTTTGACCGCCATTTTTATAACGTGCAAACGTTCCGCTTCGTTCATGGTCGCGGCTTCGCCGGTGGTTCCGCATGGCACGAGCAGTTTTACTCCGTTCTTGATCTGCCGTTCGCACAGACTTCGAAAAACGTCGTCATCTATCGATCCGTCCTTATGAAAAGGCGTCACAAGAGCAGTTGCACAGCCTTTAAGCCAATCAAGTTTTATAGTCATAATTCAGATAGCTCCAAGATATATGATCGCCCTCAATTATATTCCCAACATCTCTACTAATTCAAAACAATAATGTCTTTGATCTGTATGTTATAATCCGAAAACAAATCAGGCATGGAAAAAGCTATGAAAACTTCTTTCGTATTTATATTATTGGCTCTCCTGTTCATCGTTGGAAGCACCTCGGCGCAAAAGAAAACCACGCCGATGATAAAGGTCTGCGGCGATCCGGCGGCGGCTTGCTCAAAACGCGCGATGTTCGATGATGACGATCTGCCTTTCACTTATACAACGGGCACACCGGTCGCCGAAAGCGCTCCATTCTATGTTGTTATCGTCAAAAGCGTGAAACTGACGGAAGACCAGCCGTGCGAGAAAGTTCCCGAAGGTTTTCGCGAAGAACATTTCAATACGATTTCCCAAATAACAAAGTATTTATAGCCCGCGGCTGTTATTCGATCGAGAACAATTACTACACCAAGATCGGCGACAACGTTATCGCTCTGGCGATCTATGCCGGCACGACCAAGGCCGAATCCGACAAAGTTCTTAAGAAGGTAAAAACAGTGTTCGCTATTGAGGATGCTTATTTACTTAGAATATCCACAGGCTTTAACGGAACATAGACGCCTTAGATGATCTCGTCGATCACTCCGCTGAAATCGTAAAAACCCTTCTTTCCGGCGATCCATTCGGCGGCGAGAATTGCGCCGAGCGCGAATCCTTCGCGTGAACGTGCCGTGTGCGTGAGCAGGATCTGATCTGCCGGGCCGTCAAAGCCGACGCGGTGCGTTCCGGGAATGTTGCCGGCTCGTGTCGAGGCGACAGACGTTACATCGTCCATTACTTCTTCGACAATGTGTTTGAGTTTAAGCGCGGTACCGCTTGGCGCGTCCTTTTTTCGTGAATGATGCTGCTCTTCGATGAACACTTCATATTCGGGAAAATCTGAAAAAAGCATCGCGGCCTTTTGAACGATCCGGTAAAAAAGATTCACGCCGATAGAAAAATTTGCCCCAAAAACCATTCCGCCGTTCTGTTCGCGAACTAGCCTTTCGATCTCATCGCGGCTGTCGTTCCAACCGGTCGTGCCTTCGACCAGCGGAACTCCTGCCGCGAGACACGCTTTTGTATTGCGGACAACACCCGACACATCCGAAAAATCTATCGCCGCATCGTAGCCTCTAAGCTTTACAGCCAATGCGTCTTCGGATAGACCTGCGTCCGACGCATCAGCGATATATGCGATCTCGTGGCCTTTTTCCTTCGCGAGCCTTTCGACAAGCCGACCCATCGCGCCATGTCCGATCAAAGCGATCTTCATATGAAAGTTTTAACACAATAAACGGGTAAGAACCACATAGGCATTGGCAATCGACAAATTGTGAATTGGAAGAATATATATTATCCAATTAACAATTCCGCAATTTTACAATTGACAATTTTCATGTCAAAAGATGTATCGTCGGATCATTGCTTGATCTCGTAAGTTACGCCTTGAATTTCCTTCTGTTTCCCTATGTGCCTATGTGGTTCAAACTCCTATTTCCACACGTTATCGGCTGGTGTGTAATCCATGAATATTCCGCCGTCTAATGCGATGCTTTTTATTGTTTTAGCGGAGGCGATCTTTACGGATGCTTCTTTCATATTCGCCTGCCAGATGGCCGGTGTTTGATGGAGTCTTTCTGTTGTTCCGTCGTCGTAGGTCACAACAACATCGACGGGTGCCGGAAATCCGCCGACGTTAGATATCTTCACGGTGGAACCGCCGGAAGCTTTTTCTACACCGGCAACTTTATAATCGATATAGCCGTAGCTAAAGAACCAAGCGTTCCAGAACCAGTTCAAGTTCTTTCCTGAAATATCATTGAACGAATTGAACATATCCCACGGCGTTGGGTGTTTGCCGTGCCATCTGTCCATAAATCCGTGCAGGGCTGTTCTGAATTCGGCATCGCCGAGCAGATCTTTCACCGCCAGATAACCGAGCGCCGAGCGGCCGTATTTATTATCGCCGTAGCCGTTGCCGCGGAGAACATTTTCCGGTGTCATTATTGGAATATCCGCGTCCGAATCCATATTTCCAACCCAGCCGCTTACGCGAAAGCCTTTGAACATCGCATCCGCCATCTTCTTATCGAATGTCACCGTGTTGAACAGATATTCGAAAGCCGTCGTCCAGCCTTCTTCCATAAAAGCGTAACGCCGTTCGTTGATTCCCATATAAAAAGGAAAATACGAATGCATAATTTCGTGAGCGGCGATAAATTCCTGTATCTCGCCGCGTCCCTGCGAACTATCGTTGGCCATCATTGGATATTCCATATCGGCGAAGCCGCGAAAAACCGTCATCTTCGGGTATGGATACGGAACGCCCGGCCATTGATTCGACGCAAAATCGAGCGAATGTTTTATATATGTCACCATATTCGGGAATTGTTTCGAAGGTTCATCGTATGCCGATTGAGCGCTCGCCCGGCGGCCGGTCTTTTTATCGACGACTATGCTTCCTGCATCCCAAATATAATGATCGGACAGTCCGAAAGCGACGTCGGAAACATTTTCCGCTTTCCATTTCCAGGTGTTTGTCGCGTTCTGCGCCGTAACTTTACCAGATTTCACCTCGTCCAGCGTCGCAATATTCACGACATCGTCGCTGGTAAAGCTTTTCTTCAGACGTTCCGCGATCTTCGGCTGGAGAACCTCGTCCGCGTTCTGCAGATCGCCCGTCGCCCAGACTATATAATTTTTCGGAACAGTCACATCGAGTGTGTAATCGTTAAAATCCCCAAAGAATTCATGCGAAAGCATATGCGAAATATCGTCCCAACCGTTGACGTCATCCAAAACCGCGACTCGCGGATAAAAATACGCGATGTAGAACGTCGTCGGGTCGATAACGCCTTCGCGGCCTGATTCGAGCACGAGTTCGTAATGCCATTTGAACGAAAGCTTGACCGACGCACCCGGAGCCAGCGGCGCGTCCAGCTTGATAATGTTATAGGTCATTCCCTTTTGCTTGATAAGCGGCGTCCAAGTCTTCACCGTGCCGTTCTCCGCAAATTCGTCGATCGTCACATCCGACGTCAACTGATCCGAGCTGATCGGTCGTTCACGCATCGCTTCCGGCGTATGCACGTTCAGCTCGAAACGCAGCGTCAGCGTCGGCAAAGCTTTCGCGCTGTTATTCGTGTATGTGATGTCTTCCGAACCGTTTATCGTGCGGTTCGGCGGAGCTATGTTCATACGAATGTTGTGAACCGATTTGTTCTGCGAATAATTCGGCCCGGGCTTTCCGTCCATGCTCCGCGTCCCGTTCGCATACGCCGCTTTTACATTCCGCGGCATAAACAATTCCTGCCCAAAAACAGGAACCGCAAAAATAACAACACACAGTAAATAACAGATTTGTCTTTTCATATTGTTTTAATTAGCTAGATTTTACCGATAATACGCGGTTCAGCGAAAAATGTTCTATTCACGCCAAACGCCGCGTGATGTAACCGAATTTCGCGTGAATTATCTAACGTTTGTTTTGTTTTAATGATCTGTATGCCTGAAATATCTAACTTTCGTTTGTTATATCTAACTGTCGTTTGATATAACCAATTTTCGCGTGAAATATAGAACTTTCGTCTGAAATATCGAACTTTCGCTTGTATATAGCAAACTTTTCTCTGAAATAATCAATTTTCGTGTGAAATGACAAATTTTCGCTTGTATATAACGAATTTTTCTCTGAAATATAGAACTTTCTGCCGTTAGAGAAAGATTTCGTTTATTCTGCCAGCAAGGTCAGAACGAGGTCGCGGTAAAGTTCGGCCGCTTTTTCAAGGTCTTTTTTCAGTATGAATTCGTTCTTTGTATGGGCGTCTAGGATCGATCCGGGGCCGAGCAGCATCGGTTTCTGCCAATTCGGCATGTGCGGAATGTCGGTCGTAAAACGCACGACCTTTGTCGGAAAACCTTCGACGGCGTGAAGCTTCACCGGCTCGCTGCACGAGAGAACTTCGATCTCGCCGCGGCCGCGAACGATGCTTTCGAGCGCTTTTTCGATCGGCTCGCGTTTCGTCGTCATGCGAATAAGCAGGCCGGCTTCAGCCTTCGGCGGAATGATATTTAGCGCAAGCCCGCCGTCGATCGTGCCGATATTCACCGTCGTTTCGCCAAAAAATTCGTCGTTCGGAAATTTCGTATGACGTATCTCGTCCAAAATATCCAGCAGCTTTTCTATCGCCGAATCGCCCTGCTCCGGATAAGCCGAATGAGCCGCCTTGCCCTCGGTTTTTATCATCAAACGAAACGAACCTTTCGAACCCGTCGCAAGCACATTGTCTGTCGGTTCGCCGTTGATCATATATTCGCATTTTGCCGCGAGCGGATGAAGATTCACGGCTTTTGCCCCCGACGACGCACGCTCTTCTTCGACCGTAAAAAGCAAACCGATGTCCGAAACACCTTCTTTACGCAAATACTCCGCCGCCGTGATCTGCGCCGCGATAATGCCTTTTGCGTCGCACGCCCCGCGGCCGTAAATTTTCTCGTCGTCTTCGGTCGGCGGAATGAACGGCGGCACCGTGTCCATATGCGTCGAAAACCAAACACGCGGCGTGTCGTTCAAATACGCGATCACGTTACACTGCCCTTCACCAACCGGCTGGAGTTCTACTGCCCACCCAAGCTCCGTTAAATGATCCCGCAAAAAGACGCCAACCGCCGTTTCTTCGCCCGAAACCGACGGAATGTTCATTAGAGATCTGGTTAATTCAAAAAGATTCATTGTCAGCTATTAAGTTAAGTCATGTATCTTAAATCCGACGGTTTCTGCCGCTCTTAATAATTTGGCGTCACCGCTCACGAAATCTTTATTTTTCGGTTGTTCCTTGCACCAGACCAATGCGGCGGCAAGTTGGAGGCTATCCAATGTCTTTAACCCATACAAAGAGGGAAACGTTCGGGCGAGTTCTATCTGTCTTTCGGTCGCGGGAATAGTATTACATTCTTTTTCGAGCAATCGGATACGCTTCTCCGCCTTTTTCCGAGAGGCTTCGTTTAATATCTGCTCTCTTTCGAGCCGGGCAAATGTTGATGCTATTTCTACCGATGACTCTCGCCAAATATTTCGGTCCGTCAATTGTCTCCAAACCTTGCGGGCCAATTGCGAACGGTCCTCATTGATACAAAGCGGCACGACAGCACTACTGTCCCAAAACGACATTAATATCTATCCTCACGCTCTTCTCTTACAGTCTCTTTCACAATGCTCGCTCGGATCTTTGGCTCGGAAAACAGATCTTCCCAGTATTCCTCCGGCATATCGTTGTTCGAGGTTGAGCGAGGCAGTGCCTCATGACCCTCAACAACCTTTTCCAGTGCAAGCTCAAGCGTTTCGTCGTCGCTTTTCGCTCCAAGCAAAACTCTCGCACGTTTTAGCATCGCAATATTAGATATTTCAACGGTTATCGACATACAATTTACCCAATCCCGATTTTATCACATCGCCCCCAAACTTAATGCCCCTCGAGGTTTACTTCGTCCTGATTCGCCTCCTATTGGCTCCGTCCGGCGGCCGACTAACGAAGCAGTTTATCCATAGCGTCTTCCAGATCGGCTTCTTCACCGAGGATGGTTAGGACGTCGTTTGTGCGAAGTTCGGTCAGGCCGCGTGGTGTAATGAGGTCATCGCCGCGTCGGATGGCGACGACTACGCAGTTGCCCAGCCGCAATGAAGCGAGTGTTCGGCCATTTATCGAGCGGCCGATACGTATCTCGCGTATGCGTTCCTCTCCCATTCCCGATGAAAGGAAATTGAACAAACTCGGCCGCAGTACAAGGTTTTCCAGAATGGTCGCGGTTGCTCGCGGCGGACTCATTACCTCGATCCCGGCTTGTTCGAAAGCGGCTAGGTTTGAGCTTGTATTAACGCGCGCAACAAGCCTGAGCGTGGACAATTCGGCGCGTATGGCCTGACAGACCAGAATGTTCACCTTATCGCTCGGCGTGGCAACGATCACACACTTTGCTTCGTTTATTCCGGCTTTTTTCAGCACGTCCGATTCAGTGGCATCGGCACAGTAAACGCTGACACCACGAAGTTCGCGGGCCTTTGAACAATCTTCCGTATCCGTATCGATCATAGAGATCGATTCGCCATTTTCGATAAGCCGCTGTGCCAATAAACGGCCGGTTTCGTCGGCTCCGACAATAATAATATGTTGAGGCATAACTTTGAAGAATTTAGCCATTCGCTCGGCAAAAGTTCCCTGCGTTCCGACCGTTGCAATAATAACAGCGAAAACAAGCGGTGCGAAAAGTTCGGCTCCGGCGATGTTCAGATCGGCCATTTCGAGAGCAAAGAAGGTTGCGACCGAAGCCGCCACGATACCGCGCGGCCCAAGAAACGATATGAACCATTTCTCGTTCGATCTGAGCTCTGAACCAAAGGTTGAAGCAAAAACCCGGATCGGGCGAACGGCCAACATTATCGCTATCACAATCAGCAAACCTGCCCAACCGATCGAGATCAATTGGCTCAGTTTCAAACCTGCGGCCAACAAAATAAAAACAGTCGAGATCGCAATGCTGGCAAGATCGCCTTTGAAATCTTCGACCTGTTCCTTATGCGGAATATTGAGCGAACCGATGGTCATACCGGCGATCGCCGCGGCCATCACACCTGATTCGTGAGCAAAGACCTCAGCAATGGTATATGAAGCCAAAGCCGCTCCTAAAATCCCGATACGTGTAAATTTAGAAGGTAAAAGCTTGAACCGGTCGCTGAACAACCACACAACGAAAGCCACCGCGACACCTGACGCCAAGCCCACAAAAAAAGTAAATAATCCGGACGGTATCGCATATCCCAATCCGCGCGGAGAAATGATCGATGTAAAAACAAGCGATGCGAGTATTACACCTAATGGATCTGCGATGATCGATTCGCTTTGCAGCGTCAGTTTCACACGTCGGTTCACACTTACCTTTTCAAGTATCGGCGTAATGACCGTCGGGCCTGTGACAGATACTATCGCACCGAACAGGAAAGCAAGCTCCCATGACCAGCCAAGCAGATAATGAGCCAACAGACCGGCAAGGACCGTTGTTATTAACAGCCCGACCGTGACAAGTCCCAAAACAGCACGCGATGCGTGTCTTATCTCGCGGATGTCAAGCATCATTCCGCCTTCGAAAACAACAATGGCGACCGAAACTTTAACGGCGATCCGCATTATATCGCCCAAAACATCCGGCAATATCAGACCTAAACCGGCTTCACCAAATATAAGACCGGCCAGCAAAAGCGGACCGGTCGATGGAATCCGCATTCGTTCGGCAAATATTTGAGCGGAGGTTCCGATCAAAACCACCAAAACAAGAGTTGCCAATACGACTAGTACATGGTCTTGTCGGCTTAAGTTTTGTATGTATGTTTCCAGCAAAATAGAACTCTGTCGTCAGTTGAGGTCAAAGGTCTAATCCTAACACGGTGGTTTGGAATTTCCGAAAAACTCGTTATGAAGCGAACGAATACAATTATCGGCAAATTGTTCTTTGATAACAAAGGTCAGATTCACGCTTGACGCACCATGTGAGATAAGCTCGACCGAATGCCCTGCGATCGTAGAGAATATTTTTGATGCAAGGCCGCTGCTTGCCCGTAGACCTTCGCCGACGATGCACATAACGGCAAAGCCGGTTTCGACCGAAACTTCGCCAAGCCGTGAAAGTTCGGCAACTATCGGTTCCAACGAATCTGTATTATCAAGCGTCAATGCAACCGAAACCTCAGAGGTCGAAATAACATCGATCACAGTTCGGTAGCGTTCGAAAACCTGGAACAATGCGCTCATAAAACCATAACTGCCCAACATTCGAGCGGAAGAAATGCGAAGCAGCGTGATGTTCTTTTTATGCGCGATCGATTTTATTTTTTCGGGAGATTCATCCGAATACGACAGGACCATCGTCCCGATCATATCGGGTTCGAATGTATTACAGACGCGTACCGGAATTTTATGGTCAACAGCCGGTTTGATCGTTTTTGGATGAAGCACTTTTGCTCCAAAATAAGAAAGCTCAGCGGCTTCTTCGTAGCTAAGCACCGGAATTGTCCGCGCATCGGAGCAGACTCGCGGATCGCACGTCATAACGCCTGTCACATCGGTCCATATCAAAAGCTCGGATGCATTCAGCACGGATGCAGCGATCGCCGCCGAAAAATCAGAACCGCCGCGCCCGAGCGTCGTCGTTTCGCCGCCGCGGCTGGCGGCAATAAAACCGCCCATGACCGGAATTTCGCCTGCGGCGATCATTGGTTCCAGCTCAAGCTTTATAAGCTTTTCGGTCTCATCCAAGATCGGCTGAGCCGCTCCGTATTCATCGTCTGTAACGATCATTCGCCGCGAATCGACCTGCCTGGCATTTACGCCTTTTGCTTTTAGAACCTCGGCCAACAGACGCGACGAAAGCTGTTCGCCATAGGAAACGATCGCGTCTTTCAGCATTGAAAGCGGAAGACTTCGCCGCGCCGCACGCCGCAGCAGATCGGCAAGTTCTTCGCGTGCGAACTTAAGTTCGGCAGCAAATGCGGCCCGCGATCCTTCATCGATAAATTGTTCCGCGATCCGCAAATGCCTTTCAAAATGCTGTTCTAGGCTCGCAAAAGCAGCTTCATGATCGCCTTTTTTGGCTGCATCAAATGCATTCAGCAAAGCATCGGTTACTTTCGTCATCGCCGAAACCACAACGACCGGACGCCGCTCTGCTTGATCGGAAACGATCGAAATAACGCGCTCGAAAGCGGCGGCATCGCCAACCGACGTCCCGCCGAATTTCATTACAATTGGTGAATGAGAATCAGCCACAATAAAAAAGAGATTCAACTTTTTCTTATGGTTATGTCAAGTTTGACTGATACAAAGAGGTTATCCGCAGAGAACAGCACCGCCGTTGACGTTCAAAATTTCGCCTGTGATATGACGCGACCAATCAGAGAGCAAAAAACAGATCGAAAGTGCGACATCGTCGGTCGAAGCCATACGATTCATCGGGATCGCACCAAGCACGCTTTTTCTATAAGCTTCATCATTAAAAGCATCTCGAACCATTGCAGTTTCGATCCAGCCAGGAGCAACGGCGTTCACGCGTATCTTTGGACAAAGTTCGCTGGCAAGTGCTTTTGTAAATGATATCTGGCCGCCTTTCGATGCCGCGTAGTTCGAAAAATTCGCTTCGCCGCGCTGGCCGGCGGTCGAAGAAACCATTACGATCGCACCAGACGGCTGCTTCTTGATAGCCGGAACACACGCTTTTGTCATTGCCCAAGCCGATTTTAGATTTGTGTTTATGACCTTGTTCCAAAGTTCTTCGGACATTTCCTCGATCGGCGAACCTTCCCAAATGCCGGCATTCAGCACAAGCAGATCGATGCGGCCAAATTTTTCCAGCGTTTGGCGAGCTATCTCTTTCGCCGCAAGAAATTCGGAAACGTCGCCCTGAACCGCGATGGCATCAACGCCTTTTTGCTTGCACAAATTAACGACATCATCCGCATCGGCATGGCGGCTGAGATAATTGACTGCCACATTGGCTCCGCCTTCGGCCAGCCGCAATGCTGTCGAACGCCCGACACCGCGTGACGCACCTGTGATAATAGCTGTCTTACCGGCAAAAAGACCGGACGGCAGCGGCATACCGCTTGGATCATTATTCATATATGAAAAGTATTTTTAACGCAAAAGCGTTCGGACGCAAGCAGTCAAAGTACTTTTAATTTTTTTTGGATAAGATTTATTTCGATCTCACCGCCCGCAAGCCAAAGTCATAAATATGCCGGTCAAATGTCGTTGATGGATTTCTTGACTGTCGATTTTATGTCGTGTAACCTCGCCATATGCAATCAAGATCGGTATGGACGTCGACCCGTAATGTCGATTTGTATTTGCTGTTGGCCGCCGCGGTTTTTATTTATCTGTTGCTTTTTAAGCTTCCTTTTTATCCTTTCTATCAGGAATCCGATCAACTCATATTTTTATATAACGCCGATCGTATGATGCACGGCGAATATATGTATCGGGATTTTTTTCAGTTCACGTTTCCCGGCGGCCAGGCCTTGTATTTTCTGCTATTCAGTATTTTCGGCATCAACTTTTGGGTCTTGCCTTTTGCGACATTGCTGATGGGCGTTGCGTCATTTTGGGTTCTGCTTCGCGCATCAAAACTTGTGGTGAACGGACCTTATGCCTATATTGCTCCGATCTTGTTCATTTTTTTCGGCTTCCGGTGGTTCGGCCTTGACGGATCGCACCGCACATTCAGTCCGCTTTTTATTTTGATCGCGGTCTGGATACTTCTTAAAGGACGAAGCCTTTGGCATTACGCAGCGGCCGGATCTTTCGCCGCTCTTGCTTCTTTTTTTACTCAACAGCGCGGATTGGTCGCTCTTGCTTCGTTCTGTGTGTTCATCGTGGTTGATAATTTTTACCGTTCGTGGAAATGGAAAAGAGTATTTACGGAAACTGCGGTTCTGGTAGGAAGCTTCGCTATTTCCATCGCGGCGATGTGTTCATATTTTTTAGTGACCGCAGGTTTTGATGTATTTATAAATTCGACGCTTCTTTATCCAAGCCGCTATTACAAATTTCACGCCGAAAATAATTACGGCGTTTTTTTTCTGTATCTGGAGAACGCATTTAATGTTTCGGGCATCGGGCCGATATTGGCCATTTTTCCGTCGCTGTTCTATTCGTTTGCGATCCCGCTTTCTGTCTTGATCTTTGTTCTGGTATTTTGGCGGAAGCGGATCGAACATGATTGGGATCTTTGGCGAGGTCCGATGCTTATGTTTCTTGTAACGGCTTTCGCCGTGATCTCGACCACCAATCCAAACTATCTGCGGTATTACAATCTGTCCGCAACTTCGCTGATCCTTATCGCTTGGCTGCTGGAGTATTTTAACGTTTTCGGTAAACGCAGAACTCTCGCGGTCATAGGATTTTCATGGATCTTACTGATCTTTGCTGCATTTCAGGCATATCGTGTCCAAACCAACTGGGAGTATCTCGAGATCAACGCTCCGCGAGGCAGAGTTTATTCAGCAAACATAGACAGAATGCACCGTTATATTTGGCTTCAGGAACATACAAAACCCGGCGATCCGGTGTTCGAAGCCTTTGATCCGTTCGTATATTTTTTGCTTGAGCTTCGTAATCCGTCGCGGTTCACACAAATATATCCTACTGAATACACACGGCCGGAATTCGTTACCGGTACCGTGGACGACCTGCGGGCCGATCCGCCTTTGTATATACTGTGGGATAATACCTATAACAAATCAGATAACGAACGCTTGGCGGGCGATCATACCGGACCATTGGCCGATTATGTGCAAAAGGAATATGAACCGGTTGGCCCAATATATGAAATAGACAATAAACCTATGCAGATCTGGGAACGTAGACAAATTCAGCCTTAACGCGCCGAGAATTCTAAAGAATATGAATGTAACAACCTTTGAGGATCAGCAAATTGCTTGGACGCCAACGCCCGAAGTCATCGAACGCGCACAGCTCACCAAATTCATGAAACAGGTCGGCGTTTCGACATGGGACGAGCTTTATGCGTTTTCGATCGACAATGTCGAGAAATTCACCGAAGAGGTCATAAAATTCCTCGACATCAAATTCGATCCGCCGTATGAAAAACTGCTCGACACATCCGACGGCATCGAATTCCCGGTTTGGTTTTCGCGCGAGCCAGAACCGGAAGCGATAACGACTGCGTCCGAGTCAAAACCGGTAGCGATAGCGACTGCGTCCGAGTCAGAACCGGAAGCGATAGCGACTGGGTCAACCGCTCGCCTAAACATCACCACCATGTGCCTCGACCGCTGGCAAACGGACGAAATGAAAGACCAGCCTGCGGTGATATGGGAGAGTGAAGACGATATCTTTCAAGACTCAGTTAGCTACGAGAAGCTACGGTACGATGTAGATAGTGTCGCTAACGGCCTAAAGAGAGATGGCTTTGGCAAGGGCGACGCGATAGGCATTCACCTCCCAATGATGGTGGAGACAGTTGTTGTTTTGCTTGCCATCAATCGAATCGGTGCAATCGCGATGCCGGTATTTTCCGGGTACGGAGTGGAAGCGATCGCGAGCCGACTGAATGCGGTCCAAGCAAAAGGGTTGATAACTTGTACTTGGTTTCCACGGCGTGGTAAGCGCTTCGATTCACTTTCCGTAGCAAATGCCGCAATAAAGGAATGTCCCTCAGTTGAAAGGGCATATATCGTTTCGCAGAGGGTAGTAGAAGATATTGATCTCAACGGGCTCGACGAGAGGTTTTTTGACTACTTCGCCTTGAGCGGAGACGATCCGATTCCACGAGAAATTGAGCCGACTTCCGCCGAAGATCCGCTCATCATTCTCTACACCTCCGGCACGACCGGAAAGCCAAAAGGCATCGCGCATACGCACGCGAGTTTTCCGATAAAGGCGGCGCAGGATATGGCGTTCGGGACGGATGTCGGCAAAGGCACGCGGATCTGCTGGTACACGGACATCGGCTGGATGATGGGCCCGTGGCTTATCTACGGTGCTCTCATTAACGGCGCGACGATCTGCCTTTACGACGGAGCTCCCGATTACCCGACGTCCGACCGTATGTGGGAGTTCTGCGCAAAACACAAGGTCGAGGTCCTCGGCATTTCGCCAACCCTGGTACGTTCGCTCGCCGCCATTGAGGATAGTGTCAGTAGCCCGCACGTAAGTAAGGGCTCAAGTGAACCTAACGTCAATTCGATTGAAACGGAAGTTCTCACACAGAACGCCGATAACGCAAAGAAGATGCCATTCGAGAGGCACGATCTTTCGTCGCTTCGCATTTTCGCCTCGACCGGCGAGCCTTGGAATTCGGACCCGTGGTGGTGGCTGTTCGAAAAGGTCGGCAATTCGAAACTTCCGATCATAAATTACAGTGGCGGTACTGAAATTTCCGGCGGCATTCTTATGGGCAATCCGCTTTTGCCGATAAAGCCGTGTTCATTTCCCGCGCCGTGTCCCGGAATGGATGTCGATATCGTCGATGAGAACGGCGAACCCGTAAAGGCCGGTGAGGTCGGCGAACTTGTCATTAAACAGCCTTGGATCGGAATGGCTCGCGGTTTTTGGGAAGAAAAAGAACGTTATCTCGACACTTATTGGCGGCGTTTCAAAGACATTTGGGTTCACGGCGATTTTGCCATGCGTGATAAGGACGGCCATTGGTTCATACTCGGCCGCAGCGACGATACATTAAAGGTCGCCGGAAAACGCGTCGGCCCGGCCGAGGTCGAAAGCATTCTCGTGTCGCACCCGAACGTCGTCGAAGCCGCTGTCATCGGCGTCCCCGACAATGTAAAAGGCACAGCCATGGTCGCCTTCGTCGTCTTGTCAGAACCGGGAGCGATAGCGATTGGGTTGGATATCGAACTTAAGAACCTCGTTGCAAAAGATATGGGCAAACCGCTCGCGCCGTCAAAGATCCATTTCATATCGGCTCTGCCCAAAACACGCAACGCCAAAGTTATGCGCCGTGTGATAAGATCCGCATATCTCGGCGAAAACCCCGGCGACACGTCATCACTCGAAAACCCGCAAACCGTCGATGAGATACAGCTCGCGGGTGGCTCGCAATGACCATTTACACAATCGGGCATGGGCGGCATGCTTTTGCGGATTTTTTGGAATTGCTGCGGGCGTATGATATCGAATTTGTCTGCGATGTGCGGAGTGTTGCGCGGTCGCGTTGGCCGCAGTTCAATGGTGCGGTTTTGCATGAGTTATTGAACGAGAACGGCATCGGTTACGAGCATTTGCCCGAAGCCGGAGCCAAACGAAAACCAACACCGGACGAACTTGCGAGTGGAATTGCGCGAATTATCGAGATCGCTTCGGAGCTAAGAACGGTGATAATGTGCTCCGAATCGCAGCCGCTCTCAAAGCATAAAATACCACGAGCAAACTGCCACCGTGTCGGCCTGCTTTCGCCAATGCTTCGAGCCAAAGGCGTATCTCGGATCATTCATATTCTGCCCGATGGAAGCTCGGCCGAATTTGATGAATCTTCGCTGCTTTATATAGTCTAAATATGCAGATCACATTCAATAAAAAAGACCTGATATTTATCGGGTCTTTTTTATGATTGGTGGAGACGAGGAGGATCGAACTCCCGACCTCGGCATTGCGAACGCCGCGCTCTCCCAGCTGAGCTACATCCCCAAAATGAGTACAAAGTTGTGAGTCAGAACTCGATGAACTCTAAACTCTCCAAACTCTATTGAACTCCGACCGGTAAAAGCGAACCGCGCGGATCGGATGCGTAGGCATAACCGTCTTCGATCTTTCCGATAATGCCGTGAAATGCGACGTCTTCGCCGGACGAAACGACGACAACATCGCCCGGACTGACCTGCTTTTCATCAACGGGGAATTTAATAATGGTCGCGTTGCCATTTTCATGGGCGACCGCTTCGAATTCGAATGTGTCAGTATTAAAACTGAGCGTCTGACAAAATGCTACTTCCATATGGGCATTCTACGATGCGGCAATGGCGGTGTAAAGCCACGAACCTTATTCCGTCGGGTGTCCGATAACGAAGTCCAAGGCGATGGCATCGTGATCGGAAAGCGGAACATCATTTTCGTTCGTGAGTCCGCCGACCGTTTCGGGTTCGGTGCCGGGCGTTTTTGCGATGCCTTTACCGGCAAACCAATCAAGCCTGGCGGAAACTTTTCCGCCTACACGGTTTGCCGCCCAAAAGATAAAGGGAAAACACCATTCGGGCACCCAATCGCGAAGATTCGTGTTCTTTTCTATGCTGCCGATCTCGTAATGCAGCGTGCCGACGCCGAGTTGGTTCAGGCCTTTGTAATCAAAGCCTTCGTCTTCGAGCATCTTAAAAAGCCGGCGTTCAAAAAATCTTTCGGGATGCGGCAAATGATTCGTCGCAACGTTCTTTGGACCCATAAGAACGCGCCGCCAATAACCCATAATCGCCCGCGTGGAGCTTTGCGAATTGAACGTCGTTGTGTTCCAATCGCCGCCGATCAGTGTCGGCATCGGCGAAAGTGTTTTGAGGCGGTCGAGTATCAGCCGCATCTGCAGACGGCGATGCTCACGCGAACAATGGGCGTCAAGATGAACCGTAACGACGCGGATCGTGCCGAGCGGATGTTCGATCTCCGCGATCAGCGCACGCAGCCAGCCGAGGCGTTTTTCCTTGCCCCACATTTTATCCTTGCCATTCGGCAAAGCGACGGTCTGCACATTTTTGATCGGATATTTCGAAAGAACAGCGAGGCCATGAATAGAATTCGCATTCTCACCTTCGATCGCAGATTCGACACCGCTTCCCTTTTGCAAGGCGATATAAACAGGTGCGAATGCATAGTTGAGTTTCAATGCCTGTGCAATTTCACGAGCGACGAAACGATTGCCGCTGCGGGCCATGCCGTAATCAAGCTCGGTAAAAAGAAAAACATCGCCGCGAAGCCGTTGGTCATGTCGCAGAGCATCAACAATGCCTTCGAAAACCGAACCGCGTTCGATGTTCCATGCAACCGCACGGATCGAGGAACTAATATCTTTCGGCGGATCGGCAAATTCCTCACCAACGACCGCGTTCATTATTCGGTCAACTTCCGGCTTTATCTTCGGATACAATTCCGAATCTTCCATCGCGGCGGTTGATTCGAATTTGAGAAGTTCGGGAAAATGTTTAGCCAGATCATGATCCAGAACGGATGGATCTTCGATTTGTTCGTCTTTTCTAGTGGCCATAAAAACATTGAGAATACGACAAAAGTCTTTCAATAAAAAGCGGAAGCAGCTTAATCGTCGTAGTGTTCTTTGGTCGGAGCAGTTGCCAGAAAATCATGAGATATGCGGATGGAATAACCGGCGAGCAATTCGCTGACCCGCTCGTGTTCTTTGGAATGAAAGATCAGGCCGATATGTTTGGGCTTGGAAACTCGGTAAACGATCTCAGTTTCCTGATAAGCAGATGTGTCCGGTTCGTCGGTATTTGCAAGCGCGAGCGCAATTCCGGCGTGTTCTTTGCGAAGCTTAGGAAGTTTATAAGGATCGTCATTATCGGCGATCTCAAGCTTTGCCCATTCGCGCCAGAGGTTGAATCCGCAGGCATGCTCCAACACATTCGCGATATACGCTCCGCCGACACGGCAGGCAACTTCGAGCAGGTAGATCTTTCCATCCGCAGAACTTTGCAGAAATTCGGCGTGAGTAACTCCGCGATCATATTTAAAAGCTTTCAGCAGGTTGCGGTTAAGCTTCTCGAGTTCTTTGCGAACCTTTGCCTTATACGAAACGATCGACGACGTAAAAACTCCGCCGTAATGCGAGACGCTGAAAGGCGGCGTGCCGTATTCGCTGACGCCGCAGGCAAGAACCTTGCCGTCCAAAACTACCGAATCGACATGAAAGACCTTGCCTTCGATAAAACGTTCGATCAGATATTGCGACGGATGATCGCGCCATGTGTGGCGTCCGTCAAGTTCGGTCAGCGTCTCCCAAACCGCATCGACTGTTTCGCATTTGCGAATGCCGAATGCCGAAACTTCGCTTCTCGGTTTTACGATCCACGGAGCTTCGGTCGAATTCAAGTATTCGTTTATCGCATCTTCATTGAAAACGCCCGTAAAATCCGGACAAGGAATTCCGGCTTCGGCTGCGATATTCCGCATCAAAAATTTATCGCGAAAACGTAATGCGTGTGACGAACTCATTCCGGCAAGCGACAAATGTTCGCGTGCTTTTGCGGCAGTAAGAACATCGAATTCGTCCAGCCCGACGATCTTATCTATCTTTACCGCACCGGCAATATTCACTATCGCCCTGACATAATCATCGGCGAGCGCGTTGTCCTCAACGGTTTTCGCTTCGCTCAGCGCGGTCCACGCCCACGCCGAATCCAGCAGCGACTGCCGCGTAACAAGAGTTACACGCCAACCGGCCGCATGACATTCTTCCAGAAATTCATTCCCTTTGAATTCGCTTGCGATGCAGACGATGTGTTTTGGCATATTTGCGGCGGACACGCGTCCGCTTTTTCATTTATCAAGGTTTATTTTGTGAGAAAAGAATGGCACAATTTACTGATTAAAACAACGAAAAGTATTAATTTAACGGCAGTTTAAAAACGCAATGGGTAATTTTGATATTGCAGATTTCATAACAAAACTCGCGATCTATATGGTCGTTTGGCTTTTCGCCGTTTCCGCGCACGAAGCGGCTCACGCTTGGATGTCACTGAAATTCGGCGACGACACAGCGGAAAGGCTCGGCCGAGTAACGCTCAATCCGATCCCGCACATCGATCCGCTGGGCACGCTGATCTTGCCGATCCTTGCATTCATCGCAAGTTATTCGCCGGCCGCCGCAGGCTTGCCGCTGATTATGTGGGGAAAACCGACGCCGGTAAATCCGCTGAGGTGGCGTAATAAGGACACGGCAAATGTAATGGTTTCGCTTGCCGGCATCGGGGTTAATATCATCATCGCCGTGATCGTCTTTTTTATTATAAAAATACTTTTTATGACGGAAGTTTTGACGCTCGCATCGATCAATGAAGGCATTGCAAAACCAGTATTCACATTGCTGATTGGCGCTTTGACCTTGAACATCGGTTTGGCGATATTCAATTTGCTGCCGGTTCCGCCGCTTGATGGCGGCCGAGCTCTCGAATCGTTTCTTCCGAACAAATACGAAGCTTTCTATCAAATGCTGGAAACTTACGGTTTTTTGATCCTGCTTATTTTGATCTATATGGGCGTGCTCGGATACATCATCGGGCCGATCAACAATCTGATATTTTACTTGTTATTTTAATCAATGAAAAAAAGAATTTTCAGCGGCGCACAGCCGACCGGACAGCTTCATATCGGCAATTATCTCGGTGCGTTAAAGAATTGGGTCGCGCTTCAGGACGAGTATGAAGCGTTCTATTGCATCGTAAATCTTCACGCGATAACGCTTCCGCAAGATCCGCGAACGCTCAGGCAAAAGACGCTCGATCTGGCGCGAATATATATCGCGGCGGGAGTCGATCCCGAACGGGCGACCATCTTTATTCAATCGGATGTGCCGGAACACGCAGAGTTGACGTGGGTTCTTTCGTGCATTTCGCGAATGGGCGAACTCGAGCGAATGACGCAGTTCAAGGACAAAGGCAAAGGCAACGCGGAACGCGCGGGTGTTGGTTTGTTCACTTATCCGGTTTTGATGGCGGCGGATATTTTGTTGTATCAGACGGATCTTGTTCCGGTTGGAAAGGATCAGAAGCAGCACTTAGAACTCGCTCGCGATCTGGCGGAACGTTTCAACCGCGACTACGGAGAAACTTTCGTCATTCCCGAACCTTATATTCCAAAGGCCGGAGCGAGCATCGCGTCGCTCCAAGACCCTGCGAAAAAGATGTCGAAATCGGATGAGAACGCCAACGGCGCGATATTTTTGCTCGACGACGCCGACACAATTGTAAAGAAGATCAAGCGCGCGGTGACGGATTCGGGAACGGACATCAAGTTCGATGAAACGCGTCCCGCGATCAATAATTTGCTGACCATCTATCAATTGTTGACCGACAAAACACCTACTGCGTGCGAAGAGAATTTCGCGGGCAAAGGCTACGGAGCATTCAAAACCGAATTGGCGGAAGCCGTCATCGAATTCCTGCAGCCGTTTCAGGAAAAGGTCAAACAATACGACGACGAAACGCTTCTCGGCATCCTAAAACCCGGTGCCGAAAAGGCCAGAAGCATCGCCGCACAGACCTTGAAAGATGTTTATCAGAAAATGGGCATCGCATGAGGTAAATTTATGGAAATAACAGTTTATGAGAAGCCGACGTGCACGACCTGTCGGAAGTTGAACAGGCTTTTTGAGGAGAACGGCATCGATTACCGGAAGGTTAATTATTTTATTGAGCCGTTGACGGAAGAAAAGCTGGCGGGATTGCTGAAAAAAGCGGGTTTGCGGCCTTTTGAGGTGCTTCGGCGGGCGGAACCGGAGTTCAAAACCTTGAATATTACGGCGGAAACGCCTGACGCGGACGTTATAAAAGCGATGATCGAACATCCGTCGATCATTCAGCGGCCGATAGTTGAGGTCGGCAAAAAAGCCGTACTCGCACGTCCAATAGAAAAAGCCTTGGAACTGATCCGCGAAATCTCATAAATTAATAATTGCCGAAACTATGCGCGATAGACCGCAAAGACCCGTCGCCGATCTCCCCGGGTTCACACTGCGCATTTCGCTGCTGCTGTTTTGTCTGTGTATTTCGGTCGCGTCCCAAAAACTTCCATTCAAACATTATACGACTGCGGACGGATTGGCTCACAATAACGTCGATTCGATATTTCAGGATAAAAAGGGATTTTTGTGGTTCGGCACCGACGAAGGCCTAAGCCGTTTCGACGGTTACGATTTCGTAAATTTCCACACAGCGGACGGCCTGCCGGCAGATAATGTCAACGCGATCCTAGAGGACGACATGGGTCGGATCTGGGTCGGAACCGATGGCGGGATCGGACTCCTTGTCAATCAAAGACTGGTCACTACATCGAATGCAAAGTTCGAAAAGATCCTGATCGACCCGGACATTCCGGAGGCGAATTCGGTCGTCAGAATGTTGATCGACAGTTCGGGAAAGCTATGGCTTCTGACATGGAACGGTATCTATAATGCGTTGCCGGCTGATGATCCGCTCTTCGCTCTGGTCGCTCAATTCCACGGCTCGTCATCCAGAACGTTCTTTCAGGATTCGGATAATAATATTTGGTTCGGTGTCGGCAGCGAACTGCGTGAGATCCGAAATGGCGAGATCATCGAACAGGGTTTTATTGACGGAGACGAACACGATTTTGTCATTAACGGCATGCAAAGCAAACGCGGGCCGATCATCATTCTGAGCCGGACAAAAGGCCTTTTTGAATTCGACCCGAAAAGTTCCAAGTGGACACAAATTTCACAACCGACAATTTCTTCCAATTTCTGGGCGTTGACCGAAGACGCGGACAATAATATTTGGTTTGGCGGAAGAAACGTTCTGGCAAAGCAAACGGGCAGCGGCACTACCGAATATTCATTTGCGCACGGCATTAAGAACGACAATCATTTGGTGTTGTTCCAGGACCGCGAAAGGAATCTATGGGGCGGCCGCGGTTCGCTCGGTGTTTTCAAATTACCGGCAAATCCGATCGTCAGTTATCCATTCGAGACGGAGGCATATTCGTTGGGAATGTCGGACATTGACAGCACGATCTTCTCATACTTTTGCGAACGCAACGATCTGGCCCGCTTTGATCTGCTTTTCTGCACGCCCAGAGCACGGAAACTGAATTCGCCCGATACGGCATCGGTGAAAACATTCGGCATATTACCTTTCGCAAAGGATTTTGTGATCTATACACAAGCCAACCTTTGGGGTATTTATTACGATTCGATGCGCGCGGCAAAGATCATTGATACGACCTTGAAAATGCCCGGCGGCGCCGTATTCGACCTCAAAGATCTTTTCGCCGAACCGATAAACGCCAGTGACGACGCGATCTTTCACATGAACGGCGATACCTTGTGGGTCGGCCGATCGGACGGTTCGATATACCGCATAGACACGAAACCGTCGGGCAGTACGACAAATAGGTATGAATGGAATTCGCCTTCCCGCCCCGCGATCATGAAAACCGATCCCGCCGGCGATCTTTGGCTGTTCTCGAAGAATGCACCGGAAGGCCGGATCAGAAAAGATGGCCGGTTCGAAGCCTTGCCGCGGTCGGATAATTTTCCGGCCTCGCCTGTTTCGGCGTATTTTGACAGCCGCGGCTGGCTTTGGGTAGGAACGTCCGGTAATGGTGTGTATGTTTCCGAAGATCCCTTGGACGTTTCGCCGGTCTTTAGAAACTATTCGACTGAATTTCTCTTGTCTTCGACGATAGAAGCGATCATCGAAGACGATCGCGGCGATATGTATTTCGGAACGGCAAAAGGCCTAAATCGATACAACGTCGATCTGAACACGTGGAAATCATTTACGACGAAAGACGGCCTGACCGGCGACGGCGTGAACGGTCTGTTCAAGGATTCATCCGGAAATATTTGGATAAACGCTCAATATGGCCTATCGACTCTCGATCCGAAACGCGTCGTTCCGCCTTCGAGTCCGCCGATATATATCACACATATAAACATAGCGGGCGATGAATATCCGATATCTGAGACCGAAGATCCCGCGGCAAAGACCGCATTGCTCAAGTCTTCACAAAACAATTTGACGATCGATTTTGTTGGACTGCAGTTCGCGAAAGAAAATTCGCTGAGCTATCAATATAAATTGGACGGCATAGATCAGAATTGGAGTTTACCGACTAAAAACCGATCGATCACCTTGGCGAATCTGGCGGATGGAAATTACCGGTTCCTAGTTCGGGCGGTCAATGAGGACGGGCTTGCAAGCTCGGAACCGGCATCTTTTGGTTTTAAGATCTATCCGCCGATATATTTGCGTTGGTGGTTCTTGTTGTTGGCGGCTCTGATATTTTTGACGGTCGTTTATGCATTTTACAGTCTGCGTTTAAAAAGATCTTTGGAGATAGAAAGAATGCGGAGCCTTATAGCCAGCGATCTTCACGACGACATTGGTTCGGATCTTTCCAAGATATCTGTTTTAAGCGAGGTGGCGCGTTTGCGGTTGGGCAGAGATGACGCTAAAAACGACGGTCTGCTTAATTCTATCGCAGAGATATCACGCGGAGCGGTCGGATCGATGCGCGATATTGTTTGGGCGGCTGATCCCGAGCGTGATTCCGTTCTGGAGATGACGCGGAAAATGCGGGAACATGCCGAAGAGATATTTGTTCCCAAAAATGTCGAGGTCAACTTCGCCGTTTCCGATAAGCATATGGATCTAAAACTTCCGATGGATCTACGGCGAAATATTTACCTGATCTTCAAAGAATCGATAAACAACGCAGCGAAGCATTCGGCATGCGGCAAGATAGATATAGATATCAAACTTTCAAGACACGAGATAAATATGACCATTGCCGACGATGGAAAAGGATTCGATACCTCAGGCGAATCAAACGGCAATGGTTTGAATAATATACAAAGCCGTGTGCGGAACTTCGGCGGCGGCATTCAAATATCTTCGGACAAAGACAAAGGAACGGTGGTCGCCGTTGAATTACCGATAAAATAAGATACTACACAACTTTGTAGTATCTCTTCGCGGGTTTTGCGTGATAATGTTCGGTAATGTTGATAAAAGGATCTATCCTGCCTGTAATTATGATCTCCGCCGCGATATTGTTAATTTCCGGCTGTTCGGCTGTCGGCGATGCCGATACTGTTTCTATGACGACGCCGAAGAACATTCCGGCGGCAGCTAAAACCCCCAAAGAAGAAACCCCGGTGAAATGCGATGAGAACGATCTCGATTGTTTCATAGCAGCCGCAAAAACCTGCGAAAAGAGTTCGCTTACAATGAACCAAAGCACCGATCTCGGAGCTTCGATATTTACCAAGATAGACCGGTTCGAGATACGCGGCGGCGGCAAAGAAAAATGTACGCTTTACCTAAAGGTCATCGAATGGAAAAGCGAACCGAACCAAGAATGGCTAAAAAAAATGGAGGAAAGCGGCGAAGAACCGCCGTTGGCTGACGAAAATATCGAAGCACAAACAAAAAAGAGAATGGCGGACATGATCGGCTCGGAAGGCGAATGCATTTTTCCGGCCGACAAACTTGCCGCGCTCTTTACACGATGGAAAGATCAAAGCTATTCTTCAGAAGATTACAAAGGTTTTGGATGCAAAGGAACTTATTTCGTACCTGAGAACGGGTTCACGGAAAATACTCTTAACTAAATGCCGAACGCCGAACTCAAGCCTGAATTAAAACGCATAGCCATTATCGAAGACGAACGCGAACTTCGCGAAGGTTTGCGGTCTTTGGTAAATTTAACCGAGCATTTCTCTTGTGCCGAAAGCTTCGGAAGCATGGAAACTGCTTTGCACAGATTGAATGCGAACGATTTCGATCTGGTATTGACCGACATTGGTTTGCCGAAGATGACCGGAATCGAAGGCATACGCATCTTGCGGCAAAAACTCCCGGACATTCCGATACTTGTGCTGACCGTTCACGACGAGAACGAGAAAATATTCGAAGCCTTATGCGCCGGAGCCAATGGCTACATTCTGAAAAGCACGCCGCCGGCTCAGATAATAAATGCGCTCAACGAAGTTATCGCAGGCGGAGCGCCGATGTCGCCGGATGTCGCCCGCAGAGTCGTTACTCTATTCAGAAAATTCGCACCGCCGCAGATATCGGATTACAACCTGACCGCACAGGAAAAGAATATCCTGCAAATGCTGATCGAAGGCCATCATTATAAAACCGCCGCCCGCGAACTGGATATTTCCATCCACACCGTTTCTTTTCACCTGCGTAATATCTACGCAAAACTCCACGTTCATTCAAAAACAGAGGCCGTCGCAAAAGCTTTGCGCGAAAATTTGGTCTAGGCCGCGTCGAAACTTTTCCTGCATATTTACGCAGTATCATACGCCCGCGAACATTTTTAAAATAGCCGTGATCTTTGGAGAAATATCTATGGCTTGCAAATTAAAATTCAACGGACAGCGTTTGCCGTTCATCTGGAACGTTTCAAGCAAGGTCGGCGATTCCGGAAGCTGCGCCAATACTTTTACGGACGTCGAACTCGTAAGTTTTTTACTTGATTTCACTTTTTCAAAAAGGGCCACAAGCACAGCCGGACTTTCGCGGTTGAATATTGACGGGCGTTTCGATGTTTCCACCGCTTACTGTATCTATAATTTTCAGGTCTCGCGCGTCGAACAAATAGCGTTATGCAAAAATTCCAAGGTTGACGGCATTATCAGCCCGGCTCGGCTTTTTGATCCGGCCAAATGGACGATCGCACACCTCAACGAAATTTTATACAACGCCGACAAGACCGGATTTATGGAACTGGATAAAAATATGAGGCTTTCGCCGCAATTGCGGTTGGAATTGTCAAAAGGTTAAGACTAAATAAATATGGCGATCGTATTAAAAGAAAACAACAAGATACTCGCATTCAACGTTTCGCAGCACGTCGGAAAAGCAAAACCCAATCAATGGACGGATTGTATGCTGGTCCTTTATCTGCTTAATCGGTATGCGGCTTTTACCATGGATACCGATCACGGAATGGGCATGCCCACGTTCGACCCGAACCGCGATTACAATAATATTAAGGTCATTACCGAAGCGATCCTGCACTTTCAGACACATTGCTGCAACAACGGAACTCCGCTCAAACAGGACGGAAAGATTCATCGCCCGACGAATTGGTCGATCGACCGTTTCAAATACACCATCGGCATCCTGAACATTTATTTCGATTCCGCCGCAAGCAGATTCTATGGCGACCGCGGCGTCAAACGCGAGACCTTCGATTCGTTCGAGTATGCTCTCGAAGATCATTTTATGCCGCAAATGCTGCGCGGACAGCTCATCGCTTCATATGCCTTTCAGGGCGTCATTTGAACGTCGCGTATATATTTGCATTTATCAAGGAGAAAGTTTTATGAAGACCAATAAATTACTTAAGATCTTCGGCCTTTTTATGATGGCCGCGTTCTTTTTCACAGCGCCGCAAAATGTTTCCGCGCAGTCGAGCGATCCGGATGCACCGACGCGTCTAACCGATGGAACGATCGTCGGTGAATCCACGGGCGGCGTTTCCGACAAAAAGACGTATTACTTCAGTTTTGACGTGAAACCCGGAACGCTCACGATGACGACCGATATGGATCCCGTGAAAGGAACCGGCGGCGGCGTCATCTATTGGACGTATCTGACGACACGCTTCAAACAATTGCGGTACAACGCTTGGGCCGCGCAGGGTTCGCCCACCAGAAAAATGGATGACGCGAAGATCACGATCAAACGCAAAATAATCCTGAAGCTCGAGGTCGAAGGCCAAATGAGCTACAAGATAAAATTTTCGGGCAGTGCACTGACAAAATAGGCCGCCGCGAATAATTTTATTGCCGTATTTTAGATCCACACGGCTATTCGGGGAGTAAAATAGCCGCTGTGATGCCGCGTGCGAAGTCTTTTGCACGCGGCATTTTTATGATCTGTCGGCGTGCAAAGGTCTTTGCAATTTGCAGGTTGTCAATATTTCTTTGTGCAGACTGTTTTGCACTTATTCAGTTGTCCATATGTCTTTGTGCAAATCATTTTGTACGCGGCAAGCTGTCGGTATTTCTCTGTGCAAATTACCTTGCACTTGGTTGGCTGTTGACATTTCTATGTGCAAATCACTTTGCACTCGGTTAATTGTAAATACTTCTCTGTTCAAATTGCTTTGTACGCGGTAATTTCTTGATGCTTTCGTGTGCAAATTGCTTTGTACTAAAAAATATCTTGCATTTTTATAATGATATCGAGTAGAATTTTTTTGATGCCGAGGAACTTTTTTGTTCTCACGTCCGATATTTTTATAGATTTGCTCAATATATTTTAACTTATACGGTCAAGGTTGTTTATGATACCCAGTCATAGATGGTTTCCGCGTGATCTTAATAATCGTGCGTCCTGGATGCAAAACTTTGCATCGGTGTTCTCGCACTTTGCCCTTCTTTTAGGTTTTACGGAAGACGACATCGCGACAGTGAATGCCGACGCGGCCGCGCTGAAATGGCTTGCGCAAAATCAAATGGACACCGAATCTTTTCGCAGAGCCGCCGCGGATTACCGCCTTCATGCAACGACCGGAAAGAGCATCTCAAACCTCGGAAACTTCCCTATCGCGCCAAATACAACGCCTCCGGCAAAAATATCTCCCGGCATTTACGAACGTCTGGACCGATATGTCCGCCGAATACGCCTCGCAAAGAATTATTCAGAGGCGATCGGGGCTCAATTGAACATTATTCCGACAAAACCCGCCGCACTTGATCTTGCCGAAGCCCGTCCAAAAGGCCGCCTGTCAGCTTTGCCGGGAAATATCGTTCAGGTTTCGTTCGTGCGCAAGTCGGCAACCGGCGTCGCCATAGATATAAAACTTGACAAAGACAAGGATTGGAAAAATATGGGGAACTTTGCCAAATCGCCCGCCAGCCTGCAGATCGAACGCGGCCACGAAGACCTTCCGCGTTACGTTCAAGTCCGTTTGCGCTACCTAGTTGGAAATAATGCGGTCGGAGTATATTCCGACATCGACACTATCGCAACAATTCCTTAGAATGATTCAATAATGAACAGCCTCGAACATCTGCGGACGGCGTTCGCGTATAACGATTGGGCGAACCGCCGCGTTATTGTCGCCGTTAAAAGCTCGGCGTCGCCGCGTTCGCTGGAAATTATGGGGCATTTGCTGATAACGGAACTCGAATATTTCGCGCGGCTGCACGGAAAAGATTCGACGGGCTTCGATTTTTGGCCGAAACTCTCGTTAGAAGACTGCGGCGAGATCGCACGCGAAACGGCGGCGGGTTACGAACGGCTGCTTCGGGGCTTTGACGAGGAAGGACTCGACATCCGCGTAAAATACCGCACCAGCGAAGGCAAACAATACGAGAACACTTTCCGCGAAATGCTCACGCACGTGACGTTTCATTCCGCCATACACCGCGGAAACATCATTTTAAAGCTGCGCGAGGACGGCTTCGAACCGCCAAAGACGGATTTTATTATCTATTTGCGCGAAACGAAGTATATTTAATGCACACGCAATGCGTTTTAGGGTAAAATCAAACGCAGCACGATGCCTGAAACGGAATACGAACAATTTACTTTTGATTTCGAGACCGAAACCGCGGAGATCGTCCGCGGCGAAGACGACGGACTCAAGCTGCGCCTCGGCGAATTTGCCGGCCCGCTCGACCTTTTGCTCTTTCTGATAAAACAGGAACAGGCGAATATCTTTGACATTCCCGTCGCTCGCATAACGGATGAATACGTTCGTTACATTCGGCTGATGAAAAAGCTCGACATCGCCGTCGCCGCCGATTTTCTGGTGATGGCCGCGACGCTTATCGAGATAAAATCGAAAATGCTGCTGCCGCGCGATCCCGCGGCCGAACCGGAAGAAGAATTCGAAGATCCGCGAAAAGAACTTGTCGATCGGCTGCTCGAATACGAGAAGTTCAAATCCGCCGCCGAGATGCTTTACGAACGCACGACCATCGAACAAGCAGTTTTCCAGCGCGGAAAAACCGAAACCGACGACAATAATGCCGAGATAAACGCATCCGTCTTTGATCTGCTCAACGTGTTCCAAAAAATACTGGCCCGCCAAAAAGAAGAGATCAAAATGGAAATTCAGCGCGAGGAAACTTCGCTCGCCGATATGATAAAAGCTCTGAAGCGCCGCATAATGGAACAAAAGGAAGTGAGCATGACGGCGTTCTTTATGGAAATGACCGGAAAACGCGAGTTGGTTACGGCTTTCATGGCTGTGTTGGAAATTGTGCGAACCGAAACTGTAAAACTTATTCAGGCACAGATATTCGGCGACATTCTGCTGAAAAATATTCCAAAACCGGCCGCCGCCGAACTTATTAACTAGAACGTGGATCAAGAAATAATAGAAAATATAAATATCACGCCGGGCGAACTCGTCGCCGTCGTAGAAGCTTTGATATTTGTCTCGGATGAACCAATAACCGTGCGGACTCTTGCAGATGTCCTCGGCGAAGATCGCGAAACCGTTCAGGCCGCCGTCGAAGCTCTTAAAGAAGAATACGACGCACGCGAAAGCGGTCTGCAGATACGCGAGATCGCCGGCGGCTGGCAGCTTTCAACAAAAACAGAACTGCATGAACATATACGGCAATTCCTAAAAACACGTCCATCGGCTAAACTTTCGCTTGCGTCACTTGAAACACTGGCCGTAATTGCTTATAAACAGCCTGTGACAGTGCCCGAAATTTTAGAGATACGCGGTGTGCAGTCCGCTTCGGCGATCAAGACACTTTTGGAAAAGCGGCTCATCGTAACAAAAGGCCACAAAGAAACTGTCGGACGGCCGATGCAGTACGGAACGTCAAAAGATTTTTTAATACAGTTCGGTTTGCGTGACCTTTCAGAGCTTCCGAGCATCGAAGATTTCGAAGACCTCGCACAATGAGGATATATTTTAAAAGAATAGAACTGGAGAGTTTTTAATGGGTTTAGGTGTCGAGGTCGGGATCATGGCCGATCTGCTGGAAAACGACGACGAAAGTTTCGAGTATTACGAAGAACAGTTCGCTGCGATCAACGAGATTTTAGATGAACTCGGCTTGCCGCAGCATAACGAACCTTCGCAGGTCAGCGATATCGTTTCTTATGATATGTGGGCATATTCCGGCCTGCAGTATCTGCGCAGGTTCGCCGCACACCTCGATGCTACAGGCAACGTTCCTTCACCCGGCGATGACCAAGCCAGCGTCGATCCGATACTACAGAAATATCACCAAGCGAACGAACCTGTAAAATGCCGGTTTCAACACTTGCTTCAGCATAGTGACATCGATGGATACTATCTGCCCGTGGACCTTAAAGAGGTTATATATTTGCCGGAAGATTCCGAAATAGCCGGTGGGATCTTGGGTTCATCGCACGCTCTTTTGGCCGAATGCAAAGAACTCGCCAAAGAATTAAAGCTGCCGGAAGATATCGACCCTGATGGCGACGAAATATGGGAAGCCGCCGAAAAACAATCAGCTGATGATGCCGTCTTTTGGAAACGTTATGGTGTCGAATCGTTTACATGCATTCGTTTAATGCATGCGGCCCGCGTTTCGGTAGAGACCAAGTCGGCAATGATCTTCGTTTAATAAAATGCAGGAAAGATTACAGAAGCTTATCGCACAAGCCGGCATCGCTTCGCGCCGCGCCGCTGAAGAATTGATCGCGAACGGCGAAGTTTCGGTCAATGGCTCTATCGTGACCGAACTTGGCACAAAGGCCGACGCCGAAAAAGACCACATAAAAGTTCGCGGTAAACTTATCAACAGCCTGCTCGAACGCCGTGAATTTATTTATATTCTGGTCAATAAACCAAAAGGATATCTTTCAAGCTCATCCGACCCCGAAGGACGCAAACTCGTAACCGATCTTGTAAAAGGTTATGGGAAACTGCATCCGGTAGGCAGGCTCGATTACAACACCGAAGGACTTATCTTTCTGACCAATGACGGCGAATTCACCAACCGTATCGCTTCGTCGAAAATGATCCCAAAAGTTTATGAGGTCAAGGTAAAAGGTTTGCCCAGCGATGTCGCGATAAATAAGCTTCGCCGCGGTGTTCTGCTTGAAGACGGATTTAAAACTTCACCCGCAGAAATAATAAACCTTAAACCGACCGATAAGAACGGCTGGTATGAAGTTACTTTATATGAAGGTCACAATCAGCAGATTCGTAAAATGTTCGATGCCATAGGGCATTCGGTCGTTAAACTTCGCCGGATCGGCATTGGCAGCATTCGCGATGCAGGATCAAAAACCGGAACGATACGCAAATTCACCGCCGATGAGATCAAAGCGTTTCTGGAAACAGCCAAACCAAAAACGATAAAAAAAGAACGAACCGATAAACTCAAACGTCCGACTCGTTCCGTCAAACCAAAACGAATTAGAAAAACCGCAAAGCCTAAATAGAGCGCGAAGCAATTAACGTTCTGTGTTCAACCATAATACAAAGATCCTGAACGACCTTTATACCGGCCTGCGCAAAAGTCTCGGCGGCTTCGTCGTTTGAAATACCAAGCTGCATCCAAACAGCTTTTGGTTTGCTGGCCAGGATCTCATTCACGTGCATACGCACATCATTCGAGCGGCGAAATATATTTACAAGGTCGATCGGCTTGTCTATTTCCGCCAGCCTTCTATGAACGGGGCGATCTAATATCTCATTTATTTCGGGATAATATACCGGCACCGGAATTACATCATAGCCGGCATCGGCCAAATATTTTGGAACGTAAAATGCGGGCTGTCCGGAATGCGATTCGGGCTTGATACCCAAAACGGCGATCGTTCTAGTTTGTGTCAATAGATCGCGGATCTCATTGTCTTCATGCAGAATGTTCTTTTTCCATTCCATTTTTCAATACTAAACCTTTAAAGCTCGACCGCAAAATTTCATAGACTTTTCAATATAAATTGAAAACCATAAAAGATTATGTAAATATAATTAAAAATTATATTGAGCAATTATGAATTTTGAATTAAGCGCAGAACAATTACAGATAAAGAACAGCATACGTGAATTTGCCGAAAGCGAGATCCGGCCACATGTAATGGAATGGGACGAATCTCAACATTTCCCTGTCGAGCTTCGCCCTAAACTCGCCGAACTTGGTCTATTAGGCATAATCTTTCCCGAAGAATACGGCGGAGCCGGAATGGGTTATGTAGAATACGCAACGATCATCGAAGAGCTCGGCCGTGTTTGCGGCTCCGTTGGTTTGTCTGTCGCCGCACATAATTCGCTTTGTTCAAATCATATTTATACATTTGGAAACGACGAACAAAAGCAGAAATATCTAACGCCGCTCGCAAAAGGCGAATCTTTCGGAGCTTGGGGATTAACCGAAGCCGAAGCCGGCTCGGATGCATCGGGCACTCGAACGAATGCCGTAAAAAACGACGGCGTTTGGAATGTGAACGGTTCAAAGAATTTCATCACACACGCGATCGTCTGCAATACTTTGGTCGCAGTCGCCGTTACCGATAAAGAAAAAGGAAATCGCGGAATTTCTGCTTTCATCTTCGATAAATCCATGGAAGGTTTCCGCTCCGATAAAAAAGAGAACAAACTTGGGATGCGGGCCTCGGAAACGGCTTCGGTTGTTTTCGAAGATTGCAAGGTCCCATCTGAGAACATGCTCGGCAATGAAGGCGAAGGCTTTTTGCAGGCGATGAAGATATTGGACGGCGGAAGAATTTCGATCGCCGCATTATCGGTCGGTATTGCTCAAGGTGCATATGAAGCCGCGGTCAAATACTCAAAAGAAAGAAAACAATTCGGTAAGCCAATATCCGATTTTCAAGCGATCCAATTCAAACTGGCAGATATGGCGACACAGATCGAATGCTCTAGGCTTTTAACACTCCAGGCAGCCGCAGCCAAAGACGCCGGAACGCCTGTCACACAAAGATCTGCAATGGCGAAACTTTATGCTTCGGAAACCGCGGTCCGAGTTTCCGAAGAATCGATCCAGATCCATGGCGGTTACGGTTATACAAAAGATTACCCGGCGGAAAAATATTGGCGCGATTCAAAACTTTGCACTATTGGCGAAGGGACATCAGAGATACAAAGAATGGTCATAGCCAAAAATCTTTTGCGGGACTAACAATTTGACACGTGGAGCGTGAAACAAATAGCGCATCCGTTGCATCTGTGCAACAGGTGCGCTATTATCATTGACCCATGTATTTATTTTGACCAAAAGGAGATTTTTATGGACTCAACAAGTGCAGTATTATCACAAAACTTAGCCGGAGCATTAATAGCCGAAATGGAACAGGAAGCAGCCGCCACACGAAAATGTCTTGAACGCGTACCGGCTGATAAATTTAGTTGGAAACCTCATGAAAGATCAATGGAATTCGGCAAGCTTGCCGTGCATATCGCCGAAATGTTCGGCTGGACGGAAGCAGCGATGCTGCATCCGGAACTTGATTTTGCAAAGATGGATTATAAACCGTTGGAACCCTCAACGACCGAGGAGATCGTTGCTTATTTAGACAAAACCGTTGCCGAATCGATCGAGATATTAAAGGCCGCATCTGATGAGGTTTTTATGGAGAATTGGTCGCTAAGAAATGGTGAACAGGTCTATTTTACAATGCCTAGGATAGCGGTTATGAGATCGATGGTCATGAATCACATCATTCATCATCGTGGCCAGCTTTCTGTTTATCTTCGTCTGAATGATATACCGGTTCCTGCTCTTTACGGCCCATCGGCAGATGAAGGCCAAATGTAACTAAATCCAAGGAGAAGCTAATGTCAAAAGGAAAAGATCTTGCAAATGAATTGAAAAAGGAATCAGAGCCGACAAGAAAAATGCTTGAACGGATCGAGCCGGAAACATTTAATTGGAAACCGCATGAAAAATCAATGACAATGAAGCGTCTCGCTGGGCTTGTTGCGGATATGTTCGGATGGTTCGTTTTTATGACCGATGAAGACGAACTTGATTTTGCAAAAGGCTACGAGCAGCCTGACCCGAAAACTACAGAAGACCTAGTTGCATGGTTCGATAAGAAATATGCAGCGGGTATTGCTTCTCTCGAAAAAGCCGATGATTCTGTCTTTTCGCAAAACTGGAAATTAAGGAATGGCAACGATATCTATATGGATACCACCAAGGGTGAGGTTTGTCGTGAGACAATAAACCATCTTGTCCATCACCGCGGCCAGCTTTCAGTCTTTTTACGTATGAAAGACATTCCTGTTCCATCGATCTATGGACCATCTGCTGACGAAGGGCAGATGTAATTATGCGGCAGTAAATTAAAAAAACGTGGATCGCCAATGGCTGTCCGCGTTTTCTTTATGATTGAATGATAAAAGCAAAAATGCGATTATGTTCGTTCGCGAGCTAAATAATGAATATTTCCGATCTAACTGAAAAGATCCTACGTGGTGAAACGCGCTCCATTGCCCGCGCGATAACTAAAGTAGAGAATGCTTCCGCGGATGCCGCCGATATAATGAAAGCGGTTTATCCCAGAACCGGAAATGCCCGCGTAATAGGAATTACCGGAGCTCCGGGAGCCGGAAAATCTTCCTTGGTGGATAAACTGGCGGCTTTTTACAAGACCATTGGTGATAGAGTTGGCATAATATGTATCGATCCATCAAGTCCCTTTTCAGGCGGAGCGATCCTCGGTGACCGCATTCGAATGGGAACCATCGGATTGGATGAAAAGATATTTATTCGCTCAATGGCCACACGCGGTAACTTGGGCGGACTTTCACGAGCAACGGTCGATGCGGTTTCGATACTCGATGCAGCCGGTTTTGACAAGATAATTGTTGAAACTGTCGGTGTTGGCCAAGATGAAGTAGAGATCGTCAAAACAGCGGACGTCTCTGTGGTGGTTCTTGTTCCGGGAATGGGCGACGATATTCAGGCAATAAAGGCCGGCATAATGGAGATAGGCGATGTATTCGCAATAAATAAATCTGACCGCGAAGGCGTAATTCGCACTCAAAAAGAACTTGAATCACTCCTTTCACTATCGCATCGGCCGGATATGTGGACACCGCCTATCGTCAGAACTGTCGCGACTGAAAATAAAGGTATCGATGACCTCGCCGCCGCGATCGAAAGCTATGGGGAATATATCGCCAAAGGCGAATCGAATCTTATTAGAAAGAGATCCATTGCGAAATGGAGGTTACTGGAGCTTCTACAGGAAAGACTTTTGGCCGATCTTCTAAAAAATGAACAGACCGAAGCACTTTTAGATACGCTTTCCCAGCAAATTGCAGTAAAATCTACCGACCCTTATTCAGCAGTCGAACAGCTTATAACAATAAAATGAAGATCGACCATCTTGGAATCGCAACCAAAGGAATTGATGAAGCTCTGAAATTTTGGAGCGACGCACTCGGGCTTGAGAACATCCACACAGAAACTGTCGAAGACCAAAAGGTTCGTATAGCGATGCTTCCGATTGGCGAAAGCCGCATAGAACTGCTGGAACCGACCAGCGAAGATTCGCCGATAAGCAAATTTTTGGAAAAACGCGGAGGCGGCATCCATCATATTGCGGTCGCCGTCGAGGACATACAAGCCTCACTTGCAAAACTTAAAACCCAGGGAATACGTTTAATAGATGAAAGCCCGCGGATCGGTGCCGAAGGTTGTTTGGTAGCCTTTGTACATCCGAGTTCAACGAACGGTGTTCTATTGGAATTGGTACAGACGGCGGATTGATGTAATTTGCTATGCTTTAACGAATGCATTTGCTATAATTTTCGTTTGACGTTTTGAGCAAGCGATCCGAAAAGGATCAATAATAGAGAGGATAATACATTGAGCAATTTAACAAAGGCCTTGATCTTATTAGTGGCCATTCTCGGCCTTGGAGCCGGATTAGCTTTTTGGAAAAGCAACACGAACACACATGCAGCAACTGATTTTTCAAGCATATCGAAAGAAGAGATCGAAATGCTTCTCGCCGATGTGGCTAAGGTAAACCCTGCTGCTATAAAAAGGCTCGGTGAAAATCCGGAACTGAAAAAAGAACAACTGGATAATTTGAAACAGCTTCTTTCATTGGCAAGCGCCGCAAAAAAACAAGGGCTGACAAACCTTCCCTTAAATCATCAGGAACTTCAAAATATAAGAGCCGAAGTGGTAGCGGTCAATTATGATAAAGCTATCAATAGCGATAAAGGGCCGATGCCGCCGTTCGGATTCATCACCGAAGACCAGATCAAACAATTTTGGGGCGAAGGCGATCAAGCCGCCAAAGGCACTATGGCTTCGATCAAAGATAAGCTCGGTTTAGGAAAACCTGATCGTGAAACGGCTTTTAATGAATTTTTGAATACAAAAGTTGAATTGCTCAAAGCCAGCAACCCTGCAATGAAAGATCGTGAGATCTCTGATGAAGAAAAAACACAGGCTCGCGAATTTTTCGCAAAGATCCACATATATGAAGAGGAATTTGACAACAAAGCTGCTTCCGGAGAACTAGATAAGGGTGTAGTTGCCCGAGCAAATCTTCAGGTCAAACTTCAACAGGCTCAATTTCTTGCCAGGATCTATTCGGAATCACTCAAGGATACTTTGAAAGTAACCGATGAAGAGGTAGATAAATACATTGCCGAACATCCGGAATTTGATACATCCGCAAAAAAAGCAAAGGCTCAGGAAATATTGGAAAGAGCTAAAGCCGGCGAAGATTTCGCGAAACTTGCTGACGAATACAGCGAAGATCCGGGCAATAAAGGCACAGACGGCAAAGGAAAAGGCGGCCTTTATGAAAAAATAAATATAGGTCAAATGGTCGAACCGTTTGAAAAAGCCGCTCTCGCATTGGAACCGGGACAGATATCGCCGGAACTCGTCGAAACAGATTTCGGATACCACATTATAAAGCTGGAAAAGAAAGGCCAGGTTTCTGACGCAAAAGGAGCAGACGGCAAGGTCGCCGAAACTTATGACGCACGTCATATTCTTATCGCGACCACCCAATCAGATCCGGAAAATCCAATGAGTCGTCCGATGCCGGTCAAACAGTTCGTTCGTCAAAAACTCGAAGCTGAGAAACAAAAGGCTGAACTCGATAAGGTTTTGGCAGAAAATCATGTTTCGGTTCCGGATGATTTTGATGTGCCGCAGGTTTCAGATGAAGACATCAAAAAATCGATGCAGGGACAAATGCCAAACGCTTTGACATCGACCGATGGCGATGAAGCAACTCCACCCGATGCGAAATCGGATGAGAAAAAACCCGAGGCAAAGCCGGAACCTAAGAAAAAATAACCTGTCTTTGATAGACAGTGAGATACAAGGGAAACTGGCACAGCTTTGCTGGTTTCCCTTCTTTATTTACAAATCACTTCAAAAAAACACATAGGAGACAGATCATGAAAATGTTTAAAGTTCTATTAGTTCTTGTTGTGGCATTTAGTGCCCAAGCTGCTTTTGCTCAGTCCGGAAAGCAATTGGTTAAAACCGCCGCTGCAGATATTGAAGCCGGTGTTTCGACAAAAGAGTCGATATCAAACCGACAAGCTGCGCTGAAATGGACAATAGAAACTGAAGAAATTTCATTGATCGCTTGTGGCGCAACTTTTGGCCCATTCGTCGCTAAAAAGAATAAAAATGGCGGTGCTTTAACTGAAGCGTACATGATCGGCATGGCCGATTATCGTATCAATAATCCCGATGCCGAAGAAAATGCAGTTCAGCAGGCCGGCGTTGAATTGGCTCTTAAAGTTTATGACCGACTTGTCAAAGAAAAACCAAAAACAAAATTCAAGGAAGTCGATGACCTAATAACAAAAAGAGACAATGGCCAGCTTAAATATTTTATTACTGCGGCAGATTGCGGAAAAAAATAATTATTTAGAGATATTAATTAAATGGAAAAAGTAAATATCGGAATAATCGGCGGCAGTGGTTTATACCAGATGCCTGAATTGGAAAATGTGCGTGAGATCGATATCGACACGCCGTTCGGCAAACCATCGGACGCATTTATCATAGGCGAGCTTGACGGCATAACGGTCGCGTTCTTACCGCGGCATGCGCGCGGGCACAAATTTTTGCCGACGGAGCTTCCCTTTCGGGCAAATATTTACGCGATGAAGCTGCTCGGCGTCGAATACATTCTTTCAGTTTCTGCGGTCGGTTCGCTTCAGGAGCAATATGCTCCGACCGATATGGTCATTCCCGACCAATTCTTTGACCGAACGCGTGCGCGTGTGAAAGAATCCACGTTTTTTGGCGAAGGCATCGTCGCTCATATGACGTTCGCGCATCCGGTTTGTAGCGAACTCGGTGATATTCTCGAAGCTTCGTGTAATTCTGTCGGCGTCAAAACGCACCGCGGCGGAACGTATGTTTGCATGGAAGGCCCGGCCTTTTCGACCAAAGCCGAATCCAATGTTTACCGCGGGTGGGACATGGACATCATCGGCATGACGAATCTGCAGGAAGCGAAGCTCGCACGTGAAGCCGAGATCGCCTACGCAACGCTCGCTCTCGTCACTGATTACGATTGCTGGTACGAAGGCCATGACGACGTGACCGCAGACATGGTCATCGAATATTTGAACAAGAACGTACGCAATGCCCAGCTTATTCTGAAAGACGCGGTTAACCGAGTGGCGGCAAAGACCACGCCGAATCAATTCGCAGGTTCGATGAAGAACGCCATCTTCACAGCATCTGCAAATTGGCCGGCCGAAACAGCCAAAAAGCTCGAAGCGATCATCGGTAAATATGCGTAGCACACGCTCTCGGAAAACTTTTGGCTGCTTTGTAACATCTGTAATTGTATGAGAAAGAACTTTCTTACATTTTTAATGCTCATCGTTGGTATCTCTATTTTTGCCGGCACGGCATTGGCTCAGAAAGACGCGGAAGTTACTTTAGATGGACCGGCTCTTTTAGAAAAAGACGCTCTGCACAATTTGGACGTCGCGCGTCAGGCGTTCGGGCCTGGGAAAAAGGCCTATAAGCAGGTTATCGGTCGCTTTGAGGAAACTTTCGCGGTGTATCCGGACTTCTCAAAGATGGATGAATTTCTGTATTTGGCCGGCATGAGCAGCTATTATCTATCCGAAAACAAGGGCAAACAGAAGGTCGATCTAAAAAGCGAACGCGACAAAGAAAAATACTCGCCCGAAAAGCTCCGCACAGACGCCGTGGCTTATTTCAAGCTAATGCTGGAAAAGAATCCGGCGTCACCGCACAAAGACGAGGCCGAAAGCATCCTCAAAAAGCTCGATCCGTCAGATAAATAGCCTCAGACTTCGCACTAAAACCATAGGCAGAAACGCGACCGGTAGGAAGCGTGCGTCTTTAGCATCTTCGCGTGCCTGTTACGCCAAGCGTTTTCCCGTTTTCACAATTTACATTTAAAGATGTAAACTGTTGTCCGTTCACCAAAAGACACAATTAGAAAAAGTGCTGATTTCTTCGGGCTTTCCCAATGAGATGATTTATGCCATATAAAGGAACTCGGATTCATGTCGTCGAGTTTGAGAACTGGATTGAAAGGACTGCCAGCCAAATTATCGGAGAAAATTATCCGCTCACTTGGAAGGAAGACCAGATTACTATCGAACTCGTAAAACGTATTCAAAGTGATCTCAAAGAGGTCGAACTAGTGGGGATGAGAGATCTGATCAGAATCGAGTGGGAAGCTTATAAACTCTCCGGGAAACCAGAGACAGCCCACGGAGACATTGGTGTACTTATTCAATATACCCTACCAACCGGGAACCTTTTGGAGGGTGCCGGCTTTCTCGAAGCAAAAGTTCGGAGCAAAGACTCTTCAAAATTTAAAGAAATCAAGCCGGCTCAACTTACAACAATTCTGAGCCAGTCACCTTACTCGAAACTTTTGTTATATGATTACGAGAAGTTTCCTACTCTCGACTCTCTAGGTTTTACAACTTATTCAAATGCTCACCCGTGGTATCTAAATGATGCTCCAGCGTTGGCAAGGACTTCTAACGTAGGAGTCGTTCCAATGAATGTTGCCAAACGCTACACCTCCAGAGATACAATTTTATATCGTTTTGCTTTCTCCTTGAGCCACCAACTAACTTCACGATATTTCCAAATGCAGGATCTGGATTTTTCAGATACGGCAATTAATGCCGTGAAAGGTTTCCCGGGTACGCAGGGCGGACCTCGAGTCGTTCTTGTGATCAAAATCTGTCCTCCAGGGAAGGAGTTCAGTAAAGAGTCGGGCCCTCATCATGAGACTTATCAGAGAATTGAAAATTAGGAATGCATTCGATGAACTATACAAAACACGTAAAAGATTCAGAAGATGATGGCTCTTCTAGTTCTTTAAATATCGCGATGCTTTTCCGTGCGGTCTATCAAACATTCTCAAGGCTTTGCCGCAGTTCTGACTTGCTCCAAATGCAAAAATGGGTCTCTGCGTGTAGAATAAATATTCGGATGTTTTCAAGATCTTATTTTATATCGGAGACTTTTAGTAAATGGCTTTAACAGTAGTTGGTTCGGTTGCTTTTGATGCGCTTGAAACGCCTTTTGGCGAACGCGATAAGGTGCTTGGCGGCGCGGCGACGCATTTTGCGTTGTCGGCGAGTTTTTTTACAGACGTGAATGCGGTCGGCGTTGTCGGCGGCGATTTTGGTGACGAAGAATGGGCGGTTTTCAAACGCCACAATATCAACACCGATGATATCGAGGTCGTCGCGGACGGCAAAACTTTCTTTTGGAAAGGCCGTTACGATTACGATATGAACACGGCTCACACGCTCGACACGCAGTTGAATGTGTTCGAAACATTCGATCCGAAATTGTCAGACGCCTCGAAAAGCTCCAAGTTCCTGTTCCTCGCGAACATCTTGCCGATGCTTCAAAAACAGGTTCGCGAACAATGCGAACAAGCCGAATTCGTCGCGATGGACACAATGAATTTTTGGATCACTTCGATGAAGGAACAGCTTATCGAAACGATCAAGGTCGTCGATTGCATCATCATCAACGACGCCGAAGCACGCCAGCTCACCGAAGAACCGAACATTCACAAAGCCGCGAAAAAGCTTATGGAATTCGGCCTCAAAGCCGTAGTCATCAAACGCGGCGAATACGGCGCGACGCTTTTTACCGGCGACGAGTATTTTACGGTTCCGGCTTATCCGCTCGAAAGCGTTTTCGATCCGACCGGCGCAGGCGATACTTTTGCCGGCGGTTTTATGGGCTATCTTTCGGGTCAAGGCGAGGTCACCGCTTCGACGCTCCGCCGTGCGATGGTTTACGGTTCCGTGATGGCTTCGTTCAACGTTGAAAAATTCGGCACCGAACGCGTCGATGCTCTCGAATACGACGAGATCAACAAACGCTTTGCCGATTTCAAACGATTCACGCACTTTGACGATATTCCGTTCGAAAAAGCTTCGGCAGCATAAATGGAAAAAGAAATGAACAGCAGCTTTACGACATTTACAAAAGTGTCGTCGCCGGCCACGCTTACTATTATCGAAGCAGCGGTCGTTTTTCTGCTCGCGGCGGCTATCGTCGCGGCGGCTGCTTCCGGTTATTGGCTCATCGCCTTTATCGTGTTCCTTGCGTTGATCGGAACACTTGTTTTGGCTTACTTCGCACTGACGGAAACTAGAAAAGCCGCAGCCGCAACCGACAATGCAAGCTTCGATTGGGGAGCCGCCGTTCCCGAGATCCAAAAACAGAATCTGAACGTCGAGGTTTTCGAACTCGCCAAGATCCTTGAGGTCGAAACCGAACAAATGAGCGATCTTCAATCTGCTTATCTGGTCGCCGAAGACCTTGCCCTGCGGCAGATACAACAGGAAGAAGGCATTCCGCTAATGCGTCATGTGACGCTTTGCAATTCGCCTTTCGATGCCGTGTATTTGAAGGACGGCATAGCCGTCTGCCTGGATGTTTCATTTTTGGTCGCACCGGAAATAAGACAAGAAAAGATCGACGCTATGATGCGCAAGATCGCCCATGTAAAGGAAGAATTCAAACGTCTCGGAACCGTCACCGGATTACGTCTAATGGTGGTGATGGTCACACAGCTTACGCCCGAAGACGAAGCTTACTTAAGAAAAACGTTGAATTCAGGCACGTTCTCCAAAACTCCGGTCGATATCGATCTTCGGCTTCTTGATTTCGAAATGCTGCAGCGGCTCTATGTAACGAGTTAAATGATTTTTTGAGGTTATCTTATGTTGGAAAATAAAATTGGCATGATATTCGGTGTCGCGAATAAACGCTCGATCGCTTGGGCATGCGCATCCGCTTTCGGCGAACATGGCGCGAAAATGGCGTTCACATATCAAGGCGACAGGCTTAAAGAAAATGTCGAAGAACTCGCAGCTACGCTGCCGGATTCGTTGGTCGTCCCCTGCGATGTGACGAACCAATCGGACGTCGATGCCGCGTTCAAAGCCGTCGAAAATAAATACGGCCGGCTCGATTTCTTGATCCATTCGATCGCCTTCGCACCAAAAGAAGCCTTAGAGGGCGAATTTTTAACGACCACACGCGAAGCTTTCAATACGGCATTGGAGATCAGCGCGTTCTCGCTTACACAAGTTGCTCTTGCCGCTTCGCCGCTGATGACCGACGGCGGCAGCATCGTGACAATGAGTTATTACGGTGCCGAAAAGGTCGTTCGGAACTACAACGTAATGGGCGTCGCGAAAGCCGCCCTCGAAGCATCGACTCGCTATCTGGCATCTGATCTTGGCAACAAGAATATTCGCGTAAACGCCATCAGCGCCGGCCCGATCAATACGCTTTCCGCACGCGGCGTAAAAGGAATGGGCACTTTGCTCGGCCACATCGGCGAACATTCGCCGCTCAAACGAAATGTGACCGCCGCCGAAGTCGGCAATACTGCGCTGTTTCTCGTCAGCGATCTCGCCTCCGGGATCACCGGCGAAACGATCCATGTCGATTGCGGCTATAACATAATGGGAATTTAGAATGGCGGAAACAAAAGCTAATACAAAGGTCGATAGCGCCGAAGGCGAACCGAAAACAGTTGCCGAAGCAAAGGTGCGTGAAAATGTTCCAGGCTATTGGAAACTGACGGACGATGAGGTTTTGCTTCGATCTCCGGCTCCCGAAGACGAATTCAAAACATCGGATTCATGGCGCGTATTTCGAATTATGGGTGAATTTGTCGGCGGATTTGACGATCTCGCGACAATAACGCGTGGCGTTTCTATATTCGGCTCCGCGCGAACAGCCCCGGACAGCCCGATGTACGATGCCGCGGTCGAAACCGCCAGCCTGCTGGCAAAAGCAGGTTTCGAGATAATTACCGGCGGCGGCCCGGGCATTATGGAAGCAGCGAATAAAGGAGCCTTTGAAGCCGGAAAAGTTTCCGTCGGCTGTAATATCGAACTTCCATTCGAACAATTCGCCAATCCGTATCTGACAAAATCGCTGACATTCAAATATTTTATGGTCCGCAAAACGATGTTCATAAAATACAGCAATGCATATGTGATATTTCCCGGCGGATTCGGAACAATGGACGAACTGTTCGAGGCATTAACTTTGATCCAGACCCGCAAGATCAGAAATTTTCCGGTCGTGCTTTTCGGTTCGCAGTATTGGCAAGGTTTGCTTCAATGGCTGACGTCAACGATGCTTAATGAAAAATATATCAATGCCGAAGACCTTGGGTTGATACATTTGACGGATTCGCCGGCTGAGGCCGTAAACTTTATAATCCGAACCGCAAATCCCGAAGCTAAAAATCCGGATGCGGAACAGCTTTAACCGGCGACGGAAACCATTAACCAGTTAAAATATTTTTCCGAAACTTCATTTACTTCGAGAGCGATTATTTCCGGCGTTTCGTATGGATGAACGTCGTTAATGAATTCTTCTAATACAGTGTATTTTTCTGTTGAGGTTTTTATTAAAAGCAAAAATTCGTCAGAGCTTTCTATTTTGTCTTTCCAGCGGTAAACCGAACGCATCTTCGGCATTATTTGCACACAAGCGGCCAACCGCTCTTCGATGATCGAATCGGCCAGCGTGTTTGCACTATCACCACTGTCGATCGCGGTCATAACAACCAACATTTTAGCGCCGCTCATTTACTTTCCATCAGCTCTTTATATTGTCCGCTTTCGACCCATTTTATTATCTCGGAAACGCGCCAGATCGGAAATGGATGCGAAAGACCCGCGTTAATAATATCAGCCCAAAATTTATCGAGCTTTTTATCATCGTAACTTTTTTGAAATTCGCGTCCTTGTTCTAAAAATTCGTCATAGTCTATCTTTGACGCAAATGTTCCGCCTGCGAGTTTCATCATGGTCCGTCCGATGACGTGCGGATCTTGAACCACAAGCAAAGCCGCTCTGTCGCAGGAAAGTTCTGCTCTTCGGGCCCAAGCGAGCAATGCAGAACTGATACCGGCAGAGATTATAAATTTTATTATTTCAGATCCTGGAATAAGCCGTGCGGCGGAAAGATTAGCAAGAGCTTCCATTAATCTTGCCGCTGTCAGATATAACACATGTTCGGAATGAATATGCCCAACCTCATGAGCGATCACGGCTAATGTTTCATCGTCATTCAGCCGTTCCAAAAGTGCCGAATGCAGAACGATCACCGGCTTTTCGACACCGCCCGTAAATGCATTCACGAGCGGATTTTGCTGAATGAACATATCCGGCATATCAACACCGAGTGTTGTGCAGGCGATCTGAAGTTTTGCATGCAGATCAGGACATTGTTTCGGCGTGACCTTTACGGCACTAGCCATGAACATTACACGGATGGCCGATTCGCCTGTAACGGAAAGCAGCTTTTTAAGTGCCGAATCAATTCCCGGTATCGCCTTGAGCGCCGCCAAAGCTTTGCTGTCGAGCGGATGAATATAATCGTGCTTGCTTAGATCGGCAAATTTCTTGTGTCCGGCATTCGAAAGCGGAAGTTTACAGCGGCCGCAATTTGCCGTGTCATTCTTATAACCGGATTTTACGGCATTCTTTTGGCCGCAATAACGGCACCGTACGGAGTGACTCTTTATTACTTCGGTCGATTCGCCATCGGCGTCGTTCTTTTTCTTTACCATTTCTTGATTTTAATTCAACGCGCCGAAAACTCAAACTATGATTCACGGCTTAGCCGCACAACAGTTTCAACATGGTGTGTTTGAGGGAACAGATCGAATAATTTTACCGAATCGATATGATATCCACCTGATAATAATAGGCTTAGGTCGCGTGCAAGCACAGATGGATCGCAAGCAACAAAAGATATGACCTCTGGAGAAAGTTCTATGATCCTGGCTATTGTGCCTTTTTCCGTTCCGGATCGCGGCGGATCAAGTACGATAAGGTCAAGTTCGTCACCTGTAGTCGATTCAAGAAAGCCATCGACCGATTCGGCTATGAAATTCGCGTTATCGATCTCGGCCGCTTCCGCATTAAGTTTAGCGAATTCCACAGCGTCAAGATTTCCCTCGACACCATAAACCCTTTCAAATTTTCTGGCTAAAGGAATAGTAAATAATCCGACGCCGCAATACAGATCGAACGCACATCGGCCTTCGATACCGCCAACAACAGCATTTACTAGTTCCGCGATCAAATAATGATTGGCTTGGAAAAAACTGCGGGCATTATATCTATATTTTTCTCCGCCTGAATAAAACTCTATTTCGTTTGTCGGTTCGATCAATTCATTCGAATAGACCGAAATTTCTCCACCTGCCGATGCGGCTTCGATAGCCACACGAGCCTCGGAAAATGTTTCCCAATCGATATTTTGGCGAAGGTCTTGTAAGGTTTTATTCAGATCCGGTGTGATGATCGGACAGCTTTCAATATCCACGACATCGTGGCTGCCGCGTTTGAAGTAGCCGAGCGTCTTCTCTCGCGGATCAGCGTGCCAGATCGCGCGAGAGCGATATCCGAATTGTTCGGGACTTGGGAATATCTCGATCTCTTTTTTGTAATCGATCTTTCCGATCCGCTGAAGTGAATCCTGAAGCATCGCGGCCTTTCCGGCAAGCTGTTCGGAATATTTCAAATGCTGAAAATCGCATCCGCCGCAAACACCGAAATAGCGGCATGGCGGATCTGTTCGCCCTAAAGAAGGTTCTATAACATCCAAGATATCGGCAAAAGCAGTTCCACCTTTTACCTGCGTAAGCCGAACTCGAAGTTTGTCGCCGGCGGCGGCAAGCGGAACGAAAACAGTAAGATCCTTGGCGAAACCAAGGCCAAGGCCGCGCGGCACGATCTTTTTAATTTCAACATCGATCGTTTGACCGCTCGTATATTTTATTTTCACTGCACGTTCTCGATCTCAAATGCGATGCCGCCGATCATACTTGCAAATATATTGTAAACAAGAGCAGTGATGACTCCCATTATAAAACCCATTACGCCGTATATTATTGGCAGTATTATCATGACTGCGATGCCGCCGACGATGCCGAATCCACCCATAGCAAATGCTTCGTTGCCTCGAGCGGCCCCCGCACCGATCACTGAAAAGATAATAATTATCAGTCCGTATGGGATCGCTATCAAAAGGCTGATAACAAACATCATAAGCGCGTACATCTTAGCTACCGAAAGAATATCGAATTTCTTGATCCTGATTTTATTCATTGCGTAGGCTCCAGTTTTAAATTTTAAAAGGCGCTTATTATTTAGCACATAAAATTGTTCTTTCAAAACTACTAGAACATATAAATAGGGCTATAGATAAAAAAGACCCAAACGCGGGATATCGGCTTCTTCGCGCAGTTTTTTTAATACGATCAATTGGATAGTGTTTTCGTATGCTGTTTTTTCCATGCCGGAACGATATTCTTTTAGTTCGCTAGCGGCTTTCTTTTTGATCAGCTTAAATGTTTCAGCATCCGTATTATGTATCAGACTGCGGTCGATGAGCCTTTCTATATCAGAAAGCGAGCCGTCTATTGCTTCGTGGTCGTCAGTAAGATCGTCCAATAGTTCCTGCAGTCTAGTAGCCGCACGCGAAAGATCTTCGCTCAATGCCTTATTTGACGAAGAACTAAGTTTTTCTATCGCTTCCGTAATATGTTTTTCGATCTGTCCGCGGCTGAATTCGGGAGCTGCGGTTTTATCTGTCTCATCTGCTCTTCCGACCTGTCTTTCTGACCATTCCGCGAACTGAGCCTCAACCTCTTCCCGGCAATACATCAATCCTTTTATCGTGCGAACACTCTTCGACCTATCAAAGACATCAAAGACGGATTCGATCGCACGCAGAACAACATGAAGAGGTATCTGCCTCTCCTGCCAGCTTTCGATCAATGCCCAATCCAGCGGGCTCAACATCAAGTGTTTGGCTCGGCGCCTAACAAAAGTGTCTTCGATTTCGGTAAAATAATTATAGTAATTCACAGCTCATCGGTTTCCACAGAAATTTATATTCAATGGTTTTATGGTAACCTATTCGCACTATGGCGGACGAACGACGCGATCATTTCGAAACATCTTCGGGTATTGTTTTACCTGCTGTTTATGACTTAAATAACACACAACCTATAGATTTCACAAAAGATCTAGGCTCGCCCGGCGAATTTCCCTACACGCGCGGCATCCGCAAAAATATGTACCGCGGGCGCTTTTGGACCATGCGGCAATATGCAGGATTTGCGACTGCACAGGAATCTAACGAACGCTATAAATATTTGCTGTCGCAGGGCACAACCGGTCTGAGCGTCGCGTTCGACCTGCCGACGCAGATCGGGCTTGATTCGGACGATCCGCTTTCAGCAGGCGAGGTCGGAAAGGTCGGCGTCGCCATCGACAGCCTCGAAGATATGCTGACACTTTTTGACGGAATTCCGCTCGACCGCATATCGACCTCGATGACGATAAATGCGACGGCCTCGACGCTTTTGTGTTTGTATCTGGCTGTCGCGCGTCGGCAAAACGTCGCGTTCGACAAGGTAAACGGCACGATCCAGAACGACATACTGAAAGAATATATCGCCCGCGGAACATATATCTTTCCGCCGAAACCAAGCCTTCGCCTGATAACGGATACGTTCGCCTATTGCGCCGCCGAAGTTCCGAATTGGAACACTATATCAATTTCCGGCTACCACATACGCGAAGCCGGCTCAACCGCCGCGCAGGAACTTGCGTTTACGCTCGCCGATGCGATCTGTTATGTCGATGCTGCCATCGCCGTCGGGCTAAAGGTAGATGATTTCGCTCCGCGGCTTTCGTTCTTTTTCAATTCGCACAACAACCTGCTCGAAGAGATCGCGAAATTCCGCGCGGCTCGGCGGCTTTGGGCGCGCATTATGAAAGAGCGTTTTGGCGCGAAGGACGAACGTTCGATGATGCTCCGCTTTCACACGCAGACGGCCGGTTCGACGCTCACCGCTCAGCAGCCCGAAGTGAACATCGTCCGCACGACGATACAAGCTCTCGCGGCCGTGCTCGGCGGAACGCAGAGCCTGCATACTAATTCGATGGACGAAGCTCTTTCGCTGCCGACCGAAACCGCAGCACGCATCGCCTTGCGAACCCAGCAGGTCATCGCGAACGAATCCGGCATCGCAGACACGGTTGATCCTTTTGCGGGCAGTTACGCCGTTGAAGAACTGACGACACAGCTCGAAAAGCTTGCGACAGAATACATCGAGAAGATCGACGAACTCGGCGGCATGCTCCGAGCGATCGAGATCGGCTACGTGCAGGGCGAGATCCAGGAGGCCGCGTATGAATATCAGCTCGCCGTCGAACACGAAGACGCGATCGTCGTGGGCGTCAATAAATATCAGACCGATGAAGCTGAAACGATCCCGACGCTGACCATCGACGCAAAGATCGAAACCGATCAGGTCGCACGGCTCCGGGCTCTTCGCGACAGACGCGATAACGAAAAAGCCGATGCCGCCGTCAAACGCCTGAAAGCCGCCGCATCGGGCGACGAAAACGTCGTCCCGCGAATTCTCGATTGCGTCGAAAATTACGTCACCGTCGGCGAGATCAGCAACGCACTCCGCACTATCTGGGGCGAATACCGCGAAACGCTTGTTGTGTGAAAATTAGCGATCAGATATTCAAAAGGCGGGAAAAGCCTTCTTGTTGAAAATGTTTATCTGTTGTAAGAGCCTCGATGATCCCGTATTCCTTCATTACGATAAAACTGACCGCATCGCAAAGTGAATAATTCTTATCCAGACGCTCCTCGAGAAGTGCCATTGCCAGTTCGTGCACATCATTATCGATCCAGATGATTCGAACCGACCGGGACGATTCGATCTCCCGAACGAATATTGCCCATTCAAAATTTTCAAAAATCTAGTGACAAAGATGTTGTAACATGTTAATCTTACATTAGTTGCGGTTTTCACCTGCCGCGGCGCCCTCAGAATTCCGCCATAATTACCTCTGACTTAGAACAACTTATCGAAAATGGACAAACTGAACGAATATCTACAGGCTCTTGTTGACACAAGAAGCGAGGAATTACACCTGATCCCGAATAAGAATCCCTATTTGGTCTCGTCAAATGGCTCGGCTGATATCGAATCAGCGCCGATAATGGGAACACAGATAGGAAATCTAGTATTTCCCGTTATTCCGAACGAACTCAAAAGGATATTACCCAATGAACCGGCTATCGAATTTGAATTGCCGAATGTCTTTGGCACATTTTTCTTTACGGTCACCAAATCGCCGGCGGGTTTTAATGTAAAGATCGTTCCGATCGAAGGAAAAACAACCGTTGACGGCAATGCTTTTTCGGAAATGCCTCAGGCAAACTCTGTCGAGAATGATGGATATCATGCTTCACCGTTAAATAAATTTGAAGAAGTTTCGGATATGTTCATTCCGGATCCGGATGATGATCTAAATAATTACACGATCACGAATTCAGGATCATCTGCCCAAGAATATGTAATACCTGAAGAATATGATCCCGATGTTTACGCAAAGGCCGCTACTGTTATCGAAGAACTTAATATGGATACGCTGTTTGTCGAAATGGAAGCCGCCGGTGCATCCGATCTGCATTTATCGGTCGGCATGCCGCCGATGATAAGAAAAGACGGCAAGATACAACGGCTGCCTTTCGATTCTGATTCGATATCGGCGGACGCGATGAAAGATCTCCTAACTCCGATAATGCCTCAGCGAAACCGCGAGGAATTCGACGAGCGTCATGACACGGATTTTTCTTATGAGATTCCCGGTTTAGCTCGTTTTCGATGCAATGTATTTATGGATCGCAAAGGAATGGGAGCGGTCTTCCGTGTCATTCCGGCCAAAATGACATCTGCTTCACAGCTCGGATTATCCAAGGCAATTCTCGATCTTTGTGACCTTTCAAAAGGTTTGGTTGTTGTAACCGGCCCAACCGGCAGCGGTAAATCTACAACGCTGTGCGCAATGGTCAATCACATTAACAACCAACGCGAAGATCACATCATAACCATCGAAGACCCGATCGAATTTGTACACGAGAATATAAAATGCCTCGTCAATCAACGTGAGGTTCACAATCATACGGATTCTTTCAAAAATGCGCTTCGTGCTGCACTTCGCGAAGATCCGGATATTTTGCTTGTTGGCGAAATGCGAGATCTTGAAACAATATCGATCGCCATCGAAACTGCCGAAACCGGCCATCTTGTTTTTGGGACGCTGCATACGACAACAGCGGCATCGACTGTTGACCGCATTATCGATCAATTTCCGGCCGACCGACAGCAGCAGATAAGAGTTATGCTTTCGGAATCGCTTCGCGGTGTTGTGGCTCAGACTTTGCTGCCCAAAATAGGCGGCGGACGCATTGCCGCACTCGAGGTTCTAATAGTAACGCCGGCTATAAGCAATCTGATTCGCGAAGGAAAAACATTTCAGATACCATCCGCAATGCAGACAGGTAAAACCCATGGAATGGTAATGTTGAACGATGCTTTGTTCGAACTGGTCAAAAACGGGATAGTCGAACCAAAAGATGCTTATATAAAAGCAGTCGATAAAGCGAATTTCGAAACACAGCTTACCCGCGGCGGTTTCAAGATATAAAAAAGGAGCTCTTTCTAAACAAAGAGCTCTTTTTTACCTAGTTTTGATAAGGTTTTATTTGATCCGCTACTTTTGCTTTATCGCCGACGACGATAATGGTCATCTTATCTTTTTTAAGATATTTAGCGGCCATTTCCTGAACATCTTTCGCCGTAACATCGGTAATTTTCTTAACGTAAGTATCGATATATCCGCTGCCCAGTTCGTTGTAATTAACGTTCTCCAACTGGCCGGCAACACCGGAACGCGTTGAGTTCTGAAGAACATATATACCGATCAAATAGTTTTTAATTCCCTGCAGTTCTGCTTCCGTGGGTGCTTCGCCGGCAAGCCTGTCGATCTCGAACAGGATCTCCTTGATCGACGCACCGGTAGATTCGGTTGTAACATCGGCGTTCTCATACCAATATCCGGTTTTGAACCGCGTCCAAACGGCGCTGTGAGGCGAATAAGTATAGCCTTTGTTCTCGCGTATATTCGATGTTATGCGCGAACCGAAAGAACCGCCTAATATCGAATCCATTACAACGAACTTAATATAATCCGGATCTGATGGCGATGGCGACGGCATTCCAATATACAGTGTCGATTGCGGTGCACCCGGACGGTCTATCAGCGTAAATGATCGTTTTGCATCGATCTTCGGAATATTTCGGATCGGTTCCGGTCCTTTTTTCCAGCTCGAAAACCCGGCTTCGATAGCTTTCTTGACCGCTGCTTCGTCAAATTGGCCTACAACATATAAATGTGTTCGAGCCGCTCCGTATTGATCATTGTAATACTCTTTTACGCCGTCTAGCGTATAGCCTTTGATATCATCTTCGGTGGCAAAGATCGACGAATATGGATGCCCTTTAAATATCTGTTCGCGAAACGCTTTCCAGGCAATGTTGCCGGCCTGAGCCATTGCAACACTGCGTTCACGAAGTTTATTGTCGCGAACATTTTCGAGATCTTCGGCTGAGAACCGCGGGTTGCGAACAACATCGGCCAGCAGTTCGGCATATTTCGCATCGAATTCAGAGAGAACTTCTCCGCCTACGACCGTTTTATCGTTGCTTACACTGGAATAGATCGCGCCTCCCATATCCGCCATTTCCTGTGCGATCTGGTTCGCCGAACGTGTTGCCGTGCCTTCTTTAAGCATTGTTGAAACAACATCGCTGATCCAGCCGCCGTTTGATTTTTCATTGATATTTCCGGTGCGTACAACAGCCTGCATCAAAACTTTCGGTACTGCCCCGTATTGCACAAGCGTGACCTTCATTCCGTTTTTCAGGGTATATGTAGTTTGTTTCGGAAATACAAACGCCTTTGGCTGGCCGCCGGTCGGCGGTGCTTGTTTCTGTGCAAAAACACCGGACGTGAAAAATGCGGCTGCGATAAACGAGACGATGATCCCGGCGGCTCGTGCTTTTATTCTTCTTTTGTTCTTTAGTTTATTTATCATTTTCGCCTCCTGCAACGGTTCCTTCGGCGGGCTTTTCCACATTTAGAACAACAACAGTGCGATTGGTCTTTCGCAAATAATCGCGAGCGGTCTTTTGAACAAGCTCGGGCGTGACTTTACGGAAATTTGCTTCAATTTCGTTGATCTTCTGCGGCCGATCGTCAAACAACGCAAAACATGCCAACAGATCTGCACGGCCGACACCGCCGAACTGCGTCATTGTGTCATAAAGTCCCGAGCGAAGTTTTACGATCGCACGATCGATCGTTTTTTGATCGACCGGTTTGTCTTGAACCTTGGCAATTACAGTATCAACAGTTGCCATGATCTCTTTTGCCGAATATTTATCATCATGAATAAGATCACCGGTAAATAACATAGGGCCGTTGTAATTGAACATACTGCCCAAATAAGCATTTATGCCGCCGGAGATCCCGCTGGTGTAATTCTTATTTTTTACTAATTCCTGATACAACAAACTGTCTTCGCCCTGAACCAGGATCTGGTCAAGCACGCCCATTGCATAATATTCAGGCGTTCCGCGTTCCGGCATTTGATATCCAAAACCAACGGCAGGTTTTTTGGCAAGTTTATCAGTTCTGGTAACTATCTTTTCTTCGGTCTGTTTTGGTTCGGAAAGATCTGGCATCGGTTCGGCTTTTTCAGATGGGATATTCTCAAAATATTTTGCGACCCAAGCCTTTGCCTCCGGTTCATCAAAATCGCCGGTGACGACCAGAACAGCATTTTGCGGTGTGTAATATTTTTCAAAGAAACTTTTTGAATCCGTAAGCGTTGCGGCTTCGATGTCAGCTAATTCGCCGTAAAAATTATGCGAATTGTACCAGTTCGTAAATGCTGCCATTGGAAGGTCGATCCACGGGAATGTACCATACGGCTGGTTCAGAACATTTACCTTTACCTCGTTCCCGACGACGCCCTGCTGATTTTTCAGACTTGCTTCGTTAATGTCCAACCCACGCATACGGTCCGCTTCGGCCCAAAGTATCGTTTCCAACTTATGCGACGGGACAACCGAATAATAGTTGGTAAAATCAAAACGCGTCGAACCATTGAGAACGCCGCCATTGCTTTGTACAAGCTTGATAAATTCCATCTTGCCAAGGTTTTTCGAACCCTGAAACATCAGATGTTCGAATAAATGGGCAAAGCCTGTGCGGTCGCGCGGTTCAATGCGAAAACCGATGTTGTAATAAACGGCAATTGTTGTAAGCGGCGCGCTCTTTTCCGGAGAAAGCACAACTTTTAAGCCGTTCTTCAACTTGTAGTAAGTAACCGGAACATTCAATCCGGACGCCTGAACCTTTTTCTGTCCGGCCGCAGCGGTGACAAATGTCGCTGTCATAGCCAAAAGCAGAAGAAACGTCAGCCGTTTCACAGCATATCTGTTCATAAATTCCCTCGCTTTAGATCTAGTGTTTATTTAATTCTAAAAAGGTTATTCGATTTTGGCGGGAAAATGTTTCAAATTTCTCGGTGATTATTTGGAAATGGAGACGTTATTGACTTTGAGAGTTGTTCCCGTAGCTCGCTGAAATTCGGCGATCGCTCGGTTCAGATCGGTTTGCGCTTGAAGTTCCCGGCTTCGAGCTGTCAGCAGTTCGGTTTGCCGCTGAAGGACAAGATAAAACGTTGTGGTGCCTGCTTTGAATTGGCGTTCTTCGCTTTCAGCAAGCTGTTCCGCAGCCGTCCTCGCGGCCAAAGCGGAGGCTAATCTTGATTCCGCCGAACGGATCGCCTGCAAAGCATTTCTGACTTCCGCCTCGATCATATTTTCGGCTTGATCGCTTAAATTCTTGATCCTTTCGCCTTCGACAAGCGTACGTCCAAGATCCGCCTTTGCAACAGTATTTCCCCAAGGCAGCGATATTGTCACACCGGCTCGGTAGGTTGGGTAATCCTGTCCAATTAAATTTCCGAGCGAATTAAAATAACCACCGACAAGATTTGGCGGCACGGAACTAGTCGTCGTTCCGACCGGAAGATCCGGAAAGCCGGCCAGCGCGGAAAGTTCATTGACACGAGTCGTCAATGCCGATGGTGTTGTCGCTCGCGGCGGAGTTGCCGCACCGGCAAGACCCGACATTGTATATGCGCCGTAAAGATCGATCTGCGGTTTTGTTTGATTACGAAAATATTTCCGATTGATCTCATTGATCTCGCGCGTGGTTTGAAATTGTTCGATCTCCGGCCTGTTTTCGATGGCTTGTGAAATTGCGGCTTCCAGACCTATGCGTGGAGGTTCGAGCGTTATCGGCGACACAGGCGTCAAAGGCCTCGACCAAATATCATTGCCGCGGTCTTCTGTTAAAAGTGCTTTAAGTGCATTTTCAGAACGCGTAACAGCTTCCTGGGCGGTATAGACATTTTGCTCCAAGGTCGTTATCTGAGCCGTCGCCGCGACTATATCTATTGGCGCAAGTACACCTTTTGCGACAAGTCTTTGATTGCTCTCGAGTTGTGTTCGGGCTTGTCTTACAGCTTCGATCTGTACCTGTAAATTACGAAGGCTGTATGCCAGATCCCAATAATTTTGTTCAACAAGCGTAACAACCTCTATTGCTTTTTGTCGAAATTGAGAATCGGATAAGCTAAGATTCTTTTTCGCGATCTCGATGTTCCGGCGGTTTGCGTCGATCCCAAAATTACGCAAAAGCGGCTGAGTATAACGAAACGTCAGATCGGCTGGATACTGCGGATTAAGCGTCGCGTTCAGATTCGATGTATCTGTTCGCGATGACGTAAAACCAGCCGAATAGCTGCCGCCTTTATACGGCGAAAATCCGGTAACGCCTGTATTTCCAAAAAATTGTTTGACGGTGACAGCTCCATTGGTCGCACCACCGATGGTCGAAGCGGTTGGTGTTGTTCGGCTTTCATAATAACTTTCGGCGCCGATGAGCGGATCGTAAATGCCTTTGGCTCCGCGCAGACCGAATTCAGCTATTTTCACATCGTTTCTCGAAGCATCGATATCGTTATTGTTCTTCAATGCCATCTCGATCGCCTGTTCCAAAGTAAGCGAAAGCTGATTCGTAATATCCACGCCGACACGTTCCGAGCTTGGCAGCGGACGTGCAGGAGCTTTGAAATCCGGCGCTATCGGCGGCGGATCGCTGGGCAAACCATCCTGCGTTTCTGTTGATAAAGGTGTTGGTGTTGGAACTTGAGCGACAATACGAACAGAGGCCGCGAAAAAGATCAGCAGCAATAAAGTTATTGAAATATAATTGCGTTGATCAATCATCGCTTTCATCATTCGTCTCGGTATTGTCATCTCGTTTAGAAGAGGTTGACGAAAAAAGCCCTTTTATGAACTTTCCGAGCGCTCCAAATGTATTTTTGAAAAAATCAGAATCGGTCGCATCATCAAAGATCGAATAAAATACCGGCACGGCAAGCAGCGTCAGCAAAAGACACATTGACTGTCCGCCGATAACAAGAACGCCGATCGAACGGTTTGTCGCGGCTCCGGCTCCCGAACCTAATGTAAGCGGAATCATACCGGCGACCAATGCCGTTGTCGTCATCAAAATCGGCCGCAATCTGTCTCTGTTCGCCTGAATGATAGCATCATATCGGCTCATTCCGCGGCTGCGCAAAGTATTTGTATGATCTATCTGCAAGATCGCGTTCTTCTTTACGATACCGAATAAAAGCAAAATGCCCAGAGCCGAAAATATATTCAGCGTCTGTCCGGCTATCGCGGTTGACAGCAAAGCGAACGGCACCGACAAAGGCAAAGATATCAGGATCGTCACAGGATGAATGAAAGATTCGAATTGAGCAGCAAGTATCAGATACATGAATACGAACGAAAGCAAAAATGCATACATGAACGAATCGTATGCCCGTTCCAATTCCTTTGACTGGCCTGTGACACCGGTTATATATTGAGCCGGCATTTTCAATTCAGATGCATAAGCCTTCAATTTCGCTAAAGCATCGGCTTCGGATGTGTTCGGCGGAAGACTCGCGGAAACCGTGACCTGTCTCAAACGGTTCAGGCGGCCGATCGAAGATGGGCTCAGCCCTTCTTCAAGTTTCACTACCCTGTCCAATCCAACCGTTCCGCCGTTCGACGAAGCAACGGTAAAAGCCGAAAGATAACTGCGGTCGCGTCGATATCGTTCGTCAGCTTGAACAACAACATCATATTGTTCGGAACCTTCGCTGTATGTTGAAACGATCTGTCCGGCCGATAGAATATTCAATGCCTGAGCGACATCGCCGGCCCTAACGCCAAGGTCGGCGGCTTTTGCACGATCTATCAAAACGCGTATCTCAGGTGTTCCGACCTCGATCGAAGAATCCGGATCATTAAAAAGATCGTCCTGTTTCAATTTTTCAACCAAAGCAGTCGCATACGAATTAAGTTCGCCCATATCGGGACCGGCTATATATAACCCGACACCGGAACCGCCGCGTCCAAGCCCAATGCTTCCGGCTATCGAAGACGAAGCCGAAACGCTGACCTGATAATCCTTGTTGGAATATTTCTTGGTCAACTGGCGCGTTTTTGCTATAAGCTGGCTTTGTGAGAATTCACGTTCAGAAACTGGAACCAGCGAAACATTTATAAAACCGTTGTTCGGTCCCGAACCTCGGCCGAATCCGGCTAAGACAAACGTATTCGCAATGCCGGGAAGATCGGCTCTCATATCACGGGCGATTCGATCTAATATGGATTGCGTCGCAGAAAGCGATGTTCCTTCCGGGCCTTTTAGATTTACCTGAAATGCGGATTCGTCCTCGTCAGGCAAAAAGGCCATTCCAACAAATTTATAGAGCGGATAGATCGACGCTACTGTCACAATGCAGATCAGCACAACAACCCAGCGAAACCGCATCGAAAGTTTCAGCAGAAATGTATATGAAGCATCAACGAAACCATAGATACGGCCGCTTTTTGAATCACTAGCTTCGGATTCATTGTCTTCTTCTGACCCTTGAGATCCATTGGTTGAATTCTTCCGCTTGCGCTTGATCAAACGAGCGGCCAGCATAGGCGTTAATGTGAACGAAACTATCAAAGAGATCGCTATGGCTGCAGCTGCCGTCAATCCGAACGACGACATAAAACGCCCGACGATTCCGGTCATAAATCCAACCGGAACAAAAACAGCGAGCAGCGACAGAGTTGTCGCCAAAACGGCCAATCCGATCTCACGCGTACCTTCTATCGCCGCTTGAAAAGGTGCGAGGCCTTTTTCTTCAACAAAACGGTAGATATTTTCAAGCACAACGATCGCGTCGTCAATAACAATACCGACCATTAGAGTCAGTGCCAGCATCGTCATTTGATTAAGCGAATAACCGAGCACGGCGATCGCCGCAAATGCACCAATGATCGAAACCGGTATCGCCAAAGCAGCGATAAATGTAGATCTGAAATTCCAAAGGAACAAAAAGACCACGGCCGCAGCGAACAGGCCTCCAAGAACCAGATGCTCTTCGATAGCTGTCAGCGAATTTTGAATGAATTCGGATTGGTCGCGTACGATCGCCACCTTCATATCCGGCGGCAGGTTTGGGATGATCGTATCCATCCGATCCTTGACACCTTTGATCACCTCGATCGTATTTGAACCGGCTTGTTTTCTGATGCCGACCGAGACGGACTGAACTCCGTCCAGCGAAGCAGCCGATGTCGGATCAGCTCCACCTTCCTCTACATGTCCAATATCTTTGATCTGTACAGGAAAACCGCTTCTGGTTGCTACAACGATGTCATTGAACTCCGGAATATCCTTGAGTTTGCTCATCGTGCGCAGTCCAAGCGTTCTCGAACCTTCGATAAGGCTGCCGCCGGGAGCTTCCTGATTTTGGTTTCTGACAGCATTGGTCACATCGGTGACCGACAGATCATATGCACGAAGCCGCTCTGGATTTATAAAAACTTTAACCTGCCGCTGGCGCGATCCGTACATAAATACTTCGCCGACGCCGTCGGCAGATTCGATGCGTTTTTGGATCAAATTCTCAACCAGCGTAGAAAGTTCTATGACATTTCGCGGAGCACTGACAACGTATTGCAGAACCGGCTGTGAATCCGGATCAGATTTTCGCGCTACAGGCGGATCAGCCGTTTCCGGCAGACGGTTAACAACCGTACTAAGTTTCTGCTGTATTTCCTGATATGCCTGATCAGGATCTTTTTCGAGCTTAAAGGTCAGAGTGACGTTCGATCGTCCACGCGTTGATGAAGAACGCATTTCTTCAACACCGGGAACCGTATTCAAAGCGCCTTCGATTATATCCGTGATCTCTGATTCGATCTCTTCGGGTGCAGCTCCCGGATTGCTTGTGGAAACCGAAACAGTTGGCAGATCGATCTTTGGGAACCGGTCAACACCAAGCGTAAAAAAGCTGAATCCGCCGATGACGGTAAAAAGCATTACGATAACACTCGCAAAAACCGGACGATGAACACAGATCTCAGCCAACCACTGCATAACTTCTAATAAACTACTTTTGCACCTTCATAAAGCTTGTCCAGATTACTCGTCGCAACAACACTGTCGGCTTCTAATCCCGAAAGTATCTGAACAGTATCACCTTCTTCCGTACCGGGCTGGACGACGTGAAGTTTAGCCACGCCTTCCTCGATCACAAAAGCACGGTAAGCCTGCGTACTTTCATCACGGATCATTGCTGTTTTCGGAATGAAAACCCCGGTTGACCCGCCTTCTTTATTTATCTTTGCCGATCCGAACATTCCCGCTCGCAGTTTATTATCGGAATTTTCGATCGAAGCTTCGACGATCGCCGAACGCGAAGCCTGATCGATCGATGGATTGACCGCGACCACGACACCGGAAAAACTCCGATCAGGATAAGCATCAACTTGAATGGAAACCGATCTGCCGAGCACTACGCCGGGAACATCGGCCTCAGATATTTTTATCTGGATCTTGATCGGATCGGAACGAAGCAGAGTTATGATCGTCGAAGCAGACGTGACGTATTCTCCGACCGCAGTATTTCGTTCACCGACAAAACCGGAAAAAGGAGCTTTTATCACGGTGTCTGCCACAGCCTGCTTCGCTGTCTCTACTTGGACCTTTGATGCCTCTACAGCCGCTTCGGCAGATCTGATCGCCTGATTGCTTTGTCTGGCCGTATTGACTGCCGAATTCAAAAGCTCCTGCGCATTATTTACTTTTGCCTGCGCGGTATCTCTGGTAGTTCGATATTGTTCATAAGTGATCATCGGAACATCGCCCGATTCCGCCAGATCTCGATATCTCTTTTCATTTGCCGAAGCCTGCTTCAGTTCCGCTAAAGCCACCTGATAATTGGCATTCGCGGCGCGGACCTCAGGGATCGACGATGAATTGAACTTACCATTTGCCGCAAGCCCGAGTCGTGCTTCAGCTTGTCTGACGGCGGCAATGCTTTGTTTGACGCTCGCATTCGCCTCGGCCAAACGCAGTTGTGGATCGCGGTCATCGAGTTTGGCGATAACTTGTCCGCTTTTGACAAAATCCCCGACATTTACCGCAACGTCCGCAACCTTACCCGCAACTTTCGGAGCGACGTTCGATATTTCGTCGGCAACAAGCGAACCGGTTGCTTGGATATATGCCGGTATGGCACGAGCCTCTGATCTGCCGACCGTTATGTTAATGATCTCGGCTTCGATATTAGCGGCGTTGTTTGCCGGTTCGCTCGGTTTGTTTCCGCAGGCAAAAGAAGCGGCAGTGAGAACAGCGGCAAATATTAACTTATACGGCAACCGCCGATTGTAATTATGGCTAGGCATAAATTTATTAAAGTGAAGTTTATAACAATTTCGTCTTACCTTCTTTAATTTATGTGTAAAGATTTGTAAACGATATCAGCTATAATATAGGTACGAGTTTGCAGAAAATAAGTTATACGTTTATAAACTTTATAAAGATACAAATCGAGGAAAAAAATATGATCGAAGAAATATCAGCGACCGACGCCAAACAAGCATTGGACAATGACAGCAGTATTCAGCTTATCGATGTTCGCCAGCCCGATGAATTTGCGTTCGCCAAGATCGAAGGCTCAAAACTTATCCCGCTTGGCGACATCATTAGACGAATGGATGAACTAGATCCGTCGCGCGAGGCAATAATTCATTGCAAAATGGGTGGTCGAAGTGCAAAAGCTATTGAAATGCTGCAGCAGGCCGGTTATACGGGAAGTTTAAAGAATATGAAAGGCGGAATTACCGCTTGGTCAAATGAAATAGATGAGACAATTCCTAAATATTAAGATATTTCATCTAGAACATCGGCAATTTCCGAACTCACTGAAATAATGGACATCCCATGTTTTACATCGGTTCTGCAAGCCATAACGTCTTTTTCTTTATCGTCGTTTCTGATCGTAACGCGGCAGTTAAGACATTCGCCGTTCCAGCAAAAATCACCATAAGAAACCGATTCCATTTCAACGAATTGAAGTGACCGCAATATCGAATTATTTTCCGGAACATTTATCGTGCGGCCGAGTATCTCTATTTCGATCAGTTTCTCGTAAGGTTCAAATATTTCTTCATTTAACATGATTTTCGATCTGTCCATAGCCAATATAGATTAAATATTGCCATGAACCTAACTAGAAAAAGTCCAATTGTTCTCTATTCTATTTGGAATTGCGCTTTATTAGGTTTAAGCTATAATAGCAACTTTTGAATGGGTTAACCCTTGGAAGTTTTAAACGATCTCGTTTACCGTATCTATGATCGGTTCACAGCTTAATCAATACAAAATACTCGAGAAGATCGGTTCCGGCGGACAAGGAACGGTCTATAAAGCACTAGATACTAAATTAAATCGCACCGTTGTGATCAAAGTGCTTCCGCCCGAGGTAACTTCAAAAACGGCGAATTTCAAACGTTTTGAGCGCGAAGCCCAATTGTGTTCACAGCTTGATCATCCGAATATCTGCACGATATATGATTTCCATGAAGCCAACGGGCTTTTTTATATCGCCATGCAGAACATTGAAGGTAAGAATGTCCGCCAACTCGTTTCCGGTCGGCCATTGGATCTTCGAAGCGCGGTCTCGATCGCGGTTCAGGTAACTGACGCTCTTGCTTACGCTCATTCAAAAAACATTATCCACCGCGATATCAAGGCTGGAAATGTGATGGTCACAAAAACCGGCCAAGCCAAAATATTAGATTTCGGACTTGCTAAATTGCTTGAAGACGAACAAGAAACCGAAGCAAAAGGCCAGCAAAAAGCGGATATTACTGAGCTCGGAATTCCTTATGGAACCGCGACTTACGCCGCTCCGGAACAGGCACGAGGTGAACGAGCCGACGAACGCTCGGATATTTTTTCTACCGGCGTACTTCTTTATGAAATGCTTACGGGAATATGGGCGTTTCAGGGAAAGACCGTGATTGATGTTCGCCATCAGGTGCTTTACGGCACACCAAAACCTATCGCGGAAATGCGAAAAGATATCGTCCCGCCGCGGCTTCAACAAATAATAAACAAGGCTCTGCAAAAAGAACCGAAGGATCGTTATCAAAAAATTTCGCAAATGCGTGACGACCTTCGCTCCGTTCTCGAAGAGATCGCCGGAGCTCAGCTTTTGCCGACCGATACCTACATACCAAGTCATGTCGATAACGGCGTTATAAAACGCGCTTTGAATTGGTTCACCGGAAAATCGATCCCGGAGGTCACCAGCAGTCGAACCACTACCGGCTCAAATGCTCCGTCTTTTATTACCGATATAAATATGACGGGCACCGGAACCGAAAAGAAAAGCATCGCCATACTTCCCTTTAAAAATCTCAGCGGTGACGAAGCTTCTAATTTTTACGAATTCGCTCTTGCCGACGCGGTTATAACCGAACTCGCTCAGATCAAATCTCTTGTCGTTCGTCCGAGTTCAGTCATAGCAAAATATCAGCATCGCGATACTGAACCAAAATCAGCCGGAGAGGAGTTAAAGGTCAATGCCGTTTTAAGTGCAGGCTTCCTTCGCGGCGGCGAAAAAATGCGTGTCACAGCCCAGCTCCTTGATGTGGCATCAGGAGATATTCTTTGGAGCGACCGTATTGATGCCGCCAGCGAAGACATTATTACACTCCAGGATGAGATCGCCCAAAAGATCTTGGAGGGCTTGAGGCTCGAACTAACCGATGGTGAACAGGAAAAACTCGGCCGTCGGCTGACTGAAAATCACGAGGCATGGGAAGAATACCTTCGCGGCCGCGATAATTTCGGGAGATTCATTTTTCGTACGCTTTCTGTCGAAGACTGTAATGCCGCGATCCAGAATTTTAAGAATGCGATCGATCTGGATTCTCATTTTGCACTTGCATACAGCGGACTTGGAGCTTGTTACGCCAACCGTTTTTTCAAAGGCCTCGGCGAAGCGGAAGATTACACACATGCTGAAACGAATTTCAGCAAAGCTTTCTTTTACGACCCGAACGTGGTCGAAGCCCGCGTGCTTATGGCCATGATCTATATGGCTCGCGGCGAAAAGAAAAAAGCACGGGCCGAGATCGAATTACTCGAAAAACAATATCCGAACGAAGCTCCGCTGTATTTCATGAAAGGCGTTATTCATCGCCTCGACGGCGAGTACGAAAAATCGCTTGCCAGCTTTGAGAAACTTTCCCGGCTTGATCCGGCCGCACGAGCGGTTTCGGCATACAACCGTGCGAGAATATTTATCTACAAACAGGATTACGAAACGGCATTAAAAGAGATCGAGCGCGGCGAACGTGCCGAACCCAATCATCCAATGCTGAAGATATTCCGTTCCGGCGTTTATTATTACCGCGGCGATAAGCAAATGGCTATCGATCTCATCAGCTCTGTTCTTGAAGAATCGCCGCAGATGGACGGAATTCGCCCTTTGTTTGCTTTGTTCTTGGCAGGAGCCGGACGCAGCGATGATGCTCGGGCACAACTTACCGAAGACGCTCTCGCCGTTTCGCGTTCAGACCACGATATGGCTTATTGGGTCGGCGTAGCTTATGCGTTGTTAGGTGAAAAAGACCTGGCTTTCAAATGGCTGAACCGTGCGGTAAAGCTCGGAAATCAAAACAAACCTCATTTCGAACATGATGACAATCTGGCCGAGCTTCGCAAAGATCCGCGTTTTGACGAGCTGCTTGCCAAAATGGATCTTGAAGATTAAACCGCGACCTCTGCCTTTTCGCTTTTAAGTATTTCTTTTACTTTCCGTTTTAATTCTTTTTCGAAATGTCTGGCTTCGTTCACATTTTCGAATGAAAGATCTTGCAAAATACCTTCGATCCTTTTTCTGTAATCCGAAACAAGCGAATCCGAAACACCCAGCATTTCCGCGACCTCAAATTGAGTTCCGCTGTCTGAGACCAGATAACAATGCCAAAGGACACGGATCATTCGGTCATACTGTTTTGTTTTGTCGCGAACGGAAGAGCTCAAATTCGAAAGGAACGAATCGACAAAACCGGCTGCTTCGATCTCGCCTTCGCCGCGAAGATAATTCTCTTCCGGTGTTTCGCGTATATCGGCGATCTCAAAATGCATTTTATCTTCATCGTCGCTGTCGCCGGAACCGCCGACCGGCACAAGATGTATGTCCATTATCGGCAGCCGCGACATCACAAATGACCTCAGCGAACGAACATCAACCGGTGAATCGATCGCCTTAAAGACCTTAATTATTAGCTTTTCCAGTTCTAAATTACTGATAACAATTTGCGAATCTCCGGTGCAGCCGACCATTCGCGTATCGCGGCTGTGAAATGAAACTACCTTTACGCGTTCGTCCATTTCCTGAACATCGCGACGCATCTTTGTATCTTTCCAATCCATCAGGCCGTAAAGCCTATCTGCCAAGCGCCGATGGATCTCGGCGTTTCCAATGTTGTCAAATCTTTTGAATGTATCGCTCGATTGTATGATCGTGGAAATTCTGCGAGCCAATCTGTAAGATTCAGGGTATCGCTTGCGCAATTCCGCTGTCAGCATGTTGGTCAGCTCGATCTGGCTGATCTCGGCTTCGATCTCGGCATCCGACATTTCCGTGTCGATATAATGCTGAAAACGTTCCTTGCCCAGCAAAGCTACAAACAATTCTTGTGTGAGATCGGTATAGGCATTGTATTTGCCCTCTTCGACCAAAAAACCGGCGCGTTTGGATGCGCGTACGAGCGGATGTGAGGAAACTATCCTGTGCAGTTCGATCCAGATCTGGTTGACATCGGAATTAACAAGGCTGTCATTCCATTTGCCGACCTTTACTTGTTTATTGCGGATCGAACGCGGCAGATGATCCGATTTATTACGTGGATTCATAATGACCTAATAAAACATTGGCATTGGCTCCGAACACTCGTCTTTCAGATAGTTCACACAGGCACAAATTTGAGATCTGAAGGATTTCAAAAACAGCGCTTTACATTCTTCCGTTTACAGGAAGTCGGCAGCAGATTTTTCGATAGAAGAAAGGCGAACTTATCTTTGAGCACGGGCGAATGGTCCGACCGTTTTGATAACCGATCTTTGCGATCCGTTATCTACGTTTTGATAATAGCAATTCTTAAAGAATGAATCAACAAGTTTTTTCACTGTTTGTATCAGTTTATTTATTGTTCTTTTGGAATCATAAACTTGCAGAAAAAATAGTTTTGGAAGCGGCGACCTATTGTAGCTTTATTTTTAATGTAAGTGTTAAGATTACATCGGCAAAAGCGGTTCGGCTTCCCGGATCGTCTTTGTTGATATATTCGGATCAATAATAATGTCGAATTTTTGTAAAAACGAGAACTGCCCGGATTCCCACGATCTGCTGGCGTTTCAAAATGGCGATATGCCCGTAGCCGATTCTGCAGAATTGCGGGCTCATTTGGCGGTATGTGAATTCTGCTCGGCCGAGGTGGAGTTTTACAGCCATTATCCACAGGCCGAAGACCATGTCGAATCTCCCGAAATGCCCAAACCTCTGGCTGAACTCGCCGAAGCTCTGTTAAGCAGAAGCCGCGGCAGTTCCATGCTGGACGACCTGATGCGCGACATCAAAAATTAATAAAGCTTCATTAAAGCCCCTCAATAGCTTACTGTTGTTCAAAAAAAGCGCTATGATATTCATCCGCGTTGCAGACATGCAACGTCATTGCATAGATCATAATGACTGATAATAACGCAATTGCTTTGGTGGACTGTAATAATTTTTTCGTTTCGTGCGAAAGGGCAGTAAATAAACGGCTTGAAAAACGGCCGGTCGTGGTTCTTTCGAACAACGACGGATGCATAATTTCACGCAGCAATGAGGTAAAAGCTTTGGGCGTTCCGATGGCCGCACCGCTTTTTCAGGTTCGCGAACTGCTCGAAAAACATAATACCGCGATCATTTCCTGCAATCACGCTCTTTACCGCGAATTTGCCGAAAAGGTTATCGATTCTCTGACAAAGGACGTAGGCGAAAACTCTCTGGAACTTTATTCAATAGATGAAGCCTTTTTGAACGTCGGCATTCCCGACAAGCTGAATTATCTTGGAAAACACTTAAAAGATCTGGTATTTACGCAAACAGGCATCCCAGTTTCGGTCGGATTGGCGGAGACAAAAACGCTTGCGAAACTCGCGAACCGGCTGGCTAAAAAATCTGCAAAAGCCAACGGCGTACTTGATCTTTATATGTCGAATTTTACCGACATAGCTTTGAAACAGACAGGGATACAAGAAGTTTGGGGCATCGGTTCGCGCTCGGCGGTAAAGCTTAAAGCTTATGGAATAAATACAGCATTCGATCTAAAGAAGATCGATGCGGAGACCGCCCGAGGCTATTTGAATGTTTTCGGCGCCAGGACCGTGTTGGAACTGAACGGTATAAAATGTATTCCGCTCGAAATAACGCACAAGGACAGCAGGTCGATCGCTCACACGCGAACATTTGGAAAAACCATCTCGACATTTACCGAAATAAAAAATGCGGTCTTTTATTTTACAACACGTGCTCTTGAGAAAATGCGTTGGAATGATCTGGCGGCAAAAACAGTAACGGTATTTCTAAAAACGGACAGATTCAACCCTGTTCCGGTCTATTATTCGAACGCCGCCAGTTATAATTCGATATATCATTCGGATATCACGTCTGAGCTTTATAAATGGGTTCTGGAGTGTTTGGAAAAGATCTACCAGCCCGACATGCAGTACAAACGAGCCGGAATTGTTTTAAGCGAACTCGTCCCGGTCGATAAAATAACGACGCGTCTTTACGGACAGGCCGCTTTTGAAAGATGGCACAGGCTTAATAAGTCGATCGACGAACTCAATATGCGGTATGGCCGCGACGTCATAAAACCGGCCGCTTTGTATGAAAAAGGCGGCTGGCAAAGCCAAAGTAAGCATCGGCAAAATGACGGAAATCATACGACCGGCCGTGACAATTTAGGCTTAGGAGAAAAATTCAGCCGCCCGATCAGGTTTTTATGAGATCAAAAGTCGGAAGTGTTTGGTTCACTTCCGACTTATCTTATTATTAGATCTCGACCGCGTCGATCTGGGCTTTCTGGAGTTTTCCGGAATAGTCTATGTAGAGAGCTTTCCATTCCGTGAAAATGTCCAGAACCTGCGTGCCGGCTTCGCGGTGGCCGTTTCCGGTTCCTTTTGTTCCGCCGAACGGCAGGTGAACTTCAGCTCCGATCGTTGCGGAATTTACATAACAGATACCTGTGTAAAGTTCCTGCATCGCGTAGAACGAATTGTTCACATCCTGTGTATAGATCGCCGACGAAAGTCCATATTTAACACCGTTAACGATATCGATGGCTTCATCGAGCGTCGAGAACGGAATGACGCAGGTTACAGGGCCAAATATCTCTTCCTGTTCGATCCGCATTCCGCGTTTTACGTTGGTGAATACGGTAGGTTCTATAAAATAACCGTTCTTATATTCACCTTTTGTCAGAGCGTTGCCGCCGCAAGCGAGCGTTGCTTTATCTTCGTTTTTGCCGATCTCGATATAACCAAGAATTTTGTCCATCGCCTTTTGGTTGATGACCGGTCCGACCTCGGTTTTTGGATCGAGTCCGTTGCCGACGCGAAGTTTTTTAACGCGTTCGACCAGCTTTTCGCAAAACTTTTTGTATATCTTTTTATGCACGACCAAACGCGACGAAGCAGTACAGCGTTGGCCGCTTGTTCCGAATGCTCCCCAAAGCGAGCCTTCGACGGCGTTGTCGATGTCGGCGTCGTCCATCACGATGATCGCATTCTTCCCGCCCATTTCCAGGCTGACGAGTTTGTTGTCGCGTGCACATTGTTCGGCGATCTTTGCCCCGGTCGTGGTTGAGCCCGTAAAAGAGATCAGCCGAATATCGTCATTTTCGACAAGCTCCTGCCCGGCGTCGCCAAATCCGTTTACGATATTCACAACGCCTTTCGGAATTCCGGCGGCTTCACAAGCTTTGACCAGATTGATCGTCGAAAGCGGCACGTCTTCGCCGGATTTAATCACGACCGTGTTGCCGCAAACAAGTGCCGGGATCAACTTCCATGAAGGTATCGCCATCGGAAAATTAAAAGGCGTGATCAAGCCGCAGATGCCGACCGGCTGGCGAACGCACATCGCGAATTTGTTTGGCATTTCGGCCGGAGTGGTAAAACCATGAAGCCTGCGGCCTTCGCCTGCGGTGTAATATGTGCAGTCGATCGCTTCCTGAACGTCGCCGCCGGCTTCTTTCAAAACCTTGCCCATCTCACGTGTCATATCGCGTGTGTAGGCTTCTTTGTTGTCGCGAAGATGTTCGGCGAGTTTGAATAAAAGCTCGGCTCGTTTCGGCGCCGGTGTGCGGCGCCATTTGACCGAAGCCGCTTTTGCGGCCGCAACCGCTTGTTTCACGTCTTCCGCGTTCGATTTAGGAAAACGTCCGATGATATCCGTCGTGTCGGCCGGATTTACGTTCTCGAACCATTCGCCTGACGAACTTTTTACCCATTCGCCGCCGATGTAATTGTAATAGGTTTTTACCGAATTTTTAGTTGTAGTTTTTTTTGATTTTGCTGTTTTAGCTTTTGCCATTGTGATCACTATCTCTTCTATTTTAATTAAAAGCGGCAGGCCGAAACGATTCCGCCTGCCGCCGTTTATCGCTTTTAATTGCGTATTTATTGAACCGTAAATTGAACGATCTTCAACTGCGATCTTCTATTTACTCCATTATAATCTAAAACGTGTAAAACTACCGCGTCGCCCTGCTTTAATTTGCTGACGGCCGCAGTAAAATCCTTTATATTTCGCACATCGGAGCGGTTTATTTTTATTATCACGTCGCCCTGACCCAATGCTTCGCCGCCGTTAGAGATCTTTACATCAGCGATAAAACTTTCCGGATTTATTTCTTTTACTATCAATCCCGTACCGTTCTCAAGTTTATAAGAAGCGGCAAGAGCTGGCGTAACCTCGGTCAGCGTAAGGCCGAAAGGTTTTGCGGCGTCCACTTTTTTATTGACCGGCAAGGATTTCCGCGAACCGTCATCGGAAACAACGTTCGAATTGGGCGTTCTTTCGGCCAGCACAACGCTTGCCGTTCGTCGTTCGAAAATGTTTCCGGCTTCGCGGACAAAGCTCAGTGTTACGGTGTCATTCGGTTTTCCGGCGGCAACGAGCTTTATCAGATCTTGAGCATTTTCCACCTTTTGGCCGTTGAATTCTAAAATGACATCGCCTGCTTTCAAACCGGCTTTTGCAGCCGAGCTTAACGGATCGCGAACGTCGGTAATGATCGCTCCTTTTGCGTCCGGCAATCCGTAAACTTCTGCAAATTCAGCCTTTACAGATTCAAGAGCGATGCCGATATAACCGCGGTGAACACTTCCCTTTTGGCGGATCTGATCATAAACATAAAGAACATCGCTTGCCGGCAAAGCAAATCCGATACCGTTATAATCGCCGGTAGATGTCGCGATCTGCGAATTAACACCGATAACCTCGCCTTTCATATTGACGAGCGGCCCGCCGGAATTTCCGCGATTGATCGCCGCATCGGTTTGTATGAATTTTTGGAACGGCGAAGCCGTCGGTGTTTCGCGGTGCGTTGTCGAAATAATGCCGGCCGTCACCGTTCGATTCAATCCGAAAGGCGAACCGAGAGCCAAAACCCAATCACCTACCTGCGCTTTATCCGAATCGCCGAAATTCAGGAACGGAAGATCTTTTTTTGCGTCGATCTTTAGAACAGCGATGTCAGTCTCGAGATCGGCTCCGACGATAGTTGCTATATATTCCTCGCCCGAATCAAGTTTGACGGTTATCCGTGTCGCGTCTTCGATAACATGAGCATTCGTTATTATCAGTCCGCTTTTATCCACGATAAATCCGCTCCCGACCGAATAAACAGGTCGTCGCGGAAGTTGACGCTGAAAGAAATCCAAAATGTCCTCAGAATCGTCGCTACCGCTCGGATCGGGTTTTGCCATTGCGTCCGCAGGAATTTTGCCTTTTGTATCAACGCTGACGACCGCTGAACCGACGTTCTTTACGATCTCCGCGAACGAGGCCGAAAGTTTGTCCGGTGTTATCGAATTTGTGTCAGGTGTTATCTGTGCGAAGGCTCCAATGCAAAAAAAGACGGCAAAAAAGCTTAACAGAAAGCTTTTGAATATATTTTGTGATCGCAACAATTTGCGGCGTTCAGACATATAAAAACTCCTTAAGACGGCCGTGACGGTCAAAATTATCGGTTATCGTTCGAATATATATGTCTAATCGTAGCAAATTTCCGTCGAAACGCGCTATTTTTTTCATGTGGAACTGTCAGATGCAATGCTTAGAAGTATCTTCATCGAGCCCTTTTTGCCTGCTTTGCTCATCGCTTCGACACCATTTTCCAAGTCAAAAATATCATCTATAAGATCCGTTACCGGAACCGATCTTTCGGACAACAAGCGAACGGCGGGCTCAAATCTGCCGCATCGCGAACCAACGACCGTGATCTCATTTACAACGATCTTCGCCGCTTCCCATTTTGGCGTGCCGGCAAACGTCGATTTCAGAACGATCTTTCCACGCGGCCGAACCAGATCTGCGGCAGTCGCAAAACCGGTTTCATTGCCGCTTGCCTCAACAACAACATCGAATTTGCCGAACATTTCCGACGTGACCTCTTCTGACAAAACAGCTTTTGCACCGCATTTTTCGGCGATCGCCATTTTATTACGATGTTTACCGATCAGCGTCAGGTCTTTCGTTCTCAAAAGCAAGGTCATTGCGCATAACAGTCCGAGTTTCCCATCGCCTATCACAGCCACCTTTGTTTCCCGCAATATTTCGACCTGCTCCATGATTCCGTATGCCGCCGCAAGCGGTTCGGCAAAAACTGCTTCCTCATCCGAAACATTGTCCGGTACAGAGATCAAATTTACAGCCGGAAGCGAAATATATTCTGCGTGACAACCTTCGCGGTTGTGTATGCCGAGAACTGTGCGGATTTCGCAATGTCTCGGATCACCCTCAAGACAAAGTTTGCATTTGCCGCAGCCGGCGTTTATTTCGCCGACAACTCTTTTCCCAACAAGCTCAGGCCGCTCCGAAGATCTTTCCACAACGCCGACGAACTCATGACCGATCGTTCCCTCAAATCCCGCATAACCGCGGATTATCTCTAGATCGGTGTTGCAAATTCCCGTCATCGAAATGCGTACCAACGCCTCGTTTTCCTGTTCCGGAAGCGTTTCCTCACTGACGAACAATCTTCCATTCTCAAATCTTAATGCTTTCATATCATGCCGCTTTCCCGCTGTCATTTACTTTAGGCGAAATCATAATTTATACTCTCTAAATATTTAGTTCAAAAAAATTATGCGTAATATTATCAGTCTAGCCATTTTGTTCGTCGTTATTTCCATGATCGTCGCTTGTTCCGACAATGGCCCGAATATCCAAAGCGGTTCGCCGATGGAAGCATATCAAAATCTTTATAAAGCCGTTAAAAGCAAAAATACCGACATGATCAAAGCTAATATGACAAAGGCCACGCAAGGATTTGTCTCAGGCGCCGCGAAACAGAACGCTAAACCGGAAAGCGAGGTTTATGCGAACGGTCTGACCGCGACAACCATGTCCGACAAACTTCCTGAAATGCGCGATGAACGTATAAAGGATAATTTTGCCAATGTCGAAGTTTGGAATTCGCGCGATAAAAAATGGGAAGATCTGCCTTTCGTCAAAGAGGACGGCCAATGGAAGCTTGCCATTGGAGAGCTTTTTGCGAACACATTCAGGTCTCCCGGGCCAGGACGTGCAAAGAAAGAATCCGAAGCCGCGAATGTTATGAACGGTAATTCGATGATACAGATCGACCCGAAACCGCAGAGTAATGCGGATAATACAATGGTCGAAGTTCCGCCGGCGGCACCGATGAACAATTCGAATAAATGATAAAACTCGCGGACATAAATCCCGTTATCGAAATGTATGAGAAACACGGCTGGTCGCTCCGCCGCGTGCTTTTGACAGAACTAGGCGAGATATCAAGCAATGCTTTTGCGAATGCTGTTGTGGAAAGATCAGCGATCAATGCTTTGTGGTTTTCGCGTGTCTCAAAACCTGAAAGCGAAACATGGGAGCTCCGGCGTTTGACCGGTTCGCCTTTCGCTTTGATCGCCGTATTCGATAAAAATGAAACTGCCGACGAACGTAATGCGACCTTGAGCGAGATAGAAGTACGTATGAAAATTGCCGGTGTCGAATCGACCGGACATTGATGATATACTCTTCTTGACACTACCAAATTTCGGTAGCAGACTTGGAATGTCAATGATGATAAAAGATCTAGGTGCGGGCGTTGTTACAGTTTGGAATGATCTGAGGCCCGTTACGAAAAAATTACTGGTCGGTTTACTCGAAACACCGGCGTCCGCCTCACACAATCGGCCTTTGCAAAAGTTTTCTTATGATGCCCACGCAGATTGGGAGTTGGGCAGACTTTTGACCGCGCTCGATGACCAGGTGAAAACTTCAAATAAAAAGAACGATCCCGAAAAATACCAAGAGATCAGCCAGCTTGCCGAAACCTGCGTTTCGATACTAGAAGCTCAAAGCGGTTCTGCGGAAATCTTCATACAGCTTGCCGAAAGAGCCTTGTATAAAAACGATTTCGACAGGCTCGATAAACTTTCAGACCGGCTTTTCGAAAGATTTTCTGTAAGCGAAATAGCCGAGATCGTTCGCCAAACCGAATTGCCGCAGATACGAGCCATAGCCTACGAAACTCTTGCAATGCTTCCGGTTTCCACGATCGTTCCGCTGCTCGACGACTCGCTTTATGAAGAGATAGCCGTAAATGCTCTCGAACAAAAAGCTTACGAATTCGAATCCGAAGAAGCCCGGGACGTCCTTGAACAAATGGATCTCAATCCTGACCGCTAATATAAATATTTTTAATTGACCGTTTCGCCGGTGTGGATAGAAAGGAACACTTTGACGACCATCGGATCGAATTCGATCGCCGACCATTCCTTCATATATTGAAGAACTTCGTCCGTGTTTCGAGCTTTTCGCCGCGGACGATCCTGCGTCATTGAATCAAATGAATCGGCAACGCGAAGGATCCTGGCGGCAAGCGGAATTTGTTCGCCTTCTAAAGCGTCGGGGTATCCGGCTCCGTTCCACCATTCATGATGCCAACGGACAAGCAGTTGTACACCGCGTGACAATCCAAGTTTTGCCGTGTCCTGTTCGCCGATTACCGGATGTCTCTGCAGATCGAGTCGTTCGACAGTGCGCAGTACACGCGATTCGTGTATATAACCGCGATTCATTGTTTTTTCGCCGATGTCGTGAAGCAAAGCGGCCTGCTGCATCACAGATCTGTCGTGATCTGAGAGTTTAAAACGCATACCGATCGCATCGGCTATCTCGGCAATTCTCAAACCGTGCGCATGCGAATATCCTTCGAATGCGTCGATCTGTGAAGATAGTTCGAGAAGTTTCTCGTCGATCACCGTTTGTTCTCTGGCGGGACTTTGCATCTATATCAGTTTCGATTTTTAAGAAAAAAGTTTCAAGTCAGAAATTCAATTCTAAACAGTTTCGCGAATTTGACGCAGCAATTCCGAGGCTTCTTTGTGATCCGGTTTAACACTGAGCATACGAACAAGTTCGCCTTCGGCACGTTTGACCAGATCCATTTCAATAAAGAATTCGATCAGCATAATGCGGTATTCCATATTATCCGGATCGATCTTGATGGCCGCCTGCATTTCGGCCTCTGCTTTATGTTTGCTTTTCGGATCGATGGTCAGAGATTGGCCGTAATACGCGTGATACTGAGCTTTTTCGGGACATAAATGTACGGCTCGTGCAAGATACGGTATAGCTGCGACATAATCGTCCTCGGCAAGAAGATCAAAGCCGGAGCGGAAACTCTCGTCGCCAAGAACTTCATTTTGTTCGGCGTTGTCCGGAAGGTCCGTTAGACCTGCGGCTCGGCGTTTTTCCAAAGCTTCGCTTTCCTTATGCATTTTGAAGTCATAAGTTTCGCGAAGTTCAGGCGATTTCAACGTTTCGTATGCCTGCGCCAGTTTTGAAAAAGCTTTCTGAACGCGTGCGAGCAAAGCGGCATCGCTGCGATGATATCTGTCCGGATGAAAATTTCGCGCAAGCTGAAAATAAGAACTCTTGATCGTCGGTGCCTCGGCTCTTATATCGACACCCAAAACCTCATAATGAGTGAACGCTTTTTCAAGTCGTTCAAGGTAATCTTCAACGCTGATATCGGCCTGTTTCGATTCGGATCCTTCATTGGGTTTCGTCGTCGGTTCGGTCGGAACGACGACATGTGCTTCGTTCGTCAGAGCGCTTCGAACCTTCGAAACTTTTGCAGCCTTTATGGCGTCGATCTTCAAATTAGAAAAAGCGGAATTCCAATTCATTCGCAAAAGATAGCCGCCGACCCACAACACATACAAAGCCTGCAGAACATTATCTTCCGCGAGCGGACACGAATCCAAAATGTTCCTCAAGGTCAATGTTTCGCCGCTAAATAATTTCATCACGGCTTCTTCGTCGGACTGCATTTCGCTTTCGGATCGGTCGCTGATCCGAGAGAACATTTCGTGCATGCTTTTGAACCTGTCGGCAACATGTCCGGCGGTAAGACAGCGGCCGTATTGACGAAGGCTGTTGGTCATCTTTGGTGAATGCTTCATATCATCGCGAAGCCGCGCAAGCGGGCTGAATGTCCATTCACCGTCGGTCCACGACATAGCGTCGATCAGTATCTCTTCGATCTGCTGAACCGTAAATTCATCGATCCTTTCCTTGGAGAATTTGCCCGTTCTTTGAAGTTCGGCGGCAAGCTGGCGGTCATCGGCAAAATTCGGACATTTCGCGAGCGTTGCTTTGTCGATCTGCTTCCAATTCAGCATAACGCTGTAAAGACGAAACGCACGCGAATTGGAAACAGCGAAAACAACAGCACCATCGCTGAAATATATGATCGATTTATGAGCGCCGTTCGACACACGCAATGATCCGTCAAGTCCTGCCTGCCGAGTCTCCGCGATCACTTCTGCAAGCGGATTGATTCGAAGCGAACCGCTTATCTCTAAATTCTTTTCGTCAGTCATTTGGTAAACAACAAGCCATGTGCAGCGTGGAAGCAGCTTCGGATTTATTATATCAAATGGCCTCGCAAATAAGCGAAGATTTTTTTTATCTGCTTTGTTTATTTTTGAATTTTCCAACTTGCTCGCCGGTGCGTTAAAATTGCAGAGTTAATTTTGAAAAACAATGAATCAAATTCTTGAAATTCGCGAATGTACGACATTCGATGAGCTTGCCGCCTGCGTCGATCTGCAGCGGGAAGTGTTTGCCCTACCGGAAGTAGAACTTTCTCCGGTTCGGCATCTGATCGTGACAAAGAACGCGGGCGGGTTTATTCTCGGCGCTTTTGACGGCAGCGAACTCATCGGTTTTGTGCTGAGCGTTCCGGCTTTTTTACGCGGCGAACCAGCTATCTATTCGCATATGACAGCGGTAAAAGCCGCATATCAAAGCTACGGCATCGGCGCAAAACTGAAATGGGCGCAAAGAACGCGTGCTCTTAGCGAAGGCATTAAAACGATAAAATGGACCTTCGAACCCTGGAAGGCTAGAAACGCATATTTTAACCTGGAAAAATTAGGAGCTGTCGCCGTAGAATATCAGCCGAATTTTTACGGCATCGATTACGGATCGGCGGAGCTCGACGGAAAACCGATCGGACTCGCCAGCGACCGTCTTTTTGCCGAATGGCCGCTTGAAAGCGAAAAGGTTCTCGCCTTGGCAGCCGGCGAAAAACACACCGAAACGCGAACGCCGAAAGCCAATATCATCGTCACGCCGGATTGGGCAGAGCTTTTGGCGGCCGACGTTGAAGCCGCGCTCGTCGAACAAGAACGTTTGAAAAAAGAGTTTGGTACAGCTATCGAAAAAGGCCTCATCGCCGGCGGCTTTATCCGCGACGCGAACGAGCCGCGGTATTTGCTTTTCGAGCGATAGAAAATGTTGACCTGCGGTATAACCGTGGTTATACTTTAAATATGAAAACAGCAATATCCGTTCCCGATGAAGTATTCGAACTAAGTGAAAAACTTGCGAAGAAGCTAAAAGTTTCCCGCAGTGCTGTCTTTGCTATGGGTATCGAGAAATTGAATGACGACCTTGATCGAAAGGCACTCATCGCACGCATAAATAAAGTTTGTGATGAGGTAGATACGTCTGTCGATCCGGTTCTTAAGGAATATACTCGAAGGAAACTTCGAGATACTGAATGGGAATAAGACGCGGACAGGTTTATTGGATCGACCTAGGCGAACCGAGCAGTTCCGGACCGGTTTTTCGGCGTCCTGTTGTTGTCATACAGGATAACGCTTTCAACGACACGCGAATCCATACTGTTATTATCGCGGTAATAACGACCAGTTTGCGGCTTGCCGCTATGGACGGAAATGTTCTGCTTACCCCAAGGCGAAACGGCGTACAAAAATATTCTGTCGTAAATGTAACGCAGCTTTTTACCGTAGATAAGGTCGAACTTATCGAACTGATCGGAACGGTTACGAAGGCGGAAATGGACGAGATAGATAAAGGTCTGCTAAGAGTTCTTTCATTAAAGAAGAACGCGAACTAAACCAATGAATCCAATCGACATCGAAAGACTCCGTGCAGAAATAGAGCATCACAACGAGCTTTATTATCAAAAGTCTGCTCCGGAAATATCGGATCAGGAATTTGATGCGCTTCTCAAGCGTTTGCAGGAGCTTGAAACGGAAAATCCGGAACTGATCACGCCTGATAGCCCGACTCAGCGTATCGGCGGAAAGGCCGACAGCCTGCGGCCGTTCGTGCATAATGTGCCGCTGATGTCGCTCGATAATTCCTATGACCTCAATGATCTAAAAGCTTTTACCGAACGCTGCGAAAAGCTCGCCGAAGGCCGTAAACTCGAATATGTTGCCGAACTAAAGATCGACGGATTAAGCGTCGCTTTGCATTATGAAAATGGTTTTCTCTCAGTCGGAGCAACGCGCGGCGACGGCTCACGCGGAGACGAAGTCACGCCTAATGTAAAAACGATCCGCTCAATACCGCTGAAACTAAGGAACGCAGACGCCAAAAAGATCGAAGTTCGCGGCGAGGTTTTTCTTTCGCGTTCGCAGTTCAAAAAGATCAACGAAGAACTGGAAATGCAGGGCGAAAAAACATTTGCAAATCCGCGGAATTCAGCGTCGGGAACGCTGCGAATGCTTGATTCGGCGGTCGTTGCTTCGCGGCGTTTGGATATGTTTCCGTATGATCTTTTTGCCGGAAATCAAAAGATGTTCGCGACGCATTGGGAAAGTTTTGATTGGCTCGAAAAGAATGGCTTCAATGTAAATCCGCACCGCCGCAAATGTTCTAATTTCGAAGAACTTTCGGCTTTTATAGCCGAGATCGAACCGCTTCGCGATGAGTTTGATTATGAGATAGACGGAGTTGTCGTTAAGGTAAATTCGACGGCTTTGCAGCAAGAATTCGGTGCGACGACGAAGGCTCCGCGTTGGGCGATCGCCTATAAATATCCGGCACGGCAAATGACGACAAAACTCATCGGCATTGAGATAAATGTCGGCCGAACCGGAGCTTTGACGCCGGTCGCTTTGCTCGAACCTGTGCTGCTTGCCGGCACGGTCGTGTCGCGAGCGTCGATGCACAACGAAGACGAGATAAAACGATTGGATGTGAAGATCGGCGACACTGTTCTGATCGAAAAAAGCGGCGAGATCATTCCGCAGGTTCTGAGCGTTGTTGCCGCAAAACGCGACGGCACCGAAACCGAATTCGAATATCCAACGGTCTGTCCGGTCTGCGGTTCGCCGGCTGTTCGGCTCGAAGGCGAATCAGCACGCAGATGCATCAACGACGTTTGCCCTGCAAAAATAAAGGCGCGTATTCTCTATTTTGCTTCGCGAAAGGCAATGGATATTGAAGGCCTCGGTGAAGTTCTCGTCGAAACGCTTGTCGATAACAAAATGATCGCGGATGTTGCCGGGCTTTATACTTTGTCGCTCAAAGATATTTCCGATCTCGAACGCAAAGCGGAAAAATCGGCTACAAAACTGATTGATCAGATCGAGAACAGCAAAACGCGCGGGCTTCAGCGGCTTTTATACGGCATCGATATTCGTCATATCGGCGAACGGTATGCAAAGATCTTGGCAAATCATTATCGCGATCTCGACAAAATTGCCGAAGCAAGCGCCGAAGAACTCGATGCGATACACGAGATCGGTCCGGCGGTCGCCGAAAGTGTTTACGATTGGTTTCGCGAACCGGCAAATATCCTTCTTGTCGAAAAATTAAAAGCCGCCGGTGTTAAAACCGACGTCGATGCCGACAGCACGGCAAAACTCGATGAAAGATTTGTCGGCAAAACTTTTGTGCTCACGGGAAAGCTCGAAACTTTTACCCGCGACGATGCCGCAAAACTTATCGAAGAACGCGGCGGCCGCGTCTCTTCATCCGTCAGCAAAAAGACCGATTTCGTAGTCGCCGGCAGCGACGCCGGCTCGAAACTAACAAAAGCCGAAAGCCTCGGCGTTGCCGTATTAAGCGAAGAAGAATTTAAGAAGATGCTATCCTAAGCGAAGGCGATGAATCCGACAAAGTCGTGATGAGACAGCACGATCTGCCAAAAATATGAATCACGGCATTTCAATGAATGATACGCTTCACGATTTCGTTACGAAGGTGGACGAACTCGGTATTGAATATATGATGACAGGTTCGTATGCAATGAGCGCCTATGGCGAAATAAGGATGACGCGCGATATCGATATTGTTATCCAATTGAAACGTGACGACGTGGATAGGTTTATCGAAATATTCGAAAAAACATATTACCTCGGTCGGGCATCAGTCAAACGAGCGGTCGAGCGCCGGTCGATGTTCAATATTATCAGTAATGAACACGGCGGCAAGATCGACTGTATCATCTTAAAAGATTCCGAACATGCCAAGCGGAGCTTTGATCGTAGGTACAAGATACGCGTTTCGGACGTCGGCGTTTGGGTGACGACAAAAGAAGATCTCATTATCGCAAAGTTGAACTGGGCGAAAGAATCATTCTCAGAGATGCAGATACGTGACATTGCGAACCTGACAACGTCCGAATACAATTTAGACTATGTATCGGATTGGATCGAGAAACTCCACCTAGACGAGATATGGGGAAAGGTTGACGAATGGAAGACACTTCACTCGAAAACAGAAGATTAGTTTACGATATCGTTATGTCAAAGCCGGTCGAGGAGCGGTTCTTGATGTGCGCCCTGATGTACGAGGATGCAAAAGAATTCGCCAAGGTCGGAATACCCAAAGACCTCTCACCACTTGAGCAGGAACGTTACATCTTCAAACGGATCCACGGCTGTTATCCGGAAGAATCGGTGACTCGGGTTCCATAAGACTTCTAAACCAGCGTCATTGCGATCCCGTTTTTTACTTGAGTGCCGTTCACAGATCGGGCAAAGTGTTTTTCGATATTTCGTGTTTGTTCGATCTTCCGTTTTATCATTTTCAGATGTCGGTTCCTTTCCGCTTTGATCACGGCAAAGGCTTCTTCGGATACGATCTGTTCGTTGTAAAGTTTTTCGATGACCATTTCGCCTCGGCTGTTCAAGACCGAATATTTCGTCGTTTCAAACTTTATCGTTAACGTGGATTCATTTCTGCATTTTCCTAGGCCAAGTTGGTTGAAATCTGAGTTCAGGTAATGGATCTGGATCTCGCTGACAGCTTCGTTTTCGGAAACGGTGAGAAATCTGGCCATCTCCGTCAGTGCTTCGTCATATTCGCCCAATAACTCGCTTCCGTTCAGCGAGATAGTCGCATGGCTTTCCAGATATAATTTATCGAATACGCGGAACTGCGAAAAGAATTCGCGGGCCATAGGTTCGATCGACCGTTTAAATGTCTCGTTCACCAAATTTCCGGTGCGAACAAGTTCTATTTTTTTGCCGACGCTTCTTAATTGAACTTCGAGCAAAGCTATTTCTTTATCAAAATCTTCGGGTTCTTCGAGGTCTTCGCCCTTTGCTCCGCGGATCATTATTTCCAACGAATACGCAAGATTTTCGGCAATATATTCGATGAACGGTTCCAGATCGCCGGCATCGGCAATGCGAAGCACAGCGTAGTAATTTTCCTTATCCTCAGTTTTGATGACGATCGGCGGATAGCCGAATTTCATCAGAATAAAATTCATCAATATTCGCGCGACGCGGCCGTTGCCGTCGTCAAACGGATGAATTCGCAAAAATTTATAATGAAACAGCGTTGCTAAGATCAGCGGATCTATATCCGTGCGCATTCGCTCGTCGTCAAACGATCTGATCAGATCTTCCATCTTCGCCGGAGTTTCCTCAGGGGTTGCAAAATAGAAAGTTTCGCCTGTTACGGTGACAACATGATTCGGCTCGGATTTGTATTTGCCGATCTCCAGTTTGCGGATCGTCTGTTCGCCGTCGATAGTTATCGCGTCTTTGTATTTCGATTCTTTCAAAAGTATCGAATGAAGTTCGCATAGAAAACTTTCGCTCAGATCGACCTCGCTTTTTACGAGATCGAGCACCCAATTAACGGCGTCGTTGTGCCCGGCGACCTTGAAATGGTCGTTCAAAGGTTTTCCCGGAGCAGTTATTCCGAACAGCAGCAAGGCATTAGTCTCACCGGATGTCAGCGAATTTCCTTCCAGTTTGTTCGAATGATAATTCCAATCGAGCCGAAATTTTTGCATTATTCGGTCTTCGGCTTCAGCGTCAAGCGGACGCATTTCATCCAGTTCAGCCTTTAAAGCTTTCACGCGCGTGAGCATTTCCATAGATTTGGGGTTACGATTACACTTGAAATAGTGTGTTGAAGATCGAAGGAGTGCAGCGTGAGAGCCTTTGGGGTGTCATCCGAAACCGGATACAAAACAAACTGTATCATATCCGAACACGTTTTGGAATAGTTTTTTTTCGGCCGAGATAAAGTATTTTACGTATCTAAATCTTTCCGAATAAAGAACATCTCTTACTCCTCTCGTTCTGTGGTATTTCTTTAACTACGCAACAAGAAGAAGAAAAGTGGAATATAGAACTCTATTGAACTACAGCCTGATTAAGGTTGATAGTTATGATGTCAGTATCCCAAAGATGGGATTGGACGAATTGTTTTTGGCCTAAAATCTCCTCACCCTAGTATAAATTTCGACGTTCTTTTTTGTAGTTTTCTTGATAATGTTCTCACTAAAAATTCCTCTTTAAAATTATTCGCCGGGAAGTTCTTTCTCTAAATAGCAAAGTTATATAACTCAGTTTATAATATCGAGGCATGAATAACTTTTTTACCGCAGATCTTAATGATGCCGATCCGCTTATAAGCAATGCGATCGATAATGAAGTTCGCCGTCAAACCGATGGTTTGGAGCTTATTGCCTCGGAAAATTTTGTTTCCGAAGCCGTGCTTCAGGCTATGGGTACGGTGTTTACCAATAAATATGCCGAAGGCTATCCGGGCAAACGATATTACGGCGGCTGCGAATTTGCCGATGTCGTCGAACAAACCGCGATCGATCGGGCAAAAGAGATCTTCGGTGCGGAACACGCCAACGTCCAGCCGCATTCAGGGGCACAGGCGAATATGTCGGTTCTGATCACGGCGCTTGATCACGGCGATCAGATCCTCGGTATGAATCTTTCTCACGGCGGACATTTGACACACGGCCATCCGCTGAATTTTTCCGGCATTAATTACAAGGTCGCTGATTACGGCGTCAACAAAGATACCGAACAGATCGATTATGATGAGCTTCAGCGGATCGCCGAAGAAAGCCGTCCGAAGCTGCTCATTTGCGGAGCGTCCGCATATCCGCGAACCATCGATTTCGAACGCATTGGCGAGATTGCACGCAGCGTCGATGCAAAGGTCATGGCTGATATGGCTCACATCGCCGGATTGGTTGCCGCCGAACTTCATCCTTCGCCGGTTCCGCACTGCGAATTCGTCACCACGACAACGCATAAAACGCTTCGCGGCCCACGTGGCGGTTTGATACTTTGCCGCGAAGAATTTGCAAAAGATATCGACCGCAGTGTATTTCCCGGCATTCAGGGCGGACCGCTTGTTCACATAATCGCGGCAAAAGCTGTTTCATTCGGCGAAGCTCTTCAAGATGATTTCAAAGCCTATCAAAAACAGATCATCGCGAATGCAAAGGCTCTCGCTGAGACATTATCGAACGCAGGTTTGCGGCTCGTTTCCGGTGGAACCGATAACCATTTGCTGCTCGTTGATGTTTATATGGACGGCAAAGGCATAACCGGAAAGGCCGCCGAAAAAGCTCTCGACGAAGTTCACATTACGGTCAATAAGAATACGATCCCGTTCGATACTCAGAAGCCTTTTGTCGCTTCCGGCATAAGACTCGGAACACCTGCATTGACGACCCGCGGAATGAAAGAAGCCGAAATGAAGCAGATCGGCGAAATGATCGCTTCGATCATCAGCGAACCCGAATCTGAAGATGTTAAGAACCGCGTTAAGAACAGCGTCGCCGAAATAACCGCAAAATTTCCGATGTACGGCAAACGGCTGAAAAATTCGCAGTAACCTAAGATGTAGATCGCAGACCGAACGGCTTTCTCAACAAATTCGGCCGCAAAATGCCGAAGGAGTTTGCCGGTCGGTCTTTTTCCATTTTTAAATAAATGTAATACTTAAAGCTCGATCTATTTATGAGAAATCTTTGCGGATTCAAATTTTTAACGGCTTTTGTTCTATTTTCGGCATTTCTGATCTTGGGCAGCAGCTCTGTGCACGGCCAATCGCCGACTCCGACCGCCAAAACATCAAATTCGAATCTTTCGCTTGATCCGAATGTCACGCCGACGCCGGTTCCCTTCTCCGACATAATCAGTCAGGCAAAAAGCACGTCATCTTCGCTCAAAGAAATGGCTGCCGGTATCGCAAACGACCCTTCGACCGAGAGCATAGATCGCGGATTGCCCGGCCTGACACAAAAGATCGATGCAAAACTCGCCGAAACGGCAACCGTTATCGAAAGCCGCCCTACGATTGAAAAGCTTCGCTCTTTCGAACTCGAATGGAATTCGGTAATAAGCGATCTGCCGCGTTGGAAAGAAGATCTGACCGCACGAGCCAAAAGTTTGGACGGCGATCTGGAAACGCTGAAATTATCCGACGCAAAATGGAAAAAAACACTAACCGAACTTGGCGAACTTGAAGTTCCGCCCGAGGTCACAGGCCGCGTAAACGAAATTTTAGCAACAATTTCTCAACTTCGAACCGATGTAGAAGCCGCTCAATCGCGTACGGTCGCACTTCAAGGCCGCGTCGCCGAACAGCAAGACCGAGCCGACGAAGCCATCTCATCGATCAAGAAAAATCGCGAATCGCTTGTCGGCCGGCTTTTAGACCGCGACAGTCCGCCGATCTGGAGCAGCGAATTTTGGCTCGGAGCTCAACACGATCTGTCAGCCAACGCATTCAAAACAGTTACGGCCCAATTTGATGCTATTTATGAATTTGCAGCTCAAAACATAGAACGCATTGCTCTTCATTTTGCGATCTTTTGCGTATTGGCTTTTGCATTGTTCATTGCAAAACGCCGAACAAAACCTTGGGTTGAAAAAGAACCCGCTTTAATTAACGCTTCCGTTATTTTCAAACTTTGGATGGCAACCGCCTTTGTTATCGCGATCTTCGTTAATCCGTGGATCTATGAACAAACGCCGCAGATAATAAAAGCGATCTTTGGCGCGGCGGTTCTGATACCAACCGTGATGATCGTTCGCAAACTCGTCGAACGGCCAATTTATCCTATCCTTTATTCGCTGGTCGCATTCTTTTTTATCGATCAGTTCCGAATGATCATCGAACCGCTGCCTGTCTTTTTCAGACTCGTTTTTATGGCGGAAATGCTTGGCGGAGCACTGTTTTTTCTTTGGATCTATTTCGGAAAGCTCGGACGCAACGAAACCGAAGAGATCGTTTACGGTTCAATATTTAAAACAATAAAGACCGCGGCTGTGATCGCGATCCCTATTTTCGCTGTATCATTTTTGGCAAACATCTTGGGCTTTGTCGGCCTTGCCCGATTGACCGGAAATGCCGTGCTAAAAAGCGCTTATGCGGCGGTGATACTTTATGCCGTCGTGCGTATTCTCGATGGTCTGTTGATCTTCGCACTTCGTCTTCGGCCGCTTAAATTGCTCGGAATGGTCAAGAACAATCGGGCTTTTATACAGCATCGTCTGCGAACTTTGCTCAGATGGCTTGTGTTTATTCTATGGCTTTTAGTTTCACTCGATCTATTGTCGCTGCTTGAACCGATCTTCCGTTTGCTTGGCTCGATTCTCGGCTACGATATAACTATCTGCTCGTTCATCATTTCGCTCGGTGATATTTTGGCCTTTATTCTTACGATCATAGCGGCATTCATGCTCTCGCGGCTCATACGCTTTATCTTAGACGAGGATATATATCCGCGAACTCATTTAGCTCGCGGGCTTCCATATGCCATCTCGACCGTTCTGAATTATGCAATCATTTTGATCGGATTTTTTATCGCGCTCGCGGTGATCGGGCTCGATCTAACAAAATTTACGATCTTGGCCGGAGCTTTCGGTGTCGGTATCGGATTCGGCCTGCAAAATATCGTCAACAATTTTGTTTCCGGATTGATATTGCTTTTTGAGCGGCCGATCAATGTTGGCGATTCGGTCCAGATCGGCAACGACGAAGGCGACCTCGCTCGTATTGGATTGAGGGCGAGTGTTCTGCATACTGCACAAGGTTCGGAGGTAATCGTTCCGAACGGCGAACTTATTTCCGGCCGTGTGATAAATTGGACGCTCTCAAATCAGCAGCGTAGGATCGATGTCAATGTCGGCGTCGCATACGGAACCGATCCGCATAAAATAATTGAATTGTTAACGAATGTAGTCAAAGAAAATGAAAAGATACTAAGTTCTCGGCCGCCGAAAGTGATCTTTGCCGGATTCGGAGCAAGTTCGCTCGATTTTCAAGTGCGTGTTTGGACAGATCATTTTGACGAATGGGTTGCGATCAAAAGCGATATATCGCTTGCGGTTCATGACGCGCTGTACGAAGCAGGAATAGAGATCCCGTTCCCCCAAACTGATCTTCACGTGCGAAGCATCCCAAAAGAAATGCTGTCAGAAAATATTGAAAATAAAGAAGACAGATAAATTGATCTGCATCAATTTAATACACGTCTTTGTTTGATCTAAAATACAAAGGCCTCGAAAATTCGTTAAGACTTTCGAGGCTTTTGTACTTTTCAGGAAATTGATCTCTCTACACTCTTCGTCCTTGAATTAGTTGAACGATCAGCACTATCGCGGCAATAACAAGTAATAAATGGATGAGATTACCGGCGGCTCCAAAACCAAAACCTAAAGCCCATAAAACCAATAGAATTAATAATATTGTCCAAAGCATTGTTTTCTCCTTTTGTTCGTCTAATATTTCTCAATACTTAATTACAAAGTATTTTCCTTACTACAAAGATTCTATTCGCAAGAACCGTGCCAGCCGCAAAAGAACACGCCTCTTACTAAGCTCCATTTATCGAGATCCGAATTTTTGTGTATGATAAAGACGAGTTGAGCAAAAAGACAGCAACGTCTCTGCCGGTTTTTTGCATCAATTCAGATAGTAAAAGCGGCGGTCATCATGCCGTAGCGTGATTCGGTTTCATCCTTTTCAAAACAATAGAGGTAAGATGCGTCATTTGAAACGATTTAAGAACTTTACGGCTATCGCCGTTGTCTTATTGCTGGTTACGGCTTCGATCTTTGCCGATACGATACGGCTGAAAGACGGAAGCATTATAAAAGGAAAAATAGTCAGCTTTGCCGGAGGTTCATTTATTGTCAAGATAGGCGACCGAGAGATGACATTCAACTCCGCCGATATTGAATCGATACAGTTCGATTCGCCGATGGCTTCGTCGGTTATAACTTCGAATACGGACAATCCACCGGTCATTATTAGTTCAGTGCCAAAACCTACTCCGCAGCCTTCGCCTGAGACAACGGCCGTTGTTACCACGCCGGTTTCCGCCGAACTGCCAAAAGAAAATATTTACACAGATGGCGCGTCGAACCGGAAACCAATATCGTTGAACGTAAAAGTTCTTGCCGATGACACCTCGAACGGCTGGACAAATTCGGGCTGGATAGTTCGAAAAGGCCAGAAGATACACATAAAAGGCAATGGCGAGGTCTCGTTGGGTAATGGAAAGACATCGCCGTCGGCCGGGCTTTCGGATGCGGAAGATCCGCAAAAGCTTATGCAAAGCGTCCCGACAGGCGCATTGATCGCGGTCATCGGCGACGACAATAATGATTTTATTTACATCGGAATGGAGAGAACATTTACTGCATCGCGCGATGGGGCTTTATTTTTAGGTGTGAATGATGGCGACCTGAAAGATAATGCAGGTGCTTTTGATGTGACTATCGAGATAGATCCGGATTCGGGCAATTAGTTTCGAACGTCCGGAACAAATCCAACCATTCGCACATTGCGCGTATCTAAACTTTAATCAGGTTAACTTTATGAAAATTCCGTCACAGAGCAGTTCTATATTTTTTGTTCTGAGTATCTTTTTGTCTTTTGCTTTGAATATACCGATCGGAGCTCAATCGCGGCCGCAGCGGCCCGATCCGCCAAAAGGCAACGAAAAGCGGAATGAACGCCCTAAACCAAAAACGCCGGAAGAGCTTCAAAAAGAGGCCGAGGAAAAAGCCCGGCTCGAAGAAGAAAAGAATGCCATCGTCATCGACGACCCGCTTGTCATCGATACGAATATTGTTAACCTCGATGCCGTCGTTATAAACAAAAAAACCGGGGAGGTCATAACCGGACTGAAAAAAGAGAATTTTCAAATATTCGAAAACGGCGTAAAACAAGAGATATCTGATTTCTCTACTCCGGATGCTCCGATAACCGTCACATTGCTTTTGGAATACAGCAAATGGACCGAAATATTTGGCCGTGCCGCCGGCGGTTGGGATCCTGGAGCTTATGAAGCCGTTCGTCCTGTTGCGCTCTTTTTATCGAATTTCATCAAACCGCCGAACGATTACGCTTCGGTCGTTGCATTCGATATACGTCCGACGCCTATCACGGATTTTACAAATGATCCGGGCCGCATACGCGACACGATAAGTATTTTGCTAAGGAACCGGCCGGCGTTTCAGGAGAATAATCTGTTTGACGCTCTGAAATTCGTCCTCGTCGGCGGCCGAGCAGATTCTGTCGTTTTGGAACGCTCCGAAAACGAAAAATCTGATTACGCCGGTATGATGGATGTAAAAGCAAAACGAAAAGCGATCATTTTGGTCGCCTCGGGCATCGACACTTTCAGCAAGATCAATTACGGCGATGCCCGAAAAATAATTCAAGAAGCCGGTGTGCCGATCTATATCATCAGCACCGGAAATCTATTCTATAAACGTTACGAACAATATCTTGATCCTGCTCGCACAATGCCCGGCCAACCCGACCGTTTGGATTTTCTACAAGCAAAGAACATTATGAATACGTTCGCCAAAGATTCGGGCGGACGACATTTTGAAATGACATTCGAAAGCGAGATACCGGATTATCTCAATTCGATAAACGCTTTGCTCCGCAGTCAATACAGCCTTTCTTACGATCTGGCTGAAAAACACGTTCCCGGCAAGAAATATAAGATCGAAATAAAGGTCGATATTGACGGCGACGGCCTCACCGACGACAAACGCTTTGTTGTCCAACACCGTCCGTACATCTACACACCGGAAAAGAAAGAAAGTAAGAAGTAAGCGATGAGCAATAAGCAGATAATAATTAGTAATTAGTAATTATTATCTGCTCACTGCTTATTGCTCACTGCTTATTGCTCACTGCTCATCACTCACACCTCCCTAACTATTCCATAAAGCTCGGTTTTCTGCTATGCTCTCAGATTGTCTTTATTATGAGCAGACGCATAATAGAAAGTTACAAGAAAAAGCTCGCGGCCGAAGAAGGATATGTTATCGGCGGCCACGGCGTTGGTTTGCACATTGCTCTCTGTTACCCGAACACGCACAGCATCGCGATGGCGAATCTCGGCATGCACACGATGTACGAGCTGTTCAACAAGATCCCGGACGTCACCTGCGAACGCGTCTTTCTTCCCGATCCGGCTGACCTTGCCGAATACGAACGCTCCCGAACGCCGCTTTTATCGCATGAAACCCAAAGCCTCGTACGCGATTTCGATGTTGTTGCATTTTCGATATCGTTCGAAACAGATTATTTGAATATGGCTCGGATGCTCCAACTTTCGGGCATTCCGGTTTGGTCAAAAGACAGAAATCATTTTCATCCGCTCGTCGTAATGGGCGGAGCCGCTTCGTTCTTGAACCCTGAACCGATCGCCGATTTTACAGACGTCATCGCCGTCGGCGAAGGCGAAATACTCGCCTTTCAGCTTGTCGATGCGATCATTGAGAACGAAACAAAAGATGACATTTTGCAAGCCCTTGCACAGATAGGACGCGGTTTTTATGTTCCGGCTTTTTACGACGTTATTTATAACGAAGATGAAACGGTCTTCGATTATCTTCCGAACCGCGAAGGAATTCCAAAACGCGTTGGCCGAGCGCTTGCCGCCGTAAATCCGAAAGAAGGCACGCTGAGACGCGCGATCAAACGCGGCGAAACCGAGCTCGCTGATCTTCTATTGAATCAGGATATTTTTTGTCCATCGACTTCGGTCTGGTCGCCGGAAGCCGAAATGGGCGAACGTCTTTTGGTCGAGATATCGCGCGGGTGTTCACAAGGCTGCCGCTTTTGTTGGGCCGGATACAACTATTATCCTCCGCGTGTCGTTCCGGCAAAAGATATTTTGGCCAAAGCCAAAGAATGGCGCGGAAAGACGAACAAGATCGGTTTGGTTTCGACGGCAGTTTGCGATCATCCGGAAATTTCCACCATCTTGAGCGAACTGCGAAAAATGGAATATCGTATTTCCGTTTCGTCGCTGCGGCTTGATCAGATATCTGACGAATTGCTTGATGCTCTCGTCGAATCGAATGACCAGCAAATAGCAGTTGCGCCCGAAACCGGTTCGGACAGACTTCGGCGCGTTATAAATAAGAACCTGACCAACGATGAGATAGTCGATATTTGCGGTGCGGTCTTTGACAGAGGAATGCTTACTATCAAGCTTTATATTATGGTCGGGCTTCCAACCGAAACTCAGGAAGACCTGGATGAGATCTTTGTGCTTGTCGAGCGAATAAAGGATCGTATGCTTGAAGCCGGCAAAAAATTCGGCCGTGCCGGAAAGATAATTCCGTCAATCAACGGTTTTGTACCGAAGCCGAATACGCCGCTTCAATGGGACGCGATCTTGGAAGAAAAAGAATTGAAACGCAGGATCAAATATGTTTCGAAAGGCCTTTCGAAGATACCGAACGTTGAGGTAAGATTTATGTCCGCTCGCATCGCTCACGAACAGGCTCTGTTTTCGTCAGGCGACCGCCGCATTTCCAAAGTTATCGACCGAGCCGCAATGCTCAAAGGCGACATTAATAAAGCATTGCTCGAAACCGGTGTCGATCCCAAAAAGCATACGTCACGAAACCGCTCTTATGACGAATTTCTGGCTTGGTCTATTGTCGATTCCGGGCTTTCGTTCGAATTTCTAAGAACCGAACACGAAAGATCGCAGGAATCACGGTCGAGTTTGCCGTGTCCTGCGGTCGAAAAATGTACTACTTGCGGTGTTTGTCCTTCGACATGGCTGGCGGATGCTCCTGCGGAACTTATTCAGATCCAACCTGCAAAGGTTAGAGCAGCTCTCGCTGCCATTTAGCTATTGCTTCATCAAATAACCATTCGGAACGGCTAAATAATTAAAACTATATGTGTAGGTATAGAGACCGAACGGCAATATCTTTACAGGCTTTGTGTAGGACACATGAGCCTGAACAACTCCCTGCACCGGTTTGATCTCGACCGCCGCATCCGCAGGAATGTTGTTTGCCGCCATTGATTGATTAATTGTCGCTTTGACAGTATCCAAAGGTTTGATCTGTCCCGATGCAGCAAGTCCTTTTACGACCGCCGTATCCATATCCGAACGGAAATTCGCACCTTCATATGCTATCGGCACATAATTATAACCGGCATGGCCGATCAAAAATAGAACTAGGAAAACGAGCAGAAGTTTAACTCCGGCTCCGCCGCGTTGATCTTGTTGATCCATTAGAGAATTGTTCATATTGCTTAACTCCTCGGCGGGAAATTCAGGCCATGCCGATGATCTCATCGACTGTTTGCTTTAATACCTTTCGCGGAATGTTCTCATCAGATGTGATAACAGGTTTTCCGATGCCTTCAAGAAGGATCCATTGGAGTGAGTTGTTTACGACTTTTTTGTCGAACCTAAACCTATCGAAAATAACTGCAGGGTCGATCTTGTTTATCGACGGAAGCTTTCCCGCTCGATGAACAACATCTTTCAACAATTTTACTTTATCTGACGGCAAAAATTCAAGCTTTTTTGAAAGCTCCGCAGCAAAAATGATCCCCCAACCGACGGCTTCACCGTGTTTCAAATATTTATAGTCGGTCGCTTTTTCCAAGGCATGGGCAAATGTATGGCCAAAATTCAATATTTTACGTGAAGCTGCATCAGTTCGTTCGGCGGATTCGTGTTCATCACCGGCGACGATCTTTGCTTTGAATTTTATTTGTGCGGTTATCAATGCGGCCAGTTCGGACTCAGACCGGCCGCTTACCAGGAACCGCCGCGTTTGATCGAATAAACGTTCGCCGCCGATCGAGCCTTGTTTCACGGCTTCGCAAAGCCCGGCGGTAAATTCGCGTTTCGGAAGTGTGCGAAGCGTTGTCGGATCTATAAGAACACCGCTCGGCTGATAAAAAGTTCCGATCAGATTTTTGCCGAACGAAGTATTGACGGCGGTTTTGCCGCCGACCGAAGAATCGATCATCGAAAGCAGCGTCGTCGGTATCTGCAAAAAAGCAACACCGCGTAAATATACCGAGGCCGCAAAACCAGCCAGATCTCCGACACCGCCGCCGCCGAGAGCGATGACCGCATCCGTACGCGACAAACCGGCCGAACTGAATACAGATAATGTTTTTTCAAGAGTCGAGAAACTCTTAAATCGTTCACCGTCACCGATCAGATTTACGAAAGGGTCAAAACCTTTTTTTTTCAACGAATCGGTAACGCTTTCACCGTAAATTCCGAAAATTTTTCTATTTGAAACAATGGCGATTCTTTTTGACCCCGAACCGAGTATTGCTCTTGTCCAATCGCCTGTATCTTTGAGCTCTCCGCCGACATTTATTCGGTATTTGGCGGTCTGCTGCTTTAATTTGATCTCGATCGTTTCACTCATTATTTCCCAGTTCGGATTCGATAACTTCGGCGATCCGTTTCGCTTGGCTGTTTATGCTTTCCTGATCTTTACCCTCGATCATTACTCGTGCCAAATTTTCTGTACCTGAATAGCGCAGCAGCAATCTGCCGTTGCCTTCCAGATCTTTTTCAACTTCGGCAACTGCCTCATTTATTTTTTCGACAGATCCGAAAGGCACTTTTTCACGGACATGAACGTTGAGCAAGATCTGCGGATATTGAACAAAACCGGATGTCAATTCCGATAAACTTTCGTGTCTGTCACGCATCGCCGAAAGCACGAGCAACGCGGTCATCATACCATCTCCTACCAGCGATATTTTCGGCAAGATTATATGTCCGGATTGTTCGCCGCCGAGTTCTGCACCGGTTTTAAGAAGTCCATCAAGCACATATTTATCGCCGACCTTTTCACGGACGAGTTCGATACCACGGCCTTTCAAAGCAAGTTCGAGTCCGATATTGCTCATTACCGTAGCGATGACCTTACCGCTTTTGAGTTTATCCTGCTTGGCCAATCTCCGTGCAAGTATCCAAAGTGTTGCGTCGCCATCGACCAAATTCCCTTTTTCATCAACGAACAACGCTCGGTCGGCATCGCCATCAAACGCAACTCCGATATCTGCACCAAGACCTATCACTTTCTTTTGCAGAACATCCAAGAAAAGCGAACCGCAGTTGAGATTGATATTTTTGCCGTCCGGTTCGTTATTAAAGACAGTTACTTTTGCTCCAAAACCGCGAAAAAGTTCCGGTGCGAGATCGGACGCAGCTCCATTCGCAGAATCGACCGCCAAATGAAGCCCGGTCAGATCCATTCCTGAAAAATTCTCTGTAAGATGATCCAGATAAGCGGTTCGAAATTCGTGTATGCGTTCGTTCGAGTGCGAAAGATCGCCTGATGCACTCGGAATGGCTTCGCGAATATCGCGTTCGATCGCCATTTCCATTTCCTCTCCAAGCTTTTTACCGGATGGTAAAAATATCTTTATCCCATTGTCCTGAAAAGGGTTGTGCGACGCACTTATGACAATTCCGGCATCAAACTCAAACTTCCTTGTTAGAAATGCGATTCCCGGTGTCGTCAAAACACCTGCCGAATCTATCGAAGCTCCGCCAGCAACGGCTCCTTCGCAAAATGCTTTTTCTATCGCCGGGCCGGATTCCCTTGTGTCACGCCCGATGATGAATTTCGGCATAGAACCGCCGGAAGAAAATTGACCGGCAAGCGAATGGCCAATAATGCGAATCGTTTCTGTATCGAGAGGAAATTCGCCGGCTTTTCCGCGTATTCCATCAGTACCAAAATATCTATTCATAACGAACCTTTTTGAGGTCAATATTTGCACCGCTAAAAATAAACTTATACATTAATTTCGACATCTCGTAAAAGCAGCTTGATCAATAAGTTTATTTTGTCGTATCCATAACATTTTCTTTTTACCTTGACAACCTTTTACCAAATAGGGGAATCTGTATATTAGGCGGGTCATCCACAACCTGTAAGGCCATCACCCATTTACCGATCAAAAATTGGTTTTAAATTATGAAAAGTGTATTTTACTTTGCAGTTATTCTATCGACAGCGGCCGCGAATATCGCCGCACAAAGCTCCGATACCGGCGCGGCGAAAAAGGTCATCATAACAAATTCGCTGCCGCCGGCAACAAAGATCGTACAAAAACCAACGCCTACGCCGAAACAAATATTGGTCATCGGAGATGATGCCGATAATGGCGGCAGCCGTCCGGTTCGCGACCGTATTGTCATCGGCAATGCTCCAAAAACGGACGCGACAGAGCCGGAACGTACGATCACAAAAAAACAAAATCGAACTGCAAACGTAAAAGAGCCGCTTTCATTCAGGGAAATAAAAGAAAAACTCGCCGAAGCAAAACGCGATATGTCTGCTAGGCCGATAATGATCGCATCGACCGAAGGGCCGGTTGGCGGCGAACTCGTCCGCGTTGCTTTTTTTGACTGGAAACACGATCGGCTTGATTATGTCGTCTTTACAAAAGAGGCTTTTCTTTCAACAAAAGAAGAGAAAGTAACAACATCGCAGAATGGCTTGACACTGCGTTCACGCACCATTCGCGGAAATGGTGTTAACACGCCCATCACCTTGGTGGACGAAGACGGCGACAGCCATGTTCCTTTGATGGTTCAATATCCGGTCGTACGCGATGGAAAATACATCGAAACCTCATATTATATTTCGACGCATCCCGGGCTTGTAACACCGGAAGTAGTAAACGCCGGACGTTTTTATGTTCATAACGTCATCGAGATCGCACGCGAAAAACTTCAGTCTCACGGCATATTCATTCAGCCGAAAGTTGCCGATATTGCCGAAAGACTCGCAACCGTCGAACACGTTGATCATGCTCGTTTCCGTAATGAATATCAACCTAATATTTACAATGATATTTTTACGCTTTTTGCTTTGAACGAAGGCAATACATATCGATATTCGGTAAGTTCCGCCGGTGCTGGCGGAATGGTACAGATGATACCGTCAACGTATAGAATGGTTCGAGCCCAGTATCCCCAGGCAGGCCTTGATCCGCGGTTTGTCGAAGGAATGCGCGATCATGTTAATGCCGCTAAAGCAATGCTGCTTTATATGCAATGGACTTGGAATGATCTGTTGGCAAGGCCGACCATCGCCGATGCTCTTTCAAGCGGGATCGCCACGCAGGAACAGCTAATGGCGGCGGGATATAATTCAAATCCGGCAAGGCTTTCAGGATACATTTCTCGTGCCGGCGCCGATTGGCCAACGCTTATTCCCCGCGAAACAAAGATCTATCTGCAGATCTTTGAATCTGTCGAAAAGAATGTTCCGATGACGCCGCGAACCAGATAGAATACTTTGATCGAAAAGAGGATATCCGAAAGGTCATTTTCTGTGTCTTCATTCTGTGAATTGTGTGTTCAATCCTTAGATCAGGAAATACCTCAGAACACACAGAATGAAACCGGAAACACACGGACTCTTCGGACATCCTCTTTTTAATTTGCAGCGATCTTTGCCTGAACTTCCTCTATCGAACGGCCAACGAGATTTTCGCCATAAAAGAATTTATCCGCGGTAATTTCGCTGATCAAAAAATCGGGCGGCACAAAATCGTTCAACTCGTCTTCGTTCTCAAAATTGATGATAGCGATGTTCAATCCCCAAAGCGGCCATAGAAGAACATCTAGTTCGTACATCTGTCCTTCGTATTCGAATGGATAGCGGTTCTTTCGGATCTCGGTTCCTTCGAAGATCTCAAAGCGTTCATATTCTGCATTATTGAGAAATATTTCAGCATATTCGATCTTTTTACCGGTGTCATTTATTTCCCGCTGCTGCAATATTCGTGTCCATTGTTTTGTTTCCGGGTCGCGGATCGAACGCAGCCGAATGCGTGTATTCGCGATGTAATCATCAAAAAGCTGAACATGAGCGCTTGCCCGCGTCAGCGGTTCGGGAAGGTCGGCGATCAGAAATGTCCGTCGTAATTCTTTGCGTGTCGCTTTATCCATAGCTATATATTTATTATACTTTCAAATTCGGCAACGTCACCTGCCGATCTAAGTTTTCAGATACGGAGATCATTATGAATAAGAAAGCTCTTTTAATTATCACGATCCTCGCCGCCGCGGTTTTTATGGCCGCATGCGGCGAACCGGCGGCCAACATTGCGAACAGCGGCAACACGAATACTGCGAATAAAACCGCTAATAATGTCGATCCTTTGGCTGTTACAACGCCAACGCCGGCGGAAACAACCAATAATGCGCCTATTCTTTCGCCTGTTCTGAAAGAATATTGCCGGGCGAAGGTCGCAAAAGACGAAGCCGGTTTGCGCAAGATATATTCGAGCGATTCGCTCAAGCGTTTCGAAGATGGTATGAAGCAGGACGGCATCAAAACTCTCGTCGAATATCTCTCGATCGATGATGTGACCGCCGAACCGTGCGAAGCTAGGAACGAAGTTATCAATGGCGATACGGCATCTGCGGAGATCCGTTTAAAATTCGCTCCGAACGGCATTAGAAATATTTTCGTTAAAGAAAATGGCGAATGGAAAATGACCGATCGGCCCGATACCGAGGCATCAAAGGCCGCCGAAGAAAAAGCTACAAAATAAAGAACATTTAAAGCAATAAAAAGAGGCTGTCTGAAAAGTTCGTGTTTCCGGTTTTTGTTCTGTGGATTCTGTGGTATTTCCTGATTACAGGATATTGAACACAGAATTCTCAGAATAAAGACACAGAAAATGACTTTTCAGACCGCCTTTTTTTGATCTCAATACAGCAGATCCTTAGTTCGATGTTCCCTTTGCCGCTTGCGGATCATATTTTGGCAAGGTCATTCTCGCCGACTTTTCTTTTTTGAACCCGAGAGCCCAATCGGCCTGCATAAGCGTGTGAATGTCACGCGTTCCTTCGTAAATAACGGCGGCTTTGCAGTTTCTCAGATATCTTTCGACAGGATAATCGTTCGTATAACCGTTAGCTCCGTGAATTTCGATAGCCATCGAAGCGGCTTTTTCCGAACGCACGGTCGCCTGCCATTTCGCCAGGCTCGCAGCTTTTTGCGAATGCTCGCCGATATTTTTAAGATATCCGGCGCGCAGCCAAAGCAAATGCGACATTTGATAATCGGCTTCCATTTCCGCGATCTTTTGTTTGACGAGCTGGAAATTTGCGATCGGTTGTCCTTGAACCTCACGCGTTTTAGCGTAATCGATCGAAGCATCGCGCGAAGCTCTGATAACGCCGGTCGCTCCTGATGCAACGGTATATCGGCCGTTTTCCAATGAGAACATCGCGATCTTAAAACCTTCGCCTTCCTCACCTAGCATATTCGACGCCGGAACGCGAACATCCTGCAGCGTGAAATAACCTGTGTTGCCGGCTTTGATGCCCATTTTGCCGTGAAGCGTTCCGCTCGAAAAACCAGGCATTGTGCGTTCGACGATGAAACAGCTCATTCCCGTGTGATCGCGTTTCTTTTGTTTTTCGGGGTCCGTCCAGCAGAAAAATAAAAAGTTGTCAGCGACATCGGCAAGGGATATCCACATCTTTTCGCCGTTCAAGATCCAATCGTCGCCGTCGCGTCTAGCGGTCGAACGCATACCGACAACATCAGAACCGGCGTTCGGTTCGGTCAAACCAAATGTCGCAAGCTTTTCGCCTTTTGCCTGCGGCACGAGGTATTTTTGCTTTTGATCTTCGGTTCCCCAAGTGTAAACGCTCAGCGAATTTAGGCCGACGTGAACCGACATCACCACACGCAGAAAAGTATCGCAAGCCTCGAGTTCTTCGCAGGCAATGCCGAGCGAAATGTAATCGAAACCGGCTCCGCCGTAGTTTTCGGGAATGCAGACGCCGAGTAGGCCAAGATCGGCCATTTGTGTGAAGGTTCGCGGTTCGAAATGCGATTTTTCATCCCATTCTTTAATGTAAGGAGCGACTTCGCCTTTTACAAATTCTCTGATTGTTTGCTGAAGTGCCCTGTGTTCTTCGGTCAATTCTAATTCGATCACGGTTTCTAAATGCCTCGCTTAAATTTTGATATAATAGCTTTTTAGCCTTATTAGTAAAAGAATATCTTAGCATTTAGCGGCGACAGACGTGAAATGCCTGAACTATGATAACCGTTTCGGAAGCCATTAAATTCATTGACCGCGAGGTCGGGCTAATCGGCACTGAAAAGGTCGATATCGGATCCGCCTGCGGCCGAATACTCGGCGAAAAAATAATAGCCGACATCGATCTGCCGCCGTTCGATCGTTCGCAGATGGATGGCTATGCCGTCATGGCGAAAGACGTCGAAAAAGTTCCGGCAAAGCTGAGGCTTGTGGGCGAATCAGCCGCCGGCAGCGGTTGGAAAGGCGAGTTAAATCGAGACGAAGCTGTCAGGATAATGACCGGAGCACCTGTTCCCGACGGTGCGAACGCGGTTCAGAAACTGGAATTAGCCGAAGAACACGATGATGATGTTGTTATTCTGGAAACCGTAAATGCAGGAAATTTCATTGTCCCGAAAGGCAAAGAGATCACCGCGGGCAAACAAATCCTCTCCGCCGGTCAAGAGATAACAGAAAGAAATATCGCCGCGATCGCATCGTTCGGATACAAAAAAGTAAGAGTTTCTAAACAGCCTCGCATTGCAATTCTTGCGACCGGTTCTGAGATAATCGACATCGGCAAAAAGCCGAAGTTCGGTCAGATCAGAAATTCGAATAGCGTAATGCTAAAAGCTTTGGCCGAAAAAGCCGGAGCAACGGTAGAGATTTTCCCGACATGCTCGGATAAAGCCGAAGATCTCTCCCAAGCTTTTGAATTTATGCTCGGTGAAGGTTTCGATATTTTGATCTCGACTGGCGGTGTTTCGGTCGGCAAATACGATCTGACAAAAGAAGTACTGGGCAAACTCGGAGCAAAGATCTTTTTTGACAAGGTAAGAATAAAGCCCGGAAAACCGACGGTCTTTGCCAAACTCGGTAAAACCTTCATTTTCGGATTACCGGGAAATCCGGTTTCTTCGGCGGCGGCGTTTTGTTTGTTTGTCAGACATACAGTTCGGCTAATGCAGTCGGCGAATGAAAAGTTGAACGCGAAACAAGATCTTGCGGTTCTCGGTGCAAATATCAAAGGCACAAAGGAACGCGATCTTTATTTTCCGGTCAGCATTTCTACGGACAAAAGCGGCAGAAATATTGCGGCTCCTGTAAATTGGCACGGCTCATCGGATCTAGTAGGTTTTGCTGCGGCGAATGCTTTTGCTTTAGTTCCGGCCGGTAAAAATTATTGGAAAGGTGACATCGCTGAAATAATATACATTTAAACTATGGAAAAACTTTCACATTTTGACGACGCCGGGAAAATAAAAATGGTAGATGTTTCTACCAAAGAAAAGACCTCGCGTATGGCAACAGCAGTTGGCCGCGTAGATGTTTCGGCAGATGTAATTGCGGCTGTGCGGTCGCACACAAACCCGAAAGGCGATCCGCTCGAAATTGCGAGGATTGCCGGAATAATGGCCGCCAAACGCACGTCGGAACTGATACCGCTTTGCCATCAGATAAATTTATCAAAAGTAGATGTTCGCATTGAGATCGACAAAAACGGCTTTTTGATCGAAGCCGAAGCCGTGACGAACGCCCGAACCGGCGTCGAAATGGAAGCGCTCACAGCCGTTTCGGTCGCCGCGTTGACGATCTACGATATGTGCAAAGCGATCCAAAAAGATATGGTCATCGGTGATATAAGAGTTGTTCAGAAATCCGGCGGCAAAACGGATATCGGTTAGAAAAATTTAGTTAATTTCGAACTTTGCGGTAGAATAGAACGTAAATTTTAGTGGAGATATTATGAGATATACGATCGCAGAAGACGCACGTCCGCAGGTCAAGCTTTTATTGGCAGCTACACTTCTCAGCCTTGGACTTTGGATCATTTCGCTGTTCGTTCCGCTGACAAGTTATATAGTTTATCCGCTGCAATTGTTCGCTACATTCATCCACGAAGGCGGCCACGCGCTTGCGACGATCCTTACTGGAAATTCGGTGCAAAGCTTAACCGTTTCACCCGACGGAAGCGGAATGGTCTGGTCGCGTTCAACCGGTTGGTTCTCGCAGCTTTTTATCTCAAGTGCGGGCTATTTGGGCACAACCGCTTTCGGTGTCGGCCTGCTTGCCTGGATGCGTTACGGACGTTCTTCGCGGCTCGCACTTTTTCTTTGTGCGGGTTTTGTCGGTGTTTTGACGATATTGTTCGGTTTTCTGGCACCTATATGGAATTTGCTTGAAAATGTAACGATCGGCAGTATGTTCTTCACTATCCTTTCGGGCACTTTATTGACAGCCGCTCTTGCCGCGATCGCTTATTTTGCCAATCTGAAATGGGTAAATTTCGCTCTCGCATTTCTTGCCGTGCAAAGTCTTTTGAACGCGATCTTCAGCCTACGCGATCTGTTCCTTGTTTCGACATTTACAAGCGGCCATTCGGACGCAGCGAACATGGCGGCGGCAACCGGAATTCCTTCGATCATTTGGGTCTTTATTTGGATAGGGCTTTCTATCGTTTTCATTTCGATAGGTATGCGTGTTTATGCTGTTACGCGAAAGACAAATGTTGACGATTCGCTTTTTGTCGATCCAAAATGAGAACTGCTTTTTTACTATTTATTCTGTTTCTCACATCTGCCGTTTGCGCTCAGATAAAAACCCCGACAGAGCCTGTGGTTAAAACTCCATTCGCCGAATCTCTTCAAGCTATTCTGGTTACAACCGCAGATGCCGGCGCAGTTCGCGGAAAAGCGCAAAGATTCGAACGCCAAAAAGCGAATTCGGATTGGAAAGCCGTCGGTGAAGAATTTCAGGTTGTTGTCGGAAAAAGAGGCATCGCATGGAGCCGCGATTCGGCACCCGAAGACGCCACAACCTTCAAAAAAGAAGGCGACGGAAAAGCACCGGCCGGAATGTTTCCACTGATATCCGCTTTCGGGGCTGACGCAAAACCCGATGCGTTGCGGCTTCCTTATACAGAAATAAAAGATTTCACCGAATGCGTTGACGACCCGAATTCCTCACATTACAACACCATCGTCGATCGCATGCAGGTCGGTATTTTCGATTGGGCAAGCTCGGAAAAAATGATCGAGATCGGTTCACCGTATGATCTCGGCATCTTTGTCGCTTACAACACATATCCGGTCAAAGCCGGCGAAGGTTCGTGCATCTTTCTGCATATCTGGAACGACGCCGCAACCGGAACGGCGGGCTGCACGGCAATGGCAAGAGAGAACCTCGAAACAATTTTCGACTGGATCGATCCGGCAAAAAACCCTTACCTTGTCCAAATGACCGAAGCCGACCACAAAAAATATAGAAAGGCATGGAAACTGCCAAAATAAAAACACTTGCGGATATGCCGCTTGGCGGCAGGCTTCTTACACGGTCGCGAAAAGATTGGCGATTCGCCGTCGTCGCGCGTAAGGGCGATGAAAAGATCACGCTTTCGGTCGCTTCGCCTTCCGGGCGAAATTACAGGCTCTGGCGAACACCCGACACAAAACTTATTTGCGAAGGCATTCTGCCGATACTTAAACCCGAAGAATCTGACGAATGGCGTGAAAATTTTTCGCGCTACGATACACGCTGGTAATGACCGTTCACAATTTGGTAGAATTGAAGTTTATCGCTATTGCCAGATTTTCTACCTATGCCAGCAGTTAAGCCAAAGGAAGAAGCCATTGTCGTTCGCGGAGCTCGCGTTCATAACCTAAAGAACGTTTCCGTCGAACTCCCGCACAACAAATTGACCGTTATAACCGGAATGTCCGGTTCCGGAAAATCAAGCCTTGCCTTCGATACGATCTTTGCCGAAGGTCAACGACGCTTTGTCGAATCGCTTTCGGCCTATGCACGCCAATTTTTAGAACGGATGGACAAACCGGATGTCGATGAGATCACCGGCATCGCACCGGCAATCGCTATTCGCCAAAAGAACGCCACTAAAAATCCGCGTTCGACCGTCGCGACACAGACCGAAATATACGATTATCTTCGCCTGCTTTTTGCACGGGCCGGACAAACTTTTTGCCGCGTTTGCGGACGCGAGGTAAAACGCGATTCACCCGAATCCGCTGCCGATGAGGTATTGGCCGAACTTCCCGAAGGCACACGTTTTTATGTTTTGTTCCCGATCAGGCAAGGCGATGTTCCGGTCGTCGCAAAGCCCGAAAAAGGCAAAAAGAAAAAGGCTTCGGAAACCGATCTGAGCGTTTCGGCCTTCTTGATCTCACTGCTGCAACAGGGCTTTTCAAGGCTCTTTCGCGGCGGCGAAATGATCGAACTTCAAAAGCCGGAAGATTATACGTTCGAAGATTTTGAGAACACATATGTTCTGATCGACCGCCTTGCGGCCGCACCCAACGTTCGCGGGCGCCTTATCGATTCGCTCGAAACATGCTTTCGCGAAAGTCATTCGGCGCTTATTGAAACGACCGACGGCAAGCGTTTGAAATTTTCCGACAGCTATATATGCAAATATGACGGCACTGTTTACGAAACGCCGGAGCCGCATCTGTTCAGCTTCAATTCGCCGTTCGGCGCATGCCCGACGTGTCAGGGGTTTGGCAATACTATCGGCATCGATTACAGCTTGGTCATTCCAAATCCGCTGCTTTCATTAAAAGATGGCGCGGTCGATCCTTTTACAAAACCGGCGAACGTTTGGGCACAAAAAGAGCTTTTGAAATATGCCGCTTCGATAGGCATCGACCCAAAAACGCCTTACGCAGATCTGACCGCGGCCGAGAAAAGTTCCATCATAAACGGCGCCGACGGCTGGCGCGGTATCAAAGGATTTTTCAAATGGCTTGAAACAAAAAAATATAAATTGCACGTCCGCGTTTTTCTAGCCAAATATCGCGGTTACACGTCTTGTCCGGATTGCGGCGGCTCGCGGCTTCGGGCAGAGGCACGCGATGTAAAGATCGGCGGCCTTTCGCTGCCGGAGATCGTCGATATGTCTATCGCGGATGCATTCGATTTTTTTGCAAAATTAAATCTGGACACCGAACGCGAAAAGATAGCCGATAAACTGCTTGACGAAGTTCGCCGCCGTTTGAAATTCCTGGTCGATGTCGGGCTTGATTATTTAACGCTAAGCCGTTTTGCAGCAACTCTTTCGGGCGGCGAATCTCAGCGCATACAGCTTGCGACAAATCTTGGTTCGATGCTTGTCGGAACGCTTTATGTTCTGGACGAACCGAGCATCGGCCTGCATCCGCGCGATAATTCGCGGCTCATTTCGATACTTAAAAACCTTCGCGATATTGGCAACACTTTGCTTGTCGTCGAACACGATGAAGAAACGATGCGTGCTGCGGATAATATCATCGACGTCGGTTTGTATGCCGGCGAACTCGGCGGCGAAATAGTTTATCAAGGTCCGATAAAAGGTTTGCTGAAACACGAAACGTCATTGACCGCACGATATCTTCGCGGCGATTCCGTTATTAAAATTCCGGCGAAGCGGCGAAAGCCCGGCAAACATAAAATAAGCATCGAAGGTGCGCGCGAAAATAATCTCCAAAACGTCTCTGTTGATATTCCGCTTGAGATGCTTGTTTGCGTAACCGGCGTTTCGGGTTCCGGAAAATCAACGCTTGTTCACGATGTTTTGTATGCAGGTTTAAAAAAGCAGCGAGGCGAATGGCAAGCACCGGTCGGTTTGTTCAAAGAGATAAAAGGCGGCGAAAATGTTGACGATATCTTGCTGGTCGATCAATCGCCGATCGGCCGCACACCGCGTTCGAATCCGGTGACATACATCAAAGCATATGACGCTATCCGCGAGACGTTCGCCGGAACAAATGCCGCAAAATCAAAAGGCTATAACGCATCGCATTTTTCGTTCAATGTTCCGGGTGGACGCTGCGAAACCTGTCAGGGCAGCGGAACCGTTACGGTCGAAATGCAGTTTCTGGCCGATGTCGAACTTACCTGTGAAGATTGCCGCGGCACACGCTTCAAGGACGAAGTACTGGCCGTAAAATATAAAGGCAAAAGTATTTACGACGTTCTTCAACTGACCGTTCGCGAAGCGATCTCATTTTTCAAAGAGATAAAGAAATTGACCGCAAAGCTGAAAACTCTGGACGATGTCGGACTTGGTTATCTGCGTTTGGGACAATCGGCGACAACGCTTTCAGGCGGCGAAGCCCAACGCGTAAAACTCGCCGCGCATCTTGCACAAAAAACACAGTCGAACACGCTGTTCATTTTTGACGAACCGACGACCGGATTGCATTTCGAGGACATAGGCAAACTACTCGCCGCATTCCGCGCCTTGATCGACAGCGGAGCAAGCCTGATCGTTATAGAACACAACCTCGACGTAATAAAAACCGCGGATCACATCATCGACCTCGGCCCGGAAGGCGGCGTGGGCGGCGGACATATTGTCGCAATCGGCACACCCGAACAGATCGCCGAAACCACGGATTCGCACACAGGCTCATATCTGAGGCCATTATTAAAATGAATTGAACTTATTATTTGAAGAATTGCTTTTTCCGGTCTAATTGAAACTCGATGTAAAGAAGCCGCGATCGCATCATTGCTGATATGGAAGCCGCAATCTTGGGAGAAATGGGCTGTGGGATACAACGCCGGGAAAAGCGTCGTAACGGCTCAAGTATCTCTTTGGAATTGCGAAAAGCACTTAAGCGTGTCGCGGCTTCTTCCATGTTCAGGTATCACCTGAGCCAAACTAAATTTAACATTGTTAATAATATTTATGCAAACAAAGAAATTGGGGTCAAAATAAAGTAATGCTCCCGTTATTGTCGGTCGTGCCGTAGCTGTAATTTAGTTTCAGCAGGTTTTGGCTTGTCGCACCCGAACCGAGACCAATCTGCGTCGGCTGGAGCCTGTTGTTGAACGCTGTGTTTTCCCAACGACCATTCCCCAGACGCAGGCTCGAAACCGCACCCGCCGCCGTGTATGTAAACGAATTCGCGTAATTCTTAAAAGTGTCGCTCGCCGTCCGGCTTTGAACCTGTGCAAGATCGCCGTTTACGTTCAAAGTGTTCTTGACCTTTCGACCGCTCGGATACTGCTGCTGGATAATTCCACCCGAAAGATTATATGTATAGGTCATCGGGCTGGTCGCAACACCATCGCTAGTATCACCTCCACTAGTATTCAATTTCGAAGACCAAGCTACCAACATTAAGAACTTCGGATCGCTCGAGAACTTCAGAAAGTTCAAATTCTCTACCCCTGGATCGTCCAGCGTATAGGCCTGATTTATCAAACAAATATGCAAAACCTAATTGCAATTTCCATATTTCCTCAGCATAATCCTTGTCCACAGTTATCTTTAAACTACTGAATTTAGATTTTCCAATAAGTGTTTTTCCAGGCTTGACCTCTGTAAATTCATAATTATACGCTTTGAATTCATCAGGATACTTAATTGGTGGTTTCACCCACAAAGTGTGCTCATATGACCAAAGTTCTACGTTCGAATCTGTAACAAGATAGACCGGAACTTTCCCCGAGTTTCGCACTTGATAATCAACAACAATTTCATCGCCCAGTTTGAACCTGGTCCTTGGCATAGAAATCTTTATAGAGATCTTGTCTTTGGTTGTGAGCCCGACACTAGAAACTGGTGCATTTTTAATCTGTGCCTCGGCACAAAGCGAAAACAAAAGTATGGTTAAAAACCCGAACGATAAATTGAGAAATCGTTTTAACATGTTGTTCTATTTATTAAAATCTACTATTCCACCCGCAAAACCGCCGCCCAAGGATTTTTAAATCTTCTTTTATAACAGCCTCTCGGTTTTGAGCGTAGCGATGGGCTCTAAGATAAACAGCCTTCCAACGATCAGGTGAGCCACCGACTCCATTTCGAGAAAAATCCAAGTTTTCCGCCAGTTCGTGAATAAGTACACTAATAGATTGGATCCGCTCCCCCTTTGCCGAGGCTTTGAACTAAGAAGATGTCTGGATTTGAATATGCCGTAAGATCCACTCCCGATTGTGTCCAATCTAAATTCTTAGAATCAATAGCTAATGCCGTGAATGCATCACCGTCGGGTTGTACGGATCCAAATCGACCCATTGTTCCAACGAGATATTTCTCATCTTTGAATCTATCAGCGATAAATGTTCCCGTGTAATTAAGTTTGCCGTTCGATTTTGTTGTACCTTGAAACAAACTCGCTGCTTTTCTCGCATCTGAGCCTAAATAGACTAAGAAATTATCAGATGATGCTGTTAATTCACCCAAAAGTTGTGCTCCTTCGTTCACATTACCCAAGTCCACGCCTTCTTTCAATGAAATTTGGCCGTCCTTAAATTCAAAATATTTATCAAAGGTTTCCTGTCCACCAACCATAAGATAGAAGTCGTTAATTGAGCTGCCTTCAGCAACAGTTACTTTTTCGCCATTTAGATCAACAAATTTAAATGGGTTATTTCGGGAGTAACCAAATAAATTAAATCTTTGAGGGTCACTTGCCATTGATATTTGAAAATAGAGAGGATCTGGTGAGGTAAATTTTCCGAGCGTATTTGCATACATTCTTGCCTTTGCATAATCAAGATCAGTTTCCTCATCTCGTTCGTAGCCAGTGAACTTCTGAAGTACTGAATCTAAACCATATCCAGAGCGGTATATTTCTTCGTCGAAAGGATGAAAATCCCGGCGAGAGATAACGTGGCCTAACTCATCGGTTGTGATGCGTGGACTTCCGAGGTGGTCGTTTGTCAAATAGCTGATCTTGGGAGTCTGGCTCGTTTGATTCGCGTATTCCGCCACGAGTTTGCCGCCGGCGTCATAAACAAATATGACGGTTTCGTTGTCCGAGATCTTCTTGACGCGCTTTCCGTCGCCGTCATAGAAATATTTTCCGAGAGAAACGCTGTTTTCAAGAACCTCGACCTGTTTGTTTTCAGCGTCGTAGATGTACGTTCGATCGAGAGCATCCGCAGTCGTGTTCCCCGAAAGGTCGTACGAATAACCTTGCCCGGATGCGAACCGGTTATTCGCGGCATCAACCGTCGGATTCGTCACATCCGGATTCGCAAATGACGCAGGCTGTGTCGTATTCGCTTCGTCAAAATTTCTGTTGCCGTAGCGGTCATAGGTAAATGCCTGTTTCCACGCCTGCGACGACGAACCGCCGACCGGCGTGATGTTCTCGACCGCGTCGTTTATCCGGTTTAGACTGTCATAAGTATAATTCTGCACTGCTATAAATCCGACGCTTGCTCCGACGGTTGGCACCGTGATCGTTTGCGACGTAACATTGCCGTTGTTGTCAGTTGTGCCGTAATCATAATTCAGTTTTAGCAAGTCCTGTATTGCGGGACCGTGGCCCAAACCAATCTGTGTCAGTTGGAGCCTGGAATTGACTTGCGACGTTTCCCACAGACCGTTTCCGAGTTTCATCGCCATGACCGCACCCGCCGCATTGTACGCAAAATTCGATGCATATGGACGATAGAAATCACCGGAATCTTTCTTTGACTGCACCATCGAAAGCCCGCCGTTGTTATCCAGGACATTTTTCACGACTCTTCCGCTTGGGTAAGTTTCTTCCATGAGAGCACCGGACAAATTATACGTGTAATCAGTTGCGTATTCTTCGCCGTCGGTTGTCTGTTTATGTCCAGTCACTCTTCCTAAGATGTCGAAACTCGTGTATTCCGTTGTTGATACGGAAGAAGTTACTTTTTTGAGCCTACCTTTACCGTTTGTTAGGTTGTCGTAATAGTATGTGACATCCGGCGTTGAATCCGAATAATTACTCGTTACAATACGATCTAGCGCGTCATAAGTGTACGTCGTGGTTATTGTTCGGGCATCGACCTTTGAAGTAAGATTGCCGTTCGCGGCGTACGAATAATTTATCGTGCCGCTTTCGGGATTTGTTGCAGAAAGCAGTCTCGATAAACTGTTGTATGTGAATGTCCTCGTCTGCACGCCCTGATTCACGGTCGTCAGATTGTTGAGGGTATCATAGCCGTAATACATCGCTGACTTGAAACACTTTTCTACACATTAACCTAGAGATTAATTCTTTCTTTAATAAGAAACATTATTAGTTTTATTTATGACAGTGCCGTTTTTGTCGAAACTGAAGCCCCAACGCGAGATGAATACTTTGTACCAGTATTTCTCGTCACATGCGTGATTGCTTGTATTTGCGGTATCGGGTTTTCCACAAAAGTCTATTTCATCAGGAGCTCCTAACTTTTTGACAAGTTCCTCCTTCGAACCGCCGATTGGCATATTAGTAAAAGTGTGTTCGACTCTGTTTCGCTTTACGAGATTTGCCCATAAAGCATTTCCTGCAAACGTGACGAGAAGAAAGACAGCCGTTACTGAAACAACGATTAGGGGTCTGCATTTTTTTATCATATTTCATTCCTAGACCTTTCACGTCCATCTAAGGTTTCTCGAATTGAACAATAATTTTTTTGATTTCCGCAGTGAGTGCAGAGCCTTTTTCAATCTTATAAACTTGTGCTCCAGGAACTGCTCTTGCCCTTTGACCCGCCGAGCCAGGAATTACTGGATTTAGTCGCCCAATCTCTTGCCCCCGATCGAGCGGCTCACCAGGAGAGATGCGAACGCCGCCTGATGGTATTTTTGCAGCATCAAGAGCCTCGTTGACTCTAATTGAACAATTATCAGTAAGTATGGTTTTCTCAGTTATTTTATCACGACTCCCTGCTATCTCCTCTAATTTAGCGGCTATCGCGGCGTCCTGTTCCGGTGTGGTCTTTATAATAGTGATCACAGTATCTCTCCGTGGAGCTTCTCGCTCGAGGTAGTCCTCAACACTACCTCCGAGAATATTGTTTTTCTTATCCCGCTCTGGTTCTTCATCAGCATTTCCCATGCTGTAGACACCTTTCCACGTGATTCCAATCGCTGTATGACCAATAGGGTTTTTTGTACTATCTGAACTATCCGTTGCATCACCTTCAGTAGGTCCATTTTCAATAATAATGATATCTGGACTTTGTCTAAGCATCCCACTAGGATCTTCGTATTTAAGTGGGTTATTACTGACGTAGATATAGCGGTTGAAAGTTTGAGGATCAGTAGATTTGCCTGATGCCAATAAAGGATCGACAGCCGTGAATCTGCCCGACAGGTTCTCGTACATTCTCGCTTCGGCGAAGTCCAGTCCTGTTTCCTCGTCCTTTTGATAGCCGGTGAATTTTTGGCGCACGTCATCTTCACTTGCTCCGTATTTAAGGCCCGATGTCCTGCCGCCGACGTTTAGATAAATGTCTTCACCAAACGGCATAAAGTCACGCCGTGAATTTACCTGACCGTACTCATTCGTAATTATTCGCGGTGAACCGAGATGATCGTTCGTGAGATAGGAGACCGAAGGTGTTTGGGAAATTGCCGTCGAATATTCCGCGATGAGTTGCCCGGCCGCATAGACGAAAACCGTCGTTTCGGTGTCGGTTACTTTCTTTATCCTTCGGCCTTCGCCGTCGTAGTAATAACGGCCTATGGTCACGCCGTCGCGTTTCACTTCCGTTTGTTTGTTGTCGCCGTTGAATGTGAAAGTGCGTCCGAGCGAAGTAATCGGATCGATGTCGCCCACGACATTGCCGTTCGCGTCGTAAATAAAATCATCGTCGTCAAACCTGTTCGTGTCGGCATCTATCGCAGGAGTTGTGTTAATGTTGGTCGAACCGATCGTTTGATTGAAACTCGTTCTATTGCCGTATCGATCATAGCCGAACTGCTGTATCCATGTATCAATGCTGTTGTTCGTTTCCTTCGCCTCGGTTATACGGTCAAGCGGATCGTATTTATATTTCTGAACAAAAGGATTCGCCATGCCGCTTACCGTCGGCGTTAGAAGACGCCTTAAATTCAAACTAAATACAGTATTTTTATATTCTCGCTAATCATTGTATTTTTTCGTTGCAATACTTTAATGAATCATCTGAGAATACTAGCTCTGTATAACCCAGCTTCTTGATGTTTTCTGGATCGTATCTGGCGAGTTCCACCTGTTTTTGGACAATCTTTACCGGGAAGCCGTCCGATTGCGGAGGAGTGAATCTACTTTGTGAGTAGATGTGTAACTCATCGCCATCAACTTTATAAAAGACCTGGCCGGGCGACATGCCCTCGACAAAAAAATCCGTTCGGGGTGAAGGGCCATTGCACAAATCTCCGTCGCCTGATATTGAAAGCCCATCATAATTCCTGCCTCTAATCTCCCTTTTGAAGTAAACGCTGATCCGGCCTACCGATATTTGACGGATGTCACGGCGTGGCCCCCGATCCTCGAAGTCAATGTAGCAACCTTGCTGCATCAAGAATACGATGACCAATAAGACTAGGTTTTTGAAATGCATGATTGAAATCACCTCCTCGATTTTCCATACTCATAGCCTGCCATAATATACAAGCCGGAATAGCTACTCTCTCCGTAAAATGGAGCGACGTTTACCGTGGGACTAATCGCACCGGTTCTTAGTCCAACCGCCGTAGTCGCATCCATTTTGCCGGTCTGTTCGTATTCACCCGCAACTCGCATTAAAGCGTCGAATGAAAGGTAATCGTTAACATATGAATTAGTTGAAACATTCGCTCCATTCATACCGAATAGAAAATTCCCTGCTGATCTTGCTGTTACGAAATAGTCGCCTAGCAATCCCCCTGTGTTAGAGCCGGATGGAGCTAAAGTTGTATTGGTTTTAATGTCGAAAGGTTGCCCGTTTTTCGACAGATCCATAACTGCACCCAAAGTCAGTTCTTTCGCCGCCTGATTGATTTCGTTGACAACCGGTAGAAAGTCTAAACCCTTAACTATTTGTGCGCCTGGAGCTATTTGTGATGTCGGATTTCCTGCCTTATCGTGCTCACGGAACTCATGCCATATTGCAGTTTCCCCTATCTTAGTTCCGCCTCCTGCGTATGAGCTAGTCTTTCCCTGTCGCTTTTCAATCATATATGCGGTCGGAGCCTTTCCATCGGCGTTATTTTTGTGTTGGTAAACACCCAAATCACCGTCATCAATTACAGCAACTACTTTCCCATTCTCGTCGATATGAGTTGACGGGGCCTCGCCTGTTGGATCAATAAGTACCAGCGGCATACCTAAAACATAAACGTAACGATTAAACGTTTGGGGATTTGCGGATTTGCGCGACGCGAGAAGCGGGTCGACGGCGGTGAAACGGCCAAATCGGTTCTCGTACATTCGTGCTTCGGCGAAGTCGAGTTGGGTTTCGTTGTCTTTCTGGTAGCCGGTGAATTTTTGGCGCACGTCATCTTCACTTGCTCCGTATTTAAGGCCCGATGTTCTGCCGCCGACGTTTTGATAAATGTCCTCGCCGAACGGCATGAAATCTCGTCTTGAGTTTACCTGACCATTCTCATTCGTGATTATTCGCGGTGAACCGAGATGATCGTTCGTGAGATACGAAACCGACGGTGTTTGGGACAGTTCGGTTGAATATTCGGCAATAAGTTTTCCAGCCGAATACACGAACACAGTCATTTCCGTGTCGGTTACTTTCTTTATTCTTCGGCCTTCGCCGTCGTAGTAATAACGGCCTATGGTCACGCCGTCGCGTTTCACTTCCGTTTGTTTGTTGTCGCCGTTGAATGTGAAAGAGCGTCCGAGCGAAGTAATCGGGTCGATGTCGCCCACGACATTGCCGTTCGCGTCGTATGTAAAATCATTGTCGTCAAACCTGTTCGTGTCGGCGTCTATCGCCGGAGTAGTGTTAGCATTGGTCGAACCGATCGTTTGATTGAAACTCGTTCTATTGCCGTATCGATCATAGCCGAACTGCTGTATCCAATTCTGTGTGGAGGCGGTCACTTCCTTTGCTTCCGTCAGTCGATTCAGCGGATCGTACTTATATGTCTGAACAAAGTTAGTGCCGGGTACGGTCAATGTCTGTTTACCTATGTCGCCGTTATTTTTTGACGCATCCACAGTTCCGTCGGTCTGCAGTTCGCCGAACTCGTAATCGACTTTCCATAGACTCGTGTCAGTCGACGTCACTCCGAGAGCCATCTGCGACACCTGCATACGTGAATTAAACTGAGATGTTTCCCAAAGCCCGTTGCCTAACCGCATCGAAGTTACCGCTCCCGACGCATTATAACTAAAATTCCCGGCATAATTCCAAAAACCTTGGCCGGCGTTCTTTCGGCTTTTAACCATCGAAAGATCTCCATTCGCGTCCAAAGCGTTCTGCACAACCCGTCCGCTGGGATAAGTCTCCTGCACCAATGCGCCGGATAGATTGTATTCGTAACTCAAAGTATATGTCTCGCCGTCGGTTATCTGTTTGTATTCGAGAAGCCGGCCCGCGGCGTCAAACCCTGTGTATCTCGATTCCGAAACACTGCTCGAAACTTTGGTCAGCCTTCCTTTAGAGAATTCAATCTGTGGATCGTCGTAAGTGTATGTGACGGTCGGAGTTGAAGCCGTATAACTTCGCGTCACTTGGCGGTTCAGAGCGTCGTATGTGCTCGTTAACGTGACGTTGTTCGCGTCGGTCGTCGTGAGAATGTTGCCGTTGGCATCGTAGGTGAACCCTGCCGTCCAACTATTGTTACCGGGATTGCCCGATGTGTTCAAAGCCGTGTTCACTTCCTGCTCCGGCTGACGAATGCGCAATAATCTTCCAAGCGAATCGTACATAAAATAACGATCCTGAACTCCCTGATTGACCCGGACCATCTTGCCCTGCGTGTTGTAGTAATAATACGTCGGTTGATTCGGAGAAGATATACTGCCAAGTTGGTTGCTTGAGTTCGGCTCATCAACGCGGATGAGTTGACCTAAAACATTAGTTATCGAACGGCGCAGTTTGCCGGCTTGGTCGGTGACAGTGACGGTCGTTCCGATCTGCGAACCGGACGTCGCGAGAGAATATGCCGTGCTTACGACGGCGCTGTCCGGCGTTGTGACGCTCACAGTTCTGCCGAGATCATCATAAGCCGGATCGTCCATTCGAGGCTCGATGAACACGTCGGAGCCGAACTCGCACGCACCGGATTCGAGGTTTTCGCCACACGGCCCATAGTGTCATAACACGTCACGACAAAAACATCGTCCTGATCGTTATCCACCGACTGGCTCAAGACATTCCTGCCCAAGCCGTCAAACCAACTCACCGCCTCTTTCCAGTTCATTAGGTCAAGGTATAATTTTTAGAACTTTCAAGGATGCATCGAAACTGTCCATATGTCCGTATCGTTTATGGGAATTGGCTAACCTTTGTCTTACTGATTCGGGCAATTTTGGATCGATCTCGTCAAATGGTTCCGGCCCAAAGAAGGTGCCTTCAAAAATCACCCATTCTGAGTCGGTAAGCTCTTTCACTTTCTTCGCCACATCTTTTTTTGCATCAGGGTGAATTTCAAAATCAATGAACGTTTGACCGTCTCCGCATTCAGAATCGGAGAGCCACATTTGTTCCGCTCCTGATCCAAGAACTGCACGAACTCGAACCGTATGCCGATTATAGACATTCCAGTGTTCCATCAGTTCGCAAAGAGTGATTACGTCATCTTTTTTTGAACCGGCTTTCTGAGCTTCGCCGGAAGTAAATAACGACACTATTATTAACACAATTACGAAAGAATATTTCATTGTTCTTTAAACTCCGGAAAAATCACGCTGTCGAGATTCTTATATTGTTTTTCAAGTAGGTCATCGATCATTCGATCAATTTGCGTTTGCGACATACCCGGTTTGAATTTACATTCGTCCATGACTCCACAAGGCCCAAAATTCACAGTTCCATTCCCTCGTAAGACATAGCCAACCGAAACTTTGTAAGCGCGCCGTTCACTATCTCGTAGAGTTATATTTAAAATATTTGCTTTATCCGAACTGCCATCAGGGGCCAAAGCTCTGATAAAGTCTTGTCGGTCAGCAACATGACTCCCTTCATGAGCCAGAACTTCTTCATTCCCAATTTGATCCGTTTGAATTGTAACATCCACCGCGGCTCTCATACCGTTATCACTATTTGAATCCTCCTCGATTCCTCCTTCGTGCCGGGTAACCCTGCCTCCTCGATCACCTTTAAGCTTGTCGGCGAACTGTAAGTAGACACCGTTATCTCCCTTGTCTCCCTTCTTCTGCGATGGATCGCCGAAAGCCTTAGCTCCTCGTACAGTATCGGCATCATCTGACTTCAATGCTTCTTGTCGAGATTTTTCGAACTGCTCACACTTCTTCACATCACTTGTACAGACATATTTCCCCGTTGGATCGGTAAAGCGAATAGGTGTATTTCGAACATATGAATACAGATTCCATTGTTGCGCGTCGAACATTTTTTGCTTTGAAAGGAAAATCGAGTCAGGTGACGAAAATCGTCCAAATCCAGAATTAAAGTATCTGGCCTGGGCAAAGTCTAAGTCTGTCTCGTTATCGCGCTCATATCCGGTGAACTTTTGTCTTACATCATCACTTTGATAGCCGAGTGCGGCAATTCTTTCCGCTGTGAAAACTTCTTCACCAAAGGGATGGAAGTCACGGCGCGAGATAACCTGACCGTTCTCATCTGTCAGAATTCGAGGGCTTCCAAGGTGATCAGCGGTTGTGTAACTAACTTTCGGAGTTTGGGAAATCTCCGTCGAGTATTCGCCTATGAGTTTACCTGTTGCGTCATAGACAAACACAGTCACCTCGTCGGTGGATGGAACGATCTTCTTGATCCTTCGACCGTCGCCATCATAAAAATATTTACCAACTGTGGCTACGGGATTTCCACTGCCGTCAACTGTTTCCACTTTTACTTGTTTGTTTTCGGCATCGTATGTGAACTTGCGGCTCTCAGCATCTCTGGTCGTGTTGCCCGACGTATCGTACAAATAATCATTTATACTATCGCCGTCCTGGTCTGCTTTTAGGCGATTGTTGGAGGCCAATATCTCAGGATTCAGAACCCTAGCATCCGCAGGACATACCGTAAAATTGGGAGATGAACCACAGTTTTTTATAAGGGTCGTTGTTTCAGACTCGTCGAAATTCCGATTTCCGTATCGGTCATAGACGAATGCCTGTTTCCAAATCTCGGCGTTTGATATTGTCTCGGTCGCGTCCTTGATCCTGTTTAGAGAGTCATAAGTATATTCTTGCTCTGCGACAAAACCCGGATTCACTCCGACTGTTGGCACCGTGATCGTTTGCGATAAAATATTTCCGTTGTTTTGGGTTGTGCCGTATGAATATTCAAGTTTCAGGAGATTCTGACTGGTCGGCCCCGATCCAAGCCCTATCATCGTCGGTTGCAATCTAGAGTTAAATTGCGTCGATTCCCATCGACCATTTCCGAATTTCATCGCCGTGACCGCACCCGCCGCATTGTAAGCAAAATTCGATACATACGGATGATAAAAATCACCGGAATCTTTCTTTGACTGCACCATCGAAAGATCGCCGTTGTTGTCCAAAGTGTTCTTCGCAACACGGCCTGACGGATAAATTTCTTCGACCAACGCACCGGAAAGATTTCATGGTCTCCGCTGCTCAGAGACTAAAGAGAAGCTCAATATCGCAGCCCTACCGATCCTGTTCTCGATCCAAAAAAGTTATTTAACAAAAAAAGAATTCAAGTCAAGCGGAATTGGCTCTGATTTTATTTCATCAATCCACAAATAGCCATATTTCCTCCACCTCGTTTGAAGCCCTTGCCAAAAACCATCCCCATTTTCTTTTAGATTATAAAGATCAAGTCCGGTTGGTTTGGTGGTGCAAATTACTTCTATAAATATTGATGAGTTCTCTTTTAAATCGTCTAATGAGACAGATTGGGAAAACAACAAATCATTATTATTATAATTTGAAACATCTAATTTAAAAAAAGTATTGAAACTCAACCCACTTCCGACAGCCAACGATGTAGTTTTACTTTCAGGAGGTTTGCTTTTATCAAAAGAACGAACGATCTCGTTCCATTTTGGTAATTCAGCTGCTGTTGGAAGTTGAAGATTAGCAATGGACTTTCCATTCGATCTTTTTAGATTTATAGTTTTACAATCAAATTTTTTTGCGGGGAAAATGAGTTTTTGTTCACTGTTGTTTACAATTCGCATGTCAAGGTAAACATAAATACCTTTTGAAACATCTCGAGAATCTTTGCTTTTTGTTCTTACACTTGTAACTCTACCCTCAAAGCTAATAGGCTTATCCATATAGTTTGTTGCCTTTTCGATATTTTGTCCTAGTCCTAATGAAATACCACCCAAACCTATTATAAATACCATCATCAATTGTTTCATTTTATTCTCACTCCGTTAGACGGAATTTTTATTTCTTTCTATACCAACCTGTTATTTTCCCGTAGTCAGCTCCGGGACTTAGAACTCCTTCGAGAGATGGTGCTGTTTTAATTTGATATGGACCTGCACCTGCCCCACTCTTACTAAAGACAACCGGAACGCCAGCATCATTCCTGAGTAAGAAATTGGCGTAATGAACACCTTTTCCATTTTTCTCATACAATGCGGTGTCACCTATAGCGAGTTTGTCCTCACCTATTTTAATAGAACCATTCTTAAGTTCTTTTTCCCATTTACCGGGATCGAGATATTGCCCATAACTTCCGCCGTGACCACCTACATACGAAGCAGTTCCTGCACAATTCGAGCTACCTGCCTCCCTTGTTTCATTGCCTATTTGCATTTGTTCGAGAATTCCTTTTTCGGCAGTTTCATACACTCTCGTAACATTACTATTACCCAAATCGGCAAATCTTATTTTGTCTTGATCTCCCACTTGTGAAGCTAATGCTTTAGCTTCATCTCCTTCTAAACCAAGTTGTTTAGCCAAACTTGCACCATCGTCAGTAAACTCACCTTTATCATTCTTTTGTGTTTTATAAGCTACTAACTGAACATTTGTAACAATTTTATTTCCGTTTTTATCTGTTGCAAAAATCGGCTTACCGTCTTTGTCTTTTCCATCTGTCTTGTAGGTGATTCGGTATCTAATTTCCCAAAGCCCTAACGGATCCATATAGATTAAAGGATTATTAAGTACATATGAATAACGATTAAGTGTTTGGGGGTTATCGGATCTTAAACTTAAAAGGGTCGGATCAGGACTTGAGAATCTGCCAAAGCCAGAATTGAACATTCTTGCCTTTGCGTAATCCAGTCCGCTTTCGTTGTCCCGTTCGTAGCCGGTGAATTTTTGGCGAACGGAATCTGATCCATAGTTTGGCCGGTAAATCTCTTCACCGAAGGGCATAAAGTCTCGTCTGGATTTAACTGTTCCGACGGCGTCAGTGATGATCCTGGGGCTGCCGAGATGGTCGGTTGTCGTGTAATTTATCGACGGTGTTTGCGAAAGCTGCGTCGAATATTCGGCAACCAATTTGCCCGAAGAATACACAAAGATGGTTGTCTGGGTGTTCGTTATCTTTTTGACACGCTTCCCTTCTCCGTCGTAGAAATACCGACCGATCGTAACGCCATCTTTCTTAACTTCCGTCTGCTTGTTGTCGCCGTTGAAAACAAAGCTTCTTGTCAAAGAACTGTTTGGATCAGTGTCCGCGATTATATTACCGTTCTTGTCGTAGGTGAATCCCTGATTGGCATTGAACCTGTTCGTGTTCTCGTCTATGGTCGGGTTCGGTGCGTCGGTTATTCCGACGATATTTTATGCAAAGCCTATGCAGTTGCCGTATCGGCTTTCCACGTCCGGGCATCTTCCGGCCATCCACGTAAACCGGATTCCGAAATTGTAGCCGATTATATTAAACTAATGAGAGCTATTGGTCCATTTTTTGACAAAGTATTGTGTAATTACCGTAGCTACTGTCACCAAAGTATTCGACATCAAATCTATATCTGCTCTTTTTGAATTTAATTCTTCTCGACCTCATTGACGGGCCTCTGTCATATACTTCCCACCCTTCTTTTTCTAGATTTAGAAAAAAGCTTTCAACATCTTCGAATGGCATGGTGGAAGAGTATCCGAAAATAAGGTACGGGTCTTCTTTTTTAAAACTCATTCGCTTCAATACGAGTTCGAATGATTCAGGTTTTGATATTTCACTACAGAAATTGTTGATTTCTTGAAACTCGGGTCTGGTCTTTATTGCTTCATTGGCCTCTTTCGTTTGTTCCTGTTCACGCCATTGTTCCCATTCACTAAGAACCGGTATGTTTCTACAGGCAGAGATCAGAGAAATAAATACAAATGCTCCAACAATTGTAACTAAAATTTGTCTTGTTTTGCGGTTCATAAATTTTCTTTATCTCCTATTGTTATATCGATTCTGCAAAGCGGTTCGCTTATAATCTTCAATCCAGTCGCCTAGGTCAAATATCTTTTCCGATTTAGAGATCCCTACGCCACCACTAGTTGGGGTTCCCAACTCAAACGCGGTCGGTGAATTCAGAAAAGACGAGCCATTAGATGGTAGGGATTTGTCGAACCCAACAGATATTGGGCCGATTGGAACAACTCCCGAAACACTCGTTCCACCAATCGCACCATCTAGTTCAGCTTCGGGCATGTTTCTAGTAGTGAACCATCCTACTGAACCCGAAACTCCGAGCTTAAAGCCAAGATTTTTATTTCCGTGAAGAAAATCAAAATCTTGAGCTTGTTTGATGAATTCATTAAAGCCGCCCTTACTTAATGTAAAACCTCCACCCATAAATAAATTATAATCTCGAGATAGAGTTAAATTTCCATCAAAGATTAGGGGAAGAGATAATTGTACTTTTCCATAGTCGGGAGCAACTAACATTGTCTTGTCCCAAAGAGCTCTGCCCATCTGTTGAACCTCTTGAGCCATCCGTTCATCGACCCCCATTCCAATCCTTGGCATAAATACACCAGGAGCAGAACTATTTGAAGACATGCTTTGGGTAATACGTTGAGATCTATCTTTAATGGATGCGGTTTTTCCCAAATTCATCGATCCATTTGGACCAGCGCTGTATGTATACCCATCTGCCGCATCTACATAGCGGGATTCATTGAGTACTTGTGAGTTCTTAAATCTATTGGGACTATATGTATTTCCATCGGTATACACGGGACCAGTCCAATCGCCCACTTGCAAACCAGTCGGGTCGGTCAATCTAAGCGGATTGTTGAGGACATAAACATACCTGTTGAATGTCTGCGGGTTTGCGGATTTGCCGGACGCCAATAAAGGATCGACGGCGGTGAAGCGGCCGTGGAGGTTTTGGTACATTCTTGCTTCGGCAAAGTCGAGTTGGGTTTCTTCGTCCTTCTGATAACCCGTGAATTTCTGGCGAACGTTGTCGCCGAAATTGTATTTTAGATTGGTGAGCCGATGTGTTCCATCCGGTGAGATCTCCTCGCCGAACGGCATAAAGTCTCTGCGTGAGACAACTTCGCCCAACGAGTTCGTTAATATTCTTGGACTTCCAAGCTGATCCGTAACCGTCCATTGCGTTGTTGGATTCGGCGGCGGTGCGGCGGTCGAATATTCAGCAACAAGCTTGCCGCTCGAATATACGAACACCGTCGTTTCGCTCAGAACTCCATTGTCAAAGACCTTTTTCTTTACGCGCTTTCCTTCGCCGTCATAAAAATATTCGCCGATCAGGTTGTTGTTCGCATCACGAACTTCCTTCTGTTTATTGTCGCCGTTGAATACGAAATTCCTGCCAGCGTCAGTAGCGTCCGTAATGACATTGCCGTTCTTGTCGAATGCAAAGCCCTGCCCGGAATTAAATCTATTTGTATTCTCATCGATCGTGTTCGTTATATAGAACGAAGCTTGTAATTGCCCGCCCCTGAACCATTTCGATTCCGGGAAGAGTTATTTTGACAGCCGGACAGTCATCACATTCCGCTGGATAGTCGTGAATCATCTGACAGTTTTTACATATAAGACTGATATCGAGGTGTATTTTCGAAACCATCGGGATTTGATACTCAGATATTTTGAAAGTTTCGAATGGTCTTTTGACAAAATTCAGTTCATAAATACCAGGCTCTAGTGAGAGGATATAAGAGCCGTCACTATTCGAATTAAATGTAAAAACCTTGCCTTCTTTATTCTTCGCAGATATACGGACAGAAATAATCGCAGCACCCAAACTATCCACAATATTTCCTGAGACAATGGTCTTTGTATCTTGTCCGTTTGCAGGGCAAACAACCATTAGTAGCAAAACCAAAATGAATCCTAAATATTTCATCATATATCCTATTTCAAATTTATACCTGATTATCAGGAATGCTTCCAAACCCATATGATTGCCATAACTCTGCATTAAGTGCTGGTGGGATCAAAAACTGATTTGCGGCATCTTTAGAAAATAGGTCGACCCCAAACTCTGGTTTCGTTATCCCTGACTGTGAATGTCCGAATGAATCCAGAGTCCTGCCGTTACCACGCATCAAAAAATTATGAGTAATTGCCTCGTGGCTAGACGCTCGACCTATTGCCAAACCAATGCCCTCTTGGCCCCCCCAACTACCGCCCGGCCTAAGTGACATTAGAGCAAGCTGTCCGGCGTGGATCGTCAGGGCAATTACGGACGTACAAAGCAACGGTTATTTGTTCATCTATCGAAAGGTTCGCAAAATGCTCTTTAGCCGAACTTTTATTTACTGCTAATTCGTCATCTATTTTATGTAAGTCGTAGCTGCAGGTTTGTTCCAGCATTCCGTGCGACAGCCCATAAATACGCATGACACTACGACAGCCAGTATATTTCTTTTACCATTAGTAGTTTTCTATCTATGACTGCTTCTCAAGCAAAACACTGCCTTAGCTCACCCGAATCATCCGCATTATTCCAAGTCGCTTCCGATTGAGCCACAACAAAAGATCTTATTCGGTTTTTAGTTGGTCTCGAAGAATTTGAACTCGTCGGTGGTATTCTTTTTCGTATTCACCTGAACCATTTATCGTTTTTCCTATTTCTTCTAATTTTGATATCGTATCTGAGTTGCGGTCTATACATTCACATTGCGTGTTAATAGCGATCAAAACACCAACCAGTTCAACTTTGTCCCAAATATTTTTCTCGATTCTGATTCTATTAACGATCGTTGAGATTTTTTCTTTTCCATTCTCTCGTAAAAATGGTTTAATTCGTGGATCGTCCGGAAAATTACGGGCATACAAAGCCACGGTTATTTGTTGATCCACGGTTAGTTGCAAAAACCGATGTTTTGCTTGTTCTGGATTTGACGACATTTCTTTTTCTATTTCTTTATACTCATAGGAACCCGGCATATTTATACATTCCATATGGCAACTTGTCGATGTCAAGAAAATGAGAAAAAGAATTATTGATTTTTTGAACATTATGATTCCAGTTTAACTACAAGGAGGTTTTTTGAGTTGAGCAACAGCCGCCTCAACTTTATCACGAACCAGTCGTGCCTCCTTTTCATATTTGTTTTGGGTGTAAGAATCTTCCTTGGGTATTTTCACACCAATCATTGACCCCACAATTGCCTTTCCAATATTTTCTCGCTGAATTCTGTGTGTTTCGTTTAAATAAACAGTTCCCCATGAGACTTGAGCCGCCTGATATGAATTGTTTTTTATTCCAGTATTCTCTACACTTTCCCAAATTCCTATAAATTGAACTGTATGTGCGATTTCTTCTGCGATTACACCTATTGAGTCTTTGTCGTTCATTTTAACTTTGTTCGGGTTGTAGTGAATATCATAAAGCCCCAAAGTGATGGCAACTTTATCCTTGGGAACAAAACTCGGTAACCCTGAAATAAACCGCGCATCATCAACTGGAGAAAATGTCTTCCAGTTTCCCATTTGCACTTTATTGAAAAAGGGTCTAAAGAAATCGCGTAAGCATTTATTAAGCTGAACACCGGGCCCATCTGGCCCTCCAGCAAAACCGCCAAATTCTGCACTGTTCTCGACAATTGGATCGTCTCTCTCATAGTGAGCATGAGCCGTGACAGCACAATCGTCAGTTCCATCTTTGTCCCAGTCACAAGGATTTTCCTCGCCTTCGGCGGTCATTTTCTTGTCGGTGCTGCGGAGCATTTTGGCAAAGAGCATGTCCGACGCCGACATCTCGTGATCGAATTTATGAATAGGGTCAGGACTGTCTTTCTTTGGAACTGAGGTCGGGTCGCCCTGTTTCTTTTCGTCTAAATATCGCGGCCAGCTTTCCTGATGAAATGCCTTTCGGCAACCGTTCGGCATTTCGTAAAATGTCTGACCCATCATCGCCGCGGCACTGCACTGCCATTCCGCAAACGCCGGACGACGAGTCTCCGGCGGCGGAAACGGTTCGGGATCCGGATCTTCGATCAATGTCGTCTCAAGGCTTGGCCAAGAGCATCATAAACCTTATTTACGGTTTCGCCCGTCACCGGATCAGCATGAAAGAATGTAAATCCCTGCGTCGGCGATTGACCCGTCAGAGTTGTCTGCGACTGCTCGCCAACGACCGACCCGCCGGCATAAACCTTTACTTTCCGACGTTCGCCGGTCGGATCCGTTTCTATGCTGACAAGCTCGCCAGGCGTGTAGCCGACCTGCGTCGTCAGCCCGCGGCTGTCGTACGTCATATCCGTCACCGCACCTCGTGGATCGACAACTTGGCTAACCGAATCGTCAGCGTTGTAATTCCAAGTCGTCTCCGTCGCCGTGTCCTCGATCGGATAATGCCGCGTCTTCAAATTAAATAGTTAACTTTACTCCGTAGCCTTAGTCGAGTTAACTTATCTCCTGATCTGCGGTAATATTCGTCTCGGAATCGGCAAAAACATCCATTCCTGATATATAAGGTATAGTTGTTCCAGTCTTAAGAAGATCATTTATTTTGAGATTACGTTCCAACCCGACATCCACATATTTAACTTGGTAAGATTCACCGGCACTTGTAAAAGCTTGCATTGAAACAGTTACTTTTTCCTTATTAAAACTTTTAATGACAAATCCATGAAATGATTCCGGTGTGATCCAATACGCGAGTTCATTATCTTCAACTGTTGCAGGGTAATTTTCGATCATTTCAGTCAAATTGACAGATGCTAAGTTGGGTATTCGATATAGATTTACTATTCCTTCCGCTAGTTTTTTATCTGTAAAATAATCTTTCAAAGAAACATTACTTGAAAGACTGTCATCAATATGGTCATCTTTCCCCATTGCTTCTTCAACGATCTGTTTTGTTTTTGCGAGTGCATTATCCCTAGAAAGATCAATCGTAACAAGTCTCGAAATATGGCTAGTGCTGACTGATCCTGCTCCCATTGTCGAAGTAACAATATCAAAAGTTACCAATGGTCCTGCCACGGATTTTATCTTTATTATTGAAAAAACTCTGATAGTATTTTGTAAATCAACTGAGTCGTTCTTCTGAGCCAATCGCGGTAAACTAGTTAGTTTTTTATCAGATGCTCGTGTCGCGGCCTCGTGCGCTATTAACTTAGCAGCATCCGAGAAGCGATATTCGGTTTTTTTATCGGCAGAAATTATTATAATGTCTCCTGTCTTCCATTCGACAAAATAATTTCCCGCCTGTCCCATCCAGACTGTCTCGTTGTCAGATATTGGTATTTTCTTAACATCAAGCGGAATATTGGCGGCTTCAGAGACATCTATTGTTTCCACAGAGTCAAGATATCCACAGTTGGTAAAAAGGAACACACATGTCATTGCTATAAAAAGGCCAGCTAGCGTTAAATAAATCGAATTTCTCATATGCTCCCTTACGCTATTTTATATAAATATCACAATTTTCCGACAAGATTTTTGCTGTTCCCGTTGCTGCCTCGTTTTCATACAAGTATCCGGCTTGGGTTGTCGTATTAAAACTGCCTGTTACCGGATCATCGTGCTTCCAAACCACAGCCGAACCGGCGCTCTCTGTTTCGGAGATCTCACCAATGATGTCTTCGTCGATATCTTCGATCCGGTGTTATTCTTTAATACCCTGCCTCCTCCGATGCAGATTCCTGTAGGCAGATATTTGTGCGAAGAAATTGAGCTATGGTAATTCACATGGCGTAGAGGTTTTATTACTTTTGGAAATTTGACTTTCATTATATATTTCCGATATATCTTCGGAAGTGGTGTCAGCAAACTCAAATGCACCTTTTTCTAATATATTGTCGTCTTCTAAAAACGTGATCTCACCTTTAAAGGCTACGAAATTACCGTCTCTAAGAGGTTTTTCATGATAAAATGTTCCAGTAAGTTCGAACTTTTTACCGTCGAAGCAGTCTGTAACGATAGTCAATTTGTCGAAAAAATCTTTCTGACGCTCAAGCGTGGCACTGCTAAATTTATATGTAATTCCATTTGTAGTTTCAATATTACCGAGCAGCTGAAATTTCTTAACTTCTGTATGAACATTTGTGCTGTTCCATTCTTCTTTATAACCAATATAGATTTTCTTAAAGTTCCGAAAAGTTCTTAATCCGTCATCGATAATTCCGAAATTACGATTTAACATTGGAATCCAAGCAGGATTCCTAGTAAATTGATTTTCAGACTGACAAAAAACCTTTGAAGAGTCAAAATATACCATTACTAAAAAAATTAAAACTAAGCTTTTCATTATTATTTTTGAGATATTATTCATAAAATTTCCCCATAATCAGTGATCAAATCTGTGCAGTTTAATTTGATGAAATCAGTGATCATTGTAGAGCCTTTCCCCGAGAGTCCAAATAATGTTTTTAGTTCGTTATCCCCGAACTTTCCAAACTGCCCACCGTTAAGAAAACTTCCGAATCCATGGAGAGCTTCATGGAAGATCAGAGCTTTATTATAACTTGAGTTTGAAGTGAATGCGTTTTTCTTAAAAAAGACTGTTAGCTTGGTCACACTTAAATTTGAGCTCGTTAAAGCATCCGGCGCTGATGGTAACTTAAAAAACTTGGCCGTTGTAAGGGACTTTGGAATATTACCTCCCATTTGATTTGAGAAAGCAGTTGTTAAATTAACTTCAGATTTTTCTCCATTAAAATAGTTGGCTCCGTTTGATAGATAGTTGAGAAATTTTTCTGTACTAAAACCGATTGAGGCCAGTTTATCCAAAACGTTTTTTTGACAATCATCGCTCGGGCGCTGAGGTAAAAATTGGCCATCTTGTATTTCTGAAACCCTAAGATAATCTTTTAGCTCACTAAGTGCAGAAATAGCAAGACTATTTTGCTCCTTTGAAAGCGGTTCAAAATCCTTTGAGAGGATCGGGGTGATATTCACGTCATAGGTGGTCACAGGGCTCGGCTCATCATAATCTGAATCCACACAATCCGGAGGGGAATTTTCATCACAGATTTCCCTTGATCGGGAACCTGTGACATGTAGCTCGAATGATATTACGGCACCACCCAAAATCGCAGCGTGACTTGAAATGATTTGTCGTACTTGGCTGCAGTCCATCGGAGCAAAAACGAACGTACACTGTTTTTCGGGTTGATACGGGTTGCCGCCGAATTTTATGTTTGGCGGGAGCGGGGCTATGTCGGGGTCATCGACCGGGTCTTCGGTTGGGAGGATCGCACCGAGCGGTTCGAATTCGGCGTTGAACTCGGCCTCGTTTTCCTGATACAAGTATCCGGCTTGGGTCGTCGTATTAAAACTGCCCGTTACCGCATCCGCATGTCTCCAGACCACGGCTGAATATGCCGTCCGCTGTTCGGCGATCTCGCCGCTTCCGCCATAAACCTTTGTCGATATCTTTCCTCCGGTGTCGTTCAATGTCGTGAGCCGCTTTCCGCCCAGAACACTCGACATCACATAATATTCCGTTTCTTCGATTGTAGAGGAAACATTTGTAGGATAGGTTTGCTCCGTCAGCTTCGTGTTATGACGTTTTACCAACTGCCCATCTCCGCTGTAACTATTAGCGATCGTGTTCGTTATATAGAACGAAGCTTGTAATTGTCCGCCCCTGAACCATTTCGATTCTTGCTCCAACATCCGCCCCGATGCGTCGAACTCCCATCTGTCGTAAATATTCGGCGATACCGTCGGTTTTTCCACAATATTCCCCGAAGCATCATAATCATGATATGGCTTACGTCCATTTGTGTATGTCGCGCTAAAGTTATTATTCTCACCCCAAACATCCGACGAACGTGAGGTCATATCTCCAAAAACATCATAGCCGATGGTCTGCGAATAAGCCCGAACGGTTCCGTTGAAATTGCTCTCAACCATTCCCGACTTTGTTTCTTTCAACCTGCCCATAAAATCATACTTATATTCCTGATCCATCCCATCGTTGAGTTTATTATCTACGCTTTTTACCGTGCTGTCGGGATTATATGTATAAGACGCACGCCGGACATATCCTGACGAAAGTGTGCTCGATGTCGATTCCGAGCTTTCCATTCTAAGTCGGTCGTCATAACCGTAGCTTATTACCGAACTGTCGCCGCTGCCATAAGCCATCTGTTTCAATCCGCCAAACGCTCGGAACTTTATTGTTATCGGCATATGTTGTCACCGTTCCGAAATTCGATCCGGTTACGGAAGTCGTCCGGCCGGCCTTATCGTCATTATAATTCACCACCGCGCCGAACGGATCGGTGATGATTTTCAGTTTGCCTGATAGTTCGGAGCCGTAGCTGATGGAATAGTTGCTTGTCAGGTCGTCGAAATCGACCGTTTCCGAGGCAATGCGCGAAAGCTCGTCGTAAGCGTAGGTCGTTTCGCTGATGCCGGCCGTGTCCATCGAGGTACGGTTCCCGGCGTTGTCGTATGTGAAATTCGTCGTCGGAGTATCCGGCACGGCCGTTCCGGTCGGCGGCGTGTAACCGACCTGCGTAGTCAACCCGCAGCTGTCGTATGTGATGTCCGTCACCGCTCCGCGCGGATCGACGATCTGGCTAACCGAATCGTCCTCGTTATAGTTCCAAGTTGCTTCCATCGCCGAATCTGTCCCATCAGTGTTTATCTTCCACAACCCTTCTTTCCAATTTTGATACGTCCACTGAAATTCTTTCCGACACCACAAATGCATTCTTTACGACATAAGCAAGTATCTGGCTCAAAACTATTAGCGCCATAAGTATCAAAAGGGTAATGTCAAAAGGAAACATATCGCGCACGAATGTAAATCTTGAAAGTTCATAATCTTGAACTAAAGAAAGCTTCGGATAAAACAACTGTCCATATACGAATAGAGCAATCACCGATACAAAAAATTTGAACCAATCGAAGATAATTTTTCGTGTGAATAAATGAACAACCAATAAACCGAATAAAAGAGAAGCAATTGTTAAATAATTTTCTGAGAATTTTTGATAAATGTCTGGAACCTTAGGAAAAAACCCAGCATATTTATCGATATTTGTATAAACAGCAATAGCGAAAGATTCGCCTCGGATGAATCCACTAAATCGGGCGTAAAGAAATACTGCCAATAAATTTGCCATCAAAAGCAAAAGCATTATAACTTTACGAAATATCTTTGGTGCATTATTTGGACGTGCAATTTTTGATGATTGTGTCATATAAATCTTTGTTCATCCACGTTAGATCGTGCTCACCTTTTTCGTTAGGAACCTCAACAATGGTTGTCGTCTTTATGACTGGAGCCGTAGGAAATCGTTGTCCCGGAATTCTAGAAAGTCTAATTGTTGTCATTGAAATGGGATGTGTGTTTCGACCCACTGCTCCAGTTGCATGCATCCAAGCGTGAACAAATGTCTCCGCAAAAGGAACATCAGTTTCATTAAAACCTCGTTGCTTTAATACCATAAATATGCGCCCTTTATATGGTTTTTCGCTTGTAAATTCATTATAGTAAATTGAACCAGATCCCCCGGCAAACTTGAGCATTTCCCCTCTAAATGCCAGGTCCTCCTTTGAATCAGAGTCCAACCCGAATTCTCTCATATCGGAGGGACTGTCAAGAAGGCCTGCTTTTAAAATAGTAACTCCGCTATCAATGACGTCCCCTGGGAATTTCAATCCAGCGTTTGCAAAAGCATTCATACAATTTTCGTTTGCCATATCGTCTAGAGCCTTACCTATCATCTTAAGCTGTTGTTCATTAAACCCAGCGAATACGACGTCGGTCTCTCCAAGAATCAGCCACTTTCCCGGATGGTTGCCGGTACTTCCGATTCTTATGGTTTCCTCGTCGTCTTCGCTGTCGGGAGTTTCGAAGGGACGACCGGGGATATATACTTGAAAGCCGCCGCCTCCGTCGCCGAATGCATAGAACGGGCGTGTAAATCCGTATCGCCCATGGCTGTCGACAAAAACTCTTGGGTTACAGTCATTATTAGGGCATTGTACTGCAGTGTTTGCACGCAAGTGGGCATTGCAGTAATCATCCCAAAAGCCGTCAACCATACAGCCGATTTCCGGTTCGAAAGGGTTTCCGCCGCCGCGTTTTCGGTATTGAACCGGCATTGGGTCGATGTCGGGGTCGAAGGCCGGGTCTTCCTGTGGCAGCACGGCTCCGAGCGGCTCGAACTCGGCTTTGAACTCCGGCTCGTCATCACCGAAAAGCACACCGCTCTTTACGCTGGAATCAAAACTGCCGGTGACCGGATCTTTGTGATGCCAAACTACGTAATCAGATGTGAGGGCGTTCGTTCGCTGCTCCGCCAAAGCCTCACTGCCGATGTATATGTTCGTCAATACCTTGCCGCCATTCTCATTAAGTTCCGTCAAAACAGATCCGCCCAAGACACTCGAACGAACGTAAAACTCGATGTCTTCACGTGTCGAACTGCCGGTCGTCGGATACAACTGCTCCACCAGTCTGGTCTCGTCGAACTTCACTTTGTTTCCGTCAGTCCTAAGCTACGAACTGGAGATTGTCCCGCTAAAATCAGGCAGAACATTGGAATAGCTAACAAAATACAACACCGATAAAATGAAACTTGTCGCTTCATATTAGATAAGTCTCCTTATAGAGATTTCCCAGATAGAGATTTCCCAGATTTTTAACCAATTTAAACTCAAAACCCTTCCCATCTGAACACTTCGGTTGAGTTACAATTCATAATTCAATATGACTCAAGAAACTAGTCTCAACTTAGAAGAACTGACTAAAATATTCGCCACAGTATTTATCAATATACATCGATATCCCTTTGCTACCCTCCGGCCCCTTAGGATTTACACCAAACAACTTCATTAGATCCGCTTCGTCGGGACTCGGCAAGTCCGAAGTAAAAATTAATTTTCAGAGATCAAAGACCGTGGCCGGAGTCCTAAAGGATGCGGTGGTCGACCAACTAACGACCGGAAATATTATTGAGA